>Ga0228535_1000006_pt1 | contig 784204 bp, 656 predicted proteins | sample SJ1metagenome_FD_168457 | JGI IMG/M metagenome (GOLD analysis project Ga0228535, IMG submission 168457) | Enriched culture of PCE-dechlorinating microbial communities from Ithaca, New York, USA - SJ1 | ecosystem: Engineered > Modeled > Simulated communities (microbial... > Unclassified...
GGGGGGCATCGGGGGGTATCGGGGGGTATCGGGGGGTATCGGGGGGTATCGGGGGGTATCGGGGGGCAATGGGGGCATCGGGGAGAATCCCGGCACCAATCCCTGAAATCCCTTTCCTCAGGTGTCAGGACGGATGGATGGATGAGTGACCCGGATGCCGCGGCATCCATTTTCCGCTCCTCTCCCTCTCCCTTTCCCTTTCCCCGATTGACACCCGGCCCCCCATTTCCTATAGTGCGATACTTTTCAACGTTTCAGCCAAGGAGGGTTCCCGTGAGTGATGACGTGCAGGCCTGTCTGGTCCCGACCCCATTCATCAACAGCGATCATCCGGCGGTGCGGAAGTTCGCCCTGGAGGCGGCGGGAGACGCGGCAACCGAGAAAGACAAGGCCGTCCGGCTCTTCTATGCCGTGCGGGACGGGATCCGCTACGACCCCTACCGGATCGTCCTCTCCGTCGAGGGGATGCGGGCGAGCACGACCCTGGAGAAGGGGTACGGGTACTGCGTCGTGAAGGCAGTCCTCCTGGCGGCGTGCGCCCGGGTCCACGGGATTCCCGGCCGCATCGGCCTCGCCGACGTCCGGAACCACCTGACCACGGAGCGCCTCAAGAGCCTCATGAAGACGGACCTCTTCACCGGCCACGGCTACTCGGAGCTCTACCTGGGCGGCCGCTGGATCAAGGCCACCCCGACGTTCAACATGGACCTCTGCGACCGCTTCGGCGTGAAGCCCCTCGACTTCGACGGCGTCCACGATGCCCTCCTCCATCCCTACGATCAGAAAGGGAACCGCCACATGGAGTACGTCCAGGACCACGGACCCTTCAATGATGTGCCCCTGGAGATGATCAAGGAGTCCTTCCGGGTCTACTACCCGACCTTCTTCAAGCCCGACGGCAGCCCTGCCATCGGAGGAAACTTCGAGCGGGAGGCCGTCGAAGACCGGGCGTCCCGGACGGCCGGCAAATAAGACCCATGACGGGAGACCCGCTTCCGACCTGGAATCTGCACACCACGCGGGACTATCACCTGCAGGACCTGACGACCCTCGGCTGGGAGTGGACCGTCTGCAACAGCCTCGCCCATCCCGAGAGCCTCTGCCGCACGGTTCTCGTGCGCCCCGATTCTTACGGGAATCTCCTCCGCCATTTCCTGGAGCGCCATTTCGACCTGGGCCGTGTGCGGCGGATACTCGAGGTCGGCGGGGGATACGGCGTCCTGAAGCGGGATTTCCTGGCAGCCCGTCCGGAATGGTCGTCCCTCTGCATCGACCTGTCGCCGGTGCTCCTCGAGAAGCAGAGGGAGGCCCTGGCGGGATTCCCCGCGGACTTCCGCCACGAGGATTTCCTGGAGACGCCGCCGGAGATCCTGTCAGGATTCGGCCTGGCCCTCCTGAACGAGAACCTCGGCGATTTCCCCGTGGTCCTGGACATGCCGAGGGAAATCGAAGACCCGGCGCGATGGCTGCAGCCGGAAGCGGTGCCTGTCTCCGATCGCCTGATGGAGCGGGTGTTCCGATTCTTCATGCACTACGGCCTGGAGGCGCCGGAAGCCCCCCTGTTTCCCTTCAACCTCGGAGCCTGCGAGGCCCTGGAGAAGCTCTGCCTGGCGGGCGTTTCGTCGATCTTCCTGAGCGAGCACAGCTGCGAGGCCCGCGTGCCGGAGGAGCTGGCCGGGCTGATCCGCGTCTCCGCCCCGGGACGGCCGGAGCGGATCCCCCTGAAAGGCCACGACGAGTTCACCATCAAATTCTCGCACCTGGAGGCGATCGCCCGGTATCACGGTTATCGGGTCCACCGGGGTCCCCTGGCTGATTTCCTGTCCGTGGCCTGGACGGACCGCCTCCGGGCGATCCTGCGCGCCCCGGCAGCGCGGAGCGACGAGGAGGAAGTCCTCCGGCATTTCCTGGAGGACCTGTACCAGTACGAGTACATGATGCTTCAGAAGGGAACGGAGTTGATTCCGTCCCCGTGAAGTGACGAAAGCGGGGGCGGATTTGAAATCCGCCCCCGTCTCCAGGGCAATCGTAAAAACCATGAGCAACCCGGACGAAATAGAATGCAGACGCTGCGGCAAGTGCTGCCTTGCCGACATGCTCGACTACGCCGCCGAGGAGGAGAAGGAGCGCTGGCTGCGGGAGGGCCGCGACGAAATCCTCGGGATCATCGAGCAGCACCACGGTGTCTGGATGGGCGATCACATCGTCTCGGCGGACGACGGCCACACATTCCGGGGCTGCCCCTTCCTGGAATGGGAGAACGGCCTCACCCGCTGCGCCATCTACGAAACCCGCCCGCGGGTCTGCCGGGAGTTCCGGCCCGGCTCCTCGGAGATCTGCCCCCAGTTCCGGGGGAACAAACAGGAGGAAGAGGGTTCTTGACCTCACCGGAGACGATAGACTGCCACGTTCTCGTGATCGGGGCCGGCGGCGCCGGGGTCCGGGCGGCCATCGAGGCGTCCCGGTACGGCGAGACCGTGCTGCTCTCGAAGGCCATCGCCGGCAAGGGCGGCTGCACCCCCATGGCCGAAGGGGGGTACAACGCGGTCCTCCGGGAGCAGGACTCCGTTGAGGACCATCTCCGGGAGACCCTCGAGAGCGGCGCCTTCCTGAATGATCCGGTTCTCGCGCAGACGCTGGTCCGAAATGCCCCGGAGCGCCTCCGGGACCTGCTGCGCCGGGGGGCCGTTTTCGATGTCACGGAAGAGGGCAAGGTCGCCCAGCGCTATTTCGGCGGCCAGAAGTTCCCCCGGACCTGCTACGCCGGCGACCGCACAGGCCACGAGATCATGACCACCCTGATGGAATGGCTCCGCTCGACCCCGGTCCGGGTGTTTCACGAGACATCCGCCATCGCCCTCCTGAAACGTAACGGCTCCGTGACGGGAGCCCTCGCCCTGGACCACAGCGGCGGGCTCCTCCTGTTCCGGTCTGACAGCGTGATCCTGGCGGCGGGCGGAGGCGCGAAAATCTACGCCTCTTCGACGAATTCGGCGAGCGGCACCGGCGAGGGCTACGCCCTGGGCTACAAGGCCGGCGCGGAGCTGATCGACATGGAGATGGTGCAGTTCCACCCCACCGGGGCCGTCCATCCCCCTGACGCAAAGGGGAGGCTGATTACGGAGGCGGCCCGGGGCGAGGGAGGAATCCTGCTGAACCGGTTGGGAGAGCGCTTCATAGTGCGCTACGACCCCGTACGCATGGAGCTTGCCCCCCGGGACGTCCTGTCCCGGGCAATTGTCACGGAGATCCAGGAGGGAAGAGGGACGGCAAACGGCGGCGTGTATCTCGACGTCTCCCGCCTGGGGCCGGCGGTGATCGAGGAGCGCCTGCCCGTGATGCTGGAGCAGTGCCTCCGCTTCGGCATCGACATCCGGCGCGGGCCCGTGGAGGTCGCGCCGGCGGCGCACCACGTCATGGGCGGCCTGCGAATCGATCCCCTCACCTGCCGGACGACCGTCGAGGGGCTCTACGCCTGCGGCGAGACGGCGGGCGGCGTCCACGGGGCGAACCGCCTCGGGGGAAACGCCCTCGCCGAGACCCAGGTCTTCGGGGCCATCGCGGGCGAGGCGGCGGGAAAGGCAAAGCCCCGGGCATCCTCCATCCCGGACAAGCAGGTGGACGACCAGCGGAGAAGGCTGGACGCCTTTCGGACGGGCGACGCGAACCCTTACGCTTTGCTCAAGAAACTTCATGAGATCATGAGGGAAGGCGCCAGGATCTTCCGGAATGAGGCCGGCCTGAAAAAGGCGCTCCTAGAGATCGACGGGCTTTCCCGGGAGCGGCTCCGGGCCGCGGCGCCCCGGAATCTGGCCGACTGCTGCTCCGTCCGGAACGCCTGCACGACGGCCATGCTCGTCTGCCGGGCCGCCCTTCTGCGGAGGGAATCCCGGGGAGCGCACATGAGAACGGACGCCGACGCGCCGCGGAACGATGAGCCGTCGCCCTTCGGACACACCTTCCTTTCGCTGTCCCGGGAGGGGATCGAGAGGAGGGACCGATCATGAAGACCGTCCGCCTCACGATCTCCCGGTTCGACCCGGAGTTGGACGACTGCCCGCGGCTCGAATCCTGCACCGTGGCGATCAACGAGGGCGCGCGGGTCCTCAACGCCCTCCAGGCCGTCCGCGACGATATCGACCCGACGCTCTCCTATCGCCATTCCTGCAACGTGGGACAGTGCGGAAGCTGCGCCGTCCGGGTGAACGGCGAGCCCGTCCTGGCCTGCAAGGAGGAGGCGATCGACGGCATGGTCGTGGAGCCGCTCCGGCTGCCCGTGATCAAGGACCTCGTCACAGACCTGGCGCCGCTTCTGGAATCTGTCGCCTCCTTCGCGCCCCGCGGGGATGCGGATGCACCAACGAGGGAGGAAACGGAATCCATCAAGCCGCTCCGCCACTGCCTGCAGTGCTTCTCCTGCGTCTCCGTCTGCCCGATGCTGGACGTGGCGGAATACGCCGGGCCGACGGCCATGCGGCAGAAGATGCGCCTCGCCCTCGATCCTCGCGACGCCGGGGACCGCATTCCCGAGGCCGTGGAGGCCGGGCTCTTTCACTGCACCTCCTGCCAGGCCTGCCGGACCGCCTGCCCCGAGGAGATCGCGACCCCCGCCCTGGCGATCGAGACATTGCGCGCCCTGGCCGTCGAGCAGGGCGTTACGTTTCCGAAGCACCTCGAATTCGCCCGGCTCGTCCGGGAGACCGGCCGGAGCATCTCGTTCCCGGGCTCCCGTTTCCTGGAGCGCGTCCCCGAAGTGGTCGAGCCGGAGACCGCCGCCCGCTGCACCGTCGCCCTCTTCACAGGCTGCCTGTACGACCTGGTGATGCCCGAGACCGCCTTCGACGCCGTGGAGGTCATGCGGCGGAACGGCATCCGGGTGGTCATTCCGAAGGACCAGGTCTGCTGCGGCTCGCCGCTGATCCGGACGGGACAGACGGATCTGGTCGCAGGCCTGAAGGAAAAAAACATCGGGATCTTTGCAAGGCTCGGCGTCGACGCGGTCGTCACTATGTGCGCCGGTTGCGGGACCACGCTGAAAAACGACTACGAGACGCCGTTCGAGGTCCTGGACATCACCCAACTCCTGGTGCGGCAGGGAATCGAGCCCCCGGCCCGGCTGCCCGTAAAGGTGACGTACCACGATCCCTGCCACCTGCTCCGCGGCCAGGGGGTCCGGGAAGAGCCGAGGGCGCTGATCCGGCAGGCGGCGGAGCTCGTGGAGATGCCCGCCTGGTGCTGCGGCTCCGGGGGCGGCGTCCGGGCGGCGTTTCCTGAAGAGGCGAAGGCCCTGGCCAAGAAGCGCCGTGAGGAGATCGAAAAAACCGGAGCAGGCTTGGTGGTCAGCGTCTGCCCCTTCTGCGAGTTTCACCTGAGAGAGCACACCGGCAGACGAGTCCAAAACGTCTGCACCCTCCTCCTGGAGGGCTACCGGGAGAAGGACCGGCTGGAATCTTGCTGAGGCCGAGCAATTAACAACGGCGATTCCCGTCCCTTCCACCGGACTCCGCCGGCACTAACGGCTGAAACCTTTGATTTCAAAAGGCGACTTGACTCCCCAGGGGCTTCTCGCGTAAATGCACAGACGATATGAATGGAACTATCCCCTTGGAACAGAATGCCAGGCCAGGTCTGGATCGTCCGGCACCCGAAACCGCGCTCATGGTTTCACAGCGGCTCTCCGCTCTGGTCACGGCGCTGAACCTGCTCCGGCTCAGCCTCAACATGTACCCGCCCGGCCATGTGAGAATCCAGGAAGCCACGGATCAGGCCGGCGACCTCCTCCAGAAATCACTCCAAGGGAGGATGGAGCTCAACTTCATCATCGACGGGCCCATGATGGCATCGGGCGAGATCCCTCTCGATCCGAACAATTCCTCCGTTCGGGACTATCTCCGGACGCTCTCCTCTTTCCGCCTGGTCTCGCTCAGCTTCATGGCCGGCGTGAACAAGCAGGAGATCGTCGATTTCCACAAGTTCCTCGCCCAGAAGCCGTCGGACGTGTGGATGAAGACAACGGTGCCTCGCGCCATCGCCCAGGCCGGGATTACACGCATCCGCGTCAAGTCCCTGGACGCGGATGACTTTCAGATCACCGACGAACGGGAGATCTTCTTCACACCGGAGAACAAGGAAAACAAGAAGGGAGACTTCTGGCTCGACTTCCTGGCGCGCTCCAAGGAGCTCTCGCTGACGATCGCCGATCCCGCCCTTTCACCGTTCCTGGATCCCTCTTTCCAGGCACGCGCCCTCAACGAAAGACCGGACCTGTGGCAAGGGGCCGTCGACAGCTATGAAAAACTCGTCCGCGAGTACTTCCTGGACCTGCGCCATGGAAATGCCGGCTCGGCCATCCGCTTCGAGGCCCTGGCGAATATCAGCAACATGCTGAAGAGCCTGACCCCGGAGTTGAGGGCGCAGCTCCTGGATTCCCTGGAGCGCCAGGTCTGCCTGCAGCCGGAGACGGTGCTGGAGCTCGAAAACCTCAAGTGTTTTCCAAAGGACGTTTTCCAGCAGATCATCCAGCTCAACCAGGAGCGAAAGAACCGGATCTCCCCCACCCTGATTCTCCTGATGCAGAAAATGACCACCGTTCACCGCCAGGAAATAGCGGCCACGGGCGTCACCCCCGAAGAGGACTTCTCGGTGGGAAGCGTTCGGGACCTGATCAAGCGGGAAAACTACGAGAAGTACGTTCCGGTGGAATACGAGAATCTGCTGCGGGATGCCGCGGAAACCCCCGGGACAACTGCATCCGAGGAAGAAGCGTTTCCTCTCCGGTGGCACCTCCAATCCCTGCAGGATGACGAGATCCAGTATCGCATCACCTATTTCAGCCTCGTCATGATGGAAGAGGAAATCTCGGACGAGGAATATCGCCTGTTGAGCGAACACCTGGTGAATTCCGCCATGGGGCTCGTCAGCGCGGGACGGTTTTCCCTCCTGACCGAAGTCCTGGAGACCCTGCAGACGCATACCCGGACGAAGCCGTCGGAGTCCGTGCGCCAGAGGGCTCTCTGGACTATCAAGGCCTTCACCAGCCGCCGGATGATGTCCCTCGTGGAGCCGTTCCTGCAGGTCGACATAGGACAATCCGATGCCCTGAAGGCGTATCTCAAGGCCTGCGGGGAAGATACCCTGCCCTGGCTCTTCGACCTGTACCTGGACCGCTCGTTCACCCCCTCGCCCTTCTTTCTCGGCATCCTCAACAGTTACGGGAAGGCGGCCGGCGATGAGGCCTACCGAAGGCTGAAGGGACAGGACTCGCTGGGAATCTCGCGCCTGTTGACGTTCATCCGGGACACAGCGCACTACAATGTCTCCAAGGCCCTGAAGGAGCTGTATGACCAGGGCAGCTGGGACGTCAGGATGGAAGTGCTGGAGACGCTCCTGCAGTTCAAGGATCCTCTGGCGACGGATCTCCTGCGGGACGGAATCAGGAGGGAGAACTGGGAGGAAAAGGCGGGGATCATAAGCCTGATCGGCCGGCATCGGATCTGGGACATGATCGGCGATGTGCTGGCGCTTGTGAAGACTTTTCTGATCCGGGAGGAAGATGCCGTCCGGAACGAATGGATCATCCGGGAAATCGCCGCCAGCCGGGATCCCGCGGTCATCCCCCACATGGAAGGCCTCGTGAAGATCCGCTGGACGCTTTCGCCGCGCCGGCTGGGCCGCATGAAACGCCTGATCCGGGAGACGCTCCCCTCAGCTGGATAAGAATGAACCGGAAGACCGGGCCCGGTCGTCATCGACAATGGACGGCCGGCAGAAGCCGGAGACACGTCGGAGGTCTTGACCCATGGCGACATACCAGGATTCCATCGGCGAAGCGGTTACACAGCTGACAGCTGCCGTCCAGAACTCCGGTATCTATCCGTCGGACCACCCTCTGGTTCTCTCGCATATCCAGGGCGCCTACGAGCACTTCAAATATCTCATGAGCATCCGGCTGGACACGACCATCCTGCTCCTGGGGGAGCACCTCACCGTCGACAACCGGCCCCTCCTGCTGGCGGGGGCGACGGAAGCCGCGCTGATCCGCATCCTCAGGAAACGGTCCGTCGAGCGGATCACCTTTGTCCGGGGACTCCCGCTCTCCCAGTTGGAGACATTCGTGCGCAATCTGTCGGATCCGGAGGCAAAATCCGTTCACTCCCTGCCCCAGATCCGCATCGGGAAGATCAAGCTGAAAGAAGCGGAAAAGGGAGAAGTCGATGACGGGACCGGCATCGTCTCTTCCGAGCTGGACCTCGACGAATTCGTCGAGCTGGAGATCGAGACCCCGGACCAGCTCGTCCGCAACATCTACCGCAGCATCGCCAAGGGAAGCAACCTGGACATGGATCGGGTGGACGACATGGTCGTCAACTTCATGGACGGTCTCCGCAAGGAAGTGAACCCCCTGAAGCTCCTCTCGGAACTCAAGTCCAGCGACGAGTACACCTTCACCCACACGGCAAACGTGGGGATCCTGACCATGTACCTTGCGGAGTACGTGGGATTCAAAGCCCCTCACCTGAAGAACATCGGGGTGGCCGCCACCCTGCACGATATCGGCAAGATCACCACGCCGGAAGAGATCCTTATGAAACCGGGGAGCCTGACCTCGGAAGAACGGGCCGTCATGGAAAACCACACCATCAACGGGGCCATGTACCTGATGAAGATCAAGGGGGTGACCAACCTCGCCGTCCTGGCCGCCATGGAGCATCACATCAAGTTCGACGGCACCGGCTATCCCCATTTGAAACAGAACTGGAGGACCAACATCGTCAGCCAGATGATCTCGGTTGCCGACGTCTTCGACGCCCTCCGGACGGCCCGGCCCTACCGCGACCCGATGCCGCAGGAAAAGATCGAGCAGATCCTGATCAAGGAAAAGGGAACGACCTTTAACCCCTACCTGGTTGACCGCTTCCTCGAACTGGTCCGGAAACCGGTTGAGTGACGCAAGACCTTTTCATGCTCCGTCTTCCGGCTTTCCGGCTTCCCTTGCAGCGGCACAGGCGGCCATCCGCTGCTTCACCCCGCAGGTCACAAGATAGTACCCGATGGACAGGGCGAGGACGATGGCGGCGATCCCGACCAGGGTCATGCCGGAGGCCTCCTTCACGTCCAGAACGATCACCTTCCGGGCCACCGCGATGATCGCCAGCATCAGGACGACTTCCAGGTGGACCGGCTCGGCGGAGAGGTAACTCTTGAGGGTGTGAATGAGCTCCAGCCCGATGAGAACCAGGAGAAACATGCCGAAGATCTCCAGGAGTTCGTCGATCTCCAGGAGGAAAAGGGGAGGACTGAAAATATCCCGGACCAGGAGCCAGGCCACCTCGACGGTTGCCAGGAAGACCGTCAGGGCCATCATGCCGATGAGGGCGTAAACCGTGGCCTTCTCGAACTGTTTCAGTGTCTTCACGGGAGCCTCCGCGTCAGCCGTTCATGCGCAGGTAGCGGTGGATGTAGGCGGCGGCCTGTTCCTTCGGCTCGAAGATTCCGAAGTGCCCCTCGCAGAGAATGTCCGGCTCCAAAGCCAGGATCTTCTTCATGGAGGCCCGCCAGTCGCTGATGTTGGAGCGGAAGGCCGACATGAAGGGGCCGTGGATGTCCTGCCCGAAAAGAATCCGCTTCCCGTTCCGGTCGAGCCAGACCACGATGGAGCCGGGCGTGTGGCCCGGCGTGTGAAGGCAGTGCAGCTCCTCGTCGCCGAAGGCCAGGATCTCCTCCTCCCCCTTGAGGCGCCGGTCCACCCGGGTGGGCGGGAAGTCCGTCTCGTACCAGTTGGCCGCCGTCCGGACGGGGTCCCCCGCCTCGATCGCCTCCGCGTCCAGTTCGTGGATCAGGATCCGGCAGCCGAACCGGTCGCGGAAGAAGGGTGCCGACCCGATGTGGTCGATGTGGCAGTGGGTCAGGATCAGGGTGGAGATGGCCTTGGGATCCAGCCCCGCCTCCTCGATGTTCCGCAGGAGGGCTTTCGAGCTGCCGCCAGCCCCGGAGTCGATCATGACCAGCTCCCCGTGGAAATCGATGACGAACACCGTGGCGTCGTCGGACCGGGAGACGTCCGGTCCCCCCACGAGCCAGATGCCGTCCCAGACGGCCTCCGCCCTGCCCATGGCCCTCCCCCTTTCGTTCAGCGGCTCGTCCGCAGCGTCGCCGAGGTCTCGAAAAAGCCCGCCCCGGGGACCGGCCCGTCCGGCTTTGCGTTCTTCACGGGCGCTTTGACCACACTCACTCCCCGGACCTTTACATCCATGTCCGCCGCCTTCGTCCGCACCTCATAGACTCCGCCCGCCGCCTCGAGCTGGAGGTCGCCGATGGGAGAGGAACTGGCGTACACCATGATCTTCTCCTCACCGAAGGGCGGGACCACTTCGAGCTGGAACCGGTCGTTTCCGGACGGGATCTCGTAGACCACGCCACCCTGGAAATAGTTGTCCGACCGGTAGGGATTCGGAAGCAACTGGAGGATCTGCCCCTTCGTGTCGCGGTAGATCACCCGGGCGAAGAACGGCCGGTTCCCCTTCAGGAAAATCCGGATCTGCTCCGATTGCCGGTACGTCTGCCTGTCCGTCCAGACGCGAACGTTCAGCGGGGCTCCGGGGTCATCCGCCAGGGCGGGCTTTGCGGCGACCCGGTCCATGGCCTTCGTGTCGGGAAGGATCTCGGCCTTGACCCGGATCCGGAAGCACTCTCCGGTCTTGGGATCGGTGTACCAGGTCCGCTGGAGTTCCTGGAGGATCCGGACGGTGCCGTTGGCATAGGCCTCGATAAGGTCCTTGAGGACCGTCGCATCCTCGACTTTCGTCTCGCTCTTCACGTACGTCGCGGCGTACTCCAGCGCCTGCCGCCGGGCATTGGCCAGCGCGTCGTCTTCCGTGGCCTTCCGGGACTTGTCATAGCCCATGCAGGAGTAGCCCTCCGCCTCGGTGATGGCGGAGGAGGCGGCGAACGCCGGCAGGGCCGCCAGGAGCAGGACTGCAGCCAACAGGATTGCTTTCTTCATGACGTTCTCCTTACCGTACGTTGTTGCACGTGAGCGAGCCGACCAGATCCCGGACATCCTTCATGCCGTGCCGCACAAGGTAGGCCCCGATCCCCTCGATGACGTCGAGGATGGTCCGGGGATTCATGAACTGCCCCGTCCCCACCTGGACGGCGGAGGCCCCGGCGATGAGGAATTCCAGGGCGCCGGCTGCATCGGCGATGCCGCCGACCCCGATGACGGGGACCTTCACCCGGCCGGCGACCTGCCAGACCATGCGCACCGCCACGGGCCGCACGGCCGGTCCGGAGAGCCCTCCGGTGACATTCGCGAGATGGGGAACGCGCCGCTCCACGTCCACGGACATGCCCAGGAGGGTGTTGATGAGCGAGAGGGCATGGGCTCCGGCGGATTCGGCGGCGAGGGCGATCTCGACGATATCTGTGACGTTGGGGGTGAGCTTCACGATCACCGGCAGGTCCGTGCTTCCCCGGACCGCCGCCGTCACCTCCGCCGCGGACTCCGGCCGCGCCCCGAAGGCGATCCCGCCCTTCTTCACGTTGGGGCAGGAGATGTTCACCTCCAGGGCGTGCACGCCGCCGGCCCGGCTCAGGGCCTCCGCCACGGCGGCGTATTCGTCGACGGCTTCTCCAAAGATGTTGACGATGACGGGGACGTCGAACTTCTTGAGATAAGGGAGCTTTTCCGAGATGAATGCCTTTACGCCCACGTTCTGCAGCCCCACGGCGTTGAGCATCCCCGCGGGCGTCTCCATGATCCGGGGCGGCGGGTTGCCGGCCCGGGGCCGGAGGGAAATACCCTTGGTGACGACGGCCCCCAGGCGGTTCAGATCCGCGAAGGGGGCATACTCCTCTCCGTACCCGAAGGTGCCCGACGCGGGCATGACCGGGTTTCTCAGGTTCAGGCCGCCGATCGAGACGGCGAGCGACGGAAGTCTATTGCCAGTCGAGTTCATGGATGTCGAAAACCGGTCCTTCCCTGCAGACCCGCACGTATGACAAGGCATTGTCCCGGCCGCGGACCGCGACGGCGCAGCCCAGGCATGCCCCGAGCCCGCAGGCCATGCGCTCCTCCACGGATACCTGGCACGGAACCGGCGAGTCCCGGAGCATGTCCGCCAGGCACAACAGCATCGGCCGGGGACCGCAGGCGTAGAGGGCCGCCTCTTCGGGACGGAACGAGGGCAGATCCAGGCCGAGGGGGTCCGTCACGATGCCGCATGAACCGCAGGTGCCGTCGTCCGTGGTGACGACCACGCGCGAGCACAGCGCCTCCATCCGCTCCAGCCCGACGAGGGCGTCGGCGCAGCGGGCGCCGGCGTAGCAGACAATCTCTCTTTCCGCCCCGTCCGGGAGTCCCCGGTAATGCTCCGCCAGGAAGGTCAGGGGAGCGATGCCGATGCCGCCGGAGACAAGCACGATGGTCCGGAGTTCCGGGACCATGCGGAAGCCGCGGCCCAGTGGGCCCAGGACCTGCAGCACCCGGCCCGTCGGGAGGCCTGAGAGGAGGGCCGTACCCTTCCCGGCCACCCGGTAGAGAAGCTCCAGGCGGGCCTCCCCCCTGCGCCGCGAGAAGCCGTAGATTCCGAGGGGCCGGGCCAGGAGGGGGTCCGACCGGTCGTGCATCCGCACCATGACGAACTGGCCCGGAACGGGGTCGGCGATGGGAATCGGGAGCCCCAGGACCATGTGGAAATGGCCGGGCGTTGTCTCGCGATTCGACAGCACCACTCCCTCGACATTTCGCTCCATTCCCTGCTTCGCCTGGTCCGCCATGATTCCCAATTCGATTTCTTGAACGATCCTGAATGCTTGAATGGTCCCGTCTCTTTTCTCACAGGAGACCGGCAATTGCAACGACAATTCCGGCCCGCTCCCCGTCACGGAGCATTCCACTCCATGAGCAGCGCGTCTTCGCCGGTTTCGGGATAATAGCCGCGCCGGGTGCCGGTGCGTTGAAACCCCCATTTCCGGTACAGCCCGATGGCCGCCGCGTTGCTTCTCCGCACCTCCAGAACCACCCGCGCCACGTCCTCCCGGGTGCACAGATCCAGCATTCCCTTCATGAGGCAGTCGGCGATGCCGGCGCGCCGGAGGTCCTGCCGCACGGCGATCCGCTGCAGCTGTCCCTCGCCGGCCACGAACCAGAAGAACAAATACCCGCAGACGGCCCCCGGTCTTCCCGTCTCCCGCGCCGCAAGACTCCTGGAGATGGCCAGGTCCAGCTCCCGCAGGAACAGCTCCCGGGACCAGGGGGTCGGAAAGGAGGCCCGCTCGATGGCCAGGATCTCCTCCAGGTCCGCTTCCGTCACCGGGGAAAGTTCGATGGACGGGCTCATCCGGGACTCCGGGTCATGATCCCTGGAACAGCTCAAGGAAGAAAACGGCCGCCAGGTACACGCCGCAGAATACGTGCAGCGCCCTCTTCTGGGAAAAGGCCTTCAGGGCGGCGGCGATTCCCACGACGGGAAACATGAAATACGTCAGCTGCAGGGCCATGCGGACCGAATGGGATAGATGCTCCAGAAGCCAGCCCAGGAGAGGGACGCCAACCGCCAAAAGGACGGCCAGCAGCCCCGCCGACGACAGCCAGTAGCGGCCGATCGCCCGTACGTGCAACCGGGAGACGGCCCCGAGATCGCCCGCCTCACCGGCCGCAACGGCCTGCCGCGCCAGGCGCTCGTTCAACATGACGAGAACCTGCTCCCCCTTCTGGGCGAGGTGGGCAACGGGCAGAAACAACAAAAGGGAAAGGGCGACGGCCTCCCTGGGAACGTTCCCGGACAGGCCCGGGCTGTTCAGGGCCGCGGCGGAAACGGCAAGAACGGTCACGATGGTTTCGTTGGGGGGAATGTAGGTCCCGATGGGCAGGTGGTCGATCCAGAACAGCTCGATCAGGGCTCCCACGAGCAGTCCCGTCGCCGGATCCCCCAGCATCCAGCCCGTAAGGGTCCCTGCCACGACGGGGCGGGAGATCATGGCCTGGAGTACGACCCGGTCCAGGCACATCAACCCTCCGGCTGCGGCAATGACAAGGATTTTCCAGTGCACGGGTCCCTCCGGCGGGTGTCCTCGGGGCGGTCGGGACGGCGCTATCGGACCTCGTCGCCGAGGACGTCCCGGAGGTCAACGGGTTTCTCCCGCGGGACGCGGCGGACGTCCACGTGGACGCCGTCCTTCACCAGCTCCCGAATGGCGCTGATGTCCTCTTCCCCCAGCAGGACCGAGGGAGCGCACTGCTGGATGCACTCCTCGTTGTGGATGTTCCCGATGTTCAGGCGGTCGAAGTGAAATCCGCCCCGATACGCCCGCAGGGCATCCTTCATGGATGAGAAGAGGATGATGGCCTTGCGGCCTTTTCTCTCGATGCTCCGGATGTTGGTCGGAAACTCGTCGACGCTGCTGATCAGGGTCTCGATTTCCCGGGGGACGGACATCTTGATGACGGTCTCCCGGAAAAAGTCGCTCGCCACGTGGTCGTCGACAACGATGATGCAGTTGGCCCTGGCATAGGGAACCCATGCCTCGATGATCTGGCCGTGGACCAGACGGTTGTCGATTCTCACCAGGGCGATGTCCATGTCCGGGAACCCGTCATGTGCCGACCTTCCTGTTGAGGATCTCGCTGGCGAGGGAGATGTTGTTCCGTCCGTAATCCTTGATGAAGCAGGAGAAGTCCTTCAGGTTCATGGTCTCGCGGACATCGGCGAGCTTCAGCATCATGGGGAGATTGACGCCGGTGACGACCTCGATCTTCCCGTCCTTCATGAAGGAAAGGGAAATGTTGGAAGGCGTTCCGCCGAAGAGGTCCGTCATGATGAGGACCCCATTGCCCTGGTCGAGCTTCTTGATGGCGGTGCTGATTTCCTTTTTGATCTCTTCGACGCCCTTGCTCTGGTCGATGGGAATGTGGAGGACGCCCTTCATGGGACCTTTGATCATTTCCGCGGCCTTGATCAGCTCCTTGCCAAGATCGCCATGGGTTGTAATCAGAACACCGATCATGATGCACTCCAGCCAGTACCGTTTAGGGGCGCTACGCTAATGGATTCACCTGCCGTTGTCAAGGTCTATCGGCCCTCAAATCCTTCTTGACAGGGCCGCCCTTTTTAACATAGAACGCCGTACTTTCAATGTACTGCACGTGCTTCCCCGCAGCTTGCCGGGGAGGCCGCCTTCCATAACCCGCCGAATCAACAAGGAGGCCATCATGAACCCAGAGATTTTCCGGGAATACGACGTCAGGGGCCTGGTGGACAGGGACCTGAATCCCGATTTCGTCCGGGAACTCGGGCAGGCCATCGGAACCTACGCCCGGCAGCGGGGAGTCCGGACCATGACCCTGGGCCGGGACTGCCGGCTCAGCTCCGAATCCTACGCCGGGGAGATGGCCCGGGGTCTCCGGAGCACCGGCATCGACGTCATCGACGTGGGCATGTGCGCGACGCCCGTTCTTTATTACTCCATCCGCCACCTGGAAACGGACGGCGGCATCATGGTCACCGGAAGCCACAACCCTCCGGAATTCAACGGTTTCAAAATCTGCATCGGTCCCGACACGATCTATGGCGACGACATCCAGGAAGTCCGCCGGATCATGGAGAAGGGCCGCTATGAACGGGGTGAGGGCCGCATGACGACTCAGGATGTCTCGGGCGCTTACGAGGACCTTCTGTTCGGGAACGTAGCGGTCCGGAAGGGTATCTCCGTCGTCGTCGACGGGGGAAACGGGGTCGGCGGCCTCTTCGTCCTGCCCCTGTTCCGGCGCCTGGGCTGCCGTGTCACCGATATCTACTGCGAGCCCGACGGCCGATTCCCGAACCATTTTCCCGATCCGACGGTGCCGGAAAACCTGAAGGACCTGATCGCCCTTGTAAAGAAGGAAGGAGCCGATCTCGGCATCGCCTTCGACGGGGACGCCGACCGCATCGGAGCCGTCACCGACGAGGGGCGTATTCTCTGGGGCGACGAGCTTCTGCTCCTGTTTTCCCGGTTCATCCTCAAGGAGCGTCCCGGCGCGGCGATCATCGGCGAGGTGAAGTGCTCCCAGAACCTTTACGACGACATCGCCCGGCACGGCGGGCGGCCCATCATGTGGAAGGCCGGCCATTCCCTGATCAAGGGGAAAATGAAGGAAGAAAACGCCGTCCTGGCCGGGGAGATGAGCGGCCACCTGTTTTTTGCAGACCGCTACTTCGGGTACGACGATGCGATCTACGCGGCGGTCCGCCTCCTGGAAATCGTCTCCTCCTCCGATGTCACCCTGAGCGCCCTGCTGGCGGACGTTCCAAAAACCTTCACCACGCCGGAGATCCGTGTGGACTGCCCGGACGAGCTGAAGTTCCGGGTCGTCGAGGAGGTGAAGGCCCGTTTTTCCAGGACGCACAAGATCATCGACATCGACGGCGTGCGCATCCCCTTCCCAGACGGCTGGGGCCTGATCCGCGCCTCCAACACCCAGCCGGTCCTCGTCCTGCGCTTTGAGGCGGTGACAGAGGACCGCCTCCGGGAAATCCGCAGCCTCGTCGAGGGAACGCTCGCAGAAGTGAAGCGGACGATTTCCTGACGTCGCTTCACAGGAAAACAGGTCCAGAATGGATAGGGGGACGGATTTCGAATCCGCCCCCCTATTTTCTTTGACTTCGCATCAGGGCACGGGGGCTGCCACGGGGGCGGCCGCCGTCGCGGAAACGTTTCCGGACGAGCTGTTGAAAAACACCCGTCTGCGGCGTTTCCCTCATCCTTCGCCATTCGACGTACCGAAAAGGGTACGACTCATGGCTCAGGATTTCGGGGGCCTTGCATCCGGTCGTTTTTGAACAGCCCGCCAACTGCTCCCACAAGGGCGTCCTGATCGCTCCTCTGGGAACCCCCGGTCGCGCCCCCGCGAACGTTGGTCCGGGAGGAGGGGCTTCCCGGAGCGCGAATAGCGGCTTTTTTCGGGGCACCCTGCCGTCGCAGCGAAGCGCCCGCAAAGTCATCTGTCTGAGCGCCGCCAGGCGCGAGTTATGACTTTGCAGCGGAGCGAGACGCTGCAGGGTCGAAAAAACGCTCCTGAGCGCGAGGGAAGCCCATCTCCCACATGCCGGCCCCCCATCCACATCTGATTTTCTAAAAAAGGGAAAAAACAAAGGAAGGGGGACGGATCGGAAATCCGCCCCCCTCATTGCCGTGTGGCACTTTGCCCGTTCAGGTCGCCAGGTTGTACGCAGCCGGGTCCAGCGGGGAGCCGGCCGGAAACATTCTCGCTCCCAGTTCCTTGTCCAGCATGAACAACCCCTCCTTCGTGTGACCGATCATTTCGATCTGCCGGAGGATCTTCTCCGCCGTCGCCTCCTCCTCCACCTGCTCCTTCGTGAACCAGTTCAGAAGCGTGTCGGAGGCGTAATCGCTTTCCGCCCGGGCTGTCTTGACGATCCCGTGGATCTTGCCGGTGATGAACTGCTCATGGGCCAGGGTATCCTGCCAGATCTCCGGGACGGAGTTCCAGGACGTCTTGATCTGCTTGAGGTCCTGAAGCTTCACCGCTCCGCCGCGATCCAGGATGTGGTCCATGAACTTCATCGCGTGGATCATCTCCTCGTGGGCCTGGCAACGCATCCAGTGGGCCATCCCGTCCAGGTTCTGCGCGTGGAACCAGGCAGCCATGGACAGATAGATATAATAGGACTCCAATTCGTGACGGATCTGCTCATTCATTGCCTGGTGAACTTTCTTTCCGATCATCGCCGTGCCTCCTTTTCTCGTTTCCGGACCGTCCGGGACAAATGGTTTCCGCCTCATTTTCCCTTGTCGAATAAACATAAGCCGCAGCGTCAAATTGTCAATGTTCCCTTCCCTCTCCGATGCCGAAAATTGTCTTGACTTGGCGCGCCGATCTTGGCTAAACACCAGGGTCTTCGGACAGGACCCTTCCATTGAATCTGAAAGGAGCAACCATGGCAAAATACGAGTCACAAGCCTTGAGGAACGTTGCCGTTGCAGGTCACGGAGGAACGGGCAAGACGACGCTGTGCGAGTCTTTCCTGTTCGTTTCCGGCAAGACGGAGCGCCTCGGCCGCGTGGACGACGGAAGCTCATCGATGGACTTCGAGCCGGAGGAGCACAAACGGCGCAGCTCCATCAACACCGCGGTGAATTTTTTCGAGTGGGACAAGCACAAGGTGAATCTGCTCGACTCCCCGGGAGACTCCAATTTTGCCTACGACATGATGGGCTGCCTGGCCCACGCCGATGCGGTTCTCGTGGTCGTCGACGCCGTCAGCGGCGTCGAGTTTCAGACGATCAAGGCCTGGGAAGCCGCCGATTCCTATACACTGCCCCGGATCGCCGTCATCAACCGGCTGGATCGCGAGCGGGCGGATTTCGGGAAGGCCGTCGAGAGCATCGGGGCCAAGCTCGGCCGGAAGGTCACCCCCCTGATGCTGCCCATCGGCAAGGAGGCCGAATTCAAGGGTGTGGTGGACCTGGTGGCGGGAAAGGCCTTCCTCTTCGACGAAGGGAAAGGCACCTTCAAGCCGGCGGACATCCCCGCCGACCTGGCCGCCCAGGTGGAAAAATACCGGGGCACCATGGTCGAGGACATCGCCGAAACGGACGAAACCCTGATGGACAAGTACCTGGAATCGGGAGAGCTCAGCGCCGAAGAGCTCCAGCAGGGGCTGCGGAAAGGCGTGCTCTCGGGTTCCGTGGTCCCGGTCGTCTGCACGTCCGCCCTCAAGAACATCGGCACCTCCCTCGTGATGGACCTGATGGTCCGGCTGTTCCCCTCCCCGGTGGACCGGGGCGCCGTCACGGGCACGAAACCCGGGACGGAGGAACTGGAGGAAAGGCTTCCCGATCCCTCGGCCCCCTTCGCGGCCCGTGTGTTCAAGACCATCGCCGATCCCTACGCCGGCCGGGTAACCATCTTCCGCGTCTACTCGGGCACGGTGACCTCCGACGCCACGTTCTTCAACCCGACCCACAAGACCACGGAGCGGTTCGGAAACATCTTCTTCCTCGAAGGCAAGATCCAGAAACCCACGGATGATCCCCTGGTTCCGGGCGACATCGCAGCCGTTGCGAAGCTCAAGGAAACCCTGACGGGAGATACGCTCTGCTTCGAGAAGGCTCCCATCGTTCTGCCGCGGATTCCGACGCCGGCAGCGGTCATGTCCTTTGCCATCGAGCCCCGCTCCCGGGGCGACGAGGAAAAGATCGTCTCGTCCATCAACCGGCTCATCGAAGAAGACCCGACCCTGACCTACCGGCGCGACGAGCAGACCAAAGAGATGATCCTCTCCGGGACCGGCCAGGTCCACATCGAGGTCACCGTCGAGAAGATGAAGCGGAAGTTCGGCGTCGAAGTGAACCTCAAGACGCCCAAGGTCCCCTACAAGGAAACCATCAAGAAGGCGAAGATGGGCATCCAGGGACGGTACAAGAAGCAGTCCGGCGGGCGGGGCCAGTTCGGCGACGTCTGGCTGGACGTGGAGCCCCTTCCCCGGGGCGGCGGCTTTGAGTTTGCCGACAAGATCGTCGGCGGCGTCGTTCCCCAGCAGTACCGGCCGGCCGTGGAAAAGGGCATCGTGGAGGCGATGGAGGAAGGGGTCCTGGCAGGCTATCCGACGGTGGATTTGAAGGTCGCCCTCGTGGACGGCTCGTACCACACGGTGGACTCGTCGGAAATGGCCTTCAAGATCGCCGGGTCCATGGGCTTCAAGAAGGCCGTCCTGGAATGCCAGCCCACCCTGCTGGAACCCATCGTCAACATCGACATCGAGATCCCCGACGAGTACATGGGCGACATCATCGGCGACCTGAACTCCCGCCGGGGCCGCGTCCTCGGCATGGACTCGAAGGGATCGAACCAGATCGTCAAGGCCAGCATCCCGCTGGCGGAGATCCTGAAATACGCCCCGGACCTGCGCTCCATGACGAGCGGCCGGGGAACCTTCACCTACGAGTTCTCCCACTACGAGGAAGTCCCGGCGCAGATCGCCGAGAAGGTGATCGCCGAGGCGAAGAAGGAGAAAGAAGCGGCGGAAAAATGATCATCCGTGCCGGCGTCATCACGGTCAGCGACCGTGGATCCCAGGGAGCCCGGGAGGACTTGAGCGGACCCGAGGTGGCCCGCCTGCTTCAGGGGATCGGCTGCCGGATCGAGCAGGCGGCGATCGTGCCCGACGAGACGGACCGGATCCGAGAGATCCTGGTCCGCTTCGCCGATGAGGAAAAGCTGGACCTGATCGTCACGACCGGCGGAACGGGGGTCAGCCCCCGCGACGTGACGCCGGACGCGACGCTCGCCGTCATTCAGAAGGAGATCCCCGGCATGGCGGAGGCCATGCGCAGGGCCAGCGCCGCGAAGACGCCCCATGCCATGATTTCCCGAGCCATCGTGGGCATCCGCGGCACCTCGCTGATCGTCAATCTCCCCGGCAGCCCGAGGGGTGCCCGGGAGAATCTCGAGGTGCTCCTGCCGGCCATTCCCCACGCCGTCGAAAAGATCAAGGGGGACGAGACGGAATGCGGCTCCTCATGACACGGAGCATCCTCTCCGCGTGGCTCCCGGCCCAGTAGACCCGCCCGCAATGTCCGCATCTCCGGAAGTTCGGCTGCGTCTCCAGGACGTAGGCGGGGACCAGCCCCTCCACCGCTCCCTTCTCCACGTCCGACAGCACCTCGTTGCAGTCCAGGCATCGCCCCAGGACGGCGCGGGGATCGAATGACAGATCGAGAGCGGCCGCCGCTTCCGCAAGCTGCTCCTCCCAGCGGTCCGCCGTGATCAGGACCAGCCGCCCCCGGAACGGCCTCGTCGCCAGGGTCCGGCTCTTCGTGACCGCAATCCGCTCTTCCAGAAGCGCCCTCCGGAGCAGAAAGCGGTCCGCGCGGCCCGCATGGCTGACCGCGTCGCACCCCAGGGCCCGCAGCCATCGGGCCAGTTTCCCCAGGTTCCCGTCGACAATCAGCTTCACAACGCCGTCTGCTTCCACGCCCGCACCTCCGCGAAGGGAAGTCGTTTCCAATCCGTTTTGCCTTGTGCTATATTCCCCCTCCATCATGGGCGGGAGCCCTTCAACAGGGGGAAGCACATGGAACCCGGTCAGGACATTTTTTACTTTTCGTACGGTACGAACATGAATGAGGCGGATGTCCGCCAATGGTGCCGGGAAAACGACCAGCCCTACCCGCTGGGACCGGTTTTCGCCCGGGCCTACCTGCCGGACACGCAGATCGTTTTCAATCTCCCCTCTCCCGTCCGGGAGGGCGGTTCCCTCAACATCCGACACCGGCTCGGCCAGGCCACCCCGGGCGTCTTATACCACATGACGTCCGAGGGCTGGAAGATCATGGACCGGAGGGTAAGCGCCCCCAGGGACTACAAGCATCTCGACGTCGTCGCCCTGACGGAGGACGGGCGGGAGCATTCCGCCGTCACATACCAGGTCGACACCTCCCTGACGGAGGGCGGATTCGTCAAGCCCACGGCGGAGTATGTCGGGATCGTCAAGGAGGGGCTCACGGCACACGGATTCACCGACCTCATGCTTCGGCCGGTTTCCCAAGGGAAGGAACCACCGTGGTACATCGACAAGCTCTTTGTATACGGCACCCTGATGGAAGGAGAGGTCCGGCATCACATCCTGGAGCACTGGTGCAACCAGAGTGCGGGTATGCGGGCAAAGGCTCCGGGAACGCTCTACGCGAGTGGAAAGGGGTTTCCGGCCATGTTTCCGGCGGAACGCGAGGGCCAGGAGATTCAGGGTGAGATCTATCCCCTGGTGGACCTGAAAAAGGCCTTCGAGATGCTGGACATCGTCGAGACCGTCCGGCGCTACGGATCCACCGGCTCCCTCTTCCGGCGCGCCATCGTCCGGGTCCGGGCGGAAGACGGGAACTCCTATACGGCCTGGGCGTACCTCTACGACGGAACGCCGGCCGGCATGAGCCCCATCCCCTCGGGCAACTGGCTGGACGTACCGCACGAGAGGATGCCGGAGGAATAAGCGGAATCCCCGGAGGGTCTCCGGCCGTTTGTGGACCGGAGAAATCCGTGGCCGTTCCGCCTTATGGCCATTCCAGGCGGATGTCGTCATCCTGCCCCAGGTGGATCAACGCTCCTCCTCCCCTTCTCCCCATGGCGGCGTTGACGACCAGGGTACGCCCCATCCGCTCCGCTCCGGCCGCCTCGTGAATGTGACCGCAGACAAGGAGGCGCGGCTCCGTCTGCCGGATGAAGTCCCGAAGGCCCGGCGAACCGGCGTGAAGCATCCCGAAGGCCCGGTCGAGAATGCCCAGCGGCGGGGGATGGGCGACCAGGACCGTATCCCGACGGACCCGCGGCATCAGGACCGCGAGCTCCCGGTCTTCCCGGAACGTAATGCGGGTGCGAAAGGGAACGGGGATCGTACCGCTGATCCCGGTGAACGGAACGCCTCCGATCACGATCTCGCTGTGGTGGAGAGACCGGATGTTCCCGTATCTCTCCGCCTCGGCGTCCAGGCCGGGAGGGTCCATGTTGCCGCGGACAAGCATGACCGGAACGGCCAGGCCGTCCAACCGCTCCAGGACGGGAGCGGCATCCCGCCGCGTTGCCACGTCCCCGGCGGCGATGACGGCGTCGGGCCTGCGTTCCCGAACGGTCCTCTCGATTCGATCGAGGTTCTCCTTTTTTCCATGAATGTCCGCCACGGCATACAGGATCATCGTCCCCTCCTTCTTCCCCGCCTTCCGGTGGCCGGTGTTTCGCACCCCCGCACGGCCGGGGCGGCGCTTTCTTCCTCTACCCGAAACGACCCTGTCTCTGCAACGGATAGCCTTCGCACCCCGTCCCGCCGATGCGCCGGCGGGCTGGTTCTCCTTCTTCTACTCCTGGCCTTCCTTGCCGGCTGCTCCGACCGGGAGCGGCTGCCGCGGCTCGATTCCGGGAAAACCATCCTGGCCTTCGGCGACAGCCTGACCGCCGGCAACGGGGCGGGTCCCGGACAAAGCTACCCGGAGGTCCTGGAAGGGCTCCTGAAGATCCGGGTTGTCCGATCCGGCGTGCCGGGCGAGGTGTCCGCGGAGGGACTCCGGAGGCTCCCCGCCGTCCTCGCCGAGACAAGGCCGGATGTGGTGATTCTCTGCCACGGCGGCAACGACTTCCTGAGGCGGATGGACACCCGCGAAACGGCGAGGAACCTGCGCGCCATGATCGTCCTCGCCCGGGAAAAGGGCGCGGCCGTGGTTCTGCTGGCCGTTCCCGCACCGGGTCTCCTTCTGAAGCCGCCTGCTCTCTACCGGGAGATCGCCGGCGAGATGAAAGTCCCCCTGGAAGATCGGGTGCTTACAGACGTCCTGTCCGACGGAGGCCTCAAGGGGGACCCGATTCATCCCAACGCGGAAGGCTACCGAAGGGTCGCCGGTGCCGTGGTGCAGCTGCTGCGGAAACACGGTGCCGTTTCCTGATCGTCGGCGGCATCTTTTTCCGTTGACGGCAACCGGCCGCCACGCTAAGAAGAACGGCCGTGATGGACCAGACAATTATCAACCATCCGAATGCATTGAAGATTCACTATGAGCGATCGGCACGACATACCCGGGCCTTCAGGAGCCCCGGAGGGCGAGTCGACGGTGGAATCGACCTTCCGGCAGCCCGTCAGGGGAAATGACCTGAAACGGCGGATCGAGAATCGCCACATTTCCATGTCGACGTCCCTCGATTTCATCATCTGCTGCCTGCCCGACGGCACGGTGTCGTTTGTCAACGAAGCCCTCTGCTCCCGGTTTTCCCTGTCCCCCGGGGACTTGCTCGGGAGAAGCATCTACGACATCATCCCGCAGGAAAGCCAAACCCAGGCAAGATCGCAGCACAAAGCCCTGACGCCGGAAAAACCGGTCGTTACGACGGAGTACCGGATTGCCGATCCGGATGGTGAGATTCGCTGGTACCAGTGGATGCTCATTGCCGTCTTCGACGAGGAGCAGAACCTGGCCGGTTATCAGGCCGTGGGCCGGGACATCACGGAGCGGCTGAAAACGGAGCATGCCCTCCGGGAAAACGAGGAGAGGCTCCGTTTCCTGGTGGAGAACATGGGGGACATCCTCTGGACGCAGGGACTGGACCTGAAGACAACATATGTCAGCCCCTCGATTTTCCGCGTCCTCGGCTATACGCCGGAGGAGCGCTACCGGCAGACCGTCGAGGAGCAGCTCACCCCGGAATCGCTCAAGGTGGCCTATGAGCGCCTGGCCCACGAACTGGAAATCGACGGCCTGCCCGGCGTCGATCCGGACCGGTCCGTGACGCTTGAGCTGGAATACTGCCACAAGAACGGCTCCGTCCTCTGGCTCGAGAACGTGCTCCGGGCCATCCGCAACGAAAGAGGGGAGGTCATCGCCCTCCAGGGCATGTCGAGGGACATCACAAAGCGGCGCCAGATGGAGGAGGCCCTGCGGGACAGCGTCCAGCGCCTGGAGGAACTGAGCATCACCGACGGCCTGACGGGTCTCTACAACCAGCGGCACTTCTACAACGCGCTGACCCTTGAAATGACCCGCTCGCAGCGCTACGGCCGGTCCCTGTCCCTGATGATGATCGACATCGACGATTTCAAGGTCTTCAACGACACCTACGGCCACATGGAGGGGGACCGCGTCATCGAGCACCTTGGCGCGGCGATCCGCCGGTGCACCCGGAAATCCGACATTGCCTGCCGCTACGGAGGCGAGGAGTTCGTGGTCCTCCTGCCGGAGACGTCAACCGTTCAGGCCACCATCATGGCCGAGCGAATGCGGGAGGTGTTCCAGGCCCATCCCTTCCATCCCCGGAACGGCGAGAAGGTTCACAAGACCATCAGCATCGGCATCTCCCAATGCGATGAGGAAGAGGGGTCCCGGTCCTTCATCACCCGGGCCGATTCGCTGATGTATGAGGCGAAACGCCGGGGGAAAAACCGGGTCTGCACGACGCCGCCAAACACAGGCCCGTCCAGGCCATCAAAGGCCGGCAAAGGAAGGAAGCCCACCACAGGAGGTGAAGCGATGATTCCGGATCGTGAAGAAGCGGTTGCCCTGCTCAAGGCCCATGTGACGGACGAACGGATGCTCGCCCACAGCTTTGCATCCGAGGCGGTGATGCGTTCCCTTGCCCGGCGCCTGGGAAAAAACGAGGAACTGTGGGCCATGGCCGGCCTGCTTCACGACCTGGACATCGAACGGGTGGAGGGCGACCTCACCCGCCACGGCATCGAGGCGGAGCGGATCCTTCGCGATTGGGGATATGATTCGGAGATGATCGACGCCATTCTCCGGCACAACGAAACGGCCTCGAAGCTCCCCCGGGAGACGGATTTTCATCACGCCCTGGCGGCGGGCGAGACGATCACCGGCCTCATCACCGCGACGGCCCTGGTTCAGCCCGACCGAAAGGTAGCAAGCGTCAAGGTGAAGTCGGTGGTGAAGCGGATGAAGGAGAAGGCCTTTGCGGCCTCGGTTCGGCGGGAGAACATCCTGGAGTGCGAGCAGATCGGGATCCCGCTGCCCGAATTCGTCGAGCTGTCCCTCGCGGCGATGTGCGGCGTCCACGAGCAGATCGGGCTGTAGATCGCGGAGGAGTCGCTTTTTCCCCGGACGCAGAAAGGGGGGCGGATTTCAGATCTGCCCCCCTCTTTTTTTCGGAAACGAGATCGGATGGAAGTCCGTCTCCGTTGTTCTCGTGGTTCTACGACTGCTTCTCGGCCGTCCCCTCCTCGATGACCGGTGGGGCTTCGCCGGCGCGGATCTCACGCCGGAGCTCCCGGATCTGCTTGTTCAGCCTCGTGATGGTGCGGTTGAGCTGGAAGCGCTCGATGACTCCCAGGAACCCCGTGAAGATGACGCCCACCAGGAAGGACAGGAAGATGAGCATGTAGGCGGCCACCGCGACCCTCGGAAACAGCTCGTAGTACTGGATGACGACGTCCGTCTGGTTCTGCAGGGCAAAGGTGATCACAAACAGCATGATCAGCATGACAAGGACGATATAGACTACCTTCATCTCAGGCCTCCGGAAGCGGCTTTTTGAAAACGGGGCTTCAGTTCATCCCGGGTTCCGGTGAGGCTGTCCGGAATCACCCGGACTCCTCCCACCACGGTCATGGAATTCGTATCTCCGGACCAGCGGGGAACCACGTGGATGTGCAGGTGGTCCTCCACGCCGGCGCCGGCCGCCCGGCCGAGGTTGATGCCGACGTTGATCCCCTCCGGGCAGAGAGCCTCTCGAAGGACCCGCACGGAACAGTCCAGCAGATCGAACAGCTCCGCTCTTTCCTCTCCCGTCAGATCGTCGAGGTTCGCCACATGGCGGGACGGCATTACCAGCAGATGGCCGTTGTTGTAAGGGTAGCGGTTCAGCATCACGAGGCAGGTCGCCCCCTCCCAGAGCAGGAGCTCGTCGTCGCGGGCTTCCTCCCTGCAGAAGACACACCCTTTCGGTTTTTCTCCCTTGATGTAGGCCATTCTCCAGGGGGCAAACTGAACGTCCATCGGACCCTTTCCCGGCCCCTTCAACCATGCCGGACCGGCGCTGGATTATAGCGGCCCCCCGCAAAAAGACAAGAATATTTTTCTCCCACCTCCGTCGGCCGCCCGCTCCCGGTCCGGTCAGGACCGGGATATCTTTCGGATTTCCTCGTAAAGGGGCTTCAGCTTCCCGTACATCTGGCAGTACACCCGTCGATACAGATCGTCGTACAGACGGTGCGTGGCCGGATCGGGCTCGAAGACCCGGCCCACCCGGGTCATTTCCCGGCACGCCGTCGCGAAGTCCGGATGCAGTCCCGTGCCCACGGCGGCATCCATGGCGGCGCCGAGTCCCGATGTCTCATAGATGTGAGGCCTGGCCGAAGGAATGCCGAAGATGTCCGCCGTCAGCTGCATGGCCCCGTCACTCTGGGATCCGCCTCCCGCCACCCGCAGGGCCGTGATGGGGATGCCGTTCCGCTTTTCCGTCCGCTCCTTCCCTTCCCGGAGGGCATAGGCGACACCCTCCAGGATGGCCCGGTAGACGTGGGCCCGATTGTGAACGTCGCCGAAACCGATGATGGCTCCCCGCGCCTCCGGTCCGGGCACCTTGACACCCGGCGACCAGTACGGCTGAAGCACCAGCCCCTGAGATCCGGGAGGCGACTGCCGGAGCAGTTCGTCGAAGAGGGCCTCGGGCTCCACGCCCCGCTCCAGGGCCAGGGCCTGTTCACGGTCGGCGAATTCGCGCTTGAACCAGCTCACCATCCAGTAGCCCCTGTACACCATGATCTCCTGGCTGTAGGCCCCCGGTACGGCAGACGGATAGGGAGGGATCAGGGGAATGGCCTCCAGGTATTTCCGGTGGGTCGTGTTGATGGTGGCGGTCGTCCCGTAACTCAGACAGGCGACGTCGGGCTCCAGGCATCCCGCGCCGATCACCTCGCAGGCCTTGTCGGCCGCCGCGGCGATGAGGGGAAGGCCCGCCGGGATGCCCGTCGCCTCCGCGGCCTCCGGGGTGATTTCCCCCAGGGTGCCGGTGGCGGGAACCAGGTCCACCAGCATGGATGGCTCCACCGGCAGGATGCGCCACTTCCAGTCCCACGAGGCCGCCCATCGGAGCCGCTTGTAGTCAAAGGGCACGTACCCCACCTGGCAGCCCACGGAATCCGCGAATCGCCCCGTCAGACAGTGGGTCAGGTATCCCGAGAGGAAGAGGAACTTGTGGGTCTTCTTCCAAATGTCCGGCTGATGGGTCTTGATCCAGTTGGCCTCGGCCTCCGCCTGCAGATAGGCGGCGGTCTCGCTCATGCCGGCAACGCGGAAGGCGGCTCCCCACAACCCGCCGATGGGTTTGAGTCCCTCGGTGCGGCGCTGGTCCAGCCAGACAATGGCGGGCCGGAGCGGACGTCCCTCCCTGTCGACGTTGATCACCGTGCACCGCTGCGTCGTCAAGGCGACGGCCCGGACGGCTTCCTTCGGAACGGCCTGTTGGCCCCACAGCTCCTGGCAGGCCCGGCACAGGCTGTCCCAGTAGTAGCGGGGATCCTGCTCCGCCCAGCCCGGCTTCTCGGAGTAGTAGGGCTCCAGGAGAACCCTCGACTTGGCGACGAGGTTCCCTCTCAGATCGAACAGCAGGGCCCGGACGCTCTGCGTCCCGTTGTCGATGGCAAGAATGAAAGGGGCTTCCGGCATCGGTTATCCTCGATCGTGGTTTCGGGTCAGGCGATTCCCAGTTTTTCCATGCGGTACCGCAGGGAATCGAAACTCACGTGCAGAAGCTCGGCGGCTTTCGTCTTGGATCCCTCTGTCTGGAGGAGCGCCTTCCGGATGATCCGGCGCTCGACCTCCGCCAGCTCATCATTCAGCAGAATTCCCTCCGGGGGGATATCGATGTCGATGACCGGAGGAGTCTGTGCGGAGGCGCTCCCGGACAGCACCAGGTTTTCCGGGAGGATGATGTTCGACGTCTCCAGGGCGATGCTGCGCTCGATGATGTTCTCCAGCTCGCGGACGTTCCCCGGAAAGGGGTAGCCCATCAAGAGCTCCATGGCATACGTGGAGATCCGCTGCACTTGCTTCCCGAAGGCCCTGGAGTACTTCTCGATGAAGAACTGGGTCAGCGCCGGGATGTCTTCCTTCCGTTCCCGGAGCGGCGGCAGGTGAATGGGAATCACATTGAGCCGGTAAAAGAGGTCTTCCCGGAAGGTCCCCTCCCCAACCTTCTTTGCCAGGTCCTGGTTGGTTGCGGAAATGATCCGGACGTCCACCCGGATCTCCTCGGCTCCCCCGATGCGCCGGAAGGTCTTTTCCTGAACGACCCTGAGCAGCTTGACCTGGAGAAAGGGGGACAGCTCGGCGATCTCGTCCAGAAAGACGGTCCCCCCGCGGGCGATCTCGAAGAGCCCCGGCTTGTCCGTCAGGGCGCCCGTGAAGGTGCCCTTCATGTGCCCGAACAGCTCCGACTCCAGCAGGTTCTCGGGAATGCCGCCGCAGTTGATCACCACGAAGGGTAGCTTCCTGCGGGGACTGTGCTCGTGAATCGCTTTCGCCACCAGCTCCTTGCCCGTCCCGCTCTCCCCCAAAATCAGGATGTTGGCGGAGGTCTCGCCGACCTTCTTGATGGTCCCGTAGATCTTGAGCATCTCCCGGCTTTTCCCGATCATCTCGCCGAAGGAAACGACGTCCTCGAGTTGCTGGAGAAAGCGGGCGTCCTCGGTCCGCACACCCTTCTTGTCGAGGGCGTTGCGGATGATCGTCTTGAGATCCTCGAAGTCGAACCCCTTTTCGACGTAATCATACGCCCCCTCCTTCATGGCCAGGAGAGCGGTCTCCGGGGACGCATACGCGGTAATGAGGATGACCATGGTGGCGGGGGCGACGTCCTTGAGGCGGCGGATGAACTCGATGCCGTCGATCTTGGGCATTTTCAGATCGGTGATGACAAGGTCGTACGCCGTCTTGCGGCAGCGGCTCAGCGCCTTGTCGGCATCGGAGGCGCAGGTCACCACATACCCCTCCCGGGTGAGCATGATCTCGAGCAGCTCCCGCACGCCCTGGTCGTCATCCACGATCAGGATCTTCGCCATGTCCGTATCTCCTGTCCGGGGAACCGGATCTTACGGTGCCCCTGCCTTGCTCTCCGGAAGGGGCAGCCGGATCCGAAACGTCGTCCCTCGCCCGGGAAGGGTATCCAGGGCGATGCTCCCCTCCATCCCCTCCACGATGCGGTTGACGATGGCCAGTCCCAGCCCCGTTCCACGCTCCTTGGTCGTATAGAAAGGTTCGAATATTTTTTCAAGGTCCGATGAGCCGATGCCCGGCCCGGAGTCAGTGATTCTCAACTGGAGAAACCGCTTTTCGTCCGCCGTTTCCGCCATGTCCGTCTCCACCGTAAGCGTGCCTCCCTCGGGCATCGCCTGAACCGCATTGAGGAGCAGGTTCCACAGGACCTGCCGGAATTCCGTCCGGTTGGCCGACATGAAGCCGGAATGGCGGTAATTCCTGACAACCTGGACGCCCTCATTCCAGTCCGCCACGTAGCGCAGCGACTCGATGACGTCGTCGATCACCGCCCGGGGATCGAAGGACTCGGGAATGCCGGTACTCGGGCGCGCGAGGAGAAGAAAATCCCGGACGACGTTCTCAAGCTGCTCCCGGCCCCGCAGGATGATCTGCATGAGCCGGTGGTCCGCATCGGGCAGGACCAGGCTGTTTTTGAGGACCTGGATGGACCCGGAGATGGAGGCCAGGGGGTTTCGGATTTCGTGGGCCAGCCCGGCGGCCATTTCACCGATGAAGGCCAGGCGCCTGCTCTTCTCGACGGACTCCTCCATGCGCCTGATGGCCGTCAGGTCCTGGAAAACGAGGATATGGCCGATTCTCCGGTCTCTCTTGTCCTTGAGCGGGGAGACGGCGCACCCGAGGATCATCTCTTCCCGGTCGTTGCCCCGGAAGGGCATCTCGAAGCGGCTGCGGGGAACGCCGCCGGGATCCCGGTCATCCGCGAGGCCGGCGGCGCGGGCAAAACCGGGAAACACCTCGTTGATGTTCCGGTTCTCCACGGTCCGGAAAGAGAAGCCCGTCAGCTGCGTGGCCGCCCGGTTGAACGACTTGACCTGCTGCAAAAGGTTCGTGGTCACGATTCCGGCATCCACGGATTCGATGATGCTCCGGTGGAGCAGGTCGAGCTGGTCGAAGGCCGTCTCCTTTTCCGCCAGGAGAGTCCGGGCCCGCCGCTCGCGCTCCACGACGAAGCTCGCCAGGAAGGCAATGATGTAGAAGGAAACAATGTAGGTCACGATCCGGGTGAAGACATGCCCCGCCCGCTGATCGTAGAACTGGAAGTGGACGTAGTCCCCGACGGGAACGATGCGATAGTACTCCAGGTCGAGCAGGAGACCGTAGCAGACACTGCACAGCGAGGCGATGATCATCCCTCCGCCCCGCCCGAGAAAGAACACGCTGTAGATGACGATCAGGGGGTAGAACACGGCGTAGACGCTGACGACGCCGCCGGTGGCATGAACCAGCCCGGTCACCAGGAAAACGTCTCCCACACCCTGCAGATAAACATTCAGGCGGGCGTCGGCAACAAAGTACCTGAAAACCGTGTACACGGCCGCAAGCGCGAAACCGGCAAAGATGGCCGCCCCGAACCCGGGGATGGAGATCTCCGGGAGCAGCTCCTCCTCCTGAAACTGCAGGTAGAGGTAAATCGCCAGGAGAAGCGTCGTGATGAGGAGGCGGGACAGCAGGAGGATCCGAAGCCGGGTCGGTGTGTTCTCGTCGTTGAGCGCAAACGGTTCGGTCATCCGGGTGGATCCTTCCCGCCCGTCCGGGGGCGTCCGCCGTCGAGTTTTCATCGGAATCCGGCGGTGCTCCTGATTACTATGGGAGGGATCTCCCGATCAACAGGAACTTTTCCGGGGAATGGTGTACAATGGACGCATGAAGCGACCGCTCTTGCCGCTGCTGGCGTTCCAGATCGCGGGAATCCTCATCGGGTCATGGTTGCATCTGCCCGGGGCAATCCTGCCGGCCGCGCTGGCCGCGGTTCTCCTGCTTCTGCTTGCCTTCCGGATCCGCCGCCGGAGCCGGGCGGCAATCTGGATGGTCTGCGCCGGGATGGCCGTCACGGCGGCGATCCTCACGCAGAGCTCCCTGTATGGCCCCCCGCCCCCGGATTCGGTGTCCCGTTTTTCGGGGCGGGACCCGGTGACCGTCCAGGGGACGGTCTGCGAGCATCCCCGGCGCTCCCCCGACAGGGCGGACCTGACCGTCTGCTCCTCTCAGGCCCTCCGCGGCGGAAACTGGGAGCCCGCGACGGGAAAGGTGCTGCTCTCCCTGAAGGATCCGGCGCCCCGCGATTTCGTCTACGGCGACCTTCTGCGCTTTCGCGCCCGCCTCCGGGTTCCCTCCTCCTTTCACAATCCCGGAGGATTCGACGCGGAGCGGCATCTGCGCCTGCAGGGCATCCGGCTCCGGGCCTCCCTGGCGGACCCGTCGGCGGTCATCCTCATCCGGAAGGACACGGGCAATCCCGCCCGCGCCGGGCTGGAATCCTTCCGGGAAGGGCTGAAGCGGTTCATTTACGGGCATGCGCCTTCTCCCGAGCGGGAGGTGATCCAGTCCGTCATCCTGGGCGACGCGAAGGAGATCCCGGAAAGCGTCACGGAAGACTTCAACCGTACGGGGACGTCCCACATCATCGCCATCTCCGGGTTCAACATCGGGATCATCGCCGCGTTCTTCTTTTTCCTGTTCCGGGCGGCGCTGTCCCGGTCGGAAACGATCCTCCTGGCCTTTCCGGTCCGTCCCCTGGCCATGGCCCTGGCGGTCGTTCCCGTTGTCGCCTTTACGCTGGTCGCCGGCGCGGGGATCTCGGTCCTCCGGGCGGCCATCATGGTGCTGGCCCTGATGGCCGCCCTCCTGATCGGCCGGGAGCGGGACCTGTACAACGTCCTGGCCCTGGCGGCCATGGTCATCCTGATGGTCTCGCCGGGCTCGCTCTTCGACGTGTCCTTTCAGCTCTCCTTCGCCGCCGTCGCCTCCCTTCTTTTCATCGCGCCGCGGCTCGCCCTCTGGATTCCCAGGCCGGATCCGGACAAGGGTCCGCCCGCGGCACGCCTCTTCCGGAAGGCCCTCCACCAGGCCGCCCTGTTCGTCGTCGTGACCCTGGCCGCCACGCTGGGGACCCTGCCGCTGGTGGCCTTCCATTTCAACCGGATCTCCCTGATCGCGCTGGCGGCCAACCTGCTGGTCGTTCCGATCCTGGGGCTCCTGGCGATCCCTCTGTGCACGCTCCTGATCCTGGCCTGGCTGTTCTCCAACGGCCTTGCGTCCGTCCTCACCTCCGCGGCGGCCCTGCTCGTCAAGGTCTCCCTGGATCTCCTGTCCTCGCTGGCCTCCCTTCCCTGGGCGTCTCTCTATGTGCCGACGCCCGGCATCCTGCAGTTGGCCGTCTTTTACATCCTCCTTGTCGCTTCGGTCCTGTGCATCGAGGTCCTGGCCGAACGGCGGGGGCGGGGTACTCGCGACACAACGGACGGCCGGGAAGAACGAAGCAAACGTCCGTTCGCCCCCTTCGCCTGGATCGCGGGGGCCTGCGTCCTGTTCCTTGTCGTCCAGAGCACATATCTCCTGCTGACGGACCGCCGTCCCGGAACGCTCCGGGTCACCGCCGTCGACGTCGGGCAGGGAAGCGCCACCCTCCTCCGCCTGCCTCGGGGAAGCCGCGTTCTCGTGGACGGCGGCGGCGTGCACGGGATCTCCCGTTTCGATACGGGGGAACAGGTCCTCGCCCCGTTTCTCTGGCATGAAAGGATCCTCCGGATCGATGCCGTCGTCCTGTCCCATCCCCACCCGGACCACATGGGGGGCATCCCCTTTGTCCTGAAAAACTTCCGGGTCGGCGAATTCTGGACAACCGCCGAGGCCGCCTCCTCCCCGGAGTTCCAGCCGCTCCGTAGGATCCTGGAGGACCGGGGCATTGCCCTCCGGACCGTCAACAACGCCTCGGAGCCGATCTTCCTCGATGGCGTACGGTTCGAGTTCCTCCACCCGTCCCCCCGGTCCCCAAAATCGGCAGCCGGCGTGACCGATTACGGGGATGCCAACGATTCTTCCCTCGTCCTTCGCCTGACCATGGGCGAGGTCGGCATGCTGCTTCCCGGGGACATCTCGGGCCGGGTGGAGGAGGAACTCGCCCGGTCGGGACGGGACCTGTCCGCATCGATCCTGCTGGCCCCCCACCATGGCGCCCGCACCTCCGGCACACTCCCCTTCCTCCAGAGCATCGCCCCGAAGGTCGTCATCGCCAGCGCCGGCCGGGATAACCTCTTCGGTCATCCCCATCCGGACCTGCTGGCGCGCTGCCGGGCCGTCGGGTCGGCGGTCTACCGGACGGACCGCTCCGGTGCCGTGACGGTCACAACGGACGGGCGGAAGATCGAGGTCGACACGTTTCTGAAGGACGGCCCGAGGGCCGGAGGGACTTCCTGAGCCTGCGGCGCCCCGTTCGCGGAAAAGCCTTGAACCCGGTCCGGCCAGGGGGGAGTGGAGGAACAGCGCGCCGGGTCGGTGCATCGAACGGGAGGAACGTCCGTCGAACGCCCCTCCTGTCCCGGCCCGGCCTATAATGCGGTTGCCTTTCCCTGGCATCTGTGTTAGGAATCCGCTCTTTGAGAAAAAGGGTTTGTTTACGCCATGGAAACCATCAGCGCCATCCGGGGCTTCAAAGACATCCTGCCCGCCGAGGCAGGCCAGTGGCTGTTCGTCGAAGAGCAGGCCCGTCGGGTCTTCCACGCCTTCGGCTTCCGGGACATCCGCATTCCGATCCTTGAAAAGACGGAGCTTTTCGCCCGGGGAATCGGCGAGACCACCGACGTCGTGGAGAAGGAGATGTACACCTTCACCGACCGGGGGGACGAGTCCCTGACCCTGCGGCCGGAGGCGACCGCCGGGGTCGTCCGGGCCTACATCGAACACGCCCTGTTCGCCTCCGAACCGGTGGCCCGGCTCTACACGATCGGCCCCATGTTCCGCCGCGAGCGGCCCCAGAAGGGACGCTACCGCCAGTTTTACCAGATCGACGCCGAGATCCTGGGCCTGGACGATGCGCGGGTGGACGCGGAGCTGATCCTGATGCTGACCCACTTTCTCAAGGCGGTGGGCCTCACGAACTCCCATGTCGAGATCAACTCCCTGGGATGCCCCCTGTGCCGCCCCGCCTTCCGGTCGGCCGTGGTCGCCCACCTTCAGGGGCGGGAAGAAGAGCTCTGCGGGGATTGCCGCCGGCGGATCCAGACCAATCCCCTGCGGGTCTTCGACTGCAAGATCGAGTCCTGCCGGGCCGCCGTCGAGCATGCGCCCCGCCTGGCCGATTTCCTCTGCGACGACTGCCGTGCACACTTCGGAACCGTCCAGGAATCCCTCGGCCTGTTCGGCGTGCCGTTCTCCATCAACAACCGCATGGTGCGAGGCCTCGATTACTATACCCGGACCACCTTCGAGGTGACCACCGACGTCCTGGGCGCGCAGAACGCCGTCGTGGGCGGCGGCCGCTACGACGGGCTCGTGCAGCAGTTGGGTGGGCCGGACATCCCGGGAATCGGCTTCGCCATCGGCTTCGAGCGCCTGGTATCGCTGATGCCGGGGGGAGCGGAGGACTTCCGCCGCGAGCCGGCGCTGTTCATTGCCGCCCTGGGCGCCGAGGCCCAGAAAATCGCCTTCGAACTGGCGAACCGCCTGCGCCTGGAGGGCGTCGAGGTCGAGATAGACTACGCCGGGAAGAGCCTGAAGAGCCAGATGAAGCGGGCCGACAAGCTCGGCTGCCGTTACGCATTGATTATCGGAGACCGCGAGATCGCCGAACATACCGGCGTCTTCCGGGACTTGAAGAACAGTTCGCAGACCCCGGTTCCCCTCGATCTTGCGGGCATCACCGGGAAAATGGAAGCATTGCAAAGAGGAGCAGAAGACCTTGTCTGAATTCATCACCAAGCAGAAAAGAACGCACTACTGCGGCCAGGTATCGGCCGCGGACCTTGGAAAATCCATCGTGCTCATGGGCTGGACCCACCGGAGACGGGACCACGGCGGCGTCATCTTTATTGACCTGCGGGACCGGGAAGGGCTCGTCCAGGTTGTGTTCAACCCGGAGACGAACCCCGATTCCCACCAGGTGGCCCACCGCATCCGGAGCGAGTACGTCCTCGCCGTCCGGGGAACGGTCCGCCGCCGGCCCGAAGGCATGGAAAACCCGAACATGAAAACGGGCGAGGTGGAGGTCCTGGCGGAAGAGCTGGAGATCCTCAACGAATCCAAGACCCCGCCGTTTCCGCTCGATGCGGAAGCGGAGGTCTCCGAGAACGTGCGCCTGCGCTACCGCTACCTGGATCTGCGCCGTGCCAACCTCCAGAGCAACATCATGCTCCGGAGCCGCGCCGCCGCGGCCACGCGGGAATATTTTCACGGGCAGGGCTTCATCGAGGTGGAGACGCCCGTCCTGACGAAGAGCACCCCCGAAGGGGCAAGGGATTACCTCGTCCCCAGCCGGGTGAATCCGGGCATGTTCTATGCCCTGCCCCAGTCGCCGCAGATCTTCAAGCAGCTCCTGATGGTGTCGGGGTTTGACCGCTATTACCAGATCGTCAAGTGCTTCCGCGACGAGGACCTCCGGGCGGACCGGCAGCCGGAGTTCACCCAGATCGACCTGGAGATGTCCTTCATCGAGGAGAACGACCTCATCGCCGTCATGGAGGGCTTCATGGCCCACCTGTGGCGGACGTGCCTGGGGATCGAGCTGGCCATCCCCTTCCCGAGGATTCCCTACCGGGACGCCATCAACCGCTTCGGCAAGGACAGCCCGGACACGCGCTTCGCCCTGGAGCTCCGGGACCTGACGGACGTCCTGCAGGCGTGCGGCTTCAACCTGTTCCAGGAAGTCGCCTCCGTCGGCGGTGTGATCAAGGCGATCAAAATCGAGGACAACCGGAAGCTGTCCCGCAAGGACCTGGACGAGCTGAGGGACTATGTCGCCGATTTCGGCGCCAAGGGACTGGCCTGGGCACGGGTGAACCCCGACGGCTGGACGTCCCCCATCGCCAAGTTCCTCAAGCCCGAGGAGATGAAGGCCGTGGAGGAGCGGATGGAGGCGAAGGAAGGCGACCTGATCGTCTTTGTCGCCGACAAGCCGGGAATCGTCCACGACTCGCTCGGAAACCTGAGAATATACGTGGCCCGCAAACTGGGGCTCATCGAGCCGGGACGGTTCGCCTTCAACTGGATCACCGAGTTCCCGCTCATGGAATACAGCGAAACGGAAAAACGGTTCGTCTCCACCCATCACCCCTTCACGTCTCCGGTGATGGAGGACCTGCCCTTGCTCGAAACGGACCCCGGAAAGGTCCGCGCGCGGGCCTACGACCTCGTGCTCAACGGGTCGGAGATCGGCGGCGGCAGCATCCGGATCCACCGCCAGGAGGTGCAGGCGCTCATTTTCAAGACCCTGGGGCTGGGCGAAGAGGAAGCACGGCAGAAATTCGGTTTCCTCCTGGATGCCCTGGAGTTCGGCACGCCCCCCCACGGCGGCCTCGCCTTCGGATTCGACCGCCTCATCATGATGATGACGGGGACCGAATCGATCCGCGACGTCATCGCCTTCCCGAAGACCCAGAAGGCGACCTGCCTCCTGACCGACGCACCGTCGCCGGCCAGCATCGGGCAGTTGATGGAGCTGTCGCTGAAGATCGTCCAGTAAGGCAGCCGGGCGCAGAACCCTTTTTTCCGACAGGAGACCCATACCATGGCAAAATGGAACAAATACAGGAAGGTGCTGGATCACGAGCACTCGAAATTCTGGAAGTACGAGCTGAAGGACATCGACGAGCCCAACCTCCAGAAGGAGGTGTTCCCCTACGAAGAGGTCTGCCGGATCGACTTCGACCACAAGATCGTGACGATCAACCCGGCGGACGACATCTTCATCACCGACACGACCTTCCGGGACGGCCAGCAGTCCAGGCCGCCCTACACGGTCCAGCAGATCGTCGACCTCTTCACGTTCATGCACCGCCTCGGGGGACCCCGCGGCGTCATCCGGCAGACAGAGTTCTTCCTTTACGGCAACCGGGACCGGGAGGCGGTGGAGCGGTGCCAGGCCCTGGGGTTTCCCTTCCCGGAGGTGACCGGATGGATCCGGGCAGCCATCGACGACGTGCATCTCGTGAAACAGGCCGGGCTTCGGGAGACGGGAATCCTGACCTCCGTGTCGGATTACCATATCTTCCTGAAACTCAACAAAACCAGGCGTCAGGCCATGGACGGCTACCTGGGCATCGTGAAGGCCATCCTCGATGCGGGGATCAAGCCCCGCTGTCATTTCGAGGACGTCACCCGGGCGGATATCTATGGATTCTGCATCCCCTTCGCCATCGAGCTGATGAAGCTCCGGGAGGAATCGGGCATCGACATCAAGATCCGGCTCTGCGACACCATGGGATACGGCGTGACCTATCCCGGCGCCTCCCTGCCCCGGAGTGTCGAAAAGCTCGTCCGGGCCTTCATCGAGGACGCGGGCGTGCCCGGGGAACTCCTGGAATGGCACGGCCACAACGACTTCCACAAGGCCCTGATCAACGCCACCACGGCATGGCTATACGGCTGCAGCGCCGCCAACGGTACGCTCCTCGGGCTGGGTGAGCGGACGGGCAATCCGCCTGTCGAGGCCCTCATCATCGAGTACCTCTCCCTCACGGGCGGCACCGATGGCATCGACACCACGGTGATCACGGAGATCGCCCAGTACTTTGACAAGCAGGTGGGGTACAAGATCCCCGCCAACTACCCCTTCGTGGGAGCCGACTTCAACGTGACCCGGGCGGGGATCCACGCCGACGGCCTGATCAAGTGCGAGGAGATCTACAACATCTTCGACACGGCAAAGCTCCTCAAGCGGCCGATCACACCCATGGTCTCGGACGTCTCCGGAAAGTCGGGAGTCGCCTTCTGGATCAATTCCACCCTGGGGCTGGAGGGGGACAGCGCCGTCGACAAGCGCCACCCGGGCGTCTCCAGGATTCACAAGTGGATCGCCGACCAGTACGAGGCCGGGCGCGTGACCAGCATCTCCCACGAGGAGATGGACCGGCTGGTGCGGAAGTACCTGCCGGAGCTGTTCATGTCGGACCTGGACAAGATCAAGCATCGGGCCGCCCAGGCGGCCATGGCGGTGGTCCGGCAGGCCCTCGAGGATCCGGCCATGAAGACCATGAAGCCGGAGCTCCAGGAGCCCGTCATGGAGAAGGTCCTGGAAGACCATCCATCCATCCAGTTCGCCTACGTGGTGGACATGAACGGCCGGAAGACGACCCGGAACATCACCGCCCTGGCGGACCGCACACGGTTCGAGCACTACGGCGTCGGGACGGACCAGTCCGACCGGGAGTGGTTCATCCGGCCTATCCAGACAGGCAAGAGCCACGTGACGAACTTCTACATCTCCAAGCTGACCGGCGCGCTGTGCATCACCGTGTCGGCTCCCATCGTCGATGACCAGGACGAGATGGTGGGCGTCTTCGGGCTGGACATCAAGTTCGAGGACTGGGTCAAGCGGGCCGAGGACATGGCCGAGGCGACGCAGATCGCCCTGAAGGCCGAGTACGAGGAAAAGATGAAGAGCGACCGCTGGCTCTGAAAGAAAATTCGGATTTGAGTTTGCGCAGGAAGGGGGACGGGCATGAGCCTGTCCCCTTTTGTCTTTTCAGCGGGTCCGCAAAACGCCCGCAGGCGAGGCGCGCACGTCCGGAGGAATGAGGCGTGCACTTTCGTACGTCGAATGACGATGGATGAAGCGCAACGCAGCATCCGGGCTTTCTCCGGACCCGCTGCTACGCTTCGTCCACCAGCCACTCCTCATACGGCCTCTCCCGCATCCCCTGATACCGGGGGGCCAGCTCCCGGATGAAACGGGAGGGCTGAACGATCATAGAGCCCATGCCGCGCCGGTAGTCCGACACGGGGTAGCAGAGGTAGAGCTGGTCCTTCGCCCGGGTGGAGGCCACGTAAAAGAGCCGCCGCTCCTCCTCCACCCCGCCCTCGTCGTTCAGGGCCCGGGCCAGGGGAAGCATGCCCTCGGCGCACCAGATCAGGAACACGGAAGACCACTCGAGCCCCTTGGCCTGGTGGATGGTGCTCAGGGTCACCTTGTCCGCATCGGACGAAGCGGCCACATCCTCTTTCTCCAGGTTCGTCAGGAGCGCCAGTTCGTTCAGGAAATCCTCCAGCCGCTCGAATCCCCCGGAAAAGTTCGCCAGCTGCTGCAGGTCCTCTTCCCGAAAATTCGCCTCCGGGTACAGCTCGTACAGATGGTCCCGGTATCCCTCCTCCAGGACGAGGCCGATGAGGTCAGCCACCGTGGCGTCACCGGCCTGCTCCCGGAGCCGCCGCATGACCTCCCGGAATCGCTTCAACCCCGGCAGGGCCGTCCGGGTGGCCCCCTTGAGGAAGGCCTCCGAGTCCAGTGCCGCAAGCGGCTCCGACTGGGACGAAACGAAGCGCCAGACCTTCTCCGCCGCGACTTTCCCGAGCCCGCCGTACAACGGCAGAACCCGCTTCCAGGCCAGCTCGTCCCCCGGGTTGGCCAGGATCCGCAGGTATGCCGTCACGTCCTTGATGTGGGCCTGCTCGAAGAACCGGATGCCCGAGCGGATCTCGAAGGGGATCCCCCGCCGGGTCATCTCCATCTGCAGCTCCATGGAGTGGTAATGGGCGCGGTACAGGACGGCGATGTCCCGGAGCCGCACGGTGCTTTCCAGCTCGAGGATGCGCTGGACGACGAATTGCGCCTGCTGGAGAACCGAAGACGCCGTCGCCAGAACAGGCTTCACCCCCTCCGTGCGGACGGCCCGCAAGGTCTTCTCGAACTGCTTCTCGTTGTTCCGGATGCTCAGGTTCGCCAGGTTCAGGATCTCCGGCGTGCTGCGGTAGTTCGTCTCCAGGCGGAACACCCGGCAGTCGGGGTAGCGCTCCGGGAAACGGAGGATGTTGTGGAAGTCGGCCCCCCGAAAGGAATAGATGCTCTGCGAGTCGTCGCCCACCACCATCAGGTTCCGGTGGCCCGAAGCCAGGAGATCCACCAGGTCCGCCTGGATGACGTTCGTGTCCTGGTACTCGTCCACCAGGACGTGGAGGAACCGGTCCCGGTATTCCTCGAGTGCCTCCGGATGCTCCGCCAGGAGCTGCCGGACGTTGAGGAGGAGATCGTCGAAGTCCATGGCCTGGAGCTTCCGTTTGCGCTCGCGGTAGCGCCCGGCCACGGCGGCGATGTCGTCCGCCCGGGAGATGAAGTACGGATGGCGGCTGAAGATGACGTCCCCGACGGGGGTGTCGGTATTGGCCGAAAAGCTCAGGATTCCCTGGACGACTTCCGCCTTGGGAAACTTCTCGGAGCTTTTCTTCAGGTCCAGCTCGGCGATGCAGGCCTTGACGAGGGAGACCGCGTCCTCGGCGTCCAGGATGGAGAAACTTCGTTCGTAACCTAAGCGGTCGGCGTGGCGACGGAGAATCCGGTGCGCTACGGAGTGGAACGTGCCCCCCCAGAAGCGTTCCAGCTCCAGCCCGAGAAGGGACCGGACCCGGGAGAGCATGGACCAGGCGGCCTTGTTCGTGAAGGTGGCCAGGAGGATCCGGTTGGGCGGCACGCCCGTTTCGATGAGGCGGGCCACCCGGTAAGTCAGCGTCCGGGTCTTTCCACTCCCGGCACCGGCAATGACGAGCAGCGGTCCGGCATCTTCGAGGACGACCCCTCGCTGTTCTTCGTTGAGTTCCTTCCCGTAGTCGATCTTCCTGGACACCGGCGCCTCCCGCAAGCGGAGCCGTCCGGACGGACGCAGGACTTCCGCTTCTCTCTCCCTTCCCGGCGACTCGAAATCAGGCCTTCAGGGCCTTCTTGACGGCCTCCACGGTGTCCTTGCTGCTCAGGGACAGAAAGGTCTTCAGGAGCCCCTCCTTCTCGTAGAAGCCGATCAGGGGAGCCGTCTTGGAATTGTAGGTCTCCAGGCGGAAGGAGATGGCCTCCTCCGTCTCGTCGGCCCGCTGGATGGTGGGGCTGCCGCATTTCTTGCAGGCACCGTCCGGGCCGGGGGGATTGCTCTTGATGTTGTAGATCTCCTGGCAGTCGGGATTCGAGCAGGTCCGCCGGGTGGTGAGGCGGTCCAGGATGACGTCCCGGGGCACATCCAGGTTCGCCACGAAGTCGAGGCGGATCTTCAGGTTCGCCAGCAGGGTCTTCAGGGCCTCCGCCTGGGGAATCGTGCGGGGGAAGCCGTCGAGGATGAATCCCCTGGCGCAGTCGGGCTCCTGCAGGCGGACCTCCATGAGCTTCATGATGAGGCTGTCCGGAACCAGATCACCGCGATCCATATAGCCCTTGGCCTCTTTCCCGAGGGGTGTCCCCTCCTTCACGGCGGCCCGCAGGATGTCACCCGTGGAGATCTGCACGGAGCCGTCGAACTCCGTCAGCAGCTTGGCCACCGTTCCCTTGCCGGCCCCGGGGGCGCCCAGCAATATGATCCTCATAATACAACCTCCCGATATTTTTTCATAATGTTGACTCTTCCAGATCCCGAAACAGGAGCCCCCTATAACGGATGAACAGAGGAGCGGTCAAGAAAAATGGCAAGGGACACCCCTCCACCCATTGAGAGATATCGAATGGCAGTCGGTCCTTGACAGCATCCCATGTGCCATCTATATAATCATACGCATTATGGAACCGAAACAGATTGGTCCGATACAGTTCATCCCCGGCCGGGACGGGGGCAAGTATCCCTACTGCCACTCCCTTTTTATCGAGGAGGCGGGGATCATCATCGATCCGTGCTCCGACCGCGAGATCCTTGAGGATCTTCACAAAAAAGGGAAGGTAAAGGCAGTCTGGCTCAGCCATTTCCACGAGGACCACTTCGGGGAGATTGACGTCTTCGATGGCCTTCCCATCTGGATTTCCGAGCGGGATGCCCCGCCGATGAGCAGCATCTCCGTCTTTCTGGACTGGTATGGAATCGAAGGAATGGAAGAGAGGGACTACTGGCAGCGCTTCATGGAGGAGCAGTTCCATTATCGCCCGCGCCAGCCCTCCCGCTACTTTCAGGACGGAGAGGTGATCGACCTGGAGACGGAACAGGTGGAAGTGATCGCCACGCCGGGCCATACACCGGGCAATCTTTCTTTCTTCTTCCTGAATTCGAAGATCCTCTTTGTCGGCGATTACGACCTGACCCCGTTCGGCCCCTGGTATGGAGACCGCTACTCCAGCATCGAGCAGACCCTTGATTCCATTCACCGGCTTCAGGGGATTCCTGCCAAGGTATGGCTGGCCAGCCATGAGGCGGGCATATTCAACAGCCCGCCGGGCCCTCTGTGGCATCGTTACGAAGAAGTGATCTTCGAACGGGAGCGGAAAATCCTGGCTCTTCTGAAGCAGAAAAGAACGTTCCAGGAAATCACGAACACCTGGATCTGTTATGGCAGACCAAGAACTCCCAAGGCATTTTTCGACTTTGCCGAAAGTGCCCTGATCAGGAAGCACCTGGAGTATCTGCTGAAGCGGGGGCTCATTCAACGCACAGGGATACACTATAGTCAGAGCTGAACACCAATTCATCAACCATGGAGAAGAGACGAATCCCGCAGGTGCTCCCTCTCTCGTGCGGAATCCATACCCATGTCAGCCATATGATAACCGTTAATGAAGCTCTCCATCGCATCCTGAATTCGATAGCGCCCTTGGGCCTGGAGAGGGTCGGCATCCTCGACGCCCTGGGACGGGTCCTCGGAGAAGACGTGGCGGCCCCCCGCAACATCCCGCCGAAAGACAACTCCGCCATGGACGGCTACGCCCTGCGATGGCAGGACACGTTCGGCGCCTCCCTGAAAAATCCCGTCATCCTGAAGGTGGTCGAGGACCTCCCGGCGGGGGCCGTTCCGAAGAAGAAGGTCGGCCCGGGACAGGCGACGCGGATCATGACGGGTGCCCCTCTGCCCGCGGGGGCCGACGCGGTGCTTCGCGTGGAGGACACAGAGAAAGACGGGAAGAACGTCCGCATCCTGGTGCCCGTCCAGAATGGCCAGGACATCCGCCGGGCCGGCGAAGACGTCAGGGAGGGCGAGACGGTCATCCAGCGGGGAGAGGTCATCCGCCCCGCCGAGATCGGCATGCTGGCCTCCCTGGGGCGCTCCTTCGTCTCCGTCCACCAGCGGCCCCTTGTGGCCATCCTGGCGACGGGCGATGAACTGGCGGACATCGACGAACCCGTAACGCCCTGGAAAATTATCTCCAGCAACAGTTACTCCTCGGCCGCCCAGGTGGCGGCCTGCGGCGCTGTTCCGCTGATGATCGGCATCGCCCGCGACACCCGGGAGGACCTCACGGCCAAGTTCCGCATGGCCCTCCGGGCCGACGTGATCCTGTCATCGGGCGGCGTATCCATGGGAGACTACGACCTGGTGAAGGACATCCTGCGGAGCGAGGGCAACCGGATCGAGTTCTGGCAGGTAGCCATGAGGCCGGGCAAGCCCCTGGCCTTCGGCGAGATGGGGAGCGTCCCTCTGTTCGGCCTCCCCGGCAATCCGGTTTCTTCCATGGTCTCCTTCGAGCAGTTCGTCCGGCCGTCCCTCCTGAAAATGGCGGGCCACCGGCGCATCTTCCGCAAGACCGTCCAGGCCGTCACAATGGAGGACATCAAGAAAGGCAAGGGGGTGCGGACGTTCCTGCGGGCCCGCCTGGAGCGGGAAGACTCCCGTGTTGTCGTCCGGACGACCGGCGAGCAGGGGTCGGGGATCCTCAAATCGATGGTCCAGGCGAACGGCCTCGTCGTCGTCCCGGAGGATGTCACGCTGGTCAAGGCCGGTAGTGAGGTCACGGTTCAGGTCATCGACGACGGCTGGTGGGCGGTGGAGCGGCCGGAATATCTTTAAAAACAGACTCGATTCTGCTATAAGCCCGAACGCGCGGAAGTGCCAAGGTCACTGGTGGGCCTCCCGGACTTCAAATCCGGAGTGAGGGGCTAGACACCTCTCAGGTGGGTTCGATTCCCATGCACTTCCGCCATTTTTCATTAATATCTGCATTCATCCGCCTTTTTCTCTGTACCCCGACTGTCCCCAAACTTGCCCCCTCTTGTCATTATTTTCCGCTTTGCTTCCGCCTGGACAGCTGCATACTTAAACACACTTTCCTTTCGTGCGTGATCAGTGATGATTTGGAGCTCGTCAACCGACAACCCTTTCTCGTTGACGTATTGGGAGCACGACGAATGTTTTAAGTCCGGAGTACATATCAATGTCTTCCCCGACTGCACGGCAGGCCTTATGCCAAAGATCAACCAGGAAATCAATTGTTGACATTAAGATGGCTTGAGTATGTACTGCTAAGCGATAAATATTCCAATGATATGCCATCTTAAGAGAACAAATTGGTAGAGCCGATCGCAACACCAGGGGCGCTGCTCCGGCTCACCTCGTCGTTGGGGGTAGAAGAATGACAGTGCATCGATTGGTAGTGATCGTATCCGCAGTATTAATCTTGGGCTGTCAGGCTCTCGCACCAAAGGAGGCGCAAATGCAAGTGAATAGAAATGTGCAGCATCTCAATCCGGCGGGCCTGCACAAGAATCCCGCATATACTCAGGCTATTGTCGTCAGCGGCAATACAACGACAATCTATGTCGGTGGCCAGAATGCTGTGGATGCTTCTGGCAAAATTGTCGGGAAAGGCGACATGAGAGCGCAAACGGAAAAGGCGCTACAGAATTTGGAAACAGCTCTGGCGGCAGGCGGGGCAGGACTTCAACACGTCGTAAAGTGGAACGTTTATATCCTTCATGGCCAATCGGCACAAACCGGATTCGAAGCTTTTCAAAAGGTGTGGGGCCAACGTCCGAATCCACCCGTCATTAGCGCAATCTTTGTTCCTGCATTGGCACACCCCGATTTTCTTGTTGAGATCGATGCTGTTGCGGTTATTCCTCAGAAATGATTTACCCAACAAAAGCAACACAGCCGATCGCTAAGCGTGCGCAGTGCAAAACATGAAGAACCAGCAAACAGTTGCGGCAGATAAAACTCATATGCAACAGATGGAGACAAGAAAAAGAAATGAAAAGACCCTATCAAGACAACGGTTGGTCATTCATGACCTGTCTTCGTCCTCCCGATTGGATAATGTGGTGTTGATTCTATCCGAAGCTCTTCGTGAAGAGTTCTTAAACTCAGCCAAATTTGACTTAATCAACAGAGCGGACATTATTCATGCTATCCAGGAGATGAAGCTTCAGAAGGCGGGATTGAGCGATGATCAAAAGGCCCTGCCGGTCGGGAAGTAGCTAATAGCCAATCAAATGATCACAGGCAATCTTGGGATCATAGGTAGTGCCATCATTGTTCATTCAAGAGTGATGGACTTGCAGGCAATGACAATCCTCTCACAAGGTTCGATCCGTACCAATCTCGGGAAGGAAGATAAATTACTTAAACGACTTCCCGACTTGGTTCAAAAACTCTATGCCAAATAGCGGTATTCAACTAAAAAACGTCCATAATTTTTCATCAGCTGCTTAGAGTAATTGATTTCAGATTCAATTGGAGCATAGACGATTTAAAAAGCTCCATTGTTCAGGGATTGTTCCGATCCGATTGCCCACCACACTTCCTGCTGTTTGATATTTGGAACCTATTGATATTGACAGACCTGCCCCACAGAAACCGATCCATTTTCCGTGGGGGAGAACTCAACATGCCCCAATCTATACCGAAAAGCATAGAAAAATAAACCCTTCGGTATATTGTGCTTTTTTTCTCCATCGATATAGACTGATTACCAATACGGTAAGAGAGGTTTTTCAGCGGCGTCGCAGATGAAGAGTGTATAACGCTCCGAATATTCGTCCCAACGTCCCTCTTCAAAACAGGCGGGCAACCCCGTTCGGGATCCGACAGAAACGGTCAATTCTTTCCGCTTGTGCCAGGGCAACTGCTCTCTGCACCGAGCGTCAGGTGCCACCCGGAGGACTCATATCCAGCATAGAACCTGACGGCATAAACAATCAGGAGAATTTCAGTTTCCTCCATCCTCACTCCCCAGGAGATGCCATTCATCCCGCGACGATGTTTGGGCGATGAATGGCAGGAAAAATATTGGAATAATGGAAAACAGCACACAAAAACTGATCGGCCTCGTTGATATGAACGATCCGGAAAGTGTATTTCATGAGGTCGAAATCATTCTGCACAGCATCGACCCTTCTTTTTCGATAAGGGAAATCTCGCGTGTATTCGAAGACATCATAAGGCTCTTTGAGGGCAGTTATCCGGGATATCAGGCATGCAACACGGAATACCATGACTTGCGTCATACAATGGAAGTATTTCTGGCGACGGCACGACTGATTCATGGTGCTTTTGTCGATCATCAACCACTTTCAGAAAAAATGATCAACATCGACATCATCAGCGCGCTGATGCACGATACGGGTTATAATCAAACCCTCGATGATACAAGCGGTACCGGTGCAAAATATACGATTGATCATATCCTGAGAAGCATCGATTTCTGTAACCATTACTTTGCCGGTCATCCCCGTTTCGCTGACGAATCGAAAACATTCCGTGATATCCTCCTTTGCACAGGGTTCACCGAAAGAATCAACGAAATACGATTTCTCAACCAAGAGGTTGCAACGGCTGGCAATATTCTCGGTGCGGCAGACCTTTTGGGACAGATGGCCGATCGTCTTTATCTCGAAAAACTCCTCTTTCTTTATTATGAATTCAAGGAAGCGGGCATTGCCGATTATGAAAATGAATATGATCTGCTCTTGAAGACTCTCCAGTTTTATCATGCTACACTAAATCGGCTGGAATATGACCTTGGAAGCGTCCATAAGCACATGAAGTCACACTTTCAAGTGAGGTGGGGAATCGATCATGATTTATATATAGAAAGCATCAACAACAACATAGAATACCTGAAACAGGTCATCAGCCATGAAGAATTTACTTCCTTATTGAGACGGGGAGGGATCGTAGAAAAAATCAAGATGCGCGGGCTCCATGCCTGACAGATGCTCAAGACATGAAATTCCCTCTTGCTTGTTGTTCCCGGATATGTACCTGGCCGGTATGCGCAAAAGAATCGAACGACAAATCTGAACTACAATTCGAATGACTTGATTTCTCTAATAAAAGAGTCCAGTTTGGTGTCATCCAAGATCCCCATGAACCTGAATTTCACCCCACGGCGGCGATATTGACCTTCTGTTTCCTGCAGGGGAATGTCATAAGCCGTGTCGAATTGAACCTTGTCCACAAATACTACGTTATTCGCAAGAAGCTGAATGATTCCCGATTCTACCAGTTTTTCCTTCGGTCCATCATAAATGAAAGCCAAACCTCCCTTGCTGATGTCCAGAATCCGCACCTTCCTTTCCCCATCTTCACCCGGGGCAACGATGACCATGGCTGTGCCCGTCACCGAGAACCGTTCCTGTGCACGGCCCTTCCTGAAAAACTTCCGGAGATCGTCCAATAAGCCGCCCATGGTGTTCCCCCCTCCGGCTGGTCCGCTGTAAAGGACAAATGAATCCGCTTTGTTCTCATTTTATCATCCAACCGGTTGTTTTGAAATCTCAAAAACATGAGCCCCCTCCCCCACCCTGACCGTCGGAGCCATCGGACTCCCCTTTGTTTCTGCACGGCCGGTATTTCCGGAATCTGCAGAATGGACGTTGACTTTCAAGACTCCATCCCGTATCTTCAACCCACTGAAAAATGGAGATCTTTTCCGGATCAAACCGAAACGCCGCCTTCCGAAATCCTCCAATCCATGACCGTTCCACAAGATATGGGGAAAACCTTGGACATCGAGAGGAAGAGAGCGGAGACAGGATATCGTGACGTGGACAAGACGATTCGCGCAGTACTGTTCGACCTGGATGACACCCTCCTCGTGAACGACATGAGGCGCTTCGTAAAAGAGTATTTTGACCTGCTGACCCCCGGCATGGCCCACCTGGTCCCTCCGAAAAAGTTCATCACCGCGCTTCTCGGGGCAACGTACGCGATGATGAAGAATCGGAATCCGGCCTTTACCAATCAACAGGTGTTCATGGATCACTTCTTCCCGAGCGTCGGGCGGACGGCGGAGGAGATGATGCCCCTCTTCGACGAATTCTACGAGTCGCGGTTCGGCAGCCTGCGCTCGCTGACCCGTCCCAACCCCGCGGCGCGCCTGGCTGTCAAGACCGCCATCGACACGGGCTGCGAGGTGGTCGTTGCTACAAACCCGATCTTCCCGGAGACGGCCATGAGGCAGCGCATGGACTGGGCCGGCATCTCCGACCTTCCCTTCCGGCTCGTGACATCTTACGAAATCATGCACTCGGCCAAGCCGAATCCTTTTTATTACCGGGAAATTCTGAAACTCATCGGCCGGCGCCCGGAGGAGTGCGTCATGGTGGGCGACGACTGGATCAACGACATGGAGCCTGCCATGGAAGTCGGCATCAACGTATTCTGGATCCAAGAGACAGCCGGTTCGAAGAACACCCCCGCTTCGCCGCCGCTGGGGCCCCTGTCCGATTTCCGGGACTGGTTCCTTGGAGTGCTCGGATAACCGGCATCAGATTATCGTCCGGCCGGGTTCCGCCTGGAAAGGCTCCCCGGCGGATCATAAAGGAGGGACGGCATGCCCGGATCAAGTCAGCCACCCAGCCTGCTTTCGTGGTCTTTTCATTTCCAGTTCTTCCCTTCTCTCCTGTATCGCATCGTTTTCCCTAAATATAAAATCGTCGAATCGCCCTTTGCCGGCCACGCCAAGATGGAACTGTCGATCCTCCTGGCAGTCTCGCTCGTGGCCTCCGTCACCGGGTACGCCGAGGCACTGGGAAAGGGTTCCATCCTCGGCTGGATCTTCGCCCTGGCGGGAACGGGCGGTGTCCTGTTTCTGGTTGTCCACGGAATCCGTTCTCACGCGGGGATCAAGCCGTCCTTTGACGACTTCCGCGTGGGCATCTTTTTCTTTCTGGTTTTTCTCGGATTCACGGCGGGGCTGGGAACCGGACACGCATACAAGACGGCTTACGGGGTACGGCTGCTGTGCGGGCTGGCCGGGGCGCTGGCGGGTTATATCCTGGGCATCTTCGGCGGGCTCTGGGTCCAGCGCCTGGGGTGGATGAGTGAAGTCCTGAATTTTCTGGCCGGAATCGCGCTGATCGGGATGATCATTGTCGATATCATCCTGCTGCTGTAGAACCTTCGCCGGCCCGGCCGGTATCTGGAAAGGAAGCGGACATATGAAATCTGCGGATTTCAGGACGGGAACCGGACCCTTGATCCTCCTGCTGCTTGCCGCCGTGCTGGCATGGGCGATGCCGGAGGAGGCCGTCTCCGCCGATGAAAGGCCGGACATTTTCGTACAGATGGGGCACTCGGGAAAAGTGAACGCCGTGGCCTTCAGCCCGGACGGCCGGTATGCCCTCTCGGGGGGCGAAGATTACGTCCTGAAGCTCTGGGAAGTGTCCAGCGGCATGGAGATCAGGACCTTCAGGGGACACCGGAACTGGGTCACGTCCGTGGCCTTCAGCCCCGACGGAAAGTACGCCCTGTCGGGAAGCAGGGACAATACCCTGAGGCTCTGGGACATGGCAAGCGGCGCGCCCCTCAGGACGTTCCGCGCCGACTGGATCACCTTCGCCGCCTTCAGCCCCGACGGCAGGCACGCCCTGGCGGGAAGCGTGAACGGCACGCTGACACGCTGGGACATCGCCACCGGCGCGGAGATCGGGAAAATCCAGGGATACTCGCGCGATGTCGTCGCCCTCAGTCCGGATCACCGATCCGTTCTGTCCATCGGTCTCAGCAACACCCTGACGCTCCGGGATGCTTACAGCGGCCGTGAGATGAAGGTCTTCACGGGGCATTCCGACGAGGTGAGGTCCGCGGCGTTCAGCCCGGACGGACGGTACATCCTCTCGGGGAGCATCGACAAAACGATGAGGCTCTGGGATGCATCCAGCGGCCGGCAGATCCGGGTGTTCAGGGGTCACTCGGACTGGGTGCAGACGGTTGCGTTCAGCCCGGACGGCCGGCAACTCCTGTCCGGCAGCTTCGACAACACCCTGAAGCTCTGGGATGCCGACGGAAACGTGTTGAGAACGTTCAAGGGGCATTCCTTCCGGGTCCACTCCGCCGTCTTCAGCCCCGACGGCCGGCAGATCCTGTCGGGCGGCGCCGATTTTGCCGTGCTGCTCTGGGACGCGGCCGACGGCAGGCGATTGCAGGTGTTCATCGGATTTGCACGAGAGGCGGCATGCACAGCCTTCAGCCCGGACGGAAGCCTTGCACTGTCGGGAGGCCCGGATCGTACCCTGAAGCTCTGGGATCTGGCCGGCGGTGTCGAGATCAGGAAGTTCACGGGACATTCCGGCCCCGTTACCGCCACGACGTTCAGCCCCGACGGAAGGCTCGCCCTGTCGGGAAGCGAAGACACGACCATCCGGCTCTGGGACGTGAAGACGGGCCGTGAGATCCGGGTCTTCAAGGGGCACTCCAAGGGCATCAATTCCGTTTTATTCAGCCCGGACGGGAAGCAGCGGGCCCTTTCGACGGGCCTGGACGACACCCAGCGGCTCTGGGACGTGCAAAGCGGCCGGGAAATTCGAACCTTCAAGGTTAAAACCGGCTCTATGGCCGTTCAGGCCTTCAGCCCGGACGGCCGGTTCGCCGTGTCGGCGGGAGAGGACTACGTTCTGAAGCTCCGGGATCTGGCTTCCGGCGGGGAGCCGGTCATCATGAAAGGACATTCGGATTTCGTGCATGCCGTGGCGTTCAGCCCCGACGGCCGGCAGATCCTGTCCGGAGGGGGAGGCCTGGACAGGACCCTGAGGCTCTGGGACGCCAAAAGCGGCAAGGAGATCCGGACATTCCGGGGTCACACGGACTGGGTCACGTCCGTGGCGTTCAGCCCGGACGGACGGCAGGTGCTATCGGGAAGCGAGGACACCACCCTGAAGCTCTGGGATGCGGTGACCGGCTCCGAGATCAGGACGTTCCGGGGGCATACGGGCAATGTCAATTCCGTGGCCTTCCATCCGGACGGACGGCACGTTCTTTCCGCGAGCGGCGTTGGAATACGGCCCATTTCCTATCACGGCAGCGGCGGGGACAGCACGATCCGCCTCTGGGACGTTTCCAACGGCAGGGAGATCGCCCAATTCATCAGTCTGATGGACGACGACTGGGTTGTCATCACTCCGGAGGGTCCCTTCAAGGGGTCCAGGTATGGCCCCGCGTTCCTCAATGTCAGGCAGGGCAACCGGGTGTTCGGCCTCGAGCAATTCTACGATGTCTTCTACAGGCCTGACATCGTGGAGGCGAAACTGAAGGGCGAGGACACCGCCGCGCTGGATGCGACGAACATCGAGGAAGCCCTCCGAAATCCTCCGCCTCAGGTTGCGTTCCAGAGCGTTCCGAAGGAAACCGCGGAGACAAAAGTCACCATCGGCTACAGAATCACGGCTGCCGGCGGCGGAATCGGCGAGGTCCGCCTGTTCCACAACGGCAAGCTCATCCAGTCCGACGGTTTTTACCGGCAGGCAAAGGCGGCACCGGCAGGCAATGCGACCCTTCTTGCCTACAACGCGCGGGCCATCCGGGAGGACCTGCGCAGCATCAACCTCGTTGCCAGGCAGGAAAGCGGGTTGGGCCTCATGAGAACCGTGCCGAAAGGCGACGTGTACGAAGGAACGATCACCGTGGACGCCATCCCGGGAGAAAACGACGTCAGCCTCGCCGCCTTCAACAGGAGCAATTCCGTACAGAGCATTCTGAAGACGGCCACCTTCCGATCCACCCTCAAGGCGGATGATCCCCGCATCTATATCCTGGCCGTCGGGATCGACGAATTCAAATCCCGGGAAAGCAATCTCCGGTTTGCCGTCAAGGATGCAGAGAGCTTCGCCCGGAGAATTCAGGAACAGTCACGGACACAATACCGGCGCGAAAACATCCATATCAGCTCGCTGATCAACGGCGACGCGACCAAGAGGAATATTCAGGACAGGATCCATGAGCTGTCCCGGACCGTAAAACCCGGCGACGTCTTCGTGCTCTTCATGGCCAGCCACGGGGTCATTCAATCGGGCCTCTACTCCATCGTCACCCACGACTATGACGGCGTGCTCGACGGAGGCAGCCTCCTCAGCTCAAACGAGATCATGGAAATTTCCAAGAACATCAAGTCGCTGACGCAGATCTACATTCTCGACACCTGTCACGCGGGCGGCCTCGACCGCTTTGTGAGCGGGCTTTACGATGCACGAATGACGGTCATGGCGAAGAACATGGGCCTGCACATGTTCGCATCGGCAAGCTCCACGCAGGCGGCGCTGGACGGCTACCGGGGAAGGAACGGGGTATTCACGTACAGCCTTCTGGAGGGACTGGACAACAGTCGGGCAGCCGATGCGGACGGGGACAGCCGGGTGAGCATCCGCGAACTGGGAGCCTACGCCAGGGAGCGTACGGCAAGATATTCGAAAGAGTCCGGCCACACGCAGACGCCGGTGATCAACCATTTCGGCAAGGACATATCCGTCTACGTCGTGCGGCGGCAGTAACCCCGCGAAAGACACCGCCTCCCCGGGACGATTGGGATCCTGGGCCAGAGCGGCGCGGCCAGCGAGTCGATCGTGACCATGGTCGCGCTCGACATCCGGGATGAGAAGACGCTGGAAGAGGCCTATGTTTCGATGGAGGAACGCGGGAAAGGCCGGATCGACGGCATTCTCGTTCAGCAGATGATCCGGGGGAAGAGGGAGTTTGTCGCCGGCCTGATCCGGGACCCGCAGCTCGGGCCGTGCGTCATGTTCGGCCTCGGCGGGATCTTCACGGAGGCGCTCGGGGACATCGCATTCCGGACCGCGCCCTCGATCTCGAAGATGCCCTGGAAATGATCGCCGAGATCAGGGCCTGGAGGCTCCTGGAACCGTTCCGGGGGGAGCCGGCTGTCAACCGGGACCGGCTGGCGGAGATTCTCCGAAACCTGGGCAGGATCGGGCTGGAGATCCCGGAGATCGCCGAAATCGACATCAATCCCCTGATCGTCCAGGGCGATCTCCCCGTCGCGGTGGACGCCCTTGTCGTGCTCGGAGATCCTCAGATTGCCGGTTCGGCAGCTCCTTGACTTTTCACTTCCAGGGCATTTACAGTCTTCCAGCCGACGGAAGCAAAACCATGAGAGCGGCGCCGGCATGGAGCGGCATCCCCTGCCATATCCGGGACGCGAATCGCAGAGACCAAAGGGGGAACATCCTATGTCCGTGACAGTTCGGGACACCATGCCGTACCTGAGGCGCATGTTTCGTCGGCAGATTGATTGTTCCCTGGAGAGGAGCATCGCCGTCGGCATCAATCAGGACATCAAGCAAGCTCCCGTCACATTCAGCAAAGAATACATCAACGACCGGTCCCAGCAGGTGAGGAGACTTGTCGACGCGGCAACGCCCATCCTGGAAAAATTCCACCCCATGCTCGAACTGTCGCGCTTCGTGGTGGCCATCGCCGACGAGAAGGCCGTCATCGTCGCCGGCACGGGAAACGACCGGTGGTCCGAGAGCGGGATGCGCTGCGGCTTCAATATCGGAACAAGCTGCAGCGAGGAATACATCGGAACCAACGCGATCGGAACCTCTCTTGCCACCGGTGAACCCATTTGTGTCATCGGAGAGGAGAATTTCGTCAAGCAGTGGCAGGACTCGGCCAATGCGGCAACGGTGATCCGGGACCCCTTCACGGGGGAAATCGCCGGAGCCGTGTGCCTTACCTGTTTCATCAAGCATTTTCACATATTTGCACTGGGCATCGTGCAGTCCATCGCCGGCATGATCGAAGAAAGACTGAGATACGCCCCGGAGCCGGCCGTTCGAACGAACTGGACGCCAAGGCCTTCCCTTCCGTCCATACCCCGGGCGGGCGCAAGGACCGCCGCGGGTGTCCGTTTTCCCGGAGGGGAAGACCCGTCCGCATGGGTCCGGACGCATTGCGAGTTCATATTCGGCTCCGCCGGCATCGGCCGGCTCCTCGGGAAGGCCCGGAAGGCCGCGCAATACGATTCGACCAAGCTGATCACGGGGGAAAGCGGCGTGGGCAAGGAGGTTCTGGCAAGCTTCATTCACGAGAACAGCCCGCGACGGCGACACCCCTTCGTGGCCGTCAACTGTGCGGCCATCCCGCCCGATCTGACGGCGAGCGAACTCTTCGGCTATGAAGCGGGGGCCTTCACGGGAGCCAGGCGGGGGGGAAGCCCGGGCCGTTTCGAACAGGCGGCGGGCGGAACCATCTATCTCGACGAGATCAGCGAAATGAGCATGAACCTTCAGGCCTATCTGCTGCGGGTCATCGAGGACAAGACGGTGATCCCTCTCGGCGGCGGCAGGCCTCAGCGGGTCGATGTCCAGGTCGTCGCCTCGACGAACCGGGACTTGAAGGAGATGGTGGAACAAAAACGGTTCCGGGGCGACCTGTACCATCGCCTCAACGTGATATCCTTTCACATCCCGCCCCTGCGGGAGCGCCGGGAGGATATCCCCCGGCTGGTGAGCCATTTCCTCCGGAAAATGAGCGACAGACACGGAGGGGAAGCGAAGGAGATGTCGAGCCGGGCCATGGATGCGCTGCTTGACTATCCCTGGCCCGGCAATGTGCGGGAACTGGAAAACGCGATCGAGACGGCCTGCATCTTCTCGGAAGGGAGGGTGATCGAAGCCGGGGACCTCAAGGAGGATATCGCCGGCGGCTGCCACACGGAATCGCTCGACTCCAGGGAGCGGCGCCGCATCCGGGCCGCCCTCGGGATGTTCAAGTGGAACCTCTCCCGCGCTTCCCGTTCGCTGGGCATGGCCCGCTCGACGCTGTACCGGAAGATGGCACGGTACGGCATTTCCAGGGCGAATGCGTAACGGGGGAAAGGGACCCCGTTTTTCAGCCTTCCGTGCCCGTCGATTCCTCCAGGGCTTTCCGGTACCCGGAGTACTCGGGATTATCGATAGCCAGCTGCGCCATCGTCGTCTCGAACAGGTGTCGGAAAAGATCCCCTTCGCGGCAGTCCAGCTCGACGTTCCGCAGGCGGCGGCACAATTCGTCGTTCAGTTCCGCAATTCCGCCTTCGATGCCGAGCAGCGAGCGGAGCCGCCCCTGTTCCTCGCTTGCGAATCCCGGGCCCAGCTGGAGTTCCCTCCGCACCAGCGCCAGGACGTTGATGGCGACCCGCGTGTGAAAAGCCCGGTGCGAATCGACGGACTTCACGATTCTCTTTTCCAGAAATTCCTGAACGGCCTCCAGCAGCTCTAAAACGGTCGGTCGTGATGGAGCCATATCACTTTCCCTCTCTCAGCAGACGCAGCAGATCGATCTCCGTTTCCGAGGTCCGCCGGCCGATGGCGGCCAGCTCAACGGAGCGCTTCATTCCCATCAGATGGGTGAAGGCCTGGACGATGCAGATGATTCCCCACTTCAGCGTTCCGAACACCTCCCAGAAATGGACCGCGGCGGGATCGACGGGAACGCCTCCCGCTCCCTCGTACCCGGCGAACAGGTCCTCCCGGGTGCCGAAGCCGCCGACGGGGTGGTCGATGTGGCCGAAGCGCCAGGAATTGACGCATATCCAGCCGAGGTCCTCCATGGGATCGCCGAGATGGGCAAGCTCCCAGTCGAGGACGGCCCGGATACCCTCGGGGCCGACAATGAAATTCCCATTCCGGAAATCGCCATGCACCAGACGCAGATCCCCCGGCTCCGGAATGTGGTCCTGAAGCCAGCGCAGGGCGAACTCGAAAACGGGGTGCCTGGCACCGAAGGCATCGTAGAACGCGTACAGCTGTTTCAGCCCCGCCTCCGCCGGCTGCTTCTTCAGGGGTGGAAGAAGGCCTGCATCGACGGCGTGGATGCCGGCGAGAATTTTGCCGCATTGCCGGGCCATGACGCCTCGTGCCTCCGCGTACTCATCGTCTCGCAGGATCTTCCGCGCGATGGTCTCGCCCGGTATGCGCTGCATGGCATAGCCGGGACCGATCCCGTCCTCGTCATCGAGAACGAAATGGACGGGAGGAACGGGAACGCCCGCTTTCTGCACGTTTGCCAGCACCTGCGCCTCCGTTCCCCGGTCGAGGCGGTTCTTGTCTTTCTTGCCTCCCGGGGGCGACAGCCTGAGGATCAGCTCATGGCGGTCCGCGCCGCAGAGGGCGTCGAAATGCCACGTCTCCGCGGAAGCGCCGCCGGAGAGAGGCCGGAGATCCTCGATCACCACCGGTTTTCCGAGATGCCGCGAGGCGGCGCGGGTGAGACAGCCGGCGAGTTCTTCCTGCTTCATGTCATCCCTGCTCCTTTCCCGCCGGTTCACCATGGATGATCTGGTCGAGGTATTCCGACATTCCGTACCCTACCCTGCCCCGGTACCGGTATTCGGTCATCCCCTCGGTGATGCGCGTCTCGAGCACTTCGCCCGCCTCGTTCTTTCTCCGGTTGCGAAGCGGGATGAGGGACAGGACCCGCCCCTCGATCTCGTGCTCGCTGTCGTCTGTCCTGGCCTTCACCTTGAGGGCGGTCTGATAGTAGTTTTCGTCCCACTCCGTCTGCAGCTCCACGTCCCGGAAGGGAACGTACCGGCCGTTCTCCAGCATGATCCCCATCATCTGGTGGTTTCCGTCTTCCTTGCCCATGATCATGAACATGAACCCGAGATCGGGGCCGAAATTCATCGGCAGCCAACGGTACCAGTAGATGTTCTGCCAGTACCGTGGGCCCCAGGAGTGGTCCCGCAGTCCGAAGCCGTCGATTTTCCATTCATGCTCCTGGACGCGGATGGTTCCTGCACCGCTCATGTGCTGCTCGTAATGCGCCTTCGCAAACGCCTCCTCCGGAGGCTCCTGGAAAGGACTGCCATCCTTGTTGACCATCTCACCGCCGAAGACCGGTCCGACCGCCTGGAAATCCAGGGCCACCGAGCAATCGACAATGGGATTCTCCGCGAAGGCCTTCATCGGTTTCGCCATCTCGTGCGGGTTCTTCAGGAGGCACACCGGTCCGCTGTAAGTGACCCGGATCCGCTTCAGCGGCTCCCGGACCTCGAATTTCAGCCCCGCCGCGTTGAGAGACTCGTTCGACGAGATGTTCGGACGGCTGAAGATGAATCCCACGCTCCCGTCGGGAAGATACAGGCAGCAGGTGACCTCCGCGTTCCCCTCGTTCGGACGGTTTCCCACACGAAACCATCCCCCCATGGCCCGGTTGAAATCGAACAGGTTGATGTACATGCTTTCATTGAAGTTCTTCGCATCGTCAACGGGATGGTTGTATTCGTCCTCCGGGGATACCCGGAAAGACAGGGTGTCGAGCATATTCCTCATGAAACGGTGTCCTCCCTTTTCTTCATGTATTCGTCTCGCAGCGCGAACCGCATCACCTTGCCGAGCTCGAACCGCCGGGGGAGCTGGTCGATGTACCAGATCGCCGACGGGGCCTTGTAGCTCGCCATCTGTTCCTTGCAGAAACCGATGAGCTCCTCCGCGGGAACCGTCTCCGCCGTCTGCCCCGGTGCCAGGACGACGGCCGCCACGACGCGGGCTCCCCAGGCCGGATCGGGAACGCCGAAGACGGCCGCTTCCAATACCTTGGGGTGCTGATTGAGCCGGCGCTCGACCTCGGCGGGGAAGATGTTCTCGCCGCCCCGGTTGATCATGTCCTTGGCCCGGTCGGCGAAGTACACATAGCCGTCTTCGTCCATCCATCCGGCGTCGCCGGTGTGGAACCAGCCGTTCCGGTCGATCGTCCGTGCCGTCTCTTCCGCATTGCGCCAGTATCCGACGGTCACTTTCTCGCCCCGGGAGGCGATCTCGCCCACGACCCCGGGAGGAACCTCCTTGCCGAAAGGATCCAGAATCGTGCTCTCGATGCCGTAACGGAAAGGACGCCCGATGGTCTTCAGGCGGGCGATCTTCTTCTCGACTTCTTCGGGAGATCCCGTCAGATTGTGATCCTCGGGAAGTTTGGCGATGTTGATGCACACCTCCGTCGAGCCGAAGGCGTCCATGTAGCGGATACCGGGAGGAAATTTCTTCAGGATGTCCTGGAGGAGGGCGGGGTCCATCGGCATCGCGCCGTAGGGGACGAAACGCAGGCTGCCAAGGTCGTACTTCCCGAAGGACGGATCATGGAGGATGAAGAAGAACATGATCGGCACCAGGTAGCACAGGGAGACCTGCTCCCGCTCCACCGTCTGCATGAATCCTTCCGGCGCAAAATCCGACGATACGACGATGGTCGAGCCGAATTTCATGCCCGCATAGAGCGTCATGATGCCCGCGATGTGGTACACGGGAATGATCATCATGACGACATGATATCCCCGGTCCGGATTCATGGTGCTCTCGATGAGGTTCCCCATCTCGCCGTAGAAGTTCGTCATGATCTGCCGGTGCGTCGCCATGGAGCCCTTGGGGAGGCCCGTCGTGCCGCTGGTGAAGCAGATGGCCAGGACGTCGTCCAGGGTCATGTCCGGTGCTTCAATCGCCTGGTCCGGCTCCCCGGCCAGTGCCGTTTCGTAATCGACCGCCCATTTGGGGGCCTCTCCATTGGTGCAGAGATAGTGCTTCACCCCCAGTTGATAGGTGAGGGTCGGCTCGAAAACGGCGGCATACCGGCTTTCCAGGATCAGCGCCTTGGCCCCCGATTCCGTCAGGATGAACAGTGCCTCGGGACTCTTCAGGCGGAAGTTCATGGGAACACAGATCGCGCCGAGCTTGAGGATCGCGAGATACTGCTCCGGGTACTGCCAGCCGTTGTTCTGGAAGATGGCGACACGGTCGCCCTTGCCGACGCCGAGCCGGGCAAGATAATGCGCCAGCCGGTTCGAGCGGCGGTCGATCTCCCTGTAGGTCTTCCGGACCGTTCCATCCGCGGTGACGACGGCTGTCCGTTCCGGATAGTCCCCGATGACCTGCGTCAGGTGTTCGAGCAGGTTGTTTTTCTCAAACGTGATCGGCACGTATTCGGGCATGGTCCCTCCTTGTGTGAAATGGCGATGTTCTCCTTCTGTCCCGGACGGTTCGCGGCACCCTCAGACTCCCTCAAGGAACCGTCGCGGATTGGCGATCAGCATCGTCTCGATCTGCCCGCTGCTGACAGCGGCCTTCTTCAGCGCCGGGATGATGTCCTGGAAAATGTGGGTGATGTTGTAATTCGGCATGACCAGGCTCACGATCTCCGAAACCCCCTGCCGGCCCAGCCAGTAATTCACGTAGTCGTTTGAAATCATGATTTTATCGGCCCAGCCGAGACCGAGAAGGCCGATGAGGCAGGCAACCCTGCGGGAATCCGGCGGCGCTCCGCCGACATTTTCCACGCCGAAACGGTCGAAGGCGATGTATACGCCTTTTTCGAGGACCCGGAGGAGGTAGTCCATATCCGTCGATCCGTCGATATGCCCGATCATGATCCGCTTCGGGTCGACCCCCTCGGCGATGAGCAGATCGGCCTGCTCGGGTCCGAGTTTCCCCTCCTGGGTATGCGTGATGATCGGGATGCCGTTCTCCTTCGAGACCCGGGCGGCCGCCCGGAAGAACATCGCCTCGTAGTCCGTGATGGCATCTTTGCCGGAGGCAACCTTGAAAACGGCGGGCCGGATGCCGGTAGCTCCGACACCCTTCTCCACCTCTGTCTTGAACATCTCGTACACCTGCTCCACACCCTGCCCGAACTGGCTCCGCAGCTTGAAATAGGGCGGCGCCCCCTCACCCTCGAAGTAGTATCCGCTGGAGCAGAGAATGTTGAGGCCGCTCTTTTCCGAGATTTCCCGGAGCAGCTCCACATCCCTTCCACACTCGTTCGGCGTGACGTCGACAACGGTTTTCACGCCCTGCTCCATGACTCTTCCAGCCATCTTCAAGCCGGCCTCCACGCAGGCCTGCCGGTCGAAGGGGCCCATGGTGACGTCGCCCTGCCAGCCGGGAAATCCGAACAGGAAGTGTTCGTGCATCAGGGTCATGCCCAGGTTCTCGGAAGAAACGACGCCGGAAACGGTGCTGATGTCCATGGCTGCCCTCCTGAAAAAGGGTTGATGAGGTTATGAACTGCCGCGCTCTCCCGTTGAGCAACAGGCGTACCATGAACGCTCCCACGGGCTGGCTTACTGCAACATACTGTTTTGCTTATTTATTAAATGAATACAGAGGACGGCGGCCGCCTTCCCGGCGAACCAGGTTGTCGCGTCTCTTTGAGACACTCTGTCCCATTGTGTTCGACGGGGATCCGTCGTGAGGAAAGGGGGAAAATGTCTACTCTGGAAAGGGGGGAAGACGATTCGCGCCGGTGAGCGAAAGTGGAGCCTCACAGCCTGATTGGAGAGGGACAGGAATTTTCCGGGGAAACAGGTACGTGATTCGATTCCTGCCTCACCGGGAGCAGGTGCCGTGAATCTTGCCAGACATGATGCAGTTCATTTCCAGCCGGCGATGAGGCCAGAGTCGTTGGGGGCCCGGAACGGCAGGCGGCAGACATCCCGGAGGCCCGCGGCGGTGAGCATGTCTCGGATCTCCGAATCCGAGTAGGAGCGCCCCTCGGGGGTCCCCAGGAGCATGTTGAGGGAAAACAGGGCCGGGTGCAGGGGCCCGTCCTTCGTGTCGTTCAGGATGAACTCGTGGACGACCAAAACACCTCCCGGCTCCAGGGCCGCCGTCGCCCTGGAGACGATCTTCCTGCAATCTTCCGGCCCTTCCCCGTGCAGGATGTGCGACAGCCAGGCGGCGTCGTATCCTTCTCCCAGGTCGTCATCCAGGTAGTTCCCTGCCCGGAAGGCAATGCGGTCCTCCATGCCGAAGCGGCGGATGGTCTTCCTTGCAAAGGGCCGGGTGGTCTTGAGATCGAAGACGGTGGCCCGGAGCCCCTCATATCGCCGGCAGAAGTGAATCGCATAGGTTCCCGGCCCTCCGCCCAGGTCCAACAGATGCTTCCGTCCTGTCAGATCGACTTCCTGTACGATCTTGGGCGCCAGGCGGCTGGCCAGGTTGAACATCCCCATGAGAAAGCTTTCCCGGACCTCCCGGTTCCGGAACGTCGAGCGCTTCCGGATCGGCCTGCCCCCCCGCACGGCTGCGGGCATTCTGGCCCAGGACTCCATCAGGTGGTGATGGTGGAGGATCATGTACCCGATATATTCCTTCGACCCCTCCACAAGATACGTCCAGGACTCTTCGGTGTTCCGGTAACGATCGCCGTCCCGTGCCAGAAGCCCCATGGCGGTGAGGGCGTTCAGGAGTGCAGCGGTTCCGCGCAGGCTGGACGCCGTCTTTTGCGCCACATCCTCCGCCGGGAGCGAACTCCTTCCGAGGGCGGTGAAGATGCCCAGCTTCACCCCGGTGTGGAGTGCACAGGTCTGCCAGTAGGAGCCGGACACCTCCAGGAGGCGTCCGGCTGTCCACGTTTCCTTCATTATTCCTTGGCCTTGGGTTTCTTTTCCTTGGCGGTGCCTTCTTTCTTCTCCGCCTTTTCCTCTTTCTTCTTCTTGCTCTTGGAGGTTTTCTCCTCCACCGGGGGCGGTGCGTCCCCCTTCTTCTTCTCAGTCTTGGCCTCCGCCAGTTTCCGGACCTTCGTCTCCTTCTTTTCGGCGGTCTTCTTGTCCTTGGCGTCAATGGCGGCCAGACGCCCGTCGGCCTCCCGGACCTTTGCTTTCAGGGACCGCACGACGGCGTCCCTTGCCGCAGCGGTGCCTTCCACTCCCCTGGCGGCCAGTTCGGCCAATCGCTGATCCAGTTTTTTCTGCCAGATCTCCTTCTGGCTCTGGCGGATCCCCTTTGCTTTCGAAGCCATGAAACACTACCTCCCAGTTGAATTTTCTTCGATTTGATCCGAGGCGCGAGCGCCGCGGAGGCATGATTGATCTTTCCCGGGGAACGGAAACGGGTTCCGTTTCAGGAAATGGAGCACATCCCCGAACGTCTCGAAAGGCACGCAGGAACGGCGCCTCTTCCCGCAGACATCGAGAAGGACCCCCTTGGCAAACACGAGGTCCGCTTCCGCGGAGGGACAGACGTCCGATTGGCCGTTCCCGATGTAGACGATGCGGTCATAGCGGTCCCGCCGGGAGCGGAGGATTCTCCGCTTGCAGGTTCCGCAGCGCCCGCAGTCCTCGCCGGCCCAGGGAAATTCGATGGACGGGGGCAGCCCGTCCCGGAAGACCGTCCGGTTTGCGTGAACGGGGATATCCTCCAGGCCGTGCCCCCGGAGGACCGCATCGATATAGAAGTCCAGCCCGTCCGAAACGATGATCAGGTCCAGGCTCTTCTCCCGGCAGAATTGCCGGAAGGCGGGAAAGTGTCCGTCCAGATCCGCTTCCCCGAGAACAAAGGCGAGCATTCGATCCCGATCCCCCTCCAGGATGGCCGCCACCTTCTCGTACGCCTCCCGGGAGCCGATCTCGCCCCGGCAGTAGGCCTCGTCGATAGCCTGCCAGCCCCGGCCGGTGAATCGATTGAAGAGCCCGTTCCCGACATCCGTCCGGGAAACGGTGCCGTCAAAGTCGCAGATGACGAGGACCGTTCCGTCCCCGGCGGCTCCCCTCATGGATTCTGATCGTCTTTCTTTTTCTTCTTCCTGATCATGCTCACGCCGAGGGCGATGAGGATGAGGGGCAGGATGTACTGCCCCAGGGCTTCCAGGTCGACGTTCAGCGTCTTCGTCAGGAGGAACACGAGCCCGACGGCCATTAAAATCCAGCCGCCCAGATCCTTCACCCGCTGGAAAAGCGTCGCCGCGGCGACGACGATCAGGAGAACCGGCCAGCTGTCTCCGAAACCCCACAGGCCCGTGTTGTGCAGAAAGATCAGCACGCCGAGGGCGATGAGGATGATGCCTCCCGTCAGGATGTGTCGTTTTTCCCTCGCTTCCAAGAGATCCCTTTCTCCTTTCCGATACCGATGACGGCTCCCGTCTTCCTTCTCCCGCCGCCCCCTTGAGGGAAGGGGCGGAAAGACGGATGCACCGCGTCCGGCAACCGCTCTCGGCTACTTCAGAAACGGCTTGAACAGATCGATGGGAATGGGGAACACCGTCGTGGAGTTATTCTCCGAGGCGATCTGGTTCAGCGTCTGCAGATAGCGAAGCTGGAGCGACATCGGCTGGGTCTCCATGAGGGCCGCCGCCTCGATGAGCTTCTGGGCCGCCTGGAACTCTCCCTCGGCGTTGATGACTTTGGCCCGCCGCTCCCGCTCGGCCTCGGCCTGCTTGGCCATGGCCCGCTTCATCTCTTCCGGCAGGTCGATGTGCTTGACCTCCACCAGGGAGACCTTGATTCCCCACGGATCGGTGCTCCGGTCCAGGATCTCCTGGAGATGGAGGTTGATTTTCTCCCGCTCCGAAAGGATCTCGTCCAGCTCCGCCTGGCCGCAGATACTGCGGAGGGTTGTCTGGGCCAGCTGGGAAGTGGCGTACAGGAAGTTTTCCACCTCCGTCACCGCCGACGTGGCGGAGACGACGCGGAAATAGATCACCGCGTTCACCTTGATGGAGACGTTGTCCCGGGTGATCACGTCCTGGGGCGGTACATCCATGGTGATGGTCCGCATGTCCACCTTCACCATCCGGTCGATCACGGGAATCAGGATGATGAGGCCCGGCCCCTTCTGGTCGATGATCCGCCCGAGGCGGAAGACAACGGCCCGCTCGTACTCGTTGAGAACCCGCAGGGCCGACGCAAGAAACATGATAACGAGAATGACGATGGTCGTAATGACGGTCAGAGACATGGATCAATCCTCCTTTTTCAATAGCCCTTCCACTTTGAGCCGGAGCCCCTGCACCTCCAGGACCCGGATCTTCCGGTCCTTTTCAATGGGCTGATCACTGCAGGCGTTCCAGTATTCCCCCTTCACGAAGACCTTGCCTTCCCCATGGACGTCTGTCACCGCATAACCCTCCACACCCGTCATGCCTTCGCTCCCCGTCCGCTTTTGCCGGAGCTGTGCCTTCACCGCCAGGCTGACGACGGCGGCGAAGAACAGGGAAACAAGAATCACCGCCGGGACAAGGACTCCCCAGGACACCCGGAGGGCCGGCTCGGGAGAGTCGAACAGGAGAAGCGAGCCCAGAACCAGGGAGATGACGCCGCCGATGGTCAGGACCCCGTGGCTGATGACCTTGATCTCGGCGATGAAGAAAACAATCCCCAGCAGGATGAGCGCCACACCCGCATAGTTGACCGGCAGGGTCTGAAGGGCGAAGAAGGCGAGAATCAGCGAGATCCCGCCCATCACACCGGGGAGGATGACCCCGGGGTTGGCAAATTCGAAGTACAGGCCCGCCAAACCCACCAGGAGAAGGATATAGGCGATGTTCGGGTCGCTCAGGGCGGTCAGGATCTTCTGGCGGGTCCCCATTTCCTTTGCCCTGACCTGGGCCCCCTGGGTCCGAAGGGTTTTTTTGCCGGATACCAGGGTCACTTCCCGGCCGTCCATCTGGGCCAGGAGATGATTCACATCGGTGGCGACATAATCGATCACATTGAGCTTCAGGGCGTTCTCCGCCGTGACGGACTCGCTCTTCCGGACGGACCGCTCCACCCAGTCTTCGTTGCGGTTCCGCTGCCTGGCGATGCCCCGGACATAGGCCACGGCATCGTTCTCGACTTTCTGCATCATGGTCTTGTCGCCGCCGCCGAATCCCAGGGCCACCGGATGGGCCGCCCCGATGTTCGTCCCCGGCGCCATGGCGGCGACGTGGGCGGAGACGGTAATGATGACCCCCGCGGAAGCAGCCCTGGCCCCCGACGGACCGACATAGACGATCACCGGCAGGGGAGCATTCAGGATCGCTTTGGCGATGTCCCTCATGGCCAGGTCAAGCCCGCCCGGCGTGTCCAGCAGCAGGATCACGCCATCGGCCTTCGATTTCCCGGCTTCGGCGATGCTCTGAACGATATATTCGGCAATCGGCGGGGTGATGGTGGCGTTCACCGTAATCAGGTCGAACACCGGGTTCTTCCCCTCCTCGGCCGCCGGCGCGGGACCGGAGAAGATCAGGAGCGCCAGGAGGGCGGCTGTCAGGATCCACATCGATCTTTTTTTCATGAGAGCCCCAGTTCGTGCATGATCATCTGGACGTCTTCCCAGACCATTTTCTTCGCCCCGGGATTCCGGAGGAGATATGCCGGATGATAGGTCGGCATGAGCCGGATTCCCTGGTAATCGTGAAAGCGGCCCCGGAGGACCGTGATCGGTGAGTCCGTCTTCAGCAGGGTCCTGGCCGCAAAGGTCCCCAACGCGCAGATGACCCGCGGCCCGATGGCCTCCAGCTGCTTCCGGAGAAAGGGCTCGCAGGCCTCGATCTCCGCCGGGGCGGGATTGCGGTTCCCCGGAGGGCGACACTTCAGGATGTTGCAGATGTACACGTCGGACCGCCGGAGTTTCATGGCCTCGATGATGCGGGTCAGGAGCTGTCCGGCACGCCCTACGAACGGCCGTCCCTGGGCGTCCTCGTCGGCCCCCGGCGCCTCCCCGACAAAGACGAGTTCCGCCTTCGGACTCCCTTCGCCGAAGACGATGTTCTTCCGCGAGTCCGCCAGGATACAGCGTCGGCAGTCTCCCAGCTCCGCACGGACGTCATCCAGCGTTCTTCCCGCCGGAAGGATCGGTCCCTTCTGAAGGATCGGCTCCGCCCTCGCGGGCTCCGGCTCCGAGGGCAGAGGCCCCGACGCGCGAAAGAACGACACGCGCCGCCGGGAATCCAGCTCCCACTCCGCATATTCCCGGAGAGACGAAACGACCTGCCGAAGCTCTTCGGATGGATCCTGAGAAGGGCCGCTCATCCCCGTCGCCCCCGTTTCGCTTCCTTCAGGAGCGCCTGTACGCGGTCGAGGATCCACCCGGCCGCCTCGGTCTTGTCCATCAGCGGCAGGGACTCGACGTTTCCCTTGCGGTCCAGGATCTTGATGATGTTGGTGTCGCACTGGAAACCGGCACCCTCCTCGCGGAGGTCATTGGCCACGATCAGGTCCATGTTCTTGTCGATCAGCTTGGACCGGGCGTTTGCCAGGAGGTTCTCCGACTCCATGGCGAACCCGACGAGCACGCGCTTTCCCTTCTTCCGCCCGATCTCCCGGATGATATCGGGATTCCGCTCCAGGGCAAGCGTCAGGGGACCTTCCTTCTTTTTGATCTTCTGGTCCGCCAGGGCGGCGGGACGGTAATCCGCCACGGCAGCCGCCTTGATGACAGCGGTTACGCTCTTCAGGCGGGACAGGACGGCGTCCCGCATCTCCAGCGCGCTTCCGACATTCACGACCTCCACGCCGGCGGGCGGCGGAAGGGATGTCGGGCCGCTCACGAGGGTGACCCGCGCCCCGCGGCGTCGTGCCTGGAGAGCGATGGCATAACCCATCTTCCCGGAGGAGTAGTTGGTGATGAAACGGACCGGGTCGAAGGGCTCCCGGGTCGGGCCGGCCGTAACGAGGACATGCTCCCCATTCAGGTCCTTCGGAGTCAGAATGGAAACGGCCTCCTCGACGATCTCGGAAACGTCCGGGAGGCGGCCCTGTCCCTCGGACTTGCAGGCCAGGGGTCCCGACGCCGGTGGGAGAACATGGTATCCCCAGGACCGGAGCTTTCCAAGGTTCTCCTGGAGGGCCGGGCTCTCATACATGTGGTTGTTCATGGCGGGACAGAAGAGGACCGGCGCCTTCATGGCCATAAAGATCGTCGTGAGCAGGTCGTCGGCGATGCCGGCGGCGGCCTTTCCGATGACGTTGGCCGTGGCCGGGGCGACGATCATCAGCTCCGCGAACTCCGCCAGGGCGATGTGGGCGATGTCCTGTTCCCGGATGAGCGTGAACAGCTCCGTGTAGACGGGGTTTCCCGACACGGTCTGGAGGGTCAGCGGGGTCACGAACTCCCGGGCGCCTGCGGTCATGACGACCTTCACCTCGGCCCCCCGGCGGACCAGCTCCCGGGTCAGCTCGGCGCACTTGTAAGCCGCAATTCCACCCGTCACCCCCAGCACCACGCGCCGCCCCTTGAGCATCCTCGGATTCCTCCCCCACTCCCCGATCCCGGAGAGAAGTTATATCGGTTTGATTTTATAGCAACTGCAGCGGGGAAGATCAAGGGATTCCTGTCCGGATGCGGCCTGCGAGGCTCTCCTGCGACGGGTATTCCCTCACGAAAGATCGTGCCCGCGGCTCCCTGAACAATGGTTCCACGGGATCGGATCCAATGGGTCTATCCGACCTGCATCCTGATGCACCTCCCCGGACCATAACGAATCCATGAGATGGATGGGCACCCCGGGCCGGGGGTGTCAACTATCCAAGTTGCTCTTATGGATCCATTCCCTGCCAGCATGGTCCTGTTGCAACACCAGGTGGAGCGAACCTCGAATATCAGACTCATCACGTAATGAATTTTAGTACTATTTAAATGATTATCAGGTGTTGCAATTCGCAAAACAGGTGCTATGGGTCTGGTCCCGACATGAATCTCCAGCCTGCATGAACATGCCGGCAACAAACTCTTCTCCTGCAAGACACAACCCATTCGCAGACTGGACCGGCCGATAGACGGCGGAAGCGTTCGCTTCCGGGGCGACGTCGGGCATTCAGCATCCTCCGTGATGAAAGAAAGGAAAAGGCGTTATGAAAAGAGTGCTGGTTTATCTGACTGTATGGCTGTGTATGATATCGTTTGTCTCCTCCGTCTCCGCCGAACGCATCAAAATCGGCTTCATCGTCAAGCAGCCCGACGAATCCTGGTTCCAGGACGAATGGAAATATGCCGACCAGGCGGGCCGGCAGCTCGGTTTCGACATCATCAGGATCGGCGGAACCGACGGGGAAAAGGTCCTGAACGGAATCGACAACCTGGCGACCCAGGGCGCGAAGGGATTCATCATCTGCACCCCCGACGTGAAACTGGGTCCGGCTATCGCGGCCAGGGCCCGGGCGAACCGCCTGAAGCTGATGAGCGTCGACGACCGCTTCATCGGCCCGAAGGGGGCCGTCATGGAAGACGTGCATCATGTCGGAATCTCCGCCTACAACATCGGATCGCTGGCCGGCCAGACCATCCTCGGCGAGGCGAAGGCGCGAGCCTGGAACCTGAAGAACGTGGGCTTCCTCCGGATGAGCTTCGATTCCCTGCCCACCATCAAGGAGCGAACGGACGGCGCCACCGCCGCACTCGTCGCGGCCGGCATTCCGAAAGCGCGAATCTTCGATTCCCCGATGAAGACCCTCGACACGGAAGGAAGCTTCAACGCGGCCAGCATCACCATCACCAAGCATCCGAACATCAGCCTCTGGATCGTCGCCGGCGGAAATGACAACTCCGTCCTGGGGGCAATTCGGGCCCTGGAAGGACACGGGTTCGGCGCCGACAGGGCGATCGGCGTCGGGATCAACGGAACCGAGGCGGTCGCGGAGTTCCAGAAGAAGAACAAAACGGCCTTCACGGCGTCCATTCTTCTGAACGCCAGGCAGCACGGGTACGACACGGCCAGAAGCATGTATCTCTGGATCCGGGACGGGAAAGAGCCCCCGAAAATCACCTGGACGGCGGGCACCGTCATGACGCGCAAGAACTACAAGAGCCTGATGGGCCTCAAGTAGGAACCGGAACCGGAAGGAAACAGGAAGCGGGCGGAACGGCGGCGCCGCCGCGGTCCCGCCCGCTTCCAGCCTGCAGGGCGATGGAATCATGAGTTCGTTTCTGGAGTTTCAAGGCATCACCAAGACCTTTCCCGGAGTCAGGGCCCTCGACAACGTCTCCTTCGGCGTAGCGAAAGGAACGGTGCACGGTCTGGTCGGAGAGAACGGCGCCGGAAAATCCACGCTGCTGAAGATATTGAGCGGCGCATACACCCCCACGGAAGGGAAAATCGTCATCCATCAGGAACCGAAGGTTTTCACCAAGACCCGCGATGCAATCGATGCCGGGGTCGCCATCATCTACCAGGAGCTGAACCTGGTCCCGGAGATGACGGTGGCGGAAAACCTGCTTCTCGGGCAATGGCCGCGGCGCGGTTTCTTCCTGGACCGGAAGAAACTCCTGGAGCGTTCCCGGACTCAGATCACGGAGCTTCTGGAGGATATCGATCCGGACACCCGGCTGAAGCTTCTGCCCATCGGGCAGAGACAGATGATCGAGATCGGCAAGGCCCTCCTCCACAACGCCGAGGTCATTGCGTTCGACGAGCCGACCAGCTCCCTCTCCAGGAAGGAAACGGAGCGGCTTTTCCTCATCATCCGGAATCTCCGCGCGCAGGGGAAAACCATTCTGTACGTGTCGCACCGGCTCGAAGAGATTTTCGCGCTGTGCGACGCCGTCACCGTCTTCCGGGACGGGCGCAGGATCCAGACCTTCGAGTCGATGGAGGGCGTGACGGACAATACCCTGATCCAGCGCATGGTCGGCCGTGAAATCAAGGATATGTACGGTTATCGTCCCCGGGGAAAAGGCTCCGTGCTGTTCGAGGTGACCGGCCTTCAGGGCCCCGGGATCCATGCCAAGGCTTCCTTTTCCGCGGCGCGGGGCGAGATCGTCGGGTTTTTCGGCCTCAGCGGTTCCGGACGGACGGAGTTTATGAAGAACATCTTCGGCGCCATCGAGAAGCGGTGCGGCGACATTCGCGTCGACGGCAGACCCGTCGCCGTCCACAATCCCTTTTCGGCCATCCATCAGGGTCTCTGCCTCTGCCCGGAAGACAGAAAATACGAGGGAATCATTGCCGTCCGATCCCTGAGCGAAAACATCAACATCAGTTCCCGGCGGCACCTTCTGAAACTCGGACTTTTCCTGAACAAGCGGGGCGAGCAGGAACGGGCGGACAGCTACATCGAAAAGCTCCACATCCGGACCCCGTCAAGAGACCAGTACATCGGCAACCTCTCGGGCGGAAACCAGCAGAAAGCAATCCTGGCGCGATGGCTCAGCGAAAAAGTCGATGTCTTCCTGCTGGACGAGCCGACCCGCGGCATCGACGTCGGATCGAAGTACGAGATTTACCAGATCATGTACGGACTGGCGGAAGAAGGGAAGACCGTCATTTTTGCCTCCAGCAGCCTGCCGGAAGTGATGGGCGTCGCCGACCGCGTCGTGGTCATGTGCGGGGGCACCATCATCGGTGAAGTGGACCGGAAAGACGTCAGCGAGGAAACCCTTCTTTCGATGGCATTACCCAAAGGATAATCGAGGATATGGGTTCTATGAACAGGACTGTCGAACAACATGCGGGATCGGAAGCGGCCGCATGGGATTTGAGGAAATTGCGGATCAACCGGTTTTTGCAGAGCATCTGGGCAAACTCCGGAATGGTGGTGGTCTATGTCGTCATGTTCATCGCGTGCTCGGTGTTCGTGCCCTATTTCTTCACGATGCGCAACATGATCGGACTGGCCCTTTCCATCACGACGATCGGCATGATCGCCTGCACCATGATGTTCATCCTTGCCGCCGGCGACCTGGATCTCTCCGTCGGCTCCATCGTTGCGTTTTCCGGCATCATCGCCGCCACGGTCATCAACCAGACCGGAGACGTCTATATCGGCGCCCTGGCGGGAGTGATCGGCGGGGGGGCCGTGGGGCTGCTGAATGGGACATTGATCGCCGTCTTCAATTTGAACCCCCTGATCTGCACCCTGGCGACCATGCAGATCGTCCGGGGCGGCGCCATGATCGTTTCCGACGGCATCGCCATCGGCATCACCGTCCCGGAATTCTTCGCCCTGGGCAACGAGTCGGTTTTCGGGATTCCCAACCCCATCTGGATCACCATCCTGATTTTCATCGTCTTCGGAATCCTGCTGAACAGCACGTCCTACGGGAAAAACATCCTGGCCATCGGCGGCAACAAAGAGGCGTCCCGCCTGGCCGGGATCAATGTCTCCCGGATGAAAAACGCAGCGTTCACCCTGCAGGGGTTCGTCTGCGGAATCGCCGGCATCATCCTGTCGTCCCGCATGACGAGCGGACAGCCCAACGTGGCCCTGGGGCTGGAGCTGGACGTGATCGCGGCATGCGTTCTCGGCGGCGTCTCCCTGCTGGGCGGCATCGCCACGATCGAAGGGCTGCTCGCCGGCGTCCTCATCATGGGAACGGTGCAGAACGTCCTCAACCTGCTGAACGTCGAGACCTTCTACCAGTACGTGGTCCGGGGCGCCATTCTGATCATCGCCGTCCTCCTGGACCAGTTCAAGCAGCGCAACCAGTCGGCGGTGATGCGGTGATGGAGCTTCAGGCGCTCTCTCCCTGGAATCATCCCTCCACGGCCGCCGGGGATCAAGCCGGGCGGATTCGCGAGGCCTTCCGCCGCCACTTCGGCGAGCCCGCGATTGTGGTTCGCAGCCCCGGCCGCGTGAATCTCATCGGCGAGCACACGGACTACAATCTGGGTTTTGCGCTTCCCGGCGCCGTGGACCGTGCCATCTGGCTTGCCGCAAGTCCCCGCCGGGACCGTTTCTGCCGTTTCTACAGCGTGGACTTGAACGATACCCTGGTCCTGAACCTGGATAAACTCTCCCATTCCGAGTCTCACTGGGCCAATTACCTGCTGGGAATCTATGCCGAGCTGGCCGCGGACGGCAGGAATGTCCGGGGCGTGGACTGTTCATTCGGGGGAAACGTACCCATTGCCAGCGGCATGTCCTCTTCCGCCGCCCTGGAATGCAGCCTCGCCTTCGCCCTCAACGCACTTTTCGGCCTGGCGCTGGATCCCGTGGCCCTGGCCCGCCTCTGCCAGCGGGCGGAGAATCGTTTTGTGGGTGTGGCCTGCGGAATCATGGATCCGTTCGCATCCCTGCTCGGCAGGAAGGAGTCCCTGATTCATCTGGACTGCCGCAACTGCAGCTTCCGGTATGTGCCCTTCAAGCGGGACGACGTACGGGTTGTGTTGTGCGATTCGCAGGTACGGCGAACCCTCCGGAACAGCGAGTACAACGCGCGACGAGCCCAGTGCGAGGCGGGCGTAACCGTGCTGGCGGAGGCTATTCCGGAAGTCTGGAGCCTGCGGGACGCCACGTTGGACATGCTGGATGCGGTCCGGAACCGCCTGGATCCCCTGGTATACCGGCGATGCCGCTACGTTGTGGAGGAAAACCGGCGCGTGCTGGAGGCCTGTGAGGCCCTGGAACGGAACGATCTGCAGGCCGTCGGCACCCTCATGAACGCAACCCACAGGGGCCTGCGCGACGAATACGAGGTTTCCTGCGCGGAGATCGACGTCCTGGCGGAGGCGGCCATGGAGGTGCCGGGCGTCCTGGGAAGTCGCATGATGGGCGGAGGTTTCGGCGGCTGCACGATCAACCTGGTGGAGGAAACCTCCCTGGACCGCTTCCGGGAGGCCATGGCGGCCGTGTTTCGCGACCGTCTGAATCAATCTCCCGTCATCCACATCTGCCGCATCGACAACGGCACAACGGAGGAAACCTGATGTTCTCAGACCGCTCCCATCGCCGGCTCAATGTCCTGACCGGTGAATTCATCCTGGTGAGTCCCCATCGCGATCAGCGTCCCTGGCAGGGACTACGGGAAAAAATCCCCGAAGTCGGCCGCCCGGTATACGATCCGAATTGCTATCTCTGCCCCGGCAACGCCCGGGCGGGAGGCCGCATGAATCCTACGTATGAAGGGACTTTCGCCTTCGACAACGATTTCGCGGCCCTCCAGCCCAGGCTGCACCGACGGCCGGAACGATACGAATACGGCCTGCTGTCGGCGGAGGCGGAGGGGGGAGTCTGCCGGGTCGTGTGCTTTTCCCCGCGCCACGATCTCAGCCTTCCGGAACTCGGCGTCGAGGAGATCGATGCCGTTCTCGCCGCCTGGACCCAGGAGTCCGCCGCCCTGGGCGCCAGGGATTCCATCCGTTACGTCCAGATCTTCGAAAACAAAGGCGAAATCATGGGCTGTTCGAATCCTCACCCCCACAGCCAGATCTGGGCCACGGAGCACGTTCCCACGGAGCCCGCCAAGGAACTGGTTTGCCAGCGGCATTATTTTCAGACCCACGGCCGTCCCCTGCTGCTGGACGTGCTGATCCAGGAAAGGACCGCCGGCGTGCGCATCGTGGCGGAAAACGGGCACTGGACGGCCATGGTGCCCTTCTGGGCGCTCTGGCCCTTCGAGACGCTGCTCATTCCGCGCCGCCCCGTGTCCCGCCTGCCGGAACTGGAGGCGGCGGAGCGGCTGGCCCTGGCGGATCTCCTCAAGCGCCTGACCACCCGTTATGACAATCTGTTCGAAATCAGTTTTCCCTACAGCATGGGCTTTCACCAGGCGCCCTTCGACGAGGAGGAACACCCCGAATGGGTGCTCCACCTCCATTTCTATCCGCCACTCCTCAGGAGCGCCACGGTCCGGAAATTCATGGTGGGCTATGAAATGCTCGGCATGCCCGGGCGCGACCTGACGGCGGAGCAGGCTGCGGCAAGGCTTCGGGAATGCTCTGAAATCCACTATAAACAGCGGCAGGACTACTCCGGGAGATCCGAATGCACGTTCTCGTCACCGGCGGAGCCGGATTCATCGGGAGCCACGTCGTCGACCTGCTGATCCGGGAAGGACACCGGGTCACCGTGCTGGACACGCTGGAGAAGGGCCACCGCCTGGCGGTTCATCCCGAGGCGGCCTTTGTCCGGGGAGACTGCGGCGACGCGGCCCTGCTGTCACGGATCCTTGGCGAGGGGATCGTGGACGCGGTGATGCATTTCGCGGCCTATATCGAGGCCGGAGAATCCATGGCCTTCCCGGAGCGATTCTTTGTCAACAACGCGGCCCGGACCTTGATCCTCCTGGAGGCGATGCTCCGGGCGGGCGTCGGAAAATTCGTCTTCAGCTCCACCGCCGCCACCTATGGCGAACCCTGCTACACGCCCATTGACGAGTCCCACCCCCGGAAGCCCGCCAACGCCTACGGCCAGGCCAAGCTCATGGTGGAGCAGGCCCTGGACTGGCTGAGCCGGCAGCGGGACCTGCGCTTTGCCGCTCTCCGCTACTTCAACGCCGCCGGCTGCTCCGACCGCCTTGGGGAAGACCACCGCCCCGAGACCCACCTGATCCCCCTGGTGCTGGACACGGCCTTGGAGAAGCGTCCCCACATCAAGATCTTCGGGACGGACTATCCGACCCCCGACGGAACCTGCATCCGGGACTACATCCATGTCGAGGATCTGGCCGCCGCGCACCTCCTCGCCCTGGAGGCGCTGGAAAACAGGCATTCCCTGCGGTACAACCTGGGCAACGGCCACGGCTATTCGGTCCGGCAGGTCATCGAGGCCGCCCGTCGGGTGACGGGCCACCCCGTCCCCGTTGTGGAGGAACCCCGCCGCCCGGGCGATCCTGCAATCCTCGTGGCCGGGAGCGAGCGCATTCGCAGGGAACTGGGCTGGGAGCCGAAGCGCCCCGGCCTGGAGGACATCATCGGGAGCGCCTGGCTCTGGCGGCAGGCCCATCCGCTGGGCTACGGGGATGCCTGATAGCCTCGGGGACGGCGGCCGCTTCCATCAGGCCGTTTGCAGATTGAGACACCCGAACGCAAACCCGTTGCGCGAATAGCCGGATGGTCCTATATCGTGATCCTGGCTTCCATCCCAAGCTTAAGAAAAGCGTGACCCGTTTTCGACTGCCCGCCGGACCTTCAAAAGGAAAATACAGCGAATCCACCCAAACCGCCGGAAAACGAAAGGAGACCTCATGAGCTACCGCATCCTCGCATCCAAGCTGGGCTACAGCTGTCCCGAATCCTCCTGGGAGGAGGCCATGAAGATGAAGATCGATCTCATCGGGGCCGACGCGGGCTCCATGGACCCGGGCCCCTATTACCTGGGAACGGGGAAATCCTACATGAAGCCGGCGTCCCTGAAGCGCGACTTCACCCTGCTCCTCCGGGCCGCCCTCCGGATGAACTGCCCGCTCCTCATCGGCAGCCTCGGCCTCGCCGGCGACGAGCCCCACCTGGCCTTCATGCTGGAGCTCATCCGGGAGATCTTCGAGGAGGAAAACGCAAGGGGCCTCCGGGTGGCCGTCGTGGACGGGCACGTGGACAACGGGCTGCTCATCGGCCGCATCGACGAGCTGCGTCCCCTGGGGTCCATGCCGGCGCTGGCCGAAGACGACATCCGGAACAGCCGGCTGGTCGCCCAGATGGGCATCGCGCCGTACATCACCGCCCTCGATGCGGGGGCGCAGATCATCCTCTGCGGCCGCTCCTGCGACGTCTCCATCTTCGCCGCGGACCCGGTCCGGCGCGGGATCGACCCGGGCCTGGCCTTCCAGGCGGCCCACATCCTGGAATGCGGCGCCATCGCCTGCGATCCCGGCTCGGCAAGCGACTACCTGATCGCGGAGTTTCGGGACGACGGAAGCGTCGTCTTCATCCCCCCGAACCCGGAGCGGAAGGCCACGGTCTATTCCGTCGCCGCCCACGCGCTGTACGAGGAGAGCCACCCCTGCCTGCAGTACTACCCCGAGGGCGTCCTGGTCATGCAGCGGACGGAGTATTTCCGGGACAGCGACCGGACCGCCGGAATCCGGAACGCCGCCTTCGTACACAGCCCGCTGACCATCAAGATCGAGGGCAGCCGGAAGATCGGCAAAAGGCTGGTCTCTTTCCTGCCGCTGAAAGGGGAAGCCGCCGGCTCCGGGGATTCCCTTCTCGACCGGCACCTCGTCTACGGCCTGAACGCCGTGGAGCGAAGCCGCCTCCTCCCGGGGGAGCAGGAGATCGGCATCCTGCTCAAGGTCAGCGGCTCCGACGGGGACGGCGTCGAAGCGCTCTCCACGGTCCTGAAGGGCTTCATGCTGCACTTCGGGTATCCCGGCCGCATCACGACGGCGGGCAACCTGGCCTTCCCCATGTCGCCCAGCGAGGTCGTCTTCCGGGAAGCGGACGGCGCCTATACCGCCCTGGTCCTGGCCGGGACAAGGGAGCCCCGCTTCATCGAGCAGAAGGAGGATATTTTCCGGAAGATCCTGGCCCTTGCCGAAGAGGAGTACCCGGCCATCTACGCCGGATGCACCGTCGATTTCATCATCGCCGGCCCGGAGAAGCCGCTGCTGTTCCTTGAGACCGTGGCGGAGACCGTCGAGGAGGCCGCAAGGCGGCACGAAGAGGACCTGAAGAAGGCGGAGGCATTCCGCGACCCGGGCCGTCCATCCTTCCTCCGCCTGGAAGGGGCCGACAGCTATGCCTGGAGCGTCTTCCACCTCTGGAACAACGAGGCGGCGATCCGGGAGCACCTGTTCCCGATCCGCCTGTACGACGCCAACGGCCGGGACTGGAGCCTGGTCCGTGAGATCCGGCCCGTTTACTCACCGATCGGCCTCACGGACTATCCCGGCAGCCTGGACGACCGCAGCGTGGACGCCATCGAGCCGGTGGTGCATTCGGGAGAGCCCGTCGAATCCCGGCCGCTCTTCGACATGATCCAGGTCCTGCGCTCCAAGGACGCGGGAATCAACACGATCACCTACGACGTCTTTTTCAAATCGGAGGAGGAGTACCGGCAGGCCCTGCGTTCAAATGCCTTCACGAAGGGGGAGATCGCGAAAACGCTCGGCGTGCCGGAAGACCGCATCATGGGGACCTTCCACGCCGACCCGTGCTTCGCCGTCAAGATCTCCCGCTACCGGGACCGGATCTCCGGCACGCCCGGCAGCCCGGACGTCTTCGGTGCCCAGCAGCAGATGAAGATCGAGCGGATGCGCGTGCCGATCTACCGGTAGGTCCTCGGCTGCCACATCCTGCCGCATCCTGCCGCTTCTGCACCGATTCAGTCCATCATGGTGACTCCGGGCCTGATTCCCCCCTCGACAGCGACAGGGCGGTCGTATATAAACGACGGGCATCCATGATTACGCTGAGGGCTGCGCCGGACCGTTCGAGGTCCCTTCCAGCGGTCGCCGGCGCGGAGATGCGACACGGACACAAGCGCAGGCACACATCAGGACATCCGATGAATTCGACCCGCATCGAAAAGGACTTTCTCGGCGAGCTGGAAATCCCGGCGGACGCATACTGGGGGATCCACACCCTCCGGGCGGTCCGCAACTTTCCCCTCTCCGGGAGGACCGTCAACGCCGGGCTGATCCGGGCCTATGCCCTGGTGAAGAAAGCCTGCTGCCGGGCCAATGCCGAACTGGGTTACCTGGACGCGGAGAGGGCACGGGCCGTCGAGCAGGCCTGCGACGAGGTCGCGGGGGGCGGGCTCGCCGGGCAGTTCCCCGTGGACGCCCTGCAGGGCGGAGCGGGTACGTCCACGAACATGAACCTGAACGAGGTCCTGGCCAACCGGGCCATCGAAATCCTGGAGGGCCGGAGAGGCGACTACGCCCTCGTCCACCCCCTCGAGCACGTCAATCTCCACCAGTCCACCAACGACACCTACCCCACGGCCGTCAAGGTCGCCGGGATCTTCGGACTGCGGAGCCTGAGCCGGGCCGCGGCGGATCTCCAGGGGGCCTTCCAGGAGAAGGAAAAGGAATTCGGCTCCATCGTCAAGGTCGGACGGACGGAGCTGCAGGACGCCGTGCCCATGACCCTCGGGGCGGAGTTCGCCGCCTTCGCCGAGGCGGTCTCCCGGGACCGCTGGCGGACCTTCAAGGGGGAGGAGCGGCTCCGGGTGGTCAACCTGGGCGGAACCGCCGTGGGCACGGGGCTCGCGGCCCCACGGGACTACATCTTCCTGGTCATCGAGAAGCTCCGGGAAACGACCGGTCAGGGTCTCTCCCGGGGAGAGAACCTGGCTGGCGAGACGGCCTTCGCCGATCCCCTTGTGGAGGTGTCGGGTGTCCTCAAGGCCCACGCGGCCAACCTCGTCAAGATCGCCGGAGACCTGCGCCTCCTGAACCTTCTCGGTGAGATCCGCCTGCCGGACCTCCAGGCCGGCTCATCCATCATGCCGGGCAAGGTGAATCCCGTCCTGCCGGAGGCGGCGATCCAGGCGGGTCTCAAGGTCTTCGCCAATGACACGATCGTCTCGGACGCCCTGAGCCGGGGCACCGGCCAGATCAGCGAATTCCTGCCCCTGGCGGCGGACGCCTTCCTGGACTCGCTGGACCTCCTGGCACGGGTTGATGCCCTCCTGGCGGAACACATCCGGGGCATGGAAGCGGACGAAGAGGCCTGCCGGAGGACCTTCGACCGGAGCCCCATGCTGGTGACGGCCCTCGTTCCCCACCTGGGCTATGTGCGGGCGACCGGGCTGATCCGGGAATACCGGGACCTGGAGATGCAGGGACTCCTTGCAGGCCGGACGATGCGGGCCTTCCTGGAGGAAAAGCTGGGGAAAGAGAGGATCGACCGGGTCCTGTCGCCCTGGTCGCTCACCGCCCTGGGATACCGGAAAGAGAAGTGACCATGGACGCCACCCCCAAGGGAAACCGCCTCCACGTGGCCCTCTTCGGCCGCACGAACGTAGGCAAGTCGAGTCTCCTCAATTACCTGCTGGGCCAGGACGTGGCCATCACCTCCCCCGTGGCGGGGACGACGACGGACGTCGTTGAGAAGGCGGCGGAGCTTCTGCCCCTGGGTCCCGTCCTGTTCCTGGACACGGCGGGCCTGGACGACGCCACGGAGCTGGCGGCCAAAAGGCTGGAGAAGACCCGGCGGATCCTCGACCGGGCTGATGCGATCCTCCTTGTGACGGAGGCGGAGGACTGGACGGACTTCGAGGAAAACCTGCTCGGGGAGGCAAAGGCCCGCAAGATCCCCGTGATCCCCATCGTGAACAAGACGGATCTCCGGATTCCGCCGGAGGCGTTCCTCGCCTCTCTCCGGGAGAAGGCCGGGCGGGTCCTGGCCGTCTCCAGCACGGACGGGGCGGGACGGGAGGCGGCCCTGGAGGCGGTGAAGAGGCACCTCCTGGAGACCGCGCCGGATCACTTCCTGGAGCCGCCGCCCCTGGTGGGAGACCTCCTGCCCCCGGGCGGCCTGGCCGTGCTGGTGGTGCCCATCGACCTCCAGGCCCCCAAGGGACGCCTGATCCTGCCGCAGGTCCAGACCATCCGCGACGCCCTGGACAGTGATGCCGCGGCCCTGATGGTGAAGGAGCGGGAGCTGGCGGCCATGCTGTCCCGCCTGGCACGACCCCCGGACCTGGTGGTGACGGACTCCCAGGCAATCCTCAAGGTCTCCGGCGACACGCCGCCCTCCGTGCCGCTGACGACCTTCTCCATCCTCATGGCCCGCCAGAAAGGCGACCTCGCCACGGCCGCCGCCGGGGTGGCCGCCATCGAGCGCCTCCGCCCGGGGGACCCGGTGCTCATCGCCGAGGCCTGCTCCCACCACCCGCTCCAGGACGACATCGGCCGGGTCAAGATCCCCCGCTGGCTCCGGCAATACACCGGCGGCGAGCTGGCCGTGGACGTCTCGGCGGGAAGAGATTATCCGGAGGACATCTCGCGGTACCGCCTCATCATTCACTGCGGCGCCTGCATGCTGAACCGCCGGGAGATGCTGAGCCGCCTCCACAAGGCCGGTGAGGCGGGCGTTCCCATCACGAACTACGGCCTGGCCATCTCCTACACCCAGGGCGTCATCCGCCGGGTCCTCGCACCTTTCCCCTCGGCGCTCCTGGCCTACGAGCGCGCCGCTGCGGCCCTCTGAAGCCGGGTTGCAGCGAAGAAGCCCTCCCCGGCGCCGTTCCCCGCCCGAGGCGATAAATTCTTGACAGCAAGGCATTTCCCTTTTATTGCCCAAACCATCCGCGGCTCATTCCCAATGGTCATTTTCACGCATCCCGCTCATGGACGCCGTTCGGGCGGTTCCGATCCAGGAGTTTTTTATGGATCATCAGAATTCAAGAGAAAAAAAAAGCAAACCGCCCTTCATGGACGAATCCCTGTTCCGCTTTCTGACGGAGCGGATGACCGACGTCGTCTGGACGGTCGATCTCAACCTGCAGACCACCTATGTCAGCCCCTCGGTGCTTCCGGTCCACGGATACACGCCGGAGGAGAGGGTCCGCCAGAAACCCGAGGATCAGGTGACCCCCGAGTCCTACGCCCGGGCCATGGAGCTCCTGGTCGCCGAGCTCGAGCGGGAGCAGAGAGGCGACGCCGACCGCAACCGCACCATGGCGGTGGAGATGGAGTACATCAACAAGGACGGCTCCACCGTGTGGATGGAAAACCTGGTCAGCGGCATCTGGGATGCCGACGGTAAGCCCGTCGGGCTGCATGGCGTATCGAGGGACATCACGGAACGGAAACGGATGGAGAGGCTCCTTCAGGAACAGGAGCGGAAATACCGGCTCCTGACGGAGAATTCCACCGATGTCATCTGGACCATGGATCTGAACGGGCGGTTTACCTACATCAGCCCGTCGGTCCGGGAGTTGGCCGGATTCACGCCCGAGGAGGCCATGGCGATCCCCTTCGCCGAATACGTCGTCCCGGAGGATTACAATGCCGTCATGGCACAAATCACGGCGGAGCTGGCCAAGCCGCCCTCCGAGCGGGCCCGTGTCCGGACCCTGGAGCTCCGGCAGTATGCAAAGGACGGGAGCATCATCGATATCGAGGTCAGCTCTTCCTGGCTTCCGGACCAGAACGGAGAGGTGATCGGACTCCAGGGTAGCACCCGGGACATACGGGAACGCAAGCGCGCGGAAGCCTCGCTCCTGGAAAGCGAAACCCGCTTCCGGCTCCTGGTGGACAATGCCCCCGACGTCATTTTCGTATCGACGGAGCAGCGGTTCGCCTATCTGAACCGCGCCGCCTTGAAGCTCTTCGGTGCGGCTTCTGCGGAACAGATCCTGGGACGGCCCGTCATCGAACGGTTCCACCCGGACTACCACGAGAGCGTGAGGCGGCGGGTCCACAAACTTTATGTCGAGCAGGAACCGGTGCCGCGGATCGAGGAGGTCTGCCTCGGGCTGGACGGATCCCCCATCACAGTGGAAATCTCCGCCGTTCCCATTGTGTTCCGGGAAAAACGGGGCGCCCTTGTGTTCGCCCGGGACGTCGGAGACCGCAAACAGGCGGAGGAACAGATCCGGGCCAGCCTCGACAGGCTGAGGACCGCCATCGGGGGCATCATCCAGGTGATGGTCAACGTCGTGGAAATGAGAGACCCTTACACGGCGGGCCACCAGCGCCGCGTTTCGGAGCTGGCCGTGGCCATCGCCGGGGGGATGAACCGGAGTCCCGAAGAAATCGAGGCCATCCGCCTGGCCGGCTCCATCCACGACATCGGCAAAATCGCCATCCCCTCGGAGATTCTCAGCAAGCCCGGGAGGCTGTCGGAAGCGGAATTTCTGCTCATGAAAACCCATCCGCAGGTCGGGTTCGAGATTCTCAAGGGGATCGACTTCCCCTGGGACCTCGCGGCGATCGTGCACCAGCACCACGAACGGATGGACGGTTCCGGGTATCCCCAGGGTCTCCGGGGTTCGGAAATCCTGATGGAGGCGAGGATCCTGGCCGTCGCCGACGTCGTGGAGGCCATCGCCACCCACCGCCCCTACCGCCCGACCCTGGGCATCGGTCCCGCTCTGGAAGAAATCACCGTAAAAAGAGGTACCTCCTACGATCCCGAGGTCGTCGACGTCTGCCTCCGGTTATTTCAAGAGGGCGGATATCGGCTGGGATAGGCTTTCCCCGGCGGTCACGGCGATGCCCGTCTGCATGTTCCCGTCCCCTTCGCCGACCGGGCCTCAGGCGCCTTCGGTACCGCAGCGACCGGCCCCCGCAATCACGGGATCCCGAGGTTCCGATGTATGTCATATTCAACATAACCGTTGACATTTCCACCGATGTGTGATGAATAGCCGACGGCCGGTTGATCCGGCCGGTCCTGAGGGGAAGGACGCCGTCTGACCTCGAGGGGGAGCGCAACAAGCCATCGCAAGAGGTCTGCCCCCTTCGGGAGCGGACCTCTTTTTTTTATCACGGAAAGGAGATGGCATGAACCGCCGCATCGGAACCGTAACCATCATTATCACAAACCGGGCCGGCCAGGCCAACCGGGTCAATGCCATCCTGAGCGAGCACGGCGAGGCCGTCATCGGCAGGATGGGGCTGCCCTACCCGCCCAAGGGTCTCCACATCATCTCGCTCATTGTTCACGCCACCACCGACGAGATCGGCTCCCTGACGGGAAAGCTGGGCGCCCTGGAGGGGGTGCAGGTGAAGTCGGCCCTGACCAAAGCATAGAAGGGAAAGACCAAATGACCGCAGATTTCATTGACGACGGAAAGATCGAGCGACTGCTCACCGAATCGAAGAACCCGTCCCGTCGGCGGGTTGAGGAACTGATTGAGAAAGCGAAGAAGCTCAAGGGCCTGACGCCGGAGGAGACAGCCGTTCTCCTGCAGACGGAGGACCCGGAGCTCCTGGGCGAGATCGGACGGACGGCCCGGCAGATCAAGCGGGACATCTACGGGAACCGCCTCGTCCTGTTTGCCCCTCTCTACATCGCCAATTTCTGCAGCAACAACTGCCTCTACTGCGGCTTCCGCAAGGACAACAAGGAACTCAAGCGCGTAGCCCTCTCCATGGAGCAGATCGCAAGCGAGGTGGCCGTACTGGAGCGGGAGGGGCACAAGCGGCTCCTGATGCTCTGCGGCGAACATCCCGGCCGGTCCAGCCTGGACTACTTCGTCGAGGCCATCGAGACGGCCTATTCCGTGAAGACGGAGAAGGGCGGGGAGATCCGCCGGATCAACGTGGAGATCGCGCCCCTGGAGGTCGAGGAGTTCCGGCGGATCAAGGCGGCAAAGATCGGGACCTACGTCCTGTTCCAGGAGACCTACCATCACGAGACGTACCGCCGGATGCACCCCACCGGCCCCAAGAAGGACTACATCCGGCGGCTGACGGCGATGCACCGGGCCCAGGAGGGCGGCATCGACGACGTGGGCATCGGTGCCCTCTTCGGCCTCTACGACTACAAGTTCGAGGTCCTGGGGCTCCTCTTCCACGCCCTGCAGTTGGAGAAAGACTGCGGCGTCGGTCCCCACACCATCTCGATTCCCCGGCTGGAGCCGGCCCTCAACGCGCCGGCGGCCATCCAGCCGCCCCACCCGGTCTCCGATGAGGACTTCAAGAAGCTCGTGGCGGTGATCCGCATGGCCGTCCCCTACACGGGCATGATCCTCTCCACCCGTGAGACGGCGGCACTCCGGAGCGAAGTTTTCGACCTGGGAATTTCCCAGATCAGTGCGGGCTCGCGGACGAACCCCGGAGGCTATCGGGAGGATTCCAGCGAGGGCTTCCGGGCGGCCCAGTTCAACCTGGGGGACACGCGGACCCTCGACGAGGTGATCCTCGACATCAGCACCCACGGGCACATCCCCAGTTTCTGCACCGCCTGCTACCGGCTGGGCCGGACGGGGGCGGATTTTATGGACCTGGCGAAACCGGGGCTGATCCGGAAGTTCTGCCGCACCAACGCCGTCCTCACCTACAAGGAATACCTGGAGGACTACGCCTCGCCGGAGACGAAGGCCGTGGGCGACGCCCTGATCGGACGCCTGATTGCGGAGACGAAAAACGCGCGCCAGAGGGAGAACCTGGAAAAGCGCCTGCGGAAGATCGAGGAAGGCCAGCGGGATCTCTATGTCTGAGACGCCGGACCGAATCGGCGGGCTGATCGGGGCCGCCTGCCGGGGGGAGGACCTCTCTCGGGAAGACCTGACCCTCCTTCTCGGCCTGGAAGACGCCGGGTCCCTGGGGGCGCTCGGCGCGGCGGCCGACACCGTACGCCGGGAAGCCGTCGGCGATGCCGTCTATCTTCGCGGCATCGTCGAATTCTCCAATTTCTGCCGGCAGAACTGCCTCTACTGCGGTCTCCGCCGGGACAACCGGGACATTGCGCGCTATCGGATGGAGGAGGATTCCGTCCTCGCCGCCGTCCACCGGATCCGGGACAGGGACATCGGAACGGTGGTCCTGCAGTCCGGCGAGGACCCCTCATACACCCGTAGCGACCTCTGCCGTATCATCGGCCGGATCAAGGACGAGACCGGCCTGGCCGTGACGCTGTCAGTGGGAGAACGGTCCAGGGACGAATATCGGGCCTTTCGCGAGGCCGGAGCGGACCGCTACCTCCTCAAGCATGAGACCGCTTCGCCGGAACTCTACAGGCAGCTCCGGCCGGGGTGTGAACTGGAGCAACGCCTCCGCTGCCTGAAGGACCTCCGGGACCTGGGTTACGAGGTTGGAGCGGGAAACATGGTGGGCCTGCCCGGACAGACGCCGGAGATCCTGGCGGACGACCTGCTCCTGCTCCGCTCGCTCGACGCGGACATGCTGGGGATCGGCCCCTTCATTCCGCACCCGGGAACGCCCCTCGCCGGCTTGCCGGGCGGCGACCTGGAAAAAACGCTCCGGGTCCTCGCCCTGGCGCGCCTGCTGACCCGGAATACCAACATCCCAGCCACCACGGCCTTGGGAACCCTGCATCCGGAAGGCCGGATCCGGGCACTCCGGGCGGGGGCCAACGTCGTCATGCCGGATTTCACCCCTGAAGCCCTGCGCGCCCGGTACGACATCTACCCGGGAAAGTCCGCTGTGCCGGACGGAGAAATCCTTCTAGCCCGCCTCAGGGAAGACATGATTCCATTGGGACGGCAAATCGGCGCGGGACCGGGGGGACGACTCCGACAGGAATGAATCGACCGGTGCCCAGGTGCCCCCGAACCGCATCGCAGTGACAAAGCATAAGGCTACAAATCCATTGACGCTCCCCCCTGGAAGGGTATAACGTTCACCCACACAAACAACTCACCTTCATATCCGCCGGTCCGTATCCGCCGGCAAGAATCCCCCAGGCAGGAGGAAACCATGCGCCCGTTGATTGTCTTCTTTACATTGTTGGGAATCCTGGCGGGCCCGATCGCCGCAGCGGCCGAAAGCGTATCCCCGGCCGTCATGGATCGTTATCGCCAGGCCAGGGCTTCCCTTGAGGAGATGCGTCAGGCCAAGGCCGGCATCTACGCCAGGGATGTTCTGGAAGCAACCCAGCAGACCCTTGCGAAAGCCAAGGAAGCCGCCGACAGCGGGAACGAGGGGGCCACGAAGACGGCACTGGACATGGCCGTTCTCCAGATGGAGCTGGCAAAGGCAAGGACGGAGGAACGGGAAGCGGCGGAGAAAACCGCCGTCACCCGCGCCAGGCTGGATAAACTGCAGAAACGGCTCGACGACATCCTGGCCGGGAAAGGAGAAAAGCCATGAAACGGTTTCTCATCTTCCTGCTGCTCCCGGTCCTGTGCATCGCTCTCGCCGTCCCGGTCCTGGCCGACGAAAAAGAGCAGGCCAAGTTCGCCATTCAGAAAGCCCGGACGGTCATCGAAAAGACAACCGCCAAAAGCGACGAGTTGAAAGTCACGGCAGCGGAGCTTCAGAAATCCCGGACATACCTGGGAAACGCCCAGTCGACCCTGGACAGGAACACATCCTGGCGGGGGAAGCTGAACCCGGAGGTCCTCCCGGACATTCTCTACTGGGCGGAGATGGCGGAGATCGCCGCCTCGACCGGTATGGCCCGGCTGGAAAAGATCTCCCATGAGCGGGAAAACGTGAGGCTGGAAAAGGCGATCCCGGAGACCGAGGCAAAGATCAAGGTTTTTGCAGACAAGGAAGCCGAAATTCGCCGGCTCCGTGACAAGGCGGGGACTCCTCCCAGCGAGATGAAGAGCCTTTCGGGAGAATTGGCCTCACTGCGCACAGCCCGGACAGGACTGGAACAGGAAGTCGCCCGGCTGAAAGCCGAACAGGCGAGCCTGAAAGGCCAAGCCCTCTCCCTGAGCCGAACCGTCGAGTTTCAGCGCTCCCTGGAGAAGCTCGCCTATCTGTCCCGACCGTCGAACAAGGGAACGTCGCTCGTAATTCCCAGGGACGATCTGATCCGCACCGCGGCCAAGGGATCCTCCTCTCTCGCCCCGCAGGCGGCGCTTCACATCCAGCGCATCGCGGACGTCGTGAAAGCCTACCCTGGAACGCGGTTGGCTGTCACGGTCCACGGATCCGGGAAACCGGTGCGGACGGAGGATGAGAAAGCCACGGACGCCATGGCCCGGATGATCCGGAAGGCCTTCCTGATCGCCGGCGTCGCGGACCCGGCCATCTCGGCCTCCGGAGCGGGATCATCGGAGCCCCTGTTTGGGAAAGGCACGGGAGACGCAAACCGGCGGGTGGAAATCCTTGTGATTCCGCCGGCCCCGGGAAAGTAAGAAAGCCTGCTTTCCCAACGAAAGAAGAGAACAATGAGGAGATCCAACATGACAAACCGTTTCGGACTGGTCGCCATGGTGATCTTCCTGACCGCCTGCTTCGTCATCATGTCGGCCGGCATTGCCCGGGCCGCCTTCACCCTGGAAGACGAGCGGAAAGTGGGGCGTGAATTCTACGAGAAGATGGAAAAGAGCAACGCCCTGTACAAGGAAAAGCGCGTCCAGTCCTATATCACGGAGCTTGGCAACAGCATCCTTTCCCACAGCAGCAAGGCGCCCTTCGACTTTCACTTCTCCGTTTACAAGGATTCGGCCATCAATGCCTTTGCCACTCCCGGGGGATACGTCTATGTCAGCCGGGGCCTCATCGCCATGGCCGACGACGAGGCCCAGCTGGCCAGTGTCATCGCCCACGAAATTGCCCATGTGAATGCCCGCCACATTGCCAGGATCATCGAGAAATCAACGAAGGTGAACGTGGCCGCCCTTGCGGCCATTCTTGCCGGGGCGTTCCTGGGCGGGGGCAGCGACCTGGCCGTCGGAGCCATGGCCTTTTCCCTGGCAGCGGCAACAACCCTCAACTTGCAATACAGCCGGGAAAACGAGGAAGAGGCGGATCGCCTTGGTTTATCCTACCTTATTTCAACAGGATATGATGGCCGGAGTTCTGTCGAGATGCTGCGCCTGATGCGGCGGTATGAATTCTACTCGAGCACCGTCCCCTCGTATTTCAAAACCCACCCGGGAACGGACGACCGGATCCGCTACCTGGACGGCATGCTCCAGACGGTTTACCGGAGGCAGCAGGGGAAGGATAACATTACGAAACGGTTCGACAGGATCAGGATCGAGATGGCCCTGACCAGGCCGGACGCACAGGCCAATTACGCCTATTTCCGGGACCGGGTTAAGAAGAATCCTGCTTCCCTGGACGACCGGCTCGGCCTGGCGGTCTCCCTGGAGAGAATCGGCCGCGTGTCCGAGTCCCTGGAGATCTTTCACCAGATCCTGAAGGAAGCCCCGAACGACGTGGACATCCTGAGGGAGACCGGAATCGTTTATGTAAAGACCGGACGGACGCAGGAGGCCGTCGATCCGCTGCGGAAGGCCCTGCAGTTGGACCGGGACGACATGGAGGCCCTGCTCTACCTGGGAAGGGCCTATGGGACAATGGGAAATTATGAAGCCGCCGTGGACCAGTACCGGCGGCTGGAGAACGATCCGCCCCGGGAGGCGGATATCCTGTACAACATGGCCATGGCTTACGGGAAAACGGGCCGGACCGGGGATTACCACTATTTCTACGGCCTGTTCCTGAAGCAAAACAAACGGAAAGACAACGCTATCTACCATCTCGAAGAGGCCCGGAAACTCCTCGGGCGGGATCCGGAAAAGTCCCGGCGGATTCAGAAGGAAATCGATTCCCTCAAGAAGGGTCAGGATGCCCCCGACTCTCCGCCCTCCAACTCCGCCAAGAGATGGGGGGCCTCCCGGCGGATATAATCCGTATAGAGTTTCTCCCGCACGAACAGGTTGAAGATATCCCCGTCGATGTGCCGGTCCTTCACCATGAAGCCGACGATCTTGAGGGCTTCCGCCAGGGTCTTCCCCTTTGTGTAGGGCCGGTCCCGGGCCGTAAGGGCCTCGAAGACGTCCGCCAGGGCCAAGATGCGGGCCTGGATGGGAATTTCGCTGTCCTTGAGGCCCCGCGGGTAGCCGGTGCCGTCCAGGCGCTCATGGTGAGACGCGGCATATTCCGGCACGTGCTTCAGCTTCTTCGGAAACGGCAGCTGAGAGAGCATCTTGAAAGTCACCACCGTGTGGTTGTTGATGATCTCCCTCTCCTCGTCGTTCAGGGTCCCCCGGCGGATGCTGAGGTTCGCGCATTCGTCCTGTGTCAGGACCGGCAGATCCTCGCCGTGGAGGCAATACGTCGTCTCCGTCAGGGCCTGGAGCCTCTTCACCTTGTCGTCCGGCAGGAATTCCCCACCCTGGTTCGTGGTCTCCAGGAACGCCAGGTCATCGTCGATGGTCCTGGTGAATTCGTCCTCATAATCCGCATCGGGGACGTCCTTTCCGGCACCGTCCAGCCGCTCTCGGAGAATATCGATGATGTGGTTCTTCTTGATGATCTCGACGCGGGCCTTCAGGAGGTCGATCCGGTCGCAGATTGTCTGCAGCTTCGTGGCCTTGTCCACGACATGCTCCGGCGTTGTGATCTTGCCGACGTCATGAAGCCATGCCGCGAGCCGGAGCTCCCTCATCTCATCGGCGGTGAGGTGGTAATCGCCGTACGGCTGTTCCTTCGTTTTGTTGATTCGATCGGCGATGTCCATGGTCAATTCGGCCACGCGCCGGATGTGGCCGCCGGTATAAGGCGATTTTTCGTCGATGGCGCTGCCGATGGTCCGGATGAAGGATTCGAGGAGTTCTTCCAGGTCTCCGATCAGCCGGTTGTTGGTGATCGCCACGGCGGCCTGGGAGGCCAGGGACTCCGTCATTTCCTGGCTCTCCTTGCTGAAGGGGATCGTCTCGCCCGTCTCGGGATCCCGGGGATTGAGGAGCTGAAGAACACCGATGATGTCGTTCTCATGGTTCCTCATGGGAAGAACAAGCATGGACTTGGACCGGTATCCCGTCCGTTCGTCGAACTTCTTTGTTCCCTCGAAGTTGAAGCCCTCGGCATGGTAGACATCGGGGATGTTGACCGCCTGGCCCTTCAGAGCCACGAAGGCGGACACGTTCGAGAAGTTCTCCGATCCGTCTGCGTTGTGAAGCGGTACGGCGGGCCAGGTAATCCTGTCCCCCGTTCCGCCCATGCGAACACCCAGCGATTCGGTCTGGGCAATGGCAAACTGGAGCTCCGTCTCGTCATCGGACATGATGTAGAGCGTTCCACCGTCAGCGGTGGTGAACTCCCGGGCCTCGTCGATGATCATCTCCAAGAGCTTCCCCAGGTTCCGCTCCGCCGAGAGGGCCGAGCCGATCCGGGTGAGCCGGCGGATCAGGCCGAGCTGGTCCTCGGTGAATTCCTGGACCTCGGCAACGAGATGGTTCAGCAGACGGTTCACCTGGGGATAGGCGGTAAACTGGATATCGGTCTTCCGCTCGCGTGTCTCGTTCATGGAAATACCTCACGGGCGATTGCCGGCGCCACCGGCCGACTCGGGGGAAGAAACCGGAACTCAGCGGATCCGGACCAGAGATACATGCTGCTTCAGGATCTCCGCACATTTCTCCAGATCCGGCGGTTCGGTGCCGGGTGGAGGAACGGCGGGATCGAGCTGTTTCGTACGCGCGTACCTCTGTAGCACAAAACGGGAGGCTTTCTCCACGAGTTTCCCGATTTCCCGGAAATCCCGTTCGACAAGGAGGGAGGGCACAACGGTGGTGCGGAATTCACAGGGTATACCGGAGGCCATGATGAGGGCGATGCTCTCCCGGATATTCCCGCCGCTGTTCCGGACGCCCGTCAGGGCATCATACTTTTTCAGGGGTCCCTTGACGTCCATGGCCAGAAAATCGACCAGCCGCCCTTCGATCAGCTCCTTCAGGACTTCCGGACGCGAGCCGTTGGTGTCGATCTTCACCAGGAATTCCATCTCTTTCAGACGGGCGGCAAACGCCGCCAGGTCCGGCTGGAGCGTCGGCTCGCCGCCGGTGATGGACACCCCGTCCAACTTGCCCTTCCGCTGTTCCAGGAAACCGAGGATTTCCGCCTCGTCCAGTACCGGCTCGAACCGCTCCGGATCGACCAGCTCCGGGTTATGGCAGAAAGGGCAGCGGAAATTGCATCCCTGGGTGAAGACGACGGCACTGATCCGCCCGGGATAATCGATCAGGGAAACCTTCTGAAAACCGCCGATTTTCATTTCGAGATCGATACTCCCTGCATTCGCCCGCTCAGAACCCGTATTCCGTTCTCAGCTGGAACTCCGCCTGCTTGCCCTTGTTCCACTGCTGGACCGGCCGCAGGTACCCCACCACCCGGGAATAGATCTCGCAGGGCGACTGGCACTCCGGGCATTCCTCCTGCTCCCCCTTCAGGTACCCGTGGGACGGGCAGACGCTGAAGGTGGGCGTAAAGGTCAGGTACGGAAGGTGATAGCGGGTGCAGACTTTTCGGACGAGGCTCTTGACGGCCTCCGGATCGTCGACGCGCTCCCCGGCAAACGTATGGAAGACCGTGCCCCCGGTATACTTCGACTGGATCTCGTCCTGCAGGTCCAGGGCCTCAAAGATGTCGTCGGTGTAATTCACCGGAAGCTGGGTCGAGTTCGTATAGAAGGGCTCCGCCTTTTCTTCCTGGTATCGCCGCTCATTGGCGCAGAGGATCTCGGGATACTTTTCCTTGTCGATCTTGGCCAGCCGGTAGCTGGTCCCCTCGGCGGGCGTCGATTCCAGGTTGTAGTTGTTTCCCGTCTGGCGCTGGAAGTGAACCAGCCGGTCCCGCATGAAGTCGAGGACCTTCTTCGTGAACCGCTGGCCCTCGGGACTGGCGAGGTTCTCCCCCAGCAGGTTCTGGCAGGCCTCGTTCATCCCCACCAGGCCGATGGTGGAAAAGTGGTTTTTCCAGTATTCGCCGAAGCGCTCCTTGATCTTGCGCAGGTAATGTCTCGTGTAGGGGTACAGGTTCCCGTCGGTAAAGTTTTCCAGGACCTTGCGCTTCGTCTCCAGGCTCTCCCGGGCGACACTCATCAACCGTTCCAGACGCTGGAGGAACTCTTCCTCCGACTTGGACAGGTAGCCGATTCGGGGCATGTTGATGGTGATGACGCCGATGGAGCCCGTCAGGGGGTTGGAGCCGAAGAGACCGCCGCCCCGCTTTTCCAGTTCGCGGTTGTCGATGCGGAGCCGGCAGCACATGCTCCGGGCATCTTCCGGATTCATGTCGGAGTTGATGAAGTTGGAGAAGTAGGGAACGCCGTACTTGGCCGTCATCTCCCAGAGGCTGGTGAGGTTCGGGTCTTCCCAGTTGAAATTCTTGGTGACGTTGTAGGTCGGGATGGGAAACGTGAACACTCTTCCCTTGGCGTCCCCTTCCGCCATCACCTCCAGGAAGGCCCGGTTGAAGAGATTCATCTCCTTCTGAAAGTCTCCGTAGACCTCTTTCTGGGGCTGGCCGCCGATGATGACGGACTGGTCCCGGTAGTACCGGGGCACCGTCACGTCGAGGGTGACGTTCGTGAAGGGCGTCTGGAAGCCCACCCGGGTGGGGACGTTGATGTTGAAGATAAATTCCTGGAGGGCCTGCTTGATCTCGATGTATTCGAGGTTGTCGTAGCGAATGAAGGGCGCCAGCAGGGTGTCGAAATTGGAGAAGGCCTGGGCGCCTGCCGCCTCGCCCTGCAGGGTGTAGAAGAAGTTGACGATCTGCCCCAGGGCGCTCCGGAGGTGCTTGGCGGGCCGGCTCTCCACCTTCCCGGAGACGCCGCGGAAGCCTTCCAGAAGCAGGTCGTAGAGGTCCCAGCCGACGCAGTAAACCGAGAGGAGGGAGAGGTCGTGGATATGGAAATCCCCGTCCGAGTGGGCCTTGCGGATCTCCGGGGAATAGATCTCGTTCAGCCAGTAGACCTTGCTCACCTCCGAGGAGATGTAGTTGTTGAGCCCCTGGAGGGAATAGTCCATATTGCTGTTTTCGTTAATTTTCCAGTCTTTCTTCTTGAGGTACTGGTCGACCAGGTCCACTTCCATCTTCTGGGTGATTTCCCGCAACCGGGCATGCTGGTCCCGGTAGATGATGTAGGCCTTGGCGGTCTTGCGGTAGGGGGAATCGAGGAGCACTTCCTCGACGATGTCCTGGGCGTCCTCCACGGTTATGATGTTGCCGTTGTAGAGTTTTTCCGCCAGGTTGAGGACCCGGATGGTGAGCTTGCGGGCGGCCTTCTCGTCGAATTCCCCCGTCGCCTCCCCGGCCCTGGCGATGGCGTTCGTGATTTTCTCGGCATTGAATTTGACGAGCCGCCCATCCCGCTTCCTGATCTTCCCGCGCATGGAAATTCCCTCCGCTTTTTATAAATGGACCGATGATTGGAATAACGAAGAATCACCCAACATATTGGGGTAGAGGCTCTCTTTTACCACTACATATTGGTGCAATCAAGGGGAAAAAAGGAGAGCGGGGAAGGGGCAGCCTATCCTCGGGGAAGGGAGAGCTTTTCATTTCCGGAAGGAAACCGGAAGGTTAAGGAAACCGGGAGCGGGTTAAGAAACCACTCCCGGCTTTTTTTCAGCGATATGCGCGCCGGACCTCGGCGAACCCGTCCAGGGCGCCTGAGATGGTCCGGTCGTCGACGCAGTAGGCGATGCGGAAATGCCCAGGACCGCCGAAGCCGCTTCCGGGCACAGTCAGGATCCTCTTCTCCTGGAGGGCCCGGACAAAGGCCACGTCGTCCTCTATGGGGCTTCTGGGAAAGAGATAGAAGGCCCCCTCCGGTTTCGTCACCTCGTAGCCGGCCTTGACGAGCCCCTCGTACAGGAGGTCCCGTTTTCTCCGGTAGATGCCGGCGTCCACCTGGACTCCCTGGAGGCGGGCAATCACCCGCTGCATCAGGGCGGGGGCGTTGACGAAGCCGAGGATGCGGTTGCACAGGACCAAGGCGCCCAGGAGGTCTTCCATCGGCTCGGCGGAAGGGCTGACGGCGATGAAGCCGATCCTCTCCCCGGGCAGGGAAAGGCTCTTCGAGTAGGACGTCGCCACGATGCTGTTTCCGTAGGCCGCCAGGATGCTGGGGACCTTGACGCCGTCATAGACCAGTTCCCGGTAGGGCTCGTCGGACACAAGGTAGACCTGTCTCCCCAGTTCCCGGCTTTTTTCCGTCAACAGCTTTGCGAGGGCGCCGATGGAGGCCTCGTCGTACACGCGGCCGGTCGGGTTGTTGGGCGAGTTGATGAGGACGGCCTTCGTCTTGTCGTTGACGGCCGCGGCCATGGCCTCCAGGTCCAGCGAAAAGTCGGGTTTCGTCGGAACCAGCTTCAGGACTCCGCCGGCGTTGTCCGCATAAAATCGATACTCCACGAAAAAGGGAGTCGGGACGACGACCTCGTCCCCCGGATCCAGGAGCGATTTCAGGATCACGTTGAGCGCACCGCCGGCCCCGCAGGTCATGACGACATGATCCGCCGTCAGGGCGACCCCGTGGATCCCGGAGAGATGGTCCGCCACGGCCCGGCGGGTATCCGGGTAGCCGGCATTGGGCATGTACCCGTGCATTCCCTCCGTTTCCCGGGCGGCAAGGTGCCGCAGTTCTTCCTTGAAAACCGCCGGGGGGTCCACGTTCGGGTTCCCGAGGCTGAAGTCGTAGACGTTCTCGGCACCATGGATCTGCCTGAGCCGGACGCCCTCTTCGAACATTTTGCGAATCCAGGAAGACTGTGAAATGAAGGATTGGATCTTCCGGGAGATGGCCATGAAAAGCCTCCTGGCGGGTGTTTTCCCGGGCCGCCTGCCATTGCCGGGATCCGCCGGCAGGCTTTGTACCACAGGGTCCGGACGGCGTCAACGCAGGGAGTTTCACAGGGAGTTTCGCAGCTGGGTATCCGTCTCCCGCCCATCGCAAGGCCATCCTCCGCCGGAACCCGGAATTCTTGACATTTCGCAGGCAGTACCATACATTTCAGCCATTCCCGGGAACGGGAAGCCGTCGTCACGGGCGACTCCGGATCGGGAAAATCCAAAGGATGCCAAGAAACCGCCATGCCCATCTACGAATACGAATGCCGGAAATGCAAAGAGCACTTTGAACTCCTGGTCCGCCCGAGCGACCGGGAATCGGATCTCTCATGCCCGTCCTGCCGATCGAAGAAGATTCGAAAAATGATGTCGGCCTTCGCCGGAGGGAAATCGGGCTGCGGCTCCTGCGCTGCCACCTCCTGCAGCCCCGGCTGAGGCCACTGAACCGATGCGGCGGTCCGCCGCATTTTCCCGTTGCCAACTCGACCCGGATTGGTTATAAGGCTCCCGCACCGCAGAGTCCCCCCGGAGAATCCCAACCAAAAGAGTCCGACGCCGCGAGTCGGATCCGGAAGTGTTCCGGGGTCTCATAAAGACGAAAGGAGTTCCCGCATGAACATTCTTATTTTCGGACCCAACGGCAGCGGCAAGGGCACCCAGGGCGCCATCGTCCAGAAGAAGTTCGGCGTGCCCCACATCGAGACAGGAGTCATCTTCCGCCAGAACATCAAGGGCGGTACGGAGCTGGGCATGAAGGCAAAGGCCTTCATCGACAAGGGAGAGCTGGTCCCCGACGAGATCACCGTTCCCATGATCCTGAGCCGCCTTCAGGAAGACGACTGCAAGAAGGGCTGGCTCCTGGACGGCTTCCCGAGAAACCTGGCACAGGCCGAGGCCCTCTGGAAGGCCCTGCAGGCAGCGGGCATGAAGCTCGACTTCGTCATTGAGATCCTCCTGGACCGGAAGATCGCGAAGCAGCGCATCATGGGCCGGAGGCTCTGCGCCAACGACAACAACCATCCCAACAACATCTTCATCGACGCCATCAAGCCGGCCGAGAAGGACGGCAAGCCGGTGTGCCGGGTCTGCGGCTGCGAGACCCTGACGGCCCGCGCCGACGACCAGGACGAGGACGCCATCGACAAGCGTCACGGCATCTACTACGACACGAAAACGGGCTCCCTGGCGGCGGTGAACTTCTTCAAGGAGCGCACCAAAGTCATCGGAGTGGACGGAACGGCAGGCGTCAAGGAAGTCTCCGAAGATCTGCTGAAGAAACTGGGATAACCGCTTCCCGCTCCTTGTCTGGAAATATCGGCCCTCCCGGCTTCCGGGAGGGCTTTTCTTTTCTTGCCAGCATCATGGTTTTATGATGAAAAGGATGCCATTCCGTACTTCATCATATCGAAGGTTCCGGGAGGTTTCATGAAACGCTTGATCACCGTCGGCTTCATCGCCCTGCTGCCCCTGCTGCTGCAGGGATGTGTCCAGGACGACATCCGCGTTTCCGTGCGTCCCGACGGAACCGGAACCATCGAGGAAAAGCTTCTTATCTCCAACACCGTCCGGGAATTTATGGAGAGCATGGCGGATGCGGGGGAGAAGGAGAGCCCCGAGGAGAAAACGGACGCCGGTCCGAAGAAGGACACCGCAAAAGACAAGAAAGCGGAGAAACCGGACGAAATCGCCAAGATGATGGAGGACGCGAAGAAGAAGTCGTCCCTGTTCGGTTCCGGCGTCCGCTTCGTGTCGGCCGTGCCGGAGAAGACGGAAGAGGCGGCGGGCTACCGTGCCGTATACGCTTTTGACGATATCCGCCAGATTCGGATCGGCAAGGACAAGAGCCGCGGAACGGCGTCCCCGGAGGGCAAACCGGAAGAAAAAGACAGCGCCGACGACGCCATTCGCTTCGAGTTCACCAAGGCCACCGGCGGCACCCCGGCCCTGCTGACCGTCCGTCTGCCGGAGAAGGCAAAGGACACGAACAAGGAGAAGGCGGTCCAGGACACCGGGAAGAAAGAAACCGCCGCCCCGGAGCAGCCCATGGATCCCAAAACCCTCGAGATGATGCAGGCCCTCTTTAAGGGCATGCGGATGAGCGTCTCCGTCCGGATCGAAGGTTCCATCGTTGAGACCAATGCCACCTGGCGGGCGGACAGGGATCTTACCCTCATGGACCTCGATTTCGAGAAAATCCTCGGCAACCAGGAACTGATGAAGAAGATGACCGTCGGGAAGCCCGAGTCCTTCGCCGATATGAAGGCGATGTTCCACAAGGTCGAGGGGCTGAAGTTCGAGCTCAGGAATCCCATGACGGTGAGCTTTCAAAAAACACCCTGACCTGCCGTCCAGCGAACCGCAACCGACACGAAGAGCAAACGTTCTCTCCTGCACGGGGCCGCATGCCCGACGGCCCCGGCCCCGTGCGGATACATCCGCCGGTCTTCCAGCCCTCCGCTTTCCGCCCCGTTAGGGACCGCACCGTTTTCCGACTCCGGCGGTTTCACCTTTCCTCCGGGCAATCGAACATATCGTGGTTGTCCATGCAGGTGCCGATCCCGGGAGAGGGCGGCTCTATTCCCACCCAAACCAAGGATATCCGCCTCCCGGACGCATTGACAAAACCCCGCGGCTTTAGTAAGGAAGGGCGCCTCGAAGGGAGCTTATGGAAACCATACGCAATTTCAGTATCATCGCCCATATCGACCACGGAAAGTCCACCCTGGCGGACCGGCTGATCCAACACACCGGCGTCTGCGACGACCGGAATTTCCAGGATCAGATCCTCGACAGCATGGACATCGAGCGGGAACGGGGCATCACGATCAAGAGCCAGGCCATCACCCTGCCCTACCGGGCGAAAGACGACCGGGACTACGTACTCAACCTGATCGACACGCCGGGGCACGTGGACTTCTCCTACGAAGTCTCCCGTTCCCTGGCTTCCTGCGAAGGGGTTCTACTCCTGATCGACGCGGCCCAGGGGGTCCAGGCCCAGACCCTGGCCAACCTGTACCTGGCGCTGGAGCACAATCTGGAGATCATCCCGGTCATCAACAAGATCGACCTGCCCGCGGCGGACGTGGAGCGCGTCCTGGAACAGATCGACGCGGAACTGGGGCTGAATCCCGACCATGCATTGCGCTGTTCCGCCAAGGAGGGTATCGGCATCGAGGCGATCCTGGAGGCCGTGGTGGAGCGGATCCCGCCGCCCCGGGGAAACCCGGAGGCCCCCCTGGCAGCCTTGATCTTCGACGCCCAGTACGACGCCTTCCGGGGAACCGTCATCCACTGCCGGGTCTTCGACGGCACGGTGAAGAGCGGGGACACGATTCGCTTCATGTATAACGGAACAACCTACCGGGTCGAGGAGGTGGGACGTTTCCTGCTGAGTCGGGAAAAGCGGCCCGCCCTCTCGGCGGGCGAAGTGGGTTACATCATCGCCGGGGTGAAGACCGTCGCCGATGTACGGACGGGAGACACGATCACCCTGGACGCCCGGCCCTGCGACGCCCCCCTTCCCGGATTCAAGGAGGTCAAGCCCGTCGTCTTCGCCTCCATTTACCCCATCGCCTCGGACGACTACGAGGACCTGGCCGTCGCACTGGAGAAGTACCGGCTCAACGATGCCTCGTTCGTCTATGAGAAGGACTCCTCCGTCGCGCTGGGCCAGGGGTTCCGGTGCGGATTCCTGGGCCTCCTGCATCTGGACGTCGTCCAGGAGCGCCTGGAACGGGAATACGACCTCTCCATCATCCTCTCGGTCCCCTCGGTGCGCTATCGCTTCACCCTGAAGGACGGATCCGTCGTGGACGTGGACAATCCGTCCCATTACCCGGACCCCATCTCCATCGAAAGCTCCGAGGAGCCCTACATCCGCGCCATGATGATGCTCCCTGAGCGTTACTTAGGTGCCGTCATGAAACTCTGCATGGAGAAGCGAGCCGTCAACTCGACCCTGAACTACCCGAGCCCGGGACGGGCCGAGCTGACCTACGAGATGCCCCTGGCGGAGGTCATCTACGACTTCTACGATCGCTTCAAGTCGATCACCCAGGGATACGGCTCCTTCGATTACGACGTGATCGACTACCGCGAGAGCAATTTGGCGCTCCTGGACATCCTGGTGAACGGGGAAAAGGTCGACGCCCTCTCCCAGATCGTCCACCGCGACCGGGCCCGGGCCAGGGGCGTCCTGGCCTGCGACCGTCTGAAGGACGAGATCCCCCGGCAGATGTTCAAGATCGCCATCCAGGGGGCCATCGGGGGCGAAATCATATCCCGGAGCACCATCACCCCCTTCCGGAAGGACGTCACCGCCAAGCGCTACGGCGGCGACATCACGCGGAAGCGGAAACTCCTGGAGAAGCAGAAGAAGGGCAAGAAGCGCATGAAGATGGTGGGAAACGTCAGCATCCCCCAGAGCGCCTTCCTGGCGGTCCTGAAGTCCGACACGGACTGAACGGGATCATGGCCGCGGGCCTTTACATCCATATCCCATTCTGCCGCTCCAAGTGCGCCTACTGCGGTTTCTATTCCCTTCCGGGGATGGAGCGGGAAATCCCCCGGTTCCTGAAGGCCCTGCAGCTCGAAGCGACCCTGTACCGGCGCTCCTTCCGGTCTTTCGATACGGTCTATTTCGGGGGGGGCACGCCGTCAGTCCTCGCGCCGGAGCAGATCGAGCGGACCATGGAAGGTCTCCGGAACACCTTCCGCATCGCCCCGGACGCCGAGATCACCGTGGAGATGAATCCCGCCGACTGGACGGCTTCGGACCTGCGGTCCGTTCGGGCCGTCGGGGTGAATCGCCTGAACATCGGCATACAGTCCCTGGACGACGGGGTCCTGTCCTTCCTGGGACGGCGGCATACGGTGGAACAGGCCCTGCGGGCCGTCCGGGATGCCGAGCGAGCCGGATTCAAAAACCTGGGGATCGACCTGATGTACGGAATCCCCGGCCAGACGATGGAGGGCTGGCTGGAGACACTGGCTGCTGCGGCAACGCTACCGGTCGTTCACCTGTCCTGTTACGAGTTGACCGTCGAGCCCGAAACTCCCCTGGCTCGGTGCCTCGGGAAATCCCGGCTGGAGCCGGCGGGAGAATCCCTTGCGGCCGACTTTTTCCTCGCCACATCCCGATTCCTGACAGGAGTCGGATTTCTCCATTACGAGGTCTCGAATTTCGCCAAGGGACCCCTGTCTGCCAGCCGCCACAACACGAAGTACTGGCGCCATGTTCCCTATCTCGGCCTCGGTCCGTCGGCGCACTCCTTCCGGGAAAACAGGCGCTGGTGGAATGTCCGCTCCCTGCCGGATTACCTGGCATCCGTCGAGGCGGGGCGTCCGCCCGTCGACGCCACGGAGATCCTTACCCGCGAGCAGGCGTCCCTGGAAGCCCGGTTCCTGGCCCTGAGGACCGCCCGGGGGCTCCACCTGGAAGGCTATCGGCGGAGGTACGCAACCGATCTGAAAAAGGAGTATCGTTTTCTGTTTCAGAAATGGGCCGGGGAAGGCCTCGTGGAGATGTCCCGGGGATTCCTCCGCCCCACCCGGGCGGGCATGGCCGTGGCGGACCGGCTGGCTCTGCTATGAGGCATGCCGCCGTATCCGGCGTCCGACCGCATTGTCTTTTTTATCCCTTCTCCAGCGTCTCCATCACCATCCGCTTCGCCCGCTCGACGATCTTTTCATATTGAAGGCTGGTTCGCTGAACGTGATAGTGCACGCTGAGGGAGCGCTCTTTCCGGCTCCGTCCATTGAAGGCCCCGTGGAACGCCTCGGTGGAACCGACCCGCTCCAGGAACAGTTCGCCCCAGTTGTTGCCATAGAGAACGCTGTATGAGTCGCCATTCCCGGCCCCCGAGGTGTCTTCGAAGTTGGCGATCACCAGCATCGTTTCCAGCTGCTCCTGGACGCCGAAATTATGGAAATCCACAGCGGAGATGTCGTAGGTCCCGAACAGAACCCGAATCTTGTTTCCCAGGTTCAGGATTTCCTGGAGGGTGATGGAGGTGGGATTCGGCAGCATGCGGAGCTCTCCGGGCCGGAAGAGATCGTTCCACACGAGGTAGGCGATGCAGAATACGATGCGGGCGTCCTCGACAATCACCGTCTCCGGCTCGTCCGCGGGAAGAACCTGCCACTTCTTCCCGCTGAAGCGGAAAACAAGGGTCGGCTGGTTCAGGGAATCCGTCGGTTTGTGGATCACGGGAACCTTGTTGGACTTCTTCTCCAGGCAGGAGGAAAGTTTCCGGCCGAGGATCCGGAGATCCCCGGGACTGACGAGGCTCGGCTCGACGTTCGAGTGCACCCGGCTGATGTCCTTGTAGATTTTCAGGAGGAGTGCCAGCGCCCGGTTCCCGATGCGGACCTGGTCCTGGAAATGCCATGTCTTGAACCGGTTGAGGCTGTGGATCTCCTCCCGGGAGAGGGGATCCTTCTGGAAGGCCTCCCGGAGAAGCTCCTCCCGCATCCCCGCCTTCCGGGAGTGCATCTTCACGTCGCAGCGCAGATAGACGCACTTCTGGATGAAATGGAAGTCATCCCGGTCCCGGTCCCGGTTGAAATCAAAGATGGACCGGATCGTGAAGGTGCCGGGATCGACAAAGAGACGGTCCTTCACCGGGTTCATGACCTCCGCCCGAAACCGGTGGCAGAGAAGATGGCCCGGGGGAAAGGCCAGAAACATCTGGAGGAGCAGCATCTTGGTGATCGACTTCAGGGGATGGGTGAGGGCTTTGTTGAACTGCCAGAGGGCGGCGCCGAAGTATTCGTCCCGCTCGACCCGTTCCAGGCTCCCCAAGTCAATGGCGTCGTAGTCTCCGAAAACGTCCCGTTCATAATCGGCTGCCAGCTTCCGGTAGTCGACTTCCCCATCCGGATCGAAGGCGAGCCACCAGAGGGGAATCTTTCCGGCGATCAGGACCGCCGTTCGGTAGAATTCCTCTTTCAGGATATTCTTCTGGGTGCTCCCGCTGCTTTCGCCGGAGACGTCTCCGAAATGACCTTTCCGAACATCTTCCACGTCGCAGAGAAAGAAATAGACGGGCATGCGGATGTTTGCATCGAGCCAGTCCTTGATCAGGTTGACCTTCTGCTGAAGCTGCGCCATCCCCTCCTTGCCGAGCCGCTCCCGGTCTACGCACAGCCATATGTCGCAGTCGGAACAGGCGGTCTGCATGACGGAGCCGACGCTCCCGATCGTGTAGATCCCCTGGATCATCCACGAATCGGGCTTGAACTTGACCTTCCGCATGGCCTTGTCGATGTGAAACAGGAAGCTGAACGAGGCCTCCCGCTTCCGGATCTCCGGGTCGCCGTCCAGACCGTAGACACCGATGGGGTGGGCCAGGTTAGGAACATATCCGGGAACCTGAGGATGGTTTTCGTTCAGCATCCATGGAAGCAGGTACAGGACGGCCTCGCTGTCCTTTGGGGCGAGCTCGGCAAAGAGCCCTTTCCGGAACTGGTTGTAGGCGAGGTATCGTTTCTTGTTCTGAATGTATGTCTTTGGAAGCATGACCCCGTTTTTCCGCAGGCGGAGAATCCTCTTATTCCGTATTCCGGTCGCTCTTCCGGGTCTCATAAACAAAGCGGAGGGCAGTGTGACGTTTCAAACCGGGTTCCCTGTCTTTCCTATCGAACGATTGCATTCATTTCTTTAGCAACGATCACATTTTTATCTACTTGCATTTGTTACGTATTTCAATTTCCTGCTCACTCAGATCCCCTCCCCGGGCGTAACCCGGCATTCGTGTCATGCATGGAAATCCCGTGCGAAAATCAAGGTTGAAAAACGAAAACAAATCATATAGATTCGCGCATCACCTCCGTATGATAGGATGAGCGGTCATTCCGCGGACCCATGAGCGAAGAAGCCCTGTACAACAGCCGGATCACGAAAGGTTACATCGAGTACCTGAAAGCGCATCATCCGGATGTGGATGTCGATGCGCTGCTCGATACCGCCGGGATCACAGCGGGACAGATCGAAGACCGGGGACACTGGTTCACCCAGGAGCAGGTGGACCGGTTCCAGGATGCCCTGTTTGCCGCGGTAGGGGACCATGAACTCCCCAGGAAAGTCGGGCGATACACCGCCCTCTCCGCGGCGGCCGGGGACGTGCAGAAGCTGGCCCTGGGATTCATGACCCCTTCCCGCTCCTACCGCATGCTGGGCAGAATCTTCGGCCAGGCATCCCGATCATCCACCGTCTCGACAAAAGAACTGGACAGAAACCGGGTCGAGGTGACCGTCCGCCCGAAACCGGGCATCCACGAAAAACAGTACCAGTGCTCCAACCGGATGGGCACCCTGGAGGCGATCGGAAAGCTGTTCACGGGAGAATATGCCTCCATCGAACATGTATCCTGCATTCATCGGGGCGATCCCGTCTGCTGCTACGTCGTATCGTGGAAAAGGCCTCCCGCCACCTTCTGGAAGCAGGTTCGCAACTGGTCCATCCTGATCGGTTTCATCGCCCTCCTGGCACTGGTTCCCGCAACGAACCCCTCGCACTGGCCGTTCCTGTCCGTCGCCTATATCGCTGCCGTCTCCCTGCTGTCCCTGCTCGTCAAGCACCTGGAAAATCGGGAGATCGAGAATCGCCTGCAGACGCAGGGAGAAACCGCCGGGGACCTGCTGGACCGAATCAACATGACCTACAAGAGCCTGCTTCTGATCCAGGAGATCGGCGCGGCGAACTCCCAGACCCTGCAGACCAGCCAGTTTCTTCGGACGATCATGGAAAGCATGGAAAAACTGCTCGATTTCGACCGGGGTCTCATCCTGCTCACCAATGAAGACAAGAGCAGGCTGGTCTTCGCCGACGGATATGGATACAGTCCGGAGGAGCGGGGCTTTTTCTTCATGGGGCAGTCGTTTTTCTCCATCAGCCCCTTATCCAGGGGGCCTTTTGTGATCTGCTATCGGGAGCAGAAACCGCTGTTCGTCAACAACATCGACGCGATCCGCAAGGATCTCTCACCCAAAAGCCTCGAATATGCAAGGGAAATGGGCGTACACTCCTTTATCTGCGTGCCCATCGCCTACGAGGGAGAGGTGGAGGGAATCCTTGCTGTAGACAACCGACGAACAAAACGAAACCTGACCCAGAGCGACCTCAACCTGCTGCTCGGAATCGCCCCATCCATCGCGTTCAGCATCCGCCTCAGCCGCGTTTACCAGTCCCTCAAGGAAAGTGAGGAGCGCTTCCGCAACCTGAGTGAGAACTCGCCGGACATCATCTTCACCCTCGAGTCGGACGGGCGGCTCAACTATGTCAATCCCGCCTGGGAAAAGATCCTCGGCCATCGGCCGGAAGAGGTGCTGGGAAGATATTTCCTGGAGTTTGTCAGCCATGAGGATCACAGACTCTACATCGATCAGTTCAAGAGAATCCGGGACGACCGGTTCATCATGCGTGACGCCACCGGAACAATTCTGGATCGATCCGGAAAAGCACGCCTATTCATCGCCAATGTCGCCCCGGACTTCAACTCCGACGGCAACGTGAAGGGAATCGTCGGATCGCTGAAGGACATCACGGAACAACGCCGTCTGGAAGAGCAGTTGAACCACGCCTCGAAGATGGAGGCCATCGGCACGCTGACCGGGGGAATCGCCCACGACTTCAACAACATCATCCACGCCCTGAGCGGTTACAACCAGATCCTCATGCGGGATCACAGTACCGCCGGAGGCTGGAAACATCTTGAAAGCATCCATGAACTTACGGAGCGGGCGGCGGACCTGATCCGGCAGCTCCTGTTCTTCAGCCGCCGGGTGGAAAGCAAGCCGGAACGGATGGACCTGAACAGGGAGATTCAATCCCTTTGCGAGCTGCTTTACCGGACCATCCCGAAGATGATCGCCGTCGATTTCAAGCCCTCCGGGAGCCCCTGCACCGTTCATGCGGATCCCGTCCAGATCTCCCAGGTCATCATGAACCTCATCGTCAATGCCCGGGATGCCATGCCGGATGGCGGAACCATCAACATCCGCACGGACCTGGTCCGCCTGGATGATCCTCACGAGGCGCAGATGAAATTCCTGGCGCCCGGGAAATACGTATGGATGAGCATCCAGGATACCGGCATGGGCATGGACCGGACAACACGGGAGCACATCTTCGAGCCGTTCTTCACCACCAAGGAGGCCGGCAAGGGAACGGGCCTCGGCCTCTCCGTCGTATACGGCATCGTAAAGCATCACGGGGGCTCGATCCTCTGCAGCAGCGAACCCGGAAAAGGAACGGAATTCGAGATCTACCTCCCCTGCTGTGAAGAGGCGGCGGACGGGAAAAAGCCGGAGGAGGACCGGGAAGACGCCATTGCACCGGAGGTGTCCAGAACGACGATCCTGTTTGTTGATGACGATCACAACCTTCGGGAAATCGGTCTGGATATGCTCCAATACTACGGATATGAAGTGATTACAGCAGACAGCGGGGAAAGGGCTCTCGAACTATTCCGGGATCAGCAGAACCGCATCGGCCTGGTCGTCCTCGACCTGATCATGCCCGGAATGGGAGGGGCAAAATGTATGAAGGAGCTCCTGCATCTCAACCCGGACACAAAGATCGTGATATCCAGCGGCTGTCTTCCCGATGCCGCGCTGGCGGCGAGCATTGAGGACGGTGCCTCCGGATACATTGAAAAACCGTATAGTTTCGACAGGCTGAACCTGGAAATCGAGCGCATTCTCCATCCGAGCGAGGTGGCTCCGTCCTGAACCGGCCGGTCGGTCCGCCACATTCCAGAAAGAATCAGGCAGGTATCATTCCCTCTATCCATCAAAACCGCTTGCCCTCCCTCTCCCGGCACCAATTCTGAAGACGCATGGGAGACAGCCCGCCCCCTTTTTCCGTTTTCTCCATGAAGCCGGCGAATAACGACCCCTCCCGTCCCGGACGTTCGGCACGACATACCAATGAATCTCTCTTGAAGAAACTGCCGCATGGCGAACCAGGGTAAAAAAAAGCGCCCCGGTTTGATCCGGGGCGCCTGGATTTTAAGGTTTGCAAAGAACCGATCAGGACGTTACTCGCCGAGCTTCTCCGCCGAGATCCGCATTCCGTAGAAAGACCGGTACACGAAAATCAGGGCGACGACGACGAACAGGGTGGCCAGACCAAGCTTCATTCCCTTGCTGGTCATTGTGACGGCGATTTCCGTCGCCAGGAGGCCGAACAGGGTCGTGAACTTGATGATCGGGTTCATGGATACCGACGAAGTGTCCTTGTAGGGATCGCCGACGGTGTCGCCGACCACGGTCGCTTCGTGAAGGGGAGTGTTCTTCATCTTGAGATCGACTTCGACGATCTTCTTGGCATTGTCCCAGCAGCCGCCGGCATTGGCCATGAAGATGGCCTGGAACAGGCCGAAGAAAGCGATCCCGATGAGGTAGCCGATGAAGAAGTAGGGATCGAAGAAGGCCAGGCCCAGGGCCATGAAGAAGACCACGATGAAGATGTTGATCATCCCCTTCTGGGCGTAGACCGTACAGATCCGGACGACTTCCTTGCTGTCCTCGATGGAAGCCTCGGCCTTGCTGAGGTCGATATTTTCCTTGATGTACACGACGGCCCGGTAGGAGCCCGTCACGACGGCCTGGATCGAGGCGCCGGTGAACCAGTAGATCACGCAGCCACCCATGAGGAGGCCGAGGATGATTTCGGGCTGGACGAGGCTGAGCTTCGCGATGACGTTCCCGAACATCTTCTCCAGGAGGATGATGATCCCGAAAACCATCGTGGTGGCACCGACGACGGCCGTTCCGATGAGAACCGGTTTGGCGGTCGCCTTGAAGGTGTTGCCCGCACCGTCGCCGGACTCGAGGAAGTGCTTGGACTGCTCGAAGTCGGGGGTGACGCCGAAGTGCTTCTTCACGACGTCCTTCGCATCGGCGCGGGACTCGATCATGGACAGCTCGTAGATCGACTGGGCGTTGTCGGAGACGGGCCCGAAGCTGTCGACGGCGATCGTCACGGGACCCATGCCCAGGAAGCCGAAGGCCACCAGACCGAACGCGAAGACCGGGGCGGCGAACTTGAAGGCATCCGGCAGGATCGCCATCACAGCGGGTGCCTGGGACACGAGATAGGCGATGAGCATGAGGAGCAGAATCGTCAGGCCTTCCCAGAAGGCGGAGAAGTTACCGGCAACCAGACCGGAGAGGATGTTCAACGAAGCGCCGCCCTGGCGGGAGGCGTTGACGCACTCCTCACAATGGCGGGAGCTCGTGCTGGTGAAGACCTTCGTGAACTCGGGAATCAGCGCGCCGGCGATGGTACCGCAGCTGATGATGATGGACAGGGCCAGCCAGAGGGCCATGGAGTCACCGACCGGGGGAAGCTCCGCCAGCAGGAGATAGCTGGCGCCAAAGGTTACGACGATCGATACGATCGAGGTGATCCAGACCAGGTTGGTCAGGGGGTGCTCGAAATTGAAATCCTTCTTGCCGCTGAAGGCGGACTTGCTGACAGTGTCGTTCACGAAATAGGAAACCAGGGACGTCAGGATCATGAGGATACGCATGGCAAAGATCCAGACGACCAGCTTGCCGCCCATGGTGGGGTTGTCCGCCAGGGCCAGGGCCAAAAACGCGATAAGGGCCACACCCGTGACACCGTAGGTCTCGAAGCCGTCCGCCGTGGGGCCAACGCTGTCGCCGGCGTTGTCGCCGGTGCAGTCGGCGATGACGCCGGGGTTTTTCGGATCGTCTTCCGGGAGGTGGAAGATGATCTTCATGAGGTCAGAACCGATGTCGGCGATCTTCGTGAAGATACCGCCGCAGATACGGAGGGCCGAGGCGCCGAGGGACTCGCCGATGGCAAAGCCGATGAAGCAGGGACCGGCCAGCTCACCCGGGATGTAGGCCAGGATGATGATCATGAAAAAGAGCTCGATACTGACCAGGAGCAGGCCCACGCTCATACCCGAACGGAGACAAATGTTAACGATGCTGAGGGGATCACCACTCAGGGAGGCGAAAGCGGCCCGGGAGTTGGCCACGGTGTTGATCCGGATACCGAACCAGGCCACCCCGTAGGAACCCAGGATTCCCAGGATGGATGCCGCGAGAATGACGATCACTTCCATTACGCCCATATGCGACAGAACGCCGAAATAGTAAACCATACAGGCACCGATCAGGACCCACAGCGCCGCCAGGAATTTCCCCTGCTGGAGAACATACGTCTTGCATGTCTCCCAGATCGTCTGGGAAACGTCCAGCATGGCCTGATGGGCCGGCAGGTTCTTCGTCTGGGTGTACTGCATCCAGCCGAAGATCAAACCGATCACGCAAACAGCAAGACCCAGGTTAAGAATCAGCATCCCGCTGAGCGAGCCGGCCATGAAGGATACCTGGCTCAGGTCAGGCAGCTTGATGTCCGCCTCACCGGCAAAGGCCATGGGCGCCATGCAAAGCAGCATGAGCGTAATGGCCAAGGTAAGGGAAAGAATACTTCTTTTACCTTTACGCATCATTAAACCTCCTCTTCCTCAAAATTTTTCTTGGCTCTGCCATTGTACCGGTTCATGGCCGCCGGAAGTCCGGACGTCACGAGAAAGCCAATGGCTTCCGCCGCTTCTGAAACGACCTCGGAAAGCCTCTCCGCCTGTTCCCGGGGCAGGATCTGGAGAACATAATCTTCCACCATTCCCTTGTGGGGCGGTTTCCCGATCCCCATGCGAACGCGGATAAAATTGTCCCCCCCGAGAGATTCCATGACGGAGATTAAACCCTTGTGCCCGCCGGATCCTCCCCCTTTTTTCAGGCGGAGGGCTCCGAAGGGCAGGTCAAGATCGTCATGGACCACGATCAGGTCTTCCAGGTCGAGTTTAAAAAAATCAAAGAGCCTGCGGACAGCCAGACCGCTGAGGTTCATGTACGTTTGAGGCTTGGCAAGCAAAGCGGGGGTCGTGCTGACGGATCCTTTGCCGAAAATGGCCTCGAACCGTTTCTGGGAAAGGGGGATGTCCTCCCTTTCCGCCAGCTCATCGATTACCAGAAACCCCAGGTTGTGCCGGCTGAACCGGTATCGTTCCCCCGGATTGCCCAGCCCCACGATGAGCTTCATCGGATTCCCCGATCCTTACTCCTCGCGGGCCTTCTGCTTGATAACCTCCGGTTCCTTCGCCGTTGCCTCGCCTTCTTCCAGCTCGGCCGCTGAAGGAACCCTCGGGGCCATGACCGTCACAACAGCCGTATCCTCACCGTCGACCAGAAGGATCCCCTCGGCCACCTTGAGATCCGCAACTCTCAGAGAGTCTCCGATCCCGAGACCGGTCACATCCACCTCGATAAACTGGGGGAGTTGGCCCGGCAGACAACTCAAGCGGACTTCCCTTTTGAGGTGGAGCATCTCTCCGCCGTCCTTGACACCTTCGGGCGTGCCCGTAAAGTGAAGGGAGACATCAAACGTCATCTTGTGGTCCATGCTGATTTCGCAGAAGTCGGCATGAAACAGTTTCCGGCTGGCCGGATCGATCTGAAGCTCCTTGATCACGGACAGCTTTTCCGCCTTCTGACCCGACTCATCGATGACCAGTTTCACGAAGATATTTTCTTCCGAACTCGTTAAAAGCATGAGCAGATCGGCGGAACTGACGGATATGGGCACGGAGTCGGCCCCGCCGCCGTAAAACACGGCCGGAATCTTCCCCTGGCTGCGCAGGCGCCGGGCCGGCCCCTTTCCCGATCCTGTCCGGGCCTCAGCCCTCAACTCCATGACTTCCATGACTTCCTCCTGCTATATGAATAGTGAACTGATGGAATCGTTGTAGTAAATCCTCCGCACCGCCTCACTCAGCAGACGCGCCACGGAGAGGACCTGGAGGCGATTGCAGGACCTTGCCAACTCGTGAAGTGGGATGGTGTCGGTAACAACGACCTCCTTGAGCGACGAGTTCTCGATACGCTCGATGGCCGGCCCGGAAAGGACCGGGTGGGTGCAGCAGACGGCCACTTCGAGGGCTCCCGCCTCTTTCAGGGCGTTACAGCCCTGGACAACCGTTCCCGCCGTATCGATCATATCATCCAGGATGATGACCCGTTTCCCTTCAACATTACCAATGATGTTCATTACCTGCGCTTCATTGGGACCGTCCCGCCGCTTGTCGATGATCGCCAGGCTTGCCCCGAGGCGCTTCGCAAAGGCCCTCGCCCGTTCGACGCCTCCCGTGTCGGGCGATACGATGACGGTGTTTTCCGTATAGCGCTCTTTGAAGTAATCGAGGAGGATGGGGGTGGCGAAGAGGTTGTCGACGGGGATGTTGAAGAAACCCTGAATCTGGCCGGCGTGAAGGTCCATCGAAAGAACCCGGTTAGCGCCGGCCGTGGTAATGAGATCGGCCAGGAGCTTTGCCGATATGGGTGCCCGGGGGGCTACCTTCCGGTCCTGCCTGGCATACCCGTAATACGGGATGACTGCCGTGATGCGGTCCGCGGAGGCTCGCTTCATGGCATCGATCATGATCAGCAGTTCCATGCAGGTCAGGTTTACCGGCGGACAGGTCGACTGGATGATGAAAACGTCCATTCCTCGAACATTTTCATCGATTTCCACACGCGTCTCTCCGTCGCTGAATGTCGAGACATGGGCTTTTCCGAGCGGTACACCGAGATGGTCGCATATTTTCTGGGAAAGCTCGGGATTGGCGTTCCCGGAAAAGATCCTTATTCTTTCCAGCATGATAAACTCACTTTGGGCGGGAATCCATGTCCCGGTTGGTTAGCGATTCATGGTGTGGCTGGGGCGGGAGGATTCGAACCTCCGTATGCAAGATCCAAATTCTTGTGTCTTACCGCTTGACGACGCCCCAGTATGCCATCCAGACCACTCTGCATGTCCGAACCCGGGTCCGTCAACCGGCGTATGACAGCAAGGCAACCGGGAGTCACAATGAACGGGCCGTATACACACCCCATTTCCCCGATCCCGTCAGGGCCGCCGCTGCTCTCCGGGCATCTTCTCCCCTTTCGAAAATGCCGAAGACGGTGGGACCGCTGCCGGACATCAGGGTTCCCAAAGCGCCTTTTCGAAGCAGGAGATTCTTCAGTTCCTGAAGCTCCGGATGGCGCTTCAGGGTCACGCTCTCCAGATCGTTCCAAAGACCCTGCGCCACATCACAGATCGTATAAAATCGCGGGATGCTATAATTTATGGGACCGTTTGTCAATCCCAAATTGAGCCCCTGATAGACAGGCCCGGTGGGCACTTCGAGGGGGGGGTGAAGAAGGACCAGGTCGAAGGAAGGGAGGGGATCCGCCGGTTCGAGCCGCTCGCCGATCCCGAAGGCCCAGGCCCGGTTTCCGGACAGGAAGAAAGGGATATCGGCCCCCAGCGACGCGGCCAGGCCGGAGAGGACGTCCCCCGGAAGCGGGGAACCGTAGATTTCATTCAGGGTGGACAAGGTGACAGCGGCGTTGGAACTCCCGCCGCCCAGTCCGGCGGCCATGGGGATCCGTTTGCGGAGCTCGATCTCAACTCCCCCGGCGACGCCGGATCTCGAAAAAAAAGCCCGGGCAGCCCGATAGACCAGATTCCGCTCGTCTTCCGGCAGCCCGCTTCCGGGGCAGCGGAGCGTGATCCCATCCGCTTTTTGTGGATAAAAGATCAGTTCGTCATACAGGCTGATCGCCTGCATCAGGGAAGCGATTTCGTGATAACCGTCTTCGCGTTTCCCGAGGACCCGGAGGACAAGGTTCACCTTGGCCGGTGAAAGCCTCCGAATCATTGCCTGGTGCTCTCTTTCACATACCTCATCCGCAATTCGAACAGCACACTGTCCAGAAGGGCTTTTTCTCCCTCTTCCAGATTGCCCTCCGTTTTCCGCTGCAGCATGCCCAGAATGTCAATGGTCTGCTTGGCTGCCGGGAGGTTGCGCTCCGTCCGGTTGGTGACAGGGTCGGGGATATCTCCGAAATGATAGAGAACCGAGGTGCTCAGAGACACGACAAAACTGGCAAAGGATACCTCCGGATATGCGATTTCTTCTTCCGGAGATCCGGCCGCCGATGGCTCATCACGAGGTGACTCCTGCCGGGGAGGGGGCTCCTCGGCAGCGACGGCCGGCTCCTCCGAGGGGGTGGAAGCGGCCTCGGCGGGAGCCGTTTCTTCTTTCGGAGCCCCCGACTCGTCGAAAAGACGCCGATCCCGGACTACAAATCCTTTTCCTTCCTTTTCTTCCGCCATGACGCATGCCTCCGGTAACAACAAGGGACTTCCGGCAAAAACCGGAAACGAGCCCGGATTACCGGAAGTCCAATGGGTTTCTCAGGAAATTCTCATGCTGCGCAGCCTGGCAATCCGCTCCTCAATCGGCGGATGAGTGCTGAACAGGCTCATCAGGGAACGTCCCGTCAGCGGGTTGACGATGAACATGTGGGCTGTCGACGGATTGGCATCCATCGGGACTGCCTGGGATGCCCGGGAAAGCTTCTCGAGTGCTCCCGCCAGCCCGTAGGGCTTGCCCGATACCTTTGCACCGCCGTCGTCGGCCATGTATTCCCGGGAGCGGGAAACCGCCATCTGGATGATCGTCGCGGCGATGGGGGCCAGGATGGCCATCGCGATCAGGCCGATAATCCCCCCTCCCCCTTCATCGTCGTCCCCCCTCGCGCCGCCGAAGATGGCCGCCCATTGCGCCATATTGGCCAGCATGACGATGGCCCCGGCCAGGGTCGCGGCGATGGATCCGATAAGGATGTCCCTGTTTTTGATGTGGGTCAACTCGTGGGCGATGACCCCTTCCAGTTCATCGCGGTTCAGGATCCGGAGGATGCCTTCCGTCACGGCCACGACGGCATGCTGCTCGTTGCGGCCCGTGGCAAACGCATTGGGCGTATCCCCCGGGACGATGTAGACCCGCGGCATGGGAAGGGACGCCTTCATGGCCAGGTTCTTCACCATGTGATAGAGGTCCGGAGCCTCGGCCTCCGTGACCTCCTGGGCGCGGTACATCCTCAAGACGATCTTGTCGGAGAACCAGTAGCTTCCGAAGTTCATGACCATCGCGAAAACGAAGGCCAGGATAACTCCGCCCCGCCCTCCGAAATACCCCCCGATGAGCATCAGGAGTCCTGTCAATGCTCCCAGGAGGAGTGCCGTTCGGAACGAGTTCATGTGGACCTCCTTTTCTCTGTTTCCTGTTTCTGCATGGTGATCTCGCCGGCCTCGGATGCATCCACGCGGATGGTGTCGCCCTCCCGGAATGTCCCCTCCAGGATCTTCATGGCCAGCGGATCCAGCAACTGTTTCTGAAGCGCCCGTTTCAGCGGCCTCGCGCCGTACACGGGGCTGTATCCGGCCTCGGCTATAGTATCTTTCGCCCGGTCTGTCAATTCGAGGGCCAGTTTGCGCTCCTCCAGCCGCTTCACGATCAGCCCGATCTGGATCAGGATGATCCGGCGGATGTCCTCAAGCGCCAGGGCCCGGAACATGATGATGTCGTCCACCCGGTTGAGAAACTCCGGTCGAAACGTGGCCCGCAGGGCCTCCATGGCCCGTACCCTCTTGTCCTCCCCGCTCATGCCCGGATCCTGAATCCACTGGCTCCCTACATTGGACGTGAGAATCACCACCGTGTTCTTGAAGTCCACCGTCCGGCCGTGGCCGTCGGTCAGGCGCCCGTCGTCAAGGATCTGGAGCAGCACGTTGAACACGTCCGGGTGCGCCTTCTCGATCTCGTCGAACAGCAGAACCGCATAGGGGCGGCGCCGTACCGCCTCGGTCAGCTGCCCTCCCTCGTCATAGCCGACGTATCCCGGAGGTGACCCGATCAGACGGGCCACCGAATGCTTTTCCATGTATTCCGACATGTCGATCCGGATCATGGCCTGCTCGCTGTCGAACATGAACTCCGCCAGCGCCCGGGCCAACTCCGTCTTTCCGACACCGGTGGGCCCCAGGAAGATGAAGGACCCGATGGGCCGGTTCGGGTCCTGAAGCCCCGAACGGGCGCGCCGCAGGGCGCTGGAAACCGCGGCGATGCCTTCATCCTGCCCCACGACCCGTTGCCGAAGCCTCTCCTCCATGTGGATCAGCTTATGAACGTCCGTTTCGAGCATCTTGGAGACCGGAATCCCGGTCCACTTGGCTACGACCTCGGCCACGTCCTCTGCGTCCACCTCTTCCTTGAGCATCCGCTCGCCCTTCTGGGCCTCCTCCAGGCGTGCCTGTTCCTTCTGCATTTCGGCGTTGAGCTCGACAAGGCGGCCATAGCGGATTTCCGCCGCTTTTGCCAGGTCTCCCGACCGCTGCGCATCCGCTTCCTCGATTTTCAGCTGCTCGATCCGGCTCTTGATCGCCTGGATCTGTTTGATCGCCTCCTTCTCGGCGCTCCAGTGGAGCTTCATCCGGTCCATGGACTCTTTCAGGTCCGCCAGTTCCCGGTCGATTTTCTCCCGCCGTTCCACCGCCGTCGGATCCGTCTCGTTTTTCAGCGACTGCCGCTCGATCTCGAGCTGGATGACCCGGCGGTCGATGGCGTCGATCTCGGCGGGCATGCTGTCCAATTCGATCCGCAGGCGGGATGCCGCCTCGTCGACCAGGTCCACCGCCTTGTCCGGAAGGAACCGGTCGCTGATGTATCGATTCGACAGGGTGGCCGCGGCGATCAGGGCATCGTCCTTGATCCGGACCCCATGATGCACTTCGTAACGCTCTTTCAGGCCCCTGAGGATGGCAATGGTGTCCTCCACCGTGGGCTCCTTCACCAGAATGGGCTGGAAGCGGCGCTCCAGGGCCGGATCCTTTTCTATATGCTTGCGGTACTCGTTGAGGGTCGTGGCTCCTACACAGCGGAGTTCGCCACGTGCCAGGGCGGGCTTGAGCATGTTGGAGGCATCCACGGACCCCTCCGCCGCCCCTGCCCCGACGACCGTGTGAATCTCGTCGATGAAGAGGATGATCTCTCCCTCCGCCGCGATGACCTCCTTCAACACGGCCTTGAGGCGTTCCTCGAATTCCCCGCGATATTTCGCGCCGGCGACGAGGGCGCCGATATCGAGGCCGATGACCCGTTTGTCCTTCAGGTTTTCCGGGACATCGCCGTTGACGATCCGCTGGGCCAGGCCCTCGACGATGGCCGTCTTGCCGACGCCGGGCTCACCGATCAGGACCGGGTTGTTTTTTGTCCGGCGGGACAGGACCTGCATGATGCGGCGGATCTCGTCATCCCGTCCGATCACCGGGTCGAAGGATCCCTTTCTCGCCAGCTCGTTGAAGTCCCGGGCATAGCGCTTCAGGGCCTGGTATTTCTCTTCCGGATTGGGGTCGGTGATGCGCTGGTTTCCCCGGATGTCGACCAGGACGCGCAGAATGTTGTCGCGGGTGATTCCCATCCCCTTTAATATACCCGGGGCCGGTCCCTCCTTCTCATCCGTCATGGCGACCAGGATGTGCTCCGCGCTCATGTATTCGTCGGACAGCCGCGCTGCCTCGGATGTCGCCTGGTCCAGGACCCGTCCCAGCCGGGGGGACAGGTATGTCTGTCCTCTTCCCGCTCCTTCCACGCTGGGGATCCTTTGCAGGGCACCGTCAAGCTCCCTCTCCAGCTTCCCGCTGTCGGCACCCAGCTTGCCCATGATCTCCCCGACAACGCCCTCCGGCTGCCGAAGCAGAGCAAGGAGGAGATGCTCCACTTCCACGGCCTGGTGGCCTCTCTTCTGTGCCAAGGCCTGTGCTTCCTGCAGGGCCTCCTGGGCTTTCAGGGTGAATTTATCGAAACGCATGACAACCTCCGCTGTTTTTATCTTTTTTCAACCGGCCGCTTCAGCCTCATGGGCAGCAGCCGAAAAACGTCCGATGCATCCGGGTACTGCATTCCGCCCGCGCGGCCGGATCGGCTGCACATATCTCTCTACTCCGTGGGCTTTTCGATGCTGACGAAGATCTTCCCGCCCTTGAAAACCGTCACGCTGCCGGACGATTCGGAAAGAACGATGGCGATTGCGTCGGTGATGCTGGTGATGCCGGCTGCCGCTATATGGCGGCTCCCCAACCCGTGGGGAAAGTCCTTTCCTTCCAGGGCTGCGCTCAGGTGCCTCCCGGCCGTGACGAGAACGCCGTTGTCCTGGAGCACAAACGCCCCGTCGAGGGCGGAAAATTCCTTGATCGTCTCCTTGAGGTCCGGATTCAGAATATTTCTCTGCTCCTCGGCATAGCCCATGAAGGGGTTGATGATCATTTGCCGGGAGAGCTGGAGAACCCGTTCGTGATCCCCCAGGATAAAGATGGTACCCACTTTCCGGCCTTCCCGTCCCTGGGCGGCTAGTTCCAGGGCCAGATTTAAAACGGTTCCGAAGACCTCCGGATAGACCGTTTCGGTCAGTCCCGTCATATTTTCGGAGGTGAGGATCTCGAATTCCTTCCCCACGTCGATGACAAACAGGCTGTCGGCATACCCGAATCGGGACACCCCGCTGAGGCACACGACTTTGTCCCCTTTCCGGAAAATGCCCATGGCGATCCCCTTGGTGATGGCGATCTTGATCTGGCCGAGACGGGTCAGCTTGACGTCGGGCACATTGATCAGGATGCTCCTGCTCCGGATGTGATCCGGGATCTCTTCATCCCCCCGGGTAACGACAATCAGGTCGTAGCAGCACGTTCCGTCATTGATGGAAGGCAGCTGGTCCACCAGATCGGAATACAGAAGCATCGCCCTTGCCTCCGCCTCCTTGGCAATCCGGCAGGCCGCATCGAGAATAATCTGGCTGATCGAATTCATGGCGTCCCTTTCCTTTAAAATCGACGTTAAATTAAGTGCCGGGCCGGTTCCTGTCAAGGAAGGGACGGTGAATACAAAAGGCTTGACAGAAATCTTCAATTCAAGCTATTTTAACATGATATCAATGTATTGCAGGAGGATCCTTGGAACTTCCCTCCCTGACGGGAACACTTGATCGATACATCTCGGAGATCAACCAGTTCGAGCTTCTCACCCCGGAAGAAGAATTCCGCTTGGCCGTCCGTTTCCGAAAATACAACGACATGGAGGCGGCCCAGCACATGGTCGTTTCCAATCTCCGGTTCGTCGTCAAGATCGCCCACGAATACAGGAATTACGGAATGAAGCTGGCCGACCTTATCCAGGAGGGCAACATCGGCCTGATGCATGCCGTGAAAAAGTTCGATCCCTATCGCGGCTATCGCCTCATCTCTTACGCCGTCTGGTGGATCCGCGCATACATCCAGAACTACATCATCAAGACGTGGAGTGTCGTCAAAATCGGCACGACGCAGGCTCAGCGCAGGCTGTTCTTCAAGCTGGGACAGGCCAAGAAGAAACTCGAAGCCCTTTCCCAGAAAAACCCCGAATTCTCGGAAATCGCCGAGGCCCTGGGGGTCAAGGAGATCGATATCGAACAGATGGACATGCGGCTCAGCCATCGCGACCTCTCCCTGGACGCAACGATCAGCGACGACGGGGAAGTCTCGCACCTGGATTACCTGACCTACGACGGGGATGACCAGGAGATCTCACTGATCAAGAAAGAAGAAATGGAGCTGGCGCGGAAGAATATCGCCGGGGCGATGGCCATGCTGAACGAAAAGGAGAGTTACATCATCCGCCACCGGGTGATGGCGGACAACCCGGAAACCCTTCAGGAAATCGGGGATCGTTACCACATCACCCGGGAGCGGGCTCGCCAGATCGAAAAGCAGGCCCTGAAGAAACTGTCCACGGCTCTTCCCTATCTGGGAAAAGAAACGCCGCTTCTGGGAAACTGATCGTGCAGCGGCCCGGCGGCTAAGGCTCCACGTCGGAACGGGCCAGATTCTCGAAACTCGTGTACTTTTCCAGGAAGGCCAGCTTGACGGTCCCGGTGGGACCGTTCCGCTGTTTGCCGATGATGATTTCCGCAATGCCCTTTTCGGGGTTTTCATCCGTCCGGTTGTAGACTTCGTCCCGGTAAATGAAGGCGATCACGTCGGCATCCTGCTCGATGGCCCCGGACTCCCGGAGGTCCGCCATCTGGGGCCGCCGATTGGTCCGGTCTTCCACCTTCCGGTTCAGCTGGGAAAGGGCGATGACGGGCACGGCCAGTTCCTTGGCCAAGGCCTTGAGGGAACGGCTGATTTCTGAGATCTCCTGCTCCCGCGAATCCCGCGAGCCGCCGCCTTTCATGAGCTGAAGATAGTCCAGGATCACCAACCCCAATCCATTCTCCGCTTTGAGGCGCCTCGATTTGGCCTTCATCTCCAGAACGCTCAGAGCGGGGGTGTCATCGATGAAAATCAGCGCTTCCGACAGTTTGCCCGCGGCGGCGATGAGCTTTGGCCAATCCGTTTCCCCCAGCAATCCTTTCCGGATCCTCTGCGAATCCACCTTGGCTTCGGATGCCAGCATCCGGAGCGCCAGCTGCTCCTTGGACATTTCCAGGGAGAAAACCGCTACCGGTACGCCGGACAGAGTGGAGGCGTTGAGGGCGATGTTGAGGGCAAAGGCCGTCTTTCCCATGCTGGGCCGTCCGGCTACGATGATGAGGTCCGACTTCTGGAGGCCGGAGGTCAATGTATCGATCCCTTCGAAGCCCGTCGGAACGCCTGTAATCAGTTCCTTGCGTTCATACAGCTTCTCAATGGTCCGAATGCTTTCCTTGATGACCGTCTTGAAGGGCCAGAAGGTGGGCCGGATTTTCCGCTCGGATATTTCGAAGATGGCGTGCTCCGCCTCATCGAGCACCTGGTCGACGTCCGCCGAGGCGTCGTAGCTCTTGCCCAGGATCTCCGTGGCCGTCCCGATCAACCCCCGCAGGATGGCCTTTTCCTTGACGATCCGGGCATGAAAGGCGATGTTGGCGGCCGAGGGCACGTTGTCTACGAGCGAGGCGAGGTAGGCCGTCCCCCCGACGGGTTCGAGCTGCTTCTTCTCCTTGAGCAGATTGCTCAGGGTGATCAGGTCAACCGGATCGTTGCGGTCCGAAAGCTCCACGATCGCCCGGAAAATCCTCCGGTGAGCCTCGCTATAGAAGTCCTTGAAGTCCAGGACTTCCAGCACGGGGTTCAAGGCTTGGTTATCCAGGAGAATTCCCCCGAGGATGGACTGCTCCGCATCCAGGTTCTGGGGAGGAATCCTATGCAGGGAGGCGTCGATGTCTTTCATGGCCCTCCGGGATGAACCGTTCAGGATTCCTGCTCCGCCTCGACGGATACGGTGACTTCAGCCGTCACACCCCCCGGCAGCTTGACCTTGAGCGGGAAGGTTCCCAGCTCCCGGATGGGCTCCTCCAGGACAATCCATTTCCGATCCAGCTCCAGCCCCATCTCGACGGCGCACTCCTCGATGTCCCTCGCGTTCACAGAACCGAACAGCTTTTCCTGCTCCCCGACCCGGCGCCGGATAACGAAGGTGGCGCCGGCCAAGTGATCCGCCATTGCCTGGGCCTTCCGGCGATCTTTTTCCGCTTTCTGAAGAATGCGCCGCCGATCGTCCTCCACCGATTTCACGTTCTTCGAACTCGCCTCCACGGCAAGCCCCTTGGGAATCAGGAAGTTCCTGGCATACCCGTCGGACACCTTGACCGTCTCACCGACCTTGCCCAGGGAATCCACATTTTCCTTCAGAATCACCTTCATGGTTTATGCTCCTTTTTCATGGATAGTATCGCATCCCGTTATTGGATATCAAACCAGTCCGATCAGGAAGGACCGCCCCGTTCTCCGATGTACTTTCGAAGGTCGAGCCACAGGTCGACCAGCCCGAGGATTGCCATGGTCAGGGCCACGTACTGCTGGGCAAAGACCAGGCCGTAAAAGAGATATCGGAAAAAAGGCGGAATCCTCTTCCGCTTGAAAAAACAAGCCGCAATCGCCAGTCCGTGGAACAGGTAAGCGAACAGGCAGAGTATCAGAACGTTCGCGCCGATCTGCCGGACCGGCTCGGCCGGAACCAGCATGGACCCGCCGGCGGCGATGAGGAACCAGACGATCCGTTCCGGTGCCTTCCAGAGGGTCAGGTCTCCAAAGTCGGGATATATCCCCCCTCGCTGGCGGATCAGCACGCCCCCGACCAGGACATTGAGCCATAGAACGATGGTCGCCATTACGATGCCAAGCGCCGGAACGATGGAGGAGAAGAAGCGGATGAGTTCCGGCAGTTGATCCCGGATTTCCTGGACTTGCTCCGGCGGCAGACCCAGCATGCCGTAAATCCGGAGATTGTCATGAATACCGGTGGCCACATAGGCTTCCAGGACTGCGAACGGAGCCCGGCCCGTCAGGATGCTTTGGGCAAGAAGGGCAATGCAGCCCGTGACAAAAAAGACCAGAACCGGATAAAGAACGACCTTTTCAAGGGAGAGCCTTCTGCTCAAGAGCTCCCCCAGGGCAACACCGGCCAGCCCCGCCAGAAGGATGACCGGCATCGATGATCCTGCACCGGCCATCATCAGCATGCCGAAGACGGCGATCCACGACAGGATCAGGATGATCAAACCCCGCCTTCTGCCCTGAAGCAGGTAATGGTAAAGGACGGGCAGTGGAGTCAGGGGAATCAGAAACGACCCGGCAAAAGGCAGAAACAAGGCGGCAAGACAGATCAGCGTGGTCCAGAGAAAACCGGAAAACAACGCAATCCCTCCGAGACCGCCTCCCCAGGTCCTCCACCTCGAGCGGGAAATCCTGCGCGCCGTCCGGCCCACTGGTTCACCGCTTCGATACCCCGCCGTCAGGTCCGGCAGGGATCGATTTCAGCCCTCTCGAACCGCAAACGGGAGAAGCGCCAGGGTCCTGGCCCGCTTGATGGCTACCGTCAGCTCGCGCTGGTGCCCGGCGCAGTTCCCGGTGATTCTCCTGGGCATGATCTTGCCCCGCTCGGTAACGAAGTCCCGCAGAATGGAGGGGTTCTTGTAATCGATCTGAATATTGGAGTCCGTGCAGAAACGGCAGAATTTCCGCCGGTGGAAGAACTTCTTGTGCGGCCTCGACGGCCGGCTTCCCGATGATGGATGCGCCATGTTCCTACTCCCCCTGTTCCCTGGCCGCCGGCGGGGCCGACGACGATTCCGGTAAAACAACCGTCAACGGAGCCCTTGTCTCGGAAGGTGCACCCGACGGTTCCGCGGTCGATCCCTCAGCCTTTTCCCCACTCTTCTGGGCAGTCTCTTTCTCGATATCCTGCAGGCTGACGTTCTCGTTCTTCAGGATCGTCATGTATTTCAGGACATGATCGTCGATCTTGAAGTTCCGCTCCATTTCGGAAACGACGGCACTCGACCCGGCGAAGTCCAGGAGAACATACGTCCCCTTCGACTGTTTGCGAATCAGGTACGCAAGCTTGCGCTTTCCCCACCGGTCCACCTTGACCAGAACGCCCTTATAGGCCGCGATGATGCCGCAGTAGCGATCCGTCAGCGCGCCGACTTCCTCATCGTTCAGGTCCGGATGGATGATAAAAACTGTCTCATATCTCCTCAATTTCATTTACCTCCTCACGGCTATGCAGCCCGGACAGGATGCCCGGGCAAGGAGTCTGACCCCTTAAAAAAGGAGTCGCCTTCTATCCCATCGGAATGGATAAATCAAGCCTTTTCTCGAACGGGACAGGCAATCCCGTCTGTGCGTCAGGCCTGCATCCTCTTGTTGAGCGTTCGGCGCAGATGCAACCGGTATTCGTCCCGGCGATGGGTAACCAGGTAATCCAGGTAGTTCAGGTTTTTTTCAATGCTGCTCATGTAAAGGTTTTCATCGATGTTCCATCGCTTCCGGAAGTGATGCCGGCCGTACAGATACACATCTCCCAATTCATCGCTGAACCGCTTCCGGGTCATCTGAAAGAATCCCCGGGTTTTCTCCAGCAGGTCCAACTGGCTCGAATATGCCGTGATCCCGGCTTCAACAAACTCATAATAAAGGTCGAGCAGCTTTTCCAGGTAATGCCGATCGGCCATCTGCCCCAGCAGGTCCGCCGTACCGAGCATCTGTCCCAGGCACCTGATGTGTTCGCTCGGGAATTGGATTTCTCCGATCCTGGTGTTGAGACCGGTACACTGCAGGATGTTGTCGAAATAAGGAAGCTCTTCCTGAAACAGGGGGTCGTTCCGGTAATATTCAACAATAAACTCGACGCTGCGGTTGATGTGGACAAGCGTGTACTTCGCCCCGGTACCTTCGTTATCTCCGCTACGCTGGATATAACCGGTATCATGCATCAGTCCGCAGATGAGGCCGACATCGAACTCCTTCTCCGTGAGCGGACAGCCGGACTCGGTGGCTCCATGCATCAGACGGGTCATGGCAAGGGTGACCGACAGGGTGTGACTCAGGTCGTGATAGTCCACGTTGGAGCTACGATAGCCCGGATATTCGCCCCGAAACAACCGGACGATATCACCATACGCCCGATCGAACGGCCCATAATCAAAACGGGGAAAGACTAGGGAGGCGATGATCCGTATCTCCTCGACGACCGCATCGTGATCCTCGATATCCAGCAGGTCGGCCAACTGGGTCGGGTGATCTTTCATCGGCACTCCTCTTTCCATCAGTTGATTACCTTACAAATTAGAAGGGTTATACTCCAATCACCAGAGGGAGACAAGAAGAAAAGTGCGAAGACACCGGCCCGGATGTACCCGGAGGAGGGTTGGAACCGGGTTATACGGCCTTGAGAACGACCAGGGCGATGTCGTCGAACTGGGGCCTTCCTCCGGCAAACGCAATGACAGCGTCCTGAATTTTCATGATGATGTGTTCGGCGGACAGGTGCCGGTTATCCCGCACCACCCGGTTCAGCCGGTCGAGGCCGAAGGTCTGATCATGTTCATCAACCGCTTCGGTGACACCGTCCGTGTAGAGAACGACCAGATCCCCTTCCGAGAGGGAAAGCGACATTTCCTGCACGTGAATGTCTCTTTTAACCCCGAGGGCAATCCCGTGTGTCTTCAGATACTCCGGATCGTCCCGGTCCCTGCGCAACAGGATTGGAGGGTTGTGACCGGCATTTACATACCTCAGCTTCGGACCCGGTTCGACAACGGTGTAAAACAGGGTGACGAACATTCCGGATGTGGAATCACGGCAGATGAGTTCATTGGCCTGCCGGATCGCATGAGCCAGGTCGAGCGTTCCCGTGGCGCTGGCCCGGACCACCGTCCTGGACAGGCCCATAAACATGGCCGCCGGCATTCCCTTGCCGGACACGTCGGCAATGACGACGCCCCACAGGTCGTCCCGAACGGGGATGAAGTCGTAGAAATCTCCTCCCACCTCCCGGGCCGGGATGTTGTTCGCCGCCAGGTCGATGTTCGGGATCCGGGGCGCCCGGTCCGGAATCAGCCGCTGCTGGATTCCCCGGGCGATTTCCAACTCCTTGAGAAGACCCTCCCGGTCCGCCGTGGTCTGTTTCAGGACCGCCATATGTTCCTTGAGGTCCATGGTCATCCGGTTGAATGCCGCGGCCAGTTCCTCCAGCTCATCCCCCGTCTGCACTTCCACACGGTGGTCGATCTCCCCGCGACCGATGGCCTTGGCGCCCCGGATCAGGGAAAGGACGGGCCGAGTGATCGTCCGGGAGATAAAAACGGCAACACCGAGGACAATGACCATCAGAACGAGAAGGAAAGCAAAAAAATTCCTGTAGATATCGTCCAGGGTCTCATTGACGTGCTCATTGATCTGACGGGTTGTTGCATCGATCCGCTTCTTCGTCTCCTTCACGGGAATGGAGAACTCGTCAATGTACGTGGTGGCGGCAACCATGAACATGGAGTCACGAACGGGCACGATGGACATATACTTTCGCCGGATGCTTCCATCCACGTCGAGCCAGTCGTAATAACCGCTGTTGGGGGAGCCGTCGAAGGTTTTTTCGAAGATTTTCCAGAAATCGGGAAGCTTGTCCCGCCACTGCCGGAGATCGAAGTCCACGATTTCCTGATTCGGATGAAACTTCATCAATCCCGTTCCGCGGTCGTAGACCAGCGTATAGCCCGTTTTCCCCACGGACTGGACGGCGATTTTCTGGAAATCCGGTTTTTTCCTGAGTTCGTCGATGCGGATGCCGGGGTGGGCGTCCAGGTAGATGCGGCACTGGAGGGCAACATCCCTCGCTTTCTGGGTGATGATGCTCTCTCCCAAGTCTTCCAGGGCCCGGGCACTGTCCACGGCAGCGCTGTCCCCGAGGGAGGAGCTGCTCTCCAGGGCGTAGTTCCCGATCTGCCGGATATCTTCGAAGGCGAAGTAGCCGAAGATGACCAGCGAGATCACCGGCAATCCCAGAAAGGCGAGAAGCAGCTTGGTGCGAATGGGGATCTTCAGCTTCACCGGTTGCCTGTTCTTGATTCGATCAATGCATTCGCCATCCCGATGCTCCCGATTGCCGGACCCGCCATCGGACGGATCTCCCCGCTCTTCAAACCACCCTTATATATTGAGGGTCTTCCCGCGTGATTCGCGCTCCAGCCGGTAGTAGGGCCGGTGACGCCCGTCGGGCTCCCTGCCGACCACGAATCCGCGGACGACATAGCCCCTGGCAAGGTAATGCATGAACAGGGCGCGACAGTAATCCCGCAGCCGCTGGGCCTTGGCACGGTCCGTTTTCAGGATTCGATCCTGATTGTACGGAATCTCGACAAACAGGGGCGAGGCGTTGAGATGAAAGACATTTTTCCCGCCCGGACACTCGAGTCCTTCCTCGTCCAGGTCCACGGAGTTGACAATGTTCTCATCCGTCATCTCCGACGTGTCGTGCAGGGAGGGGAGAATCCCCCGCTCGATCCGATCACGGACCCGGTCGGTCTGGATAAGCCATTCCACGATGAAGCGGTCTGTCGAGATGGCCCGGTTGAATTCGTCGCTCGTAAAGACGGCACTGTAGTAATTGAATCCGATTTCCCGGACGATGGCGCCCATTCGGTGAATATAAATGTAGCCGTTTCTCGAGACGAGGGGATCATAGGTCCAGCGGATTCTCGAGATGCCCCTCTCCCTGGCGCAGTCATAGAGAACACGGACTAGTGCATCGCCGATGTTCTTGTCCTGGTAGAGTCGGTCCACGCCCATCCGGGCACCGTACCAGAAATGACCCCGCTTATCGAAGTCGGCGAAACAGACCAGGAAGCCGATGGGTCGGTCCTGGGCATACCAGGGGTCTTCCCGCGCCATGAGGCGGCGTTCCTCCTCGGGATAGATTCCGTCATCGAAGGCTGTCAGAACGAGCCCGTTGGTCAGGTAGGCCAGTTCGAAATACAGCATCGGGGCGTTCACTTCCCGGTATCCGTCCCGGTTCCACACCCTTTTTTCCAACTCAACGACATCATTGAGGACCGACGCCCGAAGATATTTCTCCACTCGGACCTTTTTTGGGTCACCCATGGGGGTTCCTCCCGGGTCTACAGGGGTTGACCGGAATGACGGCATCCCGGCTCGTCCATGAACGGAGCCGGCCTTTCCGGGGAGACAACCAGGGTCAGTACATTGCGGCCCCCATCCCGGCGATAGCGAATGTCGTCGATCATTTTCCGAATGAAGTAGATGCCGAGTCCACCCGCCTTGCGACGGCTGATCTCCGTGGATAACTCAGGATCGGGTGAGGACAGGAGATTGAAGGGAATGCCCGCGTCCTCGATCTCGATGACGAGCTGCCCGTCCTTCATGGCACGGCACCGGACCTCGACGTCACCGGGACGGTCAGGGTAGGCATAGCGAAAGATGTTCACCAGGGCCTCCTCCACCGCGAGCTCGATCTCGCTCGACCGGTGCGTGCTGAAGCCCCGATGGTTCAGACAGTTCGACACAAAGGTCATGAACGGCCTCAGGGAATCCAGTGTTGCGGATTGCTTCATGGACGGCATACAGGGTCCAAAGGGCCGGCTGAAGAAGATCAGTCGGAATTCAAGGCGGCTTCCACCGTATCATAAATCGGGAACAGGGTATCGAAACCGGATATTTCAAAGACTTCCCGGACCGGCCCTTTCAAGTTGGCCAGAGAGATCTCCCCTTTTCCATCCTCGAGTTGCCGGGCCGCTTCCAGGATGCACTGAAGGCCGGCACTGCTGATATACTCCAGGGCGCCGAAGTCGATCACGAAACGGCTCTCCCCCCGTTCCAGGCAGCGCTCCAGGATCCGGTCGAAATCCGGGGCGCAAAGGGCATCCATCCGCCCGCGGACGGACACGACGACCGTCTCTTTTTCCTTGCGGGTATCGATTTCCATGGATCCTCCCTCCATTGTCCGGCCGGATACTCTGCGGGAGCGTCACTTGGAAAAGGTTCACCCCGAATCGGCGGCTGTTTCCGCGTCACCCTCCCCCGGACATGCCGGGAGAGGGTGACGGAATCTTACCACAGAAGGACGGCTGGCTGCCGTATCACTTGCTGTAATCGTAAAAACCGCGACCGCTCTTTCGTCCCATAAACCCCGCGTCGACATACTTTTTCAGGAGAGGGCAGGGACGGTACTTGGAGTCGCCGAAGCCCTTGTAGAGGACGTCCATGATGGCCCAGCAGGTATCCAGGCCGATCAGGTCCGCCAGGGCCAGCGGTCCCATGGGGTGGTTCATTCCCAGGACCATGATGTCGTCGATCGCCTTCGGCTGCCCGACTCCCTCCATCAGGGCATAGACCGCCTCGTTGATCATGGGCATCAGGATCCGGTTGGACACGAATCCCGGAAAGTCGTTGCACTCCACCGGGACCTTGCCGAACTGCTTGCTGAGCGCTTCCGTCGTGTTGTACGTCTCCTGCGATGTGGCGAGGCCGCGGATGATCTCCACGAGCCGCATGACCGGTACGGGATTCATGAAGTGCATCCCGATGACCAGTCCGGAGCGTTTTGTGGCTCCGGCGATCCGGGTGATCGGAATGGATGAGGTATTCGTTGCGAGAATGACCCCGGGCTTGCAGATTTCGTCGAGCTTCTTGAAGAGCCCCAGCTTCAGGTCTTCCCGCTCCACCGCCGCCTCCACGACAAAGTCGGCGTCCTTCATGTCCTCGACGTTCGTGCTCTTCCGGATCCGCCCGAGGATCTCCGCCTTCTGGTCCGCCGTCAGCTTCTCCTTGGCCACCAACCGGTCGAGATTTTTGGAGATGGTTTCATAGCCCCTGTTTACGAACGGCTCGGCAATGTCGTTCATGATGACGTTCAGACCGCCCGGAGATGCTGCGACCTGGGCGATTCCGTTTCCCATCTGACCCGCACCCACTACACCGATTGTCTTGATTGTCATCTCCTGCCCTCCTTGTTTTTTTCCCCCTGGAACACGGCAAGCGGGGACAGGCGGCCGGGCCCGGAGCCCGCCGTCTCCCCTTTCTCTCCTGCCGTTTCCGGAATGTCAATGTGGATCGATCAATCTTCGTTTCCCTTCGGTTTCCCTCACTTGTCCACCCGGATGAGCATGGCGTCGCCCTGGGCATGGCCGGAACAGATCCCGCAAACGCCGATGCCGCCTCCCCGCCTCCTCAGCTCATACCCGAGGGTCATGAGAATCCGGGCACCGGTGGCCCCGATGGGATGACCGTAGGCGATGGCGCTTCCGTTGACGTTGACCTTCTTCATCATGTCTTCCTTGGACATGCCCAGGATGCTCCGGGCGCTGACGAGCACGACGGCGGCGAAGGCCTCGTTGATCTCGATCAGGTCGATCTGGTCGAGCGTCAGATCGTTCTCTTCGAGGATCTTCTTGATGGAGAGTCCCGGGACTGTTGCGATGTCCTTCGTCGGCTGGGAAACCTCCGCGTAACCGAGAATCGTGAAGAGGGGCTTCAGGCCAAGCTCTTTCGCCTTTTCGGCGCTCATGAGCATGCAGACGTCGCCGCCGTCGTTCACGCCGGGCGCGTTGCCCGCGGTCACGCTGCCGGGCTGTCCCGTGACAGTGCTCTTGTGGTTGAAGACAGGGGGAAGCTTGGCCAGGCCATCGATGGTCGTTCCGGTCCGGGGGCCCTCGTCCTTGTCGAAGACCGCCGTGTCCTTGCCCTTCTTGATTTCCACGGGGAAGATCTCGTCGTCCAGGCGACCCGCTTTCATGGCTTCCACGGCCCGCATCTGCGATGTATACGCCCACTCGTCCTGGTCCTGCCGGGTGAAGCCGAATTCATCGGCGGTTTCCGATCCGTGGATTGCCATGTGCCGGTTGTAGAATGCGTCCCAGAGACCGTCATAGACCATCAGGTCAACCATCCGCCCGTTCGGAAGCCCCATCCGGCTCCCCCACCGCATGTCGGGCAGCGAATAGGGGCAGTTCGACATACTCTCCTGCCCGCCGGCAACGACGATCTCGGCCCGGCCCGTCTGGATCATCTGGACGGCCAGATCGATGGTCTTGATGCCGGAGGAGCAGACTTTATTCACCGTGATGGATGGCACGGACTCGGGCAGACCCGCCAGCAGGGTGGCCTGCCGGCTCGGCACCTGCCCGCAGCCGGCGGGCACCACCTGACCCATGAAGACATAATCGATGTCTTCCGGCTTGACCTTTCCGCCCGTGCGCCTGAGGCACTCCTTGATCGCCAGAGCGCCCAGCTGTGGGGCGTCGAAGCCCTTGAGGGAGCCGCCGAAGACACCGTAGGGTGTGCGGCATGCCTCCACACAGACCACCTCACGGAGTCCCTTGAACTGCCCCTTGATCTTTCTCCCCATGCCGGAATAATCGGGTTTCCGTTCGCCGAACCCGCTGATCTTGGCATCGGCGTAAAACTTTGGTCTGGTTTTATCCAGTTTCTGCGGTACCTTCTCCATCTCGTCCTCCTTTTATTTCCCCCGGACCTGCCCCGTGCGCTCCACTGCCGTGCAGGTCCGGTTCGTTGCTATGTTGGGGAAGGGGAAAAAAGGCGCTTTTACCAGTAAAAGACTGGTTCCGGTTTTTCTCACAACCCCGGCAGTTTGTCAATTGCTTTGGCTCCCGCCGCCGCATTCTCCGGGAGTTCCGGATATCGCTTTACAAAACCGTTGACAGTCCACCCGATTTGGGATTGACTTCCTCCCGTCGCCGGCGGGCGTAGTGTGCCAAACCGGCAGCCCCGATCCACCAGGAGATGACGGATGCCGCCCTTCCCTCTCAAGCCCTGTCCGAAGACCTACATTCTGGAGACCCACCGATCATGCCCGCCCGCGGAGACCCTGGCGTTCATCGCCCGCCTGGAAGAGACCGTCGGCATGCTGGAGGTCCGGGACGCCGCAGGAGACGATCGCATTGGCATCCCGGTCTTCACCTGCCGGAGGATCCGTCCGGACGGATCCCAGACCCGGCACACCGGCAAGGGAATCACGCCTGTCCAGGCCCGTGTATCCCTGACCATGGAGTCCGTCGAGCGCTACGCATCCGAGTTCCGGGAAATCCATCGGGAAAGGCTGATCCGGGACAGTTACCGCCGGCTGTCCCGACGCTTCAATGTCCTCCACCCGCCGGACCTGATTCTCTCGCAGGCCAGCGAGTACGACGACGACCGTCCCGTCTTCTGGACTGCGGGTTACGACCTCCTGCGCGAAGAGGATGTATACCTGCCCGCCTGCGCCGTCTTTCATCCCTTTCACCTGGACGATGTCCTGGTTACCCACACCCACACCAACGGCATCGCTGCCGGCAACACCCTGGAGGAGGCCGTGGAACATGGCCTCACGGAGGTGATCGAGCGCGACGCCTGGAGCATCGCCCAGTACCGGGCCGAGGCACTGGACGCCCTCTCGGTGGAGGTGACGGACGGCAATGCCTTCCTCCTCGACATCATCGGGAAATTCAGCGAGGCGGAGGTCGAAATCGTGGCCAAGAACATTACCTCGGATGTCGGGGTACCCACGATCGCCGCCTTTTCCAGGGATCTGCAGTATGATTCCATGATCCCCATAGACGGTTTCGGAACCCACCTGGATCCTCGCGTGGCCCTTGCACGGGCCCTGCTGGAAATCGTCACCACCCGCGCCCTGTTCCTGCAGACGAGGGGGCTGGCAGGCCTGCAGGAGGGTTGCGCAGCCTATTTCCGGGAGGACATGGACGATTACCGGTTCTTCAGCCACCGGCAGATCGGCCTGGGCGACATGGACGCCGATTTTCGGGACGACATTTGCGACGACGTGCGCCTCCTGATGTCCAAATGCGCAAGTCGCGGTCTGGACCGGATAATTGCCGTGGACCTGACGGATGATGCGACCGGCATCCCCACGGTGCGCATGGTCGTCCCCGGTATGGAGGCATGCTGCTTCGACCGCAGCCGGAGGGGAGAACGCCTTTTTTCCGACCCCGAAGGAGCATGACATGCTTGGAGAAGAAGACATCACCCAGCGGGCGATTTACTGCTACCTGGCCTTCCGGCAGTTGGCGATCCTTTACAGCAGCGACGAGGCACCGTCCCGGTACCTGGAGGCCCTGGGCCGTTCCTCCCTGGATCTGGCGGGAGACCCCTTCATCCGGGGAACCCTGGAAGAGGCCCTGCTGGAGGGGAGGGTCGAAGAGTCCCTCCACCATCTGATGATCCTGTATGAAGGTTTGACACTGGCCCTCTGCGAAGTCCTGGAGACGGACATGGAGACCCTCGGTGAGTCGCTGCCCCCGGCCTACCTGGATGAGATCCTGGAGGAGATGGCTCCCCGTCCGGCCTGATCGACCTCCCCTGCGCCGCATCCGCCGCGACGGTCCCACGGAGGTCTCAACCCCTGGAAACATCCCCAATTATTTCTTGACACCGAGGGGCCGATCCCTTATACCCTATCTCGAATTTCATCCCGTCATGCCCGCCCCCCGACACTGCACCAGAACCGGGTAAACCGGTCAGCCGGAGGTCGGGCGGATCGTCGTTTCCTCAACCTCTGACATAACAGTTGCACCATTCAACAGGAGTTCGCCCTGAGAGGCCCAAGGGATCTCTTTATGCCGCTCCTCTCGCATCCGCCGCGGAATGATCAGCACATTGCCGCTCCCTGCGGCATCTTTCTCCGTATATCAGGCCATCGTTCATTTCTTCACGAAGAAGGGAGGTGAGCACGCAAAACAGAGAACCGGTCTGTTCTTATGAGTTTTCAGGTTATTCAAGGGGGTTTATCATTGCACTGAAAAGGAGGTAACAATGGCAAGAATTCGCGGGAAATCGAAAAAGGCGGAGATCCTGTCGCTGGAGGATGCGGTCAAGACGTACATGCACAACGGGGTCATCTGCGCGTTCAGCGGGTTCACGGGCTTCAACCGGAACCCTTTTGCCTTCGCCTGGGAGACAGTCCGTCAGGGCATCAAGGACATTCATGTCATCGACCGGCACGGCGGTGTGTGTACCTGGCTGCTAAACTCCGTCAACGCCATGAAGATCTATGAGACGGACTGGATGGGCTGGGGTGAAATGGCCGGCAAGATCGATATCAACCTGGAGCGGCACTACAAGGCCGGCAAGGTGATTCTGGAGGATTATTCCCACGGCGCCATGGCCATGCGGTTCCTCGCCGGCGCCATCGGGGCGCCCTTCATCCCCTATTCCGCCCCCCTGGGCTCCGATCTTTACAACCCCAAGTATGACGCCCTCGGCAAGGCGGGCATGCGGGACGGCAAGAATGCCAAGATCCCCCGAAAGAAATTTATCCAGATGGAAGAACCCTTCTGGGGTGAGGGCGACACCATCCTGCTGCCGGCGGCCAAGCCGGAGCTGGCCATCATCCACGTCGCCCAGGCCGGTGACAAGGGAACGGCCCGCTGGCGCGGCGTCGGCACCATCGACAAGGAGATCTCCTTTGCCTGTGACAAGGTCGTGATCCTCGCCGAGGAAATCGTCCCTGAATCGGAGATGAGAAAACTTCCCGAGACGAACCAGATCCCCTACTTCGTCGTGGACGCCGTCGTGGAGTGCCCCTGGGGAGCCTTCCCGAGCTCGGTTCCCTTCTACTACGACTACGACGCGCCCTTCATGCGGGATATGGACAAGGCCTCCCGGAACAACGATGACCTGAAAAAGTGGCTCGACGAGTGGGTCTTCAGTCCCAAGAGCTGGGAAGACTTCGTCGTCAAGCTGGGTGCCAAACGGCTTCTCGACCTGAAGGCGGACAGCACCACCGGTTACAGCGTTCGCATGATGAGAGGAAAGAAACCGGCGCCCAGAATGAAGATGCCCTTGTCCGTGGCACGCAGCGGTTATTAAAAGAAAGGGGGGATACGAAACATGGCAAAATCAATGGAAGAATTGATGGGATTGATCGACCTGATTCCCAACGAGTCCGCGAAGCCGGGGGAATTCATCCTTCCGGAGCTGATGGCCATCGCCGTGGCTCACGAAGTTCGGAATGAAGATATCGTGTTCGCCGGCACGGGGCTCCCCATGGTGGGCATCATGACGGCCAACTTCACAAACGCACCGAAGGCGACCCTGATTTACGAATCGGGAATCTGCGACGGCAAGACGATGCATGTCCCCATGTCCGTCTGCGACCAGCGGGCGGCCAACATGAGCTCCACCCTGGGCGGCCTCGTCGACACGTTCGGTTATTACCTGCAGCAGGGTTACGTCACACTCGGGTTCCTCGGCGGTGCGGCGATCGACAAGTATGGAGGCGTCAACGTGACCTCCATTGGAGACTATTTCGCCCCCTCGCACCGCTTCACCGGGTCCGGCGGAAACTCCGACATCGGGACCATGGCAAAACGGACGGCCTACATCATTCTCCAGGAGAAACGACGCTTCCTGGAGCGGAACGACTACACGACCACCCCCGGCTGGTGGTGCTGGGACTTCAAGACCAACGAGTGGAAGCCCAAGAAGGAAGTCTGGAAGAACACCGCCTTCGCCGACTGCGGTCCCACCGCCGTTGTGACCAACATGGGCGTCTACCGCTTCGACAAAGATGGGATCATCTACCTGGAGACCCACCATCCGGGCGTCACGGTGGAGCAGGTCAAGGAGAATTGCGGCTTCGATCTCAATGTGTCGAATGTCAAGGGCGAAACCCCACATCCGACCTACAGGGAGCTGTTCGTGCTCCGGGAGTTCGTCGATCCGGAACTGATCTTCCTGCCCGCGAAGACGGATTATACGCCCGCAATTCAGGCCATCATCGACAAGGGGGTCTGATGCTTCACACAATCGGCGCCGGGGCGCCATGCCCCGCGCCGCTTGCGAGCCAGCTGTCCGGGAAGGTGGTATGGATTCCCCTTCCCGGACATCCAAAAGACCGCGCATGACCCGGCGCCCTCCAGAACCGCTGCCAACGGAGTCCGCCGGCGCATAATACATTCGGAGGGAAGGAAAGAGACGATGAATCTAGATCTCACGGAAGAGCAAAGAATCATCCAGGACACGGCGCGCAACTTCGCCAGGACGGAACTCGAGCCCCTGGCGGCAAAACTGGACGAGCAGGACGACCGGGCGGCCTTCTGCGCCAACTTGAGGAAGCTTGCCGGGCTTGGACTCATGGGAATCAACGTGAAGGCCGACTACGGCGGATCCGAGGCGGGCGTCGTGGCCTTCAGCCTGGCCGTGACCGAGATCGGCAAGGCCTGCGCCTCCACGGGCGTCACCATGTCGGTGAACAACATGGTCTGCGAGGTCATCCAGGCCATCGGTTCGGAAGAGCAGAGGATGAAATACATCCCGAAAATCTGCTCCGGCGAGTACTATGCCGGCGGCTTCGGCCTCACGGAAACCACGGCCGGCTCGGACCCCGCCGGGATGCGCTGTTCCGCCGTGCTGGACGGGAACGAGTGGGTCCTCAACGGCAACAAGATGTTCATCACCAGCGCAGAGTACGCCGGCGTCTTCGTCGTCTGGGCCGTGACGGATAAATCCGCTCCCAAAGGAAAGGGCATCAGCACGTTCCTCGTGGAAAACGGGCTTAAGGGATTCACCGTGGGCCGGGCGGAGCACAAAATGGGCCAGCACGCGTCCATCACCAACGAGCTGATCTTCGAGGATTGCCGCATCCCCAAGGACGCCATCATGGGCAAGCCGAACGACGGTTTCCGGACCGCCGTGGGCGAACTGGCGGGGGGCCGGATCGGCATCGGATCCCTGGGGCTCGGCATCGGCCAGGCGGCCATCGAGTATGCCGCCAAGTATGCCCTGGAGCGCCGGCAGTTCGATCAGCCCATTTCGAATTTTCAGGCCATCCAGTGGATGATCGCCGAGTCCTATACGGAGCTCGAAGCGGCGCGGCTCCTCCTGATGAACGCGGCCTACCAGAAGGAGAACGGCCGGTTCTTCGCCCGCCAGGCATCCATGGCCAAGTACTACGCCACGGAAGCGGCGGAGCGGGCCTGCTACAACGCCCTTCAGATCATGGGCGGATACGGCTACACCCGGGAATTCCCGATTGAGCGCTTTGCCCGGGACGTCCGGATCACCTCGATCTACGAGGGAACCAACCAGATCCAGAGGGTCATCATCGCCCGGGATATCCTGAGCAGTCTGAAATAAGGCCTGAAGGCCGACACTGCAACGCAAAGAGCCCCCGGGGGACCCCGGGGGCTCTTTTTTCATTCCGACGGTTGAACGGGAATTGCGGCCGGCCTGCTGCCGCCGCCTCAACGCACAACTATTCCTTTCGGAACACCTTCACCAGGATGCTCCGGCAGCACTCGCCGTTCTTGATGACAAAACAGTCGGGACGCTCGATCAGCGAATACTGGCCGTTCGACTCGATCTCAAGATCTTCCTTTTTCAGGTCCCCTTCCCGCGGGATGAAGAGCATCCTGCCGATGGGGATTCCCCCTTCCTTCAAAATGGCCATAACAATTCTCCTCCTCGCGGCTTGAACGAAACCGCCCGTTCTCAGAACAAAAGGAGCCCCGTCCAGTCAACCCGTTTGCGGACGGGAAACCGCCCCGGCAGCCCCGCCTTTTCCAGGGTAGCCAGGACATCGATGCCCATGGCCTCCATGGACGGCCTTGCCCGGAATGGATGGCGGCAAGGCTCTCCGGGCAGGACCGCCGCACACTCGTCACAGAGACGGCAGCATCCTCCAATCAGTGCCGCGGCGAAATGGAAGCCTGCCTCAAAAGCGGTCTTCTCCGCACGATTCATCAATCCGTGCAGTTTTCGGGCATGCACGAACACCTTCTCCGGGGGATCGAAAGGCCCGTCAGCGGATACCTGGACAAGAACGGCTCCCCCGAAACGGGCCAGCATCTCCCGAAACTCCGATACCGGGGGGAGAAGCGGGGGACAGGTGAAATTCCGTCCGTAGCTGTCGCAGAGCGGCACCTGGCATTTGAGCCTGACCCGCTCGTCCACGACCAGGGAATCGACGGAAATCGGCCGCACCTCCGTCGCTCCTCCCCTGCGGAGAGAGGCCTTCATTCGCCTGAACCATGGTGACGTTTCGATTTGATGACCGCCTGCCATGAGAAATCACGATCCCGCGCAAACATGGACCCAAGCAGCTGCGACGAGGGAGGAAGCGCAACAAAGCATCCGGGCCTATTCCCACGTCGTCACCGGGCTGTTCAAAATCAGACGACCTTGCAACAAGCCCGCAGGCAAGGCGTGCAAGCCCCGAGGAGCGAGGCGTACTCTACTCTTACGCTGCAGTGACGAGGGATGAAGCACAACACAGCATCCGGGCTTGTTCCGAGGTCGTCTCCGGGCTGTTCAAAAATGGTCGGATGCAAGGCGCCCGAAGTCCCGAACCGTGAGTCGTACTTTTTCGTACGTCGAACGGTGAGGGACAAGGGGAACGCCGCAGACGGGCGTTTTTCAACAGCCCGTCCAGTTTCATCAGACGACCTCGCAACAAGCCCGCAGGCGAGGCGTGCAAGCCCCGAGGAGCGAGGCGTACTCTACTCGTACGCCGCAGTGACGAGGGGTGAAGCGCAACAAAGCATCCGGGCTTGTTGCGAGGTCGTCTCAGTATTCGATGCCGGCTCTTTCTTTCATCCCCTTCGAATAATGATGCCTTACCTCCTGGATCTCGCTGACCGTATCGGCGAGTTCCAGGACCTCCGGTGGCGCGTAGCGGCCCGTGAGAATCAGGTCCACCGCCGCCGGTTTACTGCGGATCAGCTCCAGCAGGTCCGCGAGGGGGATCAGCCTGAAATCGACAGCGACATTGATCTCGTCGAGAATCACCATGTCATGGGTTCCCGCCGACAGGGCCTCCCGTGCCGTCTCCAGCCCCTGTCTCGCCAGCTCTACATCCACCGGGGCCGGATTATCCCGCATCACGAAGCTGTCGAGGCCGCTCTGGACGATCGTGATCCCCGGCAGATGCCGCTCCGCCGCCAGGACTTCCCCGTACTTCCTGCCTTTCATGAACTGGATCACAAGAACCTTCTTCCCGTGTCCCAGGGCCCGCAGGGCCTGTCCCATGGCGGACGTGGTCTTTCCCTTCCCGTTGCCCGTAAGGACGATCACCACCCCCTGGTTGAACCGGGACAGGGCTTCCGTGATACGATCATTGCCTGCTGATTCCACTCCATCACTCCTTCTTCCTATGGACGGTGGATGGCGGCTTCCTGCGACAGGAATGAAAAAACCCGGGCTCCCTCCGGGAGGCAATGCCCCCGGAGGGCGAAATCCCGGGTCTGCTGCCGCTTCATCCGGATGGCCCCGCTCAGTCGCAGTTCTTCAGATACCGTCCGGCAATATTTTCCGCCAGGGTATAAGGATCGGACTCCTTCTTGAGAAGCATCTCGACCATCCTCTCCATCTCCCCGGAAGCAACAAGACGTTTCAGAACCGGTTCGAGCATGCTGTTCCGGACCGCCTCGTTGAGCTCCACCACCGCCTTCCGGCGGATCCGGGATCCCAGCAGATCGTGTTTAACGAGATGCTCATAATGCTCCACGATGGTTGCCGTGAGCTCTTCCAGGCTCTTCCCGAATCCCTCCGGTTCAAATGCATTCTCCACCCGGATGATCGGCGGCCGCCACCCTCCGGGAAACGCGTTCGGCGGAGCCATGTCCAGCATGGCCATGAGTTCCCGCCGCAGCTTCGAGGAGCCCTCCCGGTCCGCCTTGTTGATGACGAAGAGGTCGGCAATCTCCATGATCCCGGCCTTGATGGCCTGGATCTCATCTCCCATCCCCGGAATCAGGACGACGATCACCGTGTGGGAGTGGTTGATGATGTCCACCTCCTGCTGGCCGGTTCCCACGGTCTCCACGATCACCATGTCCATCCCCATGACATCCATGACATGGATCGCGTCTCCCACGGCCTTGGCCAGGCCGCCCAAGGCGCCACGGGTGGCGAGGCTGCGGACGAAGACCCCGGGGTCCTCCGCGTGCCGCTGCATGCGGATCCGGTCGCCCAGGATGGCGCCTCCCGTGAAGGGGCTGGTGGGGTCCACGGCGAGGACGCCCACCGTTTTTTCGCGCTTCCGGAAACACTCGACGAGGCCGTCCACGAGGGTGCTCTTTCCCGCCCCGGGGGACCCGGTGATGCCGATCACATGGGCCTTTCCCGTGAGGGGGAAGATGTGCTTGATGGTCGTGCGGGCCTCATCGACGCCGTCTTCCAGGTTGCGGATGAGGCGGGAGGCCGTTCTGACATCTCCCGCCTTGATTTTATTAACTTTTTCCATGATGTCATGCCCTTGGTTGTACATTCGTGTTGATCCATTCCACAATGCTGTCCAGCGTGGCCCCCGGCGTGAAGATGGCCTTGAGGCCGGCGTCAAACATGAGTTTGAAATCCTGGTCCGGAATGATGCCGCCGCCAATGACGGTGATATCATCCGCCCCCTTCTCCTTCAGCAGCGTCACCACCGCCGGAAACAGGTAGCGATGCGCCCCCGACAGGCAGCTCAGCCCGACGATATCCACATCCTCCTGGATGGCCGCCGCGGCGATCTGCTCGGGCGTCTGGTGACAACCCGTATAAATGACCTCGAAGCCCGCATCGCGGAAGCAGCGGGCCAGGACACGGGCCCCCCGGTCGTGACCGTCCAGGCCCGGCTTCGCAACCATGATTCGCAGTTTCTTATCTGCCATTGAGCTGTCCCTCCCTCCTCGTCAGTAGAGTCCCGGATCGCGGTATTCGCCGAACACCTCGCGGTAGACGTCGCAGATCTCCTGCACACTGGCCAGATTTTTCACGGCCTCGATGCAGTAGGGCATGACGTTCTCACCCTTCTTGCAGGCGCCCTTGAGGTCGTCCAGGCAGCGCTTCACGGTCTTGTTGTCGCGCTTCCGGCGGACGGCGGCAAGGCGCTCGATCTGCTCCTTCTCGATGCTGTCGTCGATCTCCAGGAACGGGATGGGCGCTTCATCGGCGGTTACGTACTTGTTGATTCCGATCATGATCTTCTCCCCGGCGTCGATCTGGCGCTGGTACTTGTACGCCGAGTCGGCGATCTCCAGTTGGGGGAAGCCCTTCTCGATGGCGGCGACCATGCCGCCCATTTCGTCGATCTTGTGGATGTACTCCCAGGCTTTCTCCTCCATCTCGTTGGTCAGGGCCTCGACGAAGTAGGAACCCGCCAGCGGATCGATGGTGTTGGCCGCCCCCGTTTCCTCCGCGATGATCTGCTGCGTCCGGAGGGCGATCTGGACGGCATGGTCCGAGGGAAGGCAGAGCACCTCGTCCAGGGAGTTCGTGTGGAGCGACTGGGTCCCGCCCAGGACGGCCGCCAGGGCCTCGGTGGCCGTGCGGACGACGTTGTTGTAGGGCTGCTGGGCCGTCAGGGAGCAGCCCGCCGTCTGCGTGTGGAACCGCATCCACCAGGACCGCTCGTCCTTGGCCTTGTAGCGGTCCCTCATGGCCTTGGCCCAGATCCTCCGGGCCGCCCGGAGCTTGGCGATCTCCTCGAAGAAATCGATGTGGGAATTGAAGAAGAAGGACAGCCGGGGCGCAAAGGAATCGACGTCCAGCCCCTTGCGGCGGATGACGTCTTCCACGTACTCCATGCCGTCCCGGAGCGTAAAGGCCAGCTCCTGCACCGCCGTGGCGCCGGCTTCCCGGATGTGGTACCCGCTGATGGAGATGGTGTTCCACCGGGGGACATGCTTGGTTCCGAACTCGACGGTGTCGCTGATCAGCTTCACCGACGGCTCGGGCGGGCACATCAGGGTCTTCTGGGCGATGAACTCCTTGAGCATGTCGTTCTGGATCGTCCCGCCGATCTTGCTCAGGGGAATCCCGCGGATCTCCGCGGTGGCGCAGTACATGGCCCAGAGGGCCGTCGCCGGCGGGTTGATTGTCATGGACGTGGTCACCTTGTCCATGGGGATTCCGTCGACGAGCTGCATGAAGTCCTCCAGGGTATCAATGGCCACCCCGCACTTCCCGCATTCCCCGCGGGCCTTCGGCGAATCGGTGTCATACCCCATCAGGGTCGGGAAATCGAAGGCCGTGGAAAGCCCCGTCTGTCCCTCCTTGAGGAGCAGGTGCCACCGCTCGTTCGTCGTCTTGGCGTCTCCCATGCCGGAGAACATGCGGAACGTCCAGTACTTCCCCCGGTACCCCGTCACCTGGTTGCCCCTGAGGAACGGGAACTGGCCGGGATACCCGATGTCCTGGACGAAGTCCATGTCCTTGATGTCCTCGGGCCCATAGAGCCGCCGAATGGGAAGATCCGAAACGGTGGACCATAGCGCTTCGGGCTTCTGGTCGGCATTCTTGGCGATCACCTTCCGGACCGCATCCTCCCACTTCTTTCGGAGCTCACTCGACTGTGTCAACACTTCCGTAGCGAAATACACGTTACCCCCTCCTTTCAAAGTATTCGCTGCCAACGTTCAGCGCCGCGGAAGGAAATCCCGGCGCGGCCTGCCAGATGGATCGGAACATCGGTCGTACAGTCGGAACGAAAAGGGAAACTACCCGCCGCGGAAAGCGGGCCAGGCGAACAGAACCGGGGAAAGAATGCAGGGGGGGTGCGATATGAATGGAACAAACACTCATACCCTCCGACCATACGGCCGTGATCTTCAAATGTTGTGTCTGAAAACCCCCCTCCGGACCGAACACCGGATCAAGACGAGCGCTTCTGCCAAGAGCCTGAGGGTCCGGTTCCGAAAGACCATCCCCATGAACTGCGGGCACTGGTAAAGCGTGTATTTGCTATCTTGATTCCGGTCATTTGTCAAGGAATTGTCATAACCGCCCCGGGAGGTTGTCCGGCTCCGGGGATGGTTCGCGGAGTCATGACAGGCGACGTTGGAGCAACACGCCCGCCATGATCAAAGACAGCCCCAGGACGGTGGAAGGAAGGATCGGCTCGCCGACCGTCACGGCGATGAAAAAGAGAGAAACAAAAGGGGAAAGGTAGATCAGGTTGCCGACCTGGGCGGCGCTCCGGGACAGAGTCAGCGCCTTCAGCCAAAGGACGAAGGTGATGCCCATTTCAAAAAGGCCGATGTAGCAGGCCCCCACTAGGCCCTGGAGGGGAAGGCACCGGAGGGGGGAAAACAGCGCGAACGCCGCAAATGTATAGACCGTGCCGAAAACGAAGCACAGGAATAGCTTGAGCGTCTCGTCCCGGGTGTCTTTCACGTTGAGAAGCCAGAAGAGGGCCCAGAGAATGGAGCTGGAAAGGGCCAGAGCCGCTCCCGCCGGGTTGGTGAACCGAAGGCTCTGAAGGTCGCCCCGGGTGGAAACGACCAGAACGCCTGCGAAACTGAGGAGGATCGCGATCATGCTCGCAGCGCGGATCTTCTGGCGAAGGATAACGGCAGACAAGAGGACCAGCATGATCGGCCAGGTATAATTCAGGGGCTGGGCCTCCTGGGCGGGGAGGAGGTCGTATGCTTTGAAGAGAATCAGGTAATAGGCGAACGGATTCAGCAGGCCCAGGAAAGCCGAGTGGAGCCACTCCCGGCGGGTCATGCCACCGAGAAGACCGAGCTTGCCCTGGATGCACAGGATCCCGAAGATCGCCACGGCGGATGTCAGGGACGCCAGAAAGAGCATCTCCAGGAACGTCAGGTAGCGCAGGGTGATCTTGAAGGCCGAGGCCACCGTCGACCAGAGCAATACCGTTGCCAGGGCATACCCATAGGCTTTCTTCTGGTTGTCCATAGACTCCTGGCGCATGGGTGGGAGGGGAATCCGCCAAAACGGGATGCGGGCCGGCGGGAAACCGGTTTCTCTTTACCATCGCCTCCCCGGAGGCACAAGGGCTTCGTTTCGCCGCCCCGTCTTTCCGGAGGCCGGGTCTTTACACCCGATTTCCGATCCCATTTATTCTCCTTGATTCACACCGGACATTCCTTTATCAAAATGGGCAAACCCCGACAGACAGGGAGGACGCCGTTCATGATGAAAACACTCCGGTCCGCACTGCTGGTCCCGCTTCTTATGTTCCTGGCCGGATGCGGCAGCTCCGACAGCCTGACGGACCTCCGGATCGGACTGATCGCGGAGTTGACCGGAGAGGCATCCGCAGTAGGCATCTCCTGCAGAAACGCCGCCGAGCTCGCCGTGAAGGAAATCAACGACGGCGGCGGGCTGACCATCGGGGACAGGACATACAAGGTAAAGCTTCTGGTCATGGACAACGGAGGCAAGGCGGACGCATCGGCACAGGCTGCCCGGAAGCTGATCGACAGCGACAAGGTCGTGGCCATCGTCGGTCCCAACGAGAGCCGTTTCGCCATCCCCGCCTCGGATGCAGCCGAGAGCGCCGCGACCGTCCTCCTGTCGCCGTCGTCCACCACCCCCAGAACAACCCTGGATGCCCGGACGGGTGGACCCAAGAAATACGTGTTCCGGGCGTGCTACATTGATCCGTTCCAGGGACAGGTTCTGGCAAAATTCGCCTATGACGAGCGGAAAGCCGGTACGGCCGCCGTCCTCTTCGACGAAACGGCGGATTACAGCCGGGGTATCGCGGAGGTGTTCCGGGATGTGTTCATCCGGAGAGGGGGCAAAATCGTGGCATACGAGCCCTACACCACCGGTACCAGGGACTTCACGGATCCGCTGACAAGAATCCGGAACGCCGGGCCGGACGTGATTTTCATCCCAAATCACTACACGGAGGTTCCCGGCCAGATCCGGCAGGCAAGAAAACTCGGGATCCAGGCCCTGTTCCTCGGCAGCGACTCATGGGGCACGGCGGATCTCCTGGCTGCATGCGGAAAGGACTGCGACGGCTGCTACTTCAGCACCCACTACGACGCGGAAACGGCCACGAAAGAGGCCAGGACGTTCGTGGAGTCCTACCGGAAGAAATACGGCAGCGTGCCGGATGATGTGGCCGCCCTCACGTATGACTCCTTCGGTCTTCTCCGGCAGGCCCTCCGGACGGGGGGAAGGCTCGAAAGACGGGCCGTCCGGGATGCGCTGGCAAGAATCCCCCGGTACGAAGGGGTTACGGGAGTGATGGAGTTCCGCGAAGGCTCCGGCGATCCGATCAAGAGCGCCGTCATCATGAAGATCCAGGACGGCCGCTTCGTGTGGTTCGCCAACGTCAATCCGTAAGCGTCCGGATCCCCTGACTCGGACGATCGGATTGGAGGCTCTGCCTCAGATAACGCTTCGTCCAGGGACAGCACGCAATGCAGATGCCACAGATTGTCGTGGCGGCGATGCCCGCCCGTTCCGTGAGACTCCGGGCGGTGGCGTGGCAGGCATAAACGTCCAGGATCTCGTCCCGGTCCGTTCCCACACTCCATTCCTCCCCCCGCGGCGCCCGCCCGGGACAGTTGTCCACGCACAGCCTGCAGGCCCCGCACCGGGACACCTCCACCGGAGGGGAGGTCGTGAAGGGGGCATCCGTCAAGACCGTGATCAGGCGGACGGCGGAGCCATAGGGCTCCGTGATCAGGAGGGCGTTGCGGCCGATCCAGCCCAGTCCGGCCCGGGTGGCCACCGTTTTATGGGGAAGAGGCGTCCGGAAATCGGAGGAGAAGACCTCCCGGGTCGGCTCCGCGGGAACGGCCTTCCATCCCCGGTCCGCGATGATATCCGCGGCCATCCGGCCGAGCTCCGCCAGAAGCCGGTTCAGCCGCCCGTACTCGTCGAAATAGGCCGCATTCGGCCCCTCCACAATGCCGGCAACAATCGCCGGATCGAGGGCTACGGCAATGGAAAGCCCGACGGGCAGGTTCATCCTGCCATCGGGCGGAAGCTCCCTGAGGTCTGCAAATCCAAGGAGAGCCGCTCCCTTCCGGTAAAGGGCAATCTTCAGTTCGGAGCGGATATCGTCCATGGCACCCCTCCTCTCCCCGCACCGGCCGCCGGTTTCCCATCGGGACGGGGCTCCGGGCCGGCGAAAGCTCCATTCGCCGCTGGTTCACGTCGGCAAAGGATGCGTGCAGTCGTTCCCTCGCAACGCCGTCAGGTGTGGGTCCCCCCGAGGTAGGCCTTCTGGACGTCCGGGTTCGCAAGCAGGTTCGTCGCCGAATCCTCCAGGACGATGCGGCCCAATTCCATGACATATCCCCGATGAGCCAGCTTCAGGGCCGCCCGCGCGTTCTGCTCGACCAGGAGAACCGTCAGGCCGGCCAGGTTGATTTCCCGGATGGTCTGAAAGATGGTCTGGACGAGAAGCGGCGCCAGTCCGAGCGAAGGCTCGTCGAGGAGAAGAATCCTGGGCTTCGCCATGAGGGCCCGGCCGATGGTGAGCATCTGCTGCTCGCCCCCGGAAAGCGTCCCGCCGAGCTGCTCACGCCGTTCGCTCAGTACGGGAAACAGCCGGTAAACCCAGTCGCGGGTCTCTTCGATCCCCTTCGCATCCGAACGGACGAAGCCGCCCAGGGTCAGGTTCTCGTCCACCGTCAGGGTTCCGAAGATCCGCCTGCCCTCCGGTGCCTGGGTAACCCCGCGCTTGACAACCTCGTGGGCGGGAAGACGGTGGATGGGATCCCGATCCAGAGAGATCGTCCCTTCGGAGGAGCGGACAAGCCCGCTGACGGCCAGGAGGGTCGTCGATTTCCCGGCTCCGTTGGCGCCCAGGAGCGATACAATCTCCCCTTCCTCCACGGACAGGTCGATTCCATGCAGGACTTCCACATTCCCATAGGAAACATGAAGATTGTTGACACCCAGGATCTCCGCCATCTTGCTCCTCACCGCCGCGGCACGGGCGGCACGGCTGCATCCATAGATATTCGGTCCGGTGAAGTCAACGGGAAATATCACTTCCTGACCCGGTCGATGATCTCTCTAAACCAGCCATATCCAACAATCCAATATATTTCCCCTTGCATTTGCCAGATCGTTTTGCAATTAATTTGCTGCTATTTCATAGAAATCATGGAACACACGGCGATATCCTGGGAGTGGTGCGGCAGCCGTCCCGGCTTGATTTTTGTTTCCTGCTTCACACATCGTTGACATACATCCTACACGTCTGTTGGGAGGACATCATGAAGCGTTTCGAAGAAACGATTCAGCAGGCCATCCAGGAAAGGACATCCGACGTCCATATCATTCCTGGTCACCGCGTAGCCTTCCGGAAACACGGGCGCATTTATTTCCATGGCGCCAGTCCCTGGACCGCCAGGGAAATCGATGTGCTTGTCCGGAAGCTTATCTCTCCGGAACAGTTCCAGACACTGCAGGAGCGCTTCTCCGTGGACTTCGGCGTCAGTGTCGCCCGCGCCCGCCTGCGCGTCAACGCATTCAGCACCAGCCGCGGGCTCAGCATGGCCATCCGCGTCCTCCCGGGAAACCCTCCGACGATCGACAAACTGAATCTCCATCCCTGCCTCCATGAAATCTGCCAGGCGGACGCAGGGCTTGTTCTGATCTGCGGAGCTACGGGCGTGGGAAAGACAGCGACGATTGCCGCCATCATCGATGAAATCAACTTCAACCGGCTTGGGCACATCATCACCCTGGAGCACCCCATCGAGTACCGATTCCGCTCCAAGAAATGCATCATCCAGCAGAGGGAACTCGGAGTGGACATGCCGTCTTTCGATCAGGGGCTTGTCGACATTCTTCGGGAAGACCCGGACGTGATCGTCGTCGGGGAACTCCGCGACCCCGAGACCATGCGCCTGACCCTCAACGCGGCCGAGTCCGGCCATTTGGTCATCGGGACCCTCCACGCTTCCTCGGTGGAGGAGGCCATTTACAGGCTTCTAAACTCCTTCCCGCCGGACGCCCAGGACGCGATCCGTGTCCAGCTCGCATCCGTCATCTCCTGGCTGGTCGTTCAGCAGCTCGTTTCTCTCAAGGGGATCGATTTCCGCGTCCCCCTGCTTTCCATTCTGAGAGGAACATCGCCGGTGAAAACGGTGATCCGGGACAACAAGCTGCACCAGATCGAAGGCTTCCTCCAGACAGGGAAGGGAAGCGGCATGTTCTCCTCGGATCGATACATGGAAGAGTTCCTGTCGACGAAAAGAAACTTCATCTCTCCGACGGAGAGCTTCCGCCCTTCCGAAGAAGAGGCTCAGGAGCCGATGTACCGGTCGGTCCTGTTGAGCAAGGGAGGGTACGCGGAGGCTCCTGTGCGCATTCAGGAAGCGTCCGTGGCCTCGGACACGTTCGAGGTCGTGCGGGGACCTGCCGTTGCAGCACGGCGTGGTCATGACGTGGGAAGCCTCGAAAACCTGGTCAGTATTGAAGAAGAAGCCTCCATCGAGGAACTCATCAAGGAATTCGAGAAACGATGACCGGTTCTCCACCGACCGCCCCAATCCCGGTCCGGCGGATGAGATGCACGGTTACAACAGGAGGTTATGCTCTTGAAAAGAAAACCTGCAGGAAAAGCGAAGAATCTGCGCCGGTATTCCCGGGTTAATACATACCAGCCCATGGCGGCGTTCCGCATTGCAGCTACATCCGCCGACCATCTCGTATCGAAGGTGGAAAAAGGGGCGATCATCGTGGACTTCACGACTCCCCCTTCCCTGGACAGTGCGTCCCTCGCCGAGGTCCTCTCCCGCCTGGACAGCAAGTTGTCGGCGATTCTCAGTCTTCTGATTCCTGAGAGAAAGGGATTTATAGCCCTTTCCTTCCGAGTTCTGAACCTGAGCGCAAATGGGATGCGCTTTTCCTCCCTCGAGGCGTTCGAACCGGGCGAAATTCTCGAGATGAAGCTGCTCCTCTATGGACAGCCCCATGTCTTGCTTACGCTTTACGGGGAAGTCCTCCGCTCCATCGAGCAGGAACAGGGGTTCCATGTCGCAATCCGGTTTCTCGGAGAGACGGAAGAAGTTCGGGATGCCTTCCTGAATTACGATTTCGCCGCCCACAAGGCCGTCCTGCGTCATCTGCTTCAGGAAAGCAGACGGGATGTCAATTTGCTCCTCGTGAATCGCTGAAGAAGCGAAATATCTTTATTTCGGGTATTCCCGGTGTGAATGTCTTCAGCATTGAAGGGATTCAATCCTCCTCGACCCCGAGGTAGGCCTCGATGACTTTCGGGTCTTCCTTGACCTGCTCCGGCGTGCCTTCGGCGATCATCTCCCCGTTTTCCAGCACCACCACCTTCTCGCAGGCCTTCATCACGAGGGACATGTCGTGCTCGATGAGGAGCACTGTAACCCCGCGGTCGCGGATGCGCCCGATCAGTCCAGCCAGCAGTGCGGTCTCCTGCTCATTCATTCCACCCGCCGGCTCGTCCAGGATCAGGAAGCGGGGCTCCGTTGCCAGGGCGCGGGCAATTTCCAGGAGACGCTGGTTCCCGTAGGACAGGTTCCGGGAGAGCTGGTTCACCTGCTCGTGGAGACCTACGAAAGACAACTCCCGCACGGCCTTTGCCACCGCTTCACGCTCCTCCCGCTTCTGGGAAGGCATCCGGAGCATGGACGAGAGAAATCCGGCCCTCATGCGGCAGTGGCAGCCCGCCAGGACGTTCTCCAGGACGGACAGGCTCTGGAACAGCCGGATCGTCTGAAACGTCCGGGCGATTCCCAGGGTCACGATCTTCGAGGTGAGCAGGCCGCCGATGGGTTTTCCCTCGAAGAGGATCCTGCCCACATCGGGCTTGTAGTTGCCCGTGATGAGGTTGAAGACGGTTGTCTTGCCGGCGCCGTTGGGGCCGATCAGCCCGACGATGCTCCCCGCCTCCACGTCGAAGGTGACGCGGTTCACCGCCGTGAGGCCGCCGAAGGATTTGGTGAGATCCTGGAGCGAGAGCAGAGGAGTCACGGCCGTTCCTCCCCGGAGATTCCTTCCAGCCGGTAGACCCGGGGCCTCTGGGGAATGATTCCCTCCGTCCGGAAGATCATCATCACCACCATGGCGGCGCCGAACACGAGCATCCGGGCGTTGGCAAGGTCCCGGAAGACTTCCGGGATCCCGACGATGAGGGCGGCCCCCAGGAGCACGCCGGGGATGCTTCCCGCCCCTCCCAGGATGATCAGGGTGAACATCAGGACCGATTCCCAGAAGCTGAAGGACTCCGGGGCGATGATGGTCATCTTGGAGGCGAAGATCAGCCCCGCCATCCCCGCCCATGCGGCCCCGAGGGCGAAGACGCCGAGCTTGTAGCGGGCCGTCGGAATGCCGCTCCCCTCGGCCGCCACCTCGTCCTCCCGCAGATAGTTGAGGGCCCGGCCGAAGCGGGAATTCTCCAGGAAGTGGAACAGGACGATGGTGACCATCAGGAAGATCCCGATGAGGTAGAAAAATTCATGGGGCGTCCGGATGACGAGCCCGAACACCGAAGGTCGGGATATTCCGAAAATTCCGTTGGCCCCGCCGGTGATCCCGAACACGTCGTTGACCAGAGCGATGCGGACGATCTCGCCGACACCGATCGTGACAATGCAGAGGTAATCGCCCCGGAGATGGACGATGGGACGGGCCACCACCGCCGCGAAAAGGCCGGCGGCCAGGGCGGATACCGGGAGGAGCCACAGGATGGGAATGCCGAAGGTCGTGTTGAGGATGGCCGCCGTGTAGGCCCCGATAGCAAAGAAGGCCGCATGACCCAGGTTGAACAGTCCCGCGTGGCCCACGATCAGGTTGAGGCTGAGTCCCAGGATGGCATAGACTCCGATCGCGTTGAGGACGTCCACCCAGTAGGCGTTCAGGAACGGAGGAAGCACCGCCAGAACGGCCGCCGACAGGAAGAAAAGGATGGCGTTTCTGTTGTTTTTCATGCGTCCTTCGCTCCCGGGAACCTCAGATCTTCTCCGCCACCCGCTCGCCCAGGAGTCCCGTGGGTCGGACGATGAGGATCGCGATGAGGACGCAGAAGGCGATGGCGTCCTTCCAGGCGATGGAGATATAGGCGGCGCCGAGGGCCTCGATGACCCCCAGGAGAAGGCCTCCCACCATGGCCCCGGGGATGTTGCCGATCCCGCCCAGGATCGCCGCGGTGAAGGCCTTGAGGCCGTACGTCCATCCCATGGTGAAGTTGATCTGTCCGTAGAGGAGACCCACCATCAGGCCCGCCACACCGCCCAGGGCGGGTCCGATGAGGAATACAATCAGGATGACCCGATTCACGTCGATCCCCATGAGCCTCGCAGCTCCCTGGTCGATGGCGGCCGCCCGGATGGCCGTCCCGATCCGCGTCCGCTGGACGAAGAGATACAGTACCGCCATCAGGAGGATCGACGCCGCCAGAACGATGATCTTCACGACAGGGATGTCCACCTGGAACAGGGAGACGGCGGTGGACGGCAGGATGTCCAGCGGATAGACCTGGAACCGGGCTCCGTAGACAAGCATGACCAGGTTCTGGAGAAAGATGGAGGCCCCGAGGGCGGAGACCACCGCCGACAGGCGGGGCGATTCCCGCAGGGGGCGATAGGCTGCCCGGTCCAGGACGGCCCCGATCGCCGCCAGCATCCCCATGATCATGACCGCCACCAGGAGGATGCCGATGACGGCACCGTAGAATTCGGTCAGTCCCAGGGCGGCCAGAACGGTAAGCCCCAGGTAGGCGCCGATGGTGAACAGGTCCCCGTGGGCGAAATTGATGAGTTTGAGCACCCCGTACACCATGGTGTAGCCCAGGGCGATCAGGGCATAGATCCCGCCCACGGCGAGCCCGTTGGCAAACTGCTGAAAAAACTCCTCCACGACGGATCCGTTCCCGCAACCGCCGCCTCGCCCGCGGGAAGACGGCGGCATCTGCGCACTTCAAGTTGTAGCGTCTGAACCAGACGTGCAAAAGGGGTTCTTCGCGGCTCCGACCGCAGCCCCTCCGAACCCCTCCTTCGCTATGGAAAAATCCCGGAAAAGGAAACGCCCTTCTCCGACCCCTTCATCAAACGCCGGCGGCCCGGCCATCGACGTCCCGGCGAGCCTCCGGGAGTACGCTATTTCTGGAGGATGAAGTTCCCCTTGGCGTCGACCCTGTAGACCCTGTACAGCTCGCCCACCCGGTCGCCCTTGGCGTTGAACGCGATCCGCCCGGTCAGGCCGCGGTCGTCCTTGAAACCCTTCTTCAGGAACGCCGCCAGCACGTCCGGATCGGCGGACTTCTTTTCCTTGATGGCCGCCGTGATCACGCGGAATCCGTCCCCGGCCAGAAGTGCATAGATGGAGCTGGGAGCTTCCCGGTATTTCTTCTTGTATGCATCCACGAAGGCTTTCGATTCCTTCGTGGGCAGATCCTTGGGAAGCGGCGTGCTGAGGAAGTAGAAGCCGCTGGCGGCCTCCTTGCCGGCGATCTTGATCAGGTCGGGGTTGTTCTGGGCGTCCCCGCCGATGAAGGGGACGTTCCACTTCATCTGCATCTTCTGCCGCAGCAGGAGCCCGGCCTCGGGATAGTAACCGGTAAAGAAAACAACGTCCGGTTTGGCCGCCTTGAGTTTCGTCAGGATGGCCGTGTAGTCCCGCTCGCCCGGGGTCAGGGCGTCGAAGAAGACGACGTTGACGCCCTTCAGGAGGGCCTTCGTCTCCGCCGCCAGTCCCTTGGCGTAGGTGGTGTTGTCGTGCAGGATCGCCACGTTCTTCGCCTTCATTTTCTGGATGGCCTGGGCAGCCACCCGTCCCTGCTCGTCGTCCCGCGGGCAGGTGCGGAAGAAGTACCTCAGCCCCTTTTCGCTCAGGCGGACCGCCGTGGACCCGTTGGCGATCTGGATGATCTTCGATTCGTTGTAGATGTTCTGGGATGCCTCCGTGACGGAGGAGCCGTACGTCCCGATCACCGCCGCCACTCCTTTCGTGGTCAGGCGCTGCGCCGCCAGGGCCGCCGTTTTCGGGTCTCCGCCGTCATCCTCGGCAATGACCTCGACCTTCTGTCCCAGGAGCCCGCCCTTGGCGTTCAGGTCCGCGCTCAGCATCTCCAGGACCTGCTTCATTTCCTTCCCCTCGCTGGCCCAGGGACCGGTGAGAGGCGCCATGAGACCGATCTTCACGGGACCGGCGGCCATGGCGGTGGATGCCATCAGCAGCAGCCCGACCGCAAGCAGTGCAATGCGTTTCATGATCTCCTCCTTGGGAATGGGATTAATCGAGCAATCTTCCTGAAAACAACCATTTAAGAAGCGTCGGTCTCATAGCAGGATTTCCCGGGGATGTCAACCAGTCAGGGCCCCGGAACCCGGATGCTGCGGATCGCGTCGGCACGAAAAGGAACGAACTCCGGGACGTTCGCCGCATAGCCGGTGTCACTGAAACGCGACAGGAGTACCGGCGGCGTATCGTTCCCCTCCCCGTCCACGTGGGTGACAAAAATCTCCGTGTAGGGCCCGTTCGCCTTGGAGCTGAACAGGAGCCAGCGGCCGCTGGACGACCAGCTGTGCCAGGAGTTGAAGATCTTCCGGTTGCAGCTCATTCTTCTCGCCTCACCCCCTCCGGCGGGAACGATCCAGAGCTCGCTGTCCGGCTGGAGCATGCTCCCCGAGCGGCTCCGGGTGTACACGACCCACTTCCCGTCGGGAGAATAGCGGGGGAAGTAGTTGCTCATACCGTTTCCCGAGGCCCCTTTCAGGGGCAGGGCCACCCCTCCGCGCCCTCCATCGAACGGGACCCGGTACAGGTCGTACTGAATGTTGTAGAGTTTGTTCAGTTCGTGGATGTCCCTCTTCTCAAAGACCGTCGTCACCTTCAGGATGTTGGCGTGCACCTCGTTTTTCGTCCTGGCCCGGCAGAAGAGCATGAATTTCTCGTCGGGGCTCCAGGCCGGGTTGGCCTGGACGTAGTCATAGTCGCTGGCGCCGGGGAGCAGCCGGATGGAGCCGTCCTGCGAGTCGTACACCGCGATCACGCCGAAGGTCGGAAAGAAAAGCTGTGAATAGTCGAGATCGTCCATCACGGCGGCATAGGAGATCTCGTTCACCGATGCAGCGGCGTACCGGCCCGTCGGGGACATCCGCCCGTACAGCCCCCGCGTCGGCGGGAGAACCCCGGACCTCGGAAAGTCGCTCCATGTGAAGAAGTCCTTCTTCGTGAGAACGATGTCCTTCCGGACCGGCGTGATGAACTGGGCGCCGTTGTCGTCGCCGTAGTTGTATTCCATGCTGATCCACTTCCCGTCGGAAGAGACGGCGTGGCAGCTGGCGCAGACGGAGATGCCCGTCATGACGGTCGCCGGCTTTCCGTATGAGGAGATGTCGCCCAGGCGCCAGCGGGTTTTCTCGAAGCTCCTGCTGGCAACGGCAAACGGAAGGGGGATCTGGCGGAAGAAGACGGAGTCGCCCACGGGGTCTCCGGATGTGCCGATGGAGACGGTGTGCGCAGACAGAACGTCTCCCGATCGGCGGTCCGGGAGGCCGGTTACGGTCAGCGTCGCCGGTTTCTCCTTCGAGTGATCCTTGACGGCTTCCCAGGTCTCCCGCCCGGGCGTCCAGGACCGCTCCTCCGTCAGCAGGAAGATCGGGGACCGCCCGTCTTCAAACCGGACGGCAACCAGCCAGCACCGCGACCGTGGATCATCGTCATTCCACGTGACTGTCGGGGAGGCGATCTCCGGGGGAAAGAGGGATCCGTCATAGGGATAGGTGATGCGGAGCTTCCCGCCGGAACCGGGGGCGTTCGCCTGCTTCGCCTCCACGCGGGAAACGAGGATTTCCATATCCCCCGAGAGCCGATCCGGTTTCTTCTCGCCGCTGTCCCACAAAACCGCCTTCGGAAACGAACACCGGAGCAGGAGGCAGGCACAAATCAGGAAGGCTGCGGTCAGGAAAGCTCTTTTCCGTGAAGATCTCTTTTTCACGATGCAGGGTTCCTCATTCCACTTCCGTCAACGAGATTGGGCGGGCATTGCCGTCCCTCCGAGATCCCGGCCGAAGATCCAGAAATAGACGGTCCCCAGAATGCCGCAAGCCGTCGCGGTCAGCAGGTTGACCTCCGGCGAGATCTCCCACAGAAACGCCCCGGCAAGGGCGGCCCCGGAGACGATCACGTCCCGGACGAGGTAATAGAGGCCGAACATCCCCGCTTTCCGGTCCTCCGGGGCCAGATCCAGGATCAGGGCCTTCCGCGTGGGCTCGCCGAACTCCTTCAGCCCCCGGATCACAAAGGCCGCCACCATCATTGGGAACGACGTGGAGAACAGGAGAAACAGCGGAAAGACCGTGAAGTTGACGAAGGTGATCACCACGAAGGGCTTCTTCGCGCTCCGGTCCGCCAGGTACGCCACCGGGATGTACACCAGGACCGCCGCGGCCATCTCCACGGCGGTGAGAATCCCGAACTGGAACGCGCTGATGCCGTGGTTCTTCACGCACCAGACGACGACAAAGGCATAGGGAATCTGCTCGGCGAAGCGGATCAGGATGTCGGAGACGAGGAGGTTTTTCAGGGACGGGCTCATGAACCGCCACAGCCGGGAGGGGCGCTTCTCCCCCCCGCCCCTCGCCGGATCGTCCTCGATCATCGCCTGCTGCAGGACCAGGGAAACAAGCCCCAGGACCAGGGCACAGGCAAAGGCCAGGCGGATCCCCGTCTTCTCCCCGTAAAGGCCGATCAGGAGCCCTCCCAAAAGGGGCCCCAGGGCCATGGGAATCCGCCGGACCAGGGAATGCAGGGATACCCCCATGGTGCGCCGGTTCTCCGGCAGGACCCGGGAGACGAGGCTCATGGTGGCGGGGAGCGAGATGGCCGTCCAGGACAGGAAGAAGACGGATCCGACGATCACCGCCTGCCAGTAGGGAAAGAGGATCACGATGACGTATCCGAACATCGCAATCAGGTTGAAGACGAGGAGGGCCCGCTTGGTCCCCAGGCGGTCGCTCAGGTAGCCCCCGGGAAAGGAGTAGAGGGCCGACAGGAAGTTGTCCATCGCGTTGAGGATGCCGACGGACAGGATGCCGCCTCCCAGGGCCAGGAGGTAGAGCGGCAGGAACCGCTCGGCCATCTTTTCCCCCAGGCCGACGAGGACCACCATGGACAGCAGGGCGACCATGCTCCTCTTCAGGCCCAGGACGTCGACGATCCGTTCGCGCCAGCTCATGGGCAGACTCTATCCCCCTGCGGCTACCCGTCCTCTTCCGCATACCCGAACTCCCGGAGCGCCCGCGGGTCCCGCGTCCAGTCCTTCTGCACCCGGACAAACAGCTCCAGGAAAATCCGGGAATCGAAGAACCGCTCCATCTCCTGCCGGGCCCGGGTGCCGATCTCCTTGAGCATGGCCCCCTTGCGGCCGATCAGGATCGCTTTCTGGGACTCCTTCTCCACGTGGATCGTGGCCTGGATCCGGATCAGCCGCCGCCCGGGTTCCTCCCGGAAGGTGTCTACGGTAACGGCGGAGGCATAGGGGATTTCCTGCCTCGTGGACAGGATGATCTTCTCCCGGACGATCTCCGCGGCAATGAACCGCTCCGGCCGGTCCGTCAGGGTGTCCTCCGGGAAGAGCGGCGGGCCTTCCGGCAGGAGTTTCCCGATCTCCTCCAGGAGGACCGGGACTCCATCGCCGCTCCGGGCCGACAGGGGAACGATCGCCCGGAATGGAAAGAGCCCCCGAGCCTCGTCGATGAGCGGCAGGAGGAGGGGCTTGCGGACCGTGTCGATCTTGTTGATCCCGAGGATCACCGGCAGGGACAGCTCCGCCAGGGACGCGACGATCTCCCGGTCGTTCCCGTCGATGCGGGGCGCCTCCACCAGGAGGAGCAGGATATCGGCGGAGCGGAACGTTTCCCGGGCGGCGGAAACCATGGACCGGTTGAGGGGATTGTCGCCGCGGTGAATCCCCGGCGTATCCAGGAAGATGAACTGGCCCCGCGCGTCCGTGTGGATCCCCATGATCCGGTTGCGCGTCGTCTGGGGCTTGGGTGTGGTGATGGCCAGGCGCTCCCCCAGGATGGTGTTCAGGAGGGTGGACTTGCCCACGTTGGGCCGGCCGATGATGCCGATGAAACCGGACTTGAAGGGGGAACGTTCTTCCATGGGGTGGTCATAGCATACGGGAGCCGATGGGGAAACATGGAAGAACGGCTTTCAACGAAATCCCCCCGGAATACGCACCCTCAATACGAAAGACCGGCTGATCCCTCAGCCGGTCCCTGTACTCCGCACGGCAGCATGCCTGCCGTTCAGGACGGCCCCTGCAATCCGATGCGCCATCGGACCGGAGGACGCCCCGTGCAGGTTCTACGCCCGCAGTTTCAGACTTTTTCCGGAAGGCTCAACGGCCTTGCTCCGGCAAGCACCGGAAACGCAGCCTCCTCATCCCTCATCGTCCTGCCCGATGTACGGGCCTTTTCCCCCATGGCCAAAATGATCTCCTCCCCGAGAATGGGCTTTATCCTGTCAACGAAGCCATGGATATTGCTCACCTGATCCTTGATCTTCTCGGTCACGGCGGAGAATTCCTCCGCGCTGGCGGCATTCTGCTGGACGACCTTGTCCATCTCCGCCACGGCCCGGTTGATCTGGTCGATCCCCTGGGCCTGCTCCCTGGAGGCCTCGGCGACCTGTCCGATCAGGTCCGTTACCTTCATTGCGATGTCCCGGTTCCGCGCAAGCTCCCTGTTGATCTCGTCAAAGAGAGACGATGCCTGGCGCGTTTTCCCCGTCGAATCGGCGATCAGGTCTTCCGTGTTCCTGGCCGCGGTGGCGGAGCGCAGGGCCAGGCTGCGGACCTCTTCGGCCACGACGGCAAAACCGGCCCCCGCTTCCCCCGCCCGGGCCGCCTCGACGGCGGCGTTCAGCGCCAGGAGATTCGTCTGAAAGGCAATCTCGTTGATGGTCTTGATGATCTTGGCAGTCTCCTCGCCGGCCTTGACGCTGGCAAGAACGGCCTCATGCATCAGGTTCATCTTTTTCTCCATGATCCCGTAGCTTTCCCGGGTGTCCTTCGACATCAGGGCATTCGCCTGGTTCGCATTTTCCGCGTTCCGGGCGGTCATGGACGTCATTTCCTCGAGGGACGCGGATGTCTCCTCGATGGCCGCGGCCTGCTCGCTGGCTCCCTCCGCCAGTGTTGAGCTGGATGATGTCATCTGCTCCGTGCCCACGACGATCTCCTCCACTCCCGTCGTGATTCCATAAACGGAGCTCAGGATCGGGATCGCCTTGCGCCTGGCGATGACCACGAAGGAGACCAGAAGGAAAGGGCCGCCCACCGCGATTGCGGCCAGGGTGCCCCACCAGGAGATCGTGAGGGAAAACCGCCCGATCAGGTAAAACTGCAGGCCCGTGAGCAGGATCACGGGCACGACAACCAGATACATCTTGGTTGGCCGGTTCTTCCCGAATATGACCCGCAGCCCGCATATAACGAAAGCCAGCATGCCAAAAAGAATTCCCCCGAAGCCCATTACTTCACGAACGTGATCCATAGCAACCTCCTCAACTCGAATTTGAACTGATGTAATGGTTATACCAGGCAGCGGGCTCCCGCTTGCCGGAGGCATCGTCCGGCGGCTCTTCTCCGTCCGGAAGAGCGAACCGCCCCGCACCGTCAACGGATTGACTCCATCGTCAAGCATCCATCGACGGGAAAACGTATAATTGAAAAAAGACACCCGTTCAGGCCTTGTTTCTTCTGCAAATCGGCCTGATTTTCAAATCAACCGCAGGAGTTTTTGCAAGAGACATGCCGAAGCGACGCACGCAGGTGTGGAGGAAAAGACAGGGGACGAAACGAAGAGAATGGAACGGAGTTCCGTCAGGGCCGCCCCAGGCAGTTGACGGCCGAACGGGACAGCCCCGACTCCAGGACCAGGATCCCCCGGGCCTGGCCGGCGTCTTCCTCGACGGTCAGCGAATCGAGGCGGAAGTGCTCCCGGAGGGCAAGGAGGTTCCCGTTTCGCTGGCCCCGGAAGAACGACACGTCCCCCGGGGCGACCCGGAAACGGGCCTCCCGGCGGACCTCGGGCATTTTTTCCAGCAGTGTGGCTGCTCCCTGGCGGAACAGGGATTCATGGACCAGGGAACCGAAGGCGGGGTGAAACGGTCCGGCCACGACACTGTCTCCCCCGGTCATGCCCGGCGTCGGCTGGAGCCCCAGGCGAATGACGGGAATGCCGGCGGCGGAAAAGCGGCGGACGGCCCCGGCGCACTGATCCACCGCTTCGGGGATCGTCAGCGGACGGTAGCGCCCGGCCCGGTACTCCTCCTCCAGGGCGGTCCCCCGGAGAACGAGCGTGGGGTGGATCCTCACCATGTCGGGTCCCAGGGCCGCAGCGCGTCGGACCGTACTGTCAAAGACGACGGGGCTGTCGCCGGGGAGGCCGGCCATCAGGTGGACCGACGTCTCGAATCCCCTTTCCTTCAGCAGGCCCACGGCGCGCTCGCCGTCGGCGGCCGTGTGGCCCCTGCGGGAGAGATCCAGGACGGCATCGTCCAGGGACTGGAGGCCCACCTCCACGGTGGTGACCCCATGGCTTTTCAGCTCGTCGAGGACGCCTGCGTCCAGGTGGTCGGGACGGGTGGACACCCGGATGGAATCGACGCTCCCCTTACGGAGATGCGTTCCGGCCCACTGCAGAAGCTCTCTCCTGCCCTCACGGGAGAGGCCCGTAAAGTTCCCGCCGTAAAAGGCGATCTGGATCCGCCGCGGCCGCGCACCCCAGTTCCCGTCCAGGCCGTCGAGGGCGCTCCTCACCCGGCGGTGAAATCCCTCCTCCCGGAGATCTCCCGGGGTCTCGCCGGAGGCCACCGACTGGTTGCAGAACAGGCAGCGCTGGGGACAGCCCCGATTCGGCAGGAAGAACGGGATGATCACGGGACGCTCCCTCCTTCCTGGAGGGCCAGGAGATCGAGGGCCCGCCGGGCCGCCTCCTGCTCGGCCTCCTTCTTGTTCTTTCCCAGGGCCCGGATGGAAACGACGTCGGCCACGGTCACCTCCATCTCGAAGGTCTTGTCATGGTCCGGGCCGAACTCGCCCACCAGCTCGTAGCGGGGAATGAAGCGAAAACGGCCCTGCGCCAGCTCCTGGAGATCGGACTTGTAGTCGCGGTAGATCAGGTCCCGGCCCTCCTCACGGATCAGCGGGACGAAGAACCGCTCGATGAAACGGTTCGCCGCCGGGTATCCTCCGTCCAGGTAGATCGCCGCGATGACCGCCTCGAAGGTGTCCGAAAGGATGGAGGATTTTTCGCGGCCACCGGAGTTTTCCTCCCCTTTTCCCAGGAGAAGGAAGGAGCCCAGGCTTACCTGCCGGGCCAGCTCCGCCAGGGGACGCTCGTTGACGATGGAGGTGCGGCGCTTCGAGAGATGGCCCTCTGCATCCCCCGGAAACAGGCGCATCAGGAGATTGCTGGTGCAGAGCTGGAGCACTGCATCCCCGAGGAACTCGAGGCGCTCGTTGTCGGCGCAGCCGAGATGGGCGTTTTCGTTTGCATAGGACCGGTGCGTCAGCGCCACGTTCAGTAGCTCGATGCTTCCGAAGGTATGTCCCAGGCTCTTTTCAAGCACCCGCAGGGCGTTTCGCCGCTGCCGGGTCAGGGGCGCCGATCGCCCCCACCAGTCTTCCTTCCCGCGCTTCCACCGGAACCACCGGAACCAGCCGGTTAACATCCTTTTTTTCTCCGTTGGTCACCAGGACGGGCACGTATTCTCCGGAAAACCCCTTCCGGAGTCCCGTCTCCCGGTCTCTTCTGTCCTCCAGGAGGACCTCCACTTCCTTCCCGATGAAGCGGGCCGCAAAGTCCCTCCTCTTGTGGTTCCCCAGGTCTCTCAGCAGCGCCGCCCGTGCCTTCTTTTCTCCGTCGCCCACCTGGTCCGGGAACTCCGCCGCCGGCGTCCCGGGTCTCCGGGAATAGGGAAACACGTGCAGGTAGGCCAGCGGCATGTCTTCGATCAAGCGGACCGTGTTCGCAAAGGACTGTCCGTCCTCCCCGGGAAAGCCCGCCATGACGTCCGCCCCGACGGCGCAGCCGGGAACCTCCGCGGCGATCCGCTCCACCAGCGCCCGATAGAATTCGCGCCCGTACGTCCGGTTCATGGCCCGGAGAATCGCGTCGTCGCCGCTCTGGAGCGGGACGTGCAGGTGGCGGCAGAGGCGCTTTCCCCGGCGCAGGAGCGCCAGCATCCGGCCGGGGATCTCCCCGGGCTCGATGGAGCTGAGGCGCAGGCGTTCTACGACGCCTCCGTCCTCGACCCGCTCCAGCAGGTCCGTCAGGTCCCCGCTTCCTTGCAGATCCCGGCCGTAGGCCCCCAGATGGATCCCCGTCAGCACGACCTCCCGGTAACCGGCCTCCGCCAGGCGGGAGAGGCGCCGCATGACCTCCTCCGGGGGGACGCTCCGGACGGGGCCGCGGGCGCGGGGAACGGTGCAATAGCTGCACGCCGCGTCGCAGCCGTCCTGGATCTTCAGGAACGCCCGGGTGTGTTCCGGAAAAGAGCCGGCCCACAGGCTGCCGGCCTTCCGGCAGTTCCGGATGTCCCCCACCTCGACGGAAGGTCCGCTCCCGGGCAAACGGTTCTCCCGCAGGATCTCCCGCAGGAGTTCCGGGAGACGCTCCTTCTCGCCGTTTCCCGCGATCAGGCGGACGCCGGGGATCCGCCGGAGCTCTTCGGGGCGGCACTGGGCATAGCAGCCGGTGACCGCCACCACGGCCTCCGGATTGGCCCGGCAGGCCCGCCGGATCAGCTGGCGGGACTGGAAATCCGTCCGGGCCGTCACGGTGCACGTGTTGATGACGTAGACGTCCGCACTTCCCGGGAAAGGGATTACCGAAAAGCCCGCTCCCCGGAGCGCCTCGGCAACCGCCGCCGTCTCGCACTGGTTGACCTTGCACCCCAGCGTGGCCAGCGCTGCCACCGGCTTTTTGCTGCTCCTGTCGGTCAAATCACCACCTGATACGCCACCGGATATACACTTCCGAACCGTTCCCGCGGACCCCGGGAATGTCCCCCTGTTACGGCGGCCGCCCTTCGTTTGTCAAGATCAAAGGCCCTATGGAAATTTCCGGGCAACTGCATTAGAATGCCGCGAATTCCCGAGGAGGAACCTTGCATGGAAGGCATCACCCATTACCTGTCCGCCCACCCGGTCGCCCTGATGGCCCTGATTTTCGTCTGCCTGATTCTCCTGTACTTTCTCTTCAAGCAGCTTCTGAAACTGGCGCTCGTGGTCGCGCTCGTCCTCCTCTGCATGGCGGGCTACTTCTACTTCCAAGGCACGAAAGATCTCCAGGCCCTGGTCCACAAGACGAAGCAGCAGGCCTCCGAGGTCATCGACACGAGCAAAAAGGTGTACGAAAAGGGCAGGGATGTCTACCAGAAGGGCCGGGAAATCACCGACGGCATAGGGCGTGCCGTCAGCGACGACGGGAAGGATACGGAGAAACCGGCAAAAGGGAAGTGACGGCGGGACGGAACGCTTCCCCGGACCGGCAAGGCCCGGTCGGCTGCCTTCACGATGAGCCGGAGGGTCGGTTCCCGGCGGCCGCTACAGCAGGTCCACCTCCATGGCCCGGACGGGACAGGCGGACACGCAGAGCTCGCATCCGTTGCATTTTTCCGCGTCAAAAGCCACTTGCGCCGAGCCCGCCTCGAACGCGAGGGCGCCGGTGGGGCAGAAGGACGTGCAGGCTCCGCAGTGCACGCAGCGGTCCCGGTTCTGGTTGACGCTCTTGGAGAGAGGCTCCACCTTCAGCCCCTTCTCCCTCAGGAACTGGATCCCCGAGTCGAAATTCTCCTTTGCCCCCCGCAGCTCCAGGACGATCATTCCGTCCCGGCGCGGGAAAATGCGGGCCTTGAGGATATTGAACTCCAGGTCGTACTGCTTGACGAGGTGGCAGATGATGGGCTGTTCGACATTGTCCGCCGTGTAGCGGATGACAACCTTTCTGGAATACATGGAACGTCCCGTTTCTCCTTGAATTTTCGGGAATCCTACGGGAACGGCGCCGGGAAGTCAAGGACTTCCTGGTCTCCCGCCGTGCCGCCGGCGACGGCCCGGATGCAGGCCCGGCATGCCGGACCCGGAGTGTTCCGTCTCCCGGATCCGGCGCCTCCCGAGATTCCCCGGATCGTCCGGAAGTCTGTCAAGGACGCCGGCCGGCCTTCGGAGCCCCCTTGCCCTCGCTCGTCACCCGGCAGTCCCGGTATTTCGGCGTCCACTCGCCGTTGTCGTCCCGGACCTCCGCAAAGGCCGAATCCCCCTTGGTCCACCACACCAGTTCCCTCTCGTCCGTGTACCGGGCACCGGAGGCGGAAAGCGCCTGGGGCAGGGTGTATACCTTCCCGCCGGGCAGGCGGACCTTCACGAAGGAAAGGCTGCCGTCGGAGAGCTCATAGTACGTGGCCAGGATGCGATCCCCGTTTTCGCAGGCATACCTCACGGCTTTCCCCTCCGACACCGTAAGCCGGCCCGGGCCCGGCCCCGCCAGGGCACTTCCGTAAACAAAAACCAGCGCCAGGGCGCCGATGACGATCCAAATTCCTTTGCTGTTCATGTTCCCTCCTTGTTCCTTGTCAGGATGTCCCATTGTTCGGAACGCTTCCCGGGGGAAATCAGCCACCTCCACGTGCAGGCAATCACTGACCTCCCGGGATGCCGCATATATCGCCAAAGAGGCCGCTCATTGCAACCGGAAAGACATACGAATTTCGGATGCCCTCCAGAGGGACCTTGTGGTACAGGAAAGAGGCATTTCGGGCAACGGGACAACAACCATTCAGGGAGGGCACCGGCCATGAGAATCGCAGTGATGGGAATGGGGGGAGTCGGGGGCGTATTCGGCGCAAAGCTGGCCAAGGCGTATGCCGGAACGGGCGAACACGAAATCGTCTTCCTGGCCCGGGGGGGCAACCTGGGAGCGATCCGCCGGGACGGGCTGACCCTGTCGGCAGCAGACGGAACCTTCACGACCCGGCCCGATCTGGCGACGGAACGGGCGGAAGAAGCGGGGCCGCTGGACCTGGTCCTGTTCTGCGTCAAGGGATACTCCCTGGATGAGGCAGCCGGCCGCCTCAAGGGCGCCCTGCGGGAAAATGCGGTGGTCATTCCACTCCTCAATGGCGTGGACATCGCTGACCGGCTCAAGGCGATCCTGCCGGAGGCGGACATCCTGGAAGGTCTCGTCTACGTCTCCGCTTTCGTCGAGGCGCCGGCAAAGATCAAGCAGGTCAGCCCGGCCCACCAGATCGTCTTCGGGCCGCGGGAGGGAAACGCCGAGCCGTACCGGCCGATCGAGGCGCTGCTCAAGAAAGCCGGCATCAATGCCACGCTCACGGACCAGCCGCTGGTTCCGCTCTGGACGAAGTACATCTTCATCTGCCCCTCCGCGGGGCTGACGGCGCTCCAGAAGAAGACCTTCGGCGAGATCATGGAAAATCCGGATAGCCGGGCATTCCTGAGGGGCCTGATGGAGGAGGTGGAGGCCATCGCCCGGGCGAAGGGCGTGGCCCTGCCGGCGAACATCGTGGAGGAATCCATCGCCAAGGTGGCCGGGTTTCCACCGGCGACGAAGACATCCCTGCAACTGGATTTCGAGAAGGGAAACCCCACGGAGATCGAGCTGTTCAACGGCTACATTGTCCGGGCGGGAAAAGAGCTGGGCATTCCCACGCCGTTGAACGAAAAGGTTTACAAGGGGTTGACGGGTTAGATCCGCGCGCGGGGATTACCCGAAAACATACGTCCCGGGGGCCTTTTCCCGGGCGGGATGGCGGCGGTTGCCCAGAGACGGCGGCGGGCCGGAGGGTCCGCTCCGCCGGGCAAGCCACTCCGTCCAGTCCTCCCACCAGGATCCCGGCCGCTCTTCCCTTCCCCGAAGCCAGGCGTCGGGATCTCCGTCCAGGCCGTCCTCGCCCGCCCAGTAGCGCTTCTTCCCGAACTCCGAGGGAGGATTGACGATCCCCGTGATGTGGCCGTCCCCGGCCAGGACATAGCGGACGGGACCGCCCGCCAGGCGGCACGTCCGGAACGTGCCCCGCCAGGGACTGATGTGGTCGAGCAGCGCCCCCACGGCGTAGAGCGGCTCCCCGACCCGCCCCAGGTCGAGTGGACGGCCGCCAACCGTCAGGCCTCCCGGCTCCGGGAACCGGTTCTCCAGGTAGAAATTCCGGAGATAAAAAGACGCCATGGCCTCGGGAAGATTCGTCGAGTCGCTGTTCCAGTACAGAAAGCTCGACTTCGGCGGATCGCAGCCGTAGAGATATCCGTTCACGAAGTTCCGCCAGATCAGGCTGTCCGCCCGGAGAAGCCGGAACGAGGCGTCAATCAGGCGCCCGTCCAGAATACCCTTCTGCTCCATCAGGGCCTCGATGAAGGCCACGGACCGGTGGGTCACCAGGAAACCCAGTTCCCCCGGTTCGGAGAAGTCCGTCAGCGACGAAAAGAGGGTCCAATCCGCCACGGGCTCCCCAACGCGGCGGCTTCCCACGGCCAGCCAGGCCATCAGGGCCGCCAGGAGGGTCCCGCCGATGCAGTATCCCGCGGCGTGAACCGCCGGGACCCCGCATATGGACCGGGCGGCCCGGACGGCCTCCAGGGCACCTCGGATCATATAGTCGTCAAACGTGACACCGCGCATCTCCGGTCCGGGGTTTCTCCAGCTCGTGATGAAGACGGTAAAGCCGATCCCGGTGAGATACCGGACGAAGCTGTTCTCCTCCTCCAGGTCGAAGATGTAGTATTTGTTGATCCACGGCTGGATGAAGACGACCGGGACGGCGTACACCCGCTCGGTCGCCGGCCGATACTGGATCAGTTCCATCAGCCCGTTCCGGTACACCACGGCGCCTTCCGTGGTGCCGATGTTTTCCCCGGGCCGGAATGCTTCACGGTCCACCATCGGGGGCAGGAACTCGCCCCGGCCCTGGTCTTCGATCCAGCGGAGGAACCCACGCCGGAGACTGTCCCCCTCCGACGTCAGGCACCGGAGAACGGCGGCCGGGTTGGTCCAGAAAGAATTGGCCGGTGACAGGGCTTGCACGAGCTGGCGGATCCAGAAGGCGGCCCGGTCGCGCTCGCGGACGCTGAGGCCGGGTCCCCGTTCAACGATGTCCCTGAGGCAGGCGGTGTACAGTCCGTAGATTTTCCGGGCCGCCTCGGAATTCCGCCGTACCGCCTCCATCAGGGATTCGCCGGCCTTCCCCTCGGCAGCCGGCATTTCCGGGAGGACGGCGGCCAACCGGGCGGCTTCCTCCATGGAAATGCGCTGCAGGCCGGTGATCAGGTCCAGGATGCGGACGTTCAGTGCTTCCGGGTTCCCCCACCAGGAGCTTTCCACCTTCTGGAAGGTGTCGGTAATGCCGAACGGATCCATGACGCCCTCCCGCAGGATCCGGACAGGGCCGAAGGCCGTGCCGGACAGGCATCCGGTTCTTGATCACGCCGTGCGCTTGCCGATGAACGCCGCCAGTTCCCCGATGGCCGTCTCGTCGCTCATGAGGTCCAGGGGAATGCGGACCGGGAAGGTTTCCTGGAGGTACGTCTGGAGATTGACCGCGGCGATGGAGTCCCACTCGGGAATATCGCCCAGTTTCATTTCAAGCGTGATTTCGATCGCCGCGGCATCGGGGAAGATGTCCAGGATGCCGGCCTTGATCTTTTCGAGTATCTCATCCATGGGTGTTCACCTCATGCGATTATTTTCAGCGGGACGAGGGAAACAAAGCAGATGGGCGTTTTTCAACAGCCGGCCTATTTTCCTGCTTCTCCGGGCCGTTCAAAAGGGGTTGGATGCAAGGCGCCCGAAATCCCGAGCCGCGAGTCGTACTGTTTCGTACGTCGAGCGGTACGGGATAAGGGCAACGCAGCAGACGACCTCTTTTCAGCGGCCCGCCTGCTTCTCGTTTCTTACGGCTGTTCAAAAATGTCCAGATGCGAGGCCCCCGAAGTCCCGAGCTGCGAGTCGTACTGTTTCGTACGTCGAGCTGCGAGGGACGAGGGAAACAAAGCAGATGGGCGTTTTTCAACAGCCGGCTACAGGCGGATGAGATTCGCCCCCCAAGACAACCCCCCCCAAACGACACCGTCACCACCAGATCCCCGGGTCCGACGGCGCCTGCCGCCAGGGCCTCGTCCAGGGCGATCAGGACCGACGCCCCCGCGGTGTTGCCGTATTCGTGAATGTTCACGAAGAAGCGCTCGACCGGCACCTCCAGCGCCTCGGCGATCCTGCGGATGATGTTGATGTTGGCCTGGTGGCACAGGTATCTGGCCACGTCGCCCGGGGCCACACCGGCCTCTGACAGGAGCCGCCGGATGATCTCCGGCCCCTTCTCCACGGCGAAGCCGAAGACATCGACCCCTTTCATCCGGAAATAGGCCTGCCGGGGAGACGTCATCCGATCGAAGGGAAGCATCGTCCCGCCGGCGGGGACGCAGATCATGTCGGACAGGCCGCCGTCACTCTGCATGCAGGAGCGGAGCACTCCCCGGCCCGAGTCCTCCTCCGCCATGAAGAGAATCGCCCCGGCACCGTCTCCGAAGAATGGATAAGAGGAGAAATCCTTCGGATTGGTGATTTTCGAATAGACCTCAGAACCGACCAGAAGGAGATTTCGCGCCTGCCCGGAACGGAGGAAGGCGTCCGCCAGGGCAATGCCGAAGGTGCTGCCGGAACAAACGGAGTTAATGTCGAAGGCGAAGGCTTTCCTCGCCCCCAGGTCATGCTGGACCTTCGTCGCCGTGGCCGGCTGCATCCGGTCCGGGGAAGAGGTGGCCACCACGACGGCGTCCAGTTCATCCGCCGGGAAACCGGCCCGGTCCAGACAGGTCCCGGCTGCTTTAATCGCCAGATCGGAGGTGCACTCGCCGGGGGCGGCATGCCTCCGGGAGCGGACTCCGGTCTTCTGGAAAATCAATTCCCGGGCCTCCGGGGAAAACTGTTCCAGCTCCTCGTTGGCAACGGCCCGATCCGGCACGTGGCTGCCGGTGGCGCGGATGACGGCGCTCTTCATGGTATCCTTCCTCCGTCCGCGACAATAGGGGATTGATATTACATGATTCAGGAAGATGGAGGCAACGAATATATCGTCGGCGGATGATCACCGGCCGGTTCCCCTTTCCGCATGAGGCAACCGGAACGGCATGCCTCCAGGCCGGACCGGGCTGCCCCCGGCCTCCCGGGACCCGTTCGGATGAACCGGAAATAACCCCTGACAACCGGAGAGGGATCGGATACAGTGTCGCCTCTCCGGTCCACACCCACCGTTTGCATCCATGGGACCGGCATCAAGGATCGTCATGCTGCGAGCAAAGGACTACGTGCTCCTCCTGGTCGTCTACACCTCCATCCTGGCGGCCGTCCTTTTTCCCGACCTCGGGAAGCCGTTCCGGCCCTATCCACAGCACCTGCTGATGCTCGTTTTCTTCCTGAGCTTCCTCACGGTCCGGCTTGACGAAATCGGGGCTCTGCTCAAGCGGTCGCCCGGCGCGATCGTGATCTTCACGCTCTTCAAACTGATTCTCCTGCCGGCGGCGGTCTACGGGCTTTTCCTCGTTTTGGCCCCGGCTTATGCCATGTCGGCGCTCCTCCTGGCGGCCGTCTCCACGGGGGTCACGGCCCCCTTCATCTCCGGCGTGGTTGGAGGGAACAGCGCCCTGGTGATGGTCATGGTCGTGACCACCTCTCCCCTGGTTCCCATCACGCTCCCGCTCCTGATCGAGCTGTTCCTGGGGCAGGCAGTGGAGCTCTCCTTCGCAGGCATGATCCGGATGCTGGCCACGGTGATCTTCGTCCCCATCATCGCCGTCGAGATCCTCCGGCGTTGGGCGCCCCGGACGCTGCCGCCGCTCCTGAAGCTGAATTATCCGCTTTCGCTTTTGCTGTTTGCCCTGATCAACCTCGGGGTCTTCTCGCAGTACGCGGAATTCTTCCGCCGGGAGCCGGCCCTCCTGATCGAGGCAACCGTCGTGGCGACCATCCTCTGCGCCCTTTTCATCGTTCCGGGGGGACTGCTTTTCAGGAAGGGACCCGTCGAGGACCGGCTTGCCGGGGCCGTGGCCGCCGGCAACATCAACAACGTCCTGGTCATCGTCTTCGCCTCCCGGTTCTTCGGCCCCCTGGAGCCCACGGTGGCGGCGATGTACCTGATCCCCTACTTCGCCGTCATCATCCCGCTGCGGCTTTACAGAACCCGCGGGCGGTCGGGGCACTAAGGCCTGCCGGTCAGGAACGTCGACGGAATCAGGGTGCTCAGGGCGGGAATGAACGTGACCATGAGGAGCACCGCCACGGCGATCACGAAGGGGATCCAGATGGCCCGGCTCAGGCGTTCCAGGGAAAGGCCGGAGATGCTGCAGATGGAGAACAGGACGCCTCCGACGGGGGGCGTGATGAGGCCCAGGACGAGGTTGAAGCACACGATGACGCCGAAATGGACGGGGTCGATCCCCATCCGCTCGGCCATGGGCGCCAGGACCGGCGTGACGATCGTCAGGGCCGGCGCCGTCTCCATGGGAATCCCGACGAGGAGCAGGAACAGGTTGACCAGGAGCAGGAAGACGACCGGCGACGTGCTCCACTCCGCGAGAAAGTCGACGGCCTTCAGAGGGACCTGCTCCACCGCCACCACCCAGGCAAAGGGCTCCGACAGCCCCAGGAGCAGCATCACCACCGCCGTCTCCAGTCCCGCCGCCAGGAGCACCGCCGGGAGACGATGGAGGCGGATCTTCCGGTAGAAAAGCCCCCCCACCGCAAGGGCGTAAACCACCGCCACCCCCGCGGCCTCTGTGGGCGTGAAGACGCCGCCCAGGATGCCCCCCACGATGAGGACCGGCATGAGCAGCGCCGGCAGCGCCCGGACGGTTCCCTTCACGAGATCCAGGATCCGCGTCCGCTCCCCGAAGGGGTATCCCCTCCGGCGGGCCGTCAGGACCATGTAGCCCATCAGGGCCGCCCCCAGGAGGATGCCCGGCAAGATCCCCGCCAGGAAGAGGGACGCGATGGAGACGTTGGCGAGAACGCCATAGATGATGAAGGGGATGCTGGGCGGAATGACGGGCCCCATGCAGGAGGCCGTCGCCGTCACCGCGGCGGAGACGTCATCGTCGTAGCCCGCGGCGTGCATCGCCGGCAGCATGACGGCGCCGATGGCCACCGCCGTCGCCACGGCGGAGCCGGAGATGGCCGCGAAGATGGCGCTGGCCAGGATCGTCGCCAGGCCGAGGCCGCCGCTTACGTGGCCCATGGCCAGCCGGGCGAAGCGGACCAGGTCCTCCGTGATACCGCCCTCGTTCATCAGGTTTCCCGCCAGCATGAACAGGGGAATGGCCAGGAGCGGAAAGGACGACATGCCGGCGAAGGCGGTCTGGACGAGGAGTGTGAGGGAGAGGCCGTCCTGAAAGAGCACGTAGCCCAGTGCGGACCCGCCGAGGGCAACGGCGATGGGAGCGCCGATGGCGATCAGGAGAACGAAAAGGACCAGGAAGGCCGCCAGCATGGGTCAACCCTCCCGGCGCGGACCCTGGAGGAGCAGGATCGTCTCCTCCAGGGTGAAAAGGAACATCAGGGCGAACCCCACGGGCAGGGCCGCGTAAGGAACAGCCATGGGAAGCCCCATGGCCGGCGACGTCTGCCGGACGTTGATCAGGGTCTGGTCAGCGCCGTAAACGGCCATGACCAGGAAGAATCCCAGGACCAGGACGTCCGCGCCGACGCGCACGGCCCGGGCGGCCCCGGCAGGCAGTTTTTCATACAGGATGGTGATGCCGATGCGGTAACCCCGCCGGAGACCCGTGGCGCCGCCCATCATGGTCACCCAGACCAGGGCAAAGGTCGCGGCCTCGCCGGACCAGGCGGGCATCTCCCCCAGGACATAACGGCCGAACACCTCGTAAGGGATGATGACGGCGATGACCGCCATGAAACCGACGAGGGCCACCTCCGCAGCCCGGGCGAGCCAACCGTTCAGCCTTGCCAGGGCGGACACGGAAAACACCGCTCCCGCTATTTCACGGCCTGGATGGCGTCCACGCGGTCCTTGCCGAACTGGGGAATGAATTCCTCCAGGGCCGGCTTCATGGCCTTCAGCCAGGCCGCCTTATCCACGTCCTTCGTGACCGCCATGCCCCGCTCGGCCAGTTCGGCAATCTGCTTCGCCTCGTTGTCGCGGCCCAGCTTCCGCTGGTACGCCGCCGTCTCCAGGGCCGCCTTCAGGAGCAGGTCCTGGTCCTCCTTCGAGAAAGCCTGCCACTTCTTCAGGCTGAAGATGATCATCGCCGGTGAGTAGACATGCTGGCTCAGGGTCAGGTACTTCTGGACCTCGTTGAGCTTCACGGAATAAATGACCGCGATCGGGTTCTCCTGGCCGTCGATGGCCTTCTGCTGCAGCGCTCCGTAGACCTCACCCCAGGCCATGGGAACGGCGTTGACGCCGACGGCCTTCCAGGCGGCGATATGGATCTTGTTCTCCTGGGTCCGGATCTTCAGCCCTTTCGCGTCGGCCGGCGCCTTGACGGCCCGCTTCGAGTTCGTCAGGTTCCGGAAGCCGTTCTCCCAGAAGGCCAGGCCCTTCATGCCGGACTTCTCGACCTCGTCCATGAGCTGGCGCCCGATGGGCCCGTCGAGGACCTTGTCCACATGGGCATAGTCACGGAACAGGAACGGCAGGTCCAGAATCCCCATGGCGACGCTGAATCCGCTCAACGGGGCCGTGGAGCCGACATAGACGTCGATGGTTCCCTGCTGGATCGCCTCCAGCAGTTCCCGCTCTCCCTTGCCGAGCTGCCCCTCGGGATAGATCTTGATGTCGATGCGCCCGTTCGAGCGCTGCTTGACCAGTTCGACGAACTTTGCCGCCCCCTGGTTGTAGGTATGGCTCGTGGGGGTCATGGAGGCCAGCTTCAGTTCCACCTTTGCTTCCCCTTTGCCGGTTGCCGCGGGCTTGTCGCCCCCTCCGCACCCCGCCAGGAACGCAACCATGGCCAGGGACAACAGGATCAACACCGTTCGTTTCATGGTATCCGAGTCCTCCTCTCGATTTGCTGGGTAGAAAACTCCCGGCTGAACCGGGCCGTCCTCCTGCCGGTCAGCAAGGGAAGCCGACTGGCTCTGCGTACAGGAACGGCGGGGGAAATTCAAGGACGATGATGCCGGGAAAGGGATATCGGGTGAAAATGGGAATCTGCAGGCGCCCCTTCAAGGCCGCTCAAAAAAGGGTTGAATGCCGGGCGCCTGAAATCCCGGGCCGCAAGGCGTATTTTTGAGTACGTCCGGTGGCACTGGATAAGGCCAACGCAGCACACGCCCTTTCATCAGCCTTTCTGCAATCCCTGCCAGGTGGATCGCTCCAGGAAGGAGCCTTTCACGTTGCCTTCCATCTCCTCGAAGAGGGCCCTCGGGACGGCAAAGGTCAGCAGGTCGTCCCCGAGCTGGCGGCGGAGGTAGAGACGGGCGGAGAGGTCCGTGAGCCCGGCGACGGCCCTGGGACGGGCAGACTCGGCCTCCCGGTAGGGATAGATGCCGATGGTCTGGCAGCCGGCGGCGTAAGGGATGAAGACATTTTCATTGTCCCCCCGGCCGTAGTTGGCCAGGACGACGAGCGCGGAGAGCCGGTCCGGATCGGCGAAGAAGATGACCGTCCGGAGGTTGTCCCGTTCGGGGTCCACCTCTGCCAGGGGTTTGAACACGACGTACCGGGCCGGGATCTCCCGCATGGGCAGGACGGCCAGGAAGCGCCGTACCAGGGTGGGATCCTTGATGTAACGCTCGCCGTGAAGGAAGTGGTCGAACGCCTCGTCACGAAGAAACGGGCGAACCTGCTCGGCCATTTCCTTTCCCCCCTCCCGTTCGGCGTTCCCCGTGGAGAGGAAGTGGCAAAATCCTTCTTCGCCATCGGGAAAGTTCCGGTACTGGTTGCCGAATCCGAGTCCAACTCCACCGCCTACGCATCCGAACGTCGCAACGTCGCAGGCCGCCGTCTTGCCTTTGGTTGCGGCCGCCACAAGCCACATGACACAGCCCCATTTCCCCGCCTGAAACATCATGGCGCGGTCCGGCTTCTCGTCGGCCCACAGGAGGCCCACGGGGGGATTCTTCAGGCAGATGGCCTCGGCGATTCGGCATTCCATAGCGGTCTCTCCGATCTCAAGCCGGTCCGGAAAAGAACCGGGGTTTCCGTGTAAGGATCAACAGGACGCCCGGATCAGCGGCGCTTCTTCCAGCGGAGCTGAAACTCCAGTTCCTCCACACCTCCCTCGCGTTCGTGCTCGATGCTGATCTCCGCGCTGACGGGCGCGGTCAGCGTCTCTCCTGCAACCTGGATCCGGAAAGGACGTCCCGCCTCGACATCGTCGGCCAGGCGCCGGAGCTTCCGCACAAAAGCCGCTCTGGTCACAGTCTTTTCCACATCCCGTTTCACTGCCTTCTTTTTCATGGTCGCCTCCTGATTGGCATGATCCTGATGGTGGTCAGGGTACGGAAAACCGGTGGCCTTGTCAAAAGAAAGCGCTTCATTCAACCGTTCCGACTATCCCTTCATCACCTCCAGGAATTTCTGCAGCTTCCCTTTTTCCTGGAGGACCCGGGCACCCATTTCCTGAATGTCGGCACAGACGGCGGGGGGATTCTCCCTCCGCACCAGGGCGATGGCCTCCGCCGGACAGCCCGTAACGCAGAGGCCGCAGCCGATGCAGGCCTCGACGGCGACCACGGCCACGTCCTCAACCATTGTGACAGCGCCCACGGGACACCGCTCGTCGGCGCAGATCCCGCAGCCCGTGCAGGCATCCGTGTCTACCCGGGCGAGGAAGCCGCTGGTTGAGAAGGCGTTGGGCAGGGAGAGCTGGGTCTTGCAGGTGAGGATGGTGCAGCAGCAGCGGCAGCAGTTGCACAGGAACGTCGGCCGGTCGGCGCTGTTGTTGCTGACATGAACGAGGCCCGCTTTTTCCGCATCACCCAGGACCCGGAGGGCCTCGACCCGGCCGACCTCCCGGGCGTATCCCCGCTGGACGAGAAACCGGGCCGGGGCGTCGAAAAAAAGACAGGTCTCCGTCGGTAAATTGCAGGCACCCACAGCGATGCGGCAGGCGCACCGGCCGAGTCCGATGAACTCAGCCTCCCCGATGAGCTTCGCCACCTCCTCGTAGGGATGGACCCGGCCTGCCGGCTCCAGGGACTCGCCAACGGGAATCACCCGGGCCACGGGGGTCGGGTTCCCGGAAAAGGAGGCCCCCAGGCCCTCCCGGTGGTATTCGTCCCAGAGCTTCGCCAGCTCCTCGTGCTCCGGGCGGTTCCTCCCCTTCATGAAGGGAAACTCGAAGAGACCCGGGATTGTGGGCAGGAGCCCGTAGGATCGCTTCCCGTCCTTCTCACGGCAGAAGACGACGGCCCGGTCCGCCATGGCCTCGAGCATCCGCTCCGCATCCGCGGGATCGAGCCCGGCCTTCGCGGCGATCGCCGGAACCGGCCGGGGGGCGAAGCTCATGACGGCAGCCAGTGCCGCTTCGTCGGGCGCGAAGAGGATCCGGAGGATCCGGTCGATGGCAGGGGACGGGGGCGCCCCGGTGGGGTGGGCGTCCAGAACGGTCCGCAGTTTCTCGTAGGCGTCCATGACAAACTTCCTTTCATCCTCATTTTATGCCGGGGCACGGGGGCTGCCGCCGTCGCAATCTTTTTTCCGCACGGGTTTAAATATAGGGGAAGCGTCCCTATATCTCCCTTTCATCCTCATTTCTTTTCACCGGGGCACGGGGGCTGCCTCGGGGGCTCCCGCCGTCGCGAAAACGTTTCCTATCTTCGCCTTCTGAAACCGAAGGGCCTGGGGACCGGAAACGTTTTCCAATTGCTCCTCTGGGAACCCCCGGTCGCGCCCCCGCGGATGCAGAGGAGAGGGTGAAAACAACCAGAATTCGCGTCTCGTGTGGACCCGTCCACCGCGAAGGTCGGTTGGGGAGGGGGGCTTCCCGGAGCGCGAATAGCGGCTTTTTCGGGGCACTCTGCCGTCGCAGCGGAGCGAGACGCTGCAGGGTCGAAAAAACGCTTCTGAGCGCGAGGGAAGCCCTGCTCCCAGCCCCCGATCGGCGGCCGGTTCTTGTTAATAAAAAAGGGGATAAAGGAAAGTGGGGCGGATTCGAAATCCGCCCCCGCCCTTTCTTATTCGTAGATTTTCTCGTCCTCGGCGAAGGCCTCCTCGGCGTCCTCCTCGATGTCGCGGGTCAGCTTCGCCATGCGGGCCTTGAAGTACTCCCGGTACCACTCGTGCGCCACGATCATGGACATGACCTCGCTGGTCCCCGTCCAGATGGAGGCGAGGCGGATATCGCGGTAGATCCGCTCCAGGGGATAGACGTTGGTGTACCCGATCCCGCCCACGACCTGCATGCAGTTGTGGACCACCTTCTGGCAGTTCTCGGTGATGAACTTTTTCGTCTCCGAGATCATCCGGCGGACCCGCGCACGCTCCACCTTATTGTCCACGGCGAGGCAGGTCGCGTATCCCAGGCTCCGGGAGGCGTCCAGCAGCATCGCCGCCTCGGCCACCTGGAAGCTGACGCCTTCGAACGTGGCGATGATCTGTCCGAAGGCCTTGCGCCGGGCCGTGTAGTGGGTAGCCACCTCCAGCGCCGCCCGGGCGGGGCCGATGGTCATGAGAGCCGTTCCCAGCCGCTCGGGGATCATCATCGTGTTGAAGACATCATAGGCGCCGTTTACCCGGCCGACGACGTTCTCCTTCGGGACCTTCACGTCCTTGAAAACGAGCCGCGCCGTGCCGCCGCCGCGGCAGCCCAGGAGGTTGTAAAGGTACTTCGTCTCCACGCCGGGGCCCCGGTCGACGAGGAAGGCCGTGAGGCAGTCCTGGGGCTTCGCCTTGGGATCGAAGTTCGTCCGGGCGTAGACGAAGAAGAAGTCCGCACCCTCGCCGCCGACGATGAAGCGCTTCTGGCCGTTGAGGAGGAAGTGGTCCCCCTTGTCCTCCGCCTTCGACGTGGCGCCGAAGAAGTCCGATCCACCCCGGGGCTCCGTGAGGCACTCGGCGGCGAAGAGGTCGCCCGCCAGGAGGGGCTTCACGTATTTCTCCTTCTGCTCGTCGGTGCCGTGCTGGATGATAGCATCGCAGACCAGCTCCGCCCCGACGCCGAAGACGCAGGCGAACTCGTAGCCCAGTGTGCCGATCTCCTCCATGACCGTGCCGGTGGTGACCCAGTCCAGGTCCCGGCCGCCCCATTTCTTCGGGTAGCGGCAGCCCATCAGGTTCCGCCGACCCGCCTCCCGGAGGAACTCTTTCGGGAACTTGATCTTGTCCTGGTCCATGTCGAGGACCATCTGGCGGGGAATGGACTTGACGAAGTCCCGCGCTTCGTCGCGGATTTTGATCTGTTCCGGCGTCAATACGTAATCGAACATGGCAACCTCCCCTTCAGGATTCTTTTCTTCTCCCGCAGCCGCGCGTTGCAGCGCCGGGAGCATTTTTCATTTCGACCGGACGCCCCTTCCCGGGCGCTACCGGCTTTCCTCCACTTCCTTCATCGCCAGGTCCTGGTAGGCGTGGGTCAAGTCGGCGCAGAAGGCGTCCCAGCGCCGGCAGACATCGAGGGTCTTTTCGTCGGGAGCAAACAAGTGCGGATGGGCCAAGAGCTCCGTGATCTCGGCGGACATCTTGTCGATGAAGGACGGATCGGCGCCCTTGAGGACGCTGCCGACGAACTCCGCCGGGGGATACCACTTCGCCGCCCGCTGGAAATCGCGGTGCATCTGGGTGAGAAGCACGTTCCGCGGCCCCTCCCAGAGCTCATTCACGGCAGCGTCGCGATACAGCCGCGGGAGCGACGAGAAGTCCTCCATGATCCCGTGGCCGCCGAAGATGGACATGGCCATGCGGATCACATCCATGCAGTCCCAGGACGCGGTGATCTTCTGGAGCATGATGAGTTCCCGGATGTCGAAGCGCTTCTTCTTCATGGCCTCCGACTCGCCCGTCTCCAGGCCTCCCTTCAAGCCGCCCTCGAGGGTCAGGAAATCCCGGTACAGCTTGAAGGCACCGGCGGTGGTCCGCTTCGAAGACTGCTCCATCCAGCCGATCTGGCCGGCCACCATGGGGAACTGACCGATAACGATGCCGAAGGCGCTGCGGAACTCGCTGTACCGCTTTGCTTCCCGGACGGCCCGGGTCATGAAGGCGGCGCAGGAGAGGCCGACGGTGAGGCGCGAGTAGGTCAGGACGATCCCCACCACGTTGGCCAGCCCCCTGTCCAGGGGTCCCGCCGGGTAGGCCACGGCGCCGTTGAAGGTGATCTCCGCCGTGGGCAGCTCGCTCGTTCCCGTCTTCCACTTGATCCGGTCGATGGTGAAGCCGTTGCGGATCTCCTTCTCCTTGTTTCCGGGCAGCCACGAGGGAATAACGAAGAGGGCCACGTCCTCCGAGCCTGCGGGCTTTGCCGTGACGACGGCGTAGTCGGCGTGGGCGGCGGAGCAGAAGAACTTCGTTCCGTAGAGACGCCAGCCCCCGTCCTCCCGGACCGCCTCCAGGAGATTGGCCGGGACGTCGGAGCCGCCCTGGATCTCTGAGAGGTACTGCGCGCCGATGGCGAACTCACCGTCGATGCCCTCCTTGGTATGGCGCAGAATCTCCTTCGTCTCCGGCGTGTCGGCGAATCGGTCGAGCAGGGCCACCAATCCTTCCGTGCAGGTGACGGGGCAGGCGACGCAGGCCTCGCCGTTCTGGTAGATCAGATACATCTTGACGAGCCGCACCCACAGCGGCGTGTTCTCGGAATACAGGGCCTCAGCGAAAATCTCCCGCTCCAGGGTCTCCGTCTCCGCCGGGCGGACGATCCGGTCGATTCGTCGGTTGTGGCCGTCGTAGTGCATCATGAAGGGCCGCCGCTCGGGCCAGGAGATGCGCTCCGTCAGGTCCCGCCAGCGAAAGGAGACCTTTTTCGAGATCTCCCGGGCCGCCCGGTCCACCGCCTCCGCCTCGGCGCCGGTAAAGCAGCGGACGATCTTCTGGATGAAGGGGTCGTCGGCATAGTAGTCAACGGACTTTCTCCAGTCTAAGAACGCATCGAATTTGTAGGGATTGTTTCGGTTCGGCAGGGTCATGGCAACCTCCTTTGGGGTACGTTTCCGGCTGTCTGTTCCTGGATGTAAACAGCGTTCACTGTTAACCGGGACCGCTGCCGAAAGTCAACTGGTTTGTGGATAGGTGGAATGGAAGAGGGGGAACAGGCCTGATTCCGTACCCCTGTCACGCCCGGACGCCCAGCCCGCGGTCCCAGCCGTTCGATGTGATGCTCAGCGTAAAGAGCCTCGCAATCACCCGGCCGACCAGCTTCATGTGCTCTATCACCTCTTCCCTCGAGCGGCCGGGATAGTCCCGGAAGGTGATGAGGATGCCGTTCATGGCCGAGAAAAAGGCATGGGCCAGGAGGCGGCGGTCGCCCGTGGCGTGCATCGTTTCGAAGAGGAAGTCGAACTGGTCGATGAGGAGGCGGGACTCCTCGTTGAGGCGCTCCACCAGGGTCGGGCTCAGGGAGCCGTCCAGCATGAAGTGGGTCATCATGCGGAAATAGGGATCGTTTTCGATCAGGAAGTCCAAAAACTCTCCGGCAATGCGCTCCAGGGACACGCCGCTGTTCTCCTCAACGGCCACCCGGAAGGACTCGATGACGCGGCGGGAGCCCCTGAGAAAGGCCTCCACAAAGAGGGTCTGCTGGTCCGGGAAATAGCGATAGATGGACGCGGGCGAGATGCCGGCCTCCCGGGCGATGTCCCGCATGCTCACCTTGTTGAAGGGCTTGCCGGCAAAGGACCGCTCGGCGGCGTTGACGATCAGGTTCTTCCTGGCTTCCCGTTCCCGGACCTTCAGTTTGGAAAACGTATCCCCTTCCGTCGCCATGCGTCTCGTCCTTTCGAGTCCTGGGTCGCTCTATACAGGCATCGGGCGCCGAAAGGCAAGGAAATTGAATGCTTCTCCTTGACGGACCCGGCCGTGCGGCCTATACTCCGCTCCACTTTGAGCCCGGGGGATAGTGATGGATCCTTCCAGATTGCCCGGTCGTCGCCGGCACGCAAACCGGTGTTCCCGTTCCCGCAGCGGGCCGTTCCGGCTCGGTCTCCTGATCCTTGGAATCCTTTCGGTCCTGGCCGGCTGCACGGCCCAGTACCCGCTCAATCCCGTGCTGGGACCGCGGCAGACCGTTGCTCCTCCGACCCGTGTCGTCATCGAAAAGGACGATCCCCTGTTCCTCATCCTGGCCTTCTCCGGCGGGGGAACCCGGGCGGCGGCACTGTCCTACGGCGTGCTGGAGGCCCTCGACCGCATCGAGATCGGGACGAAAGAGGGCTCGGGCCGCCGCACCCTCCTGGATGAAGTGAACCTGATCACCTCCGTCTCCGGAGGAAGCTTCACGGCGGCCACCTACGGACTCCGCGGCCGGGACATGTTCCTCGACTACCGCGAGCGCTTTCTCCTCCGGGACCACCAGTCCCACCTGATCGCCGGATTTCTCAGCCCCTTCAACTGGGCCCGTCTCTGGTCGCCCCGCTTCGGAAGGAGCGACATGGCCCAGGAATACTACGACCAGATCCTCTTCGACGGCGCGACGCTGGGAGACATCCCCAAGCGGGACCGGCCCGCCGTCATGATCCTCGCGACGGATATCCTCAACGGCCAGGTCTTTCCCTTCACGACCCTCCAGTTTTCCCTGATCTGCTCCGACTGGAAGCGCTTCCCCGTGGCGCGCGCCGTCGCGGCTTCGGCGGCCTTCCCGGGCGCCTTCACCCCGGTGATCCTGAAGAATTACGCCGGGGACTGCGGCTGGAACCCCCCCGACTGGATGAACAAGGCCCTGGAGAGGCCCGATCCGGCCAGCCGCGGCTACCACATGGCCAGGAGCATGGCATCCTATCTCGACCGGAGCAGCAAGCCCTACATTCATCTCCTGGACGGAGGCGTCTCGGACAACCTGGGGCTCCGGAGCATCCTGGAGTACCTGGCGGTGAGGGGCGGAATCCGGGAATCCCTGCGGGAGCAGGGCTATACCAGAGTCCGGCGGATGGCCTTTATCATCGTCAACGCCGAGACCCGGGAAAAGCCGCGGTGGCGCCTCCTGGACGAGGTCCCGGGCCTGGCGGCGATCGTGGGGGCGTCTTCCACCGTCATGATCAACCGCTACAACTTCGAGACCGTCGATCTCCTGAGGCGGTACGTGCGGGACTGGTCCGAAGAGCTGCGAGTCGCCGGCATGCCGCCCATCGAGTTCTACGTCGTCGAGCTGAGTTTTGATTACCTGCCGGACCAGGCGGAACGGGAATATTTCCAGTCCATCCCCACATCCCTCTACCTGCCGGCGGGCGAGGTGGACCGCCTCCGCGGCGTCGCGGAGAGACTGCTTCTCTCGTCGGAGCCCTTCCGGAACATGGTGCTGGATATGGGAGGGCGGCTGCCGGGCGAGCCTCCGGCGGCAATGACGGTTGCTTCCCCCCTCCCGCAGGCGGCACCGCCAGCGACACCCGGGGGGAGCATCGAACCGGCAAAATGACCGACCCCCAGGCCCCGCCGCTCAGGCGTGCTCCCCGGCCTTTCGGAGAAGGAGCTGCCAGTCCTCGTTGACCATCTCCTGGATCGCGTCCAGATCCTGGTCCGTCAGGTGCCGGAACCGCCCCTGGAGCTTGAAGTATTCCCGGACCAGGTACTCCCTGGGCTTGTAGTTGATGGTGTACCGGACGCCGTCCTCCACCTCGTAGAGAGGGAAGATATTCGTCTGGACGGCCATGCGGGCGATCTTGATGGACATCTCGGAGGGAATCCGCCAGCCCGTGGGACAGCTCGCATAGATGTGGAGGAACCGGGAGCCCTTGATGGACTTGGCCTTTCGGGCCTTCCGGACAAGGTCCTCCGGGAAGGCGATGTTCGCCGTCGCCGCATAGGGAATCCGGTGCGCCACCAGGGCTTCCACGATGTTCTTCTTCCGTAGATGCTTCCAGTGCGTGCCCGGCGTCGTCGTCGTCCACGCCCCGTAAGGCGTCGAGGAACTGCGCTGGATCCCCGTGTTCATGTAGGCTTCGTTGTCGTAGCAGACGTAGATGAAGTCCTCGTTCCGCTCCACGGCGCCGCTCAGGGCCTGGAAGCCGATGTCGAAGGTCCCCCCGTCGCCGGCCCAGGTGACGACAGTTGTCTCGGTATCCCCCAGCATGTCGAGGGCCGCCCGGACGCCGGTGGCGGTGGCTCCCCCCGTTTCGAAGGCCGAGTGGATGACCGGGATTTTCAGGGTGGACTGGGGATAGGGTCCCGCGATGACGGACCAGCAGCAGGCCGGCAGGACCATGACGGTCTTTTCCCCGAGGGTCTTCAGGAAAAAGCGCATGGCGATGGTGGCCCCGCATCCCGGGCAGCCCACATGGCCCGAGCACATCAGTTCCTGATCAAGGACGTCCAGTTGCATAGGCCGCCTCCGTAAGCCCGATCCAGATGCTCTCCGCCGGCGGAACCCCGGCGGCCTTTGTCTGTTCGATCATCGATTCCAGCACCGCCGTCGTGACATCCCGGCCGCCCAGGCCGGCGATGAACCCGAAGACGGGTGGATGGTCCGGAACGTTGCACACGGCGGCCCGCACCTCCTGCGCGAAGATGCCCGTCGCCCCGAAGGAGAAGTTGCGATCCACCACGGCGACCTTCTTCGCCCCCGCCAGGGCCCGGCGGATCGCCTCCACCGGGAAGGGCCGGAAAAGCTTGATCTTCAGGATACCCACCTTCTCCCCCTTCGCCCGCAGCTCTTCCAGGAGAATCCGAGCGGTGCTCGTCACCGTTCCGCTGGTCACGAGCACGATCTCCGCGTCCTCGCAGCGGACGGCCTCCACGGCACCGTAGCGGCGGCCGAAGATCCCGGCGAACTCTTCTTCCACGGCATCGAGCTTCACCAGGACGTCCTCCATGGCAGCGGCGATCTCCCGGCGCATCTCCATGTAGGCGTTCGGCGCCACCAGGGGGCTCAGGGCGAAGGGATGGGCCGTGTCCAGGCGAAAGCCCGGCGCGTAGGCAGGCAGGAAGCGGTCCACCTCCTCCTGCTCCGGAATGTCAACCGGCTCGTACGTGTGAGAGAGAAAAAAGGCGTCCAGGACCACCATGGCCGGAAGATTCACCGTCTCCGCCAGGCGGTAGGCCATCAGCATCGTATCGAGGACCTCCTGGGCGTCCTCGCAGTAGAACTGCATCCAGCCGGTGTCCCGCTGGGCCAGGCTGTCGCTCTGGTCCGTCCAGATGTTCCACCCCGGCGCCAGGGCGCGGTTCACCTCCGCCATGACGATGGGCAGGCGCGCCCCGGAGGCCCAGTGCAGGAGTTCGTGCATCAGCGCCAGCCCCTGGGAGGAGGTGGCGGTGAAGGTCCGGACGCCGGTGCTCTGGGCGCCGATCAGGGCCGCCAGGCAGGAGTGTTCGCTCTCGACCCGGAGAAAGCGGGAGTTCATCTTTCCCGAGGCACAGTAGTCCGAGAGGATCTCCACGATGTGCGTCTGCGGCGTGATGGGGTACGCCGAGATGACCTGGACCTTGGCCAGCCGGACGGCCTCGGCCACGGCATGGCTTCCCTCGAGGACCCGTTTCATGATTCCCCCTCCAGGGTCATGGCGTTGCGGGGGCACTCCACCACGCAGAGCCCGCACCCCTTGCAGTAGTCGTAGTTGATCCGGCGGTTCTCCCCTTCCCGGCCGCGGGCGATGGAGACGTCGGGGCAGAAGAGGTAGCAGTTGTCGCAGCCGTTGCAGATGCCGCAGTTGAAGCACCGGCCCGCTTCCCGCATGGCCAGCCCGGCGGAGATCTTCAGGTCGATCTCGGAGAAGGAGCGGGACCGCTCGTCCACCAGGAGGCGCGGCTGGGTGATCCGGGGCTCGAAGGCGAAGTAGTCCGTGTTGATCTCCTCCGGCAGGACGACATGGCGGGTCCGGAGACAACGGGGGCCGCCGGTGTAGATCTCCATGGAAAGCGATGGCCCCGGCCCGACGGCGCAGGCGGAGAGCTTCTCCGCAACGGCCGCCGGCCCCTCCCGGAACAGGACGTCCAGGGCCATTGCGGCCTGCTTGCCCGAGGCCACGGCGGTGACGACCATCTGGACGTCGTTCGTCGTGTCCCCACCGTACACCCGGACCGGTCGGCCTTCCGCCGCTTCGAGAACGGCGTGGCTGAGCCGGACGAGGCCCGTCCCCTCCCGGGGCGGCCGGTGCCAGTCCTCGGCGGCACCGGCGCCGGCGGCCGTGAACAGGCGGTCGGCCTCCACCTCCAGCGTCGCTTCGCCGTCCGGGACGATGCGCCCCCGCCCGTCGGCGTCCTCGCCCTCGATTTTCATCCGGCGGAACGTGATCGCCAGCTTCCCGTTCCGGCGAGCAACGCCCGCGGGCGCCAGGAGTTCCTGCAGTTCGACCCCCTCCTCCAGGGCCATCTGCAGCTCTTCGTCGAAGGCCGGCATGTCCCGGCGGCGGCGCCGGTAGGCGATGACCGCCCGTCCGCCCAGGCGGACGACGGTCCGGGCAACGTCGACGGCGGTGTTTCCCCCGCCCACGACAATCGACACGCCATCCAGGCGCGGCTCCTCGCCGCCGCGAACCCGGGCAAGGAAGGCGAGTCCGTCTTCCACTCCCCGTTCTCCCTCCCCGGGAATCCCCAGCGGCCGGTCCTTTCCGAATCCGCAGCCGAGAAAGACGGCGTCGTGATCCCGCTCCAGGGACTCCAGGCCCGCCCGGTCGATCCGGCAGCCCGTCCTGATTTCGATGCCCAGGGCTTCCAGGCGGGCGATCTCCGGCCGGAGGGCCGAGGGCGGCAGGCGGTAGGCAGGGATGCCCCAGCGCAGGATGCCCCCCGGCTCCGGAAGGGCCTCCAGGACACGAACACTGTATCCCAGGCGGGCCAGGAACCACGCCGCCGACAGGCCGGCGGGGCCGGATCCGACAATGGCGATTTGCTCCTTCCGGGCCGGAAGCCGTCCCAGGTCGGACCGGAATTCGTTGCGGACGGCCGAGTCGGCCAGGAAGCGCTCTACCGTGTGGACCGCCACCGCCGAATCGAATCCGCCGCGGTTGCAGACCCCTTCACAGGGATGGAAACAGACCCGCCCGCAGACTCCCGGAAAGGGATTCTCCATCAGGATCGTCTCCCAGGCCTCCCGGAAGGCGCCCTGTGTGGTCAGCATTTCGATGCGGGGGATGTCTTCTCCGGCGGGGCAGGCGGCGCTGCAGGGGGCCGTCTTCTCCTCGAAGCGGGGTCGGAGGTAGCGCCACGATCCCGTCAGGTTGCTTTCCGTGGTGGTGAAGGACCGGGGCAGAAACAGCGCCTCGGCCCTGCTCTGGTCTCGGTTCATGCGTTCCCCTCCCGGTGGGTCAGGACATGGGGACCCGGCCGAGGATCCGGACTTCCCGGTATGCCTCCTCGGCCGCTGCGATGTTGCGCTCCGGCTCCGACGGAACCTCTTCGCGGATGGCGGCAATGATGGCTTCCATGGGCGGCTCTCCGAACATGCGGGCGAAGGCCCCCATCATGGCCGTGTTGACGATGGGTGCGGTCCGGCTTCCGAGCCGGTGACCGAGGGCGATCCGTCCCGCGTCCACACAGGCGAGCTGCTGGCCGACGTAGATCCCCGGGGTTTCCGGATCGGTTGCGCTGTTGAGAAGAACCCATCCGCCCGGCTTGAGCCCCCGGGTCACGTCGATGCTCGCCAGGAGCGTCCGGTCCTGGACGACCACGTGGTCCGGCGTGGTGACGTTCGTCCGGGCCAGGATCTTTGTCCGGTCCAGCCGGAGATACGCCTCCACCGGCGCCCCCCGCCGCTCGACCCCGAAGAAGGGAAAGCTCTGGACCTGCCAGCCCGCCTGGAAGAAGGCCTTTGCCAGGAGGATCGTCAGCACGACCGTCCCCTGGCCGCCGCGGCCGTGGAACCGGATCTCCACCATGTCCCGTCTCCCGTGTTCAGGGGCTCCAGACGACGACGACGGCCCGCGCGGGCTGTCCGTCGAGACCCCGGAAACTGTGGTTCTGGTTGGAATCGAAGTAGAGGGATTCCCCGGGGGTCAATGTCTCCACCCGGTCGTCGGTGCGGAACTCGAGCCGCCCCTCCAGGACATAGACGAATTCCTCGCCGTCATGGCACGCGAAGACCATGCCCCCCGTCTCCAGCGGCTGAAACTCGACGAAGAGCGGCTCCATGTGCTTTTCGGGCTTGCGGGTCTCCAGCGACTCGTAGGCGTAATCCACCTCCCCCTCGCCGTGGTGAGGCCGGCGGGCGATCCGTCGGCGGTCGGCGAGCCGGGTGATGGACACCCTGACGGCGGGCTGGTCGTCCTCGAAAAAGCGGGCCATCCCCACGCCAAGCGACCGGGCGAGCTTCAGGAGGGTCGCCACGGGCGGGACGAGCTCGCCGGCCTCGATCTTCTCCAGGCTCTCCCGGGTGATGCCCGATCGGGCCGCCAGATCCTGCAGGGTCAGGGATTTCTTTTCCCTCGCTTCCCGGATCTTGGCACCGATCTTGAGCCCTTCAAACGACTCCATTGCCTGTTCCTGATTCATGGTGCACCTCGATGGCGATGCCGGGCGGATGAAAGGATGGACGCAGCGTGCGTCCCTGCCGATCAGAGTACTCCGGACACATTTGATGTCAACTTTTTTTCCAAACATTTTTTCCAAATCTTTTTCCAGAAATCGAATCCGATCATGCGGATCGGAAAAGCGGCGGCACACAGAACGATGAAAGTATGTATTGATTGCCTGTGGAATACTCTGAAAATGGTTCAAGGAGAAAAAATCATTTGACTGCGAAGTGCCGGGAGAGTAGTTTTTCTCCGCAATTCATTATTCTTCGGGCCGCCGGTCCCCGGCATTCCTGCTCGAAGGTGGAGCACGGCCGGGAATCCTGCGGCGGAACAAGTCTTCCGGGCATAGCCCGTTGTTCTGGAAAGGAGGTCGCGCATGACCACCACAGTGATCATCATCATCGGTTTTCTCATTTACGTCGGTCTTTACTTCACCTACGGGAAAAAGATCGAACGGGACGTCGTCCGGGCGTCGGACGAGAACAAGACGCCGTCGGAGCGTCTCTATGACGGCGTGGACTACATCCCCGCGCACAAGGCGGTCCTCTTCGGGCACCACTTCTCCTCGATCGCCGGAGCGGGACCGCTCGTCGGACCCGCCATGGCCCTCTGCTGGGGCTGGCTGCCGGGCCTCCTGTGGGTCTGGATCGGCAACGTTCTCATCGGGTCGGTCCACGACTACCTGGCCCTGATGGCCTCGGTGCGTTACGACGGCAAGTCCGTCCAGTTCGTAGCCACCGACCTGATCTCCAAGCGGACGGGGACGGCCTTCTACTGGATCGTCTTCTTCCTGCTGATCCTGGTCGTGGCGGCCTTCGCCAATATCATCGGCCTGATGTTCGCGAAAACCCCTGAGATCTCCGGAGCTTCCATCTACATGACCATCGCCGCCCTCATCCTGGGGGCCCTGATCTACCGGGTGAAGATGAACCTGCCCGGGGCAACGGTCATCGGCATCGTCCTGATGGCCCTGGCCATCTGGCTGGGATCGGAGATCCCGATCCCGGGCAGCTACGAGGTCTGGATGGTGGTCCTCTTCGTCTACATCATCATCGCTGCGTCGATCCCGGTGAACATCCTCCTCCAGCCCCGCGACTACATGAACTCCTTCCTCCTCTATTTCGGCATCGCCATCGGGTTCATCGCCGCCGTCGTGAGTTTCCGGGGCTTCGAGTACCCGATGGTCACCACGTTCTCCCCGATCCTCCTGGGCGGAAAGCCGACGCCCTTCTGGCCCGCCATCCCGCTGGTCATCGCCTGCGGCTCCCTCTCGGGCTTCCACTCCCTGGTCGCATCGGGAACGTCATCCAAGCAGTTGTCCAAGGAAAGTGACGGTCTTTTCGTCGGGTATGGAGCCATGTTCACGGAAGGGTTTCTCTCGACCGTGATCATCTGCGCCATCGGCGGGTTCGGTTACACGGCCATCCAGAACGCCCACGCCGCACAGGTCGCCGCGGACGCCGCCAAGGCCGCCGCCGCGGGTGCCGCCTTCACGGCCCCAACCCTGGCCCTGACCCTGGACAACTGGGGAGACCTCTACACGAAGACGACCGGCGCGCTGAAACTTTCGCCGCCGAACATGATCGTCCAGTGCTTCTCCGACATGGTGGCGGCCACCTTCCTGGCCTTCATCCCCGTGAAGATCGTCAAGATCATCGCGGGGCTGTGGATCTCCGCCTTCGCGCTGACGACCCTCGACACGACGAACCGGCTCGCCCGGTACTGCCTCGTCGAGATGCTGCAGCCCCTGAAGGACAAGGCGGAGGGCCTCTACAACGCCCTCACCTTCCGCTGGACCGCCTCGCTGATCCCGGCGGCCATCGGCATCTACCTGGCCTGGAGCAATCAGTTCACCATCCTCTGGCCGTCCTTCAGCGCCGCCAACCAGCTCATCGCCTCCATCGCCCTGATGACCGGAGCGGCCTACGCGTCCAAGAAACTGAAGTCCAAGTTTGCCATCATGGCCACAGTGCCTGCGTGGATCCTCTGGATCACCGTCACGGCGGCCATCATCTGGTTCATGTACGTCGTCATGCCAGGGGCCATCGCGAAGCAACCCGGCCCGGGCTGGACGGTCCAGATCATCATGGGGATCATGCTGCTCTTGAACATCCTCTTCATCGTCGACTTCGCGAAGTCGGGGAAGAAGTAGGACGGCATCGACAACCGCATTTTGAACGACGAACCGGCGCGGGGCGAACTCCGCGCCGGTTCCCTTTCCCGGCCCGGTGTTCATGCGCTCATCCTTTCTTCGCTACTGCCGCGACATCGCCTCCGGCCTGGGGGCATCCCAGCGGGAGCGCCTGGCGGCGCTGACCTGCATCGAGGAGCGGGAGCTGGAAAACATCTTCGCCCTTCTCCTCCTGGGGTCCTTTGTCGGCCTCCCGGCGCCGCCGACCTTCCTGTCGGTGGAGCTCCTCCCTTTCATGGAAAGGGAGCTGCAGGTCCTCCACCGGCGGGCGGAGGACGCCCCGGACTCCCTGGCGGAGATGATGGGGATCTTAGGGGTCGACGGATGAAAATCCTCTTTTACACGGGCAAGGGCGGCGTCGGGAAATCGACCATGGCGGCGGCGGCGGCCTGGCAGCTTTCTCAGCACCACCGCGTCCTGGTCATCTCCCTGGACCCGGCCCACAACCTGGGGGACGTCTTCGGCGTGGACCTCCGGGGCCGGCGGAAACGGTTCAGCGAGAATCTGTACCTGGAGGAAATCGACCTGAAGAAGCTGACCCGGGCCTACCTGAAGCGCGAGGTCACGGTTCTGTCGGAGACCTACCACTACCTGCAGGTCCTCAACCTGGACTCTTATTTCTCGGTCCTTCAGTACTCACCGGGCATCGAGGAATACGCCCTCCTCACGAGCATCGAAAAGACGATTCGCGAAGACACCCGATTCGACTACATCCTCTTCGACACACCGCCCACGGGCCTGACCCTGCGCTTCCTGGCCCTGCCCCAGGTCACCATCACCTGGATCGAGCGCCTCGCGGTCATCCGCCGGCAGATCCTCAAGAAGCGCCACACCATTCAGAAGATCCGAGGCACCGCCGACAGCGAGGCGAAAAGCCGGGAAATCGTCCTCAACTACCGGGAGGATGACGACGACATCCTGAAGCGGCTCAAGGCGCTCCATGCCAACTACATCGCCCTGAACCGCGTTCTCCAGGGCCGGGGCTGCGGCGTCGTGCTCGTTTTCAACCCGGACCTGCTGTCCCTGCGCGAATCGGAGCGGCTCCTGGAGGGGCTGAAGGAATTGAAGCTGCCCCTGCGGCTCCTGATCCAGAACAAGGTCACCGACGAAAACCGCCCGACGGCGGACCGCACGTCCCGGATCCTGCGGGAAAAGGTCCCGCCGGGAATTCCTCTCCAGCGGGTGGGACTGCAGAAATCCCTGCCGGAGGACGCTTCGGCAGGCATGTTTTCCCTGCCGGAAGACCTCACCGAGCACCTCACATCCATGGAAGGCGTCGATGTTTGAACACGATTACCTTGCCGGCCAGCCTCTGTTCTATCTCTTCATCGCCTTTTCGGCGCTGCTCAGCTTCGGTTATTTCTGGGGCAAGCGCTACAACGAACGACTCTTCCGGGAATCCTTCCAGGGTCTCGTGGACGTCGTGAAACCCATCGACCAGACCTTCACCAACATCGGCGGGGTCATCGGATACCATGCCCAGCTTACGCCGCCGAAACGGTCCCCCTTCGAGCGGATCGACGCCACCATCACGTTTCTTCCCCGCCACTCCTGGCTTTGGATGCCGGTATCCAAGATGCTCCGGAAATACGACCGGCTCTTCGTGACCATTCACCTGCGGCGCAATCCCCTGGGGGAAGGGCATTTGATCGAAACGGGCTATGCCCGTTTCCGGGGCCCGAAGATCGCCAATGCGGACAGGCTCCAGCGGGAAGAAATCGCCTGGGGAGCGACGAGGTTCCTGCTCTACTACGGCAGCGAAGCCATGCGGGGACACCTGCGGCGCTTTGTCGAGCAGCAGGAAGATCCCGGCCAGATCCGCCATGTGGCCCTCGTTCCCGAGCAGCGGAAATGCTTCATCTTCCTCATTCCCCGGAAGAACACGGTGGCCCGGTCCTTCGATCCGGTCTATCGCTGGATCCCCTCCGTCCTGAAACCGGAAGAGGATTCCCCCAAGAACAGGAAGAAGGATCGATAGGACGCGATGCACATCCCGGAACGCCCGGGGACGCTCTCTTGCGTCACGAAGTCCTTATCCTCATGGAGTTTTTCCTTGACATGCCGTTTCCTGTCAGGCAACTTCAGACCATAAGAGCGCAATCTCACACTCCCGGACGTCCTGTCCCGGACGATCCGAGTCAGCCCGATTCTTCCACCGGCAATGCAGGGGGCGGACCGTACCGCCTGAATCATAGACCCGCTTTCCAGAAGGAGGAAGAACCATGGCCAAAAGGCAACCGTTGAACGTCTTCGATTTCGCCATTCGCGCGGAGAAGGAAGGAATCGAATTCTACACGAAGGCGGCCAAGAAGTTCGCCGACTCCGACATGAAAAATCTCTTCCTGAAGCTGGCCAAGGAAGAGGCGGTCCACCTGAAACTCTTCACGGAACTCAAAATGAAAGCGGACACCCTGGATATCGACCAGATCCTGAAGGATCCGGACATCGACGACTACCTGGAGGCCGTCGTCCAGGACGGCTTGTTCCCCAAGGGCGAGACAGTAAATAAACGGCTGGAACGGGTGGACAGCCCGGCTGCGGCCGCCGCGGTGGCCATGGCGGCGGAGAAGAGCGCCATCCTTTTATATACGGAACTGGCAAGGCTGTCCCGCGACAAGGACCAGAAGAAGCTGTTCGAGAAGATTGTCAAGGAAGAGAAGTCCCACGTCGTGATGGTGCGGAATCTGCGGGCCGATCACGATCCGGCGTACGCGGCCCTGGCCTTTGGACGCTTTTTCTAGACGACTGTTCAAAAAAGGTTGTCTGCTTCGTTCCCCTGTCCCTCTCTGATCGACGTTCATAAACGTACGATTCACGGCTCAGGACCGCGGGAGTCTTGCATTCACCCCTTTGGAGCGGCCCTTCTTCATGGCGCTCCGGCAGGAACAATCTCCACGGCGATTCCCGGGAAGGCCTCCCGAAAAGCGGTCTCGAGATCCCGGGCGATGCCGGCCAGGACCGTCTGGGCAATAGCGGCGCAGGTGACACAACGGGGCAGGTGCCCGTACGTGTCGAGGAACACGTACAGTGTTTTTTCCTGTTCGCTCAGCCGCACCTTTTTCACAATCCCGAGCTCCGCGACGGGAAGCCCGCTCTCGGGGTCCCGGACGCGATCGAGGACGGCATCAACCTTTTTCGTCCATTCGGGGTTCACGGCGAAGGCTCCTTCCCTTTTTCTGAGGCCTCTCCCCTGCCGGGGGTCTCGGAAAACAGGTCGAGAAAGCTCTGGAACGGGGACAGGGGGGAGGCGGATTTCCCGGCTGCCTGGGACCATTCTGTCCCCAGGTCCAGCCATTTCCTGAACTGGTCGTCCGCGACGGCCCGATAGGCAAGATAGTTTTTCATGATCTGCTGGAGGTAGTTCTCGAAGAAATCCGAGAGCAGGTTGTCCCCGAAGCGGATCACCAGGTGAAGAAGCGGGACGGGAAGCAGAAACTCCCTCTTTCGGGACTCCTCCAGGAGAATCTGGGTCAGGACAAAGGCCGTCACGTCTTCCTTCGTCTTTGCATCCTCGACGGTGGCGGTCCGGCCTTCCTTGATCAGGCGGGTCAGTTCCTCGATCGTGATGTAGGTGCTCCGCTCCGTATCGTAGAGGCGGCGGTTTCCATATTTTTTGATGAGCAGTGTTTCGGCCATGGTCTCCTCTCCCGGTGTGGAAACAATCTACCGGGAAGATTGTTTCATTGCAACATAAATTATCTTTTCTTCTGAACAGAAAGATTGTGCCGATAAATAAATCAATAATATCATTATGTTCTGTTATTTCCGCCAAGGATCACATCCGGACGGTTTATATTGCAACGCAACATTTTCCCTTGACATGCCCTTCCGCCGGGTTATATTAGCGGCAAAAATCAAGCGCAGGAGCGCAGGGAGGTACCCGGAACATGGAACAGGAAAAAATCGTAAAACAGATCGTTGGTTTCTACAAGACAACCTTTGACAGCAGCTTCAACGCCATGACGATTCTGCAGGAGCAGACGGAGAAGATGATGCAGACCGCGATGGACCAGTCACCCTGGATTCCCGAAGAAGGCCGGAAGATCGTCGGGGAGTGGATGAAGACCTACCGCCAGGGCCGGGAGGATTTCCGGAGCGCCGTGGACGAGAGCTACGGGAAAGTGGAGAAATTCTTCGCCTCCAAGACCTGGGAGGATGTGGCAAAGGAAGCAGGGAAGGCAGGCAAAACGAAGTAAGCACCGCCGGAACGTGCCGGCAGAACCCGTACCCCCACGAAAGGAGGTTGGAAGATGGATCCCAAGCAGATTACCAAACAGATGATCGATTTTAACAAGACGGCCTTCGATAACACATTCAACGCCATGATGGTCCTCCAGGACCAGACGGAAAAGATGGTCAACATGTACATGGAGCAGGCCCCGTGGTTTCCCGAGGAGGGAAAGAAGCTCATCAGCGAGTGGGTCCGGGCCTACAAGAAGGGCCGCGAAGATTACAAGGGCATCGTGGACGCCAACTACAAGAAGGTCGAGGAATATTTCGCCAAGGCGAAGTAGTCCGAGGCGTCCCGCCCGGGACATTCATTCGACTTCGGAATTCCTGAACTTCGGATCCCGGCGGCCATGAGACCGCCGGGATTCGTTTATGCAACCGATCCTGGGATTCGCCATGAACAAAAGAACCGCAGAGGCACCGGAAACCGTCTCCGAAGCCGCCTTCTCCATCACCCGCGGCTGCCGCCGGCAGCTCGCCGAGACACACATGGAGCTGTTCGCAGCTTTCACAGAGACCTGGCGGGCCAACACCTCGCTCCTGAAGAGCGCCCTGTCATACCCCGCCGGCGTCTCGGTCCCCCTCTGGGAATCCGCACGTTCCCTTCTCGATCTCCAGACGGATCATTGTCTCCGGGTCGTGGAGACGGCGACCGATGCCGTCATCGCCGGACAGCACTACGGCGTCGGCGTCCTGGCCTATCTCAACGAGTTTATGAACCCCTACTGGACGGCCCTGAGCTCCTTCAGCTCGCTGGAGAAGGACAAGCTCGTCCGGACGCCCGCTCTGCAGAGTGCCTGGGATTATTTCGAACTGCTCCGGTTCAACATCCAGATTGCCGAGCAGGGCGCGAAAGGGACGATGGGCGGGCTTGAAGACTTCCACCGCCGGGAGGCTCTCCGTCTTGGCAGGGCGGTTCTCAACAGCCTCCTGGGCAAACGGGAGGAAGGACTCAGGGACTATAGCGCCGGCATAGCCCGACTGATGGACGCGCTGGTGTACCGCTACCCCGAGGCAATCCGGGCCATCGAGCCGGAGTTCGGCTTTCATTTCGACGACGGCGGATACGTCCTGGCGGATGAAACGGACCGCTTTTTCCTGTACCGGGTCCTGCCGCGGGATTCGGGCGCAAAAACCCGGGAATCCGGCAAGCCCGTCCTGATCATGCACCCCTACGTCCTGGGCCCCAACATCCTGGCCTTCCTGCCCGGGGAAAACAAGAGTTACGTCCACGCCTTCGCTAACCGGGGCGTTCCGACGTACATCCGGATCCTCAAGGACATCAAGACGAATCCGGCCGTACAGGTCATGACCGGAGAGGACGACGCCCTGGACACCCGGCGGTTCTGCGAGACCCTGAAGGCCGCCCATGGCCGCCCCGTCACGCTCAACGGCTTCTGCCAGGGCGGATTCATCGCTCTCCTGGACATCCTGTCGGGAGAACTCGATGGGCTGGCGGATGCGCTGATCACCTGCGTCGCTCCCATGGACGGCACCCGGAGCAGGTCGCTCGTGGAATACATGCAGCACCTTCCTCCCCGTTTCCGGGACCTGGACTATGCCGTCAAGGAGATGCCCGGCGGCAACCGCATCGTCGACGGCAAGGTCATGAGCTGGGTTTACAAGCTCAAGAGCATGGAGAAGGAGGCGCCCCTGGTGACCCTCTACCGGGACATGACGAATTTCCAGCGCGACGGCGGACCCGTACACATCGGAAAGACGGCGGCGGCGATGAACCACTGGCTGATCTACGACCGGAACGACCTGCCGGAGGGAATCACCCGGCTCAGCTTCGACTCCTACACGATCCCCATCACCGCCGACGGCACGCTCCCGGTGACGCTCTTCGGCCGGACCCTCAACCTGCGGGGCATCCGCGAGAAGGGGATCCGCTGGCTCATCTGCTACGCCGAAGGGGACGACCTGGTGGACCGCGATGCAGCCCTGGCGCCTCTGGACCACCTCGACAACGTGGAGGTGACGCCCTTCCCGAAGGGCCACGGCGCCATTGCCACGTCCTGGTCCGATCCCGAATCCGCCTGCGCTCTCCACACCCGTTTCGGCAAGGGATACCGGGGTCCCGTCCGCTTCCAGCTCGATCTCGACGCGGAGACGGGAGAAATGGAAAAGCCCCTCCCGGAAGAATGAACGCCGGGAGGATAAAGACCCTGCATCCGGAAGTTTGAGGATGCCCCTGGGAGGTGACCCGATGGACCGAAGCTTTTATGAATTCTGGGGACGCTACTTCCTGGCCCTGGCCCGGGGCCGCCAGCAGTTCGAGGACGTGACGACCTGGATGCGCCAAGGCTTCCAGGGATCCGAGAGCCTGACGGAGTTCTTTCGCAAGGCCTACGGACTCGACCGGGAGAAGGATGCGGACATCACCGATTTCTGGCGGCAGACCCGCGAATCCTTCCTTCAATCCCTCCACGAATACCTGGCCCTCTTCAATGTCGCCCCCCGGGAAGACCTGGAGGCCCTGCAGCGGGAAAACGAGGAGCTGAAGCAGGCGGTCGCCAGGCTGGAAGAAACCGTTCGCCGGCAGCAGAATCTCCTGGCGGAGAAGGGGCTGGATCCATCCGGCATGATCGAGGGGCTCCAGGGCCTGATGCAGAAGCAGACGGAGGAGTTTCAGGATCTCATGAAAAGCATGGGGCGGCATCTCGAGAAAAAAAAGAAGCCCCTCCCGTCATAGCTGTCCGGCCCGAATCTTCGCGGCCAGCGGCACCAGAACGTTCACGTAATCGTCCGTCCAGGGGCGGCAGGCGGGAATGCCGTCGTCCGGCCCGAAGGGAATCCATCCCCGCTTTGTGAGCGCATCCAGCCGGCCGGGCGCCGCCGCCAGGGCCACGTACACCGTCGTCAGCCGGTAGCGGCCCTCTGTGGGATCGGGGCCCGCCACCTTCACGGCCCCCTTCAGGCCGGTTTTCCCGGCAATCGCCTTCACAACCGGCCGGAGGTCGTAATAGCGGTTGGAGAGGTGAAAGACCATCCATCCGTCCGCGGACAGCCGCTTCCGGTATCCCTCGACGGCTTCCACCGTCAGCAGGTGGGTCGGGATGCCGTCGCCGCTGAAGGCATCGACGAACAGGAGATCATAGCCTTCTTCTCCCCCCGCGGCCCGCTCCAGGGACAACCGTCCGTCCCCCGGGAAGACCCGAATCCGCGCCGGCGTGTCGGCCAGGTAGGTGAACCACCGCCGGGCGACCGTCTCCACGTCGGGGTCGATCTCGAAGAAGTCGATCCGGTCCCCGGGCCGCCCGTAGGCCGCCACGGTTCCCGCCCCGAGCCCGACGGCGCCCACTCTCCGGGGAACGGGCAGCTCCGCAAAGACGTCCCCCAATCCCCGGTTTTCTCCATAGTACAGTGTCGGTCTCCTGCGCCTCGACTCGTCGAGAAACTGGGTGCCGTGGAGCGTGGATCCGTGGATGAGCGTCCGGACCCCCCGGGGGGCGTCGGAACCGGCGGCCTCTTCCACCACCCGGAGAATGCCGTAGTAATTCCGCAGATGCTCCTTTTCCTGGAAGGAGCCCACCGACCAGGCGCCCAGCAGGATCATTCCCGCCAGGATGCCCAGGCCCGCCGCCCGCAGGCTCTTCATCGCCCCCGTCGACTTCCGCCAGAACTCCTCCAGGTCCCTTCGCTGAAGCCATGCCAGGACCCCTCCCAGGGCAAGGACCGTCAGCGGGTATTCGTAGAGGCCGCCGAATGCGAGCGGGGCACCGAGGCTGACGGCGGCACCGCCGAGGGCACCGCCGAGGGCGATCACTAAGTAATAGCCCGTCAGGCGGGCCGGAGCCGGCCGGAGCCGGTACAGCGCATCGTTGGCCAGGAGGCAGAGAACGAACAGGACCGCCAGGTGCGCCGCCAGGTACGTCACCCGGGGCGACGTCAGCAGGAAGAGCAGGAGTGCCGCCAGCAGGATCTCCGGCCACAGGCGTCGGAGAATCCCCGGAAGTCCCGGCCCGTCGCGGAAAACCACGACAAAGCTGGCCAGGTACAGGGCCAGCGGGAGGATCCAGACAAGCGGATAGGAGCCGACCTCCACGGCGATGACGTTCGTCACCGTCAGGAGGAAGGCGGAAGGCAGTGCGCTCAAGAGAATCCAGGGAATCCAGTTCCCCCCTTCCGAAGCGGGACCGGTTGCCGGACCTGCCGGCTCCGCTTCCTCCGGCATCCGCTTCCGCGGTCGAAGGAGGAGCCAGGCGGCCGCCGCCAGGATGCCGTAAAGAACGTAGCCGGCGGTCCAGATCCGTCCCTGGGCTGCCAGGCCGAGGTACGGCTCAACCAGGAAGGGATAGGCCAAAAGCCCGAGAAGCGATCCGGCATTGGATGCGCCGTAGAGGACGAAGACATTGGTCCCGCCGCCTAGGGCGGACCGGGACAGCCAGAGCTGGGCCACCACGGCGGTGGTGGACAGAATGCCGAAGGGGACGGCCACATGGAGCGCGAGCAAACGGAGGAGCGACGCCAGGGGCGCCGCCGGGTCGGGTGCCGCGAGAATCGACAGGGGAAGAAAAGCCAGCGGGACCAGGAGAAGCAGGAGATGGCCGGCGCCGGCCCGGGCGGCACACAGATGGGCATAGAGATAGCCCGCCAGGAGCATTCCCTGGAAGAACATCAGGCAGACCAGCCAGACCTGGATCGTCCCGCCCATGATGGGCAGGAGGAGACGCCCCGTCATCGGCTCCAGGGAAAACAGGAGGAACGCGCCGAGAAAAACGTGGACGGTCAGGATCGTTCGCGCCACCCGACGGAACGGCGAAGGGTTCATGCCGGCTCCCGGGTCGTTCACCGCTCCGCCTCCGGGACCATCTGCCGGACACGCCGGACGGACTCCGGCGGGAAGTCCGCCTTTTCCAGCTCGTCCGCCAGGACTTCCCAGAGCCTTCCGTTTTCCGGGTCATCCAGGACCGCCGCCAGGGCGGCCAGCCAGGAAGGCCTGCCCAGGGCCCGCACCACGTCGTTTCTTCCGACAGCCAGGCCCGCGTCCCGGAAAGGCCCCCCGGCGGCCGAGCGGATGTCGACGAGGAGCCAGCGGTCATCGGCCGGGAGTGTCGCCTGCCAGCGGGCGGCCCTGCCTTTTTCCGTCGTGAGGGTCACCCAGCCGCGCCGGCCGGCGATCCCTTCATGCACTTCCTCCAGCGGGCTGCCGACGGTCTTCAGGATCAGCGCCACGGCCAGGGGGATTTCCTTCTCCCGGTTCTCCGGGCGGCAGGTGAGGTCGGCCGGACGGCCGGCGTACCCGATCTCGAGGAGCCGGTCGTGCTTCACGGGCCCGCCGAAGAGGCGCTTCGTCAGGGCACGGCCCTCGTCCGTCGGGTCTTCTCCGGCCAGGGCGAAGAGGTCTTCATAGGGAGGCGGCGGAGGCATGGAAGTCAGCGATACGGCGGTCGGCGGCTCCGCGCCGACGAGGACAACCGTCGGCAGGCCACGGGAAAACCCGGCGCGCATGACGCGGATGTCCCGATAGGGAACAGGGGGGATGGGAATGGAGACGCCGTCGACCACGAGAACCCAGTAAGGTACGGAATAGGACCGGTCGGGCCGGGGGGTGGCCACGACGGCGGCGGATGGATCCTTCTGCAGGTCCCGCCGCAGGGCCTCGCATCGCCCGGGCCAGGCCGCCGGATCCGTCACCGGCTGCCCCGACAGGGGAGCACAACCCGCCATGACACCCATCGCCAGGAAGAGAAACAGGCTCCTCTGGAAAAAGGCCACCCGGACCTTTCTGTCGCCGCCCTCCCGGCCGGTTGCAGTGGCCGGGGGGCGCCCGCTTTCCCCGGGCGTCACCTCGGCCGGGTCATTGCGAAACATCCCCGTTTTCACGATTTCGGAGCCTTCGGCGGCATGACGACCGCCTCCCCGTCCAGCACGACGGTTCCATCCTGGTTCCGGCAGGTCGTCTTCAGGCGGGCCCTGTTCTTTTCGGGGATCAGCTCCGCCACCTCCACCCGCGCCGTGATCGTGTCCCCCATGCGGACGGGCGCCAGAAAATTCAACTCCTGGCGCAGGTAAATGGTCCCCGGCCCCGGCAGCCTCGTTCCCAGGAGGGCCGAGATGAAACCCGCCGAGAGCATGCCGTGGGCGATGCGGCCCTTGAAGAAGGTCTTCCCCGCATAGGCCTCGTCCAGGTGAGCCGGATTGAAGTCGCCGCTGATGCCGGCGTACAGGTAAACGTCCGTCTCCGAGACGGTCTTGGAAAGCTCGGCGGCGTCTCCGACCTTCATCCGGTCGATGGTGATGCCCAACATGTCCTTTCTCCTTTCAAGCGATCATCCCGGACAGATGATTTTTTCCGCCGGGAAGGTTCTGCAGAAAGCGCTCATCCGGGCCGTTCAAAAATGCCCGGATGCGAGGCCCCCGAAGACCCGAGCCGCGAGGCGTACTTGTGGGTACGTTGAGTGGCTCGTGACGAGGTCAACGCCGCAGACGGCCTTTCCTGTTTCATCCATCGGCTGCGAAAGAACCGGCCTTCCTGACGATCTCGCAAAAGCCCGCAGGCAAGGCGCGCAAATCCCGAGGAGTGAGACGTACTACCGGTACGTCGCAGCGACGAGGGATGCAGCGCAACGCAGCATCCGGGCTTCATGCCCCATCGTCCGAGGGCCGTTCAAAAATGCCCGGATGCGAGGCCCCCGAAGACCCGAGCCGCGAGGCGTACTTTTTCCGTACGTCGAGTGGCGAGGGGCAAGGGAAACGAAGCAGACGGGCGTTTTTCAACGGCCCGTCAGAACCAGCAGCGGTGGCTCCAGGCGTCGTCCTTCATCCCCTTCAAATCATCCTGGAGCATCATGAAGAGGCTCGCGTTCTGGATCGCCAGTCCACCCTGATGGGCCAGGACCGACACCAGCTGGATGTCCTGGTCCGAGAACTCCCGGGGAGCGTTCGTGTAGAGGCGAAGCACGCCGATGACGCCTTCCCTGGCCTTGATGGGGACACAGAGGATCGAAACGATGCCCTCCTCCTTCTTCTCTTTCCGGTACTGGACTCCTTTGTCCTTGGCGGCGTCCCGGACGATCACGGGCACCCCCGAGAGCGCCTCGGCGATGCTCTGTTCGGCGTAGACCGGACCCTTGTGGAGGTACTTCTCGCTCAGGCCGTAACTGGCGACAAGGCGCAGCTCCGTCTTGTCGTCGTTCAGCAGGCGGATGCTGGCGGCCTTCAGGTCGAGGGCCCGAGCCATCTTCTCCGTCAGGGTCTGGAGAATCACCCGGATGTCGAGGCTTGAGTTGATGTCCGATATCAGCTCCAGGGAGATGCGGATGTAGGCGCGGATCGTCTCCAGGAGACGCGCATGCTCGATCGCCATCCCCCCCTGCTCGGCCAGCGTGGTGAGGAACTCGATTTCATCGTCGGAGAAGTCGCGGATCTTTGCCGTGTAGAGGGAGAGGATTCCGATGGGCCGGTCCTTCACCAGGACCGGTACCGCCAGGATGGAGCCGATCCCCTCAGCCTTCTTGAGGTCCCGGTTCGCCAGGCGCTTGTCGCTCACAGCGTCCCGGTAGTGAAGGTAACCTTTTTTCATGATCTCCCGCGGGACCTGGCCCACGCTCTCCGGACCGGCGTGATGGTACTTCCGGGAGAGTCCCTTCTGGGCGACCGGTACAAACCGATTGGTCTTTTCATCCGCCAGAAACAGGGCGGCCGCCTTGCCGTCCATGGTCTCCACGGCGCTCCGGACGACCAGGTCGAGAAGCTTGTCCCTCTCCATGGTGGTTCCCAGGGCGCGGCTCACCGTCTTGATCGTCTGGAAATAATCCTTCCCTTCCTTTTTCTTCGCAGGCATCGTCTCTACCTCGCTTCCATGGATTCGCGGCCCGTCGTCCGGTCCGCCGGCGCACGGCCGCCCCGGGCTGGCGGCTTCGCCGGTTTCGTACTGGATTTCCCCTTCCCCTTCGCTGCCTTCGCCGCCGGCGCGGCTTTCACGACCAGCGCGCCCGCCCGTTTTGCGGATTTCTCAGCCGCTGCGGGAGCACCGTCCCTCTCCTTGAGCCACCGGATGATCTTCGGGGCAAACTCCCGCTGGGTCTTGGAGCTGACGTAGATCCCGATGTGCCCCGTGTCCAGGCAGATGTCTTCCGTGTCCTTGCTTCCCACCGCCTTGGTCAGCTGCTCGCAGGCCTCCGGGGGAACCAGGTGGTCGTACCGGCCGTAGAAGTTGAGGAGCGGCATGGTGATCCGCTTGAGGTCCACCCGCTTCCCGCCCACCATCATTTTGCTCTGGATGAGGAGGTTCCCGTGATAGAGATCCTTGACAAACTGCCGAAAGGTCTCCCCGGGGACGTCGGGACTGTCGAAGATCCACTTCTCCATCCGGACGAAATTCTCCACGAAGGCCTTGTTGTCCATGTTCTCGAAGAAGCCGATGTACTTGTCGATCATCAGCCGGGCCGGGTTGAGGAGCAGGAATCCCAGGTTCATGATGTCGCCGGGCAGGTTTGCGAACGTGTCCACCAGCCGGTCCACGTCGATGGCCCGCATCCAGCTGTGCAGGAGCCCCTTCGTGGTGTCGAAGCTGGAGGGGGTTACGGTGGTGACGAGGTTCCGGATCTTTTCGGGATGCTGGGCCGAGTAGATGACGCAGAACGTACCGCCCATGCAGATCCCCATGAGGTTGATCTTTTCCACGCCGGTCCGCTCCCGGATGAAGTCCACGGCCCCGTCGATGTAGCCGTTCACGTGATCGTCGATGGTCAGATACCGGTCCTTGCGCGTCGCGTAGCCCCAGTCCAGCATGTAGAGATCCAGCCCGCTGTTCATGAAGGTCCTGACGACGCTCCGGTCGGGCTGGAGGTCCAGCATGGTCTCCCGGTTGATGAGGGCGTACACCACCAGGAGCGGGGTCTTCAGGGACTTCTCGATGTCCGTCCGGTAATGCTTGAGCTTGACCCGGTCCTCCTGCCAGACCACGTCGTAGGGTGTGGTGGCCAGGTCGGTATAGAGCGGGCTAAGGAGGACTTCCGAGGCCTTGGTCACGCGCTCCTGCGCCTTTTCGGCGTCTTCCGCCAGGCTGGTCAGGATCAGGTCCAGGGAGATCTTCGGCTGTTCCATCGTTCCCTCCTATCCGGCGGCGGGGGCGGATCTTTTTTCGAGGGCCTTCACCCTTCGTTCCAGGTCCCGGACGCGCCGCTTGAAGACATGCAGGTCCTTGATCAGTTCATCCATCTCCCTGTTCGTGGGCACCGGCAGGAATTGGAGCACGTCCTGCAGGACCAGGTTCTTCGATGCAATGAAGGAATCCAGCTGGCCGAGCACGTTGCGCAGGGCCTCCAGGTACTCGGGGGACTGGAACAGCGTCATGTAGTGTTCCTCGAGGATCCGGAGCCAGAGTTGATAGTAGTCCCGGGACTTCTCGGGAACCTTTCCCTCGCTCTGGAGCGCCTCCAGCTTCTCCTGGAAGACCTTGGCGGTCTTCTCCACCGGCACGGAGAGGACGTAAAGGAATTCCGACAGGGCCGCCTGGAAGAGGTTCATCTGGTCCAGGCACTCGTTGAACCGCTCCTGGTAGTAGCGGGTCAGGCCCAGCTGGGGAATCTTGTAAAACTGCCGTACCTCCTCCTCGTATATTTCTTTCCAGGCGTTGATCAGATTCTGGTCGATGGCTTCAAACTGATAGGCTTCGGTCTTCTGCCCGATCTTGCCGGCTTTCTCGACCATCCGCTCCTGGGCCTTCATGACGGCCAGCCAGCCGGCCTGCGCCAGCTTCATGTAAAAATCGGGCAGGGTTCCCAGCCCCTTGACGGCTGCATCGGCGGTGGTCGGATCGCTGGCTGCGCTCGAGAGAGCCTGCCACATCCGGAAGGCCGTCTCCCAGTTCTCCTGCATGCGCCCCCGGCCCGCTCCCGCTTCCGTCTTTTCCGACGGCCGCTCTTCCGGATCCGGGGCTCTTCCGGCCTGGGCCGCCGCCTTCATCCAGTTCGTCCAGAGCTCCTGGGACTGCTTGATCCAGTCGGCCAGCGGAGACTCCGGCCGGCTACGCCCCTCCTGTTCAGCACTCATCATGGACCTCCCGACGGTTACGGCAATGGGTGAACGGCTGTGCCCCGAAACGGGGACCGGACGCATCAGGGCGGGTGGCTCTGAGCGTGGGAACTGGTTGAAAGGTAATATGAATCCGGAACCGTGTCAACGGGAAACCCGGCTTTTCCCCCCTCAGCGGACCTCCAGGAGAACGTCCCAGGGAAGGAGGGGAAAGTTCCGGTGGATGCTGTGGTCGTCCTCCAGCAGGTGATAGGCCAGATCGGAAAACACGCGGCCGGCGATCTCGCGGATGGGCCCCGGGGGCACAACATCATCGGAGGAGCCGTGATACAGGGAGACGGGCATGCCGACGCTCCGGTCCAGGCAGGGCGCAAACTCCTCCAGATGAAGGGCCGGCGCCAGGAGAACGAGCCGCCGCACCCGTTCCGGGGAGGCGCAGGCGAACAGGGCCGCCATGAGGCCGCCGTAGCTGGAGCCGACCAGGATCAGGTTTTCCCTGCCCTCCAGCCTCTCCCGGAGCACCTCCATCCGCTCCGCCAGGCTCCCCCGGTAATCCCCGATGATCATGCCGGGATAGCGCTCCCGGAACCAGACCCCCTTCGTGCCCTGGCTGGTGCTTTCGAGACCGTGGATGAAGACGCGGACCGGCTGGGACATGGAAACTTCCTCCTGTTCAGGTTTTTCCGGCTGTGTTATGAAGGATTCGGATTCTGCCAGTCCCAAGACATTTTCACAAGAAGGATCTGTAAACCATGGTAACCGTTGAACCCTTCACTGCCGTTCACCCCCGCTGGGACTGCGCCCGGCAGGTGGCGGCCCCCCCGTACGATGTCGTCAGCCGCGACGAGGCCGCCCGCCTGGCCGCGGACAACCCGCAGAGCTTTCTCCGCGTCGAGAAGTCGGAAGTCGACCTTCCCTCGGACGTCCCCTCCGACGACGCCGCCGTGTTCGCCCGCGGCCGGGAGAACCTGGACCGGCTGCTCCGGGAGGGATCCCTCGTGCGGGACGAGATCCCGCATTTCTACCTGTACCGCCAGACCATGGGCGGCCACAGCCAGACGGGTCTCGTGGCCGTCCTGAGCACAAAGGAATACGAGACCGGAACCATCCGCAGGCACGAGTTTACCCGGGAGGACAAGGAGCGGGAGCGGACCCGGCACGTGGACCGGCTGAACGCCCAGACGGGACCCGTCTTCGTCGCCTACCGGAGCCGGGAGGATCTTCGGGACGCCCTGAGAAAGGTGAGCGGCGGACCCCCGGCGGTCGACTTCACCGCCGACGACGGCGTCGGGCACACGATCTGGACCGTCGAGGATCCCGCCGTGGAGGCGGCCATCCGGCAGGCCTTCTCGTCCGTGGACGCGCTCTACATCGCCGACGGCCATCACCGGGCGGCGGCGGCCGCCGCGGTCGCCCGGGCGCGGAGGGAGGCCGACCCGGGGGCCTGGAAAGGGAGCGAGCCCTGGAACTTCTTCCTCGCCGTCCTGTTCTCCCACGACGAGATCCGCATCATGGACTACAACCGGGCCGTCCGGGACCTGAACGGAATGGATGATGAGGCCTTCCTCCGGGAAGTGTCCCGCCGTTTCCGCGTCACCCCCGGCATCCCGGAGAAGAGACCGGGCCGGGCGGGCGACTTCGGCATGTACCTGCGCGGGCGCTGGTACGGCCTGACGTACCTTCCCGGACCGGAAGACACGGACGACCCCGTCGCCTCGCTGGACGTCTCGATCCTGCAGGACCGCCTCCTGGGCCCGATTCTCGGCATCGGCGACCCCCGGACGGACGACCGCATCGACTTCGTCGGCGGCATCCGCGGCCCCGGGGAGCTGGAGCGGCTGGTCGATTCGGGCCGCTCTGCCGTGGCCTTCACCCTGTTTCCCACGAGCCTCGACCAGATGATGGCGGTGGCCGACACCGGGCGGGTCATGCCCCCGAAATCGACCTGGTTCGAGCCGAAGCTCCGGAGCGGCCTCTTCGTCCATTTCCTGGAATGACGCCCCGGGACGAAGCCGTCCGGTTTCGCCGGCACCCATGGAACACGCGGCATCCCTGAAGGAAGACGAGACCCTGGACCCCATCTGCGGCGGGCGCCTCCAGGTCATCCAGGCGAAGCGGGGCTACCGGTTCTCCGTGGACGCCCTGCTCCTGGCCTCGTTCGTATGTCTCCGGCCCGGCGAGACAGCGGCGGACCTGGGAACGGGGAGCGGCATCCTCGCCCTGATCCTGGCCACCCGCCCGGAGCGCCCCTTCGTGGAGGCCCTGGAGCTACAGCCGGAGATGGTCGACCGGGCGCGCCGTTCGGCCTCGCTCAACGGCCTGGCCGACCGCATCCGGGTCCGGACGGGCGACGTCCGCCGGGCGGTCCCGATCCTGGCCGCATCCTCCTTCGACCTGGTGGTATTCAACCCGCCCTACCGGAAACCCCGTTCCGGCCGGGTCAATCCGAATCCCGAGAAGGCCGTGGCGCGCCACGAGATCGCCGGGAGCCTGGAGGACTTTCTCGACGCAGCGGCAAAACTCCTTCGGGAGGGCGGCCGCATGTGCGCGATCTATCCGGCGAGGAGGGCCGCCGCGATGATCACGGGCATGAAGGCCCGCGGCCTCGAGCCGAAGCGCCTCCGGATGGTCCACTCCCGCTCCGGTTCGGAGGGCGAGTTTCTCCTCATCGAGGGGACCCGTGGGGGGGGGGAAGAACTGGACGTGATGCCGCCGCTGTTCCTTTATGGGGACGGACGACGCTACTCCGGAGAGATGGAGCGGATCATGGACGGCCTCGCCGCTGTTCCCGGATCCGCCGGCGAAGCAGGTCCTTCGTCATGACCCGCTTCAGGAGCTCCCGGAGCTCCGGGTCCTCCACGACCACCAGGCTCTCGTCGATGAGCCGGCGGTCCCTGGCCTTCAGGAGCGAGGTTCCGAGGATCTCCCGGGGCGGAGCCTCCCGTTTCGGCGCCGCCGCCGGCCGGGGGATCTCGCCGATGGAAAAGCGAAGCCCCTTGACCTCCTCGCTTCCCATGACGTCCCGGAGCTTCCGCAGGATGTCCTCCTTCAGGAACTGGAGCTGGTGCATCCAAACGGAGGAGGAGACCCGCACCTGGAGGATGCCGCGGCGGATGTCCTCGGGATAGGTCTGGGCGGCCACCTGGGGTCCCACCGCCCGGTCCCAGAAGGACAGGAGACGCAGGTCCGCCGCCTGGAGGGGGACTCCCTCACGCTTCGCAACCTTCCGGATGATCAGCCCGAGGGGCTCCAGTCTCGGAGTTCCTTTGCGGCGCATGGCGGTCCTGCTGAAAAACGGATGAAAGGACGCCCGTTCAGGGGCGTGTCAACAACCAGGACAACATCGAGGTTTCGCAATGAATCTGATGGACATGATCGAATCTGTCAAGTCCCATCCCCGCTTTTCCGAGGCGGGGATGATCCTCTGCCACAACGGCGTCGTCCGGGCCACCTCCCGGGACGGCCGCCCCGTCTCGCAGGTGACCGTCCGGGCCGACCGGGAGCGCCTCGCCGCCATCGTCGCCGGGATCAAGGCCCGCCCCGGCATCGTGGAGGTCCTGGCGGAGATCCGGGAGGGGACCCTCCGCGTGGGTGAGGACGTCATGTACGTCGTTGTGGCGGGCGACTTCCGGGAGAACGTCTTCGCCGCCCTGATGGACGCGGTGAATACGATCAAGGCCGACGTCACCCGGAAGACGGAAGCCTGACCGGTTTCTATAACAGCTTCCGCAATTCCTGCTCGTACGTCTCCAGGGCCGCCTTTCCGAACAGGACGAAGCGCACCGCCTCCAGGGTCTCATTCTCCTTCAGGAAATCGATCACGGCCTTCAGAGACACGCGGGCGGCCTCGTCCATGGGATACCCGTAGACCCCCGTGCTGATCGACGGGAAGGCGATGCTTTTCAGCCCCCGGGCGACGGCCTGCTTCAGGCACTCGGTGTAGCAGCTCGCCAGCAGCCTCTCCTCGCCCCTCGTCCCGCCCCGGTACACGGGCCCCACCGTGTGGATCACGTACTTCGCCTTCAGGTTCCCGCCGGTGGTGACGACGGCCTGCCCCGTGGGGCAGAAGCCGATCTTCCGGCACTCCGCCATGATGGCCGGGCCCCCGGCCCGATGGATGGCGCCGTCCACGCCGCCTCCGCCCCGGAGCCCCTCATTGGCCGCGTTGGCGATGGCGTCCGTCTCCTCCCGGGTGATGTCCCCCTCCACCAGGACCAGCCTGGTCTTGTTGACCTCCGCTTCCATTGCGCCCCCTCCCTGTCCGGTTTCGGACTTACTCCCCCCGCCCTTGCCGCAGCGGGCGGCGCTGCGCCGGCCCCTCCGGTGGAAGGCCCGGCCTTACGAACCCGCGTCAACCCGGACCGGCTGCCCTTCTCCATGGACGAGCATCCGGTAGGTCTTCTCGATGCGGTCCCAGTTCTCCTCCCGGTCCATGGACCAGTAGCGGCCGATGACGGAAACGACCCGGCCGCAGCCGATCTCCGCGGCCCGCCGCTCCACCTGCTCGATGTACCGGGCCCCGCTCTCCGGCTGCTCCCCCCGCCGGCCGAGCATGGCGTGGATGTAGACCTCCCCGGGCCCCGCGTCCCTGGCCAGGTCCATCAGGGCGTACAGGTGGCTCAGGGACCCGTGGGAGCTGAAGAACGAGACGATCCCCATCAGGTGAAGGGCCTTCCCGTCCCGCTTCGCCCCCTCGGCGGCCCAGCGGAAGGCTTCGTTCCGGGAGAAGGACCCGTCGGCGATGGCCCGGTCGATCCGGACCCGGTCGGAGTAGATCACCCGCCCGGCGCCGAGGTGCAGATGCCCCGCCTCGGAGTTCCCCACGGTTCCCGCGGGGAGCCCCACGGCCTCCCCGGCCGCCTCCAGCGCCGCGTGCGTCCCCGCCGCCAGGAGTTTGTCCATGGCGGGCGTATCCGCTTTCGCGATGAGGTTCCCTTCCCGCCCGGGGTTCAAGCCCCAGCCGTCCAGGAGGAGCACGAGGAGGCGTTCGGCCCGGGGCTTCTCCCCTTCGGACATCAGGAGGCTCCGGCCCGTCATGGCGGCGGGCATCGGGAGGCCCAGCAGGTCCAGGATCGTCGGTGCCGCATCGATCAGCGTGCCCCTGGGGCGGAGGGGAACCGGTCCCGCCGGTCCCAGGAGCAGGAACGGCACGGGGCTGTCGGTGTGGCCCGTGTCCACGGCGCCGTCGGGATACAGCCACTTCTCGGCGGACCCGTGGTCGGCGGTGACGATGACGGTCCATCCCGCCCGGAGGGCCGCGTCGGCCAGGATACCGGCCGCCCGGTCCACCGCCTCGACGGCCTTCATGACGGCCCCCTCGTTCTCGATGTGGCCCACCACGTCCACGTTGGGAAGGTTCGCAAAGACGAAGCGGGACGACGGATCGCGGAGCCTGCCCAGGACCGCCTCCGTGATGCCCGCGACGGACATCTCCGGCGCCTCGTCGAAGAGGGCCACGTCCTTCCGGGTGGGAACGACGATCCGCTCCTCCCCGGGCAGAAGGCCGGTCCTTTTCCCACTGAGGAAGAAGCCGACATGGACGGCCTTTTCCGCCTCGGTGATCCGGACCTGGGGGATGCCGTGGCGGGAGAGGATGTCGCCTAAGGTATCCGTGACCGCCTCCTCGGAGGGAAAGGCCACCCGGACGTCCAGATCCTTCCCGTAGGAGATCATCGTGGCAAACTTCAGGTCCAGGCCGTTTTCAATCGGGAAATGATGGAATTCTTTATTGGTCAGGCTCTCTGTCAGCTCCCCTTCCCGCTCGCCGCGGATGTTGTAGAAGATCACGGAATCGCCCTTCCGGAAGCGGCCCAGGGGGCGCCCCCCGGCGTCGCACAGGACGACGGGCGTCAGGGTCTCGTCCTCGCGGCCGGAGCGGTAGGCCTCGCGGACGACGGCGGACATGGGAAAAGGGTGAAAAACGGTCATGGCAACGAACCTTTCGGAGGTATTTCTTCAGCCCGGACGTTTTAGCGAAAACCCGGGGGGGTGTAAAGGGGAACTTGCGGCGGACCTTGGCGGAATGGGCTTTGGGGTTGAATTGAAGCGTACGGCATGATAGTGGAAAACCGTTCCCCCGGGGGGAGAATCCCGAAACGGACCGCCTCATGATCTCGACAAAAAAGACCGCCCAGGACATCCTGCAGGAAGAGCTCCTGAGAGAGCGGATCGCCGTTCTCACGCGGGCCAGCGAACGCCTGGCCGAGGCCCTCGAAAGCCTGAAGGTCATCGACACGGCCATCGGGGAGGAAATGGCCCTGCTCAAAGCCCCGGAAAACGATCCCGCGGAAGGCGATCCCGCGCACCGGCGACACCGGAAGCTGGTCTCCGACATCAACGAAAAGATCGAGCAGTTCAATTCCGCCCGCGAATACGCCGAGATCCGCAAGTACTACCTCATCGTCACCCGCGAAGCCCTGGGCCTCCGCCGGCACCAGCGGATCGAGGAATTCTACCGCATTCCGCCGAAGAAGCGGCGCCTGGTCGACCGATGACGGATCTCTACCGGAAACAGCGGCTGAAGATGGTGGAAACGCAGATCCGGGCCCGGGGGATCGAGGACCGGCGCCTCCTGAAGGCCATGGAGACGGTCCCGCGCCACCTCTTTGTCGACGAGGCCATCATCAGCCAGGCCTACAACGACAGTCCCCTCCCCATCGACGAGCACCAGACCATCTCCCAGCCCTATATCGTGGCGCTCATGACGGAGGCCCTGGAGCTGACGGGGAAGGAAAAGGTGCTCGAGATCGGAACGGGGTCGGGTTACCAGGCGGCGATCCTGGCGATGCTGGCGGACCATGTCTTTTCCATCGAGCGGATCCCCGCCCTGGCGACGAAGGCCCGGCGGCTCCTGGAGGGAATGAACCTCTTCAACGTCGCCGTCCGGGTGGCCGACGGCACCTACGGCTGGCGCGACGAGGCCCCCTTCGACGGGATCATCGTCACGGCCGGCGCGCCCGCACTCCCGGAACCCCTGACCGCCCAGCTCGCCGTGGGGGGGCGGCTCGTCGTTCCCGTAGGGGGACGGTTCACCCAGACGCTCATGAAGTACACCCGCCTTTCCGAGGACCCGAACGACCTGAAAAAGGAAAACCTGGGGGGATGCCGATTTGTGGACCTCATCGGAGACCACGGCTGGCAGGCATTCTGACGAAACCGCCGCCGGAACGTCATCCCGCCGGCTCCCCGGAACGGCTCTGCGCCGCATCCTGGCCGCGCTGGCGATCCTGCCGTTTTTCCTGATTGCGATCATCCTCCCCGGCCCGGCGGACGCCGCTCCCCGGACCCGCCCTGCCAAAGGCGTTTACCACCTGGTTAAGAAGGGCGAGACCCTGTCCGGAATCGCCAGGGCCTACGGCATCGCCGCCGATGCGATCCGCGAGGCCAACGGCATGTCCCGGAAGGATCACCTGGAGGCCGACCGGGCGCTCTTCATCCCGGGGGCCAAAAAAATCATCGAGGACACCCGCCCCGGGACGGCCCCGGAAAAGCAGCCCGTCCCGGGAAAAGAGCGGGCCGGGCCGAAGCGGAGCACCGGGAAGGCCGTAAAACAGGAGCCCGCCCCGGGAAAGGCCGCCGCGACCAAAGTGCGGCAGCAAACGGAAAAAGAGCCGAAAGAAAAGCCGGGCACCGGCCCGGCCGCCGCACCGGCAAAAGCCGCAGCGAAGGCCCCGGTCCGCGGGGAGGAAACGGGAGCCCCGGCGGGGCGGATCACCATCGCCGAGGGGCGGGTCTACGTCTCGGAGGCGGACCGCGAGAAGGCGGAGCAGGCCGCGGCAGAGGAGAAGAAGCGAGCCGCCGATGCCCTGAAGGCGTCCCGGGCCCGGGCGGAGGAGAAGGCCGACCGGACCCGCGAGACGGCCGTCCGGCCGAAGGAAGATCCGCAGCGCAGCAAAACGCAGGCACCGGGCGCACCCGGCGGCAACGGGAAAGAGACGGCCGCGGCACCGGCCCGGACCGATGACGCGGAGCAGAAGACGGAAAAGCCGAAGCGGAAGAAGCTCCTGTGGCCGGTAAAGGGCAAGGTGATCACGCGCTTCGGTCCCCAGCCGAACGGCATGTATTCCAACGGCATCCGGATCGCCGCCCGGGAGGGAGCGGCCGTTCTTTCCGCCGAGGAGGGGACCGTCATCTTTTCGGCCCCCCTGAAGGACTACGGAGAGACCATCATCCTCCGGCATGACGACGCGTACGCCACGGTCTACACAAACCTGGGAAGCCGCCAGGTGAACGCCGACGACAGGGTCCGGGCGGGGTCCCGGATCGGATCGGTGGGGCAGGACCACCGGAGCGGCTCGGGTGCGCTTCACTTTGAAGTGCGCGTGAAGAACAAGGCCTGCAATCCCTTGCTTTTCCTCAATTGAGCACCCATATTACCGGAAAACCATCCAGTGGAGTTTCCCCTCATGAACGGTACCTTTGAACTGGGCCCCATCCGGCCCCCCAGCGAGGCCCGGAGCCTTCTCATCCGGCTGACCCGCAACTGTCCCTGGAACAAGTGCGCCTTCTGCCACACCTACCGGGGCACGAAATTCGAGCTCCGGTCCGTTGACGAGATCAAGCGCGACATCCGGACGATCCGGTCCATGGTCGACCGGATCACCGAGACCTCCTGGAAATACGGTCACGGCGGCCGGATCACCCAGTCGCTGGCGAACTACTTCTTCGAGTCCGACGAGGACGGCGCCGAGGGCATCCGCTCCGTTGTCGCCTGGCTCTACTTCGGCGGCGAGTCGGTCTTCCTGCAGGACGCCAACTCCATCATCATGAAGACCGACGACCTCGTGGACGTGCTGAATTTCATCCGGGAGCAGTTCCCCTGGGTCAAGCGGATCACCTCCTACTGCCGGTCCAAGACGGCGGCCCGCAAAAGCGTGGAGGAATTGACACGGCTGAGGGAAGCGGGCCTTTCCCGGATCCACATCGGACTGGAGAGCGGGTACGATCCGGTCCTGAACTTCATCAAGAAGGGCGCCACCGCCGCCGACCACATCCAGGGCGGCAGGAACGTCGTGGCCGCGGGAATCTCGCTCTCGGAATACGTCATCCCCGGTCTCGGGGGCGACCGCTGGTCCAACGAACACGCCGTCGAGACGGCGAAGGTGCTCAACGCCATCAACCCCGACTTCATCCGCCTCCGGACCCTCCAGGTCGTCCCGGGAACGGACCTGTACACCATGCGCCAGAACGGCGAATTCCGCCCCCTCCCGGACGAGGAGATCCTCAAGGAAATTCGGCTCTTCATCGAGACGCTCGACGGCATCACCTCCACCGTGGTGAGCGACCACATCCTCAACCTCCTGGAGGAGCTGGAGGGGAAGCTGCCGGAGGACAAGCCGAAGCTCCTGGCGACGATCGACCGGTTCTTCGCCCTTCCCGACCGGGACCGGCTCATTTACCGCCTCGGCCGGCGCAAGGGGATCTACCGCCGGCTCGGCGACCTTTCCGATGCGTACACCTACAACCACCTCGGAGAGATCATCGACTCCTACTCGGACCAGGGCAACGGCGCGATGGACCGGGACCTGACCAGGATCATGCAGCAGTACATCTGAGCCCGCCTGAAAAAGTCTCGACATATCGGAATTCAGACGATATTGAAGGTGGACCAAAACGACGGAGGTGGAATCATGAAGAGAGCTTTCCTTTGCATTGCGGCCTTCATGCTGGTCCTGGCGCTGGTTCCCTGCGGCGAAGCCCTGGCACAGAAGAAAACCTTCCTCACCCTTTCGTCGGGAAGCCCCGGCGGCGCTTACTATCCCCTCGGCGGCGGCATGGCCGTCATCATCGAAAAGACCGTGGAGGGGTTCCGCTGCGCTTCCGAATCCACGGGAGCCTCCGTCGAGAACACCCGTCTCGTCGGCGGCGGCGAGTCCGACATGGGCATGGTGATGGGCAGCATCGCCTACAACGCCACCCTCGGCAAGGATCCCTTCAAGCAGAAGTACCCCCTCGTGGCCCTCTTCCAGATGTACCCCGCGCCGGAACACATCGTGACGACGAAGCAGTCCGGAATCCGGTCCATCAAGGACCTGAAAGGGAAGAAAGTCTCCATCGACGTCCCCGGCAGCGGCTGCGCCAACATGGCGAAGATCATCCTCGAGGAGCACGGATTCAGGCTCAACAAGGACATCACCATCGCCAACCTCTCGCAGAACGAATCCGTCCAGGCCCTAAAGGACGGCGTCGTGGACGCGGTGTTCTTCAACATCGCCTATCCGGCGGCCGCGGTCCTGGATCTGGCATCCTCCCGGGACATCGTCCTGATCCCCGTCGAACGGCCGATGGCGGACAAGATCGTCAAGAAATACCCCTATTACATCAAGATCGCCATCCCGGCGAAGACCTACCCCGGTCAGGACAGGGAAATCCTGTGCCTCGGCGACTCCAACGTCCTCGTGGCGAACCGGAAGATGCCCGACGACGTGGCATACAAGATCACGAAGGCCATCTTCAACAATGTCAAGACAGGGAAGTACGCCCTCATCAACATTCATCCGGTCGCGGCACAGCTGACGCCGGCCAACGCCGTCAACAGCCCCATCCCGCTGCATCCGGGTGCGATCCGCTACTTCCGGGAAGTCAAGGCGCTTAAATAGGCATCTCGCGCCCGGCCGGTCTCCATCCGGCCGGGTCTTTTCCACCGATGAAGCGGACGATGACATGGCTTCTGGCGGCGGTCCTGCTGCTGTCCGTCTTCCGGCCGGCGGAGGGCGCGGATTCCTTCTTCCTCCAGATCCTCCGCCATCCGGACGGCGGCCTGCTCCGGGAGATCCCCGTCAGGCCGGGTGAGGTCTTCCGCCTTCAGTACGTCCACTCTTCCGACGGGACGCCTGTCCTGGACCTGTTCCGGGTCGGGAACGACGAGGGCTTTGTCCTCGTGGAGGAGCAGTACGAGTGGTACGGCGCGGGGTTGGAATCGCACCCGCGGGCCGACATTTCCTTCCGGGGAGACCGGACGCGCGTCACGGTGAACCGGCCTTTCCGGGAGCTTCTGCTCCGGGTCGGCCGTGTCTCCCGCCAGGAGATCCTGGCGGGCGGCGTCAGGATCGTCCTGGCGGAGATTGCTCCGGGAGGAATCCTGCTCCGGATCCGGATCGTCCGACGCGGGGCTTGAGATCGCATGCCGGAAACCGAAAAGACCCTCCAGCGGGAATTCGAAGAGGAAAAACAGCGCGGCCGGGAAATCCTCGAGAAATTCGAGCGGGTGCGCACGTACCGGGGCGCCGCGAAGGCCCTGCTGTCCATCTTCGCCGTCGCCGCCAGCCTCTACCATCTCTACTACGCGTACGCCCATCCCTTCTTCGCCCTGGACCACCGGGCGCTCCACTGGTTCTTCATGTCCGTCCTGGTGTTCGCCCTGTACCCCCTGTCGAAAAAGAGATCACCCTGGCACCGCATGTCGGTCCTCGACGGGGTCTTCCTGATCGCCTCGGCGGGCATCTGCATCTGGCTCTTTCTCTACTCGACGCCGATCATGAACCGGGCCGGCACCTACGATACCCTGGACGTGGTCATGGGGAGCCTGATGGTCCTGATCGTCCTGGAGGCCACGAGGCGGTCCACGGGACTGGCCGTCACGCTGATCGCCGTATTCTTCATTCTCTATGCCCTGCTGGGACCCTGGCTGCCCGATTTCATCTCCCACAAGGGATACAGCATCAAGCGCCTCTCGACCTACCTCGCCCTGTCCACGGACGGGATTTTCGGGGTGCCCGTCGGGGTGTCGGCCAACTTCATCCTCCTTTTCATCCTCTACGGGACCCTGCTGCGCAAGACGGGGGCGGGGGAGTTCTTCACGGACGTCGCCTTCGCCCTCACGGGGCGGACGAGGGGAGGGCCCGCCAAGGCGGCGGTCATTTCGTCCACGTTTTTCGGGATGATCTCGGGAAGCTCCGTGGCCAACACGGTGACCACGGGCTCCTTCACGATCCCCCTGATGAAGCGGACGGGCTATCCCGGCCACTTCGCCGCGGGCGTCGAGGCCTCGGCCTCCACGATGGGCCAGATCATGCCGCCGGTCATGGGCGCGGCGGCCTTCATCATGGCCGAGTTCCTGGCGATTCCCTACTTCAAGGTCTGCGTCGCCGCCTTCATCCCCGCCGCGCTGGCCTTCTTCGCCACGTTCATGCAGGTGCACTTCCGGGCCGTCTCCCTCGGCCTCAGGGGCCTGGACAAGTCCGAGCTTCCAAGCATCCGAGATGCCTTCGCCCGGGGCTGGCATCACCTGTTTTCCATCGTTGTCCTCATCTGCTTCCTCATGCAGGACTACTCCCCAGAGCGGGCCGTCTTCTGGGCCATCGCCGTGACGGTCCTGACGTCGCTGCTCATGGCGGCCGTCCGGAAGGAATCCCTGAAGGCCTTCGGAGTCGGCATCCTGGAAGCCCTGCGCGACGGGGCCATGGGATCCGTCCAGGTGGCCGCCGCCTGCGCCGCGGCGGGCATCATCATCGGCAGCATCACCATGACCGGACTGGGACTGAAGTTCTCGTCCCTCGTCATCGACGCCTCCCAGGGCTACCTGTTCCTCGCCCTGCCCTTCACGATGCTCGCCTGCCTGTTCCTCGGCATGGGCGTACCGACCACGGCCCAGTACATCATCATCACGTCGCTGGTGGCCCCGGCGCTCGTCGACATGGGCGTCCTGGCCATCGCCGCCCACCTGTTCATCCTCTACTTCGGCACGAGGGCCGACATCACACCGCCGGTCGCCCTGGCGGCCTACGCGGGTGCGGGAATCGCCCGTTCCGATCCATGGAAGACGGGGCTGGCGGCCTTCCAGCTCGGCATCGCCGGATTCATCATCCCCTTCATGTTCGTCTACGCCCCGGAGCTTCTGATGATCGGCCACTGGACGGGCATCCTCCTGGCCGTCTGCACCGCCATGTTCGGAATCGTCTGCCTGGCCGCCTCGGTGCAGCGGTGCCTGCTCATCCGGGCGACCTGGCCCGAAACGGTCGCCCTGATGGCGGCGGCGCTCCTTCTCATCAAGCCCGGCTGGATCACCGATCTGGCCGGCATCGCCCTCTTTACGCTGGCGTTTCTATCCCAGTTTCTGCGAAAGAAGAAAGGCGGCCCGGAACCTCAGGCCGGAGGGACCGACCAGGCCGCTCAGGCTGTCGCCGGCAATTGAACCGGTGTCGCACAATCCCGGCATCATCAAGGATCAAAGGAGGCGGACCATGAAAATCACACGTCTCGACCAGCTGGAGAAGAGCCCCATGGCCATGGAGGGGGTCAAGGACGTCTGGAAGCAGGTCCCCCTGGGAAAGGCCGACGGGGTCCCGGCGTTCTCGTTCCGGGTCTTCACCATCCTGCCCGGCGGGCACACGCCCTACCACACCCACCCCTTCGAGCACATGAACTACTTCATCGAGGGGGAAGGGGCCGTCGTCCTGGAGAGCGGCGAGGAGCGGCCCGTGAAGAAGGGCGACTTCGTCCTCGTCCTTCCCGGAGAGAAACACCGCTACCGGAACCCCTCTGCGGACAAGCCGCTCGTCATGATCTGCGCGGTGCCAAAGGAGTACGAATAGCCGCAGAAGGAACGGATATCAAACCGTTCCCTCTCCATGGGCTCTTGCCTCTGTGTTTGCATGTTTTTCGGGGCGCGGGCGCTGTCACGGGGGCGTGCCGCCTTCGCGGAAACGTTTCCGGACGGACTGTTGAAAAATACCCGTCTGCTGCGTTTCCCTAATCCTTCGCCATTCGACGTACCGAAAAGGGTACGACTCATGGCTCAGGATTTCGGGGGCCTTGCATCCGGGCATTTTTGAACAGCCCGCCATATGCTCACGCAGGGGCGTCCCAATTGCTCCTCTGGAAACCCCCGGCCGCGCGCCCTCGAACTTCGGAAAAAGGGTTGCCGGACTGCATGGGGACGGATTTGAAACCCGTCCTCTATTACAATATCTATCTCTACCCGCTTTCTATGAGAGGACAACCGATGAAGACCGTTCCGGAAACACGTCAGGCCTGGATACGGGGACTCTTTCCCGGGGGGATCCCCCGCCTGTGGTGCCCCCTTCTCACCCACTACGGCCCGGACGGCGCCATCGACTTCGACCGCATGGAGGCCCATCTGGACGCAATCTCTCCCTGGATCGGGGGGTACCTGATCCCCGGCTCGACGGGAGACGGCTGGGAGCTGGACGAGGAGGAGACGCTCCGGGTGACGGAGTTCGCCCTGTCCCAGACCAGACGGCTTGGATCCCGCCTGCTCATCGGCGTGCTGCGCGGCAAAACGGAGGACGTACTGCGCACCCTGTCGGGCCTGCTGAAGCTCACGGGCCGGCCCGCCGGCAAGGCCGGCGAAAAGGAAACAATCCGCGGCTGGGCGGACCGCGGCATCGCCGGCTTCACCGTCTGCCCGCCCGCCGGAGGCTCCCTGACGCAGGCGGAGATCGAGGCGGGCCTCACGGCGGTCCTCGACCGGGGCCTTCCGACGGCCCTATACCAGCTTCCCCAGGTAACGGAAAGTGAGACTGCGCCGGAGACCTTCGCCCGCCTCGCGGCAAAATACCCCCGTCTCGTCTTCTTCAAGGACTCCAGCGGTGCGGACCGGATCGCCGCCTCCGCCGTCGACAAGGCCGGGGTCTTCCTCGTCCGGGGCGCCGAGGGGGACTACGCCCGGTGGCTCCGGGAGGCCGGCGGTCCCTATGACGGCTTGCTCCTCAGCACGGCCAACTGCTTCGCCCGCGAATTGGGTGAGGTGATCAAAGGCATGGAAACGGATGATGAGCGGACCGCCGTGATGCTTTCCCGGCGCCTGACGGACACGATCAACGAGGTCTTCACCCTGGTCCGGCCGCTTCCGTGGGGCAACGCCTTCACCAACGCCAACAAGGCCATGGACCATTTCCTGGCCTTCGGTCCCGCGGCGGACCTCGGGCAGGGCCCGGTGCTGCACGCGAAGGAGCGCATCCCCGGAGACGTTCTGGCGGCGACCCGAGAGGTCCTCCGACGCCACGCCCTGCTGCCCGCGAAGGGCTACCTGGTGTGAACGGGAAAAACGAACGGGCAGTTCATTCCTGCATCATGAAAGGAGAAGGTGGGCATGTCGGGTGTAATCGTGGACGAGCGGGACCAGCAATTCGTGCTCTACGAGATGCTGGGCATCGATTCCCTTTTTCGGACGGAGCGCTACGGCGCCTTCTCCCGGGACCTCTTCGACATGGTCCTGAAGGAGGCGGAGAAATACGGCACGGAGGTCCTCTTCCCGACGCTCCGCGAGGGCGACCGGGTGGGTTGCCGCCTGGAGAACGGAAGCGTGTCCGTGCCGCCGGGATTCCGCCGCTGCTATGAGCTCTACCGGGACGGGGGCTGGATCAGCATGATCGCCTCCCCCGAGGCGGGCGGCCAAGGCTTTCCGCTGGTCATGGAGGTGGCCGCCAAGGAGTGGTTCGTCCACAACGACGCCTTCCTCTCCTACCCCTACCTCACCCAGGGGGCGGCCCACCTGATCGAGGTCTACGGGACGGAGGACCAGAAGCGGCGGTACATGGACAAGATGTACGCCGGGATCTGGGCCGGCACCATGTGCCTCACCGAGGCCGACGCGGGGAGCGACGTGGGCAACATCAAGACGAAGGCCTTCCGCCAGCCCGACGGGACCTTCCGCATCCAGGGGACCAAGCAGTTCATCACCAGCGGGGACCACGACCTGACGGAAAACATCATCCACCCGGTGCTCGCCCGCATCGAAGGGGACCCGCCCGGGACGGGGGGCATCTCCATCTTCCTCGTCCCCAAGTTCCAGGTAAACGGCGACGGCTCCCCAGGGCGGCGGAACGACTACGCCGTCACCGCCATCGAGGAGAAGATGGGCCTCCATGGAAGCGCCACCTGCGTCCTGTCCTTCGGCGACGAGGGGAACTGCTACGCGGAGCTCCTGGGCGAGGAGCGGCAGGGCATGAAGGTCATGTTCCAGCTCATGAACGAGGCCCGCATCGGCGTCGGCCTCCAGTCCCTGGCGGTCTCGTCCGCCGCCTACCTCCACGCCGTCCGCTATGCCCGGGAGAGGCTGCAGGGCTCGGCCCTGGAGGAGATGAAGAACCCCGAGGCCCCCCGGGTTCCCATCCTCCGCCACGCCGACGTGAGGCGCATGCTCCTGTGGATGAAGGCCCACGTGGAGGGGATCCGCATGCTCGTCTACTTCACGGCCCTCCTGGCCGACCGGGTCCGGTCCGACCCCGACGAGGCGGCCCGGGAGACTTGGCGGGGCATGATCGAGGTCCTGACGCCGATCTGCAAGGCCTACTGCTCCGACTCGGCCTTCCGGGTCACCGAGACGGCGGTCCAGGTATACGGCGGCTACGGGTTCTGCTCGGAGTACCCCGTCGAGCAGTTCATGCGGGACCTCAAGATCGCCTCCATCTGGGAGGGCACCAACGGCATCCAGGCACTGGATCTGGTGGGGCGGAAGCTCGGCATGAAGAAGGGCTTGTATTTCATGAGCCTCCTTGGGGAGATGTCGAAGACCGCCGGGGAATGCCGGAGCCGCGAAACGCTGGCGGACCTGGCGGCGGACGTCCAGGAGGCGGCGAACCTGCTGGCAGAGCTGGCGATGTTCTTCGCCTCCTCGGCCAGGGCGGGGAAGTTCATGATCCCCGTGGGCAACGCCTACCCGTTCCTGATGCTGATGGGGAAAGTGGTCCTGGGGTGGCTTCTGCTCTGGGGCGCCGGCGTGGCGGACGAGAAACTGGGTGGACTGGCAACGGCGGCGGGAGTGGACCCATCAGACCCGGCCGCACGGTCCGCCTGGATCGAGGGCGACGCAGAAGTGTCCTTCTATGCCGGGAAAATCGCGGCGGCCCGCTATTTCATCAAGCACGTCCTGCCGGAGGCCGGCGCCGCGGCGAAGGCCATCCGGAGCGAGGACCTTTCCATGCTGGACATCCCCGACGGCGGCTTCGCCCGCTGATTCAGCCCTTCCCTCCGAGGGCCCCCAGGAGCAGATCCAGGGGGCCCCGGATCTTCCTTTCAAAGGGTTTCCCTCTCAGGTACAGGTTCGTCACCCCGATGTCCCGGAGCCTCTCCGCAGGCGTCTCCAGGGGGTTCGCGTCGAGGACAACGAAGTCCGCGAGCTTTCCCTCCGTCAGGGTCCCCCGCTTTCCCTCGTCGAAGGACAGCCGGGCGGCCCGGCTCGTGTGCATCCGGAGGGCGTCGAGGACGGAGACGCGCTCCGCCGGGTTGGGGTGGTTGCAGGCGGCGTGGACGCCCGCCAGGGGGTCCGGCAGGGTGCAGGGGGCGTCGGACCCGGCCGCCACGGTCAGGCCGCGGTCGAGCATGCTCTTCAGCGGAATCAGGCTGTCAGCCCGGTCCCCGAGGATGCGCTCCAGGTATTCCATGGGCTCCTGCTTCCAGTCCAGGAAGGCCGGCTGGACGGCGAGGCAGAGTCCCAGCCGGGCGGCCCGGTCCAGGAGCGGCTCCGGGATGAGGTCGGCGTGGATCACGATGTGGCGGTGATCCGTCCTCGGAAAATCCGCCAGGGCCGCCTCGAAGGCATGAACGGCCTGCTCCACGGCGGCGTCGCCGATGGCGTGGAGGGCCACCTGGAGACCCGCCCGGTTCGCCTCCCGGACGAAGGCATCCACCCGGTCCTGGTCGTAGAAGAGAACGCCGCGGTTACCCGCGTTGTTTGAGTACGGCTCCCGGAGGGCCGCGTCCTCGGAGCCGAAACAGCCGTCCAGGGCCGTGGCGAAGCAGCCGCCGATGCGGGGCAGCTTCCGGCGGAGGGCTTTTTTGACCTCCAGCGTCTGGAAGAAGACCGTGTAGTCCAGGGGCAGCCCCCGGGCGGCGAGGCGCATCAGGTCCACGTCGAGATCCAGGGGAAACCCCACGCCCTCGGAGGTGTGGGCGAAACCGATCCCCTTTTCGGCGAGGGCGTCGCTCCCGCCGATGAGGTTCCGGAAGAGCTGAAGCGGTGAGACGGATTTCGTGATGGCGTTCACGCCCTCGTAGAAGGCCTCCTGGAAAAGCCATCCGTCCTCCCCCTCGAAGCCGGGCCTCCTGGCGACGGCCGAGGGGAGTTTCGCCAGGAGCGCCGAGTTGGCCATGGCCGCGTGGCCGTCGTACTTCACGATGAGGAGCGGCCGGGAGGTGACGGCGTCGAGGTCGCGCCGGTCCGGCAGCCGCCGCTCCTCCACCGTATGGGCGGAGGACCCGAAGGCCAGGATGACCTTTTCCCGGGGATTGGCCTCGCCATAGGCGCGGACGGCCGCCCCCAGCTCGGAGAAGTTCCGGGCGTCGCGCACGTCCAGGGTCGCCCGGAACAGGGCGTAGGAGGCGAAGTGGAGGTGCGTGTCCCCGAACGCGGGAACGGCGCAAGCTCCCCGGAGATCGACCCGGGACGGCACATCGCGGTATTTCCCCGGGACCTCGTCGCCGGTGAAGAGGATCCGCCCACCGTCCTCGACGAGAACGGAAAAGACGCGGTTTTCGTCCTCGCAGGAGACAAAGACACCGTTTTCGAAGCGCTGCATGGATCGTCCTCCTATCCTAACGGAGAAGCAGGATCTGGATGTCCATGACGTTGGTGCCGGTCGGTCCCGTCACCAGGAGCCCGCCGGCCTTTTGGAAGAACGTGTAAGAGTCGTTGTTCCCGAGGAAGGCCTCCGGATTGAGACCCGCCCGGCGGGCCTCGACGGCGGTATTCCCGTCCGCAAAGGCCCCGGCCGCGTCGGTGGGGCCGTCCGTTCCGTCCGTGCCGGCGGAGAGGAGCGAAATCCCCTGCAGACCCTCGATCTCGAGGGCAAAGGCCAGGGCCAGCTCCGTGTTGCGCCCGCCGATGCCGTTTCCCGCCACCGTCACGGTGGTCTCCCCGCCGGAGATCAGGCAGAGGGGCCGGGCGTCCCCGGTCCTTCCGGAGCGGGCCTCCCGGGCCTTCCCCGCCAGCCGGCGGGCCGCTTCCCGGGCCTCCCCGCGCAGCTCCGATTTCCAGACAACCGCCTCGTACCCCATCTCCCGGGCCTTTTCCTGCGCGGCATCCAGGGCCAGCCGGTTGCTCCCGACGATGACGTTTGCCACCCGTTGGAAGAGCGGCGATCCCGGCTTGGGCGTCTCGGGGATCTCCCCCCGGGCGCCCCGCTCCAGCGTCCGCAAAATGCTCCCTGGAACCCGTCCTGTCAGGCGATGGCGCTCCAGCACCCGGAGGGCGTCGCCATAGGTGGTTTCGTCGGGTGCCGTCGGACCCGAGGCGATGGAGTCCAGCCGGTCGCCGATCACGTCGGAGAGGATGAGGGAGACGATGCCGGCGGGAGCGGCATCCTCCGCGAGACGCCCTCCCTTCACCCGGGACACGTGCTTCCGCACGGTGTTCAGCTCCACGATGTCCGCCCCGGCCTCGAGCAGAAGCCGGGTCATCTCCTGCTTCTCCCCGAGGGTGATGCCCTCGCGGGGTGCCGCCAGGAGGGCCGAGCCGCCGCCGGAGACGAGGCAGGCGACCAGGGTGTCCGCCCCGGCGGCGCGGACAAGCTCGACGGCCCGGACGGTCGCCGCCACACCGTTTTCATCCGGCACCGGATGGCCCGCCTCGAACACGGCGATCCGGTCCGGCAGAACGGTGCCGGAGGCATGGCCGTATTTCGTGACGACGATCCCGGGGGCGTCGTGGCCGGGCAGGGCATCCAGGAGGCCCCGCGTCATGGCGCAGGCGGCCTTCCCGAAGGCGACGACGGACAGGCTTCCGCAACGCTCTTCCCGGAGACGGGCCTCGACCCGGCCTGCATGGCGGCGGACGCACTCGAACGGATCGGCCGCCCGGAGGGCCGCCCGGAAAATGTCCCGTGCATCGCTCTTCATGGCCCGTCTCCCTCTTCCGCCTGACCGGGTCCGGCAAAGACCGCCTCCAGGACCTGCCGCACCGCCTTGTAGATCCCGGGGTCCTGGCTGGCCCGGGGGCCGGCGACGTTCAGGACGCCGATCGAGCAGTCGCGGATCCAGCCCCGGATACGCCCGGCGGCCTCCTCCACGGACCAGCGGTCCAGGTCGGCATGCATCCAGGGACGGCCGTGGCGCTCCGCCAGCGTCCCCGTCAGGAGCGAGCCGCCTTTCAGGCTTCCGTGGGAAACAATCAGGGTTCCGTCGGCCAGGAGGACGTTCTTCTCTGTCCGCTCTGCGTAGGCGCCCGAGGCCGTCTCCTGCAGGCCGTACCGCTCCGGAAGCGGCCCGTCCTCGGTCTTCCTCCCGCGGGGAACCCACCCCCCGTGGGAGATGCCCCGCCGGATGGCAAAATCCAGGGCGGCCCGGTCGGCGCCGGTCTGGCCGCCGGAGATGAGGCGGGTAATCATGGCTTCTTCCATGAAAAAAGGTCAGATTGATTTTTGCAGTGCAACATGGAAAATAAATCTGACCTATTTTTCGTTATGACGCTGCTTCCAGGCTGCTCAAAAGGGGCCGGATGCAAGGCACCCGAAGTCCCGAGCCGTGAGTCGTACTTTTTCGTACGTCGAACGGCGAGGGGCGAGGGGAACGCAGCAGACGGCTCCTTTTCAGCAGCCCGTCCAGTTGTATCAGACGACCCCGCAAAAAGCCCGCAAGCAAGGCGCGCAAGCCCCGAGGAGCGAGGCGTACTCTGTCCGTACGCCGCAGCGACGAGGGGTGCCGCGCAACCCACGAGCACCTATCATGACGCTGCTTCCAGGCTGCTCAAAAGGGGTCGGATGCAAGGCGCCCGAAGTCCCGAGTCGTGAGTCGATCCATCAAGGACAGCTTGGACGACCTCGCAAAAAGCCCGCAGGCAAGGCGCGCAAACCCCGAGGAGCGAGGCGTACTCTGTCCGTACGCCGCAGCGACGAGGGGTGCCGCGCAACGCCGCATCCGGGCTTTTTCCGAGGTCGTATTCCTACGATCAGCGGCCGTATATTCTGACGCGACAATTCAACCCCGCCGGAATGGCATGTTTCGGATTGGGCAGCTCCACGCGGATGCCGAAGGTTCCGCTGGCGGCGTCGATCACGGGATCCACTACGACCACCTTGCCGCGATAGACGCTCCCCGCGGGCTTTTCCGGCCTCACCTCCGCCGACATGCCCTTCCGGATCGAGCCGTACAGTCCGGCATGGGCGATGATCTCGACGTTGATTGGATCCACGCGGGCGATGGTCATGATGGCCCCCTCGCCGACATACTCGCCGGGACTGAGGGTCCGCTTCACCACGACGCCGTCGACAGGACTGAGGATGGTGCGCAGCTTGTACTTCTCCGTCGCTTCCTGATACTGCAGCTCCATGATGCGCAGCTCCGTCTCCATCTCGTCCTTCTCGTGGATCGAGATGAGCTGCTTCTGGTAGAGATCCTTGTTCCGCTCGAGCTTCCGCTTCGCGAACTCGTAGCGCTGCTGTGCCAGTTCCGCCTGGGCCTTCTCCACCCCCGCCTTCAGCCGCACGAGAACCTGGCCCTTGGTGATGCGGTCCCCCCGCTCAACTGCAAATTCCTCGATAATGCCGGGCACCTGGCTGCTGACTGCGATATCCTCGCTCGGTTCGAGGATGCACCTCAGCTCCGCCGCCGCCGCCGCACCGGCAAAAGATACCAGCCACGCTGCGGCCAGGATCGGCCCTATCCACTTCCACCTGGACAAGAATCGCATAACGCCTCTTCACTCCGTTTTCCCGGAGAACGACAGGGTATCCCCCCGTTCTTCGTCATACTTCAGGAGCCGCTTCCGGACACCCGCATGGGCCTTCTCGACCTTCTTCTGCGCCTGCCGGATCGCCAGTTTCCCGACGGCTTCCCCTATAGCATATCCATGTTTTCTCAACCACCCCCCCAGCCTGCCCAGCGCCGCCCGGGCCCCTTCGCTGACCAGCGGGTCTTCCAGCGAGAGGAAGGCCTCGCAGGTCCCCGGATCGCCCTGCCTCCCGCAACGCCCCGCCAGCTGCCGGTCGATGCGTCCCGCCTCGTGGCGCTCCGTCATGATGACGTAGAGGCCGCCACGCTCGGCAACCCCCGGCGCCAGGAGGATGTCCGTCCCCCGGCCCGCCATGTTCGTGGCGATGGTGATGCGCCCCGGCTCTCCGGCCCGGGCGATGATCTCCGCCTCCTCCTTATCCTGCTTGGCGTTGAGAACCTGGTGAGGCAGCCCCGCGTCCGCCAGCAGGCGGCTCAGGTTCTCCGACGCCGCGACGGTTCTTGTCCCGACGAGGACGGGGTGCTCCCCGGCGTGGAGCACCGCAATCCTGCCTGCCACGGCCCGCCATTTCAGGTCCTGGGTGGCGAAGATCCGGTCGGGCTCGATGCGCCTCCGGACGGGCCGGTTCGTTGGGATGCGGGCAAAGGGCAGGCCATAGACGGACCACAGCTCCCGCCGCACCTCCTTCGCCGTCCCGGTCATGCCGGAGATCTTGAGGTAGCGCCGGAAGAATCGCTGGTAGCTGATCCGCGCCACGGTCTCCCGCTGCCCCGTGATTTTGCACCCCTCCTTCGCCTCGATGAGCTGGTGGAGTCCCCCCTCCCAGGAGCGGTCCGGCATGACCCGTCCCGTGAATTCGTCGATGATCTGGACCTTGCCGTCCCGGACGATGTACTGCTCGTCGCGGCGGTACAGGTGCAGCGCCGTGAGGGCCTTCATGACCAGCTCCTCCCGCCGGACGGAGCTTCTCCACAGGGTACCCATGGAATCGGCGGCCCGGTGGATCGATTCCTTCGCGGCCTCGGTCATGGCGAGGGTCCGCATCCCGTCGTCGGCCTCGTAGTGGATGCGGTAATCCCGTCCCTCCTCCATGCCGCCGGCGATCTCCAGGGCCTGCCGCAGGGCGGCCTGCATGTCTTCCGACGTCTCCGTTCTGGAGATGATGAGGGGCGTCCGGGCCTCGTCCACCAGCACGCTGTCCGCCTCGTCGACGATGGCGTAATGCAGGCCCCGGAGCAGGAGCCGGCTGTTTTTCCCCCGCCGGTCGTAGAGGTGCTCGGCATGCAGCCGGTACGGGTCCATCCGGTCGCCCAGGGCGATGCGGTCCCGGAGGTAGTCGAAGACGATCTCCTTGTTGGTGCAGTAGACGATGTCGCAGCCGTAGGCGCGGCGCCGCTGGGCGGGAGTCTTGTCGTGGATGATGCAGTCGATCGAGAGGCCCAGGAAGCGGTACACCTCCCCCATCCGCTCCGCGTCCCGGGCGGTGAGATAATCGTTGACCGTGATCACATGGACCGGAAGGCCCGCCATGGCCACCGTGGCGGCCGGCAGGGTAGCGACGAGGGTCTTGCCCTCCCCCGTGTCCATCTCGGCGAGGAATCCCTGGAGCAGGGCATAGCCGCCGGCCACCTGGCAGTCGAAGGGGCGCATTCCCAGGATTCTCGCATCGGCCTCGCGGATCAGCGCAAACGTCTCCGCGACGAGGTCGTCGCGGAAGCCCTCCCGCCGGAGCCGCATCTTCAGGGACTGGGCCCGCTCCCGGAGCTCCCCGTCCGACTCGCTCCGCATCGCCTGGTCGTGCCGGCCGACCTGCTCCGTGATCTCCTTCAGCCCGCTCGTGCGGACGCGCGCGGGACCGAGGAAGCGGCCCGCCAGGTCCCAGGCGGCGCGGTCGAGAAGCGTCCTGCGCCGCTCCCGGCGCTCCGGGCGGTGGAAGTAGTCCGCGACCGGCCAATCCTTGACGTCCCTGCCCATGGTGGATGCTTCCGTTCTCCCGCCGTGCGGCGCCGCCGTTACGGCCGGTCCGCCGTTTCCGTCTCAGGTTTCAAACCGCTTGAGGAATACGCCCCGGAACGTCCGGAACACCCGCTCGGCCAGCGATTCCGGCGTATGCTCGAACCGCACGTAGATCCGCTCCCCGATCCGGATCCCCGTCGTGTCTTTCAGGCGCACCTCGAAATGGAAGAGCTTCTCGAAGGCCCGCGGCCGCTCCGTCTCGCGCGGATCGAGGGCAAAGGCCCCGCCTCCCTTGAGGGAAAGGGCAAAGCTGGGCAGGTCGCCCGACGCCGCCGGCACTTCCCGGACGAGCTCCGAGGGAATGACGCGGGCGACGTTCTCCACCGGCCGGGCCTGGACGGCGCGCACGTCCGTCCGGACCCGGTCCGCCTCCGACTGGGGAACGACGATCCGGACCGCCACTCCGGAGTAATCGACCACGTAGCCGACGGCCTCCCCGCGCCGGAGGAAGCGGCCGGGCATGTCGTCGGACCGGGGGAGCAGGATCTCCCCGTCGATGGGGCTCCGGATGACCAGGGAGGCCAGCTGTTCCCTGGCCTCCGCCATCTCCTTCGCGATGCGGGCGATCTCCTCCTGGACCATCCGTTCCGTCGTCCGGTCCTGGACGAAGGCCATCCGCTGGCGGGCTCCGAAGCTCCGCATTTCCGCCTCGAGGGCGTGCACCCGGGAGACGAGATCGGGATTCTCGCACCGCAGGATCGGATCCCCCTTCTTCACATGGGCACCCGGCTTCACCATGACCTCCCGGACCTCGCCGTCCACCCGGGCGTGGATCCGGGCCTGCTCCGCGGGCCAGAGCACCCCCTCGGCGACGGTGAAGGAGGGCAGGCGGACGGCCCCGACGAGGATGCCGGCAACCACCGCAATGATGGCGACCAGGCCGACGATCCGGCCCCGACGCCGGTAGAGCGCCCGGTTGTTCATGACCGTTCGGGTCATCCGGACGAGCGGGACGACCATCAGCCCGATGACCGCCCAGATGGCGATCACGACGCCGACGAAGAAGAACTTGCCCGCGATGAAGAGGGCGATCTGCAGTGTGATGAAGACGCGGTAGAAGAACGAGGCCACGCCGTAGAGGACGAGCCACCTCCCCTCCCCGGCGTCGGCCAGGGCGAACTCGGCCTCGTCGTTCCGGATCGCGTACCGCTGGACCAGGTAGCCGATGTACTGGTTGGAGCGCGACCCCAGGTTGGGGATCTCCAGGAGGTCCGACAGGACGTAGTAGGCGTCGAACCGCAGGAGGGGGTTGCCGTTGAACAGAAGCGTGGAGATGCCGGCGACGACCATCGTGTTGTAGGCCACCGCCCGGACCATCCCGGGACCGGTGTTCACCCAGAGGATCATGGCCAGGGCGGCGATCAGGAGCTCCACCATGATGCCCGCGGCGCCGACAACGATCCGGCGCCTCTTTTCCCGGAAGGCCGAGGTCGCCGAGGCGTCGACGTAGGGGATGGGCATGAACACGAGGAAGATGATCCCCATCTCGTGGACCTCGCCGCCCCAGTGCTTCACCGCCCAGGCATGGCCGAATTCATGGAGCGCCTTGACGAGGGGATAGATCAGCCAGAAGATCAGGAGATTTTCGAGGGCGAGGACCCGGTCGGCCAGATTGGAGGTCAGCTCGCTCCAGTGCAGGAAGGCAAGGACGGCCCCGACCGCGACGATGACAAGCCAGAGCAGGAAAGCCGGCGTCGTGAACAGCGGAGCGACGATTCCCTTCGTCCGTTCGAGAAACCGTTCCGGGTCCAGGAGGGGAATGCGAATGGCCAGGGGCGAGCGCACGGCGTTCCAGAACCGGGACGACCGGTCCTTGCGGCTTCGCCGGTTCAGGTTTTCCACGTCGGGGGCCGTGTCGGACTGCAGGGCGTCCGCCCTGTTCAGCTGGGAGACCAGGCCGATCACCTCGTCCTGCGTCGGCATGTCATCCGCCAGCTTGAGGCAGGCGGCCTCCCAGATCTCCTGGAGGGTCCGCTTCCCGTCCATGAGGCCGATCAGGAAATAGGACTCCTCCGTGAACCGGTGGAAGCGGCCCGAGGAATGATCCTGGAGGACGTACCAGACCTTCCCCCGGTAGGTGTGCCGATGGATCTCCGCGTGCCGTCTCACGAGCGGCCTGAGACCCGCCACGCGATACCAGGAGCTGCTGTACAGGGTCTTGTCCACCGGGATCCCTCAGGGCAGCCACGCCCACAGGCGGAGGCGGAACCAGTCGATCATGCCCCTCGTCCAGATGGAGATCATGAGCCGGCGGTCGATGTCGATCTTGCCCACGCCCTCCATGCCCGGCCGGAGGCGGGGAGACATCTCGTCCAGCATGGCCTCGACGCGGAAATAGTTCTTCCCTTCCTCGGCCGTTGACAGGGGGGTGATCTTCTTCACGGTGAAGGGGAATTTGTCCCGGGAGAGCGACGACAGGACCAGCGTGCCCCGCTGCCCCTCCTTCACGTCGGCGATGCCGTGCTCGTCCACCTTGAGGATGAGCCGATACCCGTCCAGCGGAGCCATCACGAACAGCTCCTCGCCGCGCTTCACGGCGGCGCCGTGCTTCTGGCTCAGGTCGCCGCTGAGGATGATGCCGTCGAAGGGCGCCCGGAGGACGATCTGGCGGAGCCTGTTGTCCAGGAGGTTCAGCTCGGCCTGGACCTGACCCGCCTGGGCGCTGACGATGTTCGCCTCGGCGCGGTTGTGCTCGGCCATGGCCTTCTTGTACTGCCGGTCGTACTGGCCCCGCTTGCTCAGCAGATTGATCCGCTCCAGCATCAGCTCCCGGTCGTCCAGCTGGCAGATGATCGTGTCCTTCTTCACGACGTCGCCCGCCCGGGCGCTTGCCGTCTTGATGTACCCGTCGATGGGCGCAACGAGGGAGCGGCTCACGGACCCTTCCAGGACCGCCTCCGCGGAGAGCCGGTATTCGTCCATGGCCACGCTGAAGAAGACGATCACCGCCGCGAGGGCCAGGACGGCGGCCTTCCGGACCATGTAGCCCGGCCCGAACAGGCGGACCGCCTGCCGCTTCAGGGCGTCGAGAACGCCGAACACGATGGGGCGGTCCTGGCGGTGCCTGCTCTCCAGCACCGGTCCCGTCAGGGCGACGACGCTCTTGATATACGCGACGTCATCGGCGGAGAAAGGCCTGTCGTCCTGCCGTTCGAGGGTAATCGCCGCATAGTACTTCTCGTGGCCGTACAGGGGCAGGGTCATCATCGCCCGGGTTCCGTGCAGCCGGGCCATCTGCTCGTGGTCCCGGACGACCAGGGCCCCGGCCTCCGGGGGAACAGGGAACAGGATCTCGCCCCGGTGCATCACCGCCTCGTCCATGGCGGCGCCGATGGAATGCATCAGGTTCATCTTCTTGCCGACGATCGCCGTGTGGGAGATCGCCTTCACCTGGGTGTGCTTCCCCTTCACGAGGCCCAGGCTTACCCGGTCGCATTCCAGACGGTTGGCGATCTCCGTCACGAAGGCCATGGCCGCCCCGTCGAAGTGATCCTCCGCCAGGACCGCCGCCAGGATGTCCACCGCCGCCTTCATGCGTTTCAGGGTCTTCGCGTCCTCCTCGCCCCGAAGCCGGCGGATCCGGTTCTCCAGCCACACGGATCCCCAGCGCAGCCCCTCCATCGCCGGACGCAGCGCGTCCCCGGACGGGGCCGTCACCTCCATGGCCACGGCACCGTAAAGCTCCCCGTCCACCATGACCGGATAGGCCAGACCGTAGTGCCGCTCCATGTCCGCGGGAACCCCGTCGACCTCGGACAGCTCCACGAGCATTCCCTCGGCCTCGGTGATCGTGTGCTCCAGGACCGCCGCCAGGGGCTCGCCGGTGCTCCCCTCCGGCCAGGAGGCCACGGGGGCGAAGCTCTGCCGGACGGGATCCCGAAGCACCAGGACGGCCTGCAAGCATCCTCGGATGAAGGAGGACTGGATGGACAGCCAGGCGGCGGCGAAGTCGTCGGAGCGATCCGCGTGTTCGAGATCGACCCAGAGTTTTTCAATCATACTCGGTTCCCTGCTTCGGTCCTGGAACGGCGCGTCCCGACCGGGTCATTCCCGGAATACTCCGCCCCGGGAAACGGGATCCGGCAGACGAACCGGTCGTTTCCCGGGAAGCACATGGGACGGCCTGACATCGATGAACGGCCGGCACCGGGACGCCGCTGGCGGCCGCCCGGCGTGGCGGACTCGGACAAGACGGGTGAATGGTGAAAAGGGGCGGTCACGCAGCCGGCCGGGGAGCGGTCGTGCCCCCCGCCGGCTGCAGGTGCGTCCCGCCGGTTATGCGTTCTCCTCCGGCTTTTCGCCGGCTTCCAGCTGGATCTCGCCGAAGCGGCTCTCGTGCTGCCGGACGATGTTCCGGAGCAGGAGGGAGAGACGCTTGGCCGCGAAGGGATTCAGGATGACGCGGTCGCTGATGTCCACCGTCAATTCGCGCTGCTCGGGATTCCAGGTCTTGTTGATGCCGAACAGGAGCGTGAACTCCTCCTTCGTGCTGGACACGTTGCACACGTTGGCGTAGGTCGTCTGCATCTTGGCGACGTCCCAGCGGATCGTCGCCTTGACATTATCCGCATCGGCCCCGGGAAGGGATGCCTGAACGGTCTTCTCGTTTTTCTGTGCCATGTTTTCCTCCTCTACAGGATTTGCAGGATTCTCTTTTGCCCAATTTTCTTATATGACTGCATACGCCGTGTCAACCGGTCGGTGGGGCTTCGGTCGCCCGCCCCGGATCCGCGGTCAGCGGGTGCCCGTCACGAGATGGAAGGGCATCTCCAGATCGATCTGCCGGACCTCCACCTTGCTGAAGCCGAGTGCCCGCAGGCGGTCTGCATAGAACCCGGGCGGGCGGAAACTGTGATGGAAGAGCAGAAACGGAATCAGGGAATAGGGAAGCGGCATTCCACGCGGTGCCAGGGGACTCCGCTCGAAGATGAGCACCGTTCCCCCCGGGCGGAGGGCGCCCGCGGCCCGGGCAAGCAGTTCTCCCGCCAGGTCGTCCGGCCAGTCATGGAGCATCGACTTGAAGCTGACCAGGTCGAAGCCGCCCGGCCAGTCGTCGACGAGGGCGTTGCCCTTCACGAAGGAGATCCGGGGCGCCTCCGGCTCCGCCTGCAGGTGGGCCGCGCCGATCTCGCAGACCAGCGGCAGGTCGAAGACCACGGCCTCCACGCCGGGATGGCTCCGGCAGATCCGGAGCGCAAACTCCCCGCTGTTTCCGCCTACATCCATGATGCGCCGGCATCCTCCGAAATCGTGGTACTTGAGGCATGCTTGGGCCTCGTACTTCGTCAGCACCGTCGTGATCCGCATCCAGCGCCGGGCGGTCCGGACGGCCTCTTCGCCCCGCTCGAAGCACCGGTCGTAGGCAAACAGCCCGTAGAAGCCGGATTTCCCGGCAAACTCCCGGGGGCGAAAGAGCAGGTCCGGAAACAGGCTCAGGATGTCGTAGGCGCAGAAGTTCGCCAGCTCCAGCTTCAGCTCCAGGAGGTCCCGGTAGGACAGGGCGTGGAGAAACGCTTCCGACAGCCCGAAGCGGCCGCCGCGATCGACGAGGACCCGGTTGGCGAGAAGCTGGTCCAGAAGGAGCGCCATGCCCCGCCGGTCTGCCCCGAACCGGTCCGCCAGCTCCTCCGGAGAGGCCGTTCCATGCGCCAGGAAATCGTCGACGAGGCCGCTTTCAAAGGCCGTGCCGAGGCACCGGGCGGCCAGAAAGTCCGGCAGAAAATCGTCCACGCAGAGATAATCGAATTCCCGGTCCGAGTCGTGCAACGCCACCCTATTCACCAAGTTCCCGCATCCATTATGGAGTCCTCATGAATCCCGTCATTGCCATCGCGGCACCCGTCGGGGGAGGAAAGACATCCCTCTCAACGGCCATCGCATCCGGCCTGGGGGATGCCTCCCTGATCAGCTACGACCACTTCGAGCAGGCCACCCGCGGATCCGCCGGCGACGTCGAGCGCTGGATCGACGACGGCGCCCGGATCGACGACCTGGCCGTCCCCGGGCTTGCAGAGGCCCTGTCCCGGTTGAAGCGGGGCGAATCCGCCATGGATCCGCGGACCGGCTCTCCCATCGCGCCGGGGCGGTGGATCGTCCTGGAGACGCCCCTCGGGCGCGAGCACGCGGCGACGGCCCCCCTCATCGACCTCCTGGTCTGGGTCGACACGCCCCCGGATGTGGCCCTGGCGCGGAAGATCCGGGAATTCACGGCCCTCTTCCCGATGACGGGGGGAGAGCACGACGCCCGGGCCTTCATCGCCTGGCTCGGCGGCTACCTCGACAACTACCTCCGCATCGTGAGCCGGATGCTACAGATGCAGCGGGAGCGAGTGCCCCTCCGCGCCGACGTCGTCCTCGACGGTCGGACCGATTTCGACACCCTGGTCCGCCAGGCCCTGGATGCGATCATAGAACGCTTTCCCGATAACGACCGCCGCCGCAACGGCTGATCGTTTCTTCTGGCGGCGCGGGGGCTGCCGCACATGAACGGGAGTGAGTCTTCCCTCGCGCTCAGGAGCGTTTTTTCGACCCTGCATCGTCTCGCTCCGCTGCAAAGTCATAACTCGCGCCCAGGGGCGCTCAGACAGATGACTTTGCGGGCGCTGCGCTGCGACGGCAGGGTACCCCGAAAAAGCCGCTATTCGCGCTCCGGGAAGCCCCCCTCCCGGACCGATGTTCGCGGGGGTGCGACCGGGGGTTCCCAGAGGAGCAATTGGAACATCCCTGCCGGAAGCATGGAACGGGCTGTTCAAAAACGTCCAGATGCAAAACCCCTGAAATTCCGTGTCGCATTTCCCTCCCCGACCAACGTCCGCGGGGGCGCGGCCGGGGGTTTCCAGAGGAGCAATTAGAAAACTTTTCCACATTCACGGCGTCCCGACTTTAAAGGGGGGACGATGGAAAAGTTTTCGCGACGGCGGAAGCCCCCGTGACAGCCCCCGCGCCATCGCCCTCGAACCCGCGGGTGGCTCAAAAAGGGTTGAATGCAAGGCGCCCGATATCCCGGGCCGCATTTCCCTCCCCAACCTCACATCCGCGGGGGCGCGACCGGGGGTTCCCAGAGGAGCGATCAGGACGCTTTTTCCATCCCTCAGGTCTTTCTGACTGCCGACAACGGCTCGCGGGAAAAGCGTCCGCGACGGCGGGAGCCCCCGTGACAGCCCCCGCGCCATCGCCCTCGAATCCGCAGGCGGCTCAAAAAGGGTTGAATGCAAGGCGCCCGATATCCCGGGCCGCGAGTCGTACTTTATCGTACGTCGAGCGGAACGGGATGAGGGCAACGCGGCAGACGCCCTTTTTCAGCAGCCCGTCAAAAGATCCCGTAGTAGCCGCTCTTATCGATCCGCAGCTCTCCCCCTTCCATCCTGTAGTCGAACCCGACGTCGTACAGCAGGTGGTCGAGCTGCGCCCGGTTCTCCTCCACGAAGGTACGAAGCCCCCGCGGATACTCCAGCCAGTTCATGAAAAAGATCAGCTGGTCCACGGTGATGCCGGAGAAATAGATGCAGTCGCTCCGCGGCTTGTTCGCCAGGCAGATGGTCCGGCAGTCCCGGAGCTCCGGACGGTAGATCGCATCGATGTCCAGGGCCGTGGCATCGATCTGGGCGGAGCAGGCGATCTTGGCCAGGATGTCCTGCCGGTGTTTCGCCGCGTCGAAGAAGAAGTAGAAGTTCTCCAGGCGGGAGCCCGACGGGGTGACGGCATAGCAGATGCCCGAGGAGACGGCGCTCCCGGGGTTGCCGATGTACATGTGGATCTCGTCCAGATCCCGGACCCCCGAGACCAGCGCGTCGTCGATGTCGAGGGAAAACATGAAATAGGGATGATCCTCGTTGAGAGCCGCCGTGGATCGGACCAGGGGCGCCATCGCCCGGAGGACCCTCGTCGCGGACCGCTGCCGTTCCCGCCTCCGGTAGTCGTAGAAATAGTATTCCCAGCCGATCCGATCCCCCGCCCGCTTCACGCCCCAGACGCTCATGGAGGGGCCGATGCCCCGCCGGACAAGGTCCACCAGGTCGAGCATCCGCCCGTCGGCCCCGGCGTACTCGAAGGAGTGGAAGAGCAGGTTCGCCGACCGCATCTTGCCTTCCCAGGGGGCCGCCGGGTCGAACTGCCACAGGCAGTAGTTGAAGAAGGGATCCCCGGCCTTCATGATCTCGCGCCGTTCCATGGCCGCTCCTCAATCCGCTCGCCGGGGCCGGGCGCCATCGCCGTCCCGCCCGCCCAGGGGCGACAGAAGCTCCCGCTCGTCCCCGAATTTCCGCAGGTAGGCGTTGGAGAGCCCCCAGCATTCCCGGGCCCCGCATGTCTCCCGGTGGACGCAGGTCCCGAAGCCGCTCCGGCCGAACTCCTGCCAGAACCGGTTCGGCAGCACCGTCACGGGAAACCAGTCGTCGAAGACGGTAGGCGGTCCCGCCGGCAGGCATTCGGGAAAGCTCTTCAGGACCAGGGGCTTGCCCGAGGGGCCGATCGCCTCCAGGACGCCGGGCAGGATCCGCAGGAACTCCGGGAGGCTCACCAGGAGATCCCGCCGGTCCGTCTCCCCCATGGGAAAGAGGTTCCACAGGTGGATCTCGCTAGTCCCGAGGCCCGCCAGGAACGACATCAGCGAAGGGAGCTCGTCCACGTTGACCCGGTTCAGGACCGTGTTGGTGATCACATTCACGCCCCTGTAGGCCTCCAGGTTCCGGAGCCCCGCCAGGGTCTCCCGGAACGATCCCGCCACACCGGTGATCGCGTCGTGGACTTCTTCGATGCCGTGGACGCTGACGAAGAACTCGTTCACCCCGCAGGCGACGAGGCTGTCCAGGTAACGCCGGTCGGCGAGGCGACGGCCGTTCGTCTGGACCTGGATCTTCCGGAACCGGTCGAAGGACGCGGCGAAGCGGACGTACCGCTCCAGTTCTTCAAAGGTCGTGGCTTCCGCGCCGGAGAGGATCAGGTTCTCGAAGCGCTCTTCCCGGACGACGTCGCGGATGATCTCCCGGTACCGGTCGAAGCCGATGGGAGGCAGCGTCCCCCGGATGTCCGAGAGCATGCAGATGCGGCAGGCGTTGTTGCAGCCGAACCAGACGGATACGACGATGTACTTCGACAGGTCGACACGCCCGACCGGAACCTTGCGCTCCACGATCCTCTCCGTCCTCCCCGCGGGAAATCCGGGACGGCCCGGGATTCCTCTCGAATGTCCTCTCAGGGCCCGCCGGGTCCGCGGCGGGAGCTTCCCTTCACGCCGTAATAGACGGTCAGGAAATCCCGTCCCCGGCGGTCGGTCCCGCCGGAAACATGCCCGAAGATCAGCTTCTTCGCCGGCTCGTAGGCACGGAGGAACGTCTCCTCGTCGATCGACAGATGCCGGCACATCGCGATCAGGAACGGGTACAGCTCTCCCAGGAGCAGGTTGGCCCGGTACAGGTTGAGATCGAAGGATACCCGGGGGTTCCCCTCCTCCTCCACCTCCACGTAGAGATGCTCTTCGGGACGCATCCTCCCGGCGGCCGTCTCCACGATCCCCTTCACAATCCCGAACACGGGACTCCGGCCTCCTCCGTAGAAGGATTCCGACAGCCGCCGGAGAATCCGCTCCACGGACCAGGAGGGATGGCATACATAGCGGGCCGTCGTGTGCCGGGCGCTGTCGCCGGCGTCCCACTTGAAGCCCCGGTGGATCACGAAAGAGCCCGGGTCGTCCGGGGATTCCCGGATCACGCGCCGGAACGCCGCTCCATACTCCAGGTAGGCCTTGTAGAGGGAAGAGCCTTCGCCCTCTTCGAAGCCGAACAGCACGATGTTCGCCTCGGGAAGCCCCCGGAGGAATTCCTGCCGCTGGGACTCGGGCATGCCGACGGCCCGGCAGAGGCCGTCCAGCTTCCCTTCGAGGCCTTCACCGGCCGCCTCCCTGTGAAAACCGGCGAGAAAGCGGTTGTCCAGGAGCGTCCCCGGCAGCATCTTGAAGGACTGCTCGAACCCGTAGTGTACGCCGATCCCGTCAATCCGGTCGATGAGCAGGCGGGCCTTGTCCCCCTGAACGGAGTCGATGATCCGCCGCCGCTCCGTTGCCGGAGAGCGGACCTCCCCAGGCTCCGGCGCCGGTCCGAACTCCGCCTCGTAGTCCTCCACCGCCGCCTCCATGACCAGGGCCAACCGCTTCGCAGCGGCGGAAGGCAGGATGATCCTCTGGTCGACCGGAAGGGCCATCCCCCCGCCCGCGGCCGCCTCCGGAGGCTTCCCCCGCACGAGGAAATGGAACTCCCCCGCGGGAGAGATGTAAATGTGGATGAGTTCCGCTTTCAGGTTTACCATCCGCTTATCCCTGTCCAGCGCCACGGGCTGCCTTCCGCCTCGAAAAACAAGCCCCGCCTTGCGGGCGGGGCTTTGGACCGCAGGAGCCGGCCGTTATTTCCAGGACCCGGCGCTCTTCCAGGACTTGAAGCGCCTCTTTTCCTGCCGCTCTTTGAGGTCCTTGAAGGACTGGCGGTCGATCAGGCCGCCCTTTCCGAGGTCCCCGCCGCTGATGACCTTCCAGCCAAGGAGGCCCGCCATCGCCGCCCCGGCCCCCATGTCTACCGTGCGGGCGATATCTGTCCCGTCTTCGCCCAGGACGGCCGAACCATCGTCGCCGGCCCCGGTCTGCGGGCCGCCGCCTTCGCCGCCCCGGCCCTGCGCACCCTGCTCGCCGGTGGCGCCGTCGCCCGCCTGCTGCCCGGCACCCGTTTCACCGGAGGTCCCTTCCCCGGAGGTCTGGCCGCCCTCGCCCTCCTGACCGGAGGTCTCCTGTCCCGAACCCGAATCCGTGCCCTGGGCGTTCTCCTCCTGTCCGGAGCCGGAATCGCCGGACGATCCGGCCTGGGAGCCCGTCTGGCCGTCGCTGTGCCCGTCGTCTTCCTGGGAGAGGTCCGCGTCGCCCAGCCTCATGAGCTCCGTTCCGTAGCTCGTCGCCACCCAGACGCCCGGCAGGGTCGATCCGGTCGAGAAGTAGGAGCCGAATCCCGCGCCTCCGGTTCCTCCCGGCGCTCCTCCACCCTCCGTCCCGCCGGTCCCGGCCTGTCCGCCCGTGCCGGCTCCGCTGGTCCAGAGCGGCTGGGACTCCGCGTTCGTGCCGTCCTCCAGGCTGGTCATGGTGTTGGTGATCAGGTCGATGCTGTCGAGGCGGACCAGGGACTGCACCTTGCCGGCTGTGATGGTGACCCGGCCGTAGGTGCCGACCATGACGTCCTGGCCCAGGGTGCCGACGAAGGTGTTGCTGATCTCGCCGCCGAACATGATGTCTTCGCCGGAACCGCTGTCGAGGTAGTCGTCTCCGCCGCCCGAGTGGTGGTCGATGGTCTCGACATAGAGCCATTCGCCGGAGGTCAGCGTGACCTGCCCGCCGTCGCCGATCAGCACGTCGTTGTCCTCACCGCCGTACATGTCGTCGCTGGCGGTTCCGCCGATGAGAATGTCGACGCCGCTCCCGCTTCTCAGGAGGTCGTTGCCGCCGTCGGTGGGATTGATTGACCGCACGAGTTCCGGGATGCCGCTGGTGTCATACTGGATTTCCCCATTGTCGCCGATGAGGATGTCGTCGCCGCCGGCCGTCGTGACCATATCGTCCCCGAAGCCCGCGATCACATGCTTGTTGCCGTTCCCGGCGATGATGACGTCGTCACCGCCGCTTCCGGACAGGATGGAGATGGCGAGATCCGGTTTGAGATTTCCTGCTGCGCCGGCGTAAAGGATCCTGCCGTTGTCGCCGAAGATGATACCCCGGCCGGTAGCGACCCTGATCCGGTCCGCACCCATGCCGCCCAGGATATTGGCAACCCCGTCGCCCACGGTGATGGTGTCGTTCCCGCCGTACCCCGGGGCGCCAGCCGAGTCGGTCGTCTCCAGCGTCATGGCCATCCCGGTGGCATCGAAGGTCATCAGGCCGTTGTCGCCGATGACATTGTGGTCGCCTGCCTGTGCATGGATCGTGTCGGAGCCGTACCCGCCGATGATGTGCTTTGTCCCGTTCCCCGCCGTGATGACGTCGTTCCCGCCGCGCGAAAGGACCGTCGAGACGATCTGGCTCAGCTTCAGGGATCCCACGGCGCCGGCGTACGTCACCGTCCCGTTGTCGCCCAGGATCACGTCCGTCCCGTCCGCGGTCGTGATCGTGTCGGCCCCCATGCCGCCCAGGATCACGTTGTCTCCGTTGCCGGCCGTGATCGTGTCGGCGTCGCCGAAGGCCGAATCCGCCTCCGTATCCGTTGTCGCCAGGACTTTCGGGGCGCCGTCTGTGTCGTGGTCGATCCTGGCATTGTCGCCGAAAACGATGTCGTTCCCGACACCCGCGTCGATCGTGTCGGACCCGAAGCCGCCCATGAGGATGTCGTTGTCTTCGTTTCCTTCGATCGTGTCGTTCGCTCCCTGGCCGGGATCGATGGTCTCCGTCGCGGAGACGATGCCGGCGGAGAAGGTGATCCGGCCGAAGTCGCCGATGATGGTGTCCCGGTCGCTCCCGCCGACGGCGGCGCCGCCGGAGCCGTTGCCGCCATAGAGCAGGTCGGCCTCGACGCCGCCGAAAATCGTGTCGTCGCCGGCGTTCCCGTAGATCGTGTCGATGCCGCCGGACGCCGTGTTCCGCGTGTAGGCCAGGTCGACGGTCGTGTTGTCCGCATCCGCGGAGACGTAGTCCATGACCCCGTGGTCGCCGAAGATTGTGTCGTTGCCTGCGTTCCCCTCGATCGCGTCGGCCCCGAGACCGCCAAAGATACGGTCGTCGCCGTCGCCGCCGTGGATCGTATCGCCCAGGCCGGCCGCCTCGTTGTCCGTCTCAATCCGGTTGACGCCGTCCGTGCCCAGGAGCCCGGACGCCGCCTGGGTGACGATCCCGTGGTCGCCGAAAATGATGTCGTTGCCGGTACCGCCCTCGATCGTGTCGGCACCCGGGGCCTCCGTCGTCGGCACCGCGAGAGCGCGGCTCGACAGCGTGGCGTTGAACCCGGAATCGCCGTAGATGATGTCGTTCCCTGCCTGCCCGTCAATCGTGTCATCGCCCAGGCCGCCGGCGATCTGGTCGTTCCCCTGGCTGCCGGTGATCAGGTCATCGCCGGGGCCGCCGTAGATCACGACGCCGGCGCTCGATGCGGATGCGTCGATCGTATCGGCCCCGGGGGTATCGAAGTGGATCCCCGAGGAGGAGGGGGTGCCGCCCGTCGAGGTGTAGTGGCTGCCGTCCTCGGAGGTGTCGCCGTACAGAACCAGGGGCGAGGCCGAACCGCCGCCGCCCGTGACGATCAGGTTGTCGGCGCCGCCGCCGCCGTGGACGGCCGTGGCCGTCCCGGCCCGTGTGCCCGTCACCGTGAAGGTGTCGTTCCCCGTCCCGAGGAGCACCTCGGCCACTTCCAGGTTCGTATAGGCGATGCCCCCCTTGTAGGTGAACAGGTCGGGCGCCGCCTCCGTGCCCTTGTTGACGACGAGGTCCGTCCCCATGCCCAGGCCGCTGATCAGGGTCGCCGAGACGGTACCGTCGGCCTTGACGCTGTAATCGGTGTGCAGCAGGAGCGTCGACATCACCCCCGTGTCGTCGGAGACGCTGGAGTCGCTGTACACGTTCAGTGTGTCCGTCATGGTCGACTCGTCGACGTTGATGACGACCTCCGGGAGGTCCGGGTTCAGCTCCCCGGGGAGGGTCACGCCCGGCTTCACGGAGCGGTCCTCCGGTCCGACGCCGCCCTCGATGACGAGGGGCCCCTGGATCCGGTTCAAGGTGTGGGACATCAGCGGGAAGGACTTCTCAAAGTTGTTTTCCGTGGGCGCCCCGTCCGTGGCCTTCACGGTAATCTCCGCAGCGACGTTCCAGTCCGCCTCCGTGAAGGTGACCGTGCCGTCGGTGGAGTTGAAACGGGCATCGGCGCTGGAGACGACCGTTTGCCCGTCCGTCAGGATCTTCACGGTCACGGTCGTGCCCGCGGCCGGCGCCTTGGTCAGGACGATGCTGTAGGTGTCGCCCGTGGCGTCGCCCTGGACCACGCGTGTGGAGCCGTCCGTCTGGGTGACCAGGGCGCCGGCGGAGTCGTTGTCGACGACGGTCACGTTGACCGTCGGCTTCTCGCTGACGGAGAACCCCGCGTCGGTGCTCGTCACCGTGGCGGTGATCACTGAGGTCTGCGTGTTTTCCGCCGTTCCGTCGTCCACGGCCGTGACGGTCACTGTCTGCGCCACGTCCCAGTTCCCGCTGGTAAAGGTCAGCGTCGCCGTATCGAGGGAGAGCTGCCCGGCGTCATATGCCAGGGTCACGGTGACGTCGCTCGTGACCGCGTGGGTCAGCCGCACGGTGAAGGTGTCGGCGGCTCCCTCCAGGGCCTGCGTGTCGTTCCCGCTCTCCACGAGGATGAGGCCCGCCTTGTCGTCGTCCTGGACCTTCACCATCACGTCGTTGATCTTGGCCTTGTCCAGGTCGGCGCGGTTGCTGATGACGCTGTGGCTCACGGTGACGTTCCGCTCGCCCTCGGAGACGGCGTCGGAGCCCGCCTTCACCCAGATCGTCTGGCCGTCCGTCCAGTTCGTGATGTCGAAGGTGAGGACCACCGCGTCGAAGTAATTGACGCCATCGGTGGAGAGAAGGACCGTGTCCGCCCCGAGGGCACCCTCTTCCGACTCCGACTTGGCCGCGGAGACGGTGATGTAGGCCACGTCGCCCGCTGCAACCGGGTCCAGGGATGCCGCGGCCAGGGAGACCGCGTAGGTGTCCACGGATCCCGCCACGTCCTCGTCCACCGCGGTGCCGCCGCCGCTCTCCGTGATGACGACCGCGCCCGTTTCGGCGTCGGCCACGTTGAGGGCGATGCCGTCCATGAGGAGCCCGTCGTAGGCGGGATCGTCGCTCGTGATGCTGTGGTTGATGACGCCGCTTCTCCCCTCCAGCTCGGCGCTGATGACCGTTCCCGTCACGTCGCCCGCGACGTTGACCGTGTCGTTCCCCAGCCCGCCGATGATCGTCGTCACCATGTTGGCCGCGGTGCTGAGGACGAAGATCGTGTCGTCGCCCTCCAGCCCGTCCACCTCGAGGGCCTCCTCCACGCCGTCCAGGGTGATGTTGATGCCAGCGCCGAAGATCCCGTAGGAGGTGACGACGAAGACGTCGTTCGCTTCGGTGCCCAGTGCCACGACGCGGTCGTACCCGGCGCCGCCGTTGATGCTGATGGGGGACTTGATATTGTACTGGATGTAGTCGTCGCCGATGCCGCCGTCGACCTCGGTGAGCTGCTGCTCCGGGTCGTAGGAATGCAGCATGATGAAGGCCCGGACCACGAACTCGTCGTTCCCGTCGCCGCCCTCGAGGCGGAGCTTGGCGATGTTGTTGTAGACCGAGAAGACGTCGTTGCCGCTGCCGCCGTAGACGGTCGTCGCGTAACTGATCCCGCGGCTGAGGAAGCCCATGGTTGTCTCGATGGTCTCGAAGACGTCGGCCGCGGCGATGTTGGCGGCCACGTCGCGCAGGGAGCCGAAGAGCTGGCCGATCTGGAAGAAATCGGCCCCGGCGCCGCCGTCCAGGGTGGTGATGGCGGAGTTGTCGTCGGTGAAGAACGAATCCGCGCCGATGCCGCCGGTGACGATCAGCCGGCCGTTGATGCTCGTGTCGTAGTTGACGCGCTCGACGTCGGCGGAGTACCCGCCATCGTAAGTCCCGTGGAGAACCGCCACGAAGTTTTTCCGGAGGAGGAAGTCGTCGTCGTCGGCCGTGCCGTTGACGGTCAGGGTGTCGGCCCCGTCATTCGGATCCCCGGTGTCGGTGACGTTGACGATGTAGTCGCCCGTCCCGGAGGCGTTGACGACGTAGCGGTCCGTCCCGGCCTGGCCGTCCAGGTTCAGGGCGTCCCGGGCCGCATACTTGCTGCTGGTCAGCGTCTTGAGCGTATCGGCGGTGAGCAGGTCCTCCCCGTCGCCCCCGTAGACGTTCGTCTGGCTGTCGATGGAGCGGAGGGTGACCGTGTCGTTCCCGGCGAACGCGTAGACGTTGGTCACGTTTCCGTAGGTGGCCGCCACCGCCGCCTGGACGGCAGCGCTCGGGTAGTCCACGGTGTCGTGGGTCCGCTCGAGGATGATCGTGTCGTTGTCGGCGTTCCCGTTCACCTCGACTTCGCTGCCGCCGACCACGCCCAGGAGGCGGATGGTCGTGCCGGCCGCGTCGGCGCTCCCGTAGTCGCCGCTGATGGTGACCTTGCCCGCCGCCAGGACGAAGCTGCCCTCTTCCAGCGTCACGTCGTCACCGGCGCGCAGCGTGACATAGCTCGTTTTCGACCAGACGGTGATGCCGTCCCGGACGATCAGGTCGTCCACGTCCGCCGCCCGCTCGGTCGCGGTCAGGACAATGTAGTCCGCCTCCGAGATCACGTCTTCCTTCACGTCGATGGTGCAGCTCGCGGTGATGTTGACGGCGCCGCCGCCCAGGAACCCCTGCTCGCTGCCCTCGACGACCCCGCCCACGGTGAGGTCCGAGGTGTTTGTGATCCAGGTGCTCCCCGACGTGGCCAGGCCCTCGATGTTGTCCACGAGGGTCATGATCCGCTTGCCTTCCGTGCCGATGTTCAGGCCGGCGAAGAGGTAGGTCTTGCCGGAGACGACGTTCGAGCCTCCGTCGGACCGCCCGTTGTAGATGTTCCCCGTGGGCGCCGTGATGAAGGCCGTCCCGGCGTTGGTCGCAACAGAGTACAGGCTCAGATCTTCGTCGCCCGCAACGGGCGTCGCCTTGGACGAGATCTCGATGAGGTACGTGTTGAACTCGCTGGCCGAGGTGAGCGTCCCGGCTCCGGAGAAAGCCGTGTCGATGTCCAGGTAGTCGTCCGTGGTCCCGATGCCGAACCCCGCCGACAGGGTGATGCTGTTGCCGATGACGTCGGGTCTGGGATTGCTGTCCGGGATGGTGGCATCGCCATACTGCGCACTTTCGTCGTTGTCGCGGATGGACAGGGCGGCGCCCAGACTGACGTTGGCGTTGGCCGACTTGATCACCCCGACGACCAGGTCGCCCGCCGACTCGTACAGGTAGATGCTCTGGCCCGCGTCGGCGTTGAGCACCCCGCCCTGGAGGTCCGTCTCCAGCGCGCTGCCATCGGCGCCGATGGTGCCGCCGGCCCCCGCCTGGAGGTACGCATCGGGGCTGTAGATGTTCCAGGCCCGGGTTGTTGCGTCGTCGTTGTCGGCGTCCAGCATGGATCCGGCGGAGCGCAGGTCGATGAACGTCCCCGCGTACACCGACGACACGAACAGGTCGCCGGAGGTCTCCTGCAGGTAGACGTTGGTCTTGGCCCGGGCGGTGAGCGCGCCGGTCCGGCCCGCCTCGATCATGTCGATCAGGAACGGCTTGGCCTGCGTCCCGATGCTGCCGTCTTCGGCTTCCAGGACCGCGCCGTCGCCCCGTATGTTGTAGCCGCCGTCGGTCCGGGCGTTGATGATGTTCCCCTGGACCTTGAGGCGCACCTCGCCGTCGGTGCTCGTGATCCGGTCGACTTTGACGTCGGCGGTCTGGTCGGAGCCGAGGTTCGCACCGGTGCCCGCCGAGACGGTGAGCAGGCCCTCCGTCTTGAAATCGACATCGTTCTTCACGCTGATGTGGAGGCGGGCGAACGTCTTGCCCACGTCGTCCGGCTGCATGACGTTCCCCTCGGTGTCGTAGAACGTGACGTCCTGCTTCTCCGCGGCGGCGAGGGCTACCTTCTGCTCCTCGGAAAGCCCGGCGTTGATGTCGGCCATGGTGATGTCCATGGTGACATCGGCCGAGCCGATCTCCCCGGACACCACGAGGGCGATCTCGGAGCCGGTGATGTTCGGCTCCTCGGTGGTGGCCGACGTCCCGGAGACCGTCTTCGGCCTCAGGATGCTGGCGCTGATGGAGTTCTTCAGCTGGGCCTCGCTCCACTTCGCCCGCTGGGAAAGGACGTCGCCGTCGGAGAACCAGTGGCTGTCGCCGCTCACCCAGGTGAAGCTGAGTGTCGTGTTCGTTCCGGCGTCGGCCAGGGTCGCGGCGAGGCGGATCACGCTTGCATTGGAGGCGTCCACGACGACGTAGTACGTGGTCCCGTCGACGAGCCCGTCGATGGTGCCGCCCCCGGCGTGGTACACCACGGCCTGGCCGGTCGTGAAGACGTGGCGGGTCAGCTCGACGGCGCTGCCGCCGATCTCGGCGGACCCGACGCGGTCGTGGAGGGCCACGTCGTCCACATCATAGGACCAGGCTGAATCGTAGGTTGCCGAGACGTCGCCGTAGGTCCTGTGGAGGACATGGTACGAGGCGGTCCGGGCGTTCACGAGGGTCTGGAGGGCGATGGCGATCTCGCCGGCCGTCTTCCCCTGGTTTGTGTAGTAGTCCGTGTACCAGTCGATTTCCGAATCCGAGAGGGCAATCGTCTGCGAGGGATCGTAGCTTCCGCCCACGGAGTTCCGGTATCGCCAGTAGGCCTGGTATTCCTGGGTCTTGAGGGCCTCGTAGGCCGCGATGGTCGCAGCCACGCTTTCATCCGCCGCGTCGCCCGTGGCCATCATCCGCTCGTACAGGGCCAGGAGCTGTGCCCACGTGCGGTCGTCCCGGACCTCATTGGAGTTGACGTCCGTGAGCCCGCCGCTTTCCACGGTGACACGGACGCTCCCGTCCGTCACGATGCTGTTGAGGTGCAGCGTCCCGGCGGTCTCCGTGATGTTGACGTCGCCCACCGCCGTCGCCGTCAGGGAGTGGTCGTCCGCGTCGCCCGTGTCGATCCGGAGGGCCTGTGCGCCCGCGCCGGGGGTGGCGGCCGTCCCTCCCGTTCCCAGGGTGCCGATGTCGCCGTAGGTGGCCGTCAGCGTCACCTTCTGGCCCCGGACCAGGTTCGAGGCATCCTTCCCGAGGATGTCGCCATGGGCGGTCAGGGTCACATTGCTGGTGGCGGTCGTGGTCGTCTTGGAGGTCGTGACCTGGTCGACGACCAGATCGCCCGAGATCTCCTGGATGCTGATGTCGCCGGTCGTCGTCACGGCGCTCAGGGAGCCGCTGTAGCCGTCGTTCAGGTTCGTCCGCAGGGTCCGGTCTGCCCCGATTCCGGTGGACGCGCCCAGGGAGATGTTCCGCCCCCCGACGACGGCCGTGTCGTTGATGAGCCGGAGCTGCCCGCTGCTGCTGGTGAGGCTCGTCGTCCCTTCCGGGTTCTGGATCGAGTCGTTCACCAGGACGCTGCCCACGGAGGTGACCGTCACCTGGATGTTCGAGTCCCCCGCCTCGTAGCCGATGAAGGCGATGCCGATGTCGCGATCGGCGCGGATGCTCTGGACGTGGATGTCCTTGTAGGGCGTCGTGAGGGTCTCCTTGCAGTAATACGTGGTCTTCCCGTACCAGGTGGACTCCTCCCAGGTGTTCCGCTGGACCCGGGTCACGGTAACGTCTCCGCCCGCTCCACTGCCCAGCAGGATGAACTGATACGAATGGTCGTCGATCACGCTCACCGTGAAGGTCCCGTCCTTGTTGACGGCGCCTCCCGAGGTGAAGTCCAGGAGGACCTTCTGGCCCGTGCTCATCAGGTGGGGATCCGCGGAGGTGACCGTAACGATGTTGCCGGCCCAGGTGTACGTGAACGTGCTCTGGGTGATCTGCACGTAGTCGTACGAATAGTCGTAGCCGTAGCCGTAGTCGCCGCTGTCCGTGTCGGTCACGTAGGTGCCGTCCTCGAGCCGGCGGATCTGCCCGACTTGGGTCCGGGTCGGGCCTTCGACGATGTTGTCGGGATCCGCCACGAGGGAGTCGACGCCCAGCCAGTCCGACGAGGCGTAGGTGGTGCTGGTCTGGATGCTGTAGTCCTGGCCGTTGGCCCAGTAGTACCGCATGCCCGCCTGGGGAGTGTAGACGCTCGTCCGGCCGGCTGTGGATGTCGCCGCCCCGGCAAGCAGGGCACTGCCGTCGGTCCGGATCGGGTTGACGTTGGTGCCGCCCAGGGCGTTCTGGAACGTCACGACCCAGTTCCCGCTCCCGTTGATGCTGACCGAGATGTTGCCGGCACCGACGGTGGACAGGGCGCACAGGGCCGTCTGAACCTGGGCCGCCGTGGCGTTCCAAGCGAGGGCGGCCGTCGTCTGGCCGTTGTATGTCAGCGTGAAGGTCCCGCCGGTCACCGCCGCGTTCCTTGAGATGACCTGGACCTCGTTGGTTCCGGCGGCTCCCTGCGTCGTCGTCCCAACGGAGACACCGCCCGGGGCGAACACGGTCTTGACGACCTGGCCGCTCACGTACCGGTACTCCGTCACCCGCGGCAGGCCGCCGATCAGGTAGTCCGGCGACGTGTCGGTGATCCGGATGAGTCCCTCCACCCCCTGTCCCGTGTCGAGGAGGTTCGTCACCAGGGTGTTGGAGGTCTGGTTGTTGACGGTGATCTTGCCATAGCCGTCAAGGACCTTGATCTGCCCGCTGCCGGTGCTGAGGATCTGGCCGAAGAGCTCGATGTAGCCCCCCTGGATCTTCACGTCTTCCAGCTCCAGCCGGTCGAGCTCGGCGTTCCAGAAGACGTCGATGTTCTCGGTGCTCGTGTTGGCCAGCTTGAAATACTTGAAGTCCTCCGTCGTCAGGCCGGCGGCGGCGGCGGTACTGGCCGCGGCGGCCCGGGAGCCGGAGCGGTACAGCGAGTAGGCGCTCTCCGCCGCGTTGATGGCGGCCTGCTCGGCTGCGGAGATCGTCACCGTCCGCTCGGCGATGCCGCTCTGGATGACCCCGTTTATGTTGAGGTACCGGGCGCTGATGTAGACGTTGTTGGCCGCAATAATGTTGGAGACGTCGGCCGCGTTCGGGTGGAGGACGCTGTAGACGGCCTGCTCCAGGGCCGTCCCGGTGCTGAGGCCGTTCACGGTGCTGTCGACCTTCGCGGCCTGGGCGATGGTCGAGACCGCGGTCCACACCGTCCCGGGATTGGCCACGCTGTAGAGCGAATCGGTGTAGGTCTGGACGAAATCGACCCCGCTGATGATGTACAGCGTTCCCGCGTCGATGCTGGCCGTGGAGACGACACTCCCCTCGCTCTTGATGGTGACCGTCGCCAGGATGGCGTCGATTTCCCCGGTCAGCTCGACGTCCGGCGTCAGGCTGTCTTCGTAGTCCGTCCCGGAGTAGATCGGGTCGCCCGCGTCGAAGGTGTTCGTGATGTTGATGACCGGCGCCGCCCCGGTGGTCGAGGTGAGGATGCTCGTGAACGACGAAGCCGCGCCTGTCGCGTTCAGGTCGGCGATGGCCGCGTTGGAGCTGACCGACTGGGAGTTGAAGCGGACGCCTCCGATGGTGTCGGGAATCGTGATCCGGTTGATCCGCAGGTAGGAGGAACTGTTGTTGGTGATCGACACCGTGATGTCGCCTTCCGCGACCAGCTGTCCTCCGCCGTAGAAGTCGTCGGCCCAGACGTTGATGGTGCCCGCCTGCGCCCAGATGTCGTCCACGGTGATGTAGGGCACCACATAGGAGCCGGTGTAGACCGTGTAGGTGTTCCCGTTCTCTGTGACCGTCTCGGTCAGGCCCATGGCCGTGAGGTCCGCCAGGATGCGGTTGATCTCCACCTGGTAGGCGGCGGTGGTGGTCGGGTCGCCGGAGTAGTCCGCCAGGAGCTCGTACCAGCGGTTCAGCTCCTCCACCAGGTTCGAGACCATGGATTCCTGAGTCGTCGCGAAGGTGATCCCGTTCTGCACCGATGCGGTTCCGTCCAGGGCGATGACCAGCTCGAGGTCCTTCATGATGCCGACCTCGATGGTGCCGTTGACGGTGACGGTGCTCCAGGCCTCGAGGGTGGACGACCCGCCCTTCATCTCCTCGGAGATGCCGTCGGAGCCGCACATGGCGTCGATGCCGCTGGCCAGGGCGGTCATCCAGTTCTTGCCGCTCCCGTACGCCCAGATCTGGGCGGTTCCCGTCTCGTCCGTGAGGAGGTTCGCATCCCGGGCGGTTCGCAGCGACGACCCCGTGCCGACGGAGACGCCCAAGGTCTGGACGATCTCGCCGTGGGACTTCAGGTCGCTGATGGGAATGGCCGATGCGTTCAGCTCGTCCCCGTGGGACGTCACGTAGAAGTAATTGAGGACGCCGTAATGGTCGCGTCCCGCCAGGAGGTTGATGTCCCCCATGGCCAGGATATCGACGTTGGCGCCGACGGTGACCTGGTTGTTGCTGTGGATGCGGGCCATGCCGTCCACGACGGCCGCCGAGGCGAGGCCGTAGGTGTGAACCTGGGGCTCCACCTTCAGCACGCCGCGGGTCCGGGACTCGAGGTTGACTTCGCCCACTGTATCGATGGTGGCCCCGTCCTCGATGGTCACGATGCCGTCGTTGACGTCGGCCCGGATCGCCGACGTCGCGCCGGAGCCGACGATCACGCCGCCGGAGTCCAGCCGGACATCGTCGTAGCCCTCGACGTCGTTGTAGGTGGTCAGGCGGAAGTCACCGGGGTTGTAAACGTCCCCCGTCACCGTGATGTCGGCGCCGGCGCCCACGCTGGCGTAGGTCCGGTTGGCGATGTCCGTCTCGCTCTCCGCGGCGTTGCCCTGCAGGACACCGCCGGAGCCCGCCTCGACGTTGTACTCGTCGGCTCCCAGCAGGTTCTTCCGGGTCGTGTTGATCGCGTCGACGGTGAGGTTCCGGGTGGTGACCAGGGCATTGTCGCCGATCTTGGCGTCCACCGTGGAGGTCACGACATTGGTGGCCCAGGATCCGCTGAAGCCTACGGCGGAGGCCTGGATCGTGTTCGTCTGGCTGTCGAAGCGGGCGGTGTGCTGAGCCCGGATGGCCAGGCTCGACACGTCCAGCGTGGTCCGGACCGCATCGCCGGTGTTCGTGTCGTCGGCAAGGGCCGCACTGGTCGAGCTCGTGGCGGTGACGTTCGACTCGGCGCCCGAGCCGGCCACGAGGCCGCCGCTTCCAGCCTCGGACTTCGCGAAGTTGTAGTCGTCGCCGGTCGCGGTGATGGTCAGCGTGGGGCCCGCCCCCTTGCTGTAGACCACCGCCTTGCCCGTGTAGAGGCCGCTGTCCGCACCCACGTCGATCGTGTTTTTCGTGACGTTGAGGTCCGCCTCCGGGGAGAACGCGATGGGCGTCACCGTCTCGGCGCTGGAGACCGGTGTGACGGTGTTCTCGGATCCCGCCACGGTCGGCGCGGAGAGGTCGATGGCCACCGGCGTGTCCGCCGTTGCGTTCGAGAAGGAGGCGGCCAGTTTGATCAGCCGGGGGTTGACGATGTCCAGGCGGTGCCCCGTGCCGGTGGCGACGGAGGCGTTGAGGGTCACGAGGGTGCCCTTGACGAGGTTTCCGGTCCCGACATCCACGACCAGGGTGTAGAGCCGGACCAGGGCCGGATTGCTCGTGCTGACCTCGACGTAGTACTCCTGGCCCGCCGTGAGCCCGCCGACGGCGGTGTTCGTCGAGCTGCCGGTGCGGTAGACGACCGTGTCGCCCGTCTGGAGCCCGTGGCCCGAGCCCAGGTTGATCCAGCTGTCGCTGATGGCCGTTGACGGCGTGAAGGGCCGCTTGTTGTCGAGGATCACGTAATACGTCCCGCCGTCGGTGAGACCGCCGATGGCGGTGCCGGAGCTGACGGTGACGCCGTTGCCCAGGTAGGCGCTCGTCGTCACGTTCGAGATGGCGTCGGACACGTTGCCGCCCGCGGCGATCAGGCCGTAGGTGTTGCTGTCGGAGGAAGCGTACTGCTTGCTGTCACCGGTCGCCTGGATGGCGATGGAGTCCGCAACGACCAGCGTGGTTCCGTCGGCCACGTAGCTCGCGACGGTCCCCGTATTCGAGGCGGTGCTCTCCGTGGCGTTGATCCCGACGAGGCCGCCGGAGGAGCCGGTCGCGTAGGTCTTCGCGGCATAGCCGCTCGTGGGGTAGGTCTCCGTTGCGGAGACGTACAGGCTGCCGGCGTGGATGGTCGAGCTGCTCCCGCCCACGTAGGCCTTGACCTCGGGGGACACGGTGGCCTCCGCCAGGGACACGCCCACGGACAAGGCTCCGGCGCTGACGCCGTAGGTCTCGGCATAGGCGCTGACGCTGGCCTGGGCGGCCACGTCCACGGCCCCGGTCACGCGGAGGGAGGTGTTGCCGATGTAGGCCTTCGTGTCCGGCGTGATGGTCGACTTTGCGTCGTTGCCCGTTCCCGCCCCGATGCCCGCCGAGATGGCGTAGGCCTTCGTGATGGCGGAGTCGGTCGATGTCGCGGCGATGCTGAGCGAGCCGACGCTGCTGCCCGCCTGCTGGCCGATCTCCGTGTAGTTCCCGACGTAGGCCCAGGTGGTTCCGTCCACGGTGGACCGGGAGACCATGGCGCCCGCCGCCACCGTGCCGATGCTGGCCCCAAGGCTGACGCCGTTGAGGGCGGTCGTGGAGGAGGCGCTGATGGAGACCTGGTCGGCCTTCGTGATCTTCGCCTTCTGGGCGGCCGACGTGCCGTCCACGTAGGCCTTCGTGGTGTTGCCGGCGGTGTTCGTGACCACGGACGCCCCGAGGGCCGCAACGAGGGCGCCGGAGAGGGTCATGGCCGCAGAGTCGATCGTGGCGCCGCTCGTGGCCTCGACATGCACGTCGTCCCCCGCCGAGACGGTCGATGTCCCGGTGATGGCGGCGGTGGTCGTGTTGGCGATGTCGTTCGTCGTCACGGAGGCGCCCAGGGCGGCGATGCCGGCCGCGCCGATGCCCGCTGCCAGGGAGACGATCTTCGCATTCGATTCGGCCATGACGACCACGTCCGAGTAGGTGGACGTCACCGTGGAATCCGTGATCTTCGCCTCGATGGTGTTGACGATATCGTTGTCCGAGGCCGCCGCGCTGCCCGCCGCCAGTCCCGCCCCGCCGATGCTGCCGGCGAAGGAGAGGATGTTCGCGGTCTTGGAGACCCCCGTGTCGGAAACGAGATCCAGGATGTCGCTGATCACGTCCGTGGGGATCAGCATGCTCGTCGTGTAGTCCGGCACCGAGGCGGGCGCCTTGTCCGACGCGGAGACCTGGATGGTGTAGCCCGCCGTCACGGTGGACCCGGTGATCACGGCGGTGGTGGAGTTCCGAAGCTCGTTCAGGGTGATCGACGCCTGGAGGGCCCCGGCCCCGCCTCCGGCGAGCCCCGCCGCGAAGGAGCGGATGACGGCGATCGTCTCCGAGGTCAGGTAGACGTTCAATCCGGCCGTGACGTCCGACGACGTGATGGACGTCGCGACGGCGTTGCCGATGAAGTTCTTGGACAGCGCCCCTCCGGCGCCGACGATGCCGGACGCGGCGAGGCCGATCGCCATCGAGTCGATGGTGGAGGCGTCCCGGGCCGTGAGGGACACGTTCTGCCCGGCGTTCACGGTCGAGCGGGTGACTCCCGTATTGACAATGGAGGCCTCGACGTCGTTGTCGATGTCGTTGACCGTCACGGACAGCTGCGCGGCCACGATGCCGGAGCCGGATACGCCGCCGACGAAGCTGAAGATGTAGGCCTCGGACCGGGCGGTCAGTGACAGGCTCGTCCCGGCGATGACCGTGGAGCCGGCGACCTGCGCCAGCAGGCTGTTCTCGATCCGGTTGTACCCGACGACGCCGCTGACGGCCACGCCGCCGGAAGCGGCGATGCTGAGCCCGACGGTGATGATGCTGGATTCGTCGAGGGCGTTCAGGTTCACGGTACCGCTCGTTTGGACGTACGACCCGCCCTTGATGGTCGCCTCGACATCGGGGCTCACATTGCCGACGCCGATCAGGTTCCCGAAGCCGGTGAAGTTCACGGCCACGTCGCCGGAGGCGCCGACGCCCGCGGTGATGGCGAGGATGCGCGATCCCGACAGGGCGCTCAGCGACACGTCGGACCCGGCATGGGTCGTGGCCCCGGCGGCGCTCACGCCGGACCGGACCGTCGAGCTGACGATGTCCGCGGCGATCGTGTTGGTGATGCTGTTCCCCGAGAGGGACACGTTGACCGCCGTGCTTCCGGCCCCGGCCACGCCGACCAGGACCGCCAGGATGTTGGCGTTGGTCAGTTCCGCCGGTGAATCTTCCAGGAAGCCGTCGAGGTCGTCCTGGTCGTCCGACGGCACGATCCAGTCGGGGATGATGCTTGGCGCGATGTCCCGCGCCGTCAGGCTGATGTCGTCGTAGGCGTATATGGTGGAGCCGATGATCTTCGCCGTGACCGTGTTGACGATCACATTCCCCAGAACCGAGACGTTGACGGCGAAGCCGCCCGCGGACACGCCGATGGCCAGAGCCCGGATGATGGCCGAGGACTCGGCGGTGACGTTCAGCCCGCCGGCCGTGACGTCCACGGCGGAGCCGCTGATGGACGCGTCGATCGTGTTGGTGATGACGTTGGCCGCCAGGGCCACGCCGATCGCCGCACCGCCGGCGGCGACGCCGATAGCCAGGGCGTCGATGCTGGAGGTGTTCTTCGCCAGGAGGCTCACCGTGCCGGTGGCGTCCACGTCCGATGCGGCGCTGATGTACGCTTTGGTCGTGGTGGTGATGACGTTCGCCGAGAGCGACAGGATCACGCCGACGCCGCCGGCTCCGACGCCGCCGGTGAAGCCGATGATGCCCGCATCGGACTCGGCGTGCAGGTTCAGGATGGCCCCGGAGATGACGGTGGAGCCGGTGATCTCGCTGCCCACCGTGTTGGTGATCACGTTCGCCCCGATGAGGGCGCCGACGCCGACCGCCGAGCCGGCGATGCTCACGGCCAGGGAACGGACCAGCGAGGTGTCCGTGGCCGTCAGATCCACAAGACCGCCCGCGTGGACATGGGAGGCGCCCTTGACGGTGGACGTGACGCTGTTCGTGATGACGTTCCCGAAGCCCGTGGCGTTCACCGCCACGGCGCCGGAGCCGGCCACGCCCACGGTCAGGGCGGCGATCCCCGCCTTCGACCGGGCGTTCAGCAACACGCTGTTGTTTTCCCGGGTCAGGCTGTGGTCAGCCAGCGTCGCCCCTGCCGTGAGATCGATCGCAATGCCGTCGTACGCATCGGCCGCACTGGCGGCCAGTTTCAACTTGTTCGCGTCGCCGGCGATTTCGATGACGAAGTAGGTCGCGCCGTCCGTGAGGCCGCCGACGACCGTCCCCGCACCGCTGTCGTAGACCACCGCATCGCCGGTCCGGAGGCCGTGGGCGGCCCCCAGGTCGATCGTGTCATTAGCGACACTGACCGCACCGGCCGGGTTGAACGTCTCGACCGTGTCCGCCCCGCCTGCCGTGTGGACGGTGGAGCCGTCGATCTCCGTCAGGACGGTATTCGCGATTGCATTGCCCGAGAGGGCGCCGTTGACGGCGACGCCGCCGGTGCCGGCAACGCTGACCATCACGGCCAGGATATTCCCGGTGAGGTCGACGGGCGATCCTTCCAGGTTTTCGTTCAGCTTGGCCGCCTGGTCGGCGGGTACGATCCACGTCGGGATCAGGCTGGGCGCGATGTCCTGCGCCAGGAGCGAGATGTCGCCCGCGGCGTTCACCGTGGAGCCGGTGATTCTCGCCTTCACCGTGTTGGTGATGACGTTCCCCATGGCCGTCACCTGGACGGCCACCCCGCCGGATCCGGACACGCCGATCGCCAGGGCGCGGATGACGGCGGACGACTCGGAGGTCAGGTCGATCCCTCCCGCCGTCACGTCCAGGGTCGAACCGGAGACGGCCGTCTCGATGGTGTTCGCGACGACGTTCGTGGAGAGCGCCACACCCACCGCGACGCCTCCCGTCCCGGAGACGCCGAAGGACAGGGCGTCGACGACGGAGGTGTCCTGCGCCGAAATGCTGACGGCACCCGCCGAATCGACATTCGATACGGAGGTGATGGCCGCCCGGGTCGTGTTCGTGATGACGTTGCCGGAGAAGGAAACCAGGACCGAGACCGCTCCCGAGCCGGCCACACCGGCGGTCAGGCTCATGATGCTGGAGGCGCTCTCGGCGGCGATGTTCAGGGTCGAATCGCTCACGGCCGTCGAGCCGGAGATCTCCGCCGTCACCGTGTTGTTGATCACGTTCACGCCGATGAGTGCCCCCACGGCCACGGCGCCCGTCCCGGCGACGCTGACCGCCAGCGACCGGACACTGGAGCCGTCGTCCGCCGTCAGCTCCATGAGCCCGTTGGAATGGACGGTCGATCCGTTCCGGATGGAGGCATCCACCGTGTTCTGGATCCAGTTCCCGTACCCCGTGGCGTTCACCGCCACGACGCCCGAGCCGGCCACGCCGACGGTCAGCGCGATGATCCCGGCGCCCGAGTCGGCATCGAGATCGATCTTGCCGCCATCGGTGGTGGTGACCGTCGAGTGGTCGATGGTTGCCTGGACGTCGTTCGTGATGACGTTCCCCATGAAGGACGCGTTGACCGCCACGGTGCCGCTGGCGGCCACGCTCACCATGATGGCCAGGATGTTCCCGTCGAGGTCGACGGGGGAGCCGGCGAGGTTATCGTTGAGCTCGTCCGCCCGGTCCGCGGGAACGATCCAGGCCGGGATCAGGCTCGGCGGGACGTCCTCTGCCTTTACGGTCACGTCTTTTCCCGCCGTCACGGTGGAATCGCTGATCACGGCCGTCACGTCGTTGGCGATGACGTTCCCCATGGCGGTCACCTGGACGGCCACGGTCCCGGAGGCGGAGACCCCGACGGCCACCGTCCGGATGACGGCGGACGACTTTGCGGACAGCCCCACGCCCGCGGCGGCGGCCGCGGTCAGCGTGGACCCGTCGATGCCGGCCAGGATCGTGTTCGTGATGACGTTCGCCCCCAGGGCCACGCCGACGGATACGGCTCCCGAACCGGCGACCCCGAAGGCCAGGGCGTCGATGCTCGAAGTGTCCGTGGCCTTGATGGTGACGTTTCCGCCTGCCGTCACAGTCGATGCCGAAGCGGAGCCGTCGATCACCCGGCCGCTGTCGTCGAAGACCTTGTCGTTGATGGTGGCCTCGGTGGTGTTGGCCACCACGTTCGCCGCGATAGTCACCTGGACCGCCACCGATCCCGAGGCGGCCACGCCGCCGGCGAAGCTGAAGATGGTCGCCTTGTTCTGGGCGTCGATGTTCAGGGTCGACCCGCTGGAGACCGTCGAGCCGGAGATCTGCGCCGTCACCGAATTGGTGATCACGTTGGCCCCGACGATGGCGGAGATGGCGGCGCTGCCGGAGGCGGCGATGCTGAGCCCGAAGGAGGTGATCTGCGACTGGTCCGTCGCGGTCAGGTCCACGAGGCCGCCGGCCCGGACGATGGATCCGCCGATGATCGAGGACTCGATGGCGTTGGCAATCACGTTTCCGAAACCGGTCGCCTGGACGGCCACCTGTCCGGAGGCGCCGACGCCCACGGTGATCGCCATGATGGCGGCGTCCGACAGGGACGTCAGGCGGACGTCCGCACTGGAATTCAGGGTCGCCGCCGTTGCCGCGTTCACGCCCGCCAGGACCGTCGAGTCGTCGATCTTCGTCCGGACCTCGTTGTTCACGACGTTGCCCATGAGGGAGACGCCGACGGCCACTTTTCCGGAGCCCGCCACGCTGACCATGATGGCCAGGATGTTCGCCTCCGGCTCCAGGGGCGACCCGTCCAGCGCCTCGTCCAGCTGGGCCTGCTTGTCCGCCGGGAGCATCCAGGAGGGCAGGATGCCCGGGGCGATGTCGGAGGAGGAAAGGGCCACGTCCCCGCCGGCCATGATGGTGGACCCGCTGATGGTCGAGGTCACGTCGTTGGCGACGGCGTTCCCCAGGGCGGTCACGGAAATTGCGACGTCGCCCCCGCCGGAGACGCCGATGCCGAGGGCCCGGATGATCGAGGACGAGGTGGCTCCCAGCGTGACCGTCGCGTTGGCGTTGGTCAACGCGGTCCCGGGGGTCCCGGCGAAGTTCACGCCGGCATGGATGGTCGAATCCTCGACGGCTGTGCGTATCCTGTTCGTGATGACGTTGGCGGAGATGGCCCCGCCGCCGGCGATGGACCCTGCGCCGGCCCCGCCGAAGGCAATGGCGTCGATCACGGAGGCGTCGACCGCGGACAGGCCGACGGAGCCGTAGGAATCGATCGACGAGCCGTTCGTGACGACCGCTTCGATCGTGTTGTTGATCGTGTTGACGGAGATGCCGACGCCGGCGGCGAACTTGCCCGATCCGGCCCCGCCGACGGTGACATTGATGACGGAGGAGCTGCTCGTCGTCGGCAGCTCGACGCCGGAGGTGCCGAGGCCGATCGCCGACGGATCCGCCGCTGTCGCGGGCTGTCCGACCCCGGCCGCGATGGTGACCTGGCCGTCGCTCGTTGTGATGTTCGAGCCGTCGACCACGGCCCGGACCTGGTTTTCGATATAGGTCGTCGAGGCGGCGACCCCGACGGCGGCCTTGGACGACCCGGCGAATCCGCCCGCCACGAGGACGGACGTCGTCTTGTCGCTCGCGGTTATGCCGATGTCGCCGGTTGCCGCCCCGAGACCGTTCGCCTGCAGAACCGATCCTCCGTAAGCACCGGCCTCGATGGTGTTCATGACGATGTTCGCCGCAATGGACCCGCCGAGGGCGAACTTCTCGCCTCCCGCCCCGCCGAGGGTGACGCTGACAAGGACTTCCTCCGCCAGGGCCTCGATATCGATGGTTGACCCGGTCGAGTTCAGCGTGGACGTCTGCAGCTTGGCCGTAACCGTGTTGAAGATCAGGTTGACGCCGATGGCGGCGCCGACCGCCCCCTGCCCGGTGGATACGGCGATGCCGCCACCCAGGGCCACGCTCGTCTCCTTGTCCTGCGCGGCCATGCGGATCAGGCCGGCCGCCACGATCGTACTGCCGATGACCTGGGCGTCGATGACGTTGGTGAAGATGTTCATCGCCACGGACCCGGCGATGGCCAGTTTCTGCGATCCCGCCCCGGCGACGGCCAGCGTGACCACGGTGCCGTCCTCGGTGGCCGTGTCTTTGAAGTCCCCGAGGGTCCCGAGCGTCGAGTCCTTGACCAGCGTCAGGACATCGTTGTCCACGCTGTTCACCGCGATGGCGGCGCCCAGGCCGGCCTTCTTGCCGGCGGCGAAGGCCCCGGCGAAGGAGTAGATGTCCGTGTCGTCCTGGGCATTGAGCGTGATGCTGAGCGCGTTGTCGGCACCCGTCACGGTGTCCAGGATCTCCGACTTGACGGTGTTCTTCAGGAGGTTGATGGAGACGGTCCCCGCACCGGCGTATCCGCCGGAATCGTTCGATCCGCCCGTAGACACGCCGACCGAACCGGTGACGGCGACGATGAGGCCGTCGGCGGTGGCGTCGAGGTTTAGGTGGCCCGTGGTCGTGAAGTCGTCCAGAGCGGAGATCTGTGCGAGGACCGTGTTCTCGGTATAGGAGAAGCCGATGGCGACACCGACGCCCGCCTTGCTCCCGAACGCGGCGGAGCCGGCGACGGCGATCAGGTAGGTCTCGTCTTCCGCGTTGAGGAGGACGTCGCCGTTGATGTAGACGGTTCCGGCGATGTTGCGGAGGGCCGCCTCGGTGCTGTAGTTCCCGATGTTGACGCCCACGGAGCCGGCCACGCCGGTTCCCTTGCTGCCCGTTGCGCCGGCGAATCCCGCCGCCAGGGAGACGAGCCAGCCGAACCGGACCGCGTCGATGGTGAGCCCCTTGGTGGCGAGGCTTGTGGCCCCGTCGACGTAGGCGTCCGTTGTGCCGGAGAGGACGCTGATGGCGAAGCCGCCGGCGACTCCCGTTGCGGACCCGGTGCCGGTGCTCTTGGCGAAAGCCACGGCACCCGCCAGGGAGATCACCCCCGTGCTGTTGGCGGCGTCGAGGTCGAGGGCCCCGTTGGATACGGTGAAGGCGCCCGTGTTGAGCACGTAGGCCCGGGCGTCGTCGTCGACGATGTTGATGGCTACGGACCCGGAGACGCCGACGCCCGACTTGTTCTGGGACGTCTGGTTGGTCTCCGTCTTCGTCGTGCTGGCGATGTTGCCGGAGAGCTTGCCCTTGTCCACACCCTCACTCAGCACCGAGCCCCACTTGGACTGCCAGTTGGACAGGTCGGAGTTGCTCTTGGACGACCCGTCGGACCCCTGGGTCCCGCCGGTACCGGGATTGTTCGGCTTGGTCGTCGGGCTCTCGGGCTTGTTGCTCGGCGCGGCGATGGCCCCGGAGACGGCGAAGGCCCCGATGAAGCCGTCGTTTTTCGCCTCGACCTTGACGTTCCCGCCGGAGGTGAAGCTCCCCTTGTCAAGGGCGGCCGTGGGGGTGTCCGTCGCGAGGTCCCCGATGACCGCCTGGGTGTCGCGGCTGACGTAGTTGACGCCCACGGAGGCGCCGATCCCCGTCGCCTCCGAAACGGCGACGCTGCCGGCGATGCAGATGACGTAGGACGTGTCCGTCGCGCTGACACTGACCGCCGACGACCCGTCCCCGGCGTCGCCGGATCCGACATCGATGACGGCGCCGCTGGCAATCTGGGCAATGGTCCGGTTCTGGACCACGTTGACCAGGACCACGCCGTTGACGGCGAGGTTTTCCGAGTTGCCGCCCGAGGCGCCCAGGGTGATGTCGAGGACGACGGTCTCCGCGTCCACATTCAGGCTGTCCGCGTCGAGGAGGACCCCGTCTTCGATCCGGGCGATCGCGTCGTCGTTGTACAGGAAAACTCCGACGGAAACGCCGACGGCCCCCTTGTCGCCGCTTGTTCCGCTGGGATCCAAGCCCTCCTTGAGGTTCTCCTTGGCGCTCTTCTTCCGGTCCCAGTCCTTCACAATGCCGATGGGATCGGGGAGGCTGATGTTGCCGATGAAGTGGACCGACTCGTTGTGGTTCACCGCCTGGACCACGACGTTCCGGTCCGTGAGCGGTGTGGCGTCGGCCTTCTGATTGATCTGGGCGCCGCTCCGGATGACCGCTTCGGCCCTGTTCGTCAGATCCAGGAAGGTGACCGCCCCGGCGATGGCCAAGGCCTCCCCCGAGGCCGTGGCGGAGGTCCAGTCGTTGGCCAGCCAGTTGGAGGTCCCCAGGTCGCTGTTGATGTAGGTTGTCAGGTTGGTGATGAGGCCCAGGGCCTTCCTGGCATAGGGATTGATGCTCTCCCAGAGGGCGGTGTCGGAGAAGTCCTCCGTGACCAGGTTGATCTCGCGCGAAGGCGTCGTACCGATATACTCGTACCAGGTCCCCACGTCGCCGCCGCCGGTGTTGTTGGAGCACACCTCGACGATGTCCCCGTTGGTCACCGTGATGTCCGCCTCGGCGTTTTCCGTCGTGTAGGTGGGATTTTCCAGCGTCGGCTCGACGATGTTGGACCAGCCGGACCAGACATAGTCGGCCAGCATCTCCGCCTGGACCGTCAGGTCGGCCCCGGCATCCACCTTGGCCTTCGAGTTGATATACGCCTGGGCGTCGTTCTCGTAGACGCCGATGGTGACGCCGAAGGCCCCGGAGAACTTGTTGCTCCCCTTGGGGATCTTCGCGTCGTCGTTGTTCTCCGTGGATGCTCCGCCGCTGACGTAGGGCGCGTTCGCGATGGAGCTGTAGACCTTCACGGAGCCGGCGGCCTGGACCTCACCGTTCTTGTTGTCCAGGTCCGTGTTTCCGTCGCCGATCCGGGCCGTCGTTGTGTTCATGTCCACCGCGATGGCCAGCCCCGCGGCGACGTCGTAGGAGAGCTCCGTGGACTTGGAGTCGTCCGGCTGCTTGTTCTTGAATTCGTACCACTTCTTGGTCACCCAGTTCTTGATCGGCGTTGTGATTTTGCTGATGGCGCCGGCCTTCGCATCGTCCAGGTAGTCGCCCTTGGAGTCGTCACCCACCCCCGCCGAAGCGGACGTCCCGATGGCCGTTGACGGGATGACGAAGAGTTTCGTCGTGTCGACGGAATTCTGGACCATGAGCGCGTTGACCTCAATGTCCCCGCCGACGGTCGCCTTCCCGTCCAGGAAGGCGTTGGTCTCGCCGTCCTCGTAAGAGAAGGCGATGGCCACAGCCACGGAGCCGTCCTTCCCGGCGGTGGACCGCGCCATGACACGGACGGCGTCCGACGTGTCCGCCTGCACGTAGAGGTCGTCGCCGATGGTCAGGACGGCGTCGTCCGTGACGACGGCATTGGCATTGGAGACGATCACGCCGATGGCCACCGAGCCGGCGATCCCCTTGAGGCCCGTCGTATCGCAGACGACGTCGAGGGTCTGGTCCGTCGTGGCCCGGAAGGTGGCGTCCCCCGTCGCCGTCAGGCTGCCGGCCATGGTGACGGTGGCGTCGGTGATGGCAATCCCCAGGGACACGCCGATCATGAACGTGGTGGGCGCCGCGGAGGCATAGACCGCGCTCTTGGCGTAGGCCGTGAAATTCCGGGACGTGATCGTGGTCCCCGTCTGGATGTCGATGTCCGAGTCCGCCTGGGCTACGGCGATGCCGGCCCCGATCTTGGTGAGCCCCTCGATCAGGGAACCCAGGATGTTGGCCGGGTAGTTCGTGTACCAGTCGTCCGCCGTGAGGAACTTCGTGCTGTCCGCCGTGGCGAGGATCGTGACGTCCCGGCCCCGGATCTCGGCGCCCGTGGCGACCGTCACGTCCACGTCCGTCAGGTCGATGCTCAGGAAGGGCGTGAGGAGGGCGTCGTCGTCCACTGCCAGCAGCGAGATGTCGCCGCTCGTGTCCGTGGACGAGCCCTGAGCCAGGAGCTTGGCGTTCGTGCCGATGTTGATGTGGTACCCGTCGAACTGAATGCTCCCCGCCTGCCCGGAGGCGTAGCTCGTGTTGACGGTCACGCCGCTGTTGACGGTGATCGTCTCGGCCTGGACCTTCAGGGAGTGGCCGCTAAGATTCAGGCTGCCCTCGATGACGACCTCGTCGGACCCGTCGAGGTTCTTGTTCAGGCTTCCGGCGTCCAGGGTCAGGTCGGCGCTGAAGTTTCCCAGGGCCTGCAGGTGGATGTACTCCGTCGTCGTGTAGGGGGCGTTGTAGTCGGTGTTGATCGTCAGGGACGACGTGGGATCCTTGATGGTGATCGTGGTGGTGCCGATGTCCGTGACGTCGGTGATCGTGATCTTGCCGGCCTCGGGGCGGGAGACCGTGACCTCGTTGGCGATTGCCGGCCGGGCGTTGAAGACGAAGTCGGCGATCGTGGCGGCGTCGGCGGTGACATTCTCGATGTCGGCGCCGAAGGCCACGTTGCTGAAGGTGCCCGATCCCAGCGCCAGGGAGTCGGTCCCGTCACCGCCCTCCACCCGGAGGCCCGCGGCGAAGGTGGTGATGCCCGTGGCGCTGATCGAGTCGTTCCCCGCGCCGCCCCGGATCGTGAGGGAGCCGCCTGTTCCCGGGTCGGCCAGGGTGATCGTCCCGAACGTCCCGGCGCTCACCGTGTAGTTGGCCGCGGAGGAGGCGAGCGTGATCGTGTCCGCCCCGCTGGTGGCGTTGACGATGACGTTCTTTCCGCTCTCCATGTTGGCGTAGGCGAACTGGATGGCGCCGCCGAGCCGCACGTCGCTGGCGCCGAAGGTGATGGACTTCGGCGTTCCCGCAACCGCGTCGACTTCGAGGAAAACGCTGTCCGTCCCCGCTCCGCCGTCGATGACCAGCCCGCCCGCCTTGGCGACGGCGCCCACGGTGACCGTGTCGTTGCCGGCCCCGGCGTTGAGGGTCAGCGTGCCCGTCGGGTCCTTGAAGGTGAAGTCGCCGAAGGTGCCGTAGAGGCTCGAGACGGTCCAGTTGGAGCCGTCCCAGTCGAGGTCGATGTGGTCGTCCCCTGTCGTCGCGAGGACGACGCTCTTGGTGACGCGGGCCGGTACCGTGACGGACACGCCCGGCGTCGTCCCGTCGAGCCGCGAGATCGCGATGGCGCCGTCGCCGTTTACATAGGCGGCATAGCCGTCGGCGGCATCGACCAGGGAGGCGAGCGCTGCGAGGACCGATTCCAGGCCCTCCGTTTTTACGACGGTCGCGGAGACGGCCGCGGGCAGGGACGTGGAGACATTCATGGCCGCCCCGGCCAGTTTTGTGACGGCGATGACGCCGTTGTCCACGGAGGCCGTGTAGCCGCTAACGGCGTTGACCTGGGCCGCCAGGTCGGCAGCGATTCCCTGGAGCGTGTCGCCGGCGGCCACCGTGTGGCTGTAGCCGGCCCCGTCCACGATGAGCCACCAGACATCATTCAAGGTCACCGTGCCGGTCAGGGCCACCGTCGAGGTCAGGGCCGTCGTTCCGTCGATGGACGCCGCGGCACCGGTCGTGTCCGTGACGTCGGCCGTCACGGTCATCGCGCCTCCCGCGAGCTTGACGACGGACAGGACGTTCCCCTCCGCCGCTGCCGCATAGCCGTTCGCCGCGTCGATCAGGGCGGCCAGGCCCGCCACGGCCGCATTCAGGCCCTCTCCGGCCCCCAGCGTGTAATTGTAATCCGTGGCTCCCACCCGGACCGTCCAGACGTCTCCTTCGACCGGCGCGCCGCTGAAGGTCACGGTTGCCGTTGTGGCCCCCGTGACGACGTGGCTGTAGGCGGTGCCGTCCACCGTGATCGTCCAGGTCTCGCCGGCGGCGGGTGTCGCGCCGAGGTTGACCGTCGCCCCCGCGGAGGTGAAAACGCGCGTCGTCGCCGTGGACGCATCCTCCACGGCCTCGATATACTTGTACTGGAGGTTGTCGGTGTCGCGGGAAATCAGTCCCGCATCCGACGAGAACACACTGTAGGTCACCCGGGTGAAGGTCCCGCCACTGAGGCGGACGGTATCGGTGCCCTTTGACACCCCGTACATGTTGCCGCTGATCATGCCGCTGACGCTCCCGGCGGCCGCAATGACAAAGAGGTCGTCGTAGTCCGCCGCGCCGGTCAGGTTTTCGAAGGAGGAGAAGCTGATCGTCCCGATGGAGTTGGAGAGGGTCCCTGCGTTCGCCCCGGTGATGGTCCAGGTATTGGCCGCCATGGGGCCCGTCAGGGAATCCGCCCCGGAGGACCCGCCGATGATGGTGTCAATGTTCAGGATCCCGTTTGTGCCCGGGGCATTGCCCGTGTTTTCCCGGAGCCCGTAGGCGGTGAGATCGATCTCGACGGCCTCCGTCCAGGCGGAGTAGTCGAGGGTCGTGGTCCCGGCCCCGCCGTCGATGTACCCGTTGAAGACCGAATCGGCAGCAATGTCGAAATGGTTGACCCCCTGCCCGCCGATGATGTTGTCGATGCCGGTCCCGACCGTGAGCGTGTTGCCGCCGCTGGTCACCGTGATGGACCCGTCGGCGAGGATGGAAAAGACCAGGTTCGTCGTCACCGCCGATAAGTCCAGCGTGTCGTAGTCCATCACACCGGCGTTGGTGATCGTGTCCGTGCCCCAGCCGTTGTGGAAGATGAAGGTATTGTCGGTGGTCGACCCGGCGAGGGTATCGCTGCCGGACCCCAGGTTCACGTTCTCGATCTCGCCGATCCCGGAGGTCCCCGTCGCCGTCCCCGCCGCAAGGTCCACCGTCACGGCGCCGGCATAGCCCGTATAGTCCAGGGTGTCGCTTCCGTCGTCGTAATCGCTCCCTTCCGTGATCGTGTCGGTCCCGCTCGTGGCGGTGATCACGTAGGTGTCGTCGCCGGTCCCGCCGTTCAGGATGTCATCCCCGGGTCCGCCGGTCAGGACATTGTCGCCGGCATCGCCGGTGATCGTATCGTCCTCGGCGCCGCCCGTCACGTTATCCATGTGGACGACGCCGCTCGTCCCCGTGGCTGTTCCCGCGGCCAGGTTGACGGTCACCGCCGTCGTCCAGAGGGAGTAGTCGAGGGTGCTTGTGCCGAGGAGGCCGCCGTCGAGGGTCCCGGCAAAGGTGGCGCCGTCTTCCAGGACGAAGCGGTTGCTCCCCTGGCCGCCGACCAGTTTGTCGATGTTCGCGATGCGGTTCAGGGCGTTCGTGCCGTCGGTCACCGAAACCGTGCCGTCGGTGTGAAGGGTGAAGGTCAGGTCCACCGTCACGGCGGAGAAATCGAGGGTATTGCCCGTCGTGCCGGGATCGCTGATGGTGTCGGTCCCCCAGCCGTTGGTGAAGGAATAGACGTTGTTCCCGGCCGACCCGGTCAGCACGTCGTTGGCGGAGCTTCCGATGACGTTCTCGATGCCGCTGAAGCCGCCGGTCACCCCCGTCGCGGTCCCCGCGGTCAGGTTCGCGGAAACGGATCCTCCCGTATAGCCGGAGTAGTCCAGGGTGTCGCTGCCGCCGGAATCGCTGATCGTGTCGGTCCCGCCGCCCGCCTTGAACACGTAGGTATCGTTGCCGGCCCCGCCCGTGAGCACGTCATTTCCGGCCCCGCCGGCCAGGATGTTGTCCGCCCCGTCGCCCGTCAGTGTGTCGGCCCCGGAGCCGCCGAATACGTTCTGAATGTTGCCGACGGTGGCGGTGACCGCGCCGGCCAGGGCCGTCCCGGCCCCCAGGTCCACGACAACCGCCGTCGTATAAAGGGAATAGTCGAGGGTGTTCACCCCCGCGCCGCCGTCGAGGGTGCCGGAGAAGGTCGCGCCGTTGGCGAAGGCAAAGCGATCGCTCCCCTGGCCGCCGACGATGCCCTCCATCCCGGTGATCCCGCTCAGGGCGTTCGTGCCGTCCGTCACCGAGACCGTACCGCTTCCGGAAATGGTGTGCGTCAAGACGGCCGTCACGGCGGAGAAATCGAGGGTGTCGGTGCCGGCGGAATCGATGACCGTATCGGTCCCCCAGCCGTCTTCGAAGACGTACGTGTCGTCGCCGGCCCCGCCCGTCAGGGTGTCGTTCCCGGCGCCGCCGGTCAGGACATTCGCGTTCGCATCGCCGGTGATTGTGTCGGCCCCGGAGCCGCCGGTCACGTTCTCGATGTTGCCGACGCCCGCGGTGCCCGTCGCCGTCCCGGAAGTCAGGTTCACCGTCACAGCCGTCGTATAGGCGGAGTAATCCAGGGTGTCGCTGCCACTGTCCGCGGCCTCCACGATCGTGTCGGTTCCGCCGCCCGCCGCGAAGACGTACGTGTCGTCGCCGGCCCCACCCGCCAGCGTGTCGTTCCCGGCACCGCCCGCCAGGACGTTGGCGTTCGCATCTCCCGTAATCGTGTCGGCCCCGGAGCCGCCGGTCACGTTCCGGATGTTGCTGAACTTGCCGGCCCCGCCGCCGCCGATGCCCGTCGCCGCCCCGGTGGACAGGTTCACCGTCACCGCGGTCGTATAGGCCGAATAGTCGAGGGTGTTCGTCCCGCCCGTGCCGCCGTCGAGGGTGCCCGCGAAGGTCGCACCGTCGTCGAAGGCAAAGGTGTTGTTTCCGGAGCCGCCGACGATCCGCTCGATCTTGGAGGTGACCGTGAGATCGTTCGTGCCGTCGGAGACGGAGATGGTTCCGTCGGCATTGAAGGTGATCGTGAGATCCGCGGAGACGGAGGAGAGATCGAGGACGTCGGAATCGGCCGCGGAGGCGTCGCCGACGGTGACGGTCCCCCAGGCGTCGGCGATGGCGATCGTGTCGTTCGCCGTGCCGCCGATGACCTTGTTGATGCCGGTGACCCCGTTCGTTCCGGTCGCCGTCCCGGCCGGCAGGTTCACCGTCACGCCGGCGGTCCAGGCGGAGTAGTCGAGGGCGTTGGTGAGGCCGCGGCCGCCGTCGAGGGTCCCGGCAAAGGCCGCGCCGTCCTCGAAGACGAAGGTGTTGTCCACCTTCCCGCCGATGAGCTTTTCGATTCCGGCGACCCGGCTCAGCGCATTGGTGCCGTCCGTGACGGACACCGTCCCGTCGGTGTGGATGGTGAAGGTCAGGTCGTAGGTGACGGCCGAGAAATCAAGGGTGTCGGTCCCGGCGGAATCCGTGATCGTGTCGGTCCCCCAGCCGTCCTTGAAGATGTAGGTGTCGTTCCCGCCGCCGCCGGCCAGGATGTCGTTCCCCGCGCGGCCCGCGATGTAATTCGCGTTGGCGTCGCCGGTGATCGTGTCGACCTCGGTGCTGCCGACCACGTTCTCGATGTTCGTAAATCCTGTGACGACATCCGTCGCCGTCCCGGTCGTCAGGTTTACCGTCACGGAGGTGCCGTATTCGGAGTAGTCCAGGGTGTCGCTGCCGCCGCCGGCGGCCTCGACGATGGTATCGGCCTCCCCGTTGACGAAGAAGTAGTAGTAATCGTCGCCCGCGCCGCCAGTGAAAACGTTGGCGTTGGCGTCGCCGATGAACATGTCGGACCCGGATCCGCCGGCGGCGTTCCGGATGTTGCTGACGGCCCCGCCGATCCCTGTCGCCGCGCCGCCGAAGAGGTTCACGATCACGTCGGTGGTCCAGGCGGAGTAGTCGAGGGTGTTCGTCCCGCCGGTACCGCCGTCGACGGAGCCCGCGAAGTTCGCGCCGGCCGCCAGGGTGAAGGTGTTGTTCCCGCTCCCGCCGACGATCCGCTCCGCAACGGCCACGTTGTTCAGGGTATTGGCCCCGCTGGTCACGGAGAGGGCGCCGCTCGCCAGGACCGCAACGGCCAGGTTCGCCGAGACGGCGGAGAAATCGAGCACGTCCGTGTCCGTCGCCGCGCTGGAATCGATAAGGATGTCCGTCCCCCAGCCGTTGCCGAAGGCGTAGGTGTCGTTTCCCGTGCCGCCGGCGAGTGTATCGTTGCCGGCGCCGCCGGTCAGGATGTTGGCGTTGGCGTCGCCTGTGAGGACGTCGTTCCCGGCCCCGCCGGTCAGGTTCTCGATGTTGACCAGGCTGCCGGAGACGCCCGTGGCCGCCCCGCCCAGTGTCGCCGCCACGGCGGTCGCATAGGAGGAGAAGTCGACGGTGTCGCTCCCCTCGTCGGCGTTTTCGGTGATGGTGTTCGCCGAGCCTGAAGTCAGCACGTACGTGTCGTCATCCGTGCCGCCGACCAGGGTGTTCGTCCCGGAACCGCCGGACAGCGTGTCGTTCCCCGCCCCGCCGCTCAGCGTGTCGTCCCCCGCTCCGCCCGACAGGACGTTGGCGTTCGCGTCGCCGGTTATCGTGTCGCTGCCCGCACCGCCGATGACATTCTCAATGTTGCTGACGCCGCTCGTGGCCGTCGCCGTTCCGGCTCCCAGGTCCACGGTCACGGCCGACCCGTAGGAGGAATAGTCGAGGGTGTCGCTCCCCTCGGCGGCGCTCTCGAGAATCGTGTCGGTCCCGCCGCCGGCAGCAAACACGTAGGTGTCGTCGCCCGCGCCGCCGGCCAGCTGGTCGTTTCCTGCACCGCCGTTCAGCGTGTCGTTGCCGGCGCCGCCGTAGAGGACATTGACGCTTGCGTCGCCGGTGAGGACGTCGTTCCCTGCCCCGCCGGTGACATTCTCGATGTTCGTCACGATTCCGGAGACGCCTGTCGCGGCACCGCCAAGCACCACGGTTACACCGGTGGAATCAGCCGAGTAGTCGAGGGTATCGCTCCCTTCGTCGGCGTTTTCAACGATCGTATTGGTCCCACCGGCCAGCATGTATGTGTCGTCTTCGGTTCCGCCGGCCAGTGTGTTGACGCCCGTGCCGCCGCCCAGTATGTCCGCGCCCGCGCCGCCGGTGATCGTGTCGTTGCCCGCGCCGCCGTAAAGGACGTTGGCGTTGCCGTCCCCGACGATGACGTCGTTCCCGGCCCCGCCGGTTACATTCTCGATGTTGGTGATGCCCGCGGTGGACGTCGCCGTCCCGGTCGTCAGGTTCACCGTCACCGCCGCCGTGTAGAGTGAGTAGTCGAGGGTGTCGCTGCCTTCGCCGGTCACTTCGACGATCGTGTCGGTGCCGCCGCCGTCGGTGATCCGGTACATGTCGTCCCCGGCGCGTCCCGTCAGCGTGTCGTTCCCGCCGCCGCCGGTCAGGATGTTGGCCTGGCTGTCGCCCTTCAGGGTATCCGCGGCCGAACCGCCCCGCACGTTCCGGATGTTGCTGACCCCCGAGGTCCCCGTGGCCAGCCCGCCGGCGAGGTCGACCGTGACGGACGTGGTCCAGGCCGCGTAGTCGAGGGTGTTCGTCCCGCCGGTGCCGCCGTCGATGGTCCCCGCGAAGACCGCGCCGTTTTCGAAGACAAAGGTGTTGTTTCCCGATCCGCCGATGATCCGCTCGATATTAGCGACGGCGCTCAGGGTATTCGTGCCGTCGGTCACGGAGACGGTGCCGCCGGCATGAATGGTGAAGGTGAGATCCGCCGTGACGGCGGAGAAATTCAGGGTGTCCGTTCCGGTCGTGCCGGTCTCGCTGACGGTATCGCTGCCCCAGCCGTCGGAGAAGATGTAGTTGTCGCCCGAATTGGTGCCCGTCAGGGTCTCGCCGGCGCTTGTGCTGACGAAATCCTGCATCAGGTGGCGGTACCCGCCGTCACCGGATGCAAAGAGGGGCGCCGCCTCGATCGCGCCCGTCCGGTATTCCAGGTCCCAGTCGCCGCCGGCCTCGACCGCGCCCGTCTTGCCCGTCGAGGCGGCCACATCCGCGCCGGTCAGCGACGACAGGGTCCGGACGAACTCGACGCCCGCCTCGCCAGAGGCTACGTCGCAGCCGTACAGGAGCATGTCGGCGCCGTCCTTGAGGGAGTCGCCCCAGGCCGTGATCTCCGCCGACCGGTCCTGCAGCACGTTCTGAAGCACTGCCGTCGTCCCGAGGCTGATCTCGCCGGATGCTCCGTGAGACAGGATGTACACGGCATCGAGGTTCGTGTACTGCTTGAGGATGTCCGTCACCTGCCGGACGCCGTCCTGGCCGGCATCGAGATAGTAGATGAACACGCCGGACCGGTCGGTGGTGTCGGGATTGGAAGCACCGGCGTCACCCTGTTCGGCGGCGGCCGTCGCGGCAGCGTTCTCTTGCTGGAGACCGTCCACGACGGTCACGACGGACCAGTCTTTCCCGGAGTCTTCGAGCAGGGCCTCGATGAGGGACTGGGCATCGGGAACCGAGGGATCGACGATGATGAGTTCGCAGCGGCCGTCCTGGGCGGCCGGGACCGTGGCCTGAGAGGCATCGTCCGTGGCCGAGGCATCCGTCGTTGCAGTCGGGGCCTGGACCTCGGCTTCGCCTGTCCCGGCGTCGGCGGTTTCCGTCGCCGCGGTCGGATCAAGATTGTCTCCGGCCTGGACGACTTCGACTTCCGCGGGGGCGGCCTCCTCGATCACCGGCGCCGCGATTCCGGGAACGGCCTGCAGGTCATCGACGGGAAGTCCAACGTCCGCAGAGAGAAGGAGGCGCGGCTCCAGGGCCTCGAACCGGTATGGCCGCGGTTTCTTTCCCCGGCCGCTCTTCGCCCGTTTCGATTTATCCGCCGTTCCGTTCCTGCCTTTCAATCGCCACATGATGCCCTCTCAAGAAATCCGCCGCTTTCCCGGCGCGGTTTCCCCGCCGGAAGATAAGGGGAAAAAGCCTGCTATAAAAAACAGGGTCCCGGAACGGAATGCCTGAACGGCTCCCGGTCCGGGATGATCACACAACCTGCTGCAACGGTGCGTTCCGGGGTTCATGCAAACCCGTACCGCCTTACGGCTCCTTTTCAAACCAGTCGTTGATGGAGGCGATGTCCCCGTCGCTCAGGGTGCCCACCGCCTTCTTCAGGCGCAGGCTGTTCATGATGTAATCGTATCGGGCCACGGCGTAATCGCGGCGCGCCCGGTAGAGATCCCGCTCGGCGTCCATAACGGCCAGGATCGTGTACAGACCGGACCGATACCCTTCCCGCTTGGCCTCCAGGACCAGTTTCTGCGCCTCCAGGGCCTCCCGCAGGGCCTTCACACGGTCGATGGAGCTGATGACGCCGAGATAGGCGGCCCGGGTTTCCTTTCTGGCGGCTCGCGTCTGGCGCTCCTCTTCCTGGGCGGCGGCCTGATGCAGGCTCTTGGCTTCCCGGGTGCGGGACGCCACAACGCCGCCCTCGAAGATCGGAATGGTCAGCCGGGCGAGAACATAGGCCGTTTCAACTTCGCTGCCGCCCCCGAAAAGGGTGCCCTCGGTTTTCGTCCGGTCGTATTCCGCTTCCAGGTTGATAAAGGGATAATGCCCCGCCTGCTGCCGGCGGACCTCGTGGCGTGCCTCCTCCACGGCCTGCCGCTGCATTTCCAGGGAGGGGCTCTGCTTCACCGTGGCGTCGATCCACGTCTCGATGTTGTTCGGATCCGGGCTGACCAGGGGCAACTCTTCACGAACGGCGGCAATCTTTTCGACATCCTGCCCGACGATCTCCCTGAGCGCCTGGAAGGCGTCGTCATGATTGCTCTGGGCGGCGATCTTTCTCGCCCGGACATCCGACAGCCTGGCCTTGGCGTCGAGAAAGTCCGTTCTCGAAGTCAGGCCGGAGCTGAACCTGCCGGTGACGAGTTCGTGGTACCGGCTCACCGCCGTCTCCTCGACACCGATGAACTCGAGATTGTCGCGCGTCGCCAGGGCTCCCAGGTAGGCCCTTGCCAGCCGGACCATCATGTCCTGCTTCGCCGTCTCCAGCTTCAGGTCCGCCCCCTTGGCCGTCGCCCGGGCACGCTGAAGGCTGGCCCAGGATGCCATGTTAAACAGGGGTTGAACGAGGGAGATGGAATATTCCGTTGTGGGAAAGGTCGACGAACCCTGGCCGTAGACGGTGTTGTCGCTGCTGATGATGTTCTGCCGCGTCTGCGTGTACACCCCCTCGGCCGTCAGTTTCGGCAGAAGCCCTGCCCTGGCCTGGCTCAGCTTTTCGACCGAGGCATCGCGCTCATAGCGGGCACCGACGAACCGGGGATCGTTCTTGAGGGCCAGCCCATACGCGCTGAGCAGGTCCACGGCGAAGGAAGGATGGGTAGATAAGAGCAGCGTCAGGATCAGGAATGTCCCGATTCCCAACGGACCGGACCGGAAGGTTCTTTTCCCGTGGTCCGACCGGAGTGCGATGCCATGTTTCATGAAGATCCCCTTTCCCGTCACGTTTCCGGATCAAGCTGAATTTGGATTGCAGAAAGGCCCGCTGCCGCATCCGGATGCCGGCATTCGGCGCGCGGACAACTGCACTGGCTTGACATCCTTTGATAAATTAAAGAGATGCGATGGCGGCAATACATCACCCCCTCCCGAATGAAACCGGGGAACAGGGAGTCCACAGCACCCGCTGGCAAGCAAATCGATAATCAAAACAAGCAGCCTCTACGAAGATTCGAATGGGCTACCGGGTGGATGAATACTGCCCGGCGGGGCGAAAAATGTCAAGTTGCTTTAGGTATATTAACGAAAAAAAAAGCAGCGGAAAGCATGACATATTTTATCGATTTCATTATGCAATATTTGACATAGGAGCACTCGCATGCCATTTTCTGTTGATTTCAACATAAGTGTTCGCTAAGTATCGAAGGCAAAGAAAAGACAGGGAAAGGAATGAATCATGAGAAAAGTATTAGCGATCCTTGTTGCTCTACTCCTTCTGGCGGGCTGCGGCGCCTCCATCCGGAAGAACAACGAGAACCTGATGATGCTCAAGGTCGGGATGCCGCAGGCGGAGGCCGTGAAAATCATGGGGCCGCCCACGGTGAGCGAGTCTTACGAGGCGGCGGGGGGAGAGAGGGTGAGCATCCTTTATTATCAGACCGAGACGAAGAACGTCACGGTCCTGTCGGTGAAGGAAGAATGTACGCCCGTTGTTTTCATCGATGGAAAGCTCGTGGGCTGGGGGGACCGCCTGACGGCCTCCACGATCAACACCCATAAAGTCAGGGCGAAGTGACCCGCCGTTCCGGTGCTGTGAGTCCTTCGAGGGATTACCCGCTCTTCGAGAAAATGAAGAAGCGCGCGCCCCGGGCCGCCGCCTGGTGGATCGTGGGCGACCGCCTGTACCACCTGGGCCTCCTGATGACGATGATCTGCATCCCGGCGCTGTTTTACGCCTGGATGCGGATCGAATCGGCGGGCGACTGGATCTCCTGGCTCGTCATCGCCCTGATCGCGTCCATCGGCCTCTTCGGCCTCGGCATCTACTGCAAGGGGAAGTCCTACCGGATGGCCATGGAGGCGGGAATCGACATCGACAAGTTCTAGATGAGGCTGTTCGGAATGCTTCCTGGATGATCCGCCGGGGTCAGCGCTCCACTTTTTCCGAGAGGGGCTCCCCCACGGCTCCCGTGTAGAAGACGATGAGCCGGACCGTGTCTTTTCCGATATTGATCCCGTTGTGGGCGGTGTTCCGGACCTCCAGGATCGCCTGCCCCTTTTCAAAGATGATCGCGGCTCCGTCGCCCATGAGGACCTTCAGGGTTCCCTCCATGACATAGGCATAAACGGGAACCCTGTGGAGATGCCACCCCGTCTGCGCTCCCGGAGCGATCTCGACGACGGCCGCCGTGACCTCGGGCCGCTCCGTCCGCAGGTATTCCAGCGGCTGGCCGTTGCCGGCGGCGGTCGATTTCAGGACCGTCCTGACCGTCACGCCGCTGTCGTATCCCCATCCCGTGGCAACGGAACAGGCCACGACCAGCAGGCACAGGCCGAGAATCAGGCCACCGAATCTCCTGTTTTCTTCCATGATTCCCCCTTCGGACCCCGCTCTCCCGTGTTCAAGCGATAAACGCGACCGGGCCCGTCATTTCCGCCAGGCGGCGAAGGCCTCCCGGAAATCCTTCGTCCAGCCGTGATGCGCCGTGAAGACCGCCTCCACGCCCTGCAGCTTCGCAAGCTTCCCGATGGAGACGACCTCCGTCGGTGTATCCATGTTGAAGCGCTCCACGAAGGGACCCGCCTTGCCCTCCTTCAGGCTGATCGTGTCGCCCGTGAAGAGCCAGCGGCCGTTGACGAGATAGCAGTGCGAACCCGGAGTGTGTCCCGGGGTACGGATCGCCTGCACGATCACGCCGTCGCTGTCCACGGTCTCCCCTCCCGCCAGGAGCCTCCGGCGGGCCGGCAGCGAGTTTCGCATGAAAAACATCCTGTATTCGGGACCCTTGATGATCCGCTCTTCCTCGGACCCGACGAAGAGCGGGACGTCCCCGAGCACGGCCAGGGCTGCCGTGTGGTCGTTGTCGGAATGGGTCAGGAAGACCGCGCTGATCCTGTCCTTCGGGATGCCGAGCGTCCGGAGTCCTTCCTCGACGGCGGCGGCACCATCGCCTCCGTCGATCATGACATAACCGTCTTTTCCCTTGACCAGGTAGAGGTTCACGTAGTCGTTCCGGATGGCGAAAACGCCCGGAACGACCTCGCCGGTGGCCACCGGCGTCATCTTCCGGACCTCGATCAGAAACGGAACCAGGACAAAGCCGGCGATCAGGATCGCGACCCCGGCCAGGACGCCGACAGCGATCAGGATTTTCTTTTTCATGGGATGCTCCTATGCGGATGTCCGCACCTGTCGAAGGGGATACGGGAAGCCGGCTCAGCGCCGGACATTGCACGGGGCGGACGGCGCCGCACCGGCGACCTCGCCCCGCGGGCGGGAGTATAAGGGGGGAAGGCCCCGCATGTCAACCGGATGGACGGGCTTTCCCGGACATCGAGCGGTGAGGGACAAGGGAAACGCAGCAGGCGGGCGTTTTTCAACCGTCCGCCATGAATCACCCCGCTCGGACGGTTCAAAAAGGCCCGGATGCAAGGCCCCCGAAGTTCCGAGACGCGAGGCGTACTTTTTCGTACATCGAGCGGCGAGGGACGAGGGAAACGCAGCAGGCGGGCGTTTTTCAACCGTCCACAAGAGGCTGCATCCGGAGCGGCCTCTCCAGATGGTTGGCCGCAAGAAGGGCCTCGTCCCGGAAGATCTCCCGGGTGGGACCATCGGCGGCCACGCAACCACCGTTGAGGATGATCGTCCGCTCGCAGACATCCAGGACGAGATCGAGGTCGTGGGTGGCGATGATCTTCGTATGCCGGAAGTTGCGGAGAAGCCCGATCAGCTGCCTCCGGGAAAGGGGATCGAGGCCGGAGCTCGGCTCATCCATGACCAGGATGTCCGGCGACATGGACAGGACCGTAGCGATGGCGGCGGCGCGCTTCTCGCCTCCCGATATCCGGTAGGGCGGCCGTTCGGCCAGGTGGCCGGCGCCGACCTCCCGGAGCGCCCCGTGAACACGGGCCTCCACCTCGCCCGGCGGCAGGCCCAGATTCAGGGGGCCAAAGGCCACGTCGTCAAAGACGCGGGGCATGAACAGCTGGTCGTCGGGATCCTGAAAGACCATGCCTACCCGGCGGCGCACGTCGTCCACGTTTTTCCGGGTCAACGGGAAATCGCCCACCTGGACGGTTCCGCCGGCCGGGAAGAGGCATCCGTTGAGGTGAAGCAGCACCGTGGATTTACCCGCTCCGTTGGCGCCGACCAGTCCGACCGACTCTCCGTGAACGATCCGGAAGGAGACGCCCCTGAGCGCCGGCGTGCCGTCGGGGTAAGCGAATTCGAGGTTCTTCAGCTCGACGATGTGATGACTCAAGCGGGCCTCCCGAGGACGAGCATCCCGAGCCAGAGGGGGATGTTGAAGCAGCGCACAAGCAGGAAGAAACCGATCCACAGGGACGCGAAGAGGACGTCCCCGGCCCCGACGGACCGCTCCCTCAGGAGATGAATCCTTCCGGAAAAGCCGCGGGAGATCATGGCCTGGTAGATGCGCTGCGCCCGGTCGAGGGAACGGAGCAGGAGCTGCCCGCACAGGGACCCGAAGACCCGGAAGGAGATGTGCCGCCGGCCGAATGACCGCAGGGAGTGGGCGCGGACCATCCGGCCCGCCTCGTCCGCCACCACGTGGATGTACCGCTTCAGGAAGAGAAGCTGGGAAACGAGGATCCTTGGCACGCCCATCTTCCCGAGGCCGAAGCACACGGCGTCAAAGCCGCAGCTCTCCACGAGGATGAGGGCCGCACTCACCGTGAGGAGAAACTTGACCAGGATTGAAAGGAAAGAAACCCAGCCGCCCGAAACGGCCAGCGGACCCAGCTCGGCGACGATGCGGCCGTCGAAGAAGGGATTGAACATGCCGATCATGACGGCGAAGGGTGACGCAACGAGCAGCCGCCGGGCGATTCTTCGGACGGGAAGGCGGCCCAGAGCCGCCAGGGAGACGGGATAGAGGACGAGCGGGAGAAGGCCGAGGAGGTCGTATTTTTCAAAGGATGAGACGACGGCGATGTAGAGAAACGTCGTGACGATCATGGCGCGGGGGTCCACCCCGAGCGCGGGGGAGCCGGCCCTCCCGGAACCGTCGAGACCGTTTACCGCGTCGAGCGTCTGACCGGCACCGCTCATGGATTCGACTCTCCCGGGGGGATGCTGTCCTTCCCGTATCCGGCGGATATCCGGAGATCCATCATCGATCGGGCGACCGCCGGCTCTTTCCCGGCCGGGCCGCCCGTCTCAGGAAGACCCCGGCCGCCCCCGCCAGGAGCAGGGTCAGCCCGCCGCCGACGATGCCGGCAACGGAGCGGCCGGCACTGACATCGGGCCACGATTCGTTCCCGCCGGTCTTGGCGGCCGTTCCTCCCGGGACCATCCGGAAGCCGTAATCCGGCAGGATCGCGATTTTTTCCTGGATCCCGGCCAGTGCCTCATGGGCCGTGCTTCCCGGCCCGGACAGCTCCTCCTTCCCCGCCGTGCGCAGCATGGACCACTCGAGCCCGTCGGGGTTCGTGGAGGCAAACCAGGACAGGACGCCGCCGGTGAGTACGGCCAGCAAGGCCAGGACAGCCAGGAGTCTCCTCATGGCCCCCCCGGAGGCTTTCACAACCGGGGCCGCCTGCAGAATCTCGGGCCGGGCGTTCCAGACGAACGTGATGACCGCGGCGGTAACCAGCCCTTCGACGATGCCGATGGCGAGATGAATCGGCTGCATGAGGAGAGCGAACGTAGCCAAGGGAAGCTCACTGATGCCGGAGGCGACCGTCTCGAGCACGACGGCAAAGGCTCCCAGCTGCAGGGCCACGATGGAGGACAGCAGGGCTCCGGCCAGGATTTTTCCCGCCGAGGGGTTCCCCCCGACGACTCGCCGGCAGAGCAGGGGATAGGCAACGAAGCAGGGAAAGAAGCCGAGATTGAAGATGTTGCACCCGAGGGCAAGCAGGCCGCCGTCGGCGAAAAAGAGGGCCTGGACGGCGAGGACGGAGGCCATGGTGAGAAACGCCGCATGGGGCCCCAGGAGCATCGCCAGGATCATTCCTCCCCCCAGGTGGCCGCTGGAGCCTGTGGCCGGAATCGTGAAATTGATCATCTGCGCCGCAAAGATGAAGGCCCCCAGGACTCCCATGAGCGGAACGATTTTCCCGTCCGGATCCTCCCCGATCTTCTTCGCGGAATAAACCGTCAGGCCGGCCGTGACGGCCCACATGGTCCCGCCGACGGCGGGCGTGATCAACGCATCGGCCATGTGCATGTTTCGGCTGCGCCTCCTCTTTCCGTTCTGCCCGGCGGCCCCTGTAACATGAACGATCATTTCGTGACAATACAAAACCGCCTCTCCCGCCAGCAAGAAGCCATCGGGGGGATGATGCATAATTGCATCGTCATAACCGGCACATTCATCACCATCCCGTTTGACGGAGGGAGCGAAATATGGTAGGCGGTCTTCTCTCCTCACCCCTTACACAGCGGCGTCACACACCTGCCGGACCGGGGCCCGCTTCCGCCCGGGCGGCGGCCGTCGTGTGCCGGTCTGTCCGGGGCTGCGGAGCAATCATCGCCGGGAATTCAAATCCTGATAAGGAGGGTTATCATGATGAAGCGCTTTCTTCTTGGAGTATCCGTACTTTGTCTCGTTTTTGCCCTGGCCGGCCCGGCCCCGGCCGCCGAGCCGATCCGGATCGGCGTGGCCGGCGCCCACAGCGGAGACCTGGCTTCCTACGGCCTGCCGACGGTGAAGGCCGTCGAACTCGTGGTCAAGGACGTCAATGCCAGGGGCGGCGTTCTGGGCCGGAAGATCGAACTCCTCGTCGAGGACGACGTCTGCAAGCCCGAAGTGGCGACCAACACGGCCACGAAACTGGTTTCAAAAAAGGCTGACGTGATCATCGGCCACATCTGCAGCGGGGCGACCAAGACGGCCCTGGGCATCTACAAGGATGCAAGACTGGTCACCGTCTCTCCCTCGGCGACCAACCCGGAGCTGACCCAGAGCGGGAGATACCCCAATTTTTTCCGTACCATCGCCTCCGATGACGCCCAGGCAAAGCTGGGCGTCGAGTTCACCGTAAACAGACTGAAAGTGACCCGGATCGCCATCCTCCACGACAAGGGGGACTACGGGAAAGGCTTCGCCGAGTTCGCCAGGAAATTCATCCAGGAAGGGAAAAGGGCCAAAGTGGTCCTCTTCGAGGGAGTCACACCCGGGGCGGTGGATTACTCAGCCGTGGTCAACAAGATCCGCCAGTCCGGAGCGGAAGCGGTGATTTACGGAGGATATCATCCCGAGGCGTCGTCCATCGTCGCCCAGATGCGGAAGAAGAACATGAAGACCCTGTTCATCTCCGATGACGGCGTGAAGGACGACACGTTCATCAAGGTCGCCGGCCGATACGCCGAGGGCGTCTATGCCTCCGGGCCGAAGGACACCAAGAAAAACCCCCTGGCCATCGCCGCCACCGCCGCCCACAAGAAGGCCTACAACACCGATCCGGGCGCCTTCTTCCTGGAAGGGTACGCCGCCGCCCTGGCGGTCGTGAGCGCAATCGAAAAAGCGAAATCCACGGAATACAACGCCCTCGTGAAAGCCCTCCGGACGAACTACGTAAACACCCCCGTGGGCAAGATCCGGTTTGACAACCGGGGAGACGCCATCGGCGTCGGCTTTGCCATGTACGAAGTGAAAAACGGGACGTACGTGGAAGTCCGATAAACGATCCGAAGGGGTTCTCCGCCACCGGCGGGGAACCGTGAACATGGGCCTTCCGGCCGGGTGCGCCGGAAGGCCCTTATTTCCGAAGGAATCATGGATTATTTTCTTGAACTGTTTATCGGAGGATTGACCCGGGGAAGCATTTACGCGCTGATCGCCCTGGGCTATACGATGGTCTACGGCATCATCGAGCTGATCAACTTCGCCCACGGCGAGATCTACATGATCGGGGCGTTCACGGCCCTCATCACGGCCACCGTCCTGACCATGAGCGGCATGAGCGGAATCTCCGTGCTGATCCTGGCGTTTCTCGTGGCGGTCCTGTATTCGGCCTGCCACGGCTTCACGGTGGAAAAGATCGCCTACAAGCCCCTTCGAGGCGCCTCCCGTCTCTCGCCCCTGATCAGCGCCATCGGGATGTCCATCTTTCTCCAGAATTACGTCATGCTGGCCCAGACCTCCGATTTCCTTCCCTTCCCGAACCTGCTGCCGGAAGTGCCGTTCATGGAATCGCTCGGTCACGTCATGGGCTCGACGGAGTTCGTCATTGTCGCCACCACGACGGTCGTCATGATCCTGCTGACCGTTCTCATCAAATTCACGAGGATCGGCAAGGCCATGCGGGCCACCGCCCAGGACCGGAACATGGCGATGCTTGTGGGGGTGAATGTGAACCGCGTCATCTCGATGACCTTCATCATCGGCTCCTCCCTGGCAGCCATTGGCGGCATCCTCATCGCGTCCCACATCGGCCGGATCAATTTCTACATCGGCTTCATCGCCGGCATCAAAGCCTTCACCGCCGCCGTCCTCGGCGGGATCGGCAGCATCCCCGGCGCGGTCCTCGGCTCCCTTGTCCTGGGATGGACCGAAAGCTTCGCCACGGGATACGTCTCCAGCGACTACGAAGACGTCTTTGCCTTTGCGCTCCTGGTCCTGATCCTCATCTTCCGCCCCTCGGGCCTGCTGGGCCGGTCCACGACACAGAAGGTATAGGGGGGATTCATGAAACGGCTCGCCGGCCTCCGGGAATCCCTCGTTATCGCCCTCTGGTTCATGTTCCTCACCTTCCCCATCCTGGTCATCCAGGTGAACACCATTGAAAAAACCATCATCTGGCGCTGGCAGAACATGCTCTACATAGGAATCGGGAGCTTCGCCCTGTCGTTCGTCTGGCGCTATTTCCTCGGCAGGACCAAGGCGGGCGGGCGGAACGGCGGCGGGGAGGAAACGGATCCGAAGGGCGTCCTGCTCCGGATCACCGGGGACGCCCGGTTCTCCCGGGGTGCGCTGATCGCCGCGGCCGTCGCGGCCCTGGCTTTCCCCTTCCTCTCCTCCACCTACCAGGTGAACATCATGACGACGGCTCTGATGTACGTCGTCCTGGGACTGGGCCTCAACATCGTCGTCGGCCAGGCGGGGCTCCTCCACCTCGGCTACGCCGCCTTCTACGCCGTGGGCGCCTACACGTATGCCCTGCTCTACCAGCATTTCGGGATCGGTTTCTGGACGGCCCTGCCCCTGGGCGCCCTGATGGCCACGATCTTCGGCCTGCTGCTCGGCTTCCCGGTCCTGCGCCTCCGCGGCGACTACCTGGCCATCGTGACCCTGGGATTCGGCGAGATCACCCGCCTCATTCTGGAGAACTGGAGCGAGTTTTCCTCCGGCCCCAGCGGCATCTCGGAGATCCCCCGCCCGGGATTCTTCGGCATGGAGATGAACCTGGAACAATCCACAATCTACCTGTATTTCCTCATGATCGGATTCGTCCTGTTCACCATTTTCGTCACGAACCGGCTCCAGGACTCCCGGATCGGCCGGGCCTGGCTCGCTCTCCGGGAGGACGAGGTGGCCTGCCAGGCCATGGGGGTCAACAAGACCATGGCAAAGATGACGGCCTTCGCCCTCGGCTCCACCTGGGCGGGCATGATGGGGGTCGTCTTCGCCGCCAAGACGACCTTCGTGAACCCGGCGAGCTTCACGTTCCTGGAATCGGCCATGATCCTCTCCATCGTGGTCCTGGGCGGCATGGGCTCGACCCTGGGGGTGATCCTGGCCTCCTTTCTTCTGATCCTGATGCCGGAATACCTGCGGGCCTTCAGCGACTACCGGATGCTCCTGTTCGGAACGATCATGGTGGTGATGATGATCTTCCGCCCCCAGGGGATCATCACAAACATCCGCCGGACCTACGAGTACCATTTCGACCGGAAACCAAACGGCGAGCCCGGCACGCCGGCGTGAGAGGACCATGGAAGCGATCCTGGAAACCAAGAACCTGACCATGAATTTCGGGGGCATTACGGCTCTGGACCGGGTGGATCTGCAGGTCCGCCAGGAAGAGGTCTGCGCCCTGATCGGCCCCAACGGCGCCGGCAAGACGACCTTCTTCAACTGCATCACCGGAATCTACCCGCCCAGCGAAGGAGACGTCTTCATCTCCCCGCCGGGAGGGAAGCGGAAGCGGATCAACGGCCTGCCGGTCCACAAGGTGACGGCCCGCGGGCTGGCGCGGACGTTCCAGAACATCCGCCTGTTCCCGGACATGACCGTCCTGGAAAACGTCATGGTGGGGCGCCACTGCCGGACGAGGGCGGGAGTCCTGGGCGCCGTGTTCCGGGACCGGACCACCCGAAACGAGGAAAAGGCCATTGTCACCCGAAGCTATGACATCCTCGAACGGATCGGCCTGGCCGACGCGGCCAACACCCTGGCCCGCAACCTCCCTTACGGGGACCAGCGGCGCCTCGAGATCGCCCGTGCCCTGGCAACGGAGCCTTTCCTCCTTCTCCTGGACGAACCGGCGGCGGGCATGAACCCCCGGGAGACGGCGAACCTGGAGGAGCTGATCCTGAAGATCCGGAATGAGGAGAAGATCGCCATTCTCATGATCGAGCACGACATGAGAATGGTCATGAGCATCTCCAACCGGATCTTCGTCCTGGACTACGGAAAGAAAATCGCCGAGGGCACCGCGGCGGAAATCTGGGAGAATCCGGTTGTGATCAAGGCGTACCTCGGGGAAGAGTTCGATGCTTGACGGAATCTGCAATTGGTTTTATAGCATTCCCCTGCTATACGGATCGGCTGGTTGAATTCATGCTGGAATTGAGAAACGTCCAGACGTATTATGGCAACATTCAGGCCCTGAAGGACGTGAGCATGATCCTCCGGGAACGGGAGATCATCACCCTCATCGGGGCCAACGGGGCGGGGAAAACGACAACCCTGATGTCCATCTCGGGAATCGTCCCCCCTCGTTCGGGGGAGATCCTGTTCATGAACCGGCCCCTCTCGCAGCTGAGCCCGGACGCCATTGTCGCCATGGGGCTCTCGCAGGTGCCCGAGGGGAGGAGGATCTTTCCAAACCTGACGGTTGCGGAAAACCTGGACATGGGCGCCTTCCTGCGAAAGGATCGGGAAGGCATCCGGAAGGACCTGGCGTACGTCTTCGACCTGTTTCCGATCCTCGCCCAGCGCCGCCACCAGCCCGGCGGCACCCTGAGCGGCGGGGAGCAGCAGATGCTGGCCATCTCGCGGGCCCTCATGGCAAGGCCGCGGCTGCTCCTGATGGACGAACCGTCCCTGGGACTGGCACCGATGTACGTGAAGCTGATTTTCGAGATCATCCGGAAGATCAACCACGAAAACGGAACGCCCATCTTCCTGGTGGAGCAGAACGCCCACATGGCCCTGCGAGTGGCCCACCGGGGTTATGTCATGGAAAACGGCCGGATCACGCTGGAAGGAACGGCGGACAGTCTTCTTCACAACGAAGACGTCAAGCGGGCCTACATAGGAGCTTGAATGATGAACGATAAAGGATCTTATTCGACGTTGGAAAAACAGTTTCAGGAATTGATCTCCATGGCCATCCAGGAGGGATATTCCGACATTCACATCGCCGGCAGTTCCCCCCTGGTTTTCCGAAAGAACGGCTCCATCCAGTTCGATCGCAATCTTCGCTGGACACACGAAGCCGTGGATGCCCTTGTTGCCTGGCTGGTACAGGGGGAGCACCTCCACCGGCTCCGGACGCGTCTGTCTGTCGACTTTGCCAAAACCGTCAGCAATACGCGCCTGCGGATCAATGCGTTCATAACCCTTCGGGGCTTCAGCCTCGCCATCCGCCTGTTGCCGGGAACCGTGCCGAGGCTGAACAACCTGAACATCCACCCCTCGATCCAACAGTACTGTCAGAATAAAGCGGGGCTGATCCTGGTCTGCGGTCCCACCGGCAGCGGAAAGTCCACGACGATCGCGGCCATGGTGGAGGAAATCAACGAAACACGATCTGCCCATGTCATCACCCTGGAGGACCCCATCGAGTACCGCTTCGTCTCCAAGCGCGCCTTCGTGGAGCAGCGGGAACTGGGGACCCACATGACCTCCTTCGAGCAGGGTCTCCTGGACGTCCTCCGGCAAGACCCGGACGTCATCGTCGTCGGCGAGCTCCGGGAGCGCCAGGTCATGCGCCTGACCCTGGACGCGGCCGAGTCGGGGCACCTGGTCATCGCCTCGCTCCACTCCTCCAGTCCCGAGGAGGCTATCTTCCGGATCTGTAACGCCTTTCCCCTTGAAGCCCAGACAGAAGTCCGAAACCAGCTCTCGACAAGCCTGATCCTGATCGCCGTCCAGCACTTGCAATTGCTGGATCGCACCGGTTTTCAGGTCCCCCTGATGACGATCATGCGCAACAATCAGGCGGTCCGGTCCCTCATCCGGGACAATAAGATCTCCCAGATCGAGAGCACCATGCAGACCGCCAAGGGAGAAGGGATGTTCACCAGTGAAGCGTATATGACGGACTACCTGAATTATCGGACCCAGTTCGTGCCTCCCTCGGCTGTCTTCCGTCCTTCCGAGCTGCCTCCGGAGTACCCGGATTACGCGCCGCCCCTCCTCTATTCAAAAGCCGTCCCCAGGCCCGTTCCGGCAGCTCCAGCCGCCGGTATTGAGGAGAGGGTGATTCACTTTCCCGCGGCACGACCGGAGGACGCCGCCAATGCGTTGGAAGGGGAATCGGGAGACTACCAGCTGACCATCGAAGAGAACTCCTCCCTCGAGGACCTGATCGCCCAGATGCGGGAAACCAAGTAAGGCGGGCTTCCCTTTGATTTTCCTCCGCGACGTCAGCCTCTCCTTCGGAGCCAGGGTTCTCTTCGGAGGCATCGACTGGACCATCACCGAACGGAGCCGGATCGGGCTCGTGGGGGACAACGGAACCGGCAAGACGACGCTGCTCCGGGCCATCCTGGGCCAGGTGGAGTTGGACGGGGGCTCCATTGAGATCGCGGGCCGCCGGGACCGCGCCGTCGGCTATCTCCCCCAGGACCTGGTGGAACTCGAAGCGGCGCCCCTGATGGACTTCATCAAGGACCGCACGGGCATGGGGGACCTCGAACGGGACATCCGTCGCTGCGAAGAGGATATCTCCCGGGAGTCGACCCCGCCCGCGGCCCTTCTGGAGCGTTACGAAAACCTGCTGACGGTCTTCCGCAACCGGAGCGGGTACGGCTTCGAAGCCAGGACCCGGCAGGTGCTCCGCGGCCTCGGTTTCCGCGAGGGAGATTTCGGCAAGGCATGCTCCGATTTCTCCGGCGGCTGGAAAATGCGGATCCTCCTGTCGATCATTCTCCTCTCCGACCCGTCCGTCATGCTCCTGGACGAACCCACGAACCACCTGGACACGGAAAGCATGGAGTGGATCGAGGGGTATCTCGGGAACTACGCGGGCACGCTGATCACCGTCTCCCACGACCGGACGTTCCTGGACCGGATGGTCGGCCAGATCGCCGAACTGGCGGGCGGAAAGGTTTCCGTCTTCAAGGGCAGTTACACCGCCTACCTGGCAGAGCGGGAGCGCCGGCGGGAGGCCCTGGAACAGGAGCGGCTGCGCCGGGATGGCGAGATCCGGCGGACCATGGATTTTGTCGAGCGCTTCCGCTACAAGGCCACCAAGGCCAGGCAGGTCCAGAGCCGCATCAAGAGGCTGGAGCGGCTGGAAGTCTTCGAGGACCCCTCGGAGGCAAGGACCGTGACGATCCGCTTCCCCGATGCCCCCCGGAGCGGACGGGAGGTTCTGACCGTTCGCGATCTCGCCAAATCCTATGGCCCGCTGGAGGTTTTCCGGGATCTCCGCTTCTCCGTCAGCCGGGGTGACCGGGTGGCCCTGGTCGGCGTCAACGGCTCCGGGAAATCCACCCTGACGAGGATCCTGAGCGGAGACGAGGACCCGACCGCGGGAACGGTCGAGCTTGGCCTGAATGTCCGGATCGGTTTTTTTTCCCAGGAAAGCGCGGAAAACCTGGATTACGGGCGGACGGCCTGGGAAGAGGTCTGCGATGCCGGGAGCCGCGCCACCGACCAGGAGCGGCGCAATCTCCTGGGGGCGTTCCTCTTTTCCGGGGACGACATCCACAAGCCCGTCCGGGTGCTCTCGGGCGGCGAGAAGTCCCGCCTGGCCCTCTTGAAGCTGATCCTTGAGGACACGAACCTCCTCATTCTCGACGAGCCGACGAACCACCTGGACCTCAAGACCAAAGACCTTTTCCAGGACGCCCTCCTCCAGTACACCGGGTCGGTCGTCATCGTCTCCCACGACCGCTACTTCCTCGACCGGATGGTGAACCGGGTCCTGGAGATCCGGGACGGGCATCTCCGTGAATATGCCGGGAACTACTCGTACTTCATAGAGAAGCGGGAGCTGGAACGGGCCGCGGAAACGGAGGGCATGAAGCCGGCGGCGGAGGGAGTCCGCGAGCTGCCGCCGAAGGAAGTGCGCCGTCTCGCGGCGGAAGAGCGGAACCGTCTGTCCCGCACCCGGACCGCCCTGAAGAGAGAGTTCTCGGAGGTGGAAGGGCGGATCGGAGTCCTGGAGACCGACAGGGCGGCCCGTGAGGAGATGCTGTGCGACCCCCATGTCCTCCGGAACGGAGACCGGGTAAGGCTGCTCCATGGCGAATTGAGGCAGATCCGGAACGAACTGGACACTCTCTACGAACGCTGGGGCGACCTGGGCCAGCAGATCGAGGCCCTGGACGCAGCCCCTCCGACAAATGGAGCGGCGGCAGAAAGTCCGCGAAACCCGTAAAGAAACGGCCGCGTTGTGATATAGGAGCGAAGAATCGCAGCCGCAGTCAGGAGGAATCATTCATGGCACGATCGAACACCACCCCCGTCCTTCACGGCGGGTTCCTGAAAACCGCCGGCCCCTGGATATGTGCCGCCCTGCTGGTCCTTGCCGCTTCCGCAGCGGGCATGTGGACCGCAGAGGCCGCCCCGTCATCGGACAGCCCCTACAGCATCCACATTTCATCGTTCCAGGAGGAGATCAACGCGATCAAGCATGTGCGGCAACTCGCCGCGAAGGGCTGGCCGACCTATTACCGGAAAGTCATCCTGCCCCGGAAGGGAACCTGGTGGAGGGTGTACGTGGGACCATACACCAGCGAGGCGGAAACGGGCAGGCAGGCGAGCCGCCTGAAGGCACAGGGACTCACCCGGTATGCCGCCATCGAGCGGACGGGGCCGGCCGAGGCGAAACCTGCGCCTCCTCCGCCGGCCGTGAAGACCGTCCGGACCCCGGAACGGACCGCCCCAACCCCGGAGCCGGCGGCTTCACCAAAAGGAAAGATCCTCTTCCCCGAAAAGACCAAAATGGAGCCGATCGGACATTCCCGAACGGTCGAATCGGTGCGAACGCCCGCGGCCGCGAAACCGGCATCCCCATCCGTTACACCTGCGCAGGTCGGAACTTCCCCTGCAGAACCCTGCAAAGGGGATTCCTGCCGCTCGAAGCCCGCATCCAGGGACCTTCCCGTGCTGACAGAACCTCCCGCAAGCGCCTCGCGGGCCGCCTCGGCTCCGAGTCCCACTCGACCGGCGGTCGTCGAGGCACGGCCGGAAAGGAAGGAACCGGCCGGGGCGGGAGGCATCACCTGGGGGGACATGAAGGAGGAGCCCGCCGCGGGGGAAAACGATCTGCACCAACCGGCAGCCCGGGCCCCGGCGGTTGAGCCGACGCGCGCCGATTCCGGCACAGCGCCGGTACGAAACGCCGAATGGCAGGCGGCTCCCGCGATCCCCGGCGATCGACTGGAGGCCCGGAAATCCTTCGATAAAGCCAACGAATACGTGGCGAAGGGGATGCTGGAGATCGCGGTGGCAAACTACAGCCGTGCCATCGAGCTGGATCCGAGCTTTGCGGAAGCCTATAACGGACGGGGCATCACCTACGAGGCGATTCAGCGCGCCGACCTGGCCATCTCCGATTACGATGCGGCGATCCGGCTGAAGCCGGACTACAGCGAAGCCTTCTACAACCGTGCCCTGGCCTGCCGCAAATCGGGCCGCTTCGACCAGGCACGCCACAACCTGGAGAGCGCCTGCGCCCTGCAACACCGGCGGGCCTGCGAACTGCTGGCGGAGATGAAGGGAACCCGGAAGTAGCGAAACCGGCCGTTCGTACCGCCGGACCTTCTTCCGTGCTCATCCCCCGTCGAGACCGCCTTTCTCCCTCATGCGGAACCAGCCGACCGGATCGGTCAGGTATTCCTGCGTATCCTTCAGCGAGACGAAGTGTTCGTGCTCGATGTCGGCAAGCAGGTTGAAGAAGGCCTTCTCACGGGGATCCGTGACCTGGTCCCGGAGCCGGGCGTAGTAGAGCGCGCCGTTGGCCTCAAATTCGATCGCCGTCTCCAGCGCCTCCAGGTCGTTCTTGTCGCCGGCGGGCCCCCGGCCGGCCTCGCGGATCATCTTTGCCAGGACGTCCTTCACCACCGTGGACTTCACCTTCAGGGGAACCGTCTCGGGCCATTTTTCCTCTCTCGACCATTTCCCGTGCAACTCCCGGAGCCGCGCGTAGTGCTCCATCTCCTCCACGGCGATCTGTTCGAACATCACCCTCCCCACGGGATTGGCCGTCTTCCGGGCATGCTCCATGTAGAACCGGTGTTCCTGAAGCTCGTTGTTCAGGGCCACTTCCAGGGCGTTCAGGCGCTCTTTCATCTCCTCCCTCCCTCCTTTCCACCGGATTGTCCGGGTTTCCGCAGGTTCAGTCCCCGCGGTCTTTTTCGTACCGATCGTACGTGTCGATGTCGGGTGTGTACAGGAGCACGGTCCTGTCGTCCAGCATGCGGGCCCCCGTCCGGGCCGTCATGATGGAATACCAGATTCCGATCCGCTCTCCCCGGTCGTTGAGGATTGAAAATCCGGAGGGCACCTGGCTCACATCCCGGGCCCTGCGCTGAACACCCTCTACCAGTTCCCCGCAGGTCCGGGGATTCATGTCCAGCCGCCGCCACAGCGTGTCGTCCACGAGCTTCAGGTCCTTCCGGATTCCGATGATCGCATTCGGATAGGTGTGGGACCCGCTTGCATACCAGGCATAATCGGCGCGGCAGGAGTCCGCTTCAAACATGCGGGTCGCCTCCAGATCCGGCGTGATCCGGCCGGCCTTCCCGGCAAACGCGGCGCAGCCGCACAGAAGCGCCAGGACGCTCAAGACGGCGGCCAGCCTCTCGATTCTCTTCATGTCGCACCTCCCTGTTGCGAGGTCCGGTGAAATCGGGCGGTCTCTGCCGATTCGTGTCCGGTCCCGCCATGTTCAGTTTCAGAGTCCCTCTTCGGACCGCCGGGGGATGATGAGCCACATGGCCAGATAGGCCAGGATCCCGAAGCCGAACGAGAACAGGGCCACCAGGATGAAAAGAACCCGGATCACCGTGGGATCCCGTCCGGTGTACTCCCCGATGCCGCCGCAGACGCCGCCGAGTTTCCGGTTCGTTTCCGACAGATACAGCTGTTTCATGATTGTTTCCCCCCACAGAAACGGGTGTTCAAAAGGTACCCGAAAGAGAGGATGTTTTCAACCGGCTTTCGGGATCCTCAGAGGAAAGTGCGGGAGAACATCAACTCCGCATCCGACGTGCCGATCAGAATCAGCTCGGAATTTTCCTCCACAGGCAGGAACGGATCCGGATTGATGGTCACGTCGCCGCTTTCCTTCCGGATGCCGACAACGGTACACCCCGTTTGCGGTCGTACCCGGGCCTGGGCAAGGGTCTTCCCCACAAGGGAGGGGGGTGTGGGAAGCCGGAAGATGTTGAGTCCCTCCGCGAGGAGGAACATGTCTTCGTTTTCCAGGTAATGGAAGATCGCATCGGCTCCCAGGGAGGCATAGGACAAGACGAAATCCGCACCCGCACGATGCAGGGTCGAGACGTTCCTGTCCGCGTTGGCCCGGCAGATGATCTGCATGTCCGGACGCAGGCTCCGGAGGTACTTTGCCAGGTAGATGTTCGTCGCATCGTCGTGGGTGGTAATCAGGGCGGCGGGAGCCTTTTCGATCCAGGCCTTCTTCAGCGTTCCGATGTCCGCGGCGTCTCCGGTGACGTAAAGGGTGTCTTCCTCGGTCCGCCGGGGGTTCTTTTCGATGATGAGAAAGTCCACGCCCCGCTCCTTGAACTGCTCGCCGATGGCTTTGCCGACGCGCCCGCCTCCGATGATGATCACCGGGTCGCCGGCATGGCGGCTCAACTGATAGAAAGAATACACCTCGTCGTAACGGGCGATCTGTTCCTCCGTGCCGGCAAATACCAGGGCCGTGGAGCGCTGGATCACCGTATCCGGCCCGGGCACCTCGAACCGGCCCCGCTCCCAGATGGCGACGACGGCCACCCCGATCTGCTCCCGAAGCCGGCTCTCTGCCAGGGTCTTTCCCACCAGGGGGGTGCTTATGGCGGGGGCCTCGGCGATCAGGAGGTTGTCGAAGCGCCCCAGGATGTTGGACCGGAAGTCGCCGCCCAGGGTCCACCCCGCCAGGGAGCGTCCCAGAATCTCCGTCAGTTCGAGGACCCTTGAACACCCTGCGAGAGACAGGATGTCCACGGAATGGGGGGAATCGGCCGTGGCGATGATGGGAACCGTCTCGGTCAGTTCCCGGACGGTGAAGGCGATGTTGGTATTCACCTCGTCGCGGTTGGTGGCGACAATGAGAGCGGCCCGGTCGGCCCGCATCTTCCGGTATGTCTCCGGATCGTCGATGTGGCCGATGGCGATCCGCACGCCCGCGTCGTACAGGTCCTTGGACTTTTCGTACTCATCGACGATCACGACATATTCCCGCTTGTAGGTCTTCAGCTTTTCGATCAGCGCCGTGGTGACGGCATCGTAGGACGTGATGATGACGTGGTTCCTCGTTTCCGGCGGCAGTTCGCGGGCATAGCGCTTGCGGGTCTCCGCCTCGATCCAGGGTGCGAAGAAGAATTTGATGAAGGTGAAGGGGAGCAGGACCAGGAGAAAGATCACCCCGGAAAAGAGGACCAGGATGGAGAAGAGGCGCCCCAGGTCCGACTGGAAGGTGATGTCGCCGAACCCGAGGGTGCTCATGACGACCAGGGTCCAGTAGAATCCGGTGATCCAGGAATGATCCTGTCCCTCCGCCGCCATGATCAGATGGAAGATCACGCTGTAGACGGTGACCATGGTGAACAGGACCAGGCAGTAGCGCAGGAGCATCCGGGTGTTCTGCCGGGTGCTCTCACTGTCGAGAAAGGAGCTGATGACGGAAGGAAGAAATTTCATGGGTGTTCCCTTCTGTAACCCCGTTGACGGCCTTCTTCCCTCATTTCACCGGGGGGCGGACGGCCCGGGCCGTCCGGGCGACGATGGCCATGAGAGCCGCCGAGGCCAGCCTCGTCCGCACCGTGTCGGCCCGGCTGGTGAGGATGATCGGGATCCGGGTCCCCAGCACGATCCCGGCGCCTTCCGCCCCCGCCAGGTAGGTGAGCTGCTTCAGGAGCATGTTGGCCGACTCGATGTCCGGCGCCAGGAGGATGTCCGCCTCGCCGCTGACGGGGGATTCGATTCCCTTGGTCTTCGCGGCCCGGGCGCTGATGGCATTGTCGTAAGCGAGCGGTCCGTCGAGGATGCCGCCCCGGATCTGGCCCCGGTCGGCCATCTTGCACAGGGCCGCCGCATCGAGCGTGGAAGGGATCCGGGAGGTGACCGTCTCCACGGCGGACAGGATGCCCACCCGTGGCGTCGGGATCTGCAGCATCACAGCCAGGTCGATGGCGTTCTGGATGATGTCCCGCTTGTCCTCGAGGCCGGGAAAGAGGTTGACCGCCGCGTCGGTCATCATGAGCATCTTGGGATAGGCGGGAACGTCCAGGACAAAGGCGTGGCTGATCCGCCGTCCGGTCCGAAGCCCCGAGGCGGAAGGGACGACGGCCCCCAACAGCTCGTCGGTGTGGAGGCTCCCCTTCATGATCGACTCCACCTCGCCCCGGCGTGCCATCTCGACGGCCTTTTCCGCCGCCGCATGGCTGTGGGGAACCGCGACGATCCGCTGGTCTCCCAAGTCGATCCCCGCCTCCCCGGCGGCTTGACGGATCTTCTCCTCGGGACCGACCAGAACCGGGATGATGATCCCCCGCTCGGCCGCCAGGATCGCCCCCGCGAGGGAATCGCGGTCGCAAGGGTGCGCGACGGCGCAGGTGACGGGTCCACAGACGCTGCAGGCCCGGAAAAGATTCACGAAGACGTCCCGCCGCCTGAGCTCCAGGTGGGCCGGCGCGACTTCGTTGTAGGCGAGCTTTTTCTCCGGCGCCTCCACGACCGTTATGCCGGCAACCAACTCCCGGCCCTCCTGGTTGACGACCCGGCAGTCCAGGACGACGCGGCGGCCCGTGTCGTCCTTCGCCGTCACGGTGACCCGGGCCGTGAGCGAATCCCCCACCCGGACGTCGCCGGTATATCGCATGTCCCGGCTCAGGATCTTCGTTCCGGGGCCGGGAAGGCGCGTTCCGATCAGATCGGACAGAAGGGCCTCGGAGCCGGCGGCCTCTGTCGTCTCGATCCGCCTTGGGTCCCCGCCGCCCGCCTCCGGAGCCAGATGAAACGAATCCACGTCCCCGGAGACGAGGGCCATCAGATCGACCTGCGTCCGGTTCAGGACGACCGTCCACTCCTCGGATGCACCGATCCGGATTTCATCGAATGGCACGTTCATGACATTGCGCTTGGACTCCATGGCTTCCCCCTGTTCCGGATGGATAGCTCCACTCTCCCGCGCACCCCGCATCGGGAGCGGAGACGTCCCGGACGGCTCCCGCCTGATCAGTTCTCGTAGAACACCTTGATCGCCTTCTTTTCCAGGCGCGACGCGAGCCAGTTTGCGATTTTTTTCCGGTCCGCTTTTTTGAGTGAACCTCTCCTGATTTTGAAAACGATCACGTCCTGCTTTTCCGGCGCTTCGGCGCCGTGGCGAAACGTGTTCGCCTCCGAATATGTACAGGCCAGGATCTGCGGGTAGAGCGGCTTGATCTCCGCCAGGAGCTGCCTCCCCTGCGCCGCCCGCCGGCCCGCCGCCTCCCGCCGCTTTTCCTCCTCCCCCAGCATCGCCTTCAGGCGGTTGATTTCCGCTTTCAGGCTGTCCACCTGGGTTTCCCGCCTCTCCACGTCGTCGATGGAAAAGCCCTGCCGGAAAATCAGCTTCGTCTCGTCCAGCGCGAAATCTTTCGCCCGCTCTCCGATGGCGCGTTTCTGCGCCTCCGTCAGGGTGCTTCCACCGTAGATCAGGGTGATCGAACGGTCGCCCGGATTGACCTCCTCCTTCAGCAGGTAGGTCCCCTCCACAATGGTCACGTTCCGGGTGAACTTCGAGGCCTGCTCCATGAAAGCCTCCTTCTGGACCAGGCCGTACCCGAAGTAGATGCTGGGGACGGTCGTGACGAGAATCACATAGGTGATGATCCGGTTGACCCTGTTTTTCTGCGCCTGCTCCACAAGGGTCCGGATGGGGAAATTCAGCACCTGGGAAACGGCGACGGAGGACAGGGCGATGAAAACGGTATTGATCGTGAAGAGGTACAGGGCCCCGAAGAAAAAGGTCGCCTGGCCCGTCGCAAGGCCGTACCCAGCCGTGCACAGGGGCGGCATCAGCGCCGTGGCGATGGCGACGCCGGGAATGACGTTTCCCTTGGACTTGCTGCTGATGGCCACGATGCCGGCCAGGCCGCCGAACAGCGCGATGAGGACGTCGTAGATGGTCGGGCTGGTTCTCGCCAGAAGCTCCGAGTGGGCCGCGGAGACCGGGCTGATGGCGAAGTAGAGGGTGGAGGCGGCGAGGCTTGCGAAGACGGCGAAGGAGAAATTTTTGACGGCCCTCCGGAAAAGAGGAAAGTTATAGGTGGCAAGGCTGTAGCCCATGCCGTTGATCGGCCCCATGAGCGGAGAGATGAGCATGGCGCCGATGATGACGGCCGTGGAGTTCATGTTCAGCCCGACGGAGGCCACGATGATGGCGAAGGCCAGGATCCAGAGATTGGTTCCCTTGAAGATGATGTCCCTTTCGATGGTTGCGTGGATGACCTCGCAATCCTCGATGTCGCTGTCCAGCTTCAGGGAATGCATGATTTTCCGAACCATGTTTCGACTCCTTACCCTTTCGGCATTTCCTTGATGTGGATGTCCCGCTGGGGAAACGGAATCTCCACACCCGCCTCCCGGAACCGCCGGGAGATCTCATAGTACAGCTGGCTCTTCAGGACCCCGGGACGATTGACGTACTCGCTCGTCCAGACCCGCAGGTTGAACATGAGCGCGCTGTCGCCGTACTCGGTGAACAGCACGTCCGGCCGGGGCTCCTTCAGGATGCCGGGATGGTCGAGGGCGATGTCCAGCAGGAGATCCCGGATCTTCAGGGGATCCTCCCGGTAGGACACCCCGACGGGGAAGTTGAAGCGGACATTGCGGTCCGTGTGGCTCCAGTTGATGACCGTCGAGGAGATGAACTCCGAGTTCGGGACGATGATGGAGATGTTGTCGTTCGTGACGATGGTGGTGGCCCTCATGGAGATGTCCACAACGTCCCCGGCGATGCCGGAAACCTCGATCCGGTCGCCCACCTTGATGGGCCGCTCGAACAGGATGATGAGCCCGCTGACGAAGTTGTTCGTGATGTTCTGCAGACCGAAGCCGATGCCGACGCCGAGGGCACCGAACAGGATGGTGATGCTGCTCAGGTCGATCCCCGCGGTCTGCAGGATGATGACGAAGCCGATCGTCAGGAGGGCATACTTCACGATGGACCCGATGGCGATCCGGACACCCAGGTCGATCCGGCTGTTCGCCAGGATCCGGTATGCGACGATCCGGTTGATCCTCGACGCCGCAAAGACGAGGAGGACGGAAAAGAAGACCAGGTAGACGAGCATCCAGAGGGTGAACGTGGACCCGGCCAGGGAGAACAGGGGAACGCTCAGATGCTCGACGATGCGGCCCGCGATGTCGGAGATCGTGTTCATGGTCCCTCCTGAAACGGGAAGAAGACGGGGATGAAGATCGTCGCCAGAATCCAGAAGATCAGGTTCAGTGGCGTTCCCACCTTCAGAAAATCGGCGAACCGGTACTGGCCCACACCGTAGATCATCGTGTTCGTCTGGTAGCCCACAGGGGTCATGAAACTGGCCGAGGCGGCAAAGGTGACGGCCATCAGGAAAGGCTTCGGGCTGACCCCCATGGCGCCCGCCGCCGCAATGGCGATCGGCGCCAGGAGAACCGCTGTGGCGTTGTTCGACATCGCCTCCGTGAGAAGCGAGGTGAGAAAATACAGGGCGCATACAACGGCCACGGGACCCAGGCCGGCGAGGAGATCGATCATCCGGTTCGACAGGAACATGGCCGCCCCCGTCTTTTCCAGGGCAACCCCCAGCGAGATGATCCCTCCGAGAAGGAAGATCACCTTCCACTCGATGGCCTCGTAGGCCTCTTCCAGGGAAAGGCACTGGACCGCGACCAGGAGAAGGGCACCAATGATCGCCCCCACCATGATGGGCAGGATGCCCAGGCTCGCCGTGACAACGACCGCGGCGATGATCGTCAGGGCGGGAAGGATCTTTTCCTTTCGGTACTGGGGCGTCTCGATCTCCGAGACGACGACGAAGTTCCGGTCGCTGCGGATCGCCTCGACATTTTCCCTCCGCGCCTCCACCAGGATCGCGTCGCCGGCCCGGAGGCGGGTCTCCGCGAAGCCCGTGTTCATGAGCTGCCCGCGATGCCGCAGGGCCAGGGCCGTGGCCCGGAAGACGTTGCGGAATCGGGCCGATTTGACCGTCTTTCCCACGAGACTCGAGTTCGGGGCGATGACGACCTCCGTGAGAACCAGGTCTTCGCACTGGAAATCGCCGTCGTGAAGCTGGCAGTCCGAGATCATCCGGATCCCCAGCCGCTCCTTCAGCTTCTGGAGCTGCCGGATGTCGCACCGGACCCGGAGGAGGTCGTTCTCCTGGAGCACGACCTCCTCCAGGGGCATCAACAGGCGCCTGCCGCCCCGGATCACTTCGATGATATCGATCTCCACCTCACGGACGAGGGAGGATTCAGATACTTTTCTGCCGACGGACTTCGCCTCGGGAAGGAGAACGATGTCCGTCAGGTACTCATGCATCTGGAATTTTTCCGTCAGGTCGGCCGCGACGCTCCGTTCCGGGATCATCCGGACGCCGACGACGGTCATGTACATCATGCCGACGGCGAAGAAGACGAGCCCCAGGGAGCTGAACTCGAACATGCCGAAGGCCGGCAGGCCGTGCTGGACGGCGATGGAGTTGACCAGGATGTTGGTCGATGTCCCAATGAGCGTGCAGACGCCGCCGAACATGGAGGCGAAGGAGATCGGCATCAGGAGCCGGGAGGGGCTGAGCTTGTTCGCCGTCGAGAGCCCCAGCAGGATCGGGATGAACACGGCCACGATGGGCGTATTGTTGATGAAAGCGGACAGGGCGCCGACGGCGAGCATGGTTCCGACGAGGCCGACCCAGAAGTTGAAGCGGAAGATCCTCGACGTCAGGTCCCCGAGGAAATTCACTGCCCCGGTCTTTGTCAGCGCGGCGCTGAGGATGAACATGGCGGCGACGGTGACCGTGGCGGAGTTGCTGAAACCCGAGAGCCCCTCCGCGGGTGTCACAATTCCCGTCACGAGGAGGATGCACATGATGAGAATCGCCGTGAGGTCGACGGGAAGCTTCTCCGACGCAAAGAGGGCAACGGCCAGCGCGATCACTCCCAGTACGATGAGCATGTCAAGGGTCATGGGAACTCCCGGCATTCATTCATATCTTTTCAATAATACGATGTTTTTTGGTATCGATACTATACGGAAGCGGGCGCTGCGTGTCAAGCAGGGAGGGAACGGGGGCCGGGAGCAGGCCGATCCGTGGTCCGTCCGGCGGCGCCCGGCCGTCTTGACACTCCCCGCCCTTTTCCCTACAGTCCGGACAGACAGAGATCCGCTCCGGAAAGGACCCGCCATGACCGATCCGCTCCTGGAAAAACTCCGGTTTTTCCTCAAGGACACGATCCGCCGGCACACCGACTTCTCCCGGACCGACCAGAACCGGGGCGTTCCCCCGCCACCCGTCGAGAAGCCCTGGCCTCCGGAGGCTTCCCGCATCGCCCTACCGTCCGTCCGCCCCGGCGAGTCGACTCCCGCCTGCGACCTCGCGGCGGCCGTGGCCCATCGCCGGAGCCGCCGGGACTTCCTTCCGGAGACGCTACCCTTGGAGACGCTCTCGTTCCTGCTCTGGGCCACCCAGGGCATCCGGCAGGTCCTCGACCGCGGCCATGCCCTCCGGAACGTCCCCTCGGCGGGCTGCCGCCACGCCCTGGAGACGTATTTGTGCGCCCTCAACGTGGCGGGCCTCGAAGCCGGGATCTACCGTTACCTTCCCCTGGAGCACGAGCTCCTGCCGGTGTCCCGGGAGGAGAACCTGGCATCGGAACTCGTTGCAGCGGCCTTCGGCCAGCCCTGCCTCGGCCGGGCGGCGGTCACCTTCGTCTGGACCGCGATCCCCTACCGGATGGAGTGGCGCTATGGCTTGGCGGCCCACAAGGTCATCGCCCTGGACGCGGGCCACGTCTGCCAGAACCTCTACCTGGCCTGCGAGGCCGCCGGGCTGGGGACCTGCGCCGTGGCCGCCTACGACCAGGAGGCCATGGACCGCCTGCTGGGCGTGGACGGCGAGGAGGAGTTCGTCATCTACCTCGCCCCGGTGGGGAAGGCTGGGGATTGAGCGAGACCGGAAACATCGCCCGCCGGAAAACGGACTTCGCCATGAGTGCACGATCTACGGCATCCATGACATGGTCACTTGATAGTCAAAATCAGAGGGATGAGGAACGGCGGTGTGAGTATCGTTGTATAAATTCTGACAGAGGTCTCTCTTGCGACCACCAATCGATGCAAAACATGTGTCGGTTTTACCTATGGCTCATGAGAGTCTACGAATGCACGGGGGATTTAAACCGCCACATGGTCGCCAAAGTCCGTGCCTCTGGCTCCTTGGTCAATGCTGTTGCACCGTGCCTCGACACTTAGCCCGGCCAGCGAGAGAACGAGCGGTGAATGTGACTATGCGCCTGATAAATCCTCTGCCTAGCAGGGTTTTCGATCAACACATGGCCTTCCATCTTCTTCAGCCAGTCGCGTTCGCCCCAGTTGCACCACACCAACACCTGCCGCGTTTCAGTCAAGTACCGACGAAGGAGATCCGCTCGAACGTAAAGGAGGCTGTGATGGTTCCCCTTCCATCCGTCTCCGTCCTCTCGGTAGAGGGTCCCTAGCCTGCCGGCTGCATCGTAAAAATCGACCTCTCGGTTCTTGCTCGCCAGACCGAGACGCTGGATCAGGCTCGGCGCTGGAAGGTCAAACCCCGAAAAGTCGTTGTGCAAAGAGTGGTAAGACTCCCAGCCAAAATGAATCGAAGGAAGTTCAATGCGGATGCCAGGAACGTGATGTGTTCGCAGAGCCGGTCCGAGGATTGACTCGGCCATCAGCTTGCCTGCAGGACGAGGCGTCCGGTCCCTTGTCTTGATGGTAACGTATCGATCAAATGCCTCCTGAACTTGTCGACGGTATCGTCCATTTCGCTGTAACAGATGCTGCGCGTAATTATTACGACGCCCTGCCTCTCCTGCAAAGAGATAATATTCCGTAGCGCCCTCAGGAATCTGACTATTGCCAGGATAGTCGACCCCTAGAAACTTGGTTTTTAATCTGCACACATCTCGCCGCGTAACGAAGGCTCCCCGCAAGAAGGCAATAAGCTCTCGATCATGATCCTCATTCACGCCGCGAATGAACCCCTTCACAAGCACCCAATCACCTTGATATCCATTAATTTCCGGAACGACAAGCAAGGGCATCCATGCAGGCGTGAAGCCACCTTCGACCCAGACTTCGGTGTCTATACCCAGGTCGCCAAACAGATCTGGAATAGGAGGAGTCCAGTCCGGCGTGGGCTTGGGGAAGCTCGGGTCCACACCACAATCCGAGGGTCGCTCCCTCAATCGCCACTCCGGCAGTGCCCTCGTTGCCTCCCGCTCGCCCCACATCTCAAAGTAGGCAATCCAGGAGTATTTCTTCCCATAGCGGTCTACCTTGTGTTCATCGCTTCTACCAAATGACGTGCTGCCGATGTATCGTTCGATGGCGTCGAACCGATCCTTCCGGTAGCCTAGATCGAACATGCGGCGCTCGATCTGCGCTCGGACCTTCACATACTCAGGATTCTTGTCGTCGTAGTTAGCTCGGTCCGGGATTAAACGGCCAATTGTATAGTTTCCAAAGTCCGTCCGGATCGCGTGACCAATCGCTTCCGTCACTGCGGCGTCGGGCTTGCCATCACTCGTGAATGGTGATGACGTTTGCGGATATGGCGAGGCAAGGTTGCGGGCCGCCATCTTGGGTAGTTTTACGCAGTTCGCTCTTTGGGCGACCTCGATGACACCAAGGGCATAGTCGCGTTTGAGTGCGTGATGCGTGGCATACCGCGCACCAGGTCCAAACATCTTCTTATAGAGAGTCTTCGCGAACTTACTCAGCACGGGTCGAAACGTCGGGGCCACTTCCGAGTCCACCAAGGACAAGGTCACTCCGTACGCCGCAGCCAACAGACGTTCCGAAAGATAGGGGTCATTGAACCCGAGGCTCGCTACAACGTGCCCGAATAGCACTTCTGGAAACTTTTCTCCTATTAGCACAAGCGCCTTCGTCGCAAGGTCGCGGTCGTTGTGAACGACCGTCGTAAGGACGAGAGAGAGTAGTACAACGAGTTCGTTGGCTGAACGCTCTGTCATACTTGCTGTATCGAGCTTGCTCGCCCAGGCGAGGAGCCTCTGAATAGTCGGGGACGCATACTTTCGACGCAGGTACTCCGACCACGTGAGGTCACGATCTGGCATCGAGTACCGTGCCAGAAAGTCATAAAGGCGCCGGGCGTGGTATGGATGCTTTGGCTTCGTCGATACAGCAGCCAAGGCGTCGACAACCCGTTCCCACGTTTGGGAGTCGGCGTTAAGGTACTTATTGATCACCATGCGTGTGCCTTCTGTGAACGCTGTAGGGTCTCGCCAAAACAAACCTTCGATGAACGGTTCGAAGTAGGCCGACAAGTCTTGAGCTTTGCGTGGCAAAACGAAAAACAACTCGCGGTATTTGCTCGGCAACCGGTTTCCCACCCGCTCCGGAAACTCGGTGATCAGCGCCTGCGCCCAACCAGGTTCGGCGTACTTACGACCATATCTATTCGCAGCCCTGAATATTCGTGCGAGAGGTGAGGTTGACGAAAAGCTCCGCTTGATCGCAATGGCCGACGAGACATCAAGATAAGCCTTTAACAAGTGCCTTGCGACAACGTGGTCGCTAAATCGCTGATACGGAAGGCGGAAGACGACTCGCGACTTTACGCCAGATTTGGAAGTGTACCAGATAGCATCTTCCTCGATTAGACCGTTGGTTCTCAGCGCCTCCAGAAGGTTGCGTCGCCGGGCTGCAGAAAAAGCCGGGTAGTTGGCGGCAATGATCTTATCCGCCTCTGATGGGCGGACATAGCCACGGAGAGTTGCAGCCATGCACGGCGCGAAGCCTGAACGCCTCCGATCAGCGATTTGGTCGCTTCCTTTCAGCAACCACCAGCAGCCCTTCGGAGTTAGGCAAAATTCATCCTCGATGGGCTTGCCGATCCGGTTGACGAAGGACTCGATGACATAGGTCATGCCTTTCTGACCCGACGCGATACCGGCGACCCCGCGTGCCAGTTTCCTGCCCGTGAGGTTCTGCAAGGACTGGCATATCAGCTTCAAAGTGAGCGGCCTGGAAAACTCCCTGTTCAACAGCGGCACTTCGGGAAGCGGCAGGTTGTAGTACCGAAAAAAGGCCGCCTGGGCATCGAATTCCTGATCATCGAATCCGTGATGCGTGACCTTGTGGAGGTTGTTCAAGTCCTCCTGTGCAATCGCAAAGGCCTCGAATGGCGTTCTACAGGTGATGATCAAACCGATTCCCGGACGACTGGCGACAAGGGTGCGCAGAACCGTTATGGCTTGTCGCCATTCACGCCGACGACCTTCGTTCACGCCGTCAACGATGATGACAGCCCGCTCCCCGAGCCTCTCCGCTGTTTCCTGAAGTTGCTCGAATACATCATCTGCCGTGCAATTTGCTTCAATACGCCCGCAAATATCCGCAACAACATGGCCCTGGAAACTCTTGGCCAGAACCAGAACGGTGGCTTGGCCATGGCTGACCCGCTCCTGCGTTACATCGCAGAGCAAATGTGTCTTGCCCGTGCCCCACTCTCCGCTTACTAGGAGTTGCGGATCGCAAAGCACCTTGAACGCTGCTGTGTCAGTGTACTCCTTCTCCTCGCGCACGACTGCGAGGCACCGCTCGATGGCGTTCATGTTCCCTCTAACAGTGTCACGCGAGCTGGAGTATGTGTTCTCTCCTTGCGGAGACGGTAGCTTTTCCTCCTCGATGCGCCAATGTGCCATGTCAGCCAACAGGTCGGTTTCCAAGCCTGCGAGTCGCGCCACCCACTCCTCCACTGCCTGAGCATCGCGCTCGCGCAAGCGGGTCATCATTGGTACCAATGACGCGCAAGCTTCATCCATGCGTGCTTGGATTGCGTTTCGCTGTTGACTGCAGTACTTGGCTCGATCCCATGCATCGGACAGTTCCTTCAAAACTATCTGGAATCTCGCTAGTGCCCCTGCCCCGCAGGCAACGTTCTCTATCGCTGTGAAGAGCGATGCGATCCTGAGATTTGGAGCCCGAGAATCAATCCCGGGAGTGTACCGCTGCCCAGCTTGTCTGATCTGCTCCCTGCTGAGATTAGTTAACGCGACCAGGAAACGTTCATGAGTGAGGGACATGGAAAAACCCAAAATGGCTCAAGCGTCAATGATGAGAAAAGATTGAGAGAGCTACGAACTTCGCTTTATCCGATTGTTTAGATATCGCAACGCCATACTTACTTATTAAGCAAAAACTATATAATTACAAGCACATAACTATTTATAGCTTTTCTGACATTATGACAATAAAGACTAAAACCGAACTTCTTAAAAACAATGAGATATTTGTCCAACTGCTATGTTGATTGCCGTTTGAAACAATGCATTCTTGTAATAGGTGCCGTTTTGTTGACTTCTGGAAGCTATCCTCTGTAACACCTTACACAAGGCGTCATACTAAACTCCGTCCTACAGTAAAATTAAAGCATTATTCATATTCCACCACCGCCGCAATCGCAGCCGCGATTTCCTCCATTGTCGCCGCAGATACGCGGCCGAGTTTCCGGATGAATCGGTCTGTCGAGACGCCGCGCACTTGAAGGGCATCGACAGCGGATGGCTTCATTAGACCGTTTGTCCTGTCGGGATCAATTCGGACGTGCCAGAGATTTCGGTTGTAGTGGTTTTTCCATTCGGTAACTGGTGCAATCAGCTTGATCAGCAAAATGCCGATCGCATCGGAACTGACTACCACTGCCGGCCGGGTTTTTTGTATTTCGGCTCCTCTGGTTGGATCAAAATCAACCTGCCAGACCTCGCCTCTTCTAATATTCAACGATGTCTCCCGTCTCCAGTTCCTCTTTCGCTGCTTCGCTTGCGTAATGCGACGCAATCTCCCTCGCCTGATGCGCCATGATGTTCCGGCGCTCCTCAAGGGGTAGTTTCATGAAGGCGCGTCGTTCGATCAGCGACAGAGGCTCTCTCCCGGTTACTGTTTCCCCAAGCATGTTCTTGCCCTCCACTTCGGTGAGCAGCCCCTCCGCTACGGCGCGGAGCACGCTTTTCCTCAGCCACTGCGGCTGTTCCGGCGGGAGTTCACACGGTTCTTTCTTTTTCCAGTGCAGCCGGTTGATGTCCATGAACCACCTCCTGTAATGGGCGTCCGAGATGATTTCGAGGTCGTGAAGCCGGTAAACCAGGGCCTGGAGGCTCATTCCAAACCGCTGCTTCAGAAGAACTAGCTCCTCAAGCTGTACAAACGCTCGTTTGCGGCCCACCTCCCTGTACAGCGTTTCATCCGGGGCCAGGAATGCACCGGCGAAACGGAACGCCGCCTTTTCCTCATCGACGGCATCGGGCACATCAAGGACAAGGTGGGCCAGTTCATGAGCCAGATTCAGCCGTTGCCTTTCCCCTGCCAGTGACTTCCGTGACACGACAGCGGCCGCGGCCGGGATGTCATCGGCATCGCGGGCCACAGCCGCCAGACCGTCAAACTTTTCACCGGCTTTAATCTCCATGACATACACACAATGGTCTTCCAGCGTCGCCGTGAGATTGGCGACGGGCTGCAAGCCAGCCCCCCATTGGAAGCGCAATTCCTTTGCCAGGTGCTCGGCATCTTCGAGACGGACCATTCGCAGGTTTTTCACAGGCAAATTCTCTTTTGCCGGTTCCTGCAATATTTCCCGCAAGCGAATGCGCTCTTCCAGCATCCGGCACACCACGGCCTCGACCCTGGCTTGCTCCTGCTTTGCCAGCCCCGAGCCTTTCCGGTAGGCAATGAAGCTGCAATTCACGGAGGGTTCGGCCCACAGATGGGCCGCCTTTACGCCGAGAGCCGACGCCAGTCTGTTCAATACGACCGGGGACGGTTTCGCTTTGCCTCGCTCATACTTGGAGAGCGCTTGCTTCGTCACGAAACCGTCCATTCTTGCAACAAGCTGATCCAGGGAAAGGCCCTGGGCCAGCCGGATCTGTTTCAGTCTTCGATCAATCATCCTTCCACCATCCTTCTTAGTTTACATCCATTTCATATTCTGATAGGTTTGTCAACCACAAGACTCAGGCGGAACATGTCCTTGTTTGCTGCCTGTATGACGAAGGCACATCCATGATCCTGCCATGGCAAAGAAATCTATGCGACAATCCCTCGTCGACTTGGTCTTGATGAAGGGACCCCTTTCAGAGGAGGATCGGGACATGAAGACGTCGTTCTTATTCCTCACAAACACATCCCATATCGTTGTTGCTTTTGTAAGAAATATAGGCTATTTTTCCTTACAAAATTTAGCATGGAATGATGATGCAAAGTATTGATTCTAAAATACTTAGTCGAATATATGGGCGCGGGAAGGGTTGCGTCGTCACCCAAGGTGATTTTCTGGACCTGGGTAGCAGGCAGGCGGTGGATCTGGCGCTTCACCGGCTCGTGAAAAAAGGGACGCTGAGGCGCCTGGCCCGGGGCCTGTACGATTACCCGCGCCAGGATCCGGATCTCGGTCTTCTTTTCCCAACACTGGACGCCATCGTCAAAGCTCTCAAGGGACGTGACAACATCGTCCTTCAGCCCTCGGGAGGTTACGCAGCCAATCTGCTGGGTTTGTCCGATCAAGTGCCGATGAAGATCGTCTTCCTGACAGACGGTCCCGCGCGGAAAGTGCAGATCGGCAAGACGACGATCCTGCTGAAACACACGACACCCCGATCCATGGCCACGGCCGGAAGGGTTAGCGGACTGGTCATTCAGGCCTTGCGTCATCTGGGACAGAGGCATGTGACGGATGAAACCGTGTCTGTACTGCAGAAACGGCTGTCTGCGGATGACAAGAAACAGCTCCTGAAAGACGTCCGCTACGCCCCGGCCTGGATCGCAGCCATCATGAGGCGCGTCGCCCATCAAGAAATGAGTTGATCGCGTGTATTCTTTTCTTATCTTTCCCGCCGAACGAAGACGCATCATTTGTGAAGAAGGGCAACAACGGCTTGGACTGGCTCCCGCGAGCATAGAGAAAGACTTCTGGGTCTGCTGGACATTGCGCGAACTGTTCCGACTTCCGGGATGGGGGAATTCCCTGACTTTCAAAGGAGGCACCTCCCTCTCAAAATGCTGGCGGCTCATATCCAGGTTCTCGGAAGATATTGACGTGGTCATCGATCGGGAGCGTCTTGGCTATGAGAACGACACTATGAGCAGGAAACAGCAGAAAAAACTGGTCCGGGAGTGCAGCCGCTGCATTCAGGAGGAACTGCGACCAGCCTTGGAGAAAAGATTTCAGGAAACATTGCCCGCTGGTATGTCCTGGATTTTAGGTCCTGCTGACACACAAGAAGATCCTGATTTGCAGACACTTTTGTTTGAGTATCCGTCAGAATTTTCGCGCAGTGCAACGTACGTGCGCCCCATCGTAAAAATCGAACTTGGAGCTCGCTCAGATACGGAACCTTCTGAAACGCCCATGGTCCAACCATATCTGGCAGAGGCTTTTCCCGATCTGCTGCCGGACGGTTCCTTCCCATTGCGGGCTGTGGCTGCACGTAGAACATTCTGGGAAAAGGCCATGCTTCTGCACGAGGAAACGTTTCGCCCCGTTGATAAGCCACGGCGGGCTAGACTGTCCCGTCATTACTACGATCTCTGGTGCCTGATTACAAAAGGCGTTGCAACCGCAGCAATGGAAGACCGGGAACTGTTCGACCGTGTGGCAAGTCACCGCCGGACGTTTTTCAAACAAAGCTGGGTTGATTACGAAACCCTGCAAAAGGGGAGCTTGCGCCTGATTCCCAGGCCGAATTCCATTAGCGAGTGGCGACGTGATTACGAGGCGATGCGTGAGACGATGTTCTTCGATGATCCACCGGATTTCGACGAGGTTCTGTCCGTCATCCGGCAGTTTGAAAACGACTTCAACCAGTCATGAGCCTTTTCCAGCGACGAAGATGACGATTTCAGAACCAGATAAGAGACTTGCCATGAAGGATTCTTTCTTCCCATGCCCGGCCTGATCCTGCACACGAGCAATCGCCTGGAGATCCTGGCGGACCGGCTGGCGGAGGCGCTGGACGCCCCGCCGGCGGACCCGTTCCAGGCGGAGGTGATCCTGGTCCAGAGCCGGGGCATGGAGCGGTGGGTCTCTCTGGAACTGGCGAAGCGACACGGGGTGGCGGCCAACCTTCGCTTCCCCTTCCCAAACCATTTTGTCCAGGAGGTCTTCCGGGCAGTTCTCGGAGACGCCGCCGGCGTGGGCAAACCGAACGGCTCCCCCTTCGACCCGGCCGTGATGGCCTGGGAGGTCATGGGGCTCCTGCCGACCTGCCTCGACCGGCCGGGCTTCGGGGCCCTCCGGGGCTACCTGGGCGAGACGGAGCGGGATCTCCGGCTCTACCAGCTCTCGGGCCGCATCGCCGATCTCTTCGACCTCTACCTTCTCTTCCGGCCCGACTGGATCAACCGCTGGGAGAAGGGGGACGACAGCCACTGGCAGGCCGCCCTCTGGCGGGAGTTGGCGGCAAGGAAGGGCTCGAGCCACCGGGCGGCGATGCTGGCAGCATTCCGGAAGGCCTTGGCGAATCCGGCCTTCCGGGCTACAGGCCTACCCCCGCGGGTCTCGATCTTCGGCATCTCGGCCCTCCCGCCCTTCCACGTCGAGGTCCTTGCCGCGCTGTCGGCTTATGTGGTTGTCCACCTCTTCGTCATGAACCCCTGCCGGGAGTACTGGGGCGACATCGTCCCGGGACGCCGGATCGCCGCGTCCGGCGGAAACGGGATGGAGCTCCACCTGGAGGAGGGCAATCCCCTCCTGGCCTCCCTGGGGACCCTCGGCCGGGACTTCTTCGACCTCCTGGAGTCGGGGGAGGTGCCGAAAGACGAATCCTATGAAGACCCGGGCGAAGGAACGCTGCTTGCGGCGCTGCAGTCGGACATCCTGAACCTCCGGGAACGGGGAAGAAACGGGGACCGGACCCTCCTCCCGCCGGGCGACCGCTCCGTCGAGATCGTCTCCTGCCACAGCCCCATGCGGGAGGTGGAGGTCCTCCAGGATCGCCTGCTCGCCCTCTTCGAGGAAGACCCGGGACTGGAGCCGAGGGACATCCTGGTCATGACGCCCGACCTCGGCCTGTATGCGCCCTACATCCAGGCGGTATTCTCGCTGCCGCCGGACGATCCCCGTCGCATCCCCTTCAGCATCGCCGACCGCAGCCTTCCCCAGGACAGCCCGGCGGCGGAGGCCTTTTTCCGCCTCCTGGACCTGGCGGGAAGCCGCCTCGGCGCCCCGGACGTCCTCGACCTCCTGGAGACGGCCCCGGTCCGCTCCCGCTTCGGCCTCTCCGAGGAGGACCTGGAGCGCGTCGCCGTCTGGATCCGCGAATCCGGTATCCGCTGGGGCCTTGACGCCGCCCACCGGGCCGCCCTGGGCTTGCCGGAGATCGCCGAAAACACCTGGCGGGCGGGCCTCGACCGTATGCTCCTGGGATATGCTCTGACAACCCGGGACGACGACGCCCCGTTCCACGGCATCGTGCCCTACGACCGCATCGAGGGAGGAGACGCGGAGATCCTGTCGAGGTTCCTCGGCTTCACCGACGCCCTCTTCCGCGTCGCCGCGGATCTCGACCGCCCCCGTCCCCCCGCGGACTGGTCCCTCTTCCTCGCGGAAACGCTGGACGCCTTCCTCTCCCGGGACGACGATCCCCTGGGAGAGATCGAGACGCTGTACCGGACGATCACGGAGATGGCAGACCTGGCGGCCGCGGCGGGGTTCACCGGACCCGTCGGCCCGGCCGTGGTCCGCGACCATCTTCGGGAGCGCCTGGGGGGAAAGGGATTTGGCTTCGGGTTCCTCGCCGGCGGGGTCACCTTCTGCGCCATGCTCCCCATGCGGAGCATCCCCTTCCGGGTCCTCTGTCTCCTGGGCATGAACGACGGCGCCTATCCGCGCGTCTCGGTCCCCCTGGGATTCGACCTGATGGCGCAGAGCCCCCGCCGGGGCGACCGCTCCCGCAGGCAGGACGACCGTTACCTGTTCCTCGAATCCCTCCTGTCGGCCCGGGAAAAGCTCTACATCAGCTACACCGGCCAGGGCATCCGGGACAACGCCGTCCGCCCGCCGTCGGTCCTGGTGAGCGAGCTCCTCGACACCGTGGAATCCGGTTTCGCCGGCCCGGAGGGAGGGGATCTCCGGGAACGGCTGGTGACGCGCCACCCCCTCCAGGCCTTCAGCCCCCTGTATTTCAAGGGCGACAAGCGCTTCGTCAGCTACTCCCCGGAAAACGGGGCCGCCGCCCTGCGCGCCGCGGGAGAGCGGACGCCGCCGCAGGATTTTCTGCCGTCGGACCTGCCGGAGCCGGAACCGGAATGGAGGACCGTGGACGTTGACGCCCTGGCGTCCTTCTTTTCCAACCCGGCGCGGTTTCTCCTGTCCCGCCGCCTGGGGCTCCGGCTCGTGCGGGAGGAGGAGCCGCTGGAGGACGCCGAGCCCTTCGCCCTGGGGTATCTGGCGCGATACGGCGTCCTGCAGTATCTGCTCGGGGCCGTCCGGACCGGCAGGGATCCGGGAAACGCCCGGGACACCCTCCTGGCCGCCGGGCTCCTTCCGCATGGAACTCCCGGCCTCTGCCGGTTCGACAGCCTGTGGGGCGAGGCGGCGGCGCTCCTGGCGGCCGTGCAGCCCCACACGGAAGGTGGGCCGGCGGAGCCGCTGGTCCTGGATCTCACCATCGGGGAATTTCATCTGACCGGCCGGATCGGAAGCGTCTACGCCGGCGGGCCCGTTTCTTTCCGGCCCGCCCGGATCAAGGCCGGAGATCGCCTGCGGACGTGGATCACCCACCTGGCGGGCCATGCGGCGGGGCGCGCCGCCTGGAGGTCCGTCCTGGTCGGCCGCGACGGGAAGACCCGCATCTACGGCGCTCCCGCGGATCCGGAAGGGACGCTCGCCACGCTCCTCGATCTGTACTGGAAGGGCCTCACAAAGCCCCTGCCCTTCGTCCCCGAATCGTCCCTGGAATATGCGGTCCGCCATGCGAAGACGGGGAACCCGGCCGCGGCCCTGGCCGCCGCTTTCGGCAAATGGGACGCTTTCCAATACGCCGAGAAGAACGATCCCTGGTACGGCATCTGCTTCCGCGGGGCATCGCCGCTGGAGGACGAGACCTTCGGTCCGACGGCCCTCGCGGTCTTCAATCCCCTGCTGGGAAGCGAGGAGGCATGATGGCGGACGCGCGGCCCTTCAACCTCCTGTCCAGCCCCCTCGAGGGCACGAACCTCATCGAGGCCAACGCCGGAACGGGGAAGACCTACGCCATCGAGGCCATCTTCCTCCGGCTCCTCCTGGAGAAAGGGCTGGAGGCCCGGCGGATCCTCGTCGTCACCTTCACGGAGGCCGCCACGGAGGAGCTTCGGGACCGGATCCGGAACCGAATCCGCGACGCCATGGGGGCCTTCGAGGCCGGCGGCCAGCCCCAAGACCTCTTCCTGGACGGCCTGGTGAAGAAGCATCCCCGGCCCGGGCAGGCCCGGCGGATCCTCCGGGACGCCCTGCGGGACTTCGACGAGGTCCCCATCACCACGATCCACGCCTTCTGCCAGCGGGCCCTCCGGGAAAACGTCTTCGAGAGCCACAGCCTCTTCGGAACGGAGATGACCCCCGACGTGGAGGACCTCCGGCGGGAGATCCTCCGGGACTTCTGGCGCTGCCACTTCTACGACGCCCCGCGGGAGTTCGCCGCCTTCGCCCTGGCGCGGAACGCCGGTCCCGAGGCCTTCCTGGAGCTGACCCGGCGGCGATCCCTGGACCCGGACCTCAAAATTGTCCCTGAGACCCCGCCGGTGGCCCTCGACGCGCTGGAGCCGTTCCGGGAGGCCTTCGCCCGCCTGCGGGCCGCATGGAAGACGAGTCGGGAAGATGTGGCGACCCTCCTTGCAACATCGGGCCTGAGCAGGAGCAAATACCGCAACCCGGAGAACCTGGTGTCCGCCCTCGACGGATACGCCGCCGCCGGATCCGGCATCCCGGTTCCCGACACGCTGGAAAAGCTCACCCCGGAAGCCCTCAAGGCGGGAACCAACAAGGGAAAAGTCACGCCGGAGCACCCGTTTTTCGGCCTCTGCGCGGATCTCCTGGAGAGACACGCCGTCCTGGAGGCGCAGATGGCGGAACGCCTCCTGTTCCTCAAGGCCGAAGCGCTCCGCCGGCTCCCGGAGGAGCTCGCCCTGCGGAAGCGGAAACGGAACATCCAGTCCTTCGACGACCTCCTCCTGGACCTGCACGGGGCGCTGGAAAAACCCGCGGGGAAGCGCCTGGCCGACCGCCTCCGGGAGCGCTACCGGGCGGCCCTCATCGACGAGTTCCAGGACACGGACCCGGTACAGTACGCCATCTTCCAGACCGTCTTCGGCGGCGGCGACCGCACTCTCTTCCTGATCGGCGACCCGAAACAGGCAATCTACAGCTTCCGCGGCGCCGATCTGTTCGCCTACATCCGGGCCTCCCGTCACGTGGACCGCCGCTACACCCTGACGGAGAACTGGCGCTCCGAGCCGGACCTCGTCACCGCCGTGAACGCCCTCTTCGCGGGCGTGGAAAACCCGTTCCTGTACCGGGACATCGAATTCCACGAGGCCACGGCGGGAGACGTGCCGGACCGGCCGATCCTCTTGGAGGACGGACGGTCGGTCCCTCCCCTGGGCATCTGGCTCTTCGGGAGCGGACGGCTGGACGCCGCCGGGGCGGCCGGCAACAAGGCCCGGACGAAGGAGCTGATCACGAGCGCCCTGGCGGCGGAAATCTCACGCCTGATCCGCCTCGGCCGGGAGGACCGCATCCTCATCGGAGACAAGTCCCTTCGGGAAGGCGACCTGGCAGTCCTCGTCCGGGACCGGTTCGAGGCCCGGGACGTCCGGGAGGCCCTGAAGCGGATCGGGGTCCCCGCGGTCATCCACAGCGCCGAGAACGTCTTCGACTCCGACGAGGCGGGGGAACTGGAGCAGGTCCTGGCGGCGGCGGCGGAGCCGGGCCGCGAGGGATACCTGAAGGCGGCCCTGGCGACGCAGATGCTCGGGCTCGGCGGGCTGGAGATCGACGGGGAGCTCAAAACGGAACACCTCTGGGAGGCCCGCATCGCCCGGTTCCGCGGGTATGCGGATCTCTGGAGCCGGGCCGGCTTCATGTCCATGTTCCGGGAGCTGCTCCGGGCGGAGGGCGTCCGGGAACGGCTCCTGGCGTTTCCCGACGGCGAGCGGCGGCTGACCAACGTCCTCCACCTGGGGGAACTGCTCCACGGCGAAGCCTCATCCCGGCGGCTCGGCCCGCCGGGGCTCCTGAAATGGATGTCCCGGCAGCGTAGCGAAAAAGCCCGCGCGGAGGGTACGCGGCCGGAAGAGCAGGAGCTGCGCCTGGAGCGGGACGCCGAGGCGGTCAGGATCGTCACGATCCACAAGAGCAAGGGGCTCCAGTACCCGGTGGTCTTCTGCCCCTTCCTGTGGGGCGGCTCCCGCCTCACGAAGCAAGAGACGTGGCTTTACCACGATCCGGACGACGGCTGGCGGCCCCTTCTCGTCCTCGACCCGGAGCGGGCGGGCAACCTCCCCCGGGCCATGCGGGAGGAAATGGCCGAGAATATCCGCCTCCTCTACGTGGCCCTGACCCGGGCGAAACACCGCTGCTATGTCGCCTGGGGGCCTTTCAAGGAAGCCGGCACCTCGGCGCTGGCCCGGATCCTCCACCTTCGCGACCATGACCCGGAAGACGTCTGCATGTCCGCGGCGGAACGGTTCGAGTCCCTGGACGACGGAACGATGAGGGCCGATCTCGACGATATCGCCGACCGTGCCGGAGGATCCATGGCCGTCCTCTTGCCGCCGGACGCGCTGATCGCCGCTCCGGCCCCTTCCCCGGAGCCCCCGGAGCACCTTCATGTCCGGCCCTTCGACGGCAAAATCCCCCGGGACTGGCGGGTCGCCAGCTTCTCCCGGCTTACGGCGGACCGTGCAGAGACAGGCACGATCCCTGCCGAGGCCGCCCCGGACCTGCCGGACCGGGACGGCTCCGCGCCCGGAGGCGTCCCCCCGGAAGAGCCGGCGGGCATCTTCGCTTTTCCCCGGGGAGCCCGGGCGGGAACCTTTTTCCACGATCTACTGGAGCACCTGGACTTCACGGAGGCGGACCCGGAAGTCCGCGGCCGCCTGATTGAAGAGAAGCTTCGCCGCCACGGCTTCGGAGCCGAGTGGCGGGACGTCGTCGGGGAAGCGGTCGGCAAGGTCCTGGCGGCCCCCTTCGGCCCGAACGGAGGTTCCCCTTTTTCGCAGATCCCACTGGGCGACCGGCTGACCGAGATGGAATTCCATGTTCCGCTGAAGCCCCTGAATCCCGGCCGCCTCGCCGACATCCTGGGCGGCGCGGCCGGCCTCCCGTCTTCCGTGCCGGAGCGGATCGGGCGCCTGCAGTTCGATCCCGTCCGGGGATTTCTCAAGGGCTACATGGACCTGGTCTTCCGGGCCGAAGGGCGGTTCTGGCTGGTGGACTGGAAATCGAACTTCCTCGGCGGCCGGGTGGAGGACTACGGACCTGAGCGGCTGAAGGAGGCCATGGAGGAGGATCTGTACGTCCTCCAGTATCTCCTTTACGTCACCGCCCTGGATCGCTGGCTGGCCCGGAGGGTGCCGGGGTACGATTACGAAACGCACTTCGGCGGCGTCTGCTACGTCTTTCTCCGGGGCGTGGACCCGCGAAAGGGGCCGGACTACGGCCTGTACCGGACGAGGCCGCCCCGGGAGACCGTGGAGGCCCTGGTCCGGGGCCTCCTGGAATGAGGAATTGACCATGCCCTTTGACGGGGACGCCAAGCAGGGATTCTCGGAGCTGGACACCCAGTTCGCCCGCCTGGTGGAGCGCATCGCCGGCGCGGAATCGCCGGAGGTCTCCCTGGCCGCGGCCCTGGCGAGCCGCGCCCGCGTGGAGGGCCACATCTGCCTGGACCTGGCCGACACGGCCGGCCTCGTCTCCCCGGCGCAGGAAGGCGGCAGCCGCCGTTTCCCGCCCCTGGAGCGATGGCTGGACCGCCTGGGGAAAAGCCCCGCCGTCGGCAGGCCGGGAGACTGGAGGCCCCTGGTCCTGAACGGGACGAGACTCTATCTCTACCGCTACTGGGATTACGAACGGAGGCTGGCGGAGGGGCTCCGGAGCCGCGCCGCCGACGATCCCGGGGAGATCGACGATGCCCTCCTCCGGGAAGGCCTGGGCCGCCTGTTCCCGCCCGGCGGGGACAAAACGGACTGGCAGAAGGCCGCCGCGTTCACGGCGGTGACGAAGCGGCTCTGCGTCCTCTCCGGCGGCCCGGGAACGGGAAAGACCTACACCGTGGCCAAGATCCTGGCGCTGCTCCTTGAGCAGAGCGGCACGGGATTCCGCATCGCTCTGGCCGCCCCGACGGGCAAGGCGGCGGCCCGCCTCCAGGAGTCCATCCGCGGCGTCGCCCGCACACTGCCCTGCCCCGAGTCCGTCAGGACCCGCATCCCCGACGAGGCCTCGACGGTCCATCGCCTCCTTGGAAGCCTCCCCGGAACGGCCTCCTTCCGCCACGATGCCGCCCATCCCCTGGCCGCAGACGCAGTGGTCGTGGACGAGGCGTCCATGGTGGACCTGGCCCTCTTTTCCCGCCTTGTCCAGGCCCTGCCGGCCCGGACCCGCCTGATCCTCCTGGGGGACCGGGACCAGCTCGCATCCGTGGAGGCGGGGGCCGTCCTGGGGGACATCTGCGATACGGGCCGCGATCACGGCTATTCACGCCGCCACCGGGAGCAATACGGTGAATTGACCGGGGAGGAGCTTCCCCCGGCAGATCCGCGGGAAAAAGACGAAGCCATGGGCGACTGCATCGTCGGGCTCTGGAAGAGCTGGCGATTCGGGGAGGACAGCGGCATCCGGGCAGCCAGCCTCGCCGTCAACGCGGGAGAGGGGCGGCGCGCCCTGGACGAGGCGCGGAGCGGGCGCTTCGCCGACCTCTGCTGGCTGGAGCTTCCCCGGCCCGAGGCCTTCCAGCGGTTCCTGGAGGAGCACCTGGGAGAATGGCCGGGGGATTTCCGGGAAGCCGCCGATCCGGAGTCGTCCCTGACCCTTCTGGATCGCTTCCGGATTCTCTGCGCCCTCCGGGAAGGACCCTACGGGGTGGCCGCCGTCAACGGTCTCGTCGAGCGGATCCTCCGCCGGCGGGGGATCATCCGGCCGGAGGGGCGCTGGTACGCGGGCCGGCCGGTCATGATCACCCGGAACGACTATACGCTCCGCCTCTTCAACGGCGACGTGGGCATGATCCTCCCGGACCGGGAGGCCGGGGGCGAGCTGCGCGCCTTCTTCAGAAGCCCGGATGGATCGCTGCGCTCCCTGCCGCCGTCCCGGCTGCCGGAGCACGAAACCGTGTGGGCCATGACGGTCCACAAGAGCCAGGGATCGGAGTTTGACCGAGTCCTCCTGGTCCTGCCGGACCGGGACGCGCCGGTCCTGACGCGGGAGCTTCTCTACACCGCCGTCACCCGCGCCCGGAAGCGGATCGGGATCTGCGGGCGCCAGGACGTCTTCACCGCCGCCTGCGCCCGCCGAATCGCCCGCTTCTCGGGGCTCCGGGACGCCCTGTGGGGGCCCCGTCCCTGAGAGATCGGGAGGGCATCTCCCATCCGGTCATCACGCTGGAGGTCGCTCTCCGCGGCACCGGGACTCCCCCCGGCGCCGGGGCCGTTATCGCCGTTCGAAATCATCGAAGGCGTGCCCGGGAATGGTTGCCCTCTGTTGACACGGGGGGGGAAATGGGGGCATATCGTTCGGAACGTCGGCATCGTTCGTCATCACCCGATGCGGCCGGACCGGAACCCGTGTTCCGTGGGCAGAAAGGCATTCCATGCCCGCGGCGGTCGAATCCATCACACCGTTCGAGGAGGATTTCATGCGAACCATCGCGAAGGCGTTTCTCATCTGCGGACTGGCCCTGCTGACGGCCGCATGGTCCGCTCCGCTCACGGAAGCCTGTTCCGTTTTCCGCGTCACCGCCAAGGACGGGACGATCATGAGCGGCCGGACGATGGAGTTCGGCAGCGATCTGAAGCCCGGTCTCATCGCGGTTCCCCGCGGCCGGAAATTCGTCAGCCCGGCACCGGACGCCAAAGCGGGACTGTCCTGGACGTCGCGCTACGGGTACGTGGCGACGAACGTCTTCGGAATCGAGGGGGCCGTCACGGACGGCATGAACGAGGCGGGACTCACCTTCAGCGCCCTGTGGTTCGAGGTCGACACCCGGTATCAGGACGTGGGTCCCCGGGACCGGGACAAGGCCATTGCCCATATGATGGTCGGATCCTGGATTCTCGGCCGCTTCGCCACGGTGGGGGAAGCGACCGAAGCGATCCGGGACGTCAAGGTCTTCGCCATGGAGGTACCGCAGATGGGAAAGGCGCCCCCGGGCCACTTCATCCTTTACGACGCGAAGGGGGGCTGCGTCGTGGTCGAATACGAGCGGGGCGAGCTCCGGATCTACGAGAACCCGCTGGGCCTCATGACCAATTCCCCGAACTTTCCCTGGATGGTGACCAATCTCCGGAACTACGTCGGCATGACCAGCGACCAGCGGACGATGCAGAATTTCGCCGGCATCGAGACCCGGCCCACCGGGAGCGGCTCCGGCATGCTGGGGCTCCCCGGCGACATCACACCGCCGAGCCGCTTCGTGCGCATGGCCGTCATGACCCATTTCGCCGATCCCCCGGAAAACGCGGCACAGGCCCTCAACCTCGCCGTCCACATCGTCAGCACCCTCCACATCGTGAAAGGGATGTCCGTAACCAGGGGACCCGACAAAAGCATCACGGCAAGCTCGACGACGCAGTGGGCATCCTTCCGGGACATTACGAACCGGGTCTTCTATTTCCGGACCTACGACAACTTTACCCTCCGGAAGATCGACCTGAAGCAGCTCGATTTCAGCGGCGGCGGAACGAAGATGATCCCACTCTACGGCGATGCCGAGGTCGTTCAGGACATTACGGGAAGGCTGAAATAGGGTCCTCCGCACTGCATCACCGAAGAAGCAGGCGTGACATTCCGGCGGCCGGCGGAAGCGGGGACAAGGCCCGTTACGCCCGGCCAAGGACAATGGAGCGGAAGCTGTTCAGCGGAAACAGCGGTCCCGGGTCCACCTTGCGGCCGGGGCTGACGTCCTCGTGGCCCAGCACGTCCGTGAAGGCATAGGAAGCGTTCAACAGGACGGCGACTTTCCGCAGGGCCTCCATCTGCGCCTCGGTGTACTCGTGCCACCCGGCCTCGATCTTTTCATGCCGGTGGGTCGCCGTCGATACCTCATCCGCCGGAATCACATGATTCGCCCAGTTTACCCACTGCCCGTCGGCCCGCCTCCTCAGTTTGCCGGCATTCACCAATTCGATCCCGATGGAATACGGGTTTATCCCCTCCAGGTTGCCCCAGGTGCTTTTTCCGGCGTGCCAGGCCCGCCGGTTGAAGGGCACCATCTGGACGACGGCGCCGTCGCGGCCGATGACCAGGTGCGCGGACGCCCGGGCCTCCGGATTCAGGAACCAGGAGACCGCCCCCTCCAGCGTCATGCCGGCCGTGAAGTGCAGGATCAGGTACAGCGGGGACACACCCCGGGACTGGTTCGGGCTCTTCCGGAACGACACCGCCTCCCCGCCTTCCCCGACCAGCCGGTGATTGGCGATTCTCACGGGAACCTCCTTTCTTTCTAAGACTCGAAGGAACGGGGGACCGGGCTCACCAGATCCTGCGCGGCCTCGGCGATGTTTTCGCAGTGGTCGCTGATGCGCTCCAGCCGGATCAGCATCTCGATGTAGAGCGGCCCCGCCTCGGCCACGCAAACCCCCCGGTGGTAACGCTCCAGGTGGCGGAAGCGGGCCAGCTTCACCTTCTCGTCGATCTGTTCCTCCCGCCGGCTCATGGCCTGAATCCGCGGGAGGTCGAAATGCTCGATCAGGGCCGCCGCGTCCCGCAGGTTCTCCATGACCAGCCCCTCGATCCCGTCCAGCTCCTCCCGGGCAAATTCCGTGAAGGCGATCTCCCGCTCCCTCTTGTCCCGGCAAAGATCGGCGATGATGAGAACATGGTTGCCGATCCGCTCGATGTCGTCCGCCACGGATGTGTAGACAAAGACCTTCCGCGACTGTCCGGGAGCCAGGTCCCGGCCGGCGAGCCTCCGGAGATAGTCGACGATCTCGCGGCGCAAGTTGTCCACGACGACATCCAGGTAGGCGATGTCCCGCCGGAGACCTTCCCGGTAGTCGAACACGAGGCGTCCCACCTGCTCCACCATCCGCTGCGTCAGCAGAATCTCCCGGGCCAGCTCCCGGCGGACGTTCTCCAGGGCCTTTTCGTGGTCGTCCAGGTCGCGCTCGTCCAGGAATTCGGGCCACAGGGGCAGAGCGTCCTCCCGGCCTGGAATGACGCGCTCCACCAGGGCGGCGAAGGGCTTCAGGAAAAAGATGAAGACCGCCACGATGAGAACGTTGAACAGGAGGTGGCCGAAAACGATCTGCTGTCCCACCAGTGGCGTGACGGTCCGCAGCAGCGCCGCCGCCCACGGAAGCGCAGCCATGCAGATCACGGCGCCGCAGAGTTTGAACAGGAAATGGGCGGCGGCGGTCCGGCGGCCGCTCACGGAGGACACCCAGGCGGCCAGGAGGGCCGTGGAGGTGGTTCCCACATTGGCCCCAAAGACAATGGGCAGGGCGTTTTCCAGGATCACCAGGTCCTGCTGCGCGAGGATGACCAATAGGCTGATGGGGATCAGGGAGGAGTGGACCAAGGCGGTGAAGACGAGGCCCGCGGCGAATCCCAGGAAGGGGTTTCCCGTCTCCCGGAGAAACCGGACCACCGCGCCGTCCTGCTTCAGCGGCGCCGTCGCCATGCCGGCCAGGTAGAGCCCGAAGAAGATCAGGCCGAAGTAGAGAATCGTCTCCCCCGCCGTTTTCCACCCTCCCCGGCCGGAAAACCAGAGCGTTCCCCCGATGATCACGAGGACCGGCGACAGGTCCGTCACCTTCCAGACCACGAGCTGCACCGTCAGGACCGTGCCGATGTCGGCTCCGAGGATGATGGCCAGGGACTGGTAGAAGGTGACGAGGCCGGCGCTCACCATGCCGATGGTGAGAACCGTCACGGCGGAGCTGCTCTGGAAGAAGACCGTCGCGGTGATGCCCGTCAGGAGGCCCGTCAGGGGACGTCGGACGGCGTAGCGGATGAGCTGGCGGATCCGGACCGTGAAGAGGCGCTGCACCTGTTCACCCAGGCGCAGCATCCCGTAGAGGAAAATCAGCAGGCCGGCGGCAAGGAAGAGCAGGTCTTTCATGGGCGATGGACGTATCCGGAACGGTTCGTTCTCCGCCGCGCTCCCGAACCTCAACGGAGACGGGAAATATCCGGCCCGGCGGCCTACTCTCCCGCAACCGCCGGGCCGGGTTCATCGGTCCGGCAAAGGGTTCTCGCCTCTGCCGGACACAGTCGTCAATACTTTCCGGGGAAATTCGGCTTGCGCTTCTCCCGCTGGGCCAGGATTCCCTCCCGGGCGTCCTGGCTCCCGAAGACGGGCAGCCCGATGTCCAGCTCCTTCTTGAATGCCTCGGCCCAGGAGATGTCCCGGCTCTCCCGCCAGCAGCGGATGATCCCCTGCACGGACAGGGGGCCGTTCCCGGCGATGCGCTCCGCCAGCTCCATGGCGTCCTTCATCATGCCGTCGCGGTCCGGCGCGACGCGGTTCAGGAAACCCCACTCGTACAGGGTCCGGGCCTTGAAGTTGTTCGCCGTCAGCAGGATCTCCAGGCCGCGGCAGGGCGTCAGCATCCGGGGCAGGTAGACGTTCGAGCCGCCGGTCGGCATGATGCCCAGGCTCGCCTCCCGCATCTGGAAGATCGCGTCCTCCGAGGCAACGCGCAGGTCCGCCCCCATGATCATCTCAAATCCCCCGGTGAGGCAGTAGCCGTTGATGGCGGCAATGACGGGCTTCTTGACAATGCTGGGCTTCAGCATCGCCTCGCCGACGTGGGGCCCCACCTGGACGAGCCAGCGCTCCGCTTCGTTCTCCGGTTCGCGGGCCTTCGTGAGGACGGGGATGGCCGTCCTGAGGTCCATGCCCGAGCAGAAGATCTCGTCCAGGCAGGAGTAGAGGATGACCACCCTGATGGAGGCATCCTGGTTGATGTCCTCCCAGGTCCGATGCAGGTCCAACAGGATCCCCGGGTCAAGGGCGTTCTTTTCCTTCGGCCGGTTCATCCCGACTTTCGCGATGGCGCCTTCTTTTTCATACACCAGTGACGACATGAGCACCTCCTTGAATGGACATGAAGTGAAGACCTGACGGACGACGGGGAACCGGAAACGGGAAGGAAACCGGAAACCCCGGAAATGCCGACAGGATGCGGACTTCCTGCGCATTTCCTAACAGATCCAACGGGGGGTCACAAGAGAAATCTCAGGCCAGCCCGGCGGCCAGGGCTCCCATCGCAAAGCTGAAAAAGGTGGTCATGACAACCAGGAGGTACGTCACGAGCCGGCTCGAACGGAACCAGCCGTCGAACTGGGCGGTGACGACGGCCAGGATGCCGGCATGGGGGATGAGCAGAAGCCACCAGGGCGGGACCACATGCACCGCCACGGAGGCCACAATGAGGGCTGCCAGGACAGTCATGGCCGCCAGCACGAAGGCCTTTGTCGTCCCCGGACCGGCCACGACGGGAAGGGTGCGGACACCGGCCGCCCGATCGCCCGCCTCGTCCCGCAGGTCCCAGATCATCTCGTGGGCCATGACGGCCAGGAACATGTAAGCGGAAGCCAGCCAGAACGGCCCGTCCAGGGGATGGTCCGCCCGCAGGGCGGGATAAACCAGGAGCCCCAGGGTCCAGCCGATGCCGGACATGAGGTTTTTCAGGATGAAGATATTCTTGATGCGCAGGGCGGCACGACCCGGCCAGGGAGAGGTGCTGTAGAAGAATCCGACGGCGGCCCCTGCGGCCACAACCGCCGCCACGGGCCACGTGGGATCCGTGGCCAGGGCAAGGACGATGGCCGTTGCCCCGCCGGCATAACAGAACAGGCGGATGCGGCGCTCCCGCTTGAGGGCCTCCGCCAGCTCCTCCGGGCAGTTTACGGCGTCCTCCTGGAGGTCCGTCAGCCGGTTCCACTGGCAGATGCAGGCCACCGCCAGCGGCAGTATGAAATAGTCCACGGACCGGACCTCCATGTCGAGGACCCGGTCCCAGCACCACAATAGAGCCAGGGAGCTCAGGATGATGTGGAGGCGCTCGTTGAGAAAGGCCGTCCAGAGATGTTTCATCCGCCCGTCCATCGGAACTACAGGGACAGGAGGCGCACGGGCCTCCTGTCCGCTCGATCAAAAAATATTGCCCGGTTAGAAATTCTCCGCCAGGACTTCATAGTAGGACTGGGGATGCAGGCAGGCGGGGCAGCTTTTCGGCGGCTCCTCGCCTTCATGGACATACCCGCAGTTGATGCAGTGCCACTTCACGGCCTGCTTTTTCTTGAAGACTTCCCCATTGGCCACGTTGCTGATGAGTTTCCGGTAGCGGGCCTCGTGGAAGCGCTCCACCTTGGCGATCTGCTCGAAGGAGCGGGCGACCTCTGCAAAGCCCTCGTCCTTGGCAACCTGCGCGAAATCCTGGTAGAGGGTGGTCCACTCCAGGTTCTCACCGGCGGCTGCCGCCTCGAGGTTGGCCTTCGTGCTGCCGACGACGCCGGCGGGGTACATGGCGGTGATCTCGACTTCCCCGCCCTCCAGGTGCTTGAAAAACACCTTGGCGTGCTCCTTCTCATTCTCCGCCGTTTCGGTGAAGATGTTGGCGATCTGCTCGAAGCCTTCCTTCCGGGCCGCGCTGGCAAAGTAGGTGTAGCGGTTCCTGGCCTGCGACTCGCCGGCGAAAGCGGCCAGCAGGTTCTTCTCTGTTTTGGTTCCCTTCAGTGATTTTGCCATGTGATAACCTCCTTGTGGTTAGTTTGTTCCTGTGAATGCCCGGTTTCTGAAAGACCGGATCGTGGCGGGCTCCGGTTCGGGCTGCCGGCCGCCGATGTTTTCCGGTTTTATGAAATCGATACTCGGGACGGTCCCGGGATTCCCCGCCTGGGGAAAGAGACCACAATGAATCAACGATTGGACACGGGGCGAAGGACCTTTCCTCTCCCCGGACAGTCGGTGAAATTTGGCCATCCCCGGATGGTTTGTCAAGAAACAGGGATGGCTGCAATGCAAAGGCGGACGTCACGGCCCGGTCCGGACACGGAGACATTTTGCAGGCGATGATTCCGCCCGGCATGGTAGCATAGGACCCATCGAAAAGATAATTCTGCTTTGCGGGAAGGGCCATGTTTTGAGAGTTCTGGAGCTGTTCTGCGGCATCGGAGGCTTTGCCGAGGCGGCCGGGAGCCGGGTACGGATCGTCGCGGCGGTGGACCAGAGCCCGCATGCCCTGGCGGCATACCGGCTCAACCGCCCCGATACACCCGCTGTCGAATGGAACCTGGAAACCATCGCCGTACAGGACCTGCGGGCATTTCCAGCGGACATGTGGTGGCTCTCCCCTCCCTGCCAGCCCTACTCGGTGCGCGGGCGGCGGCGGGATCTGGACGACCCCCGGGCGTTGAGCTTCCGGAACCTTCTGGAAATCCTCCAGGTGGAGCCGCCCCTCCACCTCGGCCTGGAGAACGTGGAGGGCTTCGCTGAATCGCGGGCCCGGGAACGGCTCCTGGAAATCCTGGATGCCGGAGGCTTCCGGGTCGCCGAGCGTCGGTTGTGCCCGACGGAGCTGGGGATCCCCAGCCGGCGGCCCCGATATTACCTGATTGCCTCGCGGGAGGAGCTTCTGGATCCTCCCCCGCCAACCGTCCGCACCGAGCCCCTGGCGCACTACCTGGATGACCCCCCCTCGCCCTCCCTGTTCCTGCCGGTAGAGCGGATCGAGCGCTTCCGGCGCGGACTCCGGGTTCTGGACCCGGGCGATTCCGGCTCCTATACGACCTGCTTCACCTCGTCCTATGGACGTGCGGCCATGCACTCCGGGGCCTTCCTGGCCGACGGCGGGCGGCTCCGCCATTTTTCCCCCGACGAAATCATCCGGCTCCTGGGATTTCCCCGGGACTTCCGCTGGCCCGAGGGGATGGGCCTGCAGAAGCGCTGGCACCTGGCCGGCAACAGCATTTCCGTCTTTGCCCTCCGGGAGGTCCTGCGGGTTCTCCCCGCTTTTTCTTCTTGACAATAGAACGTACGTTCTATATGGTCGCCCCATGGCCGCCAAACGAACGATCCAGAGCGTCGAACAGACCATCGGCTCCTTTTTCCGCCGGAACCGGCGGATGCCCACTTACACCGAAATGATCGAGCTCCTGGACGTGCGCTCCAAGAGCGTCGTCCATTTCTGGGTGAACAAGCTCATCCAGAACGGTTTTCTGGAAAAGGACGACAAGGGTTTTCTGAAGCCCACCCGGATGACCTTCGGCGTCCCCATGGCCGGTTCCGTCCAGGCGGGATTCCCCACCGCGGAAGAGGAAGGCCTCTGCGACATCCTCTCGCTCGACGAATTCCTGGTGGCGCGCCCGGAATCCTCCTTCCTGCTCCAGGTGAGCGGAGACTCCATGACCGGCGCCGGGATCATGGAGGGAGACATGGTCGTCGTCGAAAAGGGGCGAGAGCCCCGGAACGGAGACATCGTCGTCGCGGAAGTGGACGGGGACTGGACACTCAAGCATTTCCGCCGGCAGGGGAAAGAGATTTTCCTGGAGGCCGCCAATCCGAAATACCCGCCGATCACCCCGCGGAACGAGCTCCGGCTCGGAGGTGTTGTGACGGCGGTGGTCCGGAAATACAGTTCATAGGATGAACGTTTCAGGAAGAAGAGGTTCGAAATGCAGGCGTACGTTCCAGATTGTCTGAGGTCAGAGGAAGTGTTCCGGCTTCGCACGTGCGACACCGCAGGAAGCCTTTTGAAGAGGGGCCGGCATCTCGTCGAAGCGGGCGATTGGGAAGAGGTGCTGTCGCGCCTCGAACGGACGGCCGCTCCGGCCTGCTGGGGAGTGATCGGCCTGTCGCTTCTCTATTTCATCCCCTTCTGCCTGCACATCCTGCGCTTCTGATCCCGATTCCCATTTCCCCGGGAATCAGCTGTTGAGCCGGCCGGGGCGCTCGGCACTCCCCGATCTCTCGATTTCCAGGACCTTCTCCTTCAGCGCCTCCGGGACGGGCACCTTCTTCCCTCCCCGGTAATCGAAGGCCACGATCACACCCTCCCCCTCCGCGGCCGGCTTCCGGTGCTTTTTGCTCACGACGATGTAGTTCATGACGAACCGATCTTCCTCCACGGAGACGACCTTCGCCCCGATCAGAACGCTGTCCGGGTAAGTCAGGGGAATCCTGAATCGGCAGGATGTCGTCGCGAGAATCGGGCCGATGCCGGTCTTCTTCATGAAGTCGATCAGCCCCATCTTCTCGAAATAGGCGATCCGCGCGCTCTCGAAATAGCGGAAGTACACGATGTTGTTGACGTGCCCCATGGCATCCATCTCGCCCCAGGCGACGGGCACTTCCAGACTGACGGGATAGCCTTTCAGGATATCGGCCATGAGTGCTCCTTTCGCATCGTTTTTCCCGGGAAGCGATGAGACCTCCCCGGCATCGCCATTCTATCTGCCAGAGGGCCGGGATCGGGGCAAGAGAAAACCCGCTTCGTTGCCTCCCCCGCTGCATTGCTTCAGACGATGGATGAACATCCCGAGAGGCCGTTCCTGTAAATACCAACCTCACAGCCGCGCCCCCGCGCCCCACAACGCAAAGGGGGACAGATTTTCGTCTGTCCCCCTGGCGATTCCCGGAGACGGACCCAAGCCGTCCCACTTTTTTTACCTGAAATCGAAGCCCGGCTCATGCCTCGCCGTACAACGCCTCGATCTCCGGCATGTGCCTGTCCAGGATCGCCTTTCGCTTCATCTTCATCGTCTGGGTGATCATGCCGTTTTCCACCGAGAACGGCTCATGGATAAAGACGAATTTCCTGGGAATCTCGTAGGTGCCGTATTTGCCCGCCAGGGAGCGGCCGATCTCTTTCCCGATCATCTCCTGCACCTGCCTGCTCCTGGAAAGCTCCCCGGGCTCGCCCGTCAGGTTGTGCGCTTCCGCGTACTTCCTGAGGGCAATGGGATCGGGCACCACCAGGCACACGGTATACGGCCGGTTGTCCCCGTAGATCAGGGCATTCTGGATGAGCGGATTCAGGGTGATGTCCTCCTCCATGGCGGCGGGGAAGACGAACTTGGCGTTCTCCAGCTTGAACTGCTCCTTGATCCTTCCCGTGATGTAGAGGTAGCCGTCCTCGTCGAGGCGGCCCCGGTCGCCCGTCCGGATGCCGCCGTCAGGCGTCATCGCCGCCTTCGTCAGCTCCGGCTTGTTGTGGTATCCCCGCATGACGTTCGGCCCGTACACGACGATCTCCCCGTCCCGGGCACCCTCCTCGACGACGGACCGGTCGATGACAACCCGGACGCCCATGAGGGGACGCCCCACGCTGCCCTTTTTGTTGGCTTTCGGGGAATTGGCCGTGATGCCCGGTGAGAGCTCCGTCATGCCGTAAGATTCGTAGAGGTTGATTCCGATGTCGTCAAAAAAATAGGAAATCTCCGGGCTGATCGCCGCGGCTCCCGTCAGGGCCTCCCGCAGGCGGCTGCCGAAGCGGTCCCGGATCTTCCGGAAGACGATCCGGTCGGCCAGGGCATAGACGATCCCGTCCACGATTCCGGCCCCACCGTTGCGGCGGGCCCGGGCGCTTTTCAGCCCTGCGTGGAAAAGGGCCTTCGCCAGCCCGCCCTTTTCATTCATGGCCGCGTGGAGGTTCTCATAGATCTTGTTAAAGACCCGGGGCACCGCCACGACGAAGGTCGGCCGGACCTGGGCCATGTCCTGGACGATCGTTGCCGTGCTCCCCATGATGCCGATGGATCCCCCGTTGATGGTGAAGACGTACAGCTCGACGGTCTGGGCATAGGAGTGGGCCCAGGGAAGGATGTTGATGCACCGGTCGCTGCCGGAAAGGTGGGGGTACCGGTCCCGGCAGGCCATGACGTTGCTGCAGAAATTCCAGTGGGAAATGAGGACCCCCTTGGGGTCACCCGTCGTTCCCGACGTGTAGATGAGGCCGGCGATCTCGTCCCGCTCGGGATGGACCGCCTCCACGGGGCTCTTTGCCCCGATCCGCTCCAGTTCCTCCATGGAGCCCTTTCCCTGTCCCTCGATGAGGATGATGTTCTCCAGGCTCGGGATCTCCTTCGGGAAGTCCTTCACCTTCTCGAGAATCTCCGGTTTGGAGACGAACAGGGCCTTTACGGATGCATCGTTGATGATATACCGGCACGTCTGGATCAATTCCGACTCGTACATGGTGACGTAGCGCGCGCCGAGGCTGTATGTGGCGAAGGCCGCGATGACCCATTCGAGGCGGTTGTTGGCGATGATGCCGACGGCGTCGCCCCTTTTGACGCCGATCCTGCTGAGACCGCCGCGCAGATTGCGGATCCGCACGTCCACTTCCCTGAATGTCACCCAGTCATACGTGCCGGAGGGATTCCGCGTCCCGATATAGGGACGGTCGGCATGCCGCGAGGCGGCTTTCTCCCAGAGCACGACGAGGCTGTCGATCTGCTCCTGCTGAACCATGCTGCTGAAACCTCCTTGCCGATCCGGCCGCCGGTCGCTCGACCTGGGCGGCCTTCAACACCGGTAGGCTCCTCGAATCCCGTGTTCAGGGGTCTTCCCGGTTCATGTTCACTTCATCGGGAAACCTTTCAACCACAGCTCGCGAGGGCCTTCCGGGCGCATTCACAGGCCTGCTTCGCCATGCCGTCCAGGAGCTCGGCACAGGTGGGGATATCCTTGATCAGGCCGATGGACTGGCCGACCATGAGGGGAGCATAATCGACCTTGCCCGTCTCCCAGGCCTCCTTCACCTTCTGGCCCGCCAGGAGCGGAATCAGCTCGTCGAAAGCGCCGCCGCGCTCTTCGATGGCCAGGACTTCCTGAAGGATCTTGGTGTTCAGCCCCCGGCCCTGGAGCCCGATGGACTTCCCGTAAATGACCGTCTCGAATTCCTGGCGACGGACCAGCTCCTGCTTGATGTTCTCGTGGACCTCGCACTCCTTCGTCGCCACGAAGCGGCTCGCCATCATCACGCCGGAGGCCCCGAGGGCCAGCGCCGCGGCAAGGCCCCGCCCGTCGGCGATCCCGCCCACCGTCACGACGGGGATCTTCACGCTCTCCACGATGCGGGGCGTCAGGACCATCGTCGTCACGTCGTCGCTCAGGGGATGGCCACCCTCTTCGATCCCGGCCGCATAGATCCCGTCGTAGCCGACCTTTTCCGCGTGAACGGCGTGGCGGACGGAGCCGACCTTATGGAACAGTTTCACGCCGGCCTTCTTCAGCATCTCGACGTATTCCATGCCCGCGGCCTTGTCGGCGGGCGTCCCGGAGAATTCGATGCCGTCCACCTTCTCCTCCGCGCAGACGCGGATGTACATCTTGTGGTGCTCGGCGGTGATCCGCACCGAGGGCAGCATGGTGATGTTGACCATGAAGGGCTTGTCCGTGAGCTTTCGCGTCTCCCGGATCGCCTCCCGGAAGGCCTCGTCCGTCTCGTAGTTGCCCGCCGTCAGGTTGCCCAGACCGCCGGCGTTGGAAATGGCGGCGCAGAACTTCGGCTTGCAGAGCCACATCATCGCCCCGCAGATAATCGGATACTTCACCCCGAACATCTCCGTAATCGCTGTCTTGAACATCCTACACCTCCTGTTGGTTATTGGTTTTGCGGCGCCCTGTCTTGCCGCTTTTGGGCTTGGTGAGGCTCTTTTGGATATTCTCCTGCACCTGCTGCCGGAAGAGCCTTCGCATGACGTAGTCGCGCAGAAAATCGCCCACCCGGGAGAGCTCCACGGTGATCCGGATGTTTTCCCGGGAGGCCTTGCCGGAGACGATTTGCCGGCGGAGCCCCATCTCCCTGGTCACGATGGACCTGCCCAGGTCCACGTAAAAGGCAAGCGACTGCAGATCCAGTCCGAAATCAACGATCCTCTTCAGGACATCCCTGCAGAAGCGGACGTCGTCGTCATCGTAAAGGGGCTTCCCTCCCTCGACGGCAAAGGGAACCAGAATCCCGATCTCCTCCGCCTGCTGCATTTCCGCATCGGTCAGCCCCGATTCGGCCAGAACGGTCCCCCGGTCCACCAGGTTCCGGTCGCTCTCCTCGGGCTTGAAGACGGCGTTTTCGACGGCCTCGGCCTCCTGCAGGCTCAGGCCCTCGTCCATCCTGCGCAGGATGTTCTTGATGAGATACAGGGGAAAGTAGCGACGCTCCTGAAAGTATTGAATGACCTTCAGCCGTTCGACGCAGGCGTCGTCGTAGTGGGACATCTTCTTGTTGATCTTTACGGGAGCCGGAAGAAGCCCTTCCCGAACGTAATAGCGGATGGTGGAGGCGGGAACCCCGCTCTGTTTCGAGATGTCGCCGATTTTTACGTTCATGCGCCTCAAGTAAACATTGAAGTGATACTTCAATCTAAGCCGGAAATAAAATCCTGTCAATCCTTTTTCCGGGATCCGGTCCGGCCATGCCGAATACGCCTGTTTTCCCGGATGAAACTGTCGATCCGATGCCGAGCACCCCTTGGTACAGGATGCCGGAGACGTGCAAATGGCAGGATCATCCGCGAAACGGCGGCGATGAGAGATGGCCGTGAGGCTGCAGGAGCCGGGAGACAGCCGGATTCGTAGAAGTTGAGCACCGGGTAACAAGCGGGACGACAAGGCTCCGGGAGACAAATAGGTATGAAATGTTTCGTGAAATCAGATTCCGGCCTGTTCGGTCAATGCAAAGAAAACCGAACGGTGGAAAGGAAAGGAGGAGACCGGGGGTGGCGCACCCCCGGTCTCTGACGGCCCGGGGATGCACGTCGTCCCCGGGGATCATTCATGCCTGTTTGTGGGAATCGATATTTTCCTTGAACCCTTTTCTTCCGTCCCTACTTAACCAGGGGCTTGGGCACAAAGAACACGGACTTGCCGTAGGTGGTGTTGCACACAACCGCCCCGGCCATATAAATGCCGATCCACCCGGCGATGATCAGGCACCATCCCACGATGGGCTTGACCGTCGCAGGCGTTCCAAACCATCCGGTGTCGAGACCGACGATGCACCACAGGGAGACATCAACCAGAAGAACCAGGATGAAAAGAAATGCATTGCTCTTGGCGTAGGCCGGCGTTACCGCGGTCAGGAAGCCTGCGCCCGCCATCCACATCCAGCCCTCGACATGAACCGCCTTTCCCAACATGGCGCCGACGGCCTTGCCGATCCCGGCCTTGGCTGCCGCCAGCTGCTCCGGGGTGAGCATTTTCACGTCCGCCACACCGGCCGCTGCCATGGCTGCGTCCATGGCTTCCTTGGCTGCCTTGGGCCCGAAAACGAAGCTGACCAGATACCATTTCGAGAAGACGCTGAGCGCCGCCGCCAGCATGAAGAATGCCGAGAAGAACAGAAACACGTTGCCGCCGACGATATTGTGGTCCTTCAACTCCATCACCGCGGTGGTGTATTGAACAAGGCAACCGCCGACCAGCCAGGCGGCCAGCAGGGGAAATCCGGATATATCCACCTTGCCCAGAAATACCGCCCCGAAACCGAAACACGCAACGGCAAGGGCCGCCAGCCCGCCGGGCCCGGGAGACGCAAACGTATGCTCGTGTGCCATAAAACCTTCCTCCTTTTCACTCGTTAAAAGAATTATTCCAACATGCAAACCCCTTAACTGCCGTGAGATACCTCCCCTCGACATCCCCCCTTTCCCGTCGAATTGTTTTCCTGTTTTGAAATCGTGAGGAGCCAGCCGTGCGGACGGCGTGGCGAGACAGATATGTGCATCCGAACAAAATGATAAGCCGAAACCATGCCATTCTGAACACCCTGCAATATCAACTGGATGCAAATCGATGATGAAATAAGACGAAATATCGCGCCGACAATTGCGATATATCGTCATTATTGGTATAGATTACCGCTTTTTGATGGTTGTTCGATAAGAGTCGGGGGGGGGGAGAACGCCATGAGAAAAGGAGACCAGGATTTTTTCCGGGAGGCGACCGTACGGCTGTGCAGCAGCCTCGACATCGAGAAAGCGATGTTCCGCTGTCTTGCCTACCTTCACCACCATATTCCCGCCTGGGAAATGCTGCTGACCATCTTCGATCCGAACACGCACCTGATCCACAATATCGCCACGGTGGACCTGGAAGGCGTCAGGCAGCCCTTTCCGTCGAAATCCCTGTCGGAGGAGGCCATCGACCGGATCAACCGGGACGCCGGCGCCTGGAGCGAAATCAAGATCCTGGAACGGGCGGAGTTGCATCCGGCGGCCCTGACGCTTGCCGGCAGCATCGATCCGTCAAAGACGTCGATCATGTACATGAGCCTGGTCATCGAAGGGAAATTCCTGGGATCCGTTGTCTTCCTGGCCGATGGGAAAGGAGTATTCCGGGAAGAGCATGCCGCCCTCGTCTCCCAGCTCCGGGAGCCCTTCAACATCGCCGTCTCGAACGCGTTGCGCTATCGCGAGGTGATGAGGCTGAAGGACATGGTGGATGCGGAGAACCGGAACCTGACCCGGGAGCTGCGGTATACGACAGAGGACGAAATTGTCGGTGCCGACGGCGGCCTGAAGGAAGTGATGGAGATGGTGAGGAAGGTGGCATCCCTCAACAGCCCCGTCCTGCTCCTGGGAGAGACCGGCGTTGGCAAGGAGGTTATCGCCAATGCCATCCATTACGCGTCTCCCCGGAAGGACAAGCCTTTCGTTACGGTGAACTGCGGAGCCATCCCGGAGAGCCTGATGGACAGCGAGCTTTTCGGGCACGAGCGGGGCGCGTTTACCGGTGCCATCGCCCAGAAGAAGGGCCGTTTCGAACGGGCCGACCGGGGAAGCATCTTTCTCGACGAAGTGGCCGAGCTTCCCCCATCGGCCCAGGTCAGGCTGCTTCGGGTCCTGCAGAACCGGCAGATCGAGCGGGTGGGAGGCGCAGAGACGATCTCTGTCGACATCCGCATCATTGCCGCCACCCACAGAAACCTGGAAGAGATGGTCCGCAGCGGGAAATTCCGGGAAGACCTGTGGTTCCGGCTCAATATCTTTCCCGTTATGATTCCCCCTCTTCGGCACCGGCAGGACGATATTCCCGGGCTGCTCGATCACTTCATCCGGGAAAAATCCAGGGAGCTGAAGATTCACACTCCGCCGCCCCTGTCCCCTGCCGTGATGGAACGCCTCATGAACTATCACTGGCCGGGCAACGTCCGGGAACTCGAGAATCTCGTGGAACGCGAGCTGATCCGCAGCAGGACACCCAACGGGAACCATGCGTTGACCTTCGAGCCGTTCGGGTGGCCGAAGCATCCGCAGGATACATGGAGGCCGACGGAGGGGAGAAACACGATCCTCACGCTCGACGAAGCGATGTCCAGGCACATCCAGGAAGCCCTGATCCTGACGAAAGGGAAAATTTACGGACCCGACGGCGCAGCCCGGCGATTGAAGGTCAATCCCAACACCCTCAGAAGCCGGATGAAGAAACTGGGCATCGCGAAAAAGAGCAGGGAATATACGGACGACACTCCCTGGGGAACGTTCAAGAGCCACAACCTGACCATATGACGGCGGTTAGAGAACCCGCCGCGATACAGCAGGGGGCCAGCGGGAGGAATTACGGCGGTGGAGCAATCTTCGCACACCGACAACACCGGGTGATCCTTAAGTCCCGGTCAGGTCCATCACGCCGATTCGAGGGCCGAGCGGATCTCTTCAGAAGCCCGGCCGCCGTTCTCGCGCTGCAGGGCCGCATGAAGGGCGTGCCGGGCTTCCTTGCCACCCAGCCTGCCAAGCGCCCAGGCCGCATGCGCCCGCACCAGTTCCTCCGGATCCTCCAGGGCCTTCGCCAGATAAGGCACCGTCTCCGGATCGCCGCTGTTTCCGAGCGCCACGGCGGCGTTCCGCTGGAAGAACCGGCGGTCCCGCATGTAGGTATAGAGGAGCGGCGCCACGGCCTTCCGCTCGAACTCCCCGTCCATCCCGAGAAGTCCCGTCAGGCTGAAGTGCCTCGCCGCCTCCTCCAGAAAGGCATTCTCCGGCAGATCCGCGCGGAGCTTTTTCCGATTGCGCGGACAGGCCTCCTGGCAGAGGTCGCAGCCATGGATCCAGCTTCCCATCTTCGGCCGGATCTCCGGATCGATGTATGGGGTCGTGTTCTGAAACCCGTGGACGTTGACCACGTGATTGAACGTGAGGCACCGGCGGGGATTCAGCCGGAAATCAGCGACGATGGCCCCCGTCGGGCAGGCATCGAGGCACAGCCGGCAGTCGGGCGGGCAGTGTGTCCCCTCGGCGGGGGAATCATATTCGAGCTCGGCGTCCACGATGAAGGTGTGGATGATCACGAAGGTTCCGATTTCCGGGGCGCAGAAGAAGGTATTGCGGCCGATCGTGCCGAGCCCGGCCCGGACGGCGGCGAGGCGGTCGGGGACGCCCGAGGAGATCATGTACCAGCGCCCGACCTGCATTCCCTTCGACTCCAGGAAGCGGCGCATGAGTTCCACCCGGGCGCCCCCCAGGCGCGTCGGCGGCTCGATGTACGAACGCGACTGGTAGAGGCGACCAACCTTGCCCGTCAGGTTCTCCGGGAAGCGCTCCCGGAAATAGTCGTACACCGCAACGACGATGGACCGGGCGCCGGGCAGGCGGTCCTCAGGACGCGCCGCGCGCTTGAGGCGAAGGCCGCTGTCGGCCGCCCAGTCGTAGTCGGGCAGACGCTCTTCCAGGACCCGGGCATAAAGGGGAAACGGCTCTGCCGTCGTGATCCCCACGCGGCTGTAGCCGAGGTCCAGGGCATAGCTCCTGATCTCTTCCGTCAGCGACATGAAACGCCTCCCTGCTCACGGTCACCGGATCCGAAGACGTCCGCTTACGAATGTTCCAGCAGCCGAAACCGGTTTGATTCGATCATCCGTTTCATGGACTCCACGAAGGCACCCGGGGCCTCGTAATCCGGGTGATTCCGGATGACCCGGGCCGCTTTCGCCATCCGGCCCATCTCCAGCACGAGGCCCTTCGCATCGCTTTCCCGCCGGGGACGGCAGGGGTGTTCGGCAAAGAGCGGATGCTCCGGATCCAGGTACCCTTTCCGCACGTGATGGGCAGCCAGCGTTTCACAGCGGCAGGGGTTGTCCTCGTCGGCCAGGCCGCAGTGCCGGGCCAGGAAACCGAGGACCTGTCTTTTTCCGCGGGAGACTCGCTGGCGGTATGCCGCCGGTGTCAGCCCCAGGATGGAGGCTCCCTCGGCGTTGCTGACGCCGATGATCTCACCGAGGATGAAGGCCAGGCGATGCTCCTTGTTGAGGCACAGGAGAAGATAATGGACACAGGCCCGCTTCATTTCTTCGCAGATGAGGCTCTGTTCAGCTCCCATGGACGGATCGGGCACACCCGCCGGACCTGATTCCTCGACGGCCTGCCGACAGACGTCGAAGGTCATTCGCCAGCGCTCGGCCCGCCCCCTGCACTCGGTCAGCAAATGATTGGAGGCGATGCGGTAGACCCAGGTCTCAAAACGGCTCTGTTCTTTGAATGTGCTCAAGTGGGTGATGACCTTGACAAGGATCTCCTGGGTGGCGTCTTCCGCATCGGCGGGGATGTAGAGCATCCGGATCGCCAGCCCGTAAACCCGGTCCTTGATCCGCCGGACGATTTCCTCGAGGACCTCCCGGTTTCCCTTCCTTGCCCGTTCGACCAGGTCCTCGATGCTCCCCTCAACAATGTGCGTCTTCGCCGGCATACGCCACTCCTTTTTCCTGTTAGACAATTCCGGGGCACGATTTGTGACGGGGAAAAACAGGACGGGGAATTGGGACGGATTTTCGCCCGTCTCCATTTCCTTAAGGAGGATGGATCGTTTTGTAAAGTTCAGATAGGGGATGTTCTGACCGTGAATGAAATCGGGGACGGATCCGGTATCCATCCCCATTCAACCGGTCACGGATGCTCTGCCAGATGAACCTTCAGCCACAGGTCGACCGACTTCGTCTTCGTCCGCCCGCCGCCGTCCATCCCGCCGGGCGGCCCCTGGGGCGGTCCCGTCCCACCCCCTTTTCCTCCCGGCTCTCCACCGAATCCACTCGGACCGGAACCGCCCGGACCCCTCCCGCCTCCGCGGCCCCCACCATCGCCCCCCCAGCGAGACGACGGCCACGAATCTTCGCCGGTCACAAGGCCGATACCGATGATCTTCGGCCTGATCGCTGCAATGCCGAAAGGTGACCTCTCATCCCGCACCAGGGGTACCTGAAGTTCGTACACAAGAGCCCCCTGTACGCTCCTGATCCGGCCCCGGGGGCCGTTCGGGTCGGAATTGTCCGCCAGCATCACGACGTATTCGTTTCTGCCGGGACGTGTGATTTCCATGTCCCCTTTGGAGATGATCCGGAACGGATCGGGACCGTCGGGGAGATCCATCGGTCCTTCGCCGTTTCTTTCCATGGAAGGCCGGCGCTCGCTCCCCGGCTCCATCCCGCGGCTCGGAAGCGGAAAACGAATCCCATAGGTCTCGTTCCGGCCTCCCGTCTCATCGAGCCACACCGTGAGGCCGGCGGTCATGACCTGCCGCTGGATGGCCCTGTTGTTCATAGACAGGCGCAGATACAGCATCCGGTCGTCGTTCAGAAGCCCGACCGTGACTTCTTCCTTCGGCAACCAGTGAAGCGCCCGGTTCCACTCCAGCCATTCGTCTTCCGCGCCGCCGACGGCCGGTCGATCATGCCACGCGCAGTGCAGCTCCTGCATGACGCACCCGATCAGCCCCACTGAAAACAGCAGCACGGCAACCGTGGCCAGAAAGGGCATCCGGATGTTTTTCATCGCTTCTCCTTCCCTTGCCTGTTCTGATGTTCGGCCCACCCTGGACGCGGCACGCGCGGGCAGGTCTCCGGCCGGTGTCAGGACTCCCATTCCCCGAACCTCACTCCATGAATCCCATGCGCCCAAAACCCTTTCCCCTCCAAGACGGAGGAACGGGGTACATGCCTTCCCATACCCCGGGAACGGGCTCCGGCTCCTCTTCGCAGCAGGCCGGCGGAAGCGGGGCTCCGGCCAGTTCCACGTCCTCCGGCGGATCCGGGATCAGCACAAGCCGGCCGTTTTCATCCCTCCGGCAGACACCCGTGACCACCTCTCCCCACGGGTCGATGAAGCCGGAGAGGCTTCCCGTTTTTGCGTCCCGGCAGGCCCGATAAGCCTCCGGAGGTGGCCCGAGAGGAAATTCGCCGGGCATTCCGGCACTTGCCTCGCCGCAACAGGGGCTGTTCTCTCCTGTGAAGCGGTCCGGTTCCCGCAGACCCGGGGGCTGTCCCCAGGCAATCTCGAATACGAACAGCAGAACCAGCATGAGAATGATGCCCACCACCGCGGCGTCTTTCATGATTTCCTTTTTCATGTTTCATCCTCCGGTTTGTACCGATTTCACCCGCCGACCGCGGGTTGTGTCGATTCATACGCCCTCCGGATGACAAACCGTCGGGAAGAATCATGAAATGATTGTCATGGCCGGACATCGTGGGAAGCAGGCAGGCGGAAATCGTCCGCAAGTGCGGGCGGGCGCCCGGCGGATTTCTCCGCGGCGATAGAATGGGAAAGGTTACGTTTTTTTCATCTTATGCCCCGTTGCAATAAATCCGATTATGGGTACAGTAGCGCCATGCGCGTGCTTTTCGTCGAGGACGACAGGAAGATCATCTCCTTTGTGAAAAAGGGCCTCCAGGAACAGGGCTTCGTTGTCGATGTGTGCGAGGACGGCGACGAGGGCTTTGCCCTGGCCACCGGGCAGGCGTATGACGTCATCCTGCTGGACATCATGCTCCCCGGCCGCGACGGGCTGACGATCCTCCGGCAACTGCGGGAAAAGAAGAACACCGTCCCGGTGATCCTCCTGACGGCCCGCTCTGCGTTGAGCGAGCGGGTCGAGGGCCTGAACCTGGGGGCGGACGACTACCTCAGCAAGCCGTTCTACATCGAGGAGTTGTTCGCACGGATCCACGCCGTCACCCGGAGGGGAACAGGCCAGCAGCTCAGCCTGCTCCAGGACGGCGATCTCGTGGTCAACCTGATCACGCGGGAGATCCGGACCGACAAGGGGATGGTTGATCTGACGGCCCGGGAATTCAACCTGCTGGCGCTTCTCATGCGCTCTCCGGGACGCGTATATACCCGGACGCAGATCCTGGAGCACGTCTGGGGCTACTTCTTCGACCCCCAGACCAACGTCGTGGACGTCTATATCCGGAGGCTCCGCAGCAAGATGGACTCCGACCCGGAGCGCCTGCGCATTGAAACGGTCAGGGGCGTCGGATACCGGTTCAACAGGGCCTGCAAGGAGTAGACGATTGTTCCGCATCAAGATCATCCTGCTGTCGATCCTGATTTCGGGCTCCGTTCTCGTCGCCTTCGGCCTGTACTTTCTCAACGTGATCCACGACGTAAGCCTTGACCGGATCGACCTGGAGCTCCGTTCCCTGGGACCTCGTCCCATCCACGCCTGGCGGCTCGCGAGGAGCGGGGAGGAGTTGGATCGGCGGCTTCAGTCCATTTACGGGACCGAGCGCTGGAAAGACATCATCGTTCAGATCAGGATCGGAAAGAACGAGGTCCTGTACCGGTCCCCCCACTGGCCCACGGCGATTTCCGAAGACTCCTTCCCCGAGTATGACCGAAGGATGGAGACCCTTCCGCCCCTTCCCGCTCTCTTCCCGGAGGGCAGGCAACACCCGGAACGTTCCAGCCGCAATGCCGGCGCGGTCGACCCGACGGGCCAGGCAACCCCGGGTGCGGGAAACGGGCCCCCGATGCCCCTCCGATCCGGCGTCCCGCCGGACAGGCCGGCGGGTCCCCCCGCGGATCTTGTCCGTTCGCCGTCGCCGTTGCCCGCTCCGCCCGAGCCGTTCCGTATGAAACAGCATTTCTTCAAGACCCTGAAGGCCGACGGGAAGACATGGCGGGTCGGGATCATGGGCGACCCGTTCGTCACGATCCTGATCGGCATGAACATGGCGGGGTTCCATGCTGACGAAGCCCGTTACCGAGAGACGTTCTTCATCGCTGTACCGATCGCGCTGCTCCTGCTTGCCGCGGGCGGATGGCTCATCACCAGAAGGGCGCTCCGACCCGTCGCGGACATAACCCGGACGGCGGAGTCCATCACGGCGCAGGGCCTGGATCGCCGGATCCCCTCGTCGCCCGGACCCGACGACGAGTTTTCCCGGCTGGTAGACGTGATCAACGACATGCTGGACCGGCTGGAGAAGAGCTTCCGGCAGGCGGTGCGGTTCAGCGCCGACGCCGCCCATGAGCTGAAGACGCCGCTGACGATCCTGCAGGGGATGCTCGACGACGCCGTGCAGCACGCAGCCACGGGCTCCGACGAGCAGCGTTCCTACGGCGCACTCATCGAAGAAGTCCAGCGGCTCAAGGCCATCGTGCAGAAGCTCCTGATCCTCGCCCACGCCGACGCGGGGCAGCTGACCCTGAATCTGGAGCCGCTGGATATCAGCGCCGTCATCGAATCGGCCGTCGAGGACGTCGGGGCCGTCGCGCCGCATCTGCGCCTGGAGCAGGAGATCGCCCCGCACGTCACGGTGCAGGCCGACCCGGACCTCTTCCGGCAGGTGGTCCAGAATCTCACGTCCAACGCCGTAAAGTACAACAGGCAAGGCGGCCTGATCCGATTCCGCCTGGAGGAGCGCAGGGACGGGGTGATCTTCACGATCTCCAATACCGGCACTCCGATCCCGGAGGCAGACCGCGAGAAGATCTTCCACCGTTTCCACCGGGTCGACAAGTCGCGGAGCCGTGCCGTTCCCGGATCCGGCCTCGGACTGAGCCTCGCCCAGGAGATCGTCCACGCCCACAGGGGATCCCTTCGCCTGGACGACGATTCCGGCGGCCTGGTCTCCTTCACGCTTACCCTGCCCCGCAACCTCGCACAATCCTGAGCCGGACCGAACGATCCGATCCGACCTCCAAGGCTTCACTTTGCTCGTTGTTCCCGCTTCGCCGATTGTGGTAACGGGAGGGCGTCAAAACAGCGAGGCAAAGACAAAACCGGGAGGTCTTAAGCGATGGCGCATGAGACGGGGGGACAGAAGGAGCTCGGGGAGCGGGTCCGGGATACCGGGCTCTGCACGGGGTGCGGGGCCTGCGTCAACCTCTGCCCCTACCAGGTTTTCCACCGTGACCGGACAATCGTCCTCAACCCCTGCGACATCAAGGCCGGCCGCTGCTACGCCTTCTGCCCCCGGACTCCCGCGGATCTCGGGGAAATGAGAAGGCTGCTCATGTCGGAGGCGGAGATCACGCCGGAGATCGGGCCGGTCCGGGCTTTCCGTATTGCCCGCGCCGCCGACGCCCGGCTCCGGGAAAAGGTTCAGCACGGCGGAACCGTCTCGGCGCTCATGGCACTGGCGCTTCGCGAAGGGCTGATCGATACCGCCGTCATCGCCGAGGGCCGGGAGCGCTTCCTCCATTCCGGAGTGGCCGTTCAGGATCCCGACGAGGTCTGGAAGCGGGGCGGCAGCAAATTCATCGCCTCCGCGACGGTGGCCGAGTTCAACCGGACGGCCCGGGGCACCGCGGAAAGGATCGGCGTCGTTGCCACACCCTGCCAGGCCTTCGCCTTGGCCAAGATGCGCTTCAAGCCGAAGCTGGACAGCGGGACAAACCCCATCGACAGGCTGAAGCTCACGATCGGGCTTTTCTGCGGATTCACCTTTTCCTGGTCTAAGCTGTCGGGCCTGCTCGAACAGCATGTCGGCCTGGAGAGGGTGCAGGGGATGGAGATTCCCCCGGGGGAGGGCGTCCTCGAAATCCGCCTCGACGGCGGCCGGCGGACGTTTCCGATCGAGGAGATCCGGGACTGCATCCGCGAATCCTGCCGGTACTGCACCGACACCACGGCCGAGTTCGCGGACATCTCCGTCGGCTCGGCACGCCTGGGCGGAAGCTGGGAGGAATCGCGCTCCTGGAACCAGGTCATCGTACGGACCGCCGCCGGAGAGGCCCTCCTCGAGACGGCCAGGGCGAAGGGAATCCTTGAATTTCACGAGGTCCCGGAGGGAAACCTGGACATGCTGAAAGGGGCGGCGGCGGCGAAAAAGAGAGAAGCCCTGAAGAACCTGGCGGAAAAGAGCGGCAACGCCTGCAACCTGCTCTACCTGGACGCGCGGGACCCCGTGATCGCCGGGCTCCGCTCATAGGAGGACACATGCCGGTACTGCTGGAGGAAAAGGAAGGCAGCAGCCATCTCATGATGGGAAACGAGGCCATCGCCCGGGGCGCGCTGGAGGCCGGAATGGCCGTGGCGGCGGCCTACCCCGGCACCCCGTCTTCGGAGATCCTGGAGAACCTGGCGGGGGTCGCGGATGCTCGGAACCTCTACGTGGAGTGGTCGACCAACGAAAAGGTGGCCCTGGAGGTCGCCGCCGCCGCCTCGTTCGCGGGGCTGCGCTCGCTCTGCGTCATGAAGCAGAACGGCGTCAACGTGGCCTCCGATTTCCTGCTCCACCTCGCCGGATCCGGCACCCGGGGCGGCATGGTCCTCGTCACCTGCGACGATCCGGGAGCCCTGTCCAGCGTGAACGAGGGGGAATCGCGGCACTTCGCCCGCATGATCGAGATCCCCCTCCTGGAGCCCGGGAATTTCCAGGAAGCCAAGGACCTGACGAAGTGGGCCTTCGATTTCTCGGAAGAGCTCGGGACGGTGGTCATGCTGCGCAGCGTCACCCGGATGTCCCACGCCAGCGGCAACGTCCGCCTGGGAGCACTTCCGGAGGGGACGCCGCGGGCTCGGTTCAGGGCCGGAGGGTCCATGCTGGATCCCGCCGAAGGCCCCGTCCTGAGCATGCCTGTTGCCTTCAAGCACGGCCTCCAGCAGGAGAGAATCGGGAAGGCCCGGGACCTCTTCGAGCAGTGCCCCTTCAACACCTGCGAGGGGCCGGAGCGGCCGGAGGTTCTGATCGTCACGAGCAGCGCCTGCACCCTCTACAGCCGGGAGGCCGTCCACGCGCTGGGACTGGGCGACCGGGTCGGGATCCTGAAGCTGGCGACGACCTGGCCCCTGCCGACGAATCTCCTGAAAAAGCACCTCGCCCGGGCGGAAAAGGTCCTGGTCGTCGAGGAGGTGCTGCCTTTCCTGGAGGAAAACGTCAAGGTCATCGCCGCCGAAGAGGCCGGCGAGATCGGGATCAAGACCTTCTACGGCAAAAACGACGGGACAATCCCCATGCGGGGCGAGCTGTCGCCGGACCTGGTGATCGGGGCGCTCTGCCGGATCCTGGACATCCCCTCCCCCGCCACGGACCCGGAGTACGAAAGGAAGGCCCAGGAAGCGGCCCGGACCGGCGCGCCCCAGCGGGGGCTCGCCTTCTGTCCCGGCTGTCCCCACCGGGCCTCTTACTGGAGCATCCGGACGGCCCTGAAACTGGACGACCGGGACGGCTTCGTCTGCGGGGACATCGGCTGCTACACCCTGGACGTTTTTCCCGGCGGCGCGGGTACGCTCAAGACCCTCCACTCCATGGGCTCCGGGACGGGTGTCGCCAGCGGCTTCGGAAAACTCGGCCCCTTCGGCCTGGACAGGCCGATCCTGTCGGTGTGCGGCGACTCCACCTTTTTCCACGCCGCCATGCCCGCCCTGGTCAACGCCGTTCATCACCAGTCGAACATCCTGATGATCATCCTCGACAACAGCGGCACCGCCATGACGGGATTCCAGTCCCACCCGGGCCTGTGCGTCAACGCCATGGGCTGTGCGGCGCCGGACGTGGACATCGCGAAGATTTGCAGCGCCATCGGCGCCGACGTGGAGATCCGGGACCCCTTCGACTTTGCCGAAACCCGGGAGGCGCTGAACCGGCTGATGGAGGATGAACAGGGCGTCAAGGTGCTGATCCTGCGTCAGAAATGCGCCCTCTCGCCGGAAAAGAGAGGATCCCGGAAATACAACGTCCGGGTGGACGAGACCCTCTGCATCGGCGAAGACTGCGGCTGCAACCGCCTGTGCACCCGCATTTTCCGCTGCCCCGCCCTGGTTTGGGACCGGGAGAACGGGCGGGCCCGCGTGGACGAGGTCCTCTGCGCCGGCTGCGGCGTCTGCGCGCAGATCTGCCCGCAGTCGGCCATCCGGAAGGAGGTGGCCTGATCATGGTGAACCTGCAACTGCCCCGGGATCCATTCAACCTCATCATCACCGGCGTCGGCGGCCAGGGCAACGTCATGGCCTCCCGCGTCCTGTCGGGCATGCTGGTCGAGCGGGGACTGACGGTGACGATCGGCGAGACCTTCGGCGCCTCCCAGCGGGGCGGTTCCGTCATGAGCCACGTCCGCGCCTCCGCGGAGGGGACATGGAGCCCCCAGATCCCAAAGGGAAAGGCCGACGTCGTGGTCGCCCTGGAACCGGCGGAGGCCGTCCGCGTGCTGGCCGTTTACGGCCATCCCGGCGTGATCGTCCTGACGAACACCCGCCCGGTCTATCCGATCGGCGTCATCACGGGGGAGCTGAGCTACCCCTCCCTGGACAAGATCAGGGCGTCGCTGGAGGGGCTCTCGGCGCGCCTGTGGATGATCGACGCCACCGACGCGGCCATCCGGCTGGGCAACCCCATTCTTGCCAACATCGTCATGATCGGGGCCCTGGCGGGCGCCGGCGTCCTGCCCCTCACCCTGGAGGACTTCCGGGCGGTTATGGGGAGAACGCTTTCCGGGGAAAAACTCGAGGTCAACCGGAAGGCGTTTGCCGAGGGGATGGATGCCGTGAAGGCTTAAACGAACGGGCAGAACCGGCTTGATTCCTCACCCGGAGGTCAGCGGCGCCGGAACGCCTTTGCGTTCGACTTCCCCAGCGGCGACAGGTAAGGAGCCATCTTCGCGTAGGGGACGTTCACATCCACGATGCACGCGCTCCGGCTGTAGGGTGCATCCGGTCGGAAGGTGATCCCCGCCGGCGTCGGCCACGGGTCCTCACCCGAAAACCCGATGGCTTCGGGACACTCGTCTTCATCCCCGGCGTCCCTTGTGGGAAAGATCTTCACTTCTTCCCGGCGATAGAGATCGAGGAGCATGGTCCCAAGGGCGGAGTCTTTCGGAATCTCCTTCCGGTATTTCTCGACCAGCCATTGGGACACGTCTTCGGATTTTCCCGTCCGGAGGCTGTAGACCGTTGCCCCGGACCAGACATCGGGATGCGCCCCGCCGCAGTACTGCGACATGCTCTGGCCGATCACCGCGAATTCCCTGTTCCAGGCGATCATGTCCAGGGCGTATTCGTACTGGTACCCGTCTTCGTCTTCCCGGTCCTCGTCTTCCGACTCTGCACCTCTCCGGATCCGGCCGGCGGCGACGCAGTCGATCCCCTCTTCGAGGCTGGACCTGAAGCGCTCCATAAGGGCATGATTGATGCCGGCGACGGCCTTGCCGCTCCCGATCAGCCGCAGTCCCTCCACACTGCCGAAATCCCGGGCCTTGAACAGCTCATAGCGGCGTCCGTTGATGGAAGCGCCTTCAACCGTCATCTTCAGGCCGCCCAGTCGCTGCCGGGTATACGACTCGTCCGGCTCGCTCCCGGCACGGACCGGAAGCGTCCGGGATCCGTCCGGCGAAGACCATGTGCCCTCCAGGGTGTCTCCCCTGCAGGCCAGCGTGAGAGAGCCGCTCACGTTTCCCTTCGGGTCGAGCTCCTTCCATCGATCCGGCCTTGATTTGTCCCTGACCAGGATGAAATCGACAAGGCTCGTTCGGTAATAATAGCGACCGGTCTGCGGGAAACCGGATTCCTCTGAATCGACGGGCAACACGACCTGAAAGGTGAACTGCATCATGACGGGAACCTCCCCGATGGTTCCCTTCCAGGTCTTCTCCAGGCATGCCCGCTCCTCTCCGGCATGGGCCGATCCGGCCAGAGCGAATGCCAGCACCGCCGCCACGAACAGCCTTTTTAACAACATCCCCTCTTTGCGGGTCCTGATCCGTCGGCGGATCATTTTCATAGTCGTTGCATGCTCCCCCTCTTTTCTATCGGACTCTGCAATTATTTCTTTAGTTTCATCCTCTCCCTGCCGATGATTTCAAAAGATGCCTGTGCCGGGTCGCTTTGATCGGAACCGTCGCACGGTCCCGCTTCGTTTCAGAGAAACCAGAAAGAGGAAATTCCACGATGAAATCAAGACTTCTGCTCATGATTCCAGCACTGATCATGCTCATCGCCGTTTCCTCCCATGCCGGGAGTGGATTTGACGATCCGGATCGAACCGTCGCCCGATTGACCAGCGGGATTCACACGCTGAAAATCGAAGGGGCGCCCGGGCTGTTGACGGTTTTCGGTGAACAGGCCTTCACAATCCTGACCGATGCCAGGGGCAGGTCACTGGTCGCCGGCGCAACACACGGGAACGGGAGAATCGCCGCGATCACCCACGGATCCTGGTTCCAGCAAAAAGTCACGGCCGATCCCGAAAACGGCCGGTTTCTCGCCAACCTCCTTTCCTGGACGGCCGGCGGCAAGACACAAATTCACGTCCTGGGCCTTGGATTGAATCCCGGAAGCTCGCTCCCGGGCATTCATATCCTGCAGCTTGAACGGGCAAACCGGCTTCCCGAAAATCTCAACTGGTATGACTTGATCCTGATCGATTTCACCGGTAAAGAGCCCCAGGGGTTCGACGCCACCGCCATGGCATCCCTGAAGCAGTACGTCGCAGGCGGGGGCGGCATCCTGTGTTCCGCACTGGGCTGGGTTTACAACAGCTACGGGGACGGCAGGAACGGGAAGAGCCTGGACAGGGATTTTGCCGGAAACCGGTTCCTGAAAGACTACGGCATGGTCTTCAACGGGGATTTCACGGGCAACCAGATTCCGCTTGCCCAGTCCGCCGGAAATAAAAACCATCCACTGCTCTTGGTCGACCGAGTCGGCCGGATCGTCGAGACCCGGGCAAGGGTCCCTGAAAACGAGCTGAACGAACTGCTGACGGCGATGCTTGCGTACCGGAACAGGTTCCCCCACGACGAAGCTCTTCTGCGGAAATTCGAGACGCATTACGACTCGTTCGGGAAACGCAGGGATATTTCACCGAAAAACCCCGTACTGAAGACGGACGCGGGCTTTCTTCTGACCGTCGGGATGCTGAACCTTCTTTACCAATCGGCGCCGTATGAAAGGATCAGCAAGCTGAAGGACGCGGAGATCTTCCCCGGCGACGTGGGACCGGCGGCGGTCGAAACCATCCGGACGGTCGACGTCGACCTGTCGAAACTCCGCTGGCAGAGCACCGGCCTGTACGCGCCGGCGGGAAGGCCCGTCTCTTTCACGATCGACCCGGGCGATGGAAAGGCCGTCATGCTCAGGGTCGGAGCCCATTCCGACGTCCTTTTCCCCCTGGACGACCGGTACAGAAAGCAGCTGAACCGCTGGCCCGATCTTTCCCGGACGACCGTCCTGGACGGCGCCGAGACGATCGTCGCCTCGCCCCACGGGGGATTGATTTACTTTGAAAAGATCGGGAAATCCGAAAAAAGGACCATCCGCATCAAGGTGCACGGAGCGGTGGAGGCGCCGTATTTCAGGCTCGGGAAAACCGATGCCCGAACATGGAACGGCACCATCAGGCACTACGATGCCCCCTGGGGAGAGATCGCCGGCGACAGGATCATCCTGACCCTTCCCGCCGCAACGATCCGAAAAATCGACAACCCTGAAAAAATCCTGAGATACTGGGACCGCGTGCTGAGCTTCTATCCGCAACTCCTGCAGGAGCCGCCGAAGGATTACGAGGAGCGGTTCGTCACCGACGTGCAGCCGAAGATCGGCTACATGCATGCCGGCTATCCGATCGTGATCCGCATGGATGTCAGCGACTTCACGGCCGGCGTGGCCCTGAACCCCGCCGACAGGACGGACCTCTACAAGGCCGGTTCCTGGGGGCACTTCCACGAGCTGGGACACAACTGCCAGAGAGGCGAATGGACGTTCGACGGCACGACCGAAGTGACGGTGAACCTGTTCACCCTGTATGCCATGGAGAAGATGCACGGCATCATCCCGGCGGAACATCCCTGGCACAGGGAAGGCTGGGTCAAGCTGAAGAAGTACGTCGCGAAGGGATCCCCCTTCGAGGAATGGAAAAAGGATCCGCAGCTCGCCCTGACAACCTACATCCTCCTCCAGAAGGAATTCGGCTGGGATGTCTTCAAGAGGGTCTTTGCCGCGTATCAGAAGCTGAGCGCCGGCGAGAAACCGAAAACCGACCAGGAAAAACGGGACCTCTGGGTGATCCAGTTTTCCAGGGTCGTACAGCGGGACCTGGGCCCCTATTACACGAAGATCGGAATGCCTGTCTCTGCGGGCGCCCTGAATGAAGTGAAGAGATACCCCCGCTGGATGCCCGCTTCGCTCTGACCGTGCCCCGGCCTTGCAGGGCCTGACGGATTTCCTGTCGGTCGAACAAAGAACCGCCCCGGTTTTGCCCCGGGGCGGTTCGATTTTGAACGTTTCGGCGGGTTACGGCCTCTTTTTTCTCAGCGATCCTTCTCCAGGATGAACACGGAGCAGGCGGCCTCCTCCGTTCCGATCACGCCGCCGCCGTTTTCCTGCAGGGCCAGTTTTGCGTCTTTTACCTGGCGGGGACCCGCTTCCCGGCGCAACTGAGTCGCCAGCTCATAGAGCATGGAGATGCCCGTGGCGCCGACGGGATGCCCCTTGGAAACGAGGCCTCCGCTCGTATTCACGGGCGTCGAGCCTTCCAGCGTGGTGCCGCCGGATTCGACGAAACGGCCTCCCTCCCCGATCGGGCAGAATCCCATCATCTCGGACTGGAGAATGACGCTGAACGACGTGGCATCATGGACCTCGGCCACGTCGATATCGGAGGCGGCGATGCCGGCCATGGCATAGGCCTTGTCCGCGGCGACCCTGCTCAGGCCGGGCTCGTCGAGCCCCTTGTACTTGCCGCCCGTCATGACGCTTGCCCGGACCTTGACGGCCCGGTCCTGGACGGCCGAGGGAAGCCCCTTCAGATAATCACCGGAGCACAGGACCGCCGCCGCCGCCCCGTCCCCGATGGGGGAACACATGGAGCGCGTCAGGGGATAGGTCACGATCCGGTCCTGGAGCACCTGATCCACGTCCATCGAAAACTTGTACTGGGCCTTCGGGTTCTTGGCCCCGTAGTCGTGGGTGAAGGCCGCGGCGCAGGCGATCTGGCGCTGGGTCGTGCCGTACTTCCACATGTGATACAGGGCCTGCATCCCGTACGTGTCCATGAAGAGGCTGCGGTTGCCCCCGGTCTTGAACTCCCGGCCGACCAGCGCGCCGATCTGCCGATAGACGTCGATCGTCTCCTCGGTGGTGAAATTGTCAATGCCCGCCTCGAAGATCTTGAACATGGTCGCCGGATCGTCGGGAATGAAAAGCTTCTCGACACCCAGAGCCAGGATGACGTCGTTCTGCCCGCTCAGGATATCCTTCCAGGCGCAGTGGGCGGCCATGGATCCCGTGGCACAGGCCCCCTCCACGTTGATGATCGGCACGCGCCCGGGGAAGAGCCCCTCCCGCACCAGGGGGACGAAGCAGATCTGCCCCCGGATGCTGGCCTGGCCGAACAGGTGCATGGCGCAGTTGCCGAAATAGCCGAACTGGATCTCGTTTCCGTCGGACATCCCGGCGTCGTGGATCGCACCGAGATAGGCCTCCCGGACCAGGTCCCTAAACGAGCGGTCCGGATACTTTTTAAACTCCGTGGAATAGGCCCCCACGATATAGACGTCCCTCATTTCTTCCTCCTTTGAAGTGTGATTTCCATATGCCCGCCCGGCGTCCGGTCCTGCTCGAAAGCCCGGCTTACACGCGCCGCTCGGCGCCGGCCCAGTAGCGCTCCCGCATCTTCTTCTTGTCGATCTTGCCTAAGTTCGTCAGGGGGATCGCATCCCAGAACTCGACGCTCTTGGGGGTGACCAGGCTTCCCTTCTTGTCCTTCACGAAGCGGATCAAATCCTCTTCCGTGGCCGTCTTGCCCTCGTGAAGAACGACCACCGCCTTGACCAGTTCGCCCCACTTCTCGTGCGGAACGCCGATGACGGCGGCGCTTTTGACCGCCGGGTGCTCGTGAAGGACGTCCTCGATCTCCCGGGGGAAGATGTTGAAGCCGCCGCTGACAATCATGTCCTTGGAGCGGTCCACAATGTAGAGGTATCCCTCCTCGTCGAACTTGCCCACGTCTCCGGTCCACAGCCAGCCGTCCCGGAGCGCCTCCGCCGTCTCTTCGGGCTTCTTGAGATAGCCCGTCATCATGTTGATCGTCCGGCAGACGATGTCGCCCGATTCCCCCCGGGGCACCTCCCTGCCGTCCTCCCCGATGATCCGCACATCCGCCGTCATCACCGGCCGGCCGCAGGACTTGTAGACCCGCATGCGCTTCTCCGGATCGGCGATGACGTGCTCCTGCCGGGACAGGCAGCTGATCATCATGGGTGTCTCCGTCTGGCCGAAGAGCTGGGTGAAGATCGGCCCCAGGGTGTCCACCGCCTGGGCAAGGCGCGCCGGGGCGATGGCCGATGCGCCGTAGATGATGTTGCGCAGGCTGCCGAGATCGTACTTCTTCAAGTCCGGCGTATCGAGGAGGACGTAGATCATCGTGGGAACGATGAAGGTCGATGTGACCTTCACCTTTTCCACCCGCTCCAGGAACAGCTTCGGGTCGAAATGGTCCTGGATCTCGCAGGTCCCCCGCTTCAGCAGGACCGGCAGGATCAGGCAGCCTCCCGCGTGGGTGAGCGGCGTCGCAAAGGCGAACACCTCGTCCCAGTCCAGTCCGAGGTGCAGCATCTCGCTGATGAAGGTCCCCACCCAGGTGTTCTGGTTCAGCATCACCCCCTTGGGGAGGCCCGTCGTCCCGCCGGTGTAGAAGATCCCCACCAGGTCCTCGCAGTCCAGGTCGACCTTCGGCACCTCCGGCGGGCTGTTGTCGATGAGCCCCTGCAGGTGCTCGTGGCCCGGAGCCACCGAAGCCCCGTCCCCGGCCACGCAGATGTAGTGCCTGACCGTCTCCAGGGAGGGGATCATCTCCTTCACGCGACCGGCCATCTTCTCATGGTAGATGATCGCTTTGCACTCGGACTGGTTCATCATGTAGATGTGATCCCTGGAATTCAGAAGCACCGCCAGGGGAACGCGGACCAGGCCGAGCTTTCCCAGGGCGTATTCGCAAAAGATGTATTCGGGGCAGTTCGCCATGAGAAACGCCACCCGGTCGCCCTTCTTCAGCCCCAGGTTGTTCAGGGCGTGGGCCAGCGAATAGGCCTTCTTCTGCATCTCGTCGTAGGTGTACGTTTCATCGTTGTAGAGAATAGCGGTGTTCTGCCGAAAGGCCGCGACCGACCGGTCGTACAGATCCGCACACGTAATGCCGTGAAACATCGTCGTCATAGCTGTCCTCCCTGTCTCCAGATAAATTCTTGCTGTTTTCTTCAGGACCCGCCCCTTCCGATCGCGACGGTTGGCCTTCCGGCCGCCCGCGAGCGATCCGCGTTGACGGGATTGTCTTCCCGATGACGATTATGCTGCGTTCCCGGCCCTCTGAATGCTGACGGCCTTTTCCTGCCGGAGCAGGATCAGGGCCAGGAAACCGCCGACCAGGGTGAGGGCGGCAAAGGCGTAATAGGCGTAATTGAACGAATTGGTCGCCTTGAGGATGAATCCGACCACCATGGGGGCCAGGATGCCCGAGAACGATCCGCTGCCGAGCATGAAGCCGGTGACCTTGGGGACGTCGGCCCGGTTGAAGACCCCCATGACCAGGGAGAACATGATGTTCATCGTGCCGTACGCAAAGAACGATGCCATGAAGAAGCACGCCAGGCTCACCTCGATGGACGGCGTGATGACCGCGTAGACGATCAGCGGCACGGAGCAGAACATGTTGAAAGAGACCCAGCCGGCCCGGTGCTTGAAGGGGAGGCCCCGGTCCGAAAGCCAGCCCAGAACGAGGGCGCCGAGAGCCGCGCCCACGAATGGAAGCGAGGACAGGAAGCCGCTCTTCACGAGGGACAGCCCCCTGGCCTTCAGGAAATACGTCGGGATCCAGTTGATGTTGGCCCACACGAACATCAGGTCGGAGAAGTAGACAAAGCAGAGCATCCAGACGATCGGGTTCTTGAGGTATTGAGACAGGGTCGCGCTCTGCGCCGTCAGCGCCGCGGCACCGTCCGCCCTGGCGATGGCCGTTTCGATCTTTTCGCGCTCGTCCTTCGAGATATGCGGATGGGACGCCGGATCGTCCCGCAGGCGCAGCAGAACCAGGCCGACCAGGGCAAACCCCAGGACGCCGAAGATGTAGAAAACCATGTGCCAGCCATAAGACGCCACGATGAGACCCGCCAGCGGGATCCCGATGATGGCGCCCACGTTCATGGCGGAAGACATGACCCCGATGGAGAAGGCCCTTTCCGTGGGAAGCATCCAGTGGTTCAGGAGCTTCGTGCAGATCAGGAACATCGGCCCCTCGCACATCCCGAAGAGGACCCGGATCACCAGAAGGCTGATGAAAGACCATCCGAAACCGGTAAAGATGGTCATGATGGACCACAGGATGATGATTACGGACAGGAATTTGCGGGCGGAGTATTTCTGGGCCAGGTAGCCGCCCGAGAAATTCATGATGGTATATCCGATATTGAAGCCGCTCATGATGATTCCCATGAGGGCGACATCGATCGTTAATTCTTTAATGATGAGAGGTGCCGCAACGGAGAAATTAAAGCGATCAAAATAGGAAAGCATTGTTACAACAAAAACCCAGAACACAACTTCCCAGCGATAACTCATCATTTTCATAAAATTACCCCCTTGTTATAATGTTTATTCATCCAAATACTCCCCTTATTTTCTATTTATTATGTTTTTACATGCTTTTGTTCCATCCGACATTCTATAATAAAGCGACATTCTCTTTGTTTAAATAGATCGAATATTAAATATTAAAATGGATTTGACATTTTCGGCCGTGTTCGATATAGAAACACCTCAAAAACTTGAGGCACTATAGATAACAGTTGCTTGATTTAAACAATCCGCAAAAATTGGGATTTAACATCATCAAGATTAGGGAATTTAATATCCCTAATTCAGGGGATCCCCGATGCCGTCCTTGAATCGGTTCCTGAGGAATAAAAAAGAGGCGCTGCTGAAAGACATCATCGGCGGCCTGGATGAACTGACGCCGACGCCTTACATCGACCACCTGGCCCGCTCTCCCGAAGGGCAGCGGCGGATTCGCCTGTGGCTGGAACTGCTGGTTCAGGCTCTGGAGGGAAACGAGCAGGCCCTATTCGACGATCAGCATGATATCGGTTACATCCGGGCGACCCAGGGCTACGAGTTCTCCCAGACATCCCCCTTCTATCCGACGGCCCTGAAGATCCTGAACAAAGCCCTGACGGAAGCGGATGAACCGGTCACGGTGGATTTCTTTCGCGACTACCGAAGGCTGATGGAGTACTATCTCCACGGTTATCGAATGATATCCGAGTCGTACATCAACACCCGTGAGGACATCATTCAGGAAAAGGTTTTTCATCTCGAGGAGCTCTACGACTTTACAAAAGAGATTATCGTCACGCAGGATATCGAAAGCATTATTGAAATCCTCCTGAAAAAAATCCACCGGCTCATGGAGCGGGGATCCTGCCACTTCCTCCTTTCCCAGAACGGCACGGGTCGCAGCGTCTACAGCCAGCCGCGGAGGGACCCGGCAAAGGACATCGTCCGGCTCATGGAGAGGTCCTATCTCGACCGTTCCATCCTGTTTCAGAGCCAGTCGGGATGGGTCACGAACCGGATCCGGAGGATCAGGAAGAAGACCTTCGCAGCCGTTCCCGTTTACCTGCGCGGCCAGTCTTACGGCGTGATCGCGCTGGTCAACAGGAAGACCCCCTTCGAGTTCACGCCCCGGGAACTGAATCTGCTCAACCCGTTCCTTTACATTTCCGTGATTGCGCTGGACAACGCCTTCATGTTCCGGCAGATCGAGCAGAACAATCAGCAATTGCGGTTTCTCACGGAAAAGATCATCACCATCCAGGAAGAAGAGCGCAAACAGATCGCCGTCGATATCCACGACACCCTGGCCCAGACCCTGGCCTCGATCGGCTACAAGATCGAATTCTGCAAGGAGCACGTGCATCACCCCGAACAACTGGAGGCCCAGCTCAATCTCCTGACGGGGATCGTCAAGAATGCGATCTTCCAGTCCCGCAGCCTCATGTCGGAGCTGCGGCCGGAGCTCATCGACACCATCGGCCTGATGGCGGCAATCCGCCGCCTGCTGGACAACTTCGAGACAGCGACCGGAATCGGCGTTCACGCCGACCTGCCCGCCAGGGTCGATGCCCACGCGACGGCCAGCATCTGCATCTACCGCGTCCTGCAGGAGGCACTGGCGAACATCGGCAAGCATTCGCAGGCAGCAGCCGCCCATGTGACGCTGAAGGAAAAAGGCGGCCGCATATCCCTGACCGTATCGGACAACGGAAGAGGCTTCGACATTTCCTCGGGATTGCTGAAAATGGCCAGCCAGAACAGGCTTGGCCTGGTGTTCATGAGGGAACGGGTCGAGGCGTGCGGCGGGAAATGCACCATTGAAAGCTCCAACGGCAAGGGGTGCCGGATCGAGATAACGGTCCCCCTGGAGAAGAGAAAAGAATCATGAGCATCAAGGTAATGGTTGTCGACGACCACGACATCGTCCGGGAAGGCCTGAGACAGATCCTGGAGATCTCGCCCGACGTGAACGTGATCGGCGAAGCCAGAAACGGACTGGACTGTCTGGAGCAGCTCGACCACGTTTCCCCGGACATCATCTTCATGGACATCCAGATGCCGGGCATCAGCGGCATCGAGACCACCCGGCTGGCACGCAAGAAAAAGCCCGGCGTGCGGGTCATCATCCTGACCATTTACCACGACGCGGAATTCGTGACGGAAGCGATCCAGGCGGGAGCGATCGGCTATGTGCTGAAGACCGTCGGCAAGGACGAACTGCACAAGATCATCCGCCATGTCATGGACAATCACGCCTTTATCGATCCCCTGGTGACCTCCTCCGTGATCGATGAGATCAAGAGAGATGGAAAGGTTGCGGAAAAGACGGAGAAACCGGTCTTTACGAAACGGGAGCTGGAAGTCATGAGCGGGCTTGTCGCCGGACAGACGGATCGGACGATCGCCGCATCGCTGAATATTTCGGCACACACGGTCCGGTCCCACATCAAGAACATCTTCCAGAAACTGGGAGTCGGCACGAAATCCCAGGCCGTGGCGGCGATCCTCCGCGAACGGATCATCACGGAATGACCGAACCCGGAAAAGACGGAGGAAGAAAATGGATGCCCTGAAAATGAACAGGCGAAAGGACAGACGGGGCCTGTGGCTCCTCCTGCTCGTCCTGTCCACGTGTCTCGCCTCATGCCTGGGCTGGCTCATGGAGGCCCCATCCTTCGTCCTCCGTGAAATCCGCATCAGCCCGGCATCCTCCTCGGAATTGAACCTCGTCCTCGGTCTCGATGTCGAGAACCCAAACCGCTTCGATCTGACGCTCGTTTCAGCCGAATACACGGTTTATCTCAACCAGGAAGAAATCGGAACCGGACGCCTGGAGCGGGAGGTGCTTCTCCCTTCATCATCCAGGACGAAGGTCAACGTCGTGATTGCCGCCCGGTTCAAGAACCTCGGCGGCAGCCTGAAATCCATCATCACGGGGCATGACCTGCCTTACAAGATGGAAGGGAATGCCTCCATCAAGGCATTCTTCGGCAGCCGCCGCATTCTCTTCTCAAGAGAAGGCCTTGTCTGATCATGGTTTCCGGACCCGCACAGGGACCCATCTCGCCGGCCGCCTGCCCGCCCGGGGCGCCACCTTCGCATCAAATTGAATTGACACGACAAAAAGCACACCCTATAGTCGACCCGTGAAAAAACAGGACCTTACCCATCTCGATCCCCGTGTCGCAGAAGCGGAGAAGCGGACGGGCGCCCAGATCGTCCTGGCGGTCATCGGGCGCAGCGACTCCTATCCGGAGCTTCCCTGGAAGGCATTCGCCCTTGGGACGGCCCTTGCCGCGCTGCCGGTCTTCGCGATGAACGGGATGCGGCCGGGATGGGCCTCCGGTTACGAGGCATTCCTGTCCGCGTCCCTGCCCCCCGGAGCAGGCATCCTCTGCGTCCTCCTCTGCCTCTTTGCGCCCGCCTTTGCCCGGCTTTTCCTGGACGCTCACCGCGCCTCCACGGAGGTTCGCCAGTATGCATCGTCCCTGTTCCTCACCCGTGAGCTTTTCGCCACCCGCGGGCGGACGGGCATCCTGCTCCTCGTCAGCCTGTTCGAGCGTCGCGTGGTCATCCTTCCCGACACGGGGCTGGAATCGCGCCTGGGCCGGGATGCCCTGCAGGCGGTCGTCGCGCGCATGACGAAGGCCCTCCGGGAAGGCGAGATCTCCCGCGCCCTGGAGGAAGGACTGGCATCCCTGGAAGAGGCCCTTGCCCCGACGGCCCCGGGAGAGCCCGGGGACAACGAGCTGCCCGACGGGATCATCGAAGAGAAAGGCTCATGAGAAAAGCCCGGCGATTCCTGCTTATCCTCGTCCTGCTTTTAGCGGCGGCGGTTGCCGCGGCCGCGGACGTCCCTTACCTCTCCGGCCGCGTGACCGACAACGCGGAGATTCTCTCCCCGGAGACGCGCCGCTCGCTGACCGAACAGTTGAAGAAGCATGAGGCGCAGACGAGCAACCAGGTCGCCGTGCTCACCGTTCCCACGATCGGGGAAGAGAGCATCGAGGACTATGCCGTCCGGGTCTTCGAGGCATGGAAGCTCGGACAGAAAGGGAAAGACAACGGCGTCCTGATCGTCGTCGTACCGAACGAACGGCGCATGCGGATCGAGGTCGGGTACGGCCTCGAAGGCACGCTCACCGACGGGCTGGCCGGACGGATCATCCGCAACGACATGACGCCGCGCTTCAAGGAGGGGGATTACAACGGCGGCATCGAGGCGGGCGTGAAAAGCGTCATCAGCCTGCTGGAGGGAGGCAAGGCGCCGGAAGCGGAAGATACGACGGGCGTGAGTGGAAAGCCTGCCAAGTCCGGTCTTCACCTGGAGGGGCCGGACCTGTCGATCACCGAGCGGATCCTCTTCGGCGCGTTCATCTTCGGCATCATCGGCCTGTTCACGGTGATCGGCGTCCTGACGCCCGGGGTCGGCTGGTTCCTGTATTTCTTCCTGATCCCGTTCTGGGCGACGTTTCCGATCGTCGTCGTCGGCACCACGGGCGCGCTCTACCTGCTGATGGCCTATGCCGTCGGCTTCCCTCTCGCCAAGATCCTGATCTCCCGGACGAAGCGGTTCAAGGAAATCAAGAAGAGCTTCGAGACCAAGGGAGGCGCCTCCATCGGCGGGATGTGGGTCACGTCGGGAGGCTCCGGCGGAGGATCGAGCTTCTCCGGCGGCGGAGGCTTTTCGGGTGGAGGCGGTTCCTCCGGCGGCGGCGGCGCATCCGGAAGCTGGTAACCGCCACCGCGTTCCGGCAGGGAACCGGGATCGATCCTCAACCTGGTATCGGATTGATCGGAGCACCACAAACGAAAGCGGCCGACGGGCTCACAACCGGTCGGCCGCTTTTTATTCCGTTCATGTCCTGACGGCCCGTGATCCCGCTGACGGGAATCCGCACGGGATCGGGGCTCTCGCTCAGGACAACGGGATCACTTCCAGATCTTCTTCAGGACGTCCACGGCCGCGTCAGCCGCGCTGCCGGCGCTTGATTTCGCCGCGCTGCCGGCACCGGTAGCCCCCTGCGTCGCCGATTCGGCGGCACCGGCGGCGGCTTCCTTCGCACCCTCCGGGGAGCTGCCCGCCATCGCGGCCTTGTAGCACTTGTCCTGTTCATAGCCCGATTTGTAAATGGGGTTGTAGAAACAGTCGACGGCGGCCTTGTTCGATTTCCAGTCGTTGTAGCACTTCAGCCCCCCTTCGGAGGAACATTCTTCCACGAGGGTGCAGCCGCAGTCTTCCGGTGTTGGACCGCATCGTTTGTTCAGAAAGTCCTGAACGGTCGCCTGGCCTTTGGGGCACTTGAATGTGGGAGGCCAGTCCTGTTTTTCATTGCTTCCCCTGCACGGTCCGATGACGATACCGGCTCCGAAAACCAGGTCTTTGCGGTGCCAGCACTCGGACTGCATTCGCTGCGTTTTGCAGTCGGCAGGCTCGGTGTTGCCCGCAAGGCCGAATTTCGGCTTTCCGTAGGGAGAGCAGTCCACCATCTTCGAGTTGCCGACCCGCATCTCGCATTCCCGTGTCGATCCCCTGCGGCAGCAGGCGCTGGCCTTCAGGAAGAGCCGGCAGCCGCATTTCTGCAGCTCGACGATGTCATAGTCCCAGCAGGTTCCCACGGGGGTGATATAGTGCTTGCCGTCAAGCTGATTGGTCGAGCGCTGTCCGCCCATGCGCTTGACGCTGAGGACACGGTCCTTGACGTTGTTCTGCCCTTCCCACATCTTCTTCACCTGGGCCGTGGACGGCTCCGCCAGGGCATCACTTGCCGCGAGTAAAAACAGACCCAGGATGCATGCGATCGCAACAGGCCAATATGAGCTTTTTCCTCTCCTCAGATCCATGATTTCTCTACCTCCTTTTGATGGCTGTCTCTCTCGGACGGGACCCCATACATAGAGGGATTGAGGCTTTTTTTCAATGCCAATCGAACGGGACTTGGGCAGAAAATGTTCAGGCAGGCCACAGGGGTAGACTGTGCCTGCCTGCAGAAAAGTGTCGTACGAGATCGCGTGAAACCTCGAACCATGGATTAGATCCCGGCCCGGCCGGCCCGCTGCCCGGCTCCGGCCCGCTCAAGCCAGCCGCCGTATTCCACCATGCGGGCCAGGACCCGGACGGCACGCTCGGGCGTCGGAAAGGAAATCCCCTTGAAGTCGCCCCCGTCGATATCCGTCACGATCTTTCCGTCCATCGACACGCCCAGGATCGGTTTTTCGTATTTCTTCATCAGTGTGATCGTGTGGGCAACAAACTGTCTGTATATATCCGCAATGAGACGCTCGCTGTCCTCCAGCCATTTCGGCATGGCCCCCGGATGGACCGTATTGAAAATCCGGACTTTTCTCCCTCCGAACAATCCCCGCTCGCCGGTTCCGATGTGGAACACGGCGTCGCAGCCGTCCCAGGAGGCCAGCACCTCCATGACACGCAGGGGAACTTCCAGATCGGCAACGGCGACCATGTCGACCGGATTCGAGCGGCTCCAGTAGTCGGGGAGAAGCTCGTTGATCCTTGAAATCACATGCTCCGGCAGGCGCGGTATCTCCAGGCCGGACTCGATGCAGGCATCCGTGGCAACCACGCCCATGCCGCCGCCCATGGTCATGATGGCGACCCGCTTCCCTTTCGGCAGAGGGAGGAAAGAGAAGGCGGCCGCAAGGTCGAACAGCTCCAGGGGCTGCTTCGCCAGCACGGCCCCGGCCTGCCGGCAGGCCGTTTCGAAAACCCGGGTGTTGGAAGCCAGGGATCCCGTGTGGCTTGCCGTCGCCCGCTGGCCCGCTTCCGTCCTTCCTCCCTTCAGGATGATGACCGGCTTGTTCCGGGACACGCGGGAGACCTCTTCGAAGAACCGCGGACCGTTCTTGACGCTCTCGATAAAGAGCAGGATCGCATTCGTCCGGTCGTCTTCCCGGAATCCGCTGAGATAATCCTCGATGGTGATCATCGCCTCGTTTCCCGTGCCGCTGTAGGCCCGGATGCCGTAGTTTTCCTCCTCGGCAAAATGCAGGAAGATGGACCCCATTGTCCCGGACTGCGAAATCATGCTGATCGAACCCGGCTTCGGGCTGTAGGGGGCCCATACGCAGTTGAATTTCGCATGCGGACTGGCGAGACCCATGGTGTTGGGCCCCAGGATCACGACGCCGGCCTCGTCGGCCTGCCGGACCAGTTCCTTTTCGAGGGCCTTCCCCTCGCTCCCCAACTCCGCAAATCCGGAGGTCGTCAGGAGCATGTACCGGATGCCCTTGGCCTTGAAGTCCGGAATCAGACCCGCAACGCCGGCGGCCGGAACGGTCACGACCCCGAGGTCGACGTCCCCGGGGATCTCCACGACCGACCGGTACACGGGCCGGCCGAAGATCTCTCCCCCCTTGTTGTTTACGAGATAGATCTCCCCCTCGTATCCGCCCGCCACGACATTGGTGAAGAGCGTTTCCCCCCATTTTCCGAATTGGGACGAGGCGCCGACAAAGGCAACGGACCGGGGGTTGAAGAATTTGAAGACGTCCCGGCCTGCGACGGGGGGCCGGGCGGCGGGCGGAACCGGCCTTTCCCCGAGAACGACCAGGGCGTCGACCGCGGTGACCCGTCCGTCGGCGCCGATGATGAGCGGATTGACGTCCACCTCCACGACGTCCTTCATCTCCATGCCGAGACGGGACAACCCGACCAGCGTCCTTACGATCTCCTCCCGGCTGGCGGGAGCGTCGCCCCGAAACGCCTGGAGAAGGCGGGAGGACCGGAGCTCGCCGATCATCATCTCCGCCTGCTCTTCGCTGACCGGGGCGATCCGAAAGACGACGTCGTCCAGGGCCTCCGTGAAAATGCCCCCCAGGCCGAACATGACGACCGGGCCGAACTGGGGATCGCAGAAGAGCCCCGCAACAAACTCCCGCCTGCCGCCGATCATGGGCTGAACGAGATAGCCTTCCAGGTCGTCTCCGGCCGCATGGGCCACCACGTCCGCCGCGGCGAGCAGTTCATCCCCGCTTTTGATATTCAGACGGACGAGTCCCCTCTCCGTCTTGTGGGTCAGCTTCGCCCCCAGTCCCTTGAGGACGACGGGATACCCGATGTTTTCCGCAAGCGGGACCGCCTCCCCGGCGGTCTTCGCCACACCCTCTGCCACGACGGGAACGCCGTAGCACTTGAGCACCTGCTTCGATTCCGCCTCGGTGAGAGCGGTTCGGCCTTCCCGCTTTGCTTTTTCAATCAGACTCTTTGGATCCATTCCCCTTCTCCCTCACTCAAACTTGATTCACGACGGGGTCCAGCGGGGGACTACCCGCTGTGAGACCCGCCCCTCGCTTGCCCGCCGGCGGCATCGCCGAAAGGACGCCGATGCCCGATGGCGCCTGCATCCTTGAATACATGCCTGACCGGCTCGGGCCGGCCGCGCCGGAGACGTCCCGACAAGCGAATGGCCGGTGTTGATCTTCTTTCGTTTTCCGATATGGCGGGCGGGATCGATGCGACGACGCCCATCCATGCGATGATGCGATCGCGGCGGCTCTTCATGCGGCTGCATTTTACAGAGGCGCCGTTCGAAACGGATTCCGTTCAGGCACTGCCTGTGAAAACGCTGCGCAGGATGCTCCGGAACTCGTTTTCATCACAGTACTGCTTGAGCTGCTGAAGCCCGATGAAAAGCGAGTAGTCGCGATGAGAAAGCATTCGAGCCTTGTCCGGGTCGATCCCCGATTCAACATACAGATTCCTGGCGTAGTCCAGCCTGCGCCGGTCCAGGCGGTCCTGAAAGGACTTCACCCTGGGGTCGTACAGAGCCCACGCCCGCATGGCCAGTTCCAGCTCGCCCGAGATCTGGAACGCCAGCTTTGTGAGCTTCTTCAGCCTGGCCTGATGATCGCCCGCCTCATTGGTCTGCTCCACGACTTCATCGATCATGTTCTTCTCGTGGTATTCGAGCAGGGCCTCGATGTAATGGTCGCGACTGCTGAAGTGGTGATAGAAGGAGCCCTTGGTCTTCCCCGTGGCGAGCGTGAGCCGGTCGATGGAAAGCGCGCTGGGGCCTTCCTTTGCCAGGATGTTCAGGCCCTCTTCGAGCCAGGCTTTCCTTGTGTCTCGCTCTTTTGACATGGACCGCTTCATACCATACCGTACGGTATGGCAACCATCAAAAATATCCATTCCGCCGAAACTCGCCCGCTTCGTTCATTCCCGTGGAATATACGGTGGATGCCGCATCCCGATGAACGAATGCCCTGATGCGGTCCGAAATCGGTTCTGTCCGGGCAGGGCAATGCGCCCCGCACCCGTGGGGAATCGAGGCAGGATCACTCCCTCCGAAGCGCCGATCCGGTGGATTCTTCCGGCGGCTTCTGCTAAGGAGCCCTGTGATTCCTCGAAAAATCCGTCCAGGAGGTTCGTTTCGCATGATTCTCGACCGCGATCAGCTTTTCGAACTGGCCCAGTTCTCCATGATCCGCATGGATGGCGCGTGGTTCATGGCCGTGGCGCAGCAATTCGGGAAGGAAGCGGCATGGCAGACCGACGTGGCGGCATGGCGGCAGCTTTCCTACGTCATGGGGAAGAAACTCCGGGGAATGCTGCCGGCGGAGCCGAAATGGCCGGCCGATTTCCTGGACGCGCTGGAGGTCCTGTGTACCGTGATGAAAATTGACGGGAGGACCGTCACCGTGGAAGACGGAACGATCACCGTGAGGGTGACGGACTGCGAAACGCAGAAGGCCATCGCCAAGGCCGGGATCGCCGACTGCGGAATCGCGACGGCCGAGACGTACCAGGGCCTTGCCCGGGGGATCTACGGAAAGGACTTCACTCTCGACGTCCGGCACACGAAAAACCTGAACCGGGGAGCCGACTGCTGCGAGATCGTCCTGACCGCCCCCGTTTCCCGCTGAACGCTTTCCGGTTCCGCAAGAAGATCAAAGCAGGACAGCCCTGCATCATCCTATCCAACCATCGGTCGGATTACGACATCCTCGCCCTTGTTACGCCCCTGGGGATCCGGTTCCGCTGGGTCATCAAACCGGATTAGGAACAGGAAGTCCCATAACAAACGATTCATGACAATGGAAACGGTAGAAGAGAGAAGAATGGAAGCCGAGTTAAGGCCTCAAGAATTTGAGATTTGCCGATGAGCCCTTGCCCGGACGATTGATTGATCACTTCGGCGGTGGCCCAGTACGGGGACCGCGCTCGATTTTCAATGCCTCCAGCTGGGCATAAATGCTGTCGACCTGCCGGACGATGGCAGCCCGATCCACTCCCTTTGCTTCAAGTTCCTCAAGCACACAATCGACGGCCTTGTCGTAGTCCCGCTTGAACCGATCATTCATTCGCTTCCACGGAACCCCGGCCAGACTCTGTGCAATCTCAGCATCGAAATCGATTCTGCCAAGCACCAAAAGGACGGCAATGATCGGATATCCCGCGTATCCTTGCCAATACGAGGCATTATCATTGGAACGGATGCGCTTCATGTCATCAGACCATTGAACGGAGTATTCCTTGTCGGCAGTGGACGATGTGACTCCCGCCTCGTTCGGGCTTTTGATGTGCACCCGTCCGTCAGCGAAGGCACTCAACGCTTCATAAATCTTTGCTTTTGGCGGCGATTTCCATTCCGTCATCGTCATTCTCTTCTTCTCGATCAATCATCTTCACGTCCAGCGACTGCTCCACATGACGGACCTGCTTTTGAACCATGTACCACATCCGGGGTTGGATTTCGATTCCCCGGACCCGTCAGGCACTCCGTGATCAGAACAGAGAGAGAATTCGAGCCACAACATTTCCGGGCAGAACACCCGTCACAAAGACGAGCAGAACCATGACTGCGAGAGCGCCTTCCAGGACCGGCATGGCGGCCGGCGGGTCCGGCGCTTTCTCCGGCACAGGCGCCATGTACATGACCATGACGACACGCAGGTAATAGAAGAGTGAGACGATGGACATGACGATGGCGACGATAACGACGGAAAGGTATCCCGCCTGGATGCCCGCCTTGAAAATGTAGAACTTGGCAAAGAATCCTCCCGTCGGCGGAAGCCCGGCCAGCGAGACCATGAAGACGGACAGTGCAAAGGCCAGGAAGGGTCTCCTGGCGGCCATCCCCGCGAAATCTTCAATCTTCAGAAGTCCGCCTTTTTCCCGGCCGGCCGCCACGGCGGCGGCAAACGCTCCCAGGTTCATGAAAAGGTAGACGAACAGGTAAAAGGAAAGGGCTGCGCCTCCTTCAGCCTGCAGGGAGGGGAGGCCGATGAGCATGTATCCCACCTGTGCGATCCCCGAGTAGGCGAGCATCCGGACAAACCCGTCCTGTTTGAGCGCGGCAAGGTTGCCGATAACCATGCTGGCCACCGCCATGACCAGGACGGCCTGGGCGATAATCGCAGCTCCCGGCCCCGTCAGGGCCATGAAAAGGTTCAGCAGGACGGAAAAGGCCGCCGCCTTCGGCGCGACGGAGATGTATGCGGCCACAGCGACAGGCGCTCCCTCATAGGCATCGGGCGCCCACATGTGAAAGGGCACGGCGGCGAGCTTGAACCCGATGCCGACCACGACGAGCGCGACCCCCGCATAGGCCAGGACGGAAGAAGGGAGGGCAAGGGCCTCCATGGAGGTCGTCCCGGTGGCACCATAGTAAAGGGCCAGCCCCAGGAGAAACACGGCGGAAGAAAAACTCCCCAGGAGGAAATACTTGATCGCAGCCTCCATCCCCGCCCGATCGCTGCGCCGGAAGCCGACGAGCACATAGAGCGGCAGGGCAAGGATCTCCAGCCCGAGAAAAATGACCAGGAGATCGCGTCCGGCTGCCATCACGTGCATGCCCAGGAGGGCAAAGAGAAGGAGGCCGTAATACTCTCCCCCCGAGCGCGCTTCGACATCGCTGCCCGCCGACAGGATCACGGCCGCCATCGCCGCCACATCGACCAGGAAGAGGTACAGAAGGACGATTTCCCCCTTGAAGAGAAGACCGCCGAAACCGGTAACTCCTGTGCCACTGGAAAGAAAGGCTGTTGCCAGAAGGGAGGCAATGATCGCGGTTCCGGCGCAGAACGCAGGGGTGCTGCGCCGGGCGGCGCCAGTGAAGAAAAGCGTTCCCGTCGCCCCTGCCAGGAGAAGGATCTCCGGCAGGAGACAAGCCAGGTTCATCTCAGCGATGGGCGAGGGCATGAGCTGCTTCCTCCGTGAACATTCTTGTTTCGGCCGTTGCGGGCAGCGGCGGGCCGGGACGCCCGCTGGAAACGGCGATGATGGCCTTGACCGCGGGCTCGAGCCGGTCGGTCAGGGGGGCCGGGTAAAGCCCGATCCACAGCATGAGGATTACGATTGGAACCATGATGATTTTCTCCCGGAGGGAAACATCGGGAAAGCCCGTCGTTTCGGGGGATCGATCCTGCCCGAAGAACACGCGCTGCATCATCCAGAGGAGGTAGGCCGCCCCCAGGACAATGGAAGTGGCGGCCAGCGCGCCGAGCCACCAGGCATACCGGAAACTTCCCAGCAGAAGGAGAAACTCCCCGATGAAGCCGTTGAGGCCGGGAAGCCCGACGGCCGACAGCATTGTAATCATGAAGAACAAGGCCAGCACGGGGATCTTTCCGGCCAGCCCGCCCAGCATGTCCAGGTTTCTCGTCTTTTTGCGCTCATACAGGGCTCCCACCAGAATGAAGAGTGCCCCCGTGCTGAGGCCGTGGTTGAGCATCTGCACGATCCCCCCTTTGATTCCCGCCAGGTTGAGGCAGAAGACACCAACCACGATCAGCCCCATGTGGCTCACGCTGGAATAGGCGACGAGCCGCTTCATGTCCGTCTGGGCAAAGGCGACCAGTGCCCCGTAGACGATGCCGGTGACGCCCAGGGCCATCACAAGAGGCGTGAAGAAGGCCGTCCCTTCCGGAAAAAGCGGAAAGCAGAAGCGCAGGATTCCGTAAACACCCATCTTGAGCAGCACCCCCGCCAGGATGACGCTGCCCGCGGTCGGGGCTTCCACGTGCGCGTCGGGAAGCCAGGTGTGCAGCGGGAACAGGGGGATCTTGACGGCAAAGGCCACGAAGTAAGCGGCGAACAGTCCCTTCTGATACGCGGCGGGGATGCCGGCGGAGAGCCATTGGATGAGATCGAAGCTCAGCTTGCCTCCCGGCGGCTGGCTCAGGAAAGCGGTGACAATGAAACCCGCCAGCAGAAAGAGGCTTCCCGCCACGGTGTAGATGATGAACTTGATCGCCGCATAACGCCGGTTCCCGCCGCCCCAGATCCCGATGATGAGGAACATGGGGATCAGCATCGCCTCCCAGAAGACGTAGAAAAGGATCGCGTCCAGAGCGACGAACACTCCGAGCATCCCCGCTTCCAGGACCAGGAACGAAATGAAGTAGGCCTTCGTCTTCTCGCCCCCCACGTTCCACGAAACCAGAACGGCCGTAACCGAGAGGAACCCGGTCAGCGGGAGAAGGAACAGGGAAAGGCCGTCGACTCCGACGTGATACGAGATGCCGAGCGCTTCGATCCAGATCCAGCGCTCGACAAACTGAAACCCCGCCGTCTCCGGGCGGAAGAAGAAAAGGGGCACGAGCGTCACAAGGAAGGTGGCGAACGTTGCCGCAAGCGCGATCAAGCGGGCACGCCGCACACCGGCGGCCAGGATCAATCCGCATCCTGCCAGGGGCAGAAGAATCATCAGCGAGAGCAGGGGATAATCGTTCATCATGTCAAAAACCTCCGGCCAGGAGGACGGTGACGGCCATGAGGGCGCACGCACCGGCCATGAGCGATACGGCGTAGTGGCGCAGGAGCCCCGTCTGGAGATTCGAGGACAGGCGCCCCAGGGCCATGGACAGTGTAGCGGCTCCGTTGACCGCCCCGTCGATAACCTGCCGGTCGACCACGGACGCAAGGAAGCGAGCCGTCGCCCTGAAGGGAAGAACCACAAAACGATCGTAGAGAAGATCGATTCCGAATCCGCCCGCCAGAAGCGCCTGCTCTGCCGGTCGCTCCGGCCGGGAAAATACCCGGACCGCCACGGCGAAGACGCCGATCAGGACGAGCGACTGCACGACCGTGAAGGCGATTTCCAGGGCATACCCTGTCGCCGCTTGTTCCATCCGTACTGCGGTCATGCCCAGAAATCGGGCAAAGTATGTGTCCACGGTGAAAAGGGGGAGCCCCGGGACACCCGCCAGGAGGGCACAGGCGGCCAGGACGACCAGCGGGACGACCAGGACCGGATCAGGCCGGTGCGGATGGCCTTCCCAACGGCTTTTCCCGAAGAAGATGGAGAAGAGCTTTCCCGAGTAGAGGGCCGTAATCACGGCACCCGTGAAGGCGACCGCCCAGAATGCCGTTCCAAAACGTTCGAATCCCGCCCAGAGGATGGGGTCCTTGCTGAAGAATCCCGCCAGGGGAAAGATCCCCGACAGCGCGAGGAGACCCGCCATGAAGCTGACGGACACGGCGGGCAGGTCGCCGAGAAGCCCGCCCATCTTTTCCAGCCTTTGCTCGCCGCCGAGGGAATGGATGACGGCCCCCGCCGCCAGGAACAGGAGTCCCTTGAAAATCCCGTGCGTCAGCAGGTGAAACATCCCCGCCGAGTAGAGTCCGCATCCCACGGCGACGAACATGTAGCCGATCTGGCTCACCGTCGAATAGGCGAGGATCCGCTTGATGTCGCCCTGCCCGAGGGCGGAAAGAGACGCATAGAGGGCCGTTGCGAGCCCCACGGCTGCGATCACGGGGAGAACCGCCGGAACCGACTCCAGGACGGGCGATATCCGGCACATCAGGTAAACCCCTGCGTTGACCATCGTCGCGGCATGGATGAGAGCCGAAACGGGCGTGGGGCCTTCCATCGCATCGGGAAGCCAAACGTGCAGCGGGAACTGCGCCGACTTGCCCATCGCCCCCATGAAAAGCAGGAGTGCAAATGCGGTCAGTGTGACCTGGGAGAGGCCCGGATTGTCCGCCACGATCCGCGCGATCCCGGCGTAGTTCAGGGTGCCGAAGGTCAGGGCCGCCAGGAGGATCCCAAGGAGGAAGCCGAAATCGCCGATCCTGTTGACGATGAAAGCCTTTCGCCCCGCATCGGCTGCTGCGGTCTTCTCGTACCAGAAGCCGATCAGCAGGTAGGAGCAGAGCCCGACTCCTTCCCAGCCCACGAACGTGAGGGCGAGATTGTCGGCAAGCACGAGGACCAGCATGAAGAAGACGAAGAGATTCATACAGAAGAAGAAGCGCCGGTAACCCGGGTCCCCTTTCATGTACCCGGCTGCGTACAGGTGGATGAGAAAACCGACAAAAAGGACCACGGAAACCATGACCATCGCCAGGGGGTCCAGGACCAGGCCGATGTGAATCTCGAGGGATCCGTCGGAAAACCAGCGATACAGCGTCGCCGTGAAGCGCCTCGCCTCCGCCGGGAGGGACAGCATCTCCACGAGGAAAACGATTGCCGCCGCCAGGGCAAGCCCCATCACGCCGATCGCGATCGCCGCAACGCCTCTTTCGCTCCTCTTTTTTCCGCTGAGGCCGTTCAGCAACGCCCCCAGGGCGGGGAGGAGAGGAAGAACCCAGATCCATTCGGAAAGCATCGTCTTCTACCCTTTCAGGAAGTTGATCCGGCCCATGTCGGCCGTCCGGAAGAGCCGGTAGAGGGCCATGAGAATAGCCAGCCCCACGGCGGCTTCCGCGGCGGCCACCGTCATGGTGATGAAGACAAAGACCTGTCCCTCCGTTCCGTGCAGGTAGCGGGAGAATCCGACCAGAATCAGGTTGACGGCGTTGAGCATCATCTCGATGCACAAGAGGAGAACGAGGGTATTGGAGCGGACGAAAAAGCCGGCCGCCCCGATGGCAAAGAGGACGAATCCCAGTCCGACGACATGCTCCAGGCTCATGGGCGGTTCCTTTCTTTCCTTGTGATGAAGACGGCGCCGACGGCGGCGGCAAAAAGGAGCACAGAGGTCAGCTCGAAGACCAGGATGTGCCGGGTGAAGAGCGCCGTCGCCAGGGCCATCACGTCCGGCGGTGCCTGCAGGGCTGCCTCTACCCGGAGAGGCGGCCCGGAGGACAGGAATCCCTTCCAGGCGAGCCACACGGCACCCGCCGTCAGGCCGACGCCGGCGATTCCCGCCGCCAGGCCGGCCGGGCCGGGTCTTGCGGGACGGGCTGTTCCCTTTGCATCGAGGAGCATGACGACAAAGAGGAAGAGCACCAGCACGGCGCCGATGTAGACTATCACCTGGAAGAGGGCGGCCACGTACGCGCCCATCAGGGCGAAGAGACCGGCAATGGCCATCATCAGTACGAGCAGCGCCATGACGCTGTCGGCAGGCTTGCGCAGGGTCACGACGGCCAGGGCCGAGGTGACCGCTGCGGCGGCCAGCCCCCAGAAGAGCATCGTCTCGATCATGGGTTCGTCATCTCCTTCGGCTCCCGTTTCTCCACTGCCGATCCGGATGCATGCCCCGGCGCGGCAGGAGGCGTTTTCCATGTATGGATAAGCCGCTCGCGGCTTCGGGAGGCCAGTTCGAACTCGGTGCTCATCACGATCGCCGCCACGGGACACGCCTCGACGCACAGCCCGCAGAAGGCACAGCGGTTGAGGTCCAGGGTGTAGGCAGCCAGGGCGCGCTCCCCTTCCGGTCCCGTCCCCGGGGTCACAGCAATGCAGAGGGTCGGACACACCCTCTCGCACAGGCCGCAGGCCACGCAACGAGGCGCGCCGTCCGGCCGCATGACGAGCGCCGGACGCCCGCGGAAACGAGCCGGAAGGACGGGCCTCTCCTCCGGATAAGACTGCGTTGCCGGACGGCGGAAGAAATGCTTCAGCGTGAGGGCCAACCCCTTGAGAAGAGCCGTGTTCATCGCATCTCCTTACCGTCCGCACACGACCAGCACGGCCGTCACGATCACGTTGAGGAAGGCCAGCGGCAGCAACACCTTCCAGGAAAGGGTCATCAGCTGATCGTATCGAACACGCGGAAACGTCGCCCTCACCCAGATGAAAAAGGCAAACACGGCCAGGACCTTCGCCAGGAGCCACAGCGGCCCGGGCAGAAGCGGACCGTTCCACCCCCCCAGGAAGAAAAGACTGATCAGGCACGAAGCCAGGAGGATATGGGCGTACTCGGCCATGTAGAAGAGACCGAATTTCATCGAGGAGTATTCCGTCTGGTAGCCCGCCACGAGCTCGTTCTCACACTCGAGCAGGTCGAAGGGGGTCCGGTTCGTCTCGGCGGAAACGCAGACCAGGAAGAGAAGAAAGCCGACCGGCTGCTTCACGATGAACCAGAGCCCTTCCTGCGCCCTGACGATATCGACAAGGCTCATCGACCCGGCCAGGATCAGCACGCCGATGACGGACAGGGCCATGGGAATCTCGTAGCTGATCATCTGTGCGGCGGCGCGGAGTCCCCCCAGCAGTGAGTATTTGTTGTTCGACGACCAGCCCGCCAGGAGGATGCCGTAAACCCCCATGGAGGAGAAAGCCAGGATGTAGAGCACGGCCACGGGCAGATCGGCGACACGAATCGATTCGGATGCCGGCACGACGGCGAAACAGGCCAGGACCGCCGTGATCGGGATCGCCGGCGCCAGCAGGAAGTAGAAGCGGTTCGCATGGGAAACGGTCATGTCCTCCTTGAGGAACAGCTTGATCCCGTCGGCGATCGGCTGAAGCAGTCCCTGCGGCCCCACCCGGTTCGGCCCGAGGCGGTCCTGGAAGAAGCCGAGGAAGCGCCGCTCCATCAGGGTCATGTAAGCGACCAGCCCCATCACGACGGAGAAGATGAGGACGATGCGGATGACACCGAACAGAAAATCCATCGTCATCATGGCGCGCTCCTGTCGACGGATGCCGGCGTGACCCTTCGGCCCCGCCGGATCAGGGAAAGTCCCTCCGCGCACCCGGGGGCATGGCGCAGGAGGATCGTGCCGGGGGGGACGGCCGCATCCCGCCGCACCTCCGCCCGGGCGCCGCCGAAGGGAGTTCGTATGCTGACGATCGCTCTCTCTTCGAGACCGAGCCGCTCGAAGTCCCGGCTGGCCATCGCCAGGACCAGGGGACGCAGCGCCGCCAGATCGGGGCTCTGTCGCGCGGGCAGGGTGTCACCGAAGAGCGAGGGAACCGCGAGAAGGCGGAAGGGAAAGCTGCCGCCCACCCCGTCCGGTGCGTCCGGAAGGACGCCGGCCGGACGCTCCGCCGCCGTCCACGTCCCGGGCGCTGACACGGGGGCGACGAGACCGGCCAGCTCGCGGATGATGTCCAGATCCGCCCGGGACCGGCCCGGCCTGGAAACGGCGGGGCGGAACCCGCTCTCCACCCCGAGCAGGGAAACGGTTGTGCCTCCCTTCTCCGGGAGCAGGGCCGACGGCAGAACCACGTGCGCCATCCCGGTAACCGACGTGGCGAAGGGGCTCTGACAGACGATGAAGTCCAGCTTCCGGAGAGCTGCGCCGACCCGGGCAGGGTCGGGCAGCATTTCCAGCGGATCCTCGCCGAGGAGATGGAGCGCCCGGATCTGCCCGGTCTCGATGGCCTCCAGCAGGGCGTCGGCACTCGACGCGGCACCCCGGGAAAGCAGCCCCGCCTTCCGGGTGGCGCCGGCGGTGTTGACCTGTGCCCCCAGCGGGATGACCGCCTGCACCCGCCCGCTGAGCAGGGCGGCGAACCTGGCCAAGGGCTCATTGCCTCCAAAGGGACTCGGTGCGACGAGGACCGTGATCCTCCGTCCCACCTCCAGCAGGGTGACAAAGCGGGCCAGCACGGACGTATCGACGCCGAATCGGGTTGCATCCGACGAACGCGGAACATCCCCTCCGGAAAAGGCGCCGCAAATCTCCGCCCAGAATTCCTCCTCGTACTCGGGCTTTATCGCCATGGACAGCGTCGCGCGCCGGGCGAGGATGTCCGGCCACCCCGACAGGACTACCAGTTCCCTTCCTTCCCGCGCCAGAAAGCGGTTGATCATGGGCTTCAGGACCGGGTGGAACTCGGCTGCCCCCCCGCCGAGAACGAGCAGCGTGTCGCAATCGAGGATGTCTTCGATCGTTCCCGGTGCCCAGGCGGGGCCGCGCTCCCGGGAGAGAGAGGCGCAAAGGGCTCGGTAGCCCTCCGCCTGCAGGGATCCGACATGGGCACAACCGAGCACGTCGCCGAAGAACGCCCGGGCGGCTGCGGCCTCTTCCGTCGTGAGATGGTCCGCCGTCAGCATCGCGATGGCGGATGCGCCGTACCGTTCCCGGACGCTGCTCAGTCCAGTTGCGGCCGCGGCGACGGCCTCGCTCCAATCGGTTTCCCGCAGGCTCCCGTCCTTCCGGATCTGCGGAACGGAAAGCCTTGCCGGGCTTTCATACGAGCGCCAGCCGAATCGCCCCCGCACGCACAGGAGCCCCATTTCCCCCTGTTCGCCGGCCGGGGAAATGACGCGGCGCAGGCGCCCGTTTTCGGCCTGGTGGTCCGCCCGGCAGCCCAGTCCGCAATGGGAGCAGGGAACGACCTCGTGCTCCAGATTCCAGCAGCGCGTACGGTCCTTATACAGCTTGTCGTTGATTGCCCCGACCGGACAGGTTGAGACGCAGAGCCCGCAGAAATCGCAGTCGAGGGGACGGCCGCCGTCCGTGCCGACGATGGTCCTGAACCCGCGGTGGATGAAGTGAAGCTCCTCGCATCCCTGGAGTTCACCGCAGATCCGGACACAGCGGCCACAGAGGATGCAGCGGCTCATGTTCCGCTCGATGAGCGGGGAGGACCGGTCGATGTCCCGGGCCGCGGGCACCGCCAGAAACGGAACCGTTCGGATGTTGTAGCGGTTCACGAGGTCCTGGAGGGCGCACTCGCCCGCCTTGTCGCAGACGGGGCAGTCCAGGGGATGATTGACAAGAATGAGCTGGAGCTGCGTCTTCACGGCCTCCAGAACGGCGGGAGTTTCCGTGAGGATCTCCATCCGGTCCCGCGCGGGAGTAAAGCAGGATGCGATGAGGCTTCCCGGCTTTTTCCGATCCTCGACGACGCAGAGACGGCAGGCCCCGTAGGGGGTGAGCCACTTGTCGTGGCAGAGCGTCGGGATAAAAACGTCCGCCTTTCCGGCGGCGTCCAGGATGGTACTGCCCCGGGGAACGGTTACTTCGATGTCGTTGATTTTCAGGGTGATCATGGCTTGCACCTAGTGTATCGCCTTGAACTTGCAGGCCCGGATGCAGGATTTGCAGCGGATGCATCTGTCCCGGTGAAGGTAGGCCACCTGTTTCTTTTCCCAGTCGATGGCGCTGACGGGACAGACCTTTGCACACAGCCCGCAGCGCCTGCAGGCCTCCGGGTAAACCTCGAACCGGATGAGATTCGTGCAGACGAGGGCCGGGCAGCGCTTCTGACGGATGTGGATCTCGTACTCCTCCCGGAAATACCTCAGGGTGCTCAGCACGGGATTGGGTGCCGCCTGTCCGAGGCCGCAGTGAGCGGTGGCGGCGACATGATTCGCCTGCTTCTCGAGAATCTCCAGGTCGGCCATTTCCCCCTGTCCGTCGATGATCTTTTCTAAGAGGCCCAGCATGACCGTCAGGCCCGTACGGCAGGGAACGCATTTGCCGCAGGATTCGTCCACGCAGAACTGCGTGAAGAACCGGGCCACGTCCACCATGCAGTTCGTGTCGTCCATGACGACGATTCCCCCCGAGCCCATCATGGCCCCTGCATCCTGCAGCGAGTCGAAGGTCACCGGCAGATGAAGGTGCTGCTCCGTGAGGCATCCTCCGGAAGGGCCGCCGAGCTGAACAGCCTTGAACCGGGCGTTTCCGCGGATTCCCCCGCCGATCTCGAAGATGATGGTCCTGAGATCCGTCCCCATGGGCACTTCCACAAGTCCCACGTTCTTGACCGCACCCGTGAGCGAAAAGACCTTTGTGCCCGTGCTGTCCTCCGTCCCGATGGAGCGGAACCACTCTCCCCCGTTGAGAACGATCTGCGGGACATTGGCAAAGGTCTCGACGTTGTTGAGGCAAGTGGGCTTCCCCCAGAGGCCAGACTCGGTGGACCGGGGGGGCTTGATTCGCGGCATGCCGCGCTTTCCCTCGATGGAAAACATGAGCGCCGTCGACTCGCCGCAGACGAAGGCCCCGGCCCCGGGGTAGATGTCGATGTCGAAATCGAAGTCCGTGCCCAGGATGCCGCGTCCCAGGAAACCCTTCTCCCGGGCCCGCTCGATGGCCGTCCTCAGCATCCGGATGGCCAGGGGATACTCGGCCCGCACGTAGATGTACCCATTGCGGGCGCCGACGGCATAGCCGCAGATGATCATCCCCTCCAGGACGGCATGGGGATCCGACTCCATGACGCTCCGGTCCATGAAGGCACCCGGGTCTCCCTCGTCGCCGTTGCAGATGACATACTTGGGCAACGCGGCGTATTTGCGCGCCTCTTCCCATTTGGTCCCCGCGGGGAACCCCGCTCCCCCCCGGCCGCGCAGTCCCGAGAGCTTTATCTCACCGATGACCTCCTCGGGCGTCATGGCCGTCAGGGCCTTGTACAGGGCCAGGTAGCCGTCGTGGGCGATGTATTCCTCGACGCTCTCGGCATCGATGTGGCCCCGGTTGCGAAGCACGACAAGCTTCTGCTTCGCGAAGAAGTCCAGGTGTTCGATCCCCGGGATCTCCCGGTCGGAGCGAGGCTCGTTGAGCAGCGGGGAGGTGGGATGCTGCAGCGAGGCCATGAACCCCTTCAGGTCTTCCGTGAAGTGCTCCTCCGTAAGGACCTGAAAGACCTTGCCCCCCGGCAGGAACATGATGGAGGGCCCCTGGTAACAGGATATCAGGCACTCCGTCTCCACGAGGCCGATCCGGTCCCGGTATCCCATTTCGTCGAGGGCCTTTTGCAGAAGCGAGCGCACGTCGATGTGCCTGCGGAATTTGCAGTCGCTGCCCCTGCAGTAGGCAATCCTGCTGACCGACGAGATCATTCCACCTCCACGCGCCTCTGCGGCTTTTCGAGTCCCCTGCCGATGGCGTATTCCGCTTTCGGGTGTCCGCCCAGAACATGGCTGTACAAGATCTCACGGGCCTTCCCCGCATCGAGACGCCCGTACTTGACCGGCGCCTGCCCGGGATACTGGACGGTGATCATGGGCTCCATGCTGCAGAGTCCCGCGCACCCCGTAATGCGCAGCTTCACGTCCGCGCATCCCAGGCGTGCGATCTCGTCGTGGAGGGCCGTGAAGATGTTCCGGCTTCCGGCCGCAATGCCGCAGGTCCCCATGTGGACGTCCACGATGACGACGCCCTGCTCCAGTTCCCTCTTCCGCTCGTCGATATACGTTTCCTTGATTCTGCTCAGTTCGTCGATGGTCATATGTTCACCCCGTTTTTCGAAACCCGCCCCTTCAGGCCTGCTCGATGATCTCCTCCACGTGCTCCGGGTCGATGAGCCCGAAGGTTTCCTCGCCGATGACGACGACGGGTGCCAGGCCGCACGCCCCCAGGCAGCGGACCTCTTCGATCGAATATTCCCCGTCGGCGCTGACTTCCCCCTCGGCGATCCCGATCTTCTGTTTCAGCCGATCGAGAATTTCACCGGATCGCTTCACGTAGCAGGCGGTTCCGGAACAGACCTTGACGACCTTGCGCCCCCGGGGGACGGTGCTGAAATAGGAGTAGAACGTGACGACGCCGTATACCCGGCTGGGCGGAATCCCCATGCGATCCGCGAGATAGCGCTGGAGGTTCACCGGAAGGTAAAGCGTGATGTCCTGCGTTTTTTCCAGGACGACCAGGAGTGCACCGGGCACGTGGCGGTATTCGTCGATGACGGCATCGACCCTGCTCATCTGTTCTTCCGAGAATTGCTGAACCAGTTCTCTGTGCATGCCTGCGTTTCCTTTCCTAGCGGTCCACTTCCGCCAATACGATGTCCACCCCGCCGATGACGGCCACGACATCGGCCAGAAGCCGGCCGCGCACCATCTTGAGAAGCCCCTGGAGGTTCACGAAGGAGGGAGGGCGGACTTTCATCCGCACCGGACAGGGTCCTCCGTCGCTGACAATGTAGAAGCCCAACTCGCCGCGTGGGGACTCGACGGCATGGTAAACCTCCCCGACCGGGGGAGTTACTCCCCTGGTGATCAGGCCGAAATGCCCGATCAGGGCCGCGATGTTCGTGCCGAGCTCTTCCTTCGGCGGCAGGGTCGCCGGCGAATCGGGGGATATCCAGCGCCCCTCCGGGAGCCCCTCGACCGCCTGAGCGGCCACCTTCGCGCTCTCGTACATCTCCCGAATGCGGACCCGGTAGCGGTCGTAGACATCGCCCGCCGTTCCCGTGGGAACTTGAAACGAAAACTCCTCGTAGCAGGAATAGGGAGCCGCCTTTCTCAGATCCAGCGCCATGCCCGCGCTGCGCAGCATCGGTCCCGAAATGCCCAGCCGGACACACTCGGCGACGTCCAGGACGCCGATCCCGCGGGTCCGGGATTTCCAGATCGGGTTTTCCGTGAGCAGCGTTTCGTATTCGGCGACACGCTCCGGAAAACTCCTTGTGAACGAGCGAACCGCCTCCACAAAGCCGGAATCGATGTCGGCGGCCAGCCCCCCGATCCGGAGGAAGCTGGGCGTCAGCCTTGATCCCGCGAGGGCCTCGAAAATGTCCATGATGGCCTCCCGTTCGCGCAGGGCATAGAAGAGAGGGGTCATGGCGCCGAGGTCGTGCGCGTGCGTTCCCAGCCAGAAGAGATGGCTCGCGATCCGCTGCAGTTCCGCGAGGGCCACCCGGACGTAGGCCGCCCGGCGTGGCGCCTCGATGCCGAGAAGCTTTTCCACGGCGAGGGCGTACGCCAGGTTGTTGCTGCAAGCGGCCAGATAGTCGAGGCGGTCGGTCAGCACCATGATCTGGTGATAGGTGCGATGCTCCGCCAGTTTTTCGATGCCGCGATGAAGGAAGCCAATGTCGGGACGGGCATCGACGACGGTCTCGCCATCCAGCTCGAGGACAACCCGCAGGACTCCGTGCGTGCTCGGATGTTGCGGGCCCAGGTTGAGGCTCAGGGTTTCGGCGTGCGCGGCGTTACTCATGAGGACACCGTCCCCTCCAGAGGGAAATCCTTGCGCAGCGGGTGTCCCTCGAAATCGTCCGCCAGCAGGATGCGACGGAGGTCGGGATGATTGCGGAACCGGATGCCGAAAAGATCGAAGCACTCCCTCTCATGCCAGTCGGCCGTTTCCCAGACCGGGACCGCGGAATCGACGACGGGGTCTTCCGCCGGAAGAAACACTTTGAGCCGGAGGCGCTGATTCAGGTGCGGAGAAAAGAGATGGTAGACGACGGCGAACCGCGGCGTCGCCGGCCACAGATCCAACCCGCAGAGATCCGTCAGGAACTCGAAGGCGCAGGCCTCTTGATCGCGCAGGAACCTGCAGGCGGCCACGATCGCGTCGCGATCGACCGTCAGGGTCGTTTCGCCACGGAACGTCGTCTTCCCGACGATGGCCCCAGCAAACTGTTCATAGAGGATGAAGAGATTCATCCGTAGCTCCTCCTGGAAGTCCGCTCCGCCATAATATCGGTCTCCCGTGCGATCTTGTCCTGCAGGGTGATGAGTCCGTTCAGCAGGGCCTCCGGCTTGACCGGACAGCCGGGAATGTAGATATCCACAGGCAGGATGGTGTCCGCCCCCTGCACCACGGCATATGTCGGGAAAAGCCCTCCCGAACAGGCACAGGCGCCCATCGCCACCACCCATTTCGGATGGGCCATCTGGTCGTAGAGACGCCGGACGGCGGGGGCCATCTTTCGCGTGATCGTTCCGGCCACAATCATCACGTCGGCCTGGCGGGGAGAGGGACGGAAGACCTCCATGCCGAACCGCGCGATGTCGTAACGCGAGGCCGCCGTCGAGATCATCTCGATGGCGCAGCAGGCCAGGCCGAAGGAGAAAGGCCACAGGGAGTTTTTGCGCGCCCAGCCGGCAAGCTGGTTCAGGTTGGCCGTGATCACGCCGGATTCTCTGAACATTCCCCGTTCTAATCCCATTGCAGATCCCCCTTCTTCCAGGCATAGGCCCAGGCGGCCAGGAGGACCGCAATGAAGACGATCATGACCACCAGCCCGGACGTGCCCAGCCCTTTCAACGCAACCGCCCAGAGATACAGGAAGACGATTTCCACGTCGAAGACGACAAACAGCAGGGCAATCTTGTAGAACCGGGACGGGAAACGGCTTTCCGGCTTCTCCACCGGCGCCATGCCGCATTCGTAAGGAACATCCGCCTCACTGGAAAGAGGCCGGCGACCCACCCATGCCGACAGAAGCACGATGGCGCCGATCGATCCGACGACCAGCAGAAAATAGACGGATAGAGAAAGAAATGGACCCATCCGGACAGCGGCTCTCCTTTACGCGGGATGTGAATCCGCCCTAACGCAATGGCCGTGCCACAATCCTGAAACAGGCAATCCGGTGGAGGGACCGTGCTGACAGATTTTGCAATCTGCTTGAAATGATTTATGTATTAGAAGATAGGGGGAGGAGGTGAGACGACGGCGGTCGTCTACCGGGTTGTCCGGGAGGGCCTCGGGAAGGTCAGACGCCGTTTCAAAATGAAATAGCCACGGGAGGGGGTTGGATGGGCATACTCGATTTGGATATGATTCCTGTCACTTGCTGCCATTGCAAAATGAAACGGTCCTTTGGGGGATGAAAAACATCACGGACCGATCCCGCCATGTCCGGACTCTTTCAGCTTCCGCCAGAGGGTTGTGTAGCTGATCCCCAGCTTCTCGGCGACCAGTTTCTGGTTGTTGTCGAATTTTTTCATGGCTTTGAGAAGGTGACGGCGCTCCACCTCCTTCAACGGAAGGATCTCCTCCTCCTTCGCATGGTCCGCCTGTTTCAGGCTGTGTTCCAGGGCCAGCGGGAAATCCTCGGGCTGAAGAACGCTGCTCTCCGATAGTGCCGCAGCCCTTTCCAGGCTGTTTCTCAACTCCCTGACGTTGCCCGGCCAATCGTAGGCCATAAGCATGGCAAAGGTCTTCTCGGATACGCCTCTTATATCCGTTCCCAGGTGCTTGTTGATCTCCCGCAGGAAGTACTCAATGAGCGTGTGAATGTCTTCCTTGCGCTCGCGGAGGGGCGGGATGGCAATATCGATGACACTCAGCCGGTAATACAGGTCTTCCCGAAAGGTTCCGTCCCGGATCATCTGCCGGAGGTCCCGATTGGTGGCGGCAACGATGCGGACATCGACCCGGAAGGAGGAGGTGTCCCCGACGCGGCGGATCTCCTTTTCCTGGATAACCCTGAGAAGTTTCGATTGGAATTGCGGCGAGGTGTCGCCGATTTCGTCCATCAGAAGCGTCCCGCCGTCGGCCACCTCGATGAGCCCTTTGCGGTTTGCTGTCGCACCGGTAAAGGCCCCTTTGACGTAGCCGAAAAGCTCGCTCTCCAGGATCTCGTCCGGTATGGAGGCACAATTGATCGCGACGAACGGCTTGTCGTGGCGCAGGGAGCTTTGGTTGTGAATGATCCGGGCAACGAGTTCCTTTCCCGTCCCGCTCTCACCGGTAATCAGGATGCCGCTGTCGATGTCCGTGACCCGGAGCGCCCGCTGGACCACCGCCTCCATGCCTTTCGAAACACCGACAATCTTGTCCACACGGTAGCAATACGGCTGGTTCACCCTGCGCAGCGACCGGGGTGCCTGCTCTCGCCTGCGCTCAAGAGCCTCGTGGACGATCTTCAGCAATGCGTCGCCGGCGACGGGTTTGCTCACATAGTTGGTCGCCCCCATCTTCATGGCCCTGACCACGTGGTTGATCGAAGCGCCCTCCGTAACGATGATCACATCGATATCCGGCTGGTATTCGCGGATCCTGAAGAGGGGGGCAAAGCACGGACTTTCCGGCGTGCACAGATCCAGCAGGACCAGATCGGGATGATTCATCCCCATCGCCTGGATGGCCTGCTCCTCGTCGGCAGCTTCGTCCACGCAGTACCCCTGTCGGCGCAGGAGATCGGCCAATTCCATCCGTACCGGTTCGTCATTGTCTACTACTATGATTCTATTCATTATTATACCTACAACACAACGGATCGAGGGAAGTTTCGTGTCTACAATGTATCATGAAAAAAACACAATCCTTTTTTTATCACACCGGACAGGTCAGGAGTGTTCGTCAGCAAATCTGTTCACTACTGAATGTTATGGGGCGGGATGGGTCGGCCTTGAGGCATTGTCGAGCGGAGGTGCCGGGACGAGGGTGATGGCGATGGCGTTCATTTGGGTGGCATCGCCGCTTTGCGGAAGGGTTGTAGAAATGAATCCATTAATATTATTGAGGATTTAAATGGGCGGCGGGAGTCGAACCGCACGTAACGATTTAAATATTTTTTATTGATAATGACAAGAAAAAGACAAAAAGGGAGAGTATTAGCCCGCCGACTGTACGATCTGTACTTTGCGGCAGTTGTCTTGATTCTGCATTAGTCGAGGTGTTTTGTGACATATTAGCTGAGGGTTGGTGAGCAAGCCTACAGAAGGCCTTCTTGACGAATGCTATAATTGACTCTTGTGAGATTTTCCATTTCTTACGCATGAATTCCTGATTTCAACAAAAGAGCTTTATCTTTATTGAGACAATTTCATTGACCATTTTTTCATATACTTTCTCGATTTCTAAAATTTCAAAGTCAGTATATCTCGCTTGCTCACCACCAAAATCTCTACCAGTGGTTTTTGCCTTGAACTCAAAATATAATGGCTTGATTGTATTTGCATATTGTCCAATTTCTTTGTGATTTGATTCTGCCAATTTTTCGATAAGAAAAACGTGCGTGCTGAGTCTGCGAAATTCCTTAAGTATTTCCTTTACCTGAATTGAATTGGGATCATCAATCAGCTTTCTTGATGCCTCATAAGTCGAGGTAACCTTGTCTTCAAGTTGATTAAAGACTTGCAAACATATTTCCTTACGCTTGATACTTTTCCCCGATTTTACACTAATTTGATAAGCTATTATTGTCCCAAATATAATAGTCACTATAATTTGTACTATTTCGGTTATCTTTATCTTACAGAAAGAGCCAGATACAATACTCCATTGAAGCACTATGCCACAGAAAAGGAAACCTACAATCACGCCTATGATAAAATATATAAAATGATCTGTTACATTCGTCTTATCCATTGATATATGATTTAATTTCCTCAATAAGTAAAGGCTCCTCTTTAGATACGAACTCAAGCCTTGAATTCACTCTTTCCTTGCCATATTTTCTAGCCAAGCCACCAAAGGCCTCCTCGAGAAAAGAGGTGGCATATCCATATGTTCCATCCATGATGATTGTGATTTTATATGTATCACTTGGATTATCAAAATGCTTTTCCAAAAATTTTTCTCTGAATTCTTCGCCAGAGAACGGACCACCATCCTTTGTTCTTCCACCTGGTGATGTTGAAAACTCCTTTGATATATCTATATTAATTTCCATAGCTACCTCCTACTCATATGAACTCCCAAGTAAATAGAGTCCCGTGGAATTTACATGTCAATTCTTGGCAATCCATTTGATCAACGTATCCGTTATTTGACATGATTCGCAATTTGCTGATGCATCCGTCGTCTTTGTAGGCGCTGTAAATGTTGGGGAGCCCCTTCCCTCTGTAGCCCTGTTCAGTCCGCGTTCTGAACTGTCCATTCAAGGCAGACATTAAAAGCTTTCCATCAATGGACGTTTCTCTCACATCTGCAAACCACATCTTTACCATATCGACAAAATTTCGCCTGATAGTTGCCGGAACGCCAAACCCACCGTCAAGAAAAGCAAATCTTATCAGACCATCCTTTTCGCTGTGTGTTGCCATCAAATACCATTTTGAGGTGTCAGTAGAATTTTGGTATGCATGCTCAACCGTGTTGCCCATCATCTCAACCAGTATTCTATATATTCTCCGAGACTTGCTTGATGCATTCTGACTCAGATGTTTGAGAGCAAATCTTATAACATTTTGTGCTACAGCCCCATCTGTTTTAGTTCCACTTTCGATGTGGAGAACATGTTCATCATCGTCCGAGTGTCTCAAATTCGCTGTAACATACTTAAAGAAATGGGATTGGACAAATAATTTATAAGTATCTTCATTTGCTGGATAATTGCCCTCTATATCGATGCTGTAATTTCGAAGGTCGAAGTACTCAAAAAGTGAAAGTGTGTACAATAATGCATCTGGTGTAAGTACGTTAATATTGCCAAGATTTAAGTACAGTTTCTCGCCGCTCTTCAAATTATCATAAATTGACTGAAACATTTTGAGGCTATCGTATGTATTATCGACAATACTAAAAACTTCTGGCAAATCAATCTGTACTCTCTTTTTCTTACTCTTAATACGCGCATCAGCCCTATACTTTGGTGTTCTACGGCTGACTTTCTTTACAGGGTTATTGCTCTGCCTCTTTTTCTCCTCGGCTTCAGACCTCTTTATGGAGTGTTGTTTAAATTTTTCTTCTACGAATTTCTTTTTCAATTTAGATTATATGATTAATTTCGAGTTGGTCAGTTTATTGGCGAAAGAGTTATTGAAGCATCCATAAATCTATGAACTTCGTAGTTCGATCATCAAGAAAATATTTTCTTTTGTCAAGGCAAAATGGTTATTCTAAAGTGAGCCTAGGTCAGAGACTTGAGAATCGGTGTGCACGAGTCTGGGAATCAAGGGCGTGGACCTCTACGGTGGGACGAGGCATTCTCCGGCCAAGGCGCTCCGACATTTCTGCTCGCCGGAGGAAATCAAGCGAGCGACCATGCACTCTACGAACAATGCCTTCGAACGGTATTTCAACATCGAGTCGGAAGACCTGAGAATCATCTACGGCAAGACGAGGGGTGCAACCAAAGTGCAACCAAAAAACGGCACCCCTAAAGACTCTAACATATTGATATTCAAGGAATAATCTGGTGGAGGCGGCGGGAGTCGAACCCGCGTCCGGAAACCTTCCACTTCAGTTTCTCCGTGCGCATCCTCTGATTTGGTTTCGACCGTCACCCCTCCCAGAGGCAGGATGGGTGTGGGCTAGCCTGTTTAGATTTTCGCCCCCTTCCCCCCAGGCAGAGGAAGTCGGTTATCCTGCCTGTATGACGCCCTCATCCGACCCGGCAGGCGAGATCGGGAGAACGCTGGCCTAGGCGGCCAGAGCGTAGTCGTAGTCGTTGGCGACTAAGTGTTTTCCTGCCTGTTTAACGAGGCCTGCAGGAACCTCGGCACGCTTCTGATAGCTTCAACGATCCCCGTCGAAACCGTGACGCCCCCATATTGGAATGTTGAAAGAACTTGCCGTTAGTATAACCTTCATCCGGTCATCGTCAAGCGGAATCCCGGGATCCGGGCCGGCAGGTCTCACTCCCGGCCCCTGTCCCGGAAGCCCCGCTCCATGTCCCGCTTGTCCTCCCTGGCCCGGAGATCGTCCCGCTTGTCGTAGAGCTTCTTCCCCCGACCGACCCCCAGCTCCACCTTTACCTTGCCCTTCTTGAAGTACATCCTGAGCGGTACGAGGGTGAGCCCCCTCTCCCGGGCCTTGCCGTAAAGCCGGCGGATCTCCTGCTTGTGGAGGAGGAGCTTCCGCGGCCGCAGCGGGTCGTGATTCCATCGGTTGCCGAACTCGTAGGGGCTGATGTGCAGTTCGTAGAGAATCACCTCCCCGTTGTTCACGGTGGCGAAGCTGTCCTTCAGGTTGGCCCGGCCCTCCCGCAGGGACTTCACCTCCGTCCCCACCAGGGCGATTCCGGCCTCATAGGTTTCATCGATGAAATAGTTCCGCCGCGCCTGCTTGTTGGTGCAGATGGATTTTTCGGCAGCTTCACTCTTCTTGGCCATGATCGTTCCGCTCCCTCAGGGCCGGCCCGGCGCCTGCCGCAGGCCCGCCCCGGGAAGGTAATCGGGCTTGACGTGCCGCATGGCCAGGTTGATGTTGTGGCGGATCTGCGGATTGTCCCGCTCCAGCCGGTCCAGGAGGTCCTTGATATACTGCCGCTTGGAGGCGCCGCTGGTGGGGCACCGATTTTTCACGGCGGGGATCCCCTGCTCCCGGGCGTATTTCTTGACGAGCTCCTCTTCGACATACGCCAGGGGCCGGATCACGTGGAGCTTACCCCCGAAGAACTCCTGCATCGGCTTCATGGTGCTGATCTCGCGCCCGTAAAACAGGTTGATGAGCAGCGTCTCGATGATGTCGTCCCGGTGGTGGGCGAAGGCGATCTTGTTGCAGCCGCGCTCCTCGGCGATCTCGAAGATCCGCTTCCTCCGCAGGCGCGAACAGAGGAAGCACGGGTTCTTCCGGTTGACCTCGCTGTGAGCCAGGGGGCCATAGTCGGTCCGGTCAAGGATGTATTCGCAGCCGGTACCCTGGAGCCACGCTTCCACCGCCCGGATGTCCTCCCCCGTGGGATCGAAGCCCATGTCGACGTGAACGGCCAGGAGCGTGAAAGGCGGCGTGAAGACCATGGGCGAATCCAGGAGATCCAGGAGGACGAGGCTGTCGGCCCCGCCGGAGACCCCCACGAGCACCCGGTCACCCTCCTCGATCATTCCGTATTCCATGACGGCCCGCTCCAGCCACTTCTTCAGGTGGAGGAACAGGCGCGTCCTCTTACGCTCCCTTTCCATGCTCCCGTCCGGTTTCAGCCTTTCTTCCGGCCACCCCCCGACCGCGGGGCCGTCCGGAGTTCTCCCTCTATCCCAGATGGGTCTCCGAATCAAGCCCCAGAGCCCCGGACACCGCATCATTCCTTGATAACCGGGGCGGATTCCGGTACATAAGGACCGGCCCCGGCAGGGCGCCTGGAAGGATATCGAAAGCGGATTCCTGAAAAATCAAGCTCTTCCAGCGGAAGAGACGAGGAGGATTTATGACGGAAATCATCAACGTACACGCCAGGGAAATCCTGGATTCGAGAGGCAACCCCACGGTAGAGACGGAAGTCACGCTCTTCTCCGGCGTCACCGGCCGCGCGGCGGTCCCCTCCGGTGCATCCACGGGGGAGCACGAAATGCTGGAGCTGCGGGACGGGAACAAGAAGCGCTACCTCGGCAAGGGCGTGGAGAAGGCCGTGGCCAACGTGGTCGGCAAGATCGGCCCCGAGATCCTCGGCATGGACGCCCTGATGCAGAGGGAGATCGACTATGCCATGATCACCCTGGACGGCACCGAGAACAAGAGCGCCCTCGGCGCCAACGCCATCCTCAGCGTCTCCCTGGCCTGCGCCAAGGCGGCGGCGATGACGCTCGAGCTTCCCCTGTACCGTTACATCGGCGGGGTGGCCGCGAAGGATATCCCGGTCCCCATGATGAACATCATCAACGGCGGCCAGCACGCCGACAACAACGTGGACATCCAGGAATTCATGATCATGCCGATCGGGGCCAAGACCTTCAAGGAAGGGCTCCGGATCTCCGCGGAGGTCTTCCATACCCTGAAGGCTGTTCTCAAGGGCAAGGGCTATAACACCGCCGTCGGGGATGAAGGCGGATTCGCCCCGAACCTGAAGTCCAACGAGGAGGCCCTGTCGCTCATCGTGGAGGCCATCACGAAGGCGAAGTACAAGCCCGGCAAGGACGTGGCCATCGCCCTGGACGCCGCGGCCAGCTCCTTCTTCGAGAAGGGCATTTACAAGCTCGCGGCGGAAAAGAAGCCGAACAAGACGGCGGCGGAGATGGTCCGCTTCTACGAGGACCTCGTGAAGAGATACCCCATCGTCTCCATCGAGGACGGCCTGGCGGAAGACGACTGGGACGGCTGGAAGCTGCTCACGGACGCGCTGGGGAAGAAGGTGCAGATCGTTGGCGACGACATCTTCGTGACGAACAAGAAGCGCCTGGAGCGCGGAATCGCCGCGGGCGTGGCCAACTCGATCCTCATCAAGCTGAACCAGATCGGGACGCTCACGGAAACCCTGGAGACGATCCAGACGGCGAAGGAAGCCGGCTACACCTGCGTCGTCTCCCACCGGTCCGGCGAAACGGAAGACGCCTGCATGGCGGACGTGGCCGTGGCGGCCAACTGTGGCCAGATCAAGAGCGGTTCCCTCTCCCGTAGCGAGCGGCTGGCTAAATACAACCAGCTGCTCCGGATCGAGGAGGAACTGGGCGAGATGGCCGTCTACCGCGGCAAGGGGGCGTTTTATTCCGTTCGGGGCTGATTCACTCCCGGCGACAGAAAACCGCTCCTTGACGGGAAAAAGGAATGAAACCAAAAGCCCCGGATGCAACAGCGCATCCGGGGCTTTTTTAATATCCTGAAGAACGGTGGAACCGGTTCCTGATCCCGCGGATGGGCTTGGGACCGCATGACGAATCCTGACAACGACCGGAGGAGCCTGCAGACACCTTGTCTTACAGGAACCGGAACAGGCGCCGCCTCAGCCCCTCCAGGAGCGCCCGGTCTTCCGAGAGGCTCCAGTAGCGGACAGGGCGCTTCTCCCCCTTCACCGCTTCCTCCGTCATGCTGGCGATGCCCATGTCCTCCAGGAACCGAAGCGCGTTGGTATAGTTCGACTGGGAGAGCGCTTCGGAGCGGCGGATCTCTCCCTTCTGGAACATCCTTTCTCCAAGCCCTCGTATCTTCTTGAGAAAATCCTTTTCCGGCATCGAACCCCGGGCGAGATAGGCACAGGCCCGGACAACCACCCAGTAGGACTCGATGTAATTCCGGATCAGGCCCGCGAAGGGGATGAGGTTCCGCTTCCCCTTCCCCTTCACTTCGATGGACGCAAAGCCCCCCGCCTCACCGCCGCTGATGGAAACCATGCCCTTCTGCGACAGGTACAGCAGGACCTCCCGGATCTCGTCCAGGTCGTCCACCCGGTCGTCGAAAATGAACTCGTGGCGGAACATCTTCTTGAAGAACCGGTAATCCTCCATGATTTCCTGGAGGGACAGGACATCCTCCCGGTGGAGCGCCACGGAGGCCGCCAGGAAACAGGCGGGAACAAAATAGTGCAGGATGTTGTTCTTGTAGTACTCCAGGTTCAGCCGGTTTTCCTCGGGCAGGGAGTAGACCACCTCCTCTCCCTCGTCCGGGAGGTCCTCGTCCTCGCCAACCCGGGAAATGAGGCGGGACTCCTCGAACAGCCCCAGGGCGCTGGTCACGGCCTTTTCCATGTCGCCGAAGGTCTCGGAGAACCGGACCTTCCGGGCCTGGAGGTAGTCCCGGAAATGCCCCAGGACCTCCATCAGGTCTTCCACCGACATGCCGCGGCGGTCGGACCAGAGGAATCCCGCAGAAAGGAGCGAAAACGGGGTCACCACGGAGACCTGATCGATGTTCAGCACGATCTCGTAGCCGATCTTCCGGTACAGCCGCTGCCTCTCCTCCGTGGACATGACCTCGTAGGTCTTCTCCTGGCTTTCCAGGTACTGCTTCATGAGGATGGGCTCGCCGATGTTGACGTAGACGTGGCCGTAGCGCTTCCGGAGGACCTTTCCGCTCTTGATCACGTCGGAGGCGCTTTCGTCATGCTTCTGTTCGCCTCCCAGTTCCTTCAGGTAGGCCTTTTCCTCGATGATGCGGTCATAGCCGAGGTAGACGGGGATAATCGCCAGGTCCTCGCAGGCACCGCTTGCGTAGGCCTGGACGATCATGGACAGGAGACCGTAGCGGGGCATGATCATCTTCCCGGTGCGGCTGCGCCCCCCCTCGATGAAGAACTCGACGGGCAGACCCTCCTTGAGCAGGACGTTGAGATAACCGTTGAACACCTCGCCGTAGAGCTCGTTCCCCCGGAAGCTGCGGCGCAGGAAGAAGGCACCGGACTTGCGGAAGACGGAGCCCAGGGGCCAGAAGAGCATGTTGGTCCCGGCGGCGATGAAGGGCATCTGGATGTTGTGCTTGTAGAAGACGTACGACAGAAGCAGATAGTCGATGTGGCTCCGGTGGCAAGGCACGACCACGAATGGCATCTTCTTGGACAGGTTCCGGATCTTCGTCATGCCGTCGCGGTCCACGATGACGCCGTCATAGATGTTGTTCCAGAGCCAGCCGAGCACCTTGTCCCACAGCTCGATGAACATCTCGCTGTAATCGGAGGCGATCTCGTTCAGGTAGCGCTTGGCCTCCTTGAGGGCCGCCTCGTACCCCTTGCGGTTCTCGATCCCCCGCTGTTCGATGGCCTGCCGTACCTTTTCGTCCTTCAGGACCAGCGAAACCATCTCCTGCCGGGATTTGAGGATCGGGCCCACCGTGGCGGTCTTTTCCTCGTCGATCCGCTCGATGAGGTCGCCCCGGAGGCGGTTGATCATCTCCTCCCTGGACAGGTCCTTGTTGTCCGCCAGGAACGACTTGAGGTTCACCGGCTCCGCACAGACAAGCGATGCCTTGTTGGAATAGCGGAAGAAGGTGATTACCCGCCGCATGGTGCCGGTGCCCTCCGTCTGGCCGAAGAGGATATTGATCACGCTCTCCCGCTCCATGTCGCGCCGCCGTCCATAGCTGACCAGCGCCGGAACGACGAGAACCGGCCGGTCCATTTCCCACTGGGCGTAAAGCAGCTGGGACAGGCCGTCTTCCACTCGTTTGTTCGGCGTCAGTTCGGACATTCCGAGGTGGACGACAACGCTCTCGCCCCGGCGGACGGACTTGCGGACGAAGGAGCGCTCGCGCGGGCCGGCGCTCCGGCGCCGGGAAAGGGGAAGCAGAATGAGGGCCAGAATGGTCCGGAGGGCCTTGCCGAAGGGCTGCCAGAACAGCATGTTCGTATCGTGGGAAAAGGTCGGCCGGGGGAAACCGCGGGTTCGGGCCGATTCCCGGATGATCAGCGTGTTCAGCTGGCTCTGCTGCTTGATCGCGTAGACGACCACGCCATCGGAGGCGGCCCTGGCGATTCTTTTCTCCGTCTCCTCGGGAATGAGCACCTTGGAGAGAACTTTCTTTAGCAGGAGAATCAGGGGCAGGCTGTCTTTCCCGTACAGGCAGCCGCTGTGCTGTTCTTCAAGACCGGTGAGCCAGGATCTGAGTTTCTGAGATAGGGACAAGGCCGGTGCCTCCTGAAGATGTAAACGAAGTACGGGAGGTTTCCGGATGCTGCCTCCCCGATTCGCATTTTACGATTCCGCGGCGGGAAATGCCTCCGGAAACCGACTGTGCATATAATCCTCGACATGAGAGCGGATTTCCGCGGCGGAGGAAAAGGTAAGGATCCGCTTCAGGAGCTTCCGGGATTCCTTCCTCGTGGAGGCACGGATGATCCGCTTGACCCGCGGGATCGCCAGTGGATTCATGCTCAGTTCGTCCAGGCCGAATCCCAGCAGGATGAGGGTATACAGGGGATCTCCCGCCATTTCGCCGCACATGGCCACGGGGATGCCCGCCCGGTGCCCCGCCTCCACCACCTGCCTGATGAGGCGGAGCACGGCAGGATGAAGCGGTTCGTAGAGATAGGAGACCCGCTCGTTGATCCGGTCGATGGCCAGGGCATACTGGATCAAGTCGTTTGTGCCGATGCTGAAAAAGTCTGCTTCCGCGGCCAGTTCTTCGGCGATGACGACCGCGGACGGGACCTCGATCATGACGCCGACGGGCAGGTCCCGTCCGGCGGGGATCCCTTCCCGCGCCAGATCGTCCTTCAGTTCCGCCAGAATTCGCTTCGCTTCCCGGATTTCCTCGATTCCGGAGACCATGGGAATCAGGATCCGGACCCTCTCATCGGCTCCGGCACGCAGAATCGCCCGCAGCTGTGCCCGGAAGATATTCTCCTCCCGGAGGCACAGGCGGATCGCCCGGAGACCCATCTGGGGATTCATTTCTTTCGCCAGCTTCGGGTCGGAGAAGAATTTGTCCCCTCCCAGGTCGAGGGTGCGAATGGTGGCCCAGCGAAGTTCCCTCTCCTCCAGAACCCGCCGGTAATTGTCCAGGTGGTCCTCTTCCGTCGGAAGGTTCTCCCGGTTGATGTAGAGGAACTCCGTCCGGTACAGGCCGATGCCGTCCGCCCCATGGGTAACGGCGGAAGGGATCTCTTCCATGAACTCGATATTGCAGCCGATGGCGACGTTGTGACCATCCTTTGTGACGGCAGGCAGGCGGGCGTCGGCGAGCAATTCCAGCCTGGCCTCGTCAAAGTCCCTCTTCTTTCCCTCGTAGCGGAAGAGGATCTCCGGATCGGGGTTAACGATGACAAGCCCCGCGGAACCGTCGATGATCACGTCGTCATTGGTTTTCACGACTCGGGTGATCCTCTCCAGGCCGACAACGGCCGGTATCTCAAGCGAACGGGCCACGATGGCCGTGTGGGACGTCTTGCTTCCCATGTCGATGGCGAATCCCTGGACCCGGTCGATCTTCATCTGGGCCGTGTCCGCGGGGGACAGATCGGTCGCAATCACGATGATCCCCTCGTCCAGGTCCGGCACGGTCTCCCTTGGGCGGCCCCCCAGGTTCCGGAGAATCCGGTTGCCGGCGTACTGAATGTCGCTGAAACGCCCCCGGATGTATTCGTCCTCCACCTTGTCGAAGATCTCCCGGTACTTGTCGACGGCCATCCGGACGGCCCATTCGGCATTGACCTCCATGGTACGGATGAACGAGGTGACCTGGGTGAGGAATGACCGGTCCTTCAGGAGCATGATGTGTACATCCAGGATGTAGAGGGGATCCACGCCTTCCACCCGGCCCAGTTTGCGGCGGATTTCCCGGAGCTGCCGGAGCGAGGCCGCGACGGCATCACGAAACCTCTTGATTTCATGGGACACATGGCTTTTGTCGCGGAGTTTGTAGAACGCCACCTGCGACTCCAGGCGGTCGAAATGAAAGGCCTTACCGATCGCTATGCCCGGGGATACGACGACCCCTCTCAAAACGGCTGTGTGTTTTTCCTGCCTGGATTTCATCCCGTCACTCTTCGCCGAATTTATCTTCGAAAAGGCGCGCGATTGCCTCTACCGCCTCCCCTGCATCGTTTCCCTCTGCCCGGATCGTGATAAAACTGCCCTGCGGACAGGCCATGGTGAGAATGCCAAGGAGACTCTTGGCATTCACCTCGTTGCCGTCCCTCTCGAAAAAAATCGTGGAACGGAAACGAACAGCCACGGAAACCAGTTTGGCAGCCACCCGGGCATGAATGCCCAGTTTATTTCTGACCTCAAAGGTCCGAATCATCATCATGACACGACTGCTTGCACAATCAGGAACAGCACAAATATGCCGTAGGGAATCCAAACCCGGGGCACTCCCCGGCGAATGAGCCAGAAAACCGCCAGCAGGAAGGCCAGCACCGACACATACCCCTCAGGCAGGGGAAAAAGCCCTTCACGATGCAGGAACACCTTCGCCACGACGGCCCCGACAATGGCCAAAGCAACCAGCCCGGCCCAGCGCATCCGGGATGTCCAGCGGGTCAGATCCAGCGTCTGGAAAAACTCGAAGGCCCAGCGCCCCCTCTTGTACCCCTCCCGGAGCCCCCTCCACCGGATCCAGAGGGACGGCACATTGTACAAACCGAGGAGGCACAGGGGAGCCGCCATCATCATCCCCAGGGCAAAAAAGAAAACACCGGAGACGGAGGAAAGAGGCCGTATTCCGCCCAGGAACAGCGGGTCCCCCAGGGCCGCATACGGCCCCATCAGGCTGTCCTTCAGGGCGACGGCATCGGCACCGGCGGACGCCCCCCCGGTCTCCTCGATGCACACGACCGAACCGAGGATCGAGGGCGCCATGCACGGATGGGTATGAAACCGCATCAAGTGACGGTTCAGACGTTCCGATACATCCTTTCGATCGCGGCTCAATCGGCGGATCACCGGAATCATGGCAAAGGCAAATCCGAGATTCTGCATCCGCCAGTAATTAAACGACGCCTGGATGAGAAGGGATCGGGCAAAAACCTGGATCAGGGGGGGGCGGGTCATGAACGTTTGGGCCTCGTTGTTTCCCTGTCGGATCAATGCTTTCGTATTGGATCAATCGGCGCCGTATCTACCATGAACATCCCCGAAAGTCAAACCATTCAAAGGGTTATTCAAGATCGGGCAACCATGTTTCCCGCGCGGACGGGGACTTTTTCCTTGACAGTCCCCCCGTTATTTGTTAGCAAACCCAGCCTCGCGGAATTCCATCATCCCGGCCCATCCATCCGGGCCGACCGCGGAAATACAAGGCAACGGAAAGGAGTCTCGACCGTGATCTGTCAGACCGTGAAAGCGGGCAGCGAGTGTTCCTTCATGTCCAAAAAGGGTTGCAGTTTCACCGGAGGCAGCTGTCTGGTCATCGCCGAGCAGTGCAACGGCTGCAACAAGGTGATCGAGGTGAACGGCGGCGCATACTGCCGGATCTACCCGGACCCGGCCGCCCGCTGGGCCTACGGTATCTGCCCCATGGCTTCCCATGTCAAAAAGGAAGTCAAGGAAGTGGTGCAGAAACTGAACCCCCTGAAGGCATCCAAGCGATCCAAAAAGAAATAGGCCGCGAAATTCAGTCCAGGACAACAAAAAAGGCCGATCCGTACTTTGGCAGTCCGGATCGGCCTTTTTCATTTCCCTGCAGGTGAGAAATGCCCGGTTTTTCAGTTCAACAGATCGCGAATCTGGGTTAATCCCTCCTTGAGGGCCACCAGCCGATCTCTTCCCGGTTCGTTGTCGCTCATCCCCTCCGGATCTTCAGGCCTTGCCGGGTCTTCCCGGTCCTGCCCGGCACCCTGCTTCATCCGCCGCAGCTCTTTCTTCGCCCCGGCAATGGTGAACCGCTTCCCGTACAGGAGGTCTTTGATGACCAGGAGCTCCTCCACGTCCTTCCTTCGGTATCGCCTCTGGTCCGAACTCGTCCTCTCCGGCCTGACTGATTTGAACACCGATTCCCAGTAGCGAATCACGTAGGGCTCTACGGCCAGGATCAGGCTGACCTCGCCGATTCTGAAGTAGGCCTTGTCGGGAATCATTTCGCGCATATCCGGCAGACAGGACGCTGCATCGCCGGCCGGGATCACCGGATGCCCGCGATCAGCTGTTGAGCGCCTTCCTCAGGACCTGACTGGATTTGAAGGTCAGGACCTTCCGGGCGGTGATGGTGATTTCCGTTCCCGTCTGGGGATTCCGGCCCCGGCGGGATTTCTTTTCCTTCACCATGAAGTTTCCAAATCCCGAGATCTTGATCTTCTCTCCCTTGGCGAGGGTTTCCTTCATGATTTCAAAGACGGATTCGACAATGCTGGCAGAATCCTTCTTGGAAAACCCGAGCTTCTCGTAAACTTCCTGAATGATGTCGATTTTCGTCATTTCTGCCCTCCTGCCCTGTGACCAAAAATGATGGCTTAACGGATTCTGGCGCCACTGGCCGCCATAATCCTCTCCATGATCCGGCTGTGAACTTCGTGAATCTCCTGATCGGTCAGTGTCCGATCCGGAGCGCGATAGGAAAATCGAAGGCCGAGGCTTTTCATTCCCTCGGGGATTCCCTGGCCGGCGTATACATCAAAAACATATATCTTTTCAAGCAATTCTTCTTCATTGCCGGCAGCCCAGCGGATCATGTCACCGCTGGTGATCCCGGCGTTGACCAGGAATGCGACGTCGCGTGAACTGGAGGGATATCGCGGGACCCCCCGGAACTTCAGTTCCCGCGAGGCAATCGTGGACAGCGCCTCGACATCCAGTTCAAACACCATGGCCCGGCTCTTCAGATCCAGGCGGCTCAGTACGTCGGGATGCACCTCACCAAGGAAACCGAGTCGAAGATCGCCGTGAAACAGGTCACAGGAACGTCCCGGATGAAGGAACGGCTCCAACGAGCGCACCCGGAAATCCCCTTCCCGGATTCCCAATCCCTCCAGGACTCCCTCCAGGCATCCCTTGAGGTCGAAAAAATCGGACTGGACGGACGTGAAGTGCCAGCGGTCCTCGTATCGCCGGCCCGTGAGCAGGGCTCCGATACGGTCTCTTTCCTCCGGGAGTTCACGGCCTTCTCGCGGATGAAACACTTTCCCGATTTCAAAGATCTTCAGATCCACGGTTCCGGCGTTGGCATTATCCAGCATGGTCTTGAGCAGGCTCGGCACCAGGGCCGTTCTCATGACCGACTGGTCCTCCGTCAGAGGATTCATGATTTTGAGCATCCGGCGACGGAAATCATCCGGCCGAAAGGCCAGGAGATCCGCTGAACTCGGCGAAACGAAGCTGTATGTGATGACCTCCGAGTACCCGTAACCGTTCAGGAGGGCTCTGACCCGATCCTCCACGAGCCGCCCGGGATCCGGAGCAAACGGCGACGCCGTGACGGCGGGCAGGGTGACGGGGATACGGTCGTACCCATGCAGCCTCGCCACCTCCTCGATGAGGTCGATCTCTCGGGTGAGGTCCACTCGGCAGGTCGGCGGTGTGACCCGGTAAACCCCGGGGTTGCCGTCTTCAGGCCTCACCTTCATCTCCAGGGATTCCAGGATCGGGACGATCTCCTTCTCCGTCAGGGACAGTCCCAGGATGTCGTTGACCCGCGTGACCCGCAAGGGAATGTCTTTCGCGATTTGGACCTCTTGCGGATGGGCATCGATATAGCCGAGGCAGGATACGCCGTCCGCCAGCTCCGCCATCAACCCGGCCGCCCGGTCGAGCGCCCGCACAACCCCCTGCGGGTCGATTCCCCGTTCGAAGCGGAACGCCGCATCCGTGCCCATCCCGAGAAACCGGGAGGATCGCCGGATCGAGCCCGGATTGAAATAAGCGCTTTCGAGGAGGACCGTGGACGTGTCGTCCTTCACCTCCGAGTTGAGGCCGCCCATGATCCCGGCAATGGCCACCGGCTTGACGCCGTCGCAGATCAGGAGGGTTCCTTCCTTCAGGGAGCGCTCTTTTTCATCGAGGGAGATGAAGATCTCACCTTCCCGGGACTTCCGGACGACGATGCGTCCCTCCTCCAGGAAACGGAAATCGAATGCGTGCAGAGGCTGCCCGAGCTCCAGCATGACGAAATTGGTGATGTCCACGACGTTGTTGATGGCCCTCAGGCCGACGGCCTCCAGGCGCTGCCGCATCCAGAGGGGGGAGGGCCAGATTGCCACGTTGCGGACGATGCGGGCGGTGTACTCGGGGCAGAGATCGGGGTCCAGGATCGTAACGGAGGTGACATCGGATACCTTCTCCTCGCTCTCCGGTACCGAAATGGCCGGATAGCGCAACGACTTGCCGGTAATGGCCGCTACTTCCCGGGCGATGCCGACGATGCTGAGGCAATCGGAGCGATTGGGCGTCACGCCGACATCCAGCACCGTATCCGTGAGATCCAGAGCCTGATCGAGAGGCATCCCCGGGATCAGTTCATCCGGCAGGACCATAATGCCCGTGTTGTCGGACCCGATGCCCAGTTCCTCCTCGGAACAGAACATCCCCTCGGAGACCTCCCCCCTGATTTTCGTCAGCTTGATCGTGTAGCCACCGGGAATGACGGCGCCCACGGTGGCAAGTGGAACGAGGATTCCCTCCCGGACGTTCGGTGCGCCGCAGACGATGGGGAGCGTCTTGTCCCCGATACTGGCCTCGCAAAGGGAGAGTTTGTCCGCATCGGGATGGCGTTTCGCGGAGACGATCCGGGCCACCACGACGCCGCTGAAATCGGCCCGTTTCTCCTCCAGGGCATCCACTTCCAGGCCGGCCATGGTCAGGCGATCCGCAAGTTCCTGCGCCGGCAGGTCAAAATCGACGTAGTCTTTCAGCCACTTGAGGGAAACCTTCATCCGAACTGCTCCAGGAATCGCCAGTCGTTTTCGAAGAAGAGGCGGATGTCGTTGATGCCGTACTTGAGCATGGTCAATCGCTCCACCCCGAGACCGAACGCGAATCCCGTCACTTCCTCCGGGTCGTAACCGACATTCTTGAAGACTTCCGGATCGACCATGCCCGACCCCAGGATCTCCAGCCATCCGCTCTGTCCGCAGACGCGGCATCCCGCGCCATGGCACATGACACAGCGGATATCCACTTCGGCGCTGGGCTCGGTAAAGGGAAAGAAGCTGGGGCGAAAGCGCAGGACCGTGTCCTCCCCGAAAAACTGGGTCAGAAAGGAGGTCAGGACTCCCTTGAGGTCGCCCAGGGTGACGCGGCGGTCTACCAGCAACCCTTCGACCTGGTGAAACATCGGCGAATGGGACACATCCGAATCGGGACGGTAGACGCGGCCGGGCGAAAGGATCCGGACGGGCGGTTTCATCCGCTCCATGGTCCGGATCTGCACGGGTGACGTGTGGGTCCGAAGGACTACGTTGCCCTCAACGTAGAACGTGTCCTGCATATCCCGGGCGGGATGGTCCTTCGGGATGTTCAGGGCCTCGAAGTTGTAATAATCCGTCTCGACCTCCGGCCCCTCGACGATCGAAAAGCCGAGTCCCGAGAAAATGGCATAAATTTCCTGCCTGACGCGGGTGATGGGATGAAGCCGGCCCGGCATGACCGCCCGTCCCGGCAGCGTGACATCGATCTGCTCCTTCAGGAGCGCCTGTTCACGCCCGGTGGACAGTTTTTCCTGCAGCGCGTCTTCAATCCGTCCGTCCAGGGCTGCCTTGATCTCATTCAGGCGCTTTCCGAAGGCAGGGCGGTCCGAAGGGGGCACGGAGGAAATGGTCCGCAGGAGAACCGTCAGCAGGCCTTTCCGCCCCAGGTAACGGGTGCGGATCTCCAGAAGCTGCTCTTCCGACACGGCTTCTGCAACCTCTGCTTCCGCCTGCTTTCTGAGCTCCTCCAGGTCGCTGGTCATGCCGCCGGAGTACCTTTAACCATGCCAACGATCCGCGAGAAGGCACCGGGATCGTGGATAGCCAGATCGGAGAGAATTTTCCGATCCAGGGCGATGCCCGCCTTGCGGACTCCTTCCATGAGCCGGCTGTAGGTAATGCCGTTCATGCGGGCCGCCGCGTTGATCCGGGCGATCCAGAGCACACGGAACTCACGCTTCCGTACCCTCCTGTCCCGGAAGGCATACTTCATGGCCCGGTTGACCGCCTCGGTGGCGGTCCTGAGTAGACGGCTCCGGGCACCAAAGTAGCCCTTGGCCATCTTGAATATCTTTCTTCTCTTCTTTTTTGCCGTAAGGCTGCGCTTTACTCTCGACATGATTTACCTTCTCCAGATGATAATCGATGATTCCATCACGGGAGCGGACGCCCCGACCGAGGTATCCGTGAAGTGATTCGACGAATCCGGGATTTACAGATAGGGCAGGAGCGCCTTGATCGCCCTTTCGTTGGTCTTGTCCACCAACGCGGATTTTCTCAGGTTCCTCTTCCGCTTGGTGCTCTTTGTCGTCAGGATGTGGCTGGAATAGGCCTTGCTCCGCTTTACCCTGCCCGTCCCGGTGAAACGGAACCGCTTGGCCGCTCCCCGGTGCGTTTTCAGTTTGCTCATGTCTCTTTCACCCCTTTTTCGTTCATTTTCCTTTTTCGACCGCTCAGCCCTGCTTTTTCGGGGCCAGGAACATGGTCATGTGTCGCCCTTCCAGCCTCGGAAACTGCTCCACGGTAGCTAAATCCACCAGCATGTTCCGAATCTGCTCCATGGTTCGGCGGGCATGATCGGCATAGGCAATCTCACGGCCGCGGAACATCATGGTGACTTTTACCTTGTTCTGCTCCTCCAGAAACTTCCGGATATGGCGGATCTTGACCTGAAGATCGTGCTCTTCCGTCTTCGGCCGCAACCTCATTTCCTTGATCTGGATTACGCTCGCGCTTTTCTTGGCGGTATGCAGTTTCTTGCTCTGCTGATACCGAAACTTCCCGTAATCCATCACCTTGCAGACCGGCGGATCCCCCTGGGGAGCAACTTCCACCAAGTCCAGCCCGGACTTTGCGGCGACATCCAGTGCATCCGCCAGCGTCAGGATTCCCAGCTGCTTCCCCTCGGCGTCAATCACGCGGACCGACGCTGCACGGATCTCCCGGTTGATTCTCCAATCCTTTTGGATAGGCCACCTCCCTGTATTGTCAGCCCCGGGTTACTGATACCGGGCGCAGAGATCCTCCACCATGCCGATGAAAGAATCCGCATCCATGGGGCCCAGATTCTTACCGTCTCTCTGGCGGGGCGAAACCTTCCGCCCTTCCACCTCCCGGTCTCCGATGACGAGCATGAAAGGAATCTTCTGACTCTGCGCTTCCCGCACCTTGTACCCCAGCTTTTCGTTCCGGAAATCCCTTTCCACCCGGATCCCGCTTTCCATCAGTTTCCGGTAGACTTCCTCCCCGAAGGGAATCTGCCTGTCCGTCACCGTCTGGATGACCGCCTGGACAGGGGACAGCCAGACCGGGAAGGCACCGGCATAATGCTCGATGAGAACGCCCATGAACCGCTCAATGGCACCGAGGATCACCCGGTGCAGCATGACCGGGCGATGGCGTTCTCCGTCCGCTCCGACGTAGGTCAGGTCGAAACGGTCCGGCAGGGTGAAATCGCACTGAATGGTGGCGCACTGCCATTTCCGTTTCAGCGCGTCCTTCAGCTTGAAGTCGATTTTCGGCCCGTAGAAAGCCCCGTCTCCCGGGTTGACGTCATAGGTCATCCGGTTGTCCTTGAGGGCCTGCTCCAGGGCGTTCGTTGCCATGTCCCAGTCGGCGTCGGAGCCGATGGATTTTTCCGGGCGCGTGCTCAGTTCGACCTCGTAATCGAAGCCAAAGATCTTCATGGCGTAGGCGACGAAATCGGCAATGTCCCGGATTTCCGAGTTCAGCTGCTCCGGCATGCACAGGATGTGGGCGTCGTCCTGGGTGAACTGGCGGACCCGCATCAGTCCGTGAAGGACCCCCGCTTTCTCGTGGCGGTGAACGGTCCCCAGTTCGAAGTACCGGAGGGGCAGGTCGCGGTAGCTGCGCACTTTCGACTTGTAGATCAGCATGTGGGAGAGGCAGTTCATCGGCTTGATGCCGTAGAGCTGGTTCTCCACTTCCGTGAAGTACATGTTCTCCCGGTAGTGATCGAAATGACCGGAGCGCCGCCAGAGATCCGCCTTGAGGATCTGCGGGCCCATGACCATGTCGTAACCGCGCTTCAGGTGTTCCTTGCGCTCCCACTCCTCGATCAGGTACCGAAGCAGCATGCCCTTGGGATGAAAGATGGCAAGCCCCGCGCCGGCTTCCTCGTTGACCTGGAACAGGTCGAGCTCCCGGCCCAGGCGCCGGTGGTCCCGTTTGCGCGCTTCTTCCAGGATGCGGAGATAGTCTTCCAGTTCCTCCCGCGTGGCGAACCCGGTTCCGTAGATCCGCTGGAGCATCTTGTTGTGCTCGTCGCCCCGCCAGTAGGCGCCCGCCACGTTCAGCAGCTTGAACGCCTTGATCATTCCGGTGGACGGAATGTGGGGACCGCGGCAGAGATCGACATAATCGCCCTGGCTGTAGAGGCTGACCGTATTCACATCCGGCGGAAGGTCTTCGATCAACTCCACCTTGTAGCTCTCGCCCTTTTCCCGGAACAGGGCAACGGCGTCCTCCCTGCTGATTTCCCGTCTCACAAAGGTGCTGTCATCGCGGACGATTTCCGTCATGCGCGCTTCCACCTTTGCGAGGTCCTCCGGGGTGAAGGTTTCGTCATAGTCGAAATCGTAGTAGAATCCGTCTTCAATGGAGGGACCGATGCTGACCCGGACACCCTGGAACGTGTCCTGAACGGCCTGGGCCATGACGTGGGATATACTGTGACGGAGGATCCCAAGCCCTTCCCGAGAGGCGATTCCGATCACCTCCAGGGCCCCGTCCTCGTGAAGCGTACGACTCAGATCCAGGGCATTGCCCCCGAACCGCACGGCCACCGCCGACGGCACCAGGTCATCCCGCCAGGATGTCAGCACCTCCTGCGCCGTTATCCCCGCCGGGTAGGTTCTTACCGATCCGTCAGGCAGGCTAACTCGGATTTCGCTCATCGCTTCGTCCATTTCGTCGGGCAAATATGCCACTCTCAGAACAATTTCTGCGAATTAAAGAAAGGGCATCATCAAGAAAATGCTGATGCCCTTTCCCTGAACCCAACCGGCACGGGACAAGAGCTGTACCGGTGTATTTTCATGGTAGGCACGCAGGGATTTGAACCCTGGACATCCACCGCGTCAGGATGGCGCTCTCCCCCTGAGCTACGTGCCTGTGGGATTCCCTGATTCGAAGGCTGGTACTTTTACCAATTCGATTTTTCAAAGTCAAGGCAAATATGAAACAAAATTACACAGACCGGGGCTTTTGCTGCTGGTTGATCTGCTGCACGCCGACCGTGATGTAGTGAAAACCGGAAGCAACCGTGAAAAACGCGGTGATCCAGATCAGCCCCTCCATAACGGAAGCAGCCACGGAGCCGGGAACCGCACGGGAAACCAGGAACACGAATACCGTAAGAATCTGCACGGCCGTTGTCAGTTTGCCGATCAGAGCCGGCTGGATCTTATAGGACACGGACATGAGAGACAACACAGCCACGCCGATCAGAATGATGCAGTCGCGGCTGATTACCACGACGGAAAGCCATCCCGGAAGGATCTTTTTCACGGCCAGCGTTACGTAACAGCTGATCATGAGGGCCTTGTCGGCAATAGGATCGAGATAGGAGCCCAGTACGGTCTGCTGGTTAAGCACCCGTGCCAGGTATCCATCCAAAATATCCGTCAGCCCCGAGATGAGAAACACCACGATCGCGATCTTGAAGGATCCCTGCATCAACAGAATGACGATGGCCGGCACCAGAACGATGCGCAGGATAGTCAGACTGTTGGGAATATTGATCCGTTCCTTCTTGTCCGGAACCGTCATGCGTCCTTTTTACCTGTTGGCTTCCTGATCCTGCTCCCTGTTCCAGTCCACCCACTCGTCCCGGTCCGCCTCCGGCGAGAACGAAAACGGCTTCGATGCCACACCGTTCTTGTCGATCCGGATTTCCTGCAGGGATCGAACGATATAGGTCCATTCTTCCATGCTAACCTTGTGGGGCCCGGGAATCGGCTTGGGTGCCGTCAATCGCATGGAAGGCTTCGCCTTGGACCTGATGTCTTCCATGGTCTTCCCGCCGCCCGCCACATTGACTTCTCCATCGTAAACCCGGACCATCGCCGACTGGTCACTATCCACGTTCATGCGCCATACCGTTCCGCGGACCCCCGCCACGGCATTTTCACACGACATGTCGAACCGGCTTCGTCCTGTGAAGGTTTTGCTGACCTTGGCCCATGATCGCCCGAGGGACATGTGGAAACGTACGTCGCGGCTCCTGTCTGCTTCCGCCACGCTGATCTGCAGAATCTTGAAGCGCGTGTTGTCGGCGAAGCGGACCTGGGATCGGTCCGGCAGCGTCAGTTCCAGGCGGGAGCGACGGCCCGTCAAAACCTCATCTCCGCCGCTCAGGAGATCACCCGCCTTCAGTGAACGGGCTCCTTTTTTTCCGGGTGTCGTCACCGTCGCCGATCCCTGGAGGACGCTGACCACCGCCTGGCCGGGTCCGATCTTCAGAAAGGTCGCCCGGGCGGCTTGTACCGAATCCGATAGGATCAGCGCAACACAGACGGTCAATAAACCGGTTATCCAGATATGCTTTTTCATCTCGACCTCCCCTTGCAACGGATAACGTCCGACCGGCGGGCTTTTCCGAATGGTCCGGCCGATTACGGGCACATGCCCGCTACCGGACGATTATGCATCCGGCCCATCCGGAAGCGTGGCCAAGGTCGTACTCACCAGTTCTCTCAGAAGCGGCTCGTAAATTCCAATTACGTCCTGTTGAAGCCATTTCCGGGTCACATGGAACGTTCGTTTCGACCTTGCCGCTTTCATTTGCCAGAGAATCTCCCCACTCCGGGCGCTGCGAAGTGTGAATTGCACTGCCGTCGTGGTCTTGGCCGTGTTCAGGAAGAAGGAGGTACCGCATGTTTCCACGGTGATGAACAGGATCGCATCGACTCCCAGTGCACCGCCCAGCGACCGGGCGGATGCCTCTCCGTCCCGGATCTCCACCCCCGCTGCAGCCAGCCGCTCGTCGATACCTGCAACCGGGAGTTTTGGGTACCCCTTGAAATAAAGCTCTTCCATCGTCCTGTCTCTCAGGATCTTCCCTCCCGCCGGGTCGACCTCTTTCGAGGCCTGAATGGGCGGCACCACGGCAACCAGCCGCGTACCCCTTTTGGAGAAGTCGTCGACAAGCGTATACGGCGCCTTTGAACCGCACCCGGCGAGGAGGATCAGTGCAGCCAGCAGGAGAAGAATCCGGATTGTTCTGGTCATCAATACTTCCTTTCAGGGCAGGAATTCGAAATCCAGGCGGTCGGGCATTTCGGGGTCTTTCCGAACCCGGAAAAGTCCCGAAGATTCGATATGTTTCGCAAGCGCCCCCGGTGTTTCAACCGTCTCCACATCCAGCCATACCTCGTCCAGGGCAACCTTCCTAGGGAGGACCTGCCTGACACCGGGTATTCCGGACAACGCCTCGCGAACCCTCACGTAGCGGTCAAACCGGCCGATACCGCCCACTCGAACGGCCATTCGACGTTGCGGAGCTTCGGCGATCCCCTCCCGCCGTCCCCCCATTTTCCTCAGATCCTGAACCAGAAACTCAGAGATGACGGCAACCCGCAATTGCACACTGTAGATTCCTCCATCCGGTCCTTCCTCCAGAACGGAAAAGGTATCCACATAGCGGTCATGGCGGGCAAGGAGCCGATCCGAGCCCGGAGGAAGCTTCCCCGTGTCTTCGATCTTCAGGACATCCAGGAGGACCTGCCGGACCGCCTTCCTCTGGGCATCACGAACTGCGCCCTCCCTGGCCCTCGCCAGATCCGTGCCTCGAATCTGCGCCGTTCCGCGCGCCTCGACATGGATGACGGTAATATCATCCTGTGCAAAAGCAGGGATCGCCCCCGGGAACAGCATGAGTAAGAGAGATAATAAAACTGCCGGCCGACGGAGTCTCCATGTTTCAGCGCCCGATCGGGACATGGTCTTAGGGATTGTCCGCCGCTTTGAGCTTTTCAATTTCCTCCCGGATCACCCTTTCCGCAATGGTCGGGATCATCTCCCTGGCCAGGCGCTCTGCAATTTCCGTAACCTGCTGGAGGACCATGTCCCGGAGAGCCGGATCGGCAACGGCCCGGAGGGGGACATCTTTCACCACGTCCGTAAGATCGTGGATCTTCCTTGTTTCAGAGGCGGAAGCCCTCGTTGACGGAGAAAGAGCTTCACGGCTTTCAGAAAGGACGGCTCCCTCTTCCAGGACGTCCACCAGATCGATGATCCTGCGGCTGCCTCCCTGTATTTCCGTTCCCGCCATGGTCTTCCCTCCGTGTCCCCATCCGATTTCCCGGCCACACCGGCCTTCCCGGTCGGACAGCGGCGCAAAAGGTATCATAACTCCCAATGGGCTTCAAGCGGATAACCGAATCCGAACCATTAGATTTGCATGGGAAGAAAGCCTGTCTCCGTCAGGACGGGCCGTTCCTGTCCGTATGGCGGACAATCAGTCCATAGGCCCTTTTCTTCGGGATTCCCAAACAGCGGCAGGCCTCTGCTGCAAGGTCACGACTCGACTGAATACCCCTGCGCCGGGCTTCCTCGAGAACCTGGAGGATTGACTCATCCGTCACCTCCCCGGCCGAGTCCGGACACCCGTCGACCAGCACGACAACCTCCCCTTTCACCCCCCGCGCGGACAGAGACTCCAGCAGCGTCCCCAGGGTCCCCCGGAGGATCTCTTCATGGATCTTGGTCAGTTCCCTGGCCACCACGGCTTTCCTGTCCCCCAGGACGGCCGCCATGTCCCGGATGGACTCCGTCAGTCGGGCCGGGGATTCGTAAAACAGGAGCGTCCCTTCCTCCGCCTTCAACGATTCAAGGAACCGGCGGCGGGCAGGCGGACGTGCTGGAAGAAACCCTGCAAACAGGAACCGGTTCATGGGAAGCCCGGATACGCAGAGGGCTGCAATCGACGCGGTCGGCCCCGGGACGGGAACCACGGGGATGCTCGCCTGGATCGCGCCGTTGACGAGCACGTAACCGGGATCGGAGATCCCCGGGGTGCCGGCATCCGCCACATAGGCGATGTCCTGCCCTTCCTGGAGACGCCGGATCAGGGACGGCGTGCGGCTGCGCTCCGTATGATCGTAAAGGCTGACCAGGGGAGTCCGGATTCCATAGGCATTCAGGAGCTTCTTCGTCCGGCGGGTGTCCTCCGCCGCGATGCAGTGCACCTCTTTCAGGATCCGGAGCGCCCTCAGGGTCACATCCTCCAGGTTTCCAATGGGAGTCGCCACAATGTACAGCGTTGCCGTCGGCATGACTGCATCCCCTTTTCGATTGACATATCAATGTGTTTTATGGTTAAAAGCCACCGCCTTGGAATCGTCCGGATGCCGAATGGGCTCCCGTCCCCTGTGGTCTGCACGGCACCGACGGAGCCGTTTCCAGGCCGACGGAGAGATACTCATAGCAACCTCCCCGGGAAAAGCCAACGCCAAAGAAATCGGAGCGTCTCCGCCATGACTGTGAAAAAAAGGGTTCTCGTTACCGGCGGCGCCGGTTTTCTCGGTTCACACCTCTGCGATGCCCTGATTGCAAAAGGCGAGGAGGTCATCTGCCTGGACAATTTCTTCACGGGCAGCAAGGACAACATCCGGCATCTGCTTTCCCACGACCGGTTCGAACTGATCCGCCACGACACCACGAACCCGATCTACCTGGAGGTCGACGAGATCTACAACCTTGCCTGTCCGGCGTCTCCGGTTCATTACCAGTACAACCCCATCAAGACCGTCAAGACAAACGTACTCGGGACAATCCACACCCTGGGCATCGCGAAGCGCGTCCGGGCGAAGATCCTGCTCGCATCCACCTCGGAGGTCTACGGCGATCCGGAGGAGCATCCCCAGCGGGAAAGCTACTGGGGCCGGGTGAATCCGATCGGCATCCGGAGCTGTTACGACGAGGGGAAGCGGGCCGCCGAGTGCCTGATGATGGACTACCACCGGCAGAACGGGGTCCGAATCAAGATCGCCCGGATCTTCAACACCTATGGACCAAGAATGGCCCTTAATGACGGCCGGGTGGTGAGCAACCTGATCCTGCAGGCACTCCGAAGCGAAGACCTGACCATCTACGGTGACGGATCCCAGACGCGGTCGTTTTGCTACGTCGATGACATGATCGCGGGACTGGAGCGGCTCATGAGCACGCCCGACGACTGCACCGGTCCGATCAATATTGGAAATCCCGCTGAATTCACGATCCTGTCCCTTGCGGAGGAGATCCTCCGCCTGACCGGATCCAGATCGAGGATCGTTCACCGTCCCCTGCCCCAAGACGATCCGGTTCAGCGTAAACCCGACATCACCCAGGCTCGGAGCCTCCTCGACTGGAATCCTTCCATCCAGCTGGAAGAAGGGCTCCGGAGGACCATCGCCTACTTCCGCAGCACCATCGAGTGAGTTCAGGAGAGAACATGCCTTACAACCGAAACATCCTCTGCATCGGAGCCGGCTACGTGGGCGGCCCCACGATGGCCATGATCGCCCTCAAGTGCCCCGATTACCGGGTGACTGTGGTGGACATCAACGCAGAGCGAATCGCCGCCTGGAATTCCGACAGACTGCCCATCTACGAACCGGGCCTGGATGAAGTCGTCCGGGCCGTCCGGGGGAAGAATCTTTTTTTCAGCACGGACATCGAAAAGGGAATCCGCGAGAACGACATCATCTTCGTGAGCGTCAACACCCCTACGAAGACCTTCGGCGTCGGCGCCGGCATGGCCGCCGATCTTCAGTACTGGGAAAAGACCGCCCGCCAGATCCTGCGGTACGCCGAAACCCCGAAGATCGTCATCGAGAAAAGCACCCTCCCGGTCAAGACGGCCCAGGCCATGGAAAGCATCCTCCACCATACCGGAAACGGCGTATGGTTCGAGGTCCTGTCGAATCCCGAGTTCCTGGCGGAGGGATCGGCCATCCGGGACCTCCAGACACCGGACCGCGTGCTCATCGGGTCGCGGGAGACGGAGAGGGGTCTCCGGGCCAGGCAGATCCTCGTGGACATCTACGCCTCCTGGGTTCCCCGGGAACGGATCATCACCTCCAATATCTGGAGCAGCGAGCTTTCCAAGCTCGTCTCCAACGCCTTCCTTGCCCAGAGGATCTCCTCCATCAATGCCATTTCCGCCCTCTGCGAGAAGACCGATGCCGACGTCGAGGAAGTCGCCCGGGCCGTCGGCATGGACAGCCGGATCGGCCCCAAGTTCCTCAATGCGAGCATCGGGTTCGGGGGCTCCTGCTTCAAGAAGGACATCCTCAATCTCGTGTACCTCTGCCGCCACTACGGCCTCGACGACGTGGCCTCTTACTGGGAAAGCGTCGTCCGCATCAACGAATACCAGCAGTCACGCTTCATGAGCACGATGCTGGCGGCCATGTTCAACACCCTGGCGGGAAAGCGGATCTGCCTGTTCGGCTTCGCCTTCAAGGCCAATACGGGGGACACCCGGGAAAGCCCGGCGATCTTCATCGCCCGCAGGCTGCTGGAGGAAAAGGCGAACGTGGTCATCACGGATCCGCAGGCACTCGACAGTGCACGGGCGGATCTGAGCAGTGCCGTCGGGGACATCCGCTATGTCGCAGACCCCTACGAAGCGGCGGCGGGATGCCATGCCATCGCCGTCATGACCGAATGGGACCTGTACCGGCAGCTGGACTACCGGCGGATCTTCCACAGCATGGAGAAACCGGCCTTCCTTTTCGACGGGCGGAACATCCTCGATCATCGCGGGTGTTTCGATCTCGGCTTCAACGTGTTCCCCCTGGGGAAACCACCGCTCAAGCATTTTTGATATCGAAGAAGGAACCATCATGGATACGGAACGGATTGATCGCCTTGCCCAGTCGGGCGCCACAAAAATCGTTTTCCTCGTCATGGACGGCCTGGGGGGACTGCCCGCCCCCGGCGGAACGGATACGGAGCTGGAGGCGGCCCGGACGCCCCATCTCGACGCCCTCGCCAGGGAAGGAGTCTGCGGCCTGCTGGACCCCGTCGGCCCGGGAATCACTCCCGGCAGCGGACCGGCGCACTTCGCCCTCTTCGGCTACGACCCGGTGAAGAACAACATCGGCCGCGGAATCCTGGAAGGGGCCGGCATCGACTACCCCATGACGGAGAAGGACCTGCTGATCCGGGTCAACTTTGCAACCGTGGACCGGGACGGCCTTGTCATCGACCGCCGTGCCGGCCGGATCGACAACGAGACGAACCGCCGCGTGTGCCGCAAACTCCAGGAGGAGATCCGCCTCCGGTCCAGTGTGCCGTTCTTCTTCGAGCCCGTGAAGGAACACCGGGCCCTCCTGGTCCTGCGTGACGAGCATCTCCGGGATGAAATCGAGGAGACGGATCCCCAGAAGACGGGGAAGCCGCCGCTTCCTCCCCGGGCGATTGCACCGGAAGCGCTCGGAACCGAATCGGTCCTCTCGGAATTGGTGAACGAGGCCCGGCGGGTTCTCGCGGACGAGGAGAAGGCAAATATGGTCCTCCTGCGCGGTTACGCGAAGTACCGCAAGTTTCCGAGCCTGTCGGAGCGGTTCAAGTTGAATCCCCTGGCCATCGCCTCCTATCCCATGTACCGGGGAATCGCCCGTCTCCTGGGCATGACGGTCCACGCGCCGACGGAGACGATCGCCGACGAGTTCGAGGCGCTCCGCGCGTCCTTCGGGAAGCATGATTTCTTCTTCGTCCACGTCAAGCCGACGGACTCTCGCGGGGAGGACGGCAATTTCGACGCTAAGGTGAAGGTGATCGAAGAGGTGGACGCCCTGCTGCCGCGCATCCTCGAGCTCAAGCCGGATGTGCTGGTGGTGACGGGCGATCATTCCACGCCGGCCGCCCTGAGCGGCCACAGCTGGCATCCCGTCCCGGTCCTCCTGTCGGCCGGAACCTGCCGGCCCGACCGGGTGGAGCGCTTCGGGGAAAGGGACTGCATTGGGGGCGGCCTCGGTCACATCCCCATGGTCAACCTCATGGCCCTGGCCCTCGCCCATGCGGGAAGGCTGGAGAAATTCGGAGCCTGAATCACAACGAACGGGGGGACCGATATGAAATCGATCCCCCCGTTTCCTGTCTCGGCTGTCGGAAAACCTGATCAGCCCTTCTTTCTCTTCTCCAGTTCCTCCGCCCGGAGCTGCTTCCGCAGGATCTTGCCGACGTTGGTCTTCGGCAGCTCGCTCCGGAACTCGACCTCTGTGGGCAGCTTGTAGGCAGCCAGGTGGTCCTTGCCCCAGTTGATCAGCTCCTCCGCCGTGGCCTGTTCCCCCTCCTTGAGGACGACGAACAGCTTCACATTCTCGCCGCGCTTCGCGTCGGGGATGCCGATGGAGCAGGCCTCCTGGATCTTGGGATGCTGGTAGTACACCTCGTCGATGTCCCGTGGATAGACGTTATAGCCGCCGGAGATGATCATGTCCTTCTTCCGGTCGACAATGTAGAAATACCCGTCCTCGTCCATGGTGGCGATATCCCCGGTGTAGACCCAGCCGTCCTTCAGCGTGCTGGCCGTCTCCTCCGGGCGGCCCTTGTAGCCCAGCATGATCTGGGGTCCCTTGACGATCAGCTCGCCCCGCTCGCCCACGGGCATGTCCGTAACGCCGTCCTCCAGGTCCACGATGCGGCACTCCGTGTCAGAGATGGGCACCCCGACACTTCCTACCTTGCGGGCGCCGCCGTGGAAGGGATTGACGTGGGTCACCGGCGTGGTCTCGGTCATCCCGAACCCCTCCACAATGGTTGCACCCGTCAGTTTCTCAAAATCGTGGATGACCTCCACGGGCAGCGGCGCACTCCCGGAGAAGGCTCCTTTGATGCAACTCATGTCGGTGGACTTCAGGTTCGGGTGGTTCAGCATCCCGATGTACATGGTCGGTACGAGGGGAGCAAAGGTGGGCCGGAATTTCCCGATGGCCTCCAAGAGCGGCTCCGGTTGGGGACGCGGTACCAGGACCTGGGCCCATCCCATGAGGATGGAAAAGTTCATGGATACCGAAAGGCCGAAGACATGGAAGTACGGCAGGGCTCCCAGCATGATCTCCGTGCCCTTCGTGAACTTCGGGAACCATGCTGCCAACTGCTGAACCTGCTTGCTCAGGTTGCCATGAGTCAGCATGACCCCTTTCGATACGCCGGTGGTTCCTCCGGTGTACTGGTACATGGCAATGTCGTCGAAGATCAGCTTTGCCGCAGGAGCGGTCGGACCATACTTGCTCAGGCAGTCTTTCCAGCGGTAGACATCCGGCGCGGCCTTCACATCGGCAGCCATTTTCTTCTTTTTTGCCACCAGCGGGAAAAGGAGATTCTTCGGGAAGGGAAGGTAGTCCCCGATGGATGTATAGACGATCTGGCGGATCGACGTCCTCGGCCGCAGGTCGATCATCCGGTTTCCCAGGAGGTCCAGGGTGACCAGGACCTTCGCCCCGGAATCGTTGAACTGGTGATCCAGCTCCGGGTCCGAGTAAAGGGGATTGTTCATGACGGCGATGGCGCCGATCTTGAGGATTGCAAAATACGCCACGACACAGGGAATCGTGTTCGGCAGGAGAAGGGCCACGGCATCGCCTTTCCGGATCCCGAAATCCGTCAGGCAGGCGGCGAACCGGTCCACCATGTCTTTCATCTGCCGGAATGAAGCGGTGTATCCCTGGAAAATCAGGGCGGGCCTGTCCGGAAACTGCTTGGCCGTCCGTTCCAGGATGTCCGGAAGACACAGATCCTCGTATTGGACGCGTTCGGGAACTCCCTCCTCGTAAGACTTCAGCCACAGTTTCTTTGCATAGACGCTCTCTCCTGCCATGAAAAGCCTCCTTTCAAGAAAAAAACGGACCGAATTGTAACGGTTTCTTCCATACCGGCGCAGATGCCGCGCGTGCATTCCACTTTCCGGTAGGGGGTGCGCGGTGAGACACGGAAGTTAATCGGCTGGATTATAATGGATCGGCTTTCCATTATCCACAAAAAAAGCCCCGGCTCGTTGGAGCCGGGGCCGTGAAACCGATCTGCCTGAAACCTTCTTTCTATTCCTCCGCCGGTGCGGCACAGACCTCGACCGGGGCCGGCTCTTCCTCGAGACCCATGGCCTTCCAGACGATCTCCGCCAGGTCGAGGGCTTTCATGCTCTCTTCCTTGCCGTGGAACTTGATCCCGTCGCTCATCATGGTCAGACAGAAGGGACATCCGACGGCGATGGTGTCCGCATTCACATCGATGGCCTGCTTGGCCCGGGCGTCGTTGATGCGGTCGCCGTGCTCCTCCATCCACATGCGAGCGCCGCCGGCGCCGCAGCAGAAGCTCTTGCCGTGGTTCCGAACCATCTCCACCGTCTTCGCGCCGGGAACCGCCGCGAGGATCTTCCTGGGCTGCTCGTACACATTGTTGTAACGCCCCAGGAAACAGGAGTCATGGTAGGTAAAGGCGCCTTCCACGGGTTTCTGCAGCTTGATTTTACCCTGGGCGATGAGGTCGGCAATGATCTCCGTATGGTGATAGACCTCGAAGTTCCCGTCGAAGTTTGGATAATCCTTCTTCAACGCATTGTAGCCGTGGGGGCAGGTCGCGATGACCTTCTTCACGCCATAGGCTTTCATCATCTCGATGTTCGCCTGGGCGAGCGTCTGATAGAGGTATTCGTTGCCTCCCCGCATGGCCGAGTCGCCGCAGCAGCTCTCCTCGTTTCCCAGGATGCCGAAGCTGACTCCCGCCGCCTGGAGAATCTTGGTGAACGCGACGGTGACCTTTTTGCCGCGGTCGTCGAAAGAACCGGCGCAGCCCACATAGAAGAGGTATTCCACGTTGGCGTCCTCGGCCAGCGTCTTCACGCCCAGTTCCTTGGCCCAGTCCGCCCGGAGGTGGGATCCCACACCCCAGGGGTTGGAGTTGTTTTCCATGTTGCGGTAGGTCAACTGAAGCTCGGGTGCGAAGTCCGCCTCCATCAGGACCTTGTACTGCCGCATGCCGACGATCTTGGGCACATGCTCAATGGAAGACGAGCAGTTCTCCATGCAGTACATGCAGTTCGTGCAGTCCCACAGCTCATGGAGATCGATGGCTTCGCCCACGAGGGCTCGCTCCGCCGGCGGCTGGTATCCTTCTCCGGCCATTTTGACCTTCCCGATGAGGGAGGCCAGATCCAGTATCCTTCCCAGCTTGGCGAGCTTGCCGTCGCCGGCGGTGGCATTCTTTGCCGCAACGGCGGCCGGTGCCTTCTCCAGCCAGTAGGTCTTGATGTCCTGAACCAGCTTCTTGGGCGACAGGTGCTTGCCAGTCAGGTAAGCCGGGCAGCCGTCCTGGCATCGCCCGCAGCGTGTGCACGCGTCGGAGTCGAAGATCTGCTTCCAGGTGAACTCCTCCAGGGTGCCCACACCAAAGCTCTCTGCGTTCTCGAAGTCGCGGATGGGCTCCAGCTGTCCGACCGGCTTCAGGGTGGTCATGAAGTGGTTGGCCGGCGTCGTGACGATGTGCATCAGCCGCGAATAGGGGATGTAAGCGATGAATCCAAGGGCGATGAAGGTGTGGATCCACCAGGTCGCCGCATGCATCGCCTTCGCCGATCCCGGATCAACTCCGGCAAAGGCCTTGGCCAGGTTCCAGCCCACGAACGACCAGGTCTCCCAGGGAGCCTCCTGCCAGGTGACATGGATCCGGAGAGCCTCGATGATGAATCCCGTTACGATGATACCGAGGATCAAAAGCAGGACGATGGCGTCATCGGGGGTCGTATCCGGATTCCCCTTGTAGGTCAGTCGGTCGGGCCTCTGGATGTAGCGTCTCCACAGGGCCATGAGGACTCCGATCAGGACGAAGAGGCCGAAGAGATCCATAATCATAGAGAACACGAGGTAGAACTTGCCCCTGAGGAACGCGATGCCGAAAGGTTCGGTGATGTGAAACTCCGTCGCGTCGAAGGCGGCCCCGAATATGAGAACGAAGAACCCGAAAAAGATCATGCCGTGCATGATGCCCGGGTACAGGTCCTGCCAGGTCTTGATCTGCAGGATTCCGTTTCTCCAGAGCAGCTTGAGCCGTTCGTTGCGGTTGTCCGTGCGGATTTCCGGCTTGCCCATAGCGGTCCACATCTGCCAGCGCCGGAACAGGCCGACGGCAAGGATGACCATGGCGATGCCGGTAAAGAGAAAGAGGAACAGCTCGAAATGCTCGGCGTTCCAGAATACCTGCCGGCCTTCGTTGCCGATTCCGATTGGTGCGATTCCGTGTGCCATAACTCCTCCAAGCGATATGTTCTTGCGTGATCAGCGAGGGGTGGCGAATGGGAAGCAAAGACAGCGGTGAAAGACGTGCGCATGGAAAACGTGCAGGTAGCCGGCGACCCTGGCGGCCGCCGGCTACCCTCTACGACTTACCACTGAAAAAGCCTGCTACCCAAGCAGCTTCTTGCACTCCTGCGTCAGGGCCGGCACGACCTTGAAGAGGTCATCCACGAGTCCGTAATCGGCCTTCTGGAAGATCGGGGCTTCCGGATCCTTGTTGACGGCCACGATGTACTTCGAGGAGCTCATGCCGGCGAGATGCTGGATGGCGCCCGAAATACCACAGGCGATGTACAGGTTCGGAGACACGACCTTGCCGGTCTGTCCGACCTGGTCCGACTGGGCTCTCCAGCCGGCGTCCACGGCGGCACGCGAGGCACCCACCGCGGCTCCGAGAACGGCCGCCAGCTCTTCCAGGATGGCGAAATTCTCCGGGCCCTTCATCCCGCGACCGCCGGAGACGATGATGTTCGCTTCCGACACGTCGATCTTGCCCGACTGTTCCTTCTGCACTTCCAGGACCTTCGTCTTCAGGTCGCCCAGACCCGGGTCGAACGACTCGACGGCGCCTGCCTTTGCGGTCTCGACAATCGGGAAGACGTTCGGACGCAGGGCTGCGATCTGCGGCGTTGCGGACGTGACGATCTCACCGAAGCACTTGCCGGCGTACATGGGGCGAACCGCCAGGAGCTTGCCGTCGGCGATCTTCACATCCGTGCAGTCCGAAGCCATGCCGGTGGCCAGTTTGCCGACCAGCCGGGGGGCCAGATCCTTGCCCTGAAAAGAGGCGGCCACCAGCAGGACGGCCGCATCGTTGTCCTTCACAACCTTGGCGACGGCCGCCGCATGGGCATCCGTTGTATAGGGCTCAAACGCAGCGTTGTCGGCCACGTAAACCTTGTCGATTCCGTATTTTCCCAGCTCTCCGGCAATGCCCGACACGCCGGAGCCGCACACCACGGCGCAGGCTTCCTCGCCCAGCTGATCCGCCAGTTTCCGGGCGGTGCTGGCCAACTCGAAAGTCACCTTCCGGAAGGCGCCGTCACGCAGTTCTGCAACAATCCATACACCTTTTGCCATGATCGATATCCTCCGTGATTCCGTATGTTTTTATAATTAGATGACCTTCGCCTCTTCCCGCAGAAGCTTCGCCAGTTCCGCCGCCTTGCCTTCGGGCGTATCGTCGGCGCAGAGAATCTTTCCAGGAGGACGGGCGGGCGGGGGGACCATCTTCGCCACTTTCGACTTGGCATCGGCGGAGACGCCGAGAGCAGCGGCGTTCTTCGCATCGACCGGCTTCTTCTTGGCTTTCATGATACCGGGGAGCGAGGCGTAGCGGGGCTCGTTGAGACCCTTGGTCGCCGTAATCACGCAGGGCAGCGCCGTCTCGATGACCAGCTGGGCACCCTCGATGGGCCGCACGGCCTTGACGGTCGTTCCGTCGATGTCCAGCTTCGTGACGAAGGTCACCTGGGGAATGCCCAGGAGCTCCGCCAGGATGGCACCGACCTGAGCGGAGTCGTCGTCGATGGCCCGCTGGCCGCAGAAAATGATGTCATAGGGCATGCCCTTGATGGCCGCCGCCAGGGCCGCCGCCGTGGTGTAGGCATCGGCCGCGTTGAGGGCGGGGTCGTCGATGTGGACGCCCTTCTCGGCGCCCATGGCCAGCGCGGTGCGAATGGTTTCCATGGCCCGGGCGGGTCCGATGGACACGATCGTCACGTCGCCGCCGACCTTCTCCTTCAGCTTCAGGGCTTCCTCGACACCAAACTCGTCATAGGGATTCATGACCCACTTGATGCCGCCCTCGTCGATCCCCGAACCATCGGCCTTGACCTTGATCTGGGCTTCCGTATCCGGAACCTGCTTTACACATGCAATGATATTCACGTTCTCCTCCTTCCCGAATGGGAGCCAGCCCTGTGCGGACGACCCCTCCATCCAGCATGTATTGGTTTCTTCATGCAAGAGGGCGGGGAGTCCCGCCCTCTTGTTACGTCCTGTCGATTAGAGCCGGTTCTTCACGATGTCGTCGACAACGGAAGGATCGGCCAGCGTGGTGGTGTCGCCGAGGTCGTCGATCTGATTGGCGGCAACCTTCTTGAGGATACGCCGCATGATCTTGCCGCTCCGGGTCTTGGGCAGACCGTCGGCGAACTGGATCTTCTCCGGCGTGGCGATGGGACCGATCAAGGTCCGGACATGGGCAACCAGTTCCTTTTTGAGGGCATCGGACTTCTCGACGCCGCTCTTCACCGTCACATAGGCATAGATCGACTGGCCCTTCAGGTCATGAGGATAGCCGACAACGGCCGCCTCGGCAACCTTGGCGTGGGCGACCAGCGCGCTCTCCACTTCTGCCGTTCCCATCCGGTGACCGGAAACGTTGATGACGTCGTCGATGCGCCCGGTGATCTGGTAGTAGCCGTCCTTGTCGCGGCGGCAGCCGTCGCCCGTCACATAGTAGCCGGGGAACTGCTCGAAGTAGGTCTCGGCGAAGCGCTTGGGATCTCCGTAGACGCCGCGCATGATGCCGGGCCAGGGGCGCTTGATGCAGAGGGCGCCGGAGGCCTCGGTGGTCGTGATTTCCTTGCCTTCGTCATCCAGGAGAACGGGCCAGACACCCGGGAAGGGCATGGTGGCCATGCCGGGCTTGATGTCGATGGCGCCGGGAAGCGGGGTGATCAGGATGCCGCCCGTCTCGGTCTGCCACCAGGTGTCCACGATGGGGCACTCGCCGCGGCCGATGATGTTGTAATACCAGTTCCAGGCCTCGGGGTTGATGGGCTCGCCGACGGTTCCGAGGATCCGCAGGCTGGAGATGTCCGCCTTCTTGACCCACTCGTTGCCTTCTTTTGCGATGGCGCGGATAGCCGTGGGGGCGGTGTAGAAGATGTTGACCTTGTACTTCTCGACGATCTTCCAGAAACGGCTGATGTCGGGGTAGTTGGGCACGCCCTCGAACATGACTGAGGTGGCGCCGTTGCAGAGGGGACCGTATACGATGTAGGAGTGTCCCGTGACCCAGCCGATGTCGGCGGTGCACCAGTAGACGTCTTCTTCCTTGTAGTCGAAGATCATCTTGTGGGTGTAGGCGACGAAGACGAGATAGCCGCCCGTGGTGTGCATGACGCCCTTGGGCTTACCGGTGGAGCCGGACGTGTAGAGAATGAACAGGGGATCCTCGGCGTCCATCGGCTCCGCGGGACAATCGGCGGATACCTTCGCCATGGCATCATCCCACCAGATGTCCTTCGCGGGATTCATGTTGCACTTGATCTTCTCGCCTACGCGCTTCACGACGATGATCTTCTCCACCGAGGGGCTCTCCGCCACGGCCGCGTCGGCGCTGTCCTTCTGGGGAACTGCCTTGGCGCCGCGGAAGGTGCCGTCGCAGGTGACCAGGATTTTCGAGGTGCTGTCCTGAAGCCGGTCACGCAGGGAGTCGGAGCTGAAGCCACCGAACACGATGCTGTGAACGGCGCCGATGCGCGTGCAGGCCAGCATGGAGATGGCCAGCTCGGGGATCATGGGGAGGTACAGGCAGACACGGTCGCCCTTCTTGACGCCCAGGGACTTCAGCACGTTGGCGAACTTGCAGACTTCCTCATGAAGCTGCTTGTAGGTGAGGGCCCTGTCCTCGCCGGGCTCGTTGCCTTCAAACTGGATGGCAACCTTGTTGGCCCGGGTCTTGAGCTGCTTGTCGAGGCAGTTGTAGGACACGTTCAGCTTCCCGCCCTCGAAGAACTTCACGTAGATGTCGCCCTTCTTGATGTCGAAGTTGTAGTTCATGACCTTGTCGAACGGCTTGAACCATTCCACATACTCCTTGGCGATCTCGGACCAGAATCCATCAGGGTCGTCGATGGAGCGCTTCCAGAGCTTGTCGTACGCTTCCCGGCCGCTGATGTAGGCCATCTTCTTGATCTTCTCCGGTACCGGATAGATCTCTTTCAACTGAACCTTTTCTTCTGCCATGTGTTCTACGTACCTCCCTTGCTTGATGTTTTTGAATTGATGGGTACCCGCCCTGTCCCTTTACGAAGCCTGAAGGAGCGTTTGCCTACGCTCCTGGTTTGCCGGATTCAGGCTGGCCGTATCGGCCGGGTCATGATCACAGTCAGAATTCCGCGACCGCGCCGGAACCGTCGGAGGCGATCCGACCTGAACATGAAACCCGCCTGAATTCCAAAAGGGGATGGCCTGCGGCAAGATGCGTGGGGCCTGTGAACGGTGGTCATTCGCTGACTCCCGGTCATACGCTAACGCGCGATTTGCCCTATATCAATTATCCTCTTTCTGTCAAGCGTTATTTTGCCCCGGCAATGGGCCGCCACGGCCCGTCCGGCGGGTGTTCCACGGTGAATCGGAACGCCGGAAAGGGCTCCCGGAAGGCCTTCGGTCCGTCCTGTGCTGAGAGACCTGTAAATAGCAGACCAAGAACCTCCGGAGCGTGTGGTTTTTTCGCAACACCCACGGTGGACCAATCCCGAAAGGGAACACACCGGGGGCAGGTCAAATCCTTGGCCGTTCCCGCGCAATGCCTCCAGATAGTACCCGGACTAATCGAATATCCTCTTTATTTTCGAACAGATAAAGATATACTCGATGTACGATCAATACCGTACTGCCCTTCCGTGGTACACCCCTTGCAAGCTCAACATTCATCAAGGTCGCCCGTTTGTTACAAATACAGACAGTCGCCTTGACAAAGGGTAGCGGGGGGTGATACCGTCCGCAGACCTTTTCAAAAGGAAGGAGGTGACACGGGGGTCGGCAGGACAGGTCGGGAAGGCAAACGCCCGGCCGGTCATTCCCGGCCGCCTGCAGGCGGCAGGGAAGCAAGAGGAAGCGGATGAAGGGTCCTTTCTGCCCGGAAGGACCGGATAAAATTCAGATTTTCTCTTTGGAGGAAAAAATGAAGAAACTTTGGATTGCTTTGCTGTCGGCCATGGTCGTCTTTGCGATCGCCATGCCGGCATCGGCCGTGGACGTAAAGTTCAGCGGCACCTACCACGTGTGGGGCGTGTTCGACAAGAACCACTCCCTGCTCGATAACGAGAACGCCGTCAACGCAACGGGCGGTCTCCTCGGCAACGCCGCGACCGGCGTTGGAATCGGCCAGTACGGCTCCCAGGCGTTTTTCCAGCAGCGCCTGAGAATGCAGACTGAGTTCAAGGTCGTGGAAGGCCTCACGCTGGTGACCCGGTTCGACGCCCTGGAGAAGAAGTGGGGCGATCGGCGGTGGGCCGGTGCAGTGGACAGCACCAGCCGCGCCGCGTATCCCGGTGCCGCCGGTGACGCTCGCGTTCAGGAGAACATCGAATTCGAGCGGGCCTATGTCGACTTCAACACCGGCATCGGCAAATTCCTCGTGGGTTACCAGAACTTCCTCTCCTTCGGGACGCTTTTCTGCGATTCGAACGCGACCCGCCCCGGCATCAAGTACATCCTTCCCATCGGCCCGGTGGCCATCATCGCGGCCTGGGAAAAGATGACGGAAGGCGACAGTGGACGGCCGACCTCCCAGACCACCGGTGTGATTCCGGAGTTCTACAACGACACCGACGCGGACATCTTCGACCTCGGTTTCGTGTGGAAGGGCCAGTCTGTTGAAGCCGGCGCCATCCTGCAGTGGGGCCGCACCGCCTCCGCGCGGGCGACCTACACATACGTCCCCGGCAACGCATGGGACGTGGGAACGTACCAGAGCGCTTTCGTGCTGGATCCCTACTTCAAGGCGACCTTCGGTCCCGTCTACATCGAGGGCGAGGCGGTGATCCTCTACGGGAAGCTCTCCTGGGAAAATCCGATTCAGGCAGCGGCCATTCTGGGCGGTGCCGGATCGATGACGACGGACGTCGACATGTTCGGCTACGGCCTCTACCTGGGTGCCCGTGCTGATTTCGCCCCGGTGTACTTCGGCCTCCAGTTCGCCTACATCACCGGTGACGATCCGGCGACCCCGGACAAGCGGGAAGGCGGCTTCATGGCCGGCCCGCTCGCCGGTCAGGCCTACAACCCGGCCCTCATGATGTTCAACGACGATTTCCATACCTGGGTCGGTGACCGCGGCAGCGCAAACTATCGCGGCGCCCTGACGGCGGGACGTGCGGCTGACTATGTCAGCACGTTCCTCGACAACTGCTGGTTCTATCACATCTACGTGGGCGTGAAGCCTGTTCCCAAGGCGGACATCAAGCTGGCCTTCACGTACGCAACCGCGCAGAAGAAGCCCTGGGCCTCCCCTGCCACTGCCGGATTCGCATGGCTCGCCGGGACCACGCCCAACACGGGCAACCCCCTGTCCGAGTATAACTCCGACAAGTACGGGTACGAGCTTGACCTCGTGGCCTCGTACAAGATCTACGACAACCTGGAGTACATGATCGGCGCCGGTTACTTCTGGCCCGGTGATTACTTCAAGGGTAACTACAATGCACCCACAACGATTCCGGGTCTCAACTGGGCCAACAGCTACAACTTCGAGCCGGCCCTGTCCAACGACTACCTCTTGATGCACAAGCTGACGCTGAGCTTCTAAGTTCAGCCGTCATCGACCCCCGTTTGCCGACGGCCCCGGAGGGGAAACCCTCCGGGGTTTTTTATTGACAAAATCCGGCATCTGTCGCATACAAGACTCACATTCGCATGCACAGAAACCATTATAATCCTTTGGATTTTCAAGGAGCTGAAGCAGTCATGCCCATCTATACATTTGAATGCAGCAAGTGTGAAACCGTCTACGACCACTTCCTGAAGATCGGGGAGCCTTACGACGGGCTGGCCTGCCCGGAGTGCGGGGCCAAAAAGCCCAGGAAGCGCGTGACGGCATTCAAGACGAACTCCTGGTCTTCCTTCCTGGACGGCATGGAGCGAAGGGTCAGTCCCGAGAAGTTCAAGTAGGTGCTCCCATCCGGAAAATTCACGGCAATCTCACGGGACTGAAACCGGACCAGATCCGGCGGATCGAGCAGCTCTATCGCCGCCGGATCCCACCGGACCGCGTCGTCACCCAGGATGTCGCCCGGCAGCTCACGGAGCCGTCCCGCGAACTGAACCGCCAGATCGGGATCCTCGTGAACCGCCGGGGAGACGTGGAGGAAGTGATCGTCGGTTCCCACCGGGACATCCTGATCCCGAGCCTGGACCGCTTCCGCTTCGCCACCAGCCGCCTGCGGGGGCTGCGCCTCATCCACACCCACCTGAACGGCGAGAGCCTCACGGAAGACGACCTGACGGACCTGGCCCTCCTCCGCCTGGACCTGGTCTGTGCCGTCCTGGCGGGATCCGACGGGCTCCCGGGCATTGTCCACACAGCCCACCTGGTCCCGGAAAACCCCGAGGGTTCCTACTGGTCCTTCCTGAAGCCCGTCCGCCCTCCGGACCTCGTCCTGAACTTCGCCTCCTTCATCTCCGACCTGGAGGGAGCCATCGCAAAGCGCCAGACCTCCCGGCAGGTAGATGCCGCCGACCGGGCCATCCTGGTGCGGGTGGAGACGAATCCCATGGCGGACACGGAGACGGCCCTCGTGGAATTGCGCGAGCTCTGCCGGACTTCCGGTGTGGAGGTCTTCGACGCCGTCGTCCAGCAGCGGCCCCAGCCGGACCCCCGCTACCTCCTGGGAAAGGGAAAACTGGCGGACGTCGTCATCCGGGCACTCCAAATGGGCGCCAACTGCCTTCTCTTCGACCACGAGCTGTCCCCTGCCCAGGCCCGTTCGATAGCCGATTTCACGGAGCTCAGGGTCATCGACCGGACCCAGGTCATTCTGGACATCTTCGCACAGCGGGCCCACAGCCGGGAGGGCAAGATCCAGGTGGAGCTGGCCCAGCTCAAGTACCGGCTCCCGCGCCTGGCCCAGCGGAACACTGCATTTTCGCGCCTCGCCGGGGGAATCGGCGGCCGGGGTCCCGGCGAGCAGAAGCTGGAGATCGACCGGCGCCGCGTCCGCGACCGAATCCACCGCCTCGAACGAGAGATGAAGGAGATCGAGAAGGCCCGGGACCAGAGAAGAACGAGGCGCCGGCGGGAGGGCCTTCCGGTCATTTCCATCGTGGGTTACACGAATGCGGGAAAATCAACGCTCCTGAACGCCCTCACGAAGAGCGACGTCCTCGCCGAGGACCGCCTCTTCGCCACCCTCGACCCGAAGAGCTCCCGCCTCCGCTTTCCGCGGGACACCGAGGCCATCATTACGGACACCGTCGGCTTCATCCGGAACCTGCCCCGGGAATTGATGGCGGCCTTCCGGGCCACCCTGGACGAGTTGCAGGAGGCGGACCTGCTCCTGCATGTCATCGACGTGAGCAACCCGGGCTTCGAGGAGCAGATCGAGGCGGTTGACAACATCCTTCGGGAACTTGACATCGCCGGGAAGCCGCTGTTGAAAGTCCTGAACAAGGCGGACCGCATCGACGACCCGGCCCTGCTCGATACCCTGTCCCGAAGGCACGAAGCACCGGCCGTCTCGGCCCTTCATCCTGAGACCCTTCCCGCCCTCCTGATCCGTCTCGAATCCGTCATCGGCAGCCGTCGGGAGCACAATCCAATTCCGGCAGACTCGCAGCCGGAGCCGGAAGGCCCTTCCTTTTCCGGGGAAAACCCGCTATAAGAAAAGCCGAAACCCTACAAGCAAGGTTGTCGTTATGATCCCATCCAGGTGGATTCGGTTTTTCCTTATCCTGTTATACGCTGCGGCCTTGACGGGGTGGTCCCCCCCGGCAGCAGACGGCGCACCCCGCCAATCCGGGAAAATCCGCCTGGCGGTCCTGTATTTCGACAATGAATGCATTGCCGATCGGGAAAAACTTGACGCCTTTCAGAAAGGAATCGCGGAAACGCTCATCGCCGACCTGGGCCGTCTGGACCGCCTGCAGGTTGTGGAAAGGGAACGGCTGGACGCCCTGCTGTCGGAGATGAAACTCCAGGAGTCTGGCCTGACGGACCCGGCCTCGGCGGTCCGACTCGGCAGGATCCTCGGCGTCCAGGCCCTCCTGATGGGCAGTTACACGGCCATCGGAGACATGATCCGCATCGACGCCCGGATCGTGGAGGTGGATACCGGCCTCGTCCTGAAGGCCGAAGAAGTCACTGGACGGACAGACGATTTCTTCCAGTTGGAGACCTCTCTCGTGGAGAAGATCGCCGCCGGTCTGGACGCGCCGCTGACGACGGAGGAACGGAGCCTCCTGACGCAAGCGGGCGGACGATCCTTTGCCGCTTTCCTGGAATACTCCCGGGGGCTCGACGAAATGGACCGCCGCAACTGGCGGGAGGCGGAAGAGGCCTTCGCGGAAGCGCTCCGGATCGACCCGGGTTTCGATCCGGCGGTGCAGAAAAAAAGGGAACTGCAGCGGAAAAGAGGAGCGAAGCGGCCTTGAATGGAATTCGAAGGTCTACCTGCCTGGCGTGCATCCTGGCGGTTGTTCTCCTTACAGGAGCTTTTGCATGCCATGCCGCGGGAGATACCGTCCTTCAGCAAAAAGGCGGCTGGCTGATCGCTGTCTTTCCCCTGGAGGACCTGTCGGCCTCGGAGGAGACAAGGGGCCTCGGGGAAACAATCGCCGCCGCCCTGACGGATGGATTCGCCCGCTCCGGAAAGGTCCGGGTCGCGGAACGGTCGCGGTTGCAGAAGATCCTGGAGGAACTGAATTCCGGTGCATCGGGGCAGCCGGACGAACAGGCCGCCGTCCGGGCGAGCCGGCTCCTGGGAGCGAACGCCCTGGTCCTCGGATCCTTTCACAAATACGGGGATTCGGTAAGAATCAGCATCAGGGTTGTCAAAACCGAAACAGCAGAGACTCTCTCTACAGGAAAGAGTACCGGGAAATTCACCCGGCTGCGAGAACTCGAGGAGAAGCTGACCGCGGATGTTCTGCTGCAGCTTTCGTCCCAGATTCCATAGGAGGTCATCATGGACAAGTCTGCACTCTCGAATCGGAGCATGATCCTGCTGCTCCTGGCCGCGGTTTTCCTTCTGGCGGGCTGCGGCTCCGTTGCTCTCCAGGTTAAGGCCAACTCGGCGCTCCAGAACAAACGTTACGACGAGGCGCTGGCGGCCTACCAGGAAATCCTGAAGTCGGATCCGAACAACGTGGAGGCCCTCAAGGGAATCGGCGAGACGTACCTGAGAATGAAGAAAGGCCCCGAGGCCGTCTCCGCCCTGGAGAAAGCCTACAAAGCCGACCCGGACCGGCGGACCATCATCAACCTCGGCCTGGCCTACGCGGAGACAGGGAATTACGGGAAGGCCATCGATACCTGGGACGTCCTCCTGGCTCGAGAACCCGACGGTAACCTAACCAACCTGGTGAAAAAGCAAAAATTGCTGGCGACTTACAAGGACGCATCCCAACAGGCGAAGAACGCCCTTGCCCAGGAGAGGGCACTGATATCGAGCGGACTCGTCGCGGAGCGGGAGGCAATATCCTCCCCGGCGCAGCAGGAAACCGTCCGGGAGGCGCCGCCCCCCAGATCCTCCAAAAAGACCACACGAAGCCGGACCAGCCGCAAACAGCGGACTGCTGCGACGGAAAAGCCCCGTGGGGGAGTGAAAGCAGCCGCTCCATCGCCAAAGCCCGGCTCCACAGCAGCGGCCAAGCCCAAGGCGGCAGCCATAACGAAGGAGAAGCTGGACAAGGCCTTCCCGGTAAATGACAACATCATTGCCGTGTCCCCCTTCGGGGAAAAGGGAAACACGGAAAAGACGAAACACCTCCGGAAGGCCCTGGCGGCGATGATCATCACCGACCTGAGCAAGGCCAAGGGGATCCAGGTTGTGGAGAGGGTTCGGCTGCAGAAGTTGCTGGACGAGATGAAGCTCGGCCAGTCGGGGATCGTGGATCCGGCCACCTCGCCCCGGATCGGACGGCTCCTGGGGGCCGGAAAGATCGTCTCGGGCGGCATGCTCGCCGCCGGTGCCGACGACTTGCACATCCTCCGGATCCTGACCAGCGTCTCCACGGGGAAAGACCTGGGAGATCAGGACGCCCGCGGGAAGACGGAAGAGTTCTTCAAGCTTCAGAAGGCCATCGTCTTCGGCATCCTGAAAGACCTGGGGATCACGCTGACGCCTGCCGACGAGCAGATTATCAACCGGTATGCAACACGCTCCTATCAGGGACTGCTGCTTTACGGTGAAGGGCTCGACTGGCAGGACCTGGGGGAATGGGATAAGGCAATCGACGCTTTCACCCGCTGCGCGAACGTCGATCCGACCGGCCCTTGCGGACCCGCCCTTGCGGGCTCGCCGTCATCCGGAGAAGCAGCCTCCGGCGTGGAAGCGGTTGTCGCATCCATCACGGTGGCGGCCGAGGCCGACGTGGCGGCGGCCCAGGCTTCCGGCGCGGGGGGAGGCGGTGGCGGTGGAGGCCACTGAGGCCTGCAAGTTACCATATAGACAAAATCACAACGGGAGCAGATTTGAAATCTGCTCCCGTTCGGGTCCTTGGGGGCGGATTTGAAATCCGCCCCTTTTTTCTTTACATGACCCCTTTGTACCAGCCGCCGTCGATCTGGATGGCGGCGCCGGTGATGTACCCGGCGGACTCGGAGGCCAGGAAGGCCACCAGGGCCGCGAACTCCTCCGGCGTCCCCAGCCGCTTCATGGGGATGTCCGCTTCCCACTTGGCGATGACCGCCTCGGGCGTCGTTCCCGTTTTCTCGGCGACGGTCCGGGAAAGGCTCCGGACGCGCTCCGTCAGCGTGTAGCCCGGACAGACGCTGTTGACTGTGACGTTGAACGACGCCAGCTCGTTGGAAAGGGACTTGGCCAGGCCGATGACGCCGGAGCGGATCGTGTTGGACAAAATCAGGCCGTCGATGGGCTGCTTCACGGAGATGGAGGTCATGTTGATGATGCGGCCCCACCGCTTCTCCTTCATGACGGGGACGGCCTCCCGGGTCATGATGATGGTGGACAGCAGGTTCAGGTGAAAGCCCTTCTCCCACATCCCGTCGTCGATTTCCAGGAAGGGCAGCGACGGCGGTCCCCCGGCGTTGTTCACAAGGATGTCCAGCGTGCCGTAACGTTCGACGGTCTTGCTGACAAAGGCCTTTGCCTGTGCGGGATCGGAAACGTCCGCCGCCACGGCCAGGACTTCGGCCCCCGTTTCCCTGCGGATTTCATCCGCCGCCGCCGGCAGAGCGGGGTCGTCCAGGGCGCCGATGGCCAGGCGGACGCCTTCCCGCCCCAGCGCCTTCGCCACCGCCAGTCCCAGGCCCATGCTTCCTCCGGCCACCGCGGCCACCCGGTTCTTCAATCCTAAATCCATGGCTGTCTCCTTTCCGCCGTCAGGCTTCTTTCCCGTAATGCTCCTCGATCCAGGAACGGTATGCGCCGGTCCGGATCCCCTCGATCCACGGCCGGTTCGCCAGGTACCAGGCCACCGTCTTCCGCAGGCCCTCCGCAAAGGACTGGCGGGGACGCCATCCCAGTTCCCGGGCCAGCTTGGAAAAGTCGATGGCGTAGCGGCGGTCGTGGCCCGGACGGTCCGCGACGTAGGTGATGAGCCGCTCCCGGGACTCCCCGTTTTCCGCCGGCGCCAGTTCGTCGAGAAGGGCGCAGATCAGGTGGACGATGGCGATGTTCTCCATCTCCGCGTTGCCTCCGATGTTGTACGTCTCCCCCCGCTTTCCTTCCCGCATGATCAGCCAGATGGCTTCGCAGTGGTCCTCCACGTACAGCCAGTCCCGGACGTTCCGGCCGTCGCCGTAAACCGGGAGGGGCTTCCCTTCCAGGCCGTTGAGGACCATCAGGGGGATCAGCTTCTCCGGGAACTGGTAGGGACCATAGTTGTTGGAGCAGTTGGAGATGGTCGCGGGAAGGCCGAAGGTCTCCGAGTAGGCCCGGACCAGGTGGTCCGAGGCGGCCTTCGAGGCCGAGTAGGGGCTGTTCGGACGGTATGGCATGTCCTCGGTGAAGAGCCCCGTCGGGCCGAGGCTCCCGTAGACCTCGTCGGTGCTCACGTGATGGAAGAGCCGGAAGGCGGCTCCCCGGGCCTTGGCCCGCTCCAGAAGCTGGAAGGTCCCCAGGATGTTCGTGTGGATGAAGCTCTCGGGGCGGCGGATCGACCGGTCCACGTGGGACTCGGCGGCAAAATGGCAGACGGCGTCGATGCCGTGCCGGTCGAAGAGGTCCTCCAGGCGCGCGGCATCGCAGACATCGCCGTGCTCGAAGACATAGCGTCCCGGGTATCGCTCCGCGACTTCCGCCAGGTTGTCCGGGTTGCCCGCGTAGGTCAGCTTGTCGAGGTTGACGATGCGGCCGGCAAAATCCTTCCGTTCCAGGAGAAACCGGATGAAGTTGCTCCCGATGAATCCGCATCCTCCCGTCACGAGGAGATTTTCGAACATGATCGATGGTCCTTTCCGATTGCCGCCGGAACCGGCGAGCGGTGCATCAGCGCAGGAAGCCCTGGATGATCCGGTTGACGGCCTCTTCGTAGCTCAGCCCCAGGCTCATGAGCTTCATGAGCTGGTCGTTGGCGATTTTCCCGATGGACGCCTCGTGGGTCAGCTCCGCCTCGGGGTGAAAGGCCTTGAGGGAGGGGATCGTCTCGTTCCGGCCGTTGCCGATGAGGATGGCGTCGCACTCGATATGGCCGAAGCACCGGGCCCGGGCCTCCAGGGTGGCGAAAAAGTCCTGCACCGAGTCGTCTTTGATGACGGACCGGGACACCAGGTTGGCCCTGCTGTCGTCTCCCTCCAGGACCAGGGAATTCCGTGAGACGGCCCGCTGGCTCCCCTCGGTCATGACCCGCTCGGTCACCAGGAGCACACTGCCGGGTCCCAGGACGGCCTCGTTGACGCGGTTCGCCTCGTCGACGCCGCCGATCTGGGTCAGCTCCATCTCCGCCTGGGCACCCTCGGCGAGGACAACCCGGGTGGAGGGGTTCAGGGACCGCTTTCCCCGGCCTGGGCCGGTGGCGTAATGCTTCTCCACATAACGGACTTTGGCCTTCCGCCCCACCTGGAACTCGTGGAGCCCCTCGTGGCCCTCCGGGTCGGGACCGCCGCAGTGGATCCCGCAGCCGGCGATGATCGTCACGTCGGACTTCTCCCCGATGATGAAGCGGTTGTAGACCACGTCGTTCAAGCCGGCCTGGCTCAGGATCACGGGGATATGAACCGATTCGTTCACCGTTCCGGGCCGGATGGTGACGACGATGCCCCGGTTGTCCTCGAGACTCTCGATCTGGATGTTGGCGGACACCTCCCGGGCCAGGAGACGCCCGTTTTTCCGGATGTTGTAGGCGCCCTTCGGAAGTCCCTCCAGGTCCGCCACCGTCTTCAGCAGGTCTTTATCGAAAGCATCCAACATCGTCGATTCTCACGCATGCCTTGTAGTTGCAGATACTCATGTCGCTCAGAAGGGGAAGGGCCCCCTTCAGGTCGCCCTCGTAGACAAAGCGGCCGCCGTTGATGATGAGAACCACGTCGGCGACCTCCAGGAAGGCCCGGTTGTGGCTCACCACCAAGGTCGTCGTCCCGTGCTCCGCCTGCTCCCGCTTGAGCAGGTTCACCATGGGCCCGATGGTCCACAGGTCGATTCCCGTGTCCGGCTCGTCGTAGATGGCAACCTTCGGGTTCCGGGCGATCGTCGTGGCCAGTTCGATCTTTTTGATCTCGCCGCCGGAGAGCTTGGAATCCACAGGCTTGTCCAGGAACGACAGGGAGCAGATGCCCACACGGCGGAGCAGGGCCAGAAGCTGGATTTCCTCATCCGTGCCGGAAGCGATGGACAGGAGATCCCGGAAGGTGATTCCCTTGAACCGGGCGGGCTGCTGGAAGCTGTAGGCGATCCCGGCTTTCGCCCGCTCCGTAATGGAGTACCCGGTGATATTCTCGCCCTGGAACAGGATGGAGCCTTCCGTCACGGGATTGATTCCCATGATGAGCTTCGCCAACGTCGTTTTCCCGCTCCCGTTGGGCCCCGTGATGGCGTAGAACTTGCCCCGCTCGAAGGTGTAATCGATCCCGTCGATGATGCGGCGGATGCCGCCGTTCCCCCCGTTTCCGTCGGGACCGTCCTCCACGGAAAAGACAATGTTTTTCAGATCCAGCATGGCACTTCCCTCATTTTGGCATTTCGAATCCCGCCGACCGGGCCGGACATCGGTGTGCCTATGATGGAATTCATCCACCCTGTCAACGGGAAATTTCCCCATCCAGGATTTCCATGTCCTCCCGGACCGGCACTCCCTTGAGGAGGCTGTCGCTGACAGGGCAGCGGGCCTTGACAAGCTCCAGGAAGGCCTCGACTTCCTCCCTGGGAGAAGACGAGCGAACGGTCATCGTCATGCGAATTTCCTGGTATCCCGGACGCACCCCTTCCTTTCCCCGGATGAATCCGTCCGGGTCCAGGGTTCCCTCCACAGAGACGCGGAATTCCTGAAGGTCGATCCTGGAAGGACGGGCCAGGAACCGCGCCGTGATGCACAGGCAGGAACCGAGAGCGCACAGGAGCATTTCCACAGGATTCATGCCCGCATCGGTCCCCCTCATCGTTTTCGGTTCGTCCGCGGTCATGGCGAATCCCCGCGCGGTGTTCGCCACCGCCATCCCCTCCCCCAGGACCGATTCGGCCCGGAACGTGTGCAATGCCATCGCGTCTCCTTTTGTCTCCAGTAAACGAAACGGGAATACCCGGCCGCGCAACGGCACTCCCGCTCCATGCTGCCCGTGGGATTCGCGGCCTCTGCGACCGGCAGGCTGACTGCGGACCACCCCGGCGGGACGGACTACAGGTATGTGCGGCCGCCGAGAAACCGCTTTCGGTAGTAGTCCCTGGCCAGGGACTCGCGGCCGATCGCCTTACCCTTTCCAGGGGCGTGGATGAAGACCCCCGACCCGACATAGATCCCAACATGGGAAACGTTTCCGCTTCCGGACGTGGCGAAGAAGACAAGGTCCCCCTCCTGCAGTTCATCCATCGACACGGCGGTCCCGTCTTCGTATTGCTCTCGGGAGGACCTAGGAAGATCCAGGCCGTTGAGCTGGTAGACCGTCATGGCGAGACCGCTGCAGTCGAATCCCGTTTCCACGGACGTGCCGCCCCAAAGGTAAGGAACGCCGATATAGCTCGCTGCCGTTTTGACCAGTTCCTTCCGCAGGTAAGCGTCTCCCAGGACCTTCCTTTTGGAAACGGCGTAATCCTCCGGGGCGACGATGTAGAACTCTTCGATCACTTCCGAGCGCCGCAGCGCATCCGCGCGCTCGCGGGCCGCCTCCCGGGTCGGGAAGTTCCCGAAGCGGACCTTGTACAGTCCCTCCCGGGCCTTGAAATACGTCGCATCGAGACCCTGGCGCCGGAGACCTTCCGTGAGGCGAGCGGCGTTCTCCACACGGGCGAATGCCCCGGCCTGGATGGTGTAATTCATCCGGGCCAGCTCCCGCCGCACGGGTTTCGCCTTCTCGGCGACAGGCCGCTCCCGCCAGACAACCCCCTTCCGGGCTCCGCATCCGGTCAAAATCCCGGGAAGGAAACACAAGGCCAACAGCACGGCGGCAAAGGGTTTCCAGGCAGGGACACAATGAAAGCGGCGACGAGCCGTCATGTCGTAACCTCCGGCTGCCTTTTACCAGACTTGGTGCGATCTCTCAACGGGCGTTGTGACTGATTCCAATTCCCATCGGGGTCCAACGCACTCTCGCTCATTATCCCCTTATTTCTTCTTGCATTCCGGGCACCGATATTATACTGATCCCAAAATTAGTGGATCCCGATTCCAGAGGAGCAGCCCTTGCAGAGATTTCATTCTGACGACCCGCTCTTCATCAGGAGCCGTTGAGACCCGTGATCGAGACCCAGATCGATCATACCGGTGAAAAGCACCCGACGGAAAGCGACCGCCGTGAAACCCCGTCCCTGTCTTCCTGGGTTTTCCGCAGCGACTTCCTGAAACGCAGGCGTTCCGCCGAGAAACTTTCCGCCAACCAGCTGATCAACATCATCAACCTGCACCACTTCAAAGGCACCCCCCTGCAGGTTCATCTCCGGGACGTCCGTTACGGAGATGATTTTCTCGCCGAGGCTTTCCCGGAGTGCTGCCAGGATCGGACCATCACCTGCAGGTGGAAAGGCGATCCTCCAAACGGGGGCGATCACCTCCGGCTTCTCAATCTCGTGATCCCCGACGGGCAGTCCGTCATCCTGGTCCCCATCCCGGAGATGGAGTCCATCAACGGCAATTTCACCATTCAAATCCCCGAAAAAGGGCTTGCCATCGGGAAACGCTGCGCCAGGAGGCACCCGGCCCCGGTGGAGATTGCCGCCGAGATCACCCAGAGCGGATTCACCGCCCGGGGAAATCTCATCGATTTCAGCAATCAGGCTTTCCGCATCCAGGCACAGACGGACTATCCCGACTCGTTTCACTGGTTTCACCCGGACCGGCCCATCCTGACCCGCCTTTCCATTGACGGAAACGTCGTATATTCCAGTTCCTGCCGGTGTATCCGGCACACACCGGGGGTTCGCTCCCGGGAAATCGTCCTGACGGCCCTCCCGGAACCCCTCCCCCGCACCCGTACCAAGCCGAAACGGAGTTTCCGCCACCGGATGAATCCTTCGGCGTACATCACATGCCGCCATCCCCTTTCAGGGGAGAGGATCCAGCGGGACATCCACGATCTCTCCCTCACGGGTTTTTCCGTCTTCGAGCGTCCCGACGACGGAGTCCTTCTCCAGGGCCTGGTGCTGCCCCAGGTACACATTCACTTCCCCGGAGGAGCCGTCATCGCTCCCCGGGCAAGGGTGGCGTACCGCCAGGAAAAGGGATCCCGGGCTCTCTGCGGGCTGGCTTTCCTGGACATGGACATTCAGGAATACAAGCAGTTGAGCCACATCCTGACGAACATGACGGATCCGCACCTCTTCGTTTCCCAGGAACCGGATCTGGACGCCCTGTGGAGTTTCCTGTTCCAGACAGGATTTCTCTACCCGAAGAAATACCGGATGATCCAGGAGTATCGCGACCAGTTCAAGGAAACATACCGGAAGCTGTACTGCAACCACCCGGAGATCGCCGAGCATTTCCTTTATCAGGAAGACGGCATCATCTATGGGCACCTTTCGATGGTCAAAGCCTACGAACGGTCATGGATGGTGCATCACCTGGCCGCGCGGCGCAAGGGATCGCTTCGGGTAGCCCTGGCCATGCTCAAACTGATCGTCAATTACTTCGAGGGGATTCACCGGCTGCCCTCCGTCCGGATGGATCACCTCGTTTTTTATTTCCGGCCGGAAAACCGGTTCCCCAACCTCGTGGGGGACTTTGCCAAGGCCATCAAGGAACCCCGGGCCTGTTCCCAGGATCTTTTCGCCTTCATCGAATTCCCCACGAACGATGAGGAAGCGGGAAGCCTCCCCCCCGGCTGGACCCTGGAAGAACTGACTCCCGCTAGGCAAAGGACCCTGGAGAGCTTCTACCGCCACTTCTCGGGGGGGCTCCTGATGGACGTGCTAAGCGCCCGGCCGGGAGAGCAGGAACCCACCGTCGAAGAGTTCTACCGTAGAAACGGGATGGTCCGGCGTGTTTCAACACACGCCCTCCTGTACGACGGACAGATGAAAGCCGCCCTCTGGAGGAACGAATCGGACCTGGGCCTGAACCTTTCGGAGCTGCTCAACGGCTTCAAGGTGTTCATACTGGACCCGGCCGGCACGCCCTGGAAAACGCTCCGGGCAGCCGTCGGGCAGCTGACCGCCGTGTACGGCATTCCCAAGGTTCCGGTCATGATCTACCCGGCCACCTACCCGGGTGAGCAGGGGATCAAGCAGGAAAAGCAGTACTCCATGTGGATCCTGGACGTCCAGTACGGCCGCGCCTTCATCAACTACATGGAGCGTAAGATACAGCGCAGCAAGCCGCTCCTGGCGCTGCTCCAGTGGGCCCAGAAAATGATCCAGAGATGAAAACGGACGCTCTTTACAACAGCCGGATCACCAAGAACTACGTCGAGTATCTCAAGACGCACCATCCCGCGGTGGACGTCCGCGCCCTTCTCGAATACGCGGGCATGACCCCGTACCAGGTCGAAGACGCCGGCCACTGGTTCACCCAGAACCAGGTGGATCGCTTCCATGAAGCCATCACCAAGGCCATTCCGAATCCCGACATCTCCCGGGAGGCCGGCCGCTTCTCGGCCCTCTCCGCCGCCGCCGGAGATGTTCAGCAGTATGCCCTGAGCTTTGTAAACCCATCCATCGCATACCGGATGCTCAGCCGGATCTTCACCCGGGCCTCCCGCTCCTGCATCGTATCTACGCGGAGCCTTGGCAGACAGCAGATCGAAATCACCGTCAAGATCAGGCCGGGGGTCATCGAAAAGCCCTACCAGTGCGACAACCGTCTCGGCACCCTCGAGGCCATCGGCAGGCTGTTCACGGACAAATTCGCCCGGATCGACCATGAAGACTGCATCCACAAAGGAGGAGACGTCTGCCGTTACGTCGTTTCCTGGGAGATTTCCGCCAGCCATCTCTGGAAACAGATCCGGAACGCATCCCTTCTCGTCGGAGCGGCCCTCGCGGGTGTTCTTTTCTTCTTCATGGACAAGACCGAATGGGTCGTGTTCACACTGTCGGCCATCACCGTCGTCTCGCTCCTGTCGCTGGGCCTGGAACGGGTGGAAAAAACGGAGGTCGAGACGGCCCTCCGGAAAAAAGGCGAGCGGACCGGCGAACTGATGGACCGGATCAATACGAGCTACAACAATGCGCTCCTGGTGAACGAGATCGGGCAGGCAACCGCGAGCATCCTCAGTACGAAAGATCTGCTCCGCTCTGTCATGAACTCCATGGAGCGGCTCCTGGATTTCGACCGCGGCATGGTGCTCCTGGCAAACCCGGAGTGCACCAAGCTCCAGTATGCCGACGGATACGGATACAATTCCGACGAATCCTGGTTTCTCCAGAATACATCCTTCCAACTGGACAAGCCGCATTCCAGGGGCCCCTTCATCGTCTCCTTCCGGGAACAGAAGCCGTTCCTTGTAGACGACATCGAACAGATCCGGCCCGAGCTGTCCGCCAAGAGCTACGAATATGCCCGCTTCATGGGCGTCAAGGCCTTCGCCTGCGTTCCCATCCTTTACGAAGGACACGCGGAGGGAATCCTGGCCGTGGACAACTACCGTTCCCAGCGCACCATGAGCCAGAGCGACCTGAACCTGCTCCAGGGCATCGCCCCCCAGATCGGCGTCAGCATCAACCGGGTCCGGGATTACGAGAAAATCCGGGAAAGCGAGGAACGATTCCGGAGCCTCGGTGAAAATGCTCCCGATATCATCTACACGCTGGACTCGGAAGGAACCTACACGTATGTCAATCCCGCCTGGGAGGCCCTGCTGGGACACGAGTCCGGGGAAGTTATCGGGAAATCCTTCACCGACTTCTTGAGGGAAGACGAGACCTCTTCCTATTCGCGGATCTTCAAGCGGATACGGGAAAACGGGGAAACAGTGAAGAGCGAAATGGGGCGCATGATCGGCCGGGATGGAACGGAGCGGCTCTTCAGCATCAGCGCTTGTCCCAACGTGGATCCCTCGGGGCAGTTGACGGGCATCGTGGGGACGATGAAAGACATGACCGCCCTCGAAAAGAGCCACGCAATGCTGCAGGCGGCCTTGCAAAGCACCATCAAGGCCATCTCCGACATCGTCGAATCCCGGGACCCCTATACCGCGGGCCACCAGCGCCACGTCCGGGACTTGTCTGCGGCGATCGCGGAAGAGATGGGGCTTTCGGACGACCGCATCGAGGGTCTTCAGATGGCGGCCCTGATCCACGACATCGGCAAGATGCAGATCCCCGCCGAGATCCTGAGCAAACCGGGGCGGCTCAGCACCATTGAAATGAGCCTTATCCAGACCCACCCGGACGTCGGCTTCCGGGTCCTCCGGAACATCGAATTTCATCACCCGGTGGCCCAGATCGTACATCAGCATCACGAGCGGTACGACGGCTCCGGCTACCCGGGCAGCCTTTCCGGCAGGGAGATCCTGCTGGAGGCGCGAATCCTGGCCGTGGCCGACGTGGTGGAGGCGATGATGAACCACCGCCCCTACCGTCCGGCCCTGGGTATCGAGAAGGCCCTCGACGAAATCGTCACGAACCGGGGAAAGTACTACGACCCGGAAGTCGTGGACGCCTGCCTGCGCCTCTTCCGGGAAAAGTCCTTTACCCTCCGGTAGTCCCGGGATCCGCGGACGGTTTCCGCCCCTTGCAGAGGATCATGGGCGTATACGTGAACCGGCGGGGATCATTAAAAAACGCATTGAAATCCGAAAAGAATCCCTGATAGCCGCCCGGGTAGTCAGCGAAGGCGTCCTGGACCTGCACGGCGGCCACTTCCAGCTTCTTTGTCCAGTTGAAGAGGTCGGAGGCCCGGACATTCCCGTAAATCAGGTGGTGGGCCTTCATACGGACCTCGACGTTCCGGTATTCAAGGTCATAAAGATAGGAGTAGAGCTTGCGCCCGGCATAGGGATCGAAGTTCAGATCCCTTTGAAAGAGTTTCATCCCCTCCTTAAGAGTCTTGTCCATGGGTTCCGGGAGCGGATAGTGGCTCAGGCAGTTGTAATCCAGGTCCATGAGGCAGAGCCAGCCTTCCGGTTTCAGGCAGGCGGTCAGGTTGCGCACGATATCGAGGCTTTCCCGCAGATTGTACTCCAGGACGAAACGAATCCAGATGAGGTCGAAGGGCTCCATCGGAGGCAGGGGTTACCTCAGGTCGTGCAGCAGAAACTCCATCTCCGGCCGCTCGCCGTACTTCTCCTTTGCATCCCGGATCCGCGGCTCCATATAGTCGATGCCCACCACCTCTCCTCCAGGCTGCAACAGCTCCAGAAGGAGCGCGCTTGTGAGGCCCGGACCGCACCCGGCATCCATGACCCGCATTCCCGGTTTCACGCCGCACCAGCGAGCCTCTTCGCGAACAGCCTCCGGATCCGTCTTTACCTCCAGCCGGACCGACTCCTCCATATTATCCATCAGATAGAATCCGTTTTTCTCCATATCTTCCTTTCCTTCTCCGGCCCCGAAACACGGGGTCCGCTCAGTCGGTTTCCTCTTGATCCCGGTAACGCTGCTGAATCCGCCGGATCAACGGCAGGACGGCAAAAAAATGCTCCATCAGTTCCGGATCGAAGACGGTCCCGCTGTCCTTCCTGAGGGTCTCGAGGCACTGTTCCTCCGTCCAGGGTTCTTTGTAGGACCGCCTGGAGGAGAGAGCGTCAAAGACATCGGCAATCGCCACGATCCTGCCGAAGAGCGGGATCTCCCGTCCCTTCTTCCCCGGAGCGTTCCCGCCGGCAGCCACCCGGTTCTCCGCGGTCCTTCCCGTATTCACATCCACATACCCCGGATATCCCAGGCCGTCCCACCGCTCATGGTGGTTCCCGGCAACCTCCGCAGCGGCGGCGTCGAAGTCGGAACTCTGGTTCCTAAACAGACGGGCGCCATGGATGGTATGGGTCTTCATGACATCGTATTCTTCCTCGGTCAGTTTGGCCGGCTTCTTGAGGATCATGTCGGGTATGGCCACCTTGCCGACGTCGTGAAGCATAGCGGCCATATGAAGGATATCCCGCTTGCCGTCAACCTCCTTCTGCCCGATCTTGTTGGCCTTGGCCCAGGACTCATAAATCTCCAGAGCATACCCGGCTACACGGTTCACATGGGCCCCCGTCTCTTTCGGATCGCGCATTTCGGCCATGCGGATCGTTCGCAGGATCATCTCACGGGTCATCCTGGCCCGCTCCAGTGCAATGGCCGCCATCCCAGCGAACACATCCATGACCCGGCCCGTCTCTCCCGAAAATGGAATGGCATGCCCGCCTTCCGTCGTCTGCGCGTTGATGACCTGCAGCACTCCTACCACATCGCCCCTCACGGTCTTGAGAGGAGTGGTCAGGATCGAACGGGTCCAGTAGCCGGAAGCTTCATCAAAGGCCCGATTGAACCGGAACGGGAGTCCCGGATCCATCCGCTCGGTATCCTCAATATTGAGAGACTGGCCCGCCTGGGCGACATAGCCGGCGATGCTGTTCTGATCGACGGGAATCGAGAAGGTGCTGTAAATCAGCTTCCCGCCGGGTGGCAAACGTCGTTGGAGCGTCCTGTTCTGGGTGTAGCTGAATTTCAATCGGCCGTTCTCCTTCAGGTAAATGGAGCCGGCATCGGCGCCGGCAACCCGTCGCGCCGAGGTCAGGATATGCTCCATAAGAATGTCCAGATCCTTGACATGATTGAGCTCCATGCTCAGATCAATGAGGGCCTCCATCTTCTGCTGTTCCGAAAGCATGATTATCCCTCCTCACCATCTGCTCCCGCCTCCGGCAGGACCATGAATCATAGGACTCGACATCCTTTTGCGGCCGCACGTTTCCCAGCCCGGTGATGGAATGTTCCTTCCACGAGGTTCCTGGCCATCATCAAACAGCGAAGCACCGACCCTCCCGGGTAGCAAACGCCTGCTCCCGCCGGTGATTTTTCTATCATGTTTCAATATCCGGCAACACCCAATATATGCCCGAAAGAAACATAGGATTCTGTCGGTGTCCGATACGGCGGGGAAAGGGATGGAGGGCCATTCCTTAAGCTGCTCTCCGGGCTCTTCAGCTTGCAAGAGGCTTCATCCTGTGTTTCATTCCCCTCAAGGAATATCACAGGAGACACGGCTCCGGGTCTGCCGCGACTCATCGCCGGACGTTGTTTTCGAGAGACCCGGCTGCATTCATGGATGCAGGCCGCAGGGCACATGTGCGAAAGGTTTTTTCGATCGCAGGAGAAGACATGAATTCACCGGGATCCGGAGTGAAAAAGATCCTTGCCGGCCTTGCCCTCTTCCTGCTCGTCCTGGCCGTTTTCTGGCCCGTACAGCAATATGATTTCGTGAATTATGACGACCATCTCTACGTGCAGGACAATCCCCGCCTCGAAGAGGGGCTGACTGCGAAGTCCGTCCAGTGGATGCTGACGGCCACGGACGGAGGATCATGGCATCCGGTGACGTGGCTTTCCCTGTTCCTGGATTACCGTCTGTACGGCCCAGCCCCCGGCGGCTACCACCGGACGAACATGCTGATCCATGCCATCTCGACGGTCCTTCTTTTCCTGGTGCTGGCGTCCATGACGGGTTCCCCGTGGAAAAGCGCCCTGGTGGCCGCCCTGTTCGGGATCCACCCCCTCCATGTCGAGTCCGTGGCCTGGATCGCCGAGCGAAAGGACGTTCTGTGCGGGCTGTTCTGGATGCTGACGATGGGGTCCTACCTCCGGTATGCGAGGAAACCGGGCACCGTCCGCTATCTTGCCGTCTGTTGCTTCTTTCTCCTGGGCCTGGCATCCAAAGCGATGATCGTGACGCTTCCCTTTCTCCTGCTCCTGATCGATTTCTATCCGCTCCGGCGGGTCGCAGGCAGCGGCCCGCCCCCCGCGCCGCCGTCCCCATGGAAACCGTCCACCCTCTCCGCTCTGATCCTGGAAAAAGCGCCCCTGATCCTGCTCGCCGCCGCGGCAGGTGCGGCGGCGGTCTGGAGCCAGGAGAAGTCCGGCGCCCTCGTGCCGGTCGACCCGTACGGATTCGACGCCAGGCTGGCAAATGCGGTCGTTTCGTACGGAACCTATCTTTTCAAAACCCTCTGGCCGAAGGACCTGTCCGTCTTCTACCCGCTTCCGGCCGCCTGGCCTGTCCGTGACATCCTGGCCTGCGGCTTTGTGCTCATCGGCATCAGCCTCGGCGCCCTGATCGGAAGGCGCCGCTATCCATACCTGGCCATGGGATGGCTCTGGTATCTCGGCACCCTGATTCCGGTCATCGGCCTTGTGCATATCGGCTCCCAGGCCATGGCAGACCGCTATACCTACATTCCCCTGATCGGCATCTTCGTCATCCTCGTCTGGGGAGGTGCAGATCTCGCGGCGGCCTTGCGTCTCCGGCGGCCTTCCCTGCTGATCCTTTCTGCGGCGCTGGTCCTGATTCCGGCCGTTCTCTCCGCCCGCCAGGTGCAGGTATGGAGGAACGACTGGACCCTGTTTTCACAGGCCGTCCGGGCCGTCCCGAACAATTATCTCGCCTACAACAACCTTGGCACAACCTTGAGGATACAGCGAAATTTCGACGCATCCATCGCCGCCATCCGGAAGGCCCTTTTCATCCGGCCGCACTACGCGGAGGGCTACAACAACCTCGGGAACACACTGATGGCGACAGGAGCCCATGGAGAGGCTGCGGTGCAGTACCGAAGAGCCCTGGAATTCAAGCCGGACATGGCCCAGGCCCACAGCAATCTCGCCAACAGCCTCATCGCTCTCGGGAGAACGGAGGAGGCGCTGGAGCATTACCGAACCGCCCTCAAGATCGATCCCTCCTTCGCCGACGCCCATTTCAATCTGGGAATCACTCTCGTGAAACAGGGAAGGATTGGCGACGGGATGCTGCACCTGGAGCGGTCCGTGTCCCTGCGACCGAACAATGCCGATGCATGGAACAACCTGGGGGTTGCCCAGGCACTGAGAGGAAAAGGAAAGGAAGCGACGGCTTCGTTCCGGCGGGCTCTTCTCCTGAATCCGGATCATCTCGAGGCGAAGAAGAACCTGTCGGCCCTCGGGGTCGAAACGGAGCACGCTCCGTAAGGCAGGCAAAAAAATGGGAAAGGCGCAGTTTCCTGCGCCTTTCCCTGTGAACGCGGTTCCTGAATCCGGACGCCTATTCGGCTTTCTTCTTTCTCAACGCCCTGGCGGCTGCCAGCTTTTCCGGGAGCCCCCGGTCGATGGCCATCTGGCGCCTTGCGGCGGCGTACTTCGGAGCCACCAGGTCCACATCCTTGGGAATCTTGAACATTCTCTTGTACTGGCCGGGTTTCAACCCGTGCTCCGTCGACAGATGCTTCTTCAGGGTTTTCATGCCCCTCTTGCCGCAGATCATGCATCCTACTTCATCCGGCTGAAACGCTTCCTCAAACGACAGCACCGGCCCCTGGGGAGCGGGTGCTGTCACGGGTTCCGCAGGTTTTTCCTGCTTCGCCGGCTTCTCCGCTGCAACTTTGGTTCTCGGTCGTCCCCTCTTTCCTTTTCCCACGGCGGCCGCTTTCGGCTCGGCCACGCCGGCCGGACCACCTTTTTCCAGCGCCTCCAGAGTTGAATAGACTTCTTTTATGGTTTCAAGAAGCTCATCCTTTGTCAAAGCTGCGCTGGATGCATGGGAAATTACAATTTCCGCTGTTAACTCGACGAGTGGGTTCGCCATTGCGACTGAATCCTCCTTCTTTGGAATAGCATTTTATTCCATTTTGCATGCTTTATCCTGGCTGTCAATCTTCCTTTTTACTTTATTTCTTATAAAAGAATGTACGCCTCTTTTGTTGAATCATCCTTTCATCCGGAATTCATATATCTATATAATACATCTTTAGTGATTCCCGGGGAATTCCCAATACCGCCAATACGCTGTTCCCTTTATTTGCGACGCCCTATCCATCGAAGTATTCATAATGATCAGCACAGACCACTCATGTTTTCAGTCAACAAAGAAAGAAATGGACAAGATGCTTTTTCCTTGCCAGTGTTCCGGTGACATGAATATTTCGTTATTATCCATCCATACCCAATAAACCAAGTTTCCTATATACTCTTCCCATTCTTGGCCATCATCCCAAAGAGGACCAGCAATGTCTGTTACTCATGTCCGATTGCTGCATAAGATAAGGATCCTGCCGGACGGAATATCCACCGTCCTTATTCCCGTTTCTGAACGTTCCCAGGGAAAAGCGCACATGAAACCCTGTCGACCCATACGACATCCGGTCTCCATCGCTGCATGCCTGGCTCTGCTTTTATGCCTCTCGTTCTCTTCGTGCTCGGCCATACCGGGGAAGGCGCGCCACCTGCATCCCTCGCCGGCCGAATGCCTGCCCGCATTCCCCGACGGGGATGGATGGTACGGCGGGGACGGCGCGTATTCCATCCGCCTGGACGACCGGCGCGTCCTGTGGCTCTTCGGGGATTCCTTCGTTTCAGAGCAGGAAGGCAGGCGGGACCGCACAGGCATGAACGTGGTCCTGGGAACCACGCTGGCCGTTTCAACCTGCAAGGACGACTCCGGATTTCAAATCCGTTATCACCTGAAGAAGAAAAACGGGGAGTTCGTATCATCCTTCGGGGAAAAGGAATGGCTGTGGCCGCAGGCCCCCTTCATGGTCCGTGGCACCCTTTATGTGCCGCTCCTTTCCGTGAAGGCCGACCCGGAGCTTCCGGGACCTTTCCGATTCCGGATCGCGGGACACAAATTCGCCCGGATCAGAGACTTTCGGGAGACCGACCCGAACCGGTGGGCCGTGGAGTACCTGGACCTGGCACCCGGAATCCCGGAGGAAATCCGCGCATTCGCGACCACGGCGGTGGCCTCCCGGGATCACGTCTATTTCTACCCCCTCTACGGCACAACGGCGGAAGGCCGGAGCATCCTGGGCAACATCCTGGCCCGCATCCCCGTTGAAAGGCTGGACGATCCGGCCCGGTCCATCGAATACCTGAACACGGATGGAGGATGGACAAGAGAAATCAAGCCCGCGAAGGTCAAGGTCGTCCTCGATGCCGCCGTATCGGAGCTGAGCGTGCGCTACCATCCGGGAATCGGGAAATGGATCGCCGTTTACCTGTCGCTCCAGAACAACGGCGACCGGATGCTGTACCGGACGGCAGACGCCCTGGAAGGTCCCTGGTCCGAGCCGAGGGTCCTGCTCGCTTCCGTCCCCGAGGTCGACCGGCACAGCGCCCGGTATGACGGGAACAACTTCTGCTACGCCGGCAAGGAGCATCCGGAATTCGCCCGGAACGGAACCCTTGTTGTCACGTATGTATGCAATTCACATGAGGATTTCGAGAATACAACGAGCTTCATCCGCAGGAACCTGTTCCTCTATCGGCCCGTCGTGAACACGGTCCGAATTTCCGATGCGGATGAGGGTATACAAATAAAATGAGCGAAAAAACGAAGCCGTTCACTGCCCGCTACGACGCACGACGGATCGGCTGCATGGCGCCGTACCCATAGAAAGCTTTCATCACCACTCGTATCGTATTCCCGCCGTCATGCTTTGCTCCGTGCTGTCTCCCGACAGAGTGGCATCGTAGGACAGGGCAAGATCGAAGCTTTCCCCGATCTCCCAGCTCAGCCCGAAACCGATGGCCGCACTGTCCTGCTGCGCCCTGTCACCCCTGATGGTGAAGGTGGAAGCGGGATCACCCGTAAAGGAGGCATCGAGCGCATAATCGTCGTTGACAAACTCATGGAGCCACCGGACCCGGATCTCCGGTGTGATGGAACTGCTCTGCATCCTGAATTCCTTCTTCAGCCTGACTCCCAGGGAACCGGTCAGCGACGACATCCGGTCGCTGTCCTCAGCGAGATCGAGCGCCCCGGCACCCGTCTCGGTGAAGGCATTGCGCCAGAGCGATCCCGCCTGCAATGAGGCCGTGGGGATGACGCTGAATGTACCGATCCGGAAACGGTAACCCGCCTCGCCATAGCCGCTCAGGCTGTGACCGCCATAGCTCGCATGGGCAGTCCTGGCAATGGCTCCGAAGACGATGTTACGGGCCGTGTCGTAGCGGTTGAAACCGTAGGCGACCAGGCCGTGAACATACCAGGGATCCATATCGTATGCTCCATAGAGTGCCCCCTGATAGCCCGCCACCCGGATGTCGTCCTTCAGATCCTTCATGTTTACCGTCGTACGGGAATAACCGGCGGATGCCCCCAGGAGCAGCCTTTCGCCCACCTTCCTGTCGAAGCCGACGATCAGCCCACCGCCGCGATAGTCATACTTCGTCGAGAGGTCATCTCCCCGGCGTTCCCCCAGGTTGCCGTATCCCTTTGCCCAGAGTCCCCAGGGTGACGCATCCCCACCGTTCTCCTTTGTGTCTTCGCCTCTGGCACCTTTCACGGCGGCCAGGAGGATGTTTCCCGCATCGCTTCCCGCATCCTCCCGGAAGGCCAGAAGCATGTTTCCCGAACCGGCAAGCGACGATTCCTCCGTGCCGAAGCCTTCCATGCGCCCGGTGAGGGCGCTGACATACCGGTTGAAGGAGAAGAAGGTCGCCTCCGTAAGGGATGCGTGCGAAAGGCCGCCTGTCTGGTTGTAGGCGCTTCTCGCCCCGGCGGCGGAAAGCCCCAGGAGGCTGTTGTACACCGTGACCATATCGCCTGCAGCGTATGAAGTGCCGCGATCGAGGGCCGAGGCAACGGCGTACTGGTTGCGGGTGAGGGCCACATCGGCGAACCGGGTGGAGTTCCTGGTCAAGAGCAGGTAGACGTTCGCGGCGTCATAACTCAGCGACGGGGCGAGAAAGGCCAGGTTGCTCGTGACGCTGTCAAACATACCCACAACGCTCCCGGCAGTGAGGATCGTGTAGGTCGTATTCATGAAATACGGCCCTGATCCGGCCAGAACGGATACCGTCCCGCCGTTCAGGGTGGCCGTCCCGGTAACGATGAGCCTGTCCGACCGGCCGGCCGCATCGACCTCCACGGCATAGACGGCGCCGGCGTTGTGGGTGTAGTCACCGGCGATCGTCAGGGTTCCGATGGAGTTCCCCGGGGCCAGGGTGCCGGAGTTCACGGTGTTGCCGGTGATCGTGCCGTTGCCCATGAGGGTGCCCGATACGCCGACGGCGAGATCGCCCGTCATGCTGCCTTCCACGGCGAGGGCACCGCGATTTACTGAGGTTCCGCCTGTATAGGTATTGACGCCGGCAAGGACGAGGGTTCCGTCGCCTTCCTTGACGAGGGAGCCTGTTCCGCTCATGCTCCCGGCGTACGTGCCCGTCGATTCCTGGTCGAAGGTTACCTGGCTGTTGTTGGTGATGTCGCCCTGAAGGCTCGCTGCATCGCCCTGTAGAATGCCTCCGTTGACGGTCGTGCCTCCGGTGTAGGTGTTCGTGCCGGTGAGAATGAGCCTGCCGCCGTCCTCTTTGGTGAGGGAGCCCGCGCCGGAGATATCTCCTGTGATCTTCAGGTCGTTGCCGTTCGTGTCGATGGTACCGCCACCGCTGTTCAACACAACGGATCGGTTCATCGTAAAGCCGCCGGTCACCTCGAGGGTGCCGCCGCCGAAGGTGAGCGCCCCCGATGTATCGCCGAGATTCTCGTCTCTGCTCACGCTGACGGTCCCGCCGTTGACATTCGTGCCGCCGGTGTAGGTGTTCGTACCGGTGAGAATGAGCCTGCCGCTGTCTTCCTTGGTGAGGGAGCCCGTGCCCGAGATATCCCCGTTTATGGTCAGGTCGTTGCCGTCCGTGTCGATGGTGCCACCGCCATTGCCAAGCGTGACGGACCGGCCCGTCGCAAAGCTGCCGGTCGCCTTGAGGGTGCCGCCGTCGAAGGCAAGCCCCCCCGAGGCGTCGCCCAGACTTTCGTCTTTGGCCACACTGACGGTCCCGCCGTTGACGTTCGTGCCGCCGGTGTAGGTGTTCGTGCCGGACAGGGTCAGTTCGCCCGGGCCCGTCTTGGTGAGGGTGCCCGCACCGGAGAGAACACCGTCCGCGATGCCGGCCTGCATGTCAAAGCCGGATGCAGCGGAGACCGTTGCATCGGACGAAAGCGTCCCGCCGGTCATCTGATAGGTCGTGACATTCACGGTTCCGTTCTGAACCGTTCCGCCGGACTGCCTGAGCTCCGCCTGCGTCTGGGTGGTCGTGCCCAGATCGAGGGTGCCTCCCGACACGGTTGTACTCCCCGTCGCATCGCCTAAGGTGCCGGCTCCCGAGAGGGCGAGCGTACCCGCGCTCACGGTCGTGCCCCCGGTGTAGGTATTGGCTCTGGTGAGTGTGAGGGTTCCGTCGCCGCTTTTATGAAGAGAGCCCGTGCCGGAGGCGATCCCGGACAGCGTCAGGCTGTTGCCGTTTGTATCAAACGTGCCGCCGCCGCTGTCCAGCGTGACGGACCGGTTCGTCGTAAAACTGTTTGTCACCTTGAGGGTGCCGCCGCCGAAGGTGAGCCCTCCCGAGGCATCCCCGAGATTGCCGTCGCTGCCCACGTTGACGGTCCCGCCGTTGATGCTTGTGCCACCGGTGTAAGTGTTCGTGCCGGACAGGATCAGTTCGCCCGTGCCCGTCTTCGTGAGGGAGCCCGTACCGGAGAGAACGGCGGTGACATTGAGCGTTCCGTCCACAGCGGCCGCGGTCAGCCCGACGGGTCCCGTGCCCCCGATGGTGCCCGTGAAGCCGCCGGCAACGGCTGCGGTTCCGATGCTCGCGTCGCCGCTGCCGTTGTTGTTGAAGACGCCTCCGTCCAGGTTGAGCGTGGCAAAAGAGATGCCACCGCTCCCCGTATGGTTCAGGGTACCGCTCACGTTTCCCGTTGTTACGGAGGTCGGGGTTGAACCGGTGACAACGCCCGTTTTGCCCGTATTCACGACCAGGGTCGTGATGGACATGGACGTGCCGGAATTGTCGATGGTGCCCCCGTCGTTGACGATGGTTCCCGAGCCGCCGAAGGTGCCGAGGTTGATCAGCGTCCCGGAATTGTTCAGTGTTCCTTTGTTGGTCAGCGTCCCGGTTGAGTCGTTGGTCAGCGTGGCGCCGGAGCCGTTGTTGAGCGTCCCGTGCTGATTGTTCGTCAAATCGCCCGTGTTGACCAGTGCGCCGGAGTTTGTCGCCGTGCTGGAATTGACAAACTCGCCGGAGTTGTTCAGCGTACCGCCCGTACTGTTGATCAGCGTGCCGCCTGATTCATTGAACAGCCTGCCTCCCGACCGGTTGTGCAGCGTGGCGCCTGAATCGTTGCGCAGCGTGCCGTAGTTGCGAAGCAGGGCATCCGGCTCATTGCGAAACGTGCCGTAGTTGTCCAGTATGCTATAGACGTTAATGATCCCCTGATTTGTGTAAGGATCATCGTTCGCGTAACTGTCGTTATAAATGTTCATGATAATATCGGAGTAATTTGTGTCCGGGACGAGCTTCGTAGCGGCATGCGCCGTTATGGCCGTCCCGGCCAGCATGAGGAGAACGGCGCAAAGGATCCGCCCCTCCGGACGACTCCCCGGCTTCAGGGAAAAGACGCTTCGACCCATTCGCTTCCGCATATGAAGAATACCCATGATTCCACCCCCGGTTTATCGGATCGTCGCAAATCGCGCTCTTCAGCACACCGATAGACAGAATCTGCCGTTGCGGCAGACATTGCAGGGTTGCATTGTCTTCGCGATCTCTCTTCTTCGTTTTGAAAATCGGACGGAGAACTTGGCCGGACCTGTCACTGGAAAAAGAAGCATCACTGGTCGCTGTCGGCCATGGCTGTACATCGGGCAGAGACCGCGCGGTGAAACAACCACCGCCAGGGGAAAGCGGATTGCCGGCGGCCTGCGGGCAGCACCAACCTATGAAAAAAGGACGGGGATGTCAACGCATGGGTGGAAAGAATTTCAAGAGTAACTCGAGTGACGCCGCTGACATCCACGATCAGGCGGTGAATCCATGACTTGGGGACCGGCCGGAAGGATGAGCCGTTTTTTCGATTTTCAGGAAGGCCGAGAAAGGGGACACCTGGCAACAGGACGGTAGCACAGCAAATCAAAGGGGCTTAAGCGTTTCGCCTAAGCCCCTGATTTGATTGGTAGCGGGGGGTGGATTCGAACCACCGACCTTTGGGTTATGAGCCCAACGAGCTACCGGACTGCTCCACCCCGCGTTGCGTCGTTCCGGAAAAGAGTCCGTTTCTTACGCTCCGGAGCGCGGTTTTGTCAAGCAGTTTTCTCCCTCTCCCCCTGCACCTCGTATATTGCCACGCTTCGCTTGATTCCCCGGATGGGAAAGGGCTCCAGGCGCACGGCCTCCACGTTGTCCCGGACCCGCTCCCAGGTCCTCTCGCAGATCAGGATCTGGCTTCCCCTGGCCGAGCCGATCAGCCGGGCGGCCAGATTCACGGCGGCGCCGAAGACGGTGTACTCCTTTTTCCGGTGAGACCCGAAGATACCCGCCATCACCTCCCCCGTCGCGATGCCGATGCCGATGGCCAGTTCTTTCGGACAACCCCCGAGCTGCCTGTTGATGCGGTCAATTTCGTCCCGCATGCCGAGGGCGCTGCGAACCGCACGGAGGGCGTCGTCGGGACCCGCCACCGGGGCGCCGAAGAGGCTCATGATCCCGTCCCCGATATGCTTGTCCAGGGTCCCATTGTTCTCCAGGATGATCCCGTCCAGCGGGGCGAAATAGTACGTGTTGAGAAAATGGGCAACCTCCTCCGGCGTCATCCCCTCGGCGATCTCGGTAAAGCCGCGGATGTCGGTGAACACCACCGTTACGGTCTGGCTGATGGGTCGGATGCCCCTTCCCCGTTTCTGAAGCTCCCCGAGAACCTGCTCCGGGACGAACTGCTTGAGCCTCTTCTTGACGTTGAACTCCCGGATCTTGGCCCGGAGCTCGCTGTTCTCGAAGGGCTTCGTCAGAAACCCGTCGATCCCCTGGTTCACCGCCTCGATGGCGCTCTCCATCGTGGCATATCCCGTCAGCATGACCCGCGTGATCTCGGGGTTGATCCGCCCGATGGCGACCAGCGTCTCCATTCCATCCATACCGGGCATCCGGTAGTCGGAGATGACCGTCTCGATGGCCTCCCCCCGCTCCCGGACCATCCGGATCGCCTCCCCGCCGCTTTCCGCCGTACAGATCTCGTAGCCGTCCCGCTCCAGAACCTTTTTCAGAGACCTGCGCACTCCCTCCTCATCGTCAACAATGAGCACTCCGTTCATGGCATTCTCCTTGCCGGCAGAAGGACCGTCACCTCCGTCCCCCGCCCCTCTTCGCTGCGGACGAGGATCTCCCCCCCGTGCCGCCTGATGATCTCGTGGGAAATGTAGAGCCCGAGACCCGTTCCCCGTCCGACCTCTTTGGTGGTGAAGAAGGGCTTGAAGATGTCCACCAGACAGCCGTCGGGAATCCCCTGTCCCGTGTCGCGAAACGACACGGACACCCGGTTGCCCTCCCGGTCGCCGTCGGTGGCGGTGGTGATGGTGATCGCTCCCCCTTCCCCCGGCAGAGCATCGAGGGCATTCTTGACGATGTTGACGAAGACCTGCCCGAGGTTGGCGAAATTCCCCTCCACCCGCGGCAGGTCCACCGCATATCGTCGTTCGATGTGTATCGGCAGGAGCTTGTAGCTGTTATACAGGATCCGGAGGGCGTCGTCCACCGCGGTGTGAATGTCCACCGGCTCCGTGTAGGTCTGGGTCTGGCGGGAAAGGTCCAGGAGGCTCCGGACGATCGCCCCCGCCCGGTGAAGCTCCTTCAGGGAAAACCGGAGATCCTCCAGCACGTCTCCGGACACGCCGTTCGGCTGCTCCCGGAGATCCTCGATGGAGGATTCGACGAGGCTGGCGGCGCCGGCCAGGGGATTGTTGAGCTCGTGGGCCGTTCCCGCCACGAGCTGGCCGATGGCAGCCAGGCTCTCGGAGCGGATGAGCTGCTGCTGGGTTCGTTCCTTCTCTTCCAGCACCTTCCGGAGGTCGGCGGTCCGTTCTTCGACCCGCTGCTCCAGTTCCCGGTTCATCCGCTCGATCTCTTCGTACCCGGCAGCGTTCTCCAGCGCGACGGCCGCCTGGTTGGCGATGGTGCCCAGCAGCTCCAGGTCTTCATGGACGAACAGCGCTCCCGATCGCTTCTGCCCCAACAGAATCGCACCGATCAGCCGGTTCCGCGACAGCATGGGCACGGCGAGGTCAATCCCGTGCGCGTCGAGATATGCTGGAGGAAAATCCGCTCCGGAGGACGTTCCTGTCCTGTCCTCCAGCTGGAAACGGCTGACCGGTCCTCCCGCCCGTTCCAGAAACGGCACCAGGGGATGGTCCGGCGGCATTTCTTCCAGTCCTGCGGCATCGTCTTCCCGGTCGTATGCACGGAATCGGCCGGTCCCCGCGTCCCGGGCGAGCAGGATAAACCGTCCGACCGGGATGGCCTCCGGTATGGACGCAAACAGCAGACACCGGACCTCTTCGGAGCGTTTCAGGCTCGCCAATTCGCCGCTCAGGTCCCTGAGCAGCCTGCGGGCATCGTAGCGTCCCCGGAAGAAAAGCCGGTCCAGACAGGCCTGGACCCGCTCCCGCATCGGCTGGAACAGGAACACCATCATCAGGGCCAGCAGGAGGGAGGTCCCGACGACGTCGCGGAAACCGCTCCGGATAAACAGCATGTGGGTCATGGAAAGGAAGAAGGCGCAAAGAACCGCCAGGAGAATCACCAGGACCGAATAGACGATTCCCTTGCGGATCGCCGCCCCGGCGTCCAGAAGATCATAGCGCAGGATGCCGTAGGCCAGGATCGCCGCCGGCACAAAGCTGAATCCGCCCACGGGGAGCACATCCATCCCGATGACCGGCAGGATGTTCAGGGCGATCAGGAGGGAGCTGAATCCCACGCCGGCTGTGACGTATTTCAGGCGATTGCGCGCGCGGTTGTCCGTGGTCCCCCTCATGCCCTGAACAAGGAGCAGGATGCAGTAGATCACCGTACAGCCCGCCAGGAGGGAGAAGACCTGGAATGCAGGACCCGCGTCGGCGATGAAACCATGGGGCCCCCGATGGAGCCCCCGGAAGAACAGGTCCGTCTGCGTCAGCGGCAGCAGTCCGAGACCGACCATCCAGGCGAGGCGCTCCAGCCACCGCCGCCCCGTGATTTCCAGCAGGCGGTGGACGAACTGGACATATACGGGCAGGCTGAACACGAAAACGACATAAATCAGCCGTTCGAAGGAGAGCACCCGGTCGCTGTCCGCGACGAGGCTCAACGCCGCCAGGTCCGCGTTGTTGAGAATGCCCATCAGGCACAGGACGGCGAAGAGGCGGTTGGCGGGCGTGCGCCGTCCCTTCAGAAGGGTGATCGCGGCGAGAAAGACAAGGACAAAGATGCCGAGGACGGGAGGAATGGCAACGGCCGGAAGGGTGGAATAGGGATCGGGAAGCATGCCTCAGGCCGGCGCGGTGCCGGCTTTTGCAATGCCTCACCCCCCCGCAGGGTGCCCCTGAGGGCGAGACGGGAACGATGGATCCGCGGGCCGGGTCGCCTCGAAAAGGCTTCCCGCTCCGCACGGTGTCGCCGGCCGCCTCAGAAAAGGAACACGGCGGCCGCCAGAACGGTGGTGTAGCTGTTGGCCTTCACGATGCTCGACTGCGTGCTGTTCAGAGTGCGGACGATCTTTCCGCTGATCTTGAAGATTTCCTTCTTTTCGTCCCAACTCTCATCGACGTTGAAGTCGATGCCGAGGGTCGAGGCCAGCATGGCTGCCGCCAGGTCCTCGGCGTATTCCCCGGCCTGCTTCTCTGTCTGGCCGAAGGCATGGTGCTCGCTGATGTACCCGTAGGCGCTCTTTTCGGCTGGAACGGCACATCCTACCGAGGCGGCGAGCAGTCGCCGCATCTCGTTGCTGCAGCACCGGCTCATTACACAGAACGTGATGGCCCCGGGTTTGAGTTCCTTGAGTCCATTCTGCTTGGAAACCACTTTGCATCCGGGCGGCATGATGCTGGACACCTGAACCAGGTTGCACTTCTCGATGCCCGCGTCCCGAAGAGCCAGCTCGAACGAATGGAGTTCTTCCCGGTGGACGCCCACCCCCTTCGTGAAAAAAATCCTCTTCGGTACGTATCCGATCATCACCTTTTTCCTCCAACCTGATATTTCTGCCTTCTGCGCCGAAAGGCTTCATGCTCCATTTTTTCGTTTTTTTCAAGTCGAATCAGCCGACACAGCCAATCATCCGATTCTCTTTTACCTTCAAGTAGTTTCAGATTCGCAGGCATAGCCCATCAACCGGTAGACGAGCTTTGCCGCCAGGAAATCGGGGGCCACGAGACCCGGAAGAGGGGAAAGCTCCACCACGTCGAAGCCCCGGATCCGGGTCCGCTTTGCAACCCGTCGGAGGAGTCCCGTGAGGGCTCTCCAGTCGATGCCGCCGGGCTCGGGCGTTCCCGTGGCGGGCATGAAGGCCGGGTCGAGGGCGTCCAGATCCACCGTGATGTAGAGGTCCCCGTCCAGAAGCTCGCTGATCCGGTCCAGGTTCGCGTCCCCCGCCATGACATAGTCGGCGCTGAACGAATGGATGTTCGATTCCTTCCGGTAGAGCGCCTCCGGCGCGCTCATGCTGCGGATGCCCGCCTGGACGAGGGGGCAGATCTCCACGATCCGGCGGGCGATGCAGGCATGGCTGTAGGGCGTACCCTGGTAGGACTCCCGGAGATCGGCGTGGGCGTCCAGTTGAAGGACCTTCAGGCCGGGATACTTCCTCTTGAGCGCCTGGACGGCGCCCAGGGAGATGCTGTGCTCCCCTCCCAGGAGGACAGGGATCTTATCCAGACCGATGGCTTCCTCCACCCGCTCCCTTACGGCATGGACCATGGATTCGGGCCCCGATGCATCCGCCTCGACGGCGGGGGCGGTATGAATCCCGACCCGGTATGTCTCCCGGTCCAACTCCTCGTCGTAAAGCTCCATATTGCCCGAGGCCTCGAGGATCGCCACCGGCCCCCGCCGGGAACCCGACTGGTAGGTCGAGGTCAGGTCGTAGGGAACGGGGATCACGACGAAGGCGGACCGCTCCAGGCTTGTATATTCATGTTCCAGGCCGCCGAAATTCATGGGCACCTCCAAAAAAAGAAGCGGACCATAGCACACCGCCCGACCGATGTCGAGCCCCCGGGACCTTTCAGGATTTGAAAAACGACAGGGAAAACGAGCCGTCCTCGAATACGCCGTAGGAGCAATACCGGATCCAGTCGCCCAGGGTCATGAAGGTCCGGGCTCGCCCGGCCGTCTCGTGGATCTCGAAGACAGGACGGTGGCTGTGGCCGCAGATGACGGCGTCGTATCCCTCCTCGAACTTGCCGAGGGCGAAACGTCGCATGGCGTCCACGAGCCGGTTTTCCACCTCTCCGGAGAATCGCCGGCTTGTCAGGGAGGTCAGGCGGGCGGCCCGCCAGACGAACGGGGCCGGCAGGATCCGCTGGAGCCGGTAGAGGAATCGGCTCCGGAGGACTTTTCGGACCAGGGCGGCCCCGGAATCGGGCGGATCGATGATGTCCCCGTGGGTCAGGAGGATTCGCTTCCCGTCCAGATCGAGCTCCGCCCAGTCGGGGAAGACCTCCATGCCCAGGACACCCGTGAAGTAGTCGTCCAGGAAGAAATCGTGATTCCCCTCGCAGAACGCAACGCGCACCCCCTGATCCCGGAGGGCCGTCAGCCGTTCGATGACCGGCAGGAAATCAGGAAAGATCCGCCCTTCCCGGCCGAACCAGAAATCAAAGAAGTCCCCGGCGAGAAACAGGGCATCGCACCGCCCCGCCCCCTCACCGGGAACCTGCCGTCCTCCGGACCTGCCGCCTGGACCCTCCAGCCCTTCCAGGAACCGCATCACTGCCCCGTAGGCCGCCTCGTGCCGGTCGATCAGGTGCGCGTCGGAAAGGAAAATGGCCCTCATGGATTTCCCCAGGCAGGATCGGTGTCCTGGAAATGGGGCAGATTTTGAGTCCGTCCCTCTGTCTTGCTTTCGCGGAGGCGAGGCCGGGGGGGCCGGCGGATACCTCCGTGACAGCCCCCGCGCTCCGATTGGATTTTCTTTTTCTTATGACAAACGGCGTTTCGTTCAGGCAAAGCTCTCGTCGGCGATCTCCAGCATGGAGAGGTCTTCGCTGCGGATGGACTGCGCCGCTGCGTCCACTTCCGGCAGGATGTGCCGGATGAAGTATTTCGCCGCCGCGATCTTTCCCTGGTAGAATGCCGCGTCACCGTTGTTTTTCAGGAGATCGTTGACTTCGAACATCTTGAACAGGTCCGCTGGATCGACGCCGTTTTCCCGGCACAGGGCCTGGAGCTTTTCCTCCGCGACGCCGGCCTCCCAGAGCAGGAGCCACCCCAGGACGACCTTGCCCATCATCATGAGAAACGGGTAGGCGTTGGCGACGGGGATCATGAATTTTCCCGCCTTGCCGCTGGCGGCAAAGAACATGGCCATCTCACCCAGCACATTGGCGGCGGCCTGAACGCTGTCGGACAGCCCGTTGAGGAGCGGCCGATCCTTGTACCGGGCCGTGACGGCTCCGATCTCGCCCAGGAGGCTGATGAAGTAGAGGCCCTTCTTCATGCCCAGTTTCCGTCCCACCAGGTCCAGGGCCTGGATGCCGTTCGTCCCTTCATACAGGGAAGCGATCTTCTCGTCCCGCATGAATTGCTCTACGGGATACTCCTGGCAGAAGCCGTATCCACCGTAGACCTGGATCGCCTGTTCGGTGACCCGGAATCCCATGTCGGAGCAGTAGGCCTTGCAGATCGGCGTGAGGACTTCCAGGAGGCCCGTCCACTTGTCCCGCTCGCCTTCCTCCGTTGCTGTGCGGGCCTTGTCGACGCACCAGGCGGTGTAGTACATCAGGGCGCGCATCCCTTCCACCTGGGCCTTCATCCACAGGAGCATCCGGCGGACGTCGGGGTGCTGGATGATGGGAACCCGCGGCGCCTCGGGGTTCTTCATGTTCATGAGCGAGGAGCCCTGGAACCGCTCCCTGGCGTACTGGAGGGCGTGGAGGTACGCGATGGAGCCGCTGGACAGCCCCTGGAGGCCGACACCGATGCGGGCCTCGTTCATCATCTGAAACATGACGCGCATGCCCTGGCGCTCCTGCCCGAGGAGCTCCGCGTAGCAGTCCCCGTTGTCGCCGAAGTTGATCAGGCAGGTCGCCGATCCCTTGAGTCCCATTTTGTGCTCGATGCTGCCGATGGTGTAATCGTTTCTCTTCCCCAGTGTCCCGTCTTCGTTCACCAGGAATTTCGGGACCAGGAAGATGGAGATGCCCGCCGTCCCCGGTGGATCCCCCTCGATGCGCGCCAGGACCGGGTGGACGATGTTTTCCGTCAGGTCGCTGTCCCCGCCGGTGATGAAGATCTTCGTGCCGGAGATCCGGAAGGTCCCGTCGGGCATGCGGACAGCCTTCGTCTTGAGGTTCCCCACGTCGGAGCCCGCCCCCGGCTCCGTCAGGGCCATGGTGCCTCCCCAGGCGCCGGAATACATTTTTTCCATGTATTTCCGCTTCTGCTCGTCCGTCCCGAAGGTCTCGACGAGGTGCGCCGCTCCTTCGGTGAGGCCGGGATAGGCGTGAAACGCGAAGTTGTGCATGAACCATTCCTTCGCCGCCGAGCTGATCACGATGGGCAGCCCCTGCCCGCCGTGATCGGCCGGCCGGCTCATCCCCATCCATCCCCCCTCGCAGTACAGTCTATAGGGACGGTGGAAAACCTCCGGCACGGAGACGTTGCCGTCCTTGAGGGAGCACTCGGCGCGATCCGCCGTGGCCAGGGTGGGCAGGATCTCCTCGGTGGACAATTTCCGCGCCTCGGTGAGAATCATGTCAAACAGATCCGCCGAGAGATCCTGAAAGCGCTCCGCCGCACACAGCTTCTCCACGTCCAGGAGCTCATGGAGAAGAAACTTCTGATCCCGTTCGTCAACAATCAAGCTTCCCATGGTTTTTGCTGTCTCCTTCCCAAGAGAGGTTCAGGCCCGGGGAGCGGCGCCTCCCGCCTCCGGCCGGCGGAGTCGCGGACCGGCGCCTCATTCCGGGACACGGGGGATTGCATAACACAATCGATGCGGCAGGGAAAGCGGTACCTGACATGCGTGTCAACATTTTCAGCTTGTTAATCGGATAGTTATAAAACCCGTTGACAACCTTTTCCGCCCTCCGGTACAAGCGTGGAACTGTCGCCGCAAACCAATCCCGGAGCCTCTCTTGACCGGAACCATCGTCAACACCGGAGCCGTCGTCGCCGGAAGCCTCATCGGCCTTGCCGCAGGGAAACGCCTCCCGGAGCGCATGAAGAAGCTCCTTCTCCAGTGCCTCGGCCTCTCGACCCTGCTGATCGGCCTCCAGATGGCCCTCTCCGGCAAGGAGCTGATGTCCGTCATTGCCTGCCTGCTCCTCGGCGCCATCATCGGCGAGGCGGTGAACCTCGAAGGGTGGATCGAGCGGCTCGGCGAGTGGCTCAAGACCAAGGCCCGCTCCGGCTCCTCCACGTTCGTGGAAGGCTTCGTCACCTCCTCCCTCCTCTACGTGACGGGGGCCATGGTCATTGTCGGCTCTATCCAGGACGGCGTGGCGGGGGATCCCCGGACGCTCTACATCAAGGCCATGCTCGACGGCGTGGCCTCCATCGCCCTGGCCTCCACGCTGGGTCCCGGCGTCCTGTTTTCCGCCCTCTCGGTCTTCGCCGTCCAGGGAAGCCTGACGCTCCTCGCGTCTCGGCTCGTTTTCCTCCAGGCCCCCGCGGTCCTTGACGCGGTCACCGCCACGGGAGGGCTTCTCATTGTAGCCATCGGGATCAACCTCCTGGATCTCACGAAAATCCGGATCGGCAACCTGATCCCGGCCCTGGTTCTGGCCATTCTCTGGGGAGCGTGGAAATAGGGTGCGAAAGCCCCCGCAGCAGATCCCGAACCCCGGGACCGGACCCGCCGCCGGGACGCGGCCGGGCGCATCCTCCCGGAGCCGCAACCTGCGGCGCTGATTAAGGCTATTTCAGAAGGAAAGGAGTCCAGGCAGCATGTACGAATACGAGACCTATGCAGTGGAAAAGCGGCCGGAGCAGAAAACCGCCATTCTCTACCTGAACCGGCCGGAAAAGATGAACGCCATGAACTGGCCGTTCTGGCGGGACCTTGAATTGGTGGTGGACGAACTGGAGAAGGATCCCGAGGTGGAGGCGGTCGTGGTTGCCGGAAAAGGCAGGGCCTTCAGCGTCGGCATCGATATCTTCGGCTTCGCCTCGGAGTTCCTGGAGACCATCAGCGCCGCGACCCCCGCGAACCGGGAGGACTTCCGCCGCCTGATTCTCCGGATGCAGCAGGGATTCAGCCGGATGCACGGCGGCGACAACGTCTATATTGCCGCCATCCACCATTACTGTCTCGGAGGAGGGCTCGACCTGGCCGCCGCCTGCGACATCCGCCTGGCGTCGAGGGATGCCGTCATCTCCCTGCGGGAAGCGCGGGTCGCCATCGTGGCCGACATGGGCAGCCTGAACCGGCTCCCCCGGATCATCGGCCAGGGCAACGCCCGGCTCATGGCCTTCACGGCCCGGGACTTCACCGCCACCGAGTGCCTCCGGATGGGCCTGCTCAGCGAGATCTACGAAACGCCGGAAGCGGTGCTGGAGGGGGCCTTGAACCTGGCGGCGGAGATCACCGCCAACGCCCGCTCCGCCGTGAGGGGATCCAAGCGGCTCCTGAACTTCATGGAAAACCACAGCGTTGAGGAGGGACTGGATTACGTGGCCCTCTGGAACTCTTCTTTTTTCAACATCCAGGAGGTCCAGGAAGTGGCCATGAAGTCCGCCGGCCGCGGAAAGAAGGCGGGCTGACCGGCTCAGGTGCTCCGGCCGCCGACGATCCGGTGGAACCTGGCGGAGAAGAGGGACTTCAGCTCGGCGTGGACAGACCGGTACGTCCGCTTCCCCGCCAGGAGTTCCTCGAAGAAGCGGACGGCCCGCCGGCTCCGGACCCCGATGCGGTAGGACACACCGGGAAACCGGTAAAACAGGGCGGCGAGGCGGGCGGCATACTGCAGGTCCCGGCGGATCTCGTCGTTCACCTGCTCCTCGTATTCCCGGATCGGCCTCCCTTCGGCGATGACCCGGGCGGCCATCCGGCCGCTCAGAACGGCAAAGTGGATCCCCTCTCCCGTCAGGGGGTCCACGAGACCGGCCGCGTCACCTGCAAGAAGGGTCCGGCGGGATACGAGCGCGGGCATACCGTCGCAGTAGGGGAGAGGGTGTCCCTGGATCCGGGTGTCCGTCCGCCTTTGGGTCGCCGGGATCCGGTCCAGGAAATCCTGCAGCCGTGCCCGGATGTCCGGCAGCCGCGGCGTCATGGTGGCCACCCCGCAGGAGAGGCCGCTTTTCTTGGGAAAGACCCACCCGTACCCGGAGGGCACGACTCCGAAATCGATGCAGGCCTTCCCGCTCCATTTCTCCAGGTCCTCCGCCGGGACCGACGTTTCAGCGGACAGCCCGATGCCGGCGACGCGGCAGGGAAAGAGGCCCACGGACCGGCCGACCCGCCCCAAGGATCCGTCGGCACCGATGAGCCACCTGGACCGCCACGTCTCCCCGTCATCCGTTACGACCTCCACGGTCCCGTCCCTCTCCGCAACGCCTCTTACCGCCCGTCCTTCCCGGACCTCGCAGCCGGACAGCCTTGCGCACTGCAGGAGGTGATCGTCGAAGCGGTCCCGCATCACCATGACGATCCCGGGCTCCCCCAGGGCCACTTCGAACGGCCGTCCCCCGGCATAGGAAAAGCGGATGTGCCCGACAGACGCCTCCAGAACCGTTTCAGGGAGAGGACCCACGAGGGGCATGATGTGAGGCGGCAGGCCGCCGCCGCAAGGCTTCAATCGGGGAAACCGGGCTTTGTCCAGGATCAGGACGCGGGCTCCCGATTCGGCCAGCATCCGGCCCGCCGATGTCCCCGCGGGGCCGGCTCCGGCAATGATCACGTCGTAGGGATTTCTGTTTTCCACAAACCCGATCCTTGCATCCGATGAATGAAGGGGCGGATGGAGATCCCCTCCTTGCACCCCCGTGACAGCCCCCGCGCCACGGAAGAACCATCCAGCCGCGGGCGCGCGGCCGGGGGTTTCCAGAGGAGCATTCAGGAAGCTTTTCCATCCCTGAGGCTTCCCGATCCAAAGCACCGTGTCGTGGAAAAGATTCCGCGACGACGGAAGCCCCCGTGACAGCCCCCGCGCCACGGATAAACCAAATTCTGCGGGGGCGCGGCCGGGGGCCGGAAGTACGGGAAAGCTATAAACGACAACCTTGGTAAAGTCAAAACCGGGCTCCCGCTCCCGGCATCCCCGGAGCGGACCCGGGAGGGGGACATCCCGCCCCGGGAAAAGGCGCGCGGATCATCCGCAACATCCGATTCCGATTGAAAAATAAGGCGTTCTGAGGTATGGTTCCGCGTCACTTCGGGGAGGCCCTCACCGTGTACTATCATACCGACGGAAACAACGGATACGACGAACGGAAGACCCTGGTCATCGCTTCTCTTTTCCGGGACGATTTCTGCATCGACTGGCTGGTGGACCTCCTTACGGACCTGAAGCCGTCCCAGATCCTGGGCCAGCTGGAGCAGGGGGTTACGGACGGCAGCCTCGTGCGGAAGGAGCCCGGCTACTACGGCTTCGCCAGCGACCGGAAACGCAAGCGCCTTCGGGCCAGCCTCGATCCCCGGGAGGAGAAACATCTCCACGGCTGCATCGCCGACATCCTGATGCGGCAGTTGCCGGACAATGAGCAGAAGGCTCACGCCGTCGCCCACCACCTGATCCACATCCTCAACGACGCCAACCGCTGCCGCTATCTGATCAAGGCCGGGGATCTGCATCTCGATGCCTTTCGTCCGGAAGAGGCCCTCCAGTGTTACAGCAAGGCCCTGGAGGATCTCGCCGCCCTGTCGGGACGTGAGGCGGACGGCCTCTTCAGCGAGACGGCCATCAAGTACTCCAAGATCTCCACGGCGCGTCACGACACGACGAAGGTCCTCTCCATCCTGGAGTCTGCCCTGGAGAAGGCGACCCGCTGGAAGGTGGACCGCGCCCGGGCTCTCCTGAAGATGCACATGGCCAAGAATGAGTGGCTCCGCTCCCGCTACGACAGCGCTCTCAAGTATTTTGAGGAGGGATGGGCCCTGGCCCAGGAGGTGAACGATCCCCGCCTGCTGCACTCGGCGACCACCTTCAGCGCCTTCTTCCTCTTCTGGCAGGGCCGTTTCCGGGAGGCCGTCCGGATGTATGAAAAGGCCGTTCCGGACATCGAGCGCTATCCCCAGGGGGGATTTCCCCTGCTGGCGGTCATGACCGTGGGCTACTGCTATGCCCAGATCGGCCAGGTGACCCAGGGCCTGGGAATGCTCGACGCCCTCCGGAGCCACGGGCTGGGCAAGGGCGACCTGTACCTGGGTGCCTACACGGAGGGCAACATCGGCAACGTCATGCTGGAGATCGGCCGGGTGGACGAGGCCGTCCAGTACCTGGAAGAATCCTCGAAAATAGCCAAGCGGGCCCACAACGACTGGGTCTGGATCACCGGCAAGATGTCCCTGGCCTACGCGTACTATCTCAAGGGGGACACCGAACAGTCCCTCCAGAACCTCCGGGAGTTCCTTCACCACACCCGGAAGGTCCACACGACGGTGTATCTCTACCCCTACCTCCTGGAACTGGGTTCCGCGATGGACCAGGGAGAGCTCCCCGCCGTGGAAGGCCTCTCCCTGGAGAGGGAAATCCAGAGCACGATCAGCGGCCACAATATCTTTCTCAAGGGTGTCGCCTGCCGCTTCCAGGCGCAGCAGTGGCAGCGGGAAGGCCGCCCCCGGGAAGAGGTGATCCGGTCGCTCCGGGTCTCCATCACGAACCTGGAGGAGTCGGGACAGCAGATCGAGCTCGCGAAATCGCGGCTGGAGCTGGCCCGCCAGTATCTGGCCGCCGGAGACCGGGAAGCGGCCCGGGAGCTCACCGTCACGGCCACGCAGACACCGGACGCGTTCAGCGACAAACTCATCCCCGATGAGCTCCGGATGCTCGTGGGGGACCGTCCCGCCGGTGAATCCCTCCTGAAGGAGATCCTGAACCTGGGCCAGAAGGTGGTCACGATCCGGGACAACCGCGACCTGGTCCAGCACATCCTGTCTACCCTGAACCGGATCACCGGCGCCGAGCGGAGCGCCATCTTTCTCCTCGAGGAGGAGGACGGCATGTCGCGGCCGGTGCTTCGGGCCTCGAAGAACCTGACCTCGGAGCAGGTCACACACCGCTCGTTCGCCTCGTCCCTGAAGATCATCGGCGAAGTGGCCCGGGCGGGAAAGGGCCGGATCCTCGCCGATGGACCCGCCGGGGAAGGGGGCGGCGCGGAAGCCGACATCATCCGGTCCCGCATCTGCGTGCCCATGATCCTCCGGGACAAGACCGTCGGGGTCCTCTATCACGACAACCGGCTCCTCTCCAGCGCCTTCCGGGAATCGGACCTGGATCTCCTGTCCTACTTCGCGGCCCTGGCGGCCTTCGCCCTGGACAACGTCCGGGCCTACGAGGAGATTCAGCGCCTCAACCGCAAACTGTGCGAGGAAAACCTCTACTACAGGGAAGAGCACCTCCAGAACCTGCACTTCGACGACATCATCGGCGAGAGCCCCGGGATTCGCCGTGTCCTGGCCCAGATCGACCAGGTCACCGGGACGGACGCGACGGTGATGATCATCGGTGAGACCGGCGTAGGCAAGGAGCTCGTGGCGAGGGCCATCCACCGCCACAGCACCCGGCGGGACAAACCGTTCATCAAGGTGAACTGCAGCGCTCTCCCGGAAAGCCTGATCCCCAGCGAACTTTTCGGCCACGAGAAAGGGGCTTTCACAGGAGCCATCCGCCGGCGCCTCGGCCGCTTCGAGCTGGCCGACGGCGGAACGCTCTTTCTCGACGAAATCGGCGAGATCAGCCTGGATCTTCAGGTCCGTCTGCTCCGGGTGCTCCAGACCCGGGAGTTCGAAAGGGTCGGCGGTACCGAGACCATCCACTCCGACTTCCGGCTCCTGGTGGCGACGAACCGGAACCTGGAACTGGACGTGAAAACCCAGAAGTTCCGCCCGGATCTTTACTACCGCCTCGCCGTCTTCCCCATCTACGTGCCGCCCCTCCGGGAGCGCCGCGAGGACATCCCCCTCCTGGCCATCCATTTTCTCAAGATCTACGCCCAGAAGCGGGGCAAGGAATTCACCAAGATCCCCGAGGCGGAGATGGAAAAGCTACTGGATTACGAATGGCCGGGAAATGTGCGGGAGATGGAAAACATCATCGAGCGGGGAACGATTCTCAACCCCGGTCCGGTGTTCCGGGTTCCGGAGCTGGGGTCGCGCCTGGCCGAAACCCCGCCCCCGGGGGAAGGGGTGAGCCTGATGGACAACGAACGGAGGCACATTCTCTGGGCCCTGCAGAAGACGAGCTGGAAGGTCCGGGGAAAGGGCGGAGCGGCGGAGCTCCTGGAGCTGCCCGCCTCGACCCTTGCCTTCCGGATGAAAAAGCTGGGGATCCGGAGACCCGAGACCCAATCCTGAAGGTCATCCGGGGAAAAGATAGCAGGCCGCGCCGACTCCGTCTTGGAGGGGGAACGGAACACAGGCCGCGGCCTGCCGACGGAAAGGAACCAATGACGGGAGGGACGGCCCACGGACGATCCGCCGGCCGTCCCCCTTGAATGAAAAGCCTTCCCCGCTTCAGGCCTTCCCGTGCGCGGCCTTGTAGAGCGGGTCGTTTTCCTGCAGCTCCCGCCGCATCACCTTCCCCACCAGGGTTTTGGGAATCTCCTTGATGAACTCAACATGCTTCGGCGCCTTGTAATGGGTCAGGTTCGCCCTGCACCAGTCCTTGAGTCCGTCCTCGGTGATCCTGCCGACCCAGGACTCCTTCAGGACCACCCAGGCCTTGATGGCCTCTCCCGTCTCCGGATCCGGAAGGCCCGCCACGGCCACTTCGCTGATGCCCTCGTGAGCCCCCATGAGCTGCTCCACCTCTGTCGGGAAGACCGAGTAGCCCTTCACCTTGATGAGCTGCTTCTTCCGGTCGTTCAGGGTCACCCGTCCATGGGCGTCCATGAAGCCGATGTCGCCCGTGTAAAGCCAGCGTTTCCCGTCCTCCCGAACACGGACCGTATCGGCAGTCTCCTCCGGGTTGTTCAGGTACCCCTGCATGACCGTGGGACCTGCCACGATGAGCTCGCCGCTCTCACCCACCGGCATTTCCTTCTCGCCCGTGAACATGTCGACAATCTTCCAGTCGAGGCCCGGCAGAGCCAGCCCGATGCTTCCCGTCGTGTCCACGTCGCTGATGGGACCGCCCGCCACGACCGGCGACGCCTCCGAGAGGCCGTACCCCTCCAGAAGCCGCGATTTCGTCACCTGCTCGAAGCTGTCCTTGACATTCCGGTGCAGGGGACCGGCTCCGGAGATGCTGCCCTTGAGCTTGTTCGCAATGGGGTACTTGCTGATATCCGGGAAGTCGGCGATTCTCTTGAACATCACTTCCGCCCCCGGGAAATAGGTCTGCCCGTCCGGGGCGATCTCGCAGATCGTCTTCAGGAGCACCTCCGTCTCCGGCGGACGAGGGAAGAGCATCATCCACATCCCGCAGTAAAGCACCGTGTTCATGATGGCCGTCATGCCGAAGGAGTGGAAAAGCGGCAGGATCCCGACCATGCAGGCACCGGGCTCCAGCGTCCACAGCCAGGCGCCCACCTGGATGGCGTTGCAAACGCAGTTGGAGTGGCTGAGAACCGCCGCCTTCGGGACGCCCGTCGTCCCGCCGGTCATGATGTAGGTTGCCACGTCGTCGGGGCTCACGGTCGTACGAAGCGGCTCCGGCTTCGCCTTCAGGAGGTCGAGAAAACAGAGGGATTCGGGTGGCACCGGACCGGTGGGGATCTTTTTGAGCTTCTTGGCCATCCACTTCTTCCAGTCGGCGATTTTGAGCATGTCCGCCACGTTCGTCTCGATCCAGTGGTGGACGTGGAGATCCTGCTCGATGGGCTTGAGGAGCGGCTCATAAAGGGCGTCCAGGAAGATCACCGTCCGCGCTCCGGTGATGTTCAGCTGATGAAGGATCTCCCCCGGCTTGTAGGTGGGGTTGATGCCCGTCACGATGACCCCGAGCTTGGCGCAGGCATAGTAGGCAATGACGTACTGGAAGCAGCTCGGCAGGACGAGGGCGAGCACGTCGCCCTTCCTCAGGCCCAGCCTGCGGAGGCTTTGGGCCAGGGCGTCCACGTGGCCGAGGATCTCCCGGTATGTCATGAAGGAGTCAAGGAACCAGGCCGCCCTGCTGTCCGCGTATTTCTCCGCCGACGCCGACAGCATCTCGTAGAGGGTGATCCGGGGGAAGTCGATGTTTTTTGGAATCTTCTCGGGCCATCCGGCCTCGGGCTGCAGCCAGGGTTTCGATTCGTCCACGCGCAGTTGATTCTGATCCGCCATAGGGTCTCCTTTCCCGTTCTCCCGGAATTTGCTCACGTTTCCTGCGGATGCTTGCAGGCAACACTCCTCCGTCGGCGCCATCCCGGGGAGGCGCCCGGGGACCCGGGGTCCGTGCCCGTGCCGGCTGTCACCCGGCATCAGGCGATGTGAATTGCTGGTTTCTCCTTCTTCCCGCAGGGTGAAGACGATCACCTTTGATTGCGGGCGGCTTGAAAGACGCTATTTCTCCTGCTGGCCCAGCCCCAGGAGCTTCCCGAGGTCTTCCCGGAGCATCTCCTGAGGGCCCGCGCCGCCGAGCAGGACCATGGCGTCCCGCATGTAGCGCTGGGCGTCGTACTCCATGGTATATCCGTATCCTCCGAGCACCTGAACGCAGTCCATGGATGCTTTCCGGGCCGTCTCCACGGCCAGGATCCTGGCCGTCGCCGCCTCCGCGGCACAGCGCATCTCCTCGTCGGACAGGCAGGCGGCCTGCCGGGCGACCAGGCGGGTCGCCCGGATCCGTACGGACATGTCGACGAGCATGTCCTTCACGGCGCTGAAGGCGATGATGGGCCGGCCGAACTGGACCCGTTCCTTCGCATACTGCACGGCATAGTCGAACGCCCCCTGGGCAATTCCCAGGCCGCATGCGGAGACCTCCAGGTCTTCCGTTTCCCGGAGCAGTCCCCACTGTTTCCGGCCCTGATTCAGGCCCTCCGGGCCTCCCAGTACATTCTCCCGGGAAACGGCGACACTCTCGAAGCGGACCTCGCCGATGCCGAGGCTCGCGGTCCCGACCAGATCCGTCGCCCCGGCCGTTACGCCGGGGGTCTTCGCGTCCACCAGGAAGAAGGACAGCCCGCCGTTGTCCCTGTCCGTCCCGGCCAGGGTCAGGATCGTCGTAGCGCAGCCGGCCAGGCGGACGAACTGTTTCTCCCCGGAGAGCAGGAATCCGTCCCCCTTCGGGGTGGCCGTCATCCCGACGGCCAGCGGGTCATACCCTGCCTCCGGCTCCAGGATGGCGCCGGCAAACAGCGCCGAGCCGTCGACCACGGAGGGCAGATGGCGCTCCTTCTGTTCCGTGCTTCCCAGATCGCCCAGGTTCTTGCCGCCTCCGAGGGCGCAGGCGGCAAAGGCACCCGCCAGGGCCGGGTAAACAGCGGACAGCTCCTCGATGATGAGCGTCGCGGCCAGGACGTTCCGGCCTCCTCCGCCGTACGCCTCGGGGACCACGAGACCGCAGAACCCGTTGTCGGCAAGCGGACGGTACAGGCTCTCCGGAAAGTCCCCTTTCTGATCCGCCTCCCGGGCCGCTTCGCGCGTGCATTCCCGGGCGATGAACCGGCGGATGGTATCCCTGATCACTTCCTGTTCTTCCGTCAGTCTGAAATCCATCTTGAATTCCTTTCAGGCTCTCCCTTCGCCCGTCATGGCCGGGACGGCCCGGGAGGCTCTTCCGTTCCTCAGACCCTGCGCTCGTACCCCTTCCAGTAGCGCTCCCGGATCTTCTTCTTGTCGACCTTTCCCAGGTTGGTCAGCGGGATGGCATCCCAGAACTCGACCGTCTTGGGACAGATGAGGCTCCCCTTGCGCTCCTTCACGAAGTTGATCAGCTCCTTCTCCGTGGCGGTCTTTCCTTCATGGAGGACGACGATCGCCTTGACCGCCTCGCCCCACCGCTCGTCGGGAACGCCGATCACCGCGGCGCCTTTTACGGCCGGGTGTTCGAAGAGCATGTCCTCGATCTCCCTCGGGAAAATGTTGAATCCGCCGCTGACGACCATGTCCTTGGAGCGGTCGACGATGTAGAGGAAGCCCTCCTCGTCCATCTTCGCCATGTCGCCCGTCCAGAGCCACCCGTCCCGGATGGTCTCCGCCGTGGCCTCGGGGTTCTTCAGGTAGCCCGTCATGACATTGATGTGGCGGCAGATTATGTCCCCCACCTCGCCCGGGGGCACGTCGTTCCCGTCGGCGTCGACGAGCCGTACGGTCGCCGGAAACGTCGGCCTTCCGCAGGAGCTGAAGATCCGCCGCTCCCGCTCCGGATCCTCGATCATGTGCTCTTCCCTCGGCAGGGCGCTGATCATCATGGGGGCCTCGGTCTGGCCGTAGAGCTGCGTGAAGATAGGCCCGAAGGTGTTGATGGCCTGCTTCAGTCGCTCCGGGGCGATGGCGGCGGCCCCATAGACGACGTTCCGCAGGCTCGAGACGTCGTACTTCCCCCGGTCCGGGTAATCGAGAAGGACGTAGATCATGGTCGGGACGACGAATGTGGAGGTGACCCCGTGCTTCTGGACGGCCTCGAGGAAACTCTTCGGGTCGAACCCGTCGAGGATTACGCAGACCCCCCGGCGGATCATGATGGGGATCATCAGGCACCCCCCCGCATGGGTGAGGGGTGTCGCGAAGGCGAAGACCTCGTCGTAGCCGAAGCCCAGTTCCAGCATCTCGGTGATGTACGTGCCGATCCAGGCCCGGTGTGAGAGCATCACGCCCTTGGGAAGCCCCGTTGTCCCGCCGGTGAAGTAGATCCCTGCCAGATCCTCCTCATCGATGTCCACGTGCGGAACCTCCGGTGGATGTTCCTGGATGAGCGTCTGGAGGTGCAGATGGCCCTCGGCGATCTTCTCCGGGTCCTTGCCGACGCAGATGAAGTGCTTGACCGTCTTGAGGCGGGGGATCATCTCCATCACGCGGGACGCCATCTTCTCATGGTAGATGATCGCCTTGCACTCCGCGTGGTTCATCATGAACACGTGGTCGTCATTCGTCAGCAGGACGGCCAGGGGCACCCGGATGACGCCGATCTTCGCCAGGCCGTACTCGCAGGAGATGTACTCGGGACAGTTGGCCATCAGGAACGCCGTCGTGTCTCCTTTCTTCAACCCCAGCTTCGACAGGGCGTTCGCCAGGCTGTAGGCCGCCTTCTGCATGTCATCATAGGTGTACGATTCGTCGTGGTACTTCATGGCCACCCGGTGCCTGAAGTTCATGACGCACCGGTCATACATCTCTCCGACCGTCGTGCCGAATATCATTGCTCAACCTCCTCCGTTTTCCCCGGCGGGGAGTTTCCTGATCGCTCCGGTCCCTACGCGGGACCGGCATCAACCCTTGTAGAAGTTTTTCTTGTACAGCTTCCCGCTCAGGCCGGTCAAGTCAGCCCATTTCAAGGGGCCTCCCTTGTCGGCGGGGAAGCCGATCCCCCAGATGGCGCCGATATCGACGGCCCGCGGCCCCTTGACGACGCCCTTGTCCAGCAGCTCCTTGCCCGTCTCCACGAAGGGGAGAAACAGCATTTCCTGGAGAGACTCGACGCTCATCTCCTTCTTCAGCCCCTGCGGATTGACGAGGGGAAGCGCCTCCGGATCGACGGCCCCCTCCTTCGTGTAAAATCCCTTCCCGTTCTTGTTGCGGCCGAAGCGGCCCGCCTTGTAGACGTTCTCCAGCGCCATCGGCGCCTTCCGCCCGAGTGACTTGGTCAGGACCAGGTAGGACACGTCGATCCCGACCTCATCGGTGAGGCGGATCGGGCCGACAGGAAGGCCGAACCGCATCATGGCGTTGTCCACGGCGTCCATGGGCACGCCCTCCCCCAGCAATTCGTAAGCCTTGATGAAGTAGGGAAACAGCATGGCGTTGACGACGAATCCGGGGTTGTCGTTGCAGACGATGGGGCGCTTGCGCAGGCCCGCGGCGAAATTCAGGAGGTTGTACACCGCCTCGTCCGTGGTCTCCTTTCCCCGGATGATCTCCAGGAGCTCCATCCGCCAGACGGGGGAAAAGAAATGGGCGCCCAGAAAGCGCTTCGGGTGCGTCACGCTCCGGGCCAGCCGGTCCACCGGCAGGCTCGAGGTGTTGCTGACGATCAGGCAGTCCTCCGGTACGGCCCGGCAGAGGTCCCCGTAGACCTGGTCCTTCACGGCGGGATCCTCGAATACCGCCTCGACGACAAGATCGACGTCGGCGAAATCGGCCGTCCACTCCGAGACGGGCTTGAGCAGACCCATGAGGTCATCGACGGACTTTTTGAACTGGCCCTTCTCCGCCATGCCCTCCAGGATTTTTTTCACAAAGGCCTTTCCGGGCTCCAGGGCCTCGGGAAGATCCTTCACCACGACAGGTACCTGGAGGCACCGGAGCATGTCGATGATGATCCCCCGCCCCATGGTGCCGAAGCCCAGGACGGCCAGTTTCTTCAGGGGCCGGGGATGGAAGCCCTTGGGGATCATGGTCAGGGGCTTGTCCGAGTACGTCTTCAGAAAGAAGGTGTTGATGGAGCCCTTGCACTCCGGCGTCGCCAGGACCTCGAGAAAGCACTCTGTCTCAATCTTCAGCCCTTCCGCGAGGGAGGCGCACTTCAGTCCCTCCTCAACGGCTTTGATGGCGAGGCGGGGCGCCGGCAGGTCCCGGCCCCGGGAGGCCTTCCGGGCGAGGGCGCGGGCCGCGGCGACGGCTTCGTCCAGGCCGGAGAGGTCCGGCACGCTCCTCCGGAGTGTCGACGCATCGCGGGCGATTTCTTCCGCAAAGGCCTTGGCACGCTCCACCAGGTCGTCCTTTTCCGGGCAGACCCGGTCCACCAGGCCGGCTTCCAGGGCCTTGCCGGCGGGAACGACGGCCCCACGGACGATCATCTCCAGGGCGGAAAGCCCGATCAGCCTGGGCAGGCGCTGGGTACCACCACCACCCGGGATGACCCCGACATTGCACTCCGGAAGGCCGATCCGGGTCCGGGGACCGTTTGCGGTGATCCGGGCGGTCATGGCCAGGGCAAACTCGTACCCGCCGCCCATGCAGGGACCGCTGATGGCGGCCACGGTGGGAATGCCGAGGTTTTCCAGGCGGGTGAACAGGTCGTTGAAATGGGCCAGCCGGGTGCGGAAGGCCTCAATGTCCGTCTGCCCCCCCAGCATGTCCAGGTTGGCACCGGCATGAAAACCCGTCGCCTTCCCGGAATAGAAGACCACGCCACGATAGCGCGACCTGTTTTTCTCCAGCTCGGCCAGGGTCTCCTCGAAGCCCGAGATGGCCTCGTTCGTCCACGTGTTGACGGCCTCTCCGGGCACGTCGATCCGGATGACGGCGATGCCGTTCTGATCCTCGCTGGTAAACGCCTTTGCCATGTCCTTCATCCTTTCGCGCTTCCGGGGGATCCGGACCGCAGGAGACGATCCGGACCCCGGAAACCGTTTTATTTTTTCTCCTGCTCCGCCAGGAGCCGCCTCAGGATCTTTCCGGCTCCGCTCTTGGGCAGGCTGTCCACGAAGACCACCGACGCGGGAACCTTGTAGGCGGCCATCTTGTCCTTGCACCAGCCGATGATTTCCTCTCCGGTGACCTTCCCCTTGAAATCGGGCTTCAGGACGACGTAGGCCCTGGGCTCCTCGCCCCGGTACGGATGGGGAACACCGATGGCCGCCGCCTCGGCGATCGCCGGGTGCTGGTACAGGAAGGCGTCGATCTCCGCCAGGAAGACGGAGAATCCGGAGACCTTGATCATCTCCTTTGCACGGCCGACGATGCGGAACCAGCCGTCCTTGTCCACCGTGACCATGTCCCCCGTCTTGAGGTAACCGTCGGAGGTGATGGTGTTCTTCGTCTGCTCCGGGGCGTTCCAGTACCCCTTCATGACGCAGGGCCCCTTGATCCAGAGCTCGCCCTCTTCGCCGATGCCGGCTTCCTTGTCCGGCGTGCTTGGATGGACGATCTTCACGTCGTGCCAATACACGGGACTTCCGATGGTGCCCGGCGAGAAGTTCTGGCAGTTGTTCCCCACGATGCCGCCCGTACACTCACTGAGGCCGTAGCCTTCCACGATGTGGGTCCCCGTCAGCTCCTTCCAGCGCTTGTGGATCTCCAGGGGCACCGGGGCGCCGCCGGAGAGGACAAAGCGGAGGGACTTCAGGTTGTAGTTGCCGATGATGGGCAGGTTGCAGACGGCCACGTTGATGGGCGCAATCGTGACCCAGCCGGTGACCTTGTAGTTCTGGATCACGTCCAGCATGGGCAGGAGGTCGAAGCGGGCGAAGAGGATCAGGGTGCTCCCCACGGCCAGGGCCGGGTTCATGGCGATGTCCAGGCCGGTGATGTGGAACAGGGGCAGGATGATCAGGTGGACGTCGTTCTCCGTGTACTCGTAATAGTGGCGCACCGCCAGATTGTGGACCGCCATGTTGCCGTGAGTCAGCATGGCCCCCTTGGGGGATCCCGTCGTTCCCGCCGTGTACTGGAGCAGGGCCACGTCGTTTTCCAGGTCGATGTCCACCCTGGGCGGGTTGGGGGGCGTCTTCTCGATGAGGCTCTTGAAGTCGATGGTGCCGGGGATGGTCTTCTTCTCCGTGGACATGGAGGCATGAATGGGGATCGCCGGCTTCTCCGGCAGGTAGTCGGCAAAGCTCGTGACGAGAATGTTTTTCAGGCCGCACCGGTCCTTGACGGGCTCCAGGACGGGCCAGAAGAAGTCCTCCATGATGATCGTCTCGACACCCGCATCCTCCAGCTCGTACTGGAGCTCGTCCGGCTTGTACATGGGGCTCACGTTGACGACGATGCCGCCCATTTTCAGGATGCCGTAAAAGCCGATGACGAACTGGGGGCAGTTCTCGAAGTAGAGGCCGACCCGGTCGCCCTTCTTGAGACCCATGTTGACAAGGGCCGTGGCCAGGCGGTCGGTGGCATCGTCCAGTTCCCGGAAGGACGTCTCATGTCCGTAAAACAGGATCGCCGTCTTGTCGGGCCGGATCTTCGCCTGCTTCCGGATCAACTCGAAAATGGGCTCATTGGGAAGGGGCGGGACTACGGGGTCCTGTTTGGGCCAGTTGTGTTCCCAGATTCTCTGCATCGTTCCTCTCCTTTTTTCGTTCGATGGTGAATCCCGGTGATTGTATCGATCCTTTCCTCACCGCCGGGAGCCCCTCGGGTACGCCATTCGTCCTGGTCCCCCCACGCCCGTACGGCCTGTTTCGCGTCTTTCCCCGCTTATCGTCTCCTTTTCTCTTCTCGTATCCGCCGGAAATGCTTCTCCCCCTCCGGCAAACCGGTATGGTCCCGGACGGAATTACATCCCCAGGACCTTGCTCAGGATATTTTTCTGGATCTGGGACGTTCCCCCGCCGATGGCCAGGATCAGGATGTCCCGGAAATAGCGCTGCATGTCGTGGGCCATCAGGGAACCCGACTCCCCCATGACGTTGATGCCACGGAGACAGATCTTCTTTGCCGTCTCGGCGCAGAAGTACTTGGACATGGAGGTCTCCAGGACCGGCTGCATGCGCTGCACTTCCTTCCAGGCGGCGGAATAGGCCAGCTGGCGCATCGCCTCGAGGTCCGTGGCCATCTCCGCCAGGGTGTGCTGGAGGGACTGCGTGTCGGTCCCGGCGCTCCGCCTGATCTTCTCGGCGGCGAAGGCCAGGGCGTCCCGGAAGGCCGCCTCGGCGATGCCGATGCAGCAGGACGACAGGACGAGCCGCTCCTGGTTGAGAAGCTTCATCTCCTGCTTCCAGCCGTTGTTGAGCCCCTTCTCGCCGCCCAGGATGTCCTCCTGCCGGACCCGCACGTTGTCGTAGTTGACCTCGCAGGTGTTGGATCCGTGGTAGCCCAGCTTCTCGACGGGCCGCGTGCTGTATCCCGGAAGCTTCGTGTCGACGATGAAGGCGGTGATCCCGTTGTACTTGGACTCGGCCGTCCGGGTGAAGGTAACGGTGTAGTCCGTCACGCCGGCGCCGGTGATGAACATCTTGTTGCCGTTGATCACCCAGCCGCCGTTCTCCGGGACGGCCTTCGTCCGGATGCTGGCCGCGTCGGACCCGGCGTTGGGCTCCGTGAGGCCGAAGCTGAACATGATCTCGCCCTTCGCCAGCCGCGGGAGGTACTTCGCCCTCTGCTCGTCGCTGCCGTTGACGGTGATGATCTCGTTGCCGTAGAGGAGAATGTTTCCCAGGGCCCAGGAGAGGACCGCCAGGCGCTTGGAGATCTCCTCGAACAGGATCATCAGGTCCAGGACGTCGCCGCCCTTTCCGCCGTATTCCTTCGGGATGTTGATCCGCGCCAGGTCCAGGTCGCAGAATTTCCGGACGAGGTCGTGGGGAAACTCGTCCCGGCCGTCGAAGGCCCGGACCCATTCCCGGGGCATCTCCCGCTCCACGAAGTCGCGGACGGTCTTCCTCAAGGCGTTCTGCTGTTCCGTAAAGCTCAAATCCATCGCACCGTCTCCTTTTCCGCCTGCGCTCCCCGATTCCTCATCCCGCCTGGGGCCGCCGGTGCATGAGGAAGTTCATGTCCAGGGACATGACCTTCTCGTCCCGCTGGTTGCGGACTTCGTAATGCCAGACCTGGAACCCCTGGGCCGGCTTGCCCGTTTCCTTCTTGTCCTTTACGGTAATATGGACCGTGATCGTGTCGCCCAGCTTCACGGGGGCGAACATGCGCATGCTGTCCGTCCCCATCCAGGCGATCATGGCGCCGCCCTCGATTTTGGCCTGCGCCGCCAGCCCCACCGCGAGCCCGAAGATCAGCGGGCCGTGGGCGATCCGCCCCTTGAAGACGGTCTTCTGGGCGTAGACCTCGTCCGTGTGGAGGGGATAGAAGTCCATCGTCAGGCCCGCCCAGTTCACCACGTGGGTCTCCGTGACGGTGATCGACGGGGTCTGGAAGTGGAACCCCGGGTCGAAATCTTCCCAGTACTTGTCAGGCATCGCTTTCTCCTTTCCCTTCACTTCGCCGTGGGGCGGAACTTGGGCAACTTGAAGTCTTCGTTCAGCGTCTCGAAGACGACCTCCACGGGCATGTCGCAGCGGACCTCCTCGGGCCTGCAGCCCACAATATTGGTGAGCATCTGAACCCCTCCCTCCTCCAGCCGGACGACGGCTACGACGTAGGGCATGTCGGCGATGAAGGCCGAGGGGGCGTTGCTCTCGACGACGGTGTAGGTGTAGATGGTCGCCCGGCCCGAGGCGGGAACCCACTCGACGGCGTCGGAAAAGCAGTGGGGACAGGCGATCCGCGGATAGAAAATGTATTTTCCACAGTCCGAGCACTTCTGGATGATGAACCGCTCTTCCTTTGCGGCGTCCCAGAAGGGCTTCGCCCAGGGGTTCACCACGGGAACGGGTTTCTTCGGTGCGTCCATATCAGTCCTCCTCCCCGGCGTATTGCCGGACAAGTCATTTCCCGGTTTACAGAGAAACGTGGCAGCGACCCTTTCTCAGATCCGTATCATTTCCCTTATTTGGACGGTTTCCTTTCATACCGCCCCCGGACCGCTCAAAAATGCCTGGATGCAAGGCCCCTGACGATCCGGACCATGGGGCCTGCTTCCCTTCTCAAAGGGCTGTTCAAAATGGGCTGGATGCAAGGCCCCTGAAATCCTGGGCCGCGAGGCGTACTTTGAAGTACGTTGAGCGGTGCAGGATGAAGGAAACGCAGCAGTCGGCCCATTTTCAACAGCCCGCTAAGGTATTTCTGTACCCAGGATCGATACCTGGGCATCCATATAGGTCCCGCCCACAGCCGTCTCGACGGCGAAGCGGGCGTTCGGCACCTGGCGATCCCCCGCCTTGCCCATGAGCTGCCGGGCCGTCTCCACCAGGAGCGCCACGGCACCGCCGGCTCCCGTGTGGCCCTGGGAGAGCATGCCGCCATTGGTGGTGCAGGGGATGCGGCCTCCCGGCCACGTCTCGCCCCGGAGGAAGATTTCCCCGGCCTCGCCGCGCCCGCAGAAACCCAGCTCCTCGAATCCGATGATCTGGAAGATCGGATAGGAATCGTAAATCTCGGCAATGTCCATGTCCGCCGGGGAGAGACCCGCCTCCTCGAAGGCCATCTTCCCGGCCTTGGCCCAGCCGAACCGGGACACGTCGGGCTCCTGGGAGTAGACGAAATGGGTGACCACCCCGCCCTCCCCCAGCAGGTAAACGGGCTTCTCCACGAGATCCCGCGCCCGCTCCGCGGAGGTGACGATGAAGGCCGCCCCGCCGTCGAAGAGCATGTTCGACTGTTTGGCCCGCAGCGGCGTCGATAGCATCTTCGACTTGACGACCTCCTCGATGGTGAGGGGCTTGCGGAAGAAGGCGTTCGGATTGAGCTCCGCCCATTTCCGGTTGGAGACGCAGACCGCCGCCATGTGCTCGTCGGTGCAGCCTGTCTCGTACATGTAGCGCATGGTCGAGAGGGCCGTGACGGCGGAATAGTGCTGGCCGTAAGGGACTTCCCACTCGGCGGAGATGCCCGCCGTGGAGAAGAGGTCGATGGCCCCCTGGGCGGTGACGCCTGTGCCCAGCTTTTCCGCATGGACGAACAGGATCATCGAGGCGGCGCCGCTGTAGATCAGCGCTGCCGCGATCTCGAGGGCGCAGGTGCTGCTGGAGCCGCCGGCGAAGATCTGGCAGTTTTTCTTCACGTTCTTGAGTCCCAGCTCCTCGGCGATGCGGCAGGTGACCAGTTCCGTGTTGAAGGCGGGGCTATAGAGGGCCCCCGTCGGCATCACGTAGTCGATCTCGTCCTTGTTGATCCCGGCGTCCTTGATGGCCATCTTGGCCGAGGCCATGCCGTGGTAGATGGCCGCCGTTTCGGGGAACCGGCCTGTGGGCACCTCGCCGATCCCGATGATGGCGACCTTTCCTTTGAGCTTGCTCATGCTTTCCTCCTTGTTTCGCGTCGCGCCGGAACCCGCCGCCTGTGGACCCGCCGGTCCGCGCAACCGCCCCTCACCGCGGGACGTCCCGTCACCCGTGATTTCAAGAGCAGGCGGGCGGGGAAAAGGGGCCCCGCCCGCCGTCCGGTCACTTTTTGATGCCCGCCAGGTTCTCGGCGATGCCCTTGCACCGGCCGATGATCTTCCTGGCTTCCATGAAGATCGTCATCCGCTCGGCGAAGGGAGAGCCCTCGCCGTGGAGGCAGATCGTCTCCAGGTCCGCCGAGGTGATCCGGCGGATCAGGTCGAACATCCGCAGCCGGTCCTCCGTCGGAACGGAGGCCTTTCCCTGCAGGTACTTCTTGATGTCGCCCTGGGTCTCCGGATTCTGCCAGTCCTTGTAGGTCGGAGCCGTCACCAGGAGGCCGCCGGCCAGGTCCTGGATGATCTCGCAGACCTTGTGGTAATTATGGGCGAAGTGGTACTTGGCGATGTTCGTCGTGATGGGATTCGGCACCGGGATTCCCGCGTGGTCAACGAAATCCAGGCAGGCCGAGCGGGACAGGGCCGAGAGGGTCTCCAGATAGATGACCAGTTCGGTGATCTTCTCCCGGACATGGGGTGCGTCGAGCACGCCGTTGTAGTCCGCAATGGCCACGGCGACGCCCAGGAGCTGCTCGCTCAGCGGGATGCGGTAGGCGCAGCCCGTGCGGCGGTGCATAAGGGCGAAGTTGTAGACCATCGTGGCGGCCATCTTCCACTCGCCGCACAGGAAGACCCGGTCCCAGGGAACGAGGACGTCGTCGAAGATGATCAGGGAGTCCGTGTGCATGCGACGGAGGGGGCTCTCGACGGGGAACTCCAGGTCGCTGATCCGGCCATGGAAGGGACGGACGATCTGGCGGATCCCCTTGGTGTTTGCCGGGATGGCGAAGGCGACTGCGTAGGGCGCGTCTTCCGGCCCACCCATGGCCCGGCAGGGGATCACGAAGAACTCGTTGCAGTAGGCGGCCCCGGTGATGTGGACCTTGGCGCCCCGCACGATGATCCCCTCGTCGTTCTTGTCGACGACCCGGACGTGGAAGTCCGGGTGGGCCTGGCCCGCGTCGGAGGGCCGGAGCCTGCGGTCGCCCTTCACGTCGGTGACGCCGGCGACGACGCACTTGTCGGTCTTCTTCAGGTACTTCCGGTAGTTCTCGATCCGCTCCAGGTAGACCTTCCCCGCATCGCCCATGGTCCGCGCCGTGATGGAGATGGCGTTCATCGCGTCGGCACCGATGTCGTGGGCCAGAGGGATGTAGCCGTCGCCCAGCTCCGTTGCCTTGATGATGAGCTCCAGGTGCTTGAGCAGGTCTTCCCCGTTCTTCGGCACGTGGTTGTAGCGGCTGATGTTCTCTCCCAGTTCCTCGTCATAGACGAGGGCCAGGTCCTTGTATTGCGGATCGTGGGCCATCAGGTAGTCGACGGCGACGGTCTCGACGCAGGCCATCAGATCGGGATCCGTTGCCACGTTCTCGATCTTCCGGCCCTTGTAGTAGACGATGCGTCCGTCGTTCAGACTGTCCCTGTACTCCTGTGCTGTCATCAAACCCATTTCGAATTGCCTCCTTTGGTTGGCCGGCCTCGTCTCAGGCCGGTCCGCGATCGTTTTTGTTCCGCCCCTGGGCCGGGCGTCGGATGCTGAATGCAAAGCCGGGAAACGGCTCGGCCTCCGCCGGCTTCCCGGTTTCACCGCCGGGAATGCGGGTGCGGTGGCTGCCGGGAAGGGATGGGAAGGAGTCCCCCCGGAGCCGCCCGCCTGGACCGGCTTCCCGGTCTCGATCCCTAAATGGAGCCGCCACCGTCGGCCACGAGGATCTGGCCGGTCATGTAGGACGAGGCGTCCGAGGCCAGGAACAGGGCGACGCGGCCCACTTCTTCCGGCTGGGAGATCCGCCCGAGGGGCGTGTGACCCATTTCCTGCTTCAGCAGGGGCTCGTTCGTCCAGAGGGCCTGGCTGAACTTGGTCTGTACGACGCCGGGGGCGATGCAGTTGACGCGGATCCCGTAGGGCCCCAGCTCCTTCGCCATCGCCCGGGTCAGCATGTTGATGCCGGCCTTGCTGATGCAGTAGAGGCCGAGTCCGATATCGGGCGATACGCCGCCCACGGAGGAGATGTTGATGATGTTGCCGCTCTTCTGGCCCTGCATGATCTTGCCCACCAGAATGCTCGTCATGGTGTAGCCCTTGAGGTTGGTGACCATGATCTGGTCGTACATCTTCTCTTCCATGTCCACGAGGAGCCCCATGCCGGGATTCGTGGCGGCGTTGTTCACCAGGATGTCGATCCGGCCGAATTCCTTCATGACGGCGTCCACCATATTGCGGATGGCGTCCATCTCCCGCACGTGGGCCGAGACGGCAAGGGCGCGCCGCCCCTTGGCGCGGATCTCCTCCGCCACCTTCTCCAGGTCCGGCAGCTTCCGGGCGCTGACCGCCACATCCGCCCCCGCGTCGGCCAGCGCCAGGGCGATGGCCTTGCCGATTCCGCGGCTGCCTCCCGTTACGAGGGCTACCTTTCCTTCCAGGGCCAAGTAAGAAGTATCCAAAGCTGTTCTCCTTTCTGCGTGGATTTGCCGGTCGGCGGGTGCGGTGTCGGATCCGCTCCCGTTTGATCGATGAGGACCGATGGACGGTCACTCCTGCTAATTTTGCAAGATCGGTGCCATCGGCCGAAAGGTTTATTGATCAATTATATCGGTTAGATTGAATGGCCGGAGGGGACCGGCGCCTCTATCCTGCACAACATGTTGCGCAAGACCGCCTGCATGTTGCGCGTACCGGCCTCCCGGGAACGCCAAATTCATTCGGCGGCACCGGGAACCCGAAAAGGAGACCGGTTTGAAACGAATCCTTGCTGGCGACAGCCCCCACGCCACGGGAACAACCGAACTCCGCGGGGGCGCGGGAATCAGCGGCTATCCCGCAAGCATCCCATCGAGGAGGCGGACCGTCTCGACATAGGAAGCCGCCATCTCCCGGATGACCTCCCCGGCAGGCCGGATTTCCTCCACCTGGGCGACGCTTCGCCCGGCGCTCCAGAAATCCCGCCATCGCTTCGAGGCGGGGTCGGGACGCTCCTCGAAAGCCCGAATGCTGTCAGCCAGCCAATTGGCCGGGTTGCCGGTGATCCGGTCGCTCTCGACGATGTCGTCGGGATCGGACCGGACGATCGCCTCCTTGTAAGCCACGGCCGCCCGCGCTTCCGGGGTGGCGATCAGCCGTGTCCCCACGACGACGCCGCAGGCCCCCACGGCGAGCGCTGCCGCCATCTGGGCGCCCGTGCTGATGCCGCCGGCGGCCACAACGGGCAGACCGGTTTTTTCTCTCAGATAAGGAACAAGAATCAGGGTGGGGGTCGTTCCGGCGTGCCCTCCCGCGGCGGATCCTACCGCCACCAGGCCGTCGACACCCTTCTCCCGGGCGCGGACAGCCTGGCGGAGGGAGACCACGTCGGCAAACACGACACCGCCCTTCCCGTGGACGGCTTCGAGGATGAGTTGGGGATCTCCGAGGGACGTCAGGAAAAATCGGACGCCGTAATCCAGGCAGACCGCCAGTTGCTCCCGCCAGGCAAACTTTCCCGACAGGTGGATGTTCACTCCGATGGGCCGATCGGTGGCGCGGCGAACCGCTTCGAGGGTCCACTTCAGGTCCTCGACGGTCCGGAAATTCGGCAGCGGCAGTGTCCCCAGCCCTCCGGCCAGGGAGACCGCCGCCGCCAGCTCCTCATAGGAGACCAGGAACATCGGCGCCCCGATGATGGGATAGTCGATGTCCAGCATCTCCGTGAGTTCCGTCCGGATCTTCGCCGGTGCCTTCATCCTCATCCCTCCATCATGCCATGGGTCGCGGCCGGCTCGATGTCCCCACTGCGGTGCCGTCACCGCCCTTCGCCGGCCGGCCATTCGAATCCGGCGCCGGGCGGGCCGATCCGCCCGGCGCGTCCATGCCTACCGGGGCGTCTTTGGTTCGCGGATGGGATCGACGATGACGAAGCGCTTCTTCTTGCCGTCGGCCTTCAGAATCAGGCTGGAAAAACTGCTCACGTGCCGCTTCGGCCCGAAGGTGATGTTCGGGCACAGGCCGCCCATGTCGTGATTCCGGATGCTCTCCAGGCCCTGGACGAAGGAGTCCGGCGTCAGGTTGCGGCCTGCCTTGCGGAGCCCCTCCCCGAACGACTCGATGTAGCCCCAGGCGGCAAGGTAGAGATAATCGGGATAGGCCGGGTTGCCGAGGGTCTTCTTCGGATCGCCGTACTTCGCGTTGATCTGCTTGATCCGCTTGATGCCGGGCAGATCCATCCATCCCGGTGCGTAGGGCGTGACAAGCATGTAGCCGTCCGCCTGCTCGCCCGCCAGGGCGAAAAGAGGCGGAACGCCGGTGGTGTTGTTGGAGATCAGGTTGACGCTCCAGCCCATCTTGGCCTTCTGCTTGATGACAGCCGCCGACTGGGGCAGGTAGGTCCACAGGACGATCGTATCCACCTTCGCATCCCGCATGGCGTTCATGTGGGGGGTGAAGTCGATGGTCCCGGTTTTGTAGGGCGCCTCTTTCACAAGGGCCGTTTTCTTGTAGGCCGCTGCCGCCCGGGCTCCTTCCAGCCCTTCCCGGCCGAAGTCGTCATCCTGATAGATGATGCCGATGCGGGCCTTCGGGTTCTTCTCCAGGACATACTCCACCGCCCGGGTCGCCATGTCGTACTGCGCCGTGTGGGGGACAAAGACCCACTTGTTGCCCGGGTGGTAGAACTTCTTGTTCGCGCCGTGGGGCATCAGGACGGCCTTGTTCTCCTGGCAGAGGGGAACGATCGCGCTGGCCCCGGCGCTTCCGAGGTTGAAGGCGATGGTGAAAACGCCGTCCTTCAGGAGCACTTTTCGGGCAGCCGCCATGGTGGTGTTCGGAAGAATGCCGTTGTCCTCGACAACCAGGTCGATCTTCCGGCCGTTGATGCCGCCGGTGTCGTTGACCCAGGCCACGTAATCCCGGAAGGCGTCGGCCACCGGGGGTCCTCCGTACTTGCCCGGCCCGGACAGGTCGACCAGGCAGGCGATCTTGACGGACTTGTCGGTGACGCCCCGAACATCGGCAGCCCATGAACCGGCCGCAACGATCAGGCCGATCAGCATTCCCGCCACAAGGGCGGACAGGACGGTTCTCTTCTTCATGCTGTTCCTCCTTTATTCCCTGGTTGGATTCCCTTCCCGGTCCGCCCCCTGCAGACCCGAAAGAGCCGGTTTCCGGACATTCGCAGCCTCAGTAACGGAAAGGCCACGTCTTCCAGTACATTTTTGCCCTCAGGTAGATACCGAAAAGGCCCCGCGGCTCGAAGAGGAGCGTGAGCACGATGATCAGGCCGAAGATCCCCAGCTTGAAGTCCACGATCAGCCCGCTCAGCGCCGGGTGGGTCTCCTTGAAGGCGTCCACGGCATAGGTGATGCCGTGGGGAATCCCCGAAATCAGAAGCGCCCCGAGGACCGACCCCAGGATGGTTCCGAGCCCTCCCAGCACGATCATGGCGATGTAGGCAAGGGAGAGCGAAAGATCGAAGAGGCCGGGAACGATCCATTTCTGGTAGTGGGCCACAAGACAGCCGGCCACCCCGGCATAGAAGGCGCTGATGCCGAAGGCCATGATCTTGTATCGAGCCAGCGGGATGCCCATGGCCTCCGCCGCGATGTCCCGGTCCCGGATCGCGCAGAAGCTCCGGCCGATCTTCGTCCGGGCGATGTTCTTCGCCGCCAGGACCGCCAGGACCGCCAGGACGGCAAGGGCAAAAAACACCTCCCGCTCCGTATCGGCGGTGAAGCCCCCCAGGCTCATGGGCGGCACGGGCAGCCCCCGGTCTCCCTGGGTAAGATCCCAGTGAAAAAGAACATACTCGACGATGAAGCCGAAGGCCAGGGTGCCCAGGGCCAGGTACAGCCCCTTCAGCCGCAGGGAGGGAATCCCGACGACCATTCCCAGGAGCGCCGCCATGCACCCGGACAGGGGCAGGGAAACAATAAACGGAAGGCCGAACTCGCTCGTCAGGAGGGCCGTTGTGTAAGCCCCGATGGCCAGGAAGGCGCCGTGGCCAAGCGAGATCTGGCCGGTGAATCCCGTGAGAAGATTCAGGCCCAGCGCCCCTATGACGGCGATCAGGATCTCGTTCAGGATGCTGAGCTGGTATCTCGTCAGAAGGAACGGGACGACGGCGAGGACCAGCAGGAACAGGGCCAGCCACGTCTTCACCCACAGGTTCTGGAGCAGGGCCATGTCGGCCCCGTAGCTCGTCTTGAAGGATCGTCCCATGGGGCTACACCCGCTCCACCTTCTTCCGGCCGAAGAGGCCGTGAGGGCGGATCATCAGGACAAGGATCATGATCGCAAAGGCGGCGACGTCCTTGATATCCCCGAAATGAAAATTCCCCAGCTCCAGTCCGCTCAGGTAATTCGCGGCCAGGCTCTCGATAATCCCGATGAGAAGCCCTCCCAGGATGGCGCCGCCGACGCTCTCCATCCCGCCGAGAATGGCCGCCGCCATGGCCTTGATCCCCGTGTGGCTCATGGAGAGGCGGACGAAGCTCTGCTCCGCCAGGAAGATCCCCGCCACGGCGGCCAGTACCGCCCCGAGGACCCAGGCCAGTGCGTGGATCCGTTTCACGTTGATGCCCATCAGGCCCGCCGTGTCGGCGTCCTCCGCCGTTCCTTTCATGGCGATCCCCAGGAGCGAGCGATTGAAGAAGAGGAGGAGCAGAAGGAAGAGCACGACCGACACGGCCATGGTGTAGAGGGATCCCTGGGAGACGACCAGTCCGCCCAGGTCCGCTGTTTTGTCGGTGAAGGGAGAGACGATGGAGTAGACATCGTGTCCCCATAGGAATCCCGCCAGGGAGGTGAGGATGCTGGCCAGCCCGACGGTGACCATGATCGTCGAAAAGACCGGTTCCCCCACCATGCGCCGGAAGAAAACGACGTCCACGACGCCTCCCAGAACGGCCGCGGCGCCCAGCGCGAGGAGGAAGGACAGGACATAGGGGAGCTGCGCCAGCGTGGCGAAGGTGAAGCAAAGGAAGGCCCCCGCCATGGCCAGTTCCCCCTGGGCGAAATTCAAAACGCCCGTGGACTTGAAGATCATGACGAATCCGAGCGCCAGCAGCGCGTAGATTGCGCCCATGGACATTCCGTTGAATGCGATTTCCAGCACCTTCTCCATCCACGCCTCCCCGCCTTTCCGTCCTCCCGACTTCCGTGCCTTCCCCGCCGGCTATGCCCCCGGTCCGCTTTTCCCGGCCTCGCCGTACATCCGCTCGATCTCCCGGCAGAAGCGCTCGTCGATGATCTTCCGCTTCACCTTCTGCGTCGCCGTCACTTCCTCGTCGTCCTGGTCGAGCTCCTTGACGAGAATGTGGAATTTCTTGACCCGCTCCACCTGGGCCAAGTGCCCGTTCACGGCCTCCAACTCGTCCTGGACCAGACGGTAGATGTCCGGGTTCTCCGCCAGGCTCCGGTAGGTCGTGTAGGGGATCCGTCTCCGCTGGGCCCAGTTGCCCACGTTGTCGTAGTCGATCTGGATCAGGGCGGTCAGGTACTTGCGACCCTCGCCCACGATGATGGCCTCCTTGATATAACTGCTGCACTTGAGGCGATTCTCGATCTCCGAGGGGGAGATGTTCTTGCCGCCGGAGGTGACGATGATGTCCTTCTTGCGGTCGACGATGAAGAGGTGGCCGTCCTCGTCGAACTGGCCGATGTCGCCGGTATGGAGCCAGCCGCCGCGGATTACGTCTCCGGTGGCCGTTTCGTCGCGGTAGTACCCGGCAAAGATCGAGTCGCCCCGAAGCAGGATCTCCCCGTCCGGGGCCAGACTGCACTCCAGGGCACGGCAGGGCTCGCCCACCGATCCGTGCTTGATCCTTCCATGGGGACCCGTGGCCCCGCCTGCGGTCTCCGTCAGGCCGTACATCTCGACCGTCCGGATCCCCAGGGACCGGAAAAAGGCCAGGATCTCCGGCGCGATGGGCGCGCCGCCGCTCATGATGCACCGGCAGTCGGCAAGTCCGATCCGGTCGCGGAGCGGTCGGTAGCTCCACAGGTACCCCAGGGTGTACGCCAGCCGGAGAAACGGCGGCACCGGCCGCAGGTTCATCCGGCACTGGGCGACGGCCTTTCCCGGTGTCTCCCAGAGGCGGACATGAAACCGCTTGAAGCGCGTCGAGTCCTCCATCTTGATCCGCACCGTCGAATGGATCTTCTCCAGGATCCGCGGTACCGCAGCGAAGAATGTGGGGGATATCTCCCGCAGGTTCTCCTGGACCGTGTCGATGGACTCGGCAAAATTGACCGTGTAGCCCAGAACCAGCGGCATCGCCATGGCCAGGTTCCGCTCAAAGATGTGGCACAGCGGGAGATAGGAGAGGATCGAATCCTTCTCTCCCAGGTGAAGCACCGGCTGCAGGGCATAAAGGATCTGATGGATGATATTGCGATGGGTGATCATGGCCCCCTTGGGGGCGCCCGTCGTGCCGGAGGTGTAGACGATGAAGGACACGTCGTCGGGCTGCGTCCTGGAAACGGCCTCGGCAAAGGACCCGGGGGTCCTCCGGACCTCCTCGCGCCCTTCCTCTTCCACCTGCGAAAAAGGGACGATCCGCCGGTCCGGGTGGTTCCGGAGGCCCTTCATGTCGATGACGACGATGTTCGCAAGAAGAGGCAACCGGTCCGCCACCAGGAGGACCTTGTCGGCCTGCTCCTGGTCCTTGACGACGACGAACCTCGACCGGGAGTGATCCAGGATATAGTGCACCTGCTCCGCCGAGTTGGTGGGATAGACGCCCACGGAGACGCCGCCCAGGCTCTGGATCGCCAGGTCGGCGATGACCCACTCCGGGCAGTTCTCCCCAAGGATGGAGGCGTGGTCGCCCCGCTCCATCCCAAGTTTCGCCAGTCCCGCGGCCAGGGCCTGTACCCGTTCGAGGTACATCCGCCAGGAAATCTCCTGCCAGATGCCCTTGTACTTCCGCCGCATGGCGACCCGGTCGCCGTAGCGGTCCGTCTTTTCAATCAGAAGCCGGGGCAGGGTTGTGTCCGTCGTTTCCATGGTCCGCTACGCCCCCAGGTAGGCCTGGATCACCTCGGGATTCCCGGCAATTTCATCGGGTGTTCCCTCGGCAATCCGCGTTCCGAAGTTCAGAACGGAGACCCGGTCGGACAGGTCCATCACAAGTCCCATGTCGTGCTCGATCAGCACGATCGTGATGTTCATCTCCTCATTGATGTCGATGAGATAGCGCGCCATGTCCTCCCGCTCCTCCAGGTTCATGCCGCTCACCGGCTCGTCGACCAGCAGGATCCGGGGGCTCATGGCCAGGGCCCGGGCCAGTTCCACACGCTTCTGGACTCCGTAGGGGAGGCTCCCCACGGACAGCTTCCGAACCGCCTGGAGATCGAGGAATTCGACGATCTCCTCGACGGCGTCGCGGCTCCGGATCTCTTCCCGCCGGCATCTTCCCCAGAACAGGGCGGCTTCGACCAGGCCGTAGCGGAGGATCGGCTCCCGGGCCGACAGCAGGTTGTCCAGGACGGTCATGCCCCGGAAGAGGGCGATGTTCTGGAAGGCACGGCCGACGCCCAGGCGGGCGATCTCGTGAGGCTTCCGGCCGGTGATCGATTCCCCGGCGAAGCGGATGGTCCCCCGCTGGTACCGGTAGATTCCGCTGATGCAGTTGAAGAGGGTCGTTTTTCCGGCCCCATTGGGGCCGATGATGGAGTAGATCTCCCCTTCCCGCACGGAGAGGGAGACGTTCTCGAGGGCCCGGATGCCGCCGAAATGAATCGACAGGTCCTCCAGCGCCAGAAGTTCCGCACCCGCGTCCTTCACGAAAGCCATCGCTTTTTCCGCCGGTAGTGCTTCACGTCCCGGAAGCTCTTCCGGGTCCCCACCTCCGTCAGGCCCAGGTAGAACTCGCGGATATCCCTGCTCTCCCGGAGTTCCGCCGCCGACCCTTCCATGACGATGCGCCCGTTCTCCATGATATAGCCGTAACCGGCCACGGAGAGGGCTGCATTGGCGTTCTGCTCGACCAGGAGGATCGTGGTCCCCTCCTCGACGTTGATCCGGTGGATGATCTCAAAGATCTCCCGGACCACGATCGGTGCGATCCCCAGGGAGGGCTCGTCCATGATGAGAAGCCGGGGCTCCGCCACCAGGGCCCTTGCGATGGCCAGCATCTGCTGCTCGCCGCCGCTCAGGTATCCAGCCAGCTGCCGCCCCCGCTCCCGGAGGACCGGGAAATGCCGGAGCACGCGCTCGCGGTTCTCCGGGTAGCGCCTGCGGTCGATCCGCCACGACCCGATCCGGATGTTCTCCTCCACGGTCAGCTCCGCGAAGATCCGCCTTCCCTCGGGAACCTGCGAGATCCCCAGGGCCACGATCTCGTGGGGCGCCCGGTCGTTGATGACCGACCCCGCAAACTCGATCGTCCCGTCCTCGACTTCCAGGTTCAGGGTCTTCCGGATCCCGCAGACGGTATTGATGGTCGTTGTCTTTCCCGCCCCGTTGGAGCCTAAAAGAGCCACGATCGCGCCTTCCGGGACCGCGACCGAGATGCCTTTCAGCGCCAGGATGACATCATGATAGGTTGTCTCGAGATTGGTGATCTTGAGCATCGTCTTGTCCGGACCTGTTGGAGGTGGAGGGGGAAAAGACGTCTGCCCCGGCTGCATGGACCGGGTACATGCCGGATGCTTCAGGACAACAGCCGCAAGAAAGGTGCCATCCGTTGAAGCGGATTTACCGCAATGATTTCATGGTAATGAGAAATAGCCAACCCGCTCGCACGAAAGCCATGCACAACATGCCGAACAAGGAATCCATATGTTGTTCACTGCAAGGAACAGAGGGCTGCTGTGGCAAGATGAATAGTTGATGTCAGAGGGCGCAACGGATGGCGCCTCTATCGAATGGAATGCCGGCCGCGTTGTAGCAAACATCCTTCCGCGGCGGGCCGGAAATCATGTGCGGGATGCGCCCCCGGCGGGACGCGCCCGGGACAGGGTGTCAGAGATCGATTCGCAGGCCGTCGTAGGCCGCCATGATCTCCATGGGGTGCCGTTCGGCCTCGGCGTGGATTTTCAGGTATTTCCTCGTGTCCCGGCAGAATTGATCGATCACCTCGTCGGAATAGCTGTGCTCCGTGTGGAACAGGCACAGCCGTTTCACCCCCGCCTGGACGGCCAGCTCCACGGCCGTCAGGTTGCTCGAGTGGCCCCAGTTCTCTTTTGTGTCGATCGCATCCAGCAGGGTGTACTGGGCGTCGAAGATCAGCAGGTCGGCGTCGCGGAAGAACTCCACAAAGCCGTCTGTGCCCGGGTTGTTCTCCTTTTTGTGCTCCGCGTCGGTGGCATAGACGATCTTACGGCCGTTCCCGGCGAACGAATACCCGTAGGAGTCTCCCGGGTGATTCTGCTGGATCGCCCGGACCGTCAGTCCGGCGATCTCGTAGTCCCTGTCCTCCTCGAGGGTGACGAACCGGATGTCCCCCCTCATGGATGAAAGCGGTGCCGGGAAAAAAGGGGGGTCCTGCTGGTGCGTGATCGAGCGTTTGAGGTCCCGGTGAACGCCGTAAATGACGACCTGGTTCCCCGGCATGTAAGCCGGGACGAAGAACGGGAAACCCTGGATGTGATCCCAGTGGACATGGGTGATGAACAGGTGAAAGACGGCGTTGTTGGTTCCCGAGCCGCGACCGGACTTTAAGAAAGCGTTGCCGAAGTCCCGGAGCCCCGTGCCGGCGTCGCACAGAACGGTCTCCTTACCCCCCCCGATCTCCACGCAGGACGTATTGCCGCCGTAGGTGCCCCGGACGAAAAAGGGCAGCGTCTCCAGGAACGCCTCCACGTCGCGATCGGTCTCGATCTTGTGCTTCCTGCTCTCCAGCAGCGCCAGGCGGATCTTGCCGCGGACCGCCTCCGCCGTCATGGATACCGGCAGGGATCCGCGCGTTCCCCAGAAGTGGACGTACATGGATGACCCCTCCCCTCAGAACGATCGGACTATAGCAGACTGACGAGTGGGTTGGCAATCATCCCCTGTTGTTTCCATAATGATTATTCGAGGTCGCGCAGGTGCCTCTCCCCCATCCGCATGGGCAGGACGACGGCGAGGATGCAGAGGACCAGGGAGACCGCAAAGGATACGACGAGCCAGGTCCACTGAAGGACGGAAAGAGAGCCGCCGTGGAGGCCCTTCATGAACACCTGGTACACCGGGCCGGCCTCCAGAATGATGATCGCGCCGATGAACCCGGCGCTGGAAATCATGAACAGAAGTCCCCCGAAGCTGGTCACCGCCTGGGCGGGGTTCTCGGACTTGAAATCCGGGTAGGCAGCCCCCAGGCCGACCGCCAGCGCCACGACACCGGGGACCATGGCGAACACGGTAACCGTCGACAGGCCCATCATGAACGGCGTTACGTCCAGGAGGTGGTTGGAAACGACGATCAGGATCTCCGCCAGGATCACGAGGGGCACATAGTAAAGGAAAAACTTTACCCACAGGACGGTCCGGATCGAGACCGGCGCAGCGCGGAGAATCCAGAAGGCCTCCGCTTCCATGCTCACGGCGGGAAAGACGAATCGCGACGCAATCGCGATGAGCACAAACGACGCCAGCCCCATGTTCAGGAAGGAGAACAGGTTCTGGAGGTAGACCGTCCGGATGGGTGTCTTGTCCAGGGGAAGGACCGAGAAATTGTAGAGATACACCGCGACGAGGGCCGCCACCATGAACAGCTGCGGCCAGGCGGTCTGGTCCCGGAAGAAGCTCCGGGTCTCCTTGAACGCCAGGGCCCGAACCGGGGGCGGTAGGAAGCGGAGCAGGAGGGGCCGCCTCGCCGGACGGAGCCAGCGGGTCGGGAACAGGCGCTCGGCCGCCGTCTGGGCCCGTGAAAAACCGGGAAAATACAGGAAGCCGGCCAGCCCCGTCGCAACGAAGACCAAGGACGCCGCACAACTCCAGGACAGGGCCTGGTGAAACAGGGATTCCCGCCACGCTCCCTTTAGCGACGCCATCAGGGCGTCCATCATCCAGGTTGTGGGGAGGAGAGGCGATCCCGGCGTCTCCATGGACTTCAGGTAGGCCATCACCGTCTGGAACTGCTCGGGATTGACCAGCCGCTCCGGTCTCATGAGGCGGAAGGCCAGGATGAGCCCCAGCGTAATGATTACAGCGAGAAACAGGAATACCGTCCGCAGGCGCCCCGCCGGCAGCACAACGGCTGCAATGAGCACGGCCAGGGCGCTGACGCCCGATGCGATCAGGCACATGGACAGGAGGGACAGCCCGGCGGTCGCGTAGAATCCCAAGCCCGCCGAATAGACGATCCCGTAGGAAAGGAACACCGGCAGGCTGAATACGATCACCATCCATGAGCTGTCGGCGGTGCTCTCGATCCAGCGGGACAGGAAGATGCGCGCCGGCGAAACCGGAAGGGCATGGACGAGAATGAGGTCGCGGCTCAGGTAGAGCTTGGAGAGGCTTGTAATAATGCTGCTGAAGACGAGGATCGCGAAGAACGTCACCAGCACCATGGAGAGGAGCTTGGCGGCAAGGATGTCGCCGAACCCCTCGGCGCCCCGGAAATATCGCAGGACCCGATAGAAGACAGCGAAGATGCCCGCCCAGAAGACAAGGCCCAGGGAGCCGAACAGGGCGGCACGGATCCGGTAGCGCTGGGCGTCGGCGACGGCGCTGTTGCGGAAGGTCAAAATCCGTGGAGTAAGCAGGAGCCGGACGGCGTTCATGAATTACTTCGCTTCCTCCGCCGTCAGGACCAGGAAGACCGATTCCAGGTCGGCTTCACCGGCGCCCGATGTTTTCTGCAACTCACCCGTCGTCCCCAGGGCGATGAGGCGGCCCCGGTGGATAACACCGATTCGATGGCACACGTCCTGGGCCACCTGGAGGGTGTGGGTCGACATGAAGACGGTGGTTCCCCTCCCGGCCAGGTCCCGCAGCAGGTCCTTCACCATCTTGATGCCTCCCGGGTCCAGGCCGACCATAGGCTCGTCGACGATGAGGACCCGGGGGTCGTGGAGGAGCGCCGCGGCGATGATCAGCCGCTGCTTCATCCCGTGGGAGTACGCCTCCACCAGTTCGTCGGCCCAGCCGGCAAGGGAGAACTGCTCCAGGAGCGCACCGGCCTTCTGACGGAAGCCCGTGCCCGCCGCACCGTAGAGATCGGCGGAGAAGCGGAGAAACTCCATTCCCGTCAGTTTCTCGTAAAGATAGGGACGGTCGGGAATGAAACCGATGGCCCGCTTGGCCCGCACGGGATCCTCCGCCATGGAGATTCCCCCGATCCGCACGGACCCCCCGGTGGGGGCCAGGATTCCGCCCATCATGCGGATCGTCGTGGTCTTGCCGGCCCCGTTGGGCCCGATGAAGCCGAAGATTTCCCCCGGCGGCACCGACAGATCGAGCCTGTCTACCGCCAGGGTCTGGCCGTAACGCTTGGAGAGCTGTTTCAGTTCGATCATGTGTCCCTACGATGCGGAAAGGATCTCGATACGCAGCCGGCCGATCAGGCCCAGGAGGTCCATCTGCCGGTCCATGTCACCCCGGACGAGGCGGAGATGGGTCACATCGGCGGGCACCTGGTTGAACACCGCGTCGGCTGTGATCCATCGGTCCCATTCGCGGATGTAGAAAGCATTCCAGGCATGGTAATAAAACCTCCCCCGCTGGTAGACCAGTCCCGCCTCGACCACCGTCGGGATGCCCGAGGCGCGTCCCAGGGCCGCCACGAGGACGGCGTGCTCGTTGCAGTCTCCAACCCGGTTCTGGAGCGTCTCGAGGGCGTTCGGAACAGAGAGGACGGGTTTCTTCTCGATGTTCCGGAAGACCCAGTCGACGATCTTGAGAACCTTGATGGAATCGGGAACCTCCGGAGCCACGATTTCGCGGGCCTGAGCCAGGATCAACCGGTCGTCTGACTGGATGAATGGATCGCTCCCCAGGTAGGCGCCCCGGACCACGAATGCCCGTTCCGTCGGACCCGCCGGCTGAAGGGCTTCTTTCGTCACCGTGACGACGCCGCCCCTGAAGCGCTGCCTGTCTCCGTCGAGGGCGAGGTTCGGTACATCCGCCCCGACCAGGCGGACCTGGAGACCGGACAAGCCGGCGGGATTGCTCAGCGGCCGGTTGGGCATCACGGAGGCCACATCGGTAAGGTCCGCCGACGCATCCTGGGAAAGCTCCTCCAGTGCCCGCTCCCGGGTGGTCCGCTCCAGGGTGATGCCCAGCACCCCCGCTTCCTTCATCACATCTCCATCGTCCCCGATCCAGGCGGTCTGGCGGGCTCCCATGAAATCGACGTCGTATCGCCTCGCCCGGTGCCTCGTACCCCCGATCTCCACATTCTCCTCCCCGCCGGCGGTCACGGTCACGGGACGCTGCCCCATCGCCACGGGGTCGAAGACATGGAACGTGCGCTGCTCGCCTTCCCCGAGCTTCGCCGCCCAGACGGCCTCCAGGATCCCCGCCGACAGGCGCGGAGCCGACTGGAGTTGATAACGGGCTCCTTTTTCTTCACCAGGTGGCCCGGTGGTGACGACAAGGGTGCCTCCCTCCACGGAACCCCGGGCGGAAAAGCGGAACAGGCTGGACTGGAGATCGAACGTGAACGCCTTCATGGTCAGATCGGAATGGAGATCGCCGGTGGTGCGGAAACGGATGTTCTGGCGATACCCCATGGTGTTGATCCGCATGGATACATCTTCCCGGACCTTCCACCCCTCCGGGGAAGACTCTGTGACGCGATGGGTGTAGCCGATCTTCCGGCCGTTCTGAAGGATGCTCATCCAGAGATCCCGTTCGACCATGCCGCCTGCCTGCCCTGCCTGGATGCCGGCGGGCTTCAGGGACCGGGGGATCCAGTCCATCCGAACGGCCAGCAGAACCAGGAACAACGCCAGGACGAGCACCCCCGCCGCCCAGGGCCAGCGGGCCGGAAGCGAAGAGCGCGGCTTTCCGTCGGGGGTGCGATCGAGGCTCATCGGTAGTTGCTCCGAAGAGATCGGGGTTTCATAAGTGGATTCATACATCAGGCTTCTCAGCCATGTCAATCAAACCCCGTAAAACCCGGGACGGACACCGGTCCGGCCTGGCCGGCGTCGAACGGCTTTTATCCCCGCCGCCGGCAAAACACCGGATCTTCTCTGTTATTGCATGATATTGCTTGACAATCCCACCCTGCACCCCTCTATAATCAAGCCGCACCATTTCTCTTTTTCCCTCATTCCGCGGGCACATCATCCCGGATGCAGGGCCGGACAGCGGTCAGCCACCCATTCACGGTCAGCAACGCGTCGGACGGCAGGCAATCGTCACTCCATCGAAACCCGAATCCCCACGAATTCCAACAGAAATCCGGGATCCACACAGTCAGGCCCCCAACTGGTGCTGCCTGCTCCCGGACAGACAAGCCCCAGGATCCGTTTCCGGAAAGGAGGGTGAACCATGAGCGAGTTTCAAGTCGACAGGCGCTGGCTGAATCACTATGACCCGAACGTGCCGCAGAGCATGAACTACGAAACCATGACCTATGTCGAGCAGTTCCGGAAGGTGGTGGAGGCCTACCCGGACAAGCCGGCGATCATCTACATGGGAAAGCGGATCACCTTCCGCGAGCTGGACGATCTGTCCGACCGGGTCGCCCGCTACCTCGTCCGGAGCGGGCTGAAGCCCGACGACGTCGTCGGCCTGCACCTGCCGAACATACCCGCCCACTACATCAGCATCGTCGGCATCCAGAAGGCGGGATGCGTCTCCACCGGCCTGAGCCCGCTCCTGACGCCGGGCGAACTGGTCAACCAGATCCGGGACTCCGGTACGAAAATGATCTTCACGATCGACCTGCTCTACGGGAAGATCGCCGAGATCGCCGACCGGATCGACACGGGGACGGTCGTGGTTTCGGGAATCGCCGACTTTCTGCCGGGGGTAAAACGGGTCCTGGGAAACCTCCTGAAAAAGATCCCCACCGCGGAGGTCTTACCGCTGCCCGGGAAAGCGACAGTGAAATTCACGGATGTCGTCCGGGAGACGCCCCCGGGGCCTGTGTACGTGCCGCGCGGCCTCGACGATGCGATCTTCATCATGTACACGGGCGGCACGACGGGCCCGGCCAAGGGCGCGGTCCTCACCCACCGGAGCTACATGTGCAACCGCCAGCAGGTCCTCGCCTGGACCGACATCCTGGCGGAGGACACGATCCTGTCGGCGTTCCCCCTGTTCCACATCGCCGGTCTCGCCCTGGGCGGTTTTTCCATGGCCCACGGCACTACGCAGGTGTGCGTACCCAATCCCCGGGACACGCACTTCATCATCGAGGCGATCAAGGCCTACCAGCCGCACTACATCGTCAACGTCCCGACGGTCTTTTACGAGCTCATGAAGAACCCGGATTTCAAGCGCCTGGACATGAAGAACCTGAAGTGGTGCCTCAGCGCCGCTGCTCCGTTTCCGAAGGAGAGCATCGGGGAACTCGAGGCCATCATCGGGAAGGGAAATTTCATCGAGCTCTACGGGATGACGGAGACGTCCCCGGTGACCAGCTGCAACCCCCGTTACGGGGTGAAAAAGGCCGGCTCCATCGGCATGCCGGTATCGGATACCGACTTCGTCCTCCTCGACCCGGGGACGGGGCAGCCGGTCAAACAGGGCGAGCCCGGGGAGATCGCCGTCCGGGGTCCGCAGCTCATGAAAGAGTATTACAACAAGCCCGAGGAGACGGCCCGGACGATCCGGGACGGCTGGCTCTACACCGGCGACATCGCGGTCATGGACGAGGACGGTTATTTCTCCATCGTGGACCGGCTGAAGGACATGGTCATCGTTTCCGGGTTCAAGGTGTTCACCCGGGAGCTGGACGAAGTGCTCTCGAAACACCCCGATGTCGCCCAGGCGGCCTCGGTGGGAATCCCGGATCCGGAGCGTCCCGGCTCCGAGCGCGTCGCCTCCGCCATCGTCCTGAAGGCGGGCGTCGAAAAGAACGAAACGCAGAGAGCCGCAATCGTCCAGTATCTGAAGGAACAGGTGGCGTCGTATAAAATCCCGAGGCGGATCGAGTTCATGGATGAGCTTCCCACGAGCGGAGTCGGCAAGGTCCTCAAGCGGGAGATCAAGGCCATGATGACCGAAAAAAAGGAGGATTGACGAGGCCCGAGCCGTCTATGGGGCCTACCGCCGGTGGGTGCCCTTTCAGGACGGATCGGAGATCAGGAAGGCATCTTGAGGCTGGAGGCGAACGCCCGGGCCGTGAGCGGGTTTGCCGCGGCGGGCGGCAGCCCCAGCTCCCGGACGACGTGCCGGCACAATTCCATCGGGTCCTCCAGTCCGGCATTTGCCGTTTTCAGGACGGCTTCGTGGATGCGACGCAGATACGCGAGCCCCGCCTCCATGCGTTCCGCCACGGCTTTGCGGCCTAGGACCGGCGCCTCCCAGTAAGAGAGCAGCGTTTCGACCTCCCCGCATCGCCCCAGTTTTTCCGCGGAGGCCATGCATTCCCCGATGTCGTCATAGATCGGCATGTCGCCGGGCAGCGGGATCGCGTCTCCCGAGAACAACGCCTTTTCCTCTTTGCAGAACAGGGAGATCGAACCCGCCGAGTGCCCCGGGGTGTGGATGACCCTGCAGCGGATGCTCCCGGCAAGTTCGATGCGCTCCCCATCCGCAAGTACCCGGCCGACGGGGACCGGGCCACCCACCAGGTCGTGAAAGCCGGGAACCGGCCGTTCCCGGAGTTGCCTTTCCGTGTCCTCGATCCAGTCCTTCTCCCCGGCGTGCGCCCAGACTTCACAGCCGACGGCCTCCCGGATCGCCCTCGCCGATCCGACGTGGTCCGGATGGGAATGGGTCAGGACCAGCGTCGAGATCTCCCGGGGGTCTCGGCCGCTCTTCCGGACGTACTCGAACAGGATGGCCTCGGCGCCGGAGACGCCGCTGTCGATGAGGGCGATCCCGTCCCCGAATACGATGTAGGAGGAAACCGACCGCGCAACCCGAACGCCCGGTGCAACCGGTATTTCAAAAGGAATGTTGACGGCATGGATATGAGGAGAGACCTGCATAAATCACTTTCCCTTTCAGTTCGGTTTAAGAATTCAACGGCCGTCCCCGGGACCGCCCTTTATTCTTCTCCCGACGGCAAAGAGAACGGGAATGGAAGCGACAAGCCCGAGGCAGACCGGCACCGCGTAGTACGCAAACATCGGGAGCTTCACATACCCTTCGGCAAAGGCGGCGTGCAGCAATCCCGCCGTGACCGGAAGGTTGAAGACGAGCGCCGTCGCCAGTCCCGGCACATAGCGTCGCAGGGCAACCGTCGCCAGCAGGTGCGGCAGGAAAACGTTGAGCAGCATGGCCAGGGCATACCCGCAAAGAAGGTAGACACCGACGCTCTCCGGTCCCCCGGCGGCGCTCCAGGCCGCTGCGGCATACGCCAGGACCGTCAGGACGGCCACGGCAAACCGAAAGGCGAACGGCTCCACCGGGCGATGCCACCGGCCGGCCCGCTGCGACCAGGCGGGCAGCCAGACCGCCTCCTCGATGTTGTGCACGGTGATGGCCAGCGGGAAGAGCCACTGCCATTCTGCAAAGGTCATATCGCAATTCCCCTGATCGGTCTTCCATGGAAACAGGTGCGGGTGGCAAGGCCACGCTGAATGCAGGCATCACCCGCACAACGGATCACCCGCCCTGTGCGTTCAACGGTCGTTTCCGTAGATCCGTTTGGCCAGTTCTGTCACCTTTTGGACATAATCTCCCTTGGCCATCGTATAGGCCACGCGGTCACGAACATGAACGCGGGAGAGGCTGATTTTGAGATCGCCATACTCCCGGGCCGCATCCGGATGCTCCCGGAGGTAGTCCCGGAACAGGAGTCCGTCCCATTGCTCAAAGCCGGACTCGACCATATGGATGTGATGCGTCCTGTTGCCGCCTTCACCCCGCTTGATGAACCAGGCATAAAAGGGAGGCGTGTCGTCTCCCCGGGAGGGTCTCCAGAAGTATTCATACCCCTGCGCCTCCAGAACAGGTGCGATGCGCCGCTTCGTTTCGTCCAGGCTCGTCACCTCGACCAGCATGTCGACGATGGGCTTGGCCGGTAGACCCGGAACGGCCGTGCTTCCAAAATGCTCGATCCTCCCGAGCAGATCCGCCGGCAGGCAGGACCGAAGATGGTTCCGTTCCCGCTCGAACGCCTCCGCCCAGCCGGGATCGTGCAGCACAACGGCCACCTCCTCCTTCACCACGCGGGATACTTTTTCGGCAAGCGTTTCCATTCTTTCTCTTCTTTCGCACGGACACGCGGGGCCGGACAGAAAGGTCCGGATACCCAGAAAATGAGAAAGGCTCCTCCGGCGATGCGAAGCCACGCATGCCTACCGATCATGAAGCCGGTTGCAACGCCTATTTGCCGTTGAAATTGATATAGGCCGCTGGCAGGAGATGCCGGGCTTTTACTTTAACAAGTCTATCATCATACTCAAGGATGACCATGGCCTCGGGAGCATAATCCAGCAAGAGCTGCCGGCAGTTCCCGCAAGGAGGCAAGACCGGATGGTTCTTATCCCAGCCGCCTACTGCAACGATGGACAGGAATTCCCGTTCGCCGCTGCTGATTGCCGAGCCGATGGTGATGGGTTCGGCAAAAGGCCCGTACCCACACGTATCGATGTTGACGCCGACGTACGTTCTCCCGGAACCACACAGCACGGCCGCCCCGACGGTGTGCCTCTCGTCCTGGTAGTTTCGTCGGATCACGTCAACGGCGGCTTCAATGAGCCGCTCATCGTTTGCGTCAATTCCAACGTAATTCAAAGGCCCTCCGATTTTTCATGACCTGCGAAGACACACCCCCCTGACTACAGGGTATGGCTTTCCGTATTCATTGTACTGCATCGTTTTATCTTATTTCAGCCTTGCCGCCACATCGTCGGGGAGGATGCGGCCCAGGTACTTCTTCTGGATCTCCGCAATGCCGCGATCGTAGCGCTTCACCCATTCATCGGCTCCGCCGTACCGGAAACCGACGTAGGGGATGGGACCGCTCCCGAAAACCCTCTCCAGTTCGTCCACATGCTTCTTCTTGTCGTCGGCGAAGACGATCTTCGCGGGCTTCATCCCCGTTGCGGTGAGGAAGCCCTTCAGTGCCTCTCCCTTGCTGTTCTGCTCCCCGACGAACAGGATGCCGTTCTCGTAGCGGGCGGTGTCCTTCAGGGTCATATTCAGGGGCTCGCTCCGGGGTTCTCCCCGGCGGAGATCGATGCCGATGGAATCCAATTGCTTGTAAGTGAGGGAGGCGATCATGGAGGGACGGGCCGTGAGTCCCAGCACCCTGACGCCCCGTTCCTGGAGGCCGCGCACGACCGCCGGGCCGTCCGGCTGCACCGGGATGAACCGGCTCGTTGTCTGGAGCGGCAGCCAGATCTGGTAGGCCTTGATGGTTGCTTCCCGCCCGGACAGACCGGATGCGGCCAGCTCATAGACAACGTCGTCCCACCACTGGTCGCTCCCCAGCATCTGCTCGGCCCGGATCAGGGTGTTGTCGAGATCGAAACAGACCAGTGTGCCTGTCGTCACTTCCTTTTCCAGGCTCTTCAGATCCTTCGTCTCGCGAACCTCGGCCCCTGCGGAAACGGGAAGGACAAGAATGAACAGAAGCAGCAAGACCAGCGCGGTGCACCAAACCCGATCGTACCTCCGTTCCTGCTGTCTTCCATCAACTTTTTTCATGTCGATACCTCCATTTTCGCGGGATGGACTTGATCGATCACCCGCACATGTCTGAAATTCCCTGCGTACAGGTTTTCCGGTTGAAGGCGGCCCGTGATCGCAGCGAAGAAGCACCGCCCGCCTTTCCGGCACTCACCGGCCCGTCCCGCCTTTCAAGGCCGTGATCTCCTCTCTGGCTTTAACCAGTTCCTCACTGGTCGTTCTCAAGCGGACAGCCAGGATCTCCGCCAGGAGCTGATAAAGAATGGCCGTGAATGCCAGCCGGTCTTCTCCGGTCAGGCGATCGATGAAGGAGATGTCCGTCGCCAGGCAGATGGTCTTTTCCAGGGCGGAGACGGACGCAGACCGGGCCGAGCCGTCAATGATCCCCATCTCCCCGAAGATATCGCCGGTGCGGCCCAGAACGCCGATCTCCCTGTCATGCCGCACGACGCGCACCTTCCCTGAGATAATAAAGAAAATCCAGTTGTCGTAGCTCCCTTCCTCCAGGATCGTCTCACCCGGCTCGTATTCCCTGATCTTGCTGAAATTGAGGATCCGGTAGAAATCCTTTTTTTCAAAAGACCGGAACGTGGCCATCTTTTTCACTTTCTGAATCAGTTCGTCGTGGTTCTGAAGAGAATGCGTGTCCATCCGTAATTCTCCCTTCATGATTGATCGTGATTTTTTTGCCCTCTCTGTGATAAATGGCCGTCCAGATTGATCCATCTCCACCCCGGATTCTGTCAAGCGAAAAACACCGCAAAGGAAAACAGGCAATGGCGAAGCACGACGAAAAGCAAACCGGAAAATGCAGAACCTGTTCGCGAAGGACGTTTCTCGTCGGGTCGGCTGGAGCCGCGGCAGCCATCAGTCTGAGCGGATGTACGAGGGAAACCATTCCCGATTCGAAAATACCGCTGAAATCCACGCAGCCCCGGACCGCGCTTGTCCTCTGGTACAGCCAGGCAGGCCACACGGAGCGGAACGGCAGGCTGATCGGAAAGGTTCTCGAACAGAACGGACTAACGGTGACGGCGCTGGACATCCGCCGGTTCGATCCGTCCGCGATGAAGAGCTACGATCTGATCGTCCTGGGAACGCCGGTGTACTATCTGGACACGCCGGGCAACGTACGATCCTGGCTCGCGTCCATTCCGGATATTCAGGGCATCCCGGTGGCGGCCTATTCGACCTACGGCGGCCCCGGGGACAACCAGTACAACACCGCCTTTTCCACCCTCCGGTTGCTGTGCGTGAAGGGAGGCGTCCCGGTGGGGATTGCCGCCTTCGGCAACATGTCCACCTTCGCCCCGACCTGGTCGTCCGGGAAAGAGGCGCGCATCCTTAAATACAGGGACCGGCCGAACGAGGAGATCTACGCGCAGGTCCGGGAGTTCGCCAAAAAGGTTCTGCAGACGGTCCGGAGCGGAGGCACGATCTCTCCCGTGCGGAAGGAGTTTCATTACGGGGATGTCTTCAAGGGATCCGTGATGATGAAATTCACGAAATTCCTGATCTCCCGGCATACCATCGACGCGGCGAAATGCATCGGCTGCGGCACCTGCGTCCGGGTATGTCCCGTCGGCGCCACGCACCCTGCACAGCACAGGGTGGACCAGGACCGTTGCATCGCCTGCATGGGCTGCGTCAACAACTGCCCTGCCCAGGCCATCGACATGGTCTTCATGGGGAAAAAGGTATACGGCTTCAAAGATTTTCTGCGGAAATACGATATTCGTATCCAGGAGCCCAAGGAACTTCAGGGATAGAACCAGAGACGCCGGCTGGGCCGTGCAATCGTAGAATTCAACAGCATTATCATCCACTCTTTTTTCACTCCCCTTCCCTCCATCGCATCGTACTCAACCATTCTCACACCGGAATGCGGATCAGCACCTATACTGTCTATGAGACAATCAAGCATTGCTGCCCGCATGTAATGCTCTATTCTGTAATCGCATCAGGAAGATTGAGTTTGTATACCGGAAGACAAATCGTCGGAAAGGAGGATTGAACCATGAAGAACACGTTGATGACAAGCAGTGAAAGCCGTTTGGAAAGAAAGCAATGGGTATGGGCAACAATTATTGTCATGGCCATTGTTGTCGGAATCGGTCTCGTGCCGCGGAACAGCGAGGCATGCTGTTTCTATAACCTGGTGGACAAGGGATACATCGGAGTTGAGTTCAGTTGCGGGGTTTTCTGTGGGAATTCATGGGATTTAGGGCCTGGGGAGCACAAGTGTCGCCCGGGCAAGGGGGGAAGCGGAACAATCATGCGGGGAGGACAGTTCTGCGATGTCTCAGTCAAGAAACATGGTTGGGTTGAAGTAACCCGCACAGGGGACAGAGGCCTTGTCGTAAGCAAAGACGATAATGCCAAAATCATCGATTCCTGTACCTTCGACTGGGTGAAATGAGCGGTTGCCCCAGGTGTTTTCGGATCGTAACCGAAGAGTGGGAAAAGACGGAGAAGAGCTACAGTCCCGACTGGCACCATCACCTCGGGCAATGGAATGACGATGTTCGCTGAGGGAACTTCCAGGCCATCCAATGACAAATGGTCCGGGAAGGTTGAGGTACAACGAAGAAGATTGCTCGTGCCGTCACCGGAGCATCCGAATTGTCACGATCTGTTGAGGGGGTAGAAATCGGCGCACCCAGGCCATATCAGGTGCGCCGATTTTACCTGCATCCAAATGAATCATGGGTTTCTCTATCTACTGGCCATCGGAGAAACAGGATCGAGACAAAGGACTTCCAAGATGAAACGAAATCGAGCGGCTTGGCCACAGGATCAGCGGATTCAGCAGCATGACCATCATTTCTTATTTCGACTTCTTTATCTCCCCCCAAATTGTATCTCTCAAACTTTGCACCAGAAATCGGATAAGCACCTATTCTACCTATCATATGAACAAGCATTGCCGCCGGCATGAAATGATTTATTCTAAAATCGCAGCACGGAGATTGAGTTTGTTTGACAGAAGTAATGAGAACAGCAAAGGAGGATTGAGCTATGAAGAGTGAGTTGATGACAAAGAGCGACAGCCGTTTGGAAAGAAAGCTGTGGGTGTGTGCGACGATCGTTGTCATGGCCCTTGTTGCCGGAATCGGTCTTATGCCACGGGTCAGCGAAGCAAGTTGCTTCTATAACCTGGTGGACAAGGGAAACGTCAAAGTCGAGTTCGATTGCGGGCTTTTCTGTGGGAATACATGGGATTTAGGGCCGGGAGAGCACAAGTGTCGCCCGGGGAAAGGGGGAACCGTGCAGGTCAAGCGGAAAAAACATTTCTGCGATTTCACCTTAAACGTCGAGAAACATGGTTGGGTTGAAGTAACCCGTGTAGGAGACCAAGGTCGTGTCGTCAGCAAAAGTGACAACGGCCAAGTGATTCGTTCCTGTACCTTCGACTGGGGGAATTGAGCGGTTGCCCCAGGTGTTTTCGGATCGTCACCGGAGAGTGGGAACAGACGGTGAAGAGTTACAGTCCGGACTGGTACCGTCATCTCGGGCAACGGAAATACGATTCAGGCTTGTACCTTTGACTGGGATGATGAACAACAAGCCGGCATCTCACGAAAGCTGAATTTTGCCGATACTTATCCTGAGAACAACGCCATTGCGCTACGGACAGGATGATTGTCTATCGTCAAATGGAAGCAACAAAATATGAGGATCAGGCTATGAAAAACATTTTGTCGAAACCAGTTTATTTGTGGATGCGAGAGAAGGGAGCGATGTGGACGGTTATCATCGCCATGGCTTTAATCGCAGGAACCGTAATGTTTCCCAAGAGCACCGAAGCATGCTGTTTCTATAACCATACCGACACAACGATTTTCGTTTCTTTTACCTGCGGCGTATTCTGCTGGAACGACTGGGATATTAAACCCGGAGGTCACGCTTGCCGGCCGGGAAAGGAAGGAAACGCCACGACGATCACGAAAGCCAAAAATGCCTTCCATGCATGCAATTACATCTGGGTTAAAAAGCATGGCTGGGTCGATGTCTATCATGTTTCGGCTCAGGGTATGAACAAGGGTGTTGTGGAAAACAAAGATGAAAACGGAAACACGATCGAGACCTGCACCTTTGACTGGTGATGATGAACAACGAGACGGCATTATTCAGTAGAGCTGACTATTTGCCGATGCCGGATTCCGAGGGCAACATTGTGCGCTGCAGACAGGATGATTGTCCACTGGTAAATGAAGGCAGCAGAAAGGGGGACCGGGCCATGATGAACAGATTGTCGAAACCGGTTTGTTGGTGGATGCAAGAGAAGAGAGCAATGTGGACGGTTATCGTCGCCGTTGCACTGATCGCGGGATATCTGACGATCCCCGTGAGAGCGGATGCATGCTGCTTTTACAACTCAGCGGATGACAAGATCACGGTCAAGTTTTCCTGCGGCGTATTCTGCTGGAACGTCTGGGATCTCAGCCCTGGGGAACATAAATGCCGGCCGGGAAAGGACGGATGCGCCACCCTCTACCATAAGAAAAAAGATTTTTGTGAGCGTCTGCCGGTTGCAAAACACGGCTGGGTCAACGTCTATCATGTCCAGGATAAAGGCGTTGCAGAAAGCAAAGATGAAAATGGAAACACGACCAATGTATGTGAGTTCGATTGGGGCAATTAAGAAACTGTGCTGCCTCCCAATAAAACAGGCCAATTGCCGATGCCGGGTTACAAGAACGCCTCCGTCTTCTTGAGCAGAACAGGCTGTCTGACACGGAGTGAAATCATTGGAAAGGAGGACCGAGCTATGAAGAACATTTTATTGAAAGCAGTCCGTCGAGGGTTGCGAACGAAAGGAACGATGTGGGCGGCGGTCATTGCCATCACCTTGATAACAGGCACCATGATGATTCCCAAAGACTCCGAGGCATGCTGCTTCTATAACAAAGCGGACGGCGATATCGCAGTATCCTTCAACTGTGGCTGGTTCTGCGGGAACAAATGGACGATCAACCCCGATCAGCACAAGTGCAGGCCGGGAAAGGGAGGAATAGCAACCATCAAGCCTGCAGGAAAATGGAACAGTTGCGACATCGAGGTTGCAAAACACGGCTGGGTCGAAGTCACTCATGTTGCCGACAAGGGCGTTGCAGTAAGCAAGGACGAAAATGGAAACATAACCCGAACGTGCAAATTTGACTGGCATAAAGATAAGCCGACCCCGACCCCCTGAGATCTAGAGTACGGAGGATCGTGCCATGAAAAACATCTTGCCGAAAAAAGTCTACGGCGGATTGCGAAGGGCAGGAACAATGTGGACGGCGGTCATCGCCATCACCCTGATAACAGGAACCATGATGATCCCCAAGTACAGCGAGGCATCCTGCTTTTACAACAAAACAGACAAAAAGGATGTAACGTTTAACTTTTACTGCGGTTGGTTTTGCCATAACGACTGGAAAATCCATGCAGGGGGACACGAATGCCGACCGGGAAAGGGAGGGTTCGTGCACGTCTTCACCTCCAACAGCAAGGGGTATTGTCAATTGGATGTTGCAAAACATGGCTGGGTCGAGGTCCATGATGTTTCGAGTAAAGGCGTTATCGAAAGCAAAGACGACAATGGAAACACGACTCAGACATGTGTATTGGACTGGTAGATTAAATACCTGTGAAATCAAAGCCACGCGGGCAAAAGATGCTCCTTCTTATTGATGCAGTTTTTCAAAAATGTCTCTGTTCGGTTGAACAGACTGAACCTGTCCGGCTCGGAACGGAGAAAGCGAAGAGGAGATTTGAGTCATGAAGAATGCATTGTCAAAAACCGTCCGCTGGGGGTTGCCAGAAAACGGAACCGTGTGGGCAGCGATCATCGTCATCTTCCTGATGATGGGAACCATGATTCTTCCCAGGGACTCAGAGGCATGCTGTTTTTACAACAAGACAGACGACAACATCCTCGTCAGTTTTGTCTGCACCGAGTCGTTCTGCAACGATAGCGTCTGGGATCTCAAGCCCGGGGATCATGCCTGCCGGCCGGGAAAGGCAGGGTACGCGGAACAGATCAATAGACATAACCGCAAGGGCAAGGAGGTATGTTTTGACATCAAAGTGTCAAAACACGGCTGGGTTGAGATTCATCATGTTTCATCTCCGAAGCAGGGCATGAATAAGGGTGTTGTGGAAAGCAAAGACGATAATGGGAACACTATCCAGGCCTGCATGTTTGAGTGGAAATGATTTAACAACGATCTGATATTATTGCAAAATGGGTTCTGTTAAGACGGTCACGAACAGAAGGGGGGGTCGTGACCGTCTTTTTTTCTTCTCCACCGGAACGGATGTCGCGTCCCGCGCCGATGAAATTCTTTTCAGAAAACAACCCTCATTTCATTTTTCTTCGAAGAAACTCCACCGACCACTTACAGTGCTCCTTGCTCTGCAGCCGCAAGGTCTGCCGCTCGGTGACTACATGCAAAGGCAAGACATTTTTCCTGGCAACGTGAACGATTGCGGAAAAGATGGATGGCTCCGGCAGCGGGATCAGGGCTCCGGAACGGCCTTGCGGGACAGGTCCGAGGGAGGACCGTGCATCTACTTTGGGGATGACAAAACCTTATGGGACGGGTTAAAAGCAGTCCCGGAACAATTATCCTGAGATCGAGCCCGGCCACGAACGCGAGGCGGATGCATGACCCATCATGAAAACGGAGCACACCGCAGGAGCCGTTTCTGGGGCGAGACCACGGCTTTCCTGGCCCTGTTCCTCGACAACGTCGGCGTTCTCGTCTTCATGAGCGCCATCCTGATGTTCACCTTCAATTACCCCGCGGAGATCATCCTGAAGCGGATGATTCCCGGGACGGCCATCGGTGTCTTTTTCGGAGATCTCGTTTACACATGGCTGGCTGTCCGCCTGAGGAGAAAAACGGGCCGGACCGACGTCACGGCCATGCCCCTGGGCCTCGACACCCCCTCCAGCATCGGCCTTGTTTACGCCGTCCTGGGTCCCGCCTATATCGCCACGAAAAACGCGGAGCTGACCTGGCAGATCGGCATGGCCACCCTCTTCATGATCGGGCTGGCAAAGGTCGTCCTGTCGTTCTTCGGCGGCTGGGTGCAGCGCATCGTCCCCACCGCCGGAATCCTGGGCTCCCTCGCCGGCATCGGGCTCCTCCTGCTGGGTTTTCTGCCGCTTCTGGAAATATTCAACGAGGTCGTGGTGGGCATGGTGGCCCTGGGGCTGATCTTCGCCGCCCTCCTGGGCCGGATGGAGCTGCCCGGGCGCATCCCCGGCATCCTCCTGGCTGTCGTCCTGGGATCGGCCCTCCATTTCGCCCTCGGCTACGGCGGATACATCCCGGAGTTCAAGGCCCCGAGCTTCGAGATGTCTCTTTGTATCCCTGTCTTCTCGCTTTCCTTTCTAAAGAGCCTGCCCCAGAGCATCCAGTATCTGCCCATCGCCGTTCCCTTCGCGATCCTGACCATCATCGGCGGGATCAACAACACGGAAAGCGCCCGCCTGGCGGGGGACGATTACAGGACCAGGGACATCCTGCTGACGGAGGCCGTTACCTCCCTTGTCGCCTCGTTTTTCGGCGGCGTGGCCCAGACGACCCCCTACATCGGCCACCCGGCCTACAAGAAGATGGGCGCAACCCACTGGTACACGCTGCTCACGGGCCTCCTCATCGGCATCGGCTCCGTCGTGGGCCTCCTGTCCCTGATCGTGGGCCTCATCCCGCGGGCCGTCCTGGCCCCGATCTTCATCTTCATCGGCCTGGAAATCATCCGCCAGGCCTACCGGGAAGCCCCTGACGCCCACTCGCCTGCCGTCAGCATGAGCTTCCTGCCCGTCGTCGCCAACCTCGTGATCATCATCCTGGCCCAGTTCCTGGGCGCCCTGGAGGTCAATCCGAACGCGCTCCCGGCACGCCTTCAGACGATGTTCCAGACGCTGACCGTCCTCAGCAACGGCTTCATCCTGACGGGCCTGCTCTGGGGAAGCGTCGTGGCGTTTCTCATCGATCGGAAGCCGCGCCCGGCCGCCCTGTGCGCCTTTCTCTGCGCCGTCTTCAGTCTTTTCGGCTTCATCCACTCGATCCTGCCCACCGGCGAAATTTATCTTCCCTGGGAGGCCGGCTCGAATCAGCCATTCATGATCGCCCTGGCCTACCTCCTTCTTTCCCTCATATTCCTGATTTTGAAGGCGGAGGACAAGGCCTGACCGGCGGGCGCAAAGACGCACGACGGACATGGAGGTGTCCGTTTCGAGCGGATATGGGATGAGGGAAAATCGGGGAAAGCAGGATCAGCCGCGCCTGGAGGCATCATGCAATCCCTCCAGGCGACCGGTGAACAAAGGATCAGGCGGGACGCGGCGAATGGACGACAGGGCGCATCTTTTCAGTGACCGCCTTCGCTGTGGCTGTCCCTTCCTCGTCCAGCAGCAGCGCGGCGGGATTTTTCTCGCAGAAGCAGCGGGGCTCACAGGTCCACCCCGCCGCCAGCCGCTCCTCTTCCTTTTTCAGCATGAAGAGGGCATACCGACCCACCACCGGTGCAATCAGCCTCGTCACCCAGCCGAATGTCTCGTATAGGTCCCCAAGGAGCCGGTCGGCCTTTTCGGCGATCCGCGGATTGCTGCCTCGATACCACTTCCGGATCGCCCAGACGGCACCCGCGTAGCTTGATCTCAGGGGGAAAACCTCCCGGGCAATGCGATTCCGAATTCGCGGCGCCTGGTCCCGGTTTGCCTTCCATCCGTCCAGCATCACCCGGATCATGCGCAGCAGGCTGGGTCCGTTCACGTCGAAGTCGCGCCGGAAGGCCTCCAGGAGAAATTCTTCCTCCCGGCCGTTCCGGATGTGCCGGTGACGGTAGTTGAAGCGGTACTGCCCGTGGGCGTCGGCAACGGGGAACTCCGCGTCGGAAAGCAGCGTCCCGTCCTGTTTGTGCTTTTCATAGAGCGGCGTCCCAGGGACCGGGGAATACAGCATGAACTGGTGAAATACCGTTTCATGGCTGATCGCATAGTCGATCACCGCATCCATGGTCTCGGGCCGGTGCTCTTCAAGCCCGATGATGGAGGAGCCCAGGACCCGGATGCCGTGGGACTGCAGGGTATTCACCAGCTCGCGGGTGTCCACGCCCTTCAGCTTGTCATAGGCGCTCTCTTCCCCTTCGAGCCCCATCCATACCCAGCTGATGCCCAGCCGCAGCAGCTGGTCGATGCTGTATGATTTCAGGACCCGGGCGGAGCTGAAAACATAGACGGCCCAGCTCTTGTTGTTGGCCTCCATCAGTTCGAGAAGTCGAAGCGCCCTCTTCTTGTGGAGGAGAAAATTCTCGTCCAGCGTGAAGAAGGATTTGACCTTGAGGTTCTTCTCGATCTCGCACATGACGGCAAAGAGCTCGTCCCCCGTTTCAAAGAAATGGATGCTGTTGCCTTTGCCGCCGAACAGGGCGGAGGTCGAGCAGAAGTTGCATCCGACGGGGCATCCGACGGAGGGGATCAGGATCGCCGCCGTGCCGCCGGGCCTGCTGCCGATATGGATGCCCAGCATTCTGCTGCCGAAGCCGGATATCGCCATGGGATGACGGATCGGCGCCTTGTCGTCCTGGCCCAGGTACCGCTGAAACCACCGGATCCCCTCCCCTCGGACAATGATGTCCGCGTCGATCATCTCCTCCAGCCCCTCTTTTCCGGTGACGTGGCCTCCGACGACGATCGTGGCGGCGGGCCGATACTGCCTGACCAGCCGGCACATCTCCCGGACCTTGCCGACGTTGGGAAGGATCCCGCTGATGCCGATGACGTCATAGGAGTGATCCCGGATTTCCTCGATGAAGCGCTCCCGGTCGGGAAAATCGAGGAGGGTGCAGGGCGCCTCCAGGTTGGCCTGGATCATCATGAGACCAAAGGAGCGGTGAAACATCCTCAGGGAGAATGCTCCCTGAACGCGCGTCACCTGGTTGTGGTAGAGCTCCATCGGGTTGATCCGGCGGCTTCCGTATTCATCGTCCTGGGCATAGGGTCCGAAGACGCTGGCCAAAAGCACACGGGCACGCGTTCCAAGCGGGTGTCGGGGCTGAGCGTTCATTCTTTTCTCCTGTTTTGAGGGATATTCGTGCGGGGTCTTGCCGCCTTTAATATGAAAACAGGCCCATGAAAAGGCTCAAGTTGCTGTTTTACAATACTTTTACAATAGTCAGCGAAGGGGAGGCGCTCCCCGGGAAAGATTGACAGGAGAGACCGTGTCATATAGGTTCCCTCCCATGCCGCCGCGTCTCGGCAGGCGCGGCCGACAAATCTCCCGCAGCAGGAACTCCCGTCTCCGTGATCGCCGCCAGGATGAGGGCGGTGGAGAACATTCGCAGCGGCAGGAAGGGATCATGGAACAGGCAAAATGGCTTTTCCGCCCCGTATTCACGTTCGTCCTTTCCGTGGTCGCGCTGGCCATCTCGCTCTTTCTCTACATCTACTGGTACGTCGGCGTCAGCGAAGGGCTCAAGGCCGTGAGCCTTCGCTACAACCTCGATCCGAACCAGTTTTTCGAGGCGAAGACCTGGGTGGTCATTGTGATTCTGTCGCTCCTGGTCGGCGTCATCCTGGTCGGCGTCCTCATGATCTTCATCTACAATGTCAAGACGATGCACCTCTACCGTCTCCAGAACACGTTCATCAACAACTTCACCCACGAGTTGAAAACGCCGGTCACGTCACTGAAGCTCTACCTTGAAACCTTCACAAAACACGAGATCCCGAGAGAAGACCAGCTCCGGTATATCGACTTCATGCTCCGGGACGTGGAGCGGCTGGCCGGCAACATCAACAGCATCCTGAACCTGGCACGGATCGAAAGCAGGGTTTACAAAGGCGACTTCACGACGGCGGACCTGGTCGAGCTGGTGCGGGAGTTCCTGGCGGGCAACCGCCATCTCTTCCGGGGCTGCGAAATCAGCGTGGGGAATCCCTCGGGCAAGGCATTCCTGTATCCTGTTGTCATCCCCCTGTTTGAAATGCTGCTCATGAACACTCTGAGCAATGCCGTGAAGTACAACGACTCGGGACAACCGAGGGTGGACATCACCTTTGAAGAGGACAGGGACCGGATCCTGATCCGCTTCCGGGACAACGGAATCGGCATCGACGGGAAGGATCTTAAAAATATATTCAGGAAGTTCTACCAGGGACATCACCGGAGTGAACAGATACCCGCCGGGGGAAGCGGCATCGGCCTCTATCTCGCCCAGCAAATCGCCAGGCTCCATCAGGGGAACATGACGGCCGAGAGCGATGGAATCGGGCAGGGATCGGTGTTCACCCTGTCCCTGCGCCGCCCGGCAAAGAAAAAAGGATAACCATGAAAGAGAGTCCAACCAGGCGCATCCTCATCATCGAAGACGACGAGCACATCGCTGAGGGGTTGAAGCTGAACCTTACCCTTCAAGGGTATGAGACGGCGATCGCCGGCAGCGGAACGCGGGGGCTGGACCTTTGGAAAGAGTGGAGTCCACACCTGATCGTTCTCGACATCATGCTGCCCGGGCTGGACGGCCTGTCGGTCCTGCGCCACATCCGGCTGGAGGACGAGAGGCTCCCCGTTCTGATCCTGTCCGCCAAAGGGGAGCCCGACGACCGGATCCGGGGTTTTTCCTGCGGCGTCGATGATTACCTGGCCAAGCCTTTCAACCTGGATGAATTTCTGCTCCGCGTCGAACGGCTCCTCACGAGATCTTCCTGGAGCCGGGGTACCGCGTCCGGGGCCGGGGTGACAAAGACCTATTCCTTCGGTGAGAACACCATCGACTTCGAGACCAAGACGGCACGGTGCCGGCAGGGAACCGTGCAGCTGACGGACCAGGAAATCAAGCTGCTCCGGGTGTTCATCACCAACCGGGGGAAGCCCCTCTCCCGCAAGGCACTCCTGGAGGTGGGCTGGGGGTACTCGGGGGGGACGGCGACACGGACGGTGGACAACTTCATCGTCCGCCTGAGGAAATACTTCGAGCGGGATCCGGAGCACCCTGTCTACTTCAAGAGCATCCGCTCAGTGGGATACCTGTTCGACCACCCCTGACCGGGGGCATGCGGTCCCTCGGAACGTCCGGGAGGATTCTGCCGTGCCGGTGCATGGACCGGCGGCCGACAGCCTTGTCTCCTGCCCCGAATCAGGATTTTTCGATGTTCCGGATGGCCTCGAAGAGCCTCCGGTTCACCGGCACGTCAACGCCGTATTTCTCCCCCAGGGCGATCATCGTCCCGGCGAACATCTCCACCTCTGTCTTCCGTCGGGCCTCCACGTCCTGCAGCATGGACGTCTTGCCATCGGGGCTCAGGCGGGCCAGGATCGGGTCGAAGGCCTCGATGTCCTCTTGTGTAAGGCTCACTCCGGCTTTTTCGGCGACGGCGATCACCTCCCGCATGGACGACAGCATCAGGTCCCTCGCCTCCGAAGGCGCCTGGAAGGCGGAATAGGGCGCCCGCAGGACCGCCGAGGCCTGGTTGATGCCCACATTGGCCATGAACTTCCACCAGAGGGTGCGGATCATGTCGGGCGGGGTTTCCCAGGCGATCCCCGCCCGGTCGAACAGCGCCTGTACCCGGGCGACCCGCTCCGTCACGGCGGGATTCTTCGTCTCCCCGAAAAAGATCCTTCCCTGGATCGTATAGGTAACCCGGTTGCCCTCCCGGAGGGCATCGATCCCCATGGTCAGGGCGTACAGGACCTTGTCCATGCCGTAGACGGCGCCGATGCGCTCCTCGCTGTCGATCCCGTTCATGAGGGACAGGATGATCGTATCCCCGCCGACCCGGTTTTTCATCTCTCCGATCGCCGCGTCCAGGTGATGGTTCTTGACGGCGACGATCACGAGATCCGCCGGCGGCGACGTGTCCTCCGGCGCGAGAACGGAGATGGCGTAGTGCCTTCCGTTGACGATCACGCCTTCCCTCCCCAGACGCTCGAAGCGCTCGCCGGCGGCGACGAAGGACACGCATCCCGGATCCATGTCGTACAAGAGCGCCCCGTAGGCCGCCCCGAGGGCTCCCGCCCCGATGATGGAAACCTTGTGAATGGCCGGCATCACACTCGCCTCCATGAACAGGATCAAACGGTCCGTTTTTTATGAGGACCGGCCTGCAAAAGATACCGGATGGCCGTGACGGGATCCGCCCCCGAGGAACCAAAAACCCCGATCCCGGTGTCCCCGAGGGATGACCGGATCGGGGCGGATGCCCGCCCTTCAGCCACCCCGACGCATTACATTTCCGGAGATCACCATCCGCTGTGCCTCCGACGTGCCTTCGTAAATCTCGGCAATCTTGGCGTCCCGCATCAGGCGCTCTACCTTCGCTCCCTTGACATACCCGTATCCGCCGTGGATCTGGACCGCCTTGACGGTGTGCCGCATCGCCGCCTCCGTCCATGGGAAAAACATGGCGTCCCCCGGCGATTCCGCTTCCTGCCGGCTCGGCTACGAATACGGCTTCACGTCCTCTTCGTTCCGGAGGACCCGGAGCCCCCCCTCCGCCAGGGCCGTCATCTCGTCCTCGCCAGGATACACAAAGACGGGGGCGATGAAGCGGACCCGCTCCCCGATCCGGCCGGTGAGCATCTCCGAGTGGGCCAGCCCGCCCGTCAGGACGATCCCGTCGATCCGCCCCGCCAGGACCGTGCTCATGGCGCCGATGTCCTTGGCGGCCTGGTAGGCCATGGCCTCGAAAACGAGCCCGGCCTTTTCGTCCCCGCCCCGGATCCGCTCCTCGACGACCCGGGCGTCCGTCGTCCCGAGATATGCCGCCAGTCCGCCCTTTCCCACCAGCCGCCCCTGAATCTGCTTCCTGTCCATCGACCCGGAAAGGGCGAGATCCAGGAGGTCCATCGTCGGCAGTGCCCCGGCCCGCTCCGGCGTGAAGGGGCCTTCCGCGAGCCCGTGGGTGCAGTCGACGACCCGGCCCTTCCGGTGGGCGCCGATGGTGATGCCTCCCCCCAGGTGGGCCACGACGACGTCGATCTCCTCGTACTTCTTCCCCAGCCCGGCGGCGCACCGCCGCGCCGCCATCTTCTGGTTCAGGGCGTGGAGCCCGCTCTTGCGTTCGATCTCGGGAATCCCGGAAATCCGGGCCAGGGGCTCAAACTCGTCGGTACTGGGCGGATCGATGACGATGGCGGGCATGCCGCATTTTTTTGAAAAGTCGAGGGCCATGGACGGCCCCAGGGCGGAGGGATGCGTCCCGTAGATCCCCTCCAGGAGGTCGCGGCGCATGGCGTCGTCGATCCGGTAGGCCCCGGCGGGCGCCGGCCGTCCCAGGCCGCCGCGGCTGACCACGATGTCGACCTCATCCAGGCCGATCCCGTTTTTCTCCAGGAACTTCAGGACGTCTTCCTCGCGCAGGGGAAGCTGCTCCGCCAGGGAGGAAAAGCGGGACAGGTCCTCTCCCCGGTAGACGATGTTCTCCTGGGCGACGGCCTGCTCTCCCCGGAAGAAGGCGACCTTCGTCGAGGTCGAGCCGACATTGATGGCGAGGAGGCGATAATCCTTATCCATGGTTCGCTCCTTTGCCGCTCATCAGGCTGGCCAGGGCGATTTCCACGACCCGGTTTTCCGCGGACGTGAAGGGAAGCTTCAGGAGCACCGGCCCGGCCGTTCCCGCGACAACGCCCACCGTCTGCATGCCTCCGAAGAAGACAAGGGATTCCGCCAGCAAGTGGCCCGTATCGATCTCGGGAACCAGGTAAATGTCCACATTGCCGGTGACGGCGCTTTGCAGTCCCTTCCGGTCCGCCGCGACCTTGCTCAGGGCACAGTCGATGTCCACGGGACCCTCGACGACGGCCTTGCCGAACTGCCTCCTCTCCCCCATTTTGGAGAGGATCGCAGCGTCCAGCGTCGAAGGGATGCCCGGATTGACCTGCTCGATCGCCGCCAGGACGGCCACGTTCGGCGTCTCGATACCAAGCCGGCGCGCAAGCTGGAGGGCGTTGTTCAGGATTCCCTGCTTTTCGACCAGGCCCGGGAAGTCGTTGAGGAATGTATCCGTGATGAGGATCAGCTTCTCCCGTTTCAGGAGCGGAAAGACGGAGATGTAGCTCGCCGTCCCGCCCTTTTTCCCCAGGCCGCCGGCAGGGTCCAGCACGGCCTTCATCACGGCCCGGTGCGAAACGCCGCCCTGCATCAGGATATCGGCCCGGCCTTCCCGCACCCGGGCCACCGCCTGCCGCAGGGCCTCCTTCCGGTCGCCCCCGTCCACAATCCCGTGCTCGCGGGATGCCAGGGGAGTTCTGCCGACCGCCGCCTTCAGCGATTCCGCCCTCCCGATCAGGCAGGGGACGGCGAGTCCCGATGCCGCCGCCCGGGAGAGGATCCGGATGTCTTCGACCGTGGGGTAAGGAACGGCAATCCGCTTCGGCCCCGCCTGCATGGCTGTTTCCAGAATGTCTTTGAAGGACCGGATCATCTCAGTGCACCTCCTTCCTTACCCATGCGGTCGGCCAGGACGACGCACATGGCCAGTTGCTGCACGATGTTGTCGCTGAAGTCCGAACGGGCGGGAATGCACACGGGTCCCCGGGACGTGGCGACCAGCGAGCTGCGCGTGACATCGAGGAAGAAGTCCAGCTTGCAGATGACGTTGCCCGTGTCGAGGCAGGGCACCACCAGGATGTGGGGCATCTCCCGCCTGGCGTCTCCGGCCGGGGCTCCGGGCCGCCGGGAGCCCCGGAAGATCTCTGTGAAAGAGGTGGCATCGACGATGTCGCATTCTCCCAGCTCGCCGTCGGCCGCTGCTTTCCTGAGAAACCGGTAGTCCCGGTAGGAGGCCAGATCGCCGCCCAGCTCCCGTTTTCCCGAAAGAACGGAGATCCGCGGCCTTGGAACACCCATCAGATGATAGACGAAGACGGCATTCTTGATGATCTCCGCCTTGGCCCTGGCGTCGGGCTTGATGTTGACGCCCGTGTCCGTGAAGACCACAAGGTGGTCGATGCCGGGAATCTCCCAGAACGTGACGACGCTGACGGTCATGCCGGAGGCCGCCTTCGCCTCCTCGCGGATGATGGAGCGGTAGATGTAGGAGGTCGGGATCTGGCCTTTGCTCGCGATGGGCAGCTCCCCCGAGAAGAGCATGCCGATCCCCAGGTCGGAGATGGCCTGCTGCTCGACGCCCGGGATCTTCTCGAAGCTCCCGATGTCGAAGGCGACCCGGTCCGCCACCCGCTCCATTTTTTCGCTGTTGCCGATGAGGACCGGCTCGATGTAGCCCATCTCCCAGCTCGTCTTGACCGCCCGCATGAAGTCCTCGTCCTCCGGAGCGAGCACGGCGAGCTTCTTCGGTCCCTTTTCTTTCGCAATCCTCGTAAAGTCCGCCAACGATCGGATCATGACATACCCCTTTCTGCCCGGATGAAATAACCTTCACAGGCCGACATCGACGCCCGGCTTCGATAACGGTACGCTCCGAACGGGTGGTCAAGGCGCGTGAATGCGAGACCTCATGCCTCCTTGGATCGGCCCCGGGGAAACGTTGTCAGAAATGGATTTGAAACGCTTGAGATCCGGCATTGTTTTCTTTCCAGCAAGCGTTCGAGTGGATCGGGAAAGCTACTTTGTATCACTCTGCCCGTAAGCGGGCGATGTTCATCTCATCCAACCGGTGGCGGTTAAAACGGCCCTTGGCAGGATCAAACCGTGACCTGCATCACTCCGGATCTTCCTGTAGCGGGATGATCCGCACCTGCGCCATCCCCCGGCCGAAAAAGCCGAGCTCCCGCGCCGCCGCCCGCGACAGGTCGATGAACTCGAAGCTGTGATGGCGGCAACGGTCGTTGACGGTCACGACGACCGACCGGTCGTTGGCAAGGTTGATCACCTTTACCCGCATGCCCAGGGGCAGCGTCGGGTGGGCCGCCGTCATCTTCCGGGGGTCGTAGACCTCCCCCGAGCTGGTTTTCCGGAAGTTGTAGCGCTTGTGGTAATAATAGGCCTTCCCGAGCGTCCCATCCTGCTCGTCCCCGGCGGAGGCATCCGCCTTCTCCGCCACGGCGGTTTCACTTCCGGACGGCTCTTCCGCCCGGAGGGGCAGGATGGCGGCGAAGAAAACAAGCAGGCAGGCGGCGGCAATCCATGCGATCTTGCCGATCCGATTCACTGGGTGCATGCACGACTCCCCGGCGATGAATTTCCATGCAGGCGGACCATTCCATACCATACTCACCGGCGGAATCAAATCGCCGATCCGGATCGCCCCGAAACCGCCTCTTGCCAGCACGCCGGATTTCTGGTAGCGTTCCGACAGTTTCTGTTGATTTTCCAAGCGATATTCACTACCTGCCGGGCCATTCCTCCGGCTGTGCGCAAAGGAACCGACGTTTCATGGCAACCGATCAGACCATCGCCCAGGCAAAGGAAGTCCTCAAGATCGAAGCGGAAAGCATTCTCGGCCTGATGGACCGGCTGGACCGGAATTTCTCCAAGGCCGTGGACCTCATCTGGAAGTCCAAGGGCCGGGTCATCGTCAGCGGCATCGGGAAATCCGGGCTCATCGGGAAGAAGATCGTCGCCACCCTGACCAGCACGGGTACCCAGGCCCTCTTCCTCCATCCCGTGGAGGGACTCCATGGAGACCTGGGCATCGTCACGAAGGACGACATCCTCCTGGCCATCTCCAACAGCGGCGAGACCCAGGAGCTTCTCATGCTGGTCGGCAGCATCCAGGCCATCGGGACGCCGCTCATCACCATGACGGGCAATCCCGCCTCCAGTCTCGCCCGGGCCGGCGAGGTCGTCATCGACGTGGGGGTCGAGCGGGAGGCCTGTCCCTTCGGGCTGGCCCCGACCTCCAGCACCACCGCCGCTCTCGCCATGGGCGACGCCCTGGCGGTTGCCCTCATTGGAAAGCGCAAGTTCCGGGAGCAGGACTTCTACAAGCTCCATCCCGGCGGCACTCTGGGTCTCCGGCTCCGGGAAAAGGTGCGGGACGTCATGATCAGCGGGGAGCGGATCCCCCGGGTCTTCAAGGGAACTCAGGTTCTCCGGGCCGTCGAGGAGATGGACGAGAAGAACATGGGCTTCGTTCTCGTGACGGACAAGAAGGACCGGCTCCTGGGAATCCTGACGGACGGCGACGTCCGCCGCCACATCCGGAAGGGACGAACGCTCCAGGGCCCCATCGATGCATTCATGACCCCGAATCCCCGCACCATCGGGGAGGACACCACCCTCGGGGAGACCATTGAGGCGATGCAGCAGCGGGAAATCACCACCTTAGTGGTCGTCAACGGGAAAAACCGGCTCATGGGATACGTCCACCTCCACGACATCCTCGGGCGGGGCGGCACCCTGAAGATGACCGTGATCCCGTAGAATCCCGACTCTCCCCCGGGCGTCCCCGCGCGAGGACAGTCCATTCTCACCGACAAGCGGGAATCCCCGCGAGGAGATCGAACATGGACAAAAAGCACCGTTTCTCCATCTGGTACGTCTTCCTGGCGATCTGGGCGGTTCTGCTCATCCAGAGCTATCTCGCTTCCTTCTTTGCCGCCCAGGTCATCCCCTACAGTCAGTTCCTCACCCTCCTGAAGAGCGGCAAGATCACCGAGATCGCCATCACGGCCAACCAGATCCAGGGGAAAATGAAGGTCGAGGGCGGCAAGCCGGAAGATACCAAGGCCTTCAAGACGATCCGCGTCGACCCGGAATTCTCCAACATGCTCGCCCAGTACCCGGTGGTCTTCAAGGGAGAGATCGAATCCACCTTTGTCAGGGACCTCCTGTCCTGGGTCCTGCCGGTGCTGATCTTTGTGGGCATCTGGTATTTCCTCATGAAGCGCATGGGCAGCCAGCAGGCGGGCTTCATGACGCTGGGGAAAAACAAGGCGAAGATCTACGTGGAGAACGAGCTGAACGTCACCTTCGACGACGTGGCGGGTGTGGACGAGGCGAAGCAGGAGCTGGTGGAAGTCATCGACTTCCTGAAAAATCCGGGGAAATTCGGCCTCCTGGGGGGCAAGATCCCCAAGGGGATTCTCCTGGTGGGCCCCCCGGGGACGGGAAAGACCCTCCTGGCCAAGGCCGTTGCGGGGGAGAGCGGCGTCCCCTTCTTCAGCATCAGCGGCTCCGAGTTCGTCGAGATGTTCGTCGGCATGGGCGCCGCCCGCGTCCGGGACCTTTTCGTCCAGGCCAAGGAGAAGGCCCCCTGCATCATCTTCATCGACGAACTGGACGCCCTGGGGAAGGCCCGGGGGTTCGGCGCCATGGGCGGCCACGACGAGCGGGAGCAAACCCTGAACCAGCTCCTCGTGGAGATGGACGGCTTCGACCCGAAGGTCGGCGTCATCCTCATGGCTGCCACGAACCGTCCGGAGATCCTCGACCCGGCGCTCCTCCGGGCCGGGCGGTTCGACCGCCACGTCCTGGTGGACCGGCCGGACCGGAAGGGGCGGGAAGACATCCTGAAGGTCCACCTGAAGAAAATCAAGACGTCGCCGGACCTGGACGTGGAGCGCCTGGCCGCCATGACCCCGGGAATGGTGGGGGCGGATCTCGCCAACCTGGTGAACGAGGCGGCCCTGCTGGCGGTCCGGAGGGACCGGAAGGACGTGAGCATGGCCGAGTTCTCGGAGGCGGTGGAGCGCATCGTCGGCGGCCTGGAGAAGAAGAACCGCCTCATCAACCCCAAGGAGCGGGAGACCGTGGCCTACCACGAAATGGGACACGCCCTGGTGGCCCTGTCCCTGCCGGGGACGGACCCGGTGCAGAAGATCTCCATCATCCCCCGGGGCATTGCCGCGCTGGGCTACACCATGCAGGTCCCCACGGAGGACCGGTTCCTCATGACGCGGACCGAGCTTCTCAATAAAATCGCCACGTTTCTGGGTGGCCGGGCGGCGGAGGAGATCGTCTTCGGCGACATCTCCACGGGGGCTCACAACGACCTCTCGCGGGCGACGGAGATCGCCAAGAGCATGATCAAGGAGTACGGCATGAGCAGCGTCCTGGGCCAGGTCTACCTGTCCCGGGAGCGGCGCTCCCTGTTCCTGGATCCGGGGGCCCGGGAGGGCGGCGACTACAGCGACGAGACCGCCCGGACCATCGACCGGGAGGTCATGGGAATCATCGACGCCCAGTACGCCGTGGCGAAAGACATCCTGCAGAAGAAGAAGGACTCCCTCGTCCGGGGGGCAAAGCTGCTCCTGGAGAAGGAGAAGCTCGACGGCGAGGAGATCAAGGCACTGCTGTGAAAGGAGGTCCTGTTTTATGGGCGGCAACAAACCCTGGGTGAAATTCTACGGCCATGTCCCGGAGTGTCTCGATTATCCCCGGGTGACCATGTACGAGGCCCTCATGCAGACGGTGGAGAAGGCTCCCGACACCTTGGCCTGGGACTTCCTGGACACCACCGCCACCTACCGCGAGTTCGCCCGGGAGATCGACCGGTGTGCCGACGCCCTGGCGGGCCTCGGCCTGAAGAAGGGCGACCGGATCACCATCTCCATGCCCACGAGCCCCCAGGGGGTCGTAGCCTTCTACGCCGCAAACAAGCTGGGCGCGGTGGGCAGCATGATCCACCCCCTCTCCACCGCCAAGGAGATCGCCTTCTACCTGAATGTCAGCAAAAGCCGGTTTGCCCTGACCCTGGACGCCTTCTACGGCAAGTTTCGGGAGGCAAAGGACGGGACCCCGCTGGAGCGGCTGATCCTGGCGCGGATCCCCGACTACTTGGGGCTCGTCAAGAAGATCGGCTTCAACCTGACAAAGGGCCGGAAGATCCCGCCGGTGCCGGCGGACCCGATGGTGACCTGGTGGAAGGACATGATGGCCGCCTCGTGGCCGAAAACGCCGAAGGCCGACATGGACACGGACGACCTGGCGGTCATCCTCTACAGCGGCGGCACGACGGGCACCCCCAAGGGGATCATGCTCTCCAACTACAACTTCATCAGCGAGGGGATGATGGTCTCCGCCTGGGGCAACCTGGGAAAGAATGACGGCATCCTGGCCATCCTGCCCATCTTCCACGGCTTCGGCCTGGGGGTCTGCATCAACGCCGCCTTCATGGGCGGAGCCAAGAGCATCCTGGTCCCCCAGTTCACCCCGGAGATCGTGGCCGGCCTGATCAAGAAGAAGCGCCCCTCCTTCGTGGTGGGGGTCCCCACGCTCTTCGAGGCCCTCTGCCGGAACCCTGTCTTCCAGAGCGCCGACCTGTCCTGCCTGATGGCCACCTTCAGCGGCGCCGACACCCTGCCCCGGCCGGTGAAGGAGCGCTTCGAGGCGCTCGTGAAGGAGCGGGGGGGCAATGTGAAACTCCTGGAGGGCTACGGCCTCACCGAGGCGGTGACGGCCATCATGGCCACGCCGATCCAGGAGTACCGCGAGGGAAGTGTCGGCGTGCCCTTCCCGGACATGCTGGCCAAGGTCGTGACGGTCGACACGACGGAGGAGGCGCCCCTGGGCGAGGAGGGCGAGCTCTGCGTCTCCGGCCCGGCGGTCATGATGGGCTACCTGGACGCACCGGAGGAGACGGCCCGGACGCTCAAGACGCACGCCGACGGCCGGGTATGGCTCCACACCGGCGACATCGCCGCCATGGACGCCGACGGCTTCTTCTACTTCAAGCTCCGCCTCAAGCGGATGATCAAGTCCTCGGGCATGAACGTCTATCCCGCCCAGGTGGAGGACATCCTCTATGCCCACCCGGACGTGAAGGACGCCTGCGTCATCGGCGTCCCCGACGAGGCCCAGGTCCAGCGGGTCAAGGCCTTCGTGGTCCTGAAGGATCGGGCGAATGAGACCCCGGAAATGGAGCAGAAGCTGATCCGCCACTGCCAGGACCACCTGATCAAGTGGAGCTGTCCCCGGGAGATCGAATTCCGGAGCACCCTCCCCTGCACCCTAGTGGGCAAGATCGCTTACAACGCCCTGGAGCAGGAGGAGATCGAGAAGCTGAAGGCCTGCGGCAAGTTCTCCGGGGAATAGACGCCGAGCGGGCGTGAAGGACCGCCTGCTGCGACATAAGGATCGGAAACCACAACAGGAGATCGATATCGATGAATCCGATGGCTGAAATCACGGCGGCCCTGGCGGACGCCGGCGGATACGCAAGAGACCTCAAGAAACGGACAAACGGAAGGACGGTGGGCTACGTCTGCTCCTACTCGCCGGAGGAGTTGATCCTGGCGGCGGGGGCCCACCCGCTCCGCCTTCTCGGAACAGCCCAGGCCATCCACCGGGCCGACGCCCACCTCCAGAGCTACTGCTGCTCCCTGGTGCGGGGCATTCTCGAGGAGGCCCTGTCGGGAAACCTGGACTTCCTGGACGGCATGGTCTTCCCCCACACCTGCGACTCGATCCAGCGCCTCTCCGACATCTGGCGCCTCAACATCCCTTTCGGCTTCCATGCCGACGTGGTCCTGCCGGTGAAGCTGACGACGGCGAGCGCCAGGGACTACATGGCGGACGTCCTCCGGAAATTCCGGGGGGACCTTGAAAAATCCCTCTCGGTGACAATCCCCGATGCGGCACTCGTGGAGGCGATCGGCCTCACCAACGGCATCCGGGCGGCCCTGAGGCGCCTCTACGAGCTCCGGATGGCGAATCCCGCCCAGGTCTCCGGCAGCGACGTCCACCGGATCATCCGGGCCTCCATGATCATGGATCGCCGGCGGTTTCTTGCCCTCCTGGAGGAACTTCTGGCGGATGCGGTCGGAAAGGACACGCCGGCCGCGGCGAAGCCGCCCCACCGGCTGATCCTCTCCGGCGGCGTCTGCAACGCCCCGGACATCTACGGCATGATCGCCGACGCCGGCGGGGCCGTCGTCTGGGACGACCTCTGCACCGGCGGCCGGGCCTTCGAGGAGCCGATTCCCCTGGACGGCGACCCGATCGAGGGGATGGCAGACCGCCTCCTGAAGCGGGTCGTCTGCCCGGCGAAGCACGGAGGCCTCACGAACCGGGCGGACCACCTGGTGAACCTCGTGAAAGAGAAAAACGCCCGGGGCGTCATTTTCCTGCTTCTGAAGTTCTGCGATCCCCACGCTTTCGATTACCCGTACCTGAAGGCAGCCCTGGACCGGGAGGGCATCCCCAGCCTCCTGATGGAAGTGGAGGACCCCCTTCCGCCGGAAGGACAGCTCCGGACCCGCATCGAGGCCTTCCTGGAGATGTTGTAAACGACGACTGTACCGGCCACGGTCCGCTGCGAAAGAGCAATGGGCCGGTCCGCCGGGCGACCGGTAAGACCGGGCGATCCCCGGTTAAGAGGCTCGGGGGCTGTCACGGGGGTTACACCCGTCGCGGAAGCTTTTCCGGCGGGCAGTTGAAAAACGCCCGACTGCGGCGTTTTCCTCATCCTTCGCCATTCGACGTACGGAATCGTACGCCTCATGGCTCAGGATTTCGGAGGCCTTGCATCCGGGCATTTTTGAACAGCCCGCTTGGAGTTCTATCCAGCAGCCGGTTGATGCTTCCTCTGGAAACCCCCGGCCGCGCCCCCGAGAACATGGGAGAAAGGAATCAGACATGACAGAACGGACGGAAAGCGCCGCAGCGGAGGCTGCGGAAGCACATATTCAGCGGATCGCCGGGGAGCTCGGCATCGCGCCGGGGCAGGTCGAAGCGACGGCGCGCCTCCTCGGCGAAGGGGGAACGGTCCCCTTCATCGCCCGCTATCGGAAAGAGGCAACTGGAACCCTCGACGAGGTTCAGATCACGGAGATCCGGGACCGTCTCGCCCAGCTTGACGAGCTGGACAAGCGGCGCGAGGCGATCCTGAAGTCCCTGGTGGAGCGGGAGCTCCTGACGGACGAGCTGGCGGCAAAGATCGCCTCCGCCGATACGCTCTCCGTTCTGGAAGACATCTATCTCCCCTTCCGGCCCAAACGGCGGACCCGGGCCATGGTCGCCCGGGAAAAAGGCCTGGAGCCCCTGGCGGACATGATCTTCGCCCAGGAAGCGGATTTCGATCCCGAGGTCTCCGCGGCCGCCTTTGTCGATGCCGAAAAGGGTGTGGCCTCCGTGGAAGAGGCCCTCGCCGGGGCACGGGACATCATCGCCGAGCGGATCAATGAGAGCGAGGAGGCCCGGTCCCGCATGCGGGCTTTCTTTGCGGAGAAGGCCGTCTTCCAGTCCCGGGTCGTTCCGGGCAAGGAAACGGAGGGCAGCCGCTTTCGCGACTGGTTTGACTGGGAAGAGCCCGCCGTCCGGGCGCCTTCCCACCGGATCCTGGCCATGCGGCGGGGTGAAAAGGAGGAGTTCCTGTTCCTCCGGGTCGTGCCGCCGGAGGCGGAGGCGCTGGCGCTCCTCGTGGAGATGTTCGTGAAGGGTGGCGGTGCCGCATCGGAGCAGGTCCGGCTGGCCGTCGAGGACGGCTACCGGCGCCTGTTGTGCCCGGCCATGGAGACGGAGATCCGTCTGGCCACGAAAAAGCGGGCCGATATGGAGGCGATCCGGGTCTTCGCCGAGAATCTCCGGCAACTCCTCCTGGCCCCACCCCTCGGGCAGAAGCGGCTCCTCGCCCTGGATCCGGGCTTCCGGACGGGGTGCAAGCTCGTCTGCCTCGACGCCCAGGGAAAGCTCCTCCACCACGACGCGATCTTTCCCCACCTCTCCGAGCGGGCCCGGGGCGAGGCGGCGGAGCGGGTGCGGGACCTCTGCTCGAAATATCAGGTCGAGGCCGTCGCCGTCGGGAACGGTACGGCGGGCCGGGAGACCGAGGCCTTCCTCCGGGAAATCGGCCTGCCGGAGGCGATCCCCGTCGTCATGGTCAACGAGAGCGGCGCCTCGGTCTACTCGGCCTCGAAGACCGCCCGGGAGGAGTTCCCCGACCACGACGTCACCGTCCGCGGCGCCGTCTCCATCGGCCGCCGCCTCCAGGACCCCCTGGCGGAGCTGGTCAAGATCGATCCGAAGGCGATCGGCGTCGGCCAGTACCAGCATGACGTCGATCAGACCGCCCTCAAGCAGGGCCTGGACGACACCGTCATGAGCTGCGTCAACGCCGTCGGCGTGGAAGTGAATACGGCCAGCGCGGCGCTCCTGACTTATGTCTCCGGTCTCGGGCCCGCCCTGGCGGGCCGCATCGTCGCCCGGCGGGACGAGCACGGCCCTTTTTCCTCCCGGGAGGAGCTGAGGCAGGTACCGCGGCTCGGGGCCAAGGCATTCGAGCAGGCCGCGGGCTTCCTCCGGATCCGGGACGGGGCGAATCCCCTCGACGCCTCCGCCGTGCACCCCGAGCGCTACGGCATCGTGGACCGGATGGCCTCGGACCTGGGATGCACCGTGTCGGACCTGCTGGCGGACGCGGGGCTGCGGAAGCAAATCGACCTCTCCCGCTACGTCACCGACGATGTCGGGCTCCCCACCCTGAACGACATCCTGGCCGAGCTGGCCCGGCCCGGGCGGGACCCGCGCGAGCGCTTCGAGATCTTTCAATTCGCCGAAGGGGTCGAAAAGATCGAGGATCTGCACCCGGGGATGAAGCTTCCGGGGATCGTGACGAACCTGACCGCCTTCGGGGCGTTTGTGGACGTCGGCGTCCACCAGGACGGCCTCGTCCACCTGAGCCAGCTGGCGGACCGCTTCGTAAAGGACCCCGGGGAGGTCCTGAAGGTCCGCCAGGCCGTCGAGGTGACGGTCCTGGCGGTGGACCTGGAGCGGAGGCGGATCTCCCTGTCGCTGAAGAAGAACCCGGACCTTGCGGGAGGCGCCTCCGCGAGCCGGCCGGAGCGGGGCGCGGGGGTAGATGGTCCCGGCACCGGGAAGTCCGGCACCGGAACGGATGGGCGCGGCCGGCCGGGTCCGGGCGGACCGAGGCGGGACCAGCGGCGAGACGGGAAAAAGCAGGGAAAAGGGCCGGCCGAAGCCGTCCCCTTCAACAACCCCTTCGCCGCGGTCTTCGGGAAGAAGTGATCCGCGCCTGCCGAACCGCATCGAAGGGCTCGGGCGGAGAAAAGAGCGCCGACGGCAAACGGGAAGCTTTTTGGGGTTGAAATTCAACCATCACATGGCTGATATTCAACCGTGGATTGGATAACCTGCAACTCCGGAGATTTCGGCACAACGGGGCAAGGAAGGAATCATGGCAGCGACCGGTGAAGACAAGCGGAAGGTGAAGGCCGTCAAGAAGATGAAGGACATCATGACGACCTACTACATCGAGGCCAAGACGGCGGCCCAGACGGGGAAGAAGGTCGCCTGGATCACCAGCGGCGGACCCGTGGAGCCGCTTTTAGCCATGGACGTCATCCCCGTATATCCGGAAAACCACGGGGCCATGATCGGGGCCAGCAAGATGGGGGTCGACCTCTGCGAGAAGGCGGAGGCCATGGGCTACGCCAGCGACCTCTGCTCCTACGCCCGGTCGGACATCGCCTGCGCCACCGTCAACGGCGGCCCCATCGGCGGGCTGCCGAAGCCGGACATGCTCATCTGCGGGAACAACATCTGCGGAACCGTCCTGAAGTGGTACGAGGTCCAGGCCCGGTATTTCGGCTGCCCCCTTTTCATCTTCGACACCCCCTTCTGCCACACCGAATTCACCGAAGACATGCGGCGGTACGTCCGCCGGCAAGTCGATGAATACACGGCCTTCCTGGCGGAGGCCTGCGGTCGGCCCTTCGACTTCGACCGCATGAAGGAGGTGGGACGCCTCTCCGTCGAGGGGCAGCGGCTCTGGCAGGAGGTCCTCGACACGGCCATGAACCGTCCCGCCCCCATCAGCGCCTTCGACGCCTTCTTTCACCTGGCCCTGATCGTGACCCTCCGGGGAACGCAGATCGCCGTGGACTACTACCGGGAGCTCCTGGCGGAGATGCGGGAGCGGGCTGCCGAGGGAATCGGCTCCATCGAGAACGAGCGGTACCGACTCCTCTGGGACAACCTGCCGGTCTGGTACCGCACGAAGTGGCTGTCGGAGAAATTCGCCTCCCACGGGGCCTGCCTCGTGGCGGACACCTACACGTCCGCCTGGTGCGGCTCCCTGAAGTACATGGACGAGAGCGACTTCCTGGGCAGCATGGCCGAGGGTTACAGCCGCATCTACCTGAACATCGGGGTCGACGAGATGGCTGACACGGTCGCCGCCATGGTGGACAAGTACGGTGTCGACGGCGTGGTCCTGCACTCCAACCGGAGCTGCAAGCCCTATTCCCTGGGCCAGTACGACATCCAGCGGATCGTGGAGCAGCGGAAGGGCGTCCCGTCCCTCATGATCGAGGCGGACATGGTGGACGAGCGGGCCTTCTCGGAGAGCCAGATCGACACGCGGATCGACGCCTTCATGGAAGTCATCCGGAACCGGAAGCAGTGATACCGCAAGGAGGACGTGAATGAGCGACATCACCTATGACCTGAACGGCAAGGTGGCGGTGGTCACCGGCGGCAGCCGCGGTATCGGGCTGGAGATCGCGGACAGCCTGCTCCAGCAGGGGGCGAAGGTGGCCATCTGCGGGCGGAAGTCGGACGGCCTGGATTCGGCAAAGGCCATCCTCAACGGCGGCGACAGCCTGCTGGCCGTGCAGGCCCACGTGGCCCAGGAGGCGGACGTGGAGAGGCTATTCAACGACGTCGTGGCCCGGTTCGGAACCGTCGACATCCTCGTCAACAACGTGGGGATGAACCTGCTGAGCGCCTCCCTGATCGACACGGAGCTCGCCGTGTGGCAGCGGATCATGGACGGAAACCTCACGGGGGCCTTCCTCTGCTCCCGCCGCGCCGGAGCGATCATGCGGGAGAAGAAGCGGGGCAAGATCGTCAGCATCTCCTCCCTCGCGGGCACGCGGGCCACCCCGGGGATGAGTGTCTACGGCATCGCCAAGGCCGCCCTGGAGATGATGACGAAGGTCCTGGCCTCGGAGCTGGCACCGTTCAACATTCAGGCCAACGCCATCGCCCCGGGCCTCGTGAAGACCAACTTCAGCAAGCTCTTCTGGTCCTCGCCGGAGCTGGCCGCGCTGATCACCCAGAAGACCCCCGCCGGACGGATCTCTGAGCCGTCCGACCTGGTCCACGCGGTCCTGTTCCTCTGCTCGGGCTGCTCCGATTTCATCACCGGCCAGACCATCGCCGTCGACGGCGGGGCCTCGATCGTCTGACCATGCTCACGGTCGGCATCGACGTCGGTTCTATCAGCACCAAGGCGGCCCTCCTCGAAGACGGCCGGTTCGTCCGGGGGAGGATCGCCTTCACCGGCTACAATGCCGAGGCGGCGGGACGACGGATCTATGAGGAAATCCTGCAGGAGTCCGGACTGGCGGAAGACGCCATCGGCGGGATCGTCGCCACCGGCTACGGCCGGAAGAGCGTCTCCTTCGCCGGACGCGCCGTCACGGAGATCCTCTGCCACGCCGCGGGGGCCCGCTTCCTGGATCCGGAAATCCGCTCCGTCGTGGACATCGGCGGCCAGGACAGCAAGGCCATCGTCCTGGAGGCGGACGGGCGGGTCAAGACCTTCGCCATGAACGACAAGTGCGCCGCCGGAACGGGGCGCTTCCTGGAGGTCATGGCCCGGGCCCTGGAGGTGGACCTGGAGCGTTTCGGCGCCCTCTCCCTCCAGGCGGAGTCCCCGGCCAGAATCAGCAGCCTCTGCACCGTCTTTGCCGAGTCGGAAGTGATCTCCCTCATCGCCAGGGGGGAACAGCGGGAAAACATCGTCGCCGGAATCCACGAATCCATCGGCTCCCGCGTCTCCGCCATGGCCAGGCGGCTCGGGATGATCCCGCCGGTAATGATGACCGGGGGCGTGGCCAGGAACGCCGGCGTCGTACAGGCCCTGGGGAAGGCCCTCGACCTGACCCTCCGGGTCTCCCCGCAGGCCCAGCTCACCGGTGCCATCGGGGCCGCGGTCCTGGCCGCCCGGACGGAACAGGCATAGCCCGCGACCGGCCGACCGTTCCGGGCCCACTGCCGGAACGATGCAGCCGAAAAACCGCGGAGCCGTGAACCCCTGAACGAAAAGGGAGGTAACGAGATGAGCCGCTTCAAGAAGATCGCCATCGGGCTGGTTCTGTTCCTGGTCGTCCTGATCGTTTCCTCCTACTTTCTGGTCCCGCCGATCCTCAAGTCGGTCCTGACGAAGAAGCTCTCCGAGACCCTGCATCGCGAGGTGACCCTGGAGCGGATCCAGTTCAACCCCCTCACCCTCGCCCTTTCGGTCCATGGATTCGGCATCCGGGAGCGGGGCGGCGCCGAGTCCTTCGTTTCCTTCCAGGAACTGCTCGTGGACCTGCAGATGCTGTCGGTGGCCAAGCGGGCTCTCATCCTCAGCGAGGTAAAGCTGGTAAAGCCCTCCATCCGAATCGTCCGCAATCCCGACGGGAGCTATAACTTCTCCGATCTCCTGGTGAAGGCTCCGGAGGAAGAAAAGAAGGAGCCCGGGAAACCGTTCCTCTTCTCCCTGAACAACATCCGGCTCATCGACGGCCGCCTTGAGTTCATCGACGGCCCGAAGGATACGAAGCACACCGCCGAGAACGTCCAGGCGGGAATCCCCTTCATCTCCAACATGGAATACGCCCTGGAAACCAAGGTGGAACCCTCCTTCTCCGCCGTGATCAACGGCGATCCCTACACGCTCACAGGGGTCACGAAACCCTTCAAGGATTCCCGGGAGACGGAGTTCAAGATCTCGATCAAGGACCTGGATATCCCGTATTACCTCGCCTACGTGCCAATGAAGCTCAATTTCATCCTCTCCTCGGCGAAACTGGACGTGGACTCAACCCTCACCTACCGGCAGGAGAAGGGGAATTCGCCGGTTCTGATCCTGAAGGGAAAGACGGCGCTCCGGGAGGTGGTCCTCCAGGACCTCCGGAAGGCCCCTCTCCTGAAGTTCCCGTCCCTCACCGTGGACACGGCCGATCTGGAGCCGCTGGCCGGCAGGATCCACCTGGCGAAGGTGGCCCTGGAGGCGCCGGAGGTGAACGTTCGCCGGAACGCATCGGGAGAAATCAACCTGCTGGCCCTTGTTCCGGGAAAAGCAAAGGAAGAGCCGAAGACGGAGGGGAAAAAGGAAACACCTGCCGCGAAAGCCGCCCCGTCTCCGGCCAAGGCGGGCCCGATTGTGGAAATCGACGAGCTGCTCCTCGAAAAGGGCGCCGTCTCCTTCCGGGATGAGACAACGCCGGTGCCGTTTTCGCTCCCGCTCCGGGACATCCGCCTGGAGGTGCGCAACCTCTCCACGGCCTCCGGGAAGGAGGGGACCGTCGATCTCTCCGTCGGCTTCCCGAAACGGGGCGTTCTCTCCCTGAAGGGGCCGTTTACGATTACGCCGGTCAAAACCAGCCTGGCCGTCGACGTGAAGGACATCGACCTGCCGGGCTTCCAGCCCTACTGGGCGGAAGCGGTGAATCTCCATGTGACGGGCGGCAAGATCGGCGCCCGGGGAAAACTCGATCTCGCCCTGGTGGAAAAGCCGCCCCGGATCCGATACGCCGGACGGCTCATGGTCACCCGCTTCGCCTCCATCGACAAGGTCCAGGCGGCGGATTTCCTGAAGTGGAAGTCCCTGTACCTGAACGACCTCGACGCCGTGGTGTTTCCCCTGAAGGTGCACATCCGCCAGGTGGCGCTGACGGATTTCTACAGCCGGGTCATGGTCTATCCGGACGCCACCCTGAACGTCCAGAAAATCGCGGCGGAGAAGAAGAAGGAAGAAGCGGAAAAACCGCCGGCGAAGGGTGAAGAGGCCGGGCCGCCACAGAAAGGGCCGGCGAAGGACGAGAAGGGGAAACCTCCGGCGGGGCCGGACATCACCATCGGTGCCATCACCCTCCAGGGCGGCGAGATCGACTTCCTGGACAACCACATCAAGCCCACCTTCTCCGGCCGGCTCGTGGAGATCGGGGGACGCATCGGCAGGATCTCCTCCCGGGAGGAAATCCAGGGAGACGTGGACCTGAGGGGCAAGCTCGACGGATACGCCCCGCTGGAGATCACCGGCCGGATCAACCCCCTGAGCAGGGACCTCTTCGTGGACCTGAAGGCCTCCTTCAAGGACATGGACCTGAGTCCGGTGACGCCCTACTCGGGCAAGTACGCCGGCTACGCCATCGAGAAGGGCAAGCTGTCCTTCGACCTGAAGTACCTGATCGAGAAGAAAAAGCTGGAATCGCAGAACGTCGTCTTCATCGACCAGCTCACTCTGGGAGAAAAAGTCGCGAGCCCCCAGGCCACGAAGCTCCCGGTCTCCCTGGCGATCTCCCTCCTGAAGGACCGCCATGGCCAGATCAAACTCGACATTCCTGTGGCGGGAACCCTGGACGACCCGAAATTCAGCGTCTGGCGGATCGTCATCCAGGTCCTGGTGAACATCCTGACGAAGGCCGCCACGGCACCCTTCGCCCTCCTGGGTTCCCTGATGGGCGGCGGGGAGGAGATGAGCTACGTGGAGTTCAACGCCGGCAGCGCCGCCGTGGGCGAAGCAAACGTGAAGAAGCTGGCGACCCTCGGGAAGGCCCTGAAAGACCGGCCTTCCCTGAAAATGGACATCGAGGGGTTCGTGGACCGCGAACAGGACCGGGAAGGTCTCCGGACAACCCTGTTCCTGAGAAAACTGAAGGTGCAGAAGCTGAACGAGAGCCTGAAGAAGGGCGGCGCCGCAATCCCCGTGGATGACGTGAAGATCGAACCGGCAGAGCGGGACCGTTACCTGAAAATGGCCTACGACGCCGAGACGTTTCCGAAGCCGAGGAACATCATCGGTTTCGCCAAGAGCCTGCCGCCGGCGGAGATGGAGAAGCTGATACTGACCAACATCGAGGTCCGGGACGAAGACCTCCGCCTCCTGGCATCCCGGAGGGCAAACGCGGTCCGGGACACTCTCCTGAAGTCCGGGGACGTGACGCCGGACCGGATCTTCATCGTGGAGCCGAAGTCCCTGACCCCGCAGAAGAAGGAAAAACTGAAGGACAGCCGGGTGGATTTCCGCCTGAAATAAGGAAGCATGGGAAAGAAAGGAGCAACGGATGACCGACTATGACGCCATTGTGATCGGTGCCGGAAACGGCGGGCTCGCCGCCGCGGCCGCGCTGGCCCGGGGCGGCGCCCGGGTTCTTGTCCTGGAGCGCCACAACATCCCCGGCGGATGCGCCACGAGTTTCTGCCGGGGCCGGTTCGAGTTCGAAGTATCGCTTCACCAGCTCTCCGGCCTCGGACGCCCCGACTTCCCGGGTCCCCTCCGGGGACTCCTGCAGAACCTCGGGGTTCTCGGCAAACTTGAGTTCGTGGAGATGGAAAATCTGTTCCGCTTCATCGTCCCGGACCGGGTCGACGTGGTCCTGCCGGCCAACCGCGCCGGCATTGTCCGGGTTCTCCAGGAACGGTTCCCCGACGAAAAGGAGGGAATCGACCGCTTCTTCGACCTGGTGTACCGATTCTTCCAGGAGGTCATCAGCGCCTTCTACCTTCGGGACCCCGAGGTGACACCGGAGAAGTACCCCCTTTATTTCCAGTATGCCTTCCGGGACTCCCAGAGCGTCCTGGACGAGCATTTCCGGGACCCCTACCTGAAGCTCGTCATCGCCGGCTACTGGGGCTACATGGGGCTGCCGCCCCGGCTGCTCGCCTTCAGCGACCTGGCGGCACTCCTGTTCGCCTACATCGAATTCAAGCCCTGGCACATCCGGGGCGGATCCCAGGCCCTCTCCAACGCGCTGGCCGCGGTTGTGCTGGAGGCCGGCGGCGAGATCCGGTTCTCCTGCGGGGCGGCACGCATCGTCACGCGCGACGGCACCGTGCAGGCTGTCGTGACCGACCGGGGGGAGGAGATCACGGCGCGCTACGTCGTCTCCAACGCCTCCGCGGTGGCCACCTTCGCCGGTCTTCTGGACGGCGGGGAAGAACGGAAAGACGCCCTCCGGGAGGTCCGGGGGGCCATCGTGGGCACCTCGTTCCTCACCCTTTACGCGGGCCTCCGCTGCCCCCCTGAAGCAGTGTCCATCTCGGAGACGACCAACTTTGTCTGCACCTCCACCGATATGGACCGGGACTTCGCCCTCTGCCGGACCCTCGACGTGAGCGGACCGCCGCTCATCATAAGCTGCTACGACGTCTCGGATCCGACTTTCTCACCGGAGGGAGCCTGCCAGGCCGCCATCGTGACCATGAAATACGCCGAGCCGTGGCTCCGGGTACCGCCTGAGGAATACGCCGCCGAGAAATACCGCTCCGCCGAGACGATCCTCCGGCGGATCGAGCCGCACTTCCCGGGCTTCACGGCGAACATCGAAGAGATGGAGATCGCCACGCCGATCACCCACATGCGCTACCTGGGCCATCCCGGCGGGAGCCCCTACGGCTTCGAACAGCACGTCAAGGATTCGACCCTGTTCCGGAACCCCAAGCCGCCCGTCAAGGGGCTATACGGCACCGGGGCGTGGTACGGGATGCCGGGCTACCAGCCGACCCTCACCTCGGGGGCGGCGGCGGCGCGGGCGATCCTGCGGGAGATGAGCAGAAAGGAGAACGCGCGATGAGGCCTGACATTCTCACGAAAATCGAAGGATACGACCGGGTCGTCCGGGAACGGGAGATCTGCCGGAAATACGGGACCGACTTCAGTGTCGAACGCGGCGCCGTAGAGGAATACGTCCGGCGTCTCCATCCCGACCGGATGAACCTGAAGGTGTCGGAGGTCGTCGAGGAAACGCCTGCGGCCAAAACATTCCGCCTCGTCTCGACCGACGGTCCCCTGCCCCCCTTCCAGGCGGGCCAGTACGTCTGTATCTACAGCGACATCGGAAACGTCCGCACAGGCCGCCCCTACAGCATCTCCTCGTCACCCGGACACCGGGGTTATTACGACATCACCATCAAGGCGGTGGAAGACGGCTTCGTCTCGTCCTTCCTGCTGAACAGCGTCCGGCGGGGCGACCTCCTGGAGACCTCCGGACCGGAGGGGCATTTCCATTTCAACCCGATTCTCCACGACCGCGAGCTGGTGCTCCTGGCCGGGGGTAGCGGGATCACACCTTTCATGAGCATGATCCGGGAGGCCCTCGAAAGCGGCTTGGACCGAACGTTCTGGCTCTTTCACGGAGACCGGGAGTCGGGAGAGGCGATTTTCCGCGAGGAGCTGGAGAGCCTGGCAGGCCGTTTTTCGAACCTGCGGTACATCCCGGTGATCGAGAACCCCTCGCCCGGATACGGCGGCGCCTGCGGCTACATCACGGCGGACCTGATCCGCCGGGAGATCGGGGAGGCAGCGGGAAAGACCTTCTTCCTCTGCGGACCCGGCGAGATGTACCGGTTCTGCATCCCCGAGATTCTCTCCCTGGAAGTACCCGCCGGGAAAATTCGCCGGGAGGTTTTCGGACCGCCGAAGTCGATCTCCCGCTCTCCCGGCTGGCCGGCGGAGGTGCGGGAAAACAATCGCTTCACCGTCTCGGTCAAGGGCAGGAAAAGCGTCCCGGCAATGGCCGGAGAGCCGCTGCTTGTCGCCCTGGAGCGCGGCGGCATCGTGATTCCCTCCCTGTGCCGCTCCGGGGAGTGCAGCCAGTGCCGGGTGAAACTGCTGTCCGGACGGGTCTACCAGCCGGAGGGAACCCTGGTCCGACGGTCCGACCGGCTGCACGGCTACATCCACTCCTGCGCCGCCTATCCGCTGGAGGACCTGGAGATTCTTCTGTAGGTTTCCTTCACCCCTGATGCAGGAACGGCCCGGCCGGGGACACCCGAAACATTTCGGGACGCCCCCGGTCGGGCCGTCGGGACAACGAACGCGCTCCGGCGATCAGGAACGCAGGGCCTTGATGGGGTCCAGCCTGGCGGCGGAACGCGCAGGATAATAGCCGAAGAAAACACCCACGGCAGCGGCCACGCCGAAGCCGAGAATAATGGATCCATATGAGATCAGGAATTCCCAGTGGGAGACCTTCGCAAAAACGAAGGAGACGATGACTCCGAGGACGATCCCGATCACGCCGCCGACAAGGCACAAAGCCAATGCCTCCATGATGAACTGGCTCTGGATGTCTCCCTGCTGGGCCCCCAGCGCCCGCCGGAGACCGATCTCCATCCGGCGCTCCGTAACCGAGATGAGCATGACGTTCATCACGCCGATGCCTCCCACGATCAGGGAAATGCTCCCGATGGCACCGAGAAGCAGGGAAAAGATCTGCATCTGCTTTTTCATGCTGGCGATCAGCTCCTCCGCCGTGGTGACCCTGACTTTGAGCTCCGGCGATTTCGTCCGGAAGTAATTCTGGATATCCGCCTTGGCCGGGACCGGCGAGACGGTGTTCCCGACCAGGGCCAGAAAGCTGTCGATGTCGCTTTTTTCGAAGAACCGCCCGGCCGTGGTGATGGGCATAATCACGGAGCTGTTGATTCCGTAAGGCCTCATCCCTCCATCCGAGACGTTGTCGAGAACGCCGACAATCGTGAAAATCCTGTTTCCGAGAGGAAACTGACTGCCGAGGAGAGGATTCAATCCGATTCCCCGGAGGAATGCCGCCATATCCTTCCCGACGACACAGAAATAGCGATTCTCGTCGAGGTCCGAGATGAATCGCCCCTCCGCCAGCCGGATCTTGTTCATGTCGAAGAAGCTGGAGGTAACACCCATCTCCTCCAGGTAGATGCTCTTCTTGCCGATGCTGAACGTGCCGCTGGATCTTAGATAAGGCGCGACATCGAGGATCGATCTCTCCTTTTCTTTCAGGGCCGTGATGTCCCGGAGAGTCACATTCGCCGATGGACCGCCCTCCTCCAGCCTCACCATGACGACATCCACACCCATGTCCTTGAACTGCTTGAGGGCTTCGTTCTCCGCAATGGAGCCGATGGAGACCATGCCGATGACGGATCCGATGCCGATGACGATGCCGATGATGGCAAGGATCGTCCGCTGTCGGGCGTTTGCAAGACTCGTAAATGCTTCGGAAATGTTAGCCTTCAGGATCATGATGTCCATCATTCCGGACGCCCCGCGGCGGCCGCATATTCAATGAGGATTCCCGTCGACCGCCGCCGGGGTGACGATCCCGTCGACGATCTCGATGCGGCGTCGGCATTGAGCGGCGATCTTGGGATCGTGGGTGATGACGATGATCGTGATTCCTTCCTCCTCGTTGAGCTTCCGGAAGAGATCCATGATCTCCTGCCCGGTCCGGCTGTCCAGGGCTCCCGTGGGCTCGTCGGCGAGGATCAGGGCCGGATTTCCGACCAGGGCCCGGGCGATGGCGACGCGCTGCTGCTGTCCCCCGGACATCTCGTTCGGCTGGTGATGCGCCCGATCCGCCACTTCAACCTTCTGCAGGTAGGCCATGGAGCGCTCCCGGATCTCCGGTTTGCCCATCCCCCGGTAGATGAGGGGAATTCCCACGTTATCCAGGGCCGTCAGCCGCTGCAGAAGGCAGTACTGCTGGAACACAAATCCGATCTTCCGGTTGCGGAGAATGGAGAGCTCGCGATCGTCCTCGTAACGGATCCGGGCATCCTCAAAATAATACTCTCCCGATGTCGGCTGTTCGAGAAGACCGAGAATATGCATCAGCGTGGACTTGCCGCTGCCCGACGCTCCCACGATGGACAGGAATTCCCCCTTCTCGACTTCCAGGGAAATGCCCCGGAGGACATTCACTTCCGTGGGGCCGACCGGATACGTCTTATGGATGTTCACTGTCCTCAGCATGGACATCCCGGACCGGTTCCTCCTTTACCAGGACTTCGTCACCGATTTTCAATCCCTGCAGGATCTCCACGGAGTCGAGAGTCGTAATGCCCGTCTTCACGCTCACCCTCTTCGCCTCCTTCTTTCCCGCCTCCTTCAGCATGACATAACGATCGGTGCCATCCGTCTGCACAGCCCCGATGGGCACCAGGATGCCGTCGGGCCGGTTCAGGATCTCGATGGACAGATTGGCGGACATGCCGAGACGGATCTTGTCCGCCACGTCCGGGGGAAGCCTGTCCACCCGGATCAGGATTTCGAAGGTGGCGGCTTTCTTCGCCCCCCCTTCGCCTCCCTTGACGCTCGCCTGTGACGAAATGTGATCGACACTTCCCTTGAGGGTCACGTCCGGGAAAGCGTCTCCCGTGATGATGGCCTGCTGCCCCTTCTTGACCTTTGTCACCTCGATCTCGTCCACTTCGGTGGAAACCGAGAGGCCGGTCGTGTCACCCACGGCCAGCATGATCTCCCCCTCGCCGAAAGATGTCCCCTTCTCGACGGCTTTTCCTTTCCTGTCCTTATCCCCTGCGGTGTCCATGAGGATGACCGTTCCGGACACCGGGGCAAGGACATTGGCTTTTTTGAGCTGCTTCTCGAGATCGGCGAGTTTCGCCCTCGCATTGTAGTAATCGAGCTTTGCGAGGGTCACGTTATCACCCTCGCCTTTGGCCTTTGTCGTCTTGTACGTCAGGAGCTCGTTCTCGTAATTGTTCTTTTCGTTGTTGTATTCGTCGGCGGACACGATGCCCTTCTTGAAAAGGATTTCCGTTTCTTCATAGGATCTCTTCGCCTTGTCCAGGGAGCGCATTGCTTTGACCATTTCATCCGTGTTTTTCCAGTCCTTCATTTCCTTTCTTTTTTCATTCGTCTTGATGAAAGCCGATTCCGCCTCGCGGCATTTCGATTCGATTTCCCTGGTATCCAGACGCAGAAGAAGCTGCCCTTTGGTGACGGACTGGCCGTATTCGAAACGCTTTTCCGTGACCGTGCCCGCGAAGGGGCTTGTCACGTTCACAACCTGGATCGGCTTGAGCGTGCCCCGGAGAGAGATCTTGTCGACGAGAGGCCGCAGCGCCACCTTGTACGTCTTCACCGCACCCGCCGGCGAATCTGCGATAGCAGACTGCCCGGATTTTCCCGGCGTGCCTTTGATCCATGTCAGAATTCCGATGGACAGGAAGAGAAGAAGCACCAGGGCCGTCGCGGCAATGCGGATCATCTGCACCTTTTTCAGGGCGGACTTGAGACTTGTGTTGGAATCCTCCAGTTCGGAATAGGATGTCTGCAGTTCCCTGTGCTTCGCCCTGATCTCCTCCGTGAGGCTGTGCTCCGTTTCCCGCAGCGTTTCCACTTCCGTCCGGTCGCTGAAGACCGCAATGACGGCGGCCTTCTTTTTTTGTCCCGTCTCGTCGGACCGGAGAAAAGAGGTTGTGACGGAAAGAACGATGCGCTTTTCCCCGGCCGTATACAGGACGATGCCGTTCTGAGTCACCGCCTCGTTGTAAACGGCATCCAGGATAGCCTGGTTGAAGGCGTCGCTCCCTTCCCGGCCGAGGAACACGTCACCCAGCGACCGGCCGATGACATCCTCGGCACGTAGGTCAAGAATCCGTTCCGCAGCTTCATTGAACGTCATGATGCGGCCGTCGAGCGAAACGGTCATGACCCCGTCGGTCATGTTTTCCAGAATGTTTCTGTAGATGATCGGATCCTGGTTCATGGCTGTCCCTTGATTATTTCGCCGTCAGCTTCTCGTTGACTTCCTTCTTCCGGTCCTCCGGCAGCTTGACGCTTTCATCCTCGCGCTTGACGGTGATGTTCCATCGGTTGAGCGTAACTCCCAACGACTGATCCAGATCCGTCAGGGAGTTGAGGTACGTGATCAGGGCTTGCAGTTCCATTGTCTGCTGATCGAGGACGTCGTTCTGGAAGGACACCAGCTGGAAGTTGGTCGATCGTCCCAGTCGCAGTTTTTCCCGTTCGATTTCCAGTTTCCGCTCCGAAAGCTCACGTCCCTTTTTTGCAAGCACATAACTCCTGTAATTGACGTCGATATTCCTGATTTTATTCTGGACGTCGATTTCAATGTCGCTCACCAGTTTCTTCAGGTTGATGCCTGCTTTTTCGAGGGCTACTTTCGCTGTGACATAACTGCTTTCCGATTGCAGGTCCCTCAGGGGAATGTTGAGCTGCAGCCAGACATCCCAGTCGCTTTTCCTTATCTGCTGGTCCGCCAGCGCATTCCTGTACGTATCGCCCATCCCGGTCCGCCCGACGTTTGTCACCAATGAGAGATCCCAGAGAAGATTTCGCTTGTTGACGGCCAAGTCCAGCTTTGCCAGTTCGAGATTCTGAATGGACTTGATGTAATCGGAGCGGTTTTTCAGGGCCACGGCGATGGCTTCTTCCAGAGAGGGAGGAGGAACAAACTGCTCCCCTTCTTCAACGGGCAGGAAGTTTGTGTTCTTATCCAGGTTGAGGATCTGGAGAAGGGTGAGCCGCGCTGAGTCAACATCGTTCCTGGCGGTTATAACGCTCAACTCGCGATTGGCCACGTCGTTCTGCGCCTGGAGGATTTCCGTCTGGGCCATGCGCCCGGCATCGATGAGCGCCTGGTTTGTCTCCAGGGTCCGGCGGGCCGTCTCCAGTCCTTTGGCTTGAATGTCGTAGCTGCGGAGGGCCGACACATAGGCCCGATAGTCTGTGATCGTCGTTGTGATTGTGGTGGCCAGCGTGTCTTTCAGGTCGAGGATGTACTGTTCCTCAGCCACTCTGGCCTGCCGGATGGACTGCGTGGCGACATCCACGCCGGCATTTTTCAGAAGCGGCTGAGTAAACTGGACGCTCCAGCCGGAGCTGTAACTGTAGTCCTGGCCGATGTCCGCTTTCGTCGCCGGGTTGTCCCAGCTGAAGGTTACGGATCCACCCGTGGGAAGGTTCAGCGTCGTGGCGAACAGCCCGTCCTGAGTGGATGCCCGGGTCCGGGTGCCGTCCGTATTGTAGGTGGACGAGGCGCGGGTCGAAAAGCTCAGGCTCGGCTGGGGAACAAACTTGTCCTCGGCGACGCGGAGCTCCATCCGCTGGGAGATCCTGTCCAGGTAAGCGGTTTGGATGGAAACGTTGTTCTGCAGGGCGAGAAGAACGCAATCGGACAGGGTCAGTTTCTTCAATCCCTGTTGTACGCTCGCAATCTCCTGGTTTTCTTCGCCCAGCGCCGGAAAGACGGAGACAAAAAACACAAGGAGAAAAGAAACAAACAACAGAAAACGGACTTGCGAAGATATCGGTACTGGTCGGCCCGATTCCATTATCCACACTTGATGGTCACATTCCCGCAAGAGGGAGCGCTTCTCGGTCATGGCACGGTAACGCTGCCTTGGATCACGAACGCATGCCTTGTGCAGTGTCTCCCACCGGGGGAAGCCCAAACCCGCTTCATGGCCATCTCATCAAGAGAACAGGAACCTTCCCCGTCAAGCAGGTGCCTTCTTGTCATAACCGACACGGATGGATCAGGCCTCCCTTGTCTGTAACTCTGGAAGTACTGCCTTGAATCCATCAAGGCCAAGTACACGTATTTTTTCCCTGTTTGTCATAGCATCGAAACCCTCGCAGACAATCAGGGCCTCGCTCCCACCAGCACCCCTTGCAATTTCCCTCGCATTGGGCATAGTTTTCATTGCACCACTTGGCAAACCAACTCCAGTTTCCTCCCCCGTGACAGGGTTTGCATTTAGCCGACTTCCAACTCCAGCACATGGTGAAGTAAGTGTCCGCCACCATCTTCTTCGACTTGCCATCAATGCAGCAGGCGATATAGTGGTCCTTGCAGCCGACTGCGTCGGCAGGGCTTGCCGATATTCCGGCCAACAGGACAAAGATAACAGTTATCGCAACGATGCAGCCGGTTCTCTTCATATCTCATCCTCCTTGTCATCACCGATTTCACCATCAGGATTTATCCCCCACGAAGAGGGAAGCCACTTCGCTGGAGGCAGAGCCACGGCAAAACTTCGGATCATGAACGGTTTGATTCACAGCGTTGACCGGCCTGGGGGTACGCGAGCCCGGCTTCACAGCTACCGCTTCGACAGAATCAACACTGTGTGAGCGACATATGCTCCGCCCACTTTGTCATAACCAACCCTGACGAGTTGGAGTGCCTTGATTTCTTTGATGTCTTCCACCCCCAGAAACATCGCCTTCGAGACATTAAACGTGATCTCTTTCCCGTCGGCACTGAACTCCCGGAACGGCATGTCACCTTCCGTCAGGTAATCTTCCCTGTCCGCGACGGCATTGATGGTGATCGTCTTTTCCTCCGCATCCATCCCTGTGACCGTGCCCAGAAAACTGTAGACAACGGTTCTCTTGCCTCCGGGCTTGGCATCTTTCGCCTCACCCGCAAATGCCTGACCGGCGAGAAAGGCACATACGATGACCAATGCAATGCATACCCGTGACAGCTCTCTCATGAATCGCTCCTCCTTGAAATGAATGTTGATCCTCTTCACCCTCCGCGGTGACAGTTTACCCCCCGACTCCATTGCCTCCCGTGGTTGACGCCCGAATCATCGACAATGCTGATGGCCGTAATCATCAACACAGCAGATCTCTTCACCTCCCACCGAAGCCTTCGGTGTCATAAAGAAAGGATTGTGAACTTTGAAGCACCCCTGGCATGCTCCGTGGCATTCATTGATGTAGTTGACATTGCACCATTGAGCCAAATAAGCCCATTGCCCGTCATTATTACATGGCACACATTCAGCCTTTCTCCAGCTCCAGCACATGGTGAATTTGGTCTTGGCCACCGTCTGCGATTCCTTGCCGTCGATGCAGCAGGACACCTTCTTATCCTGACATCCGACAGCATACTCTGAGTTTACGGATGCATCGGCAAGCAAGAAAAAGAAAACCGCCATTGCGACGATACAGGTTGTTTTTTTCATGGCTCGCCCTCTTTCCCTGTTATCGGTAACAGGATTCTTCGCCGTCCTGATTCCAGCAGTTTGTTACCGAGCAATGTGGATCAAAAACATTATGAAAACATGCCCAGCACTTCCCATGTCCGCATTTTTCTAAATTGTCGTTGCACCACCGAGCCATATAACTCCATTTTCCTCCTCCGTGACACGGTACACACATATGATCACCCCAACTCCAGCACATAGTGAATTTCGTCTTGGCCACGGTCTGCGATTCATCGGCGTAAAGGCAGCAGTTAACTTCCCTGTCCTTACAGCCGACGGCATAGACTGAGTTCACGGATATGCCCGCAACCATGACGAAAAAAACAGCCATTGCCATCATGCAGCTCGATTTCTTCATGGCTCATCCTCCTTTCTTCGGATCATTCACATGTTTGCCGGCCGTCCTTGTCCCAGCAGGTCCGTTTCAGCACACACCGATCACCGGGATCATGAAAACATGCTTTGCACTTCCCCTGGCACTGACCGTAGTTGTCATTGCACCACTCAGCAGCATAACTCCATTTTCCCCCTCCATGACACGGCACGCATCCAAAGTCTTTCCAGCTCCAGCACCTGGTGAATGTTGTCTTGGCCACCGTCTCCGATTGCTTGCCGTCAATACAGCAGGAGACTTCCCGATCCGAACAGCCCATAGCCCAGGCTGAGTTTGCGGTTAGGCCGGCAAGCAGGAGACAGAAAAACGCCATGGCCACGATGTAGCTCGTTTTTTTCATGTTACGTCCTCCTTGTTTTCTCTTATTTCACCAACAGACAGTCTCCCGGCGAAAAAGAGCGCTACCACGCCAGGCCCCCGTAATGTCACCTTGGATCATAGACAGCTTGACCTGCAGTGTCGTCCGACCGGAGATACCTCGTAACCCCTCTTCACGGCTGCTTCTTCGACAGAACCAGTACCGTGTGAGCGACATACGCTCCACCCTCTTTGTCATAACCAACCCGGACAAGCGGATGGCCCGTTATGCCGCCGACGTCCTTCGCCCCCAGAAACACCGCCCTCGAGACATCAAAGGTGATCTCTTGCCCGTCGGCACTGAACTCCCGGAACGGCATGTCGCCCTCCCTGAGATATTCTTCCTTGTCTGCAACGGCATGGATGGTGATCGTGTTCTTTCCCGCATCCATCTTTGTAACCGTGCCCAGAAAACTGTAGACAACGGTCCTCTTGTTTTCGGATGCCGCATCTTTCACCTCACCGGCAAAGGCCTGGCCGTAAAGAAAGGCACATACGATGACCAATGCAATGCATACCCGTGACAGGTTCTTCATGAATCGTCCCTCCTTTTTTTCTGTCCTGCATCCTATTGACAATGTGATTTGCCTTCCTTGTCCCAGCAGGTTCGCGACTTCCTGCAATATTCAGAACTCATGTAATGACAGGCTCTGCATTTCCCTTCGCATTGGTTGTAGTTGTCATTGCACCATGTTGCGAGATACGACCATTTATGCTTTCCATGACAGGGGACACAGCCGAACTTTGACCAGCTCCAGCACATACTGAAAGATGTCGTTGCCACGGTCTGCGAATCATTCCCATCAATACAGCAGGAGACTTCCCAATCCTCACAGCCCATGGCACAGGCCGAATTCACGGATATGCAGCCAATCAGGAGAAAGAAGACCAGCATCCCCAGGATACAGCCCGCTTTTTTCATGCTTCATCCTCCCTGTTTCAGATCATTTGCATGTCTCATGGCCATGCTTGTCATAACAGAGCATGACACATTTTGAATCCGGATCGGCAACCGGCCAGCAAGCATCACATTTCCCTTCGCACTGGGTGTAGTTGTCATTGCACCAATCGGCTAAATACCCCCATTTCCCGCCTCCGTGACATGGCACACATTCAAATGAACTCCAGCTCCAGCACATGCTGAATTTTGTTTTGGCCACGGCATCCTTTTTGCCTTTCATGCAACATGAATATTCTTGCTTCTTACAGTAGTCGAAAGCACCGGCAGAATTTACAAACACAACTGCAGTCAGAAACGAAAAAATCACCATAGCCACCATGCAGCCCGTTTTTTTCATGGCTCATCCTCCCTGGATTCTCCCATCTTATCGGGCCATGGAAAGCTCCCGCTTCGACAGAACCAGTACCGTGTGGGCAACATACGCTCCGCCCTCTCTGTCATAACCAACCCTGACAAGCGGATGGCCCGTTATGCCGCCGACGTCCTTCGCCCCCAGAAACGTCGCCTTCGAAACATCAAACGTGATCTCTTTCCCCTCGGCATTGAACTCCCGGAACGGCATGTCGTTTCCCAGCAGGTAATTTTCCTTGTCCGCTACGGCCTTGATCGTGATCGTCTTCTTCACTGCATCTGCCTTCACCACTGTGCCCAGAAAACTGTAAATCACAGTCCTCTTGTTCCCGGATGCCGCATCTTTCGCCTCACCGGCAAAGGCCTGGCCGTAAAGAAAGGCACATACGATGACCAATGCAATGCATACCCGTGACAGCTCTCTCATGAATCGCTCCTCCTTGAAATGAATGTTGACCCTCATCACCCTCCTCCAGAGGCAGATGCATCCACGCAGACACAACACACCCCCGTGATGGAGTGAAACTCAGGGGGAATGCCAATGGCCATTGCTGTCCACGCAGCTGAATTTGCCTTTGATGCTCGAAGCCAGGGGGGTCCAGTATGGAGTCTCGTCCTCAATACACCCCTGGCATCTCGCCTGACACTCGTTGTAGTTGTTGTTGCACCAGTCGGCAAACCAGCTCCACTTCCCTCCTCCGTGACACGGCACGCATCCGACTCTTTTCAAGCTCCAGCACATCGTGAAAGAAGTCTTCGCCAGGGTCTGCGACTTATCTCCATCAATACAGCAGGAGACTTCCCAATCCGGACACCCGAAAGCACAGGCCGAGTTCACGGATACGCCCGCACTCAGGAGCAACATGACCGCCAATGCGACTACCAGGGTTGTCCGTTTCATCACTCTTCCTCATTTGCCGGTTTCACCGGCAGAGCATCCTTCAGGTACAAGAGGGGCAGATCCTTCCGGAGACCGACCAAATGCAATTGCAGGGTAGATAAATCCCGTTGAATTACAATGCTTGATAATCCTGTAAGCGGCATAGGGGATTGGAAGTATTTCATAGTGACATGGACAGAGTGTCACGGCATGAAGGTTCCGGAGCTCCATTCGCAGTTTCACTCAACAACAGGAAGATGCCGCGCCTGGAATGACGAGCGACACCCGGCATTGACAGCAAATGGTGTTTTTCTTATAAATACGGCTATCCACGGGTTCAATACATCGAATGGTGTGTTTGAGATTCATCGACATGGCCTGAGGATGATATTGAAACGTTTTCCCAAGTCGATTTCATGGAGTGTCGGATTACGGTCACCAGGGACCGTTGTGAATTCTCAGGGACAACGATACTCCGGGAAGACGGATGAAGATCCTGCCGGCACATGAGTCCTGAACCGGTGGATTGATCTGCCCAGCCTGTGGCAACGATCGATCGCCGGCACATTCCGCCGCTGGCAGGACAGCGAACAGCCACAGGCCGTTCGGGCCCAAGCCCGCCAAAAGGAGGAAACGACATGGCCCTCATGACCCCCGAGCAGTACGAAGAAAGCCTGCGCCGGATGAACCTGAAGGTCTGGCTGATGGGCGAAAAGGTGGATTCCCCCGTAGACCATCCGATCATCCGGCCCTCCATGAACTCCGTGAAGATGACTTACGCCCTGGCGCAGGATCCGGCCCACGAGGACCTGATGACCGCCGTCTCCCACCTGACGGGGGAGCGGATCAACCGGTTCTGCCACCTCCACCGGAGCACCGGCGACCTCGTCAGGAAAGTGAAAATGCAGCGCCTGATGGGCCAGAAGACCGGGGCGTGCTTCCAGCGCTGCGTCGGCATGGACGCCATCAATGCCGTGGACAGCGTCACCTTCGAGATGGACCGGAAACTCGGCACGTCCTACTATCCGCGCTTTCTCAACTTCCTGCGGAGGATGCAGGAGGAGGACTGGACGGTCGACGGTGCGATGACGGATCCCAAGGGTGACCGGGGGCTTCCGCCGTCGAAGCAGGCCGATCCGGACCTCTTCACCCGCGTGGTGGAGCGGCGGAAGGACGGCATCGTCGTCCGTGGCGCCAAGGCCCACCAGACGGGGGCGATCAATTCCCACTGGATCCTGGTCATGCCGACCATGACCATGACGAAGGACGACGCCGACTACGCCCTGTCTTTCGTCGCCCCCGCCGACGCCGAGGGGATCTTCTACATCTATGGGCGCCAGTCCTGCGACACGCGGAAACTCGAGGGCGGCGAGATTGACGTGGGCAACCTCCTCTACGGCGGCCATGAGGCCCTGATGGTCTTTGACAACCTGTTCGTCCCCTGGGAGAACGTCTTCATGTGCGGCGAGTACGAATTCAGCGGCGCCCTGGTGGAGCGGTTCGCCGGCTACCATCGCCAAAGCTACGGAGGCTGCAAGGTCGGCGTAGGCGACGTCCTGATCGGAGCGGCGGCCCTGGCGGCGGATTTCAACGGTGCTGCGAAGGCTTCCCACGTGAAGGACAAGCTCATCGAGATGATTCATCTCAACGAGACACTGTACGCCTGCGGGATCGCCTGCTCGGCGGAGGGGCATCCGACGGCCTCGGGGAACTACCTGATCGACCTTCTCCTGGCGAACGTCTGCAAGCAGAACGTGACGCGCTTCCCCTACGAGATCGCCCGGCTCGCCGAGGACATTGCCGGAGGGCTGATGGTCACCATGGCCTCGGAGCGGGACCTGAAGCACCCCGAGATCGGCCCGGTCGTGGAGAAGTACTTCAAGGGGATCGCCTCGGTGCGGACGGAGTCGCGCTGCCGGGTCCTGCGCCTCATCGAGAACATCACCCTCGGAACGGCGGCGGTGGGCTACCGTACGGAGTCCATGCACGGCGCCGGATCGCCCCAGGCGCAGCGGATCATGATCTCCCGGCAGGGCAACCTGGAGTACAAGAAGAAACTGGCCCGGGAAATCGCCAGGATCGAATAGATCGGATCGACGTCCGATCCATCGGCGACGAATGCGGGAAGCAAAGGGTCCATGACCGCAGACGGTACAACGGTCAAAGGGAATACGGCCTTCAGGAACGGGCTGTCGGCGCTCGTCGTCGAGGGGGGCGCCCTGCGCGGTGTCTTCTCTACGGGCCTTCTGGACGGGTTTCTGGAGGCGGATTTCAATCCTTTCGATCTCTATATCGGAGTCTCGGCGGGCGCCTCCAACCTCGCGGCCTACCTGGCCGGCATGAAGGGCCGTAACGGCCGCATCTACCGGGACTACTCCCTCCGGCCGGAGTTCATCGACTTCGGCCGGTTCCTCCGCGGCGGCCACCTGCTGGATCTGGACTGGCTCTGGGAGATCACCATCCGGGAAATCCGGCTCGACCTGGCGGCCATCTACGCCCGGCAAAAGCCTTTTGTCGTGGTCCTGACAGACGTCCTGTCGGGACAGGCTGTTTACCGGCAGACGGCGGCAGAGGACCTGGAGCACACCCTCAAGGCCTCCAGCGCCATCCCTTTCCTCTATAGACTTTACCCGGAAGTGGACGGACGCCTCTCCACGGACGGCGGCATCACCGACGCCCTTCCGGTCGGCGAAGCAATCCGGCGGGGTGCCCGGCGCATCATGGTCGTTCGCTCACGCCCCCGGGATTATGTCAAACGCTCCGGGATCTCCGACCGGCTGCTTGTTCGCCACGCAAGGAGTTGTCCTCTGCTTGAAGAGGCAATGAAACGGCGCGCCCGGCGTTACAACGAATCGGTGGCCCTGATCCGAACACCGCCCGCCGGCATTGATATCCTGGAAGTCTGCCCCCCCGGAGATTTCCGTGTCTCCCGGCTCAGCCGGGATCGCCGGGTTCTCGACGAGGGATACGAACAGGGGCGCCGTGAGGCCGGGGAGGCGATCCGGCGTTGGAGGACAGGATGAAGCGCATCGGCCTGAAATACTGCGGAGGCTGCAATCCGCAGATCGACCGGACGGCTCTGGCGTCGGAAATCGGATCGCTGCTGCCCCCCGATTGCCGGCTGGAAACGGTGAAGCCGCCCTACACCCTCGGGATCGCCATTATGATCTGCGGCTGCCCGACCGCCTGTGCGGACCGCCCGGATATCCGCGGCATGGCTCGACGCTGGATTCGGGTGGCCGGCGATACAATCGACTGCGAGCCTCTGCCGCCGAAAGGCCTGGCGGCCCGGGTGGCGGAAATCATCGAGCGGAACGGGACGGAGGAAGAATCCTGTCCGGAGAACCACCCATCCACCTGATTTCCACTGAGAATCCATTCCCAACGGCAGGGGTTGAACATGCCTTCCCGCCCCGCTCCCTCCATCCATTGACATCCGCGTCGCGCTGGATTAGTGTCCGTTCAGCGCCGGCGGCCCGCTGGCATGCCGGACCGCGAACACCGGAAAGGAGTCTTTACCGTGTCCGGATTTTCCGATCATGTCTTGAGCGTCGTGAGGTCTGTCATCGAGTCCGTCTCCGACGGGATCTACATCGCCGATCTCAACGGCTATTACCTGATGGCCAATGCGGCTTTCGAGCGTATCAGCGGCATCAACCGCAAGGAGCTGGCGGGCAGGCATACAAATTTCGCCATCGAGAAGAATTGGGTCCCCCGGGCCGTTAATCTCGAAGTCCTGAAAGATCATAAGAGCCGCAGCCGCCTGGTCCGCTATCCCAGCGGGCGGGACCTCCTGGTGACGGCGGCCATCGTCTGGGACAGGGACAGGCATCCCCTGGCGGTCATCAGCTCTCTCCGGGACGTGACGGAGCTGAACACCATCAGCCGAGAGCTCAAGGAATCCCAGGTCCTGATCGAGCAGTTCAAGAAGAGGATCGACTACCTGGAAGAGCAGCTGGGAAACACGAACAAGTTCTTCGTCGCCCGGAGCACCGAGTTCCGGCACATACTCGCGGTGGCCAAGAAAGTGGCCTCGTCGGACGCGACGGTCCTCATCACCGGCGACTCGGGAGTCGGGAAGGACGTCCTGGCCCAGTTCATCCATTACCACAGCACGCGCCACCGCCTGGGATCCTTCGTGAAGGTGGACTGCGCCGCCCTGCCTCCGACGCTTCTTGAATCGGAGCTTTTCGGCTATGAAAAGGGGGCCTTCACGGACGCCCGGAGCCAGGGCAAGCAGGGGCTCTTTGAGCTGGCCCATAACGGAACCCTGTTCCTCGACGAAATCGGCGAGTTCCCCCTGGAGTTGCAGCCCAAGCTCCTCAACGTGCTGCAGGACCGGGCCATCAAGCGCCTCGGAGGACTGGCCACCCTGCCCATCGACGTGCGTATCATCGCCGCCACGAACATGGACCTGGAACGAATGGTCAAGGAACGGAAATTCCGGAAGGATCTCTACTACCGGCTGAACGTGATCCCCATGCACGTCAGCCCGCTCCGGGAGCGGCGGGAGGATGTTCTGCCCCTGATCAAGCACTTTTTGAAGATTTACAACCAGCGCTACCAGACGGACAAGGCGCTGTCCATCGACGCCCTCAACGCTCTGATCCAGCACGAGTGGCCCGGAAACGTGCGGGAGGTCCGGAACACCGTCGAGCGGATCGTCGTGACCAGCGAGGGGGACGTGATCGCCATGGAAGACCTGCCCCGGGACATCCGGGCTGCCTACGGACACAACCCGCATCCGAGAACGGACGGAATGCGGCAGGCCCTTCAGACGGGCCCCCTCCGTAAACAGGTGGAGGAGTTCGAGAGAGCCCTGATCCGGCGAACCCTTCGGAAGTTCAGAAATCTGAACGAAGCGGCAAAAGAACTGCAGATCGACCTGTCTACCCTGACCCGCAAGAACCGGAAATATGGTTTGACGGGAATGGTCAAGGATGCAGGATGAGCGGGGCCTGTGCAGGCGAGGGTTCCCGAAGACTCTTCGATTGCGGAAGCGGTTCTACCAGAGGGAATATCCGCCGTCGATGAAGACCGTGTCCCCGGTAATGTAGTTGGAGGCGTCCGAGGCCAGAAAGACAGCCAATCCGACCATCTCTTCCGGATTGCCAAAACGACCGAAGGGGATTCTCCGGATGAGGAATTCCCTGTTCTCCCCCTCCTGCTGGTCTTTCGTCATCTCCGTCAGAAACCATCCCGGAGCAATGCCGTTTACATGAATGTTGAATGGAGCCCATTCCAGGGCCAGGGTCTTCGTCATGTGGATGATCGCCGCCTTGGAGGCCCCGTAATGCATGGAGCGGGGAAGGGCTCCCTTCCCCAGAACGGAGCTGACGTTGATCACCTTGCCTGACCGCTGCCGGATCATCACCTTCCCCACGGCCCGGACCGCAAGGAAAATGGATTTCACGTTGGTATCCATCATGTTGCTCCACTCGTCCGTCGTCATGGCGACCACCTTCCTGGAGCCCCCGATCCCCGCGTTGTTGATCAGGATGTCGATGCGGCCGAATTTTTCCGCAACCAGGGCGACCATCCGCTCGACGTCCTCCTCGCTCCTCATGTCCGTCGGAACTGCAATTGCCTCACCGCCTTTTTTGACGATCTCGGCAGCGGTTTCTTCAATGAGACTCCGTGTCCGGCTGACGACGGCCACCTTGGCCCCCGCTTCCGCCAGGCCAAGTGCCATAGCCCGTCCCAGTCCCTTGCTGCCGCCAGTCACAATGGCAACCCGGCCGGACAGTCCGAACTGATTCAGTACACCCATATCCGTTTTCCTCTCGCGATGCCGACGTGTGCCGGCCCTGTTTACATCAGCAGTTCGAACAACTGCTCCCGCACGGTCCTGCCCCAGTGGGTGTCTTCCTGCTCCTCCTGCAGTTGAAACCCTTCCTTTTCGTAGATGTGACGAGCCGCATCGAGCCCGGCAAACGTCGTCAGCCAGACACGCCGGAAACCAGTTCTCCGGCAAAAAACAACGGCCTTTTCCATCAGGGCTTTCCCGATTCCCATCCCCTGATGCTCCGGTGCAACGATCAGCCAGCGGAGCCGGGCCCCGGCGGATTCCACATCCTCACCGACGATGGCGACGGTTCCGATGACCCGGTCATGATCCATGGCCACCCACAGACCATCCCTTACAGGATCGAAGCGCTCCAGGAACGCGGCCATCTCCCTCGCCACCTTGGCCTCGAAGAAGAGGTCGAACCCCCAGTGGCGGTGGTAATACCGGCCGTGCAGCTCCGTCACCCGGCCGAGGAGACCGGGAAAGTACCTGGTAACCTTGACAATCTGCCAATCGTTCACGGCTGCCCTCCCGTCCCCGGTTGTGGGAAGCCCAATTCCCGCACCGCACCGCCGCCCCGCCCTTCTTTGTGGAAAAGGGCGGCCGACGGCCATCCCCCTTGTAACGGAAACGAACCGGTTCCGCAACCCATGACAGCCCCCGCGCCCCGGCATCACCCATTGTCCGCGGGGGCGCAACCGGGGGTTTCCAGAGGAAGCATTGGGAAGCGTTTCCATCCTGCCGGCTTGCCGCTCCGAGTACACACGTTGCGGAAACGCTTCCGCAACGGCGGAAACCACCGCGGCAGCCCCCGCGCCCCGGACAAAGCAAAGGGGAAGAGCCGGGTGGCCCTTCCCCTTTGGATTCATTCCCGGAACGGCCCGAAGGCCTTCTCCGGACACGTGTTTCGGGCTTTTAGAGCATCTCGATCGCCGTGGCGAGGGATACACCGCCGCCACCGCAGAGCGTCGCCATGCCCAGAGTCTTGCCCCGCTTCTTCATGGCGTGAATCAGCGACACCATGAGACGGCAGCCCGTGGCACCGACCGGGTGGCCGAGGCCGCAGCCGGATCCGTTGACATTCGTGATCTCCCGGTTCAGCCCCAGCTCCCGCTCGCAGCCCAGGTACTGGGCAGCGAAGGCCTCGTTCAGCTCGATGAGATCGAAATCGGACAGCTTGATGCCCGACCTGGCCAGCAGGTCGTTCACCGCCGGAACGGGACTGAGTCCCATGACGGACGGATGGCAGCCGCCGCGGCCGACGGCCTTGATCTTCGCGATGGGCTTCAGGCCCAGTTCCTTCGCCTTGTCGGCCGACATGATGACCATGGCGGCTGCTCCGTCGTTGATGCCCGAGGCGTTCCCCGCCGTGACCAGACCGATCTTCGGAACGAAGGCTGCCGGCAGCTTCGCCAGGTCTTCCATGGTGAGGCCCGGACGGAAGTGCTCGTCCTTGTCAAAGATTTTCGGTGGTTTGCCCTTCTTGGTCGGAACTTCGATGGGGATAATCTCCTCCTTGAAGTCGCCCTCGTTGGTGGCCCGCTCGGTGTTGTTGTGGCTCCGCAGGGCCACCTCGTCGATCTCCTGACGGGTCAGGTTGTGCTTCTGGGCGATCAGCTCCGCCGTGATGCCCATGATGTAGGGCTTCCCCCGGAACTTGTCGATGATCGGTCCGTCCTTGATGGGCCCCAGCTCCGGGCCGGGCAGGACGTGGGATCCCGCGTGGAGCCCGTGGACGAGGGCGTCCATGAAGATCTGGTCCTGGAAACGGCAGCCCCAGCGAGCCGCCGGAACGATGTAGGGAACCCCGGACATGTGTTCCATGCCTCCAGCCAGGACAATGTCCACCATCCCCGCCTGGATCATGGCCATACCGGAAACGACCGCCTCCATACCGGAGATGCACACCCGGTTCACCGTGCAGGCCGTGACCGTCTCCGGGATGCCTGCCATCAGGGCCGCCACTCGAGCCACATTCATCGCCTCCGCCGGCTCCATGCAGCATCCAAACCGCACGTCTCCGATCGTGGCCGGGTCGATTCCCGCCCGCTTGACGGCTTCCTTGATGACCACGCTTCCGATCGCCGGAAGCTGCATGTCCCGGAGCGATCCACCAAACTCACCGATGGCCGTCCGGCATGCCGATACAATGACTACATCCTTCATTTCTCGCATTCCTCCCTTTCCGCGATTGCCCGCATCCCTTCCCGAATCCTCCTCCCTGAGACAGGGGCGGAGAGAAACGGAGCGTCCCCTTTCGACGGCCGGTTCTCTCCACCTCGTTCAAGAATGGAGTGAAATGGAATGATGCGTCCCCGTTGCGGGAACCGGCCCGTCCTTATCTCGTCTGGAGATACCGACCGATGGTCATGATCTCCGCTTCCTTCGTCCCCTCGTACAGCTCCAGGATCTTCGCGTCCCGATACCACTTCTGCACCGAGTACTCGTCGATGTACCCGTAGCCGCCGTGGAGTTCGACGCCTGCGTTCGCGCAGAACACCGCCGTCTGGCCGCTGTAGAACTTCGCCATCGCCGCCAGTGTATAGTCCGGCTTGCCCTGGTCGATCAGCCACGCCGATTTGTACACCAATCCGCGCAACGCCTCAATCTGAATCACCATCTCCGTCAGCTTCTTCTGGGAGAGCTGGTAGTTCCCGATCGGCTGGCCGAACGCCGTGCGCTCCTTCACGTATTTCACCGACGTCTCCAGGCACGCCTCCGACAGCCCGAGACCCTGCGCCGAGACCATGACGCGGGTCGTGTCGAAGAAGTGCATCAGCTGGATGAACCCCTTCCCTTCCTTCCCGATCAGGTTCGCCTGCGGAACACGAACGTCCTCCAGCGCGATCTCCGCCGTGTCGCTCGCCCGGATCCCCAGCTTCCCCTTGATCTTGTTCCGGGTGATCCCAGGGGTGTCCATCGGAACGATGATCAGGCTGAAGCTGTTGTGCTTCTTCTCATCGGGGTTCGTGATGCACGCCGTCACCATGAAGTCCGCAACCGACCCGTTCGTGATGAACATCTTGTTCCCGTTGATCACATAGTCCGACCCGTCCTTCACGGCCCGCGTCTTGTATCCAGACGCGTCCGTTCCCGCGTTCGGCTCCGTGTAGCCGCCCGAGCTGACCCAGTCGCCCGCGCATACCGGCGGAAGGTACTTCTTCTTCAGTTCCTCGCTGCCGTACTGGAAGATCGACTCACAGCCGAAGCACGCCGCCACCACGTTCAGGCCGATCCCCATGTCCACCTTCGACAACTCCTCCGTGATGATCGCGTTCCCCAGGCTTCCCGCGTTGGCCCCGCCGTACTCCTCCGGGATCCATGCCCCCACCAGGCCGTTCTCCGCCGCCTTTTTCCGGATCTCCGGCGTGTACTTCTCGTGCTCGTCGCACTCCTTCGAAATCGGCGTGAACTCCGCCACTGCGAACTTGTACGCCATCTCCTTCAACATCTTCAGTTCTTCCGACAGCTCGTAATCCATTGCCATCCTCCTTCTTCAATTGGAAGGCCCGTCAGGGCCCTCATCCACCGATGGTGGAATGTCGACTCGCTTTCTTGCCCGCGGCGGCTCCCGGTTTACTTTCTCGTACGTCGAACGGCTCGGGGTAAGGGGAACGCCGCAGGCGGGCGTTTTTCAACGGCCCTTGAAGAATCTCCTTTCAAGGCTGTTCAAAAGGGGCTGGATGCAAGGCCCCCGAAATTCCGGGCCGCGAGGCGTACTTTTTTGTACGTTGAGCGGTACGGAATGAGGGGAACGCCGCAGACGGTCCCTTTTCAACAGCTTGATTATAACCTCCTCAAGGGCCGTTCAAAAATGCCCGAATGCAAGGCGCCCGAAAGCCCGAGCCGTGAGGCGTACTTTTTCGTACGTCGAACGGGTCGGGGCGAGGGCAACGCCGCAGGCGGGCGTTTTTCAACGGCCCGCTCATCAGAATCCGCCCAGGGCCCATTGTTTATTAAGCCAATGCATCTTCTGCGCTTCCTCCAGGAGACCGTCCCGGAAGTCCGGGTGGGCCAGCTTCACGATCGCCAAAACCCGCTCCGGGATCGAGAGGCCTTTCAGGTAGGCCACCCCTTGCTCCGTCACCAGGAAGGAGACGTCCGTCCGCGGCACCGTCACGATCTCGCCCGGGGGGAGCGTGGGATTGATCTTCGATTTCAGATTTCCGTCCTTGTCCTTGTACGTGGAGTGGAAAGCCAGGATGGATTTATTCCCGGAGTATCCGATCGGCGGCAGGCCCTTTGTCGATCGATAGTAGGCGCCCCGGACGAAGGCCAGCTGGCCGCCCGTCCCGGAATACTCATGGAAGCCGATGGACTCGGAGCTGACTTGTCCCTGAAGGTCCACGCCGAGGACGGCATTGATGGAGATCAGGTCCCTGTTCAGGGCGATCACATTGGGATCGTTAGTGAAATCAACAGGATACATGGCCAGGGCCGGGTTATGGTCGATCCAGTCATAGAGCTTGCGGCTGCCGATGGAAAAGGCCCAGACGATCTTTTCCGGCAGGAAGGTCTTCTTGCGTCCCGTGATGAGGCCCGCCTCGTGAAGCTCCATGATGGCTTCCGTCACCATCTCCGTGTGGATCCCGATGTCCCGGGCACCGCTGTCCGCCAGGAGACGGAGCACCGTGTCGGGAAGGCCGCCGATGCCGATCTGGAGGCAGGGTCCGTCCTTGGGGATCAGTTCGGCGATGTGCGCGGCGATGGCCCGGTCCGTATCCGAGGCCGGCGCGGAGGGAATGGTGATGATCTTGTCCGTCTTGTTCTCGATGACCCGGTCCACCTGGGAAATGTGGATGCACTCGTCGTAGCCCCCGTAGCACCATGGCATGTCTTCCACCACTTCCACAACCCGGATCTTCGCCTTCTCGAAGACGGCCTTCTTGAAGTTGTTCAGGGGTCCGAAGTTGAAATACCCGTGCTTGTCCATGGGGGTCACTGTCTGGACCGCCAGGTCCACCTCGATGTCCTCCCTGTAGATACGGCCGCTCTCCCCGAAATTGTAGGGGATGTGGGTCCCCCGGTTTTCGGCGATGTAGCGGCGGGTGTGCCCCAGGATATGCCAGTTGGCCGTCCAGAAACTCTTGCCTTCCGGATCCTTCTCCATGATCTCCAGGGGGGTCAGGTGGCCCAGCATGCGCACCTTGACACCCTTCACGTCGCCCGCCCGCGCAGCCAGGGCCCGATCGAAGGCACGGGGCATCTGGACCGTCCCGTAGTCCACCCACATGCCGTCTTTCACCAGAGCCGCCGCCTGTTCCGGGGTTGCCAGTTTGTTGCCGTACTTGGACATTGCGAAACCTCCCTCCTGTTTACTTACCCCCTGTGCCCTCCCGGCCTCAAGGAGCAGCGCTTTGCACATTTGCAAAAGGCAAGCCATCTGCGGAAGGAGAAAAAATGCTATTCATACTTATCTGTTTCGAAGACCAGATAACCGGTAGGGGCATTTTCGCCCTGCGCAGAAGTGCACAATCTGGCATTTCTGCATATCCGTAATCCTCCCGTCATTCCGCAATGCCACCCAGGATCTCCCTGGCGATGATCATCCGCTGGATTTCCGACGTCCCGCCGCCGATGGTCTGGAGCTTGGCATCGCGCATCATCCGCTCCACGGGAAACTCCTTCATGTACCCGTAACCGCCGAGGATCTGGACGGCCTCCGTGGTGATCCGCATGGCCGCCTCGGAGGTATAGAGCTTTGCATAGGCAGCCGTCAGGTTCATCTCCCGGTGCTTGCCCTGGTCGGCCAGGAAGGCTCCCTTGTAGGTGATGAGGCGTCCCAGCTCAATCTCCATGGCCATGTCGGCCAGCTTGGCCTGGATGAGCTGGAAGGCGGCAATGGGCTTCCCGAACTGGACCCGTTCCTTCGCATATTTCAGGGCTACCTCATAGGCCCCCCGGGCGAGCCCCAGGGACATGGCCCCCAGGCAGACCCGCTCCGTGTTGAGGCCGCCCATCAGGACCAGAAAGCCCTTGTTCTCCGTTCCCAGCAGGTTCTCCTTGGGAACCCGGCAGTCCTCGAAAATCAGCTCTCCCGTCGGCGAGCCCCGCCACCCCATCTTCTCGAATTTCTTCCCCCGGGAAAAACCGGGGAACTCCTTCTCGATGATGAAGGCCGACACGCCGTGGGCCTTCTTTTCCGGCGCCGTCTTGGCATAGACGACGAAGACGTCCCCCACGGGCCCGTTGGAGATGAAAATCTTGGACCCGTTGAAGAGGTAATGGTCTCCCCTGTCCTCCGCCCGGAGCTTCATGGACATGACGTCGGACCCGGCGGAGGGCTCCGTCATGGCCAGGCCGCCGATCTTCTCGCCCCGGCAGAGGGGTGGAAGGTATTTTTCCAGCTGTGCCGGCGTCCCGTTCCGACGGATGTTGTCCATGCATAGGCAGACGTGGGTTCCCCAGGAAGCGGCGGTGGAAAGACAGACGGCGGACAGCTCCTCCGTAATGATGCACAGTTCCGTGTAGCCCGCTCCGGCACCGCCATGCTCAACCGGCGCCGTCAGACCCGCCAGTCCCATGGCGGCGAGTTTCCGGAAGCTCTCTTCGGGAAAGCGCTCCCGTTCATCGATTTCATAGGCCAGTGGAGCCACTTCCTTCTCGGCAAAGCTGCGGATCGTCTCCCGCAACATCTTCTGCTCGTCGGTAAAAGGAATCATTCCGTAACCTCCCGCAGAAAAAAGGGGAAGGGACACGCCCCCGGGCATGGCCCTTCCTCTGTCCAGTTACAGGATCTTCAGGATCACGTCCCGGCAGCCTCCCCGCCGGACCGGATGTTTTGCCTGCGCCCGCCCCGGACGGGGGAATCCCGGGACGGGCACGGAATCCAGTCTTTGTCAGAACGTCTTCTTTTTAATCAGGCCCCGTTCGCGGCCTGCCTTTTCCAGTTCCTCGCGGAATTTCGGGTGGGCGATGGCGATCAGCGCTTCCGCCCGCTCCGGCTCGGAACGGCCGTAGAGGTCCGCGACGCCCCATTCCGTCACGATGAATCCGGCATAGTGGCGGGGCACCGTGACCCGCGAGCCCCAGGTCGTGTAGGGAACGATCCTGGACACCGTATCGTTCAGGGTCGTGGAGGGAACCAGGTTGATGGCCCGGCCGCCCTTGGACCAGAAGGAGCCGACCACGAAGTCCAGCTGGCCGCCGGAGCCCGTCCGCATCAGGTTTCCTACGGATTCGGAGCAGATCTGGCCCGTCAGGTCCACCTCGATCGACCCATTGATGGCCACCACGTTCTCTTCCTGGGAAATGATGCCAATGTGATTTGCATAAATCGTGGGACGGAACTCCACCATGGGGTTGTTCCCCAGGAATTCATAGAGTTCCTTGTCGCCCATCGTGAAGGCCAGGACGATCTTGCCGGGGTTGATCTTCTTGTACTTGCAGCTGACAACTCCCTTCTCAACCAGCCGATGAGTCCCTGCAGGTGCCATCTCCGTGTGGATCCCCAGGTCCTTCAGGCCCGAGTGCTCCAGCAGCTTGCTGATGGCCGCCGGCACGGCGCCGATGCCTACCTGGATGCAGTCGCGGTCGCGAAGCAGGCCGACGACATTTTCGGCCATCTTTCGCTCCTGTTCGTTGGCATCCGGGGTGGGAACGGCGATGACCGGATTTGGATTCTCCACGAAGGCCGTGAAGCGGCTCACATGGAAGTTCGTCTGGCCGTACGTGCGCGGCATGTTGCTGTTCACTTCCGCGATAATCCATTCGCACTGGTCCATGATGTGCTCGGTGTAGAATGTGTCGAGACCGAGGCTCACGAAGCCGTGCTCGTCCGGCGGCGTCACCTGCAGGACGATGCCGGTGCGGCGCGGAAAGACCCTGTTCCGATGGGCGTTCTTGATGGCGATGTCGGAGCTCTGGGTCGGCCAGAAATTGGACCATTCGCTCTTGGCCAGCTCCTGCAGGTGCGGCGTGCTGTAGAAACCGCAGACCAGCTTGAAGGTGTCGCGGTATTCGGGCTTGAAGATCTTGTAGGGCCTGAGAACGAGGGCAAAACAGTACTCCACGTCCTTCAACTCGTCCTTCCGGTCCGCAATGGCATCCATGATGGGCATTGCGGGCTGCCCCAGGAGAAGGGGGGTCCAGAAACGATCACCCGATTTGACGATCTTCGCCGCTTCCTGTGCTGACATCAGCCTGCTTGTGTAGACTTCCTTCCAACTCATGAATATCCCTCCTGTTGATTTTATTGCGCACGGCCCCGCCCGGCAGCGGGCGCAACTCACCCGCCGAAGACGCTTCCGTTTGGCTCGCAAAGAAAAGTAAAGACCTTCCGTGGCCGACTCCGGCCTCCGGTTCCCCCTGGAGAGAATATCATCCGCATCCCATGCAGGGTTCCCTCCCACCTGAACCGCCCGGGGAGAGGCGACACTCCCCTGCCCCGGGTCGGATTCAAGAAGGGATGCAGCGTAGATCCAAATTACAGCGGCTTGAAATACTTCAGGTCCATGATATGCGCCTTCCGGTCGTTGCTCCAGACCGCTTTGAGGCGCATGCCGTTTTTGACTATTTTTCGTGTTTTTTCAAAATCCGAGACATCGAAGCCTCCAAGAATATGCAGGAAATCGACGTCCGTTCCGTCCAGCCGGAGCAGTGCGCTGATGAACGGCGGCTCCGTCGGCATGCCGAAATAACGGTAGTTCACGTAGCTCCATGCCGTCAGCGTTCCTGTCTGGGCCACTTCAACCCACTCGTCGGTGTCGACGAAGCAGCGGGGACAGAAGCTCCGTGCCGGTACCAGGATCCGGTTGCACTTGGTGCATTTGGTCCCCAGGATCTTCTTCTCCGCCATTCCCTCGAAAAACCGGGTCCAGACAGGGCCGTATGCCAGTTCGTAGGGAAGCCGGATTTCCGTCATCAACGTCTTATATTCCTTCGACATGGTATTCTCCTCCGTCCGTATTCTTAAAGTTCGGATCCGACAATCATGATCCCGTTGAACTGGTCCACGCCGCCCATGGCATGGCTCAGGGCCGTCTTCGCCTTGGGGATCTGATGTTCCCCCGCCTTGCCCGTCACCTGGAGCACCGTCTCGGCGACCCGGATCAGACCGGTAGCGCCGATGGGATTCGTGCAGAGCACACCCCCTGAGGGATCGCAGGGCAGTTCGCCTTTCTTGTCGAAGGTCCCCTTCAGGACCATATCGGGAGCCCCGCCGGGCTCGCAGAAACCGAAGCACTCATAGAAGAGCATCTCCTGGAAGGTGAAGGGGTTGTAGACTTCCGCCACGTCCAGGTCCTTGCGTGGATTCTTGATCCCGGCCTGATCGTAGGCCTGCTTCGCCGCCTGGACGGCTCCCTGCCAGAGCCCCTTGTCGCTGTCGCCGAAGTAGTACTCCTCACCCCGGTACCCCACTCCCTTGACCCAGGCGGTCTTGCGACCGAGCTTCTTCGCCATGTTTTTTGATACGAAGATCATGGCGCAGGCCCCGTCCGAGGTGGGACAGACGTCGAGAAGCCGCACGGGATAGGTGATGACCCGGGCGTTCTTCACATCGTCCATGGTCACCCGGATCTTTACGTGGGCATAGGGATTTTCGAAGGCCGCATTGTGGTGCTCGACGGAGATGTGCGCCGCCGCGTCGCGGATCTTCGCTTCGGGAATCCCGTAGCGATCCGCCCACATCTGGGACTGCATGGAAAACACCCCCGGCGCGCCGGCGATGAAATACCGCTGGTAGAAGGGTTCGGCAACCGTCGTCATGGTGGCCTGGGCGTCCCCTTCGTTCATCTTTTCGTGACCCACCGCCAGCACGACGTCGGCCATCCCCGAGGAGACCCAGTAATAGGCCGTGTGGGCGATGGAGACCCCCGTGGATCCACACGTCTCCGTCTTCAGGATCGGCTTTCCGACGGCCTGCATGGCATCGGCGAAATAGAAATGCGTCAGGGCCACTCCCTCCATCATGGACGGCATCGTCCCCGAGACCACCCCGTCGATGTCGGAAGGCTCCAGCCCGCTGTCCTCAAATACGCGCAGCACCGCCTCGCGGACAAGTTCCGGATACGCCACATCCATGCGCCGGCCATGCTTCGTCTGCCCGACTCCGATGATTCCTACCGGTCTTCCCATAACCCCTCCTCCTATACGCCAATGATGGCGACGGCGTGGCACTGCCCGGCGAATCCGTGGGTTCCATGGGCCAGGGCCGTCTTCACCTTCTTGTCCACCTGGTGCTCCCCCGCCTCGCCGCGGACCTGCAGGAATCCCTCCGCAAGCCTCTGCAGCCCCCGGGACACGTACGGGTTGTTCGCCAGGACTCCTCCGGAGGGATTGACCGGCAGGGCACCGTCGATTTCCATGGCTCCCTTGTCGATCATCTTGCCGGCACCACCGGGCTTGCAGAGCCCCAGCTCCTCGCACCAGAGCAGTTCCTGAAATGCGTAGGGTTCGGTGATTTCCGCCACGTCGATTTCCTTCTTCGGGTCCTTGATGCCCGCCATCTCATAGGCCCGGGCAGCGGCGGTTTTCAGCTGCGTGTCCAGGAGGTTTCGGTCGCCGAGGAAATACGTGTCCAGGGAGGACCCGTAGCCCTTGAACCAGACGGGCTTGTCCGTCAGCTTCTTCGCCTTCTTCTCCGAGGCCAAAAGCATCGCCACGAAGCCCTCCGATTTCGGCGCGATCTGGAGATCCGTCAGCGGGGCCGCTGCGGGGGCCGAATTCAGAATATCCGCCACGGTATACTTGCCACGACGGTCCGCGTAGGGATTGCGGAGCGCATTGCCGAGATTCTTCACGGCCACCTTCGCGCACTGTTCTTTCGTGATCCCGTATTTCTCCATGTACGCCTGCATCTGGAAGGCCGCGGATGTGGTTTCCGTCAACCCCAGGTTCCGGTGATAGAAGGGGTCGCCGAACATCAGCGTGCAGGTGTCGTTCTCCGGATTCTCCGATCCCTTGCACAGGGCCAGGATCAGGCAGTTGTCGTACTGGCCGGACATGATCCGCATGGCTCCGTACATGAAGGCAAACAGGGATTCGCCGTCCTGCCGGGAGGCGTTCTTCAGAAAGGCCCCCGTCGTTTCCCAGTAATATGCGTTCGCGCAGGAGATGCCGCCGTGGAAGATGTCCGACGACGCCGATACGACCGTCCCCAGGTCGTCCCGGGTCATTCCGGCCTTGTCCAGGCACTCCCGCGTCACCCGATAGGCCTGGTCATAGAAGTTGTCCTTTGACGCAGGCCCGGCACTTTGTGCCACGGATACAATCGCTACCTTTTTCGACATAGGCTTCCTTCCTTTCCATCCAGTGGATGAATCCGATCAACCCATCAGCAGTTCCCGGGCAATGATCATCCTTCTCATTTCCGACGTGCCCGCCCCCAGGGTGCCGAGTTTCGAATCCCGCCAGAAACGCTGGACGGGATATTCGAGGCAGTACCCGTAACCTCCGTGGACCTGAACCGCCTCGGTACACACCTTGTCGGCGGCCTCGGCAGTGAACAGGATCGCCGCCGCCGCCAGCTTGTGGACCTCGGTGCCCTTGCCGCCCTTATCCGCCTGGCCGGCGAGGATGCAGGCCTTGTAGCACATGAGCCTTGACGCCTCGATGAGCGTATACATATCCGCCAGCTTCGCCTGGATCAGCTGGAATGAGGCAATGGGCTTGCCGAACTGGACACGCTCCCTGGCGTACTTGAAGGCCTCCGCGAACGCCCCCTCCGCGATGCCTAAAGCGAAGGTGGAGAGGAAGGCCCGTTCCACGTCGAGGCCGCGCATCATGACGGCGATCCCCCCGTTCTCGACCCCCAGGACGTTTTCTGCGGGGATGCGACAGTCTTCCAGCAGCAGCTCCCCTGTCCGGGAGCCGCGGTTCCCGACCTTGTGAAGGGCCCGGGACACGGAGAAGCCGGGCAGGGTCGTATCCAGGATGAAGGCGGTGATCCCTTTCGGACCGGCCGCCTTGTCCGTCTTGGTGTACAGGATGATGGTCCGGGCGTCCGGCCCGTTGGTGATGAAGGTCTTGCGTCCGTTGACAACGTAGGCGTCGCCGTCGCGCCGGGCCGCCGTCTGGATGCTGACGGCATCGGAACCGGCATTGGGCTCCGTGAGACCAAGGGCGCCAACATGCTCCCCGGTGCAGAGCGGGGGCAGGTACTTTTTCCGCTGGGCCTCGTTTCCGTTGTGATACAGGTTATGCATGCAGAGGTTGGCATGGGCTCCGTAGGACAGGGATACGGCCGGGATTACCTTTGCCAGTTCTTCCACGACCAGTGCGCCTGCGAGGACATCCGATCCGGCGCCGCCGTACTCCGGCGGAATCGTGATCCCCAGAACCCCCAGATCTCCAAGCTTCTTCCACATGCCTTCCGGCCACTTGTCCTCGAGATCCGTCTCTTCCGCGATGGGCTTCAGCTCCCTGGCAGCAAACTGGGCCACACTCTCCCTGAGCATACGATGCTCGTCTTTCAACTCGAAATCCATCGACCCCTCCTTTCACGGCCCTCCTGATTATGAGGGTATCCGTTAATCCTCTCTTTGATTTGCACAAAGGATGCCATGCATTTGCCGACAGATTACCCTTTGATATTGGAATGTTGCATTTCCCGTTAGGAATATCGTCGCAGACTGGACAGTCGCTATTCGGTCAGTTGCTCGCATGTGGACACAAAGGTTGACAGCCCGGCGGTCTTCCGCTACGATGCCGCCGGCTTCGGGCGTCGGCCGCATGGGCCCCCTTTCCGGGTATTCATGCTTCCCCTCAAAATCAGGAGAACCGGCCATGTCTCGCAATGATCCTCTTTTTCAGAAGATCTCCACAGAGCAGCAGGATCTGCTCTTCCGCTTCCTGCCTTTCACCGACAGCTTTTCGATTGACTGGTTCTCGGGACTGGCGGACATGCCGCCCTCGAAACTCCTGTCCACCATCCGGTTTCTCGAAAGCCAGCAATGGATCGCCGAGCAGGACGGCCAGCCGGGGATTTACGGCTGGACCCGGAAGCTTCCCAGGGAAGAGCTGACATCCCGGGTAACCCCTTCCCTCTGGCATCAGCATTGCCGTTCCGCGGCCGACATGCTGCGGCGGAATCTGCCCGGAACCGCAGAGAGCCTCCTTCGGACGGCCAGACTCTGCATCCAGGCCGGCCTCCGGAATGAGGACCTGGAGGACATCTTCCGAGCGGCACTTCACGAGGAGGAAAACCACAAGATCTCCTCCGCCGTCGAACTCTACGACTGCATTCTCGAATATGTCGAGTCCAGCGCCAGGGAAGCGGCAGGAGGTCTCCCCCCGGAACTGAACCGGATCCTGGTCCAGGCCATCGAGCGGCGGGCCTCGCTGTCCCTGTTTCACCCCAATCTGAAGAAAATCAACATGTTCTTGTCCACGGCCATGGATGCGGCCACGAAGCAGGGGGATCTTCAGGCCCTGGCCTCCCTGCATCTCCTCATCGGCCAGAACTTCTGGATGGCCTTCCAGCATGAGCGGGCGGTGGAACACTTCGACACCGGCTGGAGCATGATCGACAAGGGGGAAAAGGACGCCCTGTACCGCCGGGGACTGCAGCTCCAGGCCCTGTCGGCCTGGATCCGGGGCGACCTGAATGGGGCCGTGCAGGCCTACGAAGACTCCCTGGGAGAACTGGACACGGTGGCAGCGGACGACTTCTCCCAGCTGATCGCCCTCCACCTGGCCCTCTGCTATACCCAGGTGGGCATGCCCCAGCGGGGGCTGGGGATCACCGAGGCCATTCAGCAGCTGTCGAAAAAATCGGAGAACGGGCCTCTCCTGTCCGTGGCACTGGCCACGACGGGAGTGATCTTCCTGGAGATCCGCCAGCTCAAGAACAGCCGGACCTATTTCGACATGGCCCTGGAGGTCGCCGGCCGCGAGGGCATCCCCATGGCGGAGGTGATGGCCGGTATCGGCCTGTCGAACATCGCCTGCCTGGAAGGCGACCTCGATGCGGCGGCGGAGCATTTCACAAGCCTCTGGAAACTCCGCAAATCGAGCTGGTACCATACCCTCAACAGCCCCCATGTCTTCGAGGCGGGCTACGTGCTGCACCGCAAGGGACGGTCACCCGTGTCGCTGGAGCCGGTGTTCAACTTCCTCTATTCCCTCGGCAAGGACCATGTAAATCCATTCCTGTACAGCATCATCCGGCATCGCCAGATCCTCCTGATCGAACGGGGCACGGCCCCGGTGGAGAAAATCAGCGAGCTTCTGGAAATCGAAAAATCCCTCGGGGAGCTGGGGGCCGTCCTGGAACTGGCGAAGCTTCGCATCACCCTGACCCGGCTCTTCCTGCAGACGAACAACTGGAGAATGGCCGAAACTTACGCCGCCAAGGCCTGGGAAGTGGCGAAAGCGGTCGCCCGGGACGTCTTTCCCCGGGACCTCTTCCCTCTCCTCACCCAGGAAGACATCAGCGAAAAGGACCGCCTGTTCGACCTGGTGGTCGAGATGGGAGAGGCCCTGACCAGCCAGAAGAGCCTCGAGCAGCTCCTGACCAACGTCATCACCTCCCTCACCCGGCTCACCGGGGCGGAGCGGGCGGCCATCTTCATCCGGGGTAAGGATCCCCGGGATCTCAACATGGTGGCCTCCCGGAACCTGTCGCAGGAGACCCTCCGGGACGAGCGGTTCGGCGACACGATCCAGCGGATCCGCATCGCCACGGAGGACTCCGGGGGACACATCATGCAGTACGACGTGAGCGGACCCGATGCCATCGACTTCCGCCGGGTCATCATCACGCCGCTGACCCTCGGCAAGAACGTCATCGGCGCCCTCTACCAGGACAGCCGCTTCTTCTCCTTCGACATCAGCGCCGGCCGGCTGAAGCTCCTCTCCGCCCTCGCCTCGCAGATCGCCGTTTCCATCGACCGGGCCCAGGCCTATGACGAAATCGCCCGCCTCAACGACCGCCTGCTCCAGGAGAACGTGTACTATCGCGAAGAGACGGAGGAATTCCGTCCCTTCGGCGACATCATCGGCACCAGCGAGGTCATCATCCGGATCCACCGCCTCATTGCCAAGGTCGCTCCCACGGTATCCACCGTTCTCATCCACGGTGAAACCGGCGTGGGAAAGGAGCTGATCGCCCGGGCCATTCACCGGGAAAGCCCCCGCCAGAAGGGACCCTTCATCCGTGTCAACTGCGCCGCCCTGCCGGAGAGCCTCATCGACAGCGAGCTCTTCGGCCACGAGAAAGGGGCCTTCACCGGAGCCATCAAGATGAAGGCCGGCCGCTTCGAACTGGCCCATAACGGCACCATCTTTCTCGACGAAGTGTCGGAGCTGCCCCCCTCGACCCAGAGCCGGCTGCTTCGGATCCTTCAGGAGAAGGAGTTCCAGCGCGTGGGAGGAACCCGGCTTCTTTTCTCGGACTTCCGCCTCATCACCGCCACCAACAAGAACCTGCAGAAGGAGGTCGAGAAGGGGCACTTCCGGGACGACCTCTTCTACCGGCTGAACGTCTTCCCCATCCCGGTGCCGCCGCTCCGGCAGCGCAAGGAGGACATCCCTCTATTGGCGGGCCATTTCCTCAAACTCTTTTGCACCCAGTACAACCGGCCCTATGTCGGGATCCCCGAGGCGGAGATGCAGGCGCTGAAGGCCTACCCCTGGCCGGGAAACATCCGGGAGCTGGCAAACATGGTGGAACGGGCCGTGATCCTCGGAGGATCGAGGATCCGCTTCCCCGAGCTGGCGGCGGGCGCAATCCCGGCAACGGCGGTCGACGAGCCCCTGCCCCTCCAGGAAATGGAGCGCCTCCACATCCTCCAGTCCCTGAAGGCGACCCGGGGAAAGATCGGCGGAAAGGACGGCGCCGCGGTCCTCCTGGGGCTGAAGCGGACCACCCTTATCAACCGGATGAAGAAGCTGGGAATCACCCTGGAGCGCAGTCCCTCCAGGAGCGAGTCATGAGACCGGGGAGGACCCCATGAAGAGACTGAACCCGGCCTATGTCCGGGCCGTCCGCAGGCACGCCAACGGGTGCCCCTATTTCCGGCACCTCTCCATGGCGATCCGGAAGCTGGGCATCGGGTATGCCGTCCTGGAGATCGAGATCAAGCCGGAGCACATCCAGGCCTTCGGGTACGTCCACGGCGGCGTCTTCGCCTCCGTCATCGACACAGCGACGTACTGGTCCGCCTTCTGCGAACTGGAGGAAGGGGTGGGCATCACGACGGTGGACCTGAAGGTCAACTACCTGGCTCCCGTCCAGGTGGGAAGACTCACCGCCGAAGGACGGTGCATCCGGATGGGCAAGACCCTCGGGCTGGCGGAGGCGGCCATGAAAGACGTCGCGGGCCGGATCGTCGCCCACGGAACCTCGGGCCTGATCGTCCTTCCCGGATTCGGCCTGGCCGGGGCACCGCCCCTGCCGCAGAAGTTCCTGGAGGGGAAAGCGGAGGGAAAGCGTTCACGAGGGTGATCGTCCCGTCTCCCGCTGCGGCGGCACCATAAAAGACGGCATCCGCAGGGCCTTCCGGCCGGCGGAGAAAACTGTTGACAGGAGGAAACGACCGCTTTATATCACCAATCGCTTTCAAGAGATGGGGGATCGTTCAACGGCAGGACAACGGACTCTGACTCCGTGAATCGTGGTTCGAATCCACGTCCCCCAGCCATGGATAATTCAAGGGGTTGCAGATTACGGTCTGCGACCCTTTTCTTTTCCCGCTTTGCATGGTCACCCGCGAAATCCCTTTGAATTGCTTATGACATGGGCAGATGCTCTCTCCGGATACCCCCGGTGCAGCTTCGGTAGTATTGCATACCCCATATCTTCGCTCAATCGGCACCCGGGCCTCTTTCAGAGTGGCGGCCAGGGTGCTCCGCGCGAGTGCGACAACAGCTATGCCAAATATGACAGATTGACAGGACGAATCGCCATTACATATCTAAATACCAAGCCTCTCTATAGAAGCCTAGAAAAGGCACGTAGAGATCTTAACAAGGCATTGCCAAGAACTGGCGCTACTTGGATTCTTGTGACCGATGGGCAAGCCGCAATGAAACGCAAAAGGATCTCCACATGTCTACCGGATTTTCTTCAATTCCCATCGCGCATCATTTCATTTCCTTCTCTGCCCGGGTTTTCAGCCCTGTCCTAATTGCCGCTCGCATCCTCGCCTCCCTTTCGCACGCCGCTTCCCCCATGAAGAGCGGAGCGGATCCTGAGCGTCCTGTCAAACCCGTGCCGGCAGTCGTTCACAAGAACGGCCATCGCCTCCGTTCTGTTCTTCCTGCAATCGCCTGCATACTCACTGCCTGGGGACTGGTTTTCCTCTGCGATAGAACCGTGCAGGCAGCCGAGGTGCCGGGGCCTGTCCAGCCGGGGCAAATCGAGCAGCAGTTCAAACCGGAGCCAGGGTTTCGCGCGAAGCAGCCAGCCCCCCTCGTTGTCCCCGAACCAGGCCAACCGGTGCCGTTCAATGCCAAGGGCATTCGGTTCGAACTGACAAAGCTGATGATCGAGGGTTCGACGGTCTATCCTGAGTATGAGCTTTTGTCCCCCTACCGGCACCGCCTGGGCAAGGAGGTCGCCCTCTCGGATATCTATCAGATCGCCGCGGAACTGACGGCAAAATACCGCAATGACGGCTATATCCTGTCTCAGGTTGTCGTTCCGGCACAGTCGATCGAGCAAGGTGTCGTACATTTGAAGGCCATCGAGGGTTATGTCGCCCGCGTGACCGTCGAGGGGGCGGAGGGTGACCGGCGGAAACTAGTGGATCGTTACGCCGAAGAGATCAGGAATTGCCGGCCCCTGCGAAATAGCGTGCTGGAACGCTGCCTGCTCCTGATGAACGATCTCCCGGGAGCCTTCGCGAGCGCAACCATTCAGCCTTCTCAAAGCGAGCCGGGTGCCTCCGAAATGACGATTCAGTTTACACAGCAGAAGATTCAGGGGGGACTGTCGGTGGACAACCGGGGCGGCGAATCACTGGGACCAATGAGAATCTCCGGTGACGCGGCGATGAACTCCCTGCTGGGAATGCAGGAAAACACGACGCTCAGGGTGGTCAGCAGCGGCGACAAGAAGCTGACGTTCGCGTCCCTTGCCCATGAAGAAAGGATCGGCCTGGATGGCGGCCGGCTGAGTCTGATGTTTTCCGCCGTCGAAGCCGAGCCGAAGGAGATGTTGTTCATCCCGCTGAATCTCGAGACGTCCTCACGAACCGCCGCGCTGTCATACAGCTACCCGCTGATTCGAAGCCGGTCCCGGAACCTGTTCCTGCGGGCCGGCCTGACGGCCCATAACGGGGAAACGAAGATCTTCGACGTCGAAGACACGCGCGACCGCATCCGGGCCGCCCGGCTCGGGGCAACATACGACCGGTCCGACTCCTGGAACGGAATCAGCCTCCTGGATGTCGAACTGAGCCAGGGAATCAACGCGCTCGGTTCTTCCGGCAATGGCGATCCGATGCTCTCCCGCTACAACGGTCGTGTCGATTTCACCAAGGCAACACTCTATGCGGCCCGCCTGCAGTCCCTGTCACAGCACTGGTCCATTCTCGCGGCCGTCAATGCCCAGTATGCGTGGACCGATCTCCTGTCTTCCGAGCTCTATAGTTTCGGCGGCGAACATTTCGGACGCGGCTATGATCCATCGGAGCTCGTGGGTGATCACGGCATCGCGGGAAAGGTGGAGTTGCGTTACACGAACGCACTGCCCGTCGGTTTTGCATTTACCTATAGCGGATATGCCTTCTACGACGTCGGCATTGTCTACCAGCGGTCGCCGGGTGAACTTGATCGCTCGGAATCCGCCGCCTCCGCGGGGATGGGCCTGAGAATGTTCATGGGAAAACATGTGTCCTGCTTCGCCGAGTTGGCCAAGCCGCTGACACGTGATGTTACCGCTGAAGGAAACCGGAACACGAGAGTCTATGCGGGAGGATCCATACGTTTTTAAAGCGGGTCGGTCACATCCAATCGGGCAAGAGGGATTTGTGATGAAGAAGCATCGGTCTTCGAAGGTATCCGTTCGTTGGAGACGTTTTCCATTTCTGTATTTTACCCTGCTGGCATGCATATCCACTGCCGGAATCGTCCCGGTCTCCCACGCCGCTCCCGAAGGCGGCATTGTTCGCGCCGGCAGTGCCCAGATCATCGGGCAGGGCAGCACCACCCTGATCCAGCAGAGCAGTCCGCGGGCTATCATCGACTGGCGCAGTTTTGGAATCCAATCGAACGAACAGGTCCGTTTCGCCCAGCCCTCCGTAAGTTCCTCGATCCTCAATCGCGTCACGGGGAGCCAGGTCTCACTCATTTTCGGCCGCATGGACGCCAACGGCCAGGTGCTCCTGATCAACCCGAACGGCATCATCTTCGGCCAGGGAGCCCAGATCAACGTCGGCAGCCTCATCGCGAGCACGGCGAACATAAGCAACGACAACTTTATGCAGGGCAGACTCGTGTTCGACCAGCCGGGCAGTCCCGGTGCAGGAATCGTCAACTCCGGCAGCATCACCGCCGCGGCAGGCGGACTGGTTGCGCTGGTGGCCCCCCACGTGCGCAATGACGGCGTGATTCAGGCCCGGCTGGGCAAGGTTATCCTGGGGGCGGCGGACACCTTTACCATCGACCTCTATGGTGATGGGCTGATCAACCTGGCACTGACGGATTCCAGCCTGACCCAACTGAAGGATATGCAGGGGCTGCCGATCAAGAGCCTGATCACGCAAACCGGCGTCATCGATGTCGGGAGCGGCCAGGCCGTGCTGGTGACCGCCGATGCGGCCAAGGGCGTTCTGGACAGCATCATCAACATGAGCGGGACGATCCTTGCCGATAGCGCCGTACAGGAGGGTGGCCGTATCCTTCTGCTGGCCCGGGGCGGCAGTGCGGATGTCAGCGGAGGCATGAGCGCCAGGGGAACCACAGGCGGACAGATCGAGATCCTGGGCAGTCAGGTTCATCTTTTTCCAACGGCTGAAATCGATGCGAGCGGCCTCTACGGTGGCGGCACACTTCACATCGGCGGCGCCTATCAGGGGAACGGGGATACGTATCGTTCCCGGGCCACGCTCATCGATGCCGGGGCAACCCTGAACGCCAGCGCCCTGAGCCGGGGAAGCGGCGGCGAAGTGATCGTGTGGTCCGACGGCTACACTTCCTATGCGGGCAGCATCCTGGCGCGCGGTGGACCACAGGCCGGCGATGGCGGCTTCGTCGAGGTTTCGGGCAGACAGGGATTGTCATTCAATGGCCTGGTCGATGCGGGAGCCGCCTTCGGCAGCGCCGGATCGCTTCTCCTGGATCCTTATGACTTCACGATCGGCATAACCGAGGCAACCCTTATCGACAGGGTGCTTAGAACGGGAACCAGCACCTTCATAGGTGCATCCAACAACATCTACGTCAATTACGCCATCGACGGGCGAGGAAGATACCAGGGCGGCGGCCTGACCCTGAGCGCCGGCAACAGCATCAACATCAACGAATTCATTGTCACCAACAACGGTGCCATCAGCCTGTATGCCGGGACGGGGACAATCAACCTGGCACCCGGCAAGGTCGTGTACGCCGGCCTGGCGCCCATCACCGTGCAGAGCGGCGCCGATCTCTACAACGCACCCTATCTTACGGCCGGCCCGCTGACACTGATTTCCACCCAGGGTTCGGTGTATATCAACCAGGGCATCGATTCCTCCATCGGCAACCTGTTCATCCGGGCAGCACGGGATGTCTTTGTCAATCAGCCCATCGTGAGTCTGAACGATGGCAACACCGTCGACATCAGTGCAGGCAGCGTCATCAGGGTGAACGCCCAGGTCGACGGCCGCCCTGCTCTCGGCAGCAATCCCAACGGAGCCGTCACGATGGTCGCGGGGCAGGATATTTACCTGTACCGAAGCATTCTGGCCCAGACGATCAACCTCACTGCAGGCCTGGGAACCATTTACGCCCCCACGATGAAGACCGACGTAACACTCGATGCCGACGGAATTCCGATCGGGAACGGTCTTTTCGCGGGAAGCGGGGCAATCTCGGTGACGGCAGGGAGCGATCTGTCCAGCGGGATTTACGTGACCACCGGCCCCGTGTCCATCAGGTCCACCGGGGGCCATGTCAACGTGGACACCAAACTTGCGGAGATCCTGGGGAACGTGACGATCCGGTCGGATGCCGGTGCGGTCAACGTCGAGGAGGAAATCGCCAACATCCGGTCAGGAAGTGCGCTGGCGATCACGGCCGGGACCGACATCAACCTGAACCGGCAGATCGACGCGCTGGACGACACCAATCCCCGCTCCATCGTGCCCGTTCCCGGCGGTGCCGTCACGTTCACGGCGGGGAACAACATCAACCTGAGCAGGGATCTTGTTACCTACAACGGGCCGGTCGGCATGACGGCAACGGCGGGTACCCTGAACATCGGCTGGGACGCCGTGAATGACCGGACAAACCGGATACAGGCCGGCACCGCCCCGATCACGGTGACCACGGGGGGCAACCTGTCCACGGGGCCGGCACCTCCTGTCACGTTCACGCGGGATGCGGTCCTGTATCCGACGGCGTGGGACAATGTCGTCGGCGAGCTCAAGCGCTACGTGGCGTTTGGCACAACCGGGAAACTCAGCCTGACGTCGACAGGCGGTAACGTAACGGTTGACGCGCCGATTCCGGACACAACCGGCGAGGTTGCCCTCACGGCCGGGAACGCAATCCTCGTCAAGCACAAGGTTTTCAGCAATGGACAGCCGATCACGCTGACGGCCGGGCCGGGCGGCATTACGGTCTATAATACGAACGATTCCTACGGTCTCGGGGTGGGAGACACTCCCGCAATCGCCACCAGCGGAACCCTGACACTGCGGGCGGAGGGCGACATCTCCGCCGGCGGCAAAGGGATCGTGTCGATGGGAAAGCTCACGATCGACACGCGCAGCAGGCTCCTGGGAGGCTCCGTATTCCAGAACTGGCATTACAGGCCCAACGAGATCGAACTGATCGCCGACCTGGGCATCAACTCGTTCTATGCAGGATTTTCGCCCAAGATCACGGCCACCTCTTCCTCCGGCGCGATTCATCTCGGCGTGGATGCGCCGGGGCAGTTGATCATCAACGCACCCTCGCCGACGGCGGGCGACGTGTTCACCGGCGGATGGCTCGGCGCGAACGTGAATATCAACGCCGGCCGGGACATCAACCTCAGCAATGTATCTCCGTCCGGCGTCCTGAAATTGACGGCGGGCCGCGACGCAAACCTGAACACCTTTGAAGTGTTCAGCCTGGACGTAACCGCCGGTCGAAACGTACATTTCAGTGGTGGAGGCGCACTCCCCGATGCGAGGTTGTGGATCGAGGGCGGAGACTTGAAGGTCGTGTCGACGGGGGGCAATATCAGCTTCGGAAGCGCCGCGTCATATTCGGCCGTCCATATCGGGGGTGGGAAAAACCTTCTCCTCGATGCGTACGGCAACGTCGAACTGGGCGTCCTGGAAACACGGGGGCCCGTGAGCATAACGGCCCGGACCGGGAACATCACGCTGCGGAGCGACATCGGCCCGCCAATCCCGGTCATCGATCCGGGTGGGATCGGAGTTGCATCGCTGGTGCTTGACGCCGGCAGCAACATCGTCATGCAGGGTGCCAAAGCCGCCGGCACGGTGACCATCACCGCGGGAGGGTCATTGACGCCCGCAAAAGGCATCTTCTCCGGAACCGCAAACGGCGTCACCATTGCCACCGGGGGCGACGCGCTGGAGAAGCTGGCTGCCGGGGATGTGATCCACACCGGACCGTTCATGTTCACCGGCACCTCCTTCGGCGATATCGCGCTGAACACTCAGCAACCGCTGATGCCGCCGGGATGGGTGCTGCCCGCCATCGCCCCCGGACCTGCCGTGTCTCCACCCGGCCTACCCGGCGCCCTTACGGCACTTCCGGCACAGCCGCCGGACATGGTCAGCGTATCGGGGAGCGGCACCCCCGGCTCGTCCGGTTCGGCGGCCGGGACGGAGCAGAAGATCGATCCCTTGCAGGCGACCGGCAGCGGCGCCTTGAGCGAGATCATCCCCGGGGAAGAAGAGGGAACTGCCGAAGACGAAGAACAGGAAAAGGAAAAAAGGAAGAAACAAATCAAGCTTTCCGGCGGTCGCGGAGCCGGCCAGTCGACGGACTTCGGGCGGAGGTAGCGTCCTTCCGGAGACCGGCAACAGGGAATTCCTGGGGAAGCGTGCCGGAAAACCGACCAATGGGGATGAAAACCGTGTTGCACAGAATCGTTGTCCTTGTGCTGTTTTTAATTATGTCTGCGATCTCTCCAGGGATGGCTCGCGCGGCCGAACCCGTCTCCCTGCCGCAGCTGCGGGTCGAGACGGGCATGCATACGACGCTGATCAGGCGCGTGGTGGCCGATCTCCCGCGCAACCGCCTCATCACGTGCTCGGACGACAAGACGGTCCGTGTCTGGCAGATGCCGGAGATGCATTTGCTATCCGTGCTGCGGGTTCCCATCGACGCAGGCCATGAAGGCCGGTTATATGCCGTCGCCGTATCGCCGGACGGCAAAACCGTTGCGACGGGGGGCTGGACAGGTTGGGACTGGGATGGGAAGGCATCCATCTATTTCTTTGATGTTCTGAGCGGTGAGATGACTCGCCGGATCGGGGGGTTTGAGAACGTCGTCAACGCGCTTGCCTGGATGCCCGACGGCCGGCATCTGGCAGTCGGACTGCAGGGGTATTCCGGTTTCCGGGTGCTGAGCCTTGCCGATGGCAAGACGGTTGCTGTGGATGCCCAGTACCGTGACGACGTGATGGACGTGGACATCAATCGAGAGGGCCGCATTGTGACAACGGCCCTGGACGGATTTGTCCGTCTGTACGACCGCAACTTCAAGCTGATCGGCCGACGGAGCGTGCCGGGAGGAAAGCGGCCCGTCTCGGTGCGCTTCTCACCGGATGCAGACCTGATCGGGGTCGGGTTTATCGACGTGCCGGTGATCTCGATCATCTCGTCCAGGGACCTGTCGCTCCTGTATCATGCAGAAACCGGCAAGATCGCGAACCAGGTCGGATTCACCAGCATTGTCTGGTCATCCGACGGGACGATGCTGTACGCCAGCGGCCAGTACGCCGGCGACGGACTGAACCCGGTATACCGATGGAAGAACCGGGGACGGGACGCCCCCGAGACAATCCCCCTGACCCAGAACCGCATTACGGAAATCCAGCAGATGCCGGACAACCATATCGCGTTCGCGGCGGAGGATCCCGGCGTGGGCGTCATGGGGCCCGACGGGAAGCTGAAGTCCTTCCGAGGCCCGGATATTGCGAACTATAGCGGAGCACGCACGCAGATCGCCCTGTCGGCGGATGCCTCGACGGTCCGCTACCCTCTGCAGAGAGACAACCGCGTGCAGCACACCTTCGTGGTGTCCGGCGGCGGTGATCAGGACACCGCGAAGGCCCCGGACACCCCTCTGACGGCACCGATCCTTCAAGCCGACGGCATCGTCGTGACGAACTGGAAGGACAGCTTTAAGCCCGGGATCAACGGCAGGACACCCGCTCTGGAGGAATACGAATTCTCACGTTCTTATGCCATTGCTCCCGACGGCGGGAGCGTGCTCCTTGGTACCGAATGGGCTCTGCGTCTGCTGAGGCCGGACGCCTCCGAAATCTGGAACGTCAAGCTGCCCGCCGTGGCCTGGAGCGTGAATGTAAGCCCCAACGGCAGGATCGCTGTCGCTGCGCTCTCCGACGGGACCATCCGCTGGTATCTCATGCAGGATGGGCAGGAGGTACTGGCATATTTCCCGCACAACAACGGACGTGACTGGATCGCCTGGGTGCCGCAAGGTTATTACATGTCCTCCGTTTACGGGGACAACTATATCGGCTGGCACCTCAACCGCGGGAAAGACCACACCCCGGATTTTTATCGCGCCGTTCAGTTCGACCGCATCCTGTATCGCCCGGACATCGTATCTTCATGGTTTAACACCATTCTCGATCCCGTTGAGCATGCAATCGAGTCGATCCCCAAAGATGCCGGCTTTCACATCGCCCAGATGCGCAGCATCGCCCCTCCCAGTGTCAGGTTGAAAGACGCAAGACTTCAGGCGGGTCCGGGCGGACATTCCCGGCTAATCCTCAAACTGCAGGGCGAAAAGACCACGCTTGCCATGCAGGATTACAGCGTTTTCGTAAACCAAATTCCCCAGACGTCGGCGCATGAACGCATGCTTTCCGGGAAAGAGGCCGAGCGTTTCCAACGCACCCTGGAGATCGACCTGCCAGCGCAGGCCAATGAAATCCGGGTTGAAACCTTCAACGGCGTTTCCATGGGGGTTGCCGAAACCTATGTCGGCCTCCCCAAAGAGATTCTCCCGGCACGAGTCAAAGGCAACCTCTACATGGTGACCGTCGGTATCAACAAATTTCCTGCCTTGCCCAGGCGGAACCACCTGGCCTATGCCGCGCGGGATGCGGAAGAAATGGGGCAGGCGTTAAAGGCATGCTGCTCGAAGAACTTCGAGCAGATGTTCATTCACACCATCTCCGACAACACCAGCGAAAAGCCGGACCGGAAAACCATCCTGTCCGCGCTGAAGTTCGTGGAAAAGGCCGGCCCGAACGACACGGTGTTCATTTTCCTTGCCTCGCACGGCTTGAGCGACCAGGCCGGCAACTACTACTTCGTGCCGCGCGACGTTGTGCCCCAGGACATAGCCAATGTTCAGAAAGGGGAACCCGCGACATCGCTCATCCCCTGGACTACCTTCTTCAACGCCATGAGGGATGCGGCCGGGCACCGCGTGCTGATCGTCGATACCTGCCAGGCGCGCAACATCGAGGGGAAGCTCGATGTTCATTCGCTCATGAAGCGCTCCGCTTCCTCGCGGTTCGCCATCATCGTGGCCGCCAAAGGCAACGAGGAGTCGCAGGAATACGCACCCGCCAAGCACGGACTGTTCACGCACTCCCTGTTGAGCGCACTGAAACCGGATGCCGATGCGAACAGAGACGGCCAGGTTTCCCTCAAGGAGGCGTTCGAGTTCGCGCTGCCCATCGTGGAGGAGTTGCGTCACAAGCAGACAGGGCCGCAAACGCCGCAAATGGTGTCCCCGCCGACCCTGGCGGACATGCCGGTGATTCACAACAAGCCCTGAGCGCAAATAGAGGAATTCCTATCGCATGAAGTCCGCATGGCGTCAGACTGTTTCCCAATCGAAGTGGCTTTTGCTGGCGCTGGTTCTCTCCATGCTGTTGGTCGAGGGCGTATATCGCCTGGCACCCCTGGAAAAGGCGGAGCACATCTATTCGGACCTGTGGCATCGTCTGAGCGGAGTGCGTTATACTCCGCAGCATGTCATGCTGGTGGCGGTCGATGATCTGTCCCTTGCTCAATACAGTGAAGACCCGCTGGTTTTCTGGACGCCGCTGTTCGCCCGGGCATGCGAAACCATGCTGAAAGTCGGCGTGACCGTGATTGGCATTGATTTCCTGTTCACCATCACGCCGGAGAAATGGATTGCCAAGCTGCAGCTGGATGAAGTCGGGGTGCTGAAGAACTACGACCAGGCGTTCCGACAGTTGCTGGGCACGGGGAAGGTCGTCCTGGTCGGGTCGCTCATCAAGGGACATGCGGGAGCCGGCGACACCCTGCTTCTTCCGCACCAGGACTACCTGCTTTCCCTGCCGGACCTGGACCTGGTATCCCATATCGGCTATGCAAATCTGAAGCTGGATGGAGACGGTCACGTAAGGCGCTATGAGATTGCCCCCGCCTCGAATTTGGACCCCGATCTGGCCCAGGGAGCACCGAGGCTTTCGCTGGGCGCGCTCCTGGCGGTTCGGTCGCTGGGATTGCGGGTAGAAGAAGACGGGTGGCGAATTTCCGGCCGGACCGTTTCTCCAAGGCAGACGGCAAACATCAGCTATGCGGGCCCGCCGGGCACCTTCCAGAAAATCTCCTTTGCCAGGCTGCTGGCCGCAAATGCCGCAGAGGATCCCGCCGTACAGGCCCTGCGGGGCAAAGTCGTCATTATCGGCGCTGATTTTCTGGGCATGAACGACATTCACAGCACACCTTACGGCGGTGCCATGAGCAGCGGGGGCGGCGTCCTGATGACCGGGCCCGAAATCCAGGCCAACATAGCAGAAACCATCCTTTCCGGCAGGGTGACAACGCTGGTTTCTGACCGGATACGATGGGGGACAGGCTTGTTTCTGATCGTCCTGACCCTCATCCTGTGCCGAAACCTGTCGCCCTGGTGGGGCCTCGCAGTCCTTGTCGCGGCAGGAATGGTTACGATGCTGGTGGCTTGGGCGTTTTTCCAGCGGTTCCAGATTTTTCCGGCGGCGCACCTTCAACTTGGGTTGTTGACGGCATTCATGGTATCTATTGGTGGCAAGCTGAGCCGGGAGCAACGCGAGAAGAAATTCATCCGGTCCGTCTTCAGGCGTTACATCGCGGAGAATGTCGTCGATGCGCTGCTGGCTGCCGGGAAGATGCCGGACCTGGGCGGGGAGAAGAAGACGATCACGGTACTCTTCTCCGATATCCGCAATTTCACCACCATCAGTGAAAAGCTGGATGCTCACGAAGTAGTTGAGTTCCTTAACAAATATTTCGAAAGCGTATGCAGGATCATTCTGGCGCAGGGGGGCACCATTGACAAGTTCATAGGGGATGCGGTGATGGTGCAGTTCGGCGCACCGGTGGTCTACCCTGATCATGCAGCCCGGGCGCTTCGCACCGCCCTGGCCATGCGCGACGTTGCCGTGGAGTTCGTGTCCTGGATGTCGGAACGGTTTGCAGGCCGGAATCTGCCGCCGTTCAACATCGGCATGGGCATTCACACAGGGGAAGCGATCGTGGGCAATATAGGCTCATCCTGGAGAATGGAGTACACTGTGATCGGGGATACGGTCAACCTCGCGTCACGGCTGGAGAATGCAAGCAAAACCCTGGGGTGCATGATCGTGGCGAGCAGCGAAACCTTGAAGGCGGCGGGTATGGGAGTCAAGACGGGCGTGCATGATGTCATTTACGTCAAGGGCCGCGAGACTCCGGTCGAGATATTCGAGGTGACCGGATTGGAAGAATAGGAGGTCATATGTATCGATGGATTATTGTCATGTTTCTGCTGGTATGGGTGCATCCCGCATTTGCCCTGGCTGTCGATGTCGGGATGCTCACGCAGGTGGACGGAAAGGTGACCGTTGCAGCAGCGAAAGGGACAAAGCGTACTGCAACCGCTTACCAGAAGGTGGCACTTGGTGACAGGCTGGTATTGGGCAAGGGTGCCGGCATACAAATCGTTTATTTCGAGACCAGTCGCCAGGAGAAATGGACGGGGGCAGGCGAAATCGAGATCGGCAATGGAGAAGGGCGCAGTTCCAGCCTGAAGGTGGAGGCCAGAAAACTCCCCCCCCTGGTGGCGCGGCAGCTGGTCAAAACGCCGGCCACTGGCCAGCATGGGAAGACCGGTATGGTAACCGTGCGATCACTGTCCTCGGATACCGTTGAAAGCCTGGAAAAGCAATATAACGAGTTTCGCAGAGCAGCGGCAGCAGGCGACACGACACCGGAGATATTCCTGCTGACCGGTCTAATGGAAATGAAAGAGTATGAGCGGGCGATGGCCGTGCTGAACGACCTGAAGGCTAAGTCGTCGTCGGCCCCGGAACTGGCAAACGTGGTTCTTCATTTCGAGCCTCTGGTCAAGGAGGCAATCGCCGGCCAGTAAGCCCGATCCTGCCAAAGTTGGATGTTTGAATAAAATCAAGGGGTCGCAGACTACGGTATGCGCCCCTTTCGCTTTTCTGTCACCCGGCCGCTTCCCGAACACAGCCTTCCAGATAATCGCCCGTGTCTTTTTCGAGCCGGGTCAGTCCGCCGGATCTTTCCCTGCCGACCAAGGGCCAAGTCACCTGCACCAGAGAAATATTTATCATTGATACGTGCACTGATACGTGATACGTGCATTTAGAAATTGCACGTATCGTTCTCACGGATACGTGCTTGCCATTCCCAGCGGAGGGACTCCTGCTATGGCCAAAAAGATCACCTTGAGCGTGCCCGAATCGCTTTACCAGAAGATCGAGAACTGGCGCGCCTCCTTCAACCTCTCCCAGATGTTTCAGGACGTGGTGACCGATGCGATCCAGCGAAAGGAAGAACTGCAGCGGAGGATCGCGGAAGACGCGAATCTCGTCGAGATCGTCAAGCGCCTGAGAAAAGAGAAGCAGGAGGCCGTCGCGAGGATCATGGACAGGGGAATTCACGAGGGGCTCCAATGGGCCAGGATCGCCCATTACGACGAGCTCTGCTACGCCCTCGCCTGAAAACCCGAGGAGGAACGGGATCCCCTTCAGAACAAGATGCTCGGTTCCTACTTTGCGGAATATTTCAAGAAGGAGAATCTGTCCGACTTCTTCGAGTCATCGGAAAAGGCGGTCAGGCAAAACATCGATTCCTTCATTTCCGGATGGAAGATAGGGGTCGCCGATTTCTGGAATCTCATCAAAGACAAGATTTGATCCAGGCCGCCTGGCAGCATCGGAGAACAGGCAGGATCAACGGAAGAGAAAGCGAGGTAGTTATGCCCGGGATATTCGAGATTCCCAAACATATCGAGTTCATTCAGGTGCCTGAGTTCATCAGGAAGGGCGGCCTGTTTGTGTACCGGTTCTACAAATGGCTTTTTCTGGTACCGTTTATCGCCGTCACCACGATCGTCCTGGGCACGTCCGCCTATCTCATCGCCTTGCTCATAGACCCGAAGCTCGCGAGCCGGTTTCCCGCCGTCCTGTGGGCGAAACTCAATGCCTGGGCGACCCCCATGTTCGTGGAGGTCTCCGGCAGGAAGAAGATCGACACGAAGCAGTCCTATGTTATCGTCTGCAACCATCAGAGCCTCTACGACATCTTTCTCCTCTACGGATGGCTCGGCATCGATTTCAAATGGGTCATGAAAAAGGAACTCCGGAAGGTTCCATTCCTCGGTGCCGCCTGCGAGGCCATCGGCCATATCTACATCGACCGTTCCGACCCTGCGACCGCCATCGAGACGATCAACCGGGCCAAGGAGAAGATCGTCGATGGAACGTCCGTCCTGTTCTTCCCGGAAGGCACCCGCAGCAGGACCGGCGATTTGGGCTCCTTCAAGAAAGGCGCCTTCAAGATGGCCCTCGACCTGGGCCTGCCCATTCTGCCGATCACGATTAAAGGAACCAGGGCGATTCTGCCCACAAAAAGCGTCGATGTCCGTCCGGGACTGGCGCAGATGATCATCCATCCCCCCATTTCCATCACCCCCTACTCGGAGGCAAACCTCCCCCTTCTCATGGAGCGGGCCAGAAACACGATCACGAGCGTCCTGAATCAGCCGTAAGCTTCCCGAATCCTCAACAGATTTCCCGGCACTGCCTTCCGGAAAACGAATCCGTTGACAACGGGATCCGTTTGACCTTCTTCTTAAAAAAAACGGGGAAAGTCCCGGGAGTTTCTCCATCGTAAAACATGGGGCTTGTCCCTCTGCGTCCGAGTGTGCGATTCATAGATAAGCTGTCGTCCGGCGGTACAAATCATGAGTAAAGAAAGGAAAGAAACATGAACAGGACCGTTTGCGTTTTCATCGGCATTCTTTTAGCCGTCTGCCTGGCATCTCCTGCTGTCGCCGAGCAGAAAGACAATCCGAAATGCCAGGACCATCCTCTATTCAACCGGATGCCGACCTACTGGATCCACAACTGCGTGGTGAACGATTTCAACGCCCGCTCTTTCCCCGTCGGCAAGGGGAAGACGCAGCGGGTGGAGGGGCGATACTATGAAATCCGCTACTACCCGCAGGCGACGATGAAATCCAAGCCGAGCGAGCTTCAAATCCTGCGGAACTTCGAGAACGCCGTCAAGCGGATCGGTGGAAAAGCCCTGTGGGTGGACAAGAGCAGGGAGACTCTCCGTGTGGTCAAGGACGGCAAAGAGGTGTGGATCGAGGTGACAACCGAGTTCACCGGCAAACACAGCCTTTTCATCGTGGAAAAGGAGTCCATGAAACAGGACATCGAGGCCAATGCGGAAGTTTTCGCCGGTGACCTCAAGACGGCGGGCCACACAGCGGTCTATGGCATTCATTTCGATACCGGCAAATCGGAGATCAAGCCGGAGTCGGCGCAGGCGATCGCCGAGATTGCCCGGCTGTTGAAGAACGACAGCGGACTTCGTGTCTATGTGGTCGGCCACACGGACACCGCGGGCAGGGTCGATTCCAACCTGAAGCTCTCCATGGACCGGGCAGAGGCGGTCGTACAGGCTCTGATCCGCAATCACGGAATCTCCTCTTCGCGTTTGAGACCCTTTGGAAACGGACCGTTCGCCCCGGTCGCGACAAACGATACGGAAGAGGGACGGGCAAAGAACCGCCGCGTCGAACTGGTGAAGCAATAACGGCAAGGTCTTCGGCCGGCTCTCCAGTTCCGAAGCCATGCTGCCGAATTGCCCAGGTATTGGGATCCTGACCGGAGCGAAATGGAATCGGTAGCCATGGCCGGAACACGCCGGCCATGATCCTGTATCGGGCATGTCATTGAGTCTGCCGGAAAGAAAGGGGCTGCGGATGTCAAGCATCGGCGGCCCCTTTGCCTGTCAAAGGATCCTTTTCCCGGCTGTAAGCAGCGGCATCCGCCCCGAAATCGCCTGCTCCCGTCCCGGGCCTCGCGGGGAAGGGGAAAAGCGGACCGACGGCCGGCAAATTCCTTCCCCGACGGGGGCTCCCAACTGCACAACATATGGACTCACAGAAACAACATGCCGCCCCCTGTTCGGTCCAGCCATGGGAACGATAACGGCATCTACTTGTTTTAACAGCGCATTATTCAATTAACAGGGTGGCACTTTCCTTGCGTCTTTATTTCGAACGGCGGCCAGTGCCCGTCCGCCCGCGGCGGTCTTGTGAATGATACGGAAGGAAAGCCTCGGGACGCCACAGCGGGTGAACAGGGCCTCGGTTCCGTGAAATCGAACGGTTGTACCCGGCAGTGCAGGAAGCTCTACTCTGAAAATCAAACAAGGAGGATACGGCATGTCAAAAAAGTATGATGTCATCGTAATCGGCGCCGGAATCGCCGGCCTGGGTTCGGCGGCCATTCTTTCCCGGGATTTCAAGCAGAAGGTCCTCGTCCTGGAGAAGAATCCCTTCATCGGCGGCCGCGTGGCATCCTTCGTCGGCAAGGGGGACAAGGTGTATATCGACGGCCTGGAACTGGATGCCAACGGCTTCAAGCGAGCCCTGGGCCTGGTCGGCTGCTGGATCCCGAAGTGCACGCCGGACCTGGAAACCTGCTTCAAGGAAAAGAGGTTCGACGGATACACCATCGACACCGGGCACGGCCTGTTCTGGGGGAACAAGGGCAAGATTCGCATGCTCATGGACTACATCCAGAAGCCCGTTGACATGCCATGCAACATCGGATTCGCCTTCGTCGACTACAAGAAGGGCAACAAGTCCTACCAGGTGGCGAAGGGCGAGCCCTACGGGTGGATGAGCAAGGAGGGCTTCCGGGCAACCATGATCGCGCTCCGTGACATGGCGATGATGACCTTTGCCGACATCGCCCAGACGGCCCACATGTCCTTCGAGCAGTGGATCCGCGCCAGGAACGTCCCCCAGGAAGCCTACGATTACATCAAGGTCCTGGCAGCCTCCCAGACGGGCCAGGCGGACCTGAACCTCACGCCGGCACCGGACGTCCTGGGCCACATGGCCACCGCCGGCCCCATCCGGATGAACCTGGTGGACGGCTCCTGCGCGACCGTGGCCAACCCCGGCACCATGGCTTTCCCGCTCCTGATGGAAGAGGCGCTGAAGGAAAACGGCGGAGAGGTGCTTCGGAACACCCCCGTTGCGGAGGTCATCATCGAAAAGGGCGCCGTGAAGGGCGTCACCTACCAGACCGCCGGCGGCTTCGAGACAGCCTGGGCAGACAGGGTCATCTGCACCGTTCCCTCCAAGCAGATGCTGAACGTCATCCATCCCCGGTATTTCCCGCAGGACCTCGTGGAGACGGTCCAGACGAAATACTGGGGTGCCGGCATGATCACCGGGTACGGCAACATGAAATCGAACATCTGGGAAGAGCGCGGGATCGAGGAGAGAAGCTTCATCTACATGCCCGACGTGATCGGCGCGGAAGAGGGGTACAGCGGCTGCATCGACATGGTCCTGTGGAACCTGGCTTCCTGCGCCCAGGGAAGCAACGCCAACCCCTCTCTCACCAAGGAAACCGGCTCGGCGCCGGAGGGCAAGCACGGGTGGATCTTCTCCACCGCCATGACCCACGAGGAGATGAGGACACCGAAGAAAGTGTCCCGGGTGATCGAGTGGAACGAGAACTGGTGGAAACAGACCTTCGGCCGGGCCAAATGGGAATCCGAAATGGACCACCTGATCTGGATGTGCACCGACCATGCCTTCGCCTGGATCCAGCCCATCGGGCAGGACCGGATCGACGTGAAGTCCCCGGAGATCGAGGGCCTGTACTTCGCGGGCGATCAGTACGGCAGGCGCCTGTGGGGCTGCGGCGTCGACGCGGCGGCGCTCAGCGTGACGCTGTGCGTCGACCGGATGATGGACTCCAACACCGAGGAGAAGGTGTTCCCCTTCTATCATCGTGCCCTGCCCGCCCCGAAAGAGACCTGGTAGGAGGCCTCCCGGGCGGTTTTGACGGAAGCAGCATGCGGGCCGCCCTCTCCCGGCGACTCCCTGCGACAGGATCAGAAGGAACCGGGTGGCCCGCAGTTCCAACAAAAGGGGGACAGATGCAAATCTGTCCCCCTTTTTCCGGATCCGGCCTGCGTTCTCTCAATCCACCAGCATCAGGCAGTAGAGATTCTGGGTCTCCGGCTTTTCTTTCAACGTGGTGATGAAAAAGCCGTTGTTGCGGGCGGTCTGGAAGACATCGATCCCGCAGGACTCCATGGAAGGCCTTGTCTTGGCGGGCAGGCGGCACGGGATCCCCTCCGGCTCGCCGCATTCCTTGCACAGCACGCACGGGCCGGCCAGCATGACGAAGGCCTTGTAGTAGCCGTCTTTGAACAGCTCCCCCTCCAGCTTCACCAGTTCGTCGAAGTAGGCCATCGTCTTCTTCCCCCGCTCCTTCACGTAGGGAGCTTCGAGGTGAAACAGGATCACCCGGCTGTACGAATCGAGGACCGCCCGCGTCTCCTCCGGTGTGGGGGTATGGGGCGGGCAACTGTACCGGTGCCGGTAGGGGCAGCCGTACAGGCACTTGAACCGTACCCACGGCGCGGTCACAACCGTCTGGGGCGCCGTGACGACGGCGTGCGTGCCGCCGGCCTGGATTGCCTTGTCGCAGTATTTTTGAAGATCGGATGTGTCCATTCCCTTCCCTCCCCTGAATGATGGAATGCAGCATAATGTCGCGGAAATGCCGCTGTCAACGGAATTCACCGATGGCCGGCCCGGCCGCCGGGAAAACATCGGCAGGATGAAAAATGAATGGGAAAAGCCGGCCCGCTTCCGTATATTGTCCCGGCGCATTACCCTGTTTCCCGGACAGCCCGGGGACGGGGCAGGAGCGAAACCGTAAAGAAGGGTCCATCGGCATCGTGATCAACCGGCTTTCAGGCAACGGGCGCTCCATTGCGGCGCTGGTCCTGCTGGCGCTCATCTGGGGCTACAACTGGGTCGTCATGAAGAAGTCCCTGCAGTTCATGGGACCCTTCGACTTCAACGCCATCCGGATGCTTCTGGGCGGACTGATACTCCTTGCCCTCATGGCCGGCAGGGGCATGTCCCTCCGGCCGAAACAGGTCCCCCTCACGATCCTGCTGGGGCTGCTCCAGACGGCCGCCGGAACGGGACTGATCATCTGGGCGCTGACCAGCGGCGGTGCGGGAAAGACGTCCATCCTGGTCTACACCATGCCCTTCTGGATCCTCCTCTTCGCCCGGCCGATCCTGGGCGAGAGAATCCGCGGCGCCGACTGGGTTCCCGTCCTCACGGCCTTCGCAGGGCTGGTTCTGCTCCTGGAGCCCTGGTCCCTGAAGGCCACGTTCACGAGCGAGATCCTGGCCGTCCTGGCGGGCGTCTTCTGGGCGCTGGCCGCCATCACCATCAAGTGGATGCAGCGGATGCCGGACTTCGATCTCGTTTCCGCCACGGCCTGGCAGTTCCTTTACGGCTCGGTTCCCCTTGTAATCGCCGCCGTCGTCGTCCCCTCCCCGCCTGTGACATGGACGCCCTATCTCGTTATGGCAATCGCCTACAATGCCGTCCTTGTCTGCGCTCTGGCTTTTCTGCTCTGGACGTACATCATGAACAAGCTCCCCGCCGGCGTGGCGGGAATGGGAACCATGGCCGTCCCGGTGATCGGCATGACCGCGTCGATTCTGGAGATCGGGGAGCGCATGGACATCTGGGAAACGGCGGGGATCTTCCTGATCCTGGCAGCCCTTTCCATCCTGACCTGGATGAAGGGACGGGACAGCCGGAGGATTCCAATCGCCGTTGTCCCGGAATGACGACGACCGTGACGGTCCCGCAGGAGTCGACGATGAGCGATGATATGGCCGACCCGATCCGCCACCCCGAGGCGGAGTTCTCCGTCCGGCTGGTTCCCGTGGAAACGGATGTTTCTCTCCGGGTGCTGCAGTTCCGGCCGATGGCTGACTGCATCGCGGACCCGCTGGTCTTCGTGCCGGGGTTCGCCTCGGCGATCTACGGCTGGATCGACTTCCTCCGGGAGATTGTCCCGCTCCGGCCGGTGTACTACATCGAGTCACGGGAGAAGACGTCGGCGCGGATCGGCCGGAAAAGCCTTTCTCCCGCGGACTTCAGCATCGCCCGGATGGCGATGGACCTTGTGGAGGCCTGCAGGGGGCTCGGGCTCGACGGCCCGGGGAAAATCGTCGCCGGGAGCTCCCTCGGGGCGACCGCCCTGATCGAGGCCCTCAAGCACGGCCGGCTTCGGGCGAAGGCCGGCTTCATGATCGGCCCCAACGCGGACTTCAAGGCCCCCCTCCTCATCAAGGCACTCCTGCTCCTTCCCGCCGGCACGTACCACCTCGTCAAGCATGTCGTGCTCTGGTACCTGAAGAACTTCCGGATCGACGCGGCCCGGGAGCCGGAGCAGCTCCAGCGCTACCGGGACACCCTGCTGACCGCCGATCCCCACCGCCTGAAGCGGACCGCCCAGTCCGCCATCGGCTACACGATCTGGCAGGACCTGGAAACGGTCGCCATACCCGTAGCGATCACCCTGGCATCGACGGACAAGCTGCACGCCGAGGAGAAGATCCGGCGCCTGACCTCCGCGCTGCCGGGGGCGACCATCATCCCCTGCGAATCGAACCTCTACATGCACTCCGCCGCCCTGGCCGGGGACTTCGAGCGCTACCTGGCATACACAAAAAAGGGGGATCCGAGAGATATGACGGGACAGGATGGGATTGGATGATTTCAAAGAAAGAACGGCATGATACCGGCCGGAGGTCCCCGTGTTTGGAGCCATCGCAGGAGACATCATCGGGTCTCTGTACGGGCGATGATCCTTTCCCCGGAAACCTGGATTGTTTTGGGGGGCGGGTCAATGTTTGAAATGCCCTATCTGGCACTGCCGGTTAATTGAAACGAAGACCAATAAAAGGGATGTGGGTACTTCCTGCGCGTTTCGAGTTGGGCTTTGCGCAGGGCGCTGAGTTTGTCCGTTTGCCGCATCTCCCGGTAGAACCGGATCATCAACTGAGACGTTGCCAGGTCGTCCACTTTCCAGAGGCTGGCAACAATGGAACCGGCACCGGCGTAGAGAAATCCGCGCGTCAGCCCCACCAGGTCGTCCCCGTTGGCCACCTTGCTCAGGCCCGTTTCACACGCGCTCAGGGTGACAAGACGGGTGTCCAGTCGCATGGAATAAAGCTTATCCACCGTCAGCATTCCGTTGGAACGGGCGTCGGGAGAGAGAAGAAGCGCCGACTGCAGCGGATTGTCCGGTGAAAATTGGCCGTGCGTCGCAAAGTGAATGTACTGGTACTCCCCGCCATACCTGCGTACGACATCCTCCGTGGCCTGCTTGCGGACAAACACTTTGGAATTCTGCCAGATTTTCGCAACCTCGATCGCCTCCTTCTGGGCAAAGACAAGGTCATGAGCCGGATTGCCGAGATCTGGGTTGCCCAGGGCCAGGATCCCTCCCTTCCCCTGTCCCTTTTTCTCTCCCAGGTATTTCATGGCGCTTGCACTGGGCATCAAGCGGATTCTGTAACGGTCGATCAGGTATTGTTTGCCGTCGTGCAGGGCGTTGAACGGTATGTAGTGCAGAATGCCGTGCGAAACGATGACGAGATCCTGGTTCTGCAAGGCCGCTTCCAGCGGTTTGAAGAGGCGCTGATGCAGTTTTCCGGCATACACCAATGTTGCGGACGAGCGGGGATCCTCCAGGGACTTCCTGAAGGCCGCCACCTCTTCCTCCAGCCCTGCGGGATTGAGCCTGATGCTTTGCAGGCTTCCGGCGGCAATGACAAAAGCGAACATGTCGTTGCCAGAATAATAGTACTCGACCAGGGTCTCTTTCGGGGAGAGAAGCGATGCAATCCCGGATACGGGCGTGGCATCCACCGTCACCAGCGAAGCCAGCTCCGGAACATCGCGCTGCAGATCCTGCCGTGCTTTGACGGCAATGCTCCGGTTTTGCGACCGGTTGACGCTCCTGTCGGAAGACAGAATTTCCTCCTCCGATTGAACCGTGGCGTCCAGGACATTGCGCACCTGTTCCTCCTTGCCGGCCGACTTGACCATGAAGTCTTTCTTGCCGGCCAGGAGATCGACCAGGGCCCGGGATTTCGATCTCTCCACATACTCGAAGGCTTTCGTATACTGCCTGTCCGCATACAGCGCCGCGATCAGGCTGTGATATACGGCCTGCTTGTCCCCGACAAATCCGATTTTCCCGGCCTCAACATTGATGGTGGAGCGCTGCTGCTCGATAACATCCACCGCCTTTTCATAAAACCGGATTGCCTCCCGGATGTTGCCTTCTTTTTCGGCAATCCGGCCCCGGTCGAAAAGGATAATCCAGTGCATCTCCCCCCGGTCCTGAATGTAGGGATACTTCAACAGCGCATCGTATCCCTGCTTGGCCTCGGCTTTCCGCCCCACTTCATAGAGGCTTTTGTTTTTCATGAACTCAAAGGACAATTTATTGTTGGTGAAGACATCCCACCCGCTGATTGTTTTCAGAAAGGAGTTGGAGTCCTCAAACTTGTAGGAAACGGCATCGATGGCTTCGGGGTATTTCTTCAGGATGATGTATATTTTGGCCAAAGCGATATTGCGATCATCCTTGACCAGCATATAGGGATAACCCAGATACAGCCCTTTGAGCTGCTCGGCGGCGGCATTGGCCTTGTCCGCCTTTCCTGCCAGGCCGTAGGCAATACCCAGGATTTCCAGCACCTTCACTTCCTCGAAGCGGCTCAGTTGATTGTCGACAACGATTTTATTGGAGAGTTCGGCCGCCTTGACGGCGTCTTCGTACTGGCCCAGTTCGATCAAGGCGTTTGTCCTGAGTCTGGACGGCGTTGCGGAATGGTTCCACGCATCAGCGATAAAATCTCCCGTGTCCACCTTGGCCTGGGCCGCATCCAGACAGGGAAAGAGTTTCTTGTAATTTTTCAGCTCGCCATATGCGGAGCACAGATAGATCAAATCCTGAAAGGGCAGGCTGGAATACTGTTCCTTGCCGGGTTCGAATTCCCGTACGACCTGGGTATAGTTCGCCTCGGCGACCAGATTCAGCCCCTTGCTGTTGAACGAAGCGGCACACCCTGAAACGATGAAAGCGGCCAATACGATGGCAAGCCATGAACATTTTGGCCTTCCCGACATGCGAAACGACTCCTTTCACACTCTTCTTACGGGGTCCGGAGCGGAGTTCGGATTCTTCCACTGTTGGACCTGCACGGTTTGCACCCACTCCACGGCAAACATAAAGGGGGGCAGATTTATTTTGATCTGTCCCCCTTTCTCCGAACAGGACGAATCTTTCGCCTGCCATCTTTCCCCGACCAGGGTTCCTTCTATTTCCGGGCAGCGATCTTGCTCCAGGTGTCGCGGAGGGACACGATCCGGTTGAAGACGGGTTTCCCGGGGCGGGAATCCTTCATGTCCGCACAGAAGTAGCCGATCCGCTCGAACTGCCAGCGGCCGCCCGCCGGCGCCTCCCCAAGGGACCGCTCCACGAAACAGCCCGTCAGGACCTGGAGGGACTCCGGATTGAGGTGGTCCAGGTAATCCTCCCCCGCCGGATCGGCGATCGTGAACAGCCGGTCGTACAGCCGCACCTCCGCGGGCACGGCATGCTCCGCCGACACCCAGTGGATGACTCCGTCGACCTTGCGGCCGTCCGCCGGCGGGCCGCTTAAGGTATCCGGATCATACGTGCAGTGAAGCTCCAGGATGTCGCCGGTCTTTTCGTCCTTCACCAGGCTCTCGAAGCGGATCACGTAGGCGTTCCGGAGGCGAACCTCCTTCCCGGGCGCCAGGCGCTTGTACTTCTTCGGGGGGTTCTCTTCGAAGTCCTCCCGCTCGATGTAAAGGACCCTGGAGAAAGGGACTTTCCGGGAGCCCATTTCGGGCTTCTGGGGGTGGTTGGCGGCGTCGAGATCCTCCGTCCGCCCCTCCGGGTAGTTGTCGAGAACAACCTTCAGGGGGCGGAGAACGGCCATCGCCCGGGGAGCCGTCTCGTTCAGGTCGTCGCGGACACAGGATTCCAGGAGACCGATGTCGACAAGGTTGTCGTTCTTGGCCACACCGATGGCGGCAGCGAAATTCCGGATCGCCGCCGGCGTATAACCCCTCCTCCGCATTCCCGCCACCGTAGGCATGCGGGGGTCGTCCCAGCCGTTCACAAAACCCCGTGTGACCAGCTCGATGAGGCGGCGCTTGGACAGGACGGTATAGCTTACGTTCAGGCGGGCGAACTCGATCTGCCGCGGCCGGTCGCCGGGGATGAGCTGCTCCACGAACCAGTCGTAAAGGGGGCGGTTGTTCTCGAACTCCAGCGTGCAGATGGAATGGGTGATCCCCTCGAGGGCGTCGGAGAGGCCGTGGGCGAAATCGTACATGGGATAGATCACCCATTCGTCTCCGGTCCGGTAGTGGGGTGCCCGCTTGATCCGGTACATGATGGGATCCCGCATGACGATGTTCGGCGAGGCCATGTCGATTTTTGCCCGGAGCGTGTAGGTCCCGTCGGGGAACTCCCCCGCCCGCATCCTCGAGAAAAGGTCCAGGTTTTCCTCGACGGAGCGGTTCCTGCCCGGGCTCTCGCGCCCGGGCTCGGTGAAGGAGCCCCGGTATTCGCGCATCTCGTCCGGAGTCAGGTCGCACACATAGGCCTTGCCGTCCTCGATGAGCCGCCAGGCGAAGTCGTAGAGGGCCTCGAAGTAGTCGGAGGCGAAGAACAGGCGGTCCTCCCAGTCGAACCCGAGCCAACGGATGTCGTCCTTGATCGACTCGACGAACTCGAGGGATTCCCCCTCCGGGTCCGTGTCGTCCATCCGCAGGTTGCAGGTGCCGCCGTACTGGGCGGCGATGCCGAAGTTGAGGCATACGCTCTTGGCGTGGCCGATGTGGATGTAACCGTTCGGCTCCGGGGGAAAGCGCGTGGCGACGCGACCGTCGTGCTTGCCGGTCCGGTTGTCCTCGTCGATGATGTCGCGGATGAAGTCGGTGGGAGGAGGGGTGCTTGTCTCGTTCATGGTGAAGGCTCCTTGGGAAGATTCCATCCCCTTCCGGGTCCGCCGGACGCCCGGGGAGACGTCGCGGATTTCCGGAAAGGCCGATGAACTATAGGGAATTTGATCTCCTGCGTCAAGAGAATGAGCGGGGCCGGCATCCATCGGCAGGGAGGGAAGAACAGCACGGAAGGTTTTGAAGAAAGGAACACACCGCACTGCGGGAACAACGAACTCAATGCTTCTGCCGATGTCCGAGCATTCTCTCCACTTCTCTCGACAGGCATTCGAAATCATAGGGTTTCTGGAGAAAGCCGTCGCAGCCCCGGTTGAGGATCTGCTGCGCCTGTCCTTCGATGCTGTACCCGCTGGAGAGAAGGACGCGGACCTCCGGATTGATCTCCCGGAGCAGGTCGAAGGTCTCGCCGCCCGACAGGCCCGGCATGACCATGTCCAGGATCACCAGGGCGATCTCTTCCTGATTTTTCGCATAAACGTCCAGGGCCTCCCGGCCGCCCGCCGCGGCATAAACCTCATATCCAAGCGCCTCGAGCTGCCGGCGGTTGACCTCCAGGACCGTCGGCTCGTCGTCGACCAGGAGAATCGTCCCCTTCCCTTCACGTTTTTTCGCTGTGGCGGCAACGGCATCCTTCTCGACGGCCGGCAGATAAATATCAAACGTCGTGCCCCGCCCGAGCGCGCTCTTCACATCGATCATCCCCTGATGCCCCCGGACGATCCCATAGACCATCGCCAGCCCCAGGCCGGCCCCCCGCCCCATGGTCTTTGTCGTAAAGAACGGTTCGAAGACCCGCTTGCGGGTCTTTTCGTCCATCCCCGCCCCCGTGTCGCCGATCGAGATCTTCACGAATCTCCCGGCATCGGCCACCACAGGCGCGGTGTGGCCGCCGCCGGCATACAGATTCTCCGTCTCCACGGTGAGCGTCCCTCCCCCGCTCATCGCCTGGCCGGCATTCACAAAAAGATTCATCAGCATATGGTCCATCTGCCCCCGGTCCACATGGACCGTCCAGAGCCTCTTTTCGAGCTTTTTCAGAATGGTGATGTCCCTTCTCGTCCGGCCGAACATGGAGGATGCCTGCTCGATGATCTCGTTCAGGTCGGTGGGCTTGACCTCGTACCGTCCCTCCCGGGCGAAACCCAGCAGTTGTTTCGTCAGGTCGGCGCCGCTGGCAACCTGCTGCTCGATCTTCTTCAGCCGCCTGTGATGGGGATGAGCGTCCTCCATGCCCAACAACATCAGCGATGCCTGCCCCTGGATACCCATCAGCAGGTTGTTGAATTCATGGGCGATCCCTCCCGCCAGCGTTCCGATGGACTCCAGCCTCTGGGCCTGCCTCAACTGTTCTTCCAGGCGGATCTTCTCAGCCTCCGCCCGCTTTCGCTCGCCGATGTCGCGGGACACCGCGAGAACGCCGACCGGCCGGCCGTCCCTGTCCCGGACGAAGCAGAGACCCACCTCAAGCCATACCGTCGAGCCGTCCTTCCGGTACTGTTCGAGCTCCAGGATGCGGATTCTGCCCGGATCGGAAGTCCGGTCCGCTTCCCGGGCCACCTCCTCTTCAAAGACACCCATGCAGACCTGGAAGGATTCGGGGGTCATGACCCGATCCAGGGTCTGCTCCACGGCTTCCTCAGAGGTGTACCCGCGGAGCCGGAGGACGGAGGGGCTGACGTAGGTATGGCGAAGATTCATATCGTGGAATGAGATAATGTCCGCCGTGTTTTCCGCGATGACACGGTACTTCTCCTCGCTCACCCGGAGCGCCTCCTCGACCTGGGCTCGCTCCTGCATTTCCTGCATCAGTTTCCGGTTGGCATCGGACAGTTGCCGTGTCCTCTCCTCGACGCGCCTTTCCAGATCCTCCCCGGCCTGCCGCAGCTTTCCCTTGGCCGTTCTCAGATCGGAGATCACCCCTTGCAGCTCGTCGTTCATCTCCTCCAACCGGAACTGGTTTTGTTCCCTCAGATTCTCAGCGAGATAAGCCAACGCCGAGACCAGAAGAAAAGAGCTCATGAACCGGATCTTGAAATTCAGGGAATAGCCGCCGACAACGCCGGGGGGATTATCGAGGGAAAAGACGATCAGCGTCGGAAGCGTGAGAGCCACCGTGGCAATCGCCCCGTGCCTGGCCCCCAGCCCGAAGCAGGCAATCAGGGGATAGGTATAATACCAGACAAATCCCGTTTCATACGCGCCTCCATAGAACAGCAGGTACCAGCACAGGAGGGTGTAAAAGCTGATGGTCGCATACAGTCCGAACGGATAATTCCCGGATCGGCGGACATAAACCAGGATCAGCAGCAGAATGAAGGCCAGGGTATAATCGATGAGAAAGAGAGAGAGGATGGAATTGAAATACGAGATGGTTCCCTGAACCAGGAGAAAAACGATTCCAACCGTCGTCCCGGTGAACAGGAGCGTGACCTTCCGGGTGGCTTCGACGTCATACGTCTCATGCCTGCCGTTTGTGAACACTTCCAGCAGGAATCGCTTCCATCGTTCAAGCATCGCAGTCCCCCTCCCCCGAAAGGAACGTTGCCGCTCATATCATAAGACGGCCGCCGACGCCATACTGTCTGAAGGGGGCGGATTTCAAATCCGCTCCTCTTCCTTTTTCTTTTCCTTTCATACCAATCCGAAGCCCCTTTCCTTTTCCAATCAGCGCATCGGCGCGGGGGCTGCCACGGGGGCGGCCGCTGTCGCGGAAACGTTTCCGCACGGGCTGTTGAAAAACACCCGTCTGCTGCGTTTCCCTCATCCTTCGCCATTCGACGTACCGAAAAGGGTACGACTCATGGCTCCAGGATATCGGGGGCCTTGCATCCGGGCATTTTTGAACAGCCCGTCCCATGCTTCCGTCAGGGATGTTTCTATTGCTCCTCTGGGAACCCCCGGTCGCGCCCCCGCGAACGTTGGTCCGGGAGAGGGGGCTTCCCGGAGCGCGAATAGCGGCTTTTTCGGGGTACCCTGCCGTCGCAGCGCAGCGCCCGCAAAGTCATCTGTCTGAGCGCCCCTGGGCGCGAGTTATGACTTTGCAGCGGAGCGAGACGCTGCAGGGTCGAAAAAACGCTCCTGAGCGCGAGGGAAGCCAGCCCTCCCACATGCCGGCTTCCCATCCGGGTCTGATTCTCTATAAAAAAGAAAGATAAGGAAGGTCGAAGGGATGGGGAAAAGTCCCAATTACCCCTCTGGGAACCCCCGGTCGCGCCCCCGCGAAGGTCGGTCGGGGAGGAGGGGCTTCCCGGAGCGCGAATAGCGGCTTTTTCGGGGCACCCTGCCGTCGCAGCGCAGCGCCCGCAAAGTCATCTGTCTGAGCGCCGTCCGGTGCGAGTTATGACTTTGCAGCGGAGCGAGATGATGCAGGGTCGAAAAAACGCTTCTGAGCGCGAGGGAAGCCCTGCTCCCGCATGCCGGCCTCCCATCCGCGCCTGATTATTCTCTGTCAAAAGAGAGAATGGTTGAAAGCGACACCGTCTTCGGCAGCCGTTGTCAGTAGCTGACCTTGTCGATTCCTTTCAGCCCCAGAATCTTTCTGGCCTCATCCGGAGTGGCCGCTTCGACTCCAAGCTCGCCGGCGATGCGCACCAGCTTCGCCACCTGCTCGCCGCTGCTTTTCGCCATGCGTCCCTTCTCCAGCCAGAGGTTGTCCTCCAGCCCCACCCGGCAGTTGCCGCCCAGCAGGAGCGACTGGGTACAGATGGGGAACTGGGCCCGGCCGGCGACGCAGACGGAAAACTCAAACTCCTGAAGTCGCCGCTTGGCGTGCTCCACGAGAAACATCAGATTCTCCGGGCTCGGCGACAGGCCACCCAGGATGCCCAGAACGAACTGGACGTAGACGGGTTTCTTCACATACCCCGCCTGGATCAGCCAGGCCACGTTGTCGACCATCCCGGAGTCGTAGATCTCGAACTCCGGCTTGGTGCCGTTCTCGGCGAAGTGTGCGCAGTATTCCCGCATGGTCTTGAAGGTGTTGGGGAAGATGAAGTCCTCCGACATCGCGAGGTACTTTGTCTCCCATTCGTACTTCCATTCCTTGAACCGGCCGACGGCGGGGAAGAGGGCGAAGTTGACGGAGCCGGCGTTGAACGAGGCCAGCTCAGGCTTGTAGAGGGCCACCGGCGCCACCCGCTGCTCTACTGTCATTCCCAGGCCGCCGCCGGTCGTGATACAGACCACGACGGGGCAACGGCTCTTGATGCCGGTGATGATCTCCTTCATGAGGTTCACGTCCGCCACCGGCATCCCGTTTTCCGGATTCCGGGCATGAACGTGCACGACCGCCGCTCCCGCCTCGTACGCCCGGACGGCATCGTCGGCGATCTGCTTCGGTGTCACGGGCAGGTATTCCGACATGGTGGGAGTGTGGATGCTCCCGGTGATGGCCGCTGTAATGACCGCTTTCTCTCTCATGGTTTCCCCTCCTTTTCCGCGTTGCGGTGGTTTCAACCGGGGCCCCCCTGAGCCGCCGGCATGGAAAGCGACATTCGAGCCTGGATTCGTTCCCTCCCTTTCTTGTCTTCCCGCCGCCTCAGGGAGGCGAAAACTTCGCGGCCAGCTCCGGCAGGACCGTCTTGAGGTCCGCCGGCAGGAAATAATCGGACAGGGATGTCACGGGTGCCTGGTCGTCGCGGTTGATCGAGGCGATTGTCCCGGCATCGCGGATCCCGACGGTGAACTGGACCTGTCCGGACACGCCCAGGAGAAGAGCCAGGGAAGGACGGCATGCCTTGCCCGAGAGGCCTACGATCCGGTCTTCCGGGAGCCAGCGGCGGTCCGTCGCGACGGGCTTCGTGCAGGCCACCTCTCCGCCGAGGGCCCGGGCGATCCGCTCCGCCAGGATCAGATCCTCCCGGTCCGCCAGGCCCTGCCCGACAATGACGAGGACCTCGGCCTTCTCAATGTCGGCACCGTCACCCGCTTTTGCGTTCACCCCCCGCAGCCGGATCCGCGGCGCAGGAAGCTGCACATCCAGGGATTGAACGGTTCCGGGAGTTCCCTCGGGCGCCATCGGAAAGACGCCCGGCCGGAGGGCCAGGACCTGCCGTTCCGTCGCCACCGACTGAAAGACCTCCGTGGCCCCGCCCAGGGCGTACCGCACGCCGGTGATCCGGCCGGCGGCGACGTCCAGCCGGCCCACGTCGGTCAGGCAGCCCGCCCCGATCTCCTGGGCCAGGCGGCCGGCGATCTCCTTCCCCCGGCGGCCGGAGGACAGGAGGATGATCCCCGCACCGCTCTGTTCCGCCGCATCCTTCAAGGCCGCGGCCATCTGCATCGCATCGGCCAACGGATCTCCCTCCGCACGGATCTCCAGAACGTCGATCCCCCGGGCTGCCAGGAAGGCGGAAAGATCCGCATCGTTCACGGACACGGCCCGGAGCGTTCCCCCCGTTGCGGCGGATATGAGCAGTCCCGCCGAGACCAGTTCCGCCGCCGTCGACGGCCGGTCGCTGTATACGAGAATGTTTTTCACGGTTTCTCCTTTGAACGGAGGACGCTTATCAGCTCCTCCACGGACTTCAGGACCACTTTTTTCCGCTCGCTCTGGGGCGCCAGCTGGTCCAGGGTCTCCACGGCCTTCGGCTGCGGTCCGTCCAGACCCAGGTCGGCAAGGCGAAAGACCGTCTTCGGCTTCCGGCCGGCCTTGAGGATCGCCGTCACGGAGGGCGTCTGGGGCTGGGCAATCTCGGACACGACACTCACCACCGCCGGCAGGTCCACCTCCAGGATCTCCTCGCGGTCCTCCAGGGAGCGCGTCAGGACGGCCTTCCCGTCCTCCAGGCGAATCTCCCTCACATACCCCGCCTGGGGCCAGCCCAGAAGCCCGGCGACGCGGGACATGACCTGGCCGGAATAGTTGTCGGCACTCCCCTCGCCGAAGAGGACCAGGCCGACATCTTCGGTGCGCCGGATCGCCTCGGCCAGGGCACACGCCGAAAACGCGCTCTCGGCATCCCGGAGGCGGTCGTCGATCACCAGGACCGCCTCGTCGGCTCCCGCCGCAAGGGCTTCCTTGACGGTGTCTTCCAGATTTCCGTCCCCGGCGGAAAGAACAATCTTCTTCCCTGCCGCGGCTTCCTGCAGGGCGACGGCCGCCGCGAGGGCGCTGCGGTCGATGTCGCCCATCAGGAGGGGCACATCGTCGAGAATGGGCCTGCGGTCCCGAATGCGGACCTGCTGCAGGTCGGGCACCTGCTTCATGGCAATGAGAATATTCATGGCAACTCGCTTTGTGAAAGGATCGACCGCGGGGAACAGCGGCGATGGTTGAGAGAGGATCTCCCCCGGCGGCCCCGCCGGAGGGGAATGACTGTGTCCCGCCCTACCCGAAACGGAACTGGATGCCCGCCCCGCCGGGGGGATAAGACCACTCCAGGACCTCCGGACCGCAGGCGATCCGGCAGGTTCCGCACTCGAGGCATCCCTCCAGGGTGAGGGTCACCACTCCGTCGTCCCCCCGGGCATAGAGCCCCGAGGGACAGAGCGCCACGGCCCGCAGCAGCCTCGGATCTTTTTCCCGGCCCGGCCGGATGGCGATGTGCCTGTCCGCCCCCGGTTTGAAGACGTCTTTTCCCAGTTTTTCCTTGAGCCCCTGGGCGCCGCTCATATCTTCACCATGCCTTTCATGTCCCGGAGGACCGCCAGAATCTCCCGCAGGGGCAGATGCCGCCGGACGGTGGAGAAGAGCTTGTCCTTGGGGCCTTCGGGAACGGCAAACAGGTCTTCCAGGATGCCCATGGCGAGATCCGGGTAGCGGCCGTAGAAGCGTGGATTCCGGAGGGCCTCCGGAGCGTGGCGGGCCGTCTCGAAATCCTTGAGGACAAAGCTGTCCCGGAGGAACGCCTCGTAGCAGGCCAGGGAAGCGGCGCTGAAATCGTCCCGCCCCTTCGCCTCCAGGACGGCGCGGGCGGCCCAGTAGCCAGAGGCCAGGGCGTAGTCCATCCCCCGAACGATGAGCCCCGTATTGAGGGCGAATCCCGCGGCGTCTCCCGCCACCAGGATCCCGTCCCCAAACAGCTTGCCGACACCGGCCATCCCGCCCTCCGGGATGACGTGGGCGCCGTACTCCACGGTCTGGCCGCCGCGGAGGAGGGACTGGATTTCCGGCCGGTTCTTGAAGGCGTCGAAGATCTCCGGCGCCGTGGGCTCGCCGGGGGCGCCCCCCAGTACGTCGATGCCCAGGACGATCCCGATGCTGAGGCTTGTCCGGTTCGTATAGAGGAACCCTCCTCCGAAGCGTCCCTGCGTAGCCTCCCCGAGGAAAAGCCGCGCCGCCCCCTCGCCGGGGGAGACGTTGAACCGGTCGTCGATGACGCCCTCGTCGAGCTCGATGATCTCCTTGATGCCGACGGCATAATGCTCCGGATGCCCGGGGCTTCGGAGGCCCGCCTTCTCCGCCGTCAGGGACAGGACGCCGTCGCAGGCCAGGACCACGTCGGCGCCGATCTCCTCGCCCGTCACGACGATGCCCTTCACCCGGCCGTTTTCGAGGATCAGGTCCTCCACGGCGCTCTTCGTGACCACCGGGACACCCTGCTGTTCCACTTCCTTCGCCAGCCAGCGGTCGAAGCGGGCCCGGAGGACGCTCGCGCTCTGCGGCGGCCCCGCCGGGCCGGACCGGGCGTCATAGCTCCCGGTGAAGGATCCGGTCTTTCCGAGAAGGCAGATTTCCTCCCGGACGATCCCCCTCTCCAGGGGGGCCTTTTCCAGCAGTTCCGGCAACAGGGACCGCACCGGATTCAGGTAGAGGCGCCCGCCGGTCAGGTTCTTCGCCCCGGCGTAGTCCCCCCGCTCCAGGACGAGCACCTCGGCGCCCTCCCGGACCAGGGTATAGGCGGCCGCAAGGCCAGCCAGCCCCGCGCCGACGATGATGACGTCGAATTTGTCCATGCCTTTCCGTCGAGTGATTGGTTTGGGATGGGTCCCCCATCTCCCGAGTGTGGGAGGAAGGGGGACCCGCGTCGCAGGAAACCGCAATCGTTCACGGCTTCGTCCAAAATCCGTCCGCGTCCGGCGGATGGCCGCCCCCTCGGGGTTTACGGCCGGCGCGCCCTGCTCCCGGATCCCGGCGAAGCCTGCTTTCCGTATCTGGCCGCGTCCGATTCCTTCCAATGAACCGGACGGGACATGGCTACGCGGTTCAACCCCGGAGGATCTCCCCCGCCACGAGAACCTTCAGGAGGGGGGACACGCCTTCCACCTGGGGTCCGAAGATAACATCTTTCCAGATCTGTGACATCTTATAATCCTGCATCAGCCCGTAGGAGCCATGGACATTCATGGCGATCCGGGCCACGTCCACCGCTTCCTCGGTGACGAAGATTTTCGTCATGGCCGAATCCTTCAGGATGTCCCCCTTGTCCTTCGCCTGATCCGCCAGCCAGCCGATCCGGTAGGTCATCCAGCGAGACGCCTCGTACTTCATGGCCATGTCGGAGATGGCCGTCTGGATGGACTGGAACTTGACGATGGGCTGGCCCCGGTGGGTCTTCTGGGTGGCGTACTTGAGGGCCTCCTCGTAGGCCGCCAGCATGCACCCCAGGAAGATGGAGCTGATGCCGATCTTGCCCAGCGCCAGGGCCACCTTCAGGACCCAGAACCCCATGTTGGGCCCGCCGAGCATGTTCTCCGCGGGTACGACGACGTCCTTCAGGTACACGTCGTACAGGGGGCCTCCCGGAGCGCCCATTTTCTTCCAGGGCTCCGAGACGGTGTACCCCTCGGTGAACTTGTCGAAGAGGAAGCCGCTGACGGCCCCGGTGTCGCTCTCCTTCGCGACGACGACAATGGGTCCGGGGAAGCCGGCGTTGGTGATGAAGCGCTTCGTTCCGTTGAGCACGAAGGTGTCACCCTTCCGCTCCGCCGTGGTCGTGAGCTGCTTGGGATCGGAGCCGGTCCCCGGCTCCGTGAAGGCAAAGGACAGGATGCCGTCTCCCCGTCCACCCTGGGGAAGGTATCGTTTCTTCTGCTCCTCCGTTCCGAAGTTCTGAATGGCCGCCAAGGCGACGTTGTTCACCGAGATGATGACCGACAGGGCCGGCAGCACTCGGGCGAGCTGCTCCAGGACCAGGGTGTAGCTGGAATAGCCCGCACCGGCTCCGCCGTATTCATCGGGAACGGGGATGGCGAAAAAGTCGAGTTCCTTGAGATCCCGCAAGATCGAATCGGGCACCTTGCCGGTCTCCAGGACGGTCTCCACCTGGGGCGCCACCGTCTTTTCGGCGTATTCCCGGGCGGCCCGCTGGATCAGTTCCTGTTCCTTCGTGAGCTTGAACTCCATGAGCAGTCTTCCTTTCTCAACGGTCCCCCGGGCTTTCCGGCCCGGATCGCTCCGGGGGCCTGATGACGGTTGACGGAATAGGGGATGTTTATCCCCGCCGGACCTTCCTCATCCCTTCTTTTTCCCTTCGATCCCGGCCAGGCGCTCCGCGGCTTTCCGGTCCCGGGCGAAGTCCGTCAGGAGCCGGAAATTGAGCTTCTGCGTCGCCGGCGGGCCCGCCGCAATGACGGACAGGATCGGCGTCAGGGCGGCCAGTCCCGAAAGGGACTCGCAGAGACGGGCCATTTTCAGGCGGTCCTCCACGGCGACACCCGCACGCCCCTGGTGATACTTTGCCAGGAGCTCCCCGACTCCTGGGATCTCCAGGTCAACCGAGGAGGGCCGGGTAACCAGGATCCCGCCTCCGATCTCGGCCAGCCGCTGGCCGGCCTTCAGGATCGCCTCATTCATATAAAGCTTGGCGGCATTGACGGAAAAGGTCTCCGGCAGGAAAACCCCCGAGGGCAGTTCCGTCGCCAGGGCCGCAGACCCGGCCACGAGCCCGTAGAGGGTTTCGCTGTCCACGCTCATGTCGACCAGCTTGTCCCGGATGTGGCCGAAACCGGCCGCGCCGTTGTAGTCCGCCAGGGCCATCCCGGCGCCGATGCACAGGTCGATGTAGCCCGCCCGGCAGGTCGCCGAGGCGAACCGCTGAAAGTCGGAAAAGCGGTGAACCAGGTCGCGGGTGGCATTGACCTCGCCGCACAGGAAGACCCGCTCGTTGGGGATGAAGACGTGGTCGAACAGGACGTGGGCGCTCTGGTGCATGCCGAACGTGGCGTTGCCGATGTCCTCGGGTCGCATGGCCATGAACTTGGCATTGGCGCAGGCCGAGTCGTTGACGTGAATGACCCCCTTGGCGTCGCCGGGAACGGCGAAGGCCACGGCGTAGGCCTCGTCGTTGGGTCCCAGGGCCGTGGTCGGCACCACGAGGCGCTCATGGGCCAGCGGGGCGCCGGACTGCTGGAGCTTGGCACCGTTGACGACGATCCCGTCGGCGTATCGTTCGACAATCCGCACGTACAGATCCGGATCGGCCTGGCGGTGGGGAGGCAGGGAACGGTCGCCCTTGGCGTCGGTGATGTTCCCCATGACAACCAGGTCCTTCTCCTGGGCCTCCTTCATGAAGGCCCGGAAACGGTCGTGGTATTGCGTCTTTCCTCCGGATTCGCAGTCCACGTCCCAGGTGACGGACCAGAGGGCGTTGATCACCGCGCCCGAGACGCAGCGCCCGCCGAAGCAGCCTCCCGTGTGGCGCATCAGGGCGCGCTGCATCTTCATCCGGGCCAGCAGATCCTCCCGGGACTGGACGATGTGGAGGAACCGGCTGATCGTCCCACCCGTGAGGGGGCTTTCCGTCACCAGCAGGGAATGGAGTTCCGGATCCTTGGACGGGTCGGAGGCCAGATCGAAGGTCTCACGGAGGCAATGAAAGGCGGGCTTGAGGACCGGATGCTCCCAGAAGCGCTCGACACGCTTGCCATAGATGAACACCGTCGAGTTCATTGCCTCAAGAGATTTTACGTAATCGGCCCCGCTCATCATGGCGCTCATCCCCTTCCGAATTCGAATTGATGCGGGAAATCTGACTGTCAACGGCAATACGGATGGAAACGGTGCAGGATTGGTGCCAATGGCGGCCATGCTCCCACCAATTGATAACAGACTGATTATGCTTGGATGTTTCCGATTCGGGTCATTCCGGACCGGCCAATTGTGTCAGCATATGGACTATTGCTTCCATAAGGACAGACATGCCGGTCTTTCCCGGAAGAGATCTTCAGAGGAAGGACGGAGGAATCGTTGCGCCCCTTTTGGGCGAAAAGGGGATGGCGGCGGGGACGCCCGGGACGGCCGCTCAGGGTTTTTGACTCACGCTCCCCCGGCACTGGGGCGGGAGGAACTCCGGGGGAACGGACGGACCGGAGCACCGCCACTGCCTGGAGCCGGGCATTCCCGTGGGAGTGTACTGCAGGACGGAGCCGGACAGCGTGGGAACATCGAGGACAAGCAGGATGGTTCCGTCTTTCGGGAAGCTCACATCCGCCACGGCGCCCTTGGGCAGATCCAGCCCCAGTTCGCGCAGGCTCAAGGGGGTGCGGTTGTAGTCCACGGCCACCTTGTCCGCCGCCCGCGCCACCTCCATGCCGAACGCCGCCGCCTGGACGACCTTGCCCTTCACATAGGAGGGATCTCCCTTGAACGCCGGGTACAGGGACCAGGCCAGGCCGATTCCGGCCGCGAGGGCCACGATCCCGACAAGCCGGTAGCGCATAGGCCCGCAGACCACGGGCAGGACCGCCGCAGCCGCCATCGCCACGGCCAGGACGAAGCGTACGGAAGTGGACGAGATGATCAGGGACGCAACAAGCACCAGCAACGCCAGTGCGAGAGCGATGCGGGAAAACATACTCCAGATGACCATGGCTGAACCTCCGGCGCCTCTATAGCACGACCGGTGGCGGCGTGGAAGTGGTCATCATGGGGCGGAACGGCCGGCGGCGGACATTTCCGTTGTCCACCGGATCACGAAAGCCCGCTCGGTCACCGGCACATCCGCAGCGAAGGATGACCGGCGGCATCCGGAACGCCCAGGCCGCAAACCGCCCGTCGTGGCTCAGGCTGATGTCGATGCCCGAAGGCTCGCCCCGGATGAACAGCCGGGGCGGCAGGAGACCCCGCGGACCCTGTTCCCGACGGATGACCGCCTCGCCGTCCTCCAGGTCCAGAAGCGTGTTCAAATCGCGAAGGAGACCGCCCCGGGCGCACATGAGGCCGGCCTGCCAGGCGATCCATTCGGACGGATCGTACGGCCCGAGAATGCCGATGGCGTGAATGCAGTCGCCCCGCTGCCGGACGTCAAAAGACACCGGTCCCGCGAAGGTCTCTGCAACGCCGGTCCGTGCGGCCTCCCAGGGAGGGCCGTGCGATCCGTCCCCTCCCGGAAGCATCCGGCAATCCTGCATCCCTCCGGGAGGCTCCGGGCCTTCCCGGCCCAGACGGATCCGGATCCCTTTCCAGCCCCGCTCATTCTCCGGGGCCGCCTTCACGGCGGCCTTCCAGGCGGCCTCCTTGACCGCCCAGAGCACCCACAGGGCGCCGTCGGGATCAGCGGACGAACGAATGAACTCCTGCTCCTCCCGATGGAAGACCTTGTCCAGGAACCGCGCGTCCCGGCTCTTTCCCAGGTTCGCCGGGTCCCCCCGGTCGACGACATCGTTCCCCACAAAGGCCAAGGGTCTCCTCCTCCATCCCGGCGAGGATTTCTATGATCTGCCGGGCATAGGCCCGCTGGCGGCGGAGCCCTTCCCCCTCCGCCCGGGGAATCAGGACTTCCATGCGCACCGTGAAGCGCTCCCCGAAGCGGGGATAATCGCTCCAGGACTCCTGTCCGTCGCCCCTCACGTAGAGGCAGAGGACACGGGCGTCCGGCGACTCGCTGAGAAGCCTGCCGACGCCGTAGGAGACCTGCGCCGGGTCCACCCGCCCGCTCCGGGACCTCCCGCCTTCCGGGAAGATCAGGATCGTCCGTCCCCCCCTGAGGAGACGGAGACACTTCTCCATCACGGCCCGCACACCGTCCCGGTCCCCGCCGCGCTGCACGGGGATGCACTTGGCAAGGTAGCAGATTGCGGCAAGGAGGCGCGACTCGCCGAAGTTTTTCTCCTCCGGCAGGTTCCAGGGAACCGCCCGGTACCGGCGGACATGATCCGTCAGGGAGAAAAGGGCGTACGACACGACCAGCGAATCGATCAGGGTCAGGTGGTTGGCACAGACAATCCAGGGCCCCGGGTGCTCCCCCCGAAGCGCGGCCCACCGGCGGCGGATCTCCGGGAGCTCCCGGACCCGGTAGCCGAGGAGGCGCATGGCCAGGAAGAACAGAGGGCCGATGACGAGGGACGCCAGGCGCCCCCGGGCCTCCTGCCTTCTCAGGCACGCCCCGCAGGCATCGCCGCCGCTCATTCCTTCTTCCGCAGGATGAGCGTTACCGCGTCGCCGATCGTCCGGATGCCGTCGGCCTCGTCGTCCTCGATGGTGATCCCGAAGGCATCCTCGCAGCCGATGATGACGTCCACGAGCCGGGCCGAGTTGACCTTCAGGTCGTCCAGAATATGCGTGGCCGCGGTCGCCCCGTCGAGGAGCGACGTGTCCTTCACATATGGCCTTAGAATCTCAATCATTTTTGCGAAAATTTCCTGTTCACTCATGACTTCCGTTTTCCTCCCATTTTCTGAATATCAGACAGCTGTTCACATCGCCGAAGCCAAACCCGGCCTTGGCGAAGGTCCTGAGATCCACGTCCTCGACGCACTCCCGGGGTATCCGGTGCCCGTAGGCCTCGATGCCGGGATGGACGTCCTCGCAGTTCAGGGACGGGTGCAGAAATCCCCTTTTGAGCTGAAGCGCCACGGCGGCGCACTCGATGGCCCCCGCCGCCCCGAGGCAGTGGCCGATCATGGACTTGGTGGACTGGATCCAGGGGAAATCCCCCGGGCCCCGGCCGAGCGCCTCGGACCAGTTGGCCACCTCCACGGGGTCCGCGTAGGTGGCCGTCAGGTGGCCGTTGACCGCGTCGATCTCCGCAGGATCGATGCCCGCGTCCCGGACGGCCATCCGGATGCAGTTCCGGACGCCCTCGGGATTGGGGGCGGTCATGCTGCCCCCCATGCGCTGCCCCCCGCAGTTGACCGCGCCGCCTAAGATCTCCGCATAGATCCGCGCCCCCCGCTCCCGGGCCGTGTCCAGGTCCTCCAGGACCAGGATCGCGCCCCCGGAGCCGGGAACGAAGCCCGCCGCGGACTCGCTCATGGGCCGGGACGCCGCCTCGGGTGTCTCGTTGAACTTCCGGCAGATGACCCGCATGGCGTCGAAGCCCGCCCAGATGTAGGGCGACGCCCCCTCGGATCCCCCCGCCAGCATCCGCTTTGCCAGACCGGACCGAATCCGCTGGACGGCCTCGATGATCGCCTCGTTTCCCGTGCTGCAGGCCGACGAGTTGGAGGTCACCTGGTTCCCCAGGGCCAGCAGGCCCGCGATCCGCGCGCTGGTCCCGCTGTTCATCACCTGCTCCACGATCCGGCTTCCCAGGCGCCGCACCTTTCCCTCGTTGACCATGGGAACCACGCTCCGGGCGATGGTGTCCATGCCGCCGATCCCGCAGCCCACGATCGCCCCGGTGTCCCAGTCCACCCGGTCGTCCCCCGACTCGGGCAGCTCGAAGCCGGCGTCCCGCCATGCGTCCACGGCCGTCACCGAGGCGTAGCCGATGTTGTCGTTCATGGACATCAGCTTCTCGAAATCGAAATAACTCTTCCGGATGCGGTCGAAATCCTGCGGAACCCCGCCGACCTGGCAAGCGAAGTTCAGCTCCTTCAGCTCCGGGATGAACCGGATGCCGGATATGCCCTCCCGGAGGGCCTTCTCGAAAGCGGGGAGCCCGTGGCCGTTGGGCGCGGCCACCCCGATCCCCGTGACAACCACCCTACGCTTCATGAAGCACCACCCCCATTCCGGCCAGCACGCCGGAGCAGACTTCCTCCCCGTTCTCCCGCGTCATGGCGACCCTGGACTTCAGGGTCCCCCTGCGGAAGTAGATCTTCTCCCCCACCGTCACGACCCGCTCCCCGGGCCGCACCACTCCCTTGAACTCCACCCCCTCCACCAGGGTGAAGAGGGTCGTCAGGGACCCGGCGCCCTCCCGGCCGCCCGCCATCGCCAGGGAAAGCCCCAGGGCAACCACTCCCACCTGGGCCATGGCCTCCACGAGGATCACGCCGGGCGTGACCGGCCTGCCCGGGAAATGCCCGGAATAGAAGAATTCGTCCGCCCGGAAGCGGTACGAGCCCACGATCCGGTTCTCGTCCAGCTCGTGGATGTTGTCGATGAAGCGGAACGGCGGGCGCTGCGGCACGGCCTCCAGCACCCGGGCCCGGAAAAGCGCATCAGCCGCCATAGAGCCCCCCGTTGACGTGAATCACCGAGCCGGTCACATAGGAGCCCCTGCGGGACAGGAACGAGATGACCTCGGCGACCTCCTCGGGACGGCCCATCCGCTCCAGGGGGATGTCCGCCAGGATCTTCGTCCGGACCTCTTCCGGGAGGCCCGCGGTCATGTCCGTCTCGATGAACCCGGGGGCCACAGAGTTGACCAGGATGTTTCTCCCGGAGCACTCCTTCGCCAGGGAGCGCGTGAACGCGTCCATGGCGGCCTTTTCCATGCAGTAGGCGATCTGGCCGGCGTTCCCCGTGGACCCGACGACGCTGGAGATGTTGATGATGCGGCCGCTCCCGCTCCGGAGCATGAACAGGCGGATCACCCGCTTGGTGAAGTACCAGATCCCCCGCATCAGGGACCGCTGGGCGTCGAACTGGTCGAGGTTCATCCCGTGGATCGGGGCGTTGATGGAGACGCCGGCGTTGTTCACCAGGACGTCCACCTTCCCGGCGATGTCCTTGATTTTCTGGACCATGGCCTCCACCTGCTCCGGGTCGGCCAGGTCGGCGTGGAGGAGAAAGCCGTCGCCCATCTCCTCGATCAGCTGCATCGCCGGGGTGATGCTGCTGCGGTAGTGGACCCCCACGCAGAATCCGTCGGCGGCGAGGGCGCGGCAGCAGGCCGCCCCGATGCCCGTTCCTCCCCCGGTCACGATGGCCACCGGTTTTCCGTTCATGTTCATAAAGATCCTCCTTTGGCCGCGCCTCCCGCCGAACGGGCGGAGCGGTGCGGATAGTCCCGGTAGGCGATGTCCCGGAACAGTCCCGTTCGCGCGCCGACGACCCGGTACACCGGCTCCCCGTCCACGAAGACGGTTCCGTTGCCGATCACGATGCTCGCCTCCGACTCCTTGAGCCGGGAGAAGCGTTTCACGTCAATCTCGTAGCGGACCAGGCGGCTGTGGGGCCGGATCTGGCCGCTGAAGTCGATCTCCCCGCACCCCAGGGCCCGGCCGGACCCCAGGCCGCCGCGCCAGGCGCAGTAGAACCCCAGGAGCTGCCAGATCGCGTCCACGCCAAGGCAGCCCGGCTGCACCGGGTCATTTCGGAAGTGGCACTGAAAGTACCAGGCGTCCGGGCGGATATCCTGCTCCGCCACGATGCAACCCCCGCGGCCGCCGGAGGTGATGGAGAGGATGCGGTCCATCATGAGAAACGGCGGGGCGGGCAGGCGGGCGTCGAATCCCACCGGCGGGTCCTCCACCAGGTTGCCGTGGGCGAAAGCCAGCAGGTGCTCCGGGTCGAAGCGGCTCCGTTCCATGAATTCCCGATAGGTCATGCGGTCCCCCTCACATGCAGCTCCATGGAGGTCCAGGTCAGGCCGGCGCCCACCAGTGCCACGGCCACCCGGTCCCCCGGCCGGAGGTCTTCCCAGCGCTGGCTGAGGACCGACGGCGCCCCCGCCGCACCCGTGTTTCCGAAATGCTCCACGTTGTGCCAGTGGTCGTCTTCCCGGATTCCCGCCCGGGTACAGACGGTCTGCAGCATCCCCAGGTTGGCCTGGTGGCCGACGAAGAGCAGGCGGCCGCCGTTCTCCGCTCCCTCGCGGCACATGCCCTGGAGGGATTCCGTGGTCCGGCGGATGGCAAACCCCTGGACGGCGTTCCCGTCCTGGGTGAAATGGCCCGTCCGGGGAATGCTCACCTTTTCCCAGGCTGAGGGCTTTGAACAGGACTCGCAGCCCTCGACGGCCGTCCGCGAGGGAACCGTCGCGGAAAGAACGGCCGCGGCGCTTCCGTCCCCGAACAGGACGGCCGTGGCCCGGTCCGAGTAGTCGACGGAGCGCGTCAGGTTCTCCGGGTTGACCAGGAGGACGTAGTCCGGCAATTGCCCGGGATCCATGCGGGAGATGAAGGCCACCTGCATGCCGAAGCTCGTGCAGGCGGAGTTGAGGTCGAAGCAGGGGGCGTCGATTCCCAGCATGCCGGCGATGCTCGCCGCCTCCGCCGGGGTCAGGGAGTCCGGGGCGGAGCCGCCGGAGATCACCAGGCCAATGTCCCCGGGCGTGATCCCGGCCCGCTCGATGGCCATCCGGGCCGCCAGGGCTCCCGTCCTGGCGTTTCCGTAGGGCGCCGCGTCGTAGGCCTCCCGGATGTCCCGGTTCTTCGTCTCACGGATATAGTCCAGCGGCAGGATCGTCCGCCTGGAGAGGATTCCCACCCGCTCCAGGATCCAATCCTCCGTGGTGCCGATGTCCAGTTCCTCCAGGAACCGGTTGGTGATCTCGTTCTCCGGGTGAAAGTGTCCCAAGCCGTGCAGATACAGAGGCATCAGACGATCTCCCGGCCCATGATCATGTGCTGAACCTCCCGGACGCCCTCGTAGATGTCGAGGATGTGGGCGTCCCGGGCGAGCTTGGCGATTTCGTATTCGTTCGTGAATCCATAGCCGCCATGGAGATGGAGGCCCTCCGCGGAGCAGTACAGGGCCGCCTCCGCCGCGGTGTTCTTCGCCAGGGAGGCGTAGAGACCCCTGTCGGACGCCCGCTCCTGGACTTTTACGGCGGCCTTCAGGAGGGCCAGCTCCGCCAGCTCCGTCTTCTTCCACATCGCCACCAGGGTCTCCCGGGCCACCGGGAGGTCGCAGATGCGGCTGCCGAACTGCTTGCGCTCCCGGGTGTAGGCCAGGGTCAGGTCGAGGGCGCGGCGCGCCGTGCCGAGGGCGATGGCGGCCACCATCGGCCGGGCATAGTCGAGTACGTCGACGATGTAGGAAAAGCCGAGCCTCCGGTCCCCGATCACCTGGTCCGGCCGGACGACCACGTCCTCGAACGTCACGGACGCCGTGTTCGACAGCCGGATGCCCAGCTTGTCCTCGGGCTTCCCGACGGTGACGCGGCCCCCTCCCGGAAGGTCGATCTCCCGCCGCTCCGGCGTCCCGCTATTCCCCTCCCCCTGCGTCTCCGGGAGCGGTACGATTACGCACGACAGGAACCGTCCGGTGGGCTTCTCCAGTTTGCAGAAGACCGTGAACTGGGAGGCATGGGACGCGTTGGTGATGAAGCACTTGGTGCCGTTCAGGCGGTAGCTGCCGTTCTCTTCCTTACGGATGAAGGACGACATGGCCGAGTTGTCCGACCCGGCGCCGGGCTCCGTCAGGCAGAAGGACGCGAGCAGGGGAGCCCCGACAAAGGGTCCGAGGAAACGCTCCTGCTGCTCCGGGCTCCCGTGAAAGGCGATGACGGCGTTGGCCAGGTCGTTGCACATGGCCGACGTGGCGATGCCCGCGTCGCCGCAGGCGAGTTCGCGGATGATGAGGGCGCCCGTGAGGACGTCCACGCCGCTCCCTCCGACGGACGGGGGAACGGTCAGGTTCATGATGCCCATGTTCCAGATTTTGCGAATGATATCCCAGGGAAAGGCGTCTTTCCGCTCCCTTTCGAGGATCCCCGGAAGGATCTCGCTCCGGACGAAGCGTCGGACCGATTCCACGAGCATCTGCTGGTTGTCGTCAAGGTTGAAGTCCATGTAGCTCCTTGTTTCTATTTTTCCGGTTGCCCGGTTTTATGACATTATAGCCTGCTGCCGCCCGGAGACACTCCCCTCGGCCCCGCAGAGCCTCCGGGCCGCGGAGAGCGTGGAAACGGACGTGCATCCGACGTCCAGGGCCCGGAAAAAGTCGCGGAGCGGCCTCCCCGGCCCGATCTCGAAAATCGAGTCCGCCCGGGCCGCCACGGCCTGCATGTTGTCCACCCACCGGACCGTGCCGCTCACCTGCCGCACGAGGTTCCGGATCACGGTGTCGCCGCAGGCCTCGTGAAAGCCGCCCCCGGCATTCGAGGCCACACGCGGCGCCTCCTCCGGAGCCATCCGGGACCGGACCTCCCGCAAAGCGCTTTCGAGGGGAGCCTCCGCGGACTTCATGAAGCGGCTGTGGAAGGGGGCGCTTACCGTCAGGGGCACGAACCGGCACTCCCCGCCGTTCAGGGCATCCCGCAACCGGGCGACGGCCTCTTCGACCCCTTCCTTCAGGCCGCTCAGCACGATCTGCCGCGGGGAGTTCACGTTCGCCACGTCCACCGGGAGTCCTTCCAGCACCTGCCGGACGGCATCGGGATCCAGGGAGCCCGCGATGACGGCCACCATGGCGCCGCCCTCCGGCACGGCCTCCTGCATCAGCCGTCCCCGCTCCCGGACGATCCGGACGGCGTCGGACAGCGAGAGCACGCCCGCCGCCACCAGGGCGGTGAATTCTCCGAGGCTGTGACCGGCGAAGAGGGCGGGGTCCAGGCCGGTCATTTCGCGGAAGGCCCGGAACATGGCCGTCTCTGTCGCGAGGATGCAGGGCTGCGTGTACTCCGTCCGGTGAATCCGTTCATCATCGGCAAAGCACAGGGCCGCTACATCCCACCCCAGGGCGTCCGACGCCTCTTCGAAAGCCTGACGGCTGACGGAAAAGGCCTCGTGAAAGTCCCGGCCCATTCCGGGCCGCTGGCACCCCTGTCCGGGAAATACAACGGCGATGCATGAATCCCGCATCTCGGCAACCTCCATCGGGATGGATTTGACCGCCCTCAAAGCACCATCCATGCCAGCGCGGGTCAACACGGGCGGCGGCGGCGGCGAACAAACCGTTCTCACAGGGGAAAATCGGGCGGCCCATCGGCGAAAGCGGGAGCACGGACAGGGCCGGCCCGTCCTTCTCCCCCCGGACGGCGGCGCTGCGAATGCGGAACATCCGGCCGGTTTCACCACGGGACGTGAACGATTCCGGGGCCGCCGGGGGGCCGGTGCCGGCCGCGCCGATCCTGCGCACTCCCTTACGCACCGCGTAATGTTTTACGCACCCGGGGCCGAGAAATCGCCCGGCTCCGGACGCCGGCCTCATGAATAGCAACGGCAATCCGGACAGTTACAAAACGGCACCGGCATCGGCGGCCTTGGCACGGATCCTGTACGGGAAAAGGCAAAGGGAGTTTTGCATCTCCAAACCATGCTTCGAACCAAGGAGGGTGTCATGAGAAAGAAAAGAGTGGCCGGGAGCGCAGTGTCCAGACCGGTTGAGAGGCGGGAGCGGATCTCCACCCGGGTGGAGAATGACGGCGTCTTCTACTACGCGGAACCCGACACCGGCATCGAGCAGCTGTGGCGGACCGACAGCCAGGCGATGGAAGAAGGCGAGGCTCCGATCATGTACGGCTGGTTCAGCCTCGACAACCTCTATTTCGGCGACATGGAGCTGAGCATGATGCCGATCCAGGTGAAGGTCCGGGCTAAGAAGATCACGGAACCCAGGAAGATCGAACGGTTCAGCCTGTTCTACCAGTCCGACAGCTGCTTCCGGTATGCCATGCCGGGCGAGGGAGCCGAGAGGGCCTGAAAGTAATCACGACCCCGCCGCCGCCGACCTGTACGCCTCTCCCGGGCGTCTCCTTCCCACGGCAGCGGCGGGGTATCGTTTCCCCTCCGTACGGTCGGGGCGTCCCGGCAGCCCGCGAACGCGGGCGGCTCCGTCCTCCGCCTTGACGTCATCCCCCATTTGCACCTATCATGCGTCTGCGCGCCGGTTTCCCCGGCAGGCACTCCTGCAACCATGGAAATATTCACTCTGGCAGCCGTTTCGCTGATCATCAGCATCTCCATCCTCCTGAGGAAAGACAGGGGACCGATCCTCCTGTCCTTCGCGGCCCTCTGTTTCACGGTCTTTCTGCACAAGTGGGGCCAGTTCTTCGGGCAGGTGACGCCGGCCGCATTCTGGAACTCGGTTTCCTTTCTGGGACTCCTGGGAATACCGCCCCTGGCGGTAGCCTTCTTTCAGAACCTGGTGAAGGACCGGCGCGTCCTTCGCCGGCGTGACGCGGCGGTAACGGCCCTGGTCAGCCTCGCCCTCGGCGCGGCTTCCTTCACGCCGTTCCGCGAGCGCTACTCCTTCACCCTGGCCCTGGAAATCTACATCATCGGGATCCTCCTGGTATGCCTGGCGGCCCTGATCCTCTTCACCCTCCGCCGCACGGCTGGACCGGAGAAGAAGCGGTTCCTCTACCTGACGCTGGCCTGCACGGCCGCGTTTCTCCTGAGCCTGGCGGACCTGTTCCAGCACCTCCACGGGGCGTTCCCGCCCCTCTCCAACATCTTCATCGCCATCCTGCTCTACTTCGTCCTGATGTTCGTCACCCATCCCCAGATGGCGGAGCTCCGGGAGATCATGGCCCGGACGCTGTTCCTGGCGATCATTACGATCACGCTCACCCTGATGGCCTGGGCGATCCTGAGGCTGTTCTCCGCGGAAACGACCCCGCCCTTCACCCACCTGATGGTGGCCAGTTTCCTCATCGTCATCGCCATCGAGCCCCTCCGGGAGATCCTGAAGAAGCTCTTCGCGCTCCTGTTTCCGCACAGCCGGGAGCTGCTCCGGTCCCTCTTCGCCTTCGACGAAAAACTCGAACGGGAGAAGTCCCTCCTCCTGGAGGAGATGGCCCCGGTCTTCGCCCACGAGATCCGGAACCCCCTGGGGTCGATCAAGGGCGCCGCCCAGTACCTGCGCTCGGAAGTCAACTCGGAGGAGAACCTGAAACTGTTGGACGTCATCATCGAGGAAGTGAACCGGCTGAACCGGGTCGTATCGCAGTTCCTCAATTTCGCCCGCCCCTATCGGCCCGACCTGAAGCCCCAGGATATCAACCGCGTCGTTGAGCGGGCCGTGGACGTCATCCGGGCCAACATCCTGTCCGAAAAGATCACGATCCAGACGGACCTCCGCCCCGAGGTGCCGGTGGTCAACGCCGATCCGGAGCAGATGGTCCAGGTCATCCTCAACATCGCCATGAACGCCATCGAGGCAATGCCGGATGGGGGAACCCTGACGCTGCGCACCCGGCGCATCGAAAGCGACGAGGGAGACGCGGTGGCCATCACAATCCGGGACACGGGACCGGGAATCCGCCGGGAAGACATGAAAAACATCTTCAAGCCGTTCTTTACGACCAAGGAGCGGGGGGTCGGCCTGGGGCTGGCCATCTGCCAGCGGATCATGCGGGGGCACGGTGGCCACATCCGGGCCAAGTCCCTCCCGGGCCGGGGAAGCATCTTCATCATCCGGGTCGGCATTCCCACGTAAGCCCGGACACTGTACGGGGGGCGGCCCCGCTCCGGCCGGCCGCCCCGCTGGAAAGGTTCTGCGATGCACAGGATTCTCGTTGTGGACGATGAGCTGAATATGCGGCTGGTCCTGCAGGCCATGCTGAAGAAGGAAGGCCTCGACGTCCTCCTCGCCGCGGACGGCCTCGAGGCGCTGAAGGTTCTCAAGAGGGAGGAAGTCTCCGCGGTCGTCACGGACCTGAAGATGCCGAAGCTGGACGGGATGGGCCTGCTCGACGCGGTCCGGCAGGACCACCCCGGCCTGCCGGTCATCATGATCACCGCCTACGGCACGATAGCGACAGCCGTGGACGCCCTCAAAAAGGGCGCTTTCGACTACATCACGAAGCCGTTCGAGCAGGACGAGATCAAGAACGTGATCCGGAAGGCGATCCAGACCAAGACCCTCGACGACAGCGAGATCGTTCCCGGGCCGGGAGAGATGGACCACGGGGGTATCATCGGCCGGGGAGAGGCCATGACAGAGCTGTTCGAGACGATCCGCCGCGTCGCCCCGACGACGACGACGGTCCTGATCACCGGAGAGACCGGTACGGGAAAGGAACTGGCCGCCCAGGCGATCCACCTGAACAGCACCCGGAAAGCCAACCCCTTCCTGAAGATCAACTGCGCCGCCATCCCGGAAAACCTCATGGAGAGCGAGCTGTTCGGCCACGAAAAGGGGGCCTTCACCGGGGCCGTGGTGAGCAAGCCGGGGCGTTTCGAGCTGGCCCACAAGGGAACCCTCTTCCTGGACGAGATCGGCGAGCTCTCCCGGGACATGCAGGTCAAGATCCTGCGGGTGATCCAGGAACAGGAATTCGAGCGGGTGGGCGGGCTCCGGACGATCAAGGTGGACGTCCGGCTGATCGCCGCGACGAACCGGAACCTCCAGCAGGAGGTGAAGGAGGGCCGGTTCCGGGAGGACCTCTACTACCGGCTGAACGTCTTCCCGATCTGGATCCCGCCGCTCCGGGAGCGCCGGGAGGACGTTCCCGCCCTGGTGGACTTCTTCATCCAGAAGTTCAACCGCAAGCTCGAGCGGACCGTCCAGGGCGCGGACGGGGCGCTCCTGGATGTCTTCCGGCGCTATGACTGGCCGGGAAACGTGCGGGAGATGGAAAACGTCATGGAGCGGCTCGTGCTCATGTCCTCAAGGGACGTCCTCGCCACGGAACATCTGCCTCCGGAACTGAAATCGGCCGCCCAGGAAACGGTGGTCCCTGGAAGGGGCGACCAGAAGGAGCCGGTCAAGAAGCTCATCAAGGAGCAGTCCGAGGAGATCGAGCGGCAGATGATCCTCTCGGTCCTGGAATCCTGCGGATACAACGTCACCCATGCCGCCCGGGAACTGGGGATGAGCCGCAAGGGGCTGCAGCTCAAGATGATCAAGTACAGCCTGAGGAAGGGGACCTGACAGGCCCGGTAGGATGTCCCGGCCCGGTACCCGGCCGGTGCATCCAGCCGCCTCCACCCCATCGTCTCCCTCTTCCAGCTTTTTCCCTTGATTAAGGCAACCGGCATGGCTATAAAATCAGTAGGGTCCGGCAGGGATTGTGTCATTCATGGACCTATCTTCGGAACGGACAAGGAGGTTATATCGCGATGGCTACGTATCCTGATGAAACACTGGACAAGATCATCGAGAAGCAGATCAAGCGGTGGCAGGTGGACCAGAAGAAGAAGTACAAGAAACCGGTCCGTCCGGTGATCACCATTTCGAGGCTGCCCGGCGCCAATGCCTCGCAGATCGCAAAGCAGCTCTCGGAAGACCTGAAGATTGACGCTTTCGATCAGGAGATCATCGAAGAGATCGCCAAGAACACGAATGCGAGCAAAAAGGTCGTTGCTACCCTGGACGAGCAGGACAGCGGCATCGTGAAGGAGTGGCTCGCCTTCCTCTCGACGGAGCGCCAGGTTTGGCCCTATGAATACATCGAGCAGCTGACCCGGGTGATCAGCACCATCGGCGCCCACGGCCATGCCGTGATTCTCGGCAGGGGGGCCAGCTACATCCTGCCCAAAGAGGTATGCCTCCGCGTGCTGGTCGTCGCTCCGATGGAGATGAGGATCCAGAACGTGGCAAAGGCCTACGGCGTTTCCAAGAAGGCGGCCCAGAAGAACGTCATGCGGACGGAATCGGACCGCAAGGCCTTTATCCGCCGCTACTTCCATGCCGACATGATGGATCCCATGAATTACGACCTGGTGATCAACATGGAAAACTGCAGCGTTCCGGTCGCCAAGGGAATCATCAAGGAGGCCTTCAACAACCGGAACTGGTACGATTTCTCCATTGACAAGATGAGACGGTAGGAAGCGGCCGCGATATTGACGGACTGAAAAAAACCTCCCCGATTCGCAAAGCCGGTCGGGGAGGTTTTTTGTCGCCCGAAATCCGGGACGGGAACCCGCCGGAAAGCGGGGCTGCCGGATGCAGACACCCCGCCGCTTCAGGAAAGAATCGCCTCCAGCCGGACGTTCTCTCTTACCAGATCTTCCAGGATTTTGATCCGGACCGGGTCGTTCTGCATGAGGAGGGGCTCGATCCGATCGACCTGCCGGATGGAGGAAAGAAGGTCCAGGGACACAAGCAGCATGGGGATGCCCAGATCCCGGGCCCTGGCCACAAGACCCTCCGGCGGCTCGATGCCGCCCGTCAACAGGACGCAGGAGGTATCTCCCTCGAGCGCGGCCTCGACCAGGTCCGGCCTGTTCCCGTCCGTCATGACCAGTTTGCCCGTTGCGGAAAAGAGGGGATGCTTTCTCGCCTCCGAGAGATCCATGGACATGACGAGCACGTTTTCGATCAGCCGGCCGAGGTGCTCCTCCCCGGTGAGAACGGTGGCGAAAAGGCGATCCGCCAGATGGTGGCCCGACAGGCAGCCGAGCTCCCGCCGCTCCGGGACGAGTCCCAGAACGGGGATCCCGAGCCGCTCGATGCGCGGCAGGAATACCTCGCGATAATCGTCCGGATCTTTGATCTTGTTGATGATGACCCCCGAGAGGGTGTCCTTTTCCGCCGCCAGGTATTTCTGAAGCGCCAGCAGGTCGTCCAGGCCGCCGTCTTCGCCCGACCCGTCCGCCACGAACAGGAGCGTTCCGTTCAGGTAGCGCCTCAGGGAAAGGGGATCCAGGTGAATGGACAGGCCGTACGCCAGGCCTTTTCCCCCTTCGACAAAGAGATATTCACAGTCCGGCGAAACGCCGTCCAGGATTTCCAGGACTTTTTCCCGGGCCGTCGCTTCATCGGCCAGATAGCCGAGCTTGGCATGGCGAAACCCGACGGTGATGTCTTCCGCCTTCTCCTTCAAGCGGAAGACCCTGGTGACCAGGGCCGCATCATAGTCCCAGAGCCTCTTCTTCCGGTAGAGAAGACGATCCCCGAAAGGCTTCAGGTATCCGATCTTCCTGCCGATCGCCCCGGCGATCCCGACGATCATGCTCGTCTTGCCGTCACCCGCCGCCATCGACGCGACGACGATTCTCTTCATACCGTCACCTCCTGCATTCCGCCCTTGTCGTTTCGCCTCTTCGCGAACATGAATCCACGGCCGCCATTTCTCCCTCTCCGCGGGACCGTCAGTCCCGGAAGGACATTTTCAATTCATAAATCCCCGCCAGGTTGCGCTTCTCCATGATGAAGCCCCCCTTTTCGAAAACGTGCATCATGGGCTCGTTTTCGGCCAGGACCTCCGCGGTGAAACCGAGCAGGCCCTGCCTCTTTGCCAGGTAGGTGAGGTAGGACAACAGCTCCGATCCAATGCCGCGCTTCTGAAAATCGTCGCGGATGGCGAAGGCCACTTCCGCCGTGTGGCTCGACGAGTCGATGTAATAGCGTCCCACGCCGACGATCTCTTCGTTATCCTCCGAGCCAACGATCGCCAGGATGGCCGTCTCCTGCGAATAGTCGATCACCACAAGCTCCTGGAGCCGCTCGTGGGGCATGTCTTTGCGGACCGAGATGAACCTGCGATACAGGCTCTGATCGGACAGCGAATAGACGAAGTCCTTCAGCAGGGTCTCATCGCTGATCTTTACGGGCCGGAAAAAGATCCGCATCCCCTTCCGGGTCGTCCGGAAAGTCTCCAACTCCTCGGGATACATGCCCTGCTGGCCGGGGATGAATGCCTGGTCCTTGTAAAGAATCCCCGCCTTCCTCCCCTCTTCGATCAGCCCGGCCCGGAACTTCGGATGGGCGATGGAGATCAGGGCCATGGCCCGCTCGCGGACATTCTTCCCCTGGAGGTAGGCAATCCCGTACTCCGTGACCACGTATTCGATGTCCGCCCGGATCAGGGTGGTCCCGGCGCCTTCGCTGAGATAGGGAACGATCCGGGATTTCGTCTCCCCGTCCGCCGTCGAAGGAATGGTCAGGATGCTCTTTCCCCGGGGGGACAGGGCCGTTCCCCGCATGAAGTCCGCCTGTCCACCGACGCCGCTGTAGAACGTCTTTCCGATGGACTCGGCCGTCGCCTGTCCCGTCAGGTCGATCTCCAGGGCGCTGTTGATGGCCACCATGTTTTCCTGCCGGGCGATGATCAGCGGATTGTTCGTGTAGTCGATGGTCCGGAACTCGATGGCCGGGTTGTCGTCGATGAACTCGTAGGTCTCCCGGTTCCCCATGCAGAAGGTGGCCACGGTCTTGCCGCGGTCGATCTTCTTCATGGTGTTGTCGATCACGCCCTCTTTCATCATCCGCACGATCCCGTCGTTGAGAAGCTCGCTGTGGACGCCCAGGTGCCTTCTCTCCTTCAGGTTGTCGAGAATGGAGTTGGTGATGTTTCCGTAGCCCACCTGGATCGTGTCGCCGTCCTCCACGAGCCGGGCGACGTATTGCCCGATCCGCTGGCTGATGTTCGTGTCGGCCTTGGGGGAGTACTCGAGCAGCGGCTCGTCGTGATGGACCAGGAAGTCGATGTCCTCCAGGTGAAGCAGGCTGTCGCCGTGCGTCCGGGGCATGAAGCGGTTTGCCTGCGCGATGATCAGGGAGGCGTTCTCCAGGGCGGCCTTGACGATGTCGACACTGATGCCGAGGCTGACGTAGCCGTGCTTGTCCGGCATGGACACCTGGATCAGGGCCACGTCAAGATGGATCATCTTCTTGCGGAACAGGCGAGGCAGCCGGGACAGAAAGACCGGCGTGTAATCGGCGGCTCCCCGGTTGATGGCGCCCCGGGTGCTGTCGCCGACGAAGAAGGAGTTGTGCCGGAAGTTCTGCTTGAACTTTTCATCGGCGTAAGGGGCGACCCCCAGGGTCATGACGTGGAGGATCTCGGCGTCGAAAAACGCCTTGGGGTGTTCACGGGTGTAATCGGTCAGGCATTGGACGAGGTATTGAGGCTCTCCGCAGGCGGTTCCCACAAAAATCGTGTTCCCGCGGTGAATTCTGCCGAAGATCTCCTCCTCCGGGGCAAACTTGTCCGGGTAAAGCTTTTTCCACACCGCCGTCGGATCCGCCATGTTCCGTCCCTCCGCTCAGGGCATCGCCGCCTTCCGTCCTCCAACGTGGAATATCCCGATTCCTCTGCAACCGCAGCATTTCAATATCATGCTCTTTTTTTATACCAGAGACACCCCTTTTTTCCAATGAGCGATCCCGCTCCACGGACGGCGGCCGGCCGGCGGCATGCCCGCTCGCTCTGCCCACCGGGCCGTCGTCGTGGTTGCAGATGGAACTTGAGTATGGTTTAAATAGCCTCGTCGACGGGGAATTCCGTCGGGAAGGCCTTGCAGGCGTCTTCGCCCGGCGGATGCCCCCGGCGGAGAGCTGGGCCATCATGGCCGTGCCCTTCCCCAAACGGCGGGGCAGCTTTCTTTCTTCTTTCCGAAGGGAGGGAAACATCGATGGACGAGAGAAAACGATCGTTTGAAAATCTCGATGCCATATTCTGGCCCAAATCCATTGCCGTCATCGGCGCCTCCTCCGAAACCGGAAAAGTCGGACACGACATCTTCGCGAACATCCTCAAGGGCGGATACCAGGGCACCCTGTTTCCCGTCAACCCCAGGGCGAAGTCCATTCTCAGCGTCAAATCCGTCCCGGCAATCGGCGACATCTCCGACCCCGTCGACCTGGCAATCCTCGTCCTGCCGCCCCGGCAGACGCTCAAGGCCGTCCAGGAGGCCGTCGTAAAAGGCGTGCACGGCATCGTCATCGTCTCCGCCGGCTTCCGGGAGGTCGGCGGCGAGGGGCTGGAGATTGAAAACCAGATCGTCGCCATCTGCCGCGAGGCGGGGGTTCGCGTCGTCGGGCCGAACTGCCTCGGGGTGATCAATCCCGTCTCGACCATCCGGCTGAACGCCAGCTTCTCGGCCCGGATGCCGGCGGCGGGCCGCATTTCCTTCATCTCCCAGAGCGGCGCCCTGTGCACGGCCGTGTTGGATTTCGCCGCCGACCGGGATTTCGGGTTCTCCAAGTTCATCTCCATCGGCAACAAGGCCGACGTGGATGAACTGGACCTGCTGCGCTACCTGCACGGGGACCCGGATACGTCTGTCATCATGCTGTACATCGAGGAGCTCAGGAGGGGATCGGAGTTCATCGAGGCGGCCCGGGAGATCACCATGGGGAGGCACCCCACGCCGATCCTGGTCATCAAGTCGGGGCGCACCCGCGCCGGGGCCCAGGCCGCGGCGTCCCACACCGGAGCCCTCGCCGGCTCCGAGGCCGTCTACGACGCAATCTTCAAGCAGTCGGGCATCATCCGCGCGGACACGATCGATGAGCTCTTCGACTACGCCAACGCCTTCACGTACAAGCAGGAGAGCAGCCTGGGCAAGACGATGCGGAAGCTTCCCGCGGGGCGGCGCGTGGCGATCATCACCAACGCCGGGGGCCCCGGCATCATCGCCACCGACATGACGGTCTCCTCCGATCTCGAGCTCGCGCAATTCCAGCAGGAGACGGTGGAGGAGCTCGCCCGGCATCTCCCCCAGACCGCAAACATCCACAACCCCGTCGATGTCATCGGGGACGCCACCCAGGAACGGTACGAAAACGCCCTGCGGGCCGTCATCAACGACCCCGGCGTGGACGGGGCGCTGGTCATCCTGACCCCACAGTCCATGACCGATTCCCTGGGCACCGCGGAGGCCATCGTCCGGGTCGCCCGGCGGTCGACCAAGCCCATCCTCTGCTGCTTCATGGGCATCATAGACGTATCCGCGGGGGTGAAGTTTCTCCAGGAGCACGGCTATCCTGTCTATCGATTCCCGGAAAACACCGCCAAGGCCTTCGCCGCCCTGTTCAAATACGCCAACTGGCTCAATCGCGAACGCCTGCCGACAACGCCGATCCAGCACGACACGGAGCGGGCCTCCCGGATCATCCGCGACAACCTGGCCTCCGGCAGGACCTACCTGAGCGAAATCGAGGGGCTCGATCTCCTAAGCTGCTACGGGTTCCCCGTCCTGCCGACCAGGCTCTCGGACAGCGCGTCAAACGCCGCGGACATCGCGTCGGAAATGGGATTCCCCGTCGTCATGAAGGTCGTGTCGGATGAAATCATCCACAAATCCGACGCGGGCGGAGTCGTCCTGGGGATCGGGAACCGGGAAGAGGCGGCGGATGCGTACACGCGCATCGTCGAGGGCGCAAAGGCCTACAACCCGGAAGCGAACATCCGCGGCGTCCTGGTCCAGAAAATGGCCGGCCGGGGAGAGGAGGTCATCATCGGAGTGCAGCGCTATTCCGCCGGCCCCCTGATCATGTTCGGGCTGGGCGGCATCTTTGTCGAGGTCTTCCGGGACGTTGTCTTCCGCTTGGCTCCCATAGACCGCGACGAGGCCCACCGGATGATCCACGAAATCCGCGGCTACAAGCTCCTGACGGGCTTCCGCAGGCGCCCCAGGGCGGATATCGAGGCCGTGGAGCGGATCCTGGTCAGCCTCTCCGACATGGCGGTCCGGCACCCCGAGATCCGGGAGCTGGACATCAACCCCTTGCTGGTCCACGGTGAAAAAGAGGGAGCGACGGTCGCCGACTGTCGCATCATCCTCGATGCGAAGACGGGCGGGGCGGGGTAGAAGGGAATATTCCGTCCCGATGCGGATGGGATGGAACACATTTGCAGAAGTTTGAAAAGCGGCACCGGAGTGGAAGGAATCCCCCTGCTGAAAGGTCCTCCTGCTATGTCACTTTTTTTCGGCAAATAACTGTTCGGGAAGATCCAAACTTTTACATATAATTGATTATATCTCTTCTAAAGTTGATCGATATTTGGAACCTCCGATTTCGAATTGAAGGCTTTATGATTTTTGAGACTTCAATTCTTCTTCTGCATCTATTAGTGGTCCCACCCAAAGTAATAGATCATCAAAATTAGCATTCACTGGTAACGGGTTGTTCTCAACCCAAAGACCATAAAAAGTTGAATCAAGCAATGCTTCGCATGTTCTTCTAGGATAATTGGGAATCCTGGATTGATAAAAATCATTAAAGCAATCAAGGTAAGTCCTTACTATAAAAGGATCCCAATGCTTCCATAAATCTTCTTTATTTTTTTTATCTATGATCTCGGTTCTTTCTATGAATCGATTATCTTTATCCCATGCACTATTCATAATATCAACTGCTTCTTTATCCGTAGTAGGTGCTCCATAACCAAATATTGTTAGAGTCATCGCCTGGTTTAGCCCTTTCTTCATAACTTCCCATTCAGTTTTAATAAAGGAATCCTCAACGTAGTTCTTCATTGCGATGGGAAATAGTAACTTAGAAGGGACAAGTTCTCTATCACATTCCGGACAATACATTCCGTGTGCACCATAAACCGGATGCTCCGGACAATATGCCAAGCGGACGTTGCCGTGAAGGTGGATGATCTGAGGAACTGGAATTTTCTTCCTATTTCGAGTCCAGGCATCAAAAAGGAACGGATCCCAATTGAACGTTGCTACAATATCCTTTGGCCGAAGGGACAACAAGAGGTGATCATACATGGTTGGCAATTTTGGAAGTTGGAGATTGTTGAAATATTCATATATGATCTCTTCAAGCTCTTTGAGTAACAGTGAATCGGGATTATTCTCGTGAATTTCGCTGTATATATCCTCAAAGTTGCGACGTCTGTCTTTAAATCCTGCCCGATCTAACAATTGATCTAAGCCAAGCATTTCAGTTAGGTTATCCATCGTTGGTAGTCTTTTCCCATTAGCATCACCATTAGGAAATGCGGCAACACTCGCCCCAGCACCAAGGATTACGATATGACGACGCAAGTTTTCTGGTTTATTTATGAGCTGAGATTTTGTAACTTCCATTTTTGCATCTCATAGAAAGATAAGCGATAATGTCTTTAGCCTAGAAGTTTCTTTATCAGTTGAATCAATCATCCATGTTTCTTAAACGCCATAGCTCCAAGAGATCAGATAGGAAGGCTTTGGTATCTGATTCCGCCGATAGATTAAAAACATGCGTGTTTTGAATATATTCATACGTTATAATATTGATGATTATCTTAGACAGTTCGATCAAGTCGTTGAAATGGTGATACTTAATGTCAGCTTTTTTAAAAGAATCCTCTACGCTTCTTTCATCGGTTAAGTGGGCGAATACTTCGGATCGAACAATACCTATTTTGATCCATATTGGTTTTACCTCCAACATTAGGTCTGTCACATGTTTATTCACATCATCAGACAAGTGGGAGTCATGGTTCAGGACTGTTAACAATCGAGGAATACTGACAGTATCTCTACGGTTTTCATATAGACGGTACAAGGCGATGATCATGGCTACAAAATGGGCGTGTATAGATGTCTGAAAAAAACCCTTATATGAATTCATAACATCTAAATACTTTGGACGGGTATCCTTGCTTTTATAGATCCACCAAATATCGTGATTGTGTTCGGCAACAATGATGGTGTTCTGAATGTCGTTTATGCAACTTTCAATTGTCTTTTTTTGAATCGTGACGGTCATGTAATTATTATTTCCCCTCTAGAGATTGTGCTGAATCGCTGCTGATTCTTATAATTCTTGTTCAACTATCTTCGGTTGGTTTTCTCATATATTTTTCATCAAGTTCACTGGCGATCTGCTGAAGGTCTTTAATCTGACATTTAATAAATGAGCCGAATATATAGGCATCTTGATCGTTAAGCTTTGATGCTGGCCGGTTGTTAAAAAATATTTTTAACTGTTCCAATGGGTAGCTCAGTAGTTCGTACAAATAGTTAATTGGTTCATATATACCCCACTCACCTCGTTTCTCTAGAAGAACCCTCATTTTCTCCATACACTCTGAAATCATGTCAATATGAGTACCCCCGAGTGGATAATACTTTGGATTCTGGATAGCCTCAAAGATTTTACTGAAATAATAATTAAGGGGTGGTGGAAAGCATTCGCTCAATTTTTCTTGCATGAATTTTTCTCGATGTTCCATCTCATCCTCATCAAGTATAGAGATGACCTCTTTCAAGGTTAGAATTAAAGCAGCCCGTTGACTTTCAATAACTCTTGGTATGTTTATTGATCGCTCTACGAACTGCCTACCATCCGAAAAAACAGTCATTAGGCCAAATCCATACTGTGATAGAGAACTACGAATAATGAAATTTGATTTTGTTACTTTATTTTCGTGTTGATCTATTGGGTGACCAATCGCACTACTTCTTAACTCTCGTATTTCTGGAATCTTTGGTGACAATTGTGGTTCTATATTTAAAGCTTTGCAGATTTTTACTACAGCATCTTGCTGAACCTGAAGCAGTTGTAATGCTGCATAAACATGCAAATAGCAGGTCCCTATGTCTTCAATGGGGGGGTGTTTGAGATATGCATTAAGACCAAGTTCAGTGTCACCGACAACGTCAAGAGCACTACATAACACATTCCAATCAGCTTTTTTGCTTAATAACTGATGTTGTCTCCGTCGGTCGTTGATCCTCTCCCGAATATCTTTCTCAAGATGCTCTATTGTTATATGAGACTCAACCATAGAATTTTACCTCAGGTGATGCACAGCCCTTCGATCAATCTCACTGATATCGATTGATGATCAATCAAGACCTTCTCTCAGCTGTCCGGCTACGATAAGCTGATCTTATTCCGGTAGCCCACTTCGTCGACTTGCCACCTTATAAGATGATTGCATTATCTATTATAATTTCATCATTTTCGGCCGAAACAGAACGAACCCTCAGTCAGTCAGGTCAAACATTACGAATAAGATATAATCAATCTTTTGCTTTAGGTGCTTCAAACTTACTTCCATCACTAAACAGCACCACTTCTGGCGATACCGTGAAGCTCGTTGTTGCAGTATCGAGGTTTGCTAACGTACGATCAACAGGCTCAAATTGGTTAAATCGCTTTGAAAGAATTATAATCACTTTTTCACCAGCTGGAAGCTTCTGTTCTACTTTAATAGGCAATTCGGATATCGTGTCACCAAATTTATCCTTAAAATTTGCAATACCTTTCATACCTGTTATTGTTTTACTTCCCATATTATTAAACTCAATGGCAAATCTTACATAACTCTCTACATCGAAGTCTCGGAAGCTGGCCTTATGCAATTTGACATCGACAAACCGAACAGATAATACTTGCGCCATCTGATCTGCCAATGCTTTTCGTGAAGCTTCAGCTTTTTCTCTTTCGGCTTTCTTTACTTCTTCTTCAGCTTTCACCTTTTGAATGAAGGCCGTTGTTCATCGATTGCCCTCCCTATCGTCATGCCCTCAGGGATAGGCTCGGCCTTTAACCCAAAAGCAGCACCAAAAGCTGCGCCTGCCGTATGGCGTATTATATAACCAGCAACAAGCTCTCGTTCTTCAGGAGAAATCTTTTCAAGAGAAGATTTAATAGACTCCATCTTAGAAATGTCCCTTGGAAGGGGAGTGTTGCGAGGATCAGAGCAGGCTACGAGAAGAAAAATCAATAATAGAAAGAAGGTAATTCGACGCATGAGTATCTCCTTTCTCATTTCCAAGGCTGATTTTGGGAAAGAATCAATCATTTATTATAATAATCGTTAAATCACTTTATTATTACAAATTTATATCAGATAGGTTTATTTTTTTCTCCCCGATTTGCCGGAGGCTTGCCCATCTCGAATACTTATCAAGTCCTTTTCATCAAAAACATTCTTGTACAACCTGTAATAACTATGAGACATAACACCCTCAAATTGATTAATATCGACTTTTTTTATCCCATCTCTCAGAAACACGTCTCCTGAAATAGCCTCTGGATATGGTTCGGTATATATAATTTTCCTGATTCCAGATTGATAAATCTTCTTTGCACATAGTTCACAGGGGAACGTTGTTGTATAAATTATTCCGTTTCGAACACCAACGCCACCAATTTTTCCGGTTTGTAATATAGCATTCTCCTCTGCATGCAATGCCCTACAATAAGCATGAGATTTACCTTTATTCATTGAATTTCTGCCATATTCGTCACGAAAACAAATAGTTCTCATTTTGTCCTTTTGATACCTTCTATATAAACTTTTCCTGAGTTTCTCTTTTCCTTCTAACTCTAGCGGAATACATGTTCCACCCAATGCTAAGATCTCATTGACCATTCTATCGCCACAGCCTATCTGTCCCTCCCCAACATCGTTCCATCCTGCTCCGACTACGTATCCCCTTTCACCGACAATAACAGCGCCGACTTTTCTCGAAATACACCTGGATCGTAAACTCATCGAATAAGCCAAATGCATGAACATTTCGTCGCTAGTAGGCTGAATGCATCCTGGTTGTCTAACCAGTGCATAGTATCTTAGAATCTTTTCCTTGAGTTCATCACACGATCCCTCATTACATATAGCAATGTCAGCTCTAAAAACCGCTCCCGTTACGTTTTGCTTGAAGAGCTCTCCATCTTTATTTTTTTCCCCACTATCCCTCTTATCTATTTCTTCGAATCTTTTTTTAACATCTGACTGTTTGATATCAATATTTCCGTATATCTCGCTTCCTTCATATTCTCTTTTTAGTCTCTCATTACTGTTTGCATACAATGAGAATAAGAAGAATTCATAATACCTACATCTTAGGTACTCAACTTCTGCGTGATTTCTAAAGCACTCAATTACAAACACGTGTGGCTTTCGATATTCATTTTGCTCTCGCCTGCCCTCCCAAAACCTGTATCTATTTCTATAGTATTTAATTACGTTATTAGCGTGCACACTCAATACTGATAAATGTTTTTGGACATGGATGTTCCGTTTGTTTATGGAATAATTGAAAGGGTTTCCGCATCGTCTAATATTGTCGCCCATATTTTGTAATGCGACAGCATATTTGTACGCGCCTTCAACTCCATACTCACGGTTAAAACGCGCTATAACATTGTTTTTTAAGGTCAAAATATCTTTGAGATATCTTTCATAGAGGATTATGCATTTTGCATTATTTGGACCGAACTTGTCATATTTTCTTTTTTCCAATAAATTATTGATGCATTCTTTATCGAGTGCAATCTTATTTATGTATCCTTTGAATTTCATTCTTTTTATCTCTTCAATTACTATATCACACTCCTTTTTCTGATCTGCACGACCAATAATAGCATTATTTTTATAAAATGCCTCGATCGATGCTTTGAACAGCATTTCCGTCATAGAAATATAACGCGGTGCATCTTTCCGGTAATTATATAGTGTTCTATAAACTTGCCTGTCTTTTATGGCGGCCAACAGATCTGATCTTTTTTTGCGCAACATTTCATCGTCTGCAACGTCTTTCTTTGATGTCTCTATATCTTTGTATTGTTGAATGATAATCTCGGACAATGCGTTAATCTTACTGTTTCTTATTGTAATTTCTTTTCTCAAGTCTTTAGTTAAGAATTCTGCCGATGTAGTGCACCCGGACCGTACGGGACCTGTGAAGCCGATGATTAGAAAATTTTGCCTTATTTCATCTAAATACATGAAATGTTCCTTTCTTGGTTGGGCACAAAGCGGGAACATAAGGCAAGGTCCATTCGTGATAGAGGAAAGTCGAGATGCTATTTCTAAGGGCGATTATGGGGCCAGAGATAAGGTAATATAGAGGAAGCAAGAAAAGTGGGAAATGATGGATTGTCGCCTTTACCACGGTTCCCCCCTATGCCAAGGCTGACAAACGCTAGAAGCGAACCAAAAATTTCCGGCATAGTCAAGCGTTTTGTCATTAGCATACTACGAGCATGGTCTATATCCATCCAGATGGTTTGATCCCCCCAACTCCCCCCTTGGCTTTCCTTTCCTCTTTGGTATCCTGAAGATGCTTAAAGTCTGTTAGCGGAGGGGCACCTTTGAGTGGCTGTTTTTGTTGGTGCCATGACGCAAAATTGCTGTTGAATGTCGTCACCCGTAAGGGCCGGAGGACTTTTTATAGAGCCGAGGCACATCAAACGGTGCTTTTCTTTTAAGGGGGATCAGTATGGACGAACAGAGTCAACAGCAGTTGGAAATGTCGCAGGATCATGCATTGGCGTCGGTAGAGAAAAAGCTGTCACCTGCTTAGTGTTCAGGAGACGCGGAAAGTCCGCCCAAGGTAGAAGGGCAGAAGGGAATCGATCGATCAGAAATCCCAGCCACCATTCCTGACAGCGATGATGCCGGGCACTGCAGGGTGAAATCTCGGGATTGTATAGGCAGACATTGACTTTGAAAGGAAACGGATTCATATAAGACGCACGCTGAAGCATTGAGAGGTGGGATGATCTTCCGGATTCACTTCCATGGCCCATGTGGCGTATGGCAGCAGACAAGAAAAAAAGGGGTTACGGCATGACCCGTAACCCCTTGACGTTCATGGTAGGCGGTACTGGATTTGAACCAGTGACTTCTACCGTGTGAAGGTAGCACTCTCCCACTGAGTTAACCGCCCGTGAGGGCGTTGTATGTAATCCAAGGAGGTTCTTTTTTCAAGAAAAAAAACGAGGGAGGAGACGATGCATCCACTGTCGCGGCTGTTCTACCCGGAGCGAGTCCTGATCTACGGAGTCTCCGATTCACCGAGCAACCTGGCCAAATTCACGGCATTGAACCTCGAGACCTTCCGCTTCCCCGGGCGGATGGACCTGGTCGGCAAGGAAGGAGGATCGTACCTCGGCCGGCCGATCCACGGGAGCATCGATGAGATCGACGGCTCCCCGGACCTGGCGGTGCTCCTGATCCCGGCGCGCTCGGTTCTCCAGGTCCTGGAGGACTGCGGACGGAAGGGCGTCTCCTTCGCCGTCGTCCAGGCCGCCGGCTTCAGCGAATACGACGAGGAGAAGAGCGACCTGGAAGACCGGATCCGGGAAGTTCTGCGCCGCTACGGGATGCGCCTGATGGGCCCCAACTGCATCGGTACGGTCAACCTGGACAACGGCCTCCTCCTGCCCTTCTTCCCCGTGGAGCCAGATGCCGTCCAGAAAGGGCCTGCGTCCGTCATCGCCCAGAGCGGCGGCGTCGTGATGGACAGCATCCGCCTGCTGACACTGGAGAACATCGGCCTGAACAAGGTCCTCAGCATCGGCAACAAGCTGGACCTGAACGAGTGCGATTACCTCTCCTTCTTCCTGGACGATCCGGAGACCCGCATGATCGGCCTCTACCTGGAGCACGTCTCCGACGGCCGCCGCCTGCTGGAGATCGCCCGGAGCGCCCGGAAGCCCATCGTCGTCCTCAAGGCCAACCGGACGCCGGCCAGCCGCGAGATCGCCAAATTCCACACGACCGCGCTGGCGGGGGACGACGAGGTCGCCGAGGCCGCCTTCTGGCAGGCGGGGATGCACCGGGTGGAGACCCTGGGCGAGATGATGGAGGTCTTCAAGGCCTTTCTCCTGCCTCCCATGGCGGGAGACCGCATCGGCGTTCTCTGCCGCTCCGGCGGCCAGGGCGTCGTTCTGGCGGACGCAGTCCACCGCGCCGGATTCCGCCTGGCCCAATACTCCGATGCGGTGTACGACACGATCCGCCGGGAAACCCGGGCGGGGGTCATCCGGATGACGAACCCCCTGGACCTGGGAGACGTCTTCGATACCCGCTTCTACACCCAGGTGCTCGAAAAGGCGCTCCAGGAGCCCGGCGTGGACGGCGTGGTCTTCGGCCAGACCTACCTGCACAGCGTGCACATCCCCGAGACGCAGGCGCTCATCCGCTCCGCCCTGGAGCTGCAGGAGCGCTACAACAAGCCCGTGGTCATCTACGTGATCGCCAGCCGGAAATTCCATTTTACCCTGAAGCAGACCTGCAGCCTTCCGCTCTTCTCGGACGCCCGGCAGGCCCTCTCGGCCCTGGCGGTCTCCCGCCGCTATCACCTGCGCCGGCAGGAGATCGACCGCCAGCCCCGGGAAACCGTTTTCTTCAGCGTCCCTCCCTCCCCGGCGGAAGGCCCGGATCGCTTCCTGCCTCCGGAAGAGGCCTTCCCGCTCCTCGCATCCTGCGGAATTCCCCACCCGCCGTTCACCGTCGCCGGGAATCACCGGGAGATCCTGGAGGCGGCGCGGGGCATGGGCTACCCCGTCGCCCTGAAAACGGCCAACCCGGCGGTGCTCCACAAGACCGAGACCGGGGGCGTGCGGCTGAACTTAGAGGATGAGCGGGCCCTGGAAGAGGCCCTGGAAGGAATGGCCGGTCCCTGGCTGGTGCAGAAAATGGCATCTCCGGGCCGGGAGGTCATCGTGGGTGGCAGGCAGGACCGGGAATTCGGCCCGCTGGTCCTCTTCGGCCTCGGCGGAATCCTGACGGAGGTCCTGCGGGACGTGGCCCTGCGGGTGGCGCCGCTGACGGAAGAGGAGGCGGGGTCGCTGATCGGGGAGACCCGGGGGGCGGCCCTGCTGAAGGGATTCCGGGGGGAGCCGCCGGCGGACCTGGATGCCCTGCGGAAGCTGATCGCCGCGGTCTCCCGTCTCCTGGCGGATCACCCGGAGATCCGGAACCTCGACATGAACCCGGTCCTGGTTTACGGGGAGGGCCGGGGCTGCTGCGCCGTGGATGTGAAGATTCAGGCGTCCCCGACACGGACGCTTCAGGCCGTCAAGTCGCCGTAGAACTCGATGCGGCGGTCGTCCAGGAGCACGTTGTGGGCGTTCAGGCGCTTGTCCCGGACAGCAGCCACGTCGATCGGAGCGCTCCCGATCTCTTCCTCGCCGGCTCCGGCCCGATAGAGGAGATTGGCCTGGGGACCCGTGATCTGGCTGCGGCCCGTGTAGAGGCAGAACTTCCCGCCCCGCTTCTCCGAACCGACACGGTTCGCCGTCACGGCGTAAAGCCGGTTTTCCAGGCAGCGGGTGATCATGGCGTCCTGGCAGAAGGGCATGACGAGGTTGGCGCAGTGGGCCACCACGTCGGCGCCTTTCAGGGCCAAGATGCGCATTGACTCGGGGAAGAACCAGTCGAAGCAGATCATGATCCCGACCCGGCAGGAGCCGATGTCGTAAACCGTGAAGGGCCGGTCGCCCGGGTCGAACCAGAGCTTCTCCTCGTGGAAGAGGTGGATCTTCCGGTAGGTCTCCACCCGGCCACCTGGAGACACCAGGACGGCGGCGTTGTAGCATTTCCTCCGGTGCCGTTCGATCAGTCCCGCCACGATGTGGACGTTCCGCTCCGCCGCGACTTCCAGCAGGACCTCCGTCGTCCTTCCCTTCGGAACCGTCTCGGACAGCTCCCGGACCTCCTCCTTGGACGTGAAGAGGTATCCCGTGTTGAACAGCTCAGGCAGGACGATCAGGTCCGCGTCGCAGCGGCGGATCATCTTCACGGCCCGCTCGACATTTCCCTCCACGTGGCCGAAAACCGGCCTGGTCTGAACAAACCCGACTCTCATGATTCGATTCCTCCCGGACGTCCATGAATCACCGCCGGCGTGCAAGCCCCGGCGACAGGAGCGATATAGCACAGGGGCCGCCGGGACAAAACAGAAAAGCCGCGGCACACAGCCGCGGCTTTTCTTATCAGGCCACCGGTCGCGTCCCGTCCTTCCCGGCCGGGACGCGCCGTTGGAAACACAATGGTTGACGGTTACAGCATCTCGTAGATCGCCGCCGCACCCATGCCACCGCCGATGCACATGGAGACGATGCCCTTCTTCGCCTTCCGGCGCTTCATCTCGTGGAGCAGCTGGGCCGTCAGTTTGCCGCCCGTCGCTCCCAGGGGATGCCCCAGGGCGATGGCGCCGCCGTTGGGGTTGATGTCCCCGGCCCAGTAGCGGTCTTCGATCCCGAGGAGACGGCAGCAGGCAATCGCCTGGGAGGCGAAGGCCTCGTTGACCTCGAAGACGTCGATGTCCTTCGCGGTCAGGCCGGCCATTTTCAGGACCTTGGGAATCGCGTAGGCCGGGCCCATGCCCATCTCCTCCGCCTTGCATCCCGCCACGGCAAAGTAGGCCAGCCGTGCCAGGGGCTTCAGACCCAGCTCCTTGGCCTTCTCGGCCGACATGAGCAGGGAGAATGCCGCGCCGTCGGTCATCTGGGAGGCGTTGGCCGCCGTGATGACGCCGCCCGCCTTAAAGGGCGACTTCAGCTTGGCCATGTCCTCCAGCCTCACGGGCCAGCGCACGCCGTCGTCGGTGTCGAAGACGACCTTCTCGCGGATCCGCTTCCCGTTCTTGTCCCTCTTGTACTTGAAGGCCTCGATGGGAATAATCTCTTCCTTGAACTTGCCGGCCTTGATGGCCTCATAAGCCCGGCGGTTGCTCTCCACGCCCATCTTGTCCATGTCTTCCCGGGAGACATTGTAGCTGACCGCCACGTTCTCCGCGGTGATGCCCATGGAAACGTACACATTGGGCTGGCCGCCGTCGAAATTCCACTCGGGGTTCGGGCGGAAAATGCTGCCGCCCATGGGGATGTGGGACATGGTCTCGCAGCCGCCGGCGATGATGATATCGGACCAGCCGGCCCGGATCTTCGCCGTGGCGTCAGCGATGGACTGCACGCCCGAGGAGCAGAAACGGTTGATCGTCATGCCGGACACGCTGATCGGCAGACCGGCACCGATAGCGAGCACCCGGCCATAGTTCATGCCCTGCTCGGCCTCCGGGAAGGCGCAGCCGACGATCAGGTCGTCCACATCTTCCGGCTTCACCGCGGGCACCCGCGCCATGAGGCCTTTGATCACCTGGAAACCGATCTCGTCTCCTCTCGTTGCGGCAAGGCCGCCCCTCTTATAACGTCCACCAGGACTTCTGACCGCTTCGACAATCACAGCATCAGTCATGATATTCCTCCTTAGGATGCGCGGGCGAAGGAGCCCGCGTCATTGTTGAAATTGCTACTAGTTCCGGAGCGGCTTGCCCGTGGTGAGCATGTGCATGATCCGGTCCTGGGTCCTTTTCTCGCCGCAGAGGGAGAGGAAGGCTTCCTTTTCGAGATCCAGGATTTCCTGCTCCGTAACGTACGTCCCTTCTGCGCAGTCGCCGCCGGAGAGGATGTAGGCCACCTTCCGGCCGACGTGGACGTCGTAGTCCGATGCATAGTTGCCGTGGCGCATGTTGTACAGGACGCCGTTGGCCATCCCGCGGAAGTTCTCACCCATCACGGGAATAAGAGCCGGCCGCGGCGGTTTGTAGAACATGGACAGGCCGAGAACGACCTGCTTGGCATCCCAGAGCTGCTGATCGCGGTTGAGGCTGATGCCCTCGGTCTTGCGGATGTATCCCAGCTCCATGGCCTCCATGGCGCTGGTGGCGACCTTGGCGGTTCCGATGTTCTCGAAGGCCTTGGCCATGTGGAACTGCAGGTTGAGGCCCGCTTCGACGACGCCGTCGGGAAGACCCTCGGTAACGCGGACCAGGATTTCCTTGCATCCGCCGCCCGCGGGGATCACGCCGACACCGACTTCCACGAGGCCCATGTAGGTCTCGCCGCAGGGCTGGCAGCGGGCGCCGTGCATGGCGATCTCGCAGCCGCCGCCCAGGGCCAGTCCGGCCGGGGCAGTCACAACGGGTTTGGAAAGATACTTCATCCTCATGTTGGCGTTCTGGAAATTCGCGACCAGCGCCTCCAGGACGTCCCAGTCACCCTGCTGGATGGCCAGGAGGACCTTGAAGATGTTCGCACCGGCCGAGAAGGCCCGGGGATCGTGGTTGCCGACGACCATGCCGAGGAAGTCCTTCTCGACGATGTCGCAGCTCGTGTTGATCATCTCGATCACGCCGTCGTCCACGGCGTTCATCTTCGTGTGGAGCTCGAGGCACGCAACGCCGTCGCCGATGTCGATGAGGCTGGCGGAAGCGTTCTCTGCCACGACCTTCTTCTGCTCCTTCAGGCTGGGCAGGAGGATGATTCTCGGGTTCTCCTCCAGCTTGACGTAGCCCTTCTTGGCGAAATCATAGTAGTACAGGCCGTCCGCCTTCTTGGTGTAGAAGGACTCGCAGCCCGCTTTGAGCATGTCTTCGATCTTCTTGGGCACCTTCTTGCCCATCTTCTTCATGGCGTCCACGGCACTGCGGACACCCACGGCATCCCACGTCTCGAAGGGTCCGAGGGCGTGGTTGTAGCCCCACTTCATGGCATTGTCGATCTCCACGACCCGGTCGGCGATCTCGGGAATCCGGTTCACCGCATAGATGAAGTTGTTGCAGAGGTATTCCCGGATCAGGTCCGAGGCCTTGTCCTTCCCGTTGAAGACGATCTTCATCGATTCGGCAATGCCGAGGTCGGAAGCCTTCTTGGCAGCACTGACGGACTCGTACTTGGGCTTCGTGGGCGCCACGTACTCGAGGGAATTGTAGTCCAGCACCAGCTTGACCTTCTTGCCCTTCTCGTCCTTGGTCTTCTTGTAGAAGCCCTGCTTGGTCTTGTTGCCGAGCCACTTCTTCTCCATCATCTTGTCCATGAATCCCGGCGGGATGAAGAGGTCCCGGGACTCATCGTCGGGCACGGCGGCATGGAGGTTCTTCATGACGTGGTAACCCGTGTCGAGGCCGACCAGATCCAGGGTACCGAAGACGGCGGTGCCGGGACGGCCGACGGCCTTGCCGATGACGGCGTCCACTTCCTCCACCTTCAGGCCCTTCTGGACCATCAGCGCGACGGCGTTGGAGATGTCGAAGACGCCGATGCGGTTGCCGATGAAGTTCGGGACATCCTTGCAGACCACGACGCCCTTCCCGAGGACTTCCTCGCAGAATTTGATCATGAACTCGACGACTTCCTTCTTCGTCTCCTTGCCGGGAATGACCTCGAGAAGCTTCATGTACCGGGGCGGATTGAAGAAGTGGGTGCCCAGGAAGTGCTCCTTCAGCTTTTTGCCGAAGTTGGCGGTGATGTCCTTGATGGGAAGGCCCGAGGTGTTCGTCGTGACGATGCAGCCGGGCTTCACGATTTTTTCGACCTTGGCGAACAGGTCCTGCTTGATCTTCAGGTTCTCGACGACGACTTCGATGACCCAGTCCACGTCGGCCAGCCACTTCAGGTTGTCCTCGAAGTTGCCGATCTTGATCATGGAGGCGTTTTTCTTGGAGTAGAAACTCGCCGGCTTGGATTTCGTGACGCCGGCCAGCCCGCCTGCGGCAAAGCGGTTCCGCCAGGCGGGACTCTTCTCGGTCAGCCCGGCCTTCTTATCGGCTTCGGTGAGCTCGAAGGGGACGATGTCGAGCAGACAGCACTCGATCCCCGCGTTGGTCAGGTGGGCGGCAATGGTGGCCCCCATGACCCCGGCTCCCAGAACAGCGGCTTTCTTGATCTGATATGACATGTCTTTCCTCCTTGTGAAAATCGGTAGAGCGGAACGTTATGCCGAGAAGCACTCGTCGGCGATCTCGATGGGAACCTTCTCCCCTTCCTTGATGAGATCGCAGCGTGCCTTGACCGTCGAGAGCATCTCCACGGCGAAGAACTTCGCCGACATGATCTTTCCCTGGTAGAAGGCCACATCGGGATTCGTGTGCACCAGCGCGCGCTGCTTCCCAACGGTGTCGGCGCCGTTCGCCTCGTACAGAGCGGTCAGTTTCTCTTCCGCGATCAGCGCACCCTGGGTGAGCAGCCAGCCCAGGACCACGTCCCCGAAGATTTCCAGGTAGGTGGAGGCGTTCAGGACGGGCAGCAGGAAGCTCGAGCTCTTGCCGTAGCCGGCGAAGGCCATGGTCAGGTCGATCAGGGCGTTCCCCGCTATTTCCAGCTTGCCGGCGTATTTGCCCAGCTCCTTGGAAGCCTTTGCCTTGCCGATGGTCGCCATGATCTCGCCGGCCAGGTTCATCACGTTCGCGCCCTTGTTGGCGCCCAGCTTGCGTCCCACCAGGTCGAGGGCCTGGATGCCGTTGGTTCCCTCGTAGATGGCGGCGATCTTGACGTCCCGCATGTACTGCTCCACGGGGTATTCACTGCAGTAGCCGTATCCGCCGAAGGCATCGACGGCCTTGGAGCAGACCATCAGCGCGATGTCGGAGGAGAAGGCCTTGCAGATCGGGGTCAGGAGCTCCAGCATGCCGAACCACTTCTTGGACTCAGCACCCTGCGTCACATGGGACATGTCCAGGCAGAAGGATGCGTAGAGGTTCAGGGCCCGGAGCCCTTCCACGTAGGATTTCATCCACATCAGGTCCCGGCGGATGTCGGGGTGCTTGATGATGGGAACGGCCTTGGCGTCGGGATTCTTCATCTCCCAGACGGGGGTCATCTGGATGCGCTCGCGGGTGTAGGCCAGGGCCTGCTCGAAGGCCGCCGTGGCGTGCCCCAGGGACTGCATGCCAACTTCCATCCGGGCCTCGTTCATCATCTGGAACATGACCCGCATTCCCTCGCGCTCCTTGCCGAGGAGCTCGCCGATGCACTTTCCGTCCTCACCGAAGTTCAGCGTACAGGTGGCACTGCCCTTGATGCCCATCTTGTGCTCGATGTTTCCCGTTTTGACGTCGTTGAATTCACCCAGGGAGCCGTCGTCGTTCACCCGGTACTTGGGCACGATGAAGATGGAGATGCCCGCCGTCCCTGGGGGATCCCCTTCGATGCGCGCCAGGACGGGATGGACGATGTTATCGGTCAGGTCGTGATCGCCGCAGGAGATGAAGCACTTCGTCCCGGTGATGAGGTACTTGCCGTCGGGAAGGCGCTTGGCGCTCGTCTTCAGGGCGCCGACGTCGCTGCCTGCGCCGGGCTCGGTGAGACACATGGTGCCGCCCCACTTGCCTTCATACATCTTGAACATGTACTTGTTCTTCTGCTCCTCCGTCCCGAAGGTCTGGATCAGGGCGGCGGCGCCGTTGGTCAGGCCGGGATACATCCAGAAGGCGAAGTTGGACGCCGAGATGAGCTCGGAGCAGGCGTTGCCAATCACGTGAGGCACTCCCTGCCCGCCGACCTCGGGGTCGCGAATCATGGCGAGCCATCCGCCTTCGCAGTATTTCTTGTATGCATCGTGAAAGCATTTCGGAACGAAGACCTTGCCGTCCTTGAAGGTGCAGCCCTCGTTATCCCCTTCCTTGTAAGTGGGCTCGATGACGTTGGCGCAGAGTTTCTCCGCCTCATTGAGCATCATCAGGATGTCTTCCTTGGAGAAAGCAGAAAACTTCTCGGTGGCGAACAGCTTTTCAATCCCGAGCTGTTCAAAAAGGACAAACTGCTGATCTCTCCCGTTTACCAGCTTGCTCATAACAACCTCCTTCCCAAATGTCCGTTACGTTTACCAATGACTGACGACGTTTCCGCCCCATGCTTGTTTCAGGGGTGAAACGCCGATTCTACCGGTCCGCTCTTCCGCCTGCAGCCGTCATCACCGGACTTTCCGTCGTTGCCTCCCGGGCGGACAGACCGCGAATGACTTCGCGGATCCCCTCTTCGACGGTGGTTCGGATGCGCTCCTCTCTGCGAGCCTCCTGCCCCGTGAAGATATGCAGGGAGATGATTCCATTGAGAAGACCCCATATGACGTCGCGGTTCAGGCGGAGGTTCATCGTTGACGGGAACTCCCCCCGTTCCACCCCGTACTGGAAGATTTTCTCAATGATGCTGACAGTCTTGTTGGTGGTTTTGACGATGTGGCGGTTCAGCTCTTCCGGAAGGTTCATGTGCTCCGTGTGAAGCATGAAGGTCATGAGAATCCGGAACAGCTCCTTGTCGCCCAGGAAAAAATTGATGTAAATTCGGGCCAGTTCGACGAGAAGATCGGACGCCGTTACTCCGGTGCGGAACAGATTGGCGATTCCCTTGTGGAACTTGTCGATGTCGCTCAGGAGGATCTGTGTGTAAATCTCCTCCTTGCTGTTGAAGTAGAGGTAGATGGAACCTTTGCTGAGCTCGGCCTTGTGGGCGATGCTCTCAACCGTTACCGGCTTGAAACCTTTTTCAAAAAAGAGCTTCCGGGCTGCCTTGAGGATGGCCGCCCTCCGGTTTTCCTTCTCCCGCCTTCTCCGCTCTTCGAGCCCCACGCTGTTTCCCCGGAGATGAATGACCGCAGGTATTTCGTGTGAATAACGGTCATTTACTGACCGATGGTCAGTTCGTGAACCGTCTACCCGATTGATCCGGTGCTGTCAAGCGAAAATGTTCGCGATTGCTTTTCCTCAAGGATTCCCTTATGAAAGGCGCAAGCCGCCCTCGGGCTGTCAACGTTGCCTCATCCCCGGCGCGGTGCAGGAGTGACCCTTTGAAAGCGGAAACGATACGGATTATTGACGTTTGGACGGGAAAGGGAATCTGTTTTTTCCTCACAGCGCTGCGGCGCCTGACGGACGCATTCAAGCAACGCGCCGCCTCTCCTCCGCCCGTCAGGAAAATCCTCTTCATCAAGCTCATCGAACAGGGGGCGACGGTCCTGGCCTACAGCGCCATCCGGCGGGCCATCGATCAGGTCGGCCGGGAAAACACGTATTTCATGGTCTTCGAGGAGAACCGGGAGATCCTGTTTATCCTGGACCTCCTGCCGGAGGAGAACGTGCTGATCATCCGGAACAGGGACTTCCCGACCTTCACGCGGGATATCCTGGCCGCCCTGATCCGGATCCGGAGGCTGGGGATCGACGCGACGGTAGATCTCGAGTTCTTTGCCCGCGCCTCGGCCATCATTTCATACCTGACAGGAGCGGAACGGCGGGTGGGCCTCCACCGCTTCACCAGTGAGGCCCCCTACCGGGGTGACCTGATGACCCACCGGGTGCAGTACAATCCCTACCTTCACACGGCAAAGGCCTATCTTCTCCTGGTGGACGCGCTGGCGAGGGAGCCGGGAGAAGTCCCGCTGTCCAAGGTTCCGGAAGGGGAATTGGCGGTCACGGCTCCCCGTTTCCAGCCGACCGGGGAGGAGACCGAACGCCTGAAGAAGCGCCTCTCGGAAATGCCGCAAACGGCGGAGAAAGGCCCTCTCGTTCTCCTGAATCCCAACGCCGGCGATCTTCTTCCCCTGCGGAAATGGTCCCTGGAAAACTTTTTCGACCTCGGGTGGAAAATCCTGGAGGCAAGACCGGATGCGAGGCTGATCATAACCGGTGCCCCTTCGGAGGCGGCGGCGGCGGAGAATCTGTGCTCCCGGATCGGATCGAGCCGGGCCGTATCGCTGGCCGGAAAGACGACGCTACGGGAACTCCTGGTCCTGTATACGCTCGCCGACGTCCTGGTGACCAACGACAGCGGTCCCGGCCATTTCGCATCCATGACGGACATCGACAACGTGGTCCTCTTCGGACCGGAAACACCCCGTCTCTTCGGCGCCATCGGAGGGCGGCCCCATACGATCTACGCGAAGCTCGCCTGCAGCCCCTGCGTGAACGCCTTCAACCACCGCTTTTCACCCTGCCTTGACGGCCGGTGCATGCAGGTCATCACGGTGGAGGAGGTCCTCCGGACGGTCCTCGACTGCCTTGAACAGAGGTAGAGCGCGTCTGGAACCGCTTCCTGAAGGAGCGGAATACTTCCCTGTCTCTTCATTTCCGTGCAGAAGCAATAAGGGTGATTACCGGCGGATCGAGGGGGAGACTCCCGGCGGCACGACCAGGGCCTGCTCCAGGTTTCGCCGGGCTTCCCGGTAATCCGGCTGAAGCCGCAATGCCTCCTGGAACAGGGGAACCGCCTCGGACGGGCGGCCCTGCGAGGCCACGGCGGCACCTAAGTTGTTCCAGTATTTCGCCACAGCGGGCCGAAGGACAACCACCTTCCGAAACTGCACCTCCGCATCCTTGAGACGCCCCGCCCCCATCAGTGCAACACCGAGGTCGTTTCTGGCCCGGGCATCTTCCCGCAGTGCCAGGGAGGCCTCCAGATGGCGGATTGCATCGATGGAGAGGCCCCGCTCGTGAAGGGCCAGCCCCAGGGCGTGGTGGGCCTTGTAGTTTCGCTCGGTCACCTCCAGGGTGTGCCGGAAGAGCGTCTCCGTGCTTTTCCAGTGGGAGGCCTGGTGCCAGGAAAGCAGGGTACAGGCGGCCAGGATGAGAATCCCGGCCGGAACGGCGATCCTCCGGCCTGCGCCGGGCCGTCCGGACCCGCCCGAAGCCCCCCAGGCCAGCATGATGGCCGGGCCGATCAGGGGAATGTACATGAACCGGTCCGCCATGGCGATGCTCCCGATCTGGACGATCCCGCTCACGGGCACCAGGGTTCCCAAGTACCAGAGCCAGCCGACGCCCAGCCAGGGACGGCGCCTCGCCATGGCAAAGACAACGATGCTGACCGCCGCCAGGACAATCCCTGAGAGGAGGACCTGCCCGGCCGGCCATTGGCCCGGATGCGGGTAGAAGGGGGCCAGGCCCGCCGGCCAGAAGAGGTGCCGGAGATAGGCGGTATAGGAGACCAGGGCATTGGCGATCCGGTCCGCCAGGGGATAGACGGCGTCGGGGCCGAGAGCCCCCGCCTGAAATTCGGCCCGGTAGGCCAGGATGGAAAATCCGGCGGAGATTGCCAAGAGCGGGACCTTTTCCAGAACCAGTCCTGTCCAGGAGGCCCTGCTGAATGCCCTTCTGCCCACGATCCCCAGGGTGGCCTCATCGCGGCGGAGCGGCCAGGCATCGAGGAGCAGGAGGACGAACGGCAGCGTCACGATCATCGGCTTGGCCATCAGCCCGAGAAGGAATACGACCAGAAGGAGTCCGTACCGCCAGGGACCGGGACGGAGCGCGTACCAGGCATAGACCGCCAGGGCGGTCATCCAGAAAAAGCCGCAGAGGACGTCCTTCCGCTCGGCCACCCAGGCCACGGACTCGACGTGGAGCGGGTGCACGGCGAACAGGCCCGCCACGAAAGCGCTCCGCCACGGGGCGCCGGTCATGCGGCACAACGCCAGGAACAGAATCACCGTGGACAGTCCATGGAACAGGACGTTCGTCCAGTGGTATCCGCCCGCCCAGTCTCCATACAGATGAACATCCAGCATCAGGGAAAGCCAGGTCAGGGGGTGCCAGAATCCCGCATCGAGGGTCGAGAAGGCCCAGGCGACGGAGGGACCCGTCAGGCCGGAGCGGACATGGGCATTTGCGGTAACGTAAATGTTGTCGTCGAAATGGATAAACCCGAAACCGCCCGTCTGGCCGAAGACGATCAGGACCAGGAGGAACAGCGACACCGCCAGGGCGGCCTCGACTCCCCTGCCAAGCATCCACGCACCCCGGAATCCATCGCCATTCCGAAGCCGAATCCTCATGTCTCTCTTCCCGTCCGGGTCCTGCGGCGGCGGAGGACTCCCTTCCATGCGCTCCATACGGCCAGGACCGTCCACGCCGTCACGGAAATCCACGCCCCCGCAAGAAACGTTCGCGGCCGGTACCGGAGTGCAAAGGCATGCTCGCCCGGAGGCAGGGAAACCGCCATCAGCGTGTGGTCGGCCGGTATGATCCTGTATGATGCCGTTGTCTGTTTTCCCAGCGGCTCGATCCGCCAGCCGGCGCTGTAATTTTCCGCGATGAGCAGGATTGCCGGCCGGTCCGTTCGGGCCGTGACCACCCTGCGGCTGCCTCCGTCATCCCGGATGGAACTATCCCCGGCAGGCGGGGGCGAACCCGCCGGAAAACCGGGGGTCTCCTCCAGGATCACGGTCCTCCGGGGATCGAAAGACGGCTCCGCCAGGAGGGCCAGCGCCTCGTTTCGCGTCTTCGCCGCCTTCCAGTCCGTCAGCAGCCGGACCCTCGGGAGGCCGGCGTCCATCTCCCGGACGGCCATTCCGTCTCCGGCTGGAAGCAGGATGAAGCGGACCCCCAGGAGATCCCAGAGCGGATGGTACGTGTGCAGGGGCAGGTAGGTCGAGGCCCGGTCGGGGTTCACCCCCTGCGTGACGGCCATGAACTCGGCATACCGCTTCAGGACCATCGGCCCGTACCCCCAGATGTCACGGCTCCCCGTCGACATGGCCGAGTTGGGGAGGACCCGGTTGAGCACCCGGTAATCCCCGGTCCTGGATGCATAGAATTCCCGGAACTGCGGGATGCGCGTCTCCCGGTAGTGAAACACGGGGCGGCTGATCCAGGCAAAGACGAATCCCTCCAGCACGACCAGGACCAGGAGAAGATGGACGGCCCGGACATTCGTCCGGGCGAGCCGGAGCAGGAGGGCCGTAACCAGCAGGACCATCGCCGCCGCCAGGACGCTCCGGGCGGCGAAGCCCGCCGCCTGCGCCACAAATGCCGGGTCCCGGTACAGCGCCGCCGGCAGATAGGACTCCCCCGTTCCGGCGACTCCCAGGACCAGACGCGTCCAGAGCCCTTCCGCCGTTCCGTTCGAAGAGGCATGGAACAGCCAGAGAGAGGAGGCCAGGAGGCCAAGGCCCGCCAGGCACACCAGAAGGATCCCGGCCCGGGGGAATGCCCGGCGGCGGATCAGGGCGTCCAGGCCGATTCCGGACAGGAGGGCCAGGAAGACCACCGCCTGGAATGCGAATTTCGAGGTCCCTCGAAAGGAGCTGAACCCGGGCAGCCACCCGTACAGGAGAGAAAACAGGGGGGTGTGCGCCCCGAGGGCCAGGACGGCCATGATCAGCACCAGCGGCAGGGCATGCCGTTTTTGATCCTTCCCGCCGCAGACGGCCCCGTATACCGCCAGCACCAGCCCGGCGGCGCCGGTGAAGAGACACATCTCCCAGAGGTAGCAGCGGCCCCAGTACGGCAGCGTGGTGATGTCGCCGAAAAAAAACGGGACCGCCAGCGTCAGCAGGTTTTCCGGGGGCAGGCTGAACATCGCTGCGAATTCGAAAGACATCCCCGCCGAACGGACGCTCTCCGCGCCTGCCGCCAGGCTGGGAAAGAGATGAAACGCGCTCAGGGCGACCGCTCCCGCCGGGATTCCGCACAGGGCGGCCAGGGCCTTCCACCTCTTGCCCTCGGGGGCGAAACGGATATGGAGGGCAACGTACAGGGATGCAGCCAGGGCCGTATAGTAGACATACTGGTACTGGCACGTGAGGATCTGCATGGCCGTAACAACCGCTCCGCCCGCCACCGCGGCGGGAGCCGGACGATCCAGAATGGCGTCCACCGCCAGGAAAAGAAGGGGAACCCACGCCATGGCGAAGAGATTGCCCATGTGCCCGGCAAAGAGGTGAAGATAGAAAGAACCGGAAAACATGAGCAGGATGCCGCTTGCCAGGGATGCCAGGGGATGAAGCCCCCGATAGGCCGCCCAGAGATACATCGAGAAGCCGATCAGGAAGACATGCAGCGCGATCTGCACGTTGACGGCCTTGGCCAGCGGGAGCACCAGGCCGAGCAGAATGGAGGGATAAAGCGGCGTGGACAGGTTCGGCGTCCCCGAGAACACATGGGGATTCCAGAGCGGCAGGTTTCCCCGGGCCAGTTCCCGCAGTTGGTATTCCAGCCCCGACATTTCCCCGGAATACAGGTCCAGGTATTTTGCCGAGAGAACGATGTCGTCGCCCGTGAATAGAACATCGGCAAGCAGGGCGACGGTCAGGACCAGGAAGACGAGCAGGGCGTGACGCCAGGTGAAGGCATCCCCCAGGCCGCCACGAATATCCGGTGTCTCGTTCACGTCAGAATCCACTCCCCCTCACCGAACGGTCCGGTCGCCGCCCGCCTCCGCCGTCACACGCTCCAGGTTCAACCGGGCATCCCGGTAATCCGGCCGAATTTCCAGCGCCTTCCGGAAGAACCCGGCCGCTTCGCCCAAACGCCCGCTTTGTGCAGCCAGGATCCCCTTGTTGTTGTATGCCTCCGCAAAACGCGGATGGATCTTCAGGGCTCTGTCATACCACAAGACCGCCTCATTCCGATCCCCTTTCTCTGTCAGCGCGACTCCCAGGTTGAAGGCCGCTTCCGCATAATCCGGCCTTATCTTCAGTGCCTCCCGCAGGGGTCCGACGGCCTCACCGCCTTTGCCGGCCCGGGTCAGGGCGGCCCCCAGGTTGTTCTGCACCAGGGCGTTGTGCGGCTCCACCCGGGCGGCATGACGGAAGACGGAGACGGCGTCCCGCCAGACATCCACCTGGCATCGGCTGACCATGGACAGGATCGCCAGCAGAAGGACTGCGGCGGCAACGAAGAGAATTCCGGATCGTTTGGGGAACCGGGATCGGATCAAGTTCGCTCCACCCCAGGCCACCATCAGGAACAACCCGATGGACGGGATGTAGGCATAGCGGTCCGCCATGGCATGGGAACCGATCTGCACGATCCCGATGACGGGAAGCAGGACGATCAGGAACCAGAACCAGCCCGTCGTGAGATAGGGACGATTGCGGAAAGCCTTCAGAACGGCCAGCGTGACGGCCGCCAGGAGGACGGCGGATCCGGCGGTCACCCACAGCGGCCAGCTCCCGGGATGGGCATAATGGATGGACAGGTCGGACGGCCAGAGCACATGGCCCAGGTACCGCGCATACGAAACAAGGGCGTTTCCGAGGCGGTCGGAAAGGGGAAACGCCTCCAGGGGCTTCAGGGCACCCGTCCTGGCCTCGGCGAAGAAGGTGACGGCGACGACGCCCGCGGCCATCGCCAGCAGGGGCACCTTCTCCAGCAGCGCCGCCTTCCAGGAAACGGGGCGAAAGCGCCGTCCCGCTTCCGGTGCGACGTTTTGTTTCCCCCCTCCGGCTTCCAGGCGCTTCAGCGGCCAGAGATCGAGGAGGAGGAGAACCAGGGGCAGGGTGACCACCATGGGTTTGGCCATCAATCCCAGGAAAAAGAACGCCGCCAGGGCTCCGTAGCGCGTCAGGCCGGGCCGGAGGGCGTACCAGCCGTAAATCCCCAGGGTAGCAACCCAGAAGAAAGCACTCAGCACGTCCTTGCGGGCCGCCACCCAGGCCACCGGCTCCACCTGGATGGGATGCACGCCAAAGAGGGCCGCCGCAAAGGCACTCGGCCCGATCCTTCCGGTCAGATCGGAAAGAACGGAAAACAGGAGGAGCGTTGTGAGGAGATGCAGCAGAAGGTTCGTCCCGTGGTACCCGGCGGGATGAAAACGGAACAACTGGGCGTCCGCCATGAGGGAAAGCCAGGTCAGGGGGTGCCAGAATCCCGCGTCGGTCGCCGTAAACGCCCAGCGGACCCCCTCACCCGACAGCCCTCTCATGACGTGCGGGTTGTCCGTGACATAGACATGGTCGTCATAGTGGATGAACCCGTTCCGGACCACGCCGTGAAAGGACAGCAGGACCAGCGCCGCCAGGGCGAGGAAGACCAGGGCCCTCCCGTGCGGGAACGGGGAAGAAGCCCTCATTTCTCCCTCAGCCGATTCCACTGCTCGCGCACCTGCTCGTGGCGGGGATCGATCCGGATGGCATCGCCGAATGCCCGTCCCGCCTCATCCCGCCGCCCCAGCTCCAGGAGGGCCATCCCGAGGCCGCTGTAGGTTTCCGCCTTTTCGTGCCCCAGGCGAAGGGCCGCGCGGTACTCATAGGCGGCATCCTCGTAGGAGCCCATTCGGTAGAGCGTACTGGCCAGGTTGCTGTGATATCCGCCGTCGGAAGGAAAGCGGCGAATTGCCTCCCGGAAGTACTTCTCGGCCTCCCGGTACTCGCCTTTGTGGAACAGCGCACTCCCCAGGTTGCTGTATACGAGGGAATACTCCGGGTTCATCGCCAGGGACGCCCGGAAATGGGACAGCGCCTCATCCATGTTTCCCTCGTGATACCAGGCCAGACCGAGATTGTTCTCGGCAATGTAGTTTCCCTTCGTCACCTTCAGGGCATGCCCGAACAGGGTGAAGCTGTTCCGCCAGTGCCCAAGCTGCACCCAGGAACCGGCGGCCAGGGCGGCGATCAGGATCAGGGACGTCCCGAGCAGGAAGGACTTCCGGACGTTCCATGCCGCCGCTGCGTCCGCGACGCCCCAGACGATCGCCAGGTACAGGCCGATCATCGGCAGATAGGTGTAGCGGTCCGCCAGGGCATGGGGCCCCACCTGGATCAGCCCGATCATCGGCACCAGTGCCCCCAGATACCACAGCCACCCCACCGGGAGATAGGGGAAACGTCGGCCTTTGAGAGCGACCAAAACGCTGACCGCGGCCAGGACGGCCAGGGAAAGAAGGAGCGGACCCGCGGAGATCGTCACCGGATGGGGATAGAAAAAGGCGAGGTTCACGGGCCAGACCATCTTTCCCAGGTAGACGGCATAGGAGACCACGGCATTGGCGATCCGGGCTGTCATGGGAACGGCATCCAGGGAGGACAGGGCCCCGATCTTCTGCTCCGTGAAAATGACGAGGACCGAGGCGGCCGCCGCGAGAACGAGGAGCGGCAGCTTTTCCAGGAGCGCCCGGGACAGACGGACTTCCGGGAATCCGGTCTCCGTGGCGGCCAGGGAATCGGCCGGCCGGAACAGCCGCAGGCGCCGGAGGGGCCAGACGTCCAGGAGGAGCATCACGCACGGCAGGGTCACGATCATCGGCTTGGCCATCAGCCCCAGGGAATAGATCGCCAGAACCGGGAGATAGAGAAACGCACGGGGCCGCTTCGCATAAAAAGCGTAGGCCAGCAGGGTGGCCATGGCGAAGAACATGGAGAGGACGTCCTTGCGCTGCGCCACCCAGGCCACCGGCTCCACGTTGAGGGGATGAAGGCCGAACAGCGCCGCCACGACGGCGCTCCGCCCCGGGGCGCCGGTAGCCTTGAACAGAAACAGAAACAGGAGCAGGGTGCTTCCCAGGTGGAGGAGGGCGTTCGTCCGGTGGTATCCCCCGGCCCAGAGCCCGTAGAGCTGGGCATCCGTCATCAGGGACAGCCAGGTCAGGGGGTGCCAGAAACCGGCTTCGTCGTTCCGGAAGGCCCAATGGACGCCTTCCCAGGATAATCCGTCCAGAACCCGTTGATTTTCGGCCACATAGACCGTGTCGTCGTAGCGGATGAGTTTGAAGGTCTGCACCTGCCCGTAGACGGCCACCAAGGCCAGGGTCAGGATGAGGCAGAGAAGGAGTGGTAGCGATTTCCGGGTCGATGGCCGCATGACGGGGAAGTCCGGGAGCAGGATAAAAAAAGGGGTAAGACATATGCCCTACCCCTTTTCCGAGAACGCGGATGTTACGTCAGGGTGTAATCGCGCCGTCTGCGCCGACCGAGTAGGTCCTGCCGCCGCTGGCATGAACGGACGTGAGGCTCAGGCCGGACTGGGTCCCGGCAACGACTGTGGTGGTGACGAGGTTCGTGGACTTGAAGCCGTAGGACTGCAGGGCCGCGATGTCAGCGGTGGCGGCCGGCGAGTCGGAGAACAGGGCCTGGGCGGCCGTGTAGGCATTCTTCGCATCCGCCTTGGCCGACGCCTCATAACCCCTGGTCCTGTAGGCGGTGAACTGCGGGATGGCGATGGCTGCCAGGATGCCGATGATCGCGATGACGATCATGAGCTCGATCAGGGTGAAACCTTTCTGATTCTTCTTGCGGAACGCTTTCAGCATATCATTTCTCCTTTTCTTGAATTTGTTTGTTTCATGCTTGATGCCGAATGGAATGACTGCGGATTAACTCCCCCCTACCACCTCCTTTTCATCGCTGCTCTCTTGTATTGTCCATTTTGAAGACCGCAAATGAGTATGCAATCGGCATACCAAGAGAATGGACCATCATCATGTCGGCGCAACGCTCAAGAAATGCGGTGTTCTCTCCCCGGCATGCCCTTCCCCCTCCGATGAAGCGATCCCGGATCAGGGGAAATTACCCGCCTTTTTTCCGGGTCACCGGGGAAATTCACCGGATCTTCCTCCATTCGGCGAAACCATCCCCCTCCGGAAGCATGGGCAATCGTCTGGACGAATGGCGGTTTGTGCACCGATGTTGCAGATATCACCAAACTTTTCCTTTACAAGGAAATTCCATCTACGGTAATGATCCCGAACATCCCTCCGGAACCGCGCGTTCACGAAACGGCCGCGCCCCGGGATCACGGAGGGATGCCGTTCCGGGAAGGACCGATCATGTATGAAGTGACCATCACCCGTTCGTTCTCCGCCGCGCACACACTGCGGGACATCGGGGGCAAGTGTGAATCCCTCCACGGACACAACTTCCGTGTGGACGTAACCGTGGCGGGAGAATCGCTGGACGGCGAAGGCCTGCTCATCGACTTCCGGCTGCTCAAGCGCTGGACGGACGAGACGCTGGAGACGCTGGACCACAGGCATCTCAATGAAATGGATTTTTTTGCAGGGATCAACCCCTCGTCGGAGAACCTGGCAAGATGGATTCACGATTGCCTCGCGGGCAGGATCGATTCGGACCGGGTCCGGGTTTCCCGGGTGGCCGTCTGGGAATCGGAAGACGCCCGGGCCGTCTATGAGAGAGGGACAGACCGGCGACACTCATGATTGACGTACAAAGCCAGCATGATCACCGGAAGATCGACATCCGGAAGGTGGGGGTCAAGGGCATCAAGTATCCCGTCATCGTCCTCGACAAAGCCCAGGGCACCCAGCCCGTGAACGCCACCATCAGCATGTACGTCAACCTCCCGCACCACTTCAAGGGGACCCACATGAGCCGCTTCGTGGAAATCCTCAACGAGTTCCGCGGGCAGGTCAACATCCGGACGCTGCACATCATCCTGGAGAAGGTGCGGGAGAAACTGCGGGCGGAATCGGCCCACATGGAGATTTCCTTTCCCTACTTCATCGAGAAAGAGGCTCCCGTGACCGGGGCGAAGAGCCTGATGGAATACAACTGCACGTTTTGCGGGCAGAACAGCGGCGGCCGCTCGGATTTTCTGGTCTCCGTCGTGGTGCCCGTGAACACCGTCTGTCCCTGTTCGAAGGAGATCAGCAACCGGGGCGCCCACAACCAGAGGAGCATGGTAACGGTCAAGGTGCGGTTTCGGAAGTTTTTCTGGATCGAAGACCTGATCCGGATCGTGGAGGAAGCGGGAAGCGGCGAGGTTTACTCCCTCCTGAAACGTCCGGATGAGAAATTCGTGACCGAGAAGGCCTACGAAAACCCTATGTTCGTGGAGGACGTGGTCCGCAACGTAGCCACGCAGCTCAACAGGAACGACAACTTCCCCTGGTACAGTGTGGAAGCGGAAAATTTCGAGAGCATTCACAACCACAGCGCCTATGCATACCTGGAGAAGGACTCCTGAGGACAGGACATCCGGGCGCTGACCGGAAGGGAGCCATGGAAACGCCCAATCCATTCTTCAACCTGTACCGGCACGGGTTTCTCCGCACGGCGGTCTGCATCCCGGAAGTCCGGGTCGCCGATCCGTCGTTCAACGCGGAAAAAACCATCGAAATGGCCCGCCGGGCCCATGAGGGACAGGCCGTCCTGGCCCTTTTTCCCGAGCTGGGCTTGACGGCATACTCCAATGAGGACCTCTTCCACCAGGACGCCCTCCTCGAGAGCTCCCTGGCCGGCCTTCGGAAAGTGCTGGACGAGACGGCAACCCTCAATCCCGTTCTCGTCGTCGGTATGCCTCTCCGGGTGGACTGCCGCCTGTTCAATTGCGGGATCGTGCTCCAGCGGGGCCGGATCCTGGGCGTCGCCGTCAAGTCCTACCTTCCGAACTACCGGGAGTTTTACGAAGCCCGGCAGTTCGCCCCCGCAGAAACCGCCTTTTCGCAGACCGTGGATCTCTGCGGGCAGGAGGGGATTCCCTTCGGGGCCGATCTCCTGTTCCGGGCCGTGAACGCACCGAACGTTCAACTCTTCATGGAACTCTGCGAGGACGTCTGGGTTCCCGTTCCTCCCTCCAGCTACGCGGCCATGGCAGGCGCTACGATCATCTGCAATCTCTCCGCCTCGAACATCACCATCGGCAAGGCCGAGTACCGCCAGAGCCTGGCCGCCAACCAGTCCGCCCGCTGCATCGCAGCCTATCTCTACGCTGCGGCGGGCCCGGGGGAGTCTACGACGGATCTGGCCTGGGACGGTCATGCCATGATTCACGAAAACGGGAACCTGCTTGCGGAATCGGAGCGGTTTGCGAGGAATCCCCAGATCATCTTCGCCGACCTGGACACGGACCGCCTGGTCCAGGACCGGATGCGCATGACGACATTCGGCCAGAACGCCAGGGCCAACCGGGATCGAATCGAGCAGTTCCGAACCATTCCCTTCCGCCTGGAAGCGCCGGACGGGAGAATCCTCCTGGAGCGCGACTACGCCCGCTATCCATATATTCCTGCGGACCCGGGCAAGCGGGACCAGAGATGCTACGAGGCATACAACATTCAGGTCCAGGGACTGGCCAAGCGCCTGAAGGCCTCGGGCATCCGGAACGTCGTCATCGGGATTTCCGGCGGGCTCGATTCCACCCATGCCCTCATCGTGGCCGCCCGGACAATGGACCTTCTGGACCTGCCGCGGACGAACATCAAGGCGTACACGATGCCCGGCTTCGCCACCACCGGCAGAACGCACCGGAACGCCCTCAAGCTGATGGAATCCCTCGGGGTCGAGGCCAACGAGATCGACATCCGCCCCAGTTGCCTCCAGATGCTGCGGGACATCGGTCACCCCTACACAGAGGGGGAAAAAGTTTACGACGTGACCTTCGAGAACATCCAGGCGGGTGAACGGACATCCCACCTCTTCCGCCTTGCCAACATGCGGGCGGCCATTGTCGTGGGGACGGGAGATTTGAGCGAACTTGCCCTCGGCTGGTGTACCTACGGCGTTGGCGATCACATGTCCCACTACAACGTGAATGCCAGCGTACCCAAGACGCTGATCCAGTATCTGATCCGCTGGGTGGCCCAATCCGGACAGTTCGCCGAGGAAACGAACCACATCCTGCTGGACATCCTGAATACGGAAATCAGCCCGGAGCTTGTCCCGGGCGAGGAAAACGGGGGCCCCGCACAGAAAACCGAGGATTTTGTCGGCCCGTACGAACTGCAGGACTTCAACAATTTCTACACCACCCGTTACGGCTACCTGCCGTCGAAGGTGGCCTTTATGGCCTACTGCACGTGGCGGGACAAAAACCGGGGGCTCTGGCCCGATGTGCCGCCGGAGAAGCAGCGAAGCTATTCCATCGGGGAGATCCGGAAGTGGCTGACGGTCTACCTGGAGCGCTTCTTCAAGACCAGCCAGTTCAAGCGATCCTGCATTCCCAACAGCCCCAAGGTAGGGTCCGGCGGGTCCCTGTCCCCCCGGGGGGATTATCGTGCTCCAAGCGACAGCGAGGCCTCGGCCTGGCTGGAAAATGCCCGGTGCATACCGGACGAAGAGTGAACATCCGGAGGAAACGCGAGACCCATGGCCGGCGAGCAGTTTCGGGATTTTGACGCGACGCGGCTCTTCTGCCCCGTCTGCCGCAGGGCCGTACCCGTCAGGAAGAGGCTCCTCCTGGTCCTGACGGAGGGCGAGAAATACGACTATACCTGCGCCGTCTGCGGCACCTCCGTTGGGGATAAAACCGTCACCCGGGCCGACGGAAGCAGGATTCTCATACGATAGGGAACCCCCTGTCCGAACCACCATTGGAGGGTTGCCCACACCAGGATCCACCCGGATTCTTTCCGGTCCGGACCGAAGAAGGATCGATCCGTTCCGGTTCCATCATGCAAAAAGGCCGTGACGGTCTGCGCCGCCACGGCCTTTTCCTGTTCTCTTCCTGCCTGATGAAATCCTTTATTCCTTACCTGCCGATGACGTAGCGGTAGGGATCGATGACATCCCGGAGGATGTGGAGCTCTTCCGCCGTCGGGGGCGGATTGTCGACGATCTTGGCTGCCTTCAGAAGCTCAAACCCGCAGTTGTCCTGCACGTCCTTCTCGGAATAGCCGGGATTGACCGCAATGATGCGCATCCGCTTGGACTCGGGCTCGAAATCCATGACCGCCATGTTCGTAATGATCTTGTAGGGACCGGCTCCCAGGGGGAGACCCGACTTCGCGCGGGAATCGCCGCCTTCCAGCCACCCGGGGGTGGTGATGAAGGAGCACTTCTCGGCAAACCGCTTGGGGTCCTGCGGGGTCATGACCATCATCCGCCAGCAGAAAGAGGCAAAATCGTTGGCGCCGCCGCTCCCGGGGAAGCGGACCTTCGGCTTCTGGTGGTCCGGCCCGATGCGGGTGGAGTTGAGGTTTCCGTACATGTCGATCTGGGCGCCGCCCAGGAATGTGTAGTCCAGCATTCCACGGCAGGCCGCTTCCATGATCTCGCACATGCCGCTCGCCATGAGGGCCTTCCAGGTTGTCCGGGAATCGCCCACGGAGATGGGCATCTCGGGAATCAGGGGAGCCGCTCCGCCTGCCTCGAACAGAATGGTCAGGTTGGGGGATCCCGTCTTCTGGGACAGCATCGCCGCCGCACAGGGGGCACCCGTACCGACGCCGACCGAAGCACCGTCTTCCAGCTCCCGGGCGGCGGTGCAGATCATCAATTCCATGGTATTGTAGTCAGCCATTTGCTCTGTCTCCTCCTTTCCCTAAGCCCTTGCGCCGATGAACATGAATTCTTTCTGGCGCAGCATCTGCATCTTCCGGATACCACCGTTCCGGTCGATGTAGTCGAAGTGATCCTTGCAACTGTAGATGTTCTTGTCGAGGAACTTCTTGAATTCCTCCGGATCCTGTTCGACCTTCATCCACTCCCGCAGATGCTCTTCGTCGGAGAAGTATTCGCCGTACATGTTCCCGGGGTAACTGCCGAACGGAACCTCGCAGACCGCGTCGACACACCAGTAGGGAATCACCGTGTAGCTCGGATCCCGGCGGATTTCGTCATTCGGGATCAGGCGCTCGCAGGTGATGATGAGCCGCTTGGCCGCCCTGGCCACGTCGAAGTCCGACACGGTGATGCCCCGGACGCGGCAGTTCCCGTAGATGTCGGCCTCATGAACATGAATGGCCGCGACGTCCGGATAAATGGCCGGCTGGGCAATGTACTTGGTCCCCGTATAGGGACAGGCGATGATTTTCCCGCCGCTGAACTTGAAGGTGTCCGTGCCCATGACGTTCCGGGCCGGATAAAAGGAGACACCCGCCGCGGCCGCCTTGAACCGGACGGAAAGGGAATAGTTCGTCCACTCGCTCACATCCACCTTGCCGCTCTCCATGTACTTCCTGGCGTTGGGAGAGAGACCACGGGCTTCGAGGCCTACGATATAGGCCACGTCCAGCTTGTTGAACACCTCACCGGCACACAGAATCTGGAAATCGTGGGTGGATGTATGCCCGGCAAATCCCATGTTTTTCCGTCCCTGCCGAAGAAGCTCATGCGCCACCGCTGCGGGGATCCTGTTCGCTCCAAAACCGCCGAGAACAAGATAATCGCCGTCCTTGGTAAATTTCTCGACCGCGTCCTTCACGGTCATAACCTTGCTTTCCAGTTTGCGGTTTTTGGTACGGAAAAATGCCCGCGCCTTGTCCGCATCCGGATCCGTGAAGATCTTTCCGCTTCCTTGTGCAATCACGTCCACTGAAGCCTACCTCCCTTTCTTGATTTTATTCGCTCGTACCGGACAACTCGCCCACCTTCGAGAAACGCGGAAGCCCGGACGCTTTGAAGCAATCCGAACGATGATGCACATACTACAAGACGGTTCTTGAAGCAAGGAAATATGATCAATGATTGTTAAGGAATGTTGATCGGTTGCGAAGGGAAAGCGAGTTTCGCCTATTTACTTTTTCGTTTTCTGGAGGGCCTGCTTCAGACGATCTCCGAGGAGGCCGAAGGACCCGGAAGCTGGTTGTTCTTCATCCCTGTATACCAGGTCCACGTCGGTTCCGCCGGAATTTCCCTCCAGGTAGTCACCGAGGAGCCCGCGGCTGTGAGTGTCCTCATGGCAATAGACGCAGAGATTTTCCCAATTGCTCCCGTCGGGTGGATTGTTATGGTGATTCCCGTCCCGATGATGAACCGTCAGCAGGTGACGGTTCGCCGCATCGAAGGAGCGGCCACACTTTGCACAGGTCAGCCCGTGGATGGCCAGGGATCGCTCACGGTACCCTTCGTCCCTCGTCCCGACATCTTTTTTCAACTCCCGGACGATTTCCTCCGGAGAACGGCCCGTGGGACCCCCGCTCTTTGCCGCACGGGACCTGATTCGGCCTGCTCCCGGAGCGTAGATTACTTTCGCCATAATAGAAACGGAAACGGGAAGTCGGACGCCTTGTTAGCGTCTCCTCCTATAGGCTACGCGGATTCCCGGGGGGATCGGCCTTTGTCCGGCTCGCGAAACACCCTCCAGAAAACGCGCAACCCTCTGGCAACCCCTGCCATTGTCGACAGCGACCGGACAAGCGGGTGCTTCAAACGGCCGCGAAGGATCGATTCCACTTCGCTCAGGACACCCAGAATTCCCTGAAATCTCTGGATATGAAGGGACACCGCTTCCACCTGCGCACTGACCAAGAGGGTGGAGCGGTTGATGCTCGCGGATGTCTCTTCGAGGTTCTGCAGGATCCCCGGCAGTCTCCGGTTAAGGATTTCCAGGGTCTCGGTGGCTCTTTTCACCACCTTCCAGAGCTGCAGCAGGAAGGGAAGCGAGAAGAGGACCAGCAGGAGAAACGCACTGCAAATGATGACCAGGCTGATTTCAAGCATGGTTCACAAAGCTCCGGATGCTCGATCCAATCAGGCGGTTTTTCCCTTTTCTTCCTTGAAGGCCTCGACACCGGCATCGATGGCTCTTTTCAGCCGTCCGGTATTCTCCTGGAGGCTCGCCTTTCCCTGGGCCGCCAGTTCCGAAGCCTTCTCCTCCATCTCGCCGGCCTTTTCCTTGGCGGCTTCCTCGATGGATTTCAGGCGGTTTACCGTGGCATCATATATCTTCTTGCTCCGCTCAACGGCCGCCTCATACTCTTCCTTCGCCTTGGCCATCCATTCTTCCGATTTCCGGCCGATGTCCTCCCTTGTCTCCCTGCCGCTCTTCGGGGCATAGAGAATCCCCAGCGCGGCGCCAATCAGACCTCCGATCAGCAGTCCCGTCAGTAAATCCGTCGCTCTGTTGGACATGACACTCCCTCCTTCCTTCTTTGGCACATATCCACAATCCAGACCCACTCCTCCGACATCAACAGGCTTGTATCATTACCATAAAGAAAGGAAACAAGGAAGAAAAGACGTGTATACGGCAAAATGAAGGAATGGTTGTGCATCTCCGGATTCGATAAACAAAACCGGGTATCCACAGGGCGGATACCCGGTTCGTTATACAATCTTGTCTTGAGGTAACTACTTTGCCGGAGCTGCCGGGGCTGCCGGGGCTGCCGGGGCTGCGCCGGGGGCTGCGGGAGCCGCGCCGGGGGCTGCGGGAGCCGCACCAGGGGCCGGAGCCGGGGCCGGAGCCGGGGCCGGAGCCGGGGCTGCCTGCTTCACCTCTGCGGGTTTCGGCTCTTCTGCCTTCTTGCAGCCAACCACTGCGAAGGATAACGACACGCAGAATAGCAGGGAAAGAACGATAGCGAAGACCCTCTTCATCTACCTATTCACCTCCTTTCATGAGACTTTCGATCTTTCTGTGATCATTGACATCACAGGTCATTGGGCACGAACGATACGCTTTTTTTTTGCCTTGTCAAGTCAATTTTATCGGTATATACAGCCGAAACTGAAACGCGGGGCTCACTCCCCGAGGGGGGAACCAATGATCTTGGGCATCGATGTTGGGGGGACGCATACCGATGCAGTCCTGATCGAAAATCTAACCGTCAAGCGCAAGACAAAAGTTCCAACCGACGAGAAAAACCTGCTGAATTCCCTCCTTGCGGTTACCACGGATCTGCTGAAAGAAGAACAGCCGGAGAAACTCGAACGTGTTGTTCTGAGCACGACCATCTCAACGAACGCCATCGTCCAGAAAAAAACGGACCCGGTCGGGATGATCCTCATCAGCGGTCCCGGGCTGCCGCCGTCCTTGCTGCCCGTACACCAGGAAAGTATCCACATCCGCGGCTATTCGAACCACCGGGGTGTGGAAATGGCGGCCATCGACCCGGACGAGGTCTCCAGGGCTTCGAAGCGTTTTCTGGAAACAGGGATCAAGCACATTGGCGTGGTCGGCAAGTTCTGCACCCGGAATCCGAAACAGGAGGGTGCCGTCCGGGATCTTCTTGATGGAGCCTTCGAGCACGTATCCTTAGGACACCGCCTGTCCGGCCATCTGAATTTCCCCCGCCGGATCGCCACGACCTATCTCAACGAGTCAATCTGGAGACGATACAACTCCTTCATTTCCCAGATCCAGGGCTTCGTTCGAGACCAGGGAATCGCTGTTCCCATCTATATCCTCAAGGCGGACGGAGGAACCTTCGACATCGAGCATTCGCGCGAGTTCCCCGTTCAGACCATCCTCTCCGGCCCGGCGGCCAGCATCATGGGCATCCTCAGCATGGCCCGCTGCCGTCGGGACGCCGTCGCCCTGGACGTGGGCGGGACGACGACCGACATCGCCCTTTTCGCCGACGGCGTGCCTCTGCTGGAGCCTTTCGGCGTTACCATCGAAGGCCACAAGAGCCTCATTCGAGGACTGAAGACAAAGTCCATCGGGGTGGGTGGGGACAGCCGGGTCGTCGTCACGGATAGAAAGCTCCAGATCGGGCCCGTTCGGGAAGGACCGGCCTATGCCTGCGGAGGCCCCTGTCCTACGCCGACGGATGCCATGATCGTCCTCGGCCTGACCGCCATCGGAGATCCATCGCTGGCCCGGAAAGCCATGGAGGACGTGGGAAGGCAACTGGGCATTGGTAGCGAGGAAGCGGCACGGGCCGTCCACGAGGAAACCTGCCGGATGGTCGCGGCCGCCGTCACATCCATGATCGATGAAGTCAACAACAAGCCCGTGTATACGATCCATGAGATGCTGGAAGGCAAGAAACTGATCCCCGAGACCCTGTTCGTGGTCGGAGGCCCCGCCGAACCGATCGCTCCGCGTCTCTCGGAACTCCTGGGCTGCCCCGTCGAGATCCCCGAGCATGCCGAAGTGGCCAACGCCATCGGTGCCGCATTGGCCCGCACCACCGCCGAGATGACACTCCTTGCCGATACGGAGCAGCGGATCCTGACAATCGCCGAAGACGGTTACCAGGAAAGCATTCCGGCCAATTTCAGCAGGATGGACGCTGTCCGGATCGGGAAGGACCGCCTGCGTGAAAAGGTAACGGCCATGGGAGCGCGGGAAGAGGACCTGGAGATCGAAGTGATCGAAGACATGGAATTCAACATGGTCAAGCAGTTCTACACGACCGGGAAGAACATCCGCGTCAAGGTGCAGGTCAAGCCGGGATTGATTGCCGGCCTCGCTGCAGGGGGGAAGTCATGACGAAGAAACCGAGAAAAACGGGGCTCATCTTTTTCCCCGCCTTCGACTGGGCCATTTCCCCCACCCACCCGGAGCGCGAAGAACGGCTCCTCTATACGCAGGACCAGGTCTTCGAAGAGGGTCTCCTCGATTTCGAAAACATCATCGAGTTCAAACCGGGCCTGGCCACCGTCGAGGACATCAACCGGGCCCACATTTGCGTACCCGACGCCCGCTCCGTCATCACCGAATCTCACCTGATTTCCGCCGGCGGAGCCATCACCGCGGCCGACAAAGTCCTGCGGAAAGAGGTGGACAACGCCTTCGCTCTCGTCCGCCCGCCGGGCCATCACTCCATGCTGGTCGTGCACGGCGCACGGGGATTCTGCAACATCAACATCGAGGCCGTCATGGTGGAATACATCCGGAAGCATTACGGCATTCGGAAAATCGCCATTGTCGACACCGATTGTCACCACGGCGACGGGACCCAGGACATTTACTGGAACGACCCGGATACCCTCTGCATCTCCATCCACCAGGACGGCCGGACGCTGTACCCGGGTACGGGCTTCCCCGAGGATATGGGAGGACCGAACGCCCTCGGATATACGATCAACATCCCCCTGCCGCCCCGGACATCGGACGAGGGATTTCTGTATACCCTGGAGAACGCAATCCTGCCGATCCTGGACGATTTCAAGCCCGAACTGGTCATCAACTCCGCCGGTCAGGACAATCACTACAGCGATCCGATCACGAACATGCGTTTCAGCGCCCGTGGATACGCTCTTCTGAACGACCGGCTGTCTCCCGACATCGCCGTCCTGGAGGGCGGGTACTCCATCGAGAAGGCCCTGCCCTATGTGAATACGGGCATCATCCTGGCCATGGCCGGTCTCGATTACGACTCCGTCCGGGAACCGGACTACCATGCGGAGTCCCTCCGCCAGTCGGATGAACTGACGCGGAAAATCGAACGAGACGTGATGGAGATTCGCCAGATCTGGAAAAACCGGCATTCCCTGAAGAAGAAAATGATCGGGGATGGCCGGTACACCCGGCGGCGGAAGGGCATCTATTACGATACGGACGGCATCTCCGAGCACCAGGAGGAAACGGTCCGTATCTGCGACGACTGCGGTGGTCTTGTCCTGATCGACTCCCAGGCCGATACGGGAAAGCGGATCTATGCCGTCATCATCCCGCATCATGCCTGTCCCGTCTGCCGCCAGGAGGGAGAAGATTTCTTCGGGAAGATTCCCGTCCAGCAGTATTCGCACGTCTACCTCCAGGACCGGGACCGGGACACCTTCCAGGTAAAGTCGAGATAACCGCAACCGTGATGCGTGCTCCCGGCAGGACCGGGAGGAAACCGGACTGCAATCCCTCCCGGGAAGAAGAAAGCACCAGGCTATAAAACCGGGCTACCGCACCCGGTGGAAATGTAACCAAGGAGAAAGGAGAGGAAGCGTGAGCGACGACGTCAACAAGAAGACCCAGGAGACGGCGACCAAGCTGTTCGGCAAGGGGATCAAGATGGATCCCCCGTACCTGATGTGGCGCCAGTACGACAAGGATCTGGCCAACGACTTTTCCCGGTTCATCACGGGAAACCTGTACTCCAGGACGGTGCTGACCCTGCCGGAGAGGCAGATGGCGGCCTGCGCCATGCTGGCGGCCCTCCGGGCCACGGGCGAGTTGAAATTGCACGTCAACGCAGCCCTGAACGTGGGCTGCGACCCCAGGAAGCTGGCGGAGATCTTCTTCCAGGTGGCTACCTACGCCGGCATGCCCGCCGTCAACGAGGCACTCGAGGTCTACCGGGAAGTCCTGAAAGAGCGGGGAGAATGGCCGATTAAATAAAGGCGGGAAGAACAGGTCCGCCGGCCGGAGGACTGCGGGATGCTTCCTCCGGTCGCGGACATCACCCGATCACCGGACAGGGTGCCCTCCAGTACTGCTCAAGCATGGGAATCATACAGGGCTTTCGCAAGGAGACGCAGCACGCCTACGCGTCATGGCTCGGAATGGGGGAAATGCCTCCCTCGAAAACGCCTGCTCGGCCACAAGGACAAACTTCTTCACTTTGATTCAGCAGCTCTTTTTTATTACCTTCTGCATGGCGGCATTCTTCGAATCCGGCTCTCCGTAGCCGTTCCCGTGCCGACGGCCGGCATCTCAGCCGAATCGAGGATTCCCTTCCAGACAATCCGTTCACGCCGCCGGCTGCCGGCACAACACCAATAAAATAAGGATCTGTCCCGCGAACGGGAAGATTGAAACATTCGCTCAAGGGACCGGCATGAAAAACAAGGCACTCGCCCAACTTGATGAACGCAGGGACACCGTTTTCCGGCAATGGATGCATCTCATGCGTCAGCGGGGTTATGTGCTTTATCTCCCCTCCAGCCGGGAAGAACTGGATGCAGTCATGGACGGGATCTCCTCCATACTGAAGCTGGAGCGGGAAAAACCCGCCTTCTCCGTGCTCCTGCATCCCGATGAAGAGATGCCCGTTCCGGTGCGGGCGCTGATGGAACGGATCCGGGAGCACCGAAGCCGGGGGGTGTGCCCGGAGTACATCCTTGGATCCATCAAGCTGGCGGCATGCGCCGCTGAAGACGGCATCCTTCACACGGAGCTGCCGGAAAAGACAAAAGTGTCGGCTCTCCTGGGTTGGCGCCGGGCGACAGACTGCATCGAAACGGCACTTGTCAGGGACTGGGAGCGGTCCGACAGGACGGAAACCACACAGAGTCTCCAGCAGGCTTATCGTTCCCTGATCATAGACAAGCAGAAATATGAAACCATTTTCAGGAGCACAACCGATTGCGTGCTGATCACGAATCCGGAGGGAATCGTGATCGAGTCCAACCCTGAAGCCGCGGCGTTCTTCGCGGAGCGGAAAATCATCGGGCGCCCCCTCGCACAACTGCTGGAACGGACTACGGCTTCCTCCCGGGAAATCTTCGAGATCTATCCTGCCGGCCAGGTCCATGAAATCGTCCTCAACAAACCGGGTTCGCACTTCTTCTTCTGCATGCGGATCCTCCCCATGGAACCGGATGCGGGACATCCGGGACAGGCCCTGGTGATCATGCACGATATCACGCGCGTGGTGGACCAGAGGATTTCCCTCGAGCGGCTGGCGGCGGACAGGGCCCTTGCCCAGGCGGCAACGGAGAAGATTCTGTCCGCCGTCACCATGGCTGCAGGTGAAGGAATCCTGGTCGTCGATGAAGACTTTGAAATCATCCGGGCCAATCACAGAGCCAGTGAAATTTTCGGGCTGCTCGAACAGAACCTGATTGGAATCGACATCCGCTCGTTGACCGACGATGCGGGGGCACGGCAGCTCGCAGACCTCTTCAGCAATCTGATCGAAGGGCAGAGGCAGAGCACGGAGCTGACGGGCATCTACGTGGACGGGAGAGTGTTTCCGGCCACCATGACGGCTACCCGGATCGACATCAACGAAACAAGGTGCTGGCCCATCATCGTGCACGACAACTCCCATCGCACAACCCTCGAAAACAGGCTGAACGAAGAAAAAAAGCAAACGGAGGAAATGAATCTGACGTTGAAAAACGTCATGAAGAGCATCGAAAATGAGCAGAAGGAACTCGAGAACCGGGTAGCGTCGAAAATCCGGATGACCCTGCTGCCGGCCCTCGATAAAATTGAGAGGGCGGCGGAAACCACGGTCAGAAGAAGCTATATCGAGCTGTTCCGGGAGCAGCTCCTGTCGTTGACCACGGGCTTCAAGAAGGAGCTGGATGCCGATCTCCTGAAGTTGAGCCGCACGGAGATCGAGGTCTGCCGTTTCATTCAGGCCGGCCGGTCGACCAAGGAGATCTGCGAGAGCATGAATCTCTCCTTCGACACCATCCAGACCCATCGCAAGAATATCCGGAGAAAGCTGAAGCTCAAGGGGGAGAAAGTGAATCTCCATGCCTTCCTGGCAAATCGGAATCTTTGAACATTCCGTTCAGGGCTTATATAAGGCATGCTGGGAAGCACCGGAGAATGCGATTCGCCGCCTCGTTTGCAGAAGCAGGCGGTTTCATGGGAACAGGGGAAAACCATGTGGGATGAAGAACACGACATCGTCGTCATCGGATCGGGTTTCGCCGGTCTCTCTGCCGCACTGGAGGCAAGCAACACATGTTCCTCCATCGTAGTCCTGGAAAAGATGCGGGTACCCGGTGGAAATTCCGCAATCAGCGGGGGACTGGTTGCCGCCGCCGGCTCGCCGCTCCAGAAAGCGGAGGGAATCGAGGATTCACCGGAACTGATGCTGGCGGACATGCTTCGCGCAGGGCTTAATTTCAATTATGCCGACCTGGCGCGCACCGTCGCGGAAGGCTCCGTCGAGGCGCTCCGATGGACCATTGAGGACCTGGGTGTGGAGTACAAGAAGAACCTGAACCACCTCGGCGGACATTCCGTACCCCGAACCTACAACACCATGACCACATCGGGCGCCGGCCTGATCAAGCCCATGCTGATCCGATGCCGGGAGAGGAACATCCCGATCCGCCTGAAAACGTTTCTTGCCGGGCTTGTCAGCGACGGCGACGGCGGGATCGAAGGGGTCGAGGTCATGGAGGGATACATCTTCCCCGACAGGGAAAGCGGCCGCTTGAAACGGATCAGGGCTCGCCGGGGACTCATTCTCGCCACAGGCGGCTTCAGCCGGGACAAGGCATTCCGAATGATCCAGAGTCCGATGCTGACAGAAGACATTGAGAGCACGAATCATCCGGGAGCCACCGCTGAGAGCCTGATCCTGGCCCTGAAGGCCGGGGCCACTCCCGTCCAGCTGTCCATGATCCAGCTCGGCCCCTGGGCTTCGCGCGACGAGGAAGGTTTCGGCGTCGGATCCATGTTTTCCCTCCTGGCAGGGTTCCCCTATGGCATTCTGATCAACATCGAAACGGGAAGGCGGTTCGTCAACGAACTTGCGGACCGCAAACTGCTCGTCGACGCCATGCTGAGCAGCGGCCGCGAGGCGATCGCCATCGTCGACCGTCTCGGGGTCATGCACGCCACAACGCTGAACCAGTGCCTGAAGCGCGGGGTTGTAAAAAAATACGACACCCTGGAGATGATCGCAACGGCCCATGGCATCCCGCTGCAGGCGCTTCGGGACACCCTCGATGCATACAATCGCTTCGTGGCAAAAGGACGAGATGACGAGTTCGGGAAACCGATCCAGAAGGATATCGCCCCCATCAGCCAGCCGCCATATTATGTAATCCGGCTCGTCTCCAAGGTTCACCACTGCATGGGAGGCATCCAGATCGACCGGATGGCGCGGGTGATTCACATCGAAACCCGCCTCCCGATCGCACGTTTCTATGCAGCCGGTGAAATTTCAGGCGGCGTCCACGGCGCAAGCCGCCTGGGAAGCAACGCCATCACGGAATGCCTTGTTTTTGGCCGCATTGCCGGGAGGAATGCGGCGCAGGAAACGCCAAGGCCGTCTTCATCGGGATGAATGCCATCGCCATCCAATATTTCGGGTACATATAAATACCCGAACCATCCCTGCCGATGTCTCCGGGCGGTTCGGTCCACCCGTCCACCCTGAGGCAAGGATAGCGGGTGGAAATCATTCTTCCATTTTCAGACAGCGAGTCCGTAACCATTTATTAATTCAAGATATTACCAACCACTCCCTTTCTTTACCCTTAGGATTCCCCAATCATTCTTCAATTTATTGGCTATATACATATACCCGTTTATTACCTTATATGTAACCTTATTACTTCATCCCCAGCATGATATACCTGCCTCAAAGTGCCCCATGACGGGGTCGTCAAGAAAAACCATCAGGAGTGGCGGTGCAGCGGCGAACTGAAGCCGCTCCGTCCGTCCGGTGAAAAAACGATTATGATCAGGAGGTTTCTCATGAAGGAAGAACACGAAATGGACGAGGTACGCACGGAAATGAACTCTCTGAAAGAGATGAGCCGCCGCTCGGTCCTGAAGGGGGCTCTGGCCATGGGTGCCCTTGCCGCCGGCAGCGGGATGGCCCTGAACCTTGCGGCACCGGGATCGGCCGAGGCCATGGTCCGGAAACTGCCCACCAAGTGGGACGAAACATGGGATGTGGTCGTCGTGGGTTCCGGGTTCGCCGGTTGCTCCGCTGCCGCGCAGGCGACGGCCGACGGGGCGAAAGTCCTTGTTCTGGAGAAAATGCCCACCTACGGCGGCAACTCCATCATCAACGGGGGCGTCTACGCCTCCTGGGATGACAAGTTCCACTATCGCCAGAAGCTCAATCTGGGCGATGACAGCGTTGACCTCCACGTCAAGGACACCCTCAAGGGAGGCGACTTCTTCAGCATCCCGGAACTGGTCAAGGTCATGGCGGACGGTGCGACGGACGCCCTGAACTGGATGATCGACGAGGGCGGCGCCAAGATCCGTCCGACGGTGGTCCGGGCCGGCGGCCACTCGGCCTACCGGACCCATGCGGCCGGTATTGGAAAGGTGTACGTGGACGCCCTCAAGAGGATCGCCGAAAAGAACGGCGCCCAGATTCGTCTCGGCTCCGAGGTGAAATGGATCTGGCGGAAGGATGCCGATCCCAAGAGCCCCGTCCTGGGTGTGGAGGTGAAGCGGGGCCGGAGAGTCATCAACATCAAGATCAACAAGGGCCTGATCCTCGCCTCCGGCGGGTTCAGCCGCGACATGAAAATGCGCGCGGACCACTATCCCTACCTGGCCGGCGGAGACTGGAACTGCACAAACCACCCGGGCGCCACGGGCGAGATGATCCGCTACGCCCAGTGTGTCGGTGCGGACACGCTGCAGATGAACTTCATCCAGCTGTATCCCTATGCCGCACCGGACACGGGCATCCTCGACACCCCGGCCCTCTATCCCTTCAACGGACCCGGCAACGGCATTGTCTACGTCACCAAGCAGGGCAAGCGCTTCATCAGCGAGCTCGCGCGGCGCGACCATGTTAGCTTTGCCCAGATCGCCCTCGGCCCCCAGGGGAAACCCACTTACACAATTTTCAGCGATGAAATGGTCGAGAAGTTCGGCGGAACCCGGGAGGAGGTTGAGGCGGGCTTGAAGAAAGGCCGGCTGGTCGTTGCCGATACCATTGCCGAGCTGGCCAGGAAGACCGGCCTTCCCGCAGATGCGCTCGTTGACACGATCGAGAAGCACAACCGCTATCTGGCCGAAGGCAAGGACCCCGAGTTCAACAAGCCGATCACCAAGGCGATGACCCCGATGAAGAAAGGTCCTTTCTATTCCGTCGCCCAATGGCCCGCCGTGCATCACTGCATGGGTGGACTCCGGATCAATCCGAAGGCCCAGGTCGTCGATGTCATGGGAGCCGTAATCCCGAAACTGTATGCCGCCGGTGAAGTTGCAGGCGGCGTCCATGGCTCGAACCGCCTCGGCAGTAACGCCATCCCTGACTGCGTGGTGTTCGGCCGCGTGGCGGGAAGGAATGCTGCAAAGGCTTAGAAAAAACACCTGCCATACCTCCAGCAGGGGAGCCCGCGAAGGGATTTCACGCGGGCTCCCCCATTTTCAGGGAAGGCCATCCATGAAGAAGAGATATTTCCTGCTGTTCCTGTTGCCGGCAGTCCTGGCGGTCCTTCTCGTCCTGCCCGGGGGAAACGCCGACGGGGCGGCAAAAAAAACCGGGGTCTCCTGCAGTTCCTGCCATGCGGACCTGAAGGCCGTCGTCGGAAAGACCCACCCCCCCGTAACGGGAAAAGACCTGGCGTCCTGCCTTGCGTGCCACGCCCCCGACATGAGCGGCGAGGCGAAGAAGCGTCCCTTCTCCGTCAAGATCCACACCGGTCACATCCCCCCGAAGGGCAGCCTCGACTGCCTGACCTGCCACGCCTGGACGCCCGGCAAGAGCTTCGGACTCGTCGGCGTGAAGGGAAGCTGGGGAGCCCCGACCCGGGAGGACATGGACCTGCTCAAGGAGATTTACAGCACCCTGGCCAAGGAGGAATACACGGCGAAGCTCCATGCCGACAAGGGGGTGGCCTGTGCCAGCTGCCACGGCAAGGCGCTGCCCAAACCGGACGACACGGTGGAAAACGCCCGCTGCCTGGCCTGCCACGGTCCGATGGAGAAACTGGCCCGGAAGACGGAGCCCAAGGACTTCAAGGACCGGAACCCCCACAAGTCCCACCTGGGGGAGATCGCCTGCACCGTCTGCCACAAGGCCCACGGTCCGTCCAAGGTTTACTGCCTCGACTGCCACGGGAAGTTTCAGATGAAGATTCCCGGCGGGGAAAAGAAATGACCGCCGTTCCGCCGAATGGTCCGGGATGAGTACAACGAAGCAGAGTGCGCTATTCAGGCCGCCGTAAACAAACCAGCATCCCAGTCTATTGAAAAAACGGTTGGATGCAGTCTGATAATATTCATAGTAAAGGCAAGGGCCGCGCAAAAACGTCCGGATGCAAGACGCCCGATATCCTGGGCCGCGAGGCGTACTCTGACGTACGTCGAGCATCACAGGATGAGGGAAACGAAGCAGACGGGCGCTTTTGAGCGGCCCGTAAATAGAAATCCCCCGTGCCCATATCCGGACCGGGGGATCTCTATCTTGAATCCAGGGATATCGGCTACCCCAGAACGACCAGAACCTGATTGGTGTCGACCTTGTCCTTTTCCTCCACCTTGATCTCGGTGACCTTTCCATCGGCCGGGGCGACGATGGGGTTTTCCATCTTCATGGCCTCCAGGATGATCAACTCTTCATCCGCCTTCACTTCATCACCGACGCTCACCAGAATCTCCGCAATGGTCCCCGGCATCGGGGCCACAACTTCTACTGCCATGGGATTACCTCCTCAACGTATTTGATAGCGACCACTTCGTTATGGTGAGAGGGGGAACGCCAGGCCCCCCCTCTCCCAGTGCAATGTTGATGGTTATTTCTTCCAGATCGGGTCCGCCGGTCCCCACTTCTCCGGCAGAACGGCCTCAGCTGTCCAGTCCGTGGGTACCCGCTGTCCCGGCTTCTCGCCCAGTTTATCAATCAGTTTCTTGAGGCCCGGACGGGCGAACTTCATATGACCCGCCTTCTGTGTCCGGCCATTGTAGATGGCTTCGGAGCGGAGCCGCCGGCCCGCCGTCTTCTCCATCTTCCGGCCCAGCCACAGAACGCGGTCTACGTCGTAGCCGTGCTCGATCCCCAGCTCATCGATCTGGACCAGGAGATCCTCCATGGTGACCAAACCAACGAAGCGCGGGTCGTCGTAATAATACTCGCCTGTGCCCCGGATCGGGCAGTCGTCAAGGAAATTGGCCGGCTGGCCGCCCAGACCGCCCAGGGTTGCCTCGAAGCGTGTGATCCCCGCCTGCAGGGCCGCCAGGACGGACGAAGAGGCAATGCGTTTCGTTTCGTGCAGGTGGCACAGATGGGCCTCCGGGTTGGGCATTGCGTCCAGGACCATGGAGAAATACCGGTACACGTCGGCCGCGTTAGCGGAGCCGTCGTGGTCGGCGTGCTCGATGTCATGGGCACCGATCTGGAACCAGCGCTTCGTGAACTCCACGGCGTCCTTCAACTCCGTGGCGCCGCTGATGGGGCTCCCCCAGATGGTGCTGACGGTGCCGACCATCTTCATCCCGGCATCCCGGGCCTTCTGGATGCAGCGCTCCGCCTCGCGCCAGTAATGGGTCAAGGTCGTCCCTGAATTCGCGAAATGATGCTCCGGGTCCGTGGAGACCATCATGAGGATCCGGTCGGGACCGTACCCTTCTTTTCTCCACTTGATGGCCAGGTCCACCGAAGGCTCGCGGATGGTGACGGCCGTGAGGCAGACGTCCTTGTCCAAGTCAATGCCGACCCGGGAGGCCCGCTTCCGGAACTCGTCGCTCCGCATGGCCTTCATGACCTCCGCGCCATCGACGAACTGGGGCGTCGTCCCGGCGGCCATGTTGGTCACTTCCAACTCCCGGCAGCCCGCCAGGATCATTTCCTGTCCGTAGAAGATCTTCGCCTTCGTGGAGATGAACTTCTCCTCGTGCTGGAATCCGTCACGGATCGTGATGTCCCCGATGGATACCTTCTTGGGCATCCGGGGGAATATCTTCCAATAATCGTACTCTGTCGCCATAAAAAACTACCCTCCTCCTCAGATTGAAATGTTGATGGTTTGCGGGTTCCAATCGGCCGCCGCCGTTCCCCCCTTGGCGGCAGCGGAGGAACGGAACGGCGCCGGCCGCGGATTACTCGCCCTTGAAAACGGGTTTCCGCTTCTCCGCGAAGGCCGCCAGCGCTTCCAGCCGGTCCTTCGTGGGAATGGTCACTTCGTAGGCCTTGGATTCCAGCGGCAGGGCTACACCCAGGCTGGCTTCCATGCCGTAGTTGATGGCGAACTTCGCCTGGGCGACCCCGATGGGGCCGTTCTTGGCGATTTCCCTGGCCAGTTCCAGGGCTGCTTCCATCAGTTTGTCGGGCTCCACGACCTTGCTCACCAGCCCGATGTCAAGGGCTGCCTGGGCACCAAACCGCCGGGCCGTGAAGATCAGTTCTTTTGCCTTCGCCATGCCCACGATCCGGGGGAGCCGCTGTGTACCACCGGCTCCCGGAATGATGGCCAATGAGGTTTCCGTCAGCCCCATCAGGACATTGGACGATGCGATGCGGATGTCACACGCCAGCGCCAGCTCGGTGCCGCCGCCAAAGGCAAAGCCGTTGATGGCCGCGATGACGGGGATTCGGACTTGCTCCACTGCCGTGAAGGTGTTGCGAATCGTAAAGATGAACCGTCGTACCTGGTCCTGGGTCAGGGTCCGTCGCTCTTTCAGGTCGGCCCCCGTGGAAAAGGACCACTTTTTGGGATCATCGCCGGCCTTGGAGCCGGTGATGATGATGCAGCGCAGATCCAGATCGAAGTTGGCTTCGCGGATTGTGTCCGCCAGCACCGCCAGCAGATCGAAGTTGAAGCAGTTCATGGCATCGGGCCGATTCAGCGTGAGAATCAGGATGCCATCTTCGGTTCTTTCTTTCAGCAGTACGTCCGACATGTTTTCCTCCTCCCTTCTTCCCGGATCGGGATTACACCTTCAAGTCGCCCCAGTCGGACTTCTTGACGGGAACGCGCAGCGAGACCTCGAAGGCGCGGGTGATCTTGTCCCGAGCCTCGCTGAAGGCGATCACGCCGTCGTGGAAGAGGAGCGATCCCGTGTAGAAGGGATGGCCTTCTGCATCGTACCGGTCGCGCATCATCTTGCGGAAGGCGGCCATTTCTTCCTCGTTCACCGTTCCGCCCTTGTCGACGATGTTCTTGCGACGAACCGTCTCGACGATGAAGCCCGCCGTCTCGCCGGACATGACGGTTGTGCGGCCTCGCATGTTCGTGAAGGCGAAGCGGGGCTTGAAGGCCCGGCCGCACATGCCGTAGTTGGCGGCGCCGTGGTCGGGACCGATGACGTAGGTGACCTTCGGGGTGTCGAGGCACGTGCAGGCCCGGACCATGTCGGAGCCGTACTTGCCGATGCCGCCCCACTCCTCGGCCTTGCCTACCATGTAGCCGGGAGAGCCCTGGAGGAAGAGAACGGGGAGCTTCGAGTTGCCGCAGCGGATCATCCACTCCGTCGCCTTCCGGGCCGCATCGATGTAAATGACGCCGCTGGCGTTGGAGGCGATGACACCGACCGGGATCCCCTTCATCCACATCTTGCCGGCGATGATGGAATCGCCGCGGCCGGGGCCGTAGGTTGGCTTGTACTCATAGAAGTAGCTGTCGTCGGCCAGGCACTTGATCGTCTCTTTGATGTTGATGTACTGGTACGTGTCCGTCGGCGTGCCGCGCATCATCTCCTTAAAATCGAACTTCGGCTCCCGGGTTTCCCGCCGGTCGATGTAGAGCTTCGAGGTCGGTTCGAACTCCATCATGGCCCGGAGCTTCGCGACTCCTTCTTCCTGAGTCCGGACAAAGTGATCGCAGCCGCCGGAATGCTGGGTGTGAACATAGGCACCACCCAGGTCTTCCATGGAAACGGTCTCGCCGATGGCCGACTTGACCATGGGGGGACCCGCCAGGAAGGCATAGGCCATCTTCTCGATCATGATGGATTCGCTGGCCAGGTAGACGATGTAGGCGCCACCCGCCGTGTTGCCGCCGGTGGAGAGGGTGTACTGCCGGATCCCCTTGGCGGACATGCGGCACATGTTGTAGAACATGCTTCCGAAGTGGCCATCGTCGGCGAAGCAGCCCACCTGGAGGGGCAGGTTGATGCCGCCCGAATCGGTCAGGTAGACGCAGGGCAGCTCGCACTGCTCGGCGATCGCCTGGGCCCGCATGTGCTTCTTCAGGGTGATGGGGAAATAGGTGCCCGCGGCGTAGCGGTTTTCGTTGGCGAAGATCATGCAGTCCTTCCCCATGACCGTGCCGATGCCCGTAACGACACCGCCGCCGGGAATGTGGCTGCGCTTTTCCGACTCGTAGATCTCCCCGCCGTAGAGGCGCTTCTTGCCGATGTCGTAACCGGCGTCGAGCCCCAGCTCGAAGAAGTCCGTTCCGGGATCGATCAGCAGCTTGATGAGATCGCGCATGGGCTTCTTGTTCTGCTTCGCGAGCCTCGCGACCTGATCGGCACCGCCGATGTCGTAGGCCTCCTCCCGGTGCTTGTACAGGATCTCATCCTGCGCGAGCCAATGCTGCAGATTCTTTTCCCTTTCGGCCTCGAGTCTCTCGGCCCTTGTCAATTTTTTCTTCTCTTCTGCCATGTTACCCTCCTCTCACGTGGTGAAAAAAATAGACGCATTACAGGCGGTGCTACCGAAAAAGACTTTCCCCGGTGGTCCCGATCCTCCAAAACCCGGACGGCAACGTCACCTCTTGTCCAAGGTTTGGATTCCACTGAATAATCAACGGATGGATGCGGTTCTCCGGAGAGATCCATCGAATTACCGTTACGGACAGCGGAAGAACAACGGTGTCCCTGTATCCGATTTGCCATGAAATTTCAACCCATTAATTCGAACCGGCAACAGATTTTTTCGTTTAGTGATTACAATTACTTATGCATGATGCTCCCGCAAGCATGCCGGTCCTTCCCGAGTGAATCCTGCAAGGACAAAATGGGATTTCATTCTGAGTACATGGACTCAATGAGCTCGGCGAATTGCGCGTTGATGGCCTTCCGCTTGACCTTCATGGTGGGCGTCACCTCTCCGTCCTCGGTATAGAGCTTCTTGTCCAGGATTCTGAACTTCCGGATGTTTTCGACGCGGGCGACCTGGGCGTTCACCTGGTCAATCTCCCGCTGGACCAGGGCGACGACTTCTTCCGTCCTGGTCAGGGATGCAAAGGTTGTATATTGAACCTTCTGATCCTGGGCATACTTGACCACGTTGTCCTCGTCGATGACGATCAGGGCGGTGATGTAGTTGCGCCGGTCGCCGATGACCACGGCATCGTTGATGTAGGGGGAAAACTTCAGGAGGTTCTCGATGTACTGCGGGGCGATGTTCTTTCCCCCCGCTGTGATGATCAGGTCCTTCTTGCGGTCGGTGATCCGGAGATAGCCTTCGTCGTCGATGGTCCCAACATCCCCCGTGTGGAGCCACCCGTCCCGCAGGGCCTCCCGCGTGTTGTCGTCGTCCCGCCAGTAGCCCAGGAAGATGCCAGGGTGGCGCACCAGGATCTCGCCGTCCTCCGAGAGCCTCACCTCCGTTTCCGGGAGAGCCCTTCCCACCGTGCCCAGCTTGAAGTGTCGCTCGTCGGACATGTGGGTGATCCCCGTGGTCTCCGTCATGCCGTATCCTTCCCGGATGGGGATGCCGATCCCTTGGAAATACTTGAGGATGTTGTGCGAGATGGGGGCGGCTCCGGAAAAACCGAGCCGGACGCGGTCAAACCCCAGCCGCTCCTTCAGCTTCCGAAACACAGCGAAATAGGCTGCTCCATAGGCCAGCCGCATCGGGAAGGACGGGCTCCTTCCCGCCAGGCGCTCCTCGTTGTACCGCGAGCCGATCCGGACGGCGGCCTCGTAGGCGGCCCGCTTCAGGGGCGTCGCATCGGCCATCTTCAGAACGATGCCCGAGTAGTATTTTTCCCAGATGCGGGGCACCGCGTGGAAGAGGGTCGGCGACACCTCCTGCATGTCCGCCATGACCGTATCGGTGTTCTCCGTGAAATTGACCGTGTGCCCCACGGTCAGATGAACCATCAGGTCGAAGATCTGCTCGTAGACATGATTGAGCGGGAGAAAGGAAATGGTCTCGTCGTCCTTCCCGGCACGGCAGATCTCGCCGGCTTTCTTCCCGACCCACAGATATCCTTCATGGGAGAGCATGGCCCCTTTCGGGGGTCCCGTCGTGCCGGACGTATAGATAATCCCCGCGACGTCCCCGCCGCTCCCTTCCCCGGCAAGCCGGTCGTAGAGGTCCGGCTGCTCCGCGTCCAGGCGCTCCCCCTCCCGGAGCAGGTCGTCGAAGCTCATCAGCATGGGATCATGGAAATGCCGGAGCCCCTCCATATTCCACACCACGAGCTTCCTGAGCTGAGGAGTCCGATCACGGAAGGCCAGGGCCTTGTCGAGCTGTTCCTCGTCTTCGCAGATGTAGACGACGGACTCCGAGTGGGCCACCACGTACTCGCACTCGGCGACGGGATTGGTCGTATAGATCCCCACAAAGGTCCCGCCCGCGGCAAGAGTCCCCAGGGCGCTGTACAGCCACTCCGGCCGGTTCTCGCCGATGATTGCCACCCGGTCTCCCCGGCCGACGCCGAGGGAGCAGAGCCCCAGGGCCGTCCGCTTCACCTGCCGAAGATACCCGGCCCAGGAAATGTCGCGCCAGATCCCCAGGTCCTTGCGGCGCATCGCCGTCCGCTCCGGCTGCTTCGCGGCGATGGAAGCCAGGGCCTTGGGAAGGGTATTGACGACGCCTTCCGCCTTCCCGGTCATCGGAACCTCACCTTCCGCCGGTAACGTTTGAAGCCCTTTACCGACGCCTCCCGGTTTACGCCGAGATAGAACTCCTTGACGTCCTCATCCTCCCGGAGGATCTCGGGCCGGTCCGCCCGGACGATGCGCCCGTTTTCCATCAGGTAGGCGAACTGTGATACCTTCAGGGCCATGTGGACGTTCTGCTCCACCAGCAGGATCGTCACTCCCTCCCGCAAGTTGACGTCCCGGATGATTTGAAAGATCTCTCTTGTCAGGAGCGGCGACAGCCCCAGGGACGGCTCGTCCAGCATAAGAAGCTTCGGCCGGCTCATGAGGGCCCGCCCGATGGCCAGCATCTGCTGCTCTCCGCCACTCAGGTATCCCGCCTGCTGTTCCCGCCGCTCACGGAGCACCGGGAAATGCTGCAGGATCCGCTCCATGTCCTCCCGAACCGCCGGACCGTCCCGCCTCGTGTAGGCCCCCATGAGGATGTTTTCCCGCACCGTCAGCTCCGGGAAGACCTCCCGTCCCTCGGGAACATAGCTGATCCCCATCCGGACGATCTGGTCGGGATTCTTCCGGTCGATGCGCACCCCCCGGAATTCGACGGTCCCCTTCTCGGGCTGCTCTTTTCGCTGATCGTACAGAAGACGCATGATCGTCTTGAGGGTCGTCGATTTTCCCGCGCCGTTGGATCCCAGGAGCGCCACGATCTGCCCCTCCGGGACCTCGAAGGAGATCCCGTGAAGCGCCCGGATCAGATCATACCAGGTCTCGACGTTGGAGAGTCTAAGCATCGGCCTCCCCCAGATACGCCCGGATCACCTCCGGGTGGCTCTGCACCTCCTGCGGGGTCCCCTCGATGATGGACTGTCCCTGATTGACCGCCAGGATCCGGTCGGAGATCCCCATGATCATGTTCATGTCGTGCTCGATCAGGAGGATCGTCACCCCATAGTCCTCACGGATGTCCCGGATCCAGAGGTTCAGGTCCTCCTTCTCTTCCGTGTTCATGCCCGCCGAGGGCTCGTCCAGCAGAAGCAGCCGCGGTTCGAGGGCCAGGGCCCTGCCCAGTTCGACGAGTTTCCGCTTGCCGTAGGGAAGGCTTGCCACCGGCAGGTTCCGAACGGACTGCAGGTCCAGGAAATCGATGATCCGCTCGACCACCTCCCGGTTGCGGATCTCCTCCCGGGCCGCCGGGGACCGCCGTCCCCAGAGAAAGGCCCCGGAGAAAACCCCCGTCTTCATGTGGATGTGCCTTCCCAGGAGGAGGTTGTCCATCACGCTCGCGTTGGAGAAGAGCTCAATGTTCTGGAAAGTCCGGGCTACGCCCCGGCGGGCGACGCGGTCGGGCGACAGCCCCGTCAGGCTCTCGCCCTCCAGGAACACCCCTCCCCCGTCGGGCCGATAGATGCCGCTGATCAGGTTGAAGATGGTGGTCTTCCCCGAGCCGTTGGGCCCGATGATCGAAAAGATCCGATTCTTCTCGACCTGGAAGCTCACGTCGTGAACCGCCTTCAAGCCCCCGAAGGAGATGGACAGGTTTTCCACGCGGAAGTGGTCCATGCTCATGCTCCCGCCGCCGGCAGCTCCGCCGGCCGGACTGTGAATGCGGGGAAGGCCGCAGCCTTCCCCGGCATCGGGATCATTTCTTTTTCCACCGGGCCAGATCGTTGGCGGTCCATCCCTGCAAGACCTTCAGGGCGCCCTTGGAGCCGCACTGCCAGATCTGGATGGAATCGCTCCCCTGGTGCTGGGTCTTCGTCCAGGTGATCGTCGGGCCGACTCCCTTGAAATTCTTTGTCGAATTGAGAGCCCTGAGGAACGCCTCCGTGCTGAGGTTCTTTCCGGTCCGCTTCAGGGCATCCACGAGAGGCTCGGCAAAGACGATCCCCCCGAGATAGAAAAGGGCCCATCGCTCCTTCGGATCCAGTCTCCGGGCCGCCTCGCGATACTTCGTCATCAGGGGCTGGGCCGAATCGACGGGCTCGGTGAAGGCGCCGGTGATGACTCCCTCCCACAGGCCGCCGGAAATCTTGTGCATCAGCGCATAGTCCGACAGGGTGGAGGATGCCACCCACTGGGGCTTGAAGCCGACGGCAGCGGCCGTCTTGAGGGCGATGACCGCCGAGGTCGGGTTTACCTGGAGATAGACCGCCTCGGCCCCGGCATTCTTGAACCTCATGATCTGGGACGCCAGGTCCTTCTCGCCCGCCTCGACGGGAACCTCCGCCACGGCGGCGATCTTCAGGTGGGCCAGGCGCTGCTTCACGCCGTTGAGGCCGTTCTTCCCGTAGGGATCGTTCTGGTAGAGGACGCCGATCTTCCGGATCTTCAGCTTCTCCACCACGTATTTGGTCAGGATGCTCGCCTCGTCGTCGTAGAGGGGCATCAGGGCGAAGATGTAAGGATTTACCGGCATCACGTATTCCTTGATGCTCGTGGCCGGCGAGACCCAGACGACCTTGTTCGCCGCCAGGTAATCCTTGACCGCCAGTCCGCTCGCCCCGGAGGTGCCTCCGACGAAGGCGAAGATTCCCTCCCGCTCCACCACGTCCTTGACCACGGCGACGGTCTGGGCCGGGTTGTACTGGTCGTCGCGGATGAAGTACTTGATCTTCCGGCCGTGAATCCCCCCCTCTTCATTGACCAGATTGAACAGCAGCCGGCTCCCCCGGGCCACGTTGCCCCAGGGGGCCGCGGGTCCCGTCTGGGGACCCCACTGGGCGATGCGGATCTCCTTGTCGTCGAAGCCCGGCTTGGCCGCCAGGCCGGGTGCCGACATGAGGAGCACCGCGCAGGCCGCCATCCCAAGAACCATCCAGAAACGTTTCGAACCCATGATACCCTCCTTTTCCATGAAGAGTTCGAAGAACCCTGTCGCCCCTGCGGCACTCCCTCGAGGCCGAGCCTGAAGACGTCATGCGGGACCGTCCCGGACGACTACCCCTTGTACCACCTCCCTCCCTCCCGGATGAACGTGAAGCGGTAATTCACGTCCGTCCGGGTCTCCGTATCGGTATCAAAAAGCACCAGATCCACCTCCACTTCGGCAAACCGCTCGACCCTCGGAAACCGGGCCGGGTCGTGATTCGACCGGACGCCGGCCACCCGGAGAATCCTGAAGCGCTCGATGCGGACCGGGGACCGGACGGCCTCCTCCCGATACGACCGGTAATTATGGGTTTCGCGGTACACCGAAGAAGGCGCCAGGGACGCCCACACGGCATCAAAGTCCCGCCGGACCTCCGCATCCAGGTACGCCCGGGCCGCCTGCTCTACGGCGCCGATCTCGCCGTTCGATGCATCTTCCGGAGCGGCGGCGGATCCCAGGAGTGAAACCGCCAGAACGATCAGGCCGCCGAGGAGCACCGGTCCGATCCGCCTTGTTCTCCGCCGCCCCATGGGTGCACAATCGTCCTTCATCCTATACCTTCTTCACGAAATGCCGGGAAAAGAGCCCGCTGGGGCGGATGCACAGGACGAGCACGATGATGACGAAGGCGACGATGGGCTTCCACTGGGGCCACATGTACCCGAAGAGGTTCTCGATCAGCCCGAGGATCTCTCCCCCCAGGAGCACGCCGGGAATGCTGGTCAGCCCCCCCAGGACCGCGGCGGCAAATGCACGGAGGAAGGGCTCCATCATGAAGGCCGGGTCCAGGGTGGCACGGGCCGCGAAGAACATCGCCGCGATGGTCCCGATGATGGAACTGAGCCCCCAGGAAAAGGCGAAGACCCGCTCGGTCCGGATGCCCATGATCTTGGCGGCATTCTGGTTCTGCTGGGTCGCCCGCATGGCGATGCCGAGCTTCGTGAAGCGGAAGAAGACGTACAGGAGGCCCGCGATCGTCCCGGCTGTCAGGAAGACGGCGATTGCCCAGTCACTGATGATGATGCCCGGAACGGGCTCGTGAATCGACATGTAGGACCACGGCAGCGAGAAGGACTTCTGCTCAGCCCCCCACTTCCAGCTGGCGAGCCCCATGAGCAGCATCTCGGCCCCGAGGGTGATGACGATCAGCCCCAGGATGCTCGGATTCTTCGCCGGGCGGAGAAACAGGAACTCCACGGCCGCCCCCAGAAGGGCCGCGAACCCCAGGGTCAGGAGAAAGGCCGCCCAGAACGGAGCGCCGTAGTACGTGAGCATGTGGTACGCCACGAACGTGGCGAACATGGCCATTTCGCCCTGTCCGAAGTTGATCACCTCCGAGGTCTTGTAGATGATCACCACGGCGACGGCGAAGAGGCCATAGCAGGCCCCGATGGCGAGCCCCTCGACGATCAGCTGTCCGATCATAGGCACCTCAGAACGGCCATGTTCTCCAGTATTTCTTGACGCGGAGCCACACCCCGAACATCCCCAGGGGCTCGAACAGGACAATGGCGATCATGACGAGACCGAGGATGATGCTGTTGAAATTTTCCAGGCCGACGACGGTGAACCAGCGCTCCGACAGATCCAGCAGGAACGGGCCCGCCAGCGGCATTTCCCGGATGTTCTTCAGGAGATCGTACTGCAGCCAGGTGATGAGCGCCGCCCCCACGATGGACCCGAAGGTCGATCCCAGGCCGCCCACAACGACCATCACGAGGAACACGATGGAAAGAATGAGGTTGAAGGGCTCGGGATTGAAGAATCCCAGGATGAACCCGAAAAGTCCCCCCGCAATACCGGCGTAGAAGGCGCTGACGGCGAACGAGAGGGTCTTGTAGATCATCAGGTTGACCCCCATGACCTCGGCGGCGATGTCGCTGTCCCGGATGGCTACGAAGGAGCGGCCCACCCTGGTTTTCATGAGGTTGACGGCACCGATCACCATCAGGACGGTAATCGTCAGGATCAGGTAGTACTTCCCCAGATCGGTCTCCAGGACGAAGCCCCAGCCGAGCTGCGGAATTCCGAGATCCAGGGGCGGCGCCTGGAGTCCCGTCCGTCCGCCAAAGACCTCCGCGTGCCCGATGATGTGCGTGATGGTGAGGCCGAATCCGAGCGTGGCAATGGACAGGTAGGGTCCTTCCAGGCGCAGCGCCGGGAGCCCCACCAGGAAGCCGAAGGCGGCGGCGATGAAGGCCGCTGCCAGGAGTGCGGGAAAGAAGGGGACTTCCAGCCTGGTCATGAGCAGGGTCGTCGCGTAGGCGCCGATGGCGAAGAAGCCCGCGTGCCCCAGGGAGATCTGCCCCGTGTAGCCGGCGAGGATGTTCAGCCCCACGGCCAGGATCACGTGGACCATGATCAGGTTCAGGAGATAGAAGCGGTATCCCGGCAGATACAGGGGCAGGGTGTAGAGGAAGGCCAGAAGAAGGAGGGACCAGAAGAGGATCACGCCGCTTCCGAAGAGCCGGATATCCTCGTAGTAGTCCCGCTTCATGTCCATCGAAGAGCCTCCGGGAAAGGCCGCTGGCGCACAGGTTTATGGGTCAGGTTCCAGTTCCGGAAGGGGCGGGAAGGTGAAGAACGGCGCCGGGCCGTCCGTCGCCCCGATGGGAACCATGGTTAACAGACAGGTCCGGGGACTGTCAAGGGAAACCGCCCCCGCTCCCGCTGTTCCCCGGCTTCATCCGCCCGCGGCGGCCCTTCGGGAGCGTTCGCCGGCATGCCCCGCGGACGCCGGCGGCCGGAAACCATCATTGTCAGCCCGGGGCGGATATGGTAGGGTTCCCCCGGAGCCGGGAACTGCAGAAATACAAGCCAACCCGGCCGTTTTGGGGGAAATCCATTCCATGACCGATCCAGGCGGACAAGGGGTCGGCGCGTATTCGACGCCCGACCGGAACGGCATCGAGGCGCTCCTTGACCTGATCCGGACCCTGCGCTCCCCCGATGGATGTCCCTGGGACAGGGCCCAGGGAAAGAAGGACCTCGGCCATTATCTCCTGAACGAGGCCTACGAAGTCCTGGACGCCCTGGCCGGGGAAGAGCCGGCGGCGCTCCGGGAGGAGCTTGGCGACCTGCTGTTCCAGATCCTCTTCCTGGTCGTTCTCGCCGAAGAGGACGGCTCTTTCCGGCTGGCGGATGTGACGGCGGAGATCCGGGAAAAGATGATCCGGCGCCACCCCCATGTCTTCGGGGACGTCACCGTCCAAGATGCCGCGGAGGTGAAGGCCAACTGGGATGAAATCAAGAAGGGCGAGAAGTCTGCCAATGGCGAACCCGGAGGGATCCTCGACGGAATCCCCCGCTCCATGCCGGCGCTCCGGAAGGCCCAGGAGGCGGGACAGCGGGCCGCCCGGGTCGGCTTCGACTGGACCGATACCGCCGGCGTGCTGGACAAAGTCCGTGAGGAAACGAAGGAACTGGAGGAGGCCTTTGCCAGCGGCGCCCCGGACCGGGTGAGCGAAGAGATCGGCGACCTCCTGTTCTCGGTGGTGAACCTGGCCCGCCACGCCTCCGTCGAGGCGGAAGAGGCGCTGGAGGCATCCACCGCGAAGTTCAGGGACCGTTTCCGGTTCATCGAGCGGGAACTGGGCCGCCGGGGAACATCTCCGGCCTCGGCGTCCATGGAAGAAATGGACCGTCTGTGGGAGGGATCCAAAGACCGTTGAACCCCGCCGGGCCGGTCTGAAGAGAAGACGGGCGGCGACAGCTCGGCGCAGGAAACGTTCCTCCTGTGCCTGACCCCGGGGAGGCATCGTCATGAAGGTTATCTTTCACAAGGATTTCCATCAGTCCTATGTTGCAGATCCCGCGGCCGCCACGGGCCGCGTGGAGGCCGTCCTGAAGGCGATCCGGGGCAAAGCGGAGCTTGTCGAAGCCGTCCCGGCGTCCCCGGAGGACATCGCCGCCGTTCACACCCCGTCCCACATAGAGGAAGTGCGCCGCGAGCGCCTCTACGACATTGCCGCTCTGGCCGCCGGCGGAGCCGTCCAGGCGGCCATGACGGGCCTCACGGAACCCTGCTTCGCCCTCATCCGGCCGCCGGGTCACCATGCGTCCGCCGGGAGCGCCTGGGGCTTCTGTTACTTCAACAACATGGCCATTGCCATGGAGAAGCTCAAGCGCGAGGGGCTCATCGAAAAGGCCCACATTTTGGACTTCGATCTCCACTTCGGCGACGGGACGGTGAACATCCTGGGCGCCCGCGGCTACGTGACGATCCACAACCCGTCCGCGGCGGAGCGGACAAAGTATCTCCGGGAAGTCGAGCAGAAGCTCTTCGCCGAGAAAGTGGACCTCATCGGCGTCTCCGCCGGTTTCGACAACCATCTCGAAGACTGGGGCGGGCTGCTGGCTACGGAAGACTACCGGAAGATGGGAAAGATGGTCCGCCGGGCAGCCCGGGAGCACGGGGGCGGCTGTTTCGGAATCCTCGAGGGCGGATACAACCACGGCGTGCTGGGGCAGAACGTCCTGGCCTTCATCGAGGGAATGGAGGAGGGCTGACGCCGGACCGGACCGCCGATACCGGAAGTGCATGAGGCTCCCGGCAATAGAAACCATGTCCAGCAGACACAGGGGCATTTTCTACAATTTCGTCATCTTCGCATTTTTCCTGGCCTCCCGGATCATGCGACAGAGGCCGCACCTGAAAGGGAAGGAAAACCTCCGGGAGATCCCGACCCCGGCCCTGATCACCGTCACCCACGACAGCTACTACGAGATCCCTTCCCTCTCCCGGGTGTACTACGCCCTGCATCCCAAGCCCGACTTCCTGATCATGGCCAAGAACGATTTCCTCGGCGGACACTACCTCTCCACGAACTTCGCCCAGGGGAACCGATTTCTGCGTTCCATCCTCCTGCTCCTGGACCGGACGGGACTGCCCCTGGCCGTTTTCCGGACGATGCAGCTCACGTCCATCGAGCGGCCCTTTATCGAACACCCCGACATGAAGCGGCAGGCCCTGCACCAGGCCATCGACGAGCAGGTCGGGAAATTCCGGGAGGCCGCCGCCGGGGGATTGTCCACGCTGATTTTCCCGGAGGGAACGACCTGGGGGTTCGGGGGACTCAAGAAGATCCGGAGCGCCGCCTTCCAGGTGGTGGAGGGCGCCTTCGAGAACGCCCGGGAAAAGGTTTATATCCTGCCGATCAACGTGAAGGTGGACCGCCTTGTCCGGGGCTCCAAGGACGTGTTCATCCGGGTGGGCCGGCCCTTCTTCGCCGTGAAGCCGAAGGAGGAATTCAACAGCCTCCTCTTCGACACCCTCCAGCATCTCCACACGATCACCTTCAGCCAGATCGCGGCCTACTACCTGAAGCGCCTGGCGGAGATCCAGGACGGCGCCGCCGAGACGGTCACCGTGGAGAAGGAGCGATTCATGGCGGCGCTGGAGGAGATCGTCCGGGACATCCACGAGCGGGTCAGGGCGCACGTCCTGCCTCATCTCGATCCGGACCTGCTGGATCATCGCCGGCTCCTGGAAAAGGTCCGCCGGTTCCTGAAGTACTGCTCCCGGAACCGATACCTGCTGGAGGTCCGCCGGCAGGGAGGAAGGGAGATCCTGGTGCTGAACCGCCGGAGGGTCCTGGAAGACTACCCCGTCAGGGACTACCGGAAGCGCAATCCCGTGGGCTTCCATGCCAATGAATTGAAGTCCCTGGGGGAGGACGTCGTCCGCTCCATATACGACCGCTGCGTCTACGGCCCCGGCCGTCCGCCGTCCGCCGTCACACACCCCGTCCGCATCCGCTGAATCCGCCCGGAGGCCATCACCACGTTGCCTTCATCAAGGCACGGTTCCCGGTATTTTTCCAGTTTCCCCGCCCATCTCACTGCAGTCATGATTCAGCCCGTTCACGTCGCAGTAGAGCCGGGCGGGCTCACACCCTTCGCACTCCAGCTACAGCGTCACGTGGGCGATGCCGTACCTGCGGCCGGCCGTCTCCCGGATCGCCCGCTGGATGGCCACCCCGTCGCGGACGGAGATGTCGTCCGTCACGATGTGCGCCGAAAGGGCCCGCATGCCCTGCGTGATGCTCCAGACGTGCAGGTCATGGACGCCGCGTACGCCGGAGACCGTAAGCAGGTCGGCGACCATTTCATCCATGTCGATGTCCCGGGGGGTGGCCTCCAGGAGGATGTCCAGGACGTCGCGGAGAATGCTCCAGGCACTCCACAGGATCAGCGCGCCGATCAGTACGCTCGCCAGGGGGTCCAGTCCGTTCAGCCCCGTAAAGAAGATGGCGACGCGCGCCAGCACCGCCCCGAGTGTCGAAAAACATCGCCCATCAGGTGAAGAAATGCACACTTCAGATTCAGGTCGTACTCGCTGCCCTCCCTGACCAGCCGGGCTGTCCCGGCATTGACCAGGAAGGCCGCCGCCCCGACCGCGATCAGGATGCCCGCCTGTACAGGCGGCGGCGACAGGAAGCGGTGCCAGGCTTCATAGAAAATGCCAAGTGCGATGACGGCCAGGGTGGTGGAGTTGGACAGGGCAAAGAGGATTCCCGCCCGGTGGTTAGCCTGAGGTCTTGCCTGCGTGGGCGGGCCGGGTGCTCAATCGGATGGCGTACCAGCTCAGTCCGAGGGCAACGGCGTCCGTCAGGTTGTGCCCGGCGTCCGACAGGAGCGTCAGGCTGTTCGCCCAGAGTCCCGCCAGCGCCTCGACGACCACGAACGCCAGCGTGATGCAAAGAGAGAGAAACAGGCGGGAAGACGTCCGGGAGGACAGGTCTCCGAAGTGGGAATGGCCGTGCGAATGTCCGGTTGCCATTTCTCTTTTTCGTGCCGGCGAAGGAATGCAGCGGGACCATCCGGTCCGGCATGAATACCGGATGGTCCCGCCTTGTCCCGCGTTCTGTTCCCGGAGGCTCCCGCTCCGCTCCCTGACTCGCCTACTGGCGCGTCATCCGCCGCCAGTAACGGGTCCCGTCGAAGCTGCCCTCGAAGGCCTGGCATTCTCCCCCCGGCAGCCACGTCCATTCAAAGCGCCCCTCCGCGGGGATGCCCGTCACCTGCCTCCAGGTTCCCCGGAGAACGCGACCCGTCACAACGGCATCCGAGATCACCGCTGTTACCTGTTTTTGCTGGGCCCGGTGATAGTAGGCGTATCCTCCCTCCACCCGGCCGTCCATTTCTCTCAGGTTGATGTCCATGGCATAGCCGCTGATGTCGGTGCCCCGGAATCGGCCTGTCCAGCAGCCCGTCGCCGCGGGAGGGGTTGACGCAGACGTTCCGGCCGACTGGAATTCGATCCGGAGGATGGTGCCGGTGTCGATGCTCTGCGTCCTGCCGTCCTGAAACGTGATGATCATCTGATCTGCCGCCAGGGCCGCGCCCGTGCAGAAAACCAACCATGCCGCAACGACCAGCCACACTCTCTTCATGCGATCCTCCTTGTCCTTGCCGTGATGGAATACCAGATTGTTTCCGGGACCGGACCCGGGGAGCCCTCGCCCCCCGCTTCAACCCGGCCGCCTGGATATGGTCACTTTTTTCGGAACAGCGCATCGTCCAGGCCCGTGTTCCAGGTCCAGCCGGAGTAGGTGATCGCCACGGATCCTTCGGCGGGCATGTTCTCCAGGCGGGCCATGCCCCGGGAGACGGGGCTGTCCTGACTGTACAAGGGGTTGTCCGGCGTGCGGACGCCCCGCTCCGGGAAGGTCAGGTGGACATCCACCCGCTGCGGCAGCCAGAGTCCTTCACCGCTCTGCCGGACATGGACATAGCGGATCCGGGCCCGGGCTTTCCCCCCCTGGACGGAGAGGCTCTCCACCTGAAGGATCCGTTTCGGGCTCCCGCCGATCCAGACCCGGTACGATCGAACCTTCCCCTTCTCCGCCAGGGGCTCCACGCGGAAGATATCTGCCGGAGTACCTTCCACCGCTTCCCCCCCCAGCCAGGTGATGCGGTTTTTCTCCGGCCGGAAGCGGGCCGGGTCGAAGAGAGCGGCCTCCCGGGGCAGGGGGGCGAAGTTCTTCGTCTCCAGATGGAAGCGGTCGGGACGCTTGAAGTACACCGTGCCGGAAAAGTCGGGGACCCGGAAATCGGGGATCCGGACCTTCGCCTGGATCCGCACCGAATAATCCCGCATGCCTTCGTAGGGACGGAGCACCTCCGTCAGGGTCAGGGCCGGATCCGGCCCTGCGGCACCGGCGGGCAGCGGCATTGCCGCTCCCGTCCCCAGAAGGGCCGCCAGCAGGATCGCACCGGCAAAGCGGATCAGAGCGGATCGGCGGTTTCTCATGACAGGATGTCCTTGCGGTTGAACCAGGCGAGGGTCGCAAAGAAAAAGAGTGCCGTGAAGCCCAGGAGGATCCAGATGTTCCTCACGATCTCGTCCCAGGGAACGGGATCGGCGAAGACCTTCTGCCAGGTGTCGAAGTAGTTCACGAAGAGCCAGGGCCGGATGGCCTGGAACAGATCGAAGGGAAGCGTGATGATGATGAGGCTGATGATGATGACCGCCATGGTGGCCACGATGGGGCCGATGGAATTGTCCGTGAAGGCGGAAAAGAGGAAACACAGGGCGGACACGACGAACATGCTCAGGATGGCGAGCCCCCAGGCCAGAAGGAAATGAAAAGGAAGGACCGCCTCCGGAAGGACCGTGATCCCCCGTTTCACCACCAGGAGGTCCCCTCCGCCAAAGACGGCCAGGGAAAGCCCCAGGGTCAGGACGCCGATGAACAGGACCATCAGCGCCGTATACAGGAGGGTGACCAGGAACTTCGCGGTGATGATCCGGGTTCGCGACACGGCACGGGTCAGGAGGAACCGGAAGGTGCCGGCGTTCCCCTCTCCGGCGATCTGGTCTCCCGCAACCAGGGTCAGGACGATAGGTACATGGACCCATAAGGCGCCCAGGAAGAAGAATCCGAAGAACCAGCCGTTGAGGACGTTTCCGCCAATGATGAAGTCCTGCTCCAGGGGGGCCAGGAGGTTCCGTTCGAAGGCCCTCTGGCCGCCCATGCGGAGGCCGGCGACGACCAGGGGTACAAGGATGCCAAAGGCCAGGAACCCGATGTAGGTCCGGAGTTTCGTGAATGTCTTGACCGCCTCGAACCAGATCAGCCGTCCCACGGTTCAGTCCCCCACCAGGCTCAGGAAGTACGTCTCCAGGGAGCGCTCAGGAATGAGGGCCTGGACCTGGAAGCCCGCCTGGACCAGCTCGCGGTTCAGCTCCGGGACCCGCCGAAGATCCATCTTCAGGGTGAATCCTTCGCCCCGCCGCTCCGGCAACGGATAGCCGCCCCGGGCCTCGATCCAGCGGGCGGCCTCCTCCGGCCGGTCCGTGCTCACCGTCACCACCGCCTCCCCCTCCCCCAGCAGCTCCCGCACGGCACCTTCGACCCGGAGAAGCCCCTGGTGGATGACGGCCATGCGCGTGGCCGTTATCTCCACCTCGTGGAGGAGATGGGAGGAAAGAAAGACCGTCATCCCCCGCTCCCGGGCCAGTTCCCGGATCAGGTCACGGACGTCCTTCACGCCCTGCGGATCCAGCCCCGTCGTGGGCTCGTCCAGGATGATCAGCTCGGGCTCGGATAGCAGGGCCAGGGCCAGCCCCAGGCGCTGGTTCATGCCGTGTGAGAAGGTCTTCACCCGGTCATCCGCCCGGTCCAGCAAGCCTACCCTCTCCAGCCCCTCGAGGATGCGGGCCCGGGGTGCGCGCCGCCTCAGCCCTCCTAAGATCTCGAGGTTCCGGTAGGCCGAAAGGTGGCCGTAGAAGGCCGGCTTCTCGACAATGGCGCCCACCCGCTCAAGGACCCTGTGGCCGTCCCGGCGAAGCGAGCGGCCGAACAGCTCCACGTCTCCCTCCGTCGGAAAGACAAGGCGGAGGATCATCCGGATGGCCGTGCTCTTGCCGGCCCCGTTGGGCCCCAGGAATCCGAATACGTCACCCCGGCGGACCTCGATGCTCAGGCCGTTCACGGCCAGGCGGCTCCCGTAGCGCTTGGTCAGGTTGACGGTTCGAAGGACAAGATCGGACAAAGGTTCTCCATCAGCGGGGATCACCCGGTAAGGGCATGGTATTTCTTGACTTCTAACGGATTTCCCGGATAATTGCAATACCACCGGCCAATCCGGAATCCAAAGCGCGGAAATCCCAGGGAGGGACATGTCATGGGAAAAGTCTCCATCGGCACCAATGTCTACGTGTACCCGAATCCTGTCACCCTGCTGGGGACGATGGTGGAGGGAAAGATCAATTTCATGCCGCTCGGCTGGGTGTCCCGGGTGAATGCGGATCCCCCCTGGATCGGCATCGGCGTCGGCCGGGGACACCACTCGTCAAAAGGAATCCATGAAACCGGAACCTTCAGCGTGAATTTCCCGTCTGCCGACATGATGGAGGAAACGGATTACTGCGGCCTCGTGTCGGGGAGCAAGGCCGACAAATCGGGCATTTTCAAGTGCTTCTTCGGACCCCTGAAGACCGCTCCCTTGATCGAAGCCTGCCCGCTCTGCCTGGAGTGCAGGCTGGTCCAGACCATGGACCTGCCGACCAACGACTGGTTCATCGGGGAGATCGTCTCCGCCTGGGTCGAGGATGCCTGCCTGACAGACGGGAAACCGGACATCCGCAAGATGAACCCGCTGCTCCTGACGATGCCGGACAACCGCTACTGGACCATTGGCTCTCAAGCAGGAAAAGCCTGGGGAGCAGGGGCGGACCTGTTGAAGCGCCGGAAAGAGGGAGCATAGCCGTCCGGCACCCATCCATGCCATAGGAGGCAATCATGTTGAAGGAATTCAAAGAGTTTGCAATGCGTGGAAACGTGGTGGACATGGCGGTGGGCATCATCATCGGCGCCGCCTTCGGGACGATCGTGAAATCCCTGGTAGACGACGTCATCATGCCCCCCATCGGGATGCTCCTGGGCAACGTGGACTTCTCGAACCTTTACGTGGTCCTGAAGGAAGGCGCCGCGGCAGGCCCCTACGCGGCGCTGGCAGAGGCAAAGAAGGCCGGTGCGGTGACGCTCAACTATGGTCTTTTCATCAACACCATTATCAGCTTCCTCATCGTCGCCTTCTCGGTGTTTCTTGTCATCCGGGGCATGAACCGGCTGAAGCGGGAAGCCCCGGCGGAAGCAACCACCAAGGAGTGCCCGAAGTGCTTCACCGAGATCCCCGTCAAGGCGGTCCGCTGTCCCCACTGTACGTCCGAGTTGTGAGCCGTTGAACACCGGGAAAGACAGGGCCGATTCGGGATGGTCGGCGGAAGCGCGCGGGATTGTTCGACGATAACCCGGCTTCGATGACAATACGGGGTGAACCACCCGGAGAACCCGTTACCCTGGCAGGGAGAGAGGTCTGTGCAGTGCCGGAAGAATTCCTGAACAACCTGGGACCATGGCTGATGGGATTGCCCTTTTCCCTGACGGTCTGCGACGAGAAGGGAACGATCCTCTACATGAACAGCCGGGCGGACCGCTCATTCGAATCGCAGGGAGGGAAGGCGCTGGTAGGCTCGAACGTCCTGGACTGCCACCCCGAGCCGGCGCGGACAAAGCTCCTGACGATCATGGAGCAGCGGGAACAGAACGTGTACACCGTGGAAAAGAAAGGGACCCGAAGATTGATCTTCCAGTCCCCATGGTATCGCGATGGCGTTTACTCGGGTTTCTTCGAGCTGATCCTGCAGATCCCGGAAAGCATGCCCCACTTCATCCGGAAGGGATAACGGGCCGGTTCGCCCCGATGATCACCGTGTCTCAACGAACTGTCCCGCCTTCACCCGCTGTATGCCCTGCGGGTCCCCCTCAATGGCCGCCCAGGCCTTGTCATGCTGAATCTGGTCGGTAATCCGCAGGACGACCGGCAGCCGGGACTGGTCGCAGGTCTTCTGGCCGCTGACGGGGTCTTCCACCTCCGAGAACGCGTAGACGGACAACTGAAGGTTTTCCTTTACACCCGCCTTGCTTCCCAGGCTGACGAGGGCGATGCGCCGGCTTCCGTCGGGGCTGGTTTTCGTCTGGATGACGTAACCGCGGGCGGAAAAATTCCTGGAAAGTGCCGGCCGCAGGTCCTCCATGTTCTTCGTTCCCGCCTTCTTGACCCCGCCGACAACCTCGGCAAAACCGGGATACGGCATCTTTCCCAGGCTTTCCTTCCCGGAGAATCTCTTGGAGAAAATCACCTCCCCGCTCTCCACGTCCAGGACCCGGACCAGGACCTCCGCCTCCACGCTCCAGCCTTCCGCGGCCTCTGCAACCGCCGCCACGGCATGCCCTGCCAGGGCCGCCCAGAGGGCGTCGTCTCCCTTGCGCTGGTCCGCCGCCCGCCGGCCCACGTCGCGGCCTCCCCTCTGGATGGACTGGGTGCTCCGATACGCGAGGGCGATGTTGTTGAAAGAGCCGGTGACAATGTACTTGGCCCCGGCCAGTTTTCCAAGCTGCACCGCCGTGGACTGGTCCACCATGCCCGACTGCTGGAGTTTCATCTCGTCGAAGACCTTGGCCAGCTCCTTCCGCGTATAGACGCGGACTCCCGGGATTCCCCGGATCTGATCCAGGACGGAGTCCTCCAGGGATTCGCTCAGTTTCGAGTTCATCTCCTGCTGGGTCATCCGGGTATCCTGCTGGAACCGGCGGCGATCGTCGGTTCCCCAGACAACCCCGGCCGTGCTCCGCGTCGCCCTGCCGGCGGCAGCCCCCCGGACCTGGCGATCCGATGTCCCCTCCACGTGAACCTGAACCTCTTTGGCATAGTCGAAGGGGGTGTTGTTCGAGAAGGGGGCGATGGCCACCCGCGTCGAGGCCGTGTCGTACAGGGCTCTGCAGCAGTCCGGCACAGTCTCCCGGGATACCCGGTCGGGCAGGAACGAGGCGGAATCGATCTGGACCGCCGCCCCACTGGCAACGCAGCCGGCCAGAATAACGGCCAGGAACAGCACGTTTCCCAGTCTGCCGTACATCCGTCTCCCTTTCATCGGCGATAGTTAAAGGTCAGCGAATAGGGCGTGAAGTTCACAAGGGCGAAGTCCCCCTTCTGCCGAAGGCTGTTGGCCAGGTAGAGGGGATTCTCCGGGTAGCTGACGGTGAACTCGCCCATCTCATTTTCATCGACGCCGGTCACCCATACGGTGTTCTGAAGGGCTCCCTTGACCTCGATGTTTGTGTCCAGATCCTTGACGCCGTTGACTTTCACGCGGACTTTTCGGACGTTTCCCCGGATGAATTTATGCGCCGTATCAAGCACTTTCGGAGACAGTCTCTCTACCAGGTCTTCCATGCCGCGGGCGGCGGCGTCTTCGACGTTGTTCGCCAGCCCTCTCCCGGAGACTGCGTCTGCCGTCAGGATCTCCATGTTCCCCGTCCGGTTGTTCTTCGCCAGCATCCGATATGTCAGGCGCACCGTCACGTTGTTGAAGGGCATGGACAGGCCGTAGCCGATGTCTTCTCCCTTCTTCGTCGAGATCGTGTAATCGATCTTTCCGACGACGACAACATTGGACAGATACTTGTAGAGCATGCTTCGGACGGCCATGGTGCTGCCGCTCCTGGCCATCCGCTCGATGGCCACTGCGTCCGAGGGGTTGGACGGCGCCGCATCGATAACCTTGAAGTTCTGCTCCGTCAGCTTGCCGATGAGCTTTTCAGAGAGAATATTCGTCTCTTCGAACTCGTCCCCACCCCTGGCGGAGGGCTTCCTGGCCGGGATAAACAGGGCGATGCCGCTGTTCAGGGCCAACTCGGAGGAGATGGCCTCCTGGGCCTTGGCCGGTTCAATGCACGCGTTGATCGTGACCGTCAGGGTCTCCCCCTGGCGGTTCTGCCCGAGAACCTTGAAGCTCTTGACGGAGCCGCCGACCTTCGTCTTCATGACGTCTTCCACCAGGGTGAAGTTGGACACGAAACTCGACGCCTTGACGTCAACCCCGACGGTCTTCTCAATGGCGGCCCATTTGGCGCGGGCGATCGCCTCCAGCCGGGCCGAGGGCTGGTCGTTGTTCAAGACGACCGCTTCCCCGTCGGCAGTGACACATTTCTGCTGGGCGGCCGCATCGGTATGCATCCCCGGAAACACCAGCAAAATCCAGAAACCGATCATCCACCAACGAACACTGCGCATATGTGCTTCCTCCTCTCTCAAACGGGCCGGCTCAACCCTTCGGTTGGAGCTGCTGTTGCAGCTTCATGCGGTTTTTGATCACTGCCGAAACCCGGTTCAGGGCGGCCGTAATGTCGTCATCGGGCTTGCCGAGCAGCTTGTCGGCCTGGCGGTACAGGGACAGGGCGGCGTCGGCGTCGCCGCGGCTCTCCGCGCAGACACCCAGGTTGTACAGAAGGGCCGGCGATGCAGGGGCCTGGATCCTCGCCGCTCCCCAGATCTCGCAGGCCGCGTCCAGCCGGCCCCGGCCGGCGTAATCGATCCCCCTCTTCAGGGAGTCCTTGGGCTCCGCGGTGGCGATCCCGTCGGTCATGTCCATGAGCGCGATCTCCACGGTCACGTAGAAGGGAGCCACGTCCCTGCGGAACTGGGCCCTCGCCGTGTCCTTCACCTGCTCCAGAAGTTCGTCCCCGCCCTTGGGCTGCGTCCCGTCGGAGCAGCCGGATGAGCTGGTCGAGCCGCCCAGGTTCCGGGAATACAGGACGCGACCCGTCGATACGTCGATCAGCTTGGGCGTGACGGCGAACGTCACGTCCCGCTTCAGGCAGTTTACGGAGTAGTTGCGGTACTTCAGGCATTTGGGCACGTCGAAAAAGCCCGCGTCCTTCTTTTTCGCCTCCCGCTCGATGCACTCCCGGCGCTGCTCCCGGTATCGCTGTTCTTTCACATCCGATGCCGTCACCGTCCCTGTATAGATCCCCTGCGCCCCTACCATGCGGCCCAGTTTGGCGGCGGTGCTCGGGTCCACCAGTCCGCTCTGGGAAAATTTCTGCTCGCTGATGATCCGGCTGAGGGACTGGCGGTCCACCAGGGAGAAATAGGGCCGGTCGTCGATGTTGATGCTGGCCAGGACCCCTTCGATCTCGGCTGCGAAGCCGGCGCCGTCGGGACCGCCGAACGGAACGACTGCCACCGCCTTGGTCAGCGATGCCTGGTGGTACGCCGCGGGCTGCAGCATGTTCACCCGGACCTTGGTGGCACATCCCGACAGGGCAAGACAGATGAAAAAGGCCGGGATAAAAACGGGAAGGATCCTGAAAACACGTTGGCGAACGGACAGATGAATGCGGGTGTCGATCATGGTATTCCCCCTTGGACAGGATGGGAATTTCCCATAACGGAAAGGGAGAATCAAGGGGATTCTTGGATTCCCGGACAGCAGGGACAGATTCCGGGAATCAGGGCGAGATTCGGAGCAGATCCTCCGCGGTCCGGACGATGTTCCCGGCCGTCAGTCCATACTCTTCGAACAGATCGTCCGCCCTGCCGGACGAGCAGAACTGGTCCCTCACCCCGACGCGCCGGACCGGCGCCGGCCTGCTCTCGCAGAGAACCTCGCAGACGGCGCTTCCCAGGCCGCCGATGATCGAGTGCTCCTCGACAGTGACAATGCCCTTCGTCTCCCGGGCGCAGGCCAGGATCAGTTCCTCGTCGATGGGCTTGAGCGTCGGCATGTTCACGACCCGGGCGGTGATTCCCTTCGCCCGGAGCGAATCCGCCGCTTGCAGTGCGGGATGGACCATGTAGCCGCAGGCGATAATCGACACGTCCGAGCCGGGACGGAGGATGTCCCCCCGGCCGAGCCGGAACGACACACCGGGTTTGTAGATCACGGGGAATTTCATCCGGGAGGTCCGTACGTAGAACGGCCCCGGGGTTTCGGCGACCAGCCGGAGGATTGCCTTTGTCTCGTGAGCGTCGGCGGGAACGATGACCCGCATGTTCGGCATGGCCCGCATGAGGGCGAGATCTTCCGTCATCTGGTGGCTCGCCCCGTCTTCTCCCACGGAGACGCCGCCATGGCTGGCCACGATCTTGACATTGATCTGCGGGTACGCGATGGCCTGCCGGATCTGTTCCCAGGCACGCCCGGTGGCAAAGACGGCAAAGGTGCTGGCGAAGGCGGTCTTCCCCGCCAGGGCAAGCCCTGCGGCCGTTCCCATCATGTCCTGTTCGGCCACGCCCATGTCGAAGAAACGCTCCGGGAATTCCCGGGCGAAGAGTTTCGTCATGGTGGAGGCGGAAAGGTCCGCGTCCAGGACGACGATGTCCCGGTTTTCCCGTCCCAGCTCCACCAGGGCCTCGCCGTATGCCTCCCGTATGCCCAGGGTTTCCGTCATGCCGCCCCCAGTTCCTGCAGCGCCCGCGCCAGCTCGTCGTCCGAGGGTGCCACGCCGTGATATTTTACCTGATTCTCAAAGATGGAGACCCCCTTGCCCTTCACCGTCCGCGCGATCAGCATGGTCGGGGTGTCCACGAGGGGCTTTCCTTTCACCGATTCAAGAGCCGGGATCAGGGAGCTGAAATCGTGCCCATCCACGACCCGGACATCCCACCCGAAAGAGCGCCACTTGTCGGCCAGCGGCTCGACCCCTTTCACGTCCTTCACGAACCCGTCGATCTGCAACCCGTTGTTGTCGACAATCGCCAGCACCTTTCCGAGGCGCCGGTGCGCCGCCGTCATGGCTGCCTCCCAGACCTGCCCCTCCTGCACCTCGCCGTCCCCCAGGAGCGCGTACACGGAAGCCTCGTTTCCGTCGAGGCGCAGCCCCAAAGCGATGCCGTTGGCCACCGAGAGCCCCTGACCCAGGGAGCCTGAGGTGGCATCCACACCCGGCGTGCAGCGGGCGTTCGGATGCCCCTGGAGGCAGCTGTGGACCTTCCGGAGGGTGGCCAAAAGGCCCTCGTCGAAATAACCCGCCATGGCCAGGGCGGTATAAAGCGCCGGCGCCGCGTGCCCCTTGGAAAGGACGAAACGATCCCGGCCCGGCCATTCCGGATTGTCCGGACGGTGCCTCATGACATGGAAGTACAGGGCGGTGATGATGTCCGCCGCGGAAAGGGAACCTCCCGTGTGCCCCGATTTCGCCTCATGGAGCATGCGCAGGATTCGGATGCGCAGGTTGCGCGCCGTTTCTTGAAGGGACTCCAATGATCTTTCCTCTCTCATCGTGGTCATGGACCCTAACACACCCTTGCCGTTTCTTTCAAGGGAGACAGGATTGTATGTCCCGCCGGGAAATATCCGTCACATCCGGTATCCCGTGATGCCGGACGGCAAATTCGCCGCCGGGATGAGCGGCGGCTTTCAGGAAGAAAAATTCACCTGGGAATAAGGAAATTGCCGCTCCAGAAGCCGCCGGATCTCCATCCGCTCGGCCTCGTCCCGTACCGGCTCGACACGGCTGACCGGCCGCCCGTCCTCTCCGGTCCGGTACTGCCAGCGGAGAAGGTATCCGGGAACCTTCAGGAATCGGCACCCTCCGCTCCCGCAGCAAGACCGGTCCAACATGGCGACCCCGACAGCGTAGAGAACTTCCCGTCCGTTGAAGGGCATCCGGCCTTCCCCGGTCAGCGAATAGGAGCCGCTGATAAATTCAATTACCTGGTCCAGCTCCAGGTGAACGTGGTCCTCCTCGTGATTCTGTGTCCGGTCCAGGGTCATATCCGGCTCTCCTTTTCTACCCTTTTTCTGAACATTCCCTCACCCACCGCCATGGGGGGGGAGAGTCTACTTTCCAATGCAGAACGTGGAGAAAATCCGCTCCAGGACCTGCTCCACCGTTGTCCTTCCCACGATGTCCCCCAACCGGTCCAGGGCGTCCTTGATATCGCAGGCGGCAACTTCGGGTGAGCATCCCGCCGCGAGGCCCGATACGGCCTGGGAGAGAAAGTACTGGGCGCCCTCCAGGGCGGTCTTGTGGCGGGCGTTCGACAGGAGCCCCTCCAGACACCCGGCGCCACCGTCCCGCAGGAGGAAACGGTGAAGGGATTCCGTCAGATCCGAAATGCCGTCACCCCTTTTCGCCGAAATCCACAAGGGGGCCTGGCCGTCGAAGAGCGCTCGGACTGCTTGCGCCTCGATCAAGGGTGTCAGGTCCGCCTTGTTGATCACGGGAAATCCCTTCCGACTGCCCACCTCTCCGGCGATCCGGCGGTCCTCCTCGGTCAGGGCCTCGCTTCCGTCCAGGAGCACGATCACCCGGTCGGCGGCGGAGATCCTTTCCCAGACACGCCGGATACCTTCCTGTTCGGCCGGGTCTTCCGTGTCCCGAATCCCGGCCGTATCGGCCAGTTTCACGGGAATCCCCTCCAGGGAGATCCATTCCTCGATGAAGTCCCGGGTCGTTCCCGGTGCGGGGGTCACGATGGCCCGCTCCATCCCCAGGAGCCGGTTGAGGAGGCTCGACTTCCCGACGTTGGATCGCCCGGCGATGACCACGGAGGCTCCGCTCCGGTACAGCCGGCCCTCGTTCCAGGTATCCAGCAGGTCTCCGATCCCGTCCCGGAGGAACATCACCCGCTCCGCCAGCGCTTCCGGCGGAACCGGTGTCAGGTCTTCGTCGCTGAAATCAATCTCCGCCTCCAGGTGGACAAGGACCTCCGTCAGTCCGTTTCGGAGGGATTCTATCCGCCGGGACAATTCCCCCTTCAGCTGGGATGCGGCGACTTTCCGGGCCGCTTCGGTCCGGGCGGCGATCATGTCCGCCACGGCCTCCGCCTGGGCCAGGTCCATGCGGCCGTTCAGAAAAGCCCGCTTCGTGAACTCACCCGGCTCCGCCGGTCGGGCCCCGGCACCTACCGCTTCCGACAGAACGGACCGGAGGATGACGGGTCCCCCATGGCAGTAAATTTCAACGACGTCTTCGCCGGAGGAGGAATGCGGGCCCTGCATCCAGCAGAGCATGACCTCGTCGAGGAAATCTCCCGTACCGGCAAACACGCGGCCGTGAAGCATCCGATGGCTGGTCCACTCCGCGCGGGGGTTCGACGGTTGGAAAAGCCGTTTCGCCACGGGCAGGCTTTCCGGTCCGCTGAGCCGTACGATCCCGATCGCACCCATCCCGGGCGGGGTGGCGATGGCGACAATGGTGTCGGTTTCAGACACGGCGGCCCCGTCCGTGTGTCAGCCCTCGTTCCGGACGGGACGGCCCTTCCGGGACGGCATGATGACAATCTTGCGGTATTCCCCCTCGCCCCGGCTTTTCGTTACCAGGGCTGCATCGTTCTGCAGGGCAAGATGAATGATCCGCCGGTCGTGGGCGTTCATGTTGCTGACCGTGACGGCCTTCCGGGTCTTCTTGACCTTTTCGCCCAGTTTCGCCGCCAGGGTTACCAGGGACTCCTCCCGCCGCTTCCGGTAGGCCTCGATATCGATGATGACGGGCTTCCCTCCGTTACTCCCCTTGTGGAGGGCCTTGTTGACGATGTACTGGATGGCATCCAGGTTCTGTCCGTGCTTTCCGATGAGCAGGCCACTGCACTCGCCCTGGATGTTGAGCCGGATCGTGTCCTCCGTCTCTTCGACGACCACGGGATACTCCAGGTCCATCCGAACGAGGATTCCCACGAGGAGTTCCCTTGCCTTCTCTGCGAACTCGGGATTGAATTCAATCGGGGCCTTCACCGGCAACGCTTCCCGGTTTTCCAAGGCAGGGGGCTCCGGCCGGGCCGACGGCTTTTCCACGGGTGGTGGTGCCGGCCGGGCCGACGGTTTCTCCACCTCCACCGCTTTCATCGTCGGGGCGGAGGTCTCCGGCTCCCGGACACGCGGTTTCTCCCGGGGTTTTTCCCTGCGGACCGCCGGCGTTTCCGGCCCCTCCTCCAAGAGAACATCCTCCAGGGCCTGGTCGATGGACAGGAGGCCCGCCCTGATTTTCGCCTTTTTCTGCCCGAACCCGAGGAATCCCGATACACCCTCGGAGATGATCTCGATGTTCAGCTTTTCCCGGGGGACGCCGAATTCCCGGCAGGCCTTTTCGATCGCTTCGTCGATGGTTTTTGCTTCAATTTCGAGTGTTTCCATATGGACACCTCTCGTCACGCGACCTTCTTGTTGATGTAGTACTGCTGGCCGATGCTGAAGATGTTGTTGAAGAGCCAGTAGATGACCAGGCCTGAAGGGAAATTCAGGAACAGAAACGTGAAGATCACGGGCATCCACAGCATGATTTTCTGCTGCATGGCGTCGCCCGTGGAGGGGGTCATCTTCTGCTGCAGCCACATGGTCGCCCCCATGATGACCGGGGTAATGTAATAGGGATCCTTCGCCGACAGATCCTGGATCCACCAGATGAGCGGCGAATGTCTCAGTTCGATGGCATACATCAGCGCCTTGTAAAGCCCGAAAAAGACGGGGATCTGGATAAGCATGGGCAGGCAGCCGCTCATGGGGTTGATCTTGTGGGCCTTATACAGGGCCATGGTCTCCTGGCTGAGGCGCTGCCGGTCGTTCTTGAACTTCTCCTGGATTTCCTTCATCTTGGGCTGCAGCTTCTGCATCTCCTTCATGGACCGGTAACTGATGTTCCCCAGCGGCCAGAAGATGATCTTGATGATGAGCGTGAGCACGATGATGGCAATCCCGTAATTGGGGAGGTATTTATAGATGAAGTTCAGGACCCAGAGCATGGGCATGGCCAGCCATTTGAGCCAGGAACCGAAATCCACCGCATCCTCGAGCCCCACCCCCTGGGCCTTCAGCAGCCCGTGGTCCTTGGGACCCAGAAACAGACTGTAGAGAAAATAGCCCGCCTGGCCGGGGGGAATGATGTTCTTGGGTCCCCGGAGACTTACCGTCGTCATATCCCGCCCGTCCTTGCCGAGCGACACGGCGGACAGGGACGGGTTCTGCGGTACCATGGCGGCGATGAAGTACTTGCTCTCGAACCCCGTCCAGGCGATGTTGGGTCCCAGAAGCTTGGTGGTCTCGATCTTCTTGATTTCCTGAAGTTCTACGCTCTTGCCCACCATGGTGATGGGTCCCAGGTGCGTATAGCTGTCCGTTTCCGCTTTGGGATCCACATACTGGGTCCAGTTGAGGGACCCGTTCTGGTTGAGGGGACGCCCCGACAGGTTGGTCGCCTTCACCTCCAGGTCGATGACATACTTCGTCGGATGAAACGTGAAGGTCTTGTCGATGCGCATCTCCCCCGGATAGGTCACGCTGAAGGTCAGGGAACGGCTTTCCTGGGCGGCTGTCAGGTCCAGGGACGTGGCGCTGACCTCGAAGGGACTCTCCCCCGGCACGTTCAGATCCGATTCCGGAAATGTCATCGTCAGGGGACGCGGCATCCCCGTCTTCACGTCCACCAGTTCGACGAGTGGGGAATCCTGCTTGATTGTTTCACCATATCCCTTCAATTTCAGGGACTTGAGCGTTGCTCCCCGGGTTGAGAAAACCGCCGTGTAGAGGGGGGTTTCGATGCGCACGTCTTTTTCCGGCACGGCTGCCGGCGGCGGAGAGGTCATTGCCGGTGCGGCAGGGGCTGCTGCTGTGGAGAGAGCGGCTGAGGGGGCTGCCCCCGTCGTCTTGCCTGCCGTCGGGGTTTCCTGCTTGGTCGCCGCCGGTGTCGCCGGCGTCTTGGCTGGCGGTTTCATGAAGAAAATCTGGTAGATGAGAACTACCAGAACGGATAAGACAATCGCAAGGATGGTTTTCTTGTCCATGATCGGCCTCTCGATGGGCTGTTACCGGACGGGATCAAACCCGCCTGGATGAAACGGATGGCAACGGGCCAGCCTCTTCAGGCCGAGCCAGAGTCCGCGAAACGGCCCATACCGCTCGATAGCCGTACGGGCGTACTCGGAACAGCTCGGGTGAAAACGGCAAGAAGGAGCCAGGAAGGGTGAAATGGCAGCCTGATAGAACCGGATGGCCAAGATCAAAACCTTTGCCAGCAGGTCCCTGATTGGACGGTCAGACATCAGTTCTCGAAATCAGCAGACTTTCCAGTTCTCCGGCCACATCGGCGAACGTCAGCGGTGGCAGGTTCCGCTTCGGAATGATGACAATGTCTAAGGGAACTGGAAATCCGGATCGGTTGAGCCTGAAAAATTCTCTCAAGAGCCGTTTGATGCGGTTTCGTTTGACCGCATTTCCAACTTTCCGGCTGACGGTGAGTCCCAGCCTGCTGACACCGGAGGAACAACGTACAGTGATGACGGTGAAGTGGGCCGAGTGGCGACGAATCCCGTGACGATAGATGGCATCGTACTCTTTTTTTTTGCGGATCCGCTCATTTCTGCGAAAGGTTTGTCTGGTCATGCTCTGCGGATGATTTCACCCGCCGGGCTCCGCCACCCCGCTCTCCTCGTCCGATTCCGGTGTCACACCGCCAGGCGCTTCCTGCCCTTGGCTCTCCTCCTGCTCAGGACTTGACGGCCCCCCCGGGTGGACATCCGAGCCCGGAAACCGTGGGTCCTCTTTCGCTTCTTATTCGTTGTATTCGTTAGCGTTTTCTTCATTGTGTCCGTTCCCGAAAATAGAAATAGGTCGTGTGATAAACCATAATCACCATCCCTTGTCAAGGTTTATTCAGCCGGCGGCACCGGGAGTTCCCTCCGCCTGCAAGAGAAATACTCATGCGATATCGGAGCCTTGTCATCCCCATCGGATCGATACCCCGGCCGTGGCCGACGGCGACCTCCCCGGTCGCAAGGCAGGCAGGCATAACCGCTGCATGCGGCATAAGTCACCGCCCAGGTTGACGGGGAGGCTGCGGTTCGCCGACGAGGGGCTCCGGCTTCCGATCCTGCGGCCGGTTTTCTTGCACCGGGGCCTGCAGGCCGCCGGGAGCGGAGGCCTCCGGAGGAGCAACCGGCGCCTTCTCATCCTGCCCGGCCGTAATGGTTATGCCCCCGGCCTCATCGCCGACGGCCTCCCCGGCATCCTTATCCCGCAGGACCTCTTCATATTCCTCAATGACGATGCCCCGCCGCACCATGATCCCGTATATCTTCTGGGAACGGTAGTTTACATAGCGTGAGTTTCCGGTGGGACTGTACAGACGCGGGTTCGGCAGGACCGCAGCGAGGCGCGCCGCCTCCATGGCTGACAGCGCCGACGCGGTTTTTCCGAAGTGGTGCCGGGCGGCCATCTCGATCCCGAAGATCCCCTCACCCCACTCGGCGACGTTCAGATAGAGCTCAAGAATCCTCTTTTTCGACAGGTTCTCCTCCATGCGCCACGTATAAATGGCCTCGCGGATCTTGCGGACGGGATTCCTGGACGGCGTGAGAAACAGGTTTTTTGCCAGCTGCTGGCTGATGGTGCTTCCCCCAACCTTGAACTTCTTCTGCTTCAGGTCTTTCTCGATGGCCTTCTGGATCGCATCGTAGTCGAATCCCTCATGACGCCAGAACTTGTCGTCCTCGGCAATGATGACCGCTTTGACGACATAGGGAGAAATCCTGCCGAGTGGCACCCATCGCTGCTGGATCCGGAGGCCCTTCCCCTGGCTTCGCCACTCGTCCTCCCGGTATTCCATGAAGGACGTCTTCACGGGGTTCACCTTCTGGAACTTCGAAACACCGGGCCAGACGAAGGAGAGACCGATGCTGCCGACCAGCCACACCACGGGGATCAGAAGAAGAAGCCAGATCCACTTTTTCTTGACGATATTCTTTATCCTTTTTCCGGTTCTTTTCCTCATCGCTCACCGATCCGTCCGGAGCCGTTGTTCCGACTCGCCCGGCGGTACCGCCGGGGGTCCTTTCATACATCAACACAACCCGTTTGCAAAGCAGGATTCTTCGAAATCACAAAGCTTTTAGCGCCTTGAAGGGGCGGAGGGCAAAAAAAAATTGACTTGGGGGGTTTGTTCAGATACAAGAGGCGCACATATCATCAACGTGTACAGTTCATTTACTGCCGAAATCTGTGCACCGCCTCTTAGTGGGGCATCCCCCGACTTCCAAGAAGGAGGTACTTCCATGATGAGACGGCAGATTTGTGTTCCGCTGGGACTGATCGTCCTGCTCTCCGTGATCTTCATCCATACGGAGTGCCTTGCCGACTCGAAGTACCGGGTCAAATCCGGTACTAATCTTTACAACATCGCGAAAAAACACGGTGTTTCCGTCGATGCCATTAAAAAGGCCAACAACCTGACATCCGACCGGCTCAAACTCGGACAGGTCCTGACCATTCCGTCAACAAGCTCAAAAAACACGTCCAGGACCGCGGTCAAGAGCGCCAATGCCGCTTCCCACGGCAGGACGGCAACGGCCAGGACAACGACCTACACGGTCAGGTCGGGCGACACCCTCTCCGGAATCTCCAAGAAAACAGGCATCTCCGTAGCACAACTCAAGAAGCTCAACAATCTTCGCGCCAGCAAGCTCAAACCAGGTCACAAGATCGTTCTGGCCCGTGCCGCCTCGGGTGACCAGCGCCGCGAGCGGGACGATTCGAACCGCCGGGCCGCCACGGCCGTTAGCGAGGAGGAACTGGAAGACGACGACAGCCTCGCAGCGGGCGCCCAGGAGGATCCGACCGAGATTGAAAGAGACATGGTTTCCAGCGCCGAACTCATGGGGAACTGGAGAAATCCGGAGGAGCAGCAGTTGTTCGTGAAGGTCGTCAAGGGCTTTATGGGCGCTCCCTACCGATTCGGCGGCTCGACCGTGCGAGGCATTGACTGCTCGGGCTTCGTGGCCAAGATCTACCAGTTTTTTGATATCAACCTGCCCCGCACGGCCCGTGAGCAGTCCAAGGTGGGCATGAATGTGGACAAGGACGAGCTGGACGTGGGAGATCTCGTCTTTTTCAATACGCGCCGCGCCTTCGGCCACGTCGGCATTTACATCGGCAACAACCAGTTCATCCATGCGGCGGCGGGCAAGAAGCGCGAGGTGAGCATCAACAACCTGGACGACCCCTATTACAGCAAGCGCTTTGTGAAGGCTGTCCGGCTGAAGGGCAAGGAAAAGGAGCAGGCCAAGACGGGAAACGGCAGCGTTTAAATAACGGGTTTCCCGCATCATACAGAAAGAGGGGCGGTCTCGGGACCGCCCCTCTTTTTTGGTTTCCCGCCGGTAGTTCGTGGACCCGTTACCAATAATCCCGGCTGGGATTGCCCCGCCGATTCCGCCACCGGAACATGCCTTACATGAACTTCTCGAAACGCTCCTTTTTGGCCTTGCAGATCGGACAGACCCCGGGAGGTTCCTCCCGGGCGCACAGGTAGCCGCAAACCCGGCAACGCCAGACGGGATATGCCAGACCTCCGCCGGCCGCACGACCGGACGGTTCCGGAACGCTGGAAGCGGGTCCGGGTCCCCCCGGCGGACGGCGGTCCGGGATCGATTCCAGCTCGCGGGCTCCGCTCAGGATCTCGTCGGACACGTAGAGGGCGCAATAGCAGGCCCCGAAGTCGTTCAGGTCCGGATCCCGGTAGTCGCAGGGACAGACAATGTCCAGATCCTCCTTCCGGACCCCGGAGGCAAGACGGCACGGACAGGCCCGGTATCCGTAGCGCTCCTCATTGGCGAGAAGACCTTCCACAAGGTCCCGGACAAAGGCTTCATCCGGATTCAGGCGATACCCGGCGTCCTCCGCCTCCCGCTTCAGCCGGGCACAGGTCTGCTCAATGATCGAAGGGTTCATTTTTTCAAAGCATCCCGTATTTTTGTTTCGTTGAAGCCGACGATGCACTGGCTCCCGTTGATGACCATGGACGGAAATGAACAGGCGGGATTCCATTTTTTCACTTCCTCCATGGCCTGCCGCTTCTCTTCCTTGTCCAAAAGGTCCACATCCGCGTAATCGTAAGCCACCCTCATCTCGCCCAGGAGCGCCTTTGTCTTCTTGCACCAGCCGCAGGTGCTCAGGGCATACAGCATGATGCTCCCCCGGTTTTCCCCTTCCACATGCTCAACGGTCATCATCTCACCTCATGATTTCATGGACCCGTGGCGGTCCCGTCCCGTCCAGCCGCTCATCCGCCGGATCACTTCAGCCGGTGATCGACTCCAGTGAAACCGCAGTCCGGCTGATAGCAGGTCACATTCAGGAACTCGCACTTCTGCCGGCAGGCCGGACATTCCGCCGGCGGCCTTTCCACCTGGATTGTATTGCCGCAGTTGCTGCACTTCCACCAGACATCCGGTAATTTTTTTTCCTCCGTCATGACTCCACCCCCTTTCCGGCCGATGTGGATGCATCCTACCACATCAACCAAGACCAAAGAAGCCCCGAATCGCCTGCCCCGTTCACGGGTCTATCCTCCCCAGCCCTTGACCGGGGCCGCCAAATATGGGATGCACATGCTGTCGACATTGGAATTCCCTGCCTCAAGGGATCTCCAGGGGGGCACTCCGGGTGATGTCCCGCACCAGACTCAAGGCCCCGGTGGGGCAGCCGTCGACACAGATCCCGCAGCCCATGCAGGCGAGCGTATCGACGACGGCTTTTTCCCCGATCAGGCCGATCGCCCGAAAGGGGCAGGCTCCGACGCAGTTCCCGCATCCGACACAGAGACTCGCATCCATCCAGCAGACATACCCTGAGGAAGCCAGCATGGGGCTCCCGTCCCGATAGGCATTCATGGCTCCGCAGCAGCAGGAGCAGCAGTTGCAGATAGCGTAGAAGCGGTCCAGCATGGCATCCTTGAAGAATGCATGGTGAACGTGTCCGCGGTCATGCTCTGCTTTCAGGATGGATGCCGCTTCCTCCGGAGTAATCCAGCGGCTCTTCCGGGGGTTATGCTCGCGGGCGAATGAGGCGAACGGCTCCCCGACGACGAGGCACACGTCCAGGGGCCTGCAGGGGTTGGCCCGATGAGCGCGACAGGGACACTCGAGGGCGACCACCCGGTCCGGCTCCCGGAGGATCAGGTCCCGGGCCACGGGATAGGGAACGACCGACTCCAGGCCTTGCAGGCAAACCTCCCGCCGGACGGACACAAGGCGGATCGCGCCCTCCAGCGGCATGACTTTGCCGTGGTATACATCGGCAAAGCCTGTCTGCCCCGGCTGTTTGCCGTCGTCCGGACGCCGGACGCTTCGCTCGTAAAGTTCCAGGAGCAACCGGGCGGGAGGACCGAGGACCCTGGCCAAGGGATGGCATCCCGTTGCCATGCCGACATACAGGGAGGGCCACCGGCCATAAACGTATCCATGAACGAAGTCCAGGAATCCGTATCCCGGCACGGATTCGGCTTCCCGGAGAAAGGCCCGGGTGGACGGCTTGACTGGAAGCCCGGACAGAAAAGAAAAAAGCGATTTCATCAACCACTCCGGTATGACAGTTTGCCGGACATGTCAATGTGGAGGAACCGTATGAACACGTTCAAGAAGGCAGCCCGGCAGGTTTTTGAAGAGGCCCGCCGGGACGGACGGCTCCTGGAGGGGCTCTCCCTCACCGAAATCAAGGATATTGCAACACGCCAGGAAGACGTAATTCGTACATCCTTCGGATCCCTGGCCTCCGATTCGGAGCCCATGAACCGCGCGGCGCCCCACACCAAAAACAGCGTCGACGACGCCTTCGGAGATGAGGAGGACGCCCTGGCGGAACAGGCCGTCTCGTGCCTCCGGAAGGAGCGGATCGTTTCCCTGGATGTCTTCGTCGGCGACGGCCGGGACGGGGTGTCCTGCCGCTTCCTGGTCCCGGAGCCCTTCACCCAGATCGCCTACGGCCTGAAGCTGCTCTTCGACGACTCTCCGGCGCCGCGGCGGGTCGAGGATCCCACCTACACGATCCTCTTTTTCACCGACGAGGCCTTCCGGCTCAACCGGTTCCGGAAGCTCCTCGACAAGGATCTGACGGTCCGTCTCATGATGGGTGAACGACGGGGAGAGCAGGTCAAGATCTGTCGCAACACCCTGTACCTGGGAGAGGGCAAGAAGGGTGTGTTCCATTTCGAGAACTGGCGCGTCAAGGCCATCGACCGGACGGGCGTTTTCCTCCACGCCGGGGCTCGCCGTGACGTACTGTGGGTCTTCTGCCCCGAGACGGACCGGCCGGAGCTGACGGAGGTCGTCACCGCCGTCTCCGGCCTCACCGCCACGGGAAAGACCACCACCCTCTGCCGGTCTTTTTCCCGGCTGCCCCGGGAGACCTCCGAGATGATCGGCGACGACGGCGGCACCTTCCGCTACGACGGCGGCTACGCGGCCTTCGAGATGGGCGGGCTCTATGTGAAGACGGAGGGACTCGATGAGAGCCAGCCGGAGATCCTCCGGGCCGCCGAGTCCCGGGATGCCTTCCTGGAAAACGTGGCCGTCACGAAATATCCCTATATGCCCGATTTCCGGGACACCTCCAAGACGGGGAACGGCCGGGCCATCGTCACCCGGGCCAACCTGGAGATCGCGAGCCCCGGCCTCCGGGCGGACCGGGTCCACAACATCATCATCCTGACCCGGAACCCTCTCGCCAACGTCCTCTCCCGCCTGACCCCCGAGCAGGCGGTCATGCAGTTTCTCTACGGCGAATCGATCGAATCGAGCGGCGGCAATCCCGAAGAGGCGGGAAAGTTCAAGCGGGAGATCTTCCTCGATCCCTTCCTGACGGGGAACCGGCTGGAGCACGCCATGCTCTTCTACGAAATCCTGATGAAGAACCCCACCCGGTGCTACCTGGCCAACACGGGAACCATCGGCGCCTTCGAGCGCAAGGTCACCCTGCGCCAGTCCCTGGCCTCCTACAACGACCTGGTGCGCCGCCAGATCCGCTTCAGCTCCGACGCGGACATCCTGGGGTACTCCTATCCCGTCCAGTGCGACCGGGCAAACCTGGACATGATGGTCGCCTCCCGGCTGCACGAGGATCCGGCTGTCCTGAAAAAGAAGGTTCAGGATTTCTTTCGGGGACGGCAGGCCTTCCTGGAGGAGTTCGAGGGGGTGTACGGCCGGATTCCCGAGAACATCCGGGAGTCCCTGCCCTACATGCTGGAGGAGTAGGACGGCGGCCCGGCCTCGTCCGCTGCCCGGCCGCTCAACTGGCCGCAGGCGGCGAGGATGTCGCTCCCCTTGCTGGCTCGGAGGATCGCCGTGTAGTGCCGGCGGATGAGGATGTCCCGGAAGGCCTGCACCGACTCTTCCGAGGGACTGCGGTAGGGGGACCCGGGGAATTCATTGAAGGCGATGAGGTTGATCTTGCAGCGGAGCCCGCGGAGAAGCCGGGCGAGCGTCTCCGCGTCGGCCGGCGCGTCGTTGATCCCCCCGATGAGGATATACTCGAAGGTCAGCATCCTCCGCCCCGGCATGGGGTAGTCGCGGCAGGCCTTCAGGAGCGTCTCCAGGGGATACTTCTCATTGACCGGCATGAGCTCGCTGCGGCGCCGGTCGTCCGGGGCGTTCAGGGAGACGGCGAGGTTCACGCAGAGGTCTTCCCCGAGCCGGAGAATCCGGGGCGCCAGGCCGCAGGTGGACACGGTGATTTTCCGGGTCGAAAAACCCAGCCCGTAGTCGGAGGTCAGGTTCTTCAGGGCCTTGACCGTGTTGTGGTAGTTGGCCAGCGGCTCTCCCATCCCCATGAGGACGATGTTCTTGACGTCGGGCCCCTCGGGGGTGCCGAACCGGATCCGCGTCACCTGTCCCGTGATCTCCGACGGCAGGAGATCCCGCCCGAAACCCGTCTTTCCCGTCAGGCAGAACCGGCAGCCCATGGCGCAGCCCGCCTGGGTGGAGACGCAGGCGGTCCAGTGATTCTTCCCCGGGATCAGGACGCTCTCGATGAACCGTCCGTCCCGCAGCCGGAAGAGGATCTTCCTGGTCCCGTCCCGGGAGACCTGATCGCCGGCGATCTCCGGCTGTTCCAGGGAGGCCTGGATCTCCATCTGTTCCCGGAACGGCCGGGAGAGGGTCGTCATCTCCGCAAAGGATTCCACCGCCGCGTTGTAGAGCCACTTCATGATCTGGCGGGCCCGGTAGCGCTCCTTCCCCATCCCGGCGATGAAGGCCTCCAGCTCTTCCAGCGTCATGTCCCGGAGATTCGGCTTTTTCATGGAACTCCCCGCGGGGAAGGCTCGGACAATCGGTTACAGCTCCCTCGTCAGCCGCTCCGCCACGGCGTCGATGAATCCCTCCGTGGTCACCTTCCGGTTTCGCGGATCCGGATCGGCCAGGGCCAGGAGATCGCCCGTCATGGTCCCGTCCTCGATGGTCCCGATGGCGGCCTTCTCCACGGCATCGGCGAAGGCACCGACCTCCGGCGTCCCGTCCATCTCGCCCCGCTTCCGGAGAGCGCCCGTCCAGGCGAAGATGAGGGCCATGGAGTTGGTGGACGTGACCTCCCCCTTGAGGTGCTTGTAGTAGTGCTTCTGCACCGTCCCGTGGGCCGCTTCGAATTCGTACCACCCGCGGGGCGACACGAGGACGGAGGTCATCATGGCCAGGCTGCCGCAGGCGGAGGCGACCATGTCGGACAGGACGTCGCCGTCGTAATTTTTCAAGGCCCAGAGCATCCCCCCCTCGGACTTCATGACCCGGGCCACCGCATCGTCGATGAGGGTGAAGAAGTACTCCCGCCCCTCCTTCTCGAAGGCCTGTTTCCAGTTCTGATCGTACTCCCGCTGGAAGACCTCCCGGAACCGGGCGTCGTAGGTCTGGGAGATGGTGTCCTTCGTGCTGAACCAGACGTCCACTTTGCGGTCCAGGGCGTAGGTGAAGCAGGCCCGGGCGAAGCTCTCGATGGAGGCGTCGGTGTTGTGGATTCCCTGGATGATGCCGGGCCCCGTGAAGGCGTGGATGGTCTTCCGGAGAGGCTCGCCGCCGTCGGAGGGCCGGAACACGATCTCCGCCGTCCCCTCTCCGGGCACGCGGATCTCGACGCCGCTGTAGACATCGCCGTAGGCGTGGCGGCCGATGATGATGGGACGCTTCCAGGAGCTCACGGAAGGCCGGATGTTCTTTACGAGGATCGGCGTCCGGAACACCGTCCCGTCCAGGAAGGCCCGGATGGTGGCGTTGGGGCTCTTCCAGGCCTTCTTCAGCGAATACTCCCGGACACGGTCCTCGTTGGCGGTGATGGTGGCGCACTTGACGCCCACGCCCAGCCTCGCCACGGCCCGGGCGGCATCGACCGTAACCCGGTCGTCCGTCTCGTCCCGGTGTTTCAGGTGCAGATCGTAGTACTCCAGGGGCATCTCCAGGAAGGGAAACAGCAGTTTCTCCTTCACCATCGCCCACATGACGCGGGTCATCTCGTCCCCGTCCATCTCGACAAGGGGCGTCTTGACGACAATTTTTCCAGCCTTGGCCATGAATGACAACTCCACTTCGTAATGGTTTTCCCGAACCCCGCGGCGCTTCCCGCCGGGAGTCCCGTTTTTCTTCTTCAGCCGTTGCGCAGGTTCAGGGCCCCGCCGGCCAGGATCATCCGCTTCTGGCGGTCCGTCAGGTCGCAGGTGACCCGGAAGGAGGTCCCCTTTGTCCGGTTCTCCACCATGAGCGACCCGTTTTCCAGCAGGGCTTCCCGGATGCCCGGAATCTCCAGGCGGTCTCCCTGATCGATGCGGTCGTAATCCCTCCCGTCGGCGAAGACGAGCGGCAGGATTCCGAAATTGACCAGGTTCGCTGCATGGATCCGTTCAAAGGAGCGGGCGATGACGGCCCGCACCCCTAAGTACATGGGACAGATGGCGGCGTGCTCCCGGGACGATCCCTGGCCATAGGAAAGGCCGGCGACGATGGCGTTCTGCCTTCCCTCGCCCTGGATCTTCCGGGCCCGCCGGTGGAAATGATTGTCCACGATCTCGAAGACGTATTCGGAATACTTGGGGATGTTGGACCGGTACTTCATCCGGTCCCCCGCCGGGATGATGTGGTCCGTCGTGATGGCGTCCCCCACTTTGATGGCCGCCTCCATCCGGAGATCCTCCGGGAGGGGTGTGTTCGCCGGCGGCTCCCCGATGTTGGGACCGCGGTAGACCTCCACCGCCCTGGCGGCCTCGACGTCAGGCGGAGACAGGATCAGCCCGTCGTCGATGAGGAATCGCTCCGGAAGCACAATCTCCGGGAAGGGCATCCGGAGATCCCGGGGATCCGTGATGCGCCCTTCCAGGGCGGCGGCCGCCGCCGTCTCGGGACTGACCAGGTAGACCCGGGCGTCCTTCGTCCCCGACCGGCCGAAGAAGTTCCGGTTCGAGGTCCGGAGGGAAACACCCTCCGTCCGGGGGCTCTGGCCGCTGCCGATACAGAAACCGCAGGCGTTTTCCATGAGCCGGGCGCCGGAGGCCAGCAGGTCTCCCAGGTATCCGTCCCGGAGCAGGTTCTCCAGGACCTGCCGGGACCCCGGGGCGATGACGAAGCTGACGTCGGGATGAACGGTCCGGCCCTTCAGGATGAGGGCCACCGTCGCCAGGTCCCGGTAGGAGGAATTCGTACAGCTGCCGAGGCAGACCTGATCCACCCCGATCCCGGCAATCTCCCGGACGGGGCTGACGTTGTCGGGGCTGTGGGGCTTCGCCGCCATGGGCTCCAGCATGGACAGGTCGATCTCCACCACGCGGTCATAGGATGCGTCCGGGTCCGCTTCCAGGGAGACCCAGGCGGATTCGCGGTCCTGGGCCCGGAGAAAACGGCGGGTCTGTTCGTCGCTGGGGAAGACGGATGTCGTGACGCCGCACTCGGCTCCCATGTTGGCGATGGTCGCCCGCTCGGGAACGCTGAGGCCCGCCAGGCCTTCCCCGCCGTACTCGAAGACCGTGCCCACGTTGCCCTTGGCGGAAAAGATCTCCAGCACCTTCAGGATGATGTCCTTGGCGGAAACCCAGGGCCGGAGCTTTCCGGACAGCCGGATCCCGACGACCCGGGGGCAGGTCAGCCAGAAGGCCTCCCCGGCCATGGCCAGCGCCACGTCCAGACCGCCGACGCCGATGGCCAGCATGGCCAGCCCGCCTCCGGTAGGGGTGTGGCTGTCGGAGCCGACCAGGGTCTTTCCGGGACGTCCGAACCGCTCCAGGTGCACCTGGTGACAGATGCCGTTTCCCGCCCGGGAAAGGTGGATGCCGTACCGCCCGGCCACCGTCTGGAGATAGCGGTGGTCGTCGGCGTTCTCGAAACCGATCTGCACGGTGTTGTGGTCGATGTAGCTGACAGACAGCTCCGTCCGGACGCGGGGGATGCCCATCGATTCGAACTGCAGGTAGGCCATGGTCCCCGTGGCATCCTGGGTCAGGGTCTGGTCGATGCGGATGGCGATCTCCTCGCCGGGTCCGAATGTCCCCTTGACCAGGTGATTGGCGATGATCTTTTCGGTGATGGTTTTTCCCGGCATGGCTCCTCTACGATGACCCTCCATACGAAAACAGGAAGGGGTCGGAGGCGGGGTTCCGGCTCTCCCCTCCCCTCCAACCCCTTCGTGATGAATCCCGGTTCGCCTCCCCCTCAGTCAGTCGGCAGGAGAATGATGGCGATCCGCCGGTTCTTCTGGCGTCCCTCCGGCGTGCTGTTGTCCGCGATGGGCTTGTACTCGCCGTAGGCGGCGGCCGACAGGATCTTCGGGTCGATCCCGTTCTCTTCAAGGAAACGGGCGACATTGATGGCCCGGGCGGCCGAGAGCTCCCAGTTGGTCGGGAAGCGCCGGGCCAGACGGCCTGCAATCTTCACGTTGTCCGTGTGGCCCTCGACGCGGATGGCCTTTCCCTGCACCTTGCCCAGAATGTCCACAATCCGCTTGAGAATCGCCAGGCCGTCCTTCTTCACCTCCGACTGGCCGGAATCGAAGAGGATCTGGTCCGCCAGTCCGAGGGTCAGCTTGCCCTTCAGCTCCTCGATGGTCACCTGGCCCCTGGCCATCTCGCCTTTCATTTCACGGAGCAGGTCCTTGTAGGCCTGGCTCTCCGTCTGGATCTCCTCCTTCTTCTTCTGCAGCGAACTGATATCGACGTTCTTCTGCTGGAGTTCGGTCATGATCCGCTGCAGGTCGCGGTCGCATTCCTCCTTCTTCCGGAGGACATCGGCCTTTTCCTTCTCCAGCTGGTTGTACTTCTGCTGAAGCGCCTTCTCTTCCTCCACCTTCTTCAGGTACGTGCTCTCCTTGACCATGCACCCCGACAGGACCGGAAGAACCAGCAACCCCGCTGCAATCAGTATCACCCCGTTGACGATGAACTTTTTCATGGATTCACTCCTTGATAAAGAATTGCATCTTCAGGTTGCCGACCTCCACCAGGTCGCCGTCCTTCAGGTCGTAGCGGGTTTTCACGTCCTGGCCGTTCACCTTGAAGGATTTACCGCTGGCGGGCGTCATGAAGTACCCCTCCCTGCGGCGGTTCACGAGGGCAGCCACAGACGGCGCGAAGAACCCCTTCAGGCGGATGGCGGCGCTGTCGTCCTTTCCGATCGTCACCACCCGGTCCTTGAGCTCGTACTCCCGCTTGTCCGAGGATCCCTCGACGACGACAAACCCCCCGAGGACCTCCTCGGCGGCCTTGACGGTCGCTTCCAGCATCCGCTTCTGGGACGCCGGATCGATCACCATCGTCTCGTCCATGGACCGTCCTCTCACAGCCTGCGCCATCCTGTCCGCCTCCTTGCGGGGCGGGCACTCCACCTCCAGGCTGTGAATCCCGATCAGAACGATATCGCCGTTGTCCAGGTCGATCTTCGTCACCCGCTGCCCGTTCACGAAGGTACCGTTGAGGCTCCCGAGATCCTCGATGGCAAACGCCTCGCCTTCGGCCAGGATCTTGGCATGGAAGCCCGAGACGGCCTGGTTGTCGATGACGATATCGTTTTCCGCCTTTCTGCCGATGGTGATGACGGGCTTGTCAAGCGGGATCTCTTTGATCAAGGCCTCCTTGAACTTCAGCAGAACCCTTGCCATACCTCACCTCCTGAACCATGATGTCAACGCGTGCCAGATGGACGCGACCGGACCCTTCTTCTTCCTGATTTCCGCCAGGACCACGGTGATGTTATCCCGTCCGCCGCGGTCGTTGGCCATTGCGACCAGCCTGTCGCAGGCCGCATCGAAATCCTCCGCCGCCTCGACGACGGACAGGATCTCCCCGTCGGAGATCATGGTGTTCAGTCCGTCGGAGCAGAGGACAATCCTGTCCCCGTCGGCAACGGTCATCTCGTCGAGATCCACCCGGACCTCCGGTGCGATGCCCAGTGCCCGGGTCAGGATGTTCCGGTTTTCCGCCGCCGCGGCCTCCTCGGGGGTGATCATCTCCCGCTTGAGCTGCTCCGCCACGAGGGAGTGATCGTCCGTCAACTGGATCAGGTCCCCGGCCCGGGCCAGGTACACACGGCTGTCTCCGACATGGGCGATGCCCATGCGTTTGCCCTGGATCAGCACCGCTGCAACCGTGGTTCCCATGCCGGCATACTTCGCCTGGCCCGCCGCTGCTTCAAAGATGGCCATGTTGGCCAGCCGGATTGCGGCCCCCAGCCGGTTCGTCCCTTCCAGGCAGGCCGGGTCGAAATCGCCGACAAAGCCTTTTTCACCCGCCGCATCGTCGAAGTAGTCCCGCATGATGTCCACGGCCATCCGGCTCGCGACCTCTCCGGAGGCATGCCCTCCCATGCCGTCGGCCACGACGAGGAGGCCCCTGTCCCCGCGGACATAGAAACTGTCCTCGTTGTTGGCCCTGACCCGTCCCGTGTCGGTCCGTGCGGCAATCCGGAGCATGCTTCGGGAGCCTCCTCCTTACGATTTAAGGGCCTGGGCAAGGTCCCCGGCCATCTCCGATCCCTTCTGGTATCGCTGCTCCCGGTCCTTGGCCAGGGCCTTGTCCAGGATGGCCTGCAAGGCCGGCGGGATATCCGGGACCAGCTCGGTCACCCGGGGCGGAAGCCCCGTCGTGATGTTGAACATCAGCGTGGCGATGCTGTCTCCCTGGAAGGGCTTCGCCCCCGTCAAGAGCTCGAAAAGCACCACACCCAGGGAAAACAGGTCGGAACGGCCGTCCACCTTCTGTCCCGCGATCTGCTCCGGAGACATGTAACTCGGCGTACCCAGGACAACCCCCGTCTGGGTTTTCGAGGACGTGACCACACGGGCAATGCCGAAGTCGGCAACCCGGACCTCGCCGTTTTTCAGGACCATGATGTTCGCCGGCTTGATGTCCCTGTGGACGACGTCGTGCTCGTGGGCGTAATCCAGGGCGTTCGCCGTGGCCGTTACGATCCGCACCACCTCGTGGAGGGGCAGGAGGTTTTCCTTCTGGCAGTATTTCGCCAGGTCGGAGCCGGAGAGAAGCTCCATGGCCATGTAGGCGATTTCATAGTCCTCGCCCACGTCATAAATGGTGACGATGTTCGGGTGCGAAAGTCGACCGGCCGCCTCGGCCTCACGAAAGAACCGCTTCTTCACCTCCGCAAGCTGCTCCTCGTCGATGTCCTCGTACCGGAGGGTCTTGATGGCCACCTCCCGGTTGATCTTGGGATCTTTCCCCAGATAGACGGTACCCATGGCGCCGCGGCCGAGTTCCTTTACGACCTCGTAACGGCCCAGCGTCGGTTTCGTCTCGGCGCTGTCGATCAGGACGGTTCCGTCCTTCTTGGCGCCTCCGAGGCCGAAAATCATCGTCTCTCCGGCCACCTTGAGCTTTTTGATCCGGTCGTCGACGTCCTTGAACGGCCCGGCCGTGCGGATATGCTCATAGGCCGCCACGGCCTTGTTGAACATCCGCTTCCGCTCGAAGTCGAGGCCCAGGTTGTAGACGAGATCCTTCACCGACTCGTCCTCCACGGGACACTTCCGGAACTTGTCGAAGGCCATGTCCAGCATCCCCTGGCCCTGGAAGGAGAGTCCAAGCATCTTGTTCGTCTCGATGCCGTCCGCCTCCATGTACTCCTTGGTTTTCTCCGTCCAGAGGAACCGCTTCGAGACGAGCACGATGTACCCCGCCAGGAGCAGCACAGCGGGATAGGTCATCTTGATCCACCAGCCCTGGGAAACCAGGAGAAACATGGACGCGCCGCACCACGCCACCAGAAGGACCAGGGAGATCAGGGCGCTCAGCCAGGCCTTCATATGGGGAATGGCAAGGGCCAGGAAGAGGCCGAAGAGAACCGTCACCGCGATCTCCACCCAGAAGGCCCAGTCGGGCCGGACCACGAAGTCCCGGTTGTCGATGATGTCGGTGATGACATTTGAAAGCCCCACGAACGACGGGACGTTGGGTCCCATGGGCGTCAACTGGAACGCCCCCAGGCCTACCGCATTCAGGGCGATCAGGACGATCTTGTCCTTGAACGCCTCCGGCGGCACCTTGTTGCCGGCCACGTCCACGAACGAATAGACCGTGGGAAACCGCGAGTAGCTTACGAACATCCGATTGTCCGGCTGGACGGGAATGACGAGGCGGCCGATGCGGAGTTCCTGCCCCCGGGCCGTCAGGTCGCCGATGCCGTAATTCAGGTACTGCAGGGTCATCTGCAACGGCAGGGACGGGAAGAAGCGGTTTTCGTAGTTGATCAGGAGCGGTGCGCTCCTCACGGCGCCGTCGGGATCCATGAGAACGTTCAGGTGGCCCAGGGCCGCGGCTCTCTCGGCAAACTCAGGAATCGGGGGCGTGATCTCGATGGCCGTCAGTCCGCCGGCGAGGCCGGGAAGCGACACGGAATTCCGTTTCAGAACCTCCGGCATGTCCTTCCGCTCGCCGCCGAAAGCGTTTCCAATCTGGAAATACAGGGGCAGGACCACCCGCTTGCTCTCTTCCAGGCTTGCCGCCAGGCGCGTATCGTTGTCGAGGCGGCCCTCCGCATCCTTCAGCATGGTGAAGAGCTGGCCTGACCGGGCGGCGCCACTCTCGAATTCCTTGAGGATGTTGCGGATTTCCAGGAGGCCCTGATTCTGGTCCGGTTCCGAATAGATGATGTTCACCCCCACGACCTTGGCCTCGGCCTGCCGGAGGAACCAGATCATCTGGGCAATGTAGTGGCGGGGCCACGGCCACCGGCCGATCCCGGCAATGCTGGCATCGTCGATGGCCACGACGACGACGGGGGACGGGGCGGTCCGGGCGGAGGGATTCTGCCGCAGGGAGAGCCCCAGGTCATAGGTGCCGTAACCGATTCTTTCCAGGGGTCCCCATTGAAAATACAAAGCCAGAAGGGCCAGAACGGTCAGAATCAGGCCGATCATGGCATCGGCCACGAACGAACCCTTCCACTTGCTCATTGTACTCCCCTGCCCATCTGCATGATGTCTCCCCAACCGTCCGCCTGCTGAATCCCTTCAAATCCTTTAGAAAAACTATACAGAAAAAGACGGACACTTACAATCTTTTTATCATTTCAAGGCCTTGGAGGGCTATTTGATGCAGACTCTCCTCACCTGCTTGAAATCCGTCACCCCCTGGATGGATTTCTGAATGCCGTCCTGCAGCAGCGTGGTCATCCCCTGGTCCATGGCCAGGGCCCGCAGCTCCTCGATGGAGGAGTGTTTCTGGATGAGCCGCTTCATCTCGTCCGTTCCCAGCAAAAGCTCGTGGATCCCCATCCGGCCCTTGTATCCCGAATTGTCGCAGGCGCCGCAGCCCTTGGGGCGATAGAGGGTCAGGCTGTCGCTGTATGGAATATTGAGCTTCGCAAAATCCTCTTCCCCGTAGCTCTGGACGATCTCGTCGTACTCCGCCTGCGTCGGGTGATAGGCCTCCTTGCAGCTCTTGCAGAGCGTCCGGACCAGCCGCTGGGCCAGGATGGCCAGGAGGGCGTCGGCGAAGTTCAGGGGATCGATGCCCATGTCCAGAAGACGGGTGATCGTCTCCGGTGCACTGTTCGTATGGAGGGTGCTGAAGACGAGATGGCCCGTCAGGGAGGCCTCGACGCCCGTCTTGGCCGTCTCGAAGTCACGCATTTCCCCGACCATGATCACGTCCGGGTCGGCCCGGAGAAAGGCCCGCATGGCGGCGGCAAAGTCGAATCCGATCTTGGGCTGGACCTGGACCTGCCGGAGCCCGTACTGGGTGATTTCCACGGGGTCCTCGGCGGTCCAGATCTTGCGGTCCGGGGTGTTGATGTGCTTCAGCGCCGCGTGGAGGGTGGTGGTCTTACCGGATCCGGTGGGACCCACCACCAGGACCATCCCGTAGGGCTTCTCGCAGGAATTGACCAGCTCCTTGTAGTTCCGGGGCAGCATCCCCATGGCTTCGAGGGGAAGCGTCTCGCCCTTGGCGAGGATGCGCATGACCACGTCTTCCACTCCCCCCTGGGTCGGGATGGTGGCCACGCGGAGCTCGATCTCGTCCCCCCCGGCGCGGCGGAACTTGATCTTGCCGTCCTGGGGGATCCGCTTCACCGTGATGTCCAGGTTGGACATGATCTTGATGCGCGACACAATGGCGTTCCGGTAGCTGAAGGGAACGGTCTGGTAGAGGCCGCAGTCCCCGTCGACGCGGAGCCGTATTTCCACGTTCTTCTTGGTGACGTTCGGCTCGATGTGAATATCCGAAGTCCGGCGGGCGTAGGCGTCGTTGATGATCTTGTTCACCAGCTGCATGATGGCGCTGTCCGACTCGGTAACGACCTCCTCGCCATCCTCGTATGCCTCCTCGTCCGGCGTGTCCATTCTCCCCAGGATCTCCGAGATGGAAGTCTCGTCCACCGCGGAATGGAAGAACTGGGCGATGTACTTGATGATATCCTCCGGCAGGGAGACGTCGTACTTGACCGCCTTCGTTTTCAAGAGGCTTTCGATGGTGTCCCGCTTGAGGATGTTGTTCGGGTCGTCGACGATGACGTGGATCTGGCCGTCGATCTTTTCGATGGGCACCCACAGCTCCCGGCGCAGATACTCGGGCTTGAGGTTTTTCAAGAGCTCTCCGGGAATGGGGAGCTTGTCGTTGAACTGGATGAAGCGGCAGCGATAAAACTCCTCATAGGATTTCCCGATGTCTTCCCGGGAAATCTTGTATTTCTTCATGAGGAAGTTTTCCATGGTCTCCTTCTGCTCCCGGGCCTCGTCCCAGGCAGCATCCAGTTCCTCCTCCTTCAGGAGTCCACGGATCACAAGGTAGTCGAACTTGGTCTTCCGGCGCCGGGCAAACCGCTCCTGGTTGAAAAAGGACACCCCGAGGACCTGGGCGATCTCGCGGAGAAAATTCTCTTCATCGTCGGAGAACCGGCCCGTCGAGCCCTTGCGGTTAATGATCTGGACCACCCCCATCAGGGTGTTGTTGTACAGAACCGGCATGGCCAGGATCTGCCGGGTCCGGAACCCGGTCTTTTTGTCCCAGCTCGGGTCGAAATTCAGGTTCTTGTCGATCTTCCGCAGCTCATCCCCGTCGTAGGCATCGGCGATGTTCACGATCTTGCCCGTATTGGCCACAAAACCGGCGATGCTGTTGTTGCTGATGGGAACGCGGATGTCCCTGAGCTCTGTCCCGCTCAGAAACATGGAGTAGATTTCGTTGCGGATCTTGTCCACCACGTAGATGGTGACGGAATGGGCGTCGAAAAGCGTGAGGATGCCGTCCTTCAGGTCCACCAGGATCTGCTTCAGGTTCTGCGCCGCGTGGATGCGGTTGGTGATATCCTGGAGCTGCTTGCGGAGAATCAGCTTCTCCTCGAGCTCGGAAATTTTTCTGCTGCTGACGGGATCCGACGCCATTTTTCAACTCCCCCCGGCCCGCCCGCCATCCCGGCGGTACGCATGCGGACCGGCTGATTTCTTCTCTGTCAGTGCCGCCCTCTCACCCTTCGTATCCGGCAGGCACCGGCATGGTTGCTTCCCTTTTCAGGCGGGGACAAGGCGGTTTGATATCCGCCGCACCTTCGGGGTCTTCACCCCCGCTTTATGATTCCGTGACAATCTTCGAGAAATCGGCCACCTGCCGGAAAAAGGAAGAGATCTCGCTGAGCAGCGACAGGCGGTTGAAACGGATCCGGTCGTCCTTCGCCATGACCAGGACCTTCTCGAAGAAGGCGTCCACCGGTCCGCGGATCCCGGCCATCTCCTTGAGGGCCGCCAGGTAGTCATGCCGGGAGATGTTCGACTGGGCTTTTTCTTTCATTCCGAGAAATGCCGCGTGAAGCGCTTTTTCCTCCTCGCCCTCGAAGAGGGAGGGATCCACGTTCCCCCCCTGGAAGTCGCGGATGATGTTCCCTGCCCGCTTGAAAGCCGTCGCCAGGGGGCGGTAGGCCTCGTGGGACTTGAAGACGTCCATGGCCTTGACCCGCTGGAGCACCTGCACGGCGTCCGTCGCCCCGGCGGCCAGGACGGCATCGACCACGTCATAGGCGTACCCCTGGGTGATGAGCTGGTTCTGGAAACGGGCCTGGATGAAAGCCAGGACGTCGGCCTTCACGTCCGCCCGGGGCTTCTTCACCAGCGGCCCCAGGATGGCCAGGCTATCCTCCACGAGCTCGCCGAGGTCAAGGGCATACCCCCGGTCCAGGATGATGTTCAGGATACCCAGGGCCTGCCGGCGCAGGGCATAGGGGTCCGCCGTTCCCGTGGGAACCACGCCGACCCCGAAGAATCCGACGATCGTGTCCAGCTTGTCGGCGATGCTGACGACGGCCCCTTCATCCGTCTGCGGCAGGTCACCGCCGGCGACCACCGGAAGGTAGTGTTCGTAAATGCCTCTCGCCACGGCGGGATCCTCCCCCGCCAGGAGGCCGTATTCCCGCCCCATGACGCCCTGGAGCTCCGGAAACTCGCCGACCATCTGGGTGTCCAGATCCGCCTTGGCCAGCCAGGCCGTCCGGTCGACGGTCTCTTTCTTCGCGGGGCAGACCCGGCCGGCAACGGCCGCCGCCAATGCCCGGAAACGCCCGACTTTGTCAAAAGACGTCCCCAGCAGGCTGTGGTACACGACCTTGCGGAGATCCTCCACGCGCCGGTCGAGCGGAATTTTCTGATCCTCGTCGAAGAAAAACCGGGCGTCGGAGAGGCGGGCCCGGATGACCTTTTCGTTGCCGCGGGTGACCACGGCGGGGTCCCGCGCCAGGGTGTTGTTCACCGTCAGGAAGTGGGCCATGAGCTTTCCCCCGGCATCCACGACGGGAAAGTACTTCTGATGGGACATCATGGAGGTGATGAGCACCTCCCGGGGAAGGTCCAGGTAGGCCGCGTCGAAGCTGCCGCATACAACCGTAGGATACTCGACGAGAAACGTCACCGTCTCCAGAAGGTCGTCATTCTCCAGGGGCCGGCCGCCGACCGCCGCGGCCGCCTTGCGGCTCTCCTCCCGGATAATGCGCTTGCGCTCCTCCGGGTCGACGATCACGAATTTTCCGCGGAGGACGTTCCGGTAATCCTCAAACCCCTTTACGGGAGAAGGATCGGGACTCATGAAGCGGTGCCCCCGGGTTTCCCGGCCGCTCGCGATGTTCTCGATGCCGAACGGCACCACCTCTCCGCCGAACAGGGCCAGAATCCAGTGGATGGGCCGCGGGAAGCGAAGGTCGAAAGAGGACCAGCGCATGGTCTTCTTGAAGGGGATGGACACCAGGAGCTTCGGCAGGAGGCCCGGCAGGATGGACACCGTCTCCACCCCGGCGATCCTTTTGCGGGCGCAGAAGTACTCCCCCTTCTCCGTTGTGACCGTCTCCAGTTCCGAGACGTCGAGGCCCTGCCCCCGGGCGAAGCCGAGGAGGGCCTTGGTGGGGTTTCCGGCCTCGTCGAAGCCGACCTTCCGGGCCGGCCCCATCTTCTCCACCAACTGGTCTTCCTGCCGCTCCGCCACGTCCGCCACGGTCAGGCAGAGACGGCGGGGCGTCGCAAGAACCTTGAGCGGTCCGTGAGAAATTCTCTCTTCGGCGAGGGCCTTCCGGACCATTTCATCCATGTCGGCGATCGCCTTCGGCAGGAAACCCGCGGGGATTTCCTCCGTTCCGATTTCCAGAAGCAATTCCTTGCCCATGTTCATCTCCCGTATCCAGCGTATCCGTGCAGCCGCTTCGTGCAGAATGCCAAAAGACGCCGAACCGCCGAGATTCCCCCGCCCGTCGTCCTGCGGCGCGCCGTCAGGCACGCCTTGAGGCTCAGGGTCCCGGGAATTCGGCTTTCGTGCGTATTGGTGCAGCCTGATTCAACGACAGGTTCAGAAGCTGCCCGTTCAGGATGTCTTCCACGTCCGGCCCAGCAGCGGGTAGCCCATTTTCTCTCTTTGCTTCAGGTATCCCTCGGCGCTGAGCCGGGCAAGGTTGCGCACCCTGCCGATGTAGCTCGTCCGCTCGGCCGTGCTGATAGCTCCGCGGGCATTGAGCATGTTGAAGGTGTGCGAACACTTGAGGCAGCAGTCATACGTCGGCAGAACCAGATCCAGTCCGGCGGCCCGGATTCCCTCTGCCTCGTACATGTCGAACAGCGTCCGCAGCATGGCCGTGTCAGCCTTCTCGAAATTGTAGACAGACCATTCGACCTCACCCCGGTGGTGTACGTCACCATAGGTCACCGAATCGTTCCACATGAGGTCGTAGACGTTGTCCACCCCCTGGATGTACATGGCGATCCGCTCGATGCCGTAGGTGATCTCGGAACAAACCGGTTTGAGGTCGAAGCCCCCGACCTGCTGGAAATAGGTGAACTGGGTGATCTCCATGCCATCCAGCCAGACCTCCCACCCGAGGCCCCAGGCCCCGACAGTGGGTGATTCCCAGTCGTCCTCAACGAAGCGGATGTCGTGGTCCAGGGGATCGATGCCGAAGCTGCGGAGCGAATCCAGGTAGAGATCCTGGACGTCCAGGGGGGAGGGCTTCATGATCACCTGGTACTGGTAATAATGCTGCAGACGGTTGGGATTTTCCCCGTAGCGCCCGTCGGTGGGCCGCCGCGACGGCTCCACATAGGCTACGTTCCACGGCTCCGGCCCCAGAGAGCGAAGGAAGGTGGCCGGATTGAAGGTCCCCGCCCCGACCTCCAGGTCGTAGGGCTGCTGGATGACGCAGCCCCGATCGGCCCAGTAGCGGTCGAGGGCCAGGACAAGTTCTTGAAAGGTCATGAACGCCTCCTGATGTCCCTGCACAGGATCCCCTCGGGGGCTCCGGCAACATATCGGCATGCCGCTGCAACCACAGGCTTCCCCGGCCCGGGGCAGGCGCTCAAAACCGCGCCGTTGCATGCTTTCCGCGAGGTCGTCATTCCTAACATGCACCAAAACCACTGTCAACAGGATTGTTCCCTCGTAATCGCTGAAAATGATTTGACATCAGGCAATCGATCCATTAGATTACGCCCTGCCCGGAGGAGGGGAATCGGGTCCTCAGAACGAGGGTTCCGGGTACCTGCTGTCTTTCTTTCGTTCCAGCCTGTTACCGGGCGCAATACAGAAAGGATCATGATCCATGCCTGCGGCCATCCGAAAATGGGTCCCCGCTGTATTCATACTGCTCCTGGCCGTCCCGGTTCTTGCCGCCACCCTCCCCCTGAGCCGCTGGGTGACGCTCCGCTCCGACGATGCCGGCGCGGTCAGGGAGATCATCCGCTCGGAGGTGGACAAACGGGAGGGCTTTTCCACGTCCCAGGAGGAAAGGGCGAACCTGAAGTCCGCGGAGGAGGAAAAGGAGCGGGACGACTCTACCTACAAGAAGGGGGTCTCCGACGCAAACCGAGAGTTCATCCGGGCCAAGAAGAAACGGGACGACCTGACGAGCCGATACCAGGCTGTTTTTTCGGAGCGGGAGGAGCAGCAGAAAAACGTCCGGACCATCCGGGCGGGTATCGAAAACCTGGACAGCCAGGTCGCCCGCTACAACCAGGACATCCAGGCCCAGCAGGCATCCCTCAAGAAATGGCTCCAGACCGAGAAGCAGGGAGAGGCCGCCGTGGCGGTCCTGTTCACCCGGGGCTTCAAGGACAAGGCCCATACGCTGGAGGCCCTGGCCGACCAGGCCTCCGCGCCCCTGATGGCCCAGCATATGGGAACCTACATCCAGTCCTTTTCAAAGGTCATCAACACGGTCCTGTCGGTGGACTTCATCCGCGCCATCGAGGAGGGAACGGCCAAGTGGAACAACGAGGAGCCCCTCCGCTACGAGATGGAAAAGGGCACTCGGGGAACGACCTATCTCCGGCTGAAGCGCTACGAGCTCTACCCCTTCCAGGCCCCGAAGGGGGGGCGTGTCAAGCCGCCGCCGGCCTCAAGGGGCATCCGGGCGGTCGTCGTGTCGAGCAAGAAGGACCTGGACAATTTCCTCGTCGAGAACCGCTATACCCCCACCGCCCATGATCTCGACCGGGCCTACCGGTTGATCCGCGAGACCGCGCAGACGAATGCCGCCGCCGAGGAAGGACTCCAGGAGCAGGTCAAGTCCTACCAGGACCGCATCGCCTCCCTCCAGAAGAGGATCCGTGAGGCCCAGTCAGACAAGGAAAGCCAGGCGTCCATCCTGAAGCGCCGCGAGGAACAACTCGACAAAACGACCCGCGAAGCGGCTGCCGTCCAATCCCAGAAAGAGGAGGCGGACAAGGCTTTCCGGGACGCCCAGCAGGCCCTGCACGACACCAAGCGGGTCCGCGAATCCATCATCTTCAAGACCGCACTGGCGACGGCCCGGGGATCCCAGACACCCGCCGAGGCCTCGGCACTGGCGATCATCGACAAGCTGGCAGAGGTGAAAAACGACGCCAAGACACAACACTCCACGTCCACCACAGAGGTGACGAATTTCACCGTCACCGGTGAATCGTCCCACCAGGCCGTGACGGAGGCCCGGATCCAGTCCGTCCGCCTCATTTCCTTCATCAACGAGGGGGACAGCGTCCGGGTGAAAATGGCGTTCCGGGTGAGGACCGTACTGGAGGAGAGCGCGGACGACGGGAAACGGGTGGCCGATTACAGGCCCGCCGAACGGAAACCCGTCGACCACAGACCCGTCGATCGCAAATCCGCCAACCGCAAACAGGTGAATCGCAAACCGATCGAACGGAAACCCGCTGAGCGCGTCCCAGCTGCCAAGCCTCCTGAGGAGAAGGACAAGGATGACGGCTTCTTCGCAAAGATCCTTCCGTCTCCGGAGCCGTCCCGGGACGTCGAAAAGCCCGCCGCACCGGCTCCGCCGGCGAAGACGCCGGTCCGGCGGAACCCGCACGCCATCGGCTCCCACGAAGGCAACGACGTCCTGTTCGAGCTGATCAGCGTGAAATCCGCCGGCAAGGACATCCTGGTCCGGGTGGACATCACCAACCTGACCGAGGACTCGATCCGCAGCGTGGCCTTGTACGACCATGCCTACCGCTGGACCAAGTCCCGGATCACCGACCCGGAGGGAAAGGAACACAACGTCTCGGAAGTCACGTTCTACAGCGGGAACGAGAAGACGACCATGTACAGCGCCGGAAGCAGGGGGGTGCCCCTCGAAGGCCGGGCGACCAGAAGCGTCCTGTTGCACTTCAAGCAGGTCCCGGGCATGAAATCCATCAGCAAGCTGATGATTCATCCCTACATCTATTACCGCAAGGTTTTCTGGTCGTGGCAGGAGTTTGATTTCGCCTTTCAGAACGTCCGGATCTCCCGGTGATGCGCAGGAAGGTCCGGGCATGATCGGGAAAATCGCGGAGTGCCTGGCCCGGACGGCCTATGTCCGGGACGCTCTGGAACACCCTCCGGACCTTCGGGAAATTCGCAGAAAACCTTCCCCCCGGGTATGGGCGGGCCTCTTCCTCGTCGGCCTCAGCTACGTGATCGGCTGGCCTGCCGTAGCCGCCTTCGGAGTGCTGGCCGCCTGGTTCCGGGAACCCCTGATCATCGCCGTCGGCGGCCCCCTGACGTACGGCCTGTCCCACCTGGTGTTCCTGGCCGGGGCCTGGCTGGCAGGGGCCCGATACGTGCGGCTGCTGATGAAGCATGCCACCCGGCGGCTCATGGAACGAATCCTGAGCCGCCCCCCCTTTCCCGCCGGACCGGGGAAGGACGGAAGGGAAACAGATCAAGGCCCGTAGACGGGTCCGTTATTTTTTGCAAGGAGAAGAAGAAAGCAAATGGACAACCTGAAGCAGGAATTGAAAGAGAAAATTATTTCCACGCTGGGCCTGCTGGACGTGGCCCCGGAGGATATCGACGAGAAGGGGGCGCTGGTCGGTGGAGACCTGGGCCTGGACTCCATCGACGTGCTCGAGCTGGTGATGATGATCGAGAAGGAATACGGGGTCAAGATCGACAACAAGGAGCTGGGGGTGAAGGTGTTCGCCTCTCTCAACGCGCTGGCGGACTACATCCTCAACCACCGGACGAAATAGAATCCCGGAGCAGGGGTGTCCCGGTTCATCCCGGGCTTTCAGGACCGGTCACCCCTTCGGCTGGAACGAGTTTTTCGCCGTCCAGAACTGGGGCAAGTGGGAAAACAGGTACCAGAGGCTCCAGCGGTGCTGCCAGGTCCGGCGGATCAGGCGGCGCCGCCAGCCCGGGTCGGTGTAGAACCGTTTTACGTGCCGGTTGTACAGCTCGTCGAGGCGGTCACGCGAAGCAATACCCCGGGGAACGAAGACGAAGTTCAGGCAGTTCATCAACGGCCAGTCCTCCTCGAAGGTTCCCTCCTCCCGGATGTTCCCCCAGACGGGCGCTCCCGGGAACGGGGTAAACTTGGCCATGTTCATGTCGTCCAGCTCCAGCGACAGGCAGAAGTCGCTGGTCTTCCGGATCGACTCCTCCGTTTCTCCGGGCAGCCCCATCATGAACAGCCCCTTCGCCCGGAGCCCGCTCTCCCGGATCAGTGCCACCGTCTCCCGCATCTCCTCCAGGGTCACCCCGGCCTTGTGACGGGCCAGGAGCTCCGGCTCCCCCGACTCGATGCCCACGGAAACCATCAGGCAGCCAGCCTCCCTGAGCATGCGAAGGAGCTCGCGATCCGTGTGGCCCGCCCGGACGGCGCAGTTGAACTGGATCCCCAGGGGCCGGGAACGGAGGAGCCGGCATAGCTCGGCGATCCGCGGGCGGTGGGCCGTGAACAGATCGTCATAAATGTTGACATGGCGCACCCCGAAATGCCGTCGCAGGTGGCTCAGGTGCTCGTAGATGTATTCCGGGGAATTCATGCGATAGGACTGCCGGAAGACGGATCGGTCGCAGTAGCTGCAGCGGTACGGGCAGCCTCGGCTCGTCACCATGGTGGCTCCCGGCGTCCGGATGTAGCTGAACAGCGGAAGGTTGTAGCCCCGCGGGAACCCCCGGAGCAGGTGATACGCCGGAAAGGGAAGGCGATCCAGGTCGGGCAGGGTCGGCCGGGCCCGGTTGGCGGCGATGCGCTCCCCGTCGCGCCAAATGAGGCCGTCGATTTCCCGCGGATTCCCGTCACCGGCCAGCGCCGCCAGCGTGACCTCCCCCTCCCCGGGGCAGAGATAATCAATGGCCGCATACCGCTCCAGGAGCGGCTCGCCGACGGCCGAAACATGGACGCCGCCGAAGACGGTCCGGATCCCCGGGTCGGCCTCCTTCAGGCGGACCGCCAGGGCATGGCCGTCAAGAAAACTGGACGTGGTGGTAGAGAATCCCACCAGGTCGGGACGGAATTCGAGCAGGTCCCGGACGACCGCCTCCGCACCGGGCGCGGCGCCGGGTCCCAGGCAGTCCAGGACCGACACCTCATGCCCCTCGCGCTCGAGCCACGCGGCGATGGACAGGAGACCGAGCGGAGCCATCCGGTTGGCCACGGCGGCCATGTCCCGGCGGCCCCGGACCCAGTTGGACCCGGCCGGCTGGACCAGGGCGACACGCATCGACAACCTCCCCCGCGGAGACCTCAGATCCCCTTTTTCAGCAGGACGTACACGTCCCGCTCCATCTCGCCGCACCGGCGGAGCAGCGCGGCGATCTCCTTCAGGTCCGGAGCGCCGTCGCGCTGCCGGATGATCCTGGCGCATGCCAGCGCAAAGGTCCGCCACTGGTCCCCCGCCCGGGTCATTTTCCCAGACGCCTCCTGCAAGGCGGCCGAATGCAGGATCTCCGACGCCTCCTGGAGAAACGCGGCATACATGAAGCGAAACCCGCCTCCGCCCGTGCCGATCTCCTCCTGCATCCGGATCATATGTCCCAGGAAGAGGCGGATGTAGCGGCCATCCCTGCTTCGGTCCAGCCGCTCGATCTTCCGGGCCAGGTAGAAGATCCCGCGGATCCCGAAGGGAGGGGGCGAGGAGAGCATCATGAAGAGGGTCCGGGCGACGGCCTTCCGGATCAGCACCGGCAGGTCCACCGAGGCCGGGACCCCTTCGGGGTGATAGACGAAGCCCCTCGGGGCCATGACGCCCTTGGCGAAACGGGCGTTCTCCAGGTCAGCCGCCTGGATGCGGACGGGATGCTCGAAGACGGGATCGCTCACCAGGAACTCGCCGTCCTCCACCCCGAACACGATCAGGTTGTGGACGTTGAACTGGAACCGCATCTCGGGCGGAAAGTACGTCAGCCAGTACGCCGATGTCTGGAGCCCCACGATCTGCCCCTTCCGCATGAAATCGACCAGTTCATCCATCGCCCGGCGTGGGTCCCGGTAGGTCTGTTTCCGGAAGGGGATGCCCAGGCGGCCCTGGATGCCGCTGATGATGGTCCGGGGGAGAATCCGGTAGGAGATGGTGGGCATGTTGTTCATCCGGAGGAACGGCACGTAGGCAAACATGATGGCGCTGGCGAGCCCGAAAACCATCGCTTCCGAAAGGTCGAGCCCGCTGTGCCGGAGGAGGCCGGATACGACTCCGCTCTCGCAGTGGCCGTAATGGCGGTGTTCAAAATCGATGACGTGCTTCAAGAAGCGCTCCTTCCATTCGTTTTTCCGTCTTCCGATTTGGGCCCGGGGATTCTTCCGGCCTCCCGGTCCTCCGTGGAGAGTCCGGGGGGCAGCTCGTAGGTCTCCCCCTCCAGCACCTCGGGACGAAACGGCGCGAGGGCGTCCGGGGGAACCCGCAGGATCCTGGCATATTCCTTCCGCATCTCCTCCCCCATCCGGGCGAAGACCTTCCCCTTCAGGTGACGCTTGACCCTCCATTTCGGCAGGCCCATGGCCTGGGCCAGGACCGTGGGATCCATGCAGCGCTTGTACATGAAAAAGGCAATGGGCGAGTCTTCCCCTCGGAGGACGCGCTGCCGGCAGGCCTCCGCCTGCTCCTCGAACTCCCCGATGGCCTGGTACAGGATGACCTCCTCCACGTCCCAGCCGGTGGTCGGAACGGTCGTGTAATGCCCCTCCTCGTCCACGGCATAGGCCGCCTTGCGGGCGGTCCGGAAATGGCGGATATCGTCCTGCGGTACTTCCCCTTTTTTCATCGTGCATCTCCTGTCATCCGGCCCCCGATTCGATCACGGAGGCACCCGTCTTCTTCCCTTTCCCGATCTCCCGGATGTTCCGCCAGTGGCCCGCCAGAATCAAAAGGACCGTTGCCGTCACCGCTGCGGCGGCGCCTGCCGATGCCCCGGAAGCCAGTCCCTCTCCCGCCGCGAGGGCGGCGATCATGTAGAAGGAGGCCACGAAGGGCACCCGGACGACCGAGAAGACAACCAGCCACAGCGCCGCCGCCAGGGCCGCCGCCCACGGGGCCAGGGCCCCCGCGAAACCCAGGTAGGCGGCCACACCCTTTCCGCCCCGGAAGCCGTGGAAACAGGGGAAACGGTTTCCCGCCACCAGCGCCAGGCCCAGCCAGGGGACCTGATTCGGAGGCAAAAGCATCGAGCCCAGGACCGCCGCGGCCACGGCCCGTCCCACGTCCAGAAGCAGGACCACCGCCGCCCAGAAGGGGCCGGCCATGCGGTATACGTTCGTGGTTCCCGCATTCCCGCTGAAGCGGCCCCGGGGATCCCCCTTCCCCAGGACGGTGAGGATGAGGATGGCGAAGTTCACCGAGGCGGCGACATAGACGACGGCCGCCCCCAGCAGGCATTCCGTCACGGTGTCCCGGCCTCCCCTCCGGACGGCTTTCCGCCGGGGCCGGCCGCCGGCGACGGATCCCGTTCCCCGTCCCGTTGCTCCCGCTCATCGTAAAGGGCCTGCACCCGGGCCATCAGCTCGTTCAGTGAAAAGTCCGGTGCATCCCAGTCAGGGTGCAGAAGCGCCAGAAGTTCGATCGTCACGGGCTCCCGGATGCCCGTTCGAAAAAGAAACCGGTCCGGCGGAAACAGCCGGTGGGTATTCGTGATCCGGACCACGCCGAGGGGCGCCCGGCAACGGGCGGCGATGCGGAAGGCCCCCCGGCTGAAGGGCCGGCGGCGACCGCTCCGGCTTCTCGTCCCCTCGGGAAAGATAAAGAGATTGCCTCCCGTGGCAAGATAGCGGTCCATGTCTTCCACCCGCTGGATCAGCAGGGTCGAGAAACGGTCCCCGTTTGCCGAGGAGGGGAGGTATCCCGCCGTTTTCAGGACCCAGCCGAAGATCGGGTAATTGAAAAAATCGCTCCGGACGATCGTCTTCTGTCGGTCGAAAATGGAGATCAGCAGGATCGGATCGAGAAAGGACAGGTGGTTCGAAACAATGACCGCCGAGCGCAGCGTCCGGACGTCCTCTCCGATCCGGAGGGAAAGCCCGGGGATCAGCCATTGGACGAGCCGGAAGAATCCCCGGTAGAAACGGCTGTTCATCCCCTGGAAGGACGCCTCCCGGTCGTTCGAGAACAGGCGCAACAGACCGTAGAACGGCAGAATCAGCGTTCCCGCCAGGAAATAGACCCAGAGGAGGAGCGTCACCGGGAGATCGATCAGCGACCTGCATGCTGAGCGGCGGGGGATCGTGGGTCGCGTCGGATTCATCTGCACCGTCCGGGAGGCGGAATCACGGATCCTTCCGGAGGATCAGGCCCGTATTGACCCCTCCGAAGGCAAAATTCTGGACGGCGGCAGTCCGGACGGGGGTCTCCGCGAGTGATGTGGCGTGGCGGATCATGGCGCACCTCGGGTCCACCTCTTCCAGGTTCAGGGTCGGCGCTACGAAACCATCCCGCATCATGTAGAGGACCAGGATCGTTTCGATGACCCCGCAGGAGGCCATGGTATGCCCCATGTAACTCTTCAGGGCCGTCACGAGGGGCTGGTCTCCATAGACCTGGGAGATGGCCTGGGCCTCGATGATATCCCCCATCTTCGTGGCCGTCGCGTGGGCACTGACGAGATCGATCTCGCCGGGCGTCATGCCGGCGTCCCGGAGCGCCAGGTGCAGGGTTTCCCGGATGCCCGCCAGATTCGGAAGGATCAGGTCCCCTCCGTTGTTGTTGCAGGCGAATCCGACGACTTCCGCCAGAATGGGAGCCCCCCGCCGGCGTGCAGACTCGTACTCCTCCAGGAGGACCGCACCCGCCCCTTCCCCGACCACAAGACCGTCCCGGCGGACATCGAAAGGACGGGGAGTTCTCTGCGGCTCGTCGTTGAATCCGGTGGAACAGGCCAGAAGGTTGTCGAAGACGGCCACCGTGGTGGTGTCGTACTCATCCGCTCCACCGCAGAGCATGGCGTCCTGCATGCCGTACCGGACCGTCTCGTAGCCGAAGCCGATGGACTGGCTGCTGGTGGTGCAGGCGGTCGACGAGGCAATGACGCGCCCGGTGATGCCAAACATCTTGGTGATGTTCACCGCCGTGGTGTGCACCATCGACTTCAGGTAATCCACCGCCCCGATGGAGGCGACGCCCGCCCGGTCGGCGCTGTGGAAGACCCGGTAAATGTCCCGCTGTACCGTAGGGCTGCCGTGGGTGGACCCGAAGGCCACCCCCAGCCGGCCGGAGGTGATGAATTCCTGCTCCAGGCCGGAGGCCTCCAGGACCTCCTTTGCCACCTGGCAGGCATAGTAACCGACAGGGCCCATGGTCTTCCGGTTGACCCGCTTGAAGTCGAAGGGAATGGGATAATCGACGGTGCCGAAGACCTGGGAATGGATGAAGGGCGCCAGGAGATCGTCCCGCCGGAGGGGCTTTACGCCGGAGACTCCCTGCCGGAGGCTCCGCACGATATTCTCCCGGCCGTGGCCGATCGGGGTAATGGCGGATGCCGCTGTGATTACGACCCTTCTTTGCATAAGTCTCCGATGGGACGGCCTCCGCCGGGACGGCGGATCCGAGCGAGATCCTCCACGTAAGCGCAGATCTGGCGAACCGTGCGGATATCCATGGCCCTCTTTTTCTCCTCCATGGTCAGCTCGGAGCCCAGGAACCGCTCGATCTCCACCAGCAGCTCGATGGCGTCGATGCTGTCGAACTGGTAGGCTTCCCGGAGATCCGCGTCCATGGCCGGGTCTTCGATCTCGAACTCCTGAAGAAAAATCCGCCGGATTTCGGCTTCGATCGCCTCGCGTGTCATATTCCTGTTCAACGCACCTTTCTGGAATCGGAATCCGCCGGGCCCGCCGGAAAGAACCGCTCCGCAGGGGATAACGGCGTTTGTTTCACACGCCTCCCGCCCCTTGTATCGTTCCCCTCCCCGAAAAGTCAAGCGGGGGGCGTTTCGCTTCCCGGCACCGGCTCTCCGGATGCCCCGTCCCGCCCGGTCCGGATCCAGGCAGGCGGCCGCAGGCGCCCCCGGCTCACATCCTGCATCCGCACCCCCCGAAGGGTCTCCCGCAGGCTGCGATCCGAGTCCAGGATCACGAGATCGAAACAAAACGCCCCTGCCGAAACGCCTCTCGCATCCATCCTCACCCGGCAGGACTCGCCGGGTGCAACCGGCCGGACGATCCTCCGGCTAGCGAAGCCGACGGGGAGCGCAACCGTGTCCCCGTAACGCTGGCACCAGGCACAGGCCACGTGCAGGGCGGCGTCCAGCACGAAGGGGGATCCGAGCAGCAGCCGGGGATGACCGCCCGCCGGGGCTTCCAGGACGGCCTCCGCTCCCTCCTCCCAGATCTCGATGGGGTCCCGGGCGTTTCGAAACGCCGACCCAAAGGGGACCAGATCCCGGTACAGCAGGCCGGCCGGAACGGTGAACCGGTCCGTCCGCAACACGGCGGGGTTCTCTTCCGGATTTGCTTCCGGCTCTGCTTCTCCTCCGAAGACGGCCGTCCCGTGCACGGCCAGCCGGCCGATGGCTCCCGACCGGGACCGGACCGCCGTCCCGAGGACTGCCTTCACGCGGCCGGCTTCGAGGGGCTGCCGTTCGATCCGAACCTCTACGGCGGCCACCCCTGGATCGAGGACGAGAAACCGGGGGAACAGGACCTCTTCCATGATCCGCACGCCGGTGTCCGGAAAGCGGCTCTGTACGGAATCGGCGAGGATTTCCAGAATCTCCACGGCGGGCAGGATCGTCCGTCCCTCGAGGGAATGGTCCCGCAGCCAGGCCGGGACGGCAATCCTCACGGTTTCGCTTTCCCGCGCCGTCATGGCGGGAAGCTCTTCCAGAGGTGGACCGTCTTGGGGTCCACGGCCACGGGCCTGCCCGACCGGTTCAGGGCACAGTGGCGGGTGTGGCCCCTGCAGACCAGGACCCCCGTCTCGGCATGCGTAATGACGTAGTCGAACCGGAGGCGGACCCGCTCCAGCTCGCCGGGCCGGGTGTGGATCCACATGGGATCGTCATAGCGCAGCGGCTGGTAGAATTGCACCGCGAGATCGATAATGGGATAGACGAAGCCGCTCTCCTCGATTTCCCGGTACGGATAGGCGGCGTCGCGCATCAGGGACGCCCGGCCCATCTCGAAATACCGGAGATAGTTGGCGTGGTAGACCACGGCGGAGCGGTCCGTATCGGCGTACAGGGTCCGGTTGGAGCAGCGGTGCCAGGCCTGACCCGTCGTCCGGTCCCGGACGAAACGGGCATCCGGGAGGGCTTCCGGGAGAAAGGGTTTCGGTTTCATGTCAAGCTGTTCCGTGATCGATCATTCGCATCGTTGTCTCCCGACGGTTGCGCCGGGACCGCCCCGGCGCCGTTCTTCTCTTCATGCCCCCCGGAAAAGGATGCAGCAGTTGGTGCCGCCGAACCCGAAGGCGTTGGACAGGGCGATCTCCACGGCCTGCTTCCTCGTCTCGTTGGGGACGACGTCCACGTCCTCCAGGGCCGGATCGGGAATGTGGTTGATCGTGGGCAGGATCACCCCGCGCCGTATGCCCTCGATGGTGAGGACCGCCTCGATGGCCGCCGCCGCCCCGAGGGTATGCCCGATCTGGGACTTGTTGGAGGACACGGCCATGTTATTCAGATGACGGCCGAAAACCTCCCGGAGGCAGGCGATTTCCGCGGCATCCCCTTTCGGCGTGGATGTCCCGTGGGCGTTGACGTACTGCACGTCCGCCGGAGAGATCCCCCCGTCTTCGATGGCCTCCCGGATCGCCCGGACAATGGTCTCCTGCCGCGGGTTCGTGAAGTGGAAGGCGTCGGAGGTCCAGCCCACCCCGAGGACCTCCGCCCGGGGCGCCAGTCCATGCGACCCGAGACAATCCTCCGCCGCCAGGACGAGGACGGCCCCGCCCTCGGCCAGGACGAAGCCCCGCCGGTCGCGGCTGAAGGGCCGCGAGGCCTGGGACGGATCGTTCCATGCCCGGTCCTTCGGGCCGATCCTGATGGTGGCGTTCATGTTCTCGAAGCCGTGCACCAGCTCCGGCAGGATCGGCATGTCCACGCCTCCGGCAAGGACGAAATCGCAGTCCCCGTCCCGGATCATCCGGGCCCCGAGGCCGATGGCGTGGTTTCCCGACGCGCAGGCCCCCTGGGGGGAAAAAACAGGGCCGGTGAAACCCAGGAGGATGCCCGCCTTGCCGGAAGGGAGGTTGGCGCAGAGGTTGGGCAGCAGATAGGGGCTCACCCGAAGGGGCCCCCTCTCCCGGAGCTGTTCCGACGCGATCCGGAAGGCGTCCGTTCCGTTGAGGGCCGACCCGACGAGGCAGGCCGTCCGCGGCGCCGTCCCGGCATCCATGGCCAGGCCCGCATCCTCGAGGGCATCCTTGCAGAGGGCCATGGTGAGCAGCACGAAGGCGGCGTTCCAGTTGTAAACCTCCTTGGCGCTGGCGAAGCGGTACGCCCGGGGGTCCCAGTCGGGGATCTCGCCGACCACCTTCGACGCGGCGTCCACCGGGCAGCGGGTTATGATCCGGAAGCCCGCCTCGCCGCGAACGGCCCGCTCCCAGGTCCGGGCGAGGGTTCCCCCCAGGGGCGTGGCGGCACCGTACCCGACGACGAAGACGCGTCTGTTCCTCGGGGGGCGCATTCTATCCGGACCTCCGGAAGACGATGCAGGCGTTGCAGCCGCCGAATCCGAAGGCGTTCTTCAGGAGAAACTCCTGCTCCGCACGGCGGGCCTCCCCGGGGACGCAGTCCAGGACGATCTCCGGGTCCGGATCGTAATTGATGGTCGGCAGAAGCGTGTCCCGGAGCATCCCCTCAATGCCCAGGAGTGCCTCGATGGCGCTGGAGGCCCCCATGGCGTGGCCGATCTGGGACTTGTTGGCCGACACGGGGGGAATCCTGTCTCCGAAAAGATCCCCCAGGGCCTCGGCCTCCACCTTGTCGCCCACCCTCGTCGAGGCGGCATGGGCGTTCACGGCGTCCACGTCGCCGGGCGCGATGCCGGCATGCTCGATCGCCTCGGCCATGCAGCGCCGGATCGTTTCCCTTTTGGGGGCCACGAAGTGGTAGGCGTCGGAGGTCATTCCCCAGCCGGCCACCTCGATCCGCCAGGGAATTCCATGGGCGCGGGCGAAGTCCTTTGTGGCCAAGATGAAGCATCCGGCCCCCTCGGAGATGACGAATCCCCGGCGATTCCGGGAAAAGGGACGGCTAACGGCGCGGGGATCCTCCTCCGGCCGGCCCTCCTTGGGGCGATAGGCCCCGTTCATCGTGGCGAAGCCGGCGACGATGGGCTCGACCAGGGAAAAATCCACGGCCCCGCAAATCGCTGCATCGGCCATACCCTGCCGAAGGAACATCGCCCCCAGGATGAGGGAGGAGGATCCGGTCGCACAGGCCGTGATGGGGGAGCAGATGGGACCCGTGGCCCCCGTCAGGATGGACACCTTTCCGCCTACCATGTTGACGCAGGAATTGGCATTCGTGAAGGGATGGGGCAGCCGTCCTTCCGATACGAGGAGGCGGTCGGCGGAAATGACGGCGTCGAGTCCGCCCACGGCGGTGCTGAAGGTGACCGCCACACGGGGCGCCAGCTCCCCGGTGATCTCCACACCCGCCCGGCGGAGCGCCCGGTGGACCACAAGGAGGGCATGCCGGAAAATCGGCGACGTCCAGTGCGCCATCTCCCGCGGCTTCAGGAAGGGATAGGGGGTTTCGTCGAACTCGTCCACCTGGCCGGCCACCCGGACGGGAAACCCCTCCCGGAGGGGAAAGCGCGTCAGGGGACCGACGCCGCTGTCACCTCCGGCGGCGCGCCGCCACTGGTCTTCCCACTCCACGCCCAGGGGGGAAACGGCATCGTATCCGAGAATGACGGGTTGTTGATCGGGGTGCATTCCGTCCTTACGATTCACAAAGGCGTTCGGCGGGCCATTACCAGGGGATGAATCCGTAGAGCTTGGCGAACATCTCGTATACCTCGATCCAGTTCTTCAGATCCCCGGCCGAGCGCAGGTGCTCGCGCTTGTTCACCATGACCCAGCTCATGTGGGCGGCCCCGTCCTTGCAGATGGAGCAATCCCGGGTGGCGCTGGTGCAGCAGCGGTGCATCGTCTGGAGATCCGCGGCCCAGCGGATGAAACGGATGAGCCGTTTCGGCTTCGGATCCCGGTTGTCCAGGGGCTCCGTCACGGAGGGGCACTCGCCCCATCCGAAGGGGCGGCCCATCATCCTTCCCGTGCAGATGATCTCGTGATAGTACCGGCAGGAAATGACCGTCCGGGGATACCGGTCCAGCATTGCGTCCATCTCCGCACGGACGTCCCGCAGGGCCTCCGGGGTCCAGTGGAAGCCCTCCACCTGCTCGTCGTTGGTGAGGAGCTGCATGTGTACCTTCAGCCCCGCGTCGGCGATCTTCCGGATGATCTTCTCTGTCCGGCCGATCTGCTTCGGGGTGATGGTGTACAGGTAATAGGTGTGGCTGTCCCCCTCGTAATTTTTGCGCGAAACGCTGAAGACGTCCCGTCCCCGGAGGGCCTTCTCGTCCTCTTCGTCCCCCCAGAGGGAGATTCCCACCAGCATTCCGGGGAAGCGGTCCCGGGGCACGCGGATCAGGCCGTTGGTGGCACAGTAGGTCGGAAGCCGCCGATAGAAAGCCTCCACCCGGTCCAGGAAGAGGGTCGGCTCGCCGCCGATCAGGATGGCCATATTCACGCCCCGGGCCTTCTCCCGGTCGATGAAAGACTCCCATCGGTGGATATCTTCCTCGTCCTTTGCCGCCTCGTGTTCCCCGGAAGAAAAGAAAAAACACCCCTTGCAGCGCAGGTTGCACCGGTTTGTCACATCATAAATGGAGCTCCGGATGTTCAGATGTGAGATCCGCCGGTATCGCTCGTACCAGTCGCTGTCGAGGAGGGAGCTGATGGTCTGCATGCCTACAGGGCCCTCTGAAAATCACGATCCCGGACCAGGGTCGTGAAGGTCTGGTCGACCAGTTCATAGGCGCGCTTCTCCAGGTCCTTCACGTCCTGGGACGCCGCCGGCGACATCGTCGCCACATAGTCCTTCCGTAATTTCTCGACGCCGTCCCGGAAGACGTAAACCTGGAAACGCACCTCCTGGTCCGTGACGGAGGTCAGCACCAGCTGGATTTCGGGAACGCCCTTCGGGGCGACAACGCCTGCCGGCTGGGGCCCGCCCCACCACCAGGGCCCGGGGCCATGGTAGGCGCCCCCCTGGTAGTCCACGATCCGGGCGCCGGCATGCCGGAAGGCCTTGCTGTAGCACTCCCAGAAGAACGACTCCAGCGGCGTCGAGGTCTCATAGACCCGCTTTTTGTCGGGGCTGTAGAAGTTCCAGGTCTTCGTGTTGTCCGCCCGGTTGATGAAGGAGGCCAGGGCGATCCGCTTGCCCTTGAGCCGCCCCGCGTCGGAGGCCCGGAATCCGGGGTTGTATTTATCCTGCTGGACGGCGACCTTGACGCCCCCGGCGGCCCCGCATCCGGCGAGAAACAGAATCGCAACGAAAAGAGCGGCTCCGGCTTTCCAGGTCTTCATGGAATTCGGTTTCATGGTCCATCCTTTCTCTCGGTCCCGGTTGTCCCGGGGTCTCTATTTCATGGAAAATCCCGGCGGATCCACCAGGCGGTCGCAGAGATTCTCCCCCTTCTCGTAACCCATGACCCACACCGCCAGGTACGTGTCCACGTAATCCAGCCAGGAGCGGAACGTATCGGGGTCGGAGGCATGCCGGAACAGGCGGGCCGTCACCACGGCGCTTCCGGCGGCATAGTGGCGGCAGTCGTCGCAGTCCGTGTCGGGAACGCAGCAGGCCACGCTCCGGTCCCAGGTCAGATCGGCCCGGTACTGCCGGAAGGAGCGCCCGAGGCCGATGTCCGTGGAGGCGTTCCGGCGGGGATAGGAGCAGCCGTACAGGGCATGCAGCCCCAGCCCGTGCGTATGGGCCATGGCGCTGTAATTCGAAAACAGCACGGATGCCGGGTGGCGCGCCATGGTCTCCAGCATCGCCCGGCGTGTTTCCTCCAGGGAGGAATGGTCATGCCGGAGGGGACCCTTGTAACCGACGGGAGCGGAAAAGACGTTGAAGGTCAGCTTTCCGTTCCGGCCGGCGATCCGTTCCGACACTTCGGCGATTTCCCGGATATTCTGTCTCGTGAAGGTGTAAACGAAGACCGCCCGGGGATCCCCGTCGTAGTTGTCGAGCTGCCTTTCCAGGAGGTTGGCGGCGTTGCGGACCCGCCGGCTCGTCTCGTCGTTTCCCCAGACGGAGATATGGATTTTGTAGCCGATCGCGGAGGGGATGAGCCGGAATCCGTTGGTGGCAATGCTGCCTAAGGGCATGACCTCGAAGCAGGTTTCGAGAAGCTCGGGAACCAGGGAGGGTTCGGCGCCGGCCAGAACCACGTACGTGATGCCCCGCTCCTTCTCCTTTTGCATCCGTTCCCGCCAGGCGCCGGGATCCCGGTTTTCCGGGGCGAACTGTTTTTCCCCCTCGTAATAGTAGCAGCCGTCGCAGCGGATGTTGCAGCGGTTGGTCATGTCATAGGTGGATTCCCGCAGGAAGAAGTACTTCCGGACCTTCTCCCACCGGTCCCGGACCTGCTCGTCACGAAGAAGATCGCCGAACTTCCATTTTCCTTCTGTTTTTTCCGCCGGGGCGGTTCGATTCGTCAACGGCTCCTCCATTACCGGAATCGTTGCCCATCGCCGGCATCAGGCAGCCTTTTCCTGAAGCCTGGCCAGAAGATATTCCGCAATCAGCCGAAGGGTTTTCAGCTTGGGATAATCGTCCTCATCGATGCTCACGCCGTATTCGTCCTGGAGGACAAGTGCTACGGTCGCCAGGTCCATGCTGTCGATCCCCAGTTCATCCACAAGATCCAGGTCGGGATCGAAGGTCTCCTTCGTGACGTCCTCCAGCCTCAGCTCGTCGATGACGATCTGGGCGATGCGAAGAATATGCTGTTCGATGTCCTTGACGTCAGACATGAATCTTCCTCCTCGACGATTCGGTATTCTCAGCAGCCGTTCCCGCCCCGGTCGCGGCGTGTCCCGATGGATCCGCTGCAGACCGTTTCCCCCTCCGAGAGAAGGCGGAACAGGTATGCGCCCTCCGTCCTCCCCTCGTCGGGGGAAACGATGACGGTCAGGTTGTCACCCGGATAAGCCGGCTGGCGGAAGCGAACCCTCCGGATGGATTTCACGATCACACGCTCTCCTCCAGCTTCGCCCCGGCGGAGAACCTCCGCCACCAGGTACAGCAGCGCCACCCCCGGGACGATGGGATGCCCGGGAAAGTGACCGGAAAACCAGAGTGAATCCGGGGCGAACCGGGCCTCGGCAACAAGCCTTCCGGATGCGTCTTTCTCTTTCAGCTTCAGGTCCTGCCAGTATTCGGTCATGTTCCCCCAACTGCAATGGACGTCCCGAAACCTGAAGAGATCGATGAATCGGATTCCCTGCCCAAACCCTGTCCAGGGAAGCCGATGAAAGCGTGATTCTATATCACTCTTGCCCCGGGGGAGCAAAACCTTTTTTCCCCGGACGGGTCGTCCGTTCCATGACAGATTGTTCAATCAGATCGGATAGTAAAGCGATCCCCAGGGACCGCTCCCGGAGCCCCCGGAGGAGATCGGCGACCTCGGCCAGCCACCGGTCGGCTCCCCCGGGCCCGGGAGGCGAGATATCGTGCAGAAGCAGGATATCGCCGGGCCGGACTTGCCGCAGAAGGCGCCCCGCCAGTCCCGGAACGCGCCGGTTTCCCCAGTCGGCACCCCGGCGGCTGAAGGTGACGCAGATCATTCCCGATCCGCGAAGGACAGCGGGAAGCCTCGGGTTCGTGATCCCGACGGGCGGACGGAACGCCCGGGGGCGGATCCCCGCCTCCATGAGGATCTGCTGGGCCCCCTCGACTTCCCGCCGCAGGACGGACATCGGGCGGAGCATGAGCAGGGGATCGTGATGCCACGAATGGTTCCCCACTTCATGTCCCGCCGCGAGGATCGCCCGGATCAGCTCCGGATGGCGGGCCGCCCGCTCTCCCGTCACAAAAAAGGCCGCCGGGACACTCGCCGCGGCCAGGATCTCCAGAAGGCGGGGGGTGACCAGGGGATCCGGCCCATCGTCGAAGGTGAGCGATACGGAATTTTTCTCCGGATTTCCCGTGCTTAGAACAGGCAGAAAGAACGACGACCGGGGAAAGAACGGGAGGACACCGCAGAGGAGCAGAAAAAGCGCAAGGGGAACGATGGCCCACCAGGGCTGTACGGCCCCCGCCCCCGCCGCCAGCAGCAGCGAGGCGGCTCCCGTCCGGTGGGCCGGCGACCAGGGCGAAGGCACATTTTTCATGGGATCAGGTGCTCCCAGAGCGGTCCTTTCCAACCACGGCGGTGGAGGCGGGTGACGACGGAGGCCGTCTCGTCTCCGCCGGCCCCCACGACCCAGTGGCCCCTTCCGGCGGCACGGCTCCTCACCCGCCGCTCCAGTTCCCCTTCCCCGAAGGCTCCGGAGATATAAAAACGGGGCTTCAGGAGGTCGTCCGAGGCCTGCAGTCGCCCTTCGCGAAGGGCAGCATCATACAGCCCCGTGTGGGGGTAGATCCGGATTCCCGGGAAGAGGAAAAACACGGCCCTGCACAGTTCCTCGGCCCGGTTCAGGGTCTCCGCCAGGGTCTCGGCATCCTCGCCGGGACCGCCCAGGAGGAGGTAATGGGCCACGTGAAGGCCGGCCTCCACGGCCGCCTCATGGCACTGGAAGACATCGGCGGTCCGGAAGGGTTTCCGGTACGAGGCGAGCATCCGGTCCGAGAGGGCCTCGGTGCCGAACTCGACGTGGCTGAGCCCCGCGTCCTTCAACTCCCGCCAGTAATCCGGAGGCACCTGGAAGGGGGCGAAGAACGCCGTCCAGGGGACAGACAGGCCGGCCTCCCGGAAAGCGCGGGCCACATCCAGGGAATGGGACAGGTCCGTGTTGAAGGTGGAGTCGGTCAGGAAGAGAAAGCGGGCTCCCCGTTCCTGGAGCATTCGCGCCTCTCTCGCCACCTCTTCCGGATCCCGCCGGCGGAGGATCCGGCCGTCGATGTGGGGATAGGTGCAGTACAGGCATTGATGCGGACAGCCCCGCTTCGTCTCCAGGTTCATCATCCCCCCGCGGTCGAGATAGGTCGCGACGTGGCGGGCGGATCCTTCAAAATGCCGGACCGGGGAACCGCCCCAGGGCGCCGGCGCCGGGGCACCGCAGCCTTTCGTGACGACGCCCGGCAGTCCCGACGGATCCCGGCCCTGTTCCAGGGCATCCAGAAGCGGGCGGAGGCGCTCCCCCTCGCCGACGATGCCGTAATCGGCCCCGAGCCGGGACATCAGCGCTTCCGGAAAAATCGTGAAGCCGCTTCCCCCGAGCACGAGGGGACCGGAGAAAACGGCGCGGATCCCGGTGACGACCTCCCGGTACTCCTCGACAAAATCCAGGGGATTGGAGGCATCCGTGTTGTCGATGTTGCGGATCGACAGGCCGACCAGGTCCGGAGCCATGCTTCGGATCTCATCAGCAAGCCCCTCCGGCGACCCCGGGACGGCCAGATCGACGATCCGGACCGGATGGCGGTCGCGGATGGCCCCCGCCACATAGTCCAGCCCGAGAGGGTATACCGGGTAGGGCGCTGTCAGGCGGTTGAGGGAAACGAGCAGGACTTTCACGGAACGGCACCTGTCTCTTCGAATTGGTTCACTCCATGGAAATGCTTCGGGATCATACTGGTTTGGCAGCCCCTTGGCAAACGGAAAAACCCGGAGCGATACCCCCTTGACAATCCGGGATCGATACATATAATTCAGATTGTTCAGACGCATCTGAACAATCAATCCATTCTGGAGCAACAATGACGGACAAGACAACCAGTGACAAGGAATGCTGCACGCCGTCCCGGAGCGGCAAGAGTTGCTGCCGGGTCGAGGCCCTTCTGGGGGTCGACGAGCGGGGACAGATGGTCCTGCCCAAGGACATCCGGGAGCGGGCGAACATCCGGACGGGAGACAAACTGGCTCTCGTCAGTTGGGAGAAGGACGGCGAAGTCTGCTGTCTGACCCTGATCAAGGCGGACGCCCTGGCCCGGGGAGTCCGGGAGTTCCTGGGACCCGTCCTGGGGGATCTGGCGGATTGATGCCGTTCAGGAGCGGACGGCAGGATCGAGTGAAACCGGCATCCCGGAGCGATGTCGCCGCGGGTTCCCTATACCTGAAAACTGCAATTCAAATCATGGAGGATGATCGATGAAAAACGAAGACATCCGGACCAATGTCCGGGAAGGGTACGGGAAGATCGCCGTCACGGGGAATTCCTGCTGCAGCCTGCCCATCGCGGGTTGCTGTGGAGGTGCACAGCAGGCGGCGGCAATCGGCAAGGCTGTCGGCTACTCGGATGAGGACCTGGCCTCCGTCCCGGAGGGGGCGAACCTCGGCCTCGGCTGCGGCAACCCCGTCGCCCTGGCTTCCCTCCGGGAAGGGGAGACGGTCGTGGACCTCGGGTCCGGAGCGGGCTTCGACGCCTTCCTGGCGTCCCGGCAGGTGGGACCCACGGGGCGGGTCATCGGCGTGGACATGACACCGGAGATGATCGAGAAGGCGCGGGAAAACGCCCGGAAGGGGGGCTACGAAAACGTGGCCTTCCGCCTGGGCGAGATCGAGCACCTGCCTGTGGCGGACGGGGAGGCCGACGCAATCATCTCGAACTGCGTCATCAACCTCTCGCCCGACAAGCAGCAGGTATTCCGGGAGGCCTTCCGGATCCTCAGACCGGGGGGGCGGCTGATGGTCTCGGACATCGTCCTGACGAAGGATCTTCCGGAGGCGATCAAGGCGTCACTCACCGCCTGGATCGGCTGCGTGGCCGGGGCGGCACGGAAAGCCGATTACCTGGGAGCGATCGCCGCAGCGGGATTCACGGGCATTGAGGTCGTCGGGCAAAACGTCTTCCCGGTGGACTTCCTGCTTAACGATCCCACGGTCCAGACCATGGTCCGCGATCTGGGGCTTTCCCGGGAGGAGTTGTCGGATCTCGCCGCCACGGCGGTGAGCATCCGGGTGTCCGCCGTAAAGCCGGCGAACTGAGCTCCTCTGTACAGGCAGCACCCAGGAAGCATCCCCTGCCGGGGTCGCGTGGCCCGGCGGGGGACCGGGCTATTTCGCGGCGGTCTCCACGGCCGCCAGGGTGTAGCGGCCCGGACGGTCGCAGGTCACGTGAAGGAGGAGGCGGCCCGGACACTCCTGTACAAACCGGCTGATCCCCAGGGCCGTGGCGGAATCGAACCAGCCGTGCGCGGAAAGATAGTCGAACTCGTCCACCGCCCCGACGGCACGGCTCCAGGCCTCCCGGTCCGCCGCGGGCACGGAGAGGCCGTAGCCGATGACGGGAGACCTGCCGGTCCTCTCCTTCAGCCAGGCCGCGCCTGCTCCGGCGTCCCGGACCGATCCGGTCCCCAGGATCCGGCCCAGGGCCCCCTCCGGCTCGTCCGTCACCCAGAGCCAGGCACTCCCCTCGACGCCCCGTACCGATCCGGCGGGGATCCCGTAGGTCCGCTCGAAGTGAACCGCCGAGGGATTGGCCTCGTCCACCCCGCCGAGAAGGGCGCTCCGGACCCTGCCCCGCAGGAAATCCACCGTCAGCAGGGTGATTCCCCGCTCGAAGGACAGGAGGCGGTCCGAGATCGAGAGGTTCGGGCCAGCGGCGCCCAGCCCCTGGGCGACGTAGAAGGACGCCGTGTTCGACATGGTGTTGATGAAGTTGTAGGGCATGGGCAGGGAATGCTGGCGGAAGATCTGCCTGAGCACCGACTCCGTCTCGCCTAAGTTGCCTCGCTCCGTCGTCAGGTACACCGCCGTGTCCGCCGGTACGGCCCGGCCCGCGACGCAGCGGTGGGCGCCGATGAGGGACAGGAGGATGTAGCGGTTGACCCGGCGGAAATATGCCTTGGATTCCCGGGCCAGCTCCTCCTTGAGGATCTGCGGCGGGGTTCCCGGTTCGGTAACGAAGGCCGAGGCGCCGTGGATGTACATGATCACCCTCCCGACGAAACGATCAGGGACGTGCAGTTGCCGCCGAACCCGAAGAAGTTGAGCATGACCGTGCCCCTTGCCATCGTCAGGGGCTCCCGCAGGGGGCTGACGCCCAGTTCCGGGTCCTCCTTTTCGAATCCCGGCACAGCGGGCAGAAAGCCCCGCCGCAGGGACTCGGTGACCAGCAGGAGCTCGATCGCCCCGGAGGCGCCGACGGTATGGCCCACATAAGGCTTCACGGCCGTCACGGGGGGCAGGCGGTCGCCGAAGACGGCCCGCATGCCCGCGCACTCCGTCCGGTCGTTGAGGTCGCTTCCCGTGGCGTGGGCCTTGACGGCGTCGATCCCGTCCGCCCCCACGCCGGCGTCGGCGAGGGCCTGCCTCATGGTGGCGGCGATCACCGTCCCGTTCTCCTCGTGGGTCGTCACGTTGAAGGGATCGCACCGGTTGGCGCCGCCGCGGAAAACGAACCCGCCGTCCCCCGGTCCGCCCCGCTCCAGAAGAACGACACCGCACCCCTCCCCCATGATGATCCCGTCCCGGTCCGCATCGAAGGGCCGGTAGCGCTCCGGCGCCATGAGGCGGAGCGACTCGAAGCCGTAAAAGCCCGTGGCGTTGTAGAGATCGTACCCGACCGCCACGGCCCGGTCGACGACGCCCGTCTCGATCAGGCCGGCCCCATACAGGACGGCATTGGCCGAGGAGGTGCAGGCCGTGGTGAAGGTCGTGCAGGGTCCGCCGATGCCGAACCGGTCCGCGGCGGCGCGGGCGATGGAGCCGTAGCCGAGGGACGCGTGGACGAAGAAATGAATCCCGTTCTCCTCCGAGCGGGCATAGGCGGCCTCGTAGATGGGGATGTCGATGGAGGTGGACCCGAAGAGGAACGCCGCCCCCTCCAGATCTCGGGCCGTCCAGCCGGCGCCGGCAACGGCCCGGGCGACCGTATCGAAGAGAACGTCATAGAAGAAACGCTCCACATCGGCGTCGCGCCTTCCGTCCCGGAAGGGAAGCCGGTAGTAGGGGCGACCATAGGGGAGGCCCGCCAGATCCAGGTGCACGATCTCCAGGGGCGTCCGCCCGCCGCGAACGGCACCGATGACGGCGTCCATCTCCGTCCCGAGGGAGCACGACAGGGCGCCTCCCCGGATGCAGGCCCTTTTTTCCACAGAGCTACTCCGGCCGGATGTAATCGGCAAAGGCGTTGATGGAGGTCATGACGCGCCGCATGACCTTGCTGTCGGTGATGTTGACGTTATACCGCTGTACGGCGATGGAGATCTGCAGGGCGTCGATGGAATCCAGGCCGATGCGGGAATCCCGCCCGAAGAGGGGCTCGTCGTCCCGGATGTCCCCGGGGTGGAAGCGGTCCGCCAGGTCGCACTCCTCGATGATCAGTTCCTTGAGTTCGCGCTTGAAGGTCTCGTCCAGGGATCCTTTCATGCTCACATTCCTTCTGTATCCAGTATCTGAAGTTGCCGTTCCGGTATTGCGGCTGAAGCATGCCGTTCCCGCCGCACCCTGTTCACGCGACTCCGCCCTGCCGGGCCTGACTCCGGAGAACGGCAAAGGCCGCCCCCAGGAGAACCGCCGCGCCGGTCAACAGGAGCGCAGCCTCGGGCAGCACGTCCCGCACCCCCCCGCCGCGGAGGAAGAGGTCCAGGTAGCCCTGGAGGCCCCAGGACATGGGGGACAGGCTCGACAGTGCCTGAAGAACGGGGGGCATCACGAAGACGGGAACCATGACGCCGCCCATGGCCCCCAGGAGCAGGTTCAGAATCCCCCCGACCGTGCTGGACTGCTCCGGGGTCCGGCTGAGCGCGGCAACCAGGAGGGCCATGGCGATGGCGCACAGGCTGAGGCTTGCCGACAGCAGGGCCAGTCCCGCCGGGGAATTCCCCAGGGTCAGGGCGAAACCGCCCAGGAGGGGAACGACCCAGACCCCGACGGCCAGCATGGCCGCCACCTGGATCTGGTTCACCAGGAAATAGGGAACCGTCTTTCCCATGAGGAGCAGCCCAAGCGACACATTCATCCCCGCGAGGCGGGAAAAGGTGCCCTGGTTCCGCTCGCCGATGAAGGCGTTCCCGATGGGCAGCACGATGAAGAAAACGGCGAAGACGATCCAGGAGGGCACGCTCTGCTGGACGGCGTTCGGCACCCGGCCATTCGTGCCGTCTCCGGCGACATAAGAGATCGCCACGGCCGGATCCCCGGCGGCCGCCATGCGGGCGTCCAGGGACGTCCGATCCACCCCGGCCACGTCCAGGAGCGGACCGATTCCGTCCAGGAACGCGGCGAGGCGGGCCTTGCCGGCAGCCCCCAGCACGGCCATGCGAAAGAGCTCCTGGGCCTGCCGGTGAACCGTCGGATCCATGATCAGGTGGATCGAGCCGGACGCCTCCCCCCCGTCCCGGGCGGAGACGGCGGCGGAAAAATCCTTCCGGATGAGGCAGGCAAACCGGACTTCCCCCGACTTCAGAAGACGCTTCACCTCTTCGGGATCCGTCCCGACGGCGCCCGTCCTGATCTCGAAGGGTCCGGCCTGTTTCAGGATCTCCACCACGGCGCCGCCCCGCGGCCCCTCGTCCCCGTTGACGACCAGCACGGGGATCCGCACCCGGGAGTGGGCGGAAAAGAGCTCCCCCATCGCCAGGGACATGATGAGGATAAAAACGGCGGGCAGAAAAAACAGGACCGCGAGCGATACGCGGTCGCGGCCGAGAACGAGGAATTCCTTCCGAAGGATGGCGACGATCCGGTTCATTCGTCCCTCAGCGCCCGCGAGGTGAGCCTCAGGAACAGGTCTTCCAGGGTGCGGCTGCCGCCCTTCATCCCGGCGATCCGGGCCTCCGTCCCCTCCAGGGCCATCAGGACCCGTTTCAGGGAGGCGCCCAGACCCGGGCCGGCGTCCATGATCACGGCCGATCCCTTCACGGTGAGCCCGTCGATCTTCCGGATGCGCTCCAGGAGGACGGAATCCATCCCCGCCACCTCCATGACCAGGGCATCCGCCTCCGCCAGGACCCTGTCTCGGCCGCCCGCCAGGACGGCCCGCCCCTCGTCCAGGATCACCAGATCGTCGGCCACCTGCTCGACTTCGTCCATGTAATGGGACGCGTAGACCACCGTCACGCCCTCCTCCCGGTTGATCCGCCGGATTGTCTCGAGGATCCACGTCCGGGACTGGGCGTCCACCCCGACCGTCGGCTCGTCCAGGTACAGGACCCGGGGCCGGGCCAGGAGCCCGATGGCCAGATTGAGCCGCCGTTTCATTCCTCCGGAATAGGTCTCCGCCGGCTTGTCGAGAAAGGACTCCAGGCTCGCGGCGGCGACGGCGGCCTCCATGCGCTCCCCGAGCTCCTTCCCGGAGAGGCCGCAGAGGGATCCGAAGAAGGAGAGGTTCTCCCGGGCCGTGAGAGCGGAGTAGAAGGCCAGGTTCTGGGGCACGAGGCAGGAAATCCGTCGGACGTCCTCCAGCCTCTCGTCGAGATCATACCCGCCCACGACGACCCGTCCGCGGTCCTTCGTGAGAATCCCCAACAGGATGGAGAGCAGTGTCGTCTTGCCGGCTCCGTTCGGCCCGAGGAGACCCGTGACGGCTCCCTCCCGGAGGGTAAGGTTCAGGCCGTCCAGGGCCTTTTGCGGACCGTAGGATTTCGAAAGGCTCTCAAGGACGATCATCGGGCTCGCCGTGGCGGAGGATTTCCTCGATGCGGGCGCGATCGGGCTTTCCCGTGGCCAGGACGGGGATCCGGCGAACGGTCCGCAGGACCCTCGGCCGGGCGGGGGCCTCCAGAATCGCCTCCAGGGCGCCCTTCAGGGAGTCGTCAGCATGCTCCGTCACCACGAGGGCCGCTACTTCCTGCTGCCGTCCCGTTCCGACGGGGAGGGCCGTCACGTAGGCGTCGGAGACTCCCTCCAGGCCCTTCAGCTTTTCCAGGACTTCCCGCAGATCGACCCGTTTTCCGCCCACCTTGACGATCCCGTCCATCCTCCCCAGCAGGTCGAAGGACGACACCCCGGCGGCCTCGACCCGGTCCCCGGTGGCGGCGTAACCGTCGGCGTCCCGCTCCATCTCCGGAGACAGGAAGGGAGAGCGGACATGCAGGAGCTCGCCCTCGATCTTCCAGTCCACAACCCCGAAGGAATGCCAGCAGGGCCCGTCGGTGAAGCGGTTCCGGAGGGCAATGCCCCCCGTCTCCGTGGATCCGTAGACCTCCGTGATGCCGACCCCCGACTCATCGTGGAACTGCAGGCTGTCGGAGGCTTCGAGCATGCCCGCCGACGAAAAGGCGCAGCGCAGCGTATGGCCGTCGAGGGGAGCCGTCCGGAGGACCCGGTAGTGAACGGGAACGCTCACCAGGACGGTCGCCCCGGTCTCCCGGAGCGCCCCGGCGATCTCGCCGGGAAAAGACGGCATGGCGTCCACGACCCGGGCTCCCGTCACCAGGGGAAGAAGGATCGAGAAGAGGAGCCCGTAAATGTGAACGGGGGGAACGGTGGCAAGGATCCGGTCCTTTCCCACGATGCCGAACTGCTCCGCCAGATAGAAGGCCTCGCCGAACAGGTTGGACGGCGTCTTGCTCCAGAGACGGGGACTGCCGGTGGATCCGCCGGTAAAAAGATGGAGGAAGGGCTCGTCGGCATCCCGGGCCAGGACGGCGGCCTCCGCCGGTGCCTCCTTCACGTCGCGCAGGAGGGGCACTCCCGGGGGGACATCCAGGGCCTCGTCCGCCAGGACTGCCAGCAGGGGGCGGCATCCATGGATCTCCCGGATCACCGCCGCGGAGAGGGCGTGGGGAAGGATCAGCCGGGGACCGCCGGTCAGGGAAGCCAGGATGGCGGCCGCGGTCAGCCGGCGGCTTTCCGTGGCGAGGCAGAGGATGTCTCCCGGCCCGGCTCCCGGCGGAAGGCTGTTCCTGATTCCCCGGGCCAGGGCAAACAGGCTTCCCGGTTCGCCCTGCGGCAGAAACAGGTCTTCTTCTCCGGACCGCTGCCGAAGGCAGCTTTCCAAACGCCTGTTTGAGAAAAGATTCGCGATGATCCAGACTCCCGGGTTGGATTTGGCAAGAAACGGCTCCTCTTACCCAAAACTGAGGGGGGGAGTCAATGAATTTCCAGATGAAGAACCGGTCCCGAGCGATCCGGTCCGGCACGTGGAGCTCGCCGGAACGGATTCCGCTTGACTTCCCGGGAATTATCTCCTTTAACAGGAGCCGCAGTCGACCCGGCCATTCGGAACAAGACCCATGAAAATGCCAGACCTGAAGACCAGCGACCTGAAGATCGAGGACCTGATTCCGCACCGGGACCGCCTCCGGCTGATCGACGAGATCGTGGACCTGGACGACCAGACGGCCGTCACGCGCTCCCTGGTCGCCGCCTCCTGGCCTGCGGCCGGTCCCGATGGGGTGGATCCGGTCATCCTGATCGAGCTGACGGCCCAGTCGGCGGCGGTCTGCATCGGCGCCAGGCGGAAGCGCCAGGGGAAGAAGAGCGCCTCCCTGGGTTGGATCGTCGGCATCAAAAGCGCCGACTTCCTGGTCGAGAAGGTGCCGCTTCGGTCGGTCGTGCAGACGCGGGTCCGTCTGCTTTACAGCATCGAAGGCTACAGCGTGTTCGAGGGAATCGCGGAGACCGGCGGGGAAACCCTCGCCCGCGTGCAGATCCAGGTCTTCGGCGAAGAAGGGAACGGGGAGGGAAAGACGGAATCATGAGCGATGCCGCAGTGGCCATCGTAACGGGCGGAAGCAGGGGAATCGGCCGGGCCGTATCCATGGAGCTGGCCCGGACAGGCTATTACGTGATCGTGAATTACCGGTCCAACGACGCGGCGGCGGCGGAGACCCTGGATCGGATCCGGGAAGCGGGCGGGGACGGCGAGACGGTCCGCTTCGACGTCGCCGACAGCCACGACACGGACCGGCACATGAAGGAAATCCTGAACCGCCACAAGAAAATCGACGTCCTGGTGAACAATGCCGGCGTCACCGCCGACGGGCTGTTCATGATGATGCCCGAGGACGATTGGGACCGGGTCCTGCAGACGACCCTGAAGGGCTTCTACAACATGACCAAGCCGGTCCTCCGGAAGATGGCCCGGAGCCGGTCCGGGTCCATCGTGTCCGTTTCCTCGGTGGCGGCCCTGGTCCCCAACCGCGGGCAGGTAAACTACTCGGCCGCCAAGTCGGGCCTCATTGCCGCCAGCCGTTCCCTGTCCGCGGAGGTGGCCCGCCTGGGCATCCGGGTCAACGTGGTCGCCCCGGGCCTGATCGAGACGGAGATGATCGCCCACGCCCCGGTGGACCGCATCAAGGACATCATTCCCATGAACCGCATCGGGCGCCCCGAGGAGGTGGCAAACGTGGTCCGCTTTCTATGCTCCCCGGACGCGTCGTACATCACCGGCCAGGTGATCTCGGTCAACGGCGGCATGTTCTAACCCACGGGACACTTCTTCCATGTCCGGCACCGGCCGGCCGGAGGAGGTGTCCCTCCATTTTGGGATGTTTTTGAAAACGCACAGATTTCAAGAATCCGGGAGGAGCGGAATGCGCTTCCGCGTCGCGGTGCCGCTGCTCACGATGGCCCTGGCGCTCCTCCTGGCCGGCTGGGCCGATTCCTGGGACGCGATCCGCCGGGAGGCGGGGCAGATCCGGTCGATCCGGGCCCGGTTCGTCCAGAAGAAACACCTGCCCATCCTGGCGAAGCCGTTCGTGTCGGAGGGCCGCTTCTATTTCCAGGCCCCCGGCTCGGTCCGCTGGGAGTACTCCAAACCGGTCCGGAGCGTTCTTCTGATTCACAGGGGCAGTGCCAAGCGCTATATTTATGGAGACAAGGGCTGGGTTCCCGAGTCGGGCGAACGGCTCCAGGGCATGCAGATGGTGATGGACGAGATCGCCGCCTGGACGCAGGGGCGCTTCGACACCGATCCCCGGTTCACCGCCCGCCTCGAGGGGGGAAGGACCGCCCGGGTCGTCCTCGTCCCGAGAGATCCGGCCCTCGTGAACCTGATCTCCCGGATCGAGATCGCCTTTTCGCCGGAGAAGAAAGGCGCCATCCGGAGCGTGAAAATCGTCGAAGGAAAGGACGCCTGGACCATGCTGGAGTTCACCCGGACGGAGCACAACCTTCCTTTATCCGAGCGGCTGTTCGCGGATCCCGGCGAGGCGGCCCCATGAAGCGGCTTGGGCCCCTTGTCCTTATCCCGGTTGCGGTGTTTCTTCTGGCCTCCTGCAGCACCCTCCCGCCCATCCGGCCCGGCGAGGGATTATCGCTCGAACGGACCCGGCAGGAGTGCCGGCTTCCGTTCCTCCGGGAGGAGACGCGGCTGATCCACTCCCTTCAGGCGGTCCTGCCCGACGGGAGCGCGACCTCCGCCATCGGGATCACCGTGGCGGATCCCGCTGCGCAGACCCTTCGCCTCACCCTCATGACCCTCGAGGGCTTCGTCCTCTTCACCGCCCGGGTCGAAGGGGAAACCATGGAAATCGAGCGGGCCGTCTCGCCGTTCACCAACAGGGATTTCGCCCGCTCCCTGATCCGGGACGTGACCTTCTGCCTTTTCCCGCCGGCGGCCCTCCCGGAAACCGTGGGGCTGGAAGAGGGAAACCGCCCCGCCTGCCGCTTCCGGAACGATCCGGACACGGCCACGGACGTGGTCCTTGCGGGACCCGAGCGGTGGGAGGTCCGGCTGTACCGCGAGGGAGCTCTGACCCGGACGCTCACGGCAACGGGCCTGAGCGAGCACGGCCTGTCGAAGAAGCTGGAACTGGCGGGCCACGGCCCCTTCCCCTACCGGCTCACGCTGACCCTCCTGACCGGGACACCCGTCCGGCTGGAGAGCCGGCCGGAGACCGCCCCGGACGAAGAGGAGGGGGACACCCCTTGACGCAACGAACCGAACCGTTTAAGGAATTCGCTTCATGAAATTGAAACTGATCTACCCCCGCTGGAGAAAACTGGAAGGACAGACGGAATTCCACCTGCCGCCCCATGGGCCGGTGGTCTTCGCCGCGGCCCTGCCGCCGGGCGTCGAGGTCTCCTTCACCGACGAAAACGTGGAGCCCCTCGACCTGGAGGAGAGGGCCGACCTGGTCGGCATCTCCATGATGCTCACCAGCCAGGTGAAGCGGGGATGGGAGATAGCCGACGAGTACCGCCGCCGGGGGATTCCCGTCCTCTGCGGCGGGATCGGAACCATGCTCCATGCCGAGGAGGCGGCCGGGCACGCCGACTCGATTTTCCTTGGCGAAGCAGAGGGACGGATGGAGGAGGTGATCGGGGACTTTCTGGAGGGAAAACTCAAGAAAATCTATGACTTCTTCGACAATCGTCCCCCGACGGAGTGGATCGGCCCGGCCCGGCGGGATATCCTCAAGCGGGACCTGTACAATTACAAGGGCGTCCAGATGGTGGACCTGGTCCACGCCTCCCGGGGCTGCAGGTTCAACTGCTACCCCTGCTGCGTCTCTTTCCTTGGAGGACGGCAGTTCCGGCCCCGGCCCATCGACCGGGTGGTCGAGGAGATTGCCGGCATCGACAACAACCGCCTGTTCGTGGTGGACAACTCCCTCGCCCAGGACAGCCGGTGGGAAAAGGACCTCTTCCGGGCCATGATCCCCCTCAAGAAGAGCTGGTGCAGCCACCCCATCGAGGACGACCCGGAGATCCTGGATCTGGCCGCCCGGGCGGGGGCCTGGTACGTCTACCAGGCCGTCTTCGACACCTCAGACACGATCCGGGACCGCATCCGCCGCTACCACGACCACGGAATCGGCGTCGAGGGGACGATTCTCCTGGGCCTGGACAATCACACGGAAGACAGCATCCGGCGGCTCATCGACTTCCTGATGGAGATCGAGCTGGACCTGGCGGAATTCACCGTCCTGACTCCGTTCCCCCACACCCGGACGTTCGACGACCTCCATCGGGAGGGGAGGATCCTGTCCTACGACTGGAACGACTACACCGCCGACAAGGTCGTCTTCCAGCCCCGGAACCTGTCGCCGGAGAAGCTCCAGGAGCTGTTCCACTACGCCTGGGACACGTTTTACCGGGACGAGCCCCAGACCTACAAGATGTTCAAGCTCCTGAAAAAGGTGAGCGAAAAGGAGCATCGAGACGGCACGTACCGCCGGCGCAGGCGGGACCTGATGGAATCCAGGTTCGGCCGCCGCGGGGAGAGGTCCGGAGAGGAAGGGACAACAAAGGGTTGACGGATGAAACCCCATCCGGTAAGAAACCCCTTCGCCGCGCCTGGGCGCGGGTCCGTAAAACAATGAAGAACAATTTGAAACAATTGACAAAACCACTCATCATCGACGGACAACCGGTTTCGATGGAAGACATCGTGGCGGTCGCCGTGGACGGCCGGGAGGTTCGGATCGGAACGGGGCGGGACTTTCGCCGGTCCATGGAGCGGTCCCGCCGGCTCCTGGCGGACGCCATCCGGGACAATGTCCCGGTTTACGGGGTCACCACGGGGTTCGGCCGCTCCTGCGGAAAGCGTCTCTCCCGGCAGGAGGTCCTGAAGAACGGCGGCAGCAGCCCCCTCTATTTTCACGGCTGCGGCACCGGCGAGCCCATCGGGATCGAGGCGACCCGGGCGGCGATGCTCTGCCGCATGATCGGCCTGGCCCGGGGATACTCGGGGGTATCGGTGGCGCTCCTGGAGCGGATGGCCCGCTTCCTGAACGAGGGGATCACGCCGGTTGTCCCCTGTGAAGGCTCCGTCGGGGCCTCGGGAGACCTCACGCCCATGTCGTACGTCGCCGCCGCCTTGATCGGCGAGCGGGAGGTCTTTTACCGCGGCGTCCGGATGCCCGCCGCGCTTGCGATCCGGGAAGCCGGATTCCCTGCCTATGCCTTCGAGTCGAAGGAAGCCCTGTCCCTGATGAACGGCACCGCCACCATGACGGGCATCGCCGTCCTGGCGGCCGACCGGGCCCGGCGGATCCTCGACGCCGTGGTCGGGGCGACGGCACTCACGGTCCATGCCCTCCGCGGCAAGGCCTCCCACTTCCACCCTGCCGCCGGGGAGGCGAAGCCCCATCCCGGCCAGGTCGAGGTGGCCCGGCGCCTCCGGGAGCTCCTGGAAACGAAGACCGGCACGTTGCCCGGAGAAGCGGATGCACCGGAGACCCTCCAGGACCCCTACTCGGTCCGCTGCGTTCCGCAGGTGGCCGGCGTCCTGGCCGACGCCCTGGCCTGGGTCGTTCCGTGGATCGAGATTGAGGCCAACAGCGCCAACGACAACCCGATTTTCGATCCCGCCGGCGGCCCCCCCGTCATGAGCGGCAACTTCTACGGCGGCCACATCGCCTTCGCCGCGGACGCCCTCAAGACGGCCGTCGCCTCGGTGGCGGACCTGTCGGACCGGCAGGTGGCCCTGCTGGTGGACCCCCATACCAATCGAGGCCTGCCGGCGGACCTGGTCCGGGCCAACGGTCGCGAAAGCCTGCTTCGCCACGGCTTCAAGGCCCTGTCCCTCTCCATTTCGGCCCTGGCGGCGGAGGCCCTGAAACTGACCATGCCGGCGGGGTCCTTCTCACGGCCGACAGAATCGAACAACCAGGACAAGGTGAGCATGGGCACGATCGCAGCCCGTGACGCCGAGCGAGTCTGCACCCTCGCCGAGCGGGCGGCGGCCATCCACCTCCTGGCGGCGGTCCAGGCCTGCGAGATCCGCGGCGGCGCAAACATCCGGCCCCGGCTGGCCCGGTGGGTCCGTGCGGTCCGCCGCCTCTCCCCGGCCGTCCTGGAAGACCGGGAAATGGACCGGGACATCGAGGCCGTAGCCGCCTTCATCACTCGCTCCGCCCCACCGGCATAACCCGCCGGAACGGCAAGGAAAGCAAATGGAAAGCAAAGAGCCTGTCCGCTTCGAGATCACCCGCCGGGTCCCCTTCTACGACCTGGACCCCATCCAGGTGGTCTGGCACGGCAACTACATGAACTATTTCGAGGACGCCCGCGTCGCCCTGCTGGGCTCCCGCGGAATCGACCTCTACGAGATCTACAGACGCACCGGCATCGTTTTTCCCATCATCCGGACCTCCACGAAGCATATCCTCCCGCTCCGCTACCAGGATGAATTCATCTGCCGGGCCACCGTCCGGGAGGCCCGCTTCAAGCTCGTCTTCGACTTCGAGATCCGCCTGGCGGCGGACGGCCAGGTCTGCACCCGCGGCCGGACGGAGCAGGTGGCGGTGAAGGCGCCGGAGATGGAGATCCTCTTCTCCATCCCCGACGAGATCCGCCTGGCCCTCGGGTTCTGAGGAGCATCATGGATTTGAACAAGGCCCTTGCCGCCGGCGTGGAACGGGTGACCGCCTGGTCCGACCTCCTGGACGACATCAACGTCTTCCCCGTGGCGGACGGAGACACAGGACGGAATCTCGTCCTCAGCCTGGCGCCGCTGCGCTTCCCGGAGCGCGAGCGGGATGCCCTCAACCGCGACCTTCTCCTCTCCGCCCGAGGCAACTCGGGCAACATCGCCGCCCGTTTTTTCAGCCGCCTTTTGCCCGCGGAGGACATGCCGTCGCTGGCCGCGGCGGTCGCCCGGGGAGCCGACCAGGCCCGGGGCGCCGTACGGGAGCCAAAACCCGGAACCATGCTGACCTTTTTCGAGGCCCTGGAGGAGGGCCTGCGGACCGCCTCCGGGGAGACCGATCCGGGGTGGTGCCGCCGGCTGATGGACCGGCTTCAGGACGTGGTCCGGAACACCGTGGAGCAGCAGCCGAAGCTCCGGGAAGCCGGTGTGGTCGATGCGGGCGCACTCGGCATGTACCTGTTTTTCGAAGGTTTTTTCCCGGCACTGGGAAACTCCATCTCCGGCGTCCGGCCGGTCACCGAGGCCTTCGGGGAGCGGCTCCGGGTCCGCCGGACCGGGTCTGGACCCGACGAAGGGGGATGGTGCGTGGATCTGGTTCTCCAGGGAACGGACGACCCGGAGGAGACCTACAACCGGCTGGCCTCGGCCGGCCGGAGCGTGGTCATGATCCGCGAGCGGGACTACCTGAAGGTTCACCTGCACACCGACGACGCCGTCTCGCTGCGGAGGGACATCGAGAGCATCGCCCCGGTCGTCCGGTGGTCCGTTGACGACCTGACCCGGCAGACGATCGACTTCGGAGCGGCCGCGGCGGACACGCCGATTCACATCATGACCGACGCCGCAGGCTCGCTGACCCGGGAGGGCGCCCGGAAACTGGGCATCACGCTCCTGGACAGCTACCTCACCGTGGGAGAGCGCTGCCTTCCGGAAACCCTGATTTCGCCGGATGAGCTGTTCGAAGCCATGCGGCGGGGCGAAAAGGTCTCCACCTCCCAGGCGTCCGTTCTCGAGCGGCAGCAGAGCTACGAGAGCGTCGTCAGCCGATTCGGAAGGGTGCTCTATCTCTGCGTCGGATCCGTCTTCACCGGCAATTATGAAACGGCCCTGGACTGGAAGCGTAACAACGACCCGGACGACCGCCTCACCGTGATCGACACCGGCGCCGCTTCGGGACGGCTGGGCCTGATGGCCGTTGAGACGGCCCGGTTCGCCTCCCAGGCGGCCGACCCGGAGGCCGTGGTGGCCTTTGCCCGGGACGCCGCATCCCGGACGGAAGAGTACATCTTCCTGGACCGCCTGAAGTGGCTCGCCGCAGGGGGGCGGCTGTCAAAAGGAAGCGCCTTTTTCGGGGATATGCTGAACATGAAGCCCGTCATCAGTCCGCTGCCCGACGGGGCAAAAAAGGTCGGCGTCGTCCGGAACCGGAAGGACCAGGTCCGCTACATCCTGGAAAAGCTGGAGTCCGGGCTCGCTCCATCGGGAGCCGGCAGGGTGCTCCTGGAGCACTCTGACAACCGCCCCTGGCTGGAGGCGGAGATTCTGCCCCTGATCCACTCGCGTTTTCCCGCCGTGGAGATCATGCTCGAGCCCCTGTCACGGACCTCCGCCGCCCACATGGGGCCGGAGACGTGGGCCGTGGCCTTCCTCCGCAGGGAGGCAGCCGGCCACGACGAGCGGTAAAGAGCCGCAAGGGAGGCCTTCATGCCTGCCCCGACACCCGGAATAAACCGCATCGCCGTGGTCATTCCCGTTTACAACCACGCCTCGACCGTCGCTTCGGTCGTCCGGCGGGTTCTGGAACAGGGATACCCGGTGATCGTCGTCAACGACGGCTCCACCGACGACACCCGGAAGGTCCTGTCTTCCGTTGCGGGCATCACCGTCCTCCACCATGAGGCAAACCGGGGCAAGGGAGCCGCCATCCTCACCGGGCTGGCGGAGGCCGTCCGCTTCTCCGACCGGGCGGTCACGATCGACGCCGACGGCCAGCACGATCCGGCGGACATCCCCCTCCTTCTGGCGGCTGTCTCCGCGGAAAAGCGATCCATCGTCGTGGGAAACCGCCAGGACATGGACGCCCGGGAAGTTCCCTGGACAAGCCGTTTCGGCCGGACATTCTCGAACTTCTGGGTCCGGGCCTCCGGGGGCCCTCCCGTAGCGGACACCCAGAGCGGCTTCCGGGTCTACCCCCTGCCGGAAACCCTGTCCCTGGGCGTGCGGGCCCGGCGTTTTCAGTTCGAGGTGGAGGTCCTGGTGCGGGCACAGTGGCGGGGCATCCCGGTCCTGGAAGTTCCCGTCCGGGTGACCTATCCGCCGGGAAACCAGCGAATCTCCCACTACCGGCCGTTTGTAGATTTCATGAGGAATTCCGGGACATTCTCTTCCCTCATCATTCAGCGGTTCCTGATGCCCCGCTCCCTCCGGTCACGACGATCCATCTGAGCCAGCGGATTCCTCCACCGGGAGAGCTTGAATTTCCCACCCGGTTGTTTATATTATCACCCCGGATGCGATCCCATCGCGACGGTAAACGACAGGAAGAAGGAAACGGCCTGACACCCATGACGAATGATCCGGTTGAACGGCCCCGGCCCGGGGAAGACATCGACGTGGAAGAGGAGGTGGACCTCCGGGAGCCTCGAATGTACCGGGTGATCCTCCATAACGACCACTACACCACCATGGACTTTGTCGTGGAGGTCCTGATCTCCGTTTTTCACAAGCCCGCGGCAGAAGCGACGCGGATCATGCTGGATGTCCATCGCAAGGGGAAGGGCATCTGCGGGGTGTATACCTATGACATCGCCTCCTCCAAGGTATCCCTCGTTCATTCCATGGCCAAGGACAGGGAGTTTCCCCTCCGCTGCAGCATGGAGGAGGCCTGACCGGGGCGATCCCCCGGCGGAAGGACGGTTTTATGCAGATCAGTGAAGACCTGAACGCCATCATCGTGGCGGCCTATACGGAAGCGAAGACCCGGGGGCACGAGTTCCTCACCCCCGAGCATGTCCTGTATGCCTGCCTCTTCTTCGAGGAGGGCCGGGACATCATCGAGCAGAGCGGCGGCAACGTCGAGCGCCTCAAGGGCGCCCTGGAAAAGCATCTCCGGGACACAAACCCCGTGGTGACGGAATCCGATCCCCTCCAATCCCTGGGATTTCACCGCCTCATGGAGCGGGCGGTGCGGCACACCTTCTCCGCCCAGAAGGACGTGATCGAGCTGGGGGACGTCCTGGTCTCCATGCTCAGCGAGCCCGAGTCCTTCGCCGCCTACTTCCTGCAGCGCGAGGGAATCACCCGCCTGAGCCTCCTGAATTACATCTCCCACGGCATCCGCGTCATCCCGACGGTCAGCCAGGAGGAGCCGCTGGGCCGGCGCACCCGGGATCAGGAAATCCGGAAGGCCGTTCCGGGAAAGGAAAAGGAGAAAGAAGCGGAGGGAGGAGCCAAGATCCTGAGTGCCTTCACGACGGACCTGACCGCGAAGGCAAAAGCCGGGGAGATCGATCCCCTCATCGGCCGGGAGGACATCCTCACGCGGACGATGCAGGTTCTCTGCCGGCGTTTCAAGAACAATCCCGTCCATGTCGGCGATCCGGGTGTCGGCAAGACGGCCATCACCGAGGGGCTGGCACGCCTCATCGTCGAAGGGAAGGTTCCCAAGCGGCTCAAGGGATCGAAGATCTACGCCCTCGACATGGGCGCCATCCTGGCGGGAACCCGTTTCCGGGGAGACTTCGAAGAACGGATGAAAAAGATCATCGCCGAGCTGGAGAAGGTGGACAAGGTCATCCTGTTCATCGACGAGATCCACACCATCGTGGGCGCCGGCGCGGTCTCCGGCGGCTCCATGGACGCCTCCAACATCCTCAAGCCGGCCCTGGTGTCGGGCAAGATTCGCTGCATCGGCTCCACGACCTACGACGAGTACCGGAAGCACTTCGAGAAGGACGGAGCGCTGTCCCGCCGGTTCCAGAAAATCGACGTCCCCGAGCCCACAAGCCAGGAAACCCTGGAGATCCTGAAGGGCCTCCGGGAGCGCTACGAGCTCTACCACCAGGTGTCCTACACGGAAGAGGCCCTCCAGGCGGCATCCGAGCTGGCGGCTCGCTACATCAACGACCGGCACCTCCCGGACAAGGCCATCGACGTCCTGGACGAGGCGGGCGCCTGCGCGGCCATGACCCGGGACGAGGAAGACGCCTCCTGCACCATCGACCGCCCGGCCGTCGAGGGCATCGTGGCCCGGATGGCCCGGATTCCCGAGAAGAACGTCTCCTCCTCCGATGCGGAAAAGCTGCGCGCCCTGATTCCGGACCTGAAAAAGCAGATCTTCGGCCAGGACGGCGCTGTCACCGCCGTCGCGGAGGCGATCAAGCGCGCCCGGGCGGGATTCCGGGAGCCCCAGAAGCCCGTCGCCTCCTTCCTGTTCGTGGGTCCCACGGGGGTGGGCAAAACGGAGCTGGCCAGGCAACTGGCGGCCATTCTCGGCGTGCCGCTCCACCGGTACGACATGAGCGAGTACCAGGAGAAGCACACGGTGGCCCGCCTCATCGGCGCCCCCCCGGTTACGTGGGGTACGAGGAGGGAGGTCTCCTGACGGAGGCGGTCCGCAAGGAACCGCACGCAGTCCTTCTGCTGGACGAAATCGAAAAGGCCCACTCGGACGTCTTCAACACCCTTCTCCAGGTCATGGACTACGCCACGCTTACGGACAATGCCGGCCGGAAGGCGGACTTCCGGAACGTGATCCTGATCATGACCTCCAACGCAGGGGCGCGCCAGATCGGGCGGTCCGTCATCGGCTTCGAGAGCCGGTCCATCAACAAGGACGCCGTGTCGGCCGCCGTGGAGAAGGCGTTCTCTCCCGAGTTCCGGAACCGCCTGGACGCCGTCGTGCACTTTGAGAGCCTTCCGCCGGACGTCGTCCTATCGATCGTGAAAAAGACCGTGGGCGAATTTGTCGACCAGCTCAAAGAAAAGGGCGTCTCCCTGGAGGTGACGGAGCGCTGCTATGAGGAGCTGGCCCGCCGCGGATACTCCCCGGAGTTCGGCGCCCGGGAGATCGGCCGGCTCGTCCAGGACAAGATCAAGCATTTCTTCGTGGACGAAGTGCTGTTCGGCCGCCTGCAGAAGGGCGGCTCGGCCCTGGCGGACCTCGAAGGGGACGATGTGGTGATCCGGGTTCTGGAGGAGGTCCCGGGATAACCCATGCCGGTCTTCCAGCTTCCCCGGGAGCCCGTCTTTCCGCCGGTCCGGCTGGCCGATCCATCGGGTCTCCTGGCCGTCGGCGGCGACCTCTCGACATCCCGCCTCGTCGAGGCCTACCGGCTCGGGATCTTTCCCTGGTACGGCCCCGGCGAGCCTATCCTCTGGTGGTCCCCGCATCCCCGGTTCGTTCTCTTCCCGGATGAGCTGAAGGTGTCGCGGAGCATGCGCCAGCTCCTCAAAAAGAATCTCTTCCGGGTCACCTTTGACGCCGCATTCTCCTCCGTCATCGACTCCTGCCGGAAGCCTCGTCCCGGCAGTCCGGAAACCTGGATCACGCCGGAAATGCGGGAGGCCTACCGGGAGCTGCACCAATCCGGCCTTGCCCACTCCGTGGAGGTCTGGTATGGGGACACACTGGCGGGGGGCCTCTACGGCGTATCCCTCGGCGGGTGCTTCTTCGGGGAGTCCATGTTTTCGGCGATGAGCAACACCTCCAAGGTCGCCCTCATCGCCCTGGTCCGGCGCCTCCGGAAACTCGGCTTTCTTCTTGTGGACTGCCAGGTCCATACGGCCCACCTGGGAAGCCTCGGCGCCCGCTTTATTTCCCGCAGCCACTTCCTGGAGCTTCTCCGGAAGAGTCGGGAGCGCGAGACCTTGCGGGGGAACTGGGGGCCCCTGATGAACGACCCGGAACCGGTAAGCCCGATCGAGGAAGATTCCCCGGCTTCCCGGTAACCGGCTGGTGAAAACGAGCTTCCGGGGAGGGATCCCGCCGCATTCCGAAGGGGTTTCCGGTCCATGAACCGCATCGGCCTTTTCCTGATCCTTTTTCTGTTCGCGGCCGTCCAGGCCTTCGGCGAATCCGGACGAACCGTTCCGGATGCTGCAAAACCGCCGGGCAGTGCGCCTGTCTCCGCCGCGGACAGTCCGCCGGCCGTGAAAACGGGACATGCGAAACCGGCGCCGCAGGCCGGCTGGAACGACGGACAGACAGAGGCATTGAAGAAATCCGAAGCGGGGAAGGGCAGTCCCCCGGGAGACAGGCCAAAAGCCGCCCCCCTTCTCCTGAAGAGCGTCGGATGCGAGGCGGACCCGAAGGGGCGGGAACGGGTCTCCTTCACGTTCAGCCGTCCCCACCGGCCCGTCCTCAGGACGATTCCGGGAGAGAAGCCCCGGATCTATTTCGACGTCCCCAACGCCTCCATCGACCCGGGTGTGCCGGCCCAGCAGGACGGCAAGGGTCCCCTGGTCCGCCAGGTCCGGATCAGCCGTGACCCGGCTTCCGGGTCCATCCGGGCGGCCGTTGAACTGGTGCCGGACAGGGATTACATCGTCCGGCCGATCCAGTACCGTAAGGAGAACCGGTTCCTCCTGGAAATCGAGCCGAAAAAAACCCGCCCCACAGTCCGCCCATGAAAAAATCCCCTCCCATGTTGCGCTGGAGTCTTGCCCTGGCCGTCGTGATCGTCGTGGCGGCCCTTTTCCTGGTCGGGAAGACCCGCATGGGCGTGGACACAGACATCCTCAACGCCCTCCCCGCCGGAGACCCCGTCCTGGCGGATGCCGGGGCCGTCCTGAAGAGCCATCCCATGCAGGACCGCATCGTTGCGGATCTGCGGTGCGACCCGGTGGATCCCAGGGCGCTCCAGGAAGGGGGGGCTCTTGTTGTAAAAAAAATGAGGGACAGCGGGCTCTTTCGCCGGGTCGGGCTGGACGCGGAAGTGGGGGCTTTCCCGGAACTGGTGGACGGGATCGTGGAAAACCTGCCCTTTCTGTTCTCGGAGCGGGATCTCCGACGGAACGTGGCCCCGCTCCTGGAGGGGCCGTCCGTCCGTGACGCGGTCCACAGGCAGGCCCTGATGATCCAAGGCCTGGAAGGCATCGGCCAGGCCCGCTGGCTGGCCTCGGATCCTCTGGGGCTGCGCTTCCTCATCCTCGGCCGGATGGCACACCTGGAGCCGGCGAAGGGCGCCCGGCCGTCGGGTGACGTCCTGCTCTCCGCCGACAGCTCCCGCTGTCTTATCGTCGCGGAGCCAAAGACATCGGCCACCGCCACAGACTTCGCCAGGCAGGCGGACCGTCTCTTCGCGGACATCCAGGCGGAGCTGAACCGGACCTGGACCGGCAAGCCCCGGCTCGTCCTGACCCCTGTCGGGGCCTACCGGGCCGCCCTGGACAATGAAAACGCCGCCAAAACGGACACCCGCCGGGCCATGGTCTTTTCCACCATGGCGATAGCCATCCTCCTGCTGATCGGATTCCCGCGCCCTCTCCTGGGACTGCTCGCCCTGTTTCCCGCTGTCATGGGAACGGCCCTGGCCTATTTCGTCCTGTCCCTCTTCCGGTCAGAGATCTCCGTTCTCGCCATCGGCTTCGGCGGCGCCATCATCTCCTTTACCGTCGATTACGGGATCACCTATCTCCTGTTCCTCGACCGGACCCGCGAGACCCGGGGGCTCGACACGACACGAGAAGTCTGGTCCCTGGGACTCCTTGCAATGCTGACGACGGCTGTCAGCTTCTCCTTCCTGTTCCTGAGCGGATTCCCGGCCCTGGCCCAGCTCGGCGCCTTCGCCGCCCTAGGCGTCATTTTCACCTTCGCCTTCGTCCACCTGGTCTATCCGTTCCTCTTCCCCGTCGTGCCCGCGTCCGCCCGGGAGGGAACCCCCTGGCTCCGGCGCCTCTCCGAGAAGCTGTCCTCCGCCGATCCCGCCTGGAAGCCCTGGGCGGCCCTGGTCCTTTGCCTGGCCCTCCTCCCTTTTGCCCGGCCCGATTTCCGTGTGGACTTGAAGTCCCTCAACACCGTCCGGCCCGAGACCCTTGCCGCGGAAGAGGAGATGAAACGGGCCTGGGGCGACATCCTGAACCGGGTCTACCTGCTGTCGGAAGGGAATTCCTACCGGGAGTTGCGGGAGAAGGGAGACCGCCTGACGGCCCTGCTGGACGAGGACCTCGAAAAGGGAGTCCTGTCGGCGGCTTTCGTGGCCTCCACGGCCTTCCCCGGGCCGGAACGAGCCGCGGCAAACCGGCTGGCCTGGCGGGCCTTCTGGACGACGGAGCGAGCAGAGTCCTGCCGGCGCAGGCTGGCAGAGGCGGCGGAAGTGGAGGGCTTTCGTCCCCAATCCTTCGATCCGTTCCTGCGACGCCTGGAAACGGCGGCGGGAAGTGCCGTGGAGATCCCGACCACCCTCTACGGTCTCCTGGGAATCGCGCCGTCCACGGGAGCGGGCCCCTGGCGCCAGTTTGTCACGGTACTTCCCGGTCCCGCCTACCGGGGAGGAGACTTCTTTGAACGCCTCCACACTTCCGGCCTCGCCCGGCTGTTCGACCCGGGCGTATTCACGGAGCGCCTCGGCGGGGTCATCCTCGACGGCTTTCTCCGGGTGGCGCTCATCGTCGGCCTCCTGACCCTCGTGGTGGCGGCGCTGTATCTCCTGGACCTCCGGCTGACCCTCATCGCGCTGGCCCCGACGGCCTTCTCGCTCATCTGCACCCTGGGGACCCTCCACCTGATCGGGAGGCCCCCGGGCATTCCGACGATCATGGTGTCCGCCGTCATCATCGGGATGGGAACCGATTACGCCATGTACATCGTCCGCTCCCAGCAGCGGTATCTCGATGAAAAGCATCCCTCCATGGCGCTCGTCCGCCTGTCGGTCCTGCTTTCCTTCGCCACCACGTTTCTGGGATTCGGCGTCCTGGCCCTGGCAAGCCATGCCATGCTGAGCAGCGCCGGGATCGCCCTCGCCCTGGGAATCGGCTATTCCTTCCTCGGGACCATCGCCATCGTGCCGCCGCTGCTCCGGCGGCTTTACCGGCCGGCGGCCCTTCCCGAAGAGACCTTCGAGGCCGGATCGGAGAAGCACGCCCGGCGTGTACTCGCCCGCTACCGCCGGATCGAGGGATATGTGCGGGCCTTCGTATTCTTCAAGCTGCGCCTGGATCCCATGTTCCCGCGCCTGGCTTCCTTCGTCCCCCATCCCAGGACGATCCTGGACATCGGCTGCGGATACGGAATCCCGTCGTCCTGGCTCCTGGAGATCAACCCGGGCGCCCGGGTCTTCGGTCTCGATCCCGATCCCGACCGGGTCCGGGTCGCCGCCCGGGCCGTCGGCGACCGGGGCAGAATGGCCGTGGGAAAGGCACCGGACCTGCCTTTCATCCCCGATCCGGTCGACGCGGTGCTCTTCCTCGACGTGATCCACATACTCGACGATGGGGAGCTCCGCCTGACCCTCTCCCGAATTTCTGCGATCATGGAGCCGGGAGGGGTCCTCGTCCTCCGGGCCCTCGTCCCGTCCTTTCCAGCCCCCTCGCCGGAGCGCCGGTTCGAGGAGAAGCGGCTGAAATGGCACGGCGGCCGGGCACGGTTCCGCACCGTCGAAGAGGTCCGGCAGGCGATCGAAGACGCGGGTCTGCGAGTCGGCCTTCCGGAACCCATGTCGCCGGACCGCGAGGTCTGGTGGTTCGTCGCCCGGAAACCCCGGGAGTACGAACCATGAAGGCGGCCGCCTACCGGTTCCTGACAACCCTCACCCGTCACGCCGGGCCCTGGGCGTTCCGGTTTTTCGCCTGGTTTATCGCCGCCGGCTACTTCGTGTTTTTCCCCGGACGGGTTGCCCGGAGCGTCCGTTTTTACCGGATTCTCCTCCCGGGGCATGGCCTTCTTCGCGCCCTCCTCCTGACCTGGCGCCAGTACCAGAACTTCACCTCCGTCTTCCTGGACCGCTTCCTGCTTCAGGAGCGGGGCGACATCGAGTACGAAAGCGAGGGGTTTCCCTACCTGGAAGAGGCCGTCACCTCCGGACGGGGGGGCGTTCTGCTCATGTCCCATCTGGGAAACTGGGAGGTCTCGGCCCATCTCCTGAAAGGCAAGGGCATGAAGCTTCTCCTGTACGTGGGGGAGAAACACCGGGAGCAGATCGAGCGGATGCAGAAGCAGAGCCTGTCGGAACGGGGCGTGCGGATCGTGACGGCATCTCCCGATGCGGCTTCGCCCTTCGATCTCGTTGAGGCGATCCGCTTCCTTCGCGAAGGCGGCCTGGTCTCCATGACGGGGGACCGCCTCTGGCACGCAAGCCAGCGATCCGTCCCGGCCGTCTTCGCCGGCCGCGAGACCCTTCTCCCCGAGACGCCGCACCTGTTCTCCCTTCTGTCGGGGGCGCCGATTCTGCCCTTCTTTGTCTATCGCGAGGCCGGGGGCCGCTACCGCATCCGGGTCGGCCCACCCTGGACCGTGAACGCCGCTTCAAGGAAGGACCGGGATGATGCCGTCCGGCATTCTGTTCAGGCCTACGCCCGGATCCTGGAGGAGGAGGCCCGCAGCCATCCGGACCAGTGGTACCACTTCGAGGATTTCCTGGGGGAGGAACCACGGAGGAATGCGGCGGTCCCGGGCGGGGAAGCACGATGAGGACACAGGCGGATAGGGACCGATCCTGATGTACGGTTCCGTTCCGAAGCAGACAGGCAGGGTCGGCAGGCTCTGCCTTTTCTTTTTCCGTCGGCTGGCTGGACACGGGAGAAAAAATTTCTTCAGAAACGCTTGACCCGTCTATCGCTTCACAGTTTACAATCCCGATCACCATCACGCAGAGGATGGCAAAATGCCCCGCAATGCAGACAAACCGGATATGAAGAAAACCGCCATGACCATCGGAGAGCTGGCCGGGCGCTTCGGGCTGTCCCGAAGCACGCTCCTGTATTACGACTCCATCGGATTGCTGAATCCCGCAGGCAGGAGCCGGGCCAACTACCGGCGATACACGGAGGAGGACGCCCGGCGGCTGGAAACGATCTGCGTGTATCGCCAGCTGGGGCTGTCCCTCTCCGCGATCGCCCGGATCCTGCTGTCTCCCCGGGACAGCCTGCGCGACGTCCTCGAGAAAAGGCTGCTGGAACTGGGCAGGGAGATCGGCCAGCTCCGGGAGCAGCAGCACGTCATTATCCGCATGCTCAACGACGATACGCTCCGGGATCGCTATCCCGTTCTGGACGGGGAAAGCTGGGCCGCCATGCTCAGAGCCGCGGGCCTCGACGACGAGGGGCTGGTGAGGTGGCACAAGGCCTTCGAGAAGTTAGCCCCCCTGTCCCATCAGGAATTTCTCGAGGGACTGGGAATCACGGGCGACGAGATCGACCGGATCAGGGAATGGTCGAGGGGATGATGAACAGGCATGCCGTTCCTCATCACCGGGGAACGGATCGACAATAGAACCTGGAGGTTAAATATATGGGGAAAAACAGGCTCATGATGGGATTGTGGAGGTTCGTCATCGATGTCCCCCCCTTTCTGTGGAAAAAGAAGCTCCCCGAGGCGGCGAGAAAATTCGAGGCCCATCGCGGTTTCATGACCCGGGAGCACAATATGGTTCACCATTTCGTCGTCCGGGAACTCCCCCGCCTCGAAGGACCCATGCCCCCCCGTCACATTGCAGATTCCCTGTCTCTGCCCCTCGGGACGGTGAATGCGATCCTGGACGACCTGGAAAAGCACATGACCTTCCTCTTCCGCAACCAGGCGGGCGAGGTCGTCTGGGCCTACCCGGTTACTGTCGAAAAGACACCGCACCGCGTGACCTTCGACACCGGAGAGACAATTTACGCCGCCTGAGCGATGGACGCATTCGCGACGCCCTTCGTGCAAGGGCAATTACGCAGGACGGCTCTGTCGGTCACGATTCAAACGGAATGCGCCCACTGCCGCCGGCCCATGGAGATCTCGATCGACAGCGATCTCCGCTGGCGGGTGGACGAAGCAGGCTGCGATCCCATCGCGTTTTCGCCTGCCGTGGATCTGATCAACCTGGAGGAGGAAAGCATCATCGACTCGTTCTGACGGGAGAGCGTCTTCTTCTGGTCAGAAGAACATGCAAGAGAATATCGCAGCAGGGTTCACAGAATCCGCGGCGCCTACTTCACGGCGGCGCAGACGGCGGCGGCAACGAGGCTAATCCAGACCGTGATTTTCGGATTCCCGCAGGATTCCCTGTTTCCGGACGGAAAGGCGGAACGCTGACCGGCCCTCAACGGAGGAACTGGCGCTTCCGATGAGGGCGCTCGGGGCCGGAACCATGAAAAAGGCCGGGAGCGCCCCCAGGACGGAGAGGATAGGCCGCCATCGGGTGACGGGGCGAAGAGGAACGAACACCAACAGACCCGGGAACAAGCCCCGATCCTTACCTGCCCTTCAGCTCCAGCATGTCGAGGTCCTTCCGCTCGCTTCCATCCGGTGCGGGGAAATTGCCTATGTTCCGGCTGAGACCGTAACGCGCGACCTCCTCGTAGAGATAGATCCCCGGGACGTCGTCTTGAATCATAAGAAGGCTCTCGCGGTACAGGGCCTGCCTTTTTTGCGGATCCATCTCGAAGCGCGCCGCCTGCAGCAGCCTGTCCAGCTCCGGGTTGGAATAATGGGAAACGCGGGTACCGGTTGACAGGAGCGGAATCAGTACGCCGTCGGCATCATAAAGCGGGTTGCCCCATCCCAGCAGATACATGGGTTCCAGCTTGCGGCTCACCATCGCCTGCTGATAGGCGGTCCATTCATACAGCTTGACGTCTACGCTGATGCCGACCCTGTCCAGCATCCCGACAACCGCCTCGGCAACCTGCTGGTCGTGGATGTAGCGTCCGGAGGGTGCGGCCAGCGTGATTTCAAATCCGTTCGGATAACCCGCCTCCGCCAGGAGTTTCCGGGCCTTTGCAGGATCGTAGGGGATCTGCGGGATCGAGGGATCATACCCGGAGACGGAGGGAACCAGGGGCGTGGCCAGGGGTACGCCGCTGCCATGGAGTGTTCTTTTTATGAGTGACTCCCGGTCGATGGCATGGCTGATGGCCTGGCGGACCCGTTTGTCTGAAATCGGGCTGCCGTCCGGCTTCAGCAGGTTGAAACCGATAAACACCACCCTGCCGCTCGGACCGGAGATCACATTCAGTTCGGAATTCTTCTGCAGATCGGGAACAGCGCGGGGCGGAATGCCGACTGCGACCTGCACCCGTCCTTTTTTCAGATCCTCCGCGCGCTTGGCCGGATCGGGAACGACTTTGAACACGAGCGTTTTGACCGTTGCCGGTTTCAGTCCCCAGTATCGGTCATTCGCCTCCAGTTCGACGAATTGTCCGATCACGCGCCTCACGAATTTGTAGCGGCCCGTTCCGACGGGATGGTGTGCAAAATACTCCTCCCCCTTTTCGCGAATGTATTTTTCGGGGACGACATACGCGACACAGGCCATCCGTTTCGGCAGGATTGGATCGGGATTCGCCGTAACGATGCGAACCGTATAGGGATCCACGACGATCACATCCTTCAGGCCCGTAAAGAACATTTTAAAGGGGTTGTGCTCCTTCTTCGTCCGGCTGAAGCTGAAGGCAACGTCGGCGGCCGTCAGCGGATCTCCGTTGTGGAAGAAGACGCCCTTGCGGATCTTGAATTCCCAGGTCGTCGGATCGATGTTCCGATAACTCTCCGCCAGGTTGGGTTTCATCCCGTCCTTCCCCGTCCTCCGCAGGAGGCCGTCGAATACGGCGGAGCAGTAGTTCAGATCGACGGACGTGCCCGCCTTCTGGGGATCGAGGCTTGACACATCCACACCCTGGGCGACGACGATCTTTCCCGTTGCCGCGGCACCGGCGCCGGTCGGTATGACGATCAGCAAACAGGACACGAAAAGGACAACCATTCTGAGCAGTTTCATGCCATACCTCCTTGAAGAAATGATGGTTCAGGCCGTTCAAAGGAACGGCAATGCAAAGGCGATCACAAAGGCCGCGCTGATGACATAAAGAAGGGGCGGGACATCGCGATACCGTCCGCGTACGATCTTGAGGAGGGTGTAGCTGATGAACCCGAAGCCGATTCCGTAGCTGATGTTGTAGGTCAGCGGGATTCCGACCATGATGAGAAAGGCTGGAAAGGCGTCTTCAAAACTGCCCCATTGAATCTCCCGGACAATCCCCATCATGAGGAATCCGACGACGATCAGGGCACCCGCGGTGATCGGATAAAGGTGATAGTCGCCCGCCGGAACCGTGGCGCCGGCGCCGACCAGCAGGCCGTACTGCTGGGCGCTGGGAATCGCAAAGCCGCCGCCGACCATCTGAATGATCGGCGAGAAGAAGGCTGCGAACGCGAACAGGACGCCGACCGCGACCGCCGTCAGGCCGGTCCGCCCTCCCTCGGCTACACCGGATGCCGACTCGACGTACGTCGTGATGGAGCTGGCCCCAAAAAGTCCACCCGTGAGAGCCGCAACGGAATCCACGGTCAGGATGCCCCGGATCCCGGGAATCCGTCCTTCCCGGTCCACGAATCCCGCCTGCTCTCCCACCGTAACAACCGTTCCCATGGTGTCGAAAAAATCCGTCAGCAAAACGGCGAATACCACGACCAGGAGGGCGGGGGTGAACACCCGGAGCACGGCATACGAGCCGTCGATTTGCTGAAAAGGCCCGAAGAACGTCTGGAAATCGAGCGGCCCGACGATTCCGGAAGGAGGTTTTGCCACGCCCAGGAAGAGCGCAGCCAGCGTCGCCGCCAGGATTCCGAACAGGATATAGCTCCGGATCCCGATCGTTTTGAAAATCAGGACGGCAAAGAGGCCGATGAAGGAGACCCACACATACTTCTGGGAAAGGTCACCCAGGGCAACGAGCGTGACCGGCGCCGGGCGGATGATCCCGCCCCCGTTCAGCCCGATGATGGTGATGAAGAGGCCGATGCCCACCCCGATGGCGCGCTTCAGATCCATCGGGATGGCGTTCATCACCGCTTCCCGGAGGCCCGAAAGGACCAGGATCAGGATGAGGAGGCCTTCCAGAAAAATTACCGACATCCCGACCTGCCACGGGACATGGGCCTGCTGGAAGCCGATGACGCCGAAGGCGATGACGGCGTTCAGCCCCATCCCCGAGGCAAGGGCAAGCGGCCGGTTCGTCACCAGACCCATGCAGATGCACATAAAGGCCGCGCCGAGGGCCGTGGCGGTCGCCGCGCCGGCGAAGGGAACCCCGGCGGCGGAGAGAATGCCGGGATTCACGAAGAGGATGTAGGCCATCGTCAGAAACGTGGTGACTCCCGCAGAAAGTTCGGTCCGCAGGTTCGTTCCGCGCTCCTCGAATCGAAAAAACTCTTTCATGGAATGGGCGCTCCGGATCGGAGGGATGAAATGCGATGCGGACTATACATCCTTGGGGCAAAATATGGAAGAAGAACTGCGGGTTGCCGGAGAAGGCACCGCTCCGGACGGTTGAAAACACGGCCGGCGGCTGAATCGTCCGGAATCCGGATCATGAGACGCAACGGTTGCCGTATCAAAGGGCGTAAAATTTTCATCGGACAGGCATGTTCAAAAGCCCGCCAGCGCACATTCCGCCGCCCCGCGTGCATGGATGGCGGTGGTGTCGAAGATGCGAACATCCGAGTCTTGCTGGCTGACCAGCATCTGGATCTCGGTGCAGCCGAGAATGACTCCCTGGGCTCCCCGGTCGGCAAGATCACCGATGATGCGCCGGAATTCCGAACGCGAGTTCTCCAGGACTTCTCCCAGGCAGAGCTCTTCGAAGATGACCCTGTGCACGAGCTCGCGGTCCTCTTCTTGCGGAATGATGACCTCGATGCCATGCCTCTCCAGAAGACGCCCCTTGTAGAAATCCTGTTCCATCGTGAATCGAGTGCCCAGCAGGCCCACGGTGCAGAATCCGGTGCGCTTGACCTCCTCGGCCGTGGGATCGGCGATGTGGAGAAAGGGAACGTCCGTGGCGTCCTGAATCCGTTCGGCCACCTTGTGCATGGTGTTCGTGCACAGGACGATCATCTCGGCGCCTGCGTTCTGCAGGGAGCATGCCGCTCCGGCCAGCATTTCGCCGGCTTCATCCCATTTCCCGTCCCGCTGCAGCTGCTCGATTTCATGAAAATCAACGCTGTAGAGAAGGACCTTGGCGGAGTGAAGTCCTCCCAGCCGCTCCCTGACGGTTTCGTTGATGATCCGATAGTATGGAATGGTTGATTCCCAGCTTATCCCCCCGATCAAACCGATTGTCTTCACCGTATTGCCCCCTTTTAACATGGTTTTTCTATGGTCCCCCTGAATCCCCCTGCCGTGTCACTTTAATTTTTCCCCGGTGGCCCGTTTTACTGATTATGCTGATTTCCGCGAGTATCGATCCGGCTGGTCGAAGAAGGTGATGTCCGCATACCCGGAATAGATCTTCCCGGAATGCAGTACTCCTTCGGGAATGTAATACCGGTCGCCCTTTGAGTAGGTGGCCTTTTTGCCACCGATCACCAGATCGATCCGGCCCTCCAGAACGATACCGATCTGAGCCTCATGGGAATGCTCCGGCAGATTCACATCCTTATCGAACTCCATGAAAATGATCTGGTGCGTATCGGATTGGGACAGATATGCCCTGACTCCGTCAATCGGTATATCCGCCTCGGGAAGCCTTCGTATAGGATCCGGAAAAGTTTCCACCATACATTCCTCACTCTTGCTGAAATCACCGTCACTCAACCACGTCCATCATCAACCCGACCGAATACGCATCGTCCAGCTTGCAGCCCAGATTCCAGTATTCCCTGGGGCCGGCGCAGTAGACCAGCGGCCTGACGGCGCTCATCTCCACTTTGCCTTCCGGGGACAGCAGGTTCTCGTCGATATGGTTGGCGACAATCTTTCCCATGACCAGGATAAAATCCCCGATCTCCTGTTCGCCCACCACGACGCACTCCAGGTTGTATGGACAGTTCCGAATCAGGGGCGGCCTGATATAAAGCGAGGCATCCGTTTTGAAGCCGGTCGCCTCAAACTTGTTGGCATCGCGCCCGGAGATGATTCCGCAGTAATCGACCTGGATCGACAGGTCCTCCGAAGGGATGTTGACGCTGAACTCGTGCCCCTTGCGGATCAACTGCAGGGTATAGCGGTCCTTTCTGAGGGATATCCCGATCGTGGGAGGCTCGGAGCTGAGGATTCCGATCCAGGCTACGGTGGCGATGTTTGCCTCCTCCTCCTCTCCACTCACGATCAAGGCCGCGGGAACGGGAAAAAACATGTCGCAGGGACCGATGTTTCTCTTCATGATCTTCCTTTCTCAACCTGAACAAACTGCGGCAGGAACTGCGGCAGGAACAATTGCTCGCTAACTACCAACTGTATCTCAGGCCGCCGCTCGCGGCATGGCTGGCCTGGCGTTCTCTCAACTCGACATCGTAATGGAGGAAAAAGCCCAGGCTTTTTCCCATGTCGCCAGTGACCCCCAGGGTGGCGGCGGCGCTGCTCCGGCGGGCGTTATCGGAGTAAACTGTGAACGAACCCGCCTGCGCACCGGCGAAGCGGGCATTCAGGAGCGCCTCCGGATCGCCGAATTCATAGATCCAGCGGGCGGAAAACTCCGGTGTCAATGTGAGCCGCTCGCTTGCATTGAACGTCTTGCTGATCTTCACACCCAGGGAGGTCTGCAGCGAGTCGGTATCTTCGCCTTCCGAGATCAGATTCAGGGACTCTGCACCGCTTTCCCGGAAGCCGTTCCGGTGATGGCGAAAGGCATGACAGGACACAACCGGCAGGATCTGGAAGCCTCGCGCTCGCAGCCTATAGCCTGCCTCGGCATATCCCGAAAGCTCGTACCCGTCGTAAGTACTATCGGCCGTACGCGAGAGTTCGCCGAAATCAATGGAGCGGCTCATGGTGTAGTTGTTGCGGGCCTGGGTAAGGGCGACATCGACATACCAGCGGTCCTGGGTATAAGACGCATGCAGTGAGCTTTGGAAACTGTCCTCCTGGCCGCTGTCCTGAAGGTCCTTCATCGTCATGTCCGTTTTCGAATACCCGATGGAGACCCCAAGCCGAAGCTCCGGCAGCGGTCGATAATCCATCCCAAAGAGGGTGCCCCCGATCCAGTAATCGTACCGTGACGCGATGTCGTCTCCCCGGCGTTCGCCTTTCGTCGCGTAGCTCTTGCCCCAGACACTCCAGGGAAGCCCCATCCCGCCGGCGATGTGAGCCAGGGGAGCGGCGGCGGCAGCGAGAGCGCTGGATATCTGGTCGACATCCATGGCAGTGGACTGTCCCAGGAAGCTTTGGAGCTTTTCGTCCGCCGTCGTCTTGAACGGAAGGTCCGTCTCACGCCGGAGGAGGGTCCGGTAGTAACGGCTCTGGCGGTCCCTGTCGACGGAAACAAAGGCCGTATGGCTCGCTCCTCCCATCTGGTTGAGGGCGGAGCGGAAGAGTGCGGGATCCTCCATCTTGATCAGCTCCCGGAAGACGTTGTTGGCCAGATCCCCGGAAATGCTGTTGTAGATGCCGTCCAGATAATAGGCGACAGCCATCTCGTTGCGGGTCATGGCGTCTTCCGCGAAGTGCCTGGACCGCCAGAAGTAGGAAATGGCTGCATTTTTATCGTCATAGAGAAGCACATACGAAATATAGCGGCCGAGCTTATGCTCCACTCCCGGTTCACCGAGCCCGTCAAACGTGCCCGTCACACCTTTCTCCGTTTCCAGGATCGTGTGCACGCCTTCCCGGATGTACCCGAGGGCCACGACCAGGCCGCCATTGAGGTGCGCTGTTGTGGCGTGGATCTTTCCCGTATACCCGTCCACGAACTCCACGGTATAGGTCGAATTGGCATCCTGCGTATAATCGCCATTGACCTTCAGGATACTGGTTTGGCCGCCATAGACGGATATGGTCTTTCCGCTGTGGAGATCGCCGTTGACGGTCCACGTCCCGGAGCCTGTCTTCGTGATGTTTTCAAAATTGAGGGCCGTCCCGCCCTTAAGTTCCCCTACGCCTTCGAACAGGATGGAATCGGTTCCGGTTCCGCCGTCCACGTTTCCCGCGACCTGGGACCCCGAACGCAGGATGACCGTGTCAGCACCAGCGCCCATGTTGACTGCCGTACCGCCGGTGCCTATGATCGTACCGTGATTGTCGAGCGTGTCGTTACCGGTACCGGTCAGGAAGATACCGCTTTCTCCCTTGATCGTCCCAAGTTTCTCATTTGTAATGTTTACCGTACCCGTATTGTTGCCTCCGATGGCGGCCTTGACGGTCCCATCTGTTTTAACGATGCTGCTTTCCGATAAGGAACTCTGAGTATCGGCACCAGATTTGCTTTCCTGCTGAATCGTGCCGCTGTTTTCAATGTCGCTCGCCCCCTTAACATCGATAACAGACTCGTTCCCTTTTATCTCTGCGTTCTCCTGGTTCAGAATGTAGGCATACCCGTCCTTGTCCACCTGGACGGCTGAACCGGACGCCCCCCCCGTAACCTTGCCGCCGGCATAATTGACAAGCTCGCCATGACCGCCGCTGGCCACATGAAAGGCTGAACCCGTACCACCCTTCATCTCCCCATAGTTGTAAATTACACCCCAGCCGTCTATCAGCATGCCGTCCTTGCTGCCACTGATCGTACCCGTGTTCCCATTCCTAACGGTCGCAGACAGCACCAGATTGCCGTTCGCATCCGTAGTCTTGCCCACATGAATCCCGGTTCCCTCCGTCCCGGTCCCCTCGATCGTACCCCTATTTTCGATGACACCCGATCCCCCATCCTTGAAGTCGATCGCCGTCTCTCCCTTGATCTCTCCCTTTTCCTGATTCTCAATATAGGCAAACGCGTCTTTGTCCACCTGGACGGCTGAACCGGATGTCCCCCCCCGTAACCTTGCCGCCGGCATAATTGACAAGTTCACCATGACCACCGCTGGCCACATGAAAGGCTGAACCCGTGCCTCCCTTCATCTCCCCATAGTTGTAAATTACACCCAAGCCGTCTATCAGCATGCCGTCCTTGCTGCCACTGATCGTACCCGTGTTCCCATTCCTAACGGTCGCAGACAGCACCAGATTGCCGTTCGCATCCGTAGTCTTGCCCACATGAATCCCGGTTCCCTCCGTCCCGGTCCCCTCGATCGTACCGACATTCACGACATCGCCCGATCCCCCATCCTTGATGTCGATCGCCGTCTCTCCCTCGATCTCTCCCTTTTCCTGATTCTCAATATAGGCATACGCGTCCTTGTCCACCTGGACGGCTGAACCGGATGTCCCCCCCGTAACCTTGCCGCCGGCATAATTGACAAGTTCACCATGACCACCGCTGGCCACATGAAAGGCTGAACCCGTACCTCCCTTCATCTCCCCATAATTGAAAATTACACCCAAGCCGTCTATCAGCATGCCATCCTTGCCGCCACTGATCGTCCCCGTGACTCTATTCCTTATGGTCGCAGTTAGATAAAGATCGCCGTTCTCATCCGTAACTTTCCCTAAATGGATCCCCGTCCCCTCCGTACCGGTCCCCTCGATCGTACCCCTATTTTCGATGACACCCGATCCCCCATCCTTGAAGTCGATCGCCGTCTCTCCCTTGATCTCTCCCTTTTCCTGATTCTCAATATAGGCAAACGCGTCTTTGTCCACCTGGACGGCTGAACCGGACGTCCCCCCCGTAACCTTGCCGCCGGCGTAATTGATCAGTTCGCCATGGCCGCCACTGGCCACATGAATGGCTGAACCAGTACCTCCCTTGATCTCGCCGTAGTTTTTTACGTTACCATATTCAACCTCTATCCCATTCACGCCGCCACTGACGGTGGCTCCACTCTCGTTGGTGAATGTGCTGTTATTTATGAGATGGACGCCGTATGTTGTGCCCTTTATCGTGCCACCTTTTACCTCCCCTTCTTCCGTCACCCACCCTTTGTTTGTAACAGTCGCATCGGCACCATCGATCTCCATACCCGTTGACGCCGTTTGTGTTACTCCGTCCTTGACGATTTCTCCAATTGTTCCGTAGTTATCGACCTTGCCCGTCCCGGTGACATCAACACCGTCTGTCCCACCGGAAATCATGTTGTTGTTGGTCAGTGTGCCACCACTCAATGCGACCCCGGCAGTACCACCGCTGATGGTTCCGTCGTTCGTGATTGTGCCGTTGGTTGTCACCACTCCATACGTTTCACCCTGCACTGTGCCCGCGGCTTCATTGGTGACTGTACCGTTTTTTATATCAATGCCCCGATCACCTAAGATAAACCCCGAATTCGTAATAATGGCGGAACCATCATGCGTGGCTTGAATCGCGTTCCCTATATCACTGGCAATTGTTCCCGAATTAATAACCTCCAGAACCCCTGTACCTGTTGCGGCTTCAATACCCTTTGTACCTCCGCTGATGTAGCCGCTGTTCTCGATTTTCCCGCTGCCGGCTTGAATGCCTGTTGTACCGCCTCTGATGTTCCCTGAGTTCTCAAGTTTTTCTATTCTACTGGCCTCAACTCCTGTTGTGCCGCCGTTGATGGTCCCTTCATTTTTTAAATTCAGTGTTCCGCCGCTGCCATCATCACCGGCAACGACCCTCACCCCATACTTTCCGCCTTTAATTTCACTTGCTCCCCCGAGATTTTTCACTGTCCCGGCACCCTCGATATGAATGCCCGATTCCGTTTGACCTGTGATGGTTCCTTTATTTGTCACCGTTGCGTCGCCGATAGATTTTACCCCATTCTCACTACCGACCACAGAACCGGTGGATTCGTTCGTAAATGATTTTGCACCGGTCGCGAAAACGACGCCGTCTATGCCAGAAGCCATGTTTGTCTTTTCGTCAATGACACCGATCTTGCCACTGTTCGAAAACTCAGCTTTTTTCTCAAATCTAACACCTGCTGTGCCGCCGATAATCGTCGCATCTTTTTCGTTCGTCAGTTTACCGTTCTCCAGGACAAGGACACCGTACTTATTGCCATTTATCTTTCCACGCGACTTGTTGGTGATCTCCGACTCGATGTTGCCGATCACCACTCCAATTCCATTCGAACCGGTTGCTGAAAGGGTGCCATTATTGGTTACAATGAGTTTATCGGTTTGCTTTGCCGGATCTTCATCATAGGTCCCTGTATATACTGCATACGTGTTACCGGTCACTTCACCGGTTTCATTGTTGATGAGTTCCCCGCCTTTACCAAAGGCTATGCCCCCCTCCTCCGTACCTTCTACCGTGCCATCGTTTGTAAATGTGTTGTATTGCTCGTATCGAATACCCGTCTTTGTCCCTTGAATCGTCGCACTATCGGCATTGGTAATCGTGGCCGTCTCCACTACCGATATTCCGACGATTCCTCCCTTGATCGTTCCCCCCGCCTTGTTGTTGACGGTCGATCCGGTCCCTTCAAGACGGATGCCGTCCGCATTTGTACCTTCAATTGTTCCCGTATTGTTGACCGTGACGCCTCCCCCACTTCCTTCAACCTTGATTCCGTAATCACTGCCAGTGATATTGCCTCCCGTATTTTCGATCGTGACAGCTCCCCTTCCTTCATTGACCTTGATCCCGTTCTTACCACCAGTGATGTCACCTCCATCATTTGTGATCTTGAGCTTTGTCCCGCCACCTTGAACCTCAATTCCGGACTTACCACCAATAATCTTAGCACCCTTACCATTTGTGACATCGCCGTTCGAAATCAGGATGCCTGCAATACTTCCCTTAATCGTGTTCGTCACTGCGGTGGTGGAAGACACTTCATTTTGAATTTTATGATCGGCAGTTTTGTCATCTGCCATAATTCCATATTGTCCTCCAAATATGGATCCATTGTTTGTGACAAGTGCTTGACCACTGCGCACACGGATACCGGCATTATTATCGCTGGAGATAGCTCCAAGATTAAAAATTTCAGCGCTATTATGTGTTTCAACTGTAGCAAATATCCATGAAGACTTTTCATAAGATGTCGAGAGATTGCCAGTTTTATGAACAGTAACTCTTGTATAGTCACCATAACTATTATTTACGATAGCCTGTCCTTCTGAAGTAATGATTTTCCCATATATATCAGCCTGCAAAGCGTTATTTGCAGAGACCCCTTTGAAGCACTCTTCGTTTTCATCGACAGTGATGACCGAAATATTTTCATCTGCACTGGGACATCTTGACCAAGCAGGTGGCACAAAAAGGAGAAATGCCAGCAAATTTGCGAATATGAATAAATAATTTCTTCTATTGTTTTTTTTTCTCATTCCCATGTCAGCCTCGAATACGTCGCCTGTGTTGTATTTGAATTGTTCGAATGATCGCTCCCCGTTGGAACCGCCCGGAATGCGAAATGCCGGGAGAGCCGCCAGTTGCTTTCCTTATTGCCGTCCAGGTCGCACCGTATGCCCATCTACCTATCGAAAACGGGAACATCGGGAGGTGTGAATAGAGTCTTGCCCTGGCCTTTCGATCAGGCCGTCTCGGTGGTTACACGCTCAGAATCAAAGACTTTTTCTTAGATTGAGCACCGGCGGATTTCAGGATCGGGAGGCAGACACCTCCCCGTCCTCCGATAACGGAGTTCCTGAAGGCAAAACCCTGTTGTGACTGCAGATGGGGGAAAGGAAGCGGTTGCCTAAATAAGCAACGAGCCCCCGCCGCGTGGAGGGGTCTCGAAAATCATAGATTGATGTCTACAATCTCCATGTCGATCAGGTTGATGGAGAGAAGCTTGCCCCTCAGGGTTGTCCCCTCGCCAAGGAGGATTTTGATGATCTCCGCCACCTCGATGCTGGCTACCAGCGGAGGAGTGAACGACGTGTTGCCGAGTTCTTCCTCGATACCCTTGCTTCCCGAGAAATTGGCGAACAGGCGCTGAATCGTCCGCTCACCTGGATACTGCGTGGCCACCGTACCGTACCAGCCGCCGACACTGCCGTGGACGAAGGGGATGTCCATCCGGTCGCAAATCCCGGCCAGTTCCAGGCGGGCGGGAACATTGTCCAGCGCATCTGCGGCCACTTGAATGTCCATGAGCAGGTCTTCACCGTTCTCTTCCGAAAAGGACGTGACCATCGCGATGGCATGAATGGCAGGATTGATCTCCTTTGCCCTGCGAACGGCGGCTATCGCCTTGGGCATCCCAAGGTTTCCCGGAACGGAGAATAGTTGGCGGTTCAGGTTGTGCTCGTCGAAACTGTCTGGGTCCACGACGAGGATCGATCCCACACCAAGGCGGGCCAGCTCTTCCACGATGTACCCGCCCAATCCTCCGCAGCCGACAACGGCGATCCGGCTGTTCAGGAGCTTCAACTGCTGTTCCGTGGAGAAGGTCTTGCGGTTTCGGGCATAACGGATCGGCAACAGGTCCATGGAGAGGATAAACTCTTCCGATTCCCGATGGGTCAGATGAAACAGGCGCTTTGCCTCCTGCTGGACCGCGAGTGAAACCAGGCCTTCCCGGGAATTGGATGCAAGAAATTCTTCAATAGAATCCATTTATTTACCCCCCTCCAATGGGCGGAAAGATCGCCAGATTGTCTTCCCCACGCAGGAGGGAGCACTTGTCCGCTATGCGGCTGTTGATGAAGATGATGGAGGCCTCTTGTTCGGTTATTCCAAGGACTGACAAGACATCCCCCACAACGGTTCCTTCACGGCACTCCAGGCTGCAAACGTCAAAGCGCCCCCTCCGCAGGGAGGCAAACAGTTTTACATGAATTTTCATGACCGATACGGAATGGCCCCTTCCCATGTTTGTTCGGGAACGGTTTTATTACGCAGGGAGGGCCTCACCTGCCGGAAGAAGCACTTCGGTGATGCCGACCTTTTACCAATCAAACACTCTGTCCAGGTCGGCATCTTTTACCATGAAGGTCATGTTGTGAGGATCGAGGGATTCTCTTGTGAAGAACCGCGGCAAGCGATCATGCTCTTTCGTTAAGCCGGCCCGGCGGTTGAAGTCACGTTCCATATCCAGGATCTTTCGGCCCAGTGCAGAGACATCGTCACCGGTCAGATTCAGGCCGTAGAACGAGTTGAGCAGGTCAACCAGGGCCTTAAACGTTTCCGGCTGATCGAGGACGGCGAAGGCGATAAACAGGCACATCCCCGTCGAATCGATGGCTGCCGTAGCGATCTGCAGGCTTCGGGACAGTTCCACCTGGCCCTCGACCTGCAATGGATCCACAAAACCGCCGCACTTGAGAACATTTGTCGCAATGCAGTAGCCCGCAGCGTGGTCTGCCCCCATGGTGCTGGTCGCATACGTCACACCCATCCCCTGAACAGCCCTCGGATCATAAGCCGGCAGAGCCTGTCCCTTGACCACGGGCACGTTTTCGACACCGAAGACCTTTCCCGTGACAGCCGCGCCGCTTCCCAAAATCTTTCCCAGAGGAGTGCCCGCACCCACTTCTTTCAGCAGATTCACGGCGGCTTCTGCATCGCCAAAGCGTGCAATCCCGGCCTGCATGGCAACACCGATCGTGACTCCCATTTCGATGGTGTCGAGCCCGTAGTTGTCGTCAAGGAAATCAAGGAGGGCGATGGTGTCCGGATCATCGATGCCGCAGTTGCCTCCATGAGCCCAGACGGTTTCATATTCCGGCTGCTTGCTGACATAGTTACCGTTTTTGTCGTTATAAATACCAGAGCAGCGAATGACGCAGCCCCGGTGACAGGGGTGTGTGGGATTGCCGCCGCGCCGTGTCTCCAGTTCGGCGAAGGTCTCGCCACTGATTTTCGATGCCCCTTGAAATTGGCCATGCTGAAAGTTGAAGGCCGGATAGGCTCCTGCCTCATTGACGATATTGGTCAGGACATTGGTGCCATACGCGGGAAGCGCCTGGCCGGTTACGGAGTGGCTGGTAAGCCCCTCCACAAACTTCCGGTTGGCCTCTCTGAATTTTTCAGGGTTTATCGGCTGACGGTTCTTCAGGCCGGAATCATCCAGAACGATGACCTTGACTCCTTTTGCCCCCATGACAGCACCGACGCCACCGCGACCTGCATGGCGCGTCGGCCTGAGTTCGGGGTCCGTACAGGCAACCGAGGCGGCAGAGAGCTTCATTTCACCGGCAGGCCCAATGGATATGCAGGCAATCTTCTCGCCATACTGTTCCTTCATTCTCTGGATCAGGTCATAATTGGGGAGCATTCGCAGGCTGTTGTCTTCTTCGATCCGAACGCCCTCTTTATTGATGAGAACCTTGTAAAGATTATCGCCTTTCGGCTTGCCTTCCAGGACAATCGCCGCATACCCAAGCCTTCCGAGAACCTGAGCCGCCTGCCCTCCCGAATTGGCTTCCTTGATGCCGCCTGTTAACGGGCTTTTGCAACCGACAGACAGCCGCCCAGACATGGCAGCTCCGGTTCCGGAGAGAAGTCCCGGTGCAATGACCAGCTTGTTTTCAGCGCCGAGAGAGTGGCACAGGGGCGGTACCTCCTTCGAGATGATTGCCGACGTCATTGCCCGTCCCCCATAACCTGCATATTCTCCCGGCTCCTCTGTCCCGGCTTTCGGTCCACCTTCGGCTCCCATATCGATTCTCAAAATCATATCCATAGAATCCTCCAGAGAATTCTTAAATCACTTTCATCTTATTGAACTTGTATTATGAATGGCGGTGTCCCCGAATCTTTCATTTTTTACCGCTTCCCCTGCCGACATAACTACAGCCATTCACCATCCTCCTTTCATTTCTTAATGGTTTAAAATCCTTACGCGCCTACTCGAGGGACACCGCCATTCTGTGCCCTGTAAGGCAGGAACCGTGCCATTAATTATCATCAGTTATGAGGGAGGATAATTCCAGATTATGCCATGAATAACAGCTGGTTGAACTAATTGCAGAAGTATAACTGATGATGCCATACAACATCACTTGAGTACGCAATGACAAACGATATAATGCCATCCATTTATATTTATTGAATTATTTTAAATGATGCACTGTTGCATCGGATATTCATTTGCGCATCTATTAAAAATGCACGTAATATTCAAGCATCAGAACTATCTGTTTGTATTTGGATGGCAATGACTGGGAGAGGATTGATGCAGATAGTATATGAGGAACTAATTGATATTGCTACACTCTATTTAAAAATCGAAAACACTCCAACACATAGGTGCCTTAATAATGATCCATGAATTGTGATTATGAGTATCTTGAATAGCAGAGAGCCGGAGAAACACAAAAGAAAAATGATCATCTACCACCCGCGGAATGGAACCTTTAAATCCTAAGCGTGGCTCGTCTGATCAACCATCTCCCGACATAAGGATGAGAGTCCGTATTTTTGAATTTTTCTTACAACCGTCGACTGATTTACCGCCAGTGCCCGTGCAACGCTTCTGGTGCTCCGATGTTTCCTGAGAGCCTGTTCCAGAATTTGCCTTTCCGTTTGTTCAATGGCATCTTTTAACGGCATCCGATCCAGATGTCTGCGTCCCTCATTGCCGGGAACGATAAAGTTCTTTATGCAGGCCGGCAACTGACTGACCCGGACTTCATCCTCCTCGGTCATGACAATTATCTGTTCCGTAACATTTTCCAGTTCCCGGATGTTGCCGGGCCATGGATACATAAGGAACCCATCTATTACATCGGGAGAAAGACGCTTGTTGAGTGAGTACCTCTCATTAATCTTTTCAACAAAATGGATTGCCAGCAGAGGAATGTCTTCTCGACGTTCTCTGAGCGGTGGAATCCGTATGGATACAACATTCAGTCGATAGAACAGATCACTCCGGAAGGAGCCTTGCCTGACCATTTCTTCCAGGTCTTTGTTGGTTGCTGCAATAATGCGGACATCCACCGGCACTGGTTTTAATCCACCAACTCTCATGATCTCATGGTCTTGAAGGGCCCTAAGGAGTTTTGCCTGCAGATTGAATGTGATATCTCCAATCTCATCAAGAAAAAGTGTGCCTTTCTGAGCCATTTCAAAAAGACCTAGCTTACCCTGCTTCCGGGCACCGGTAAACGCTCCCGATTCATATCCGAACAGTTCCGTCTCGAGCAGATTCTCAGGGATGGAGCCACAGTTGATCTTAATTAAGGGCCCTTCCGAGCGTGGACTGAGGCGATGAATGGTGTTCGCGATCACCTCTTTCCCGACACCGGACTCACCGGTGATTAACACGGTTGAATCAACCTTGGCCACCTGAATAGCCATATGCAAAATATTCCGGGTAGCCTGACTCCGAGCAATAATCTTGCCGTGATTAAGCAACTGCTGGAAACGCACCTGCTCCAGTTCGGCCGCATAGATTGTGTTCAGTTCCTGGGTTTTCCCAAGAAGTTCCTTTAGATAGAGTATCTCCGTTATATCCCGTATGTTGGCAACAACTCGCTTGATTTCTCCGTTTTCACCAAAGATTGGAATGGCCGTGGCCATGATTTTCTGGCCGGTTTTCCCACCTTTGGTCATTTCAAGAAGGATCGTTATCGGCTTCCGGGTACGGATAGCAGCCATCACAGCTGATTCCGAATACAGCTTTTCGTTCACCAGTTCCTGTGCATTTCTTCCGATGACGTCCGCACGAGAATAACCACAGATGCGTTCCCAGGCACTGTTCACCCTTAAAACATCACCCTGGCCATCCGTTATGAAAAAGCCGTCATGCGAGGCTTCGAGAATGTCTTCCAGCTCACGTACACTGCATTTTTCAAAAGGATGATCCGATTCATTCGTCGCCACAGGACAATTCCGACGCATCGATGCCTCCTCAACAGAAGCTGGTAGCCTCTCTTCGTCCATTAAGATCCGGCAAGTGGTTGATCCTCTTTCCGATGCCGCAATATCCATTCGCCACCCAGCCCTGATTCGATCGAGTGGGTGATGGTCAGCCGTTCAGAATCGACATTGCAACCGGGGAACAGACATCAACAATGAGCATCTCGATGGGCCCGGACGACCTTTTTGACCAGTCGCGGAGCGACAACATTCTTCTGCCTGCTCAACATAACGGGCAAACCATAGAGTTCCGTGCTTATTCCATGCCGGCCGTGATCGTGCCGAATGTCATGTTCGACGACGTATACTTCAACGTTTTTCGCCGCGAGAACACATTGAATGACACCGTCTACAACATAAACAACGACCTTTGTAGGCTCTTCCATTGTCGTTCCTCCTTCTTCACAATCCGCCAGATCGTCTTCAATCTCACTCAGTCGATTCACCGGATCGGACATTTCAACAGCATTTGTATCGTCATGCCGTTCAATCGTTCCGCGTTGTCCCATATCCATCATGACTAGCCTCCTTTCTTTTGTGTCTCACAAAACATTGTTTTGTATCCTCGCACATTCAAGACATGAAATCTCTCCAACAAAAAACTAACAGGCTCTATCTGTCTTTTCGGTTTTCAAATGTCCTGTGCGGTCTTTTTGATTTCCATTTTTCACTCAAAATTCATTTAGACAATCCCGGATAATCATATAGGTAATGCTTACACACCTTAGGCACAACAGCCCAACCAATTGTTATATTGATGTTATCTCGGACGAAGGTACTATTCCGTGAACTTCGAGACCAGCAGGCTTTACGGGAGAAATCGATAGGGGGTATGATTTACCGTTCGCACACAGGAAACAGCCCGTCGCGACAAAAAAAGCAGCCCCATCCATGCATGATCGGGGCTGCTCCGGTTCTGACAATATAGAAACGTTGATTTTCGTCAGGAACGCGCGGCCATAAGAAAAACAGCCTTGGAAAGTGACTGCAGTAAGTGCAGCACAATGAAGCATAACCTACAACGGACACGGCCTGACAATGACCTCATGTCCCGTGAACGACAGGATATATCATGTTCAGGGTACAATCCCGGCGACGGGTCAGTTCACGGAAAACGGTTTCTTCGCTACAACGATCCCTCCTTGTTCATGATGAAGGTCCTGAGATTGACCTTGCTGTTGCTTATCCCCAGCTTCTTTCTGATGCTGTTTCTCTGGAAGTCAATCGTCCGCTCGGATGTATGAATGATCCTCGATATCTCCTTGGTCGAACGACCTTCCTTGACAAGGAGCAGGATCTCGATTTCCCGAGGGGTCAATCTCGCATAATTGTACGAGATGTTCTTCAGGAACGGAGACATGATCTCTTTGAGGTTCTCTTCGATTACGGCCAGGATGTTCAATTGGGACGCGTTCAGGTTCTGTACCTTGAGCTTGTCGAGGAATGGCAGGACGACTTCCTTCAGGTTGGTCAGAATGTTCTTTTCGAGCTCGGCTTTGTCTTCATCCCGCTGTTTTAAAAGGACACGCAGGGCGGAGTTCGCTTCTTCCAGGCTGAACGTTTTTTTCCGAAGCTCTTCCTGTGTCTGCTTGAGCTCCGTGATGTCGATAATGGAGGCGACGCTTCTTTTCGTACCCGGGATCATCCCGACGGTGAGAAATGCATTGCGAACCGAGCCATCCGCCCGCCGGAATCTGAATTCATAGCTTCTTGGCACAGATCCGGGATCGATCCTTCGCCGGCGGTGACAATCCGTCATGAATTCCAGATCATCGGGGTGAATCAGATCTGTGAATTTCAGTTCTGCGTCCTGCGAATATCCGCTGATGCGATAAAAATTCTGGTTGGCCAGGACAATCTTCATGTCCTCATCGGTGAGCACCGTTGCCGTCCCTGTGGAATTAAACAGAGTCCGGTATCGCGCCTCTGATTCTTCCAGCTTGCGGTTCATTTCCTTGCGCACGGTGATGTCCACGATGACGCCTCGGATCCCGTCTGGTTTCCCGCCCCTGATGATTGCGTTAGCCAGGATCAGGGATGGGAAGGTCGTGCCATCGTTGCGGACACAGGTGTATTCTCCCGCCATCACCTTCTCGCCAGCCAGAACCCTTCTTACCCCCCGCTCTGCCCTGTCGCGATCCTTCGCCGTCAGGGTATCTGCAATCGTTATGTTCTGTCCGATATCTCCAGAGACGATTCCGAACATATCCAGAGTACTGCGGTTGGCATAGAGAATTCGTCCCTCCGTATCAGCCTCGAACACACCCTGAGGGAGAAGCTCCGCAAGGTCCCGATATCTCCGCTCGCTCTCCTGGATGGCCATTTCTGACAGCTTCCGTTCGGTAATGTCCACGAGCGCGGTCTGTATGGCAGGTTTTCCCCTGTATTCGATCCTCGTCCCGTAGTCACTCACCCACCGCATTTCCAGTCCTTCGCGCCCCTTGACAAAGACACGATATTCAATCACCGGCGCCTGTGTCACGACACCGGTCAACAGATTCCTGTGCATGCCCATGACCATTTCCCGGTCCTCGGGATGGATCATCTGCCACATGTCGTCGATGGGAAGAGAAAGGAGATCCTCTCTTGTGAAGCCGGAGTTCCGGATGAAGAAATCGTTGACAAAGACGAAACGTCCATCCTGAACAATGACAAGCCCCTGCAGAGAATGGTCCACCAGGGCCTTATACGCCTCCTCGATTTCCTTCTTGTCCGAAATGTCGGCAACAATCACCCTGACACCCGAAGGCGTCCCGGAATTGATGATCAGATTTGCATACACAATGGCGGGGAAGGTCGATCCGTCTTTGCGGACCGCCGTAATCTCCGGGGGGCGCACCTTCTCACCGGAAGACATTTTCCCTATGCTGCCGGCAATCTTTTTGCGATCCTCCGGGATAACGTGCCGGAAGACATTGACTTTGCCGACCACATCGTCATCGAGGCTGTAACCGAAGAGTTTCCTGCTGTGCCAATTGGCAAACAGAAGTGTTCCATCAAACTGAATCTCAATCACCGCCTGGGGGAGAAGGTTGATGAGTTCCATGAACCTGTCCCGTCCTTCCTTGGCTTTCTTGGTTGTCCCTACATTTTTTTCCTTCCTTTGCATGCCTTCGCTCCTGTAGTGTTGGTTGGGATCGAGCTGTCGCACATCCACTCAGAGCCGGAATCCTGCATTAAAAACCCCACACCGGAAGAGTCCTTGAGAGCAAACTCCAATACCGAGATCCAAGGGATAACTTGCAGGTACTTCCTGTTTTGTCTGTCGGATAGGAAAGATGCACTCGCTACGACCCATGTTTATAGGTAGCGGCTGCGCTTGTTGAATGTCGGGGAAATGGGAAGACTGGTGTGCTCATATACCTGCAGAGAGAAAACTGCAAGCAATAAAATAAAAGACAAATAGGGAGTAGCTGGCAGGTACACAGCGCAAGCCTGTTCATACCCGGCAAAGCCACGTTGAATACCGATTGATTCATCCTGACACTGCCTCCGGCGATTACAATCCAAAGACCCGCCGGGCATTGCCGTGAAGGAACAGGCTCTCCGTTTCCCCGTCAAGTCCGAGGGAATGAAGATCTGCAAGACATTTCCTAGGGGTGATCATGGGGTAATTTGTGCCGAAGAGAACCTTCCTCTTTCCGTTCGTCTTCATGAAAGTGACCAATTCCTGTGGATACCGCCTGGCTGTGTAGGCCGAGGTGTCAATGTAAACGTTGGGATGCTTGGTGGCCACGGCGATCATCTCCTGCGTCCAGGGATAACCGATGTGTCCGCAGACCATCGTCAACTCGGGGAATTCGATGGCGGCTACATCGATGTAAGGGATTGGGCGCCCGGGTTCGGAGGGGCACAGGGGCCCCGTGTGGCCTACCTGAAGGCAGACGGGAATGCCCAGCTCTATGGATTCTGCAAAGAGTGGATAATATCGACGGTCCGTAACCGGCAGATCCCACAGCCATTGGACGATGCGGAGTCCGCGGAAGCCGAGTTCACGGACGCAGCGCCGGAGTTCCCGGACAGCCGCCATCGGCCGGTAGAGATCGATTGTTGCAATGCCGACGAGGCGATCGGGGAAGCGCCGGACAAATCCAGCCACTTCGTCGTTGGAGATCAGTTCTCCCCGGGGTCCGCACCAGGCGGATACCAGCCCCTTTTCCACCCCGCCCTGGTCCATGGCCGCAATGGTGAACTCAAGGGGAATCTCTTCCGTCAGCGTTTCCATGCCGGTCCAGCGGCGGAGGGACTCGAACATGGGATGATTGATGAAACGCAGCGTCGGATGCTGCATCCAGACGTCGATCACGGTTCTCTCACTCACGGCTTTTCCTCCTTTTTCGTCATCACTCGGCATCCTCGAGGTTCTGCAGGATTCTCCTGAGTTGCCCTTCAAAGGCCTCGATTTCCGTATCGCTGAATCCGCGATAAATCAGATCGCTCATCTCGTCGGAGATCCGGATATAGGTATCCCGAAGCCGCCGGTCCTTTTCGGTCAGTCGAATCAGGATCCGCCGCCGGTCTTCCGGGGATGGAACGCGGACGATGTGGCCAGCCTCTTCCAGGCGGTCCAGCATGGCCGTCAGCGTCGATTTGCTGAGGGACGTTCTGCCTGCCAGTTCCTGGATGGCAATGCCGTCGCTCCGCCAGAGGGCAAAGAGGATCCGCCCCTGTTCGGGTGTGATGCGGGTCAGCTCCCTCTCCCGCATTTTCCTGGCGAAGATGCGCCCCGACACCTGAAAGATCCGGGCGATCAGAAAGCCCCCTTCGCGAGGGAATGGTTCCTTTTCTTTTTGATTCCTTTTCATGTGCAGGTCCGCCACAAATAATTCGATTAAGGATAGTTCTAATTAGAACTATTTGAGCCGGTCGTCAAATCTTTCCTTTCGTCCATATCGCATCCCTCCTCATTCCTGCGTCCCGCGTAAGTGACGGCCTCTCATGGACACAGAAGGGTCTGGAAACGGATTTCGCTGTATGGTTTTCTCCCTGCCCGTTCCAATTTGAATTCAAACCTTCAATGATATAGAATGAATCGAGACGGCCCCCGGGACCTCCGGATTTCGGGAAGAGGGGTGGTCGCCGGCATGTCACGAATGGAGGATCTCCATGAAACGAATGATCGGAACGATACTCGCCTGTGCCGTTTTTCTCGCGTCCGCTGCCCCATTCGCTGCGTATTCCGCACCGGCAGGTGTGACTTCACCGGTTCCGTCCCTCGAACTGCGTCGGGCCATGGACCTCGCGGAGGCGTATATTGCCGGAAACAGAATCGACCTCTCGCGCCAATACCTCCGATCCGCCAGCCTTCATTACGACAGCGGAATCAAGAAGCGCGGCCACTACTGGCACTTTCAATGGGCTTGGAGATCCCCGGCCATGGGCGGCGAATACGGGCTGCGGGTTTACATGGACGGAACGATCCTGCCCGAGCGATTGGGGCCATAGCGGAAGAGCAAAGGTGATCCCATGAAGAAGAAGGTAACACCGGGGGCGTGCATTCCCCTGGCCTGCTGGATGATCCTTTCCCTCTTGCTCTGGTCGGACATCCATGACGCCACCGCCTGCAGTTGTATGTGGCGCGGTCCGTTCCTTTCGGTGGCTCCTCTGGCCGAGGGGATCATCCGGGCAAGGGTGCTTGGATATCACGGGCGGGCAAGGGGAATCGACCTGGCCATGGATGTGGAAGTCCTGGAGGTACTGAGCGGGCCCATCCACGTTCGGCGCCTGCGGATCTGGGGTGACAACGGCATGCTGTGCCGACCCGGCGTGGACCGGTTTCCGCCGGGCTCGGAGTGGATCCTGGCCCTGAACGGACCGGGCAGCAAGCCGGCCTATGAAGGACAGGGGCTGGCCGTCTCCGTCTGCGGAACGTACTGGCTTGAGGTCAGGAACGGCGCAGTCCATGGAAACATGGACAGCACGCGGGACCGGAATGCCGGTCAGTCCATGCCGCTGGAGCAATTCCGTGAAAGGCTGGCTGCGGCTCTCCATCGCATCCCGGCGGACGCCATGCGGAAGGAGGTGCGTTTCGCCGGTGAGGTGGCCTTCGGAAAGCCCTATGTTCACACCTTTGGCCCCGGATTCCGCTTTGTCCTGGAGCCGGACCCGTCCGGCTGGGCCATCCGCGTCCATGATCCCGGCGGAACGGAAGACCTGTCGCGCCTGACGCCGCCGCTTCACTTCGTTCCAAATCCAAGGATCATCGAAAGCAGGCACTTCATGGACAGGCAGAAGCCGGACGAACAGGACAGACCGTCGCCGGGACTGGTGAGGGAATTCATCTTCTCCCCGGCCGTGGGCAGGACCATCGACGGACCCGGTGCCAGCCGGGCGCCCACAGCAGAGGAGATCGAGGAAATCAGCCGCTTTGGCCGGGGACGGTTGCGGATTACCGAATTCCGGCTGGAAAACGGAGGGTCCGCAGAGACCGCCCGCCTCGCCTGGATACGGTTCGAGGTATCGCTCAGCTGGCCATCGCGATAGAAAACCTGAGAAAAACGCATCCCCCGGGAAACGGAAACAGACCATCCCGGCGGATTCTTCACAGCCCGCTATTTTCGCCGGAATTCCCGATACCAGTCGATGGTCTTCCGCAGCCCTTCCCGGAAGTTTGTCTTGGCCTTGAAGCCGAATTCCATTGCGGCCCGGGTGGTGTCGAGCATCCGTCGCGGCTGTCCGTCGGGCTTGGTCGTGTCCCAGACGACCCGGCCCCGGAAGCCCGTCAACTCGACGATCAGCTCCACCAGGTCCCGGATGGAGATTTCGAAGCCCGCCCCGATATTGACGGGGTCGCTCTTGTCGTAGCGCTCCATGGCCGCCACGATCGCCTCGGCGGCGTCCTCGACGTAGAAGAACTCCCGTGTGGCCGCACCGGTTCCCCAGACGACGATCTCGTCCTCGCCGCTCTCCACGGCGTCGACGCATTTCTTGATCAGGGCGGGAATGACGTGGGAGGAGCGGGGATCGAAGTTGTCTCCCGGGCCATAGAGATTCACCGGGAGGATAAAAATGGCGTTGAAGCCGTACTGCTGCCGGTAGGCCTGGGCCTGGACAAGCATCATCTTCTTCGCCAGGCCGTACGGCGCGTTGGTCTCCTCGGGATACCCGTTCCAGATGTCATCCTCCCGGAAGGGAACGGGGGTGAACTTGGGGTAGGCGCAGATCGTCCCCAGACCGACGAACTTGTCGATTCCCCGGAGATACCCCTCGTGAAGGAGCTGCACCCCCATCATGATGTTGTCGTAGAACAGGGTGGCGGGGTTTTCCGCGTTGTATCCGATGCCGCCGACCCTGGCGGCCAGATGGAGTACGATGTCGGGCCGCTGTTCATCATAGAGGCGCCGAACGCCCTGGATATCCACCAGGTTGTATTCGGGAAGATCCGCCACGGACACCCGGCCGTACCCTTTCCCGGCCAGATTCCGGAGCAGGTGAGTCCCCAGGAATCCCTTCCCGCCGGTTACGCTGATGCGCTTTTCTTTCATAACCCTCTCCGTTCCTCAACCACCCTTCCTGGATCTTCACCGTTACCCGGCAGGCCGTTTTCCCGTCCGCTCAATTGTATTCGGATGCGATGCGCCGGGTTCCTGGGAGCGATGCGCCGACAGGCATAAACCGAGGAACCGGACGACAGCCAACGACACAAACAGTCATTCTCCGGGACCGGCTTAGAGCATCCGACCGTTGCCGGTGCAGTCGTACCCTGCATCCCGCAGGGTCTTCTCCCGCTTCGCCTGTTCCATATCCGCCTCGACCATCATTTCCACGAGCTGGTCAAAGCTCACCTTCGGCTCCCAGCCCAATGCCTTGCGGGCCTTCGACGAGTCACCCAGCAGGACGTCCACCTCGGTGGGCCGGAAATACCGGGGATCGATGGCAACGTATTCCCCGTAATCCAGGTCCAGTTTCGCGAACACCTTCTCGGCGAACTCCCTCACCGAATGGGTCTCCCCCGTGGCGATGGCGTAATCGTCGGGCTTTTCCTGCTGGAGCATCAGCCACATGGCCTCCACGTAGTCTCCTGCGTAGCCCCAGTCGCGCTTTGCCTCCAGGTTGCCCAGGTACAGCTTGTCCTGCAGCCCCAGTTTGATCCGTGTCGCCGCCCGTGTGATCTTTCGGGTCACGAAGGTCTCACCCCTCCGGGGAGACTCGTGATTGAACAGGATCCCGTTGGAAGCGAACAGCTTGTAAGCGTCGCGGTAATTGCGGACCAGATAATAGGCGTAGACTTTCGCGGCCGCATAAGGACTCTGCGGCTGGAAAGGCGTCGATTCATTCTGTGGCGGCGGCGCAGCGCCGAACATCTCGCTGGAGGAGGCCTGGTAGAACTTCGCCCGGTTTCCCGATTTCCGGATCGCCTCCAGGAGCCGGAGCGTCCCCAGTCCCGTGATGTCCCCTGTGTACTCGGGCATGTCGAAACTTACCCGGACGTGGCTCTGGGCGCCCAAGTGGTAGATCTCGTCCGGATCGATCGCGTGGATCAGGTCCGTCAGCTGGCCCGAAACGGACAGGTCGCCGTAGTGCAGGAACACCCGGGCATCCGGGTCGTGGAAATCCTTGTAAAGGTGGTCGATCCGATCCGTGTTGAAGGTGCTGGACCGGCGGATCAGGCCGTGGACGGCGTAACCCTTCGCCAGGAGGAACTCCGCCAGGTAAGAACCGTCCTGGCCTGTAATGCCCGTAATCAAGGCTTTTTTCATGTTTTATAATCTCCTTACAATATTTGCATGTCACAGAGGGATGGTGCAAAACCCACGTTTCACAACACTAGATCTTTTTGTTTTCCCGGTAATAGTCCCGATACCAGGCAATGAAGCGCCCAACTCCCGTCTCGATCGTCGTCGAGGGCCGAAAACCGACGTCGGCCGTCAGGTCGTCCACGTCGGCATAGGTCTCGGGCACGTCTCCCGGCTGCATGGGCAGGAAATTCTTCCGGGCCTCCCGGCCCAGGGCCTTCTCGATCACGCCGATGAAATGCAGCAGCTCCACGGGATGGTTGTTCCCGATGTTGTACAGTCGCCAGGGGGCAAAACTGGACGCCGGGTCGGGGGCCTCCCCCGTCCATTTCGGGTTGGCGACGGGAATGCGGTCGGCCACGCGCACCACCCCCTCGACGATGTCGTCGATGTACGTGAAATCCCGCTTCATCCTTCCGTGGTTGAACACGTCGATCGGCTCGCCCGCCAGGATCGCCCGGGTGAACAGAAACAGGGACATGTCGGGCCGCCCCCAGGGACCATAAACGGTAAAGAAACGCAGTCCCGTGCAGGGGATCCCATAGAGTGTCGCATAGGCATGGGCCATGCCCTCGTTGGCCTTCTTCGTGGCGGCATAGAGGCTCACCGGATGGTCCACGTTCTGGTGGACCGAAAACGGCATCGCCGTGTTGGCCCCATACACGGAGCTGGAGGAGGCAAAGACCAGGTGCTCCACCCCGTTATGGCGGCACCCCTCCAGTATATTCAGGAATCCGGCGATGTTCCCGCTTATGTAGGCGTGCGGATTGACCAGGGAGTAGCGAACCCCCGCCTGGGCGGCCAGGTGGATCACGATCTCCGGACGCTCGCCTCGAAAAAGATCCTCCACGGCGGTCCGATCGGCGACATCCAGCCTGTGGAAGGAGAACCGCGGATGCGGCTCCAGCATGGCCAGCCGGGCCGCCTTCAGCGAAACATCGTAGTAATCGTTCAGGTTGTCGAGGCCCAGGACAAGGTCTCCCCGCTCCAGGAGCCGCGACGCCATATGATATCCGATGAAACCGGCGGCGCCGGTCACAAGTATCTTCTTCATGCCACCTCTCCGGCCTTCCACGCATCGGCAAAGGCCTTCTTCAGTTCCGGCACCAGGATCGCCCCCTTGAAGTTGAGGGGAACGGGGGCAAAGCGGACGAAGTCCGGACGGCTTCCCTTGGACACGGCCTTCTTTGCAACCTCCCGGAAGGACCGGGCCAGCTCGTCCCGTCGATTATCGGCCTCGGGCTTCAGCTCGATGGTGACGCAGCAGCTGTCTTCGTGCTCACTCTGGAGGCGGAGTCCCACCACGGCGAGCCGGAACGAATCGGCAGGCAGGCCGAACCGGTCCGTTAACACCGCCGAAAGCTCCGCCGCCACCTGGTCGTAGGCATAGTTGGCCCCGCCGCGGATCAGGAGTGCTGAGTCACGGGCCATCCAATAGAGATCACGGCCTCCATCTTTTCCATCCAGCCGGAACCCGATGTCCCGGAGTCCCGTGTACCAGCCCTCCCGGAATACCTCCCGGGTTGCCTCCTCGTCGCCGACGTATCCCGACATCAGGTTTCCGCCGCGGGTAACCAGGTATCCGGGTTCTCCGGCTGCGCAGGGAACAAGGTACCCCTCCCGGTCCGGATCGACCGCCCGGACGACATCCATCTCCGTGAAAGGGGCATGGTCCCGGCCGATGTAGTATCCCTCGGCCCGCTCGCCCCGATATTCATGGTTCCATCCCCGTTCGAAGGCCTTGACGACGGAATCCGAACCCAGCGTTCCGGGAATCGCCGCCACCTGGAGGCACGTCTCGGTGGAGCCGAAGCGGACCCGGGGCGGCCGGCCGCACCAGCGCAGGATGCGCCGGACCGTTGTCGGCCCCACCGGCGCGGAGCCGATGAGGATCTCCGTATTGCGCAGCGCCCTCTCCAGACGATCCCTCTCCACGGGAAGCGTCCCTTCCCGATCCATGTCCTCCAGGAAATCGATGTGGCGCGCCACCAGGGCTGTCACCAGGAGTCCCCGCCGGGCCTCCGCGGCCTTCGCGAGAATCCGCCAGAAGGCCGTCCCGTACCGCGAGACCAAGTGAATCACCGTGCCGGGCCTCCGGAGTCCCCAGTCGGACATGGCGGAGGAATTGGCATGGTGGAGAGGGTTGACAAGGACAAGGTCCAGCGGGTCTTCCGCCTTCAGTCCGAAATAGTCCTCAAAGGTGAGGCGGTTCGTCCGGTAGCTCCGGTGAGACAGGCGTACGCCCTTGGGAAGCCCCGTCGTCCCGGAGGTGAAGATGATGATCCGTTCGTCCTCCCAGGAAGGCCCCACCGATGCGGGAGCCCCATCCTCCCGGCCGAAATCCGCCGCATCGAGGAAGGCTGCATCCGGCAGGAGGGAAGACAGGGAGGCCAGGCGCTCCGGATCCTGCCCCTCGTGGACAACGATGTGCGCGTCCGACACGCGGGCCTTGTAGGCGATCCGCTCCAGGTCGTCGGCCTGCCAGTTGACCGTCACCGGAACGGTCCCCGCCATGACGGCGGCCAGACGAAAGGCCAGATCGCGGGGGCTGTTCGAGGAGAAAAGATGGAGAACCCGGGATCCACGTGCCGCCCCGAGCCGGGCCAGGGCCGCAGCAGCCCCGGCCGCGAGGTCCCGGAACTGACCTCTCGTCCAGGACCATTTCCCGATCCCGCCCTCTGCCAGGGTGTAATGAACGAGAAACGGGTCCTCCCGTCGGGCAAAGGCGGCCTCGTACTCCGCCAGGGGCCGGGAACCGGCCGGAGGAAGGATCATGGGCTTCTGGTCCTGCATCTTCCGAATCCGTTCTCTCACCACGCCGCCAGCGTTTCCCGGCACGCGGTCAGGGTTCTCTCGAAGTCCTCGTCCATGTGGGCGAAGGACACAAAGCAGGCCTCGAACTGGGACGGCGGCAGGCTGATCCCCCGTTCCAGCATCCCCCGGAACCAGCGGGCAAAGGCCTCCGTGTCGCTCTTCGCGGCCGTCGCATAATCCGTCACGGGACCGGGGGTGAAAAAGACGGTGAACAGGGAACCCGAGCGGTTGATCGTCACGGGGATCCCTTTCTCGTCGAAGAGGGCCTGCAGGTCGAAGCACAGGCTGAAGGTCTTCCGGTCCAGCGACTCGTAATGCTCTTCGTTCTCCTTCAGAATCCGGAGCGTCGCCAGCCCCGCCGCCATGGCCAGGGGATTCCCCGACAGCGTACCCGCCTGGTAAACCGGCCCCGCGGGGGCCAGGTGGTCCATGACGTCGGCCCGGCCCCCGAAGGCGCCCACGGGAAGGCCGCCGCCGATGACCTTGCCGAGGCAGGTCAGGTCTGGCGTAATGTCGGTGACGGTCTGCCAGCCGCCCCAGGCGACACGGAACCCGCTGATCACTTCGTCGAAAATGAGGAGAATCCCCCGCTCCCGCGTGGCTTCCCGCAGCGTCTCCAGGAATCCCGGCTTGGGAAGAACGACTCCCATGTTTCCCGGAACGGGCTCCACGATCACGCTGGCCAGCCCATCGCCATGGGCGGTCAGCGCGGCATCCAGCGCCGCCGGGTTGTTGAAGGGCACGGTAACCGTCAGCGCCGCCAGCTCTTTCGGAACTCCCGGACTTCCGGGTATCCCGAAGGTGGCGACACCCGAGCCGGCCTTGACCAGGAGCGAATCGGCGTGGCCGTGGTAACAGCCTTCGAACTTGAGGATCTTCTCCCGCCCGGTGAATCCCCGGGCCAGGCGGACGGCGCTCATGACGGCTTCCGTCCCGGAAGAGACCAGGCGGACCTTCTCGATGGACGGGAAGGTCTCCACGAGGAGCATGGCCATCTCCACCTCCCCGGGCGTCGGGGCCCCATAGCTCGTTCCCCGGGCGGCGGCCTCGGCAATGGCGGCGACGACGGTCGCGTGGGCGTGTCCAAGGATCATGGGCCCCCAGGAACCGACATAATCGATGTACTCCTTCCCCTCCACGTCCCGAATCCGGGAACCCTTGGCCTGCTCCACGAAAAACGGCATCCCGCCGACGGACCGGTAGGCCCGGACGGGGCTGTTGACCCCCCCGGGAATCAGCTCGCAGGCCAGGTTGAACCAGTCTTCCGATGTCCACGCCATGTCAGAAATACTCCATGCTGGTTTTTTTCAGTTCTTCCACGCTGGTGAGAACCAGATAGCCGGATGCCCCCGCCCGGTCGGCGAGTTCTTCCAGAAATCCGGCGCCTTCGCCTTCCCGGAAGTGAACCATGGTAAAGAGGCTGTAGCGGCCGAGAAACATCGGCTCCCGGCGGTAGCAATGGGTCACCTCCCGGCGGGAGGCGAAGATCCTGCCCGCCTCGTCGCACCGCTCCTCCGGCACTTCCCAGGCGACCATGGAGTTCCGGGTATATCCGGCCCGCTGATGCCGGAGAACCGCCCCGAACTTCCGGACAATCCCCTCCGACTTCATGGCCCGGAGTTCCTCCAGGACCTTTTCTTCCGTCGTCCCGACCGCATTCGCCACGTCCCGGAATGGCCGCTCGGTCAGGGGCAGGTCCCCCTGGAAGAGGGCGGCGATGGAGGTGCGGACAGGATCGGCCGGCATCGGCAAATTTCCTTTTTCGGATAGAAAGTTGCGGACTTCCATGTCATGAATCCCTGAAAAAATCAAGCCTCGCAGCCACGGCGAGATAGCCGTAAAAAAGCCGCCTGACGGCGGCCTGGCGAAGCGCTGAACGACCTGCCCCCGGTGCTGCCGGTCATTCTTACAGGCAGCCCCGGGGCTCCCGTGCCCCGTGTATCAGCGCTTGTCCGGATCCTGGCGACTGATCAGATCGAGGATCTCTTCATTGGGAGGGATATCGGCCATTGAATGGCCGTAATGAACGTACCGAAGCGTGCCGGACCGGTCGATCAGCATCTGCGCGGGCATCCGGCCCAGCTTGAAAATCTTCACCTCCTGGCCGTACAGCTTCAGGACGGTGTGGCCGGGATCGGGCAGCCCGACAAACGGTAGATTTTCCTTCTCCAAGTATTTCCGGAAGGACCCGGCATCCTCCGGCCCGACGACGAGGATTTCCGTGTCCAGTTCCGCAAAGCGCTGATGGTCGCGGCGCAACTGCGCCATGTGCCGGCGGCAGAACGGTCAGAAAAATCCGCGGTTGAAGACCACCAGGACGTTCTTCCTGTTCCGATAATCCGAAAGCGAAATGCTTTTCCCGTTGAGGTCGGGCAGCGTGAAATCCGGCGCGGGGGTGTTTAGCTCGACTCTGGCCATCGTGGTCTCCTGCTATTTGTCCTTGCGGAAAGGTCTCCATCCCGAACGTCAGGCCGCAGCGCCCCCTGCTCTCCGTCAGGGGTAATCCTGCCGTGTGGGCCGAACCGTGATGTTGCTGACGTGGACATGAGGCGGCTGTGTAACAACGAAATGGATCGCTTCCGCCAGGTCGCTTCCCGTCAGGAGCGGGCCGAACGTATCCTTGAAAAATTTCACCGTTTCCGCACTGTGTTGCGCCACAGCCTGAAAGCCGCTGAGTACCACGCCCGGCTCGACCAGGGATACGCGAATCCCTTTCGGTCCCAACTCACGCCTGAGCCCCTCAGCCAAGGCATGGACGGCAAATTTGGTTGCACCGTACACCGCTCCGAAGGGCGATATGTGCCGTCCCACCACCGACCCGACGACAACGATGTCGCGCGTTGCCTTTGGAAAGACGCCTTCCTGCCCGTCCACCATCTTCTGTGCGGCTTTCTGCAACAACCGGAGGGCACCGGTCACGTTGATCTTGAAGACGTCTTCAAATTGGGACAAATCCGCGTCCTTGACCGAACCGCTCAGCCCCCTTCCGGCATTGGCGACGACGATGTCCGCAGGCCTGCCGAAATGCCCGGCGGCCGAGGCAAAGAGCCGCTCCAGCACAACGTCGTCCGCCGCGTCCCCGGCAACACCGCGGAATGCGGGACCCAGTTCTTTTTCCAGACCGGCAAGCTTTTTCCCGTTGCGTCCGTTGCCGATTACGCCGAAGCCGGCGGCGACGAACTTCCTGGCCGTGGCTTCGCCGATTCCGGATGTCGCCCCGGTCACAATTGCAATACGTGCATAATCGTCAGGCATGGTCCGCCCCCCTTGTTAAACATTTCTCAACAACTCAGATGCGCTCCGGATCATCATCCTTTGACAGAGAAACCGGGATGAAACGACACGCAGCATCGAACGCCGTCTTTCCATAAGGGCAGGAAGAGGACGTTCTCCAGCGGCCCCCCCTCAGAGCCCAGTTCCCGATCGCTTCGGAAGCCGAATCTCTTGTATTCGCCGGGATCACCAACGAACACGCAGCCCCCGGCTCTGATGTTTTTCAGTAGCGACGAACTAAATAATAGGTCAAAATTTGTATATATTTTGTTCTCTCCCAATCCCAATATTATTCATAAAGAAGCTTTCTGTATGCCTCTCTTTCAATCCTGGCTTCATCAACCCTGACTTTCTGAGCAGCTCCTCGGCAGATATCCCACGTTCTGCAAGATCAAGGAGAGGCAGTGTCCTTATCGCGGCGGCATCACAGCTGCAGAAAGTGAGGCTGCTTTCCCTGATCAGTATTGCCAGGGATTCGATCTCTCCGGTGTGGATATTGAAGGGGTTGGGTTAGGAAAGTCTACTCAGAAGAACGGCTGCATCATCCGTTGATGCGCTTAATTCCTTGATCAGACCGGTATTGACATATGTTTCACGAAACGAAACGGCGTATCTTCTGCCATCCCGCTTAAAAAAATTGACCTCCTCGATGACCGACGATGCTGCATGAATCTCGTGTATCTTTACCAGTTTGTCAAGAATGTCGAGCGACAGGAAATCAATGAGGATGTCAGCATCAAGTAGCCATAATTTCAATCGTTTTCCCCTCCGATTCCATCAGGCCAGAATCTTCAATGAAATCATCAATGTCGCTGCGGTCGATGTTCAGCAGTTCAGCGAACTTGCCTCTTGAAATCAGTCCCTTGCGCAGGCAACGGATAGCAAGATTGGTGAAGCGTTCGGATTGAATCGGCTTTACGTCTTTTGAGCGCTTTTCCCGGCTCACCTCTGCCAGTTCTTCATCCTTGGCGATGGAATCGGCCGTTTCCCATTTGATGAGATTGATGAAAGCAAGGCGGTAAAGAAGCGCCTTTGCCGACACCCCGAATTCGACGGCCACATCGACGATGTCGGAATATGTAAGCTGTTTGTTGTTTTCGATGATCTGCTCGATCGCTCGACGGATCTCATCTTCCGGAAGGAGCAGCATGGAGGCGAACTTGTCCGCCTTCTTTTCCACATCGTCAAAAAAGAGGGCGTCGTTCATTTCCTCCAGTGAGAAAGCCTTCCACAAGATCAGGTGAAAGAGTTCGTGAGCGAGGTCATAATTCCGGCGCCAGGGGGCTTCGTTCGCATTGATGACGACGGCTTTTCCCATGTCCGTATGTACCATGGATGCGGCGGAACCGCAGGCAAGCGGATAATAGATGATTTTGACTCCGTATTCCTGTTCCAGGACTTTATGGAGCGAACAGGCCGGCCTCTTGCCGAGGCCCATCAATGCCCGAGTTTCCTTGGCCAAACGGCTGATCGCAGTGTTGTTCCGGACCGATTCGCGTGTAACCTCGACGAATCCTTTCTCAGTCCGGATTCGCAGCAATCGCTCCAGCATATGGTACTGCTCGCAAAGGTGGAAAATCTCCTTCTCCGCTTCCTTTTTCCTGTCGCTTGTCGCCGGCGGGTTTCGCCACAGAACGGCGCAATCCTTGGTTGTCTCCTCACCCGTGAGAAAATCTCCGAGATTGCAGAAATAGGTGCGGGCAAAACGTGCCAGTTCGGATACTTTGACCTCGCGCTGTCCGCTTTCGATGTTGCTCAACGTCTGATAGCTGGGAAAGCCCAGTCTCTTGGAGGCTTCGCTTAGCGACAGGCCTGCCGCTTCACGGGCTGTCTTCAGGCGGGATGCGAGTTCTTCCTTGGTCATGGGAAAGGCTCCTTCATTTGTTGACGAAGAAACATTAACGAATATTATATTTCATGTCAAGCAAGATAAGAATTATCATTGTTCGCATGGCAATCGCCCGTAAAGCCTGCATCTCCGATTTTCACCCTTCCCTTCCACCACCCTTTCTGATACCGGATGAGACCCGGGTCGGCGAACGCTCCGGGTGTAGCGAGGCAGGAGATTCCGCGAAGGTCGCCGTACCGCACACATTACCGTCCACCACCGAGGCCGTCATGCACGAACTCCCCGTCATGGAAAGCGTCCTGAGGATCGTCCTCGGCCACGCCGAGAGGAACCGCGTCCGGAAGATCGTGGCCATTCACCTGAAGGTCGGGGAGTTGAGCGACCTGATCGAGGACTGGATGCAGCGCTACTTCGACTACGTCAGCAAGGGAACCCTGGCGGAAGGGGCGGTGCTCAAAATCCAGAAAATCCCGGTGCGCTTCCGCTGCTCCGGCTGCGGCTCGGAGTTCGGAGCGGACATCCGGCAGGAGGCGGAGATCCGCTGCCCCGACTGCGGCGCCGACCGGCCCGCCCTCATCGCCGGCCGGGAATATTTCATTGAGAACATGGAGGTGATCTGATGGCCGAGATCCGGCTGGTCGAAATCAAGGAGGAAATCCTGGCGGACAACACGGCCCTGGCGGAGGAGATCCGGGCGGACCTGAAGCGGCGGGGGGTGTTCCTCCTGAACCTGATGTCCTCCCCGGGATCGGGCAAGACGAGCCTGATCGTCCAGACCCTCCGCCGGCTCCGGGAGGAGTTCCGGATCGCCGTCATCGAGGGCGACATCGACTCCATCGTGGACGCTGAGACGGTCTCCCGGGAGGGAATTCCGGCGGTTCAGCTGCGGACCGGGGGCTTCTGCCACCTTGATGCCTCCATGATCCGCCTGGCCCTGAATGAGCTGGACCTGGCGAACCTGGACCTGATCGTCATCGAGAACGTGGGAAACCTCGTCTGCCCCGCCGAAGTGGACACCGGGGCCACACAGAACGCCATGATCCTGAGCGTCCCCGAGGGCGACGACAAGCCCCTGAAATACCCCCTGATGTTCAGCGTCTGCGACGTGGTGATCCTGAACAAGACGGACTATCTGGAAGGGTCTGATTTCGACGTCCCGGCGTTCCGGGAGCGGGTGACGAGGCTGAACGCCAAGGCGCCGGTCCTGGAGGTCTCCTGCCGCACCGGGGCGGGCCTCGACGCCTGGATCGACTGGCTCAGGCCCCGGGCAGGTGCGACTCGAGGAAGCGCTTCTCGCTGAAGTCCACCAGCCTGATCTCTCCGGGATTCACGCCCGCGAAGGCCCCCCTTGGTGCCAGTCCGATCAGTTCCGACTCCAGGACGCCGACGCCCGCTTCCGCCGCCGCTGTTTTCACCGCCTCGAAGGCGGTGCGGACGGGGGTTACCCGCCAATCCGTCAGGTTCATGGACACCTGGGCGATGCCCCGGCTCTCCAGAGACACCCCAATGGCCCGCAGGGCGGGCAGGCCGCCCCCGGACTCCCGGATCCTGCCGGCGATCCGCCGGGCCAGGTGCATGTCGTCCGAATCCAGATTCACATTGAAGGCCACCAGCGGCATCCGGGCACCCACCGCGGAGGCCCCGGACCGTTCGTTGAAGGACACAGGCCCCGCATCGGGCCGCCAGGAGGGATCCTTCATCCGTTCCCGCAGTCCCTCGTAGCCTCCCCGCCGCAGCTGCGGCAGTTGACGCCGCTCCGGCCGGAGGGCCGCCTCGCCGTAGAAGAAGACGGGCACGCCGCACTCCGTCCCGAAGGCGGTCCCGAAACGTCGAGCCGCCTCCACGGCCTCATCCATCCCGGCCCCACCGAGGGGCACGAAGGGAATCACGTCCACCGCCCCGATCCGGGGGTGGCCACCCCGGTGGTCCCGCATGTCGATCCGCTCCAGGGCCCGCCTGCAGACGGCCAGGGCGCCCTGTACCATCGCCTCGGGCTCCCCCAGGAACGTGAGGACGCTGCGGTGATGGTCCCGGTCCAGGCACAGGTCCAGGCGCCGGATCCCCGGGAAGGCGTCCAGGGCGGTCGCCACGGCCTCCATGGCCTGCAGGTCCCGTCCCTCGCTGAAGTTGGGAATGCACTCCAGAATCAGTGGCTGGGTCAATGCTCTGCTCCTCGCACCGTGTAAAACCGCATCGCCGGCAGCTCCACGCAGGTCAGCGGGCCGCCGTAGACCGCCCCTGTGTCGATGCCGATCTTGGTCCCGTCCACGTAAGGTTCCGGCAGGGGGGTGTGGCCGAAGACGACGGTCTTGCCGAAGGACGCCGACGAATGGATAAACTCCCGCCGGATCCAGACGAGATCCCAGGGATCCTGCTCCGCCAGTGGGACACCCGGCCGCAGGCCCGCGTGGACGAAGAGATACCGCTCCGTCTCATGCCAGAGGGACAGCGAGGTGAAGAAGTGCCGGTGCTCCTCCGGAAGATCGTCGATCCCCACCGGTTCCCCCTTCCAGAGCCCGTAGGAGCGGAGCGTCGCAACCCCGCCGTTTCCCAGGAACATCGCCGCCGCAGCAGGATCTTCAAGGTAGTCCAGGAACATCCGCTCGTGGTTCCCAATCAGGCAGACGACCTTCGGGATCCGCCGCCGGAGCGCCAGGACGCACTCGACGACGCCCCGGGAATCCGGCCCCCGGTCGATGTAATCCCCGACGAAGACGACGGTGTCCGTCTCCGGGCGCAGTTCGAGCCTGCCCAGGAGTTCCTCCAGAAGAGAGCGGCAGCCGTGGATGTCTCCGATGGCAAAGATGCGCTCCATCCTCTTCGCCTCCGCCCCTCCCCGGCCTTGATCCCTGTCCGGCCGGGTATCTCAGTCGAACAGCGCCTCCACAAATTCCGCCGCGTCAAAAGGCCGCAGGTCGTCCAGCCCCTCACCGACCCCGACGTACCGGATGGGAATCTTCAACTCCCGGGCGATGCGAATCACAACGCCGCCCTTGGCGGTTCCGTCGAGCTTCGTCAGGATGATCCCGCTCACTCCGATCTCATCATGAAAGAGTTTGGCCTGCGAAACGGCGTTCTGCCCCGTCGTGGCGTCCAGGACGAGGTAGGTCTCGTGGGGCGCACCGGGCAGTTCGCGGCTCATGATCCGCTTCATCTTCTTCAGCTCCTCCATGAGGTTGACCTTCGTGTGGAGCCGTCCCGCCGTGTCGATGATGACCACCTGCTGTTTGCCCGAGGAGGCCGCCTTTATGGCGTCGAAGACCACCGCTGAGGGATCGGCCCCGGCCTGCTGCTTCACCAGGGGAGATCCCGTCCGGTTCGCCCAGACCTCGAGCTGCTCGATGGCGGCGGCCCGGAACGTGTCGGCCGCCACAAGGAGCACATCCTTCCCCTCGCCCTTGTAGGCCCTCGCCAGCTTGCCGATGGTGGTCGTTTTCCCGGTGCCGTTCACCCCGATGACCATGATGACAAGGGAGCCTCCGGCAGGCGCGGTGGCGGGCGGCGACGTGCCGGACACGAGGATCTCCTCCATGGATTCCCGGAGGACCTTCTTGAGGAGTTCCGGCTGGGTCAGCTGCTTGCGCTTCACCTGTTCCTGCATCCGCTCGATCAGTTCGTGGGCAAAAGTAGGTCCGACATCGGCAATGATGAGGGCCTCCTCGATGTCGTCGTAGAGCTTCTGGTCGATGACCTTCGCCCCGAGGATCAGGTCGTCCACGTCGGTGAGGAGAAGCTTCTTCGTCTTCTCCAGCCCCGACTTCAACTTGTCGAAAAATCCGTTTTTTTTGCGATCGAACAATCCCATAGAATACCTGTGCCAAATGAAGATGCCGGCGCAACCGCCGGTAAGGCGTGGCTTACCACACAAAAGTGGAAAAGGGGATAGATTTGAAATCCAGCCCCCTGAAACGGCAAGAAACGAAGGGAAGGTAGCAGAATGAACCAGCCTGACGATCTCGATAGAAGCCCGCAGGCAAGGCGCGCAAATCCTGAGGAGCGAGTCGTACTACAGGTACGTCGCAGCGACGAAGGATGCAGCGCAACGCAGCATCCGGGCTTTCAGCGAGATCGTCGCAGGCGACCCCTTTTCAACAGCCTACTCGTTCCATTTGCTCAGGCTGCTCAAACGGGGTTGGATGCAAGGCTCCCGAAGTCATGAGCCGTGAGGCGTACCACTTGGTACGTCGAATGGCGAATGACAAGGGGAACGCCGCAGACGACCCCGTTTCAGCAGCCTACTCGTTCCATTTGCTCAGGCTGCTCAAAAGGGGTTGGATGCAAGGCTCCCGAAGTCATGAGCCGTGAGGCGTACCACTTGGTACGTCGAATGGCGAATGACAAGGGGAACGCCGCAGACGACCCCGTTTCAGCAGCCTA